>Ga0247841_10000003_pt1 | contig 1208048 bp, 1122 predicted proteins | sample LaCruzMarch2015__2_FD_192410 | JGI IMG/M metagenome (GOLD analysis project Ga0247841, IMG submission 192410) | Freshwater microbial communities from meromictic Lake La Cruz, Castile-La Mancha, Spain - LaCruzMarch2015_18m | ecosystem: Environmental > Aquatic > Freshwater > Lake | place... | reverse complement strand
TTCACGGCTCAAGGCAGACTATCGTCGCCATAGAGGTTTAACAAAAGAACACAGAATTCAATATATTAGTTGGTACTGTTACTACCAAAATGCATAAAGTTAGCAACTTTTTTTGAGTAATATGCCCATTGCGAGCCCAAAGGGCGCGGCAGCCGAAGGGCGCGGCAATCCACCCCGACACCGGTCATCCAACAAATTTAGTACCAAAGTACCAACTCGCTGCTGTCCCGATCGTAACTAAGAAGACAGCCTCCCTCTTGACAAGTCTGTTATAATGGCACTATACAGCACAGCACGCACGTGCATGATGTGCTGTCTTTACAGGAAGAGAAGGAAATACAGGAAACCGTGGATATAGTGGATGCACCGGACAACACTATAATATATAGAAATTAAAAGGAAAACGGAGGTACAGAATGCCAGAAATCAGGGCCAGCGTTACGGTGGAGGTGCACCGTAAGCTGAAGGAGGAAGCGGCGCGCAGCGGCAAGCACCTCAAGACGCTGGTCAGCGAAATACTCCAGGCGCATTTAAGGAATAGCCACGGAGGTGCTAAAGGCAGGGCCTAAGTGGGGGACGGCTAAACTGTCTTACGTGATTTTATAATATGGACATGTTAACATATGTATACAGACGCAGGGGTGCGGAAGAGGAGGCGCAGGTACGTCATGAAAAACTGCATATAGTTTCCGGAGATATTATTAATCGAAATGGAGGTAAATTAACAAAGTGAAAAAATCGGTTAACTTAATCAGGCTTTTAACGGTGCTACTATTCTTAGGCGTAATGGTCCCCATGATCGTTCCCCAAAATATTGCTTTTGCAGCAGTCTCGGATAATGTATCACTAACCAATTTTAGATTTGGCCCATGCAATACATGGGGCACAACAGCATACCTTAAATCAAGTGGGTCCGTGACGTGTAATGTTACGGTTAATGATGATGCAGTCGAAAACGTAAATGTTGTAATGCAATTATTTACAACCGGATCGTCGACTCCCTTGTGGACGAGCAGTTCTTATTTTTATCCGGTCCCGTCTATTGGTAATACAATATTTAATGCTTCGTTCACACTGCCTCCAGCCAGCGTCGTTCCTGCCAACACTTATGATGTAAATGTTGGTGTAGAGCAGGCAGGACAGGCCAACTGGAAATACTCTGCAAAGAAAATCGGTGCGGTTATTATCAATAACACCGGACCGACTGCCCCTACATTAGGAGCGTCGCCTGCTCCTAATGCCTGCGTTGCTTCACAAAGACCAACATTCCAGTGGAATACGGTGACAGGCGCAGCGAGCTATACCCTGGTTATCGATGGAACCGATAACATGACTTGTATATCTAGTGGTGCAAGTTCCCAGCAAATTTCACTCAATATGACCAAAGCCTCCCACACATGGTCGGTTAAAGCGGTAGATGCGGCAGGAAATGCCACACAGGCCGCGGAAACCAGGACTATCTGCATCGATACTGATCCACCGGTGGCGCCCACTGAATCTTGGGTTTATAGTGGACTAACATTTCGGGGCTATAACCCCACCGATAATTGGACGGCACCCACCGATACATCTTCCTGCGCCAATATACAGTACGTGGTGGAGACCAGCACCGATGCCACGTTTACCCTGGCTCCCACTGATAATGTAACTGTATCAGGGACATCTTATACCAGGTCCACATTATTCCCTGCAGCAGTGTCTACAGGGACTACTTACTACTGGCGTGTAAGGGCTTTTGACTGTGCCGGCGGCGCCAGCGCCTGGTATCCCAACGCCAGGTCCTTTACCATGTCGGCTGTCTCGAGCATCCCCTATAGCATAAATCTCAGCCCCGGCTGGAACTTAATTTCCTTGCCCGTGATACCGGACGTGAGTTCAACCAGCACCATTGGATCGCGTATCTCGCCTGCGGGCAGTGTGTGGTTGATCAGCTCATATGCTTGCGGCGTCACCCCCGCTACTTACAAGTACTGGATATTAAATCCGGGAGTTGGAGCCCTGACTACTGTGGTGGATGGTGAATCTTACTGGGTTTATGCCACTGTCCCATGCACGCTCAGCGGGACCGGCAGGGCCTGTCCGGCTACGCCGGGATCGGAAGCAGTGCCTACAATATACCAGTATACAGTGTGTTACCTGTCCGCCGCTGATGGTTGGGACATGCTTGGATTCAAATGCACACAAAACATGCTGGCATCGCAATATCTGAACGAGTTAAGCGGCCCTCCCAGTAAATATGAATCACTTCAACGTTATGCCGGCGGGTGGGTAACCGTCCAGCCAACCGACTACCTGACGCCCGGCACAGGCTATTACATCCAAATGAATACAGCGGGAAAGATCACGCCGCCTTGTTATTAAAGACCAAATGAATTTAATGGAGGCGAACCAGTTACCAGGGTTCACTGACTTTTAAGTTAGTCTGACAAATAAACATCCGGCGGGAAGGGCCAAGCGGGAAATCCTGTTCATCCCGATGGCCCTTCCCGCTCGAAGATAATGAGCGGCATTTGTTGTGACGATACAATTAGAATGTCGAAATGTTCAATGAGGGAGGGTATGCTATGACATTATTCAGCAGTAAACGGCCTCTGCTGCACTTTTTTACGGCCAGCATATTAAGCCTTCTGATATTGATGTCTGCTTCCAGTTTTGTACTCGCGCAACCTCCTCCGCCCCCGCAGATTTTTTACGGCAGGGTTACCATCATGGGGAATCCTTCCGGGGTGGGGGCAACGGTGATAGCCAAAGTCAGCAATATACAACTGGGGTCCGCAACCACCGACGCTCAAAGCCTATACACCTTTTCAGCCAGTTCCGATGAAACTCTGGCCGCCGGGTCCACAATCGATTTCTATGTAAACGGTGTTAAGGCCGCTGAGACAGCCACCTACAATCCCGGCGCAGTAATGACCGAGGTTAATTTAACAACGAACTCTGCCGGTACAACCCCTCTGACCATCGTAACGAGCTCGCTTTCCGGCAGCACAGGCGGGACCTCCTATTTACAAACACTGCAGGCATCCGGCGGCACAAGCCCGTATACGTGGTCCGTCGTAGCCGGCTCGGGCAGCCTGCCGCTTGGCCTCTCTCTCAGTAGTTCCGGCGTTATTTCCGGAACACCCACCGCAGCAGGCACTTACAGCTTTACACTTCAGGTCAATGACAGCGCATCGCAATCATCCAGCGCAACGTACTCTGTCACCTGCAGCGCAGCCGTGGCAACCCCACTGAGCATAACTTCTTACAGCCTCGCTGGAGGCACAGTCGGCGTAAGCTATTCAGAATCGCTGGCAGCTTCAGGTGGCACGGCGCCGTATTCATGGGCACTTTTCTCAGGCAGCCTGCCCCCAGGTCTCAGCCTTGGCAGCAATGGTGTCGTCTCCGGCATACCCGGTAATGCTTCGGTCTATACGTTTACGGTCGGGATAACTGACAGTGCATCGCAATCCAGCAGCACAACACTTTCCATCACTATCCTGTCGGCTTCATCTGCTCCAACTGCACCACCTCCAGCTGCACCACCACCGTCGACACCACCGGCATCATCTCCTGCTTCAACGCCATCAACCACATCTACGACTTCATCAAGCGGAACAGGACAGGCCTCCACCACGCCGGCATCGGCATCGGCCTTTTCCATATCGAACCTGGCTGCCAATGTTAGCTCCACTACAGCCGGCAACCTGGTCAACATATCAGTCAGCGTGGCCAATAACGGAAAAGCACAGGGGAGCAAAACGCTGGTAGTCAAAATAAACGACGAGGGAGTAGCTCAGGAAGACGTAGTACTGGAACCCGGTGAATCGAAGGTTGTAAGCTTTACCGTCACCAAGAATACACCAGGCACTTACAAGGTAGGAGTTGAAGCTCTCAGCACCAGTTTTGACGTTCAAGCTGCAGATACCAGCAGCAGTACACAACAATACCCACCGCTGTCACCCACCATAGTAGTCATCATTTTTGGCTGCGGGATACTGGCGATCCTGGTTCTCCTCGTGCTGATTATCAGGAAATATAGAAGTTAACCTGACTACCGATCCACCTTATAGTGTAGTGCTTCCTAAATATCGTTATTTGGCTACGGCGCTTAGTGTGCGCGATCAAACTCGTTATCTGCAGGTGTATAGCGGTTGCTATCGAATTCATTATCGGTGGGATTGTAGATCGGGGCCTTGGTGCTTGACTGGGATGGGCCTGGCTGAGTAGATTGAGAAGGCTGCGAAGACTGGGGCAGCATGGAATTGGCGCTTGGTTCGCGCAGCGAATTGACGGTAAAAAGCGCGGCTGTAACAATAATTATAACACCGGCAAGTATCAGGGCACCCTTCAAAACCGCGGGCATACCTTTTGGACTTTCATATTCCCCGTATTCAGTTTGGGGCGCCGGTCTTGTCTCCTGTCCCGGCCAGAGCAACGTCATCCGGCAATTTGGGCAGTTGGCACAGGTATTATTAACATATGCCCCACATCGCGGGCAGTTATAGTAGAAAGGCTGCCCGCAGTTAACGCACTGCCCCTGCCCATAAATATTGATCGAGCCGCATCTATTACAATAGAAGCTGTTTGCCATATCAGGCTCCATATCCCCAGAGCGGACGGACGACCGTTCCGGGGCTCAGGTGCTACGGCTGAATTGCCGGAAAGTCCCAACCCTCTATAAACAAACTCCTTATTACATTATAGCTCACGGCCCATCGGTATGAAATCTAATATAGTTATACATTCTTAAAGATTAGCGCAGGTTCTCAACCTGCCTGCCGCCTCATATACGCTCACTGGCTGATCCTGGGATCGATCCACAGGGCGAAGTTCTTATCCGGGTCCGCGCCGGCCTCCACCCGCAATATGGCCATGACCTTCCTGCCGCCGTAGGCTGAGAGATCGATATCCAGGCTGCTTATACTGCCGTCGTAGGACTTCTTGACCGCCGGCCACCACTCGGTGCCGCCCCTCTCATCCTGTATACCGAAGAGGAAGGCCACTCCGCTGCCTCCCCTCGCTTCCTCAGATAACCCCACCCCGGCAGTGAAGCGCGCATTATAGGGCAGCTCCAAAGGAAGCATATAGCCTCCGGCCTGCCACTGCTCCTGCCAGTCGCCGAAGGAGCCTTCTATCCAGCCGTAGCCGGTATTGGGCGGGACCATCTCGATCGCGTTGCGGTAGGTCTGATTATCCTCGGCCACAACCTCGGGCAGCCTGACAGCCAGGCCGCCAACTCTATCACCGTCAAAGTATTTGATCCAGCCGGCGCTACCCCTCCAGATGGCACGGGAGGCGTACTGCCCGAAATCGTAGCTGTACTTGGAGCCGAAGGAAGGTACATAGCAGTTGTTGTCCTCACTGGCCTCGGCGACCTGCTTCTTACCGTCAGCGCAGATCTTGATCCTGTTGCCCTCCCAGTCGTAATTGGTAAAGGGCAGGGTCTTCTCCTCGCCGGCTTTGAGCCCATCCACCCAACTCGTATCCCTCAGCATGCTGCTCTGATCATATACGTATGTTTCGCTGGGGCCGGCGTCTACTGCGCCGATGTTCTTGATCTTGTAGTAGAGCAGCCCGCTGATATACGTCACACCGGTGATGACCAGGTCGGGCAGGAAGGTGCTCCTGTCCGCCACCTCTACCGTTACCCAGGCGGTCGATACGCCCTTCTCCCCTGCGGCCGTGAGGGTGTACCTGGTGGTTTTCTGCGGCGCGACATTTAGCGAGCCGGCGGACTCAACCCTGCCCGGCCCGTTGTCGATGGTTACGATGGCGGCATCAGATACAGTCCAGCGCAGTGTCACGTTCTCTCCCGGCATGATATTGCTGGAGGCGGCGGAGAAATCGTCGATCGCCGGCCAGGGCTTAACAGCCTCCTGCGGAACAGTGATATTCTCAGCGGCCGGCTTTAGCCCGGGTTCAGCTGCCGGCAGGCAGCCGGACAGGATTAAAGCCAGGGCCGCGACCGTTATGCAGCGCATTATGGTCATTTCATTTCAAGTATAGCAAAGAGGGAAACGCCGCACACGACGGCCTGCAATAAGGCCAGTCAATGCCGATGTATTGAAAGCGCCGGTATTTTGGAGTATGCTAATTTCAGAAGGTCACCGGTTAATGATTAAGCGGCAGGAGGATGACTAATGGTTGAAACTTTAAAAGAGAAATTTGATGCCATCGTGGTGGGAACGGGCCCGGGCGGGGCTACCGTAGCCAAAGACCTGACAGTCAAGGGCAAAAAGGTGCTGATGCTCGAATGGGGCAGCAACGCGCCGGTGAAGGGCACCAACGGCCAGGCCCTGGGCTACATCGGCATGCCCTACAAGAGCCTTTACTTCATCGACAGCATGCTGGGACTGGTGCGCGCGGTCACGGTCGGCGGCAGCTCGGTGGTTTTCTATGCTACAGCCTTCGAGCCGCCCTACGAGTGGTGGGACAAGTTCGGCATAGATATCCGGGACGAGGTCAAAGAGGTCAAGCGGGAGGTGCCGATCGGCCCCCTCAAGGACGAACTGATCGGGCCCATGGCCAAGCGCATCGCGCAGAGCGCCCTCGAGCTGGGATACAACTGGCAGAAGCTCAATAAGTTCGTATACCAGGACAGGTGCCGCGCCGCCTGCGACAAGTGCGACCTGGGCTGCCCTTACAACGCCAAGTGGAATGCGCGAATGTACGTGCAGGAGGCTGTGGACAAGGGGGCCGTCCTGATGGACCTGGCGAAGGTCGACAGGGTCATCGTCGAGAATAAAAAGGCCACCGGTGTGCTCTTCACACGTCACGGCAAGAAACAGATCGCGCAGGCCGATACAGTGATCGTGGCCGCGGGCGGCATCGGCTCGCCACAGGTGCTGCAGAACAGCGGCATCAAGAACGCGGGCAGCAACTTTTTCTACGATCCCCTGATCTTTGTCTTCGGCACGGCTAAAGATATCGACGGCGGGCACGAGTTCCCCATGGCCATGGGCCAGCATATGATAGATGACGGATACCTGATGACGGACGTGACGCTGCCCTGGCTGATCTACGACGTTTTCACCGCCGAGGTCTTCCGCTTCGATAAGCTGTCAAATAAGCACCAGCTCACCGTCATGATCAAGGCCAAGGACCACCTGGGCGGCAGGATCAGCGGCAACTTCATCAAGAAGCCTTTCACCAAGGACGAGCGCGGCAAGCTGATGCACGGTTACGAGCGCGCCAAAAAGATACTGGTCAACGCCGGCGCAAAGGACATCTTTAAGACCTGGTGGATAGCCTCGCACCCGGGAGCTACCTGCAAGATCAACGATATCGTAAATTCCGACCTTAAGACGGAGTACGATAACCTGTATGTTTGCGACTGCTCGGTGATACCTGACGAGTGGGGCAGGCCGCCCGTTCTGTCTATACTGGGACTGGGCAAGCGCCTGGCCAGGCACCTGACCGCCGGCAGGGTGGAGTCCAGGACAGCTGCCCCGGCGCCCGCAGGAAACTAAGGTTACAGAATGTAGGGGCGGGTTTTTAAACCCGCCCGGGCGCGGGCGCACCTGAAGGTACGCCCCTACGATGAAAGATATAATGACGATACCGCTCTTTGAAGCCTACCCGGCTCTGGAGAAGCAACTGCCCTGGATGCACCTGGGCAACTGGCCCACTCCGGTGCAGAAGCTCCATAACCTGGGCAAAGCTGTGGGCTACGAGAATCTCTGGATAAAAAGGGATGACCTTTCCTCCGACATCTACGGGGGCAACAAGGTGCGCAAGCTGGAATTCGCTATCGCCGACGCCCTGCGCAAGAAGAGGAAATACATGGTCACAGTGGGCGGTATCGGCACCAACCACGGCCTGGCTACCACCATTTACTGCGGACGCGCCGGCATCAAGACGGTGCTGGTGCTCGTCCCCCAGCCGATCACCGACAAGGTTCAGGAGAACCTGCTGCTGGACCAGCATTTCGGCGCCGAGATAAACGTCGGCCGCAGCACCGCTGAGGCCTACCTGCGGGCGGTCTGGGTACTGCTCGCCCATCCCGGCTTCTACCTGCTCTGGGCCGGGGGCACGTCACCGCTCAGCACCCTGGGATATGTCAACGCTGCTTTTGAACTGAAACGGCAGATCGACGCAGGCCTGTTGCCCGAGCCTAAATACATCTTCGGCGCAACCGGCTCCATGGGCACCACGGCCGGGCTGATCGTTGGGTCCAGGCTGGCCGGGCTGAAAAGCCGTATCGTGGGCGTCAAGGTCTCCATGGGCGCCTATTCTAACGTCAGGGGCATCGTATCGCTGGCCAATAAAACGGCCGGGTTGATGCGAAAGCACGATCCTTCGGTGACTGATATGAGGTTCACAGCCTCCGATTTCGACTTTGAGACGGGTTTCTTCGGGGGCGAGTACGGCAGAGTAACGCCGGAGGGCCAGGCCGCCGTGGACCTGATAAAGAAAGCTGAGGGCATCCGGCTGGAAACCACCTACACGGGCAAGGCGCTGGCAGCTATGCTGGACTTCATTAAAAAAGGCAGATCGCCCGACGGTGCACCGATACTGTTCTGGAACACCTACAATGGCGTGGATTATAGCGAGACCATCAAACAATGCGGCGGCTTCAGCACGCTCCCAAAATCCGCACAGTGGGCCTGCAAAGAGAACCTGATACCATATTTGAAATAATGGGGTTATAAATTCCAAATTCCAAGCTCCAAATACCAAACAATAAATAAACTCTAATATCTAAATTCTAAATAAATACAAATTTCAAATGTTCAAACGCCAGAATCTTTTGAATTTTGGTCATTTGATATTGTTTAGTGTTTAGATATTAGGATTTAGAGTTTGGAGTTTGGGATTTTATTTGGGAGGCTAACTATGCAGGAAAAAGAGGGTTTACCCGGTTCGGGCCTTAAGAAATCGCTGGGACTGCTGGACACGGTCTCCATCGAGGTGGGCGCCATCATAGGGGCGGGTATCTTCGCACTGACAGGCCTGGCGGTGGCCAAGTGCGGTCCCGGCGTACCCATCGCCTTCGTTATTGCGGCGCTGCCCATGGTGCTGGCGCTGCTGCCGATCGGCATGCTGGCTTCCGTGCTGCCCACCGTGGGAGGCAGCTTCCGCTACCCCAGCCGCATACTCAATCCCTTCTGGGGCTTCATCGGGGTATGGGGCATTATGATGGGCATCATGCTGGGGGGCATGCCCATGTACGCGCTCAACTTTGCAGACTACACGCGCGTCATCTTTCCCGCCTTCGACCGCAACCTGGTAGCCGTGATAACTCTGTCCTTCTTCTTCGCGATCAACGTGGTGGGCGTCAAGGCCGCCAGCGTTGTGCAGGTCGGCATGTTCTTCGTCCTGCTGGCTGCACTGGCGGTCTATATCATCTGGGGCATACCTGCCATAGACCCCGCCAACCTTACCCCACTCTTCCCGGGCGGGCTGGCCGGACTGGCCATAGCTTCCGCCATGCTCTTCTTCGCCTATATGGGTGCCAACTTCATCATCGACCTGGGCGCCGAGATCAAGAACGCGGGCAGGAACATACCGCTTTCGTTCGCCATCAGCATGCCCATCGTAATAGTTATATATACACTGATGGGACTGGTTACCGTCGGCACGGTGCCGTCCAGCGTCTGCGCCAACCAGCCGCTGTCCGTTCCCGCCGGCTACTTCATGCCGCCCGGGCTAGCCCTCTTCTTCACAGTGGGAGGGGGGCTTTTGGCGCTGGCCACCACCATCAACGCCACATTTATGTTCGCCTCCCGCTATATACTGGTCTTCGCCGAGGACGAGGTCTTCCCGCGTGCCCTGGCCGGCGTGAACAGGAGGTTTGGAACGCCGCACTGGGGACTTCTCATCATGTTCGTGCTCTCCCTGATCTTCCTGCCGCTGGGGGCATCGTCCTTCGAGGTGCTGGCCTATACAGCCTCAATCGGCTCTATCGTCCTGCTCTTCCCCATCCTCATCTCGGCCATGCGCTTCCCTAAAAAAATGCCCGAGGCCTACGCCAGGGCCCCTTTTAAACTCAAGGGCGTGTGGCTGTGGATCGTGCCTATACTGGGCCTGATCTTCGGCGCATTCTTCATTGCCGCGCTGGTCATGGAGAGCCTGACGGCCTTCCTCATACTGGTCGGCTGGATGGTCATCGGCATTATTTATTACCTGATCCGCGACCGCTATCTGAAGAAAAATCGCGGCACAGGATTGGGGGCTATAGCGGACAAGCCTATGTAGGGAGGAAAACTCCAAATTCCAAACAATATTAAAACTCTAATATCTAAATTCTAAATCCTAAACAAATACAAAATTTAAATGTTCAAATATCAGAATCTTTTGTATTTTGATCATTTGATATTGTTTAGAGTTTAGATATTAGGATTTAGTATTTAAGAATTGTTTGGTATTTGGAGCGTGGATTTTGGAATTTTGTCTGTGGCCTCCCTATTTTTCAGGTATGAGCCCGCGCCTGATGGCGAAGTGTATTAGCTCCGTGCGGTTATGCAGTCCCAGCTTCTGCATGACCCTTGCCCGGTGCACCTCTACGGTACGCGGGCTGATGAAAAGCCGCTCGGCAATATCCGAACTGGTAAACCCCTGCGCCGCCAAATGAAGCACCTCGCGCTCGCGCGAGGTGAGCATATCGAAGGGCTCAAGACGGCTGTCCTCCGACCTCTGGAGGTATGCTTCTACAGCCCTGACCGAGAGAGGCGGAGCCAGGTACCGCCTGCCCAGTGATGCCTCGCGCACGGCGCGCACCAGCTCTTCGGGCGGTGAATCTTTGAGAACGTATGAACAGGCCCCGGCCTGCAGCGCCTCTACGACATAGCAATCATTGCCGTACATGGATAACACGACGGCGGCGGTGAGTGGCGACCTCTTCCTCACCTGCCGGATAACGGCCAGCCCGCTCATATCGGCCAGCATCAGGTCGATAATCATGACATCGGGCTTAATCTGTGCGGCCATCTGGACCGCCTCAGAGCCGCTGCCAGCCTCACCGCTTACGTGTATATCGGCCTCGGCCTCGAGCAGGGCCTTGATGCCCTTGCGCACCACGTGATGATCGTCAGCCAGCACTACATTAATCATCGTTTAATCCGCAGGCACCTTCCTTGACCTTACGGGCAGGGGCAGTTCGGCGATAACCACCGTGCCGGTCCCGGGTGCCGAGGAGAGGGAGAACCTGCCGCCCGCAATCAATACACGTCCGCGCATGCCGTTGATGCCTCCCGGCCTGCTCTCCGCTATCTTATCGGCCTCAAAGCCGTGCCCGCTGTCCTCGATGCGCGCGGAGAGCACCCAGCGGTCCGACCAGACCCTGACCCTCGCCTCGCCCGTGCCGGCATGCGCAGCCACGTTTTCCAGCGCCTCCTTGACGATGCGGTAAGCGGCCAGGCCGGTCTCGGGCGGTATCTTTTTATGCAGCCCCTGGTGCTCGAACTGGACGGCAACACGGGTACGCGAGGTGAAGCTCTCAAAGAGGTAGAGCAGGGCAGGCAGCAGCCCCAGATCATCCAGCATCTTGGGGCGCAGCTCCAGTGAAAGCTCGCGCGCCAGCGACATCATCTCGTTTACCAGCGACTGGGCCTCGCCCAGCGTATAGCGTACCTTGTCCGGTGAAGAGGCCATGGCATCGCCCAGCAGCAATTTGAGCACGGCCAGCGACTGGCCCAGGCGGTCATGCAGCTCACGGGCGATTGCCCGCCGCTCCCCCTCCTGTACTTCCACCAGCACCCTGGCGGTCAATAAAGGATCATCCATAAGGCCAACATCATATTTGTCCACCCTGTCGTTTGTCAATCCGGGGATCGTTGCAGCCGAAGCTTGATTTCCCACTGCGGCACATGTAATATTAACGCTGTTTTTGGCCTCGAACAGGCCGTTTTTAAGGCACCAACATGAAGATCAGCGAGATCATAAGGGAACAGGATAAATGCCTCTCTTTTGAGTTCTTTCCGCCGAAAACGCCCATCGGTGAGGACAGGCTGCTGCAACGCATCGACGGGCTGAAGGTTTTTAATCCGTCATTCATCTCGGTCACACAGCATGCCGGGACCAACACGCTCGGCAAGACCAAGCACATTGTGCAGAAGCTGCACGACGAGAGCGGGCTGACCGTGATGCCGCATATCACCTGCGCCGATCCGCGCAGGAGCGAACTGGAGCCTGTCATCAACTACTATCAGCGCCTGGGCACGGAGAATGTACTGGCATTGCGCGGCGACCCCGAGGAATACGGGGCTGACGTTTTCGACGGCCAGGAGCACTTCCGATTCGCCTCCGACCTGGTGCAATTCCTGGCCACTTATAAAAACTTTTGCATAGGCGTGGCTGTGTACCCCGAGGGACATCTGGAATCGCCTAACCTCGGCCTGGACACGGCCTACACCAAGCAGAAAATAGACCGGGGGGCAGAGTTTGGGATCACGCAGATGTTCTTCGAGAACTTCCACTTCTACCGGATGATGGACCGTTTCCAGCAGGACGGCATCAACATACCTATCATAGCCGGAATCATGCCCATTACCGACTTCCAGAAGGTCGAACGCTTCAGCGAGCTGTCCGGGGTGGAGATACCGATCCCCATCGTCACCAGGTTCGAGGTGATGGACGACCCGGATGACGTTATCAGCGCCGGCATTGACCTGGCCACGGAGCAGTGCCTGGACCTGTTGGAGAACGGCGTGCGCTGCTTCCACTTCTACACGCTCAACCGTGACGAGGCGGTAGCAAGGATATTGACCAATCTGGGTTCCGCAATCAAATAGTCTACACAAATTCTTAACTCGTAAAAAGGGGGAGATATGCAGGTATTAGACGGTATCAAGATCATTGAGCTCGTTCATATGCCGCCCGGCGAGCTTTGCAGTATGATTCTGGGCGATTTCGGGGCGGACATCATCAAGGTTGAGGCAATCCCCCAGGGCGGCGGGCGCAAGCTGATCGACCCTGCCGAGGCCGAGGCGCTCAAGTCGCTGATGGCCTTCAATGCCATGAACCGCAATAAAAAGAGCATCCGCATCAACCTCAAATCGGAGGAAGGCAAAAATGTCTTTTACAGGATGGCCAAAGAAGCCGACGTCGTCATCGAAGGCTTCCGCCCGGGCGTGGCCAAACGTATGGGCGTGGATTACGAAACTATCAACAAGCTCAACCCTCGCATCGTGTATTGTTCGCTGAGCGGGTACGGACAGGACGGGCCCTACAGCCAGAACCCCGGACACGACATCAACTACATCTCAATAGCCGGCGCACTCAACCTGATCGGCTGGCCTGGCATGCCCCCCGCCATCCCCCTGAATTTCCTGGCCGACTTCGCCGGCGCCTCACTGCATGGGGTTATGGGTATCCTGCTGGCCCTCCTGGCGCGCCAGCGCAGCGGCCAGGGACAGTTCGTCGATATCTCCTACACGGACAGCGTCATCACACTCATGACCTTCTTCCTGCAGCAACATTTCGCGGGCGGCATGAAGTTCCCCCGCGGGCAATGGGCGCTGTCCGGCGGCTACCCATATTACCAAACCTACGAGACATCCGACGGCAAGCTCATCAGTCTGGGCTGCGTGGAGCCCTGGTTCTGGGAAAACCTGTGCCGGGCCATCGGCCGGGACGACCTCAAAGGTTTCAGCTTCACACCGGACCATTTCACGCAGGCTCAACCGGATAAGTCATGGCAACAGGCTGCGGAGGAGGTCAGGAAGGTCTTCCTGACCAAGACGCGCGATGAATGGTTCGAAATCCTGTGTAAACACGACGTGCCGGCCGGAAAGGTTTACGACTTAGACGAGATCTCCTCCGACCCGCAGCTCCTGCACCGCAAGATGCTGCTGGAATTCGACCATCCAAAGCTGGGCAAGGTCAGGCAGCCCGGTATCGCGCTCAAGCTCTCCCAGACACCCGGCAGCGTGAGGAGCATGGCCCCCTTCTCCGGCGAGAACACTGACGAGGTGATGAAATCCCTGGGTTATAGCAAGCAGGATATAGAAAGCTTGCGCAAAGCTAACGCGATAGGCTAAAATTTGGGATACAGGAGGTGGGAATATGGCAGCCAAAGCATTCGTACTGGTGACTACATCGGTGGGACAGACCAAGTCGGTCCTCACTCATCTAAAGAAGCTGGACGGGATAAAAAGCGTTGACGCTGTGATGGGTCCTTACGACATCATAGCTGTCGTAGAAGGGGAATCGGTGGATAACGTGGGCAAGCTCATCACCGAGCAGTTCCACAAGATAAGCGGAATCGAACGCACAACTACCTGCCAGACAATCAGGATCGCCTGATCAACCCTGCCATGGACTGCGTGTTCTGCAAAATAGCGGCCGGTACCATACCGGCGGATGTCGTGTACAGCGATGAGGAACTGCTGGCATTCCGCGACATTCATCCCATGGCGCCGGTGCACGATATCCTTATCCCCAGGAAGCACATTGAATCCGTAAACGGCCTCTCCGCCGCCGACCAGTCAATGGGCGGCAGGATGCTGTTGGCGGCGGGCAAAATTGCCGGGAAAGAGGGCATCGCGGAACCGGGCTACCGGCTGACCATCAACTGCGGCCCGGACGGCACCCAGGTTGTACCGCACCTCCACCTCCATATCCTGGGCGGACGCCTGCTGTCCGAGAAACTGGGCTAAGTCGCGGCTGACAGCGGGCCTATTTTTCGGATAACCTGCTCGATTGCCTCGTCCGGTGTGGATGCCCCTGCAGTTATGCCCACGGCATTCTTCCCCTTCAACCACTCCACTTCTATCTCGCCCGCGTTCTCGATATGGTGTGTCTCTACAATATGCTGACAGACCTCGGCCAGCCGCCGTGTGTTGGCGCTGTTGTGACCGCCTACAACTATCATCAGGTCGCTGGTCCCTGCCAGGTCCTCGGCCGCCAGCTGCCTTTTCTGCGTCTCCTGGCAGAGAGTGTTCTCCACCCTGATCTCCCTGGCCCAGGGCAGCAACCTCTCATTCAGCCTGTTGACGAAGGACGTGAACTCCGCCCTGCTCTGCGTGGTTTGCGCCATGATGCCTATGCGTGCGGGCAGCTTCTCAATCTCTACATTGTCGGCACTCATGGAGGCGATGGCCTTATCCCCAGCCCAACCCAGCAGGCCTCGTACCTCCGGGTGGCTGGCCTCTCCGAAGATAATAACGCCGAAACCGGCGTTGGCCAGCCGCCGTGCGGCTTTCTGCGCGCTGCGCACAATGGGGCAGGTGGTGTCTATGACTTCCACCCCTCTTGCCCGGATCTTCTCCAGCACGGCCGGTGAAACGCCGTGCGAAGACACGGCAATCACACCGCCCTCCAGCGTATCCACGTCGTCCGCCACTCTCACTCCCAACCCCTTTAGCCGCGCCACGACTGTTTTATTATGGACGATGGGACCGAGGGTAGCGATGCCCCGGCCCTGACCGGCCGCGTTTTCAATGATCTTAAGGGCACGCCTCACGCCGAAGCAGAAGCCCAGCTCTCGAGCTTTCTCTATCTTCATACCGGGTAGATTATAGCGCGACAGGATTGCTTCGTCACTGTAGGGGTGTACCTAAAGGTGCGCTCATTACGGCGGGCGGGTTTAAAAACCCGCCCCTACATCATCCGCTATTTATAGTCGTAAAATCCCTTTCCCGTCTTGCGGCCCAGGTGGCCGGCTGTGACCATTTTGCGCAGGAGGACGGGGGCGACGAACTTGGGATTCTTGGTCTCGGCGTAGATGGCATCCATGACGAAGAGCAGGGTATCCAGTCCGACCATGTCCGCCAGCGTGAGCGGACCCATCGGATGGTTAAGGCCAAGCTGCACACCGGTATCGATGTCCTCCCTGGTAGCCACGCCGTTTTCGTACATTTCGAATGCCTCCACCATGTAGGGCAGGAAGGACCGGTTGACGATGAAGCCCGGCCTATCGGGGGCGATGATGACGGTCTTGCCCAGCGACTTGCCCCACTCCACCGCCACGTCCAGGGTCTCCTTGCTGGTAGTGATGGTCTTCACCAGCTCCAGCAGCTTCATGAGCGGCACAGGATTGAAGAAATGGCAGCCCAGCACCTTGTCGGGCCGCTTGGTTACCGCCGCTACGTCCATGACCGATAGGCAGGACGTGTTCGTGCTGAGTATGGCGCCGGGGCGACAGATGCGGTCCAGGTCAATAAATATCTTCTTCTTAAGGTCGAGGTTCTCGATGGCTGCCTCAACCACCAGGTCACAATCCTTGAAATCCATCATATCGGTGGTACCCTTGATCCTTGCCAGCGTGCTGTCCATATCGGCCTGGGAAGATCTGCCTTTCTCTACAGCCTTCGCCAGCGATCCCCTTACGGCGCCCAGGCCTTTATCCAGCAGCTCCCTGTTAATCTCGGATACAACAACTTCGTAACCGGTCCTGGCGCTGACCTCCGCAATACCGCGGCCCATCAGGCCGCAGCCCACGACTCCAATTTTTCCTATGGCCATGGTATTCCCTCCTGCAAAATGTTATTTGGCTTTAAAATCCGCCTTGCGTTTGTCTATAAATGCCTGCCGTCCCTCCTTGAAATCCTCCGTCTGGCAGACGGCTTTTTCAATCTGGTGCTCGATCTCCAGCCCATTGAGCAGCGTGGTATTCAATCCCAGCATCATGGCCTGCTTGGCAGCCCTGGCAGCCAGCGGCGCCGGCTTGAGCAGGGCCTCTGCCATTTTCTTAGCCTCGTTCATCAGCTCGGCCGCCGGCACGACCCGGTTGACCAGTCCGATGCGGTAGGCTTCCTGCGCGTCGATGGGCCGGCCTGACGTAAGCATCTCGGCGGCTTTAGCCAGGGCAATTGCCCTGGGCAGTCGCTGCGTGCCCCCCCAGCCCGGGATGAGGCCCAGGTTGATCTCGGGGAAACCGAAGGTGGCGTTCTCGGCCGCGATCCTGATATCACACGCCAGGGCCACTTCGAAGCCGCCACCCAGGCAGGCGCCATTGATTGCAGCGATCACGGGCTTCCAGATCTGCATATCCTCGCAAATGGCCGGCGCCGGCATTTCGCCGCGGTGGGCGCTTTGCTGTATCAGCGGCAAAGTGGTTTTGATATCGGCCCCAACGGAGAAGGCACGCTCGCCGGACCCTGTGAGGATGGCCACCCACAGGCCCTCATCGGCGTTGAAATCGTAGAAACATTTGTTGACCTCGCTGATCTGCTGCGGATCGAACGAGTTAAGCGCTTCAGGGCGGTTGAGCGTTATTATGGCCAGTCTGCCCTCTTTCTGATAACCTACTGCCATGGAAATCCTCCTTCTTTGTCGATTGATAAACGCCAAATTATATCAAAATAATCTGTAGGGGCGGGTTTTCAAACCCGCCCGATGCGGGCGCACCTGAAGGTACGCCCCTACATTATCGATCTTGCTTCGCTTCCTGCAACGCCTCCGGCTCGCACATACAGCTCACCGCAATGACGAAGGAATAAATCCCGCTTTTACTTAAGGGCCTCGGCTATCTCTCGGGCCAGCCTCTCGCTCTCCGCGCCGTCCAACGCTTCGCCCACCTCCAGCTTGCGCACCATGTTTTTTATCTCGGGGGATTGTTCGAAGAGCCTGGCGATCTGGTTATTCTGCCCGGCGATAACTGTGTCCAGTGCCGTAAAATCCACTCCAAGGTTGTACTTGCTGTTGAAAAAGTAAACGAGCCGCTTGACGGAACGCGGGTCAGAGACGGGCACCAGGTAGTACGGAACAGGCACCCACAGGTTGACCGCCGGTATGCCGCGCTGCCCGGCCAGCCAGGCCAGGTATGAACTCAGTGTAGGTTTCTGGCCGGGAGGAGTCTCGTAATCGTTGTCCGCCATGACGTTATACGGTTCCAGCGCGGCCTTGATCTCCCTGTTATTCACGATCGAAATAAGCAGCCGCGGGACTGTGTGGGCTGCGGTCGAAATCATGGCGCCCAGGGTATATATCTCCTTGACCGCGCAATCCTGTTGAGCCACGTCCAGAAGTGATGTAAGAAACCGGTACCACCCCATTCTTGGGATAGTGCTCTTGAAAATGATCAGCTTGCTATTGTCGCAAATATATAGCCTGCTCTCGGGAAAGCGGGCTATGTCATCGACCACATTCACCCCACCCATGGGAAAGAAGCCCTCAGGTAGTATCTCGCCGAACTCCCTGCAGCCCAGGGATTGTATCAGGTAGTCTGCGGTCTGCACGCCCAGGCTGCTGGCATCCTCGGCCCAGGCGACTATCAAGACAGATCCTTTCAGGTCAGCATCGCCGCTTAATCGAATTGTCTGTTCCCCGGTCAATGCTGCTCCCCTCCACCATCATGTTTGAAGAATTTGTCTACGTCGTCAAGTATCTTTTTCTTATCATCTTCGGTAATCAGATCTTCGCTTTCGGCCGCCGCCACAGTGGAATCTTTAAGCCGGTCGAGCTGCTGCTTGATCTCGTCCGGAAGTTTCTCATATAGCCGTGTCAGTTCGCTCTCGCTCTGCCGGGCCAGCTCATCGATAACTTCCATATCTATCCACATATCCAGAGCCATTGAAAGCACTTCGAGCACCGACTTGGACCCCTTGGGATAAGGAAACGGGAATCCCTGCAGATAGACCGGTATCTCTCCCATAAGGCAAACGGCATCGATACCACGGCGACGGGCTATGCCCAGCAACAGCCCGTTAAGGCCGGCTATATTGCCTTCGCCCCCGCGCCCCTCGATATCCGACATCAGCACCGTGTTATCGTAGCCTTTGAATTCAGCGATCAGGTTTGCCGCATTGGGCACAGCCCAGGCCCGCGACCTGGCTGTATGATGCATGGGCGCCACCGCTGCGCCAGATGTGTAAATGCGCCTGCACCCGTATTTCTCCGCCACATCCAAGACAAGATTGGCCATGCCATAGGCCATGCTGCCCGTAGCATAGACCCCCCCTCCCTCGGCCGGCTGCTCTTCCCCGATAAATAGAATAAGATCACGCCTGCCGCTCCTGTGGTAGAAAAAGTCGCTGGTGGGGAAATCAAGTTCTACCAGCTCGCCGCCTCGTATAATAACCTTTTTGGGATAGAAAAATTCATAGGGCTCTATATAAGCCATCTGCTCGGCGCGCAACGATCTTCGCAGCGTATCAAGGGCGATCAAGCCGATATTACCGATGCCCGGCCAGGCCGCGATCATCACCGGGTCGGTCAGCCCGGCCTCTTTAATATAACGAATCCCCATATGTGTTCCTCCGGCAAATTGATTATAGCATATCAGGTATGGATTGAACGGCGTACTTCATACGGCATCAGCGGTACGGCATCCGACCAGCGGCCCGCCAGATATGTAAAAACTTGACATCGAGACGCATAATCAAGATGATATTAAATAGTGCAGGCATTGTGAAGTGAAGCAAGAAGGCCGTATCGCCCCCTCGGGGGCAGGAAGCAAGAAAAAGGTCAGGGAGCTGCCGAGAATCCTCGTAGTGGACGACAGCGACGAGAGTCTGCGCCTATTCAGCACCATCTTCAAAAACAAGGGCTACCGGGTCAGCACTGCTGCTAACGGCAAGGAGGCATTGCAGAAGCTGCGTAAAGTGCCGGCCGATTTAATACTCTCCGACATCCTCATGCCTGTGATGGACGGGTTCCGACTCTTGCAAGAATGCAAGGCGGACCCGGCCCTGAGCCATATCCGCTTTGTGTTCCTCACCGCCGCCTTTACCGATAAGAAGGACGAGGAGCTCGGCCTCAAGCTCGGGGCGGATGCTTTCCTGCGTAAGCCCATCGAACCGGACCAGCTGACGCAGGCACTGGCTGAGGTGCTTTCCGGCAAACCCACCACAAAAAAGAGGGGGCGCAAACCGAAAGAAGATAAACACAACCGGGAGAGCGTCCTCTACACTGCTGCCCTAATGCAGAAGCTCGAGCAGAAGATGGAGTCACTGGAAGAGGAGATATCCGAACGAAAGAAAGCTGAGAGCGCCCTGGCCAAAAGCGAGGAGCAGTACCGACTGCTGTTCAATACTATGGATCAGGGCGTGATGTGCTGGGCCGAAGGCAGTGTAATATCGGCTAATCCGGCGGCGGCCAGGATACTGGGCCTGGCGCCCGAAGATTTGTTGGGACGGACGGCTGCCGATCCCCTATGGAAGGCCTTTCACGACGATGGGAGCGATTTTGATGCAGACGATTTCCCCGTAACTGTGGCGGCCAAAACCGGCAGGCCGGTACGGGATGTGACCATGGGGTTTTTCAGCGGCAGGGATGATAAATTTCACTGGATCCGGGTGAGCGCCCTGCCCCAGTTCCACCCGGGTGAAGGCAGGCCCTACCAGGTTTACGCCACATTCGAAGATATAACCGACCGTTTCTTCGCTTTCAAGGCCCTGCAGGAGAGCGAGTCGCGTATGTCGGCCATCCTTGAAAATACCCAGGACGCTATGTCGTCAGTCGACCGCGATTTCCACCTGATCGCGGCCAATAACAACGCCCGCAGGCTCTATAACATGCTCTACGGCGCCACCCTCGTAGAAGGCATGGACATACGCTCTGCAATGCCCAGGGAAAACGCGGATTTCTGGACAGAGGCCGGTAACAGAGTATTGATCGGAGAGAAGGTTACGTTGGAAAGGCGCTACGACTTTACACATAACGCCACTTATTTCGAATACTCTCTCAGTCCCATTATTTCAGCATCCGGGCGCATCATGGGAGCTTCGATCTCGGCCAGGGACATAACCGAGCGTAAAAATGCAGAGCAACAGATAAAAAAGAGCGAGGAACTCTTCCGCAAGGCCGTACAGAGCACCACCGATATCGTTTGGGATTGGGACATGGAAAGCGGCCAGGTAACGTGGTTCGGGGACATCGACGGCATGTTAGGATATGATCACGACGAATTCCCGCGCACGCTGGAAGCCTGGGAAAACGCGCTGCATCCGGACGACCGCGGCCGTGTCATGGCAGCGCTTAATAGCCATGCTGAAACCGGTGAACCTTACAATGTTGAATACCGCATCATTCGCAGGGACGGGTCGCTGCGCAACTGGATCGACCGCGGATTAGTAGTCTATGACGAAAACGACAATATCATCCGTTCCGTGGGAGCGTGTGTTGATATCACAGAACACAGGCAGTCCGAGGCCAGGGCAAAGATACGCCGCGACCTGGCCATGAAGCTGGCCGGCCATATAGACATGGATAAGGCGCTCAGATACTGCATGGACGCCGCTATCGAGATCTCCGGGTTCGATTTAGGCGTGATCTATATCCTCGATGAAAAGAGCGGTGATTTCAAGGCAGAATGCCACCGAGGGGGCTCTAAATACCTGGAAGAACACTACTCCGTCCTGAAAGCCGATTCCGCTGACGCCCACCTCATCAGCAAAGGCCGACCGTTTTACGTGACAGCGGCAGAGTTCACCCCGCCTTTTAAGGAAAAGCTCCGGCCGGAAGGGTTCACGTTCGATGCCACGATACCGGTGCTGTACCAGGAACGGGTAATAGCCAGCCTGGGCATCTACTCTCATACAAAAAATAGTCTGCCCCTCGTAATCCGCGATTCGCTGGAAGCGATAGCCGCCGACATCGGCATTATCATCGACCGCCTGTCCTCCAGGCAGGCATTGCAGGCCAGCGAGGAGAAATACCGGCTGGTGGTGGAAAACGCCCGCGAGGCCATCTTTGTAGCACAGGACGGTATGCTGAAATTTGCCAACCAGAATACCGCCGGCATGATAGGTTACCGGCAGGAGGACCTGTCCTCAATTCCCTTTGCCAATCTCATTCACCCCGATGACAGGGAGTTTGTTATCGACAGGCACCTGCGCCGCCTCAATGGTGAGGCGTTTGAGGAGGTATACTCTTTCCGTGTGGTCCGGAGCGATGGCCAGATACGCTGGGTAGAGATACAGGCAGTTTTGATAGAGTGGGAGGGACGGCCGGGCACGCTTAATTTCCTGACAGATATCACCGAGCGCATGCAATCGGAGCAGCGGGGCAGGATACGCCGTGATCTGGCCCTCTCACTGATCGGCATATCAGACATTGAGACGGCGAGCAGGCTATGCCTTGACGCCGCCATCAACATAGCCGGCTTCGATTCGGGAGTTGTTTATATACATGATGAAGAGACCGGCGACTTCAGGGCGGTCTACTATTGCGGTGTATCTCCTGCCCTGGTGGAAAAGTTATCGGTTCTGCCAACCGGTTCGAAGTGGGCAAAGCTTATCCTCAAAGGCAAGCCATTATACGTAAAGTCCGAGGAATTCACGCCGCCGTTCGACGAACAATTGAAGTCTGAGGGTTTCTCCTTCCATGCAACCATACCAGTACGGCACGGTAACCGGGTTATAGCTTCGCTTGGGGTGTACTCTCATGTTTTGCCTGATATGCCCGCCGTCGTGCGAAATTCCCTGGAGGCCATAGCGGCCGATATAGGCATCGTAATAGAACGCATCGGGACCAGGCGGGAGTTGCAGAGAAGCCAGGAGAGCTATAACGTAATCGCGGAGAACACCAGCGACGCAATATGGTCCATGGATAAATACCTCCGCTATACCTACTTCAGCCCGTCGGTCCAAAAGCAGAGGGGCTATACACCGGAAGAGATGCTGAATCTGAGAATGGAAGAGGTAGTGACGCCTTCATCGATCGAAAAGGTGATAAACGGAGTTGCAGGAGCCATATCGCAACTTGAGAGCCATCCCGGCAGTGGCCCGGTCACATACACCGGTGAGATGGAGGTCTTCCATAAGGATGGTTCGACCTTATGGACCGAGACATCCTTCACCGTTACCGGCGATGAGCAGGGAAAATTCGACTGCTTGATCGGCATCTCGCGCGATATCACGGAACGCAAACTGGCGGAGAAGGCATTGATCGAGAGCGAAGTAAGATACCGCAGCCTGGTTGAGACATCATCCTCTGGCGTGGCGGTAGCCGACGAAACAGGAATCCTGACCATGGTCAACGACAGGTTGTGCCAGATCTATGGTTATGGCAGGGATGAGGTATTGGGCAGGCAATTCCTGGACTTCATACACCCGGATGACAGGGAAAAGATAGCGCTGGACTTTTTAGAGGCCGTGACAAAATCACAGACTTTACCCGCGGTAGAATTCCGCGGCGTGCGTAAAGATGGTTCCACCGTCTGGCTGTTCACAAATCCCAGCACCCTGATAATAGAGGGACGCTTAACAGGCTTCAGCGTGATCATCCAGGATATCACGCAATTAAAACAGGCAGAGGCAGCCCTCAAGGAGAGCGAGCAGCGCTACCGCTCGCTTTTCCACCACAACCCAAATGCCGTATATTCTCTGGACCTTCAGGGACGCTTCACCAGCATCAACGCCGCCGCGGCCGTACTCTCCGGTTATTCGGAAGCGGAGGCGGAGAAGATGTCTTTGCAGCAGGTTATAGCGCCTGAATACCTGGAGACCGTGCGGCGCAATTTCGCCAAAGCTTGCGGAGGAGAGCCCCAGGCCAACGAGTTAGCGATAATCACCAAAAACGGTAAAAAAATCGACTGCTTCGTCACCAGCACTCCTATCATCATCGACGGCAAGGTGATCGGCGTCTACGGCATAGGCGAAGATATCACCGGGCGCAAGCAGGCGGCTGAAGACCTGAAAGCGGCCCTGGAGAAAGCCAGCTCCACACTGGACGGGACCATCGATGCCATAGCCATGATGAGCGAGCTGCGCGACCCCTATACGGCCGGCCACCAGCGCATGGTCAGTCAGCTTGCCGTGGCCATCGCAACAGAGCTTGGCGTAGAGGCGGACCGGATACAGGACCTGGCCGTAGCAGGCCTTCTGCATGATGTGGGCAAGGTCTATGTCCCCTCAGAGATACTGAGCAAGCCGGGCAAGCTCACCATCCTCGAGCTCGGACTGGCCAAGGCCCATGCCGAAGCCAGTTATAACATCGTCAGGTCAATAAAATTTACAGGGCCGATCGCGTATATTGTGTGGCAGCACCACGAAAGGATCGATGGGTCCGGATATCCTCAGGGCCTGGCCGGTGACCAGATTATGCTGGAAGCCAGGATCTTAGCCGTAGCAGATGTGGTCGAGGCCATGGTCTCTCACCGTCCTTACCGTCCCGCTTTGGGCCTGGAGAAAGCGCTGGACGAGATAACCAGGAACCGCGCCATTCTGTATGACGCGCAGGTAGTGGATGCCTGCCTGGTGCAATTCAACGATAAAGGCTTCCAGTTCCGGGATTAGCAGCTCAGTCCGGCGGCGCCTGCTGCCTTTGAGGCTTAGGGACAGCCGCCGGGCAAAAGGTGGATATTTTACGATTATGAGCGCCGATACACAGGCTTTCAGCCTGCTGAGCGAACACGACCTCTACCTTTTCAACGAGGGCAGCCACCTGCGTCTATACGAGAAGCTGGGGGCCCACCCGGTTTCCCGGGACGGGCACGACGGTACCTACTTCGCCGTCTGGGCGCCCAACGCACAGCAGGTTTACCTTACAGGTGATTTCAATAGTTGGGAGAAGAGGGGCTTCAAGCTGACCCCCCGCGGCGATTCCGGTATCTGGGAGGGCTTCGTCGCAGGCTCCGGCCAGGGCGTCCTGTACAAGTACCATATCGAATCCAATATACGCCGCTACCGGATGGACAAGGCCGATCCCTTTGCATTTTTCTGCGAAACCCCACCCAGGACGGCATCAGTGGTTTGGGACTTGTCCTATACATGGGAGGACCGGCAGTGGATGAGCAAGCGCAGTGATGCCAACGGGCTCCAGGCCCCTTTATCCATCTACGAGGTACACCCGGGTTCATGGATGCGCCTGCCGGAAGAGCATGACCGCTATCTCAGCTACCGGGAGCTCGCCCCCCGGCTATCAGATTATGTCAATAAAATGGGATTCACACATGTGGAACTGATGCCGGTTATGGAGCACCCTTTCTACGGCTCCTGGGGATACCAGGTAACAGGGTATTTCGCGCCCACCAGTCGCTACGGCACTCCCCAGGACTTTATGTACCTGATCGATTACCTGCACCAACATAATATCGGTGTCATACTCGACTGGGTACCCTCGCATTTCCCCAATGATAACCATGGATTGGGTTTCTTCGACGGTACCCACCTTTATGAGCATTCCGACCCGCGCAGGGGCTTTCATCCCGACTGGAAGAGCTACATCTTCAACTATGGCCGCCACGAGGTGCGCAGCTTCCTGCTGAGCAGCGCAATGTTCTGGCTGGATAAATACCACGTGGACGGGATCCGTGTGGACGGTGTGGCCTCCATGCTCTACCTCGACTACTCGCGTAAAAAGGATGAATGGGTGCCCAATCAGTTCGGGGGACGGGAGAATCTTGATGCTATCTCGCTTCTGCGCCGCTTCAATGAGGAAGTTTACAGGAACTATCCGGATGCGCAGACCATCGCCGAGGAATCCACCGACTGGCCCATGGTCAGTCGTCCTACCTACGTTGGAGGGCTGGGATTCGGCATGAAGTGGGACATGGGCTGGATGCACGATACGCTGGAGTACTTCGCCAGGGATCCCCTTTACCGCAAGTACCATCACGACAGGCTGACATTCCGTATGCTCTATGCCTTTAGCGAGAACTTCGTCCTCTCCCTATCCCACGATGAGGTTGTGCACGGCAAATCCTCGCTGATCGGCAAAATGCCCGGCGATGACTGGCAGAAGTTCGCCAACCTGCGCCTGCTTTTTGCCTGCATGTTCACACAGCCGGGTAAGAAGCTTATTTTCATGGGGGACGAGATCGGCCAATGGCAGGAGTGGGACCATGAGAAAAGCCTGGACTGGCACTTATTGCAGTATGCACCCCACAGCGGGCTACAGAAGCTGGTACAGGACGCCGCCGGCCTCTACCGCGGCGAACCGGCGCTTTATGAACTGGATTTCGATCCGGGCGGTTTCGAATGGGTTGACTGCAACGATTCTTTGCACAGCGTGTTAAGCTACCTGCGCCGCGGGAGTTCCAGCGAGGACATTTTGATAGCAGTATTAAATTTCACCCCTGTACCACATTCGGGCTACCGGGTGGGCGTTCCGCGCGGAGGACATTGGAAAGAGGTGCTCAACAGTGATGCGGAGATATACGGCGGGAGCGGCCAGGGCAACCTCGGGGGAGTAGATGCCGTCTCACGTGCCTTTCACGGCAGGCCTTTTTCACTGGAAGTCACGCTGCCGCCGCTGTCGGCAGTGGTCTTCAAATCTGCTGATCCGAGACAGGCTTAAGAATTACGCCGGCTAACCGGCGGCCATAATTACCGACCCCTGCATTTTAAGAGCGGAACAATCCAAGATCAGATCAAATAGGTATTTCCACGTTGATGGTGGTGCCCCTGCCCCTGACTGAATCGATACCCACTTTCCCCTCCAACATCTGCACTCGCTCCACGATACCGGCCAGGCCCAGTTTGCCGTCCCGCGGCAGCGAATCAATTTTCCCGGCCAGGTCAAATCCTGCACCCCTGTCGGTCACGCTGACCCGCAAACTGAATTGAAGATATTCAATTACTACGCTGGCCGATGAGACCTTGGCATGCCTGGCTGCATTAATCAGAGCTTCCTGGATGATCCTGAAAAGCGCCAGCTCCGTGTCCGGCTGGAGCCGTTTCTGTTCTCCTGAGGCAACGACCTCAACCTCGATGTCATACATTTTTTTCAGTTCGCCGGTCAGCCACTCCAGCACCGGCATCAGCCCGAGGTCGTCCAGTACGGGCGGACGCAGCTGGCGGCTGAACCTCCTGACCTCTTCCACTGCCCATTTCAACCTCTTGTATATGGCATTGAGCTTGGTCGTCTCAGGATCAGTGAGGGCGGGTTTACCCGCCAGGAAATTATCCATCTGGTAGATCAGTGCTACCAGTGTCTGCACCGTTGTATCGTGCAGTTCCCTGGCGATATACTTGCGCTCCTCCTCCTGCACCCGCGTGATCTGCCTGGCATAGAAGCGCAGGTTCTGTTCCGCCAGGTGTCTTTCCGTTACGTCCTCCAGTATCTCGATTGCCCCGATCACCTTTCCTCTACTGACCAGCGGGCTGGCTGTGAAATGGTACCACTTGCCGTTCTCACCCAGCGACGGGAAAAAGTCTTCCGCTTCATAAGCTCCCCTGATAAGAGCCGACTTCCTGGCGCTGCCGTGATAACGTGCCGAGATCTCGTCCTCCGAAGCCCCATCCGCTATGAGGTCAGCCAGTACAGGCCTTTCGTGTCCATAGAAGGCCTTCCACTGGTTGCCCGTGCCCAGCACCTCCTCCTTACTGACGCCCGACAGTACCTCCAGCGCTTTGTTCCACTGGATGACATGATGCTTTTTGTTTACAGCGAACACAGGAAGGGGGAAACGGCCCAGCACGCGGGCCAGTATCACGTCGGAGCTGGTGCGCAGGTCCTCCCTGTTAAGGTATAGCTTGACCACAAAGAATATGAGCAGGCCCGCCGTGACAGCCAGGGCGATCAGCAGGATGAGGATGATGGTTACGTATGACATGGCCACCCGGTCAACTCAGGTCCTTCAGGTTCAGCCAGTTCCTCTTCATGGCCTCAACCACCGCCTCCGTCCGTGACCCAACCCCCAGTTTACTGAAAATAGTCCTCAGGTGGCTCTCTATGGTGCTTACGCTCAGGTGAAGCTCATGTGCTATGGCATTGTTGCTGAGCCCGCCGGCTGCAAGCTTGAGCACGGTTATCTCCCTCTCACTGAGCAGATCCGGCGAAGGATCTTCCTGTATCTCACCCTTGCCCGCACGGAATTTCTGCAGCACCTTTTTGGCTATATTGGGATGAAGCACGGACTCACCTCTATGCACGGCCTTGATAGCCTGCACGAGGTCAGACACGCCGACATCCTTCAACAGGTATCCGGCGGCGCCTGCGGATAGCACCGAGAAAATATACTGCTCATCGTCATAGGCAGTGAGCACCAGTATGGATACGGCCGGGTGAAAAGACTTGATCTGCCTGGTAGCTTCAATTCCGTTCAGCTTGGGCATGGCCACATCCATCAGGATTACATCAGGCCTCAACTCTCTGGCCAGCCTGACGGCCTCATCCCCATTGCTCGCCTCACCCACCACACTGAACTCCGGTTCACGCATCAATGATTCGCGGATACTCTCCCTTACCACGGCATGGTCCTCGGCCAACAGTATCTTTATTGAATCCAACTCGAACTCATTCCAGCAAATTTGCAGTAAGTATACAACTGCGCTTGAGCGCAAGTAAAGCAGTTGTCCCGATCAAAACTGCGGGCCGGCGTCAGTGCTTGAAGAATTCCAGCACCTGCTGGAAGGGGGCGACAGAGATACTCAGGTCCCCGCTGTAGGGGAAATCCATTAGCAGGATGGTGAAAAGGATAAGCACTATCAGCACCGCCAGCATAGTAGTCATGGTAAGCTGAGCGTAGAGGTTCTGCGACCCGAAGAAGAAGGTGAAAACCACCGTGATAATACCCCCTAAAAGAAGCACGAACCACAGCGACGGGTGCAGGCCTGACCTGGAATCCTGGAGGCGCTGTCTCCTCAGCTCAACCGCATCGTTCATCTTTCTCAACATCTCGCTGAAAAATATCTTCTCCCTATCGGTTTTGGGGTCAAACCTCGCGGTTATTTGCCAGACCTTATCGGCGGCCGCCTGAGCCTCCGCACTCCTCTCACCTCGTTGCATCTGCGGCCACTCGTATTTGATCACTGCATCAATATAATTGGCGTTGGCCTCAATGAACTGGCTTCTAAACGGTTCCGGCAATCCCACTGTGTCGCGGTAAATTTCAGCAAAGTAGTTGGCTTCCGTCACAGTATTGTTCTGCGCCTTGTCGAAGTCCTGCCAGACGATCACCAGCACAAAGGCCAGCATGACTGCATAGATCACCCCGATGGTGCTGAAAATGGGGCCGGCGATATCATGGTGTTCTTTGAATTTCCTGATGTCAACAAGGTGGCGCACCAGCAACACTCCACCGATGGCTGTACCCGTAGCTATGGCCAGCATCACAACAGCCATTACCCAGGTCGGAATGTTCAGCAGTATCCATTGTTGTAACGGCATATTTACCTCGCTCGCTTATTCAGCCTCTATTAAACTACTGCTGACGCATCCCGTCAAACTGTGCAGGTTTGCGCGCGTAAAGGCCGGCTTGTAACTATCGCTCCTTATTTGTAGAATGTTACCCGTATTGCCAAGATGCACGGTGGGTATAACTGCCTGCCGTCAACGAAACTGGAGGTCAACGCATGGAAGAATTGAAGCAACTCGTGATAGACGGCAAAGCCGACAAGGCGGCAGCCCTGGTAGCGAAGCTACTGGACGAAGGCAGGGCAGCAGACGCGCTGATGGAGCAAGCGCTGATACCCGCCATGGACGTGGTGGGGAAGCTATTCCAGGACGGTGAATATTTCCTGCCTGAGCTGCTGGTGTCGGCCAAGGCCATGCAGAAAAGCGTGGAAGTTATCAAACAGCGCTCACCTGCCGGCACGGTCACCAAAAGCGGCAAGGCTGTAGTGGGCACGGTTAAAGGGGACCTCCATGATATCGGCAAAAACCTGCTTGTAATGTCGCTTGAAGGCGCCGGCTTCGAGGTAGTGGACCTGGGCTCAGACGTTTCAGCAGAGCAGTTTGTGGGGGCCGTCAAAGAGCATAAGCCCAACGTAGTGGGCATGTCGGCCCTGCTCTCCACCACAATGTACATGATGAAGGACGTTATCGAGGCTATCGATAAGGAGGGGTTGCACGGGGAAGTAAAAATTATGGTCGGCGGCGCCCCGCTCAACCATGATTACGCTAAGAAAATTGGCGCGGACTTTTACGGCCCCGACTGCATCGCCGGCAGGGACTACGCGCGCTCCATAGTGGCACGCAAGAATTAAACGGACGACCTGTCCAACGGGAGGAGGCAGTCCATGAGTAGCGGAAACAAAGGCGGCATGACGCCTAAAGAGAGGATACACGCGGCAGCCAGGGGGCTGCCCTCCGACCGGGTACCCGTATTTTACTGGATCGAAGCGCACACCGGCTGCAGGCTGATGGCCGAGTATAAGCCCTCCAGCCACTGGAACAGGAACCTTCTGGCGAAATTTCTCTGGGGCCGCCTGAAAAAGGGCGGGTATATGCAGGCCGCCGAGATCTGGAGGTTCCTGCCGCTGCTTTACGATATCCACAGCTACAATTTCGCCAATGCCTACGGCATAGACATGGGGGCCGACATGGTGTTGGCCTCTTACGCCACACCGGCATACAGCAAATGGGGCTACAAGAAGGGGCATATCGACATCGTGGATATCTACGGCGTGGGCCGCAAGATAGGGGGAGGCATCTACCCCGACATGATAGATCCACCTGTCAAGAACCTGGACGACCTGAAGAATTTCCGCTTCCCCGATGCCACCCGTGACAATCTCTACAACATCTTCCGGCAATACAGGAAGCAGTACCCCCACCATAGCATCGCCGCCGAAGCCTGGGGACCCCACGATTGGACCAGCAACCAGATGATAGGGCTGGAAAAGTACATGACCTGGCTGGTGGAATACCCGGATGAGCTTAAGTCGTTCATGGACAGGTTCATAGTCCACGAGATAGAGATTGCGCGCAGGAGTATCAGGGCGGGGGCGGACGTCGTATTTATCTATGACGATTACGGCTATAATAACCGCCCGCTCATATCGATGAAGATGTGGAAGGAATTCATGTACCCCAGGCTGAAAAAGCAGGTCGATGCTGCCCATGAGGACGGCGCCCTGGTATGCCTGCACTCCTGCGGGTACCAGATGTCATTCCTCGAATACTACGTGGAATTGGGCATTGATATGCTGCAGTCACTCCAGCCTGCCGCAGGGAACGATTTCAAACTGGCGGTGGATAAATATGGGGACAGCCTGTGTTTCATCACCGGTATTGATATACAGAGGGGTGAGGCTATGACGCCGGCCGAATACAAGCAGGACATCATTGAAAGCTACCGCATCGGCCGGGCGAAGAACCGCCACATTCTGGGGACGACGCACGAGATACAGTACACTATGCCCGACGATAACATCAGGATCCTCTTCGAAACGGTCGGGGACATCCAGGCTGGCCGCTACGATTAGCAGCTATCTGTAGAGGCCATCGAACACGGCCTGCCAGCACCACATTTTGCCATTGTTCTCGAGTCAAACCGGTTGATGTGTTATAATCTGAGCAATATCCTTTAGACCGTATGTGTGCGACCTATATTACGTATATAACGCATAGCGGCCCGGCTCACGAGTTGAAGTCTAAACATGAGGCAGTTTTAGAGGCAATGCATGGCAAACCCGCGTAAACCATCCCCCAAGAAAAGCACGAGCAGTGGAAAGAACATTACCAGCCTGGCTGACCAGGCAGCTCTGGGGCAGGCCCTGCTCCAGAGCACAGGCGCCGGCATCTACATAGTCCAGGGGGGCAAGTTCATCTACCTCAGCCCCTTCTTTGAAACCCTTACGGGCTATACCGCAAAGGAACTCCTGGGGCAGGATTCACTCAAGCTTGTACACCCTGATGACCGCGAGACGGTCCGCAAGACGGCCATCGGCAACCTTAAGCGCCGCCGGGTTGCAAGTCCCTACGAATACCGTTTTCTCAAGAAGAACAGCGATGTCATGTGGGTGATGGAGAGGATATCGTCGATCGAGTATAAGGGACAAAGTGCCGTCCTGGGCAGCTTCATGGACATCCACCAGCGCAAAATGCTTGAGGAAGCCGTGGCCGCCTCGGAACAACTGCACAGCACCATATTGTCCCAGATGCATGACGCCTGTTTCGAGACGGACCTGGCTGGCAATTTCCGTTTTACCAACAATTCCATGTGCCTTGGCCTACGCTATAAGCTTAACGAACTGGACGGCAAGAACTACAGTGTGATCATCCCGGAGGAGGATCAGAAGGCCGCCTATCAGGTTTTCAACCGGGTTTTTAAATCGGGCAAAATAAACGCCGGTTTCACTCACAGGGTAAGGCGAAAAGACGGCATCGTGATGATGGTCGAATCCACTGTCTCACCCGTCAGGGATCATGCAGGAAAAATCACGGGCTTTATATGCGTCAGCCGTGATGTCACGGAGAGCAAACACCTGGAGGCAGCTCTTCGCAAGTCAGAGTTAATATATCGCAGTACCCTTGAGCAGATGCTGGACTCCTATTACCAGGTGGACCTGGCCGGCAATTTTATTTTCGCCAACGACGCGACCTGCCGTAACCTTGGGTACGATAAGGATGAACTGAAAGGCAAAAATTACCGTACCATTATGACGGAAGAGGATCAGAAATACGTATATGATATATATCACCGAGTCTTTCTGACAGGCGAACCCAACAAGGGCTTCTCTCAAAGGGTGATTCGCAAGGACGGCTCCACGAGTTACATCGAATCCTCCGTATCCCTGCTCAGGGATGAGAAGGGTAATCCCACAGGATTTACCTGTGCAGGACGCGAAGAGACCGAGCGCAGGCAGCTCGAGCAGACTGTTCGCAAGTCGGAGGAGAGGTACCGCACCATTCTCGAGCAGATGTACGATTCATACTACGAGGTGGACCTGGCCGGCAATTTTACATATGTTAACGACTCCGTTTGCAGAAATCTTTTTTATACCAGGGAGGAGCTACTGGGGAAGAACTTCGGTTTCAGTGTCCCGCCGGATGAAATCAAGAATATGTTCCTGGCCTTCAACGAGGTATTCAGGACCGGTCAGACGAACAAGGCCTTTTCTCACAGGATACTGCGCCGCGACGGGAAAATTCTACACGCGGAAACCTCCATCGAGCTGCGCAAGGACGAGACCGGCCAGCCAATCGGCTTTCGCAGCATCTCCCGCGACGTCACCGAGCGCAGGCGACTGGAAGAGGCATTGCTGGAGGAGAAAAACTTCACGGACTCGGTCCTGGATAGTATGCCGGGTATCTTCTATGCGCTCGACGAAAAAGGCGACTTCATACGTTGGAATAAAAACTTTGAGCAGGTGACAGGATATTCGGGGGCAGAGCTGTGCAAAATGAATGCGCTGGCCACCATAGCCGAGAAAGACAGGGATCTTGTCGCTGGAAAGATCAGTGATGTATTTACGCAGGGCTATGCGTCAGTTGAAGCCGGTATGCTGGCCAAAAACGGCATAAAAACGAGATACTTACTGACCGGCGCCCGGGTCGGCATCGGGGACAGGACTTATCTTGTCGGCATGGGCATAGACATGACCGAGCGTACGAACGCCGAGCTGGCATTAAAGCAGAGCGAGGAGCGATACCGGGCACTCTTCGACAGCTCCATCGAGCTCGTATATGTCCTCGATTTCGAAGGAAGGTTTTTGGATGCCAACCGCGCTATCCTTGAACTCATCGGCTACGGCAAGGAGGAGATATCTTCACTGGAAGTGACCTCGCTTTTTGACCCGGAGGACCTGCCCGGGATCATGGAGATGTTGAGGGAAGCCGGCACGCCGGGATTATACAAGGATATGATGGAATTCAAGCTGCGCCGCAAGGACGGCAGCTATGTATATGTGGAGGCACAGTCCTCGCTCATACGGCGTGACGGTAAACCCTATGCCATCCAGGGCATCGCCCGCGATATAACCGAGCGCAAAATGTTTGAGCAGAAGCTGTCCGAAATGGCTACACATGATTTCCTCACAGAGCTGCCAAACAGGGTATTGCTCAACGACCGTTTCACCGTGGCGCTGGCGCAGGCACGCCGAAATAAAAACAGGCTGGCCATCATTGCGATTGACCTTGATCGCTTCAAGTCGGTCAACGACACGCTGGGCCACCAGGCCGGGGACGAACTGCTCAAAGCCATATCAAAGAGGTTAAAGAACCTTGTGCGGTCGAGCGATACGGTAGCCCGCATGGGCGGCGACGAGTTCCTGCTGCTTATGCCCGAACTGCACATGACGGAGGATGCCATCAAGATAATCGACAAAATTGCCGCTGCCTTTAAAGAAGCTTTCATCATCGAAGGCAGCCGCCTGAATATGTCGGCCAGCATGGGGCTGGCCATCTATCCCGACGACGGGGAAGACATTGATTCTCTTATGCGCAAGTCCGATGCTGCCATGTACAACATCAAACGCCACGGCCCCAGCGAGGGCCGGCCCCGGCAGAAGAAAGACGAAGAATACCCGGGTAACCGCATCGGCTAATCGCGCAACAGTAACCGGCGAACTGGCACAGCAATCCTGCCTGGATCCAGTTTTCTTCATGCGCAGTATCGGGTATACTTTGTCACAACATCAACGCGCCACTTTCTTTGTATGGATATCACGAACTGCTCCAAAGAAGATTTCGACCAGATACTGACCGATTTCGGCCAATTCTGGGAGCATGACCGCACTCTTGCCCTGCATCATCCTACGTTGCTCTACGAGTTCGGCAATTCAGCCTTCGTCATGAGGCGTGGGGACAAAGTCGTGGCCTATCTTTTCGGCTTCCTCTCTCAGACAGAGCCTTTGGGCTATGTCCAACTGCTGGCAGTACGTCAGGATTACCGCGGGCAGGGACTGGGCAGGAAGATGTACCATCATTTCGAGCGGTATGCCGTGGAACACGGCTGCCGGCGGCTGAAGGCCATCACCAGTCCCGTAAACACACTTTCCATCAACTTTCACAGGAAAATCGGCATGATGCCTACAGGAGAGCCGGATAAAGCAGGCGTCCCTGCAATCAAAAACTATTCAGGACCCGGTAAAGACCGCGTCGTCTTCATTAAAGATATTGGCCGGTCATTGCATGACAGCTAATAAGAGCCTGCAGTACGGGTGGGTGGTGGTGTCCGCCGCCTTCATCATCACCTTCATCACCTGCGGGGTAAATTTTAGCTACGGTGTTTTCTTCCTGCCCATCGTCAACGAGTTTGGTTGGTCGCGAGGGCTGGCCTCCGCCGTCATGCTGGTAGCCGGTATGGCATACGCCGTCACCCTGCCTTTCACCGGCATACTGGCCGACCGCTACGGCTATAAGTGGGTACTGGCTGTATCGGCCGGCTTCCTCAGCGTGGGGCTGATCTTGAGTTCACAGATCCAGGAGCTGTGGCAACTATACGTGTTCACCGGGCTGATGGTGGGACTCAGCATCAGCGCCTCCTTTGCCATACCGGTTGCCCTGGTGGCTCTATGGTTTACCAAGAGACAGGGTCTGGCCCTGGGCGTCGCCACTCTCGGCATCAGCCTGGGAACAGCCACCATACCGCTCCTAATAAGTTACCTCATCACGTCCACCGGCTGGCGGCCGGCCCTGCTCTTGGCGGGCATAGCCGTAGCCGTTCTATGCATCCCGGCCACTTTGTTGATGCGTAACCCCCCGCGCAACATCCGGGCAGAAGACGCCACCGATAACAAAGATGCGTCTATAGGGCAGCGGGCCATGCCTGATGACCTGGATACCGGACTAACAGTCTCACAAGCCCTCCGTACCTCCCAGTTCTGGATGCTCTTTGTGACGTTTCTGCTCTTCCTCTCCAGCCTGGGACTTGTTATGCTTCACCTGGTGCCGTACGCGGTGGATTCCGGCATAGATCCCGTACGGGCAGCCTTGCTGCTAACATTAATCGGCATTTTCGGCATCGCCGGCAGGCTGGCCTCCGGCGTTCTTTCCGACAGGGTCGGAATCAAGCCGATCATGTTGTTCTGCGCAGTGCTGCTGGGATTGAACATAGCCTTCATAGCCCTTTTCAGCGAACCCTGGGCCTTCTATGTCTTCGCTGCCGTTTACGGTATCGCCTACAGCGGATTCGTCACCCAGATGGTTCGCATCACACGCAAGGTATTCGGGGCCAGAGCGCTCGGTTCGGTGTTCGGTGCGCTCATGGTATCGGACGGCATAGGCTTCGGCGTCGGGCCCTGGGTAGCAGGCAACATCTACGATTCCACGGGCAGTTACCAGGCATCTTTTTTAGCGGCAGCCGCCGGATTGGTCGTCGCCGCCGCCCTGGTGGTCATCGTCAGGCCTGCCACAACAAAGGTTTAAGACCGCTATCGGAGACCGTGCCATTCGCTGCAAATTGAGAGGGTCGTCAACCCCCTGCGCCGGCCCGGCCTGTGATAGCCCTGATCTCCTGGTAGAGCGGCTTAAGCTTGTTATACATCTTGAGATAGACCTCACGATAAAGCCTTTCGTAAACAGCATGTGTGTCCTTGTTAGGCTCGAAACAATCACCCAGGTGTGTCATCTCGCTCACCGCGGATTTGAAATCCCGGTGGATATTAGTCCCCACCGCGGCATCCATGGCAGCGCCCAGGCCCGACGCCTCGTAGACATGGGGCCTGGCAGTCGGCAAGCCGAAGATATCCGCTGTGAGTTGCATGGCGGCGTTACTCTGGCTTCCCCCACCCGCAATACGCAAATCGGTGATTTTCACCCCGCTGCGCTTCTCGGTTTTCTCCTTGCCTTCCCTCAGTGCGTAGGCCAACCCCTCCAGGATGGCGCGGTAGATGTGTGCGCGAGTGTGTGAATCGCCAAAGCCGATAATGGCGCCGCGCGCCTCCGGTCCGGGAAATCGCAGCCCGGGCGACCAGTAGGGTTGCAGCACCAGACCCTGCGAGCCGGGCGGAACAGATTTGACCAGTTCGTCGAAGAGCACTTCCGGCTCAACTCCTTTCTCATCCGATATGCGCTGTTCGCGCAGGCCGAATTCCTGCTTGAACCAGCTCACCATCCAGTAGCCGCGGAAGATCTGTATCTCGAAGTTGTAGAGCATGGGCACGGCCGCCGGGTAGGGAGGTATGAGCGGTATGACCTCAATGTACTTAGCGTGCGTGGTATTGATAGTGGCGGTGGTGCCGTAGCTGAGGCAGGCCACGTTGGGCTCCAGCGCACCCGAACCCAATACCTCGCAGGCCTTATCAGCTGCTGCCGCTATTACAGGCAAGCGGACCGGTATACCGGTAGCCTCGGAGGCTTTAGCTGATATCTCGCCCAACACTTTCCCCTGCGGTATAAGGTCAGGAAGCATTTTAGGATCAACAGGAATAGCCTGCCACTTCCATCCCCGTTTGGCCTCCCAGTTCTGGCTTTTATAATCGAAGGGGATATAGCCCACCTGACATCCTACCGAGTCAACGAACCTTCCCGTCAGCAGGTAGGTCAGGTAACCGGAGATGATCAGGTACTTGTGAGTCTTCTTCCAGACCTCGGGCTGATGCTTGCGGATCCAGTTGGCCTCCGCCTCTGCCTGCAGGTAGGCCACGGTCTCGCTGGCCCCGGCCACGGCAAAGGCCGCGCCCCAGAAGCCGCCCAGCGGCGGCTCTCCCTCGGTGCGACGCTGGTCCAACCAGATAATGGCAGGCCTGAGCGGCTCTCCCTTCTCATCGACGTTTATCATGGTCGCGCGCTGCGTGGTAAGCGCCACAGCAACTATACTATCTTTTTTGACCTCCGGGTTCTGCCAGAGACCCTGGCAGGCCCGGGCGATGGATTCCCAGAAGAGCTGCGGCCTCTGCTCTGCCAGCCCGGGCGCGTCCGAGTAGTAAGGTTCGTAAGGCACCCTTTGCTTGGCGATTAGTTTTCCCCTGGGATCGAATAGCAATACGCGGACGCTCTGCGTCCCCACATCGATGGACAGCAAGTTTTCAGCCATGGCAAACCTCCTTAATTCTCACTTCCTGAAGCCCCAGCGTTTGGCCATCTGCTCCTCGGACATATCCAGCCCCAGCGTCCCGCCGGGGTTCATAATATGGTGCGGATCGAAATGATCGCGCAGCGCACGTATCACATCGATTTGTGCCTTGCCGATCTGACCCTCCAACCATGGCGCTGTCTGCTTGCCCACGCCGTGGTGGTGGCTCATACTGGCGCCGGCCTTCTGAATTGCGTCCAGCACACCGTATTGAAGATCAAGATACTCGTTTATCTCCTTCATTTTAGCCACAAAAATGAAATACAGGTTGCCGCCCTGCGGGTAAGCATGTGAAAGGTGCGTCATGCAGATCGTTTTAGGGCGGGATTTAATAAAAGCCCTCACGTCCGCATGCACCTGCGCCAGGTTGTCCCAGGTGACGGCGCACTCGAGCGTATCGATCAGAACACCGTAATCCATCAGGTCCTCGCGCATGAAGGGATCGGTGAAGCGGCTCTTCTCCCAGGATTGGGTGACCTTGGCCGCTGTGAGGCTGAAGGCACCGTGTTTCTTGAATATCTTGTGCAGCTTCTTGGATACCAGGCGCGCGAAATCCCCTTCTCCTTCGGACATGCCGATAAACATGCAGCGTTGCATGGGCCGGTAGCCCAAAGCCTTTAGCACAGAATCGACAGGCGTGCCGTGCACATGGTACATGCGCATGGCCACGTCGGTTTCCTCCGGGTCGGAGAGCCGGAAGACCGAGGGGAAGCCGAACTCGGCCTGCATGACCTCGCGGCAGGCATCGAGGGCGCCTTCCCAGGTCTTGAACAGGTACGAGAACCTGCGCCGGTTCTCAGGCATGTAGCGGCACAGCCTCAGCGTGCAGCCCACCAGTATGCCGAAAGTCCCCTCGCTGCCGATCATGATCTGGTCGAAATCCGGTCCGGTTGCCGACCGCGGAAAGTCCAATGTCTTGAATTCTCCGATAGGGGTGACATATTCCTGTGATATCACCATATCCTCGATCTTGCCGTAGTAGGTGGAGTTCTGGCCGGCGCCACGGGTAACCACCCAACCCCCCACGCAGGAGTGCTCGAATGACTGCGGGAAATGCCCTACGGTGTAGCGTCTCTTAGCTTTTAATGTTACCGGGGCTTCGTTCAATATCCTCTCCAGATCCGGGCCCATGATTCCGGCCTCCACCGTTACTGTCTGGTTGTTTTCATTAATGGAAATGACCCTGTTCATGTGGACATTCATATCCAGGCAAACACCGCCCTTGACAGCCTCCTTGCCCCGCGTGACGCTGGAGTTTCCCCCGACTACGTACACAGGTATGCGGTTTTCATCGCAGTACTTTACCGCGGCCTGGACGTCCTTGCGGTCGCGCGGGCAGAGCACAATATCCGGCAGGTTCTCAACTATATGACTGCGCAGGCGCAGCACATCGATAATGGCCGCTCCGTAGGATACACGCGTCCGGTTGTATGTATCAGTGTAGAAATTGCCGGCGCCGACAATACTCTTGAGCGCCTCCAATTGCGCACCCGGCATCTTCGGAGGTACGTCGATATTGAGCTCCTCCAGGCATAGACTGGGCCGCTTGAAATCATCGTCCGCCATGCCAAAGGTTTCCTTGAGCAGGTGGAACATGCCGGGATTAGGGTGCTTGAAACCCCTGGGGTCGCCGTACTTGATCAGGCTGCGGAACGAGCCGGCAGGCGCTTCCTCTTCGCACCACTGCGGGTAGAACTGGGACTTATGTGTCATGGTATCCTCCTTAAGCTGATATATTCAAGATTTGGCGGCCCGGTGCTCTTGTGACTGGTTTTTAACCAGGGCTGGGGCTGTAATATCTGTGCCAGGTATCCAGGTAGGCGGACGATTCAGTCTGCCACTTTTCGTCGCTCCAGCCGAGCTCGGCCTGCACAGCTTTGCGCACGCGATCGAGCTGGTCTTCGGCACCGCCGGGCAGCAGCATACCAATCCTGACCCTCCTCAGCAGCAGGTCGGCAAGGTGCACCACACCCTCTTCACGCGCTGCCCAGCGCAGCTCTGCCCAAACGTTGGGCAAACTGCCGATGTGCTCAAGCTCTCCGGCGCCCGCCGTCTTTATCAGCTCAGTCGTATCATTGCCGTACCGTCCCAGCAGGTAAGCCAGGGTAGCAGGTTGGATATTGGGCGCGCTCACACCGGGCAGTCTGGGAAAAATGCGCTTGTTTTTAACCACGGGCAATCTGCCCAGCTTCTTCAGCACGGCTGCCAGTGTTTGGCGTGACATGATACGGAAGGTGGTGTACTTCCCTCCTGTGATGGTTATGAGGCCATTCTCCTCCCACAGGGCATGCGCGCGCGACTCTTTACCGGGCGTATCGGCGCCACCCTTGATGATGGGGCGCAGGCCGGCGAATGATGAAATTATGTCACCCTGTGTAAGACACAGGCCGGGAAAGAGAAATGACGAAGCGTCCAATATGTAGCTTATCTCATCCTGGCTGGCGAATGGTTCACCGTGTCCTGCCTCCAGCGCCGGATCCTGGTCAATGTCGGTAGTGCCGATCATGGTGGTCCCCTCCCAGGGGATGACGAACATGGCACGATTGTCCTTGGGATGCAGCAACGTGAGGGCGTCCTTCATGGGCAATTTCTCGCGCTGAAAGATGAGGTGGCTTCCACGCAGCCTTCGCAGCCGGGCGGGCTGGCCTATCTGCTCCCGCAGTTGGTCGGCCCATGGCCCCGAGGCGTTGACAATTACCTTCGCATTCACCTCATAAGTCCGGCCGTCCGGCGACGACGTGTCTTTGAGCGCCGCGCCCCGCACCTGGCCGCTGCCGTCCAGCAGAAGCTTTTCTACTTTCATATAGTTTATTGCAGTGCCGCCTGTCCTGACAGCCTCCTTCAGCACACGCAGGACGATGCGGCTGTCATCCATGGCCGCATCGTAGTAAAGGTAGCCACCCAGCAGACCCTCCGATCTCAGGATAGGGTATTCCCTGAGTATCTTCTCCCTGCTGTAAGCGCGGTGGTCCCATTTGGGCGCCAGCAGGTCATAAACGGCGATTATCTTGCCTATCTGATTGGTCTTGACGTGGTATCGCTCGAAGTTGGGGAATATGAAGCCCAGCCTGGTCACCAGGTTACGGGCCTCTTTGAGCAGCCACTCACGCTCCCGGACCGACTCCTGTGTAACCTTGTACTGCTTATTGAGGATGTAGCGCAGTCCGCCGTGAATGAGCTTTGACGAGCGGCTGGAAGTACCCGATGAAAAATCGTTACGCTCCACCAGAAGAGCTTTAAGCCCCATTGAGGCGGCCTGGTAGAGCACCCCGGCCCCCGTTATACCACCTCCTATGATGACCAGGTCCCAGGGCTGGTCGATGTATGACATGGTCTGTTCGCGCCATCCTTTACGCCACATGGTATCTCCTGTCGAATCCGGAACAGATTTGCTGGCTGCAGAGCGCCGGGTTCAAAGCATATTTTAACGCTTTTTATTAAAACTTTCAGGCAGGCCTATTTATACGGGAAAAAGGCCGGCCAGACAAAGGCGTCCATGATACCTGTCTGTATAAAAAACACGGCTGCGCCGGCCACTGCCAGCCAATAACTCCAGGCTGGCTCCTGCTGGTTGATCATCAGCAGCGCACATAGCAGGGCCAGTGAGGCCAGGCCGATGCCGAAAAGCACTATTCGGATATAAATCCACCAACCCGGCCATTGTGTCTCGATCAGCTTATATGTCAGCGGCATCCAGAAGGCCGAAAAAATGAGTATGGCCATGAAAATTATGTCGAGCACGAGGAAACCGTTAAAACCCCAGATTCGGACGGTCCCTGCATCGATCTGAAAGAGGATGAAGTAGAGGGACAACAGATAACCCGCGGCAGCCAGCGGCATGCTCACCAGGTAAACCGACTTAAGCGAAGGTGTGATACGGCCCCAGAGCAGTTGCTCCGTGTTGGGATGGGTGACCATACCCGCCACGTAACTGGCTATTACCGCCAAGCCGCCCAGCGCGTTTATCACGAGGAACCAGATCTTCTGCTCGTCCATGCCGATAGCTCCTGACAAAACTAAGCCGGGCCGGCCTTGCCACCACAGTTAATAATAGTCAGCTGTAATCCGTTATTTCCAGCTGCCGTCCTTAAGGTTGAGAGTCACGTTGTTATCCGGAGGAGGCAGATCCTTCCAAAGGCCGTTGATGAGGTCCTTGCGGTATTGTATGACCGCCCAGGCCAGCGGGCTTAAACCGGTCTCCGTAACCGTCGTCTGCCCGGCCGCCAGTTGCTCGTCACCGGCATAATGCGCTGCAAAGCCCTGGGCTATTTCCTTGGCTATTTTCTCCGCCTCGGGGCGGTCGACCTTGTAACCCTGCAATGTCACGGTAGCGATGCCGGCTATACCATCCAGCAGGTACTGCTTTGCGTACGCCGGGAAATCCGTGGGGTGTGATTTGATGGACGTAACACGCTCTTCGATGATTGATGCTATCTGGTCTTTGCCGATGGTTACGACCCTGATGGGGCAGGGATAGGTTACCAGTGAACCGGTCTCGATATCGAACACATACTTGCCGTTGTCATCATATTTTTTCTCGGTGATGTCCTGGGCATGGTAGTGTCCCGTGAAAACCATGCGCACGTTGTAATTGGCAAACAGTTTGGCGACTGCCTCGTAGTCGTCCACTATGTACTCGCCATAGTTCTTCTGCTGGCCCATGTAGTGCTCCATGATGCCGTGGTGCATCATTACGATAACGGCCTTATTCTCTTTAGCCGCCTGCCCCAGGACGTTTTCGATCCATGCCAGCGTCTGCGGGCTGAACTTGCCGTCCGTGACCGACTCCTTGTTCTCGACATTCTCATTGTAACGGCATGAGTCCAGGGCCAGCAGCCATAGCCCGGGTTGCGGCTCAGCCACATAGCTCAGGGAATTGGGATCACGCTGAAGCGCATCCTTGAAGCCGTAATCGGCATAAATCTGTGTGAACTGGTCGGCCGTTATATTCGGCACTCGCTCCTTAGAGTCTCCAACGTATTTGTATGAGAGCCCGTTCAATATGTCATGATTGCCCGGCACCACGTAGACCTTCTTGCCGGCCGCTTTCAACTGTGCGAGTAAGCTGGCAGCCAGCTCATGGGAGGACTTCTCTCCGTCCTTGCTCAGGTCCCCCGGCACCAGCACGATGCTGTCCTTGAGATTCTTGATCAAGACAATAGCAGACTCCAAAATCTCGGGCCCCTCCCTTACAAGCTTGCGGTCCTCAGCAATGTAGGCCTCGAACGCCTTGCCGCTTGTTCCCAACGAAGTGTCATAGATATGCGGGTCGCTGATGACGATGAAGCTGGTCTCGGGGTAGGCCGGGGCGTTTGCCAACTGCTGTTTCAGGGCTGCGTCCGATTCGTATTTAAAAACCGGCGGGGCCGGGGCCGGGGCGCAGGCCAGCAGGCCAAGTATGACTATCAAACATATGGAGAATTGGATCACGCGAGAAAATAATGTTGCTGTCTTCATATACTTTATACCTCCGCTTACAATAAATGGACAGACTGACCCGCTTAATATACTACATAGCTGCCGGCCACAGCAACCGCAGCCCGCTTGATCGACTTCTGGTATTGACAGGCCGGGTGTATCTGCTACTTAAGCGGGTTGGCCACCCTCCCCACAAATATGATCGATCCGGTCTGGATATCCCTGATGAGGAAAATGAATGGGCGATCGACAGTCACTTCAAGGGGCATTGTCGGCATGGCGGTAGCTCGCATGATCACTGCAGTCGCCGCCGCAGCCTCTGTTCCCGCTTCATCCACTGCTACGAAAGCTTTATGCGCCACCTCGGATATCGAGAGATCGCGATTGCCCGTCATACCCGAGAAATCAGCCTGGCTGGAAAATGCTACGGGCATTCCCATACCGGACAGTGTCTTGCCCAGGCTGAACTCGGATTCGAATTTAAAGCGGGGCAGGCTGAGCGCAACCTGCTTCGGCACGATGCTTTTTATAATCGAGCCGGCCTTGCCCGCGTCCAGGGATTTTTCGAATTCAGCAAACTTCCCCACGTCGGGCAGCAGTACCACCATCTCAAGCTCACGCCCGTCGTAGGGCAGAGATACAGCCTGATAACCTTCGCCGGCTGCGTATCCCAGCCTCTCCGTCTGCCTCATCATGGGCACATCCACGGTCGACCCGTCCAGCAGGTGGAATGGCGCCGGCTGCGTGAGGTCTTTTTCGAAGTCATTGGCCCAGGCGGCGTTGAAATACACAGCATTGGTCAGCACCAGCCGCGTCAACGGATCAATGGCACCCGCCGGTATGAGGTCTTTAATGCGCTGCTCTGTCTGGTCAGCCACCCATCCGTTAATAATCTGGCGGCTGGTCTCAGGTGCATTACGAAAATCAAGCGTCCTCAAACCCGCCCCGTAATTCTGCGCCAGCAAATCCAGATAGTCTGCAAGGAAACTGTAGCCCGCCTGCCCCCAGATGGCATTGACGATGTTGAGACGGAATCCCTTGCCGTCCTTGCCCTTCGCCCCCTGCCCTCGGGTCTTCAGTTGCTGATCGAGGCTATTAAAGGCCGGGTGCAGGCGGTCTTGCGGCAGCGTGAAGTGAAGCGTGCCGGCCATTTCTTCTTCGGTAGTTTCACGGGCGCCGGCATAGGTCATGGCCAATGCCTGTGAAATTGAATACGGCGAATAGAAAAGGTTACCCTGCGTCCCTTTGAGCGCCCCGTAAAGGTCGAAGGCGAATGTATTGTTGCCATCTACCAAAGCGGCCAAGTCGGACTGTCCCGCCGTACTGGCTGCCCTCGGTTTGTCCGAACGCAGGACACCGCTGGAAGCCGGCTGCGAACAGGCCGCCAAACCGGTCAGCAGCGCAAGGCCTAAACTCGTAACAAATAACGATTTTGATTTCACGTCACTGCCTCCTGTATGTTCAATTCACTCCAATAATAACGTTTCCCCCACAGTAAAGTTTAGCAAAATAGAGGTCCCTCCGCGCGCTGCGCGAACTTAAGCTCGGACAAGACGCCGGGCAGGTTGAATAAATAGTATTGTGATCAAAGTCGTCGTTAAACAGGCATAACATCGAATAGAATCCGTGGAAAGGTTGAGGAGGAAAATATGAACAAGAAATTACGTCTGTCTGCCGTGCTGGTGATCGTGCTTGGAATCGTAAGCCTGGTCGTGGGGATTACCATGGCAGGCGTGGCCTTCAGTAAACAGGCATGGATGACGGAGGCCATGAAGCAGGAAAAGGTTGAACTGGCGGCGCTCGGGGTTAAGGATGCGCAGCCCGGCGACATTATTGCCAGTGCCGAACAAGCGCAGATTGCGGCGGACACCGTCAGGGGACACAGGCATGGCATTGCGCCCACCTACAGCGATTTGCTGGCCGGCGGAAAATACGATCCCACTAATACAAAAGACCTGTTATATGCCCAGGCATTGAACCTTGAGAACTACCTTTATCTCGGGGTGCTGGGATTTGGCGTAGTGCAACTGGCCATGGGCGTAGGTGCCTTCGGCGTACTTACAGGCCTGGCGCTCTGCATAATCGGCTATGCCCTGTTAGCGCTTGCCCGTGCAAAAAATTAGGCACGGCTGATCGAGGTCACGCCTGCGGGTGAGTATCTTTGATCCACAGTGACACGAGGAACGATCCCACAAAAAGAGCTGCCAGCAAGGCCAGGGGCGCTACGAACTGGCCGGTTGTGGATTCCAGCGCCTCCATGGAGGGCACCAGTATCACGGCTGCCAGGTTCCCCAGCAATTGCAGGTATCCGACTGAGACGCCGGCATATTTAGGTCCGGTTATCTCGGCTGACATAGTGAGAGTGATCGGGAAAGCCGAAATGAGGAAGAAGCCCAGCACTATACAATTGATCATGTTTGCCGTGTAGCCCCTGATGAAGATCATGGCCGTGATAGTAATTGCGCCTATCAGCGTTGCGAGTATCACGAAAGGCTTGCGCCTCTTGACCTTGTCCGAAATAAGCGGTACCACGATACAGCCGATCATGCCGGCGAAGATCAGGGCAGTCGATATGGTGCTGCCCTCGGCCATAGGTATATCGTGAAGTTCAAGCAGTATTTTCTCCAGCCATGTGGCAAGCCCATTGAAACCGCCTAATCCTACCAATGTTATAAAGCCCAGCAAAACAAAATTCCTGTTTTTCAGGATGATCCCCAGACCTCCCCAACTCGCCGTTGAAAGATCGGTTTCTGCCGCCCGCGACGGGGTGGCAGGTTTTGACCTTACGACCAGGACAAACACGATCGCGCCAAAGATGCCGGCTATGCCGTAAATCCATAACATGGACGTGTAACTAAGGCCCTCAACTATTGCCGGCGTAGCTCCCAGCGCTACCATCATTCCTATGAAAAGAGCCAGAGTGCCCAGCCCGACCGCGGTACCCTCCTCCTTGGGTGAAAACCACACTGAAGCCAGCTTGGTTATCCCGTTCAAAACGAAAGGCTGCCCCAGAGAGATCCCTACCTGTGAAATAAGTAGCATATCAAATGAATCTGGTCCCGCCAATCTCAACAGCGAGAAGACGCCTGTGAGGACGGCCCCGATGCCTACACCCCACTTAAAGCCGATTTTATCTATGATTATGCCCGCGGGTATAGTGAGAATAACCTGGACGAGAGGAAAGACCAGTGTTAACCACTGAGCACTGCTGGCTGGTATATGCAGCATATCTTCGATATAGGTATCGATAGCCGCGAAATTCAGCCAGTAAAGCTGTGTCAGCGCTGAAACGTACATGTAGATGGCCAGCACCACCCACCTGTACCGATAAACCTTGTACTGCTGTTCCATTGACCGCCCCTCCCTGAGTAGTTATTTTATTCAGCGGAAATTTGCATAACCGTCCTATTATAAACCCTACCGTCAAGGTACAGATATCCCGCAAATTTACAGTTGACCAGGATATACCTTGCCCGCCTTTACTGCTTGAAGTACAATTCAACTTGATCCTATGTCAACCGATAGTGCGACCTCGCTTGCCCGCATCAGCGCCAGGGGAGTGGTGCAGGGTGTAGGTTTCCGTCCATTCGTCTACAGTCTGGCCACAAAATATAACTTGAGCGGCTGGGTGTGCAATACCTCGGAGGACGTCAGTATCGAGGTCGAGGGTGTAAGGGAGAGGCTTGACCGCTTCATCTCCAGCCTTGAGCGGGAAGCCCCGCCCATGGCCAGGATCGAGAGTCTGTCCGTGAGTTTCGGCAAACCCGTCGGCTATATCGGGTTTGAGATACACCCCAGCGTTGCACAGCCCGGCAAATATCAGTTGGTATCACCCGATATCGCCACCTGCCGTCCCTGCCTCGATGACGTTTTCGCTCAGGACAACCGACGCTGGCGCTATCCTTTTACCAACTGCACCAATTGCGGGCCGCGCTTCACCATCATCAAAGATATACCATACGACCGGCCGCTCACTACCATGTCCGTCTTCAAAATGTGCCCGGATTGCCAGAGAGAATACGATGACCCCCTGGACCGCCGCTTCCATGCCCAGCCCAACGCCTGCCCGGTCTGCGGACCCGGGCTGCAACTGACGGACAATATGGGACACGTGGTGGATTGCCGGGACATCATCGAGAAAACGGCAGATTTGCTAAGGGAAGGCAGTATCGTGGCAATCAAAGGGTTGGGCGGATTCCTTCTGGCCTGCGATGCCGAAAACCCTGAAGCTGTGAACTTGCTGCGCAGGCGCAAACGTCGACCTTCCAAGCCCTTCGCTGTCATGCTTGAAGACGTAATAGAAGCTAAAAAACACTGCGCGGTGACCATGGAAGAGGAGAAGCTGCTCTTATCGCCGCAGGCCCCTATCGTACTTCTGCGATGGAGGGACGGCTCCAGTATATGCCGGGAAGTGGGTCCGGGGCTGAAATACCTGGGCGTGCTGATCCCTTACACTCCCTTGCACCACCTTATCATGAGAGAAACGGAGCGGCCCCTGGTCATGACCAGCGGCAATATAAGTGAGGAGCCTATCGCCGGTCAGAACAACGAGGCCCTTCACAGGCTGGGCGGGATTGCCGACTATTTTTTATCACATAACCGGGACATCCACTCTACCTATGACGACAGCGTGGCCATGGTGGTGGACACCAGAGCTCATATCATCCGCCGGGCCAGGGGTTATGCCCCATATCCAGTACACCTCGATTTCAGTGCACCCCAGCTATTGGCCTGCGGGGCTGAGGAGAAGAACACCTTTTGCCTGACCCGTGACAACCATGCTTTCGTCAGCCAGCACATCGGCGACATGGAGAACATCGAGACCATGGAGCACTACGTCAGGACGGTGGAGCTCTACAAGCAACTCTTCCGCATACGCCCGGTGGCCATAGCTCACGATATGCACCCGGAATACCTTCCTACAAAATATGCTCTCGAAGAGGCGGAGAAGCATAACCTGAAAGCCATCCCTGTCCAGCATCACCACGCGCATATAGCCTCCTGCCTGGCCGATAACGGTGAGACAGGGACGGTCATCGGGGTCGCCTTCGACGGCACCGGCTACGGGACCGACGGCAAGATCTGGGGCGGGGAATTCATGCTGGCGGATTGCATAAACTTCAAGCGGGCCGGTCAGCTCGAGTATCTGCCGCTTCCCGGCGGCTCCGCCGCCATAAAAAAGCCCTACCGCACGGCGCTGGGCTATATGCTGGTGCTGCTGGGCAATAGCATGTTCGATAGCAGACAGGGCTTCCTCAACGGAATCGGTAGGGACGAGATAGACCTTGTGAGCAGGCAGGTGGAAACGGACCTCAATTCGCCGCTCACCTCCAGCATGGGCAGGCTATTCGACGCCGTCTCGGCCATGGCTGGTATACGAACCATTATCGACTACGAGGCACAGGCAGCTATCGAGATGGAGATGCAGGCCTACGATGCAATGGATGAAAAAGGCCTCTACCCCTTCGCCCTGACAGGAGATCAGAGCTACTCGATAATCCTGCTCCGCGAGCTGGTGGCCGGGGTGGCCGATGACATCCTCAGGGGATGCCAGCCGGCAACCGTGAGCATGAGGTTCCATAACACGATCGCAGCCATGACACGGGATGTCTGCCTTAAGATAAAAGAGCAGACCGGGTTGGGCACCGTTGCGCTCAGCGGAGGCTGCTTCCAGAACCGGCTTTTATTGGGCAAGGTGATGTCTCTTCTCAAACAAAGCGGTTTCAAAGTACTCACCCACAGCAACGTGCCGGCCAATGACGGGGGTATCTCACTCGGTCAGGCGGTTATAGCCGGCAGGTCATTGCTGCAGGGAGGTGAATGAAGTGACAGACACGATGTATACGAGGTACCCGTTAGTCAGTATTTTCACTTACAACGCCATAACTGTGTTGCACTTCCTGCTGGGCGGGACCGGCTTTGTGCTCGGCTACGGCTATTGGGCCGGCTGGGCATTGGGTATCGCATATACAGTCTTCGCGTTCACAGAGATGTACCTTGTCATGCCCCTCAAGGTATGTCCAAACTGCGTTTATTTCAGGCTTGATAAATCTATCTGTATTTCAGGTTTGAACCTGCTGTCAAGGAGGATTGCCTGCTCAGGCGCAGTCAGCGACTTCCCCCGGCGCTCCCAGGGTCCACTCTGCCCTGACAACCTTTACCTGGCCAGCCTGGTGTTGCCCATCTTAGGGATAATACCCGCGCTATTCATCGGTTTCTCCTGGACTGTTCTCATCATACTTGTCCTGCTGATAGCTCTATTGCTTTTCAGGTTTTTTATCGTGTTCCCCAGGATAGCCTGCAACCACTGCCGGGCGAAGCATATCTGCCCCAATGCGCTGAAAATGGGGTTGGGTGGAAACCAGGTTATAGATCAAGCCCTGTAATATAGACCGGCCCGCCTCCCGGATTCAGACCCGGTCGAAGCGGCTTGATGTAGAGGTGCATGGCGGAATCTATATGAACGAATCCTCTGGTTATACCTGTCAGTGGACTGCTTTTCTCACAAGCGTAAAAAATCTGGCCTATTCCCATGGCGCGCACGTGGTTATTCACATGACGGAGCAGTACTGATAAATCCTCAACGTCAATGTACCCCATGTGTGTGAGCGATGCCTGGTGGAGCACATCACCCGGTCGCGGTGGTCTGGGCACGGGGCCGAACAGCCGCATGGCCCCAATCGCCGCACCTGCTGCCAGCATTTTGAAGCTGAGCGATTTAACTGTCATCTGCATGACCTTGCCCATCTCCCAGAACCCCATGCTGGCCCTCATCTGTCCGTCCCGTGTCATCAGGAAAATATTATTTATGCCGAGCCCGGGCACCCGTTCTGACATCTTTACCAACCCGGCTACGGTAGAGGGCTCATAGAAATCACAACTGCCCCAGGTGCTGTTAAGCAGGTCGGCCAGGGCAGGCAGGTCATCAATTGTCGCCCTCCTGACGCTACCCCTGTATGGCAAATCCATGTCCCTGAATACAACGATGCCAGGCATAGGCAAGGTGCGGTGGCGGATGTAACCCTGCCGCTCAAGGCTATGCATTGAAGGGGTATTACCCTGCATGACTATGGCATAAGCGAGCCAGGCTTCACTGGCTTCAAGGTACTCCTGGCAGGCCGCCAGCAACATGCCGGCGAAACCCTTGCCCCTGTATACCGGGTCAACGAAGAGCTGAAAAACGCGGCCAACCTTCTCAGCCTTTCCATTGATCAGTGCGTCCCTGATAACGCAAGCAGCCGAGCCAGTTATGCGGTTATCCTCGCAGGCTACATATACGCGGTAATCATCGTGGATATCGACTCGCGTGAAAAAATGAGGCGAGTTGACCAGCGTCACACTGAAGGAGGTGCCCTGCGGGCACCTCGACTGCAGCGCGACCAGCTCCGCGCTGTCCGCACTGGTGGCTTCGCGGATGTGCATAAGATAATTATATAATTTCCCCGGCCATTAATTCCTCAAGTTTCTCCTCGCTGTAGCCGAGCAGGCCGCTGTAAACCTCGCTGTTGTGCTCACCCAGGAACGGCGCAGGCACCAGCGGGTCGCCGGGCGTGGCAGAGAGCTTGAAAACACTGCCCGGCATCTTGAGCGGGCCCGAAAGCATTTGTTCCACATCCACAACCATCTGGCGGCTCTGTATGTGAGGATCGTTGACAAGCTGCCCGGTATCCATTACGGGCGCACAGGGCAGGGATGCATCATCCATCAGTTTCTGGATCTCGGCCACGGTCCTGTTTTTAACCCAGTCAGCTACCATGTTGTCCAGCTCCGCCCTGCGCTGTACGCGCGAGGCCAGAGGCAGGGTATCTTGGTCCTGTACTAGTTCAGGTTTGCCCATGACCTGCGCCATTTTCTGCCACTGACCAACCGTCACTATGCAGAGCACTATATAACCATCTCTAGCATGGTAATTGTTCCATGGCACTATATTGGGATGCATATTTCCGATCCTTCCCGCTGAATGGCCGTCCAACACGTATGGAGCAAGGCTTTCAACCGCTGTCGTAAGCCATATACAATCTTGCAACGATACATCCGCCCGCTGACCCTGGCCGCTGGTATTGCGATGTTGTAGGGCCGCCAGTATAGCGATGACTGTGTAGGCGCCGCCGGAGAGGTCGGCAATGGGCGGGCCGCATTTGGTGGGCGGATTTTCGGGAAAGCCTGTAACGCTCATCAGGCCTCCCATAGCCTGCGCAACAGTGTCATAAGCTGCCCTGCTGGCGTTGGGGCCGGTCTGCCCGAAGCCGGAAAGCGACGCATAAATCAGCCGCGGGTTCAGCTTGCTGACATCGTCGTAACCCAGTCCCAGCCTGTCCATCACGCCGGGCGTGAAATTCTCGAGCAGTATATCGCTCTCCTTTATCAGTCCGCGCGCTATCTCCTGCCCCTCTTTTTCCCTCAGTTCCAGCGTTATACTCTTCTTGCCGCGGTTAAGGATTGAAAATACGTATCCCTCGCCCCCCTCAGTTATCGGCGGAATTGTCCTGCAGGCATCCCCACTCTCCCTGAACTCGATTTTGATAACCTCCGCACCCAGCTCCCTCAGGATCATAGAACAATACGGGCCCGCATACATGCGGCTGAAATCCAGCACGCGGACTCCTGAAAGTGCTCCGGGCATGTTACCTCCTTTTGTTCGGTTGATAATCAAACCTGATATTATCCGCTTTTACGGCCTTTCTGGCAAGCCAGATTTGTTAGCTCCATTACCTTGGGTTATACTTTTACAAAATGTGCCTCGCAGTCCCGGTCAAGATAACCTGCATCGAAGGCGACCAGGCCGACGTCGACATCGGCGGCGTCAGTCGCAGGGTGAGCATCGCCCTTACACCGGAAGCCCGGGTGGGTGATTATGTGCTGCTGCACACGGGATATGCTATTAACGTGCTCAACGAGGCGGAAGCGAAGGAAACGCTGGATATCCTCGAGCGTATGGTTGCCGCGGACAACAGCGCCGCCTGACAGCGAGCGGGCACAGCTCTACCCCGCAAAGGCCTGCCCTGAATTCATGAGGAGGTAACGCAATGAGACTCAACAGACTATTAGTAGCGTCAGCTTTGACCATAGTGACCCTCAGCGCAGTCTGCCTGGCCTGCGCCACAGCGCCGGCAACTGTGCCCACCCAGACGCCCCCTGATATATCCAAGCAGACGCCTATTGCAACCCTGCCGGCGGACAACATCACACCTGCGGCCGCGCCCCAGGTTGTGAAAACTGGGGCGGTCCAGCCACCGGTCAACCTGAATAAGCTGGTCTTCATCTCGGGCACCAATGATGACGGTGGACCGCAGATGTATGTTTCCAATGCGGACGGCAGCAACTGGCAGCGGCTGAGTAATAACAAGACCGGAGGGGAGCGCTTCCCCCGGTGGTCCCCCGACGGCAAGAAAATTGCCTTCTTTACCGACATGGACGGCAACTGGCAAATATATTCCATTAACGCCGATGCGAGCAACCAGGTCCGACTAACGAACACTGATTCAAACGATGCCTTTCCGGCCTGGTCACCCGACAGCCAGAAGATCGCCTTTTCATCCGACCGCGATGGAAACGAGCAGATCTATGTGATGAACGCCGACGGCAGCAACCAGGCACGCCTGACCAACAATTCCTTTAACGATGCGGCCCCCAGTTGGTCGCCTGATGGAAATAGAATAACCTTCCAGAGCGACCGTGACGGCAACGCCGAGATATATATCATGCACGCCGACGGGACCAACCAGACGAGGGTCACGAACAGCCCACAGGTCGACACCTACCCGGTGTGGTCGCCCGACGGAAATCGAATCGCTTTTCAGTCCAACGAAAACGGTAATTTCGAGGTCTACATCATATACCCGGACGGCAGCGGCCGAACGCGCCTCACCTCCGGCCTGGTTGACAACAAGTATCCTGCATGGTCTCCGGACAGCAGCAAGATCGTTTTCTATTCCAAGCGCGACTGTACCAACGATAACGGCGAAATATACACAATGAACGCCGACGGCAGCAATCAGACTCGTGTAACGCGCAGTGAGTGCAGTGATTCTGCTTTGGCCGACTGGCGTTAAGCCGGATGACTCGAATAATTCAGCTGTCCGGTCCGATGAAGAGGGGTTTGTACGTTTCGATCCCGTTCAAGTAGAATTGTTGCCTGATGAAATTCATCGACGAGTTCCGCGATACAGACCTGGTTCGCAGGCTCGCCGGCAAAATTGCCATGGTCTCCACCAGGCCGGCACGCCTGATGGAGTTCTGCGGCGGGCATACCGTGGCCATCATGCGCAACGGCATACGGCAGCTCCTGCCTCCACGTATCGAGATGCTTTCCGGTCCCGGCTGCCCGGTGTGCGTCACCGCCAATAGCGACATCGATAAGGCAATAGCACTGGCAAGCCTGCCCGAGGTAATAATCACAACGTTCGGCGACATGCTCAGGGTACCGGGCAGCTATTCAAGCCTCCAGCATGCTCGTGCCGCGGGAGGTGACGTCCGCGTCGTCTACTCTACGCAGGATGCGCTGCAAACAGCCCGTGATAATCCTAACAGGCCGGTTATCTTCCTGGGGGTAGGTTTCGAGACCACTGCGCCCACTATAGCCCTGGCTGTTTTACAGGCTGAAAAGGATAAGATCGACAATTTCTACGTCCTTTGCCAGCTGAAGCTGACGCCCCCCGCCATGCGCGCCCTGCTCGACCTGGGGGAGACCCGACTCAACGGCATTCTCTGCCCCGGCCATGTCAGCGCCATTATCGGGACGCGTCCTTACGAGGCTTACGCGCGGGACTACGGTGTGGCCTGCGTTGTTGCTGGCTTTGAGCCCGTGGACATTCTCCAGGCCGTAGAGATGCTGGTTCAGCAGGTAGAGGACGGCGTCGCGCGAGTAGAGATAGCATATACACGCGGCGTCAGGCCGGAGGGCAACGTGAAGGCACTGGAGTTGATGAATCGTGTTTTTGATACGACCGGCGCCTGCTGGCGGGGCATCGGAAAGATAGCGGAAAGCGGGTTACAGCTGAAAAACAAGTACGCCCGTTTCGACGCCGGCCTGCAATTCGAGGTCAAACTGCCACAGGCCAGGGAGCATGCAGGTTGCCGCTGCGGGGAGGTACTTCGCGGTGTGATTACGCCGTTTGACTGCATGCTGTTCAGCAAAGTCTGCACACCTGAAACACCCGTAGGTCCCTGCATGGTCTCGTCGGAGGGAAGTTGCGCCGCCTACTACCAGTATGGGGCAGCCGATGGGTGAAAAGATATTGCTGGCCCACGGCAGCGGCAGCAGGCTCAGCCACGACCTTATCTCAAAGGTTCTGACGCCGGTAATTATGAACCCGGTGCTGGCACGCATGGACGATTCTGCGGTGATGGATATGTCGGGCAGGCTGGCATTCACTACCGACAGCTATGTAGTCAACCCAATCTTCTTCCCGGGAGGGGACATCGGCAGGCTGGCCGTCTGCGGCACAGTCAACGACCTGTCCATGAGCGGGGCAAGGCCCCTTTACCTCAGCCTGGCCCTCATAATCGAAGAGGGACTGGATATCGACGACCTTAGTCGTATCATGGAGTCGGTGAGGGAGGCCGCCGACGAGGCCGGTATCCAGATCGTGACGGGTGACACCAAGGTAGTAAACCGCGGCAAGGCGGACCGCCTGTTCATAAATACGGCAGGGATCGGTTTGATCGAAAGTGGGGCAGATATATCCGGCTCCAGCGCCAGGCCGGGCGATAAAATAATCTTGAGTGGAGGCATCGGAGAGCACGGGATGGCTGTAATGAGCCAGCGAGAGGGGCTGCATTTCTCCCTTCCCGTGGTCAGCGACTGCGCGCCGCTCAACCACCTGGTAGCCGCAATGATAGCTGTCAGCAGCAATATACGCAGCCTTCGTGATCCTACCAGGGGTGGACTGGCCTGCACTCTCAATGAGTTTGCCAAACAGTCGGATGTCGGCATTGTCATTGAAGAGGACAAAATACCGGTACACGATGGGGTACGCGGGCTCTGCGAATTACTGGGGCTTGATCCCCTGTATATCGCTAACGAGGGCAAGCTGGTAGCTGTGGTGGCTGAAGCTGATGTCGCCGATGTTCTGTCGGCTATGAGGAAGAATAAATACGCCCGTCAGGCGGCGGTAATTGGAAAGGTGACGGCCGAGCACAGGGGCAGGGTGGTGATGAAGACCCGCATAGGTGCATCTCGCATCGTCGATATGCCTGTCGGCGAGATATTACCGCGCATCTGCTGAATAAGCCATGAAGCAGGGCATAATGGTACTGGGAATCGGCAATCCGCTCTGCCGCGACGACGGCATCGGAGTCCGTATTGCAGGCGAGATGCAGGGCCTGGATAAATACAGCGACATACGCATCGTCGATGGGGGTAGCGCCCCCGACCTTTTCGACCTGCTGGACGATAATGTTCATAAATTGATCATAGTAGATGCATTGAAGGGCGGTGGTCGGCCGGGCGATATCTACCGGCTTGAACTGCATGAAGAAAATATTGCTGACGGGCGGGCTGCCTTGCTGCACGGGCTGGGTGTGCTCGACAGCCTGAAGCTGATGAGCCAGCTCGGGCGGCAGACCCCACAGGTGATTCTAATCGGGATCGAGCCGGCCGATGTATCTCACGGCCTTCATCTTTCACCCGTCATAGAGGCCATGGTACCATCAATTATAGGGGCCGTGGAAAGCGAGTTTAGCCGGCCGGATTGAAATAGGCTGCCGGTTGTGCTTAAATTAGATTGATCTGGAATTACAGGCAACTATGATGGACTGGAGATAATGAGCCCCAAGGAATTTGCACAGGACGTAAAAGATAAGGCCTTCATAAGGCAGAAAAGGGCATGTGCCCATTGCGGTGACGTGATCGAGGTGGATTCAGGCTATGCCCACTTGAAGAAGCCGGCGGAACTGGGAGGGGACACTTCGTTGCAGAACTGCGTTATGCTCTGCCAGAAATGCCATTTGCAGTACGGCCACATCGGCAAATGGGCCAAGTTCGTCATCACACAGGACTATCCTCATTTCTCGGCCGACGGCATGTCTCGCTGATATTCGAACGGTGATGGCTGCCGGCAGACCACACCCCGGCGCCTCGAGGAACGCGTACCAATACCGATGCAGCCGGGTTGCCCCGTTCCCCATACACTTTACTGCTTAGGTTTGATGAAGCTTATTGTGTTGCCGGTCATTGTGTATCGATATTGGGTGCCCTGCATTACCACTTTCCAGGTACCGTAGCTTCCCGCGATACGTTCACCCGACTGGTCGAAAGTGATGGATCCGCTGGCCCCAGGATAATTATTGCCGATAACCAGCAGTGCATCCCTGACCGCCCCACCGTTATATGTATTGGCCTTTTGCAGGGCTACCGCTATCATGTTTACTCCATCGTAGACTGTATCGCAATAAACTGTGGCATCGAACTGGTATGCGCTTTTATAATTATCGGCAAAAGCCATGTAAACCGGAGATTGCTCATCCGGCACCGGTACTGTGCCCGTGACTGCCTTTTCCATAAACCTGGCGGCATCGAGATACTTTTCCAGCGGCATATCATAGGACCCATCAACCGCTATCCAGGGAATATTATCCATGCCTTCCCTCAGCGCCTGCGCGTAAACCACGGCGCCATCGGTGTACAGCCCTACATGCAACACGCAATCCGGCCCGGCTTCCTTAATGGTATTTAGCTCTGACAGGTAGCTCAGCTTGGCCGGGTCGTACCTCAGCGATGCCACGATCTCCACGCTCCCCCCGAGGTAACCTTTTGCCGTCTCTTCAATTCCTTTACCGTATACCGTATCCTGGACCAGCACAGCAACTTTTTTATATCCCTTATCCTTGATGAGCATAGACACCACCCCACCCTGCAGGGAATCGCCCGGGCAGACCCGGAAGGTCCATTTCGACCAGCTATAACCGCTCAACGAGCTTGACGTTGCGGATGGTGATACGAGCAGCACGCCCTTGCCCTCCAGGTAGGGGCCAACCGCAAGCACCGCTTCACTGGTGACGCAGCCTATAATCACCTGCACTTTTTGATCTTCGACCAGCTTATGGACCGCGTACAGGGCGGTAGCCGCGGATGGCCCCTGGTCCTCAATGAAGAGGCGCAGTTGTTTCCCACCTATGCCGCCCCGCCCGTTGATCTCATTCACAGCCAGCTGGGCAGCCTTGATCAGATTGGGTCCCCCCGCAGGGGCACTCGACATCGGCATGACGCAGCCGACGGCTATCTCCGCCGGCAATTCCTGCTGCGGGGCGCAGGATGGGATCGAGCACAGGGCCAGTATCGCAAAAATGGCTACAGCCAGGTGAATTGTTCTCATATCATACTCCCGGGCAAACTCATTGCCTGTTGCTGGTTTAGAATGCCAACATTATATCACTTCCCGCCTGCCCCCATGATGAGCCTTTACAGGAAATTTACCTGCTGTTATACTGACTTCAATAATACACACCGGATAAGAACGGTATCTCGTGATATCTCGATGTGTGTGGCTGTAAATAGACCGTACCGGTAGATGGAGAGCATAAATGAACGGAAATCTCAGGTGGTTCGCAATTTTCCTGGTGTTGATGCTCATATTGCCTTCCTTCTCTTCCCTGGCTGTGCCAGACAAGGCTCAAGCAAACGGTGGCTATCCGGCCAACGTGTATGTCGATGGAAGAATGCTGAACGATAGCGGCGACGGCTTGACATGGGCTACAGCCAAGAAATACATACAGTCGGGGATCGCCTTAACTAACCCAGCCGGAGGCGGGACGATCAACGTCTGGGCTGGCACCTATCAATTGGACGACGATGTGGATAATTACGTTTTAATAGATCATCCGCTCAACCTTGTAGGCGCCGGTTCCGGCACAACAACTATCGACGGGTACCATCTAAGTCATTACGCAGTTGTAGATATAGAATTTAATATACCGGAAGCAGTCGATGATATTAATGAAACGGGTACAGTCAATATATCGGGTTTCACGATCCGCAATGGGTATAGGTGGGGTGGAGTCTGGATACATGAAGACAACGGCGTCATTAATATGAACGACTGTACCATCGCTGACAACTATATTAATAATAATAATAATGGGAGCGGCTACGGAGGTGGTTTAGGCATCTCAGACCGCAGTTGGGGGGGCGGCATAGCCATTGAACCTAACAACACGGTGACCATGATCAGCTGCAACATCACTGGAAATCTTGCAGGTTCGTCGTTCTTTGCGCCAAATCCGACAGGCGAAAACAACACGGCGCCGTTAGGAGACGTCGATTATTATTATTACGGCTCTGCGGGAGGAATTTTTATCGAGGACAGTTCTTTGACCATGAATAACTGCGGGCTGCAAGATAATCATGCGCAGTCAGAATCGGATTGGGGAGGCTTTGGACTGGATGTCAGCGGCAGCGGCGGCGGCATGGTAGCAATCGATGGCAGCATAGTTGACATGACCGGCTGCACCGTCAGCGGGAACAGCGCATCGGGCACAGGCGTGGATGTCAGCGGCAGCGGTGGAGGCATAGTCGCGATGCAAAGTACGCTGACCATGACAGGCTGCACAGTCAGCCATAACAGCGCCTCGGGCGGCGGCCTCCGCCAGCAGGAAACCGCAGGTCAGGAAGAAGAAGGAGACATTTTCGTCAATGTGAGCGGAAGCGGCGGTGGCATAGCGACTGTTGAAAGCACGCTCACCATGACCACCTGCATAATAGAAGAGAATTCGGCCATTTCGGCGAGTGAGGACTCACCGAATGAGGGGGTAATAGCAGATTCACCAACCTCCATGGCCTGTGGCGGAGGCATAGCCTCGGTGCATAGCAATGTGACGCTAAGCAATTGCCCCATAAACAACAACAATGCAGATGCCTTCGGCGGCGGTATAGTAGCAGTCGGAATTGACGCAGTAGACTCCACCACCTCACAGAAGCTGGCGGCCCGCGATGCAGGGCAACAGAGTAGGTTGGATATTGTCGATAACTTGACGATTACAGGATGCAACATCACGGGTAACAGCGCCGGTTTTTGGGGGGGTGGCGTCCTTGACTTAATCACGCCTCTTTACGTAAGCAGGTGCAATATAAGCAACAATTCGGCCGACAGGGCGGGAGGCGGCATATTTCTCATTGCCTCTATCAGCGGGTTGAATATTTCCGCAATCGAAAGCCTGGGCAGCCTGTCCGGCGGTGATGACTTGCCTGGAGGATTGCCAGAAATGCAGGGCTCACTGAAAAATGGGGCCCTGATGAATGAGGGGGATCCTGTGCTGTCCATCTCGAACATCAGCGATTCGACGATTGCCAACAATTCTTCCGGCAACTGGGGCGGCGGCCTGGCCACGGTGTTGAGCCTGCTTGAAGTGGACAGGTGCACCTTCAACGGCAATGCCACCGGAAGGCTTGGTGGCGGCATAGGTAGTTTGCTGGCTGAATCGCTTATTATAAACTCCACCATCTATGGGAATAGTCTGACTGGCGGCACATTCAGCCCGGAAACCGGCGGTGCCCCCGGCCAGTCGACCATCCCGCTCGACCCGATCAGCGATGCTGGAGGCGGAATCGGCCTGGTGATCGGCTACATTGGTTTGCTGAACGATACGATCGCCAATAACTCCACATCCACCGACCCTGACTCCTATGGTGGCGGAATCTTCACTTCACGAAACACCGAAGGTGAATTTGAAAACACGCTCGTGGCAAATAACTTCGCTCCCCGGCCCAACAGCAGCGACGGATATAGCAGAGGGTATATATATTCCTACGGACATAATATAAGCAGCGACAATAGCTGCGGTTTTGCTGATCCTACCGACCAGGTCAATACCAACCCCCTGCTGGGTCCACTGGTGGATAATGGCGGACCTACTCGCACCTGCGCTGTCGGCGCCGACAGCCCGGCATTCAACCATGGAGATAATAGCGACGCGCCGCTCACCGACCAGAGGGGAGTGGCCAGGCCGCAGGCGGCATTTTGCACCATTGGCGCCTACGAGACCACCTTGAATAAATCAGCCACTACGGCGGTGGCTACCGGGGAGGGAAATGCGACCTTTACCACGGATATCGGAGGCATAACCGACCTGAGGAAATACAGCCAACTGGACTGCCTGGGAGGACAGGGATTAGCCGGGGGTACATTTACCTTCCCGTTCGGCTTTTTCTCCTTTAAAATAGTGGGCCTTGTACCCGGCGCAAAGGCGACTATCACCATCACCCTGCCCTCTCCCATACCCCCAGGGGCCTATTACTACAAGTGTATCAACGGCCAGTCAGTAGACTGCACATCGCTTCTGGGGCATAACGATGGAGGTAATATCCTAACGCTCACAATTACCGACGGCGGTTTAGGCGATGCCGATGGGGCGGCCAACGGCACGATCATTGACCCGGGCGGTCCTGCTACTATAATGACTCTGCCACCAGCGTCGCACTCCTCAAGCACAGCGACCCCGCCATCTGCACCCATCCTGCTGCCCAATCTGGTCGTACAGAACGCCTCGCTCTCCGCATACAAAGTGTCTTCGGGCAGCGATGTGACCATCAGCGCCGCCGTGGCCAACCATGGAACGGTCAACGGCACGACGGTCGTCAAACTGTATATCAACGGCCAGGAGGAGGCCGTCCGTTCTGTGAATGTTGAGAGCGGAAAGACAGTACCCCTGAGCTTTACGGTCAGCAGATCACAGCCGGGCAGCTACAGCGTATACGTGGGCGGGACATCGGCCGGCAGCTTTGTGGTAGAGGACGTATCGGAGCCTAACATCATACTCTTCATCAGCGCAGGATTTATCCTGCTCGCCCTGGTTCTTGGCATCATCTACATTCGCGGGAGGCGGCAATACAGCTAAGGCGCCTGTACTCGGAAGCACAGGGCATCGCGTCCCGGGCTACTTATCGTCCTAATTGCTGGTAACGGCATGCGGGGTGGCGCCTGCCCTGTTAGATGCGCAGGCAGCTATTGATTTTCCTTTTAAAATTACCGGGACAGCAGCGCCATCATGTGTGGTTTTTACTGATTTGTACAATCAATGTAAAATAGTCGGGTAGAGTCTGAACATTTCCTGTATCGATACGGGCGAGGGAATATAGGAGGGAGGATGCAGGTAACCCGGAGCAATTTTATGGACGTGATTTCCGACAGGACAGATGTCCTGAGAATATTGCCGGAGGCGGCGGCAGACCTCTGTACCGCCCTTTTAAGAAACTCGCCGGCGGGCATTTACGTCACGCGCGACGGCAAGTTCATTTACACCAATATCGAGTTCCGCCACATCACTGGATACAGCCAGGACGAGTTGTCCGGCAAAGATTACCAGCGGTTGATCAACCCCCGCTACCGCCAGATGCCCAAGCAAAACGTGGCCTCTTTCTTCGATGAAGACGAGGGCACCAGCCACGAGTTCAAGATCACAACCCGCGAGGGTAAGAAGAGGTGGATTGCTGAAAAGATAACCTATTTCAAATACGGGGGCAACTGGCTGACGCTGGGCCACTGGCTGGATATAACGGAACACCACTCGGTGGAAAAGGCCTGGCGTGAGGCTGAAAGACGTTTCCAATTGGCTTTCGAGGACCTCTCCACCGGTCTTACTATTATCAGCACAGAGGGCATATTCCTAAAGGTCAATAAGTCCTTCTGCGATATGGTGGGATACGAGGAAAGAGATGTACTGGAAAGCCGCTACGATGAGGTACTGCCTCCCGAGGAAAAAGAATCCGGTGGGGATATCATGGCGCTCTTCCTGTCACTGGATAAACCTGAATTGCCGGTACGGAGGCGCCTGCAGGCCAGGGACAAGCGTGTCCTGTGGGTAGCCATGAGCATATCGCTTATAGGTGACAATGAGGCGGGACCGTCATATTTCATCGTCCATTTCCAGGACGTAACCGAGCAAAAAAGGATTGAGGACGGCTTGAAAGAGGAGGAACGACTTTATCGCCGGGTGGTAGATCTTTCGCTGGAACCCGTCGCCATCACAGACCTGGATTGTCGCGTCACACATATTTCGGGCAACCTATTACGCCTGCTTGGATGCAGGAAAGAGGACTTGCTGGGAAACGGCTTGGAGACTCTTGTGGCATCCTCCCAGGGGCCGGATATCCACGCCCGTGTCATGGACATCGTCAGGAATGGCCAGCCGGCGGAGATTGAAATCACCTTACGAAAGAAAGACGGGTCGCCGCTTCCCTGCCGCATGCGGGTAGCGTGGATAGATAACGACCTGGGAACTCCTGCCAGCCTGGTTCTCAGCTTCAGTATGGATGCTGCACGGTCGGAACAACCGTCTGCCGGCGTGTCTCCTTGTCCGCAGCCCACAGCTGCACCCTTTGAGGAGCCGCAGCAGGCAGGTATACCGTTTGATATCGCTCCCACAGCTGTAATGCTGATTAACCGGGATACTACCATTGCAGCGGTCAACGCCGGTTTTGAGCTTCTTTCCGGCTACACAAGGCAGGAAATCGAGGGTAAGAATAGCTGGATAGAATTCGTAGCCGGCCAGGACCAGGCCAGGCTGAAGCGTTATCACCTGTTGCGCCAGATTGATTCTGAATCCGCACCCAGCACCTATGAGTTCAAGTTTGCCTGCAAGGACGGGTCCACCAGGGACGTAGTCATATACATGAACTCAGTGCAGGGCACCGGACAACTGTCAGCAACACTAATCGACCTTGCTGTACACAGAAGGGCTGAAATTGCCGGGGAAGAGGCGCAGGACAAGCGCTGACGGGTGAAGAGCGCCCGCTGGATCCAGACTCACGCGCAGGGCAGCCACGAGACACTCAAACCGTGAAGCTCATAACAGGGGCAGACGATCTCTTTGCCTGAGCGCTTCATACATAACTACAGCGGCCGCAACGGACGCGTTGAGTGACATGATCTTGCCCTTCATGGGTATGGAGGCCACCCAATCACATCTCTTGCGCACCAGTTCGGACAGACCCTGGCCTTCACCGCCTATTACTATGGCTGTAGGCAGGGAGAAATCCAGTGCACGGTAATCAGCCTGCCCATCCATATCTATACCGGTGACCCATACACCATTTTTCTTGAGGGTGATCATGGCCTGGGAGATGTTGGCTACCCTGGCTATATGGATGTACTCCACTGCCCCTGCCGATGCTCTGACCACGGCTGGTGTGATGCCCACGGCCCTTCGCTCGCGTATAATCACCCCGTGAACACCGGTGGCCTCCGCTGTTCTCAATATGGCACCCAGGTTGTGAGGGTCCTCGATCCCGTCCAGCAACAGGTACAACGGAGGGTCCGGCCTCGCCCTCGAGATGGCCATCAATTCACCCAGGTCCACGAACTCTTTAGCTTCGACGTAGGCGATTACACCCTGACTTGAGCCGGTAGAGCCCTGCTTCTCAATGATCTGCCTTTCAACGAATTCCACAGGAATGCTCCTGGCCCGGGACAGGGTCAGAATCAGATCCACGGCCCCTGGTCTTCTACCGTTGCGGTCTATCAGTATCTTGTTGACCGGACGGCCGGCTTTGAGCGCCTCAATCACCGGGTTCCTTCCTTCGATTATCTGCACATACACCCGCCTGTTAGAAGAGCATCAGGCGCCGATTCATCGGCCGGCGCGGTCAACATCCCTCAGCCCTCAACCTTAAGTTCCATCACTTCCTGGAAATTGCGGACCACGTAATATCGCTTAACCTTGATTTTAAAAAGTGCGGAATCAGTGGAATGGACGAATTTCTCGAGGTTGTGGTGCTTGATGAGGTAGAGGCTGAGCAGGCTCTCTAATTCACTCTCCCTGACCTCTTCCGCCGTTCCCAGGGCGGTGACAGCCACGGCGTTACGGAAATCGGAATCTCGGTTAGTTCGGTTGTCGATCAGCACCGATACGTTATTATTGGATATAAGGTTCGAGTATTTGTTGGTGGCACGCCTGGTGGCGAATATAATATTCTTCAGGTCATCCGTAGTTGCATAGGCAACCAGATTGTTATATGGACGTGTTAGCTGCTGCGTGGCCAGCGCAGCAAACAGCTGGCTGCGAAAGAGCTCTCTGAGCAACTTTTTTAACTGAATCTCGTCATCGGTCATATCCCGCGCTCTGCCGGTATTTTACACCATTTAACAGCCTGCATCCTATTGACAGCTCGGGCAGCAGGCCGCTTCCAGACACTCTCACTGAAGAAGCGGGCTTGAGACCTATTTTCCCGGCACCTCGCCTATGCTGATGATGCGCTCCTTATTGAGTGCAACAAAATCGAACTGGCACCTGTTCCCCGGCATGGCCGGGTATATCTCCGCCTGAGTCAGTGCCATAAACCGTTCTTCGGTTTCCAGAGTGTCGGTTATCTGGCCCCAGGTATCGACATAGATGCATCCGTTCATCCTGTAAGGTCTAGCCGCAGCCCCGGCGGCATAGGCTATTATTGTCACCGGCAGCTTCTCCCTGAATGGATAACTGCTTAGCGGTTTACCCGGCATGATGCTCCTGGTTTGCGCCACGAATATTATGTTGTTTTTGGATATGTGCAGGCGAGGTGCAGTAGTTGTTCCGCCATTAAGATCAGTGACTGTGACGTCGGATAGCGGTAAGAAATCTCTGATCCTGGACCGACTTTCCGCTTTGACCCCTTCGTTCAACGCATCTATCAGGCGCTGGCTGAAATCGCATCGGACGCTGCCGCTGAATACCAGCTCACCAGTGCACACCAGCACATCGAATTGCCGGTAAAGGTCGGAGTTCATCGATTCAGGATCCATCTATAATTCCCCTCAGCCCTCTGTTTGCCGTAAAGGAAACCCATGTTCATATACTATGGCAGGAGCGAGTTGACCTGTCAAGCATCGTGCAGGACATAAACCATTCCTGACGTCCTGCGTTATATATAGCACGACGACCACTAAAGGAGGTAACGATGTGCACTTAAACAAGGTGATCACGACCGACCCCAAAAGATTATTTTCTAAGGAGGTTACCAGTTGAAACGCATTATTCCAGGTCTTTTCGCTCTTTTCATTGGGATACTTATGGTACTGCCGGCCGCGGCGCCCGCGCAGGCAGATGCCGGAACCATCAATCCAATCCCGGCCGCAAGAATACCAGCTCTTATGATCAAGGTTAACATTACAGTTGAGATGGGCCAGCCGTCGACTATCACTGTTTTCAACAGGCCCAGCCACGAGACAATTGCAGGAGCCCCGGTCTACGCCATAAAAACGAGCGGTAGGGTCGGTCCGGCTGACCCAGGCAATTATACTACCCTTGCTGGCGAGTTAGAAGCACTTATGGGATCAGATGGAATATTGATCGGCACCACCGGCAGCGACGGCACTTTATCAGCCGTACTGGCCGAGGCCGGTCGATATTTGCTGGTGGCTACAAAAGATGGCTTTATTCCAGGCTTTGCCAGGTTACAGGTTAAAGAGGTTAAAGAGGACGGTCAAAAGCTCAGGTTGAACCTTCAAGCCCCAGCCTCATCCCCCGTAGGCCAACAGGTCACAATCAAAGTTACTTACGGCATTTCAGGCCAGGCGGTGGAGAATGCGACCGTCTCTGCCTTCAAGGCCGCCAACCAGTTGCCACCCACCATAAAACCGGCGCCTGTACCTGTAGAAAACGGCACTGCTACACAAACGATCATCGGCCAACAGGTCCCTATCATGATCGATGCCGAGCAGGAAGATGCATTAGCCGGCCGGCTTGGCAAAAAGGAGATAATTCTGGGCAGCAGCAACAGCGCGGGTGAGGTTACCTATACTTTCAATGATCCGGGCACATACATGCTGTTGGTCAGGAAGAGTGGCTACCTGCCAGGCGCCCGCAGGATCAATATCCGGTCAAGTACCATATTGACGGCACTGGAAATAAAAGCTGCCATCAATTTGACTACCGGTCAGTCCTCCGCCATACAGGTTACCGATAAAAAAAGCGGTCAGCCAGTGGAGGGAGCGGCAGTCTATTCACTCAAAGTGGAAAACAACGGGTACATTAAACAGATGCCACCCACGGCCAATAATTTCAAGGCGACGATAGTCCGGGCGTTGAACGATGCAGACAGCGTCAGGAAGAAGGGTGTGCTGGTTGGCAACACGGACAGCGCCGGGCAGGTCTCATACAGCTTCCCCTCACCCGGACAATATATGCTGGCGGCCTTCAAGGATGGCTTCATCACCGGTTTAGCCAGAATCAATATCCTGCGTGCAGCCAGCGTAACCTCCGTTCCCGTTCCACAACCGACCACAACAGAATGACAAACACGGGCAGTACACACCGGGGCGGGGCTTCGGCCCCGCCCTTTTTATTATCAAAGCTCCACGACGGTCGCACCGGTACTACCTTCGTAGCGATTTCCAGTGCGGAAGGATTTAACCAGCGGGTGGTTTTTCAATTCACGCATTACAACCTGCCGTAAGGCCCCCGTCCCCTTGCCGTGCACGATCCTCACTTCCCTCAACCCCGCCAGGCAGGCATCGTTGAGATACCCCTGAATGAGAGGAAGGGCCTCATCAACCGTCAAAGCGTGCAGGTCGAGCTCCGGGCTGACATTCGCATTCCCGGTCGGGCCATTGCTTCTCTCAGAATGGACCTGCCGTTTATGTCCCATCATCATTCCGCCCTGTGAAACTCCAGCCGCAGAACGCCCTGAGTGCCGGTCGTGACTTTGACGCGGTCATCGATGCGCCATCCTACAACCCAGACCACCTGTCCCGGGGAACAGACGATGGGCACGCTGCCGCGCCACGACCGCGGTATGGCTGAGTCAACCATGAAATCCTGCAGTTTGCGGTTGTGCGACATGCCCAGGGGATGAAAGCGGTCGCCCACCCTACGACCCCTGACAGTCAATTGACTGCCAACCCTGGCCAGGTCAAAGCTGGCGCTGAATATGTCGTCATCCTTGAAGAAATTCTCTCTCATTATGGTTGCGGACACGCGCCAGCCAGGCAACGTGGTCTCGCCCGGAATATTGAGCGTGTAGTCGCGGTCCAGCACCGGCCAGGGGCAGGCCGTTGAACCAGGCGCCGACATAACCATGCGGTTACGCTCGTTGGCAACAATCGTGCCTCCCGGAAGGTGCACGCTCCTGCCCGTATCTGAAAATAGCAGCCTGACCAGGGCATCAATGTGCGCAGCCTCGAGATTCTTCAGGCTCCCGTATACCTGCTCGAGCATGATGCGAAACACCCTCCTCTGCAGCGCCAGCGGCAATCCACGCAGTTTACCTGAATCGAGACAGGTCAGGCCTCCCTCGCCGGTGACTGCCACGCTGCAGATAGCTGCGGCTTGTTCATCGATAAAGTCGGCATCCTCGCCTGCCAGGTCGGCAAGCCTCAACAGCGCACTGTCTATATCTGTATTGTATTGCCTTAGCAGCGGTATCAGCTCAAGCCGGATCCGGTTGCGCAAGAAACGGACCTGATCGTTGGACGTATCTCTGCGCGGATTCAGGTTATGCCCGATGCAATATGCCGCAGTCTCCTGCCTTGTGACCTCCAGCAATGGCCTGACTACCCAGATACCGTCTTCTCTGTCACCGTATGGAATGGGCGCGGCCGCCTTAAGGCCGCGCAGGCCCTGTATGCCTGAACCGCGTATGAAATGCATGAGCGTAGTCTCTACCTGGTCATCCCTCGTATGGCCGACTGCCACCCGTTTAGCTCCGGTCTGGCGTGCCGCACTTTCCAGGAAACGGTATCTCACCTCCCGTGCGGCCTCCTCCAGCGAGGTTTTTCTCGTTTTCTGCCAGTCAACCACATCCTTTTTTTCAATTATGGCGGGGATGCCAAGGCTTGCTGCCACGCTCCCAACATAGGCGGCGTCTGCCCCTGACTCATCCCCGCGCAGGCCATGGTCAAGATGGGCTATGTGCAGTTGAATATCCAGGATTTGCTTGAGGTTGTTGAGCATATTAAGCATGCAGACCGAGTCCGGCCCACCCGAAACCGCCACCAGCACCTTCTCACCACCCGATATCAGCCCGTATTCCCTGATGAAACCACTTATACGTTTTTCAAGGGTATTGCTGCTGGAAGGCAAGTTATTTCTCCTTTAAATGACAGGTATCGCTCAGCAGTAACAGACGGGGTTGACATCCCTCCGTAAATTCCAAAATCGTCTGGCTGCTGGGCTGGATGCGCACACGCACCAGGTGTGTAAGAGGCATACCGAGCGCAGTGCACACAACCGTAGCAGTCACAAAATAGTGAGAGACTACAGCCGCGCTTCCATCAGGGTTGTCCTCTACAATCCGCCTGACAACTGTCCACACTCTGTCCCTGAACTGGCCAAGGTTTTCGCCGCCTTTAAAGTCGATGGCATCTCCTTTGGTCTGCCAGTCAACCAGAAACTGGCTGAAATTCTGACCGAAGGTTTCAAGCGACATGCCCTCCATCTCACCCACATGTATCTCTCTCAGGTCATCCATGGGCACGACTTCCAGGTCGTGTGGTGCAGCCACGGCAGCAGCAGTATCCATGGCACGCCTGAGCGGGCTGGAATATATTGCAGTAAGAGCCACATCCTTCATGGCCTCACCCAGCATCTCAGCCTGCGCCTTGCCGTTCTCGCTCAGGTCGGTGTCGCTGCCGCTGCCCTGGATGATGCGCTGCTGGTTCCAGGTAGTCTCTCCGTGTCTTATCAGATATAGTTTAATCGCGCGTCCCCCATTTCAGGATAACGGCTTATTATATGGCTTAAAGTTGGAAATATAAAATTGCGGGGGGTTACAAACCCGCTCCTGTGCTGGTGGGCGCAGGGGCGTTCCTCCAGGTACGCACGTCACTGCTCACGTGAAAATGAGCTTCGTTCTCTCGATCGATGCCGGCGTTCCGCCAAAACCCAGTGCCTTGATGACCTGCTCCGGCCTGCCCGACCCCGATGAGTCGCAGCGCAGTCTCATACCTATGGTGTACACCTCATCTTTTCTTCCTGCCATCCACAGGTCGTCGAGGAGGGGTCGCAGATCGTAAAAACGCTCACCTGTATCGCGTGTGTGGTGCCAGGGCAGTGTGTCCAGTGCCAGCAACACCTTGATAGAGCTCTCAATGTCTTCAATCCCCGGTTGTCCTTCCACCTCGACCAGGTACTCGGCAAAGCGAAGCCGCGACTGTAGCGATGGGGCTTCGAGGCTGACGGGTTGGATATCGATTATCGAGATGCCGTCAGGGAGTTGGGGAGCGACCTTTTGAACGAAATTACCCGGGGTGGTGCCGCGGCTCAGGAAAACGTCCATCAGTTCAGCTTTACTGGTGACGCCCACAGCCAGGGGAGCGGCCAGAGATATCCTGGGATGGGGGCTGAACCCCTCTGAGTAAGTCAACTCTACGCTGGCCCTGCGGAATACACGCTCCCACAGCCTCATCAGGTCGAGATGCGAAAGGAACTTAAGTTGTGGGCCGCGGCCGAACTTAAGGCGCAGACGGTGCATTCTTTTCCCTGGTGATGGTAATGCGCTCGATCTTGCGATTGACGATCTCGGTGATTGTGATTCTGAGGTCACGGTACCTGAAATGCTCGCCCTTCCTCGGAATGCGGCCAAGGTGGCTCAAGATAAAGCCTGCCACCGTGTCGTATTCACCGGCCGGGAGGTCGAGGTCAAGCTCATCGTTGGCCTCCTCTACTCTGAGTCCACCGTCAATATCATAAGTGTTGGCATCGATGGGGATGATCTCTTTCTCGTTGGCAACCATCTCGTCGCCGATGCTGCCCATGATCTCGGATGCCAGGTGCTCAAGATTGGCGATGCCGGCCACGCCCCCGAATTCATCTATAACGATGGCCATGTGGAAATTATGGTCGCGCATCTCGGCCAGCACCTCGCCCAACCTCTTGGTTTCAGGCACAAAATAGGCCTGGCGTACAAGGCCATCAATCGGGTCGGTGGCCTTTATCTCGTCCTTGGCCATAGCCATGAGCACATCCTTGACCGTCAGCATGCCGGTTACGTTATCCATGGTTTCATGATAAACCGGAAACCTCGAGTGGGGGTGCTCGCTGTAAGTCTTCAGGAACTCTTCCAGCGGTGTGCCTTCCTCGATAAAGGAGATCTCCGTGCGCGGCTGCATCACGTCGCTGACCGGGCGGTCAGGGAACTCAAAAGCCTTGTGTATCATGTCGGCTTCCGTCTCCTTCCAAACTCCCTCGGCCTCACCGACATCGATTGCCGTGCGGATCTCAGCCTCGTCCACGGTCATCCTGGCCTCGCCGGCATCGGTGACCATGCGTGTGAAGCCGGCGCCGATCTTATTCAGCACCCAGACAAAGGGGTAAAACACCCAGATAAGAAGCTGGACAGGTATGCTATAGGCCAGGGCCAGCTTCTCTGAGTTGTGGGCGGCAACGGTCTTCGGAATTACCTCACCCAGCACCAACACCAGCAGGGTGATGCAAATAGTTGCCACCAGCGCGCCCATGCTGGGTCCTAAAAAGGCCACGGCAATCACCGTGCCCAGGGAGGCAGCCGCCACATTGACCATGGTGTTGCCCAGCAATATGGCAGACAGGAAGATGCCGGGCTGTTTTTGGAAGCTGTCCAGGATATCAGCAAACTTAACGTCGTGGCTGAGCAGGTGTTTGACCCTTATCCTGCTAAGCGAAATGATTGCCACCTCGGCGCTGGAAAAGAAAGCAGACAGGAGGAGACAGACAAGGATCAGTATAAAATATAGGGTACGTTCGCTATCCATACGATGCCCGTTTGTCGCGGGCTAACGCTATAATATCATCAGCTATCTGCACAGTCAAAGTTTTCAACTGCAGGGCCCGGCGCCAGCAGCCATGAAAGCGACGGGTCTAAACATGATAGAATTATATGACCATGCAGGTGGATTACGCCTTTATCTGCGATTATGCCGAGGCAACCAACAAGGTCAACGCCCTCGGTATAGGATTTGACACTATCATGGCCAGCCGGGTACCTGTCAGGCACCCGAATTTCTTTCTGGTAATCCAGTTGCGCGCCAACGTTGTGGAGGCCGGGGAGAAGAACTTCGAAGTGCATCTCATCGACGAGGACGGGAAAGAGATAATCCCTCCCATCAAGGGCATGGTTAATATACCGAGGCCTCCTGCAGGAACGGAGAGCACCGGCCGCATAGCCATGCGCTTTGACGGCGTGGAGTTCCCCAGATACGGCGCGTACTCCATACATGTGTTGGTCGAAGGGCACGAGATGAGCAGAATACCACTGAGAGTAGCCCAGGCTCAGGTTCCTGCGCAGAATTAGATGTCCCGATTGATCGCTATTTCGATCCACGCCGGGAGTAATCCGGGCACCAGACTGCGTTAGGCCGTGCCGGCTGGTAACAAGCGCCACGCCAGTCGTATTTACAGGAATCGCAGAGTATGACCTTCATGCCCAGCGCCTGCTTGACGCTGATCATAAAGTTATCGAACCATGAAGGCTTGAGTTTCTTTCGCCTGGTCATAATTCATGAGTTTACTTTGCAGGGCAGCAGACTGTCAAAAACCGGCTTCCCGTAGTAATATATTCGTTATCCCATAAATTAGGAGGTGGCCATGGCACACTGGGAACACCGCAACGAGAGTAACTGGTCCAAATTCGGCTTCAACCAGCCGTACCAGGCGGGTTTGAAGCGCCTGAATGAAGAGGTGCTGGGCAAGACAGATTTCGACCCGGCCACGCTCTGGCAGTGGGGGACCATGCAGGCCATGGCTGTCATCCAGATACTGAAAGACTGCGAAAAAGAGTTTGGCGAGCGGGGTCAACAACTGGTCAACCTCTCCCTGCGCAGGGTAGGCCACGAAGTGGGAACGCAACTTTTTGCCGGATTGAAGAAACCGCAGGGCCTGAGTGAAGCGGAGTTCGTCAGCTTCTTCGCCACGGTAGTCAACCGCATAGTATATGCATCGATGGAGGAACCTCGCATAGATGCCGATGACAGGATCAGCTTCGATATCACATGGTGCCCGCACCAGGACCACTATTCAGCTTTCGATTGCCGCGTCCAGCGCTACCTGGTGCAAGGGATGCTGGATGCGCTCTTCGAGACCGGCTGGATCAGCAGTGACTGGCAGGTCAAGTTCACCTGCACCATCCCGGCTGGCGCCAGGGTCTGCACATTCATATTGTGGAAGGCCACGGGGTTGGAGAAAGCCGAGTGGGAGATGTACACCAAAAAGCTGGAACAGCGCGCGCTTAAAGAGTCACAGAAGTCGTCAGCGGGAAGCTAAGTGCAAGCGTGTGAATACAATATAGCCTAATTAGCTATATATTTGCTACCTGCTTAAGGGGATATGGGTCTTCGCGAATGCCCGGCATATCTTAGAGATGCTCTGCATCGCCAAAGAACGCAATTGTCCTTGAGAGATTAACCCGCTCGGGCTTGCCCCGATTATGTCCGTTATCCTGTCTCGAAACTTTTACTCGGACAGATTCCTGATTTCCCACAACTTCTTAATACTGGGATCGATTTTGCTCGACCATTCCGCGTACACCGGATCTGTAGTCGCCCGAAATGCTTTGACCTGGTCGGGTGTTAGTTCGGTTATAGTCATGCCCTTATCACGCAACAGGCTCAGCTGGGTCCGAGCGGCATCACGTGATAGCCTTACCTGTTCCTTTGAAGCTTCGCTTGCTGCCTGCTTGATGATTGCCTGGGCAGTGCCCGGTAAGCCGTCCCAGTCCTTCTTGTTTATTCCCAGGATCGTGGCATCGTAGGAATAATTCCAGACGGTGATATGATTCTGGACCTCGTAGAGCTTAGAGGACACAATAATGTCTATGGGGTTCTCCTGGCCGTCGATTTGTCCCTGCTTGAGTGCAGCGTAAACCTCTCCGAAGTTCATTGTTACCGGGATAGCGCCCATCGCTTTATAAATCGAGTTGTAAAGCTCGACATCAGGGATACGGATTTTCAAACCGCGCAGGTCATCGGGCGTACTGATGGCGAGTTTGCCGTTGGTCAACTGGCGGAAACCGTTCTCGCCGTAGGCCAGGCCGACTATACCCAGGGCTTCTGTCGCCTTCAGCAGCTGACTACCGGCGGGCCCGGACAGGGCCGCATCAACCTGTGAATAGTCCGTGAACAGCCACGGCATGGAGATAGCCGCAAACGACTGGTCGAGGTTCGAATAAATCAGATTGGAGTGATAGGTAAAATCAATGCTGCCATCTTGCAGCATTGTCAGCTCTTTTAGCTGATTTCCACCCGCTAACTCGCCATTGGGGTAAACGGCTATTTGTATTTGACCGCCGCTTCGTTGTTTGACCAGGTCAGCGAATAAGCGCGCTCCCTTAGTCCACGACGAATCTTCGTTGGTCACGACGCTCATTTTCCAGTTGCGAGCCGGTATGTCCGATACAGACGCTGCAGAGCAACCGAATAGGGTGAGTACCAATCCCGCCAATAAAATGTATAAATCAGTCTTCAAGTTAAACAAGTTCTTGTTCTCCTTCTGCCTGTTCCTTTCTGAATCAGTCAAGGTAAATAGCCAGTGAGGCACATCCTCCAGTAATATACACTAATCTTAATACTTACTAACCACATAATACTAATCTCTTGAATATCCAATAAAAAGTGTTAAAAACTGAGTGGCTATAGTCTCAACCGCTATAATTAACCTTTCGCACTGCAAGGCAGAGCCGCCTGCGGGCGTGGTACATTCTTCATTGAACTTTGAAAGGAAGTGCCACTTTTTCTTCCCCGTTTAACAGCAGCCTGACCGAGTAATCTCCTTTGACAAGCTTGCCTTTGCCGGCGGCCAGTTTCGCTGCGATCGCCAGTGTGCCGTCAATTGTATTCTTATCCTCCGCAACCTGATAATTATCCACACCGGCTTCATCACTGCTGACGATTATCCACTGAACACTCATCTGAGTCCCGGGCGGAGCATTGTAAATTTTTGCGCGAAAAAAGATCTCTGGAGTGTCCACCGAAAAACGGGATGTCAGGTTGATCTCCTTCTGCTCCTTATCCTTAAATGCGTACACGCTTGCCTCGCCGACGTAGAGTGCCGGCAGCAGGCCCTCTTCAACCACGCTGAAAGGCAGTTTCAACTGCTCGATATCAGCAACATAGAACCTCAGGCTGTAATGCCCCGTGGGAAAAGGTTGACCCTCCCTGGGCGATATGGAAAAGTTTAAATATTCACGCCCCTCAATTTTGAGCGATGATTCGGCGATCTTCTGTTCCCTGTCACCTCCCAACTCGCCGCCTTCGTAAACCCATTGGGCATTCACCTGGTCATTGAATTCGCCCCCACCGACCCTGGCTGACCCATATACAATCGGACTATCTGCGGGGAATACGCTGACACTGTTTACCGGCTTCCCGCTGAGCACGTCAATCCCGGTAGACATGGCGGCATCCTCCAGTTTGACCGCCGGGGCAGCCGGTTCACCTTGAATCACAAACGGCACTGTCTGCGCCGGCTTATTATCATAGAAAAGGCTGAGCCTGTAATCGCCGCGGGGCAACAGCTTATCCGAACGGGCAAAGGCAAAGACTACGTAAGGCGCATCGGCAGCGGCTTTCTCGCTGCCGATGAGGATATCGGATAGACCGGCCTCATCGCTCTTGACCAGGTACCATTCTGCAGTGATTGTGGACTTTGGCGAGGGTGAATTCAACTTAACCGAGCAGTAAATGGTCTTGATATCCGGCGTGAAATTATCGGCCACCAGAAGTGGTTCACCGGTTTTAGATACCGCGGTACAAAGGACCCCCCTCTCGATGCCAGGTTGGCTGATACAGCTGGCGAGAAGCGGTAGCGATAGTACAACCGCCATCAGTATAAAAACATTAAGCTTACTTATTTTCATTTCGACAGATTCTCCCTAACTGCAAATCAAAGATTCTCATTCTGATACTTTCCGCTGTACCCCTGGTCCACCCCACCCGAGGTATAAAAGAAGACGAGCTGCATGATGCGAGCGTTCCTGTGCAGCCTGAAGCCATGGGGGTTATAAACCACCAGCAATGACTGCGAACGGCCGCTATATCCGGCGTCCCAGACCGCGCTGTGCATGCTGACACCGCAGCGGTTGAGGCTGGAGCGCGGCCTTCCCATGGCCATGACATGGTCCGGCAGTGAAACCACCTCGTTGAAAGTGACCAGGTAGGGGCCGGGCAATAGATCGAGGCCGTCGTCCACGCCGAATTCCAGACGCGTAAGAGCGGACAGCTCCCTGCCCCGGTTACTTCCCGAGAGCCTGCCGCGCGATGAGAAAAAGGCGACTTCCCTGACGGTCAGGTCGATACCGTTGGGTTGAATCTGTTCGTCCAGGTCAACGGCATCCGCTATGAGGGGAGGCTGGTTATGCTGCATGCGCAGTATATCCAGCCGCGTCAATACGCCCTGTTTATTAGTCATCCCGCATTTATTCCTGCCTTGAGCAAATGATGTTATTATAATACGGATTCCAGGGAATGTCAGAATATACACTGCCAGGACGTTGAGGAGCACCGACATGGGAGAGATGAACGGAATTGAAAAACTGGATAACCCCGCGTTGGGCAGGCTCGCTGTGGATTTGATCAGGCGCAGCATTGTGCATTACGGGATATGGTTTAACGAGGTAGATCACCAGCTCGGGCTGGAAAAGGCGTTGCAGGTAGAGGACGAAGTCTTCGGCAAATTCTATCCCGTGGTGATCAAGCGCCTTTCCGGCGCGTTGGGATTGGCTGCAGATAACGTTTTACCGCAGGCGATTTCTGAGCTGCCGCGTGAAAAGATAATATCTCTGATCGACGCCATCTCTGCCAACTGGCTGGCCGGCGATGGCTTGTGGTTCCAGGCGGTTGAGGCCAGGCAGGAGATGTACACTGCCAAACGCTGCAATGATAGCTGCTGGATAAAATTCTCCCCCTTTGAAGCCAGCCGCATCAAGGCAATGCTCGCCCTGCCGGACAACGGTGGACTGGATGCCCTGGAAGCCGCCCTGGGCTACCGGCTCTACTCGAGGATCAATAGCCAGGCAACGGAAAGGCAGGGAGACAGCCTGATCTTCAAAATGGTCAAATGCAGGGTGCAGGACGCGCGCAGGCGCAAGGGGCTGGATGACTATCCCTGCAAGTCGGCGGGTGTAGTGGAATACACCAGCTTTGCGCAAGCCATTGACCCGCGTATCAGGACCAATTGCATAGCCTGCCCGCCTGATGACCTCCCCGGTGACTGGTTCTGCGCCTGGAAGTTCTCTATAGTATGAGCGCCAGGAGGGTCGTAGTTGTAGGGGGAGGGGCCAGCGGCATGCTTGCCGCCGGCCGCGCAGCAGAACTGGGTGAAGATGTTACACTGCTGGAAAAAATGGAGCGCCCGGGCAAAAAGGTACTGGTCAGCGGCAACGGGCGCTGTAACCTAAGCAACAGCCGGGAGCTCGATGAATTCATCTCAATGTTCGGTGTCAACGGCAGGTTTCTTTATCCCGCCTTTCAGCATTTTTTCCGGGATGATCTGCTGAAGCTGTTGGCCGGTTTTGGCGTTAAAACGCATACTGAGCCGGATGGGCGCATCTTTCCTGTTTCGGGAAAATCAGCAGATGTCGTGCGGGCGCTGGAAAAATACGTGTCCGTGAACCATGCGAAGATGGTCGCCGGAGCAAGGGTAGCCGCGGTTGAGGTCGCCGGCAGTTCAACCTTCTCGGTGAAAACCGCAGCGGCCAATTACCAGGCCGACGCCGTGGTGCTGGCCACGGGAGGGGCTTCATATCCTCAGACCGGCTCGGCAGGCGACGGCTACCGCATAGCTGAAAAGCTGGGACACAGTGTGACCCGGCTGCGCCCGGCCCTTGTTCCCCTGATATTCAGGGAAAAACGGGCCGCGGCAGACCTTCAGGGCGTCAGCCTGCCTGACGTACGGCTTACTTCCTTTGCCTGCGGGGCAACAGATATCAGCGCTGCAGCCCCACCAAGGGTTGACAGGGGTCGAGGCCTCGGGTCAGGCAAGCCCCGTCCCCCAATGGTCGAGAGCCGCAGGGGCAGCATTGTCTTCACTCACTACGGACTCAGCGGACCGGTGGCGCTGCTCATGAGTCTGGCCGTGGTTGATGCGCTGGCAGCGGGACCGGTCAGCCTGGCTATTGATCTCATACCGGATAGGGCCCTTGCGCAACTGTCTGAAGACCTGAATGAAGCTATTAGTGCCCACGGCGGCAGGCAGATTAAGAGCATACTCAATGAATCCCTGCCGGACCGGATTACCCTTGCGGTCCTGGCCTGCGCCGGGATCCCGGCAGGTATCAAAGCCAGCCAGGTAACCGCAAGTCAACGACAGGCCATAGTGCGAATATTGAAAGGGCTAACATTCAACGTGGAAGGTACGCGTCCACTGGCTGAGGCCATGGTGACAGCGGGTGGTGTTTCGCTCAAGGAAGTCGACTCCCGTACCATGCAGTCGAAGATAGTCAGCGGCCTTTATTTTTGCGGAGAGGTACTCGACCTGGATGCCGACACAGGCGGATTCAATTTACAGGCGGCTTTTTCAACAGGCTATCTGGCGGGTGAGTGCGCCGCACGGGTTGGCTGACATCAATCCGGCAAAGCGATACCAAATCTCCTCAACACTCCGGCCAGAGCGCAAAGCGGCAGGCCTATCACGTTGTAATAATCTCCCTCAATCCTGTCCACCAGCAGCGCTCCCAGTCCCTGAATGGCATAAGCGCCGGCCTTGTCCAGCGGCTCGCCCGTTTTCACATACCTGGCGATCTCCGCCCGGCCCAGCTTCCTGAAATAAACCCTGGTCTCCACCGCCCGCGAAACTACCCTGCCCGTGCCTGAATCGATGACGGTAAACCCGGTTATCACGCTGTGGCACCTGCCACTCAACCCAGCCAGCATCTTGCGCGCGTGGCCTGCGTCCACGGGCTTGCCCAGTATCTCTCCATCGAGCACTCCAAACGTATCGGCTGCTATGATAATGGAATCTGCGTGGCGCGACGCCGCCGCCCGCGCCTTATGCAGGGATAGTGCTTTCGCCAGCTCCATAGGTTTCAATCTGGCAATCCGGATCTCTGCAATCTCGGCCGGGTCCACACTGAACTCGAGGCCGATATTTTCAAGCAACTCTATACGGCGGGGCGAGGCCGAGGCCAGCACAACGGGCCTTGTCATGCCGACAATTTAGATGAAGGCCCCCCGGCCTGTCAACATCTTACACCAGGTACACCCCGATCGGCGAAGCCGTTTTCTATCCAGTTTGGCCCATGTTATACTTTGCTGTCCCCATTAAATATGGATTATGCCCAGATGACCAGCCCGTACAAACAGCTTGATTTGATTTTCCACCCCAAAAGCGTGGCTTTTGTGGGCATCAGCACCAGCAATCCCGTTCACTGGACAAGGACCTTCTGGGATTCGCTGCGGGAGTTCCAGTTTGAGGGGCTCCTTTACCCGGTAAATCCACGCGGCGGTGAGATCGATGGTTATACAGTCTACCGATCGCTGGAAGAAGTGCCGGAACAAGTCGACTACGTAATCAGTACAGTCAATGCAAAGGTTGCCCCCGCAATCGTTCAGAGCTGTGCCCGAAAGGGAGTGAAGGCCATACACTTCTGCACTGCCGGCTTTGATGAGACAGGAGAGCCAGGTTCAGAGGGTCTGCAGGAGAGGCTGGCAGCGCTCGCACGGGAAACCGGGGTACGCATTATCGGACCCAATTGCATGGGCATCTACTGCCCGGAATCGCACCTGTCGTACGATACGGGCTTTGAAAAAGAGGCAGGTAGTGTGGGGTTTATCAGCCAGAGCGGGGGCAACTCCATCTACGTTGTCAGGGAGGCCGGCTGGCGGGGAGTCAGGTTCAGCAAAGTCATCAGCTTCGGCAATGCTTGCGACCTCAACGAATGCGACTTCCTGGAATACATGATTGACGATCCGAAAACCGCCATGATCGCCATCTACCTCGAAGGGGTGAAGGACGGACAACGACTCGTGAGACTGCTCGGACGGGCATCCGGCCGCAAGCCGGTGATACTGATCAAGGCCGGGCTGGGCGAGGCCGGCGCCAGGGCAGCCTCCAGCCATACGGCTTCGCTGGCAGGCGACGACGCGATCTGGAATGCCCTCTGCCGCCAGTTCAACATTATACGCCCTGCAAACGTTGAGGAAATGGTGGATGTACTGGTCACGCTCACTCACATGCCTGACCCGGGCGGCAGAAACGCTGTGCTGATCGGCCTGGGCGGTGGCGCCAGCATACTGTTGACGGACGATTTCGAAGGCCAGGGCTTTCGCCTGCCCCCGCTGCCGGAGCATGTACGGCAGGAGCTTATGGGCTTCTCGCAGCTGGCGGGGAATATGCTGCGCAATCCCATAGACTACTCCCAGGACATGATGGAATCCGATAGCCTGGTCAGGGCCGTTCAGGTGCTCACGGCATGGGACGGCATCGATTTCTGCGTAGGCTTCTTCCGCCCCAGCCAGCTGCCTCCGTCGGCCTGGTCAGCTATGATGATGTGGGGCGAGGCCCTCGTCCAGGCATATCTGAGTTCGCGCAAACCGGTGGCATTCGTCTGCGACAGCGCAGTGCTGCCGGAGAGACATAACATTATATTCACAATGCTGCAGAGTTTTATCGGGTCGGGTGTCCCCCTCTATTACACCTTCCCCGGGGCCGCGAGAGCGTTGCGCATGGTTGTTGACTATAACGAACGCCGCCGCTGATAAAGGCGCCGTTGTGATATTATAATTCTGATGCCGCGGATTAAGCTTAAAATCACAGGCAAGATCCTGCTTATATTGCTGGGGCTGTCCCTCGTTTCGCTAACTTTTTTCTCAGCCATGGCGCTGAATAATATGGCCAACATGGGCAAGTACGCGCTGGAGAGCAATGCCTCGTTGGGCGCCAGCGCTGTCAGCGACAGCACCGATGCCCTTGAGAAGCAGGCCAAAGAGCAGCTCCTGACGATGGCCATAGACCAGGCAGTCATCAGCGACGCACTCTTTAAAAATGTGGAATCGGAGACATCGCTGGTGGCCAGCTACATGGCGGATCTCTGGAAAAGGCCGGCGGATTTCCCCGGAAGCCACACGTATTTCCAGGACGAGCAACCGGACACCATCTACACATCTTCGGTCAGCGTGCTGGCACCGGGTGTTGCTCCCGCGGCGGTCAGCGCTGACCTGAGGCTGCTATCAAACCTTAACAGCGTGTTCATCCCTGTCTTCCAGACGGACCCCAACCTTACCCAGCTTTATGTGGGCACCGAATCCGGCATAACGCAGCTTTATCCCTGGGCAACGGATATACCTGCCAGTTTCGATCCGCGCCAGCGCGAGTGGTATACCAGGGCAAAGCAGAACAAATCGCTCGGCTGGACCAACACTATGATCGATGCAGTCAACGGCAAGTCCATGGTTACCTGCTACAAGCCGGTCTACGATGAAAAGCGCAGGTTAATCGGAGTTGTCGGCGCGGATGTGACAACGGAGACAATTAATCAGAAGATCATAGGCACACAGATAGGCAAGAATGGATACGCATTCCTGATCGACGGAAAGGGCAATATCATAGCGCACCCCCGTATGCAGGTCTCGGGCGGGAAATGGGATGAGGTATTTGAGACAGGCAACCTCTTAAACGCAAAGGACCCGGAGTTGGCCCGCATAGCAGGGGAGATGGTTGACGGCATGGCGGGAGTGGGCAGGTGCACACTGGACGGCAGCGACAAGTTCATTGCCTACGCCCCCATAACGAGTACCGGTTGGTCGATCGGCATCGCCATGCCGATCGATGAAATTGTGGCGCCGGTGCAGGCTACCAGGGAACGAATCGATACAGTCACGGCTGATTTCTCCGACAAGATCAACCGGCAGATAGGTGAAATGCTGACCGCCATAATACTAACATCGGCAGGTATCATCGTAGTGGTGGCAGGTATAGCCTACCTGCTGGCCCGGCGTATAACCCGCCCCATTATCGCCTTAGACCGGGGCGTACAGCTCATCGGTCAGGGCGACCTTGACCACAGGCTGGTGGTCACGACAGGTGACGAGATCCAGGACCTGGCCGGGGCATTCAACAAAATGACGGAAGACCTCAAGGTCTATATACGCAACCTGCAGGAAACGACCTCCGCCAAGGAAAGGATCGAGAGCGAACTTCGCGTTGCCACCGAGATCCAGACCAGTATGCTGCCCAGGCTGTTTCCTCCTTTCCCGGACCGTAAGGAGTTCGACCTCTACGCTACTATGCAGCCTGCCAGGGAGGTAGGCGGTGATTTCTACGACTTCTTCTTTATCGGTCCTACAAAACTCTGCCTGATCATCGGCGACGTCTGCGGTAAAGGTATACCGGCCGCCCTTTTCATGGCAATCAGCAAGACCCTGCTGCGTATCGAAGCGCAGCATGAGCCATCGCCCGATCAGGTACTATTCAACGTAAACAATACTCTTTACCCGGATAACGAGGCCTCCATGTTTTTCACCGGTCTTTGCGCATTGCTTGACACTGAAAGCGGCGAACTGACCATCGCCAACGGTGGCCATAACCCGCCACTTTTCTGCCCCGCGGGAGGCGAATTCCAGTATATAAATCTGCCCAAGGGCCTGGTGGTGGGCGCCATGCCCGATACCAGTTACATATCCAAAAACTATACCATGAGGCCGCACGATACGCTGTTCATGTATACGGACGGCGTGACCGAGGCCATGGACGGGCAGGGGCGGCTGTACTCAGAGGCGCGGCTTTTAAGCTGCGTCAACGACCTGTGCGGCAGGAGCGTATCCGATATTATTCACGGGGTGAGGGCGGATATCGAAACCTTTGCCGGCGGCACGGAGCAGTCCGACGATATCACCATGCTCGTCATTGAGTTCAATGGCAGCGGACAATCCTAAACGTAGAGCAGGCCGCCGTCCACTATGACCGTGTGCCCCGTCACATATTTCGAGGCATCCGAGGCCAGGTAAATCATTGTTCCCACCATGTCTTCAGGCTCCGCGATGCGGCCTATGGGAACGCTCTTGCGGCACTCCTCCTGGCGGCCGGGCCTGACTTCGAAGCTGGAATCCAGCAGTTTTGTATGTACGAAGCCCGGGGCAATTGTGTTGACCCGTATGTTATAGGGGGCCAGCTCCCTGGCCATGACCTTGCTGGCCATGACGACCCCGGCCTTGCTCACGGCATATACGCCATTGTCCATCTCGGGCAGAAACCCGTCGATGGAGGACACATTGATGATGCAGCCTCCGCCCTGTTCCTTCATGATCCGCGCAACAGCCTTGCTGAGAAAATACAGCCCTTTGAGGTTAAGGCCCATCACGGTATCCCACAGCCGTTCCTCGGTTTCGAGAAACGAGGAGAATATGGGGCTGGTGCCGGCATTATTAATAAGTATATCAATGCGGCTGAATGCCGCCCTGGCGGTATCGGCCACTTTTTTCACATCATCCATTTTGCCCAGGTGCGCGCTGATAACCAGCGCCCGCCTGCCCTCAGCCCTGATATCGGCTGCCGCTTTTTCCAGGTCTTCGACTTTGCGGCTGGTCAGCACGATATCAGATCCCGCCCTGGCAAAAGCCAGCGCGGTAGCCCGCCCTATGCCCCTGCTGGCGCCGGTGATAATCGTGACCTTGCCCTCTAAAGAGAATTGCTTCAAGTTTGACATCTCAAAGTCCCTCCGCATAAATCGATAAAAGCGTTATCCAACTTTAGGAAGCCCTCTGCCTTTTGTCAAGCCGGTCAGCGTTCTGCTAAGATGCAATAGCCATAATCGAAAGGAGGCAGCTAACCATGTGCGACACAATCGTTGCCCTCGGCACATCCACCAGGGGAGGGGTGACCCTGTTCGGCAAGAACAGTGACCGCGAGCCGGATGAAGTACAGAATATTATAATCGTCCCGCATAAACAACATAAACCCGGTGAACTGGTCAAATGCACCTATATTTCGATACCGCAGGCAGCGGAGACGGCGCGGGTGCTTCTTTCACAGCCTTTCTGGATGTTCGGCGCGGAGATGGGCGCCAACGAATACGGCGTGATGATCGGCAACGAGGCCGTTTTCACACGTGAAAAGCCCTCTGTCAGCGGCCTCACGGGCATGGACCTGCTGCGTCTGGCGCTGGAACGGGGCAAGACGGCGCGCGAGGCCCTGGATTCTATTATCCGTCTGCTCGAGGAGTACGGACAGGGCGGCAACTGCGGCTACCGCCAGAAGTTCCTGTATATGAACAGCTGGCTGATAGCCGATGAGCGCGAAGCCTACGTGCTGGAAAGCGTGAAATCGTGGTGGGCCTGGAAGCGGATAACGGACCACTGGAGCATCTCAAACGTCCTATCGCTGGAAAAGGATTTCGACGCGGTATCGCCCGGCCTGATCGAAAATGCTATAAAGAAGGGCTGGTGCAGGAGCACGTCGGACTTCAACCTGAGGAAATGTTATTCCGACCCCATTATAACCTGGGGTGCTGCAGGCAAAGCCAGGCAGGCCTGCTCCAGGGACAACCTCGCGCTGAAAAAAGGAGACCTGACGACCGCCGATTTCATGGCCATACTGCGGCATCATGGCGGCAGGGAGGATTTTCTCCCGCATAAGCACGCGGGCACTGTGTGCATGCATGCCGCCGATAAGCTGATCCGCCGCAGCCAGTCGGTGGCCTCCATGGTGGGCAATGTCAGCAACCAGGGCCACTACTATTACGTTACAGGAGCGTCCAACCCCTGCCTCAGCCCCTTCTACCCTATCTTCGCCACCGGCACAATCAACCCGGCCGGCTACCTGGAGGGCGGGGCGGAATACAGCCATGAGGTCTACTGGTGGGAATCCGAAAAGATACACCGCAAGGCGCTGCACCATTTTCCCACGGCATTGAAAGCGGCCCAGCAGAAGATACAGGAGCACGAGACGGATATGATCCAGGCCATAGAAGAGAAGGGCATCATTGCCAACCAGGCCGCCATCGACAGCTACTTCAGCCGGGCCAGGAAGATAGTTGCCGACTGGGGAGCAGAACTGGAGCACATGCCTAAAATCAAGCATAACTGGCTATTTCAGCGTTACTGGCAGGGTTACCACCGGCTGAATGGCACCGGCTGAAAAACAAATTGTTATTGCGGTGAGCCAGGGCTGCGAGCCTGAGGCGTGGCCGGCAGCGAAGCAATCCCAGTATTATCAGATGTGCAATGGTTGAGATCAGGGAGATTCAAAATGAATCGGAGCTGGAACAAAGCGTCCCGGTCATACGAGAGGCTTTCAGAACAGTGGCACAAGAGTTTAACCTGACACAGGAAAGCGCACCTTCGCACCCTTTCTTTTCCACCATGGAGCAATTAGTTGAACTGCATAAGAAGGCGGCTTTTTTTGGCCTATATGTGGATGAGACCCAGGCAGGCTTCGTAGCTGTGGAAAGAGCAGAGGGCGGGACCTTCTTTTTAGGCCGGCTTGCCGTCATTCCTCAACTCAGGCACCACGGCTATGGCACCATGTTAGTCAGGTACGTACTGGATTACGTTAAAAAGCAGGGAGGCGCAAAAGTTGGACTGGGCATGATCGACGGGCATAGCATTTTGAAGGGATGGTACAAGTCCCTGGGGTTTGTGCAAACAGGAACAAAGCAGTTCGAACACCTGCCCTTCCTGGTCTGCTTCATGGAGAAGGCTGTCTCAGCCCAGCAGATAAAGTAAAACGTCGCTCACATTGGTTCCGGTAGGACCTGTTATTATCAGGGACCTGCCCATCCTGGTAAAAAGGGTGTTGCTGTCGAACCTGCCGATATAAGCGGCGACATCCAGTCCAGCGGCCACGGCTGCTGCCAGGGATCGGTCGTCCACGATTGCACCTGCCACATCAGGCAGGTAGTCTGAGCCGTCCGTTCCGGCCGAGGCCACCAGCCAGGGTGGGGTATATCCCTGCATAGCCAGCATAGATACGGCCGCATAGTGCTGGTTCCTGCCGCCCTTGCCGGCGTGTTCGGGCAGGGTAGGCGTCGTCTCCCCGCCAATCAGCAGAACACCGAAACCCTTATACTGACCCTTTTTCACCTCAGCCGCTATACTTTGAGCATATTCTGAGGTGTCTCCTCTCATTTCCGAGGTGATGATGCACGGCTTAATGCCGAGGTCTCTGGCCTTCTCAGACATGGCTTCCAACGCCATGCTGTTATTCCCTATAATGTGGTTTTCGCAGTTGCGCAGCCTTTTCGGCGTTTCCACTTCCAATCCCATGCAACCCCTGCGTATGAAATCTACCGCTCCCTGCGGCGCTTTATCCAGAATGTTGTATTTCTGCAATACACTGAGCGCATCCTGGTAAGTTGTGGGGTCCGGCACGGTGGGGCCCGATGCGATCACGTCCAGGTCATCGCCGACCACGTCAGAGATTATCAGAGATATGACCCTGGCCGGCGCAAAAACTCCTGCCAAACCGCCACCCTTGATCAGCGAGAGGTGTTTGCGGACCGTGTTTATCTCCTTAATATCGGCGCCGCACCTTAAGAGAAGCTGCGTTATCACCTGCTTGTCCTCCAGCGTTACATCGTTGACGGGACAGGGCAGGAGAGAGGAGCCTCCGCCAGATATCAGGCCAATCACCAGATCCCCCTTCCCTATGCCATACCGGGCTTTCATTGACAGCATCTCCATCACACCCTGTACACCCGCTGCGTCGGGAATGGGATGACCTGCCGTGACGGCCTTGATCTTCTTCGTCTCATTGACGCTGGACTTACAGTTGACTATACCGGCAGTTATTGACCCGGGACTCATTATCTCTTCCAACTCCATGGCCATGGACCCGGAGGCTTTGCCCCCACCCACCACAAAAACCCGGACCTTTGATAGATCGTATTTCCGGCCGTCGACGGATAGCCGCTTTCGATTGTGGTTATATTTAACAGACGTGCGCATCAGGTTGGAGGGCAGGACCCGGCTAATACCGGCCTCTATCAGTTCTACAGCCCTGGCGCGCTGACCCGAGGTGATGAGCTCCTCGCGGTTCTTAATAATCACGACTGTTCATCCCCATAATTAAATAAGCGCAAAACGGTAAAGATTATACGCTTTCAATCAGTAGTTGTCATTGCACGTCCGCTTCAAATATAATCCACTCAGAATGCTCCACGAAAGGAAGTGAAAACTATGAGCTGGGTACTGCTTATCGGCGCCATCTGCATGGAGGTCTGCGGGACTACCTGTATGAAGCTTTCCGAAGGGTTCACGCGGTGGCTCCCTTCAGTGCTCATTTTCGTCTTCTACGCATTGGCCTTCATCCTCATGACATATGCCATTAAGAAACTCGACCTCAGCCTTACCTACGCCATCTGGTCAGGAGTCGGCACCTTTCTCATCGCCCTCATAGGGCTTTTCTGGTTCAAAGAGCCTTTTACCCTGCTGAAAGCCGTTTCCATGGCACTGGTCATAGCAGGCGTGGTGGGACTGAACCTGGGCGGGTCCGGCGGATGACCGGGGTATACTTATCATACGCAGGGCACTGACGATGGTAGACAATCGAGCATGGACGGGCTATAATATGACCGTATTTGGCCCCGCTCGGAAAAGACTTTATTAAAAACCATCATGAAAATAGGCGTCATAGCAGATACTCATGTTCACCGCATCAGTGAATTGCCCTCTTCGTTAATCAATGCCCTGACCAGGATGGACATGGTAGTTCATCTGGGTGATTTCCATTCCGAGGACCTTGTTAACGACCTCAGGGAGATCAGCAATTTCCGCGGTGTAGCGGGCAATCATGACTCGCATATACCGGGGCTGCCCGAGAAAGACCTGGTGGAAATCGGTAACAAGCGTGTAGGCATCATACACGGGCACGGCTGCGTCTTCCCCTTCGGATTCAAGTGGGGTCTGCTCACGCAGTTCGAGGGCAGGATGGACGCTATCCTCTACGGCCATACCCATTCTACCCGCAATACCTTGGAGGAGGGCACGCTCTTCTTTAACCCGGGCAGCGTCTGTGGAAGGTTCCCCGCCATGCACCGCAGCTACGGCGTCCTCTCGGTCGGCGAAGAGATAAGCGGAGAACTGATCACAATCGAAACCAAACGCTACTATTACCTCAACCGCTACATCGGGCTGGCCAGCAAGGCCGTTTCATACTGCTGCGGGCTCAACAGCCGGCCGGACAGCTATTTACAATAGCCGCTGATCATCTTAACCAAGGTATTGCCCTTACTCAGGTCTGTTCTGTGTTAAGCTTGGATGCCTTGGATTCATCGCGAAAGTACTTGTAGAGCTGCCAGATCGTTGCCCCCACCGGCAAAGCTAAGATGATCCCCCAGTAGCTGCCGATAAAGCCCCCTACCGTCATTAGCAGCATGACCACACCGGGATCGAGCGGGAAATGTTTCTCCTGCACTAATCCCTGTAAAGCCATCACCACCAAATAGGCCACCAACAGCACAGCAAATACCATCAGCATGGCCTGCGGCTTGAGCGCCAGTGTTACCAGCAGTATGACAGCAGCCGAGATAAAGGGGCCGATAATTGGTATGACCTGGGTGAAGGCGGCCAACGCACCCATAGCCAGCGAGTACTCCATCCCAACAATCAAAAGCCCCAGGGTAACGAGGGTTCCCTCTATAGCGGCCATGATAATCATGAAGCGGATATAGCGCCCCATCTGCGTGCCGAAGATGGTCAGAATCCTGGTGCTGTGCCTCGCCACGTTGGCAGGGAATATCTCGTTGAAATACTTGCCATACCTCTCGTAGTTCAGTAGAACAAATATCAGGAAGAAGGGGAGGGTGATGAAGCCCAATATAGTCGGCACGCTGGAGGGAATGACCGCTATACTGCCCACAATGAAGTCCTGGATAAATTTACTAATGGCGGGGCCGGCACTGGTTATGGACTGCTTGATGGTGGTTATCGTGTCCGGAGGCACTGTCGTCTGTATCACCGTCATCCACGTGTTGACCTGTTCCATGCCCTTATTGACCATCTCAGGCGCTCTGCTTACCAGCGCGGTAGAGGCGCTGATGATAGCCGCCCCGATGTATACGATGAAAGCGATGAGCAGCAGGGTAAACAGGATAAAGACAATGATCACTGCTATGATCCGCTTGGAACCCTTGCTTTTGCCTTTAGGCGGCAGGATACGTTCCAACCATCTCACCAGCGGGAACAGCAGGTAGGCAAGCAGGATACCCACCAGGAAGGGTATCAATACAGGCATCGAGATCCAGCACAACCACAGCACCAAAGCTATCCCAAGGATCACCAGTACAGTTATCCAGACTTTCCTGAACGTTGCACCTTCTGTAGCCAACTTTATACCTCCAGCGCGAAAAATCTTGTCTTATGCGTACCGCCGATAACATTCACATCCGGCCACGGGGCAAGCCTGACCACGCCACGATATGCCCTAATCATACAACCCGATACCCTGACATTTCCAGTCGGCCGGCTAGCTTAATAACAAGTACCTGATCTGTTATTATTTATTCACCGGGCGGGAATCGATCAAAATCGCAATGCCAATTCGCCGCACAGGAGGGCACATGATCAGGAGTTTTAAAGGCAAGACGCCGCAAATCCACCCCACGGCGTTTATCAGCGAGACCGCTTATATTGTGGGAGATGTCACTATCGGGGAGAATGCCAGCATCTGGCCGGGCGCCGTCATACGCGGGGATTTCGGCAGCATCAGCATCGGCAAGAACGCTGCCATCGAGGACAACTGCATCATTCATTCCTGGGACTGCATTATCGGGGACAATGTGCTGGTGGGGCACGGCGCCGTGATACACTGCAAAAGCATCGGCAACGGGTCGATGGTGGGCATCAATGCTGTGTTGCTCCATGGCGTCGAGGTCGGCGAAAAATGTTTCATTGCCGCCGGCGCACTTGTTACACCCAATACGAAGATACCCCCCAGGTCGCTGGTTATGGGCAGCCCGGCCAGAGTCAAAGAGGAGCTCAGCGAAGAGAAACTCTCACAGGTAATGATGGGCAATCAGGCCTACGTCAAGCTCGCGCAGGAGTACAAGGAGCACGGTATGGGCGATCCTGATCTGAAATAAAAAAGCGGGCCGCCAGGCCCGCCTCTGCATGTTCAGAGCTGAGTTAAACGGGAACAATATCGACGATGAATTCGTCATGCTTAACGGCCGGCATGGTTTTGATGGTAGCAAAGCCCTCGCTGAAGGCCCTCATGAAATCCAATGGATCGATACAGCCCTCGGCTGCGTAAGCGCCCTTGCCTTTAATCTGTCCACCCACCATCATCTTGGCCACCGTAATCAGCGTGCGCGGTGTTGTCGTCATCCCCTTGCCCACACCTGAAAAGGTCATAGTGGTTTTATTACCACCTTTAATACCTTTGACTTCGATGATAGTGCCGCCGTACCGATACTCCCTGCCCTCTACCTTCCACTTCGCTATCTGATCCTGCACAAGATTAAATGCCATGTGCGACAAGACCTCAATGGGCGCGACCTCTGCGCCGCGGATGTTTACCGGCTGCATCAGGTATTCCTTGAATCCCGCTAACAAGCCCATGGATAGACCCGGGACCTCCGGCCAGGTAGCTCCGGCGCAGATCACGTTCTTCACTCCCTTGACGTAACGCGGCAGCGTGAAAGGCTCGGGGTGGTCGCAGTACAGTAATTCGATCTTACCTATCGGCTCACCGAACTCCACCGTAACCCTGCCGTCCAGGTCGAGCAGCTTGCCGTTAATATACTGGTGAGGGAAAGCAAAGCAGTGGATGCCGTGGAAATACTGCGCCAGCCCGACTTCACTCAATGGCGCCACCCAGAGTATGTTTATATCATCAACGCTGTCTAACTGGTCGCAGCAATATTTGGCCAGTATATTGGTCAGGCCGGGGCTGTCGCCCAGTCCGCTCACGATGGTGATCCCCGCTTTCCTAGCTTCATCATCGACAGCAAAGGCCTGGCTGACACCGTCGATGTCATCGCACACATCCACGCAGTTTACACCGGCCGCAATACAGGCTTTATATACCTTGCCGGCATTCCTGTAAAACGGCCCGATGGTACTGGCCACGACGTCGGGGTTTTCCTCTTTGATAAACTTAACAAAGCCTGTATGATCGTCAATATCCAGCCTGCGTGCCCCGACACGGTCCTTGCCGTATTTTGTCGCGACCGCTTCAGCTTTGGCCAGGTCGATGTCCGCATTTACAACAGCCGCATCGCTGTATTTGACCAGTTGCCTGACAGCCCCCGCGCCGATGATACCACTGCCCAGAACAAGTACCTTCATTATTGCCCTCCTGGATTTATTTTATATCTACTTGTAGGGGCGTACCTTCAGGTGCGCCCGCTTTTCCGGGCGGGTTTAAAAACCCGCCCCTACAGGTATCACTTTAGCTCAATCAAGTAATTGCCGTACTTAGTAATCGATGCTTTGGAGCCAGGCATGACCAGTATGGTGGTAGTCGGCTCTTCAATGATAGCCGGCGCCGCTATACGGTTGCCCGGCTTCAGGTCCTCACCCTTATAGATGGGCGTATCGACCATGCCACCAAGCTCCCTGAAATAGGCATTCCTTGTACCCTTGCTTACGGCCATGCCGGAAGCGGCCTTTGCTGCTGGGAAATCGGCCCTGGGCAGCTTGCCGATGGCCTTAACCCTCCAGTAGACGAACTCCACCGGCTGGTCCTCGGCGCTTACGGAAAATACTTTATGGTGCAGCTTATGGAAGTCCGATACCAGCGCATCGAGCTGCTTCTGATTGGCGATGCTGTTGTGGCGTAGAGGGACAGCAAGCTCCCAGACCTGAAACGGATACCTGGCCTCGGCATAGACCTGCAGCTTCCTCTGTTTTTTTGGTACCCGCATATGCTCGAAGAATTCCTCCGCCTGCTTTTCCAGGCCATCCAGTGCCGAGTTAATGCCGTCAAAATCGAAGCTGCCGCTCTCGGTGAATTTGCTCAGGCTGAACTCAGAAGTAATGTCAGCGAAAGCGCCTCCGAATGCGCTGAGCGCCCCGGCCACCCTGGGTATCAGTACCTTTTTAACTCCCAGCTCTTCAGCTATGGCGGCGATATGCATCCCGCCTGCCCCTCCGCCCGATACCATCATGTATTCACGGGGGTCGATGCCCCTCCAGATGGTGATGTCCTGGATGACGTTTGACATGCTGGCATTGACGGCGCCCCACATGGCATAGGCAGCCTCTTCAATGCTGATCTTTAGCGGTGCTGCGACCTTTTCCTCAATTGCTTTAGCAGCCAGTTTCTTATCCAGCTTCATGCCTCCGCCCAGGAAGTACGAAGGGTCGAGATAGCCGAGCACGACGTTGGCGTCGGTGACTGTCGGCTCCGTGCCGCCCTTGTTATAGCAGGCTGGGCCGGGCACGGCGCCGGCGCTGCGGGGACCAATGTGCAACAGGCCACCGCTATCCACCCAGGCGATGCTACCTCCGCCGGCGCCGATCGACTTGCTGTCGACCTTGTTGATGCCCAGCGTATAGCCGCCGACCAGCGTCTCCCGTGAGACCGCGATCTCACCGCCGGTTATGCAGGCCACGTCGAAGCTGGTACCGCCCATGTCTGTGGTGATAATGTTATCGATACCGAGGTCTGTGTCCGCAATCAACCTGCCGGCGCTGGGTGCCAGTGCCGGTCCGCAGTCGACGCTGAAAATGGGCTTTTTCACGAACTCCTCGGTTGATACCACGCCGCCGCTGGATGTAAGCAGCGAGAGCTGCCCCTTATAACCTATCGCCTCCAACCGCTTCTCAAGCTGGGTGACGTAGCTGCTGACCAGCGGTTTGAGCGAGGCGTCGATGGCGGTTGATGAAAACCGCCGATATTCCCTGATGCAGGGATTGACCTGGTGGCTCAGGCTGTAGGGTATGCCCGGCCACTCTTTTTCTATAATCTCAGCGATTTTCAACTCGTGGACCGGGTTAGCGATGGACCAGAGCAGAGCTACCGCTATGGCGCGGACGTTGAATTCCTTTAATTGGAGTACAGCCCGGCGCACATCGTCCTCGTTCAGCTTTTCCTCTATCCCGCCCTCGGCATTTATCCTTTCACCCACGCTGATGGTCAAATACCTCGGTATATACGGTTCCGGATATTCCATCTGCCAGTTGTAAGGGTTTTCCTTGCCGCCCTCACGGGCGACCAGTATGTCCCTGAAGCCTTTAGTGCAGATCAGGCCGGTCTTGGCAGCCTTGCCCTCGATGATAGCGTTGGTGCTGACCGTAGAGCCGTGGCCGAAATAGCCACCTTCGATAGTGCTGCATTGATCCATGAACTCTTTTAGGGGAAGTCCATAATAGCCCGCCGCCATTTTGACCGTCTCGATGAATGCCTCTGTGTAGTTGCCCGGCGTTGTAGGCGATTTGAATATATTTACATTGCCCCTGGAATCCGCCACCACCAGGTCTGTAAATGTGCCTCCGATATCTATGCAAAGCCTGTAGCTCATTTCGCTGCCTCCCTGCTAGGTTTCAGCTCTTTTCTCAAAGCCCTGGTAGCCTCTGTGTCCACCGAGTAAAGCTCAGTGTCCGTTTTAATTACCACGCCGTATATATCACGTGCTTTTTCCAGTGTTATATAGCCCTCGCGTGCGTCGTGTCGCACTCTCTCTGGATCGCGGTCCAGCGGATCGCCGAAACCTCCGCCGCCGCTGGACAGGGATATCATCTCCTCCGTAGGCAGGAGCGTTTCCATAGACACTGTGGGCAGCTCTGTTTTAGCAGCTTCCCCTTTAGCAATCTCATATTTGTACAAGCGCAGGGCACTGCCCGGAAGTCCGCCGTTAATCCCCTGCGGGGGATTAAAATGACCGTCCGCGATAAAGCCCCAGGAACCGGCATCGTGCCGGGGCTTCTGCCTGCACTCTATACCGATGGCGCCGCGCCACTGGCCCGCCCCGCCGGAATCTGGGATAACCTCATGCTTGGTTATCAGCAGGGGCATGGCCTGCTCGTCGACCTCGATGCTATCCATGTGGACCACGCCGGCTGTGACCGGTATGCCGTAGCCTAACCATCCATCGTAACCATAATGGCCCGGGCCGCCTGCACCTCCCATCATGAGCTGTCTGACATAGATAGCGTTATTCTTTCGCCAGTCGATGCCGAAGACGCTGCCGGCCGCGGCGGGCATAAAAGCGCCGTCCGCCAGGCCCAGGTCCTTCCGCACCTTGCCGAAGCAGGCCTGCACGACGTTGATCACCCTGTCGGCCAGGTTGGTAGTGGCCATGGATGCGCTAATCGGATGCCTGGCCTGGCCGATAACGCAGCCATCGCGCATTTTGATTATGATCCGGCTGAAGGCGCCCCAGTTATGCGGCAATGTGGGATCGAGGTTGTTCAGCACACCGGCTATACCGCAGGCCATTACCGTGGCCTCGCTCATATTCATGCCGAAGGGGATGCAGTCGATATTGTCAGTAAAGTCCAGCGTTATATATCCCTCCCCGGGGTCGATCTCCAGTTTGACCCTGATCGGCACCCCGTCAGCTGCTACGAACGGTAAGGGGTCATGTCGGGTCTCGTTTTCCCACTTGCCGGCGGGAAGCTGCCTGATGGCGTCGATCATCCTTGTGCGCCCATACTCCTGCCAGCGCTCGGTAAAGGCCATCACTGTATCCAGGCCGTATTTATCGCACATCTCAATAATCCTTTTTTCACCCGTCCGTACCGATCCCAGCGCGGCCAGGTAATCGCCATACCATTGCTCCGGGGCGCGTATCCTGACTTTAGCCATCCTGATGATGTCGGCCTGGTCCTTATAGTCACGCTGGATGCGCACGCAGGGGAAGTCCAGCGCCCCCTCGGTGTACACGTCTGTAGCAAAAGGCATGTAAGTCGTAGGGTCGTGGTTGCCGATATCGCCCTGGTGCGCCCTGGTTATGGTGGTGAAGACATGTTTGCCCTTATAGAAAACCGGCGCCAGGAACGTATAATCAGCATGGTGGCTGTTTCCGTAGTATGGAGAGTTATTCAGGAAGCAGTCGCCGGGCCGGATGTCATTGAAGAGGTCGGTCATTGATTTAGCGGCCAGCCCGGCCCCAACAATATGGACGGGCAGGCCTTCATCCACGCACACCATGCGTGCCTGCGCATCGGTTATGCCGCAGGAGAAATCCTTGGCCGTGTTGATATTTCCGGAGCGCCCTGTTCGCGTCAGTGTGTTGGCCATCTCACGGCTGATGGCTTCTAATCTTTTTGATAGCACCACCATCAGCAGCGGGTCTACGCGTATTTCTTTTTGTTTTTTCGCTGTCATACCTCAACCTCTTTAAAATATTTTTAATCAGTGCACGACTTTGCCGTGTGCATGGCTAATTCACATCAATGCTGTATTTGGATTCCGTAACGGTTTCACGCACCTTGGCATCCTTGCTCATCGCCTCCAGGAACATGGCGGCGTCAAGTGCGCCCTCGGGCGCCATAACTCCCGTCCCTTTTACTTTCCCATCCAGCAACGCCTGCGCAGCCATTACAGCGGGCAAAGCGGTGCTGTGCGCAACATTGTTTGCCATCAGGTCATAGGTACGGATAACCTGCCTGTCACCCTTCTGCCCGCTGACGACAATTTTGAAAGTGCCCGCGCAAGCTTCATATTTTCCCAGCGCATCATCCAGTATGTCCTTAAAGTATTCCGGCGCGAAACGCGGCATCGACCTTATTATCCTGACGGCCAGCTCCCTGAACGGCATCGCAACGTTCTCGTTCACCATGAACGTGTCCGTGCTGCCGAAACCCGTGTCAATCAGCCAGCGGTAAAGCTCCATCATTTTGGGAGGATAAAGCGCGCCCTTGATGCTGACGTTTTTCACGCCTTTGATATACCTGGGCAGAGAAACCGGTTCAGGGTGCCCGGTCAAAACAACCTCCAGCTTCCCAACCGGCGGTAAAAACTCGATAACCTCCGGCTCAGTGAAGCCCTGCACTTCAACCCACTTGCCGTCGACAAATACAGGTACCTTCTCGGCCGTAATGTGGAACCAGTGCATCATGGCCGCCGACCCGGTCGGATCTATAGCGCTCTCTCCCCAGTACAACCGTATGTCGTCGGTCCTGTCCATGCGGCTGGCGCCCAGCTTGGCTATGAGATTGGTCACACCCGGGCTGGCGCCCATGCCGATGATGGCAGCTATACCTGCCTTCCTGGCAGCCTCATCCAGTTCCAATGAATCTTTGGTCGCGTCGAAATCGTCATCTATGTCGATCAGGTTCACCCGCGCCTCAATAGCGGCTTTAATCACGGCTGCAGCGTACTTGTAGAACGGGCCGACAGTGCTGATCACAACATCTGCTCCTTTGAGCAACTTAACCAGCGACTCCCTGTCGTTCACATCGGCGCCGGCGGTTTTAACCTTGCTGCCCATTTCCGCTTGCACGCGCTTTAAGCCTTTAGCGCTTGCGTCTGCCACGGTGATGTCGACACTCGTCCTCTCCAGAAGCAGTTTCACTACCTCATAACCCATGGTTCCTGCACCGCCGAGCACAATGATTTTTTTCATGACTACGATACCTCCTCTATCCTATTTTCAATTATCTTCTTTCTCTTTTATCCGTCTCGCGTTTCGTTTTAACTCCGGCTTTCACCCTGTCCCACGTTTTGGCTGTGATCGGCTTCAGCTGTTCTTTTATCGGCCTTCCGCTGCCACCCGTACGCGGGATGCTTTCCACGAACTCTATATACCTGGGTACCATGAAATAGGCCATGCGTTCGTCACAGTAGGCTACAATTTCCGCCGGATCAATCTGCGTCCCTTCGTGGCAAACTACGGCAAGTTTGACCTCCTCACCCCATACCTTGGAATACGCCGCAACAGCGGCACATTCTTTCACGCCGGGATGCGACTCCACCACCTTTTCCACTTCCAGTGCCGATATATTCTCATCTCCGCGCCGTATCATGTCTTTTTCCCGGCCGACGAAGAAATAGTACCCGTCCTCATCCTGGCAGGCCAGGTCACCCGTATGCCACCACAGGTTGCGGAAAGCTTCAAGCGTCTTCTCCGGCATCTTATAATAGCCTTCAAATATGGTATGCGGCTGTCTCGGCCTCAGGGCGATCTCCCCTACCTTGCCCCTGGGCACCTCCCTGTCCATCGAGTCCAGGAGCTTGACATCAAAATAGCCGCGCGGTTTGCCGAAGGAACCGGGCCTTATATCGCGGTGGGTCGCGGTTATTGTGCAATCACCCTCGGTCAACCCGTAGCAATTGACCAGTTTCACATTAAAGCGCTTTTCAAATGCATCCTGACTTTCCGGAGTGATATGCGCCGTGGAAAAGATGCGCATCGGATTATCCGCATCATCGGGCTGCTCGGGCGCCATCAGCAGAATCTTTATCACCACTTCAAACATACCCGATGCAGTGCAGTTATATTTTCTGATATCGGGCCAGAAGTCCGCTGCGCTGAAGCTGCGGGTAAGCAGAAAGCTGCCGCCGTAAAGCAAGGAGCCAAGCACCAGCCCGAACTGCGGAGCCTCGTGGAAAAGAGGTATATAACAGTAACCGACATCGCTTTTGGCAACTCCAGTCACGCTCACGTACTGGCTGGCCACGAAGAATGCCTGGTTGTGGGTTATCAGCACTCCCTTGGAGGGCCCGGTCGTCCCGGAAGTGAACATCAGCGCCATCACATCGCTATATTTGACCTCTGCCGCCGGGCGCTTATCGTCGCCCTGCAGCAGAGTTGCGAATGGCACCGCCTCAATATTCTTAAAAGGTGCTCCCTCATACTTACCTTCTATGATCACCTTCCTGACGCCGACTATTCTGTCCTCGATTGCCTTTATTTCATCCACAAAGCTGCTGCTGATGACCAGTATCTCTGCGTCAGAGTAATTGACGAGGTATTCGAGGAGGCTCCCTTTGTGGAAGGGATTGAACGGCGCCTCCACCGCGCCCAGCAGGGCCAGTGCGAACCACGTGTAAATAAATTCGGGGCAGTTCTCCATCAATATTGCAACATGACTGCCCTCTCTGACACCTAATCTTGCCAGGCCGCCCGCCGTCTTCCGGGATTGGGCTATCACTTCCCCATAGGTGTATGACTTGCCTTCAAACCAGAAATAAGTGGCCTTCGGATGTTTCCCTGCCGCTTCATCCAGCATCTTTCCCAGGACGTATTTCTCACCTGTTCTGAACCTCATATCACAGCCTCCTTATTCTGTTCTGATCATCCCTCACTTTTCAGCGACCGGCGCAGGAAACCTGCGCCATTATCAGGTCGGTCTGCTCCCTGGTATACTGCTCCACGGTATAGCGCTCTTTCAACAGCCACCTGCGGAAAGCCCACATGTCGCAGAGAACGACGATGTTGTTGGCAGCCATTGCGGGGTTTTTGATTTTGAACTTGCCGGAATTGATGCCCCTTTCAAGTATCATCTGAAATAGCTGTATCGTGTAGTCTTCCTGCAGCTTCAGCGCTTTGAACTGGGCGGGCGTAAGGTTTTTGGCTTCCTGGTACCAGAAAACCGTCAAATCCTGGTACTCTTCCACCCATTTCATATATTCCCTGATAACGTACTTCAAAGCGCGTTGGGGCTCCATGCTTTCCAGGACCATCTGATTTCGTTCCGCAAAGAGATTGATCACGCTCATGGTATATTCGTGGAACAGGCCGAGTATATTGTTCTTGGAACCCACATAGTGATAAAGGGTGGCCACGTTCATGCCCAGTTCGCCGGCAATATCGCGCACCGTAGTATTCAGATAACCCTGCCTGATGAAAAGAGCCGCAGCTCCCCTCAATATCTGCCCCCGCCTCTCTACTGCCAGGCTTTTACGACCCATTGTCTTTCACACCCGCATAAAACATCGATTAAACTCGCGTAGATATATATATCAAGCGCTTGTTTTATATATTACACATCCATTATTTTTCTGTCAACAGCAGGAATTTTTAGTAGCACTGCTATATTGACTTTGCCCATCCTCGATGCTATATTGCGGTACGGTCTGTTTCATCCGCTTAAGTGAGGCAGTTGTAAGGAGGCAGGAATGACAAAGATAAATACCGTCCTCGGCACGGTCCCCGCCGACCAGATGGGGCCCACTCTCATGCACGAGCACATGGTGCTGGCTTACCCGGGGTGGGAACATGATGCTCTTGCGCTACCGCTCGATCTCAAGGAGTTGTCAACCGCCTGCTCCGAGGCCCTGGGCGAGGTCAAAAAGTACGGGGTCAAAACCGTGGTGGACGCCACGCCCTGCGACCTCTGGAGGAATATAGAGCTCGATAAGATGGTTGCGGAGAAGACCGGCCTGAATATTATCTGCGCTACGGGCATGTACTACGAGGCCGAGGGCATGCCGGCCTACCTCAAGTTCCGCAGCCAAGTTATGGATATCACGACCGAGCTGTACGAATCCTTCATGCACGAGCTGACGGTTGGCATCGGCAAAACCGGCGTAAAGGCCGGTGTTATAAAGGTGGCAACCAGCCATGGCTGCATCACTCCCTACGAGGAAAAGGTGCTCAAGGCGGCGTCCAAAGCCCAGAAAGAAACCGGGGTGCCGATATTGACACATACACAGCAGGGCACCATGGGGTCCGAGCAGGCAGCGCTGCTGACGGGCGAGGGGGTGGACCCCCGAAAAATAGTCGTAGGACATATGTGCGGCAACGCCAGCCTGGAGTACCAGATGTCGGTGATCGATAAGGGCGTCTACCTCGGATTCGACCGCTGGGGCATCGATTTCCTCTTCCCCGATAACCTGCGCAGGGCCACTCTGCTCGGCCTGCTCGGGCTGGGCTTCGCCGACCGTATCGTGCTCTCGCAGGATTGCAACGCCCGTATACTGGGGCGGCCCTTTGTCATGCCCGATTTCATACAGGGACTGATAGCCAACTGGTCTTATACCCACATATTCAAGGACATCATCCCGCAGCTGAAGCAGGCCGGCGTGACCGACGCCCAGGTAGGGCAGATGCTGGTGGAGAATCCGAAAAGGATCTTCGGCGGATAAGATTCCATCACGGGCGGGTTTTTAAACCCGACGCTACAGGTACCGTAGGGGCGTAGCTTCAGCTGCGCCCGCAAAATAAAAAAACAGGAGGTTCACTTGTCTGACCCGTATTCCGCCAAACCCTGGCTCAAACACTACGACGCGCACGTCCCAGCCAACCTTGCCTATCCCTGGATGTCCTTCATCGATATGGCCCGCAAAAGTTTCCGGGAGGTGCCGGACAGGGCGGCTATGATCTACATCGACACTGTTATCAGCTTCAGAGAGCTGGACGTCATGTCCAACAAGTTCGCCAATTTCCTGCTTGACAGGGGCGTTAAGCAGGGCGATGTTGTCGGACTGAATATGCCCAATATTCCGGCATACCTCATCTGTTTCGTGGGTGCACAGAAAGTTGGGTGCATCACCACAGGCGTCAGCCCGCTGCTGACCGAGCACGAGCTGGAGCACCAGCTCAACGACTCGGCGGCCAAAATGCTGGTAACTTTCGATGTCAACGTGCCACGGGTCAACGCCGTGATAGCCAAAACAAAGGTAAAAACCCTGGTTGTGGCCGGCGTTTTCGACTTCATGGGCCCGGTGGACTGGAAAGCTCCCGCCGGCGAAGTTAAAAAACAGGACGGCATCGATGTATTCAATCATATCGACATACTCAAGAAGTACCCGGACAAAGAGGTCAATACCTGGGTGGACCGTGACTCGGATTGCCTGATGCAGTACACGGGCGGCACGACCGGTCCTTCCAAGGGCGCCGTGCTTACCAACCGCAACATCTCTCACCAGGTATATCAATGGGTGGTCTGGACCGACAGCAAGATCGGCGAGGAGGTGGGTGTATCCGCCTTCCCGCTCTTCCACCAGGCCGGACTGTTCTACGGCTTCGTCGGCCTGTCCATCGGCATGACCCAGGTCCTCATACCCAACCCCCGTGATGTGGCCTTTATCATCACCCAGATCAAGAAATACAGGCCCACCGTCGTAGCCAATGTCCCCACCCTCTTCATGGAGATGATGAAAAGCGAGGATTTCCAGAAGATGGACCTCTCCTTCGTCAAGTTCTACGGCAGCGGGGCCGCGCCCTTCCCGGCGGAGCTGATCAAGCAGTTCTATGAAATCGTGGGCGACAACAAGCTGGTCGAGGTCTACGGCATGACGGAGACCAGCCCGCTGTTAACGGGTCAGCCGTTCCTGGGCAAAAAGAAGGTCGGCTCAGTGGGCATGCCGATGCCCGACACCGAGGTCAAGCTGGTTGATCCGGCCACCGGGGAACTTGCCAAGCCGGGAGAGCCGGGTGAGCTGTGCGCCCGCGGTCCGCAGGTCATGAGGGGTTATCATAATAAACCTGAGGAGACGACCAACTCCATACGCAACGGCTACATGCATACAGGTGACATAGCCACCATGGACGAGGACGGTTTCTTCTTTATCGTCGACCGTCTCAAAGACATGGTCAGCGTCAGCGGTATGAAGGTCTTCACCCGTGAACTGGACGACATTTTAGCCCAGCACCCGGACATTGATATGTGTGCCTCGGTGGGTGTGCCCGATCCCGACCGCGCCTTCACCGAGATAGTGGCCTCGGCCATCGTTCTCAAACCCGGCATCGAACCCAACGACGCGGCACGGAAATCCATCACCAGCTTCATGCGCGAGAGGGTGGCGCCCTACAAGGTGCCCAAGCAGATCATCTTCATGGATTCCCTCCCCCTGAGCGCAGTCGGCAAGGTACTCAAGCGTGAGCTGCGCGAGATGTTAAAGCCCAAGAAATAGTATTCGGTTGCCTGCAGCAGGGCGGGTGCATTATACTTGCCCTGCTGCAGATGTACCGCCAGATAATAATCCGCACTGTTCTTCCCCTATTGCTGCTGACTGCCGCCACAGTATGCGCCTGCTCCCAGCAGCCGCAGTTGTCGCCCGCCTCTTTCCAGGTTGTGTCGTTGGGTGTCACGCCCGGCGAGGTGCTGACCGGGGAGGACGCCACGGTCGTTGCACAGGTCACCAACACGGGCGGTCTGGCCGGCAACTTCACGGCCGAACTTACCATGAACGGCGAGCATGTGGCGGATAGAACCATCACCATCCAGCCTGAGAAGATCGCGAAGCTAACCTTTACCATCTCGAGGGATAAGCCCGGCACATATAAGATCAAGCTCGACGGCGCCAGCGCCACGCTTACCGTTAAGGCCATGGAGGAGAGGGAGGTGGAGCTCAAATACGATAATGGTGTTTCGCAGGATGCCCTCTGGGCGGGCTACAATAACGGTTTCCTCATCAGCTTCACACCCCCGGCCAAACCCTTCTTACTGAAAAAAGTCAGCATCTGCGCCGGCATTTACGGCGTGGCCTGGGAAGGCAAGACCTTCGAGCTCTCTGTCCTGGATAAGTTTAATACCCCGCTCTACAGCCAGGTATATGCCATTGCCAAGTTCCCCGTCAAGGGCACTTTCCCCTACCACGAGCCGTCCTGGGTGGATTTCGACATCCCCCCGCTCACCCTGGAGAACGATTTCCTGGTTTACCTTTTCACGGGGACCGGCATGCACAAGGGCATACAGGTAGGAGTGGATGACAGCGTCACCAACGAGCACTCCGACCTGGCCAGCGGTCATCCGCCCAACCTGGCGCCTGTGTCCATCGCTACCTTCTACAACTCGACTTTCTGGTACAGCGACCGCAGCAAGGTCAACTGGATGATACGGGCAACAGGCCTCGCCCGCATGCCGGCCGAGTAAGGTCCACCCCCCTACGTTTAAACCTTAATTCAACTTTTGTAGCGCCACGGGCATCGTGTTAAAATGCTTAAAATTTCCGCGTAGGAGGAGGTTGCTAAAATGAAGAAATGGGTCATCGTAGTACTTTGCATCGTAGCCGTGATCGTCGTGCTGGGGTCCGTCATCGCTATCAGGACCATGACATTCGGCTCCAAGCAGTTGCCGGCCGGCACCAAGGTAGACTATAAAATCGACAACAACGCAGCAGCGCAACGGCTGTCTGGATCCATCCAGTTCAAGACGGTTTTTAACGAAGATAAATCGAAGGTAGATTACGAAACCTTCGCCAAGCAGCAAGAATACCTTGCGAAGACCTTCCCGCTGGTGAACTCTACCCTGGACAAAAAGGTCATCAACGACTACGGCCTGCTTTATACCTGGAAGGGCAGCGACCCAACGAAAAAGCCCATCCTGCTGCTGGCACACCAGGACGTCGTCCCAGCAGCGGATGAGGGATGGAAGTACCCGCCTTTCTCAGGCACCATTGCCGACGGCTATATCTGGGGACGCGGCACGCTGGACGACAAATGCACGCTGCTCAGCATGCTGGAAGCGCTGGAATACCTGATCCAGGACGGCTTCCAGCCGTCACGTACTATCTACCTGGCCTCGGGCTTCGATGAGGAGATAACGGGCATGGAGGGCGCAGGCAAGATCGCGCAGTACCTGAAGGACAACGGCAAGGATTTCGAGATGATCACGGACGAGGGCTTCCTGCTCATCAGCGGGGCCGTCCCCGGCATCAAGGCCCCCGTGGCCCTCATCGGCACAGCCGAGAAAGGTTACCTGAACCTTGAGCTTGCGGCTGAATCCCAGGGCGGGCACTCTTCCATGCCGCCGCGGCAGACAACGGCCGGCATCGTAGCCGCCGCCGTGGACAAGCTTGAGAAAAACCCCTTCCCAGCCAAGCTGACAGGCGGACCCGCGGGCCAGATGTTTGAATACCTGGGCCCGGAGATGTCGACCCTGTATAAGACCGTCTTTGCCAACACGTGGCTTTTGGATGGCGTCATCCAGGGTATCCTGTCCGCCTCGCCGTCCACAGACGCGACCCTGAGGACCACCACCGCGCCCACCATGCTGCAGGGGAGCGACCGCGAGAACGTCCTGCCCAAGCGCTCGTGGGCCGTAGTCAACTTCCGCCTCTTCCCGGGAGAAACCATTGAAAGCGTCAAGCAGCGCGTTATCAAGGTGATCGACGACCCGCGCGTGACGGTTAAAGTATACGGTGAGGGTAACGAGGCATCTCCCGTATCCGGGACGGATACCAATGCCTTCAAAACCTTCAGCCAGACCATACGGGATGTCTTTCCTGAAGCCGTGATCGCCCCGGGGATGACGAACTCGGCCTCGGACGCAACGCGCTACATCGGCCTCTCGCCCAACATCCTGCGCTTCCTGCCCCAGAGGTTCACTGACGAGGACCTGGTGCTGCTGCATGGGACCAACGAGCGCATCTCGGTCGACAACTATGGCGAGATGATCGATTTCTATATTCAACTGATCAAGAACTTCGACAAATAAACTGACGGCGGGCGCACCTGAAGGTGCGCCCGCTGCACTAATACTGTTGTTCCCCGAGGGGCGGGCTATTGCATTTTGCCAAGCTGTCGGACTATCTCGTCCTTGTGCTCCACCACGTAGGCGCTGCCCGGCTCGCCGCCGCACTTGCGGCACTGGAAATCGTAGGCGGAGTTGATCGTACCGCAGGCGGGACACGCATAATGCTCCAGCATCTCGGCATACCATATCTCCGGGCCAGCCTCCCGGATCCGGTCCAGCGATTTCCAAAGCTCGATCCTGTGCGGCATGGCACACTGGAAATCCTTAAGCTCCTGGCAGGGATATGACTCGCAGCTTCCGCAAAACTCGATGCCCTTTTCGGCCGCGCACTTGACCATTTTGCATAGGTCCCGGCAAAAGAACGAGCGCTCCTCCGCGCGGCAACCCCCGCACCGCATGTCTTCAACCGGCAGTTTCAGGACACCTGATAGGCTTTGCAGCCTCTGCGGGTCTTCCTTCGTCCCGATAAAAAGGGTACAGGCTGGACAGAACAGGCCGCAGACGGCGGCCGTCTTTTTATCGTATTTGCCAGTGTCCTTCTTCATATTAATCTCCTTGGTACTGCTCACTCTTCGACATATGCACGAAGCTGTATAGATACTACTTCTGAGCAGCGAGGTCAGCTTCCGACTGCGCCTTCAGCGCCTGCACCAGGGGCACAAGCTCGCTGTTTACCGTCATCTGTGTATGCAACTGTGTGGTGGTAGGCAACTCCAGGGCATCGGACAGCACAATGCCGTCCATACGCTCAGGCCTGATGCCCAACAAAGTTAGTGATGTTGGCGCTATGTCTACCAGTCGAGCCGGGCTTTCCGAGACGAAGCCCTTCTTGACCCCCGGCCCCGAAATGATGAGTATATTGTGCTGCTGCAGCCATGAGATGGAATCATGGTTGCCGACGAAGGGTTTGCAGTCGAACATAGTCCAGTTAATATGGCAGTTCTCCACGGGCAGGAGCTCGATATCGGGACTGGTCTCGCCCGCGTAGGTGTCAAGCAAATACTTGTAACACCTGTCCAGGTCCCCCTCCACTTTGGGTGCAGTGGATTCGGTGGGAACGTAAACGTATTTATTGTCAGGGGACTTGACCCGGTAATAGGCGCCGAAAATGCCGGGTATGTTGGCCTTCGTGATCTTCTCGGCTACCTGTTGTGTCTGCGACTGGTCCATCAGGTACACGTGGGCCCCGACATTGGCGAAGTCGCGCGCCTCTACCAGCAATTTATCGATTACGGGCTGTTCAATTTTAGTGGCCAAAGGGGTCATGCCGTGGTCAGAGGTAATTACCCAGACAGTGTCGTCGTATTTTCCTGCTTTCTTATAGGCATCAATGATGCGCCCGACCTGGGTGTCAACATTGGCAATTACGGCAGCCATCTTCTGGGGATCGGTGATGCCGCCGGTGGCATGTCCGGCATCGTCGATTGCCGGCAGATTGATCAGCAACACCTGCGGGGAGGTCTTATCAATAATGGATAGAGCCACATCGGTCGCCCAGGTATCGGTATCGCGCTCGTCTTTCACCTCTCTTACCAGAGACGGGTCGTTCATGATGTAATCAGGCGGCAGCATACCCGCCACACCCACCGGCTTTAAATGTGTCACATTGTTATAGCCTATAGGAGCTACGCCCTTGGCCTCGGCAAACACCGTGTAATCAGCGCTGTCCGCCGCCAGGCCGGCGCAGGCATACCATTTATCGCAGCTGATGGCGGCCACTTTCGCGCCAGGGTTGGCCTTTTTATAGAGCGAACCTATGCTTGTGACACCTGATTCCCTGATGTAACTATTGAAGAACCCGGAGGCCACATTATCGAAATTGGTGATGAAGTTGCCCTCGATGGTCTTGCGCACCATGTTCTGCTGATACCAGAGGCCAAGCGCATCCCAGCCTGTCAGCTTGATGAAGTCCAGCACTTTTAGGGTGATGGCGAGCTTAAATTCCCAGTCCGCGGGCAGGACACGGCTGTCCCTCCAATTGAAGCTGATGATGTGCGTGTTTTTGCCGAACGATCCGGTAGACATGGTGGTCTGGCCGGGCGGCGTATCGTTGCTCACCTGTCCGACCCAGGAGCTGGAGTACGAGGTCCCGGTGGACGTGAGTTGGTCGATATTAGGCGTCGGTGCAAGGGCGAGGTAGTCCGGGCGGCATGAATCGATGCTGATCAGCACCAGGTATTTTGCAGCCGGCTGCACCTCTGCATCGGCTTTGACACTATTTGCCGGAACACATATTGTAAACGAGGCCACGAGTAATAGCGCGATAAGAGAACGCATGAACCTGTTTTTAAGCATCAATAATCTCATTTTCTCTCTTAATCCTCCTGCTAAGATAATTTTAGCATTACCTGTAACTTTTCGTATCACTATCAGCTTCAGGACTGGAAGCGTCCCATAAATGTGATTAATGCGGGCACGTTTCCCTCCACTTTTATCTTGCCCTGCGGATTGTATCGGGATTCACCCTGCCTTCTTCCCTTTCTGCGCATCGATCTTTTCTCTCATATATTTGAACCCTGGGGTTATGTTTTCAGTCAGGCTCTGCGGAAGCAGGATCTTAGCCGGCTGGCCCATGTTGAGCAGGCCACCTGTCTTAAACAGGTCGCGCTCAACATCGAGAATCAGCTTTGCCGGGATGCCAATAGCTATCTCGTAGTCGTAGGTCCCCGAGAAGGAGCGGTCGCCCATGCCGGGTATGATCACCTGTGGAACTCCTGTAACGAAAGGTATCAGGCCGCCCTTCAGGCACGGCTCGGCAAAACCTTCAAAGGACGAGGTTGGAAAATTTGCGCCTTCATAGGTAAGCGCATGTATTATATGCATTATATTCTCACCGTTTCCATATATCAGCACGCTGTCGGGCCTGGCAGGCGCCGTGTGTAGGGGGAAACAAACCAACCCCTTGTATTTCAACAGCTTCGGCAGGTTGGCCTTACCTATCATTTTTTGGCCATGCTCTATCCTCTTTTTCTCGGCCTCCGCGTTCTTATGCCAGCTCTGGATAACCTGGCTCTCTACCAGCACTTCGAAGGGGATGTCAACCCACCTGTGCATGGCGGTGGCGGGCGTGCAGAAATTATCATCCGCGGTCATAGCTATGGTTAGACCGAAGCGCCTGGCATAGGTGAAAGCCTGGCACAGACTACTTTTCTGTCCCAGCGCTGAAGGCCTCATGCTCCCCTGCGGTATCTCACTTTCACTTTTTATATACTTGATGCCCACCGGGTAAGATGCCAGGTGGAGCCGGTCGTAAATTCGCTTTCCTGCCCTGCGGTAACTTCCCAACTTACTCATAATCTCCATCCTTATCAGCAATTTATTATCAGCCTGTCAATACTGCTTTTAATTGTGGACTGCGGGCTGGAAAATCACTGTTTTTTGACAGGCACGGCCGACTCACAGGGTACGCCCACCGAGCACAGTCCGCATCCATAGATGAATATGTGGTAATTTTTGTTGCAGTATGCCAGGGTCTTGGACACCCGGTGATAGCAGGACTCCTTATCATGCCCCTTCTCGCCTATGGCTCCGACCGGGCACTTGGTGGCGCATTTAAGGCACTTGGTGCCATTATGCTGAAGACAGCCCCCGTGGATATTAGCGGGCCTTGACCTGTTGGGCTGCAGCTTCAGGTTCACAATAAAGCTGCCGCAGCGATGAGCAGCTCCCTTCTCAGTGATGAGAAAATCGTGCATCCCGAAAGTTCCCAGGCCAGCCGCATAAGCTATGTGGCGATGTGACCACGGCGACGCCCAGCCTACCGCTGGATACCGTTGCTTCCTGAAAAGGGGTGTCACATCGGGCGCGATGGCCAGTACCCCCCTTCCCATCAGGTAGGATACAATCTCCCTCACCATGGCCTGGCTGAATATTTCGCCCAGCAGCCTGGTCTGCGCCCAGCGTTCGGACGGCCACTCGCTCATAGCGGCGTTCTCCTCCCTGGTCATGCCGGTAATGGGCAGGATAAATGAAACAACGCTGAGGTCGGAGGCGGCGGGGGCAGGTACACCGTTTCTGCTGGCCTGCCATGCCATGATGGCGGCGGGTGTAAAGTGATGCGGCCCTATGATGCGTCTATAGTCAACAAGCAAAGGGTCGTCACCTTTCACAAAACCCACCAGCGGCGAATCAAAGATCTTCTCGCCATCGAAAGGATACTCCATACTGTTCATAGGATGGCTTGCCACCTTCTGCGCTATGGTGTCGGTGAACCATTGCTCATCCATATTGGGGCCGCCATCGGCATGTTTATAGTCCTTGTTCAACACCGGTTGCTGTGGATGCCCCAGCCCCCGCATCTCCCCTATGGCGCTTTTAATGCCCCTCGTGTCGGTAATAAAAGAGAGATGTCTGTAGCCTTTACCTGTTCCCATATCCTGCCTCCCGATATGTATTGGGCAAAGCTCCTATCCCATCTTGCGCAGGTCAGCCCTCAATATCTTGCCCAGAATATTCTTCGGCAGAGCATTTGTAAACTGTACCTTGCCGGGTGTCTTAAAGGAAGGCAGTTGCTGCCTGCAGTGCTCTATGATTTCGGCCTCACTGCACTGTTCTCCCTGCCTGAGTACGACGAAAACCTTTATTTCCTCCCCGTACACTCTGTCTTTAATACCCACGCAGCCCGCTTCAAGCACCTTGGGGTGCTGGCAGACAACCTCTTCGACCTCCCTGGGTGATACATTCTCACCGCCGCGAATAATTACGTCCTTTTTCCGATCTGTGATATAAAAGTAGCCCTCTTTATCTACATAGCCTATATCCCCGGTATGCAGCCAGCCGTTTTTAAGCGTCTCCGCGGTTTCCTCAGGCATATTCCAGTAACCTTTCATCACGGCCGGGCCCTTGATAACCAGTTCACCGGTGCTTTCCGGCGGCATCTCGCGGTCCTCGTCATCGAATACTTTCATCATGTTGCACTTAAGCATATTGACGCCGATGGAACCGATCTTAGGAGGGCGCGTGGTGGGATTTCCTGAAGTAGTGGCGCCGGATTCCGTCAGGCCCCAACCCTCGTGGATATGCACACCCGTCTTCTCCTTCCACTTCAGGGCAATGTTTACATCAAGTGGTGCGGCGCCCGAGTTGCAGTACTTGAGCGAGGAAAGGTCATACCTGTCGAAGTCGGGTTGGTCCAGCAGGTGTACGTACATGGTCGGCACCAGCGCAATATATCCTATGCGCATATCCTCGATCAGTTTGAGCGCTCCAGCGGGGTTCCACCACTTCATAACCACGTACCTGGCTCCAACCAAGCTGCCGAAATTCATAAAGGACAGCCCGTATGAATGTGACAGCGGCAGGACTGCCAGAAACAGCACATTGCGGTCATGCCCCGTAACTTCCTGCAAAATCTCCTCGATCTTGTACGTTTGCTTATTGAGATCCCGGTGCACATTACGAAGGGTCGTGGAAGAACACATCGCGGTAAAATCGGCAAAGCAAACCGCATTAATCCACAGAGAGTGGTGGGTGTGCATAACTCCCTTGGGATTGCCGGTCGTGCCGGATGTATAGATGAGCGCCGCAAGGTCGTCGCTATCCATGTCCTCCACCGTCAATTCACTGCTGGAGCTCTCCAACAACTTTTTCAGGGAGAGTGTGCCCGGCTCCATGTCCCTGTCGACCAGGATTATGTGCTTGAGCCCCGGCGCATTTTTCTGTGCCTCCCTGATCCACGGGAGGTAATCAGACGTCGTCACTGTCACCCCCGCTCCACTGTCTCTGTAAATGTGGGATATCTGGTCCGGCCGCAAAATAGGGTTCATGGGCACGGCAACGGCGCCTATCTTATAGACAGCATTGAATGTGCAGCCGATCTCCGGGCAATTAGGCAATTGAGTGACTACACGGTCTCCCCTGCTGACACCTATCGATTTTAGCGCATTGCCCAGGCGGCTGGAGATATCGTCAAGCTCCACATTGGTATACCACCTCCCCTCGAAATAACAGCATTCATATTCCCCGAACTTCCTGATCCCTTCAACTACAAGGTTGGCCAGGTTCATTCCTGCACCTCCTCATGTTATTCGCCGCAATGTACTTTCAATAACCGGGGACAATGCTGCGCAGTCCCCATTCTACTCGATCCAGGGTTATAACTGACTGACAATCGTTCATTCTAACAGAAGGGTATCATTAGTCAAGTATCTGCCGACCGTGAAATGGGCAATGACACTGACTCTTTCAATCACTGATTCTTTCAATCACTGCCTTTACATTTCAGCAGGCGATGATTTACTATGTACGGCAGATTAAGCTGGCCCGTTTGAAATCCTCGAGGGGCGGCATCTTTATTAAGCGTCAGGCTACTTTAACAGGTTCAGATAAACCCGACAGGAGGTAAAAATGCATCTACCAGGTATGCTGGAGGCCAGGGCCTCTACGATTGGCAACAAGACAGCCATCATCTACAAGGATCAGCCTGTAACTTACAGCCAGCTACTGGCCAGGGCGCAGAGATTTGCGCACGCCCTGCAGGGGCTCGGCATCAAGCCCGATGACAAGGTCGCCATCATGCTCAACAACTGCCCGGAGTTCATCGTGACTTATTTCGCCTGTGCCTACCTGGGAGCGGTGGCTGTGCCGGTCAACATCTTTTACAAAGAACGTGAGCTGGAATACCTGCTGCGTGACAGCGACTCGGTGGCCCTGGTGGCAAACCCTGCCTTTGCCGAGCACTATAGCAAAATCGAAAACAAGCCTCCCCTCTTCAAGCATCTGATCGTGAACGGCGCCTACCGCGAGGGGAAGGAATTCTCCAAGCTTGAGGCGGAGGCCCAATCATCCCCTTTTAAAGCCCTCTGCCGGGAGGACAGCATAGTCGAGATACTATACACGTCGGGCACCACCGGTGAACCCAAGGGTACCATGCTGACGCATGCCAACCTTTTCTTCCACGCCGACGTCATCGTCAACCTGCTCAAACTGGGGGATAACGACCGCGCCCTCATGGTGGTGCCGGCCTTCCACGGCTTCGGTATCACCGTGATACTCTGCTCCCTGGTAACAGGTTCGTCGTTTGTCCTGCTCGACCCCTTCAATCCTGTCGAGATCTTCGAGCAGATCGAGAAACACAGGGTCACCTTCCTGCCCATGGTGGTGGCCATGTATTTCATGCTGATCAACCACCCTGACCGCAGTAAGTATAATCTCTCGTCACTGCGCATCGGCATCTCTGGCGCCTCCGCCATGCCGGCCCAGCTTATGAAGGACTCTTCCGACGCGCTCAACATCAAGATCCTTGAGGCCTGGGGGCTGACCGAGTGCTCTGCCTCGGCCACCATGCAGCGCTCAGACCTTCTCTACAAGGAGGGCAGCGTGGGACTGGCCTACCCCGGAGTAAAGGTGGGCGTCATGGACGAGTCGGGCAAGCTGCTGGGAGCAGGGGAAGTGGGTGAACTCGTAATCCAGGGACCACTGGTGATGAAAGGCTACTACAAGAAGCCGAAGGATACCGCCGAGGCTTTGAGAGGCGGATGGCTGCACACGGGAGATATGGGATACTACGATAAGGACGGCTACTTCTTCATGGTCGACCGCAAAAAGGAACTTATCAACGTGGGTGGCGAAAAGGTCTTCCCCCGCGAGGTGGAGGAGGTCATGTACAAGCACCCCCTGGTAGCTGATGCAGTCCTGGTACCTCAGAGGGATGCCAAGCTGGGCGAGATACCGGTTGCTATAGTAGTGCCGAGGGCCGGCGCAACGCTGTCCGAAAAGGATATCAAGGACTTTTTAAGCGATAAAATGGCGCGCTTCAAGGTGCCGCGGCGTGTCTACATACTCCAGCAGGTACCGCGAAGCCCGGTGGGCAAGATACTCAAGAAAGAACTGGTTAAAATGCTGGACTCCGGCCAGATCGGACCGTAAAAGCGCAAGAGCTTTTTATGATAAGAGCCAACACTGCTTCTGGCACTTCTATATAGGTTCCTCCAGTGTATACTCCTTAAGCCTGTAATACGCGCGCCGGATTACTTTAGAAAAATGAGATTAAGGAGGAGGTTATGAATATGGTAATTGGCGATTTATTGAGACACAGCGTTAACAGGTACCCTGATCATCCTGCCATAATCGGTGAGGACTTTTCCTTTACCTACCGGGAATTTAACAACAGGGTCAACCGGCTAGCTAACAGCCTGCACGCAAACGGGGTGAATAAAGGCGATAGACTCGGGATCCTGCTGATGAACTGCTACCAGTTTCTTGAGATTATCATGGCATGTGCCAAGGCGGGTATTGTGATGGTACCCGTTAACTGGCGCTTCCAGCCTAAAGAGATAGAGTTCATAATCGACAATTCGGACACCAGAGCTATGATACTGGGTGAGGAATTCATTCCTGTTATGCAGCAGGCAGCGCAGAATATAAGTCAAATTCCCCCTGATAAATACTGGGTGGTGGGCAAACAGAAATTTGGCAATGAGGGCAAATCCTATGAAGACCTGATCCGGCTGGGAAGCGAAAAGGAACCTGACATTAATATTACGCCGGAAGATATCTTTTTCATCGGTTATACTTCCGGCACCACGGGCTTCCCCAAAGGCGCAGTTATACTCCATAAAACCGATGTGGAGCTGGCCGTAGCCATCAATATCGAATACGAGATGGGTTCCAGGCTGGTGAACCTGATTGTAATGCCGACTTTCCATTCAAATTCAATCTGGAATACCGTGGCCTCTTTTTTAAATGGGGCAACGGTCCATATTTACCACCTGCGTGGCTTCAATGGAGAAGAGATTCTAAAAATCATTGAAAAATACAGGGTGAACATCTCCAGCATGGTGCCGACGATGTACAACATCATACTTGCCCTGCCGGCAGAAACAAGGGCCAAATATGATGTTTCCAGTGTAAAAATATTGCTATCCTCTTCTGCGCCGATATCCCCAAAAACCAAGCAGGAAATTATGGCATTTTTTAAGAATGCTCAGCTTTACGAAAGTTATGGTTCAACTGAGACTGGGCTGGTTTCCAACCTGAGACCGGAAGACCAGGAAAGGAAGATTGCTTCAGTTGGCCAGGCCGCTTTCGGGAAACTGTTAAAAATACTGGATCCTGATGGAAATGAATTGCCCACCGGTAACATAGGCGAAATTTATACCCGGGGCATTGATATTTTCAAAGAATATTATAAGAACCCTGAGGCTACCAGGGCGGCTTTTCGTGGCGATTGGTGCACGGTGGGAGACATGGGATACATGGACACAGAAGGTTTTCTCCATCTGGTCGACCGAAAAAATGACATGATCATCTCCGGCGGTGAAAACATATACCCGACGGAAGTTGAAAACGTTATTGGGCAAATACCTTCAGTCAGGGAGGTAGCTGTCGTAGGCGTCCCCGATGATTTCTGGGGAGAGTCGGTTAAAGCAGTAATTATGCTCAAGGAAGGCGCTACAACAACTGAAAGCGAGGTATTGGAATTGGCTAAGAGCAAACTGGCAGGGTACAAGCGGCCCAAGTCAGTTGATTTTGTGACCGAATTGCCCATGACACCGACCGGCAAGATACTCAGGCGCCTGGTCAAGGAAAAGTACTGGGCAGGCAGAGATAGAAAAATATAATAAATCAGGATATCTTCATCGATGCTCTGGGAGGCCTTTCTAACTCAAACCCGCTAAATTAGAGCTATTGACCAACGGCCTCCCTCCTTTGCAATTAGCCGCATAATGTTTTACCATTTAAAATCATTGTTTTTATCGCTATGATTAAATTCGCGAAAAGGGGTGCAAGATGAGCGAAACCGCAACTCCCGCCAAGACAGAAAAGAAAAGGGCCATAAACCGGCTTAAGAGCGTGTACCCGCTGCGTAATATGGTACAACAGGATTATGTGACAACGCTCCAGGCCAGCAACGAGGGCAAGCCGACCGTTTGGTCCATGCTCAATTACTGGGAGGGCGACCTCCCGCTCAAGGCCATGGGGCTGAACATCGTTTACCCGGAAAACTACGCCACGTTGCTGGCGGCCTCCGGCGCAGCCGAGCCGTTCCTGGATGCCTCGGACTCCGATGGCTTCCCCACTCATATGTGCGGCTACGGCAGGGCCACCATCGGCTATGCCTACCGCATGGTGAAGGAAAACGGCGGTAAGATACCCCCCGATGCGCCGCTGGGCGGCATGGCCAAGCCGGCGCTGCTGCTGGGATCGGGTATTATCTGCGACGCCCGTTTCAAGTGGTTCCAGGCGCTGGCCAGATACTTCGACGCTCCTGAATGGTGCCTTGAAATGCCAATGATGGCCACTTTCGAAGGCACGGAACCCGATCTCGAAGACTACCAGGTTAAATTCCTGACCAAAGAAATAAAGGACTTCATAGCATTCCTGGAAAAGCTGCTGAAGAAGAAGATGGACTGGGCCAAGTTGGAGGAGCTGATCACCCTGGCCACCAGGATACACGAGACCACCTACCAGATCAGCGAGGCCCGCAGGGCCATTCCCGGGCCCATGCACAGCACGGACTTCTGGAGCAGCATGCCGCCCGCACTCTTTTTCGCAGGTGATATGAACGTTTCTCTCAAGCTGTACCAGGACATGCTGGCTGAAGTGCAGGAGCGCGTAAAGAATAAGGAATCGGGCATCAACTACCCGGAGAGGTACCGGCTGATCTTCGCCGAGCTCCCGCCCTGGCACAGCCTGAAAATTTTTGACAACCTGGCAGAGAAGGGCTGGAATTTCGTATTCGAGAGCTTCGGCTATCACAACACCAGGCCGCTCGACCTGAGCAAGGTCAGCGACCCCTGCGAGAAGCTGGCACGCTTCTCGCGAAATTTCTGGTTCAACGTTTTCCCCGATGCCAAGAAGGACGGTGTCTCCAACCCCGTAGTGGAGACTTACCTCAAGATCGCCCGGGGCTATAAGGCCGACGGCTTTTTCATGCATCCACTTATCTCCTGCCGAGCGGCCAGCTGCAGCCTCAGGACGATACAGCACTTCGAGCAGGAGAAGCTGGACATCCCCAGCCTGTGGGTTGAGGGCGACATCATCGACAAGCGCGTCTTCAATCCTCAGGATGTCCTTGCCAAGGCTGAGGCCTTTGAGCAAACCATGGACCACTATAGGAAGGTCAGGAAATCCAAGGGCCTGGACTGGTAAACGAAGAATAATAATAACCGGGAGATTGAGATGGTAATAGCTACAACTAAGGGACTTTCCAGGGCACACGAAATCTACGCGGACAGGGGGCTGCGTGTGCGCGAGCTGCGCAAGGCCGGCAAGAAAGTCATCGGCTATATATGCCTCTACCCGCCTGTCGAGATTATTAGCGCGTTGGGCATGGTGCCTTTCCGCGTCTTCGGCGATATGAGCGAGCCTATAACGGCGGCCGACCAAGTATCCACCACAGTGGTCTGCCCCTTCCTGCGCAGCATCATCGATCTGGGGCTCAAGGGCAAGTTCGACTTCCTGGACGGCATCGTGGGAGCGCATACCTGCGATATCGGCATGACCCTGATCATATCGTGGCGTGATTATGTCAAAGATGCACCCTTCACCCACCTGATTGATGTACCGCATACCGACCATGCGCCGGCCGTCGATTATTTCGAGGGGCAGATAAACTCTTTCAAGCGCCACCTCGAGGAATTCGCCGGGGAGAAGCTAACCGACGATAAGCTTAAAAAAGCGTGCGAGCTCCACAACAAACAGCGCAAGCTGGTAAGGGAGCTTTACGATCTGCGTAAATCAGACCCGCCCCTGCTGACCTCAATAGAGAACATCGAGGTACTGGTAGCTCTTTTCAGCCTGCCCGTTGATGAGGGCAACGAGCTTCTGGAAGATGTCATCAAGGAGATCAAGGGACGCAGCATAAAGCCGTCCAAGAAGAAGGCGCGCCTGCTGGTGTGGGGCCCTGTTTTCGACAATACCTCGCTTTATGAATTGATAGAGAGCGCCGGCGCCGATGTCGTGGTAGATGACACCTGCGTGGGCACCAGGGCTTTCTGGGCGGACGTTAAAGCCCCTTATAACCTGCACGCACTGGCGCAGCGCTACCTGGTCGACCTCAAGTGCCCGCGCACCTACCGTGACACCGAGCACCACGAGATGGCCAGGAATTACGATAAAGATCTCGACAGCAGGTTTAACTATCTTAAGAAGGCCATCTCCGACTGGCATGTGAACGGCGTAATCCTGCAGAGCGTGAAATACTGCGATACACACGGCTACGAGGTGCCCAACCTGCGGCACTACATGGATACGCTGGGCATCCCCAGTATTTACATCGAGCACGATTACAGCGAGCGGTCGCTGGCTCCCATCAAAACAAGGGTGGAGGCATTCCTGGAGACGCTGGGATAAGGTAGCACCGTGCCCGGCATGGACAACCAGACTTCGCATCTTCATTTCGCTGGCATCGATATCGGCTCCACCATGTCCAAGGCAGCCGTGGTGGACGCCGAGGGCAGGATGCTAGCCTACGTTGTCGGCCAAACCGGCGCAGAGCACCGCCTGCGCGCCAATAAGCTCATGGAGGATACCCTTCACAAGGCCGGGCTGCCGCTTTCGGATATCGCCTATATCATCTCCACCGGTTACGGCCGCGTCAATGTTCCCTTCGCCGATAAGCAGGTCACCGAGTTGACCTGCCACGCTAAAGGCGTAGCCGCACTGTTTCCCGAGGTAAAAACGGCCATTGATATCGGGGGGCAGGACGCCAAGGTGCTCAAGATTCGAAATGGCCGCCTTGTCGATTTTTTAACCAATGACAAATGCGCTGCCGGCACAGGCCGCTTTCTTGAAGTGGCGGCCGAGACGCTGGGACTGGAGCTCAACGAGATGGGACGCATCTCCCTGCAGACTGACACGCCGGTCAAGATCAACAGCCTCTGCACCATCTTCGCCCAGCAGGAGATCATTTCGCGGCTCTCAGAGGGGCAACCCTTACCCGATATACTGGCCGGTGTCTATATTGCCATCGCCACGCGCGTGGTCAAGCTGGCCCGCCAGCTCAAGGTGGAAGCGCCCGTAGTCTTCACAGGAGGAGTGGCCAAGAACGCCGGTATGGTCAAAGCTATGGAGACCGTGCTGGGCCTGCCCTTGCTGGTACCCGAGGAGCCGCTCATCACCGGTTGCCTGGGTGCCGCTATCCTGGCGCGCGACGAGGCCTTCAAACTGGTGCAGCACGGCGAGTACCAAGCGCAGCGTGATAAGAAGCTCACCGAGGCCCGTATAGATTTCGGAGAGAAGTCCAGATGAGCGCCTATTACCTCGGCATCGACATCGGGTCGGTCGGGGGCAAGGCCATTATCATCGACGATAGCCGAAAAATTGTGGCATTATCCGTGGTTCCGTCAGGCACAAACTACTCCACCACTGCTGCCGGGCTCAAAGAAGACGTTTTGAATAAGGCTGGGCTTAAGCTGGCGGATATCAAAGACAGCAGCTCCACGGGCACGGGTGGTCGTAACGCGAAGACAGACAGCTATCACGGCGTCATTGTCTGCAACGCCCGTGGTGTCAACCTTCTCTTCCCATCTGCCCGCACCATCGTGGATATCGGCGGGCAGGGCAGCCAGCTCATCGATATCGATGAAAACGGCCAGGTTATAAACTTCAACATCTCCGAGATCTGCGCCACGGGCAGCGCACGCCTGTTGCAGCTGGTAGCCCGCATACTGCAGTTGAACATCGAGGATTTGGGGTCGCTGTCATTGAAATCCACGCACCCCTCCAGCTTCTCCACTTCCTGCACGGTATTCCTGGAGACTGAAGTCATCACGCGCATCGCGCAGGGCGATAAACCGGAGGACATCGTAGCAGGCATCCACCGCTCTATTGCTGACAAGATCAGCGCGCTGGCTCGAGGCGTAAGTATCCGTCCGGAAGTAGCAGTCATCGGAGGCGGTGCGCTAGATATAGGCCTGGTGCGAAGCATCGAGGAGAAGCTGGGTCAAAAAGTGCTGGTACCGCAAAACCCCCGCATCATCGCCGCCCTGGGTGCGGCATTGATCGCAAGAAATCTTTCCAGGTAATGACTTCCGTAAACCGTGACATTGAGATCATTAATTAGAACGGGGTGCATGAATGACTGATTTAAAAGAACTTGTTAAAACAGGGGATGGCGAGGGGACGGTGACTATGGTAATCAAGCTGCTGGAGGAAGGGAAAGCTCCGGAGGTTATCCTTAATGAAGCCTTGATCCCCGCCCTGGACGAAGTAGGAGAACTCTATCAAAAAGGAGAATATTTCCTTCCGGAGATGCTGATTGCATCACGTGCTGCGCAGCGGGGCATCGATATTCTCAGGCCTAAATTAATAGAGAAAGGCATCAAAGCCACCGGCAAAGCTGTCATGGGGACGGTTAAAGGCGATATGCACGATCTGGGTAAAAATCTCGTCGTAATGACACTCGAGGGCGCGGGATTCGAAGTCATCGATGTTGGTGCCAATGCCTCGCCGGATAAGTTCATCAAGGCAATTCGCGAGCATAAGCCGCAGGTTGTCGGCCTCTCAGCCTTGCTTTCAACGACGATGCCATCTATGAAAGAAACCATAGACACGATAAAGAAAGCCGGACTTCGAGATAATGTGAAAATCATAGTCGGCGGCGCTCCCATTACACAGAAATTTGCCGATGAGATCGGAGCTGATTTCTATGGAACTGATGCAGTTGCCGGGAAGGATTTCGCCAGAAGCGTGGTTGCTGTACCGTAGAAGAGGCTCCCACGCCAGAGAGAACAGCACGGACCCCTGCAAGGCTCTGCCAGTATTCCGAATTTCAGGTTGAGAGGTGAGAAATGGATATAGAATTGCACTTTGATGAGGGTCGCTGGTTAAAAGTTGAAAAGGACTGGTCTGCTTGGTGGGCAGGAGAGACCGACCGCTCTATGGTAATGCTGCAAACGCTGGACACCCTGGTTAATGCCGACCCTTCTGAATTCTCTATAGATTTTTTACAGCATAAGCCGTCGGCAGAGGTCATTCAATACTACGGGGCTCGCCTCGAGACGGTAGAATTTTACGGCGATGCTTTCCCCAAATGGCTGCCTTACACCGGCCCCGGGATTGTCTCAGGATTCCTCGGCGGCCCTGTGAAGCCATCCATTGAACATCGGACGGTATGGTTTCAAGTGGAAAAACCTGTGCCCTACGATGAACTTCACCTCAATTACGACCCTGATAATATATGGTGGCGCAGGATCCTGGAACTGACCGGGACCGCCGCAGATACCTGGGGCGACAAAGTAGCGTTGGGGTATACCGACATGGGAGGGCCTGTGGACAATCTGGCCTCATTTCGCACCACCGACCGGTTGCTTTACGACCTGTACGATTATCCGGACGAGGTCACGAGATGCACCGGGGATCTAACGCAGGCATGGCTGCGTTACCATGATGAAATCAGCAGGATAGTTATGCGGACAGGCCGGGGTACGCTATGCTGGACTCCTTTGTTGTCGCCGGGGCGAATGTACATGCTGCAGTGCGACTTCAGCGCCATGATCTCACCCAAGATGTTCGAGAAATTCGTTCTCCATGATTTGACCGTCATGTGTGACCACCTTGACTATACTTTTTATCACCTGGACGGACCGGACGCCATACGCCACCTCGATATCCTGCTTTCTATTAAGTCACTCAGGGGCATCCAATGGATACCCGGTTCCGGTAATCCGGGACCATCTCAATGGCTTCCACTGCTCAAGAAAATAAGGGAGGGCGGCAAGCTCTGCCAGGTTTATGTCAATGCCAAAGGGGCGTTAGCCATCGCCAGGGAGTTAGGCTGCTCCGGCTTCGCTTTTTATATTTTGCCGGAAGAGCCCTATACCGATACCGAACTGAATGAGTACTTCGATTTGCTGGCAAACCCCGGTGATTTCTTAAATGCCATACTAAGTGAAAGTAAAGGAAAGCGTGGATAGCAACCGGCAAATAATCAAGGCTCACATCGGCCTTGACGCTGGCCTTAATAAAACTATAGACTTGACCAAACTCGACAGGGCAGGGATCAAAATTGACTGGGAATAAATAGGAACTAAAAATGAAGAAATCGAAGTATCCCTGGTTCGTATTCGGCACATTCTTTGCTTTTATGCTCTTTCAACAGGTCGAATGGCTGGTGATCGGCCCGCTGACCACACCCATCATGAAGGAGTTTAATATAAATGAAGCGCAGATGGGCATGGTCTTCTCCGGAGCATTGATCGTTGCAGCCGTGCTCTACCCGGTGTGGGGCTACCTCTACGACCGCTTCGCGCGCACCAAGCTGCTGGCTCTGGCTGCGCTGATATGGGGCGCCACCACCTGGCTCAGTGGGGCAGCGCCAACATTCCCGATTTTTATAGCGACACGTTCATCAACCGGAATTGCCGAATCAAGCTACCCCGGCCTTTACAATGTAACGAATGATTATTTTGAACCCAAGGTGCGCGGCAAGATCATAGGACTTTTAGAGATTGCGAAGCCGCTGGGCTACCTGATCGGCATGGTGCTTGCACTCATACTGGGCGGGATCATAGGTTGGCGCGGCGTCTTTTATGTCACCGCCGTGATGGGTTTCATTCTGGCGATTATCATTTACTTCGGGATCAAAGAGCCGCAGCGGGGCAGCACCGAACCCGAGCTGCAGGGCATTGACCAGAAGGGGGATTACCGCTTCAACTGGAAGATTGCCTTCGGCCTTTTCAAGAAACCTTCCCTGCTTTTTATCTTCCTTAACGGCTTCGTCGGCGTTTTCCCCTGGCAGGTATTGACCTTCTGGTTCTTCCGCTACCTGGAGACCGAGCGGGGCTACGACCCCAACACAGTTCTTATTACCATGGTCTTTGCTGTGCTGATGCTTGCGGCAGGCTATCCCATCGGCGGGATAGTAGGGGACTATTTCTTCAAGCGCTACAAGAGGGGACGCCTGCTGGTGAGCGCGGCCGGCGTCATCATCGCCATGGTATTGCTGGTGTTTGCAATCAATGTACCGCACAGCGAAATGCTGCTTTTCGGCATCCTTCTGGCCTTAACCTGTATCTTTATGCCCTTTGCTTCGCCCAATGTGACAACCACTGTTTACGATACGACGCTGCCCGAGGTTCGCAGCACTGCCAATGCGCTGATGAACTTCTTCTCGCTGGTTGGTTCGGCAGCCGCTCCACTGATAGCCGGCATCATAGCCGTCAATTCCTCCCTGCAAAGTGCCATTTTAATCATATGCATATCAACCTGGTCGGCATGCTTCCTATTTCTCTTAATCGCCGCGTACTTTGTACCCAGAGACCTGCAAGATTTGCGCAATCAACTTCAGCACAGGGCCGAAATTGAGAAGGCTATAACATAATGCTGTCTCCTGTAGAGGATTAACCTATGAACTCTAAAGAACGGGTCGCAATCGCGCTCAATCTGGGAATACCTGACCATGTGCCTATCTACTCCTGCACCGCGGAGCAGAACCAGATTTATGAAATCCTGGGACAGCAGGACCTGGCAGTTCCGCTAAGCCGGATCCAGGAAGGCTGGACGGGAACTCTGTTCAAACTGGCTGCCCCACTGGCGAATCGTATCGGCTGGTTTAACCGGCAGACGGAGAAATTTTTAGCAAAAAAAATTGAATCCGAAATCGCTATGGGCTACGATTGTTCCGCGCTGTCATACGCGGGTTTCAATTTAAAGGGCAACCGGCAGGCAACCGACATGTTTGGCAAGCTATTCGATCTGGTAGCCGACCCGGATGGAAACGTGGACATGCCCATGTACCGTCAGGGACTGCTGACCACGCCGGAGCTATGGGAAGCCTGGCCCCACCCCGACCCGGATAGATATTATGAGACGCAGTACCGTTTATTCGCCGATCTGCAAAAACGCTACGGAGATAACATTTACCTGATGGGCAGCCTGATTTCCGGGTTGTGGGAGTTGGCCTCCCAGGTGATGGGCCTCGCTGCTTTCTCCGTTGCGCTTCGCCGCAATCCCGACTTTGTGCGGCGCATGGTGAAATACTACGAGACGATTTTCCTGACCACCATACGCGCTACGGCCGATGCCGGGATGCCGGCTTTACTTTACGGCGACGACATGGCCTACAAGAGCGGCCCTCAGACGTCACCACGTATGCTGGATGAATTTTTCGGCCCCAGCCTGCGAAGAATCACTGCAGAGGCTCATAAACGCGGCTTGAAGATCGTCATCCATTCCTGCGGCAACGTGTACCAGTTACTGGATCTTTTCGTGGATTGGGGCTTCGACGGTGTACACGCGTTGGAGCCAACTGCCGGCGTTGACCTGGCGGAGGTGAAAAAGCGGGTAGGAAAGCGGATGTGCGTTTTCGGTAACCTGGATATTACCCACGTGATGAGCCAGGGCACGCGTGAGGAAGTTGAGGCAGCGGTTAAGTCGGCGCTGCAGGCTGCAGCTCAGGACGGCGGGTTCATCATGGCCATGACCCACTCGCACAATGCGGTGAAAGTCAAGAATACCCGCTGGATGATCGAATACACACACCGCTACGGGGTTTATAAAACTTAATTGTCAATACGCTAATCGTAAAATCCGAAATCATTAACAGCCTTTGTCAGCATGTAGAAATTATATGGCGGCGTCGATGACGGAGTCTCACAGGCCGTCATGAGGATATATCCATTGGGGGCATCTTTGCCGGCCAGGATGCATTTTTTAGCCGCCTCATAGACCTCATTGGCTGTCGCAGTGGCAACAAGTGAAGTATCGAGATTGCCGGCGATAATATTTTGTGCGCCAAAGTATTTTATTCCATCCGCAAGGTTAACTTGCTGTCCCAGGCTGACGATGCCGGGATCGCCCATAGGCACCTGGCTCCATAACGGCAGGTTCTTGTTCTGCTCTCCGCAGATATGGCATAAAATATGCTTTACGCCCAATCCCAGTATCTCCTGGTGCAACTTCTGCTGGTAGGGCAACACAAATTTTTCAAAATGGCGTGGCGATATAATAGAGTTAGCTGCAGTGGGTTCCCATATTTGCACCAACAGGCGCTGCGTGCCGAAGGTCTTAACCCACAGCCTGGCTGCACTTAAGATATGATCGGTAGCCATCTGCACAATCCTGTGGACCGCATCTGGTTCCCTCGCTATCCACAGGCACAGATTTCGTATATCACAGATGTTGCCTGCCGTGGTGAATGCACCGCCCACCACGAGATTGATCAAAGCGCCGTGGCTTTGCTGAATTTTCGAAAACTCCAGCGCCTTCGGAAGATTGCCCGCTGACTGCGGATCGGGCGGCTTGAGCTTATCGATATCTTCAAGCGATTGTACCGGGTACCGTGCGCTTCTCGGCGATTGAATCGAATCGTCGATCGGGAATTGCACATCCCCACCAAACTCGCTCGTTCCATAGACGGCACTGCCGAAAAAGGGGTCCTGGTCGTGTCCATACATTTGCTGAGTCCATTGTTGAGCCTCGAAGCTTCTAACAGGTTCGCTGTACACTGAACCTATGGGATAACCGACGTTCTTAGCGCTGAAGCCCAGCGAAAAGGGGAAAAAAGGTACATGGTCGATTTCGTGCCTGTTTAAAAGGGAGCTTACCCGCTCGATGGATGTCATTTTATCCCTATTATCAGTTTTATTCATTACCTGTCTCCTATTGTTAATCAGGATGGTACTCGCCATAGTATATATATGCCTTGGTCAATATATGCTGCGGCCAAAATAACATATGCTTTAAACGCTTGTCAACCCAATGTGCTTGTTATGTTAATGTTCTATGATTTTATCACCCCTTATCGTCATGCAGCACAAAAGCTTTTCTCCAGGGCTGGCAATAAATAGAACATAATTGGTATTGACAAGGGTTTAAAGCATATGTTAATTTATGCACAGGTGTATATTGACCAGGGCATATATATCCAGTGGCAAATATTTTTCTAAATAAATATATTATTGGAGCTCGCTGATATGTCTTTAAAATATACTCTATTGGGATTTCTCAGTTACGGACCGAAAACAGGTTACGACTTATTAAAAATGTTTTTCGAACCATTGCGGCCTTCGCAAAGCCAGATCTATCGCAAATTAAACATACTTAATGAAGAAGGACTGATTGAATTCGAAAGGGTGGAGCAGGAGAAGCTCCCTTACAAAAACGTATTTTCTATAACCGACAAAGGCGTAGCGGAATTAAAAAATTGGCTCAAGAAGCCTCCGGAATTCGTTGTTCCGCGTGAGACGCTTTTATTAAAGTTGTGGTTCGGAGGCCTTGCTACTAAAAAAGACATGATCAATGACATTAAAAAATATGCTAATGAGGTTGAACGAGCCGTTGAGAGTGTTAAATCGGTAGCCAAACCGGCTATTGAATTCGGCTTATGGGGGTCAGCGGGACCACTGGACAAGCTTTATTGGACACTGGTTATGGACCGTACCCTCGCACAGTACGAGACGTTACTGGAATGGACCGATGCTGCCATCAAGCTTATTTCCAGTTTCGATGAGTCTAACGATATCGAAAAACGGCAATAGTCGGCTTGATTGACACCGCAAAATGCAGGATAAATTCCGATCGTTTAATTCAAATAGCTATGGAGGATGATGGGACATGAATCTGGTTGTAGGCGATCTTCTACTTAACAGCGTTAATAAGTATCCTGGGCGCAATGCCATCGTCGGTGACGATGCCTCCCTCACTTACGAGGAATTCAACCGCCGGGTTAATCGCATTGCCAACAATCTGCTTGCGAGCGGACTCAAGAAGGGCGACAGGCTGGGCATACTGCTCATGAATTGTTATCAGTTCGTCGAGTTGATTATGGCCTGTGCCAAATCCGGTATCATCATGGTCCCTGTAAACTGGCGCTTCCAGGCTCCAGAGATCAAGTATGTCATGGAGAACTCCGATGCCTGCGCCATGATACTGGGGGAAGAATTCATCCCTGTTATGGAAACCGCGGCCAAAGATATCAAACAGATACCGGCGGATAAATACTGGGTGGTGGGGAGCAAAAAATTCCGCAACGCTGGCGGCCTATATGAAGACCTGGTAAAAGCAGGATCCGCGAGTGAGCCCGATGTCAAAATCGATCCCGAAGATATCTTATGCATAGGTTATACATCGGGTACAACGGGCTTCCCCAAGGGTGCGGTCACCCTGCACAAAACGGGCGTTGAAACCGCAGTGGTAATGAACATCGAATTCGTAACCTCTTACATGGTCAACCTTATCGTTATGCCCACATTCCACTCAAATTCCATCAACAATGTCATGGCCTCGTTTCTAAACGGCATGACCATCCATATCTATCACCTGCGCGGATTCAACGGCGAGGAGATACTGTCGATTATCGATAAGTATAAGGTCAACATCTCGAGCATGGTGCCGACCATGTACAACATTATCCTGGCATTGCCGGAGGAAGTGCGCAGCAAATACGACGTATCGAGTATGACAACGCTACTCTCCTCCTCCGCGCCGATATCGGCGAAAACCAAGACCGATATACTGTCCTTTTTCAAAAACGGTAAGCTCTACGAGGGCTACGGCGCCACAGAGACAGGTGTAGTCACGGCACTGCGCCCCGAGGACCAACTCAGGAAGATGAGATCGGTGGGGCAAGCCGTTTTCGGCAAGCAGATTAAAATCCTGGGCCCAGAAGGCAAGGAGATGGGGGTTGGTGAGATAGGTGAGATATACGCCCGCGGCATCAATATTTTTAAGGAGTATTTGAAAAACCCTCAGGCCACCAAGGCTGCCTTCCGCGGCGAATGGTGCACAGTGGGCGACATGGGATACGTCGATGAAGAGAACTACCTCTACCTGGTAGACCGCAAAAACGACATGATAATCTCCGGCGGCGAGAACATCTACCCCACTGAAGTTGAGAATGTTATCTACCAGCACCCATCTGTCAGAGAGGTGGCGATTGTCGGTGTCCCCGACGAGTTCTGGGGTGAGTCGGTCAAGGCAGTGGTTCTGCTGAAGGACGGAATGAGCGCCACCCAAGAAGAGATCATGGAGTTCACCAAGGGAAAGGTCGCCGGCTATAAACGCCCGCGCTCCGTGGACTTCGTTACAGAGCTGCCTATGACTGTCACCGGCAAGATATTACGCCGACTGGTTAAGGATAAGTACTGGCAGGGCAAGGAAAATAGAATCATATAGTAACCGGTATTGAAGCTCCAGGTTTTTCTCTGCTTTAAATTCACCGTGTTTTAAGAGTAATCGCATCTGCTTTCTTGCAAGGGGAATCAACTCCATAAGGAGTGACAGATGAGTGAAACGGAAATTACGTCTAAAACTGGGCAGAAAAGGGCCATAAACAGGCTTAAGAGCATGTACCCGCTGCGCAACCTCGTGCAGCAGGACTATGTTAACACGCTGCAGGCCAGCAGTGAGGGCAAACCGACCGTGTGGTCCATGCTCACGATCTGGGAGGGTGATATCCCGCTCAAGGCCATGGATATCAGCATCATTTACCCCGAGAACTACGCTACGCTGCTGGCGGCCTCCGGTACGGCCGAGCCGTTCCTGGATGCCTCAGACTCGGACGGCTTCCCCACCCACATGTGCGGCTACGGCAGGAGCACTATCGGATACTCCTATCGCATGATGAAGGAAAACGGCGGCAGGATACCCCCCGATGCCCCGCTGGGCGGCATGGCTAAGCCGTCGCTGCTACTCGGATCGGGCATCTTCTGCGACGCCCGTTTCAAGTGGTTCCAGGCGCTGGCCAGGTACTTCGATGCTCCACAATGGTGCCTCGAGATGCCGGTTATGGGCACTGCCGAGGGCACGGAGGAAGACCTCGAAGGGTACCAGGTTAAGTTCCTCGTTAAAGAACTGAATGATTACATCTCTTTCCTGGAAAAGCTTTTCAAGAAAAAGATGGACTGGAACAGGTTCGAAGAGCTAATTGAACTGGCAATTAAGATCCACGAGACCGTATTCCAGATCAGCGAGGCGCGCAAGGCCATCCCCGGGCCCATGCACAGCACGGACTTCTGGAGCAGCATGCCGCCGTCGCTTTTCTTCGCCGGCGATATGAAGGTATCTCTCAAGCTATATCAGGACATGCTGGCCGAGGTGCAGGAGAGGGTCAAAAATAAAGAATCTGGTATCAACTACCCGGAGAGATATCGACTGATCTTCGCCGAGCTCCCGCCCTGGCACAGTTTGAAGTTCTTCGACAACCTGGCCGAGAAGGGCTGGAATTTCGTTTTCGAGGGTTACGGCTATCACGCTCCCAAACCGCCGGACCTGAGCAGGGTGAGCGATCCCGTAGAGAAGCTGGCACGCCTATCTCGAAACTTTGTATTTAATATACATTCACATGCCAAGAAGAACGGCATCCATAATCCCATCGTGGCATGCTATCTTAACTATGCCAGGGGGTATCGTGCCGACGGCTTTTTCCTGCACCCGCTTATCTCCTGCCGCGCAGCCAGCTCTAACCTGAGACCGATACAGGACTTCCTCCTCAGGAAGCTCGACGTGCCCACCCTCTGGGTCGAGGGCGACATCATTGATAAGCGTGTCTTCAATCCCCAGGAGACATTGGCCAGGGCCGAGGCCTTCGAGCAGACTATGGACCACTGCAGGAAGGTCCGCAAATCCAAGGGCCTGGACTGGTAAGAGAAAAATAGTAACCGGGAGAAAGAGAAGGAGGTGACTCATGGCAATAGACACAGGCTCGCCCAAGGAATATAAGGCCGGAGCGGGTGGAAAACTATACATACTCATCACTTGCACTCTCCTCTTAATGGTAAACTTCATGGACCGGCAGGTTGTGGCCGCGGTTGTGGAACCCATGAAAGCTGCCCTGGGGCTGAACGACGGCGAAATGGGTGTCCTGGGGACGGTATTCCTTCTGAGCATAGCGGTCTTCTCGTTTCCCATCTCCCACCTGATAGACCGCTGGAGCAGGCGCAAGGCAATAGGCATCATGGCGCTACTCTGGAGCATGTTCACGGCTGCCAACGGATTTGCCTGGAACTTCTGGAGCTTCCTTGTCCCCCGCAGCCTTGTCGGCGTGGGTGAAGCCGGATTTGTGCCGGGCGGCTCGGCTATGATCGGCGCAGCATATTCAAAAAAGGCGCGTGGAATAGCCATGGGCGTCTTCAATGCAGCAGTACCCTTGGGAATAGCCTTGGGTTCACTGGCAGGTGGCATCATAGCCAAACAGTACGGCTGGCAGGCGCCGTTCCTTATTTTTGCCATACCCGGCATAGCTCTGGCCGTAATGGCCTTCTTCATGAAGGATTATAAGACGGTAGAAGCAAACCAGACACCTGGTGTCAAAGTTACATTCGGCCACTCAATAGTCAGTCTTTTCAAAATCCCCACTCTGGTCTGGACTTTTATCGGCTACGGCCTTGCCAATATTATGTCGATGTCATTCCTTTTCTGGTCGCCGGCTTTTATCGGACGTGCCTGGGGAGTGGATGTGCAGGCGGCCAACGGCATACTTGTTCCCATAGTCCTGGCCGCCATCATCGGCTCACCGGCCGGCGGGATACTGGCTGACATGTGGTTCAGGAAAAATCCCAGGGGCAGACTCTATATACCGGCTATCACCATTATACTCAGTGCATTTTTCCTTGCGGCAGCCCTCTATCTCCAATTAAAGGGGCCGCTGGGCATAGTCCTGATCATTATCTACGGCATCTTAAATGTGATGGCGATCCCCTGCATTATGGCAATGGCGCAGGATGTCGCCCCTGTAGCCCAGAAAGGTCTTGTGTGGGGCGCCATGATCTTTTTCATGTACGTATTTGGCGGCGGCTGGAGCCCTTACCTGGTCGGTGCTATTTCTAATGCCCTGGGACAGGACGCACAGGCTCTCGGCACTGCATTAATAATCGCCTCCCTCGGCGGTGTCCTGGGTGGCTTATGTTATTTCATGGCTAGCCGACCCTATATTGCAGACATGGACAAGGTCAAACACGAACACCTGCTGGCTGAGTAATAAGATCAACCACATTTTCACAACAGATGTTTCGCCAGATCGATAATTGATTAAGGAGACTATTTATGAACAGTCAAGAGACACGTAAGCCGCAGGTTCCTGCGATCCAGGGCTGGTTTACCATGCCACCCCAGGAGGCGCATATTATAGCCAGCAAATGCCCCTCGTGCAACGGCTATTTCTTTCCGCCGTCACAATTATGTCGTAATCCAAACTGCACAAAAGAGGGGGCTATGGAATCTGTGATGCTAAGCAATAAAGGTAAATTAGAAGCCTATTCCATCAACTATTTTTCCCCCCCGCCGCCATACCATGCTCCCGACCCATTTGTTCCCTTCGGCGTTGGAATGGTGAGCCTGCCTGAAGGCATCAGCGTTACCGGCCAGATATCCTCCGGCTATGACGAGAAGAATTTAGAGGTCGGTATGGATATGGACGTGGTAATCGAGAAACTGTATGAGGACAACCAGGGAAATGACATAATGGCGTGGAAGTTCAGGCCGGTTAAAAAGTAGCTTCTAGCTTAAGTTGAAACATTCTTTACGAGGTGAAAAATGAACGAAGTGGCTATTCTTGGTGTTGCCATGCATCCCTGGGGGAAGATTAAAGGCAAGAGCGTTCCGGAACTGAATCTCGAAGTGGCCCAAAAAGCACTGAAAGATGCCGACCTGGAATGGGGAGATATTCAGTTTGTCGTGGCAGGTTCGGATCCCTGGAGCGGAGTTGACGGCCTTTTAGCCGGCTGTAGATTATCTCAGAAAATAGGGAACAATGGAATACCGGTGGTTAATGTTTACAACGCCTGTGCCACAGGTGGATACGCGTTGAAGACGGCGCAGGCCTACATAAATTCCGGATATTGTGATTACGTCCTGGTTGTGGCAGCCAGTATTTCACCCGACGGTTTCTTCGGTGTCACCGTTGCCCGGGAGGATGATCCCAACGATCTGGATTCCCAGCGTTTCAGGATATTGGGGCTGACAAATCCCACCGGTTTTGCTTTCATGGCTACATACAGGATGCACCATTATGGAATGACTGAAAATGACCTTGCCCTGGTAAAAGTAAAAAACAGCATATTCGGATCACTCAATCCCCTTGCGCGCTTCAAAAAAGCTTTTACCGTCGAAGATGTGCTCAAATCTCCCATGGTAACGTATCCTCTGCGATTGTATGAACTTTGCGCAACGAGTGATGGTGCAGCCGCTATTGTCCTCAGTAGCATGAAGGCTGCTAAAAAACATACGCGTAAACCGGTGAGGTTGGCCAGTGTAGGAATAGCTACTCCCAAATACCCCGATCCGAGAAGCGGGGGCTATGGATTGGATATAGCCAGTGATTCGGGCGATCTTGAATTCGGCAACGGTATGGGTGTGCGGGCGGCCTACAACGCATATGAAGAAGCGGGGGTCGGCCCGGAAGACCTGGATTTAGCGGAGGTATACGACCTCAGCTCCGCCTTCGAACTGGGCTGGTATGAAGAGATCGGACTATGCAAACGGGGAGACGCGGAGAAGCTGTTGAGGGAGGGCGCCACAGGTATGGGCGGCAAAATTCCAGTCAATACCAGCGGTGGCTGCGCCTCCTTTGGCGAAGCTATTCCCGCCCAGGCCATGGCACAGGTATGCGAGCTAACATGGCAGATGAGAGGTGAATCCGGACCGAGACAGGTCGCAGGAGCCAAAGTGGGTTTCACAGTCAATGCCGGCAAACAGGGCAATTGCTCGGCCACGGTCGTAAAAAAATAGGATTTAGATTATTACTGTCAGATAAACGGCGAAATTTAACCGCTACCAAAATAAATTATCGGAGGTTGTAATGAATAAAGGGCAAACAGAGAACGATGATGTTTTGATCAAAGTCAAGCCATGGCAGGTGTGGTACACGATTGGCGTACTTTTCGTCCTCTATATGATGGACTACGCGTTGCGGTCGGTGATCGGCCCCATGACACCGGCCTTAAAGGCTGACCTGGGATTAAGCGATACCGAGGTCGGCTGGCTGATGTCCGTGGTGCTCATCGGCGTCGCAGTCTTCGCCTTGCCGCTATCCTATCTTATCGACCGCTGGAGACGATCCAAGATGATCTCGTTGATGTCTGTTATCTGGAGCGTGGCCAGCCTGTTTTCCGGCTTCTGCACTAATTTCGGACAGTTGCTGGCTACCCGTACGGTGGTCGGAGTTGGCGAGGCCAGTTTCGTCTCGGGTGGGATGGCCCTCATCGCCGGTATGGTGCGCAAGACCAGGCGAGCGCTGGTGACCGGCATCTGGGTGGTGGCCATACCCTTTGGTTCGGCCATTGGCTTCCTGATCGGAGGGTTTGTCACCAAGAGCTTTGGCTGGCAGGCGGCATTCATGGCTGTGGCTGCCCCGGGCATTATCTTCGGTATCCTAGCCTGGTTCATGCCCGACTACAAGATAGACAAATCGGCGCTGCAAAAAGCGGGGGACGTCCCCCGCAGCAACGCGCTGGGAGCCACGCTAAAGGGATTTCTAAAGATCAAGACGCTGCCCATCCTCTATCTCACCATCGCGCTGGAGATGTGCTACGTGCTGGGTTATGTGCCCTGGGTGCCGGTGCTCCTGAACCGCAACATGGGCATGGACACGGTGCTCGCCAGCTCGGTCTCGGCTGGCCTGGCTTTAACGGCTATCATCGCGATGCCGCTGGGCGGATGGGTGACGGATAAGGTCTCCCAGAACAACCCGCGCAACAAAGTGCTGGTCATCGTTGTAGTTATGCTGCTGGCCAGCCTCTTTATGGCTGCCGGCACTTACTTCGTTTCACTGCCATTATTCGCCATCGGCGTGTTTTTCACCACCGCCTTTGTTTCGGCCCAGCTCAACGCAGTGCAGGAGATCGTACCAGCCTACCAGCGGGCTACGGCCATGGGGCTCTATATGCTCACCGGCTATATCCTGGGCGGCATGTGGGGTCCCATACTGATGGGGGCGGTTTCTGACGCTGTTAACATACAAACGTCATTCCTCATCATTTCCGGCATCGGCTTCCTCAGCAGCTTCGGATACCTGTGGTCATCAAAATATTTCAATGCTGATTACCACCGAGCCCGCGAGGTAGACCGCGCCATGGGATTGTTGGAAGCCAAGTAGCGAGGCCGACAGAGACAGGATCGATAAGGTATAATTCCTTGTCATGATACCCTGGTTTGCCGCCTCCGTCGTCCGTTGCGAAGGCAAGAAGTTCCTCAGCTTCACGGGTGACGTGGACCTTACCCGAATCTCTTCCGAGGGCAAAATGAGGGGTGACAGGGTATCCCTCTACATCCACATCCCGTTCTGCCGCACTCTCTGTCCCTTCTGCTGTTTCAACCGCTTCCTGTTCAAGGAAGAACAGGCTCGCGTTTACTTCGCGGACCTGCGCAAAGAAGTCGATATGTACGCCGGGCTGGGATTTCAGTTCAACGACTTCTATTTCGGGGGTGGCACGCCCACGGTTCTCATGGATGAGCTGTCCGGCTTTATCGATTACCTCGGAACAAAATTCGATGTCAGGCGCATCTCACTTGAGACCACGCCCCGCGAACTGACGCCGGACACCGTTAACCAGCTAAGGCAACTCGGCGTCAGCCGCCTTTCGATAGGTGTTCAGAGCTTCGATAATTCGCTGCTCAAGGCTATGGGGAGAACGCTTTTCAAAGGCGAGGACTCGATCGATAAGCTGAAGCTGGCTCAGGGCAAGTTCGATACGGTCAACGTGGACCTCATGTTTAACTTTCCGACCCAGACACCAGAGCAATTCCGGTCGGACCTCAGGATTTTCAAAGACCTCGGCACCGACCAGGCCACGTTTTACCCGCTCATGCCCTCTCCTCACAAACTGGAGGCGTTGACAAAAAAGTTCCACAGGGTGGACACCTCCCGTGAGAGGCAGTATTACGAGATAATCCTGCGAGAGTTGCTGGATAGCGGATATAAGGCTTCCACGGCCTGGTGCTTCTCGCGCGGCGACCTTATGATCGACGAGTACATAATCGATTACGACGACTACATCGGCGTGGGGGCCGGATCGGTCAGCTTCCTGGGTGGAGATTTCCTGGTGAACTCCTTCTCACTGGACGGCTACCATGCGCTGATTTCAGAACGGCGGTTGCCCATAGTGCGCATGCGCCGTCTCTCCGCTACCGAGCATTACCGCTATTACATGCTGACCAGGTTTTTCGGCATGCGACTGGAAACACAGCGGTTCAGGGAGCGCTTCGGCTTTGATATCCATGCAAAGCTGTGGGCCGAACTGCTATTCTTCAAATCCGCAGGCATTATTAAAGAGAAGGACGGCGTTATCACCGTCACCAGGCGAGGAATGTACCCTGTCGGCACCATGATGAAAGAATTTTTCGCCGCTCTCAATACGCTGCGGGAATACTGCATCGAGGGCGGCATTTAGTTTTACTCAATATTAAGCTATGATTATGCGGTTCCGGGAGGTGAAATGATGAAAGCAACAGAGATAAACTGGTTAAGCGCTGCCAATAATGCCATCTACCAGCCGGGCCAGCAAACGGGCCACTATGAGAGCTACTTCCTGCGCGCCAACCACCCGGACCGACCCCTGGCCTTCTGGATCAGGTACACCATTTTCAGCCCCCACGGTCACCCCGAGAAGGCCATCGGTGAGCTATGGGCAGTCTATTTCAACGGCGAAACATCATCCAACATAGCCGTTAAGAAGGAACTGCCCATAGGCCAGTGCTCCTTCAGCCGCTCAGGGATCGACGTCAGGGTCGGCGATGCCCTGCTGAACAAGGACAGGCTGAGCGGGAGCGCCGGCTCACATAATCACACCATATCCTGGGACCTGGGTTACGGTAGTAATAGCCGGCCGCTCTTCCTGCTGCCGCTGAAAATGTATTCAGGCAAATTCCCCAAGGCCAAGGCCTGCGTCCCGCTTCCCATGGCTGGCTTCAACGGCACTTTGACCGTCGACGGCAGCCAGATCAAGGTTGAAAATTGGGTGGGCAGCCAGAACCACAACTGGGGCTCCAAACATACCGACCTTTACGCCTGGGGGCAGGTGGCAGGCTTCGATAATAGCCCGGACAGCTTCCTCGAGGTCGCCACGGCCAGGGTCAAAATAGGGCCATTGTGGACGCCGCGCATGACGCCCATCCTGCTACGCCATAAAGGGCAGGAATACGCGCTCAACAACATGGCGCAGACGATCAAGGCGGAGGGGAAATTCAGCTATTTCGACTGGCATTTCAGGTCAGCTAACGACCAGGTTGACCTGAAGGGCTGTATCTACGCCCGGCGGGAGCTTTTCGCCGGTCTCAACTACTATAATCCGCCGGGAGGCAGCAAGCACTGCCTGAACAGCAAACTGGCCTCATGCGAACTCAGGATCACTTATAAACAGGGCGCCGGCCAGGGAGTATCGGAACTCCTCTATACCAAACACCGGGCGGCATTTGAGATCCTCACCGACCTGAGGGACCACGGCATCGCCATACAGGCGTAAGTTTTCTCCATTGCTCATTATTATCCGGGCCTGAGTAAAAAGGCCAGCCGAATTCTGCATAAAGGAGGACCCATGGAGTACAAGGAGCTTAAATACGAGGTATCGGAGGGCATCCTGACGCTGACGCTCAACAATCCCGACAAGATGAACTCTATCACGGCATCGACCTGCAGGGAGCTTCTCCACGCGTTCGACAGAGCCGATAACGACGACGGCGTGCGCGTCGTAATAGTCACCGGCTCTGGCAAAGCATTCAGCGCCGGGGCAGCCCTGGGAGACAACGCGGCGGAGGGCTCGTACTTCATGGAGCGGTTCATGGGCAGGGAGGACGACCAGCCGCACAGGGATGAGGGCGGCATAGTGGTGCTGCGAATCTATGATATGAAAAAGCCCGTGATCGCGGCCATCAACGGGGCGGCCGTCGGTTTCGGCATAACCATGACCTTTCCCATGGACATCCGTATTGCCTCAACCAGCGCCAGGATGGGACTGGTATTTTGCCGGCGCGGTATCATCTTCGACGGCTGCGCCAGCTGGTTTTTAACCCGCCTGGTAAATATGGGCGTGGCAACTGAGTGGGTTTACAGCGGCAGGGTATTCACTGCGCAGGAGGCCCTGGAGAAGGGGCTGGTGAGCGAACTGTTGGAGCCGGAGGCGCTCCTGCCACGTGCCCGCGAGATCGCCACTCGCATCGCACAGAATTCCTCACCTATCTCGGTGGCCCTCTGCCGCCAACTGATGTGGAAGATGCTGGGCGCCGACCACCCCATGGAAGCCCATCAGCTCGAGTCAAAGGGGCTCAACTGGATCTTCGGCATGCCGGATGCCCGGGAAGGCATCATGTCGTTCCTCGAGAAACGGTCGCCCTCCTTCCCCATGAAAGCGGGCAAGGACATGCCCGCTTTTTACCCCTGGTGGAAGGACCGGCCATTCAACTACTAATATATGTACAAGATGGATAACATAATTAGGAAGTTCTTCGCCTAGCTAATCGTCTTAAGAGAATACAATTTATAAAATTAGTTTTAAATATAGATTGCAGGGCTGTTATACACAAACGGTAAATTCTTATATATGCGCATCGGTAATAGACGCAAGTATTTGGTTGCGATAGAATATGCTTAATTCCCTCAAAGAGACTTTAATGACGTTACCTTTAATGCTTAATTTTCCCAACGCTTCACACATAGTGTTTGGTGATGCTAGAAGTGAACTTACATCTTTGCCGGATAAATTTTCTCAGGTGTGTGTAACTAGCCCACCTTATTGGGGTACCAGAGATTACGGAATACATGATCAGATTGGTGCCGAGGAGACCCTTGAGGAATACATCACGAATCTACGTGAAGTTTTTGGTGAAGTCTGGAGGGTTCTTCGCGATGATGGTACGTTGTGGTTAAATATCGGGGATACCTATACAAGCGGTAATCGAGACCGAAGGGCACCAGACCGCAAGAATGCTGCCCGTACTATGGAATATCGCCCTCCTACCCCTAAGGGTCTGAAACCAAAGGATTTAATAGGAGTTCCGTGGCGTATCGCTTTAGCGCTTCAACAGGATGGTTGGTATTTGAGATCAGATATAGTGTGGCATAAGCCTAATGCACAGCCAGAATCAATGAAAGATCGACCTACTCGATCGCATGAATATGTATTTCTCTTCTCGAAGTCAGAGCACTATTATTACGATTATAAATCAAGTCGGGAGCCAACGAACGGAAACCACTCTCTTAGAAATCGTCGAACAATATGGTCAATTAATACTGAGTCAAAGCACCCACCTCACCTAGCTGTTTTTCCACCGGATTTGGTTCGCATATGTATAATCGCTGGCTCAAGGCCGGGCGATATAGTTCTTGATCCATTTATGGGCTCTGGGACTGTTGGCGTCGTCTGCAAAGAATTGGAACGTAAATTTATTGGAATCGAGATCAAACCGGAGTATGTTGAGATGGCACGTATAAGGATAGGGGGAGTCTGTATTAAATATGAAACTTCAAGCTAAAGGTAAATCATTTCCCGTATTAACACCTGATTTACAGATCTCGTTCTACCATCGTATAAAAATATTCCAAAACTCCTATCTTGCAGAGGCACTCGGTCAGACAGTTGAGAGACTAAATATCTCGCATTTGGACAAAGAGCTCGCTCAATATGTCAAATCCAGCGCTCTAGCAAAAATTGCGTCTTTCGGACTCCGCGGAGAGGTGATATTTCCCGTTCCTTATCTGCTTGCCGCTAAACCTTCTTTGCTTGGATATTACCGCCTGCTGTATGGTGTTTCCCAAAAAGAATTCTATCGATCTTCTCAATTGTCTGCATTTAAAAGGTTGGAGGAAAGAGATATCGTGCCTGACAAATTGGCCACGCGGCTCGGTGATCTCTGCCTGAGTTTAATTCATACAGCTCAACTATTGCTCGATGGGATAGACGAAATTGACATTCGTACGGTGCGCGATCTACAGCTCCTAACGTTAGGAGCACAGCTTCGTGGTGGGCAAAATACACAACTGGGTAGGAAGGCTACTAAAGAAGTCTTTAACATCATTGAAAAGATCGTTCACTCAAACATAATTGAAGAAGATTCTCGACATTTTGTGGTACGAAATGCGGCGGGCCGTAAGGTCATTGTTGCCTTTTCATCTGATCCTGACATTGCAATCACGGAAAAAATGAAATCGAGTACGAGACCTTCAGTATCTATAGAAATCAAAGGTGGCACCGATGTGTCAAACATACACAACAGGATTGGTGAAGCAGAAAAAAGCCACCAAAAGGCAAAAAGCCGCGGCTTTTTCGAGTTTTGGACTATTATAGGCGCGAACGTCGATCTGAATATGGCGCAACGCGAGTCTCCAACAAGTAGTCGTTTCTTCTACTTGTCCAATCTGAGAAATGCTGGTTCTTCCGAATATAAAAGCTTCCGTGATCACCTTCAGTCTGTCGTAGGAATAAAAACGAGTTAAACCAGCATGTAGCCGAAGGCCTTGCGGCTGACAATGCGTGAGGGGTTGGCAGGCTCCGGTTCAACTTTCTCCCGCAGGCGGTGCACGAGTTGGTCGAGGGTTGCGTCGGATATGGCAGCCGGGTCCTGGCTGTCGGCCCACACAGCCTTGATGATCTCGTCGCGCAGGCAGACTGCCCCGGCGTTCTGGTGGAGAAAAATCAGCAGCTCATACTCCTTGCGGGACAGTTTTACGGGTTCGCCATCCACACGGACCTCCTTCTTCCCCTCATCAACCTCCAGCCAGCTTATCTCTGTTGTAATAACCTGCCCGGCCGGCTCTGACCCCCTCCTCCCCAGCAGGTTTGTACTCTCCGACTCTTTGAATATCAATAAGATATGCGCCGGGCCGGCGGCTGACCCCAGCCCGATCTTACAGTTGTGTTTCAGGTCAAATAGTTTACCGGGCAGTATCCTGTCATCGTCGAGCACGGTCCCGTTTGTGCTGCCCAGGTCCCGCAACTGATAGTGGCCGTCTTTCTCAACGATCTCGAGATGCCGCCTTGAGACCGCCTCGTCATATAATTCGATGTCGGGCTTATATTTGGGTGTGCGGCGGCCGATGACCGTACTGGCCTTGTTCAACGCAAATATTTTGCCGATATCCTCGGCATCGCCTTTTTTAACTATTATAAAAGCCAAGACCGGCCTCCAGCTACGTGCAGTCTGTACTTCCTGTTGCAGTATAATATATCAAAGACAGTCGTCACAGAGTTTAAATATGTCAGATTTATATTAGGTATTCGTCAGTAAGCTGTCAAGCAGTATAATCTTCAACAGATTAGAATTATGTGATCGTAATGGAAGAGGTAATAAGCATCAGCGTGATCTGCCCGGCCTGTCACGGCTTAAACGGCGCCGGCAGCTTTTTCTGTTATAGCTGCGGCAATTATCTGGACGGGGAACAGGAACCTGAGGATAAGGGCACAATTGTCGAGGAAATTATTGAAGCTGCGACCGGGGGTGCCGCAGCAAAGATGATCTTGCCCGGGAGTGAAGAGATCGTTCTCTCGGGAAACCCGCAATTCATTCAGCGCAGCGACTTCGAGGGCAAACTCCCGCAGGACGCCTTGATGAGCATCTCCAGGCAGCACCTGCTGTTAACCTGTGAAGGCGGCACTTACTATGTACAGGACCATGGACGCGACGGGACCGGCAGCACCAATCACACAAGGGTAAATAATATCGATATCCACCATAAAGGGCGTCATCCTCTCAGGGATGGCGACAGGGTTGAGCTGGCAAGGCAGCCGGGGTCCACCCTTATTTTCAGGTTGAGTTAAGAAAACGAACTAAGGAGATCCGATTGGAGACAGGTTATGGCTGGGACACCGGCCTGGTGAGAAAGCTTAACGAAGACAGCATTTTCTGCAGCACCTTTGACCTGCGGACGCACTCCGGCATAGTATCGGCCGGCCTGTTTGCCGTCGCAGACGGGATGGGCGGCCACGATGCCGGAGAGGTAGCCAGCGACCTGGCTATCAGGGTTTTTCAGGCGGAGTGCATCTCCGGGTTGCTGACCCGGCCATCGATGTCCGGGCTGCCGTTGATGGCCGCTGCTTTCAGCAAGGCTAACAGCGCTGTTCTGGAGGCTGCTGCGGAACGCTCGCTGCAGGGCATGGGGACCACCCTTACCGCCGCCCTTATAATAGGGCAGGACATGTACGTGGCCCATATCGGGGACTCCCGCTGTTACATCATCAATACAAAGGAGACCTTGCAGGTGACAACGGACCACTCCGTGGTACAGGAGCTTGTAGACACCGGGCATATATTGCCCGCTGAAGCTCTGACCCACCCGCGCCGCAACGAGATAACACGCGTTCTGGGATACAGCGCTGACTGCGCGCCCGACCTGCTGCAGGTCAAGCTTTACGCGGGGGACAATGTACTCCTGTGCTCCGATGGCCTTTGCGGAGTGCTTCCGTCCGGCAGAATCGAGGACGCGGTGCTTGCCTCCGGCAGCACTGAACAGGTCTGCACCGACCTGGTCTCGCAGGCTAATTTGGTGGGTGGCCCCGACAATATCTCGGTTATCATCGCAAGGCCGGACGGCCTCCCTTCGTGGCAGGCGTTGATATCGGCGAAGACGGGGGTGAGTACAGCCTGATGGATGACCCCACCATTTTCGTTATCGTCATCGCGCTGGTTTTCACCAGTGTGCCGGTTACCGTGGCCATAATTCAGGAAATCCAGCGGCGTAAAATGAAGTCCGCAGCCATGCGCCAGGGAAGGCCGCTGCAGCAAGGGCCGGCCCAACACAAAAGCAAACACCGCATTAACGGCAGGTACGAGCTAAAAGCACCTGCATTCAAACAGGGCGGCATGGCAAATATCTGGCTGGCCAGGGACCGCAACAGCGGCAGGAAATGTATCATCAAGACGCCCCGCAGGGGCACGACAATGGACAACGTCTACCTTGACAAGCTGCGCCAGGAAGCCGAGTTCCTGAAAAAACTGAAGCACCCCAACATAGTCACATATTTGGATGACTTTTATTATAAAGGGGAATTCCACCTGGTGCTGGAGCTGGTGACAGGGGAGACCATCATGTCCTCCTCGCCAAGGTCGTCGGCAGGCGAGCAAAAGGTCCTGACATGGGCCGGCCAGGCGCTGGAGGCCCTGGCCTATGTCCACGCTGCCGGTATCGTGCACAGGGACCTTAACCCCAAGAACATCATGCTGAGCGGGAACGGCGGTATCAAGCTTATCGATTTCGGCACGGCTAAGAGCCTGGAAAACATGAAGAAGGATACGGTCAGGACCGACCCCTTCACCCAGATAGCCAATAAGGGCTTTGACATACCGGAGCTATTTATGGGAGGTGAGAGTGACCAGCGCTGCGACCTATGCGGGCTGGCTCAGACCTGTATCTACCTTCTGACACTCAGGCAACCCAACGATCTGTGTAACGAGTTGATCCATACCAGCTGGCCGCGCAGTTATGCGGAGGCGGGTACGGTGGCGGACTACCTGATTTCTGCAGGATTCTCCAGGAGGACCTCCCGCTGCCTGGCTCAGGCCATTATGTTCTCCCCGGGAAGCAGGTTTGCCAGCGCAGTGGCCATGCGGTCGGCCCTTCTGGCTTCAAGCCCCGACGAGTTAAAAGCTGTGGAGGTATCTAAATGAGCCGGCCGGGACTGGCCTCGATGGTTGCGCTTGCCGTTCTACTCGCTTCCCTCGGCGCAATGGCTGTTACACACGCAGCTACATATGCCATGGGCGCCCCGACCGAGAATTTTACCATACCCGACCCCGCCGGTGACACCCAGCATAACGAGATAAAGCCGCCAGTATTTTTCGAGGTTAGGGGGCCGTCAGCCCAGCCATCAAGCGCGCCGCCCTCGCTGACTGCCGACCTGTGGCGAATACCCGCAACGGGCAACAGTAACATCTCGGGCGATGAGCAATGGTACCTGAATGTTGATATCAATGCACCGGGCTGGCTGTATATCTATGAATATTATCCGCCGGCGAACGAGACCGGCAGGTGGATCGCCTATAAATGGCAGTTGAATGAGCCGGGGCAGTGGAGGCTCGGCCCGTTCAGGCCGGGCGAGGACGAGCCGGAGGGTCAGCATATCTACAGGCTCCGCTTCTACTCAAACGGCCAATGGGAGGCCGGCAGCGATGGGGCACAGAAAAGCAGCCTTGTCTACTGGAACTACGAAAAGGGTACGGGAGACAATACACAGCCCGCTCCAATTCCTGTAAACGTGCAACCGGTATCGGCGGGGGACCAGCTGCTCAAGTTTTTAACCAATCCCGTGACCCTGCTGGTTGCCCCCTCCATCATCGTTATCATCGTGCTCATGGGATGGTTTGCCCGTCGATCCTTCCGCGAACGGCGTTACCGGCAAAATGCGGGCCGGCAACCGCTGGTGGAACTATTCGAGCAACCGTCGGCGCCGTCACTGTCGCCGGTGCGCGGCGCTGCCGTGGCCATCCTGGAATTATCTAACGGCTTGAGGATACGGCTGGGCGGCGAAAGCGAAATATTCGGACGTGCCCAGGTCGCGAGGTCGCTGGGATTGGATAAACTGGGAGCGATATCGAGGCAGCACTTCAAGATCACTTTTGAGGACGGAAAGCCTTTTATTGAGGATATGGGCAGTGCTAACGGTACTACGGTCAACGGCCGGGACATCCGGGGCGCGGGGCCTGTGGGTTTGCAGGACGGCGATGTAATCGAGATGGCCGGCAAGGTCAGCCTGAAGCTTAGATCCAACTAATAACGGTTAAATCCTGCGTGTCTGGGGCCTTTCGGCCTGTAATCCGGTTAACCATATTTTTATCAGAAAATTGTCAGGTACCTGTAAGGCCGGGGTCAAGCAGAATGGGGAAGACGGCTCTATACTAATGAAAAGAACAGAACTCACCCCGGAGGTGATTTATGCATATGAAAATGATAATAATACCGCTGCTGATCACATTTATGGTGATATCCGCCGCGGCTAGCATTTTTTCGCCTGTTCAGGCCCAGCCATCCCCGCCGGTCAACGCGGATGAAAGCTGGCAGCCGCCGGACGAAGGCGGGGAACTTGTCGAGCCCCCGGTAGCGGTCGATACTTACAACCAGGCCTGGCCCAGCCTCCAAATGACGGTCCCGCCGTCACCTCCACCCGGGGCCGCAGGGTCCATTGTAAACGCCTACCTTGTGACCAGCTACGGGCAAACGCTGCGTAACCTGTACCGCAACGACCAGTGCTACCTGGTAGTGTCATTTAACGGCCCGGGCTATTTCTATCTGTGGGAATACTATCCGCCGGGAAACACACCCTACGGCCACTGGCTGTGTTACAGGTGGTACAGGCCCTACGCTGGCGTGTGGCGGATCGGGCCATTCAGCGCTGAGTCATGGGATCCCGACGGGCTCTACGTTTGGAAGATGTGGTACAATTCCGGCTTTTCCTGGTCGACGCGTACGCTAAGCTTCAATTATACGCGCGGCAGCATTTCGCCCTACAGCGGGCCGTCACCCAGGCCGATCTACCAGCCGGCAATCAGCTCCTTCAACGCCAATGCATCGTCGGTAGACGTCGGACAGACCGTCACCCTGACCTGGACCACCACAAACGCCAACAGTGTCACAATAACCCCCGGGATAGGGGCGGTTGGTACATCCGGTTCAACCACCGTCACCCCCGGCCAAACCACAACATATACTTTGTCTGCGACTGGAAGCTCCGAAAGCACGGTTACGGCTTCCACAGCCATTAATGTTATACCGAGGGTATCACCCACATTGAGCATACAGCAGCCCACTATCCAGTCAGGTCAATCCACCATGCTTTCATGGAATGCCCCTGCTGCCATACAAGTTTTTATAGCCGGGCTGGGGAGCTTCGATGCTGTGGGAACAACTACGGTAACGCCGGATAAAACAACCACCTATAACCTCACAGCCACATATATCGACGGCATGACGCAGACGGCAGCGGTAACCGTCACGGTTGAGCAACCGTCCTACCTGATGTACGGCCTTCTGGGACTTCTGGCTATAGCTGCTGCTGTAATCGTGATAATGATGGTCAGGAGGCCGAAGGCATCGCAATCGGCTCGTGCATCGGGCACGCGTGCAGGCGCAGCTACATCTGCTGCGGCCACGTTATCGGCAGGCGACCCTGGATCGTCCACTTCTGTTGCTGAAGCTCCGCCGGCCAAGCTGGTTATGCCCGACGGCAGTGAGATGCTGTTGGCCGGCAACACCAGGGCGTTCGGCCGCCAGGATTTTGAAAAGCTGCTGGCGGGGGACAGGGTCTCGTTTATCTCCAGGCAGCACATCAACGTATGGTATGAAGATGGAAAATATTACATCGAGGACCGCGGCAGCACTAACGGTACCAGGATCAACGGCTCCGAGATCCGCGGCAGCGGCAGGCAGGCCCTTGTCGATGGTGACGTTATTGAACTGGCCGATAAATTAAGTATCACCTTTCAAATATAGCAATCCAAGAGGAGGACAAAATGATCAAGAAAAGGACCGTGCCATTTCTGGCGGCAGCGCTATTAGTATGCTCTGCACTCATGCTGCCGCTTACGCCTGCCCATGCTGCTCAGGATATGTCAGCGGGGCAGGCCGCAAGCCTGTTCTACACGGACGAACCGGCGCCCACAGAAACCCCCGTTGAACCGGCGCCGACACCCCCTGACCCCGTGGTGGAAACACCGGTCACCCCGACTCCTGAACCACCTGCTCCACCACCTCCGGATCCGGTTATTGAGTCCCCGGTTACGCCTGTTGTTGAGCCTACCGCTCCGGTGATCGAGGACCCGGTTGTACCTGCGTTAGACCCGGCGCCGGCAGATTCAACGTTGCCACCTACACTTATAGCGGAGGCTACCCCGCCTAATGAACCTCCGCCTGATATTAAGCTCCCACCACCCCCTTTGCCGCCGGCTACACCACCTGCGGCCCCTTTCGGGGCGGGACAACCCTTCACACCGGCATCACCACCCGCTGCCCCGGGCGGTTCTGAGCCGCCGGCTGACCCTTCCGGGGCGGGACACCATCCACCCGGCCCCTTCCCACCGGGACCTTTCCCACCTCCAGGACCACATCCACCCGGACCTTTCCCACCACCCGGACCACATCCACCCGGACCCATCCCGCCACATCCCAGGCCTCCACATCCGAGACCTCCATATCCGCCTACACCTTACTACCCGTATCCCCCTGTATACCCGTGGTACTACAGTTCCTGGATAACACCTTCTTATCCTATTGTAGTGGTTCCTTCCACGCCTGCCCCGGTCTATGCCCCGGTGATCAGCTCATTCACGGCTAATCCCAGCTATATCCAGCCGGGACAGTCATCCACGCTGTCATGGACGGTGAACAATACATCCGATATCAGCATATCCCCGGCGGTGGGCTCGGTGCCCAATACCGGCGTGTATGTTGTAACCCCCGCTTATACAACCACTTACACGCTATCTGCATCCAACAGCGCCGGCACGGTAGTCGCAAGCACAACGGTGACGGTAGCTCCCTATATAGGCAGCACCTATTACACCAACAGCACCTATACCGGTACGGCAGAATCAGATGGAACTACGGGCCAGGTCAGCTCCAGCACAAGCAACGGCAGTGCGACACTGGCCTGGTGGCTGCCCTATATGCTGCTTATCGCCCTGCTGGCTGCGGCGGCCATAATAATAGTCATCCTGCTTCTAAGAAGGCCAGCCGCTGCTCAGGTCGTTAATTACGGCGCAGCACGGGCCGGTACTATGCCGGCCGTCACCTCACCCGTAGCCACATTGCCGGCAACAGGTTCTCCCAGGACCACGCCGGTATCGGCGGTCCCGCCGGCCAAATTCGTTGCCTCCAACGGCAGCGAGCTGTCGCTGGCAGGCGATGGTAATCCCCTGGGTCGCAGGGATTTCCAGTCCATGGTCTCCCCTGACAAGGCCGACCTCATATCAAGGCAGCATATTACTGTCAGCTATGAAAACGGCCAGCACTATATCGAGGACCGTGGCAGCACCAACGGCACCAGGCTGAACGGTTCTGCCATTAAAGGGACAGGCAGGCACGCACTGAAGGACGGTGATAATATCGATCTTGCAGGTGCGCTCAGCTTCGTATTCAGGTCCTAGCTGTTAACAAACAGGCCGGCGCCTTGAAGGCGCCGGCCTGTTTGCATCCATGCAGCTTAGAGTGCTGCTATCGTTCAACCTCGTAGAAACGCTTCAACGACGCTTCCATATCTTTCCGATTGCCGAATCCACCGCTCTTGTAATCCCTTATGACCGATCCCGTATCCAGGAAAAGCGCCGTGGGTATGGTCCTGAACTGGCATCCGCTGACCAGTTTTGCCGTCGAGTCCATATAAACCGGCATGACCAGCCCGTATTTCTTGATCCATTCCTCGACATCGGCTTTCTTCTCGCTGCTGGCCACCATGAACATCAGCATGTCGGTGCCCTTTGGCCAGTCGCGGTAGACGTCGTTGAGAAAAAGCGCCTGCTGCATGCAGTTCGGGCAGGTGGTCTTGGTGAAGACGATAAACACCTTCTTACCTGCGATATCCTTGTTAGTAAAATCGGTCCCCTGGAGGGTTTTAAAGGAGAATTCAGGTATTCTGCAGTTTATCTTGCAGCAGACAGGCGAGGTCGGCGGTGTTGTAAATGGATCCAGTGCCTTTTCTGCGGATTCATCGAAATCAGTCTCAGACTTTATACTAACGCTGTAGCGCGTATCCGGTTTAAGGCCGTTCAGCCTGAATTTGTGTTCGTACACAAAATTATCGTCGGTTTCAGTATCGGATTCGGCCGCTTTATCGGTCCGGTAGCTTACACTGCCAGTAGCTGGTTTGTTGGAAATCCATCTAACCGACGCGGCTGAACTGGTGATGTCGTAGACGTCTATATTTGAGATAGTGAATACGCCCCCCTGGGCACCGGCGGCCGTGGTCGTGAAACTATATCCCTTCGATTCAGCCGTGCTGCCGCAACAGTCGACTGAAATCACACGGAAATAATAAGTCGTTTTGGGCACCAGCCCCTGCAACACAGCCGCATGGGTGGTCAGCATGGTAGTGTCCAGGGCCGTCTTGTTGCCGTAGGAGGACTTAGGACCGAACTCGACCTGGCCGCTTGCCGGCCGGTTGGTCTTCCAGGATATTACGGCGTGGTCGCTGAAAACGGCGGGGGGATCGACCGATGCGATAGTAAGCGGATCAGCCTGCGCTTCCTGTGCCTGGGCCAGCACCGTTTTCACCTCGTTGGACGCCAGCGCGTAGCCTTCGTGTCCCGCCTGGCCTGTATTCCAGGAGACCACGCCCACCAGCTCACCGGCCTTGTTCAGGACTCCACTTCCGGCCGCCGACGGGTCCAGTGCAGCATTCGTCTGCAGGTAGGCAACGCCCTCCTCTTTGGGCAGTGACGTCACACTCCCCTTCGACTCTGCGGGGCTGGAAGCGCCGGGCTTGAGACTCCAGGTAGTCACCTCATCCCACTGCCGCAACAAGTCTGAATCTCCCACTATGGCAGGCTTGAGCGCAGGGTAATTGCCTTCCATTTTAATTACGGCCAGGTCCCTGGCGCTGTCGGCGCAGATCAAACGGCCTGTATAGCTCTGCCCCGGCTTTAGTTCAATGGATAGAGAGTTACTCCCGCTCACGGCCTGGTTGCCGGTGACTATATAGCCGGCTTTATCAACTATGATTCCGTTCACAGCAGTATCGTCTGCGTATACCTTAACCAGCGAATCCGCGATGCCGGGACCGCTGCAGGAGCATAGTAGGGCTGCCGCGGCTATTAAGGGAAATATTGCGGCAAAAAAGGATCTGCGGTTGATATACCTGTTATTCATATTGGTCCGATAGACGGCAAGCGCTTACTTTATGGGGACACCGCCTCCATCCAGGTTCGGCCTTACCACGTTATCCATGAGATTCCCGATCTGGGAATGCATGATTTTTTTCATCTCGGTTACGATACCCCTGCCTTTATTCAGGCTTTTAGCGAAGGCCACGGCCTCTTTGACGGTCTCATCAGCCGAGGGGCAGGCCTTGCGGATGACGTTGTATTTTTCAAGCTCAGCAGCCGTGTAGCGCTTGCCGGTCAGTTGAGCCTCAGATACCTTGCTCACGGGCAGTGCCTTCTTGATCAGAGCATCCATATACGGCAGGAAGGGGATATTGAGGTCCACTTCCGGGAAGCACAGGAAGCCCCGGTCGGCACGCATGAAGAGAAAATCGAAGGAGCATGCCAGTATGGCGCCCCCGGCGAATGCGTGGCCGGTCAGCGCCGCTACCGTTATCATGGGATAGAATGTTATGCGCCGGTATACCCGGTCCTGCGTATCGAAGAATTCATATACCTCTGGGTCCTTACGTCCGATGGCAGGCACCAGCCAGTCCAGGTCCATGCCGTTGCACCAGATCTTTTCGTCGGCGGACCTCACTACAAGCGCGTTGACGGCGCTCTCCTGTTCGATATCGTCCAGGGCTTTGAGAAGCTCGTTGCAAAAACCCATGTTGAACCTGTTCTCACCACTCTTCATAGTGAGCAAAGCGATATTTTCGTCAACGCTCCATTCGACTAAAGACATGGGGGGTACCTCCCTAAAAAATGTTATTTGGCGGCCGCCCTGCATGAGAGAGCCTTTTGAGGCGGCGCTAATTATTATATAACAAAGAACAGCCAGGTGCTTTCACGGTATTTATCCTTGAGGAAACCCTAGAGGATCGAGCTGTAGGGGCGTACCTTCAGGTGCGCCCGACACTGCGGGCGGGTTTAAAAACCCGCCCCTACGTTGTACACCCGGACAAATACATATTGCGAAATCCCGCAAATTTATGCACAATAAGCAGGCTTTAGTTTCGAACACAAAATCCACTTAAGGAGCTTTATTATGGATAACGTCCTGGTCATCGGCGCAGGTTTCATGGGCGGGGGCATCACCCAGGTGGCGGCGCAGGCGGGCTACAAGGTCTACCTGCAGGATACGGATTCCCAAGCCATCGCAAGGAGCCTGGCGCAGATCAAGTGGTCGACCGAAAAGCTTGCCTCCAAGGGCAGGATCAAAGACAGCGCCCAGGCGGTCCAGGACAGGATCACCTCAGTCAAAGACCTCTCCATGGCCCCGAAGTGTCAATGGATCATCGAAGCCGTCTTCGAGGACGAGAATATGAAAAAGGAGCTGTTCAGGGACCTGGATTCCGCCTGCCCGGTTGAGACCATCCTGGCTTCCAACACCTCGAGTATCCCCATCACCCGCCTGGCCTCCCTGTCCAGGCACCCCGAAAGGGTGGTCGGCCTGCATTTCTTCGGCCCGGTGCCCATGATGAGGCTGGTCGAGGTCATCAAGGGCGAGAAGACTACGGACGCCGTTTTCAAAAAGAGCGTGGATTTCATAGTTTCGATCGGCCAGTACCCGGTCAAGGTCATGAAGGACATACCCGGCTTCATCATGAACCGCGTCAGCGGAGTTGCCTTCCGGGAGGCGCTCTCGCTGGTGGAGAACGGCATCGCGTCGGTTGAAGACGTCGACAAAGGCATGCGCTACGGCTTCAACTGGCATGTCGGACCATTCGAGATCGCAGATAACGCTGGTATCGATACCTATGTGCGCGTCGGCAAGTCCTTTGCGGCGCTGGGGGCTTCGGATATTGCGGCTTCATCGCCCCTGATGGAGAAAATGCTTAAGGCTGGAAGGCTGGGACGCAAGGTCGGCAAGGGCTTCTACGATTACACACCCGACGGCCAGATGACCCCCTTTGATGTTACCAAGCTGTAGGCAATCCGCTCATTAGCTGTCATCCCGTAATCGCATAGTAGATCACCATGTAGTGCAATACCGCGCCCGCGATGACCAGCAGGTGGAAAATCTCGTGAAAGCCGAAGACGCCGGGAATAGGATTCGGCTTTTTGAGGGCATAGAAAACCGCCCCCAATGTGTAAGCAAGGCCGCCGGCTAACAGCAGTAAGAGTGATTGGAGCGGCATGGTCTGCAGTAGAGGACCCCATATAAGGGGTATCAATAACATCCACCCCATGACGACGTAGATCACGGTGGTCAGCCAGCGCGGGCCGTGGATATAAACGAGCTTGAAGACAAATCCCAGGATGACAAGCAGCCACTGTGCGCCGATCATGCCCCAGCGCCACCAGCCGTCCAGGTAGATAAAGCTTATCGGTGTATATGTGCCTGCTATCATGAAGAAAATCGCTATATGGTCCAGCCTGCGCCACGGGTTGCGCTCGTCTTCTCCCGCCTTTTGCCCGTGGTAAATAGAACTGCAGGTAAAGATAAAGATGGCACTCAGGCTGTAGATGCTGGAAAGAACAATTTTAGTCACGGAGCCGGAGGAATTACACAGTAGCACAATGTATCCTGCCAGCGATGCCACTCCACCCAGCAGGTGGGAATAGAAATTTACCAGGTCGGATTTCTGAAATGCCATTTTGTCCCTCTTATTGGCCGGTCCACGGCCGCAGCCTGGGTATCCAGCGCGGAACATTGCTTTTATATACCAGGTATTCCTGGCCGAACCTCTTCGCCAGACCGGGTTCTTCCGAATATACGAAGTAAATATGGTTGCTGATGAAAAACAGCAGGAACCAGCTAAATATGCCGATCGAGCCGAAGGCGATCGATTCACCCAGCAGCGTCATCAGCACACCGCTGATCATGGGGTTTCGCACATGACAATAGGGGCCGATGACCACCAGCTTTTTGGTGGGAGACCAGGGGGCCAGCGTGCCCTTGCCGATGTTGATGAAAAGCCAGATAGTAATGGAGAGGTAGTACAGACCGTTCCCCATCAGCACTGCGCCTGCCAGCACGATCACGGCATCCCAGGGCAAACCCAGCCCCCAGCCTATTCTGAAACCGGTCGCCCACAATATAGCTGCAGGTATGATAAGCAGCGCCGTAAAAGGCAGGATAAACGATTTCACCTGGTTGATTAGCGGCTCCTTCACACTAAACCACTCTCGTAGCTGATTTTATCCTATGATAGCATTAAACCCCGGCCGGGGCATCCAGCATGATACAATAAATCCGTGAAGACCGGCGTCATCTACTGCGGCGATTGCCTGGTGAAGCTGAAGGGCCTGGAAGCGGAAAGCATAGACCTGATCTATATCGATCCGCCCTTCAATTCCAACCGCAACTACAACGCCCCGGCTAAGGCAATCGATCAAAGGCACTTTAGCGACAAATTCGACGGTGTTGATGCTTACCTCCGCTACATGAAGCCCCGCCTCACGGAATTGCACCGCGTATTAAAGCCGACGGGGAGCTTCTACTATCACTGCGACTGGCACGCTTCGCATTACGTCAAGGTGCTGCTGGACAGCCCTGACCTGTTCGGCTATGCCAATTTCCAAAATGAAATAGTCTGGTGCTACAGGTCGGGAGGCGCCAGTCCGCGAAAACGCTTCTCCCGCAAGCACGACATCATCCTCTTCTATTCCAAAACCGGTAACTATGTTTTTAACGGCTTGAGAGAGAAATCCTATAACCGCGGCCTCAAGCCTTACAGGTTCCAGGGCGTTGAAGAATATCGCGATCAGGCCGGCTGGTATACGGAAGTCGGCATGAAAGATTACTGGGAGATAAACATGGTGGGCAGGACCAGCCACGAGCGGCTGGACTATCCCACACAGAAGCCCCAGGCCCTGCTCGAAAGAATAGTCGCCGCCTGCAGCAACGAGGGGGACATCGTGCTGGACGCCTTCTGCGGCAGCGGCACGGCCCTGGCAGCGGCTCAGAGGCTGGGCCGCAGGTGGATCGGCATCGACATCTCGTCCGCCGCCTGTAAACTTGCCATGGAACGCATGAATAGCCTGCGCTTATAGCCTGCGGATTTCCCTGATTACAACATCGGGACGGTCTGTCATGATGACGTCGATCCCGCAACGCAGGGCCCGCCTCAGTTCATCCTCCTCCCCGCCATCCCAGACGAATACCAGGTCGCCCCTGGCATGCGCCTCTTTCACCAGTTCGGCGGTCACCATGACCGCGGCTACCTGCATAAACCCGACATTCCCAGCAACTGCTGCGCTAAACCCGGCGCCGGCAGATTCCCTGATCACTCCACGGGGAAACCCGGGCGCAAGCAGCGCCAGTTTTTCGATCAGCTCAGCGTCGAAGGAAACCAGCACCGTCCAGGCCTCATCAACATAGCTGCGCAGTATCGCCAGAAACTTCTCCAGAGACCGCACCTTCTTAAGCTCCACCAGCAGCACGCTGCCCCGGCCCACGGCCCCCAGGGCATCCTGCAGTACAGGTATACGGTAGCCGCCCCCAATCCTGTGTGTAGCTATCTCTGTCAATGAAAGGCTGCTGATGCTGCGGCCCCCGATATCATCATCATGGTGAATGACGAATTCAGCGTCTGCGGTCTCCTGCACGTCGAACTCAACCCCGTCTACCCCGAGATCCATAGCGGCCTTGAAAGCCTCGAGCGTATTCTCCGGAAAGTCCCTGTGGAAGCCGCGGTGGGCAATGACCACGGTTTTATGCATGCTAAGCGTCGAGCATGGCCACGGCGTCCATCTCCACCAGGGCGTTTTTGCTCAGCAGGTCCTGAACCACGATGCCGGTAGAGGCCGGAAAACTGGCGCCGAAGAACTCCCGCCTGACATCTGCCGTGCCTTTATACCCCTCCTTGGTACGGATATAATCGCAGGTCCAGACCACGTCATCGAAGGTGGCGCCCGCAGTGTCCAGTATCGTCTTCATCTTCAGGAAGATCGTCCTGTACTGCTGAACGATATCGCCCTTGATCACGAGCTTACCTGTCTCCAAGTCGATCTCGGTGGCGTCAGTGCCCGAGATATAGAGCATGTTGCCCCGGCGCACGGCTGGCGCGAAGGTCAGGTGCTCGTAGATCTCCCAGCCCCTGGGGATAATTGCCCGCCTCTTACTCATATCTTCCTCCGCCGATTAATAATCTAACTTATTTTGAATGGGCCGGCCTGGGGGAAGCGGTCAGTCGTTCGATAAGTTCCGGCGTCTCCTTCTGTCCCATGCCGTAACCGATAAGCAGTGCCAGCCTGTCCAGCATCAGCTTTGCCCCGTCCAGGTCACCCTTCTCCAAAAGCGGCAGCGATTTCTCCAGTATCTGGGTCTCCTCGTTGAGCTGGCAGGCAAACCCTCCCAGGTTGCCGCAGCAGGGTGCGATGGCCTCGGACCTCCACAGGTGCGCCTGCTTTATTTCCAGTATCTTGCGCAAAGCGTCAATACCCTCCCGCCTTGTTGCAGGGTCCCCGAGCTTGCCCCTGGCCTCGTTGAATGTATCTATGTTTATCAACATCATAGCTGCACCGCCTGCTATTATTTTACCGCCTTTTCTCAATGCTTGAAATGCCTGACGCCGGTGAAGACCATGGCCATGCCGTGTTTATCAGCCACCTCGATGGACTGCTGGTCCCTGATCGATCCTCCGACCTGAATCACTGCCGTCACCCCCCCTGCGGCTGCCATCTCCACTGTATCCGGGAAAGGGATGAAGGCGTCCGACCCCAGCACCGCCCCTTTGGATTTATCGCCTGCCCGTTCCAGGGCGATCTGTGCGCTGACTGAGCGGTTGGGCTGGCCTGCGCCCATGCCCAGCAGAGTGCGGTCCCTGGCCAGCGCGATGCCGTTCGATTTAATATGCTTGACCGCTTTCCAGGCGAAGAAGAGGTCGTCCCATTCACGCTGCGTGGGCTCCCGTTTGGTTACAACCCTGGGTTTGAATTCTTCCCCGGTATAGAAATCCTTGAGTTGCGAGAGGAATCCTCCCGTGATAGGGCGGAATTCCACCACATTTCCCCCGGGCGGACGCGACTCGGCCGGCATGGACAGCAGCCTCAGGCTCTTCTTGCGGCCCAGCAATGCCAGCGCGTCCTCCGTATAGCCCCCGGCTATGACGGCATCAAAATGCGTCTTGTCCACTTCGGCGGCCAGGGCTATATCCATGACCCTGTTTACGGCCACGATGCCACCGAAGGCCGCCACAGAGTCGCCCGCCAGTGCCCTGCGGTAAGCTTCGGGCAGGTCATTGTTGCTGCACAGGCCGCAGGGATTGGTGTGCTTGATGATGGCTACGGCGGGCTCAATAAAATCACTTACCACATTCCAGGCCGAGTCTATATCCAGGAAATTGTTAAAGGACAGCTCGGGACCCGAGTGACGCACGACCTGAGTGATACCCCAGGGATGACGCCCTGCCACCTTCTCTACGTATAACGCCGCCGGCTGATGCGGATTCTCGCCGTAGCGAAGGTTATACATCTTCTTCAATGACAATGTGAGATCCCCGGGGAAGGTCTCGCCCTCCAGCAGGTACTGGGAGATTGCTGTATCATACAGCGCCACGTGTTGAAAGGCTTTCTGCGCCAGCTTGCGCCGGAATGATTGGTCAACCTGGCCTGCCTTCAATTTTTCGATTAGCGTATCATAATCAGCCGGGTCCACCACTACCAGCACCGCCGGGAAATTTTTAGCCGCCGCCCGGATCATGGTCGGCCCACCTGTATCGATGTTTTCAAGCGCGTCTTCCAGCGTCACATCCGCCCTTGAAACAGTCTCGACAAAGGGGTAAAGGTTGACCACTACCAGGTCGATCAGACCGATCTTGTGGCTGTCCAGTTCCTGCATATGCCGGCCCAGGTCGCGCCTTGCAAGTATGCCGCCGTGCACCGCCGGGTGCAGCGTCTTGACCCGCCCGTCCAGTATCTCGGGAAATCCTGTTATATCCGATATGCCGCGGACCTTAAGGCCCGAATCGGTCAACGATTTCTTGGTGCCGCCCGTGCTGTATATCTCAAATTTAAGGCTCTCCAGTTCTTTGGCGAAACCGACCAGACCGGCCTTGTTGGAAACGCTCAGGATTGCTCGCATAGCTCCCCCTTTAGTGTATTATCACTCTTTCGCTGCCGTTTGACCGGGAAATCTTGCCGATGGCCCGCGCGTCCGGGACGGCTTCCAGTATTTTAGTGGCGCTTTCCTGCCCGCAGATCACGATCATACCTATGCCCATATTAAAGACGCGGAACATCTCGGCATCCTTGATGTTGCCCCGTTTTTCTATGAGGTCGAATATAGGCGGCACCTGCCAGGAGGACCGGTCTATCACGGCAGAGCAGTCCTGCGGCAGTACGCGCGGTATGTTCCCCACAAATCCACCGCCGGTTATATGCGCCATGCCATGGATCTCCCCCAGGAAGGGCTTGAGGTCGTTATGGTAGCAGCGGTGCGGCTGCAGCAACTCCTCTCCCAGCGTCCTGCCAAGCTCCGGGTAGATCATCTTGAGGGAAAGGGCATCGCGATCTATGCCGAATATCTTGCGTACCAGCGAGTAGCCGTTGGTATGCAGTCCGCTGGAGGCCAATCCGATCACGGCATCGCCTTCAGTTATCTTCTCCCCGCTGATAACCCTGTCCCTCTCCACCACACCCACGATAAAACCTACCAGGTCGTAGTCCGCCGCTTTGTACATGCCGGGCATCTCGGCCGTCTCGCCGCCGATCAGGGCGCAGCCGACCTCTTTGCAGGCCTGAGCCAGGCCGGACACGATGGCCGCCACCTTGTGCGGGTGAAGCTTGCCCAGTGCTACGTAGTCCAGCATAAAGAGGGGGCTGGCGCCGCAGCAAAGTATGTCGTTGGTACAGTGGTTGACCAGGTCCATGCCGACCGTATCGTGTTTATCCATCATTACGGCTATCTTGAGCTTGGTGCCCACGCCATCCGAGCTGGACACGAGTACGGGGTCATTGTATTGTTTAAGTTGGAAAAAGGCGCCGAAATGCCCGATATCGGTCAACACCTCGGGGCCGAACGTAGGGCGCACCAGTTCCTTTATCAGGTCCTTGGTCTTATCGGCAGCCGATATGTCAACGCCGGCCTGGGCATAAGCTCCCTTAGGTTTCGATTTCACTGAGGCTCCTTGCCGTGTTTAAAGGAAGAGTCTCCAGTTGCAGCTTATCCATTTCAAGCTGCACGGGCATCGGGTAATCCCCGGTAAAGCAGGCTGCGCAGAATATATCCCTGGGCAGTCCTATTGCCTCGATCAGGCCGTCCATGCTGATGTAGCCAAGTGTATCCGCGCCGATGGCATCTTTGATCTCGGGCACGGTCTTGTGGGCGGCTATCAGCTCCCAGCGTGTAGCCATATCTACGCCGAAAAAGCAGGGGTAGCGTATGGGCGGCGCGCAGATCCTCATATGCACCTCCCTGGCCCCGGCCTTCTTCAGCATGTTGATGACACGCGGGGTGGTAGTGCCGCGCACGATGCTGTCATCAACCACCACCAGGCGCTTGCCGGAGATCTCCTGCATCAGCGGGTTGAACTTCAGCCTGACGCCCAGCTCGCGCAGGCGCTGGTCCGGCTCGATGAAGGTGCGCCCGACATAGCGGTTCTTGATCAGGCCTTCATGGTACGGTATGCCCGAAGCCCTGGCGTAGCCGATACCGGCAGCCGTGGCTGAGTCCGGTACACCCATCACCATGTCGGCATCCACCGGGTACTCTTGGGACAGTATTGCTCCCATCTGCTCCCGGGTGGAGTAAATCAGCTTGCCGTTGAGCAGACTGTCGGGTCGCGCAAAGTAGATATATTCGAATATGCAGAGGGCCTTGCGTTCGCTTTCGACACGGGTGCTGCGCACGCCGTTGTTGTCGATGGCAACTATCTCGCCGGGCTCTATCTCCCTGACGAATTGGGCGCCGATGTGGTCGAAAGCACACGTCTCGGATGCCAGCACCCATCCGCCGTCGATGGTTCCCAGCGACAGGGGCCGGACGCCCATGGGATCGCGCACGCCGTAAAGCCTTTCTCCAGTAAGAATAACCAGGGAGTACGCTCCCTGCAGGCGCCGCATGGCATACTTGATCCTGGCCTCCATATCTTTCTCAGGGGAGGAGAGCATCAGGTAGGCGATCACCTCCGAATCCGTGGATGAGTTGAAGGGGAATCCCTGCTCTTCGAGGCCGGCCCGCAGTGTGGCCGAGTTGGTTATATTGCCGTTGTGACCAAGGGCCAACCTCAAGTCCGTGGTGCCCGCCAGAATTGGCTGGGCATTGCAGGCAACGCTGGAACCCGTGGTGGAATAGCGGTTATGGCCGATGGCGATATTGCCCTTGAGACGCAGTAATTCTTCCTCGTTAAAAGCGTGTGAAACCAGCCCCATATCCGTATGTATATAGATCTTCCCGCCCTCGGCCGTAGCTATGCCCGCGCTTTCCTGTCCGCGGTGCTGAAGGGCGTACAGCGCAAAGAAAGTGACGCGGGCTACATCTACTCCGGGGGCGTAAATACCGAAAATGCCGCAGCTTTCGTGCAAATCGTGCATCGGATTACACGGGGATTATACGTCTTTTATAGCGGCACGGTCAATGCACTGAACGGGCCGCAAAGGACAGGGCCGTCCGGCCATCAATAGACAATGCGGTATTCTAAGGCGACGGGCACCCCCACCATTCAGTACGTGAGTTATTGGTTTCGTCAGACTCGGAAACCGTTGCGCTGCTATCGGCCACAGCCTTGATCGTATAATGCGAACCGAGCGCACAGATATGATGGTAATCGCTGAAGGTGAATGTTGCTTGGCTTCCGGCCACAAGCCCACCTAAGATGGCGACCGTATCCATGGCTATGCCGTTGACATATAACTTGACATTAAATGCCCCTGTATTCAGCGTGCCTGCGTTCTTTACCGTGAATTTAATCGTATTAGCAGGCGCCGGTCCGAAAGATATATTCGTTATGGTCAAGTCCGGTTTAAGTGCAACCAGCGGCGGCAGGATAGGACCGAGGACAAAACAAGTGAAGGTCTTGGTCATGCTGTTGTTGCCCCCGTTTGATTCGTTGGCAACATTGGTTGAATCGGCCGCGACCACCACGCTGTCCGATACCCCGCTGCAGAGGTAGGCATAGCCGCTGAAATACTGTGTGCTTGCGGCGCCGGCAGCCAGCGCCGGCGTAGAATCCGTGGATTTCACCGCTCCGTCAATGGTCAATTTCGTGACCGTAACAGGCGCTGCCGCCGTGCCCTGGTTCTTGATGCGGTAATATATCTTGCCAGATGATAGCCATATATCTTCAATGATAAGGTCGGGCTTCGGAGCTGCCGCAACAGCGGCAACCGTTACTTTGGTAGTGGCCTGGCTGAAATAGGCGACGTTGGCAGCCGTCAACGTATAGGTCGTATCAGCCGCCGGCGACACGGTCCTCGTGCCCGAGAGCCCCACGCTGCCCACGCCATTGTCGATGGTGACGGCCGTGGCATTGCCGACATCCCAGCTGAGGATCGAATTGGAGCCGGCCGTAATGCCTGCCGGGGCCGCATTAAACGAGTTGATCACCGGCGGCGTGGCAGCCGGAATGCCGTTGCCCGTATCGGCGGGAGGAGGTGTGCCCGTGTCACCTGCATCCGCAGCATCACCAGTATCGCCCGCGGCCTCGGTTGTCACGTTCACCGTGCCCTGGGTCTCGAGAGACCAGTTGCCAGAGCTGTCCTGCACGGAGAAAAGTATTATGTGTTTGCCGGGTGAAAGGGTACTGCTGGTGAAAGCCGGCTGCGCGCTCAGGTCGCCATCGACGCTGGAACGCCAGCGGTAGGCGGTGATGCTGCCGGTGGGCACGGTGCCATGCCCGGTGAAGTTGACCTCCTGTCCCCATGCAAGGCTGCTGGGTGATATCAGGTCAATATAGGCCGCCGGCTTGTTTCCGCTGGTGGTTGTGTTGCCGGGCGCAGTAGTCCCGGGTTGGACAAGCGTAATACAAGCTGAACTCAAAATGATGATCAATGCCATCGCCAGGTATATTATCTTCGACATCTTCCTGCCTCCTGTAAATTCGGTTTACTACGCGGTCGGATGCTGTGTTAACAATATATTAATAATTTACCACAAAGGTACTATAATTTCATAGTCGCCGTGTTAAAACCCGACCCCAGCTATATACCCGCTATTCGCCTGCCAGTTTCTGCAGCCAGGTCATCACCGCCACGATGGCCCGCTCGTCCTGCCGCAGCCTGTGTCCTGCGCCGGGAATAATAATTTTTTCCTTGGGCTGGCCGGCTTTGGCATACAGGCGCTCAACATGCTCAACCGGCACAACGTCATCACTTTCACCGTGCACGAGCAACAGCGGACGGGGCGCTATTTTGCCTATGTATTCTATCGGCGCAACTGTTTTGAACCCCTCCAGCCACTTCTCCATCGAAGAGGGAAAATCGGAATCCTTGATGATCCCGATCTCCCTGAACCTGTTGACCAATGAATTCGCCGTGTATCCGCTGGCCATAAAGTCGAACTCCGCCGGGCAGGCCAGCGTGGCCACCGCACTCACGCGTTTGTTATGGGCTGCAGCGTAAATACAGGCGGCCGCCCCTCCCGACGATCCCAGCAGGTATATCTTATGCCTGTCCACCTCGGGCAGCATGTGAAGGAAGTCAATGGCAGCTTCAAGGTCATGAGTCCATCCCGTCATATCGATGTTGCCCTGGCTGGGGCCGCACCCCCGGAAGTTAAATACCAGCGCGGCGAACCCTGACCGGCAGAACCTGCCGGCCAGCTCGGGATATCCACCCTTCTCCTGGGGGTTGTATGGCACAGCCGGGATACCGTGGCAAATACATATCGCAGGATAGGACCCGCTACAATCGTCAGGGAGGAAAACTTCGCCGGCCAGTATGATATCGTCGGCAGTAAGGATTACAGCTGAATCTCTCATTAGCTGATTACCCCCAGCATTAACATCAATAGCAGCCCCCACGATAGCGCGGCCATAGCAAGCCAGGCGAGCTTATTCCAGCGCAATATCTTTACACCGTCCAGCGGCGGGAAGGGTATGAGATTGAAGGCTGCCAGCCACAGATTGATCTGGAAGCCGAAATTGCCGATCAGGCTCCAGGTATCCGAGTTTACGGTCCCTGCTCCCAGCAGGAAGAAAAGGCCGGCCAGAATGATATTGGCAATAGGGCCGGCTGCGGATATCAGTCCCTCCTCTTTGGGGTCCGGCTGTTTATATGTCGACGTATAGACCGCCCCCGGCGCGAAGAAGAGAAACTGACCGAAGCTGAGAATGGCGGAGGCCACCGCAATGAGCAGGCCCAACTTCCACATGCGGAACTCGGCGTGGTAGCCGTAGCGCTGTGCCACTCCCTTGTGCGCAAGTTCGTGGAAGAGGAAGCCCGTCCCGATCCCGACCAGGGCAATGCCCAGGAAGCCGGCAAAATGCGCCAGCGACTGCGAATAGGGCGTCCCCTGCTGCGGTATCAGGTAGTGCAGGGAAAAGCAGAACCCCAGCGCCAGCCAGCAGATGGCCAGGTCGCGCAGTTCGATCCTGCTGAAGCTCATAATTGGAACGGCCTTATATTCATTAAAAACTCCCTGTTTCCATCGGCGCCCTGCACGGGCGAAGCGGACAGGTTAAGCAGCGACCAATTATTCAGGTTCATCCAGGTTATGAATCTGCCGATGCACCGGGCATGAACGGCCGGGTCCCGGATCACGCCCCCCTTGCCCACATCCTTCCTGTCCGCCTCGAACTGCGGCTTGAAAAGGACCACCACCTCGCTATCGGGGCCGAGGTGCTGCAGGACGTTGGGTAGAACCATGGTGACCGATATGAACGAGACGTCCATGGTGGCAAGGCCCACTTTTGCGGGCAGTTCAAATGGATAATGGGCGTTGACCTTCTCCAGGACTACAACACGGTTATCCTGCCGCAGCCTGTAATCTATCTGTCCGTAGCCTACATCGAGGGCGTAAACTCTTTCGGCCCCGTGCTGCAGCAGGCAGTCGGTGAAGCCCCCGGTCGATGCGCCCACGTCCAGGCAGGTCAGGCCCTCTACCCTTATGCCAAACTCCTTCAGGGCATGTTCAAGCTTGAGCCCGCCCCGGCTCACGTAGGGCATCTTCTGCTTGAGCAGGATTTCGGCGTCTGCCGGCACAAGGCAGCCCGCCTTGGTCAGCAGATTGCCGTCAACGGTCACTTCGCCTGCCATTATAATAGCCTGGGCCCTGCTCCTGTTCTCGGCAAGGCCCCGGGCTACCAGCAGATTATCGAGACGTTGTTTGGACATAGTAGTATCAACGTAGGGGCGTACCTTCAGGTGCGCCCGCTGTCTCTCTGGAGCATTCGTCATTGCGAGGCACGAAGTGCCGCGGCAATCCTGTGTCCGCGCATTATAGTACAAGATTGCTTCGTCGCTGCCTGCCACGCCTCCGGCTCGCAGCTGCGGCTCACCCTCGCAATGACGTATAAGCGGTTCTATTTAGCCGGTGGCGGCGCCGGGGGCCACAAGCCCTTGGTCAGGCTCTTGGGCATCAGGTCGGCCAGCTCTTTGACCGTCCACACGCCGTCTTTGAAGATACTTGAAACAATGGTAGGCTCGGAGTAGAGGCCGACCTCTCCTCCACCCACGAAGAAAGTCTTACCGTTTATTCCGCCCGCAGCGTCCGTGGCCAGGTAGACCACCAGCGGTGCGATATGCTCGGGCGCCATCTTCTTCAGCTCTGCGCCGATATCCAGTCCCAGCCCGCTGCCGCCTTCCTTGGCCTTCTTCTCCATGGCCGCCTGCAGTTCGGGTGTCAGGGTCAGTCTGGTAGCGGCGATAGGACGTATGCAATTGCAGGTCACGCCGTACTTGCCCATATCCAGCGCCACGGTGCGCGTGAAGCCCACGATACCTTCCTTGGCCGCGCTGTAGTTGGCCTGCCCCAGGTTGCCCAGTCCGGCCTGCGAAGATGTGTTGATGATGCGGCCGCTGCGCTGCTGGCGAAAGAAAGCTGTGGCGTGCCGGGTGCAGAAGAAGTGCCCGTAGAGGTGCACCTTCTGTATGATGTCCCACTCATCCTCGGTCATATTGAAGACCATGCGGTCGCGCAGTATGCCTGCGTTATTGACCAGTATGTCTATTTTGCCGAAGGCATCGACGGCGGTCTTGATAATGTTCTCGCCGCCCTTCCACGTTGATACCGAGTCATAGTTGGCCACGGCCTGGCCGCCCATTTTCTTGATCTCGGCCACGACCTCGTCGGCCGGCACAGATGCAGCGCCGGCGCCGTCGGCTCCACCGCCCAGGTCATTGATAACGACCTTGGCCCCTTCTGATGCGAAGAGCAGCGCCTCGGCCCTTCCCAGGCCACGCCCCGAGCCGGTGATTACGGCAACTTTACCGTCCAGTAAACCCATGCAATTACCTCCTTTTTTTATGCGCGATAAATTATTGATTATACAGGGAACGCAAAGTGATCATAGGTGCTTTTATGACTCGGCCAGTATGGTCTCCTGCCTGACCTTCTCGGCATCGGCTGGATAGGTGCGTCCAGCGATGAGGAAGAATATACCGCCGGTTACCCCCACTATGGCTGAAAGCATGACGGCGATGCTCAGCCCTTCTGCGCCACCGCCCAGCAGGTCGGACAGCCAGCCTATCAGCCAGGGGCCCCAGGCGCCGCCGAAGAGGTATTGGGCAAACACCACCAGACCCATGGAAAGGCCTTTGTGCGCCACCGGCACGATATCCTGCGAAACCGTGGCAAAGGCCGGCACAGCCATGGAGGCGGCGATGCCGTAAAGCACGGCCAGCGCGATGCCCACAGGGCTGAACTTTGTCAGTATGACGATCACTATCAGCACTGCGGAGATCAAGTAGGCTACCGCCGGCACGTACATCCTGCCCCGGGGATTCCTCTTACGCCAGAAATCCGAGAGCAAGCCGCCCAGCGGCGCGCCGATGATGGCCGTCAGCCCGATGCCGCCCACCAGCATGCCGGCGGTGGCTTCCGAAACGTTCATTACGCGCATGATCAGGCTGGGCAGCCAGATCAGCACCGAAGTGGACATGAAGACGGCCAGGCCCAGAGCCGGGTAGAACCACTTGATAGTGGGCAGCTTGAGCACGTTGCCCAGTGCAACAAAAAATCCCTTGACCCCCGTGGATGCCCCCGCATCCACAGTCGTTTTATAATCCTTCATGAAGAAGGCCAGGATGCCCAGGATAACGCCGGGAATGGCGAAATAGTAGAAGGGTGTACGCCAGCCGAACTTGGCGGAGATAATGCCACCCAGCATCACGCCGACGGCCGCCCCCAGGGGGATGGCGATATGAAAGATGCCCAGCGCGCGTCCCCTCTTCTCTTTAGAGTAAGATGCGCTGATCATGGCAGTGCCACCCGGCACGAAGCCGGCTTCGCCCAGGCCCACGAAAGCGCGCGGGACGAGCACGCCGATAAAGTTGGTCGCCAGGCCGGTCACGAAGGTGAAAGCGCTCCACAGCATGGCCATAATGCCTATGGATTTCCTGCGGCTCCAGCGGTCGATCATGTGGGCGATGGGGAAGGAGAATAGCGCCATGCCCAGGATGAGCACGGTGGAAGCCAGTCCGCATTGAGCGTCGGTCAGGCCCAGCTCTATTTTCATGGGCTGCAGGATGACCGAGAACACCTGCCTGTCCATGTAGTTGATGGCATATAGCAGGGTACAGATGATAAGGACGTAATGTGAGCTCCAGCCGCCCGTCTTATACTCTTTTACCTCGTTCCGGCCGTTCCCGTTCGCCATAGCGGTAACCTCCTTATTATTCGTCCGCCGCCCCGCTTAATGCTGTGAATTCAACGCACTATACTACATCGGCGTAATGGATGCAATCAGGCCGTTATGCTACAATTTCCGGGTCAGCAAACGGGAGAGGAGCGGCAACATGTCACTTTGGGTCATCGCAGTGTCGCTCGCGGCACTGGCCATCATCATACTGTTAGCTGTAGTTGCGGCCAGGACAGCCGCCTTCAAGTCCAAACAGACGACTGCCCCTGCTAAAATCAGCTATCCCGTAGACGTCGACGGCGCCGTCGTGCGCCTTTCCCAGGCTGTAACCTACAAAACGGTCTCCGGTCATGACCGCTCGCAGATCGATTTCAGCCGGTTCTCGGCCTTCCACGCCTTTCTCGAGAAATCCTTTCCACGCGCACACGCAACCCTGGCAAAACAGGTTATAAACAGCTACGGGCTGCTCTATACCTGGAAGGGCAGCAACCCCTATCTGAAACCCATTTTACTGATAGCCCACCAGGACGTTGTGCCGGCCTCGGATGAAGGCTGGAGCCATCCTCCCTTCTCGGGCCAAATAGCGGATGGACGTATCTGGGGCAGGGGAACGCTGGACGATAAGGGCAGCCTGCTGGGCATGATGGAGGCCATAGAGTACCTGGCAGGGGACGGCTTCAAACCTTCCCGTTCGATTTTCCTGGCCTCCGGCTTCGACGAAGAGGTCGGCGGGCGCGAGGGCGCAGCCAAGATCGCCGAACACCTCAGGGCACAGGGACTGAAGTTCGAATATATCATAGACGAAGGTATGGCAGCCACGCAGGGGATCGCGCCGGGCATACCCGGCTGGGTTGCCCTGGTCGGCATCGCCGAAAAAGGCTACGTTTCGCTGGAGTTGACTGCCGAGGCCGCCGGCGGGCATGCTGCGCAGCCCCCGCGCCAGACCACCGTCGGCATACTGGCGGCGGCCATCGCCAGGCTCCAGGCCAGGCCCTTCCCGGCACGGCTGACAGGGCCGGCCACCGCCCTTTTCGACTACCTTGGGCCGGAGATGCCATTCCCCGCAAAGATGATCTTCGCCAACATGTGGCTGTTCGGGAGCCTGGTCAAACGGCAACTGAGCGCCAAACCGGTCACCGATGCCTCAATCAGGACCACCACAGCGCCCACCCAGTTCCGGGGCAGCGACCAGGACAACATACTGCCCATGCTGGCCACGGCCATGATCAACTTCCGCATACTGCAGGGAGATACGGTCGAAAGCGTGATAAAGCGCGTAAGGGACGTGATAGCAGACCCGCGTATCAAAGTGCGGCCCCTTCCAGGCAACGTCTTTCAGCCCTCCCCCGCCTCACCCATCTCCGGGTGGAGCTTCAGCATGCTGAACGACACCATACGGGAGATCATGCCCGATGCCATAGTGGCGCCCACGCTGGTGCTGGGCAGGACCGATTGCTGTTATTTTGTAGACCTCTCGCCCTGCTGCTACCGTTTCGTGCCCCAGCGCGTAAGGTCCGGGGAAGTGGCATCGATACACGGTGTCAACGAGAGTCTCACCATCGATAGCTACGCAGAGATGATCAGTTTTTATATACGTTTGATTACCAGCTCATGCAAGTGAGCTTAACAAGAAATAAGGAGGTTACCCATGTCACAAGGAGCATTGACCGGTATCAGGGTGCTCGACTTCGGCCAGTACATAGCCGGGCCGTTCGCGGCTACACTGCTGGCGGAGCAGGGCGCCGATGTCATCAAGGTTGAGAGGCCGGGCGGTGATCCCATGCGCGGACAGGACGGGTTCATGGTCTGGAACCGCAGCAAGAAAGGCATCTCCCTGGACCTGAAGAAGCCCGGGGGGCTCAAGATCGCCCTCGACCTGGCTAAAAAAGCCGATGTAATCATCGAGAACTTCAAGCCTGGTACGGCTGACAGACTGGGCATCGGCTACGACAAAATACGTGAATTGAACCCGCGGGCGGTTTACTGCTCGATCTCGGGCTTCGGCCCCAAGGGGCCATACGCAGGTTGGCCCGGCTACGAGCAGATCGTCAGCACGGTGGGCTCGGTTTACACCGAGCAGGGGTTGATCACGCACCCGCTCTATGTAGTCCTGCCCCTGGCCAGCCTTTACGCCGCCGTTGATGCGGCCTTCTTCATCGTATCCGGGCTGTGCGTGCGCGAGAAAACCGGCAGGGGCCAAAAGATTGAGGCCTCACTTTTCCGCAGTATCCTGAGCTCCTTCCGTCAGCACAACGTCGATTTCGAGGGCATGTTCCGCGCTCCCTGGGGCCCCACAGGCCCCCTGCCCCTCTATCGGCCATACCAGTGCAAGGACGACAAATGGGTGTTCACCGGCCTGGGCAATCCCAAATTCTTCATGCAGTTTGCCGTTGAACTGGGCCATGACGAGTGGTTGACCGATCCTCTTTTCGAGGGAGCGCCCTTCCTCATTTTCCCACCACGTAATGCGCAGGTCATGTCCATTCTCAAGCCCATCTATAAGACCATGACACGCGACCAGTGGCTGAAGCGGTTCGGCGAGCAGTCCATCCCCGTGGCGCCCGTGCAGAACATCGACGACTTCATGGCCTACAAGCAGGTTATCGCCAGCGACATGGTGCAGACCGTCAAAGAGCCTAAACATGGCAATGTCAAGGAGATGGGCGTGCCGGTGGCGCTGGCGGACACGCCGGGAAAGATCAAGGGGCCGTCGCCGCAGACCGGACAGCACACGCGAGAAGTGCTTAAGGAACTGGGCTATTCCGCCCAGGATATAAAGCGCCTCAAGCAGGAGCAGGCTATTAAACTGGCTCCGAGGAGGAAATAAGAAAATGCTGGCATTAGAAAAGATCAGGGTAGCAGATTTCACCACCATGCTGGCCGGGGCCGGCGTATGCCGTGAGCTGGCCGACCTGGGTGCGGACGTGATCAAGATCGAGCCCATCGACGGCGATTCCTGGCGCATGTTGGCTGGCGGATTCATGGGAGTTAACCGCGGCAAGCGCGGTGTGGTCATCGACCTCAGGAAGGAAGAGGCCAGACCGATCGTCCTCAAGCTGATAGCCACCTGCGACATGGTGGTGGAGAATTCCCGCCCGGGCATCATGAAGAAGCTCGGCGTGGACTACGAGACCGTCAAGAAGATCAAGCCGGACATACTCTATATCTCCATGCCCGCCTTCGGCTCCAAGGGGCCTGATGCCGAGCGTCCCGGATATGACCCGCTGTTCCAGGCCATGAGCGGCCAGATGTCCGGCCAGGGCGGGCCCGGCCATACGCCGGTCTTCCACAAGATACAGCTCAACGACGAGATGGGCCCCATGCTGGGCGCCTTCGGCGCCTCTCTGGCCCTTTTCAACAGGCTGCGCACAGGCCAGGGACAGTTAGTAGAGACCTCGCTGCTGCGCTCGGCCGTCACGCTGCAGTCGGGTAATTTCATCCAGTACAAGGGCATGAAACGCAAATACCTGGGCAAGCCGGACATCAAGGGACTGGCTGCGCTCGACCGCCTTTACCAGGGCATCGACGGCGGCTGGCTCTACGTTTACTGTCCCAAGGATGCGCACTGGAAAGCCCTTTGCAAGGTTCTGGGCCTGACCGCCCTCACCACCAATCCGCGCTTCGCTACGCCGGGCGCTCGCAAGAAGCATGACAAAGAGCTCACGGCCATACTGGAGGAGACCTTCTTCACCACTCCCGCCAACGTCTGGGCGCTGCTATTGGCGCTGCAGGGCGTGCCTGCGGCTCTGGGACAGGGCATTGTCGACCTGCTGCAGAACGATCCTCACTGCAAGGCCACCGGCGTGTACGAATTTCAGGAACATCCCCAGTGGGGCAAAGTACAGCTCCAGGGCATCAACGCAGAGTTCTCGGAAACCCCGGGCAAGGTAATGAGGCCGGGACCCATGCTGGGCGAGCATACCACGGAAGTGCTGCTGGAGATCGGCTATACCAGAGAGCAGATAGAGGATTTCAAGGCCAAAAAACTTGTCCTGCAGGCCGACATACCCGTTAAGAAGTAGCCTGTTATGAGCTCCAGGACAACGCTCGAATGCGATTGCGGTCTGGCCGTCATCAGGCTGGCTGAGGGCAGGCCCGGGCCGGGTCCGGCTGCTGACCTTGCTGCAATCTGCGATGAGCTGAACTACGATACGGAGATCAGGGCCGCTGTCATAACCGGCAGCGGCCCCGTCTTTTGCAGGGACATTGCCGCCAAGGGCAGGACGCCGGCCGGTTTTTCACTGGCGATGCCTGTATCGTCGCTCAACTGCCCCGTGATCGCAGCCATCAACGGGGATGCCGCCGGCATCGGCCTTGAGCTGGCGCTGGCCTGCGACATCAGGATCGCGGCCAAGACGGCGCGCTTTTCGTTCCCCGGCATCGGGCGGGGCCTGATATCTTCTGACGGCGCCACGCAACGGCTGCCGCGCCTGGTGGGCCGTGCCAAGGCCTTAGAGCTGTTGCTGACCGGCGATGCCGTAAAGGCTGATGAGGCGTTGCGCATCGGCCTGGTCAGCCGGGTCGTGCCGGCTAAAGAGGTGCTGGATATTGCGCTGGAGATGGGCCGGGAGATGGCCGGCAAGGCATCGATGGCGCTCAGGTACTGCAAAGAGGCTGTGTACAAGGGTCTGGATATGACGCTGGCCCAGGGATTGCAGCTCGAGGGCGACCTATACTTCCTGCTGCATACCACCGAAGACCGGACTGAAGGGATCACGGCCTTTAAAGAGAAACGCAGGCCCGGGTTCAAGGGGAAGTGATGGGCGGATTCGAAACCATCCTCTTCGAGAAGAGAGGGCATATAGCTTATATTACCCTCAACCGCCCCCACGTGCTGAATATCTACAACGTCCGCATGCGCGACGAGCTTTACCAGGTCCTCTCCGCGATCAAAGCAGATGCGGATGTCCATATTGTCATAATAAAGGGCGAGGGCGAAAAGGCCTTCTGTGCCGGTGCCGATCTGAGCGAGTTCCTGTCCGCCCCTGCGCCCGCGGCCGCCCGCCATGTCCGCTGGCAGCGGGATGTGTGGGGATTCTTCCTCAGTCTGCCCCAGCCTGTGATAGCCGCGCTGCACGGCTACGTTTTCGGCTCCGGCATCGAGATGGCCATGTGCTGCGATATCAGGATCGCATCTGAGGACGCTGTATTCGGCCTGCCGGAGGTGGCGCTGGGCATCATCCCCGCCGCCGGAGCCACCCAGACCGTGCCCCGGGCCATCGGCCCCGGGCATGCGCTCGACCTGCTGCTGACCGGCCGCCGCGTCGGCGCACAGGAAGCTCTCGAGATGAAGCTGGTCAACCGCGTGGTGCCACGCCCTGATCTGCAGTACGAAGTAGAGGAGCTGGCCGAGAAAATAGCCGGTTGCGATCAACAGGCAGTTCAGGCGATTAAGCAAGCCGTTTCAAGAGGATTGGACCTGCCTGTATCGGCACACCTGTAGGGGCGTATTTTCAGGTGCGCCCGCAATTCTTGTCGATAAACTCCCCGATCCGGTCTATAGCCCGGCGGCCTTCGGGGATAAAACTGGCTGCGAACTGCCAGACATGCTGCATCTTTTCCCACTCATCGATGACCGCGTTTACGCCGGCCTGCTTCGCGCGTTCCACCAGGCGCGTCGCATCCGAGAGCAGTACCTCGTCCGTCCCCACCTGGACCAGTAGCGGCGGCAGACCTTTCAGGTCGGCGTAGAGCGGGGACGCCAGGGGCGTCTTCGCGTCGAGCCCTCCCAGGTACATCTTTGCAAATGCCAGTTCCTTATAGTCGTAAATGATCAAGTCGACTTTGGCTTTGCTCTTCCATGTTTCCCCGCTGAACGCCAGGTCGGTCCAGGGTGAAAGGCAGACGCACGCTGCGGGCAACGGGATATTCCTATCCCTCAGACTGACCAGTAGTGCGACGGCCAGGCCACCCCCTGCCGAGTCGCCGGCTATAGCCAGGTGACGGGGATCGACATGGCCGTTTATCAGCCATTTGTATGCTGCAACGGCATCCTCAACCGCTGCCGGGTGGGGATGTTCCGGGGCCAGCTTGTAATCGATGATCAGGGCGCGGGCTTTAGAGGCGATAGCGATATTGGCGACCAGGGAGCGATGGGAATTGGGGGAGCCGCATATGTACGACCCGCCGTGCAGATACAGAACCACCCTGCCATTGGAGATGCCGGTAGGGATAAGCCATTCAGCCGGGACTCCCCCGGCAAGCTCTTTAACTGATTTGACCCCTTTGGGCAGCTTGAACATAGCCCCCAGCTTATCCAATTCAACGCGTTCCTTGTGTACATCGACTCCCTTAGGTGCGAACGCGTGCTGAAGGCGGAAATATATTTCGAGAACCCTGACTTGCCAGCTAAGCATAACCTCTCATCTCCTTACGTCAACGTTTCGTCCAATAATACCGGGGTAGCAATTTACTATGGCATATAAACCGGCTTGCGCTTTTCTTTGAAAGCCTTCAATCCCTCTTTGCCCTCCCTGCTGTCCGCGCAACTGCAAATACCTGTGCGCTCATGTTCAAGATGCGCTTCCAGTGAGCTGTCGAATGAATCTGTGAGAAGTTGCTTTGACCATGCAAAGGAAGAGAGGGAAGTTTTAGCCAGCTCATGAGCCATACTGACCGCTTGGCTCAGAGCTTGCCCGTCATCCACAACCCTGGTCACCAATCCCCAGTTCATGGCTTGCTCGGAGGATATGGGGATGTCAAAAGCTACAATTTCCAGTGCACGGGCCAGGCCTACCAGCCTCGGCAGCGTGAACGTACCTCCGCCGTCGGGGCAAAGCCCGTTTGAGGTATAGGCCTGCCTGAGAACGGCGGAACGGCACATCACCCGGAAATCACAGGCCAGCGCCAGGGAAAAACCGCCGCCGGCCGCGATGCCGTTGATAGCGGCTATGACCGGTTTCGGCATGCGCCTGATCTCGACGATTGCCTGGTGGTAGCTCGCTGCCAATTTATGAATGCCCCTGGCAGGTCCGTCCGGATACTCAATCATCCATTTAACATCACCGCCGGCGCAGAATGCTTTGCCTTCGCCGGATATAACCACGCCCCTGACTGAGTCATCGACTGCAAGCGTCAGCAGTTGGATGGTAAAAGCACTGATAGTATCCAAATCAAAAGCGTTGAAATTGGCCGGCCGGTTGAGGGTAACTACCGCTACCTCCTTATCCAGCTTGACGATAACATTCTCTGCCATATCCAATACCTCCACTTATTAACGCGAATTATATCACAGCAAGTCATTATGCTCCTCGCGAATGAAGGCAGTACAATTACTGAAGGCAAGACTATAGCATTTACAGGACACCTATTAATGCAGGGGGGGTAGATTATGAAAACCAAGGAAAATACGGCCCTAATTACCGGCGGGGCGACGGGCATCGGGTTCGCACTGGCTGAAGCCCTGGTAACTGCCGGCAACAGGGTGATTATCTGTGGAAGAAGGGAAGGAAGGCTGAAAGAAGCCAGGGAAAAGTTGCCTCAGATAACAATTAGAGTATGTGACGTATCCGATGCAAAGGAGCGGAAATCATTGTTCAACTGGGTTAAGGACAATTTCAACGAGCTTAATGTATTAATGAATAATGCCGGGATTCAAAGGGCGATAAATTTCAAGAAAGGAACATCAGACCTGTTCACAGGTGAAAGTGAAATCGAGACCAATCTGGTTGCACCAATTCAACTATCTGCATATTTCATTCCGCTGCTTCTCAAGCAAAAGAAGGCGGCTATTATCAACGTCTCCTCTGGCCTGGGTTTTGTTCCCATAGCATCCATGCCCGTATATTGCGCCACCAAAGCTGCGATTCATTCTTTCACTCAATCGCTCAGGTATCAATTGCGTGATACCTCCATAAAAGTATTTGAGATAGTACCGCCGATGGTGGATACCGAATTGGGCAAAGGGACAACTGAAGAAGGAGACCATAAATTCAGAGGTATATCGCCATCTGAAGTCGCCATATCGACTTTAACAGCTATGGCAAATGATGAATATGAGATAGTGGTTGGGGACGCAAAACGTCTGGTAACGGGGTCCAGGACGAATCCGGAGCAAGCCTTTCAAAATATTAACCACTAGTGAAATTTACAACAGACAAATCTGGCAACCATGCAGGCCCTGGCTCACACCAATGGGACATCCTGATGGATCGTTTCATTTGAGTCATGTGTTTACGCAAATATCCCCATGAACATCATTTCATAAGTACGTATCATCAAATCCCGCCGCCTGCTCCTGAGGCTATCATGGCAGTGACTCTAACTTAACAGGTGGTACAACTATTGAGGGCAGGCCACTGGTACTATTGTAATTTCCTACAAATAGTCTATAATATCAGCGAAGTGTGAGGTATGGATAAGGCAAATAATCTTGGAGCACCTGCCAAAAATGATAAATTCTAAGACTCTCGCTGGTTTGAAAATCCTGTTTATCATATTACTACTGATTATCTCTACGTTAGTCAGCAGTAATTTAGTCAAGGCATACCCCGGAATTCAATACACTGACTATCAAAATTTCGAAGGAGGTCTTAATAATTGGGACGCTGGATCCTGGGGGCCGAGCGGAAGCGTTAGTATATCTGAATCATATGCTCATTCGCCTATCCACTCTTTACGTGAATATTGTTCTGACGCTAACAGCGGTGCAGGGGTGAATCATCCCTGTCCTCCTGGATATTCTGATTATTCTATAGACTGCTGGATATATGTAAAGCAACGAACTGATTTTTGGGCCAGTTCTGTGATCGGATTTATTTTTGAGGGCGCTTTTCCTGTAGGGTGGAATCCATATGCCGATAACGGCAGTTACGCATATACTGGAAAAGGCGACAACGGTCACTCCTTTCGAACAACAGTGGGGCTCCCTAAGAATTCATGGCATCATGTAAAAGTGACGTATTATACAACTGATGCGACTTTCAGTATATGGGTTAATAATGAAATATTACATGACCGTATAAAAAGCGGTATGAATCCCGGGCAACCACCTGAACGTTATACTGTGTATATCGCTAGTGCAGGAAATAATATGATAATTGAACAATATGTTGATGATATAACCGTGTCACCAGTTAGCCCATATACCATCACGGCCAGCGCTGGCGAGGGCGGCTCGATATCGCCATCTGGCCAGATGACGGTTAACCAAGGTGCCAGCCAAACCTTCACCATCACTGCCGATTTCCCCTATATGGTTAGTGGTGTGCAGGTCGATGGAACGTCGGTAGGGGCCGTGTCCACGTACACATTTAATAATGTCACGACCAATCACATTATAAGCGCCAGTTTTACTATTAACGCAGCACTGCTCTCTAACCAGACCTCGCACTCATCGTCTACCACAGGACCCTCAGCCCCGCAGGGCCTCGTGTCACTGCCCAACGTTGTCGTACAAAGTGCTTCCCTATCTGCTTCAAAAGTCACGCTGGGATTACCAGTCACTGTTAGTGCAAGAGTAGAAAACAGAGGAACGGTCAATGGCACCACTAACATCAAACTCTATGTCAACGGCCATGAGGAGACCAGCAAAGGCGTGACGGTCGGCAGCGGTTCAAATACCCCTGTCACCTTCACTATCAGCCGCAACGAGCCAGGTGCCTACACAGTTTATGTGGGTGAAGTATCTGCAGGCAGCTTTACAGTGGATGGGATGGCCGATTCCAACATAGTCCTATATATCAGCGTTAGCTTGATTTTCATCGCCTTAATCGGGGGCACGCTATTCTTACTGAGGCGAAGGCAGCCGGAATATTAAGGCTTTACTAAGCCGTTCGTCCCGGTAGCTATATTATGGCGCTTTAGGTCATTTATTTTTATCATGGATGAACATACATACCGATGACTACATCATTTTGATATAAGTGATTTTATTGTGGTTTGTAGTTCAGTCTGCGTAGAACATTGGTTTTACCTGTTTTGTTAATAACATGATCTGTGGGTTTCCGAACTTACTTCTATAAGTAGTAATTATTTTATTGATGGCATCATCGTCAGCTTTCGAATTCTTGTGTACCAGCACCACCACCTTTGTCTTCTGTTTGACGATTTCGCCACTGCTATGCTGCATCTGGCCATAGGCGTCATAGACGGTCATGCCGGCAGGAAATGCTGTAGTCACATGATATGAGAGGAACTCAGCGAACTGCTGCTCCGATATCTCTGCTCGTGCAGAAAAATGTCTCCCAAAATAAATCTCGGTGGAAAACCATTGATCAGATTTTACTTCATGTTCTATGGATTTATTTTTCATTTCATTGACACTCCGTTTCCATGAAATTACCTATAATACTGAATTGAGCGTGACATCGCTGAAATGGCCCAGACTTTATTGATCGTGGCCTCGCCTTCGTTTACAGGTACTGACCTGCCCCCAAATAAGTGTACTATATTTTAAACTATAGCTGCTGTCATTGAGGTTAGCTGCAAAGCTCAAAATGGTGAGTTGCCTTTTATAAATGGCTTGCTGCGCAGGGCTGAAAGTTCGTTGGTATTGAGGCTTTAGACCCAGGATTTTTATTGTATGCGGATTGTCATCGCTGACTTCCGCAAATAATGCTGCGGATATTGATGAAATCACAAAACAGGCTGAAGGTTAGCAATTCTATTCTCCCTTGTAATATACTGCCTAATCGATATTAATGTTTCGAGGGAGGAAACAGATAGCATCTCTGCCATCCGTTTCCTCCCTCTACTTCAGTTAGCTACTAGGGCATAGGAGGGTGTGGCGGATATGGCGGCCGAGGTGGCTGCGGGGGCCGTGGAGGCATAGGTGGTTGATACCATGGTGAGACGTTTGGATAAGGTCGATAGACATATGGATAGGTTCGATAGATGATCGTCGGTTGATACACCGGCTCAGGTTGGGAATAAGTAGTGTACGTTTTTAGCTGCTGCTGTTGCTGCTGGGATTGCGCCTGGGTGAGCGACTGCTGGGCGGCAGCCAGTTGTTGCTGAGTTGACGAAAGCTGCTGCTGAGTCGAAGTGAGTGAGTTATTGAGTGAATTGACCTGACTCTGCAAAGCCATATACTGCTCGCTGGTTACACCCGAGGAACAACCCGTGGCCGCTACTGCTACAAGTAGCACTAAAGCCAGTGGGATGATGAGGAATTTGTGTTTCAATTTTAACCTCCTTTAACGTTGCTTTATGCTCAGTATAAAGGAGTAGTTTGGGCTATGCTTGACAGCGGACTTATAAATATCTGATATGAAACTGACAATTTCTAATTTGACTTAATATTGGTGCACAAATATCTCCTTATCCCGCATGACCACGACATTGCCTGCCATGTCCATCACCTCTGGTTAGAGCGAGGGATAGAATTCCACATTGGATTAACCGCCGACCAAGAGTATAATCGGATTGCAGGCATGGTTGGATCAGGATTGAAGGAGGGCAACGTCGATGTTAAGACCATCCCATATTGCTGTGGCTCCAATTATTTTCCTTTTCATCATTTCTGTAATACTATCATGTGCCCCTGAGGCAAATGTTGCCAGAGTGACCGTCGGTGATATGGACACCTTTTATTCTGCATTGGGGAAGAGTAATTTCACTTTGAACCCAGCCCTATTATTTCATGTGGATCCAGTTAAATTATATGAAGCCGGACGGTTGGCTAATTCCGCCGGCAACAATGCAGGTGCGCCCTACAAAGGATTGTTTGGTGCTGGCGCAGTGAATTTGGAAATGACGGATATTAAGCAATTGTCTGGCTCTCAAGATCAAATTGACAGCTTGCTATATGGTACTCCAGGGCTCATACAGGGATGGCAGTTAAATCCCGACGAGGCAGTTGTTCTCGTAACTAAAACCCCTCCCGAGTGCACCTATTTTAGCTATTGTGGCTTCATCTTTTATAAGTACTATGAAAAAGAGAAGCAGCGTAAATGGGTATGGACCAGCTTTAATGATCCTCTGAATAACCTCACCATCAAAACCTCCGGCACTCCCAACGGAGTGAAGGGAAACTCATTCAATCAGGATACTATTATTATCATCACGGCTGATAAAGGTACTGATCAGCGTATACGCAGTGCTGCAGTATCAGCAGGATATTCGGAAAACATTATAAATACATATGTAGTCCCGAGTTCAATGGTCAAACTGGGCACAGGTCCCGAGTTTGATACTATTGTCGTCGCACAGCGCATGGCGCTCTTTGCGGATGAGAAAGCCGGGCAGGAATATGTAAATACTGTTACGGCAGGTATCAAGGTAACACCCAAATCAGTGGTAAAGCTTGACCCATTTCCGGCGCCGGAGTTGCGTGTCAGGGGCACCGGCAAAACAGAGGTAGATTTACAGCCGGCGCTTGACGAGTTGCGTAAAGCCATACTGGCTAAATATAGTGGTCTGGCAGTAAATGAGCTTAAGACTTATGTTTGGCTTTCTGAGTCTTACGATGCAGTCCAGACAGAGACATACGTTGCCGGTGAAAGCCGTGACACAGTTTACCTGCGCAGTGACACACTTACGCTGTGTGATGACCGCGATGAGTTTGTCATTGTCTACGGGGTCAATCATGCCGTTACCAGTAAGGCTACCTACGCCAACAGTAACTTTTATGGTGAAGCTGCATGGAATGGTGTAACAGGTATCTACAATACGGAGTATGCTGGGAGTGCTGAACAATATTTACCGGGCAATCCGTTGGCTAAATATCTATACGTCTGTAAGTTTGCGCGTAGCTGTGGTTCTGAAAAGACTTGTATAGCAGTGCCAACTGGCCCCAAAGCGCACGGAGTCGCACTTGATGAGCCCGCCTTTATCGGGTTCCGGGCATATATGGAACCGGCTACCAGGGTGGGGCCAATAAATACGGAACTCCTTTACGACCGGGCCATTAAGTTCAACGCACCCAAATAGCAGGATACCAGCTGGCCCAATGAAATTTATGGACACAGCGGTCAAGCAACTTAATCCCAATCTCAACCTTAGCGTGCGGGAGTTCCGGTCAACTCCGGATGGTTTTTGCGATGAGGAGATTGTGCTAGGTTAGCCACGTTCGTTTCGTCAGTGAGGCTAGCCTGAGGATATTACTCAGTCCCCTGTTCAGGTACTGAGGAGTTAAGAGGATTGGTGGCAGCGACTGGGATTGAACCAGTGGCCAAGGGCTTATGAGTGCCGCGGTCTAATCCAGCTCTTTAATCAGATGCTTAGCTGATGCAAATACCTGAATTTTCCCATTCTTGATATCTGCCTCGGCCTGAAGCTCACCATCCTGCCAACTTTTAGTCCAGAAGTAGACCTGGCTTTTATCAACCAGCTTTTTAGGCACCAATACAGCATTTTCGCCCACGATTTCTATCTCAACAATATCGCCTTCATACACTCCCAATTTCTCACGTACAGATTTTGGTAGAGTGATTTGCCCATTCCGCGTAACTTTACTATATATACTCATATTAATATCCTCTAAGGCTGCTTTAGTGTCTCATCATGATGACCAACATTGCGTAAGATAATTATATCGGAGTCCACTTGAAATGTTATCCTCAATGTACGACTTGCCCTTGCTTCCCAAATGCTATTAGTTCCCTTGATCTTTTTTACTCTTAATGATGGGTAATTCATATTAGCAATTAAATTTTCTATTGCCTTACGAGCTGATTTCTTGTCTTTCTCTTCCAGTCGACTCCATGCCGTTTTAAAGTTATCGGTACGCGCTATTTTCATATCTTACCAATTTACTACAATACGAAATAACTATATTACTAGAATACCAAGATGTCAAATGGCCGTGTGCTACCCAAATATTTTCCGCTGGCCTTCAATTGGTTTCATATACGCGATTTTAGCGGCCTGGTTATTACCGGACGCCCAAATCCCTTCATAGATATTTCCTTGATGAGTTTTGCCTTTTATAAAAGAGGTAACTCAGAAAAAAGTATGAGTAAATAAAATAAGGGCGTAGGAAGGCCTTTGTCAGATTACACATAAAATCGGGTATCCCGGTTGAGATTTTAGAAAATATCGGGATATGCAGAATATTCAGCAAGTCTGGCAGAATTTGCAGATTTGCAAGCTTAATCAGGTTTGATTGGACCCCTACGACTGGACAGAACAGGTTAGGATGGTTTGGCAGGTTGCATATTACAACTTATAGCAGGCACAACCGACGACTGAAATAGCCGAGCAGCATCTTTATTCATCAGATCGAGCTAATTGCTTTATCACCTCAGAAAGTTCCACCACTTCAATATTTTGTGGGCAATCAGACCAATTATGACGCCAACAGACAATAACATCGCAACGATCAGTAGGATGACCGTGATCGCGGAAATTACGACTTTCATACTCGAATTCAATGTGAATACGTTGCCACTTGCCTGCTTCAATTTGTCTCTTAGCTTCACAGTCCGGGAAACCAGCTTGCACAGCCTCAACGGAATAGCCAATTTCACGTGCAACTATACCAAAGAGAAAAATAACTCCATTCTCATTTACTGGCTCATGTCGAAGACCACGAAAATCTATGGGATTGCCGTATACTTGACGATCACCCATTTTTGAGTGTTTTTGTATAGCTGACGAGGGCACGGACATATCTGTTTTGTGCGGGATTGTCTGAGGAGCATAAGCATTTGTACTCGTCGGTCTGGCCTCAGCTCTCTGAATTGGAAGTAAGGCAAGAACATCACTCCATTCGGGTTTATCTACCGCAAATTCCTTGAATTTATCTGGTAATCTAGACCACGGCCCAAAATGGTGTTCGAAAACCCCTGGACTGTAAGCACCATTATGCCTGTATTGAGTACGAGTAGGGATTTGGCGCAATTGACGCACAATCCTTCCCCAGTCTTCTATCAACGTATTGTCGTTGATTTGGATATTAGTCGTATGTGGTTGTAGCCCTGCGGTCTCAATGGCACTGTTCCAACTTGGGAAATGCGTTAAAATCTGATACTCCGTTATTCCTGTATGAGCAATAAATGCAGGCCGTGATGGACGTTTTCCCAATTCAGACGCAGTATGTCTGATTGCATTTAGAATTTCATCTTTGCTTGGTGGCTCTTTTGCCATTTATGTTTTATTCCTTTTAGGCGTAACGTTATCTATGAAGATTATTCTATGATCAGCTTATGCTCATTATACAACGACGTGCAATACAGCTGAAAGAGGGATCGTTAACTGAACCGGAGGTCTTTTATTAAGAGCCTTATCAATGAGGCCGTTTGAACTATTTCCCCAATTCCCTCATTAATAACAACGATTTCTCAGCCATACCCCAGCCCTACGCCCAATCCATCGCATATCTAATTCCAACTTAAGATTCCCTTGTTCTAACAGGCATTTCTCACCAAAAAGAACCAACTCTATAATCCATCCAACCGCGAATTATCTCAACCAATATTACTGGCCTCAACTTGAAGCTTATCAATGGCATGGGCAAGGTTAACTATGGTCATCCTTTTAATAATATATACCTCGATAGCCCGGTGAAGAATTTAGAAAAATTAAGCAGAGCGGATATTGGCAGTGACGCTCGCAGAATTTAGGATTTGTAAATGTAAATAGCGGTATTCCTTTCGGAAGTATGCAGGTGTATAATTTGTGACATGGGAAGGGGAGGCCTGTAGGTAGTAATGGTAAAAAAAGATTCTAAAGAGCCAGAGAAAGACCAATTAGTAGTAATCAAGGCGGAAGCTGAGTCAAAAATACAGCACCAAATTGACGATGGCGATGAGATTGCAAAACTGCCAGTCAATAGTGATATCGCAGTCAAACAGGCTCAAGATAAAATGAGTTCATGGTACGATTTCACGAGAGAAGTCCTACTTAGGATATTCAGTACAAACAAGATGGAACAGGAATTTGTATGGGCATCGTCAGTCATTTACAGAGACCCTTTGGACAATTTTCGTAGAATAGACAACTACCTGAACAAACTCAAATCGATATCGAAACGACTGGAACTATATGATGATATTGCCCCTAAAGAAACCACACGAATGAAAACTGCATTTGTAAGTCCAAACGCTAAGAAAGTTTTTGTAGTGCATGGTAGGAATAGCGTGTTACTCAATTCTATGTTTGACTTTCTACGTGCAATTGGGCTTGACCCCATCGAATGGAGTCATGCCATTATACTGACTGGTAAACCCACACCCACAATACAAGATATAGTAATGACGGCCTTCAAAGAAGCGCAAGCAACTGTCGTACTGTTAAGTGGTGATGATGTAGCTAAACTTAGAACTGAGTTCATTCTACCAAGTGATGAGACATATGAAAAAGAACTCACTCCTCAAGCGAGGCCCAATGTCTTATTTGAGGCTGGTATGGCAATGACAGGAAGCCAGGAAAGGACAATCTTAGTGCAGGTGGGACAAGTACGCAAGTTTAGTGATATTCAGGGCTTACATATAACACGCTTAGATGATTCAGCCGAGCAGAAAATGGAGCTGATCAACAAGTTAAGAAGTGCAGGATGCGATATACCTGACCCGATGACAAATCGGCGATGGGTTACTGTCGGTCAATTTACTGATGAATATGATAACACTTCTATGAAAAATACAACGATGCCTAAACCGAGCCCTCTAAGCAATAGGAAGGAATTAATTAAAGCTATTGCCGAAGGTCAGATAGCAACTATTGAGTTAATTGAAGCAAATATATATATCAAAGATAATCCGACTGTAAGCGGGATACAGAACATAGGCGCAACCATGGCTGCCCGAAATGCACTAGGCCGATATGAATCTGCTCTCAATGCTATTAATACGGAAAAACTTGTTGCCGGTACCGCTTACGCCGGACTCATTAACCCACTTATAATTCTTATGCAGTCTGGCGTAGCTTCTATTGAGAGTAAATCTGACTTAACACTCTTCAGGTCTCGATTAGAGGAGAATGTCAGGGAGACAGTAAAATCGATTGATGAACTCGGCCAATAAGGCGCAAACACCTGATTTCCATCTAGCTATTTTGTCATTCCATCAACCGGACTAAACTTCTTAGGTGCTAGAATGTAATTAGAGAGGTGCCACATGAAAATCAGCGCCCGCAACGTACTCAAAGGCAAGGTCAAATCCATCAAGCCGGGATCGGTTAACGACGAGATCACCATGGTGCTCTCCGGCGGGGACGAGATAGTCGCCATCATCACCAAAGCATCCAGTAAAAGTTTAAAGCTGGCCAAAAACAAGAAGGTCTATGCGATTATCAAGGCCAGCAGCGTCATGATAGGTACCGACTGACCTAAATATTGACAGCTGCGTTTCAAGCTAATAAACTGTGCCCGATATCCGATGAACAGCCGGGATAAAAGGCCTAACTTCTTCATCCGCGAGATACCCTTTATCGTTCTGCTCGTTTTCTGGGTGATCTACGCCGGGATCGAGATCATACGCAGCAGGTTCGACCTGCTCACCTCCGTCATACCCACAGGGCTGTTCATCATCGCCTATGTGCTGGTGCGCCTGATGTCCAAAGAGCAGAAAGGCGGAGGTTGAGGGACATGGACACCTTTCTGGCTCTGGAACTCATTGCGCTGGCTCTCACCGGGCTGCTGATCTGGCACAGCGCACGCACGCGGGGCGCGGCCTTTACCTGGATGTTCTTCCTGGGTGGAGCATTCCTGGGTCTGGTCCGGGAGAACATGGTAGCACAGGTTGCCGCCCTCAATCTCTATTCATATAATCCAGCTACTTTCCACCTGTGGGTCGGCGCTGCGCCACTCATCCTGGTGGTCTTCTGGTCATATACCATTTACCTGGCTCTGACGTTCTCCGAGGTCATTGTCGGGGGCGATCTAATCGGCGGCAGGCGCAGGGTCCGGGTCGTCCTGCTGGCCATGGTTTTCATGGCATCCTATGCATGCCTGAACGAGGCCTTTGCCAGCATCTATCCCATGGTACTGTGGAAATTCAAGCCGGCGCTCACCATCTGGGGAGGCACGCCGGCCATGGTGCTATGGGGCTACGCGGGCATGGCGCTGATCTTCCTGTTGGCGCTACTGCTGGTGTATAAACTGCGCATACGCACAATCTACCGTGTGATGGTCTTCTGCGCCTCGGTCATTGTAATGATCCCCCTGCACCTGCTCTGGATCGCCATCTTCCGCCTGGCTACTTCCACCATCGGTTGACAAAGCTGATCAATTTAGGAGTTCACCAGGCAACCATGATAGAATGTCGCCGTTGAGCGTCAGGAGCAGAAAGTGACGAGAGAAAGAAACGGCGTATATGTGTGGGTTACCTGGCTCTCCAAATTGATGGCGGGTGAGACCACCTGCCAGTGGTCACCCTGGTTCAAAGCACATCATACGGAGTACGGCAGGGCGCCGGGAGATTTCCAGCTGGCCGCCTGGACGGCAGAACACACCAGGATCCTTGATGAGGTATCGAAAGAACGGGAAAAGCAGGGAGAAACGGTCTACAGGGAGGGGCAAAACAAATTCCTTGCCAAGAGGCCATCTGGCCTGGCTGTTGCAGGTACGCCCGACCTGATATCGATGGAGTCACAATCAGGACACTGCACGGTGTTTGATATTAAAACAGGTAACCCCAGGCAGAGCGATATCATCCAGGTAGCCCTGTATATGATGTTCTTGCCCTACGCGACCGGTCTTTACAAGGGCAAAAAGCTTGACGGCTGTGTCGTTTACAAAACCGGACACTCCGAGGTACCGCACCATATCATCGATGACAAGTTCAAGAAAAATGTGACCTATTTCCTCAACATCCTGGAGTCCTCCGTCCCGCCATCAAAACTTCCTTCACACACAGGCTGTTCATGGTGCGACCTGACGACCGCCGATTGCCCCGAAAGGGTGGACGGCGAGGATGATGTTGTGACCGAGCCGGGGCAGGACTTTCCGCTGTAACATTTGGCATAGGGGTAAGCAAATATGAACCGCTGGCAGAAATTAATTAACCGACCGGGCGTGATCATCGCCGACGGCGCCATGGGAACGATGCTGCAGGAGGCGGGCCTCTCGCCGGGCGACCCGCCCATGCTCTGGAACGTGGACCAACCCGGCCGCGTCCGCGCTGTGCACCGAGCCTACCTGGAGGCCGGCGCCAGGATACTGCTGACCAATACCTTCAACGGCAACCGCTTCCGCCTGGCCGGCCACGGCCTGGAAGCGCGGGGCGATGAACTCAACCGCGCCGGCGCACAAATACTCCGCGCTGAGATCGTAGATTACCTTGCAAAGGCAGGCCCGGGAATTCAAGAGCCGGTGGTGGCAGGCGATATCGGTCCCACAGGTGAGATCATGGCCCCGCTGGGGAAGTTGTCCTTCGGTGATGCCGCCGACGGGTTCGCCCGGCAGGCCGGGTCGCTGATCTCCGGGGGCGCCGACGTGATCTGGATCGAGACCATGGCCGACATGGAGGAGGTGCGCGCAGCGGTGGAGGGGACGCGCAGGGCATCGGCTGATATACCGGTAATCGTCACTATGACGTTCGATACGCACGGCCGGACCATGATGGGCGTCAAGCCGGAAATCGCCGCAACCAGACTAGTAGAATGGGGTGCGGCAGCCCTGGGAGGCAATTGCGGCAACGGTCCCGATGAGATGCTGGCGGCTATAAGCAAAATACACGCCGCAGCGCCCGGCGCGTTGCTCGTGGCCAAGTCTAATGCCGGCATGCCGGAATTCGTGGACGGCGCAACTGTGTACCGCGCCTCACCCGAGCTAATGGCAAGAAGCGCCGTTCAACTTCGTGACGCCGGCGCACGCATCATCGGCGGTTGCTGCGGTACAACGCCTGCGCATATCGCCGCCATGGCGCGGGCAACTACTCCGTAGGGGCGTACCTTCAGGTGCGCCCTCTTTCGGGCGGGTTTAAAAACCCGCCCCTACAGCAGGTCGAAGAACATGGCCGGCTTCCTGCGCTCCACCAGCTTCTCGGCGTTGAAGGCGATACGCAGCAGCAGGTCCTCGTCCCACCAGCGCCCCATGGCCTGCATGCCTATGGGCAGACCGATGCTATCGTAACCTGCAGGGAAGCTTATGGCGGGCAGTCCCGCCAGGTTGCCGGGGAAGGCATAGCGCATGACCTCCGTCGTGCTGGCAAGGTCCGACCAGCCGCCCTGCGCGTCTTTCAGCAACACCTCCGGTGCGGTGATCCCCGTAGACGGCGTCATGATCGCATCGACATCACCAAGAATCTCCCTGAATGCGGACACGACGCGCGTGCGGATGCGCTGGGCCTTGATGTAGTCGTCGGCTGTGCAAATCCGCCCCAGGCTGAGGCTGACGCGCACCTCCGCGCCGAAGTCTTTCCTGTGCTCGGGATAGTTATTCATGGAGGCCGCCATCTCGCTTAAAATGGTTATGGCATGGGCGACGCGCATGGTATCAAGGCCGGGAATGACGATCTGCTTAACCTGCGCCCCCGAGCTGGCCAGCTTCTCCAACAATATGTCGCAGGCCCGCACCACCTCGGGCGAGGCATGCTCAAACCAGGGCCTGTAAACGCCAAGCCTGACGCCCTTGAGGTCCCCCCTGTTCCACTGCTCCAGCGTCACGGCAGGCTGGTGCAGCGAGTTCGGCTCCCGTGCGTCCGGACCTGCCATGCAGGCGTACCCGATGGCTGCGTCCTCTACCGTGGCCGCGATGGGGCCGAGGTGAGCCACGCTCCAGCAGAGCGGGGCCGCTCCATATTCGCTGACGCGCCCGAAGGTTGGCTTGAGCCCGACCACTCCACAGAGCGAAGCCGGTATGCGTATGGATCCGCCGCCGTCAGCGCCCACAGCAAGCGGGCAAAGCCCGGCCGCAACTGCGGTGGCAGACCCGCTGGAGCTTCCTCCCGTGTCATGCTTGGGGTTGTAGGGGTTGCGCGTCGAGCCGAAGTTGACGTTCAGCCCGTCGGGATTGATGCCTATCTCGTGCATATTGGCCTTTCCCAGCAACAGCGCGCCGGCCGCCCGCAGCCTGGCGACGGCCGTTGCGTCCTGTTTGGCCGGCGCTTTTCCGAAAAATTTAGTTCCCACGGTGGTGGGATAGGGCACCATGTCCACCTCGTCCTTGACCGCCACCGGCACGCCATCCAGCACGCTCAGGGGCTTCTTATCCTTCCAGCGCTCGGCCGAGGCCCGCGCCTGCTGAATGACATCACCTTCATTGACTGCAAGGAAGGGACGCAGCTTCAGATTACCTGCGTCGGCCTGTTTAATGGCCTCCAACGCCTTTTTAGCAATATCCTCCGGGTTGGCCTTGCCCTCTTTGTAGGCCCTGGCATAGTCCCTGGCAGTCCTGAATGGCGTGGCTGTCGCACTGCCCTCTATCTTGTTAAGCGCCTTGAGGTCAGGCCCTTCCTCAGCAGCGGCCTTCTTATCCGCAAAGAAAATAGGAAATACTGTCGGTGACTCCTCCGGTGACAGGGCACGGAAATCTGTTATACCACCGCTTTTCAGCATGGACGGCATGATCAGCGCCCTCAGCAAGCCGCTATCAAGCGCGCCCGCCATAAAAGATAGTCCTCCTCCGGTCAACCTGGGCAATTTCACGGATTTAAGGTCGTAGTTACTCGTTCCGCTCATCTCAACCTCCTTCAATTTGTGGATCAGCCGCCAGTATATACCCGTTCCGGCCAGACAGGCAAGGGTTGGGCAGCCGCGGGCGCACCTGAAGGTACGCCCCTACGCTTGTGTAGGGGCGGGTTTTTAAACCCGCCCGCAATTTTCAGTTAAAAACCGTGCCAGGAGCAGATCTCGCTCAGCGGCACCCTTTCCGTCCTGAATTTGTTCACGACGGCGTCCGGGTCGGGGTAGCCGATGGCGATGGCAATCACTATCTGCTTCGACTCCGGGATATTCAGCTTCTGCCTGACTGTATCCGGGTAGCTGATGCCTGCGGCCAGCATGATCGAGCCCAGGCCGTAATGCAGGGCGGCTAAACTAATAGTCTGCGACACCAGCCCGATATTCATGATAGCCCAGTCGCTGACATCCCGCTCGGTGTAAATACAAATGACATCGGGCGCGCCGAAAAAACGGTACATGCTTACGAACCAGTCGAGTTGCTTTTCCACATCCTCCCTGCCTATGCCCATGTGCTCATACAACCTGTACCCGTTACGGCTGCGCCGCTCCTTGTGCTTTCCCGTCCATTCAGGATAGGGTATATCCGCGTTGCGCTCGTCCTGCGCGAAGGCCCGCGCTGCCAGTGTTTTCCGCAGGTCCTCCACTACTTCACCGCCCGCCACCGCGAACTCCCAGGTCTGCGTGTTGGCCCAGGAAGGCGAACGCTGCGCAACGGTCAGCAACTCCTCCAGGATGTGCTTCGGTACAGGGTCGGGCTTGAAAGCCCGCACGCTGTATCTGGTATTTATGGCCTCGATTATCTCCATACCGTCACCCCCGGTTAGCAATTTTGTTCATCGCTGCCTCAATATTATATTCCAATGCAGGATTGAAAACCCACCCTGCGCTGCGCTTCCGGCAGGGGCGTTTCAAGATGAAAAGACGTAAAATATCGTCATGACTGATGACGGTATCGTCGATCTGGTGCTGCGCAACGCCGGCGCCATAACGTTCGACCCGCGCCGCCCGCAGGCTAGGACGATCTACATCCAGGGTGGACACATCCTCAAGGTCAGCGGCAAAGATGTAGATCCGAAGATGGGCCTTGCTGCCGCGCAGGTCATCGATTGCCGCGGAAGGACGGTCATCCCGGCCTTCCACGATGCACACTGCCACGTGGCGGCCTACGCCGAGAGCCTGCTCAATATCGATCTCAGCCCTGCCTCCGTCAAATCCATCGAAGATATCGTGAGCAGGATCAAAGCGGCGGCGGCAACCCTGCCGGCCGGCGCCTGGATCAGGTGCTCCGGCTACAACGAGTTCTACCTTGAGGAGAAAAGGCATCCCACCCTGTATGACCTCGACCGCGCCACAACCGATCATCCGGTAAAGCTGACCCACCGCAGCGGGCATGCGCACGTGCTCAACAGCACAGCCCTGGCGCTGGCGGGCGTCACCGGACGCAGCGGGGAGCCGCCGGGCGGCATGATTGAACGCGACCTGGAGACCGGTGAGCCCAACGGCCTGCTCCTCGACATGGGCCCTTACCTGGCCGAAATGATTCCCCGGGTCGGTGACGCCGAACTCGAAGGGGCCGTGTCACGCGCCGGCCGGACTCTGCTAAGCCTGGGCATTACCACGGTGCAGGATGCTTCGCCGGGCAACGGACCGGAGCGCCGGGCCAGGTTCCTGGACTGGAAAAAGCGGGGCCTATTCCCGCCGCGCATCGTCATGATGTCCGGACCGGGAAAGGCAGGACGGCTGCAGCAAAGGGAAGAGTTTAACGAGCAGGGAATCGGTCTTATCAGGGGTGCAGTCAAGATCATGCTGGACGAGGTCAGAGGCAGCCTGAATCCTTCGCAGGAAGAGCTTAACCGCCTGGTGCTGGAAATACAGGATCAGGGCCGGCAGGCGGCCATCCACGCCGTGGAAGAGACCACCATCGAGGCTGCCATTACGGCCCTGGAATATGCAGCAAGGCAGCGCCCGGGCAAAGGCCGCCGTCACCGCCTGGAGCACTGTTCGGTGTGCAGGCCCGCGGCCGCCGCACGGCTATCACGCCTGGGAGCGATTGTAGTAACCAACCCGGCCTTTATCTACTACAGCGGCGAGCGCTACCTGGCAACAGTTTCGCGGGGACAGTTAAGCCACCTCTACGCCATAAAGGACATGCTGAATGCGGGAATCGTGGTGGCGGCGGGGTCGGACGCGCCGGTGGCCGGGGCCGACCCGCTTAAGGGCATCTACGCTGCCGTGACCCGTCTAGCTGAAAACGGGAGGCAGGTTGCGCCGTCTCAGGCCGTTTCAGCCATGGACGCGCTTAGATTGTACACAGTCGACTCCGCTTACTCGTGCTTCCTGGAAGGTAAGCTGGGGAGCCTGTCGAGAGGCAAACTCGCCGACCTGGCTGTGCTGAGCGGGGACCCACTGCGCGCAAGTGACGAGGAAGTGAAAAACCTCAGGGTGGAGATGACCCTTTTGGACGGAAAAGTAGTCTACGGCAGGGCCGATTAGCCTATCACGCCCTGTGCAACAAGCAGGTTGAAACGTCCTTCATCCATGCCCAGCAGGTCCAGGAAAACCCGCCGGTTGTCGGCGCCCAGCAGCGGCGCGGCGCTGACAAAGAGCGCCGGCGTGCCGCTCATCCTGATGGGATTGCCGTCGGCACGTATTATACCCAGGGACGGGTGTTGCAGCTCGATGAAGAAGCCCCGGTCATACAGCTGGGGGTCGGCGGCCAGGTCCGAGGCGTCGTTGACGGCCGCAGCCGGCACACCTGCCTCCTGCAGCACCTGCATCAGCTCCCGGTCGGTGTGAGCGGAGGTCCATTCCCCGATCAGCCGGTCCAATTCCTCCGCCTTTTCTAAACGTCCCGGGAGGTCAGAGAACTTTTGCTGCTGCGCCCATGCGGGATCGCCCATAGCGCGGCAGAGGGAGCGCCATTCTTCGTCGTCGTAGACCGCGATAACGCACCAGCGGTCGTCTCCCCTGCAGGGATAACATCCGTACGGTGCGGCGGTCTGCCGTGACGTGCTGTTGCCATGCGGACCGTCGTCGCGGCCGCCCAGGGAGAGGTTGATCAACTCCGGGCCGAGGGTGCTGCAGGCGGCCTCCAGTTCGGAAATCTCGATATACTCACCCTGTCCGGTTGCATCCCTGCGGCGCAGGGCGGAAATGGCCGCCAGTGCCGCGTAAAGGCCGGAAATGTGGTCGGCAAGGGCGAACCCGATGCCGCAGGGCCTGCCCTGCGGGTAGGAAGTGAGCCTGGTAAGACCGGAAAGCGCCTGAACGGTCGGCCCCAGCGCTGCATAGTCCTGCCAGGGCCCACCGCGGCCGAATCCAGACAGGCTGACCATCACCAGGCCCGGGTTGGCTTCCTTCAGCCGCTCGTAATCGAGTCCCCAGTTACGCATCACGCGCGGCGTGAAGTTTTCCATGACGATATCGCATTTCCTGACCAGATCGATAACGATCTCCCTTGCCGCCGTCTTGCCCAGGTCCAGTGTAATGCCCAGTTTGTTGCGGTTCCAGGCGGCGAAATATCCTGTTTGATTGTCCTCGGCCCCGGTGGCGGTGTCTTTCGACTGAACTTTTATAACCTCGGCGCCGAAGTCGGCCAGCAATCGCGTAGCATAGGGCCCGGCCAGCATCCAGGTGAAATCCAGAACGCGTACTCCATGTAGGGGCGTACCTTCAGGTGCGCCCGCACGTTCGGGCGGGTTTAAAAACCCGCCCCTACAGGATTGCTCATGCTCGCCTACGAAAGGCGCCCGCCGCCATTCATGGGCACCCGTCCCCGATGTCGCGATGACGGGCCGCAGGACCTCGAACCCCTGCGGCGCCAGAGGGTGGGCGGCCGGCACGAAGTACTGCCTGGCCCGCAGTTGTACGTTCTGAACAACATCCCCTGTTGAGCCGACCGGCGCCCAGGGGTAGCGCATGTCCTGTCCCAGCTTGAAAAGTTCGGCGCTGCCGTGCTGGCAGGACCAGAAGGTCAGCACCTCCTGAATGTCATCGATATGCAATCTGCGGTAACTCTCATCTCCCCAGGCAGGTTGATTCAATTCTGCGGCCATATCGCGGCGGGCGAGCAGCTCCACCAGCGTATCCCACTCGCGGTTGAAAGTCATAAAGATATAGCTGTCGCGGCAGGGAAAGAGGTCGGCCGCCCCGTTCCATTGCAGGCTGCCCTGCCGGCGGGGGACCACGTTGTCATGGAAATACTGCACCATAACGTATTCAAGGGCGGCGGCGGCAGCCTCCTGCAGCGAGATGTCGATGTGCTGCCCTTGCCCCGTCAGTTCCCGCCGGCGCAGTGCCAGCAGTATGCCGCAGGCAGCAAAAAGTGAAGCCAGGTAATAGGGCTGCTCGCCGTAGGGCTGCAGCGGCTGCCTGCCGGGCAACCCGCAGACGTACATCTGGCCGCCCGCGGCGGAAGCTGCCAGCCCGCATGATTTATAGCGGCTGTAAGGTCCGGCCTGTCCAAAGCCGGTTACGGATGCTATGACCAGGCCAGGGTTAATGCTGTTTAACTGCTCATATCCGAGGCCGGATGCTGCAAGGAAGCCGGGCGGGTAAGACTCAACCACGACATCGCAGGATTTTACCATTTGAAGGATGCGTTCCCGCCCCGGCGGGGCGGAGGGGTCAGCGGTTATGCCGAGCTTGCCCGCATTTTCGTACCAGAACGAGAGACTGCGTTCAGGACCGGGCTCGCCGGCCAGGAAAGGCCCGGCCAATCGGGCGATGCTGCCTCCCGGCGGCTCCGCCAGGATGACCTCAGCTCCCAGGTCTGAGAGCAGCCTGCAGCAGAACCCGGTCCAGCGGCCGGACAGCTCGAGGACGCGTATTCCGGACAGCGGTTGAGGGTATAGCGGAGGCCGGGACATAATGCCCTAATTATGTCATTGAGCGGTGGGCGAAGCAACGCCCAAATTGCAGGGGCCTACCTTGAGGTGCTCCCGCATGTATTGTCAGTCTGATGAGGGGAGCGCCTTGGGTTTCTGCAGCTCCATCTCTTTGCCGTCGCAGGTAACAGTGCCTTCTCCGGCCTTGGTGCACAGCACCTCGCTGCCGCAGACCTCGCACTTGAATCTCTTGCCAAGCTGGTTAGACATGTTATCTCTCCTGTAAGGGTCTAAACCCTCTTACTTCTTCTGTTCCATGGGCTGCCCGCAGCAGGTCACCTGTCCGTTGCCGCCTTTGGTTACGATAAACTCGGAGCCGCATTTGCTGCAACTGTATTTCTTACCGATCTGGTTGGCCATTGTAAAATCCCTCCGGACTATTATTTTAGTCTCAATTCTGCTTTCGTGCAAAACGGAGCTACAGCTCCATCTCATGGAAATCAGCGGCCACCGTCAACCGTGCAGCCGTCATTTTCTGCACATCCTCCGGGGTTATGCCCGGTATCGCCTCCTTTAGCAGCAACCCTTGCGGAGTCACCTCGATCAGAGCATAGTTGGTCACGATCACATCCACGCACTCTTTAGCTGTCAACGGGTAGTGACACACGTCCACTATCTTGGGCTCGCCGGCCGGCGTGAAGTGCTCCATGGCCACGATCAACCTGGTGGCGCCCACGGCCAGGTCCATCGACCCGCCGATGTTGCCCGTCTTGCCCAGGCCGCGGGCCGGGTTATTCCATCCGGCCAGGTCGCCTTTGGCCGACACCTGCAGGGCGCCCAGCACCGCCACGTCCATGCATCCGCCCCTGATCATAGCGAACGATGTTTCAATGTTAAAATAACAGCTGCCGGGCATCTCGTGTACAAACTGGCAACTGGCGTTGATACGGTCCTGGTCCTGATCCCCCTCCTCCGCCAGCGGCCCGCACTTCAGCATGCCTATCTCCGACTGGATGATGATATCCCTCCCTTCTATCCAGTTGGAGACCAGCGTCGGTATGCCGATCCCCAGGTTGACATAGCACCCGTCCTCAAGCATATTTGCTATGCGCAGGGCGATCATCTCACGCTCAAGCGGAGGCATCTCCGGTACGACAACTTTATTCATCTTGCTCATATCAATCTCCGGATCAATGAATCTTATACGGACGCTTGATAAAACTCGGGCCTGCCCGTCTCCACTACCCTCTTCACGAATATACCGGGTGTGTGTATGAAGTTGGGATCGAGATCGCCGGCTTCCACCAGTGTCTCCACCTCGGCAATGGTTACCTTCCCGGCCATGGCCATGGCGTTATTGTAGTTCTGCGCCGTGTACCTGTAGACAAGGTTGCCCTCGCGGTCGCCCTTCCAGGCATGCACGAAGGCGAAATCCACGTGAAGGGCCAGCTCCAGAAGGTTCTCCACCCCATTGAATACCCGCACCTCTTTACCCTCCGCAACCACCGTCCCCACACCGGCCGGCGTGTAAAACCCGGGTATCCCTGCGCCTGCGCAGCGCAATTTCTCGACAAAAGTACCAATGGGGTATATTTCAAGCGTTATCTTACCACTGCGCACCGCCTGCTCGAAGGGGTGCTGGCCGCCTTTGCTGGCCGAGCGCGGGAAAGGATAATTACAGATAGCCTTCCTTATCTGTCCATTAGTGACCAGTTCCAGCATTTCCTCGTTGCCCGTGCCCACCTGCTGAGCCACCACGGTCAGGTTTTTCACGCCCTTTTTAGCCAGCGCCCGGGTCAGCGCGACCGGTTTCCCGGCAGAAAAGAAACCGCCGAAAGCTATGACCGCTCCGTCCGGAATGTCTGCAATAGCCGACTCCACCGAAGTATAACTCTTGTCCATAAGTTACCACCTGCGTATTAAGATAATTTTCTGCACCGGTATACTATCACTTGGCTTGGCCGAGCGCATCAACCAGAGGCAGCACCTTCGCAGTATAGTAGGCCTGTGCCTCATTTTTATCGATTATGGCCTGCTTCTGCGATGTATACCCGGCCGACTTCTGCGGATCTGTGGCCATACTGGCCTTCTCCAGCACCGTGAGCCTGAACAGGTCCTGCTCCGGGTACCTGGCAGCTACTCCATCCAGCAGGCTTACTGCTTTTTCCATATCCTTTTTCTGATAGGCTGCCATGCCCGCATACATCCGGTACTCAGAATTGGACGGGTCCATGGAGTAGGCCTTCTGTGCATATTCCGGGAAAATATCCAGCCTGGATAAGCGGAAGGCCTTGTAGGCTACCGTAAATTGTGCATTGGCATCATCCTTGTATTGCCCGGCAAGGTCGATAAAGGCTTCCAGTTTTTCCGTACCGCTTATCAACCGGTTCTCAATCCGGGCCGCCTGTTCTATCACCGGTTTGATCGCTACAGCCGGCATGAAAAGCTCGGGCTGCCTGGAGAAGTCATCATAAAAGTGATAGATATCCTGACGAGCCGCATAGTACGGCCCGACAGCCATATAAAAGCCATCGCTTTTAGTATCGAAGATCATCATCTGCGAGGCTGCCCAGTTGCACACCGGGCGCTTTGTCCCGCACCATGAGTAATCTGTGCCGTCCGGACCCGTCTGGGCACGCACAAATTTGACCACATCTTCAATCGCATATACGGGCTTTTGCGGGTAGACGGATGCTACCGCTTCCCTGTCGATATTGCTGCTGCTGACATTTACCGACGCTACCTGCTGCTTTGCCAGCTCCGGATCGTAAATCCGGTTGAAATTCCATAGCAGGGAATCCTTGAGCTCGTTCTTTACCCAGGCTGTGGGAGTCAACTGGACCACCGCGCCACGGCCTGCCCGCAGGTCACTCCAGACGCAGCCGTAGGCGCCAATAGTATGGTACCTGTCGAAATACGGGTAGATCTGGTCAAGCGTTGACGCCTCTTCCATTACCGTGCGTATCAGGTAGGGCAAAGAGGAGCCATTAGGATCCGGTTTTTTAACATACAGGGTTTCTTCGCCGAAGGTTAAGCCCTTATCGCTGTAGCCCGTTTCCACCCCCATATACAGGGGCTGGTCCATGTGGGTTACGACGTTGGCCCCCTTGGCTTTATACCTGACGACAACCGTCATCTTGGCAAGTTCTTCACCACCGAAGGCAGCGGTATCGTTATTGCGTCCCTGGATGATCGAGCCGTCGGGACCCCGCATAAGCACGCCGGTGCAGCCCATCCCCATCCCGACATCGTAGAACAGACAGCAGGATATGACCGTGTCGTACGGCAAGCCGCAGCCGTCTGAAACACCCCTCATCTCATCCTGGTATTTCTGAGGCAGGCCGGCGGCCAGCTGGCGGGACTGGTATTTGATCAGCCCGACCAGCGCGGGGTAGGGTACGCCCATCTCGTCAGCGTTCCATTTAAGTATCTTAATCATAGAATCCGTGCCGTTGACAATCTCGGGTCGCAGTAATACGCCGTACTGAAGGCCCATCTCATAATAATCGCCGGAAACCTCAAGCATGGGCACGATCCCGGGATAGCGGTAGATTACACCCTCGTGGAAGGTGGACTTAACGCCTGACGTCGCGACCTGTTTGTCGTACCCCGTCTCTTTAATGTTGCCGGGAAAAGCAGCCAGGTCCGCAATAAAAACTGCCAGGATGATGACTAATATCGCCACTACGGCAAGGACACCCCATAATATTTTCTTTTTCACTTACTTCAACCTCCTTTCTTAATGTATGGAACTTTTTATCCTGCTGCCCAATATATTGTTTAAGAGTTGGATTTCATGTTCAATACAATCGCCAACCCCAGGCCCGCGCACCAGATATTTATGAATGCATTTAATATCGTATCGACTATGGTGCCGGCGTACATTCCATTCTGTATGTTGTAGCTGAAGTCCAGTATACCCAGGAACAATAATGCGCCGGCCGCCACAGCGGAAAGTCTGATGCCCAGAGGCCTTCCTCTGAGCAATAATATGCCCGCCCAGAACAACAGAACTGACAGCAGGACATCAGGCAGGACAAAAGAACGTGAATAACTGAGCCAACCAAGAGGCGGTTGATCGGGCGCCATGCCCAAGGTAAAAACGAGAACCCACCATAAGAGAAGACCTGATGCTGTTGCAATCTCAAGGGACGCTATTAGTTTAGAATTGTTCATATTTCCTCCTCCAATCTACTCAAACAACATTTTTATTTGGGTCCAATTTTTCTAAAGCCCCAGCAGTCTGGCCGCGTTCAGACCCAGCCATTTCTCCTTGACCTTGTCCTTGAGCGGCAGGGCCTTCAGCTCATCGATGCAGCGCTGCCAGGGTATCATGTCGTCCGTGGCGAAGAGCACCCTGTCCTGCAGCAGGCTGTTGCCGTAGACCATCAGCGGGTCCCACCCGGTGCCGGGTGTGCCGATGTACTTGGGGGATACCGCGCCGATCTCGATGTAGACGTTCTTGTGCTTCCAGGCCACGGCCACCATCTCGGATACCCAGGGCCAGCCGCCGTGATTGCCCACGATTTTTAAATCGGGGAAATCGCAGGCCACATGGTCTATATATATAGGACGGCTGAAATCGATGCTGCGGTCGATGGTAAAGTTGATGGAGGAATGGATGGTCACAGGTATACCCAACTCCTGGCACTTGGCATACACAGGGTACAATCTCCTGTCATTGGGATACATGCGCTGAGCCCAGGTCTGGAAGTTGACGCCGCTGAAGCCACGCTCCTTGACCTCGCGCTCGACCACCTTGACCATATCATCGTCCTCCAGTGCATTAACGGTCAGGTAATAGCGCGGGAACTTCTTGGGATATTTCTTGGCAATTTTATAGGTTGCATCATTCAGCTTCCGGTAATCACCCAGCGCCCATTCCGCCTGCAGCACGGCGCATGTGACGCCGGCAGCGTCCATGGACTTGACCATGCTCTCGGCGGTCACATCATACATGGCCGACACTTCATAAGCAGACTCTGCGTAGCCCCTCATAAAGCTGTTCAGGAATAAACGCTTGGCTTCCTCGACGTCGTCAACCCATTCGCGTAAGGGTACAGTAACCCGGAAATCTATGATCATCTCGCTGCTCCTCGCATAATTATTTACGCTTGGTCTTATCCAGAGCTGCCTTAGCCCGCATGGCGGCCTCCATGCCGGTCAAGGTGAGGACCACGTCATGCGCCTCCATCTCCATCTGTTGCTCATAGTCCTGGTAGGTGCCGTAATTGAGCTGACGCTTGGCCAGTTTTATGGACAGGGACGAATTAGCCGCAACTTTCTTGACCAGGTCCATGGCGGTGCTGTCCAGTTCCCCCGGCGGCACCACTCTGTTGACCAGGCCCCACTGCTCGGCAGTGAAGGCATCGATCCTCTCGTTGGAGAAGATCATCCACTTGGCCCTGCCTATGCCTATCAGCAGCGGCAGCAGCTTGGTGCCGGCGTTGGTCACTCCGGCCCCCACGTTGGTCTCGGGGAAGCCGAATTTGGTACCCTCGGCTGCAATACGTATGTCGGCGCTCATGGCCCACTCACAGCCCGCTCCCAGTACGTAGCCATGGACGGCGGCCACGATGCATTTCTCCATGTTCAGCATGATGCGCGTGGTGTCCTGCAGGACCTCCACATGGCGCAGTATATCCTCCACCTGCATGCCCTGCGGGCTCTCTGAAAGGTCGTCTCCGGCGCAGAACGCCCGGCCCTCACCTTTGATTATTACGCCCTTAACGCTCGTATCCAGCGCCGCCTCGGCCAGGGCCTGGTGGAAATCCCTGGTCAACTGCACATTGATCGCGTTCAACACCTTCGGGCGGTTGAGCTTAATGACAGCTATGCCGTCGACTTTCTCGTAGATTACAGTCTCAAACACCATTGTTACCCCTCCTTGATTATCACTTGAGTTTCCAAATGGGCGGCCTCTTTTCAAAGAAAGCGGTAATGCCCTCCCTGGTATCGTCCATCTTCAGAATGGGCCCGGTGACGGCTTTAAACAGGGCCAGGCTGTCCTCCAGCGACATGTAGCGGGTCCTCCTGTTGATCTCCTTGCAGGCCCACAGTGCAACCGGGCCGTTGCCGCAGATTTTTTTGGCCAGGGCTGTGGCGGTAGTAATTAGTTCAGCCGGCTGGACCAGACGGCTGACCAGCCCGATCCGGTAGGCCTCCTGCGCGCTTAACCGCTCCCCGGTCATGAGCACCTCCATGGCCGTGGAGGCCGGTATCATGCGCGACAGCATGATCGAGGCGTAGGCATCTACCGTGTTCAGCTTCTGGTCCGGCGTGCCGAGTGAAGCCTTCTCCGAGGCGACCCGGATATCGCAGCACAGTGCCAGCGTGAAGCCGGCGCCCAGGCAATAGCCGTTGACTGCGGCGATGAGCGGTTTTTTAATGTTGGCCAGTTGCCAGTCGTAATCGGCCTCCCAGTTCACCCCCAGTTCGATGTGCTCGGGGTCGGTCAGGTCCGCCCCGGCGCAGAATGACCTTTCCCCGGCCCCGGTAACTATTCCCACGTAAAGATCATTATCGGCATCGAAGTCGTGCAGCGCCTCGATCAGCTGGCGGCTGAGCTCCACGCTCATGGTATTCAGCTTATCAGGACGGTTAAGCGTTATATACGCTACATGTTCCTTCTTCTCGTAGATGAGAATAGACATATGCTTCTCCTTGCCACATTGGCGGCCGGTCCGGATTTATCTCATTCCTCGTGTAGGGGCGTACCTTCAGGTGCGCCCGCTGTCGGGCGGGTTTGAAAACCCGCCCCTACGTTTAAGTTTATTACAGTATGACCTTTTTTTCCTTGAAGTTGCCTATATCCTCCCAGCTGTATCCGAACTCCAGCAGCACTTCCTCCGTGTGCTGGCCGAACTCGGGCGCACCGAACGGCGTGCGCTCCGGTGTGCCCTTGAGCTGGATGGGGCAGCGGATGCCCTTGACTTTACCGTAGCCGAAATGATCGTACTCGACGATGTAACCGTTCTCCAGGGCCACGGGATCTTTGATCACCTCGGTGGGGGTCTGCGCCGGCGCCCAGATCAGGCCGTTCTCATCGAATTTGGGGGCAAAATAGTCACGCGGATGCTTGGCAAATTCGGCGTCCAGCAACTTGATCAATTCGCCGCTGGATTTGCACCTGTCACCATGTGTAGGATACTTGGTCAGCCAGTCTTCCCGGCCCACGCTCTTACACACGCCCGGCCAGAAGCGGTCGGTCTGCAACATCTGGAACATGAACCACTTGTCGTCTTTGGCCGCATAAGTGTTATACAGCGGGTTGCCCCCGGTAAACCTGGACTGCCTGCCCAACTCCATGTTATACACGAGCGCGCCCTGCACGTCGATGCCTGCAACCCACATGCCGTTGCCGTAAAGCGACAGCTCGACTAATTGGCCCTTGCCGGTTTTCTCCCTGGAATAAAGCGCCAGTGAAATAGCCCCCAGCGCAAAGACGCCGGTGGTGTTGTCACCCATCGCGCCTCGCAGAGGGACCGCCGGGGTGCCCGGCTCACCCATGGTGGACATGATGCCCGACCGCGTCCAGAAGGCTGTTTCATCGAAAGCCTGCCAGTCGGCGCCCGGACCCTTTGAGCCATACCCGGTGATGTTGCAGTAGACCAGGCGTGGGTTCAGCTTGCTGAGCGTATCATAATCCATCCTGGCCCGTTTGAGAGTGGAGGGCCGCAGGTTGGCCAGGAAGACATCGGCCTGTCCCACCATTTTGTGCATTATCTTACGGCTCTCTTCCTGCTTGAGGTCGAGCGTGATGCATCGCTTGCTGCGGTTGGCCATCTCCCACATCCAGTTATACCCGATATCCAGCTCCGCAGGCAGTACGCCCGATGAGAACATCGCTCGTAGCGGGTCGCCCTCAACCGGTTCCACCCTGATAACATCGGCGCCGTGCTCGCCCAACCACATCCCGCAGGTGGGACCGGCAAACCAGGTGGAAAGCTCCACCACCTTTATTCCGTCCAGTGCTGATGCCATGATAATCCTCCTCTGAGTACTATATTTTTCTCAATATCTGATGCCCGGCAATTTAGCTTATCTATACGGCCGGAACGGGTTTTCAAATCAAAATCGATGCCGCTGCCGGGACCCGGACATCCAGCTACAGGATGCGCCGGGCCCCGGCCATGTGTATATTCAATTACCGTATTGCCACAAACAGGCCCGGCCTGTTTATGATATCGAGAGTTTCTCCTCTGCTTCAGCCAGCGTGGCATCAGCGATCTTGGTCAGGTTAGCATCAAGATCTATGCCCTTGCTCTTTAGATATGATTTACGGATTACATACCAGATGACGCCGATTACCAGTACACCCACTAAGACCATGACGACCCAGGGGACCTGTGTAGGGTTGCCTTGCTTATCCATCATATCAAGCAGGACACCCATCAGGAATATGAAGCCTGAAGTTATAGCAGTCCCGATAAAGGTGAACCAGCGCCAGAAACCGTTGAATTTAATGATGGCCTTTTTGTACAGGTCAGGCAGTTTCTTGGGGATGCGCAGCACGCACCAGGCCAGCACGATCTGTATGATCGCCAGGGACAGCACGGCCGCCAGCGCATACTTGTCGATTGTCTGCGCCAGGCATATGCCCGCAACCTCGATGATTAGCACGATCAGTATGGCCACGTCAGGACTCTTGAACTTGGGATGAAGGTGTGCCAGTGCCTTGGGGAAGAGTCCGTCGCGCGCCCATGCCAGCAGGTCGCGTCCCGCCGACCAGGTGAGGGCATTGACGGTGGTGAGGATGGCGCCCATGGCCGCGATGAAGATGACCCAGATGCCCCAGCCCGGCATCAACCTGGCGGCATCGAGCATGACGGCCGGTGCGCCCGCCTTGACGACAGCCTCAGCGCCCATGGATGCTACCAGGGCAAACGGCTGGAGAATATAGAGAATAAGGATTATGATGAAGGCCAGGACCAGGGCCAGCGGCAGGTTGCGCCGGGGATTTTTGACGTCGCCGCCGATATCCGCCAGTGCTACCAATCCTGCCCAGGACATGCTGGCCAGCACGGTTGCTACAATGAACATCATCGCGCCACCGGTGAACATGGGCGTCATGTTTACCGGGTTGTAGTGGGCCGAGCCGACTATACCGTAAATGATCATACCGATGACGAAGGCCACGAACATGACGCTCTGCACTACTGCGGCTAACTCCACTCCCAGGAAGTTAAGCGCCGCGAAGAAGGCTACGCACAATATTGGAAGGATAAAGGGATTGATGGTAAATGTCGGGTCAAACGACTGGATGAAGGCAGTCACATACTGCCCGAATCCCACCGACACCAGAACGTTAGATGCGAGCAGTGAGAGCACCGCCGCGAAGGAGATAACCGCGCCCCAGGCCGGTCCGGCCACCCTGGTGGCGGTCACGAAGTTGGCCCCTGTAACCGGCAAGACCCCGGTTAGCTGCACTTCAAACAATACGACAAAGAGCGCGGGTATAGCAGCCAGGGCAAAGGCCAGGTAAAGGCTGGGGCCGGTAAAACCGACCAGCGTGGGCACCAGCACAAAGATCGAGGCCCCCACCACCAGTCCGGTAATCATGGCTACTGCCTCGAAAAGTCCCACTTTTCTCTGCATGATTTGGATTTTTGGTTCTGCCAAGTTCAACCTCCTTAATAAATACGCAGAATATTTAGAGTAAACCTGTTAGGTAATTGTTATTATTTTCTGCACACCTCCTTGGCGGTAATCTATGCCTCTAAGCTGCCGTTATATAGTCCATGCAAGATGAATTCGATCTGCTTTTGTATATACTGTTCCGATGTATAACGGGGACCCAGCCACCAGCGCCGGAAAGCCCACATATCACCAAGAACTATGATGTTATGCGCCGCCAGCGCGGCGTCCTCTATTTTGTAAATGCCCTTCTGGCGTCCGCGCTCGATCAGCTTCTCAAATAACGACGCAAGTACCATCTCGTTGTCCATCAGCCTCTTTCTCTGATCATGAGGCAGGTTCCTGGTTTCCTGGTGCCAGAAAAGGACTACGCTTTGCGCCTCATTGGTATACTCCATATACAGCCCTATCGCCCGCCTCAGCGCTTCCTCCGGCTGCAGTTTAACCAGAGCTTCGGCAGTCACCTTTACAAATTCATTCGTCCCCGCTACAGCAAAATCGAGAAAGGACGTGATGATATCATCTTTGGATTTGAAATAATGGTAAAGCGTCCCCACCGTCATACCGCTGGCCTCCGCAATATCCCGCACACCGGTATTCAGGGTACCCTTTCTGATAAAAAGCCCGGCGGCAGCCTTGACTATCTCCCATTTCTTCTCACCCGCCTGCTGCCCGAGCTTATTCGCCAAGTCGCCATAAATGCCCAGCATGTCCAGCTCTTTACTCGTCATTTACACATCACCTTCTATCGCTCAATCAAGCGCTTGATTGACAGAGAGATTGTAAAACAGGGCGTGGGGTTTGTCAATAGGTCATTTTACGTATATTCGGATTGATATACTGAGGGGTAAGAAGCGCCCTGCCGGGATCGTTGTGGCTGGTTCAACAGCCGCAACGCGGCAGGGCGCTTAACTAAATGCCCTTAGTATTTGCAGATTATCCAGGATAACCGGCAGTGCTTACAGCGACAGTTTCTCCTCGGCTTCCGCCAGCGTGGCATCGGTCACCTTTCGCAGGTTTGCGTCGAGATCTATGCCTTTGCCTTTGAGATATGCCCTGCGCGAGACATACCAGATTGTGCCCAGCGCCAGGGAGCAGACGAAGATCAGCACCACCCACGGGAACCTGGTCGGGTCGCCCTTATCGTCCATCATATCAAGCAATATCCCGGCCAGCAGGATAAAGCCGGATGTAATAACCGCCCCGATATATATGAACCAGCGCCAGAAGGAATTGAACTTGAAAAGCGATTTCTTATACAGGTCCGGCAATTTCTTGGGAATATTTAACACGCACCAGGCCAGGATTACCTGGATCAGGCAGGTTGCCAGTACCGAGGCCAGAGCATATTTATCTATGGTGGCCGCAATCATCACGCCCAGCACTTCGACTATGATGACGAAAAGGATTGCCAGATCGGGTGTCTTGAACTTGCTCAGGTGGGCGACGGCCTTGGGTAACATGCCATCACGCGCCCAGGCCAGCAGGTCGCGTGAAACCGACCAGGTAAGCGCATTCACCGTCGTCAGGATAGCGCCCATAGCAGCGATAAAGATAATATAGATGCCCCAGCCCGGCAACAGTTTCCCGGCATCAACCATGATGGCCGGGCTGCCGATTTTGGCGGCCTCCTCCCAGTTCATCGTTGAAACCAGAGCCAGCGGCTGAATAGTATACAGCACCAGTATGATCAGGAATGAGATTATCAAGGCCAGCGGCAGGTTCCTGCGGGGATTCTTTACTTCACCGCCTATATCGGCCAGCGCCACCAGTCCCGACCAGACATAGCTTGCCAGCACAATCACCACCACAAACATTATCGGCCCCTTGGGGAATAGCGGCGTCATGTTGACCGGATTGAAATTTGCTATGCCGGTAATACCGAAGATGATCATGCCGATAACAAATGCCAGGAACAGCACCAGTTGTATCCAGCTTGCCAGGGTGACACCGAAATAGTTTATCGCTGCGAATAACACCATGATCGCGATAGCCAGGATTTTGCCGTCCATAGCAAACGAGGGGTCAAACGATTGGATAAAGGCTATAACATACTGCGAAAAGCCAACTGAAACCAGGATATTGGCAGATAGGATGGCCAGTACGGCCGAGAACGAGATGATTCCGCCCCAGAAGGGCGAAAGCACCCGGGTGACAGTTACGTAGTTAGCGCCGGTGACAGGTAAGGTGCCTGTAAGCTGTATCTCGTACAGCACCACGAAAAGTGAAGGAAGACAGGCAATCAGGAATGCCAGGAATACACTGGGACCGGTCATGCCCACGGTAGTCGGCACAAGGACAAAGATGCCGGCGCCAACCACCAGGCCCGTGATCATAGCTACCGTCTCAAGCAGCCCCACCTTCCTCTGTAAGATCTCAGGTTTGTTTTCCGCCAAGTTCAACCTCCTTAATAAATTATTCCGCTCCGCTACCTGACCAATAGAACCGTACTATGATAAGGAAAAGTTTAAACCCGTCTCCAACAGGTGTCAATATGCTGAGCCGCAGATCCAATAATACAATTACGCCCAGGGCCAGGTGAAAAGGATGCCCAGCACGATGCCCAGCATGGCCCCTGCGAAGACCTCCCACTTGGTGTGGCCGATGATCTCGGCCAGCCGCTGGGTGAACTCTTTGTCGCCCTTGAAGAGCTCGTCCAGCATCCTGTTGAGCATGGTCGACTGGTATCCGACGGTCCGCCGCACGCCGGCGGCATCGTACATCACGATGAAGGCCACCGCCAGCGAGATGGCGAAAAGGGGTGAATCAAAGCCGTACATCAGCCCGATAGTGGTGGCCAGCGCGGTCATGAGTGCCGAGTGCGCGCTGGGCATGCCCCCCGGGCTCCACATATAGGAGAGATCGAATTTTTTGTTGCGCGCGAAATGCAACAGGGTCTTAAGCGCCTGAGCCACAAACCACGCCACCAGCGGCACCCAGATGGCCTTCCAAGCCGATGCCCCGTCAGCTGCCTGGTTTACCATCCAGTTCATGGCGTCCCTCCCGGCCCCGGCCTCAGCGTGGCGCCCGCCCTATATTTAACCTGCAGCGCCTTGATCGTCATCAGCAGCCCCAGCAGCAGGGGATAGACGATAAGCAGGTGGTAGGCCGTGAACGGCGGCGGCAGCGAGGGCGTGGCTATTAAAATTGGAGGCATCGCAATATTTGACCACTGCAAAGCGAAAAGCGTTGCGGTGACGGCTAAGAGACCTATACCGAAGCTTGAACTCGAGTTTCGTGTCCTCCAGGCCAGCAGGCCAGCGACCGCAGCCCCGATCAGCATGGGCACGGTACAAATCGTGACCAGCACGCCGGCGATGACCGTTGCGCCGCGCCCGCCCTGGAACCTCAGGAAGATTGACCACTGGTGGCTGGCGATAGCTATTACACCCGCGAGCATGACAAGCATTGGACCGGCATTAAGCCACTGCGCGATCAGCACGGCCAGCGCCGCCTTGCCGATATCCATGACAACTACGACCATGAAGGGCAGCAGGCCCACCCTGCGGTAAACAGCGGCGGCGCTGATCTTGCCGTCCGGCTCGTCCCTGATGTCTATTTTTCTCGCGAGCATGGCAACGATAAAAGCCGAAGGCATGGCGCCCAGCATAAGGGCGATCGGTATGCAGAGCAGGCTGAGATTATTCATCATCTGAGGCTAGACTCAGTGTATTTTAGGGCAGTATAGCATAAAAATTCAGATGCTGATCAGGACTCCGCCCTGTGCGTCACGTCCAGGGCCAGGAACTCGCGCGCCTCCTTTGACATCGCCAGCCCGATGGACATAGCCAGCACCATCAGCCCGCAAGTCGCATAGATGATAGGAATATTTTTATTGGCCATATCAGCGATCACGCCGGCGATGCCCATTCCGATGGGGGCCAGTCCGCTGGTCAGGGTGCCCAGCAGTCCGAACACGCGGCCGCGTATCTCTGATGAAGCCGCCAGCTGGATAACGGTGGTGGTCTTGACGATGAATATGCCGGCCGTCAGTCCGATCACGGTGACGATGCCCAGCACCGTGAACGGCTGGGTTATGAATCCCACGATGCCCAGCGAGATTGAGGCGCTCAGCAGGCTAAGTATGATCAGGTTGCTCTGGGCCCTGCCGCGCACATTGACGCTGCCGGCAATCAGGTAGCCGACCACCGAGCCCAGTCCCACGGCGGCCAGCAGGTAGCCATACCATGAGGCGTTCTGCTTGAGGTAGTCCTCCACGTAAAAGGGCAGCAGCAGCAGCATGGGCGCGATGGCCAGATGCAGCAGCGCCGCCGCCAGGAAGAGTATGCGCATGCCCTTCTCATTCCACACGTAAGCCAGGCCTTCCTTGGTATCCCGGACAAAGCTCTTCCAGGCCTCGCCCGATGTCCTCTCCGGCTCGACCGGCGGCTGTGGTATTTTAATGAACGACTCACTACCCGCTGCGTACAAATAGGTGATACTGTTGATCAAAAATAGCAGGGGCGCGCCGGTGATGCTGAATATAAGGCCGCCCAGCCCCTGGCCCAGGAACATGGCCAGGAAGATGGCGAACTGGTTGAGCGAATTGGCTACGTTGAGCTTTTCCTTGGGCACCAGGTCGGGTATGGCCGCGGACATGGCAGGTGTGAAGAAGGCGAATATGATGGCGCCCAGCGTGGCCACAATGAACATCCAGGTGATATTAATGGCACTGGCATGCGGAGTGAGGTAGACAAAGGAGAAGAAAGCAAGGTTGCCCTGCGGATCGGTGGCGATCAGGCCGGTGGCCCAGATGAGGAAGAACATGAGAGCCGCCAATGAAAAAACCAGGATGCCCTGGATGAGGTCGCTGTAGACAATGATTTTCTTGCGCGAGAAACGGTCGGCGAAGGTGCCGCCCATGGGTCCCATCAGCACCCCCGGCAGGGTGGAGAAGAGCATCATAGCGCCCATCAGGCTGGCTGACTCCGTGGCTTGCTTGATATAAAAGAGCATGCCCACATTGAAGTAGCGCTGCCCGATCTGGCTGATGAGCTGCCCCTGCCAGAGCAGCACGAAGTTCCGATTCCAAAGCCGGGCCGGCTCTCTGGCCGGCTGTGTGTTATCCATTATATTAGTTTGCCGATTTGGAGATGCCCGATTTACCGCCGTTTATTATACGGCATATGCAGCAATTGATTCTAACTTCGGCAGATGGATTGATCGGTTGTCTTGACTTCGATTGCAGAAATCTACTTCCCGTACTCTATGAGTTGTACCTGCGGCAGCAACCTTTGCACGTCAGCATTGCGGCAATCGGCGGTGGCGGGGGTGAGACAGACGGCGGCGGCGGCGGCGAAGCCCAGGCGCAGGCCGTCCTCCATTGACCTTCCCTCGGACAGGGTGGCAGCCAGGCCGGCCAGCACGGCGTCACCCGCTCCGGCTGTGCTGACAACGGGTATCTTCAACACGGGAATGCTGTAAGCTCGCCCGGGCAATACCGCCAGCGCGCCATCTTTGCCCAGCGTGATGACCAGCGAAGTCCCGTACTTTTCCTGCAGCTCCCGGCCAGCTTTATAGGCTTCCTCGACGGTTTTTACCGGGCTCCCGTAAAGCTCAGCGATCTCATCTATATTGGGTTTGGCGACTGTGGGCCGTCCTTCCATGCCGGCCTTCAGGCCGGGACCGCTGGCATCGAAAACCACGGGCAGTCCCGCTTCCCGGGCGCTCCTTACCAGTTCCGTATAAATCGATGCGTCAATGCCCGGCGGCACAGTGCCTCCGATGACAACACAGGAGGCCGTCTTAAGGGCCCTGGTGAATTTATTACGGAATTTCTCGAGATCGCCGGCGCCGACCTGCAAACCGGGCTCGGTCAGCGTGCTCTGGCCCTGCCCTTCCTCGCTGACAATAACGATGTTGACGCGTGTCTCACCTTTCAACCACACGAAATCCGTGACACAGCCGCGTGCCCGCAGCATTTTCGTCATGATCCTGCCGGCGTTGCCTGCGGCGAAGCCCAGTGGCATGCTGGAATATCCAAGTTCACCCAGTATCCATGAGGCATCGGTACCTTTACCACCCATGCCGGGAACGGCCTGTTTAGCGCGGATAGTCCGGTTCCAGGCAAAATCCCCGATCAGGTAGGTGCGGTCGACTGCGGGGTTGAGCGTGACTGTCAGGATCATGGCCCGGGCTATTCGCCTTCCCCGCCGGAACTTTCCATCTGTTTGGCCAGGTCATGGCGGGATCGGTAAAGCATGTCTTCGTCATGCAGCAGCAGCCTGCCCATCACAATACAGCGGGCGTTGACCTCGATCCGCTCAACCGCTTCTAATACCGAGTACAGGTCTTTACCCGCAGCAAAAAGGCCGTGCCAGGGTACGATCACAGCGGCGGCCTGTGCGGCCATCCTTTTTTCCTGGCCGCAAAGGACCTTATATACATTCTCGGCCAGCTGCTTGTTCTGCACGCCGCCGCGGGCGTACTCAGCCAGCTTGATCTCGCCGAATTTATAAGTGTATTCCAGCACGGACGGTATGGCCTGCCTGGCCGCGCAGAACACCATTATGTTGCGCGGATGGGCGTGTATGACAGCCTGTGCCTGCGGGTAGAAGGAGTTAAGCAGTTTGAGGTGTACGGGCGCCTCGCGCGATATCTTGCCGTCACCTTCCAGCAGTTTGCCCGCCAGGTCCAGAACCAGCACGTCCTCCGGCTTGAGCTGCCAGAATTTACGCGCGCCTGCGTAGCTGGGAGACATGACGATTTTGTCATCCACCCGCATGCTGATATTTCCCCCGGCCAGGTCGGTCAGGTTGCGCTCAAGCATGATCTTGCCGACCTGCGCGACCAGTTCGCGGGCCTGGTATAACGACTTTTGTTCCATGATTTCCCGTCCTATTGGATTACATTATCCTATATTTTGGTGAATAGCACATATGCATCATCCCATCTCGCCGATTCACCTGGCTGGTAGGTAACAGTCTGGACCGACCGGCCGACTATCTCACGTGCCTGCGGCAGCGACACTACTTCTCCCAGCGCCATCAACTGCGCCATAAAGTTACCCAGAGCAGTGGCCTCGGACGGGCCGGCTACAACGGGGACGCCGGCGGCCTCGGCCGTGAAGCGGTTCAGCAGCGTGTTAAGGGAGCCTCCGCCGATAATATGAATGCGATCCAGTTTCCTGCCCAATACCTCCTGCAGCCGTTCAAAGGTGTAACGGTACTTGAGCGCCAGAGACTCCAGGATGCAGCGTACCATTGGACCTTTCCCACTGGGTGGCTTCTGACCCGTGCGCCGGCAATACTCATCGATGCGGGCTGGGAAATTGCCGGGCGTAAAAAAAAGCCGGTCATCGGTGTCTATAATGGCAGCGAACGGCTGCGCCTGCTCTGCCAGCGCTATAAGCTCTTCGAGAGTATACCTCTCCCCAGCCTCCTCCCAGCAGCGGATGCATTCCTGCAACACCCAGAGGGCCTGAATATTCTTCCAGACCAGCCAGGCACCGCCCACCCCACCGTAGCATGTGAAATTGTGTTTCAGCCCGGCGTTGTTGATGAGCGGCTCCCCTACCTCAGCGCCCAGCAGCGACCATGTGCCCGAGCTGAGAAAAGCATAATTACCAGCCTGCGCCGGCACCGCGCTAACCGCCGAGGCGGTATCATGCGTGCCTACGGCGATGATTGGCACAGCGTTCATGCTCAGTTCATCGAGCAGCCTTTCTTCCAGCACACCCAGCCTGGTGGCAGGTGAGACCACTGGGGGCATGATACTAACCGGTATATCGAAGGCCTCCAGTATCGGCAGGCACCAATCTTTTATATAGGGGTCAAAGAACTGGGTGGTGGTAGCATTGGTAAATTCACAGCATTTAATACCACACAGCCAGTAATTGAAGAGGTCGGCAGTCATCAGGTACGTAGCTGCGGACCTGAGCAGGGGATCGCCGGCCAACACCATTGAGTAAAGCTGAAAGAGGGTATTGTACTGCACAAATTGCACACCTGTCCGCTCGAAAATCTCCTGCTTGGACATCTTTTCAAAGGCTTTCTGCATAACACCATCGGTGCGCGGGTCGCGGTAAGAGTGGGGGTTTTCCAGTAGATTGCCATCCTGGTTTAGCAGGCAGCAATCGTTGCCCCAGGCATCCAGCCCGATGGAATCCAGCCGTGCAGCCCTGCCGGCCAGACCCAGCCCCTTCTTGACCTCTTCAAACAGCCGGCGCACGTCCCAGTATACGTGATCTTCAACCTGTACAGGGCCATTGGGGAAGCGGTAAACTTCCTGTAGTGTGACTTTTGAGCCGTCGAAGCGCCCCAGCATGACCTTGCCTCCCGAGGCGCCCAGGTCGACGGCGGCGCAGTTAATGGTCGTCTTCATGGATTATCCCGCGGACGACAGTATTTTCCTGATCAGCGGAAGATGGCTTCCCGTATGGTCTTCATCGTTTTGGCCGGGTTGCCGTCCCGCATCATATTTTCAATGGTGGTTCCGCCCATACGGTCCAGAGCGCGGCGCATCACCTGTATCCACTCGATACTCTCGCGTATGGCCTCCACCGTGTCCATACGGGCCGGCCAGATATCCAGAGTATAGTAGCCGTCGTAACCCGTCTTGTCGGCCCAGTAGAGCCATTCAAGGGTGTCCAGGAAATGCACCGATCCCACGTTGAGGTCCCAGTCCCAGTCGGGGCGCGTATCGTTGATGTGCAGCAGGAACAGGCGGTCCCCGAACATTTTTGCCAGGGCCAGCGACTCGGCGGCATTCTCGTATGCCAGTATGGCATGACCGATATCCAGTATCAATCCTACGTTTGGCCTGTTTACGGCATTACAGAGCAGAAGCGATTTGGCCACCGTGGAGACATAGCTGTGTACGCGCGGCTCTTTGAACTTATACTCCAGCCCCAGCCTGACCGAGGGATCGTAGTCGGCCGCGTCCTGCAGTGCCTCGATCATCGATCCCCAGGCCTTGATGTATTCGGATTCGAAAGGATAATCGTAGCCGTCCTGCCCGGGCCATATATTGACCAGGTTGCCCCCCAGCCTTTTGGTGATATCGACGGCCCGGCGGATCTCGCGGCCGGCTTCCTTCACCACGGCCGGGTCCCGGCTGGATATCGACCCTTTGATGAACTCCTTCCGGCTGAACAGGTTGGGCAGGACATCACAGCACTTGAGCCCGTGCTTGTCCATGTAGCCCTTTATTTCACCGGCGTTCTCGTCCGTAACGTCCCTACCGTGGACGAACTCCAGCCCGGTTACGCCGGCCGCGGCGGCCAGGGAAAACATCTCCGCGGTGGAACGGTCTTCCTTATAGCCGGGCATGAAACGGTCGCCGGGGTTGCCCAGGGCCGAAAGGGCCACAGCGTAACTGATATCCTTCTTCATCTCGTTTCCCTGTCGCTTACGCCCGCGCCCTCTCTATCTCGGCCCTCTGTTTCAACTGGTCGCGCAGGTCTTTGAGATCCTTGGGGACAAGATAGGCTGCGATACAGATAAAGATGAAGCATAACGTCCAGGCGGAAACACAGATGATCAATATTGCGTTTTGCAGAGAAGACATATCAGCGATGATGCCGGCAGCCAGGGGCGCGATAGAGGAGCCTATCTGCTCGAAGAAATTCTGCAGTGCGTTGGCTGTGCTGCGCACCTCGGGCAGCGTCATATCATAGATGGTGGTCACCACGTTGGGCGAGGCAAAGGGCATAAAGATACAGGTGAATGACAGCAGGAAGCCGAAGAGGAAAATCTGGTTGTAGGGAACCATGATGGCGAATACCAGCAGAACCAGGGCTATGAGCACACCTGCCGCGCTGACCAGCAGGCGTCCGCGCGGGTTTCGTTTGAAGAAATAGTCACCCAGTATACCGCCGATGGGGTAGCCCGCGGCCAGCATCAGCACAGCCACCACCATGGTGATCAGCACCGTAGTGGAATCGTAACCGCGCCCGGTCTCAAGATAGCGGAAGAACCAGAAGGTCAGCACCTGCCAGGGGAAGACGCCGGTGAAGCAATTGAGGAAGATGAAGAGCAGTGATTTCTTCTTGAAAAGGCCCATCGCGGTGTGCCAGTTGAACTTGTAATCTCCCTTCTGGTCAATGCCCTCCAATTCCGGCTCTGTGCTGCCGCGCTGCGGCTCCTTAACGCCGAAGAAAATAACGATGGCCAGCACGAAGCCCACGGCGCCGGTGACATAGAATACACCGCGCCAGCCGATAATGCTGCCCATGATGAGAGCCAGCACCATGCCGACCAGGTAACCCAGCGGCTGCGCGATCTGCAAGAGCCCCATGATCTTGCCGCGTTCCTTGGGCTCGAAATAATCGTTGGTGATGTTGTAAAGCCCCGGATAGCTGGAATCGGCAATGCCGGTGGATGAACGGGTAACAATGAATAGCGGGAAGGTGCGCGCCGCCGCGCTCAGCCAGGTGGTGGCGCCCCAGATCAGCGCCGCCAGCGCCAGCAGCTTGGTACGGGCGAAGCGGTCATACAGGTAGCCCCATACGGGGTAAAGTATGGCGCCCACGATCAGTGCGCCGGAGAATACCAGCCCCATCTGCGCCTGGTTTATTTGGAACTCGTCCATGATGGGCGTGGTCAGCGGGCCGATGACCAGCCGCTCGGCCTGCTGGAAGAGCATGAAAGCGAAGAATGTCCCGAACACGAACCACGGATACTTGGATTTTGTCATGGAAGCGGTCCTCCTATTCCCACTGTATTTTGATCCCGGCCCTGCCCCGGAAATCCAGGTCGAGCCTGTAAATATCATCTTTTTCTTTCTTAAAGCTCACAGTATCCGCTCCGCAGCTCGCTGATAGCAGCCTGCCCGGCAACGTCAGCCAGAGCGAGCCCTGCGCCCTGCGCCCGAGATCGACGGTTACTATCTCCAGTGTTTTACCTGTCACCCGCCAGGACTCGAGCTCGCAGCCCTGAGTGATATGCAGGCTATCACCCACCAGGGTGGGGCCGCCTCCCGTGCGGCAGATGCGCAGCAGCCGGCAGCCGTGGGACGGGATTTTCCCCAGCGCAAGCGGGCCGGCCTGTTCCAGCTTGTGACTCTTCTGCCAGAAGTCGAACACGTGCAGCTTATCCCCTGCCTGGTAACCCAGCCTTGACAGGTCGAGGCTGCGTTCCGATATGCCGTCACTCCAGTTGAACACTGCAACGTCATTCCAGCTCATACCGTTCTTCGTGACGGGTAGTGCATATAGCTCCGCCATCTCCCGCTCAAGCAGGTCAAGAGGGCGCCCGCTCACCCCCAGCAGAGGTGTGAGCAGTGCCACCAGCTTCTGCCTCTCCTCGGAGAGCCGCGTTAGATCGTCGCTGCTTATCAGCAGCCCGCCGGACAGCCCCACCAGGCTGAGGTTGCTTATAACCTCGTCATCGCCCAGTGTGGTATCGTAGTTGCGTACCATCAGGCAATCCGGGTCGTTCCACCACCATCGCTGGTGCAGTGTGCTCATATTGAGCGTATGCCTGATGTTGTTGCGCAGCGCAGCGATGGATTTCTCGCTCTTTATGATGGGAGTCGCCCACTTGACGCTCCACAGGAAGGGAGTCCAGTTGGGGGCGGTATCGGGGCCGATGCGCATGGCATCGACTATGCCCACCGCCGGCCCCAGGGGACAGCCGCAGCCCAGCAGGAAGGTCTCCTCACCTATTCCTGCCCGCACAGCCTCCATGCCTTTGCGGAAGGCCTGTGCCCGCGTCATCTTGGGGTTCTGCCGCACGCCCGGGAGGGCGCCGGAGTAAACGAAATCGGTCTTCACAAAGCCGTATCCCCACCTGTGGGCAATGGTATCCAGCAGGGTGCGGACGTGCTCCAGCACCTCGGGTTGTGTCAGGTCGAGGGCGTGACCGTAGAAGTCGTAGAAATAGCCGCTGACGATGGGTTTGCCCTTCTTGTCCTTGACCAGCCAGTCCGGGTGCTGCCTGGCTATCTTGGAGCGCGGATCAACCACGAAGGGCGCTAGCCATAGCCCAGATGTGTAGCCTTTGTCCTTTATTTTGTCGGACAGGTGCGCCAGGCCCTGCGGAAATTTGGCGTTGCAGGTGGTCCAATCGCCCCAGGCCGACTGATATCCGTCGTCAAGCTGCACTATTTTGAAGGGGATTGCGTCCCTTATGCTGTCGATGGTGTTGAGATTGGCGATGAAAAGGTCGGCAGTGATGGACTGGAAGAAATGGTACCAGTGCGTCCACTGCGCCGGCGGTGGCAGAGCCGGGACACGCGCCTTCATCTGCCGCGCCACGGCCTCCACGTAATCGGCTGCGGGGTCCGTACTGGGCATGTCAATAGCCTGCAGATATCCCCACTCGGACTTGAATACCTCCCCGGGCTCCAGCAGCACGCCGTCGGCCTGCGCTGTCAGCGTCAGGTCAGAGGCGCCCGGCCTGCATTTGACGTGCAGCACGCCGAACTGGTCGGCCGTCGAGGCAAAGCCGGCCAGTATTGCCGACCGCTGATCGGTCAGCAGCCCCCAGCCTTCACCCCAGAATTCACCCCGTCCCCGGCCTATGGGCAGCGCCGGGTTATACAGCATCTTGCTGATGAAGGGCCGCATGATGGGCAGGGAACTGACGTCGCGTTCGCTGCCGCGGCGCAGACCCGAGTACACCCAGTCATGCCAGCCCACCTTGAAGAAGCTCAGAGGTCCGCTGCTTGCGAAATTTATGCTCCCGCCGCGGGCAGCCTCAGCCTGAAGCAGGTGGATGTCGTGCAGATAGATGTCCCCGCGGCTGCTGTTGCTTATCTCAAGGCGAAGCAAAAGAAAAGGCCGGTCATCATACAGGTTAATCCTATATGTTAGCTCAAGGCCGTCCGGACGGCCGGCGCTGGTAAATCCGTACTGCGTGCCCCTGCCGTGGACATCCTCCAGCGGTCCGCTGGTGCTTGTGACTGTGCCTCCTGCAAAGACGGCCGCGAGTTTACTCCCGCCCGGATTTGCATAGCTGAGCCCGATAAGCGCGTTAGCAACCGAAGGCACTGCATTGCCATGGCGGGCCACGCTGATCCTCCCGCTTCGCATATCGAAGGAGATACGCCATAACCTGTTTTCAATTCTCTGCCCTTTATCTTCCATCGCTATCTACCTCAAATCTTATTAATATCAGCGCCGTGGGGTAACCCTGATGCTATGCACGTCGCGGCTGAGTGTGTGCGTGTAGACCAGCAACTGGTTGTCAGGGTCCCGCACGCTTGAGCCGTCGGACAGCTTAACCTCATAACCCCTGGGGTAATGGTAATCCGGGATGAAAATCTCAGTCGGCTTAGCGACAGCCGAATCGTGGCTGAACTCGAACTCAAAGATGCGCCTTTTGATATCGAATGAGATGCGCAGCGGTTTGCCGGCAGTAGCGCGCGGGTAAGGCCTGACCACGGCCCGCAACGCCCGGCCTCCCGAATCGATATCGGCAGGGTCCGTCTGCTGGTCCAGTCCATAAATCGAGAAGTCCTCCAGGTTCCAGTGGTCGCCGTATTGATTGTCGTTGAAAGCGTCATAGGTCCAGAGGTTGTAGCTGAGCAGGTTGGCATCCAGTGCCTTAAAGATGCGGCCCCACTCCTTGACGTGCGCGCTGAAATCGCCCGTCCGGTAGGCTTCTTTATTATTCATGTCGTAGCAGATGCCTATCTCGCCGATAATCGTCGGCACGCCGCCGCACAGGCCATTTCCCAGTTCTTTGATGCGCCGCATCTGGTCGATGAAGGAGTTCTGAACCATGCCCGGTGTTCCTATCACGGGCTTGCCGGTCAGCTTGTCGTTGCCCACCAGCGCATTGGGGAAGAAGTGATAGGACTTGGTAACCCAGTGCACATCATCATACCAGTGAGGTTTATATACGAAGTGCTTACTGTTATCTGCACCCAGAGACGGCGGGTTATAGTCCACATTGGGTGGAGTAATAAGTATCACGGCGTTTGGATCGACTGCGTGAATAGTATCAGTAAATCGCTCGAAATAAAGCTTCTGGTAGTCGTTGGTAAAGTTGATTTGCCTGCCGTTCCTGACCGAGAAATAGTCCGGTTGCAGCAGCACCGGCTTGCCTGCCTTATCTAGGTCCCAGACACCGTTGGCCTTCCAGATGCAATCACAGCCGTCTTTCCAGGCCTTTACACCCCGGGAATTGAGCAGTTTGGTTCCGAGCTGCCTGGGCAGGAAGGATTGCCAGACCTCCACTTCCTGCGCCACGCCGGCGCCCAGCAGCATGCCCTGGAAGGCTGTGGGGCATTCACCTTTCCGGTAGTGGTACCAGTTTGTTGAATTCAGATTACGGCAGGCTATGTAACCGCGGAAAGGTTCGTTCATCGTGTCGTAACCAAGCACGGCGGGCAGGCCCTTCAACCTTTCCGCCACCGTTTTGTAGGCATTCAGCAGGCGCCCCTGCAGGTATTCCTGCACGGGTTGGCCTTCCACCTTTGTAGCCGGCGCGAAGTCATTGCCGCCGAAGAAGAGTGTAAACATGGTCGCCGCCGCCAGTTTAAAGCCGTTGGTGGCCCAGATCTGGGGCACATAATCTGCACCGTATTCCTGGTGTGTGATGGCCGCCCCGCTCTCCTTGAACTTTGTGATATCAAGGCCAACAGTATCGAATGTCCAGCCGGGCGCACCGCAGCCTCCTGTGAAGCGACTCCAGACGTCCTGGCGTGTGTCGATATACAGCAGCAGGCCATGTTCGCCTGCCTTATCAACTACCTTGTACAGGTAATCAAGGTACTCCTCGTCATAGATGCCCGGTCCGCCGTGCTCAATAGCCTCCCAGGGTACGAGGAATCGAAAAAAGGTCAGGCCCCAGCGCTTCAACCTGCGGAAATGCTGATCGGCATCAGCCAGGGGAAACGGCCGACCGGCAAATGATACATTGCGGTGGTCGAAGAAACCTTCCCCGATATGTGTGGAACCGTCCGGACGGAACGGTACCTTGGCATCCAGGTTAACACCGCGCAGGGTAACAGTCCTGCCGTAGTCATCCTTAAAATCAGTGCCCTCTATCCTGATCATATCTGTCTCCTTGCCTCCCGTAACGACGGGTTTCCCAACCCCGTTTTTATCAGGGCTTCTCGTTTGCCAAGGACTTTTTTTCTATGGCCATCAGCTTATTCAGGCGGCGCCGGTGCTTATCCTCACCGCCAAACTTAGCATTAAGGAAGGCCATTACTACCTCCCAGGCCAACTCGACGCCGATAACCCGCGCACCCAGGCAGAGCACATTCATATCGACGTGTTCCACTCCCTGATGCGAGGAAAAGGTATCATGGCAGACGCAGGCGCGCACGCCCGCGACCTTGTTGGCGGCAATGCAGACACCCACCCCGCTGCCGCATACGAGGATACCCCGCCAGGCCTTTCCCGATGCAACGGCCAGAGCCACAGCTTCGGCATAATCAGGATAATCATCGGCAGCTTCATAGGTCGCCGGACCTGCATCCATGATCTCGAACCTGTCCCTCAGGCGCCTGATCAGCTCGCCCTTCATCTCGAAGCCGACATGGTCTGAACCGAAGGCAATAACCTGTTTCATCTAAATATTCCCTCCGCGGACCGCGATTATTTGGCCTGTTCCAGCACCAGTACCTCGTAGGGATATACCTCAAAACTCTCTTTGCCGATCGTTGTGCCGCCGCTGCGGTGAGTGCCCAGCAGCACACTCCACTTACCGGCCGGGCTGCACGTGTGCGACAGCTTGTTTGCCGAGAAGTTCAGCATAACATAAACTCTATCGTTTTGGTATACCCTGCAGTAGCTCATTATATCCTGGTGCGATGCCGATTTCTCGAAGCTGCCCCTCTGCAATACCGGCTTCTCCCGCCTGACGGCTATTAACCGCCGGTAAAAATTCAACACGGATGTCGGCTCCTTCAGCTGAACCTCTACGTTGACCTCGGAGAAATCGCCGTTGAGCGGCAGCCAGGGCTTGACCTTCGAAAATCCCGCGTAGGGGCCGCCGTTCCACTGCATGGGATTTCGTTCACCATCCCTCCCCTTAACAAGCGGCCAGTACATCTTGCCGATTGTATCCATTACGTCCTTCCTGGTAATCCTGCAGTTGGGCATGCCGATCTCCTCGCCGTAATAGAGAAAAGGCGTGCCCCTCACGGTCAGCAACATGGCCGCCAGAACCTTGGCCCGCTTGACCGTATCTTCACCTGCGGCATAGCGGGTAACTGCTCGCGGCCGGTCGTGATTGGAGAGCACATTGCAGGGCCAGCCTTTTGGTGGTATCACTGCATACCAGTTGGCGAGGGCGTCCGAGAACCTATGCGCGCCCCATTTTGAGAAGACCAGCGAGAACTCGAACGACAGGTGGCCGAGTTCACCCTCGTCGCCCATATAAGCCGCGGCCATGGCCGGCCCCTCTTCCGCCACAAATACCTCGCCCACCATCATACGGTCCTTGTACTCGTCCAGCACCGCGCGCATCTCCCTGAGGATGTCATACATGCCCGGCTGGTTCCTGGTGTAAAGGTGTTTCTGAAAGCCGTTGAATGGCCCGGCTGCCAGCGAGAAGGGGTTATCCCTCAACTCATCATCCTTGAGGAAATAATTGAGGATATCGCAGCGAAAGCCGTCCACTCCTTTATCCAGCCAGAACCTCATAGTGTCGTATATCTCCTTCCTCACGGCCGGGTTGCGCCAGTTGAGATCGGGCTGGGTTTTAAGAAAAGAGTGCATGAAATATTGTCCTGTGGCCTTGTCCCACTCCCAGGTGCCGGTGCCCACCAGTGCCTTCCAGTTAGTGGGGGGCCCGCCCTTTTTCCGATCGTGCCAGATATACCAGTCCCTTTTGGGGTTGTCCCGGGACGAGCGGGACTCCTTGAACCATGCGTGCTGGTCGGAAGTATGATTGGCCACCAGGTCCATGATAATGCGTATTCCGTGACCATGGGCCTTATTCAGCAGTTCCTCGAAATCCGCCATGCTTCCGTACAGCGGGTCGATGCTGCGGTAATCGGCCACGTCGTAGCCCGAATCGACCATGGGAGAGGCATTAATGGGGCCCAGCCAGATGCCGTCGATGCCCAGGTCGGCCAGGTAATCCAGCTTTGCAGTTATACCCTTCAGGTCCCCCGAGCCGTCGCCATTGGTATCATAATAACTGCGCGGCCAGATCTCACACATTACGCCATGCTTCCACCAGACATAACCGCCTTCGCCATTCATGGTCGCACCCCCTTAATAAAATTACTATACGCTGTGTATTGAGCGAGAGTTTTTCATAATTGTTAATTCAGCGGCGCCACGAGAGCTATTATGACACCATGGGCATTAGATACGCAACCCGCATCGATGGCGACAGGGAAAATACACCGGCACGGCCGCTCCCACAGGGCGGACGGTACTGAAGATACGCCCTTGTATGATTCATAACATACAAAGTGATAAAATGTCCCATGCTCTCTCAGGGAGGTGACTACCAGACAGGGGGCTGGAAGGCACACTGGATACTCATCGTGTGCCTGGTGCTCTACACGCTCAGCTACATGGACCGGGTGGTGCTGACCGTGGTGTTGCAACCCATGAAGCTGGAGATGGGCTGGAGCGATGCGCAGCTCGGCGCCATACAGACCGTCTACATGTTGAGCTATGGCCTCCTGGCCATACCCACGGCCTACCTAATTGATCGCTGGAGCAGGACAAAGTCCATCGGTGTTCTGGCCCTCATGCTGAATACCTTCAGCGCGATAACCGGCCTGGCCTGGAACTTCGTCTCCGTCATCATACCCAGGGTATTCTGCGGCGCCGGCGCCAGCGGCGTGGTAACCGGCAGCATCGCCATGATCACCGCCGCCTATCCCAAGATCAGGCACGGCAGGGCTATGGGCATTTTCAACGCCGGCATCCCGCTCGGCATTGCCCTGGGCGCCATCGTAGGCGGTGTGATGGCGGCCAAATTCGGCTGGCGCTCTCCCTTCCTCCTGCTGGGCTGCATCGGGCTGGTGCTGTCGCTGGCTGCGTTCTTCCTCAAGGACTACCGGACGGTCAAAGAAGGGGTGACTGTCAGTCTACGCGGGCTGTGCCGATCCATAGTTGCATTGCTGAGGATCCCCACGCTGCGCTGGTATTACCTGGGCTACGCCATGATGCTGGTCACAAGCCTGGCGCAGATCAACTGGATGCCCACCTACCTGATCCGCCAATTCAATATGGGCACCGATACTGCCGGCTACCTGACCTGCGCCATCAGCCTGGTAGCCATTATCGGGGCTCCGCTGGGCGGGGTACTCTCCGACTTCTGGTATAAAAGAAACAGGAAGGGCAGGCTCTGGCTGCCCGCTGTTTCTTCTGCTATAGCTTCCCTTATCCTGGCTGCCTCATTCCTGGCCTTCAGCCGCAGCTTTGCCATCGGCCTGGCCCTGATGTTTATGTTTGGCATTGTAAGCATGGTGGCCATCCCCGCGCTGAGCGTCATCTCGCAGGACGTGGTCCCAGTGGCATACAAAGGTCTTTCCCACGGTGTAGCCGCGCTGTGCATGTACGCCCTGGGCGGCGCCTGGGCGCCGGTGCTGGTCGGGGGCATCTCCGACAGCCTTGGAGGAGGCGCCACCGGACTGATGTGGGCGGTGGTCATCGCCTGCTCCGGCGGGCTGCTGGCCTGCGTCTGCTTTACCATGGGTGCAAGGCATTACATAGCGGACGAAGACAGGGTGCGCGGCTCTATTCTCAAGTCGGATAAATAGCCCTGCTTCAGGGCGGCCAACCGTATATTCCTATACAGTACTAAAGTCGTATAGCTTTTATCACATGACCATGTATAATGAAACAGGTTAGGTGGAATAATACGGCCGGGGCGAGGTATCGTAACGGAGTCTGCGATGGCTGCCAAAGATAAAGGCGAAAAGGTTAAGAAGCGCGATAAGGCGCCGGCCGAGCGCCGCGCCCGCGATGAGGGCGACAGCGGTAAATCCGGGCAACAGCTCAAATTTATATCCGCAGACGAGACCCGCTACAGCGAACTTTTCAATCACATGAGCAGCGGGGTGGCCGTCTACGAGGCGGTGGACGACGGAGAGGACTTCATTTTCAAGGATTTCAACCCGGCCGCCGAGAAGATCGAGCGGATCAGTCGCGGGGAAGTGCTCGGTCGGCGTGTTACCGAGGTCTTTCCGGGTGTAAAGGCCTTCGGCATCTTCAATATATTTCAGCGGGTCTGGCGCAGCGGTCAGGCCGAGTATTTCCCGGAAAGCATTTACCGCGATGATCGCGACCCCGGTTCGTGGCGTGAGAACTGGGTTTACCGGCTGCCGGGCGGCGAGGTAGTGGCCATCTACAACGACATCACCGAGCGCAAACTGGCCGAGCACTCCCTGCGGCAGTCCCAGTTCAGGATGAACAGCATCCTCACGGCTATGACCGAGCTGGTATTTGTCCTCGATGACGAGGGCAGGTTCGTGAGCTACCACGGCGCAGCACCCGAGCTGTACGCCGGCCCGGATGCATTCATCGGCAAGAAGTACAACGAAATCATGCCACCTCACGTGAATGAATTGGCCGCGGTTGCGATAGCCAAAAACAGGGCCGGTGAAGCCTGCCAGTTCGATTACAGCCTCCAGGTACCGGCCGGCCTTCAGCACTACGCGGCCACCATGTCTCCCATCATCATTGACGGCAAATATACCGGTTCGGTGCTGGTAGCGCGCAATATCACGGAGCGCGTACAGTCAATGGATGCACTGAGCGCCAGCGAGGAGAAATTTCGTACCCTGGTGGAGAACATCAATGACCTGATGTACACGCTGGATAACGAGGGACGTATAACTTACGCCAGCCCCGCCGTTGAGCGCTTCACCAAGTACAAGATAGCCGAACTGATCGGGCAGCATTTTATGCCCCTGATTCACCCGGATGACCTGCCGGGCCTTCTCGGCAGCTTCGACCGGTTGCTCTCAGGCCAGCTTGAACCCTGGGAGTTCCGCGTTCTGGATAAAGACGGCCGGGTGATCTGGGTCCGATCCTCCAGCCGCCCCATATTTGAGGGAGATCAGATCGTAGGGATCAATGCGCTGATGACCGATATAACCGCGCATAAACTGGCCGAGCAAGCTTTAAGGGAGAGTGATGAACGCCTCAAGCTCACACTGGAAGCGGTCAACGAGGGCGTCTGGGATTGGAACATCCCCACCGGGCAGGCGGTCTTCAGCCCCAGCTATTACAGCATGCTCGGCCACGAGCCGTACGAGTTCCCCCAGAACTACGACTCGTGGAGGAGCCTGGTTCACCCTGACGATATTGAAGCTGCGGAAAGGGAAATTTACAGTCATATCCAGAGCGGCGAGGGCTACGCGCTGGAGGTCCGCATGCGGACCAAATCCGGGCAGTGGCGCTGGATCCTCACCCGTGGAAGGGTCGTGGAGAGGGACGATACCGGGACAGCCGTCCGGATGGTAGGGACGCATTCGGATATCACCAGCCGCAAGCAGGCGGAGCAGTCCCTAAACAGGCAGCGCGAGGAATACCGCACCATCCTGGACTCGGTGCCTATAATCATCACTTATATCGACCGCGACGGTCGCTTTATGCGCATTAACAAAGCCGGCGCCGACGCCCTCGGGGTATTGCCCAAGAAAGTGGTCGGTAAAACATTTAATGATTTCTTCCCGCCCGATCAGGCCGCCCGGTACCTGGCTCGCAGCCGTGAGGTCATGGACACAAAAATACCTATAGTAGGCAGCATAGGACATGGGATTCTGCCCTCGAAGCAGGTCATATGGACCTACACAGATATCGTTCCTTACCTTGACAGCAATGGCAATTCCATAGGCAGTATCAACGTTATCATGGACATCACGGGGCGCAAACTGGCCGAGGAGGCTTTGCTGGAGAGCGAGGAACGCTTCAGGAATATGGCCAATATGCTGCCGCAGACTATCTTTGAAAGCGACGAAAAAGGCAATTTCACCTTTGTCAGCAGCCAGGGCTACCAAACATTCGGCTATACCGAGGCAGACGTAGCCGCGGGTATGAACGTGTTAAAGACCATTATACCCGGGGACCATGGCAGAGCTATAGAAAGCATTAGCCGGAGAATCGGCGGGGAGCAATTTTCTCCCAATGAATATACCGCCATAACCAAAGACGGCAGAACATTCCCGGTCGTGATTTACGCCTCTCCTATCATCAAGGACTCCGGCTATGCAGGCATGCGGGGAATGGTGATAGATATCACAGAGCGCAAGCAAATGGAACAGGATCTAAAAAATAGCCTGGACAAGCTGCACAAAACACTGAACGACGCCGTGGTCACCATGGGCGCCATAGTGGAGATGAAGGACCCCTATACGGCGGGGCACCAGCTGCAGGTGGCCCGCCTGGCGGCCGCCATCGCACAGGAGATGGGCCTGCCCGATGCACAGTTAAATATCGTCCGTACCACCGCGGCCATCCACGATATCGGCAAGATCTACGTCCCCTCAGATATACTGGCTAAGCCCGGCAAGCTGGGCGCCCTGGAGATATCCATCATCAGGACCCACGCCCAGGGCAGCTACGATATCTTAAAGAACATCGACTTCGGCGGACCTGTGGCGCAGATAGCGCTGCAGCACCACGAGCGGATGGACGGCTCGGGCTATCCCAACGGGCTGAAAGGGGACGAGATCATGATCGAGGCCAGGATACTGGCCATCTCCGACGTGGTAGAGGCCATGGCATCGCACCGACCCTACCGTCCCTCGCTGGGCATCGATAAGGCACTCGAGGAAATCAGGCAGAACAGAGGCAGGCTCTACGACCCGGATGCGGTCGACGCCTGCCTCAAGATATTTAACAGGGATGGTTTTAAATTTGACTGACACTCCCGAACCTATATCGTTACCACTTATAATCGAGATGCTTTCCTCTGAGGAGGTTTTACCGCTGAAATGAAATTGCCAGACCTGCGTCACCTGGACGGTTACCTGCCGCCAGAGCTTGAAAAGGCATACCGCCGGCAATATCTTAAAAGCGATGTTAAGGTGGCCGCCCTGTCCATGCTGCTCCTGGCGATAATGCTTGTATCCTTCGCCTATAACGACTATGCCCTGTTCGGATTTACTCCTGTTTTTTATTTTCTTATCACGTTGCGGGGTGTCTATTTAATATATTTCATCATCCTGGTGGTCTATCTCTGGAAAAATCAGGATTCTGTGCGATACGACTGGAACATGTTCCTGTGGTTGATGCTGAGCATGATCCTGGTGATCGCCATCAACCTGACCCGTCCACCGACCTACGCCGGTAACATACCCGTCGATGTCATCCTCATCCTGCTGGTTTACCTGGCCATGCCCATACGGCTGCTGTTCAGGATACTGGGCGCCGTAATATTTACATTAAGCGACATTTTTATTTTTTTCATGCTGCGGCACGCAGGATCTCCGGTGATCGAGTATGCTTCAATTTTCGCGCTTGTAATGTCTAACGTGATAGGCATCTACGCATCGGCCCGCCTCTATTCGTTCAGGCGCAGCGCTTTCAAATCCAGTTTCGAAGAGAGGAGCGCCCGCGAAGAGATCAAAAAGGATGCTGAGATCTGGCAGTCAACCTTTGATTCCATCCAGGACCTGGTCTCCATCCAGGATACGGATTTCCGCCTGGTCCGGGTTAACAGGGCTTACAGCGACGCCTTCGGGCAAAAGCCTGGTGCCCTGGTAGGCAGCCATTGCTACCAGATCGTGCACGGCTCTGCGGGCCCCATCGAGGGTTGCCCGCATAGACGAGTGTTGCAGACCCGTTTGGCCGAAAGCAGCGAGGTATTCGAGCCGCGACTGGGCATCTACCTGGAGGTCTCATGTTCTCCCATCATACGCGGGGACGGCGCACTCGAAGGCACCGTGCATATTGCCAAGGACATAACCGCGCGCAAGAAGCTCGAGGAGAAGCTGACACAGATGGCCACTCTGGACGGTCTTACCGGCATTCCCAACAGGGCCCTGCTGAACGACCGCTTCGATATTGCACTGGCCAATGCCCGGCGTAAGGACGAGGGGCTGGCCTTTATTATATTGGACCTCGACCGCTTCAAGAGCATCAATGATTCATTCGGTCACGCCGTCGGCGACATTCTGCTGGTGGCGGTTGCCGCAAGGCTGACGGCCCAGTTGCGCAAGAGCGATACGGTCGCCCGCATCGGCGGGGACGAGTTCGCCATTCTTCTTCCGGAGATGGCTCAGGGAGAGGATGCCGTCAAGATGGCACAGAAGATACTGGAAGCTTTCCGCGAGCCCTTTGACCTTGACGGCAGAAAATTGAAGGTAACGACCAGCATCGGCATCGCCTTATACCCTGCCGGCGGCGAGGACATGGAGACGCTGTCCAAGAATGCTGATACAGCGATGTACCTTGCCAAGGAAGAGGGCCGCAACACGTATAAGATCTTAAATGGCAGAACGGCTTAAATAAAAAGTGACGGGTCATATGACCCGTCACTTCATTTATCCGTTAGTGCGGCGTCTACTTCTGCATCATATCGCGGAGCTCACGCTTGAGGATCTTGCCCACCGAGCTCGTGGGCAGCGTATCCATAAAGACAAGCTTCTTGGGTACTTTGTATGGGGCTTCGCGCGCCTTGATGAAGTCGATGATGCTGGCGCTGGTCGCATCGCTTTTCTCCACACCCGGCTTAAGTACCACGGCGGTGGCCACCAGCTCGGAACCAGGCCGTTTGGGGTCCGGTATGCCAACGGTGGCGGCCATTGCCACGTCGGGGTGCGATGTTATGATCTCATCCAGTTCACGGGTGAAGACTTTAAAGCCCGACACAATGACCATGTCCTTCAATCTGTCCACCACCCAGACGTAGCCGTCCTCGTCCATCCGCACGATATCACCCGTATAAATCCAGCCGTCCCGCAGGGTGTTGGCGGTTTCCTCGGGCTTGTTATGGTACCCCATCTTGAAAACCTGCGGGCCGCGGGCCACCATCTCGCCGGGTTCTCCCTGCGGCACAATTTCCTTGGTTGACGGGTCGACCACCTTTAACTCGGTGTCGCAGATCGGTATGCCCGCCGATCCGGCTTTCTTCATACCGTAGCGGGGCAGGGAGGTTATTATCGGGCTGGTCTCCGTCATGCCCAGCACCTCGACAATTTTGCCCTTCCCGACTATTGATTCAAGCTCATTTATGTTCTCCACGGGGAAGGGGGCGGCGCCGCTCAGGCAGTAGCTGAGGTTTGAGAAATCGATCTCCTTGAAAGCCGGCTGCCGGGACAGCTCTATGTATATGGTGGGCACATTGACCAGTACGTTGGGTTTATGCGCCTTTATCAGGTTGATCACGCCGGCGATGTCCCTGGGATTGGCCACTGCCACCTGTGTATTTCCCATCGCCATGGTATACATGCCAAGGGCCAGACCTGCCTGGTGGAAAAGCGGGAAAGCCGAAAGCACCGTTTCGGCAGCCGGTTTGGTATCCATCCAGACGCTGAGCTGCATAATATGGTGCACCAGGTTGTTGTGTGTCAGCGTTGCGCCTTTGGACGGCCCCGTGGTGCCTCCCGTATACTGCATCAGGCAACTGGCCCCGGGGTCCATTTTTAGCTCGGGCAGCGTTGCCGGGTAATTTTTCAGGATATCCATGTAATGTTCGAAATGTATGCCCGGTATCGCCGGCAGTGCGCCCGGCGCAGCAGGCTTGTCGGCTGGCAGGAAATCGGCGATCCCAACCATTGCCACGACTTTAACGCCTGTTTTAGCGATTATTGCGCCGGCATTGCCCCACAGCAGGTCCATGGCCACCAGGGCCTTGGCGCCGGAATCGTTGAGCTGGTATTCCAGCTCCCTCTGCGTGAGCAGGGGACTGACGCCTGTGAGCACGCACCCGACTTTCATTATTCCCAGGATGGCAATAAAGTATGCCGGCACGTTGGGCAGGTTCACGCCCACGACATCGCCCTGCTTAAGGCCTCTCTCCTTGAGGAAATTGGCGAACCTATTCGACATTGTTTCCAACTCTGCGAATGTGATAGGCGCCCCTGCGTAGTAGATGGCCACCCGGTCCCTGACCTTGCCCAGAGTTTCCTGGAATACCTCTGAATACAGCTTGCTCGGGTACTTGAGCTTTTCCGGGACATTCTTATCATAGTGCTTGAGCCATGGTTTTCCGACGTACGGGTCCTTCATTTATCCTCCTTAATCTATCAACCGTGGTTATTTTGTCATAAAATCTGTTAAAATAATCGTGGCCGCCACGTCAAACCTTCTTTTCGTTGTATTGTTCCCTCAGCAAATTCTCCTGCATCTTGTCCGTGCTCATCATGCCTCCCTTATATATATTTTTCGCGTCTGCCAGACGCGCTTTGGACCGGTACTTATTTAATGATCCCGCAAAGCTTCTGCGCATCCCTCTTGCGGGATTCCAGCGGCTCGCCCCTGGCAAACTCGTACATCGAGAGTTTACAGGCCTGGCCCGATCCTCCGCCGTGCGCCGCGGAATGGCAGAGCGCCCCGGCCCCGTACGTGAGGTTCTCGATCAGGCGCACTATCCTGGCCTTGTTCTCTGCAGTCGCCCCCTTCGAGCCGCGGTAAAACCTTTCCAGGTAGTGCGCGATCTCGGGGTTCTTGAACTCTTTCTCGCCGGGCAGTGTTGTTATTATGCCGCCGACGATATCTTCAGCCAGCCTCATCAACTCGTAAACCGCCTTGGAAGTAATATACTTGGTGTTGTTCCCCAGCAGCATATCGGGGATCATCCCCACACCATCATACCATTTTGCCTTGACGCACGCTGCGATGCCGCAGGAATACATCATCTCGTTGTACATGATCATGTCCGTGATCTTATCCCTGATATGGGAAATGCCGGCAGTCCCGTTGTACTCTGCGAAAGTCTGCACAGCCCCGATGAGTATGTCGGTCCACCCCGTCTTGCACCCTCCCGTGGTCGGCCGGTGGGTGCCGCCGATGCTGTTGACCAGGACGCCCGTAAACTCAACCTCACCGCACATGAATACCCTTTCCCAGGGAACGAAGACGTCATCGAAAATGACCACAGTCTCGTGGAAGCCGTACTTCATGTTGCCCATGTCCCATTCCGAAGCTTCCAGGCGGCGGTCGTCCTGCGAATAGCGGGCCGATATATTCTTTATTCCTTTGGCGTTGCCGGGTACAGCGCAGGCGACGGCATAGGCCTCCGCCCCCGGACCATGGGTGATGCAGGGCAGTACCAGCTTTTCATGAGTAACGACTGAACCCGTCTGGCATAGCTTGGCGCCTCGCAGCACGATGCCTTGCTTATTTTTATCCACGACGCGCAGGTACATGTCGGGGTCCTCCTGCATATGCGCCGGCACCTTGCGGTCGCCCTTGGGATCGGTCAGGGCCGGGCAGCCTACCAGGTCGTTCTTCTGGAAGTGCTTGATATACTCGACCATGTTGTCGTAGTAATGCGTGCCTTTGGCCCTGTCTATTTCTCGCGTAGTCAGCAATAGCGCCGGGAACGAGTTCTGCACGCATCTGAAAGAGCACATGCCGATGCGCCTGTTGGCTAATCGCGTGATATCCACTTTCCTGATGTTGTCCTCCACCGTTTGCGGCACATGTGTCCAGCGGCTGATGACATCACCGGTGAGGTGCGACTTGCAGAGCAACATCTCCTGAAGGTCTTTCTCTTGCTGCATATCGTAGGTCTCGGCGATGGCATTTATCATCGGTCTGACCTTGGGATGATTGATCACTTCTGCCCCCCTGACCTTGCCGCCATCGATATAAAGCTCAAAATTCATTTCGATCATATCCTGTATATACTGCTTACCCGTTTTCATACAACCTGCCCCCTTTGTATAGAACTGTTGCCCATGCACAACGATGGCGAATTCCGCTCAATATATTATCCGGCGCACGCGTTGTCAAACAGGCAATCCGGCCCGAAGGTCGCCAGGTCCTAAATGGGGTACATTCCGTATTTGCGGGCTGCCCTTACCAGGGCCACGTAGTTCTCACCCTTGCAGCCCGGGTGGATGGTATTGGATGAACTGATGATATAGCCCCCTCCCGGTGCGGCCGCGGCGATGGTCTTTTTCACGGCCTCGTCCACCTCGTCCTCGGTGCCGAAGGGCAGCAGTTGCTCGCAGTCGATATTGCCCAGCAGGCAAAAGGTCTTCCCGTACCTGGCCTTGGCCTCGGCTATATCCATGCATTGCGGCTGAATGGGGTGCATGCCGTCGAAGCCGGCATCCGCCATCCTGTCCATTATGCGCCACAGCTTGCCGTCTGAATGCTTGATCACCTTGAGGCCGCGCTTGTGCACGAAATCGGTGATCTCCTTATGGTAGGGATAGAGGTACTCTTCGTAATGCGCCGGCGACATCATGGTTGAATAGTTATGAGCCAGGTCGCTGACCACCGCTATGGCGTCCGCCCCCAATCCGATTGCCCGGTCGATGGCCTCGAGTATATAGTCCGTGCAGATGCGCGCCAGGTCCTTGACGAATGCCGGGTCCTCCACATAGAAGTACAGCAGCTTCTGCATGCCTCCCAGCATGGCCCAGCTCTCACGGAAAGGCCCTGTCATGTGGAAGACCTGGGCCACGTCTCCACCCAGCTTCTCCTTCGACAGCATCAACATCAGGAATTCGGTCTCCTGCGGGTGCACGATCTTAAGACGTTTGAGGTCGCCCGGGCCGGATACCGGGCCCTCGATAGGGATGCCGTCGCCCTCCCTGTCCACGTAAAGAACCCTGCCCCACGCATCCCTGACATGTTTTTCGTCGACCGGCTCCCTGGTGTAAAGATGAATGGAGGTCAGCCCGTCCAGCTCCAGCCTGCGCGCAATCGAGTAAAGCAGCTCGAGAAGCCTCAGCTTCTCCTCCAGTGTCATCTGGTGCACCAGTTTCACCGGAGGGACGTCATCGCTGAAGAGCCTCCCGATTTTGATAATGGACTCTTCATTGAAGGCCAGTTCCCACACGGGTACCCTGTCCGGCTGGCCGCCGCAGAGAGCCGTCAGGAAACGTTCTTTGCCGTTCATCGCCTTTTAGCATATCACCGCTACACCACAGTTATCAATCCTCGTAATCGACGTCTTCATTCATCGGATTAACAGAAAACAGTGGAAGCCGGCGGTCACTTCATTCCGAAGGCGAGGCAGGATGTTTCCGTTTATATCTGCGATAAAGATAAAATATCAGGAGCCCGACGCCGACCCAGGAGAAGCCGACTATACGGCCGATATGGTGTGTATACACGACGATGAACCAAGTGCCGGCCGTTACCAGACCTCCTAATACCGCGGGAACCGGTATATCACGCCCCTTAATGCGTACATTGATGGGTATTTTGAAAGGCCGGGGAAGGTCCGGCTCCTTGATCCTCAGGGCTATGATGGATACATGCGCCGAGGTGTAGGCCAGCACAGCTCCGAACGCGTAGAGATCGGCCAGCAGCTCGACCTTCCCGGTCATAACCAGCGCAGCAGCGATGACGGAGAAAAGAAATATAGCATTCTGCGGCACACGCGATTTCTTACTTATGCCGCCGAGAAAGCCGGGCAACTGCTGCCTCTGGCCCATGAAATAGGCCAGCCTTGAGGCGCCCAGCATTCCCGCATTCGTGGCTATGATGAGTATGGTCGCCGCCAGCAGCGCCACCCAGAAGCCCAGAAAATATGGGATAAATCCGGGCATGGCGTAGGTGATACCCATGATGGGGTCCTCCAGGAACTTCTGCGTGAGGTCGGTCACCCACTTCCCGTCGGGGGCCTGGTAAACCGGGTAGGCGCTGAGCGCCGTCATCGATAGAAAGGCATACATCATGATGACCGCGGCGAATACCAGCATGACTGCCCTGGGAATGTTTTTACCGGGGTTGCGAGTCTCGCTGCCCAGGTTGGCCACGGTCTCGATGCCGGTATAGGCCACCATGGATATCGATATGCCGAAGAGGAGCTGGTCGAAGGTGGGTGCTACTCCCCAGTGAATATTCTGGATGAGCGTGGGGATGTTGATGATAAGGAAAGCGCCCAGCACGGCAACCAGCACCTGGGTCACCAGGTCCACAACTACCAGGAACACGTTCAGGCGGGAGGACTCACGCAATCCCTTGACATTGATAAAGGCCAGCCCGGCTATTATCGCTATGCCCACGAAGCTGTTGGTCGGCCACGTTTTCAGGACGGGCCAGAAAAAGCCCAGGTAATTGGCCGCTGAAAAAGCTGAAATAGACATGGTGACCATGTAGTCCATCATCAGCACCCAGCTTGCGACAAAGCTGACCCAGTCGTTAAAAGCACGTCTGGCAAAAGCGCCTGAACCGCCTGCTTCCGGCAGCATCGTGGCGCCTTCCGCGTAGGTCAGCGCCGTAAAGAGGAAGATGATGCCGGACAGCATGAGTACCGGGGGTGTGAGGCCCAGGGCGGACATGGATACTATGCCCAGTGCGTAATAGACGGAAGATCCCACGTCGCCGTAGGCTGCTCCGAACAGCCCGCCCACACCGAGGACGCGGTGCAGGTGCACCGGCAGCTTGATCTGCCTGCGCAGGAAAAGGTTGCCCGGACGGTCACCGCGAGTTAGGTGGTCTTGGGAGGGAGATGGGGGAGTAGTATTTTGAGGTTTATCCGGCGTCTTCAATGAGAGCGGTTACATCTCCAAACATCAGAATACGGAAAGCATCTTCCATATTTATCCTATTAATTGAAAATTATATACCCCGTGTCAAGTGCCGCTGGCCGAACGTAGCGGAGAGTACAAAATTGACTCGAAGATACCCCGTGAATATAATGGCCTCAAGGCAGGGAGGTATTCGAAAATGCTAAGGAATGCTGCCGGGCTGGTTTGCCTGGCGATCTTTATTTTGCTCACAGGATGCTTCCAACCGGCAAGCACGCCGGAAAAAACTCTTCTTGAGGCGGGTATGCCGCAAAAAAACATCGCCGTGGTGGACCTGGAACAGGAGACTAACGTATTTTCCCCCGTTAAAACCACGCTCAAGGATTTCCAGGCGCGGGACCTCTATTACGGCGATGCCATGATAGCTCCCAGCCTGGAGGAGCGGGACCAGGTGGCGGGCTTCCTTGCGGCGGTCAAGGATTACGGTAAAGGCAGTATTAAGGTTGTTCCCATCATGGAGGCCAAGGCGGCATCCGGCGGGCCTGTAGAAAAGGCTGTTTACGATGGTTTCAAAAGCGAGATCCTGACCCGGCTGCGCGCTGCCGGCAAGCTGGACGGCATCTACCTGTCGCTGCACGGCTCGATGGGGGTTGAGGGAATCATCGACCCCGAAGGAGACCTGCTGCAGGCCATCAGGGACGAGTTCGGCGACAAACTGCCCGTGGGCACATCTTACGACCAGCACGCCAATATGACAGAGAAAAAAGCCACACTGGCCACTTTTATCGTGGGGTATAAGACCAACCCGCACCGCGATTTCTTCAATACCGGCTACACCAGCGGAAGGATACTGGTCAAGACCGTCCTGGGGGAGATCCGGCCTACAATGGTGGTGGACAAGCTGCGGCTGCTGCGCGGCGGCGGCACTATGATGGATTTCCTGGCCCCCATGGACAGCATTTTCAGCCGCATGAGGGAGATGGAGAAATCGCCTGCCGTTCTGTGCGTTTCCAACTTCCTGGTACACCCCTTCCTGGATGAACCTGAGCTGGGATGGAGCACGGTGGCGGTCACGGACAACGACATGCAGCTTGCAGGCAAGCTGGCGGACGAGATCGCAGACCTGGACTGGTCCGTGCGTGCATATAAGGTTACACAGAAGCTATATTCCCCTTCGGAGGCGGTGAAGGCCGCCCGCGCTGCCTGGCTGGCGAGGCTGCTGGGCACCACCATGTTCTGCGACCTGTCCGACACGGTGGGGACAGGCAGCCCGGGCGAGAATACCTGGATACTGAAGGCGCTGGCGGAAGAGGGCCCCGACCTTATTTCCTACGTGCCCGTCAGGGACGCCGGGGCGGTGCAACAGCTATGGGACACGCCCTTGAATGAGATGGTAACGGTCACGGTTGGGGGAAAACTGGAAAAAGTGTACAACAGGCCTTATACCTTCACCGGACAGCTTATCTTCAAGGGAGACGTCAGGGAGGGCGCCAGGTCCGGCGGGAGGGCCGTTGTCCTCAAGAACCAGGGCACGCACCTCATTCTAACCGAGGAAGCCCCCAATACTTACTTCCCCAATTTCTTTACCAGCCTGGGGCTGGACCTCATGAAGGCGGACGTAGTCGTGGCCAAGAACCTTTTCCCCTTCCGTATCAGGTTCCTGCAATATAACCGTAAGACCTTCAACGTGGTCAGCGCGGGGACCACCAATATCGACGTTTTTCAGATCAAATACAACAACATCACCCGTCCCATTTACCCGCTTGACGAGGTAAATTCCTGGCAGTGGAAAAAGTGGGAAAGCCCGGCAGCCAAATAAAGGCAGATTATAAGAGGATAGTCATGAAAGATACAATTAGCGGTGCAAAAGGGGCAGCAGTGCCGGCCGAAGCAAAAAGGTGGAACTGGGGCGCCTTCCTCCTGACCTGGATCTGGGGCCTGGGCAACAGGACTTATATCGCCCTGCTGGCACTGCTTCCTGTAGTGAATATAATCATAGCTGTTATCCTGGGCGTAAAAGGCGGCCAATGGGCCTGGAAGAACAGGCGGTGGGAGGGTATTGAGCAGTTCACCAGGGTACAGGGGCTGTGGACGGCCTTTGGGTTCGGCCTGCTGGCCGGATGCTTGCTCCTGCTTGCGATCGTAATCGCAGTGTTGGTCGTAACCTTCAACAACGTGTTTATGTAGCGCGAACAAATAGGTATATCTCCCTGGAACGATATATAATATTGGTGCGGTGATAAACTGCCTTAATCACTATGAAATGCCCGGTGTGTAAACTATCTACGGCTGCAGTTGAGTACGATAAAATCGAACTCGATTATTGCTCTGTCTGCCATGGGATATGGTTCGACAGGGGCGAACTGGAGCTGTTGCTCGATACTCTGGCCAGGGGAACTGCCCGGGACCTGGTAAACAACCTGATGCAACATCCGCAGCTAAAGGCGCCGGAAAAAAGCAGGAAATGCCCTATATGCCGGAGGGTAATGGGCAAGATCGATATCGGATCGGGCCGGGAAATAATCATAGATGTATGTAACGCTGGCCACGGCTTATGGTTCGACGGCGGTGAATCGGGCGCCTTTATCGAGCAACTGAAAATCGACCATTCTGGCGCCGCAAGCCCATTATTTAAAGCGCTCTTCTTTATCAGGGACGCCTTCCGGGTTAACCCGGATGCGCCCGGTAAGTCATAATATTGGAGGTAATTAATCATGCTGATTGCTATCGTCGTAATACTTGCCATAGCCATAATCTTCGTCCTGATATTAGCCGGGATTTATAACGGGCTGGTGGGCGCCCGTAACCAGGTTAAGAACGCCTGGGCGCAGATTGATGTACAGCTTAAAAGGCGGCACGACCTCATACCCAACCTGACTGAAACGGTCAAGGGCTATATGCAGCATGAAAGGGGTACCCTGGAAGCTGTCACCAATGCCCGGACCATGGCGATCAAGGCCGCCGACAGCGGGGTAGCTGCACAGGCCAAAGCGGAAGGGGAATTGAGCCAGGCGTTGGGCAGGCTGTTTGCCGTTGCGGAGAACTATCCCGACCTCAAAGCCAGCCAGAATTTCCTGGCCCTGCAGGAAGAATTGACCTCGACGGAGAACAAGATCAGCTTTGCCAGGCAGTTCTATAATGACTCCGTGCTGCAGTTCAACAACAAGACACAGATGTTCCCGTCCAATATCATCGCTTCGATGGGCGGCTTCAAAGCCGGGGAGTTCTTCGAAGTCACTGACACGGTCGAGCGTGACGCCCCTAAAGTCAGCTTCAGTTAACAGGTATCGACCGTATTATGTGGGAACAGATCAAGGATAACCAGACCAGGTCGGTTATCCTCGTAGTAGCTCTCGGCTGCATGTTGATCCTGCTCGGCAGCTTCCTGGGTCAAACCCTGCTGGGCGATTGGTCCATAGGGCTGTTGCTGGCCCTCTTGATCTGGATCGTAATGACACTGGTGGGCTACTTTCAGGGCGACAGCATCCTGCTCTCAATGTCCAAGGCCAGGAAAATCGGACCTGACGATATGCCGCGAATCTACAACGTGGTGGAGGAGATGAAGATCGCCTCCGGGCTGGAGAAAATGCCGGATATTTACATCGTGGATGACCCGGCCATGAACGCTTTTGCTACCGGGAGAGATAAGAAGCACACTTCGCTGGCCGTGACCTCCGGGCTGCTGCAAAAGCTGAGCCGCGATGAACTCCAGGGGGTTGTCGGGCATGAGATGGCCCACATCAGGAACCGGGACGTGCTTCTGATGGCGATGTGCAGTATATTGCTGGGCACCATAGTAATAATAGCCTGGTATGGATCGCGGGTTCTGTTTTTTGGAGGAGGCACCAGGAGAAGCTCCTCCGACGGCGGCGGCGGCGCGCAGATAATTATTCTCCTGGTAGCCGTTGGCCTGATGATTCTCGCCCCCATTATGGCGCAGTTCATCTACCTGGCCATCTCCAGGAAGAGGGAGTATCTGGCTGACGCCTCGTCTGCCCTCTACACCAGGTATCCCGAAGGGCTGGCCTCGGCGCTGGAGAAAATCGCCGCTTCAACCGAGCAGCTCAAATCGGCCAATAATGCCACGGCCCCGATGTACATACTAAATCCTTTCCGGAAGGGCGGCCATGTGGCGGAAGACCTCTCAAGCACCCACCCTCCCATCTCGGAGAGGATACGCATCCTGCGTTCCATGGCCGGCAACGTATCGCTGGCGAGTTATGAGTCCGCGTACAACCAGTCTCACAAAGGGGGTGGAGGTATAATTCCGGGATCGGCTCTGGTGGCCGGCGATGCTGATGTTCAACGCGATGTAACAAGCACAGCCGTAACGCCCGGCGAAAAAGACAGGGCTCGCGAAGCTTCGGATGTGCTATGGAAACTGCATAAATATCAGGAGATCACCTGCAGCTGCGGTTTGAAATTCAAGATACCCCCCGATTTTCACGGCGACAGCTTCACCTGCCCGCGTTGCGGGACGGTGCACAGTCTATAGCTTCCCTATCTGATAGATCCATAGAAAAGCATCGGCTTTAATTGCCGTCGCTGCGAAAACCGAGAAAGGTCAGGATTTACACCCCTCACGATACTTTCTTATATTTGATGTGTCTCTCGAATTCCGCCAGCAATTTGGAAATCTCGGCGCTGATGGGGGCCACTGCCTTACCCCCTGATGAATTTTCCATTTGCGAAAGGCTAATGCAATTTTGTCCGGGCTGCCGGTCTACTCCGGCCTGCTGATCGTACATCGGCCATTCCTGATAAGACTGCTGACCGGGATATTGATTGCCATACCAGGCCGGTGTTGCCTGTGACTGACTAGGTTCTATCACCCAGGTGAATTTAATGCCGCAACCTATACAAAACCTCTCTCCGCAGACAACCCTGGCCCCGCAGTTGGGACAGTAATAATTCTGCCTCATACTTGTCACCCTTTGTTCAAAAGACACTCCTGTTGACGGACTACACTATAATCAGCTTACTCCTGAAATATTAATCAAATGTTAATTAGATAGCCTCCGATCAATATCACAGAGTCGCTGAACGGCCTTTTGAGCAGGTACGATAAGTGCAGAAAAAGATCTATAAGTAACAGTCTTTAAGTAACCGGATAATCTCGCCGTTATCTTTTATTTAAGCTGCCCCGGGCTGCCTACTTCTTTGCCGCGGCAATAAAATCATCGATAGACTTCGCAGTCAGGGTCTGAGCTTGAGCAACCCCTTTACCGCTAAGATGTACCGCAGCTTTAAATATGACGTCATCGCTTTTAGCTTCAAATATATTGACAAAATCATACTGACCCAGAGTAGCATATTGAGCCAGCACTTTTAGTCCCATCGCCTCAAGCTCACGATTATTAGCCTTGATCTTTGCCGGATCGTCCTTAATAGCCTTCCTGCCTTCATCACTGAGAGTTATAAGCGCAATATAGATCGGCATGTCAACCTCCCTCGCACGAAAATTTACCTGTGGTCTACTGTACTTCGTTTAATACCATTATATATCGTGATGATAACAAGTATCGCAAGAAGGTGTCAATAGATCGCCATGGTTTAACAAAGGTTTTGTATCCGGAAATGGCTTCGTCTCCCTGCAATGACGGGCCATATTATTGGAATGTGTACGGCAGATCAAAGCTGGTGCTTTTGTCACGCAATTTATTTATCAAGGGCGAGAAGGTCTCTACGTGAATAATGCTTTGCGAGGGAATAAACTCCATCACCCTGAGATATCCGTTCCCCCCTTTTTCGTCACACTGGTAATCGCTCATCAGGATGTTTACCACGTTACCGTATTCGCCGGTCTTAGTTATGGCTGATTCGGTACAATCGTGACCGCAAAGCACAAGGAAAACGTTTTCATGTTGTTTAATCACCTGGTCCCACAGCAATTTCCCATCCGGCAAAAACTCTCCCTTGTTGTCGATCATCGAGTGAGTTGCTACGATCACGCGTCTGTCCGGATATTTCGCGATGGCGGTGTTTGCCCAGTCAAACATCTTCGATAATTCAGCAGTAGTTTGTGTTAAATGGCCGAAAAATCCGATGCTCAGAATAAGTAACTTTTGGCCCGAAATATCCACCAGCGAGTAGCTATTCTCATTTCCATTTTTAGGGTAATGACCACCGTACCACGGATATTTCTCGAACCCGGTATAGGGAAAAACCGAATTGAAAAAAGTGTTGTCTACCTTACCCTTTATTAAATTATCATGGTTGCCCGGCAACACTGAGTATTTAAGTCCGTCAAGCAGGTCCATAGCGTTTTTGGCGTTTGCCCATTCACCCTTTACCGTATCTGCTTTTTTATGCTGTGAATCTGTGATATCGCCAAGCTGAATTGTAAATACAATATTCTTGGAGCTGGTATTGTCTTTTATCCACTTTGTCTGGGCGATAAACGTCGCGGGAAATGTCTTGGAATAGAGCTGCGTATCGGGAATGGCCACAATCGAAAACGGCTCTTCCGGGGTGACAGGTTGCGAAACAGGGACTGGCTCCTCTGGCGGCGGCAGCGGTATTGGAGCGGCCGTACAGGAGGTAAAGAAGGCGAATAAAACAAGGATCGCGGAAAGCGTGTAACGAGCTGATCCCCTTACCATACCACGCCCAGAAACGGCGGAAAGCCAAACGCCCATAATACTCCTATCGCTATCAACCCTGACATGGTTGCGCCGACTACAGTCTGCCAGAAGTTATGTCCCTCGGCTGCCAGTCGCGCCCAGGTTATGAGAGGTAATAAAACCAGCAATGGCGTCGCAATGATGCCGTAGATGTAGATCATTACAGCTACCGGTCCGGATACTCCGGCAGCGTGGCCGCTGGCTTTATAATGGAGCAGCAAATTGAAAATTATCAGGCCGAGAGTCACAAATGTATAGGTGGCCGCCACTGCTGTGAAAATGCGCGGGGCAGCAATCAACGATAGAACTAACCAACCGGTCGGGTAGCTGACCAGCATAATAACAAAACTTGCTACCCGCTGCCTGTGTAGGGTTACGTGTGTCTCCTCTTTCTTGACCGGAATATAAAAGAAAAGACTGCATAATGGGATTATACACAGGAACAGCATTGTCCAGGCATATCCGGCCAGGCGGTTGGGTTCCGGGTCAGGAATGCGAAAGAACAAAAAGGTCGCCAATGCACCGGATAATATCGGAACATTCAATAGTTGTGAAAGGGTCTCTCCAACAACCTTCTTAATACTCTTCTTCTCTTCCATATTACATCTCTAAATCATATGCAGCGGGATAGTACAGGTGGTTGAATCCGGGCGGATTGAGCGAAGCACTAAGACGCATGGTCAAGCAAGAACGAAAGCACGAGGATGATGGTCCAGCAAGAAACGGATAGGGTGCCTATGCGGCGCATCGTAGTATAAGTTTTGCCGAACCCGGGTGACCCTATCTGCTTGAAAAAGCGCGGGAAATAGTGGAAATGTATAAGAAGGGCATCAACAAGCAGTACGGTTACCAGCAGGTGCTTTGCTACCATTATAAAAATATTGATGCCCTCATTGTTCAAGGTCAGAACAACTCCGCTGATGATTAGGGCGATAAATGCCAACCATGTGAAAGGTGAGATCCTGCGTGCGATCCCAGCACGTCTCCGTATCTGCTCGTCTGTTTTCAAATTCAGCATGAGGAAAGCCGAAGCCATTGCACAGATGACGCCCAGGACAGTGCCAATGATATGAATGTGGGACGCGATTTCCATTCCAGAAACGCATTGTAGATGCTTCTGTATCTGATGTCAACGCTAAGAATTGGTCTTGCTACGCCCGAAATGAAGAAAATTAGGATCACCGTTCCCTTAGAATTTAACACCACTGGACACACATCGGGATGCATGTTCATCCATGATAAAAATCATAGGGATAAGGTATCTGCCAGTATGTAGTGAGCTTGAATCCTCTTATTAGCCGTTACTTCACTTTAAAATCTTGACTGAGTATTTCCTTGCCCTCGGTGTCTCCATCCTGCGTCATTTGAAATACTCTCAAGACATAATTTCCTGGCGAAGTATCCGACGGTATTTGTTCATGCCATACCACTATTTTGTTATTGTCCGGGTACGTAAGTGTTTTTGTGGTGTAGCGAGCCAAATAATTGTCGATTTCGGTTTTGTGAACGGTAGTAAGCTTCAGTATGCATGGTTGGTCGTTAGATAGCTGTATTCTAACGTCAAGATATTCTCCAGGGCTTCCTTCTTTCGAAACCTGTAAAGGAGTTGCTGTCAATATCTTTTCAGGAGAATTTGCACACGATTGAAATACCGGAGACAGCATGCTCAATATTACGATTATCATATATAATTTCGACTTGAACATATGAATCCCCCTTGTAAGCCACGTTCAATATTTATACCATACCTTAATTTTGTCCTGCAAGGACAACAACTCATTCAAGTCCGTTTATTATATCGAATCGTACGTGTGTAATGACGTTCACGGGTATGTATGTTCACCCATAATAAATAAGATTAGCCACTTCGCTGCTCCGTTAGCTCTAGACACATGATATACTAATTAATCATGCAAAGAAGACCTGTCACAGTCTTAATGGCAATAGCAGTTATCATTGCCGCTATAGCTTCCTGCCAGGGTGTGGCTTTCCCGAAAGGATGTGTGTCGCCTGGTACGCCGGCTGAAATCACCATACTCCATATCAATGATACGCATGCTCACCTTGAGGATGTTGCGCGCAGGGCCACCCTGGTGAAAAAAGTTCGCAACGAGGTGGGAACAGGTAACGTACTCATTTTCGACAGCGGTGATGTATTCATGGGTACGCCTTATTTTAACCTGATGAAGGGGCAGGCTGACCTGGATTTCATGAACACGCTGGGTTATGACGCCATGACCCTGGGAAACCATGAGTTTGATTACTATGACAAGACACCACAGTATCTTAATGACTTCATCCTGAATGCTAAATTTCCCATTGTCTGCGCTAATGTTAATTTTTCCGGGGTTCCTGAACTAAATGGAAAAATATTGCCATATCTTGTAATTGAGAGGGGCGGTCAGAAGTTTGGTATTATCGGGTTGCTCACAGAAGAAACAATTGAAATCGCCAGCCCGGGTAAAAATGTTGTCATCAGTGATACTATTGCCGCCGCCCGCCGGACGGTGGTCGTGCTTGAGCAACAAGGAATAAATAAAATCATTGCCCTGACCCATATTGGCTGGGATAAGGATATAGAGCTGGCACAGCAGGTCAGGGGTATTGACGTGATTATCGGCGGTCACAGCCATACGCTGCCTTCCGTCTACCCGACGGTAGTGCAAACTGAGGAACCCGTACTGGTTGTGCAGGCAGAAGCGTATGATAAATACCTGGGCAGGTTGGATATTTCATTTAATGCACAGGGTGTGATAACAAAACAATCCGGCTCACTTGCCTTAATCAAAGAGGCTTCGGAAGATGCGGATTATGCTGCCAGGTTGTCGAAATATAAAGCACCTATTGACCAGCTAAAAAATGCCATTGTGGGCAAAACCCTGGTAAACCTTGATGCAGAAAGGGCTCATATCCGGACAATGGAAACCAACTTCGGTAACCTGGTGGCCGACGCTTCCCTCGCAAGTGCGGAAATGGCTAAAGCAGGTATTGCAGTAATTAACGGCGGCGCTATCCGTTCTTCCATACCTGCAGGTGATATTAGCCTGGGGCAGATACTGGAGGCTATACCTTTCAATAACGATATTGTGATATTTGATATTACGGGAGAACAGCTGGTCGCAGCCCTGGAGAATGGTATCAGCAAGGTGGAAGCTGTTGAAGGCAGGTTCCCGCAAGTCGCAGGGTTCAGGTTTTCCTGGGACCCTGGCATTCAGCCTGGCTCACGCGTTAAGAGCGTGGAAATCGAGACAGGCAGTGGCTTCAAGCCGATTGATAAATCGGACTCATACCGCATCGTGACCAACAGTTATTTATTCGGTGGCGGCGACGGCTACACCTCTTTCCAGAAAGGTACCAATGTTCAGTATCTCGGTTTTGTAGACTATGATATGGTAACTGAATATATCGAGAAAAACTCACCGGTCAGCCCCAAAGTAGAGGGACGTATCATAAGTCTAAATTGATCCATTAACAGGGCCATGCGGCAAGAAGCAAGCAGGCACTATACCAACAAAAGAGAGAATCGCAGTCAGCACAAAATCCTTTTGAAATGCTGTAATCGCGGACTGCAGACTGAAATATTGATACAGCAGCACTATTGCCGCCTGGTAGGCTGCCTCTGCAGTCTGCCCTGATTGCATTAACCTGGCTTGTATCTGAGACAGCAGGTTAAGCATCAGCGGTGAATCAGGAGTCGTACCCTGTACGATCATAGCCAGATCCGTTTTCTGGAAGTTATCCAGCAGTGTGGCAAACAGCGCCACAGCCAGTGCCATAAAGACGCTCTGGACGACATTGATCATTGACGAACCCTGCGTCGACAATTGCGGCGGCGCAATCGATAGAGCGTATGAAAAAATGGGGACCATTGCAAAACCGCAACCGACACCGCGTAAGAACATGACCCATTGGAACACCATATCAGAAGTGGTAGTGTCCATATTTTGCAGCCACAGTCCTGTAAAAGCCATGATTGCCAGGCCCACTATTACAGGTGCCCTGGCGCCAATCTTCGCATACAGCATCCCCACTATCGGCATGGCGATCATCATCCCGATGGCGTTGGAAAAAAGCAGGAGGCCGGCATTCATGGCATTCAGCCCGCGCAGGTTCTGCAGGAACATGGGGGCCAGGAAAATAACGGTGAACATTGCTGCTACAATCGTAGCAATCAGGGCCACTGATAGAGTAAACTGACCCATTTTGAAAAGCCTCACCTCAAGCACAGGTGCCTCAGTCCGCAATGCCAGTATCACCCATACTATCATTGCTATGCTGCCCGCGACTAACAATCCAATTACGCGCTGGTCCCAGTGCCAGGTTGGTGCATAGGATAACGCATATAGAATGCAGCTAAGCCCGATCGAGATGAAGACAAAACCTTTTAAATCGAAAATTTTTACAATTATCGGCGTTTCCCTGAGCCATGCGATGGCTAAAGGTATAGCTATCAACATAACCGGCAAATTGACGTAAAAGCAATAGCGCCAGTTCCAGTAGGTGACCAGATATCCACCGACAATCGGCCCTAACGCCGGACCTAACATCATAGGGATTGCCTGAAAGGCCATCGCTATGCCCCTCTTTTCCACGGGTATAAAAATAACAAACATCGCCATAGAACACGGCATCATCAGGCCGCCGGCAGCGCCCTGTATTATCCTGAAGAAAATGAGCGTATTGCTGCTCCAGGCCAACCCGCATAGCATAGACCCAACCAGAAAGCCGACAAGGCTGATAATATAAACTTTCTTTATCCCAAATCTATCGACCAGGAAGGCCGATGCCGCCATAGCTATAGCTGAGGCCAGTGTGTAAGCGGATACCACAAGTTGGGCACGATCAGGCGTTTCATTGAATACTGCCATGATATTGGGCAACGCTATGTTCATGATTGTGCCGTCCAGGGCATACATAAACGTTCCCAGTACTATGACAACCAGGAGCTCGATTTCTTTTCGTGTTAACATGAGCTGGTTTTCTTCGTGATAAAGAAAATGACCGGTATATTTATCGGGTGAGTATGCTTTGGAGCCATTAAGCGGTGCGCGCTCACCTGGCGTTCAGAAATGCCCTTTCCACGAGAGCTCTGGTTACTTGCACCTTATATTTATTTTTTGTCAGGGATAAAGTTTGCTCTACCGCTATTTTAGCGGCAGTTGCCGCCGACTTTTTATCTAACTTTTTCCCTATCAAGAAGTCTTCGATATCTTTTATCCTGAGCGGGATAGGAGCTACAGCTCCCAGGACTATTCTGACTGAATCCACCCTGTCACCTTTCACGTTCAAAAGGGCAGCCACACTCACCACCGGGAAGTCATGCGAATTCCTTAGCGCAAATTTGATGAAATCTTGCCGGCTGCCCGATGCAGGTTTGGGTATCTGTATTTCTACCACTAATTCACCTTCTTCGAGTTGGCTGGTTTTCATAGTCCCGGCAGAAAAAAAGTCCTCTGCGGTTAGAATGCGTTTCGTAGTCCTGATTTTTGCTCCCAGTGCTACTAAAGCAGGAGCTATATCAGAGGCGTTGACTGCCACGCAGCCACAGTTGAAACAACGGTTGGCCTCATTCTCCATTTCACTGAGATTGAAGCCAACAGTATCCTCAATATCAATGCGTCTGCGAGATACGGGCAATATAGCATTTTTACCTCTATCCATTTTGACCAGGCAATCTGAGCTGCATTTTTGCATAGTTACTTTTTGAATCTTTGTATGTATTCGCCTCTTCATCAGGTATAAATCGATTGAAGCCGCTGCCCTTCTTCCGGCGGCAATGGCCTGAATTACCGATGCTGGTCCAGTGGCGACATCCCCACCTGCAAAAACACCGGCAGCGTTTGTCTCCTGTGTATACTGATCGACCGTTATCAAACCGCGCTCCGTTTTGAGCGCCGGGCCGATAAATGACAAATCCCCGCGCTGTCCGATAGCCAGTATGATTGAATCGGCATTTACCCTGGTCCTGTCAGCTTTGTTAAAGGCTGGTGCGAAGCAACCCTCAGCGTCAAATACTGACGTGCAGCGTACAAGTTGCATGCCTTGAATATGATCATTTTCCTGGAGTATTTGATCGGGCCCCCATGATGGCATGAGATGAATTCCCTCGGCTAAGGCTTGCTCGATCTCTGAAGCGATAGCGGGCATCTCTTCACGGCATTCCAGGCATGCCATGGTGACGTCTGCTGCGCCTAACCGCTTTGCCGTAATAGCCACGTCAACCGCAACATTTCCACCTCCAATAACCAATACCTTTTTACCCGGCGCCTTGCTCAAGCCTGAGTTCACTTTTGTAAGCCAATCCAGTCCGGATATCAGCAGTCCCTCATCCTTTACACCCAACGACCTCTGGCCCCATCCTCCGGTTGCCAGGAATACCGCATCAAAATTATCCCTTATATCTTTTAGTGTCGAATCGTTGCCGATTTCAAACTGAGGCCTGAATTTAATACCCGTGCCCTGCAAGGCTTTTATCTGCCTGCGTACCAGGTTTTTAGGCAGGCGGTAAGCCGGTATAGCATACATCAGCATGCCGCCTGCCTCTTCATGTTTATCGAAGACCGTAACCGAGTAGCCCGACTGTCTGAGGTAATATGCCGCAGCCAGGCCGGCCGGCCCCGCTCCTACCACCGCTACCTTTTTTCCATTTTCTTTTTTGGGCGGACGCATTATCGACTCTACATTATCCAGAATGTAGTCGCCTATATATCGCTCAATATCTCTTATAGATACGGCTTCATCAAATTCGCTGCGGTTGCATTTTGTCTCGCATAAATGCGGACATACCCGGCCGGTTATAGCTGGGATCGGATTAGACGCAAGCAGCATTTCCGCCGCCTTATCTATTTTCTTATCTCTGATAAGGCTAAAATACGAGGGCACATCGACCTTCCCCGGGCACTCGGCCGAGCAAGGGGTTGTTGCCATTCTTGCAGCGCCGAAGATGGAATGGTAGCGGTTCTCCCCGGTTAAAGCATTACAAGTCTGGCCGCCCTTTCTCAGGCAGTGGAATGTGCACTCCGGATTGCGATAATACCAGCACCTTGGTTCCTGGCAGATATTGCCGGCGATCGTCCCCATGTTTCTGACGTGAGGCGTAGCAACACTGTGCGCTGCCATCGACAACAACTTGTATTTCTTCTTTACGATTTCACTTTTTTCGATGGCATGCAACCGGGTCAGCGCCCCTATCCTCAGCCCAAGATTATCTTCCTTTATATAGTCCAGTCCCGGGATGGTTTTGAGGTTAACCACTAACTCAGGGTATTCAGGACGTACATTATCCTTTAGTACTCCCAGCAAGTCAGTGCCACCTGCAATTGCGACAGCCTTCGATCCATACTTGCCCAGCAAATTGCTTGCTTCTTCAAGGGAAGTGACATTCCGATGTTTAAACGATCTTAAAGCAGCCATTTTATTTAAATCCTTCCCAGTGCTTTTAATATTTTGTCCGGGGTAATTGGAATGTCATCTATCCTTACACCAATTGCGTTATAAATGGCATTTGCAATCGCACGCGGCCCGCAGGTCACCACCCCTTCTCCAATTCCACAGGCTCCATATTCCCCGGCCCCCTTCCATACCTCAAAAAGTACGGGCTCCACCTTCGGCATGTCTGCTATTGTCGGTATCTTGTATTCCACCCAGTTGAAATCAAGCGGTACACCCGTTTTTTCATCATAAACTATCTCTTCCAGTAGTGACTCACCGACAGTCATACATTGGCCTCCGCACTGCTGCGCTTCAGCCCCGGAGGCAAACATGACCGTACCACAATCATTAAGGATGATCATCCTGAGCACTTGCGTTTGCCCGGTGGCAGTATCCACTTCGACCTCTGCAAACGTAGCTTGATATGGCACGCCCGTTTTCCTGTTATGAGGCCTGCTGCTGGCCATGGCTACAATCGGCACCAGGTCCCCCTTTTGCAGGAGTTTTTTAACTGTAATCGATTTTTTCACCTGTGCCTTCAAGCATACTATTCCGTCCTCGATTACAATTTGGTCCCGGCTGACCTTGAAGTGCTTTGCTGCCAGCTTCATTACCTCTCCCCTGATTTTAGCTGCAGCCTCCACCAGCACTTCTGACTGCAGATAAGAAACGGCGCTATCGGTCTGTACGGTATCTTTGAGGCCGCTGTCCGTATCCACAGTCGACGTCCAGCTGATATCCTTAGGCTTTACACCTAGAAAACTCAAAGCTTCTGCGCAGCTCAGTACGTTGCAGGTATTGGAACCGGGTCCGCATTCCACTGTAGGTGCAAGCAGCACCACTGTGCCATCGGGATTGAGTTTGATTCCTGCCTGGATTGTACCGCGCCGCTGCTCCTGCCAGGCGGCATGCCAACCCGGATGAAAAGAGAATCCAATTCCCCGTTTCTTCGAGCCATCATAGGTACGCCCTTTGCCCGGCTTATGCCGCTTATCCCAACCAATCCTCCTGGCGCCTTCATGCAAGACAGCTTCCAGGCTCTTATCCGGTAACTTCTCCCATTTGTGCCCAAAATTCTTTAAGGCTAACTCTATAGGATCCATGCCGAGCTTCTCAGCCAGTGCGTCAACTGCCAAACCAAATATCAGGTTGAACTGGTTATTACCTACACCTCTCATCATGCAACCGGGGATTTTGTTGGTATAGACTGCATAAGATTCCATTTTTACATTGGGTATATGTGCGAATGAGACCTCCACAATCTCCTGTGGAACAAACTTTGTGGCAAAACATGTGTGGTCAGCATAAGCACCCGCGTTCCCGATGGATTTAAAATAGCTTGAACTAATGGTGCCGTCTTTTCCGGACCCCATCTTGCAGGTATATATTATGGGTTGACGCGTATTGTGGAAACTTTCTCGCCGCGTATGTTTGAACTTCACGGGGCTCCCTGTCCGCTTTGCCAGCAAGGCAGTGTAAATAAAGAAAGGATCTTCTCCGGTATCTCCCCTCCCAAATTGACCACCGACAAACGGGCTGATCACTCTTACTTTGTTCTGCGGGATCACCAGCATTTCACTGAGAAACATTCGAGTTTGATCAGCTTCGTATGAATTCGACCACACAGTAAGCTGGTCGTCTTTCCATGAAGCCAGGCAACACCAATTGTCCAGGGAGCCCTGTGTGGCATTATGGTAAATTGCCTTAACTTCGATGTTTATATCTGCTTCAGTGAACCCTCTTTCCACATCTCCTATATTCACAAAGACATCTGCGCCACCAATTGGTTCAGCCGGTAAAATATTGTTTTGTGAAAGCTCAGGATGTAATACCGGTGCTCCCGGCTGCATAGACTCTATAGGATCAAGCACAAAGGGCAATACTTCCCATTCGACTTTGATTAATCTTAATGCTTCTTCGCCGATGCGTTCACTTTTGGCTGCTACTACGGCACCTACTTCGTCACCCACCCAGAATGCATGGCTGCCAAGTATTCTCCTGTCTCGCAACTTCTTCCACATCATGCGTTCATAACTTACCGTATCCACTCCATCCGTCCAACCGGCGTTCATTGGTTTTAATGAGACTATTTCAAGGTCCTTATAGGTCAATATGGCCTCAACGCCTGGCAGCTTCTCAGCTTTGCTTATGTCAATATTTTTGATGATTGCATGCGGATAAGGGCTGTGGAGCGCTTTGGCATAAAGTATGTTTGGCAGACGGCACTTTAATGTCATGTCATCTATAAATTCTGCCCGGCCGCTGGCTTTCTCCCAGCCATCAATCCGGGGACGATAAGTCCCCAGGTATTTACGGTTTACACGGCGTTTAAATTGATTGCTCATGGTTTACTCGCTTGCCTGGATATTTTTTCCGCGGCGTGCTCGACCGACTTTGCGATTGCAGCATAACAACCGCAACGGCAGATATTGCCAGAAAGTGCATCTTTTATCTCTTGCGCTGTCGGGTTCGGGTTTTCATTAAGAAAAGCTTTAACCGTCATTACAAATCCAGGTGTACAGTAACCGCATTGCATGGCAGTGCCGTAGCCTGGTTCACTTTGTTCGGCGAAGGCTGCTATAACAGGGTCATCCTTGGGTAAACCCTCAATGGTTAAAATATCCTGGCCATCTGCATCAACCGCGAGCGTCATACAAGAGAGAACAGCTTCTCCATTCAGTATTACTGTACACGCTCCACAGGCGCCGTCATCGCAAGCTACCTTCAGCCCGCTGAGCCCCAATTTTTCACGCAGTAAATATGCTAAGGTATCAGCCTCTTCGATATCGTGGCCAACATAAAATTCATGCCATACTCCATTGACCTTAAGCCTTATAATTCGATCTTCAGCGGACACACGAGGATCTTTACAGGGCTGTTGCAGAGTCATACCTGGCCTCCTATGCTATTTGACTTACCTTAAAATTGGCAACTACTAATAATTACAGCAATCTTAGTATCGTGACCAATGGATTTTTACCAGCATACTCCACTAAGTTCATCATTTCAATAGCTCAACTGCATTTAACTTGCCAAGCAGAAGATTCAAGAATATTGCAGAGGGTAGAGGCAAACCTTAGGAAATGCTCTTAGCAGTATAAAAAACAAGCCCTAAAAGGGCTATGATATGCACTATTGCTATCGTAGACTATACCGGTATAAGGATTCGCCCACTCTGCAAGTTAAAGAAGCATCTCGAAGATCTCTTATTAATTCTGTTGTCCTCTGAAACTTAAACCGCGCTAATCCGCTACATTGAACAATTCCTTGAGCGGTACGTGCACCCAGTCCTGGCAGTTAGGGATGGATATCCACAACTCGAGGCTGGCAGGGACAAATACGTGTTGAAGTGCCGTCTCTCCCGGCCTGAATACCCCCCCTTCGCTTATCGGGGTGCTCATCATGGTCATCATCACCGATGGATCAATTTTGCCCTTGTTCTTTTTCGCCAGGTTCACAAGGTTCGAGTATCTCTGATAAGAAGTGGGACTCGAAGGAGGCGGCAGTTTTCCCCATCTCGGGTCCAAGAAGTGGTTAGTCTGGACCACCAGACCTACGTCAGTAGGGGGCACCTTGTAAGTGTTGTTTACGGCGAGTTCGTAGCTTACCGCCTTGTCCTTGTCAGCCAACAAGATGATGTTTTGCATATTGGGTAGGGTCGAGGCGACTTCCGCTTCGAGCGACTGGAAATTACTCGAATCGAACATGAACTGCGTCAATTCGATAGGGAAAAACACTCGGTCGGGGGCCGAGGGCTGGCCCTCTACGGAGCCATCGTCCGCTAAAAGCATCAATCCGTTCTTGTTATATCCCAGATCGCAAGAGACGGCTCCGACGCCTGAGAGGAATGCGCAGGGCAGGCTGCCATCGCTGGGATTGTAGACCGTGAAAACCCAGTAATTCTCGAAACCTTCTGGCAGCCCTGGGATATCGTCGTTCCGTCCGACCACCAGCGGTCCTCCCCCTGTGTAGTCGCCCCACGCCGCGATGGCGCTACAGTAGTTCAGATCAATCGACGACAGTTGCTTCACACTCAAGCCAGACGTCTCGGACATGCCTTCGACGATCTGCCTGAAACGCTCGGGATATATTAGGGTGGTATCTATCATTGCCTTTCCTACCCACTCAATAGCCTGGCCCGGCTGTTTTACCCATACATCCACAATGTCAGCGTATACGTTCAGCTTGTCCTTCATGAGGCCGCCGTACTGCCTTCCCATCTCCTTGTATGTACCGCTGAGCAACAGGACATCGATATTGCCGAGCCGATACTTATGACCGCCCTCAAATGAAGATATGTAATTGAGGCCATCTATCCTTGGAGCGCCGCCGGCGCATCCCGCGAATATGGTTGAAAACACAAAGAGAGCCAGAGTAGATAGAAGAACGAAAACTCTTACGATCGCAAGAGACCGATTGTTGCTCCGTAGCCCAGACCAATGCATAGCTGTACCCCCTCTCTTATGGTGGTAGCGTCAGATGTATTCTATGAAGGCTCCCCAGTGCTATTTCTGTGCCTTTTTAATATTACTACTGATCCGCTATCTTCCTTGATTACCCTGCCTGATGCCTTGAGCAGGTGGTAATTCTCCTTCCCATCCTTCATGTCTGGCCAGCATATAAGCATGCATAAACCACAAGTGAACAGTTTCTTATTGATAAAACCGTCCTCGGCCTGCCCCCAATAAGTGTACCACCTTTTAAGTTAGAGTTGTTGCCAGTGGCTATTTAAATAAGTCTCTGCAATGGGCGCATTCTTCTTGACAGATTCTACTCTATCCAAGGCGCTGCCCTTTGACTTGTAATCGTGATTAATCACTGATCACAAGAATGGGAATATAAAATGCAACAAGAAATCAAGATCTAAGAAAGATTAAAATAAAGGCAAATATTTATTTCTTTTCTAATAATGTTATGATGCCCCAAACAATCAAGAAGATCCCGACAATCCATTGCAGTGCAGAAAACCAAAAGAGACATAAAAGACCAGCAATTACTGCTACGATACCTAGGACCCACTTGCTTACGCCTAATGACATTATAGCCACCTCCTAAATCCTAATAGTTCGCATTATAATTAGCCATTTAAGTAATTTCAATGGCTCGATCTTAATATTCTATTTTGGCTTGTTAATCTTCAAAAAGAAAGGTTATCTTTATTTTTTGTTTACCATGTTCTGGACTGCTGTGATCAGTGTGTTGGCTACCAGGGACCCGGATTGTGACCTATAAGAACCCCCCATAGCGCTGTTGGAGACAAGGGCACTCACAATTGCTTCCTGATTAATCCCGCTATTTGCTTTGGATTGTTTCCGTTCTTGCGGCTGCTGTGCCTTACGAATCAGCGTACCTATTATGTCATTAATGCCTTCGCCCTGCTGCTGTGGTTGCTGCTGTCCTTTACGAATCAGCGTACCTATTATGTCATTAATGCCAGCGCCTTGCTGTTGTTGCTGGGCTTGTGGTTTATTCTGTGCTTTGCGAATCAGCGTACCTATTATGTCATTAATGCCTTCGCTCTGCTGTGGTTGCTGTGCCTGCTGTGGCTGTGGTTCTTGTGGTTGTGCAGAGATACCGTTGGTGAAGGTCCAGTAGGCTGCAGCTGAATCCGAGTCCGGGCTGTCGCCAACACCGACGGTCCACTTGTATTGAGTGCCGTCATTGGCGAAGCCGTGCTCATCCGAGAAGAGAACATTGCCTAAATCTTTACTGATGCGGGGGGAGCCATCTTTAACCCTCTTAACGATGAGCCAATACTTGGCAGCACCGGGGGAGGCTTTCCACTGGAAGTTGATGGAGTTACCGCTGATATAGGTGAGATTAGCGGGTGAGATCATTAATTGAGTGGATAGTTGTACAGGTGCCTCTCCTATCCCCAACAATGTCGGGATCAGCGTCATGGCATTGTCGGAAGTGACCTGCTGGCCTTGAAATTGTTGGGAAGCCTGTGATAAACCTTTGGCATATAGCTGCGCTGACCCGCTTTTCTGCTGACTCAATATCTCGGCTGCATACGCCAGCTGGTCAGATGGATTTGCACCCTTCTTTTCCTTAATTGCCCTGGTTATGAGTTCGAATGTGTTAACCATGTTATCCCCGTGATCATGATTGTTTGTGTCAGCGTTATTCAGGCTTGCTTTGTTATTGGCCAGCGTACCCGTGACCGTTTGAAATAGTTGCCCGAGATCGATTGGACTTGATGGATTAGACATTTAATGATCCTCCCCGCTAACTTATTTTGATCGACTCCAGTGGAATGACGTTCAACGGCATATATGTTCATCCACGATAAATTAAGATCCGCTGACTAATGATCCATTTCGCTAAAACTATTTCACAATTATCCGTGTTAGAGACTGCTGACGGTTACCGTCCAAGTCTTCGACGACAAAACCGACCATATAATCTCCAATGGCGGCATCCAGAGTCTTCCACGTGAACATCTGCTTACCGAAAGTCAGCGTGCCGCCATCCTGATATACAGTGTTAGTTACGTTGCCACTGCTCACCTATAATCCTACGCTTTTCTTGCCCGCTACTGTCACTATTCATCATAGCCGGATAATATTTCAGTTACCTTTTATTAACCATGCCCTGGACTGCCTGCATAAGTGCGCCGGCCACAAGGTTGCTGGACTGCTGCCGGTAACCGCCTCCCATTGCACTGCTGGAGACTACCGCGTTCACGATCGCCTCGATATTACTGCCGCCCCTGGACTTGGTATTCATAAAAGCCATGCCGGCGTTAAGAAGGTCACCGATATCAAGGCCTTGCGAAGACTGCTGTTGCTGCTCTTGTTGATTGCTCCCACCAAGCAGCGAACCCAATACACCGCCTATACCGCCGCCTTGCTGCTGCGCTTGTTGATTGGTCCCACCAAGCAGCGAACCCAATACATTGCCTATATCGCCGCCTTGCTGTTGTTGCTGCTGTACAGGCGCCTGACCTCCACCCAACAGCGTCTGGATGAGAGTCATAGCATTGCCGGAAGTGACCTGCTGGCCCTGGAATTCTTGGGAAGCCTGCGAAAGCCCTTTGGCATATAGCTGTGCTGAACCACTCTTGCGCTGCCGCAATATCTCGCTGGCATAAGCGAGCTGGTCGGCGGGATCCGCCCCTTTCTTTTCCTTCATAGCCTGCGTGATGACTTCGAAGGTATCAACCATGTTATCCCCGTGGTCATGGTTATTGGTGTCGGCTTCATTCAGGCTTTCCCTGTTATTGGCAAGTGTACCTGTGACAGATTGGAATAATGACGCGAGATCGATGTTGCCGGGTTGTTTAGACATCTGGTAACCCTCCTCATTTCCCTTTTTGATAAAAAATTAAGACGTGCCGCACCACGCCAGAATAATTTATCGATTTTGCCCCCGGTTCTGGATATATTATACCAAAAATGGTAGAATTATGTCAGGTAGTGCGTATAGGACAGGAGGTTTGAGATGGCTGCTAAATTTGAGCTTTACAAGGACAAAAAAGGTGAATTCAGGTGGAGACTCATAGCAACCAATGGGCAGGTTATTGCTTTGGGAGAGGGATACACGACCAAAGAGAGCGCCAAGAACGGCATAGAATCTGTAAAGAAAAACGCCCCCACCGCGCCTATTGAAGAGAAATAATTGCCAATATCCTGTTGCTTATTGCATTCATGTTAGTGTAGCTATAAAGCCAGTGGCTTTATAGAAAGGAGGTTGTCATGGAAGATTCTGTAGGTAAGGTAATCACCCTGATTGGATCCAGTCCCGAGTCCTGGGAAAAGGCTGTTGCAGCTGCTGTAAAGGCGGCATCGAAGACACTTAAGGGCATTCACGTTGCCGACGTGCAAAAGCTTTACATGCACATCGAGAAAGGCAAGATCACCAGCTATCGGGCCAGGGTCAGGCTGGCCTTTGAATACGACAAGAAGGCAAAGTAGACGGCTCTCTCCTTAATCCGAATCTATCACTAATCATATCATCAGCCTGCGCGCCATTTCAGGCGATTGGGTCTATCATGCTGTTGAAATTTACCGGGATTACCATTGAACGAACATCGGCATGACTACGTGGTCGTAATTGTCCACTCCCACGGGGCGGATGACGCCCGGGTTTGAGGGGGTGGTGACCTCCAACGATACCTGTGCCTGCTTAACAACCGAGAGCACATCCGCCAGGTAGCGGGCGTTGAAGGCTATTTTAGCCGCCTCGCCGTCCACCAGCGCATCTATCTCACCTACGTTGTCACCGATCTCGTCGGCGCGCGCAGAAATAGTTATCTTGCCGGCCTCTACCGTGGCGCCCGGGGTAACGATTACCCTGGCGATGCCGCTGCCATCGCGTGCGAAGATGGCGGCCATCTTAATGGCGCGCAGGAACTCGGCCACATCGATGCGTGCCTTGGTGCCATAAGTCTGGGGTATGAGCTGGGAGTAATTGGGGAAGGTGCCCTGGATTAGCTGCGACACCATCTCGATGCCTTTGAGCTTGAAGAGCACCTGGCTTTTCTGCGTATTGAGCGTTATCTCTATCTCCTGGTCATCGGCGGTCATCAGGCGGTTAAGCTCGTGGTAGGCCTTGGCCGGTATGATCATGGCCACCTTCTCTTTGACCGGCTCGGCCAGGGTAGTGCGGTGGACGGCCAGCCTGAATCCGTCGGCAGCGGCCATGGTCAGCTTGCTGCCCTCGAACTCTGTCTGGACTCCGGTTAGCACGGGACGCGACTCCTCGGTGGCGGCGGCGAATGCTACCTGGCTGATGGCCTGCTTGAGGTCCTCGGCCTTGACCTTGGTACTGAAGCCGTCGCCCACCTGGGGGATGGGCGGGAAATCGGCGGCATCCAGGCCGTTGATCCTGGCCTCGTAACGGCCGCACTTGAGCTCTAACGTGTGGTGCTTGAGGTTAAGGCTGATGATGTCGCTGGGCAGCGAGCCCACGAACTCGGTCAAAACACGTGCAGGAATGGTGATGGACCCTTCGTTCTCTATCTTTGCACCGATCCAGCAACTGATGGCGATCTCCAGGTTGGTAGCCGCCAGCTTGAGCTGAGATTCGTCGGTGGATATCAGCACGTTCTGGGTGATAGGCAGAGTCGTCCTTGATGCTACTGCCCTGCCTATGATGCCGAGGCCCTTGTTGAGATTTTCCTGCAGACACGACAGCTTCATAGATTTCCCCCCGTTACTATATTGACCTCAGTATACATTTCCCCTTTTTCTAAGTCAATGGTAAAAATAATATATACTGTGTTCCGGACATTGTAAACAACGATATATAGTGGTATAAATATTTTTGATTCTTGGTCCGGCAAGGAGGTCAGCATGTATCCACTACAAGGGTTGAAGGTTCTGGATTTTTCCCACGCGGCGGACGGCCCAACCTGCGGCCTGATGCTGGCCAGGGCCGGGGCGGACGTGATCAAGATCGAGCCGCTGCAGGGTGACCCCTACCGGCGCGGTGCTGCCTCACCGGCCTTCCTCAATGCTAACCGCAACAAGCGCGGGTTGGTCCTCAACCTGCAATCCCTCGAAGGCAAAGAAATAGCCCACAAGCTGGCTTCCGCAGCAGACGTCGTCATCGAAAGCTTTACACCCGGAGTAGCAGAGCGGCTGGGCATCGGTTACGCCGAGTTAAATAAAATAAACCCGCGCATTGTCTACTGCTCGCTATCGGGCTTCGGCCAAAGCGGACCCTACAGCCAGCGGCCGGTTTACGACCCGGTTACGCAGGCCATGAGCGGCTTCATGGCCACCACGGGGGAGGAGGGAAGGCCGCCTGTGCGGGTGGGCCCCGGCGTGATAGGGCTGGGCACCGCATTCATCGCCGGCTGGGGCATCGCCCTGGCCCTTATTGCGCGCGAGAGAACCGGCAAAGGGCAGCACATAGACGCGGCCTTCTACGATACAGCGGTATTTTTCATGAGCATCCTCATCGCGGGGTATACCCTGACCGGATACAGCATGCCCAGAATGGGATCTGCCAGCCCGGTATTCGTTCCCTACCAGTGCTTCGAGACCGCCGACCGCTACGTTTTCATTGGAGTCACCCACGATCGCTTCTGGCAGGCTTTCTGCCGGGCTCTCTGTCTGGATGACCTGTCCGCCGATCCTCGCTACGCTACCAGCGAATGCAGGCTGACGCACCGCAACGAACTGGTGGCCCAATTGGCTGACGTCCTGAAAAAACTGGGAAGCAAGGATATACTGGCAAAGCTGGAGGCGGCGGAAGTCCCCTGCGCCCCTGTCCTGGAGATACACGAGGTCATCGCTGACCCGCAGGTGCAGGCCCGTGGCATGCTTTCACAAATGGAATACCCCGGCGTAGGCCCACTCAGTGTGGGCAACCTGCCCTTCAAAGCCCCGGGCATGCGGCAACCGCCCGATCAAAGGGCGCCGCTGCTCGGAGAGCACACAGAGGAAATACTTAAAGAGATCGGATATGACGGGGCCGGGATTGACGCACTTGAGCATAACGGGGTAATCTTAAGGGGTTAGTTCTATGGATATCATTCCGGCTATCGACCTCAAGGGCGGGAAATGCGTACGCCTCTACCAGGGTGACTACAGTAAGGAGACGGTATTCTCGGTCGACCCCGTGGCCACGGCGCTCAGGTGGCAGGATCAGGGGGCAAGACGGCTGCACCTGGTGGACCTCGACGGAGCGGCCGCAGGTGAAGTTCGCAATACGCAGGCCATCGAAGACATCGTGAAAAATACCAGCCTCGAGGTGGAACTGGGTGGAGGTATCAGGCGAGCCGACGTGGTGGAACAGCTAATCAAGCTGGGCGTGAAACGTGTCATACTGGGCACGGTGGCCGTTGAGCAGATCGAACTCACCAGGCGGATTATTAAGAAGTTCGGGGAGGCCATCGTAGTCGGTATCGATGCCCGCGACTCCTATGTGACCACGCACGGCTGGATGAAGATCTCTACCATGACCGTGCTTGAGCTAAGCCAGACCATGGCGGCCATCGGCGCCAGGCGCATTATATATACGGATGTCAAGCGGGACGGCACTCTGACCGAGCCCAACTACGAAGCCACAGCCGAGTTGGTGCACAAGTTGAAGATACCGGTTGTAGCCTCGGGCGGTGTATCCTCGATCGAACATATCAGGAAGCTGGCGGCGCTGGGAGCAGAGGGCGTTATCATAGGCAAGGCGCTCTATACAGGCGATATCGATCTCAAGGAAGCCCTGGCCATATCCTGAACCAGGCCAGATTAAACTAGTTTTTAAGCAGGAGCAATCTCTATGTTGAAATTCGATGAAAAGGGGCTTATACCCGTTATCGTGCAGGATGCCGCTGACGGCACGGTGCTGATGCTGGGCTACGCCAGCAGGGAGTCGCTTAAATTGACGCTGGAAAAGGGCGAGATGGTCTTCTACAGCCGCAGCCGTCAGGAGCTCTGGCACAAGGGGAGCACCTCGGGCAACGTACTGAGGGTGAAATCTATTGCCAAAGACTGCGACTCGGATACCCTGCTGGTCAGGGCCGAGCCGGCCGGGCCCACCTGCCACACGGGCGAGCGAAGCTGTTTCTTTACCGGATTCAGCAAAGAGGATTTGGTGTAGCGGGTTATGAAGCTGCTCAGCGTTTGCGGCTCGCCCAGGAACGGCAACACCGAATGGATGCTGAAATATCTTCACGGGCTGGCCATGGCGGATGGCGCTGAAGCAGAACTCCTGCTGCTGCGCAAGTTTGATATCAAAATGTGCAACGGCTGCCTGGCCTGTGAAGCCGGCGGCAAGAACAGGAAGGGCCTCTGCACCATCAAGGATGCTATGCAGGATATATATCCCAAGCTGCTGCAGGCCGACGCTATCGTTTTCGGCACGCCGGTCTATTTCGAAATGGTCTCCGGGCTGCTCAAGAATTTCATGGACAGGACCTGCCCGGTCTGGACCAGGCTCGAAGATAAGCGATTTGCCGGCATCGCCGTGGCCGAAGAAGGCATCGGAACGGCCGTAGATAACCTGAAAACATATGCCGCCGTCTGCGGCATGAGCTGGACAGGAAGTGTTACCGTGCTGGCTAAAAAGCCCCGCGAGGCCTCAACAAAAGCAGGGCTCGGCGAAGAAGTTGAGAAACTGTATTTGTCCTTGAAACGGCAGGTGAATTGAATACACTGTAGGGGCGTACCTTCAGGTGCGCCCGGTTACTTAGTAACTGGTCATTGCGAGCCCGAAGGGCGCGGCAATCTTTCCGCGATGAGTAGATTGCTTCGTCGCTGCGTTCCTCGCAATGACGGGATACCAGTTACTCCTCTTGAACGCTTCGTTCCGACGCCTTTTTAGCCCGGGCGCGCAGGTTCATAGTCAGCAGCCGCTTGCGCAGGCGTATGTTCTTGGGCGTGACCTCCACCAGCTCGTCGCCGTTGATGAAGTCCATCGACTCCTCCAGGCTCATCTTGAGCGGCGGCGTCAGCCTGACGGCGATATCGGCCGTGGAGGCGCGTATATTGGTCTGCTTCTTCTCTTTGCAGACGTTGACCGCCAGGTCGGTGGGGCGTGAGTTCATGCCCACTATCATGCCCTCGTAAACGGGCGTCCCCGGGTCGATGAATGTGATGCCGCGCTCCTGGGCATTGTTCAGCCCGTAGGTAACAGCTACCCCGGCCTCGGCAGCCACCAGCGTGCCGCTGCGGGTGGAGGATATATCCCCGGCATAGGGTTCGTAGCCTAAGAAAAGCGTATTCATAACGCCCTCACCGCGGGTAGCCGTCAGGTAGGCGCTGCGGAAGCCGATGAGGCCACGTGTTGGCACCTGGAACTCCATGCGAAGATTGCCGCGCCCGTCGTTATGCATATTGGTCATCCTGCCCAGCCTCTTGGCCAGCATCTCGGTTATCACGCCGATGTAATCCTCCCGCGTATCCAGGATCAGGGCTTCCACCGGCTCGTGCAGTTTGCCTCCGATCTCGCGTGTGATGGCCTCGGGACGCGATATCTCGAACTCGTAATCCTGGCGGCGCATGGTCTCCACCAGTATGGCTAAATGAAGCTCACCCCTGCCCGATACCAGGAAGAGGTCGGGGCTGTCGGTATCCTCGACTCGCAGGCTGATATTTACCTCGAGCTCGCGATAAAGGCGCTCGCGCAACTGCCGGGAAGTGCAGTACTTGCCCTCACGCCCGGCGAAGGGCGAACTGTTCACACCTACGGTAATCTTCACGGTGGGTTCGCCGATCTCAATGCGCGGCATGGCGTCGGGATGCTCCGGGTCAACCACTGTGTCGCCGATGCTGACTTCCTCGAGGCCGGTAATGGAGATTATCTCACCTGCCGAAGCCTCCTCTACGGGCAGCCGCGCCAGCCCCATGAATGTGAAAACATCGTCTATTTCATATTTGCGCAGGGCGCCGTCGGCGCCGATCACCGCCAGTATATCTTTGGGCTTGACACTGCCGCGATGCACCCTGCCGATGGCGAAACGTCCCTTGTAGCTGTCGTAATCCAGGTTGGACACCAGCATCTGGAAGGGGCCGTCATCGATGGCCGGCGGTGGCACCTGCTTGAGTATGGCCTCGAAAAGCGGCACCATGTCGCTGCCCTCCACTGCCGGGTCGGTTGTGCAGGTGCCGTTACGGGCGCTGGCGTATAAAACAGGGAAATCGAGCTGGCCGGCGTCGGTGGCTATCTCCAGGAAGAGGTCCTGAGTGAGGCTGACCACCTCGGCGATGCGTGCGTTCTCGCGGTCTATCTTGTTGATCACTACGATGGGCTTGAGGCCCTTCTCGAAGGCCTGGCGCAGCACGAAGCGGGTCTGCGGCATGGGGCCTTCCACCGAGTCCACCAGCAGCAGGCAGCCGTCCGCCATATTGACCACGCGCTCGACCTCGCCGCTGAAATCGGCGTGTCCGGGGGTATCTATGATGTTGATCTTGACACCTCGGTACATCACGGCCGTGTTCTTGGCCAGTATGGTGATGCCCTTCTCGCGCTCCAGCGCGTTACGGTCCATTATCAGTTCGCCCATCTGCTGGTTCTCGCGGAATACCTTGCTCTGCTTGAGCAGGGCATCCACCAGGCTGGTCTTGCCATGGTCGACATGCGCAATAATAGCTATGTTTCTGATATCTTCACGGAATTTCGGGGACAAGAGGTACTCCTGTGGAAATTTATTTGCGGCGCCGGGACAGCAGCGTGCGGGTGATTGTAACCATATACTATAATAGTAGCACATTGGAGGCACGGTATACACTCCCAGGCCGGCCGGAGACCCGGATATGAGCGATAAAAGGGGCAGACCGGACCCCCGCATCGTCATGATGCTGGCCGGCATGCGGCTGATCAACAAGGAATTCTACGACTTCAATATCTCTCCCGAGGCCAACCGCCGCACCATGGAGCGTGACAGCCGCCTGGTTGCCGGGCGTAGAGAAAGGGTCTTCAGCACAGCAGACGTCGGCATTTGCAACGGACTGACAGCCAGGCTTTACAGGTCATCGGTCCAAAGTGGGCTACCGGTCATACTTTATATCCACGGCGGCGGCTGGGTGGTGGGAAGCATCGCAACCCACGACAACGTCTGCCGCAAGCTGGCCAACCGGGCACGGGCAATCGTGGTGTCGGTGGGCTACCGGCTGGCCCCGGAAAACAAATTCCCGGCGGCCCTGGAGGACGTTTATACAGCCCTGCAGTGGGCCCACGCAGAAGCAGCCTCCTTCGGCGGCGACCCCGGCCGACTGGCCGTGGCAGGTGACAGCGCCGGCGGCAACCTGGCCGCCGCACTATGCCTGGTTACCCGCGACCGGGGCGGACCGCCCATACGCTTCCAGGCGCTGGCCTACCCGGGACTGGACGCCTCGAACCTGAACAGGGAATCCTACCGGCTGAACGGCAAGGGCTACTTCCTGACCAGGAAAATCATCGAACAGGTCATCCCGCTCTATGTAAACGAACCCGCCGATGTGCTTAATCCTTACGTCTCCCCGCTGCTGGTAGCCGATGTAAGCGGGCTTCCCCCAGGTCTGGTTATAACCGCCGAGTTCGATCCGTTGCTGAGCGAGGGAGAAGTTTACGCGGCCAGGCTTTCGTCCGCAGGTATACCGTGCAGGGCGCACAGGTACAGTGGTATGATACACGGGTTCGTGTCCTTCACCGGGCTGCTGCCGCAGGCAGATCAGGCCATCGGCGAGATGGCAACCGCCCTATCTGAAGCATTGCAATAGCCTGTTTCCCCGGCTGTGCCGGGCATTAAAACCAGGAGGTTTCATATGCGCAAAGTGGTGATTGCCGGCGCCGGCATGACCAAATTTACGGGGAAGCAACCCAGGACAGCGGTCGAGCTTTTTGGCGAGGCCGCCGCAGAGGCCATTAAAGAATGCGGCATCAAACCCAGACAGATACAGGCCCTTTTTATGGGCAATTTCATGGGTGACTTCGAGGAGGGTCAGGCCCACCTGCAAGCCTTCGCGGCGGACTACCTGGGCCTGGCCGGCATACCGGCCAACAGGTACGAGAACGCCTGCGCCTCGGCCTCGGCAGCCATCCGCGACGCCTTCATCTGGGTGGCCTCGGGACAGTATGATATCGTCCTGGCCGGCGGCGCGGAGTGCGCCACCAAGATGGGCACGCCGCTAGCCACGCGCACCTTCGCCATGGCCAGCGACAGCCGCTACGAGTACGCCGCGGGACTGACCTTCCCCGGCGTCTTCGCCATGCTTACACACCTCTACGCCAGGAGATACAACATCCCCCTGGAGGCGCTCAAGGACCAGCTCTACCAGGTGTCCATCAACTCCCACTACTACGGGGCGCGTAACCCGAAAGCCCAGTTCCAGAAGGAGTTGACCCTGGAGGATGCACGGAAAAGCCCCATGGTGGCCTCGCCCCTGCAGCTGGCCGACTGCTGCCCCTTCACTGACGGGGCGGCCGCCCTGATAATAGCCTCGGAGGAGGCGGCCAGGAAGCTCACCAGGAAGCCGGTGCTGATTGCCGGTGTGGGCCAGGCCTCCGCAGGAAACCTGCTCAGCCAGAAGGAATTCCTCCCGCGCATAAGGTCGCGGGAGCTGGCGGCGGAACAGTCGTATAAAATGTCGGGACTGGGACCGCGGGACATCGGCGTGGTGGAGCTGCACGACTGCTTCAGCATCGCCGCACTGATCGCCCTCGAGGGATTGGGCTTCTTCCCTTACGGGACGTCCGGCCAGGCGGTCGAAAAGGGCGATACCAAAATAGCAGGCAAGATCGCCGTTAATCCGTCTGGAGGCCTTAAGTCCAAGGGCCATCCCGTGGGTGCTACGGGCGCAGCACAGGCCTTCGAGATCGTGAGACAGCTTCGCGGCGAATGCGGCGAGCGCCAGGTGGAGGGAGTCAAAGCAGGCATGACCGATACACTGGGAGGCGACGGCGGCACGCTGTGCAATATGATTCTCAGGCGCGGCTGGTAATTAAAACATAACGGAGCAGTAAAGTGGAAGCTAAACTTACTTTTAAAGAATATAACGAAAACCTCAGGCAGGGCAGGTTGAGCGGCCTGAAATGCATTGGCTGCGGGGAGGTATCGGCACAGCCGAGACTGGTCTGCGCCAGGTGCGGGGGCCAGGATTTTGAGGCCACTGAATTGAAGGGCAACGGCACTATCCAGACCTTCACGGTCAACTACGTGGCTGCAGAGGGCCGGGAGTCCGAGACGCCCTATATCGTGGCGATCGTGGAACTGGACGAGGGGCCCTGGGTCATGGGCAACATCGCCGGGCTCAAGCCGGAACAGGCCACCATGGACATCATGGGTAAGAAAGTGCGCATGGAGGGTTCGGCCGTCTTCGCCGGGGACAGGTACTCCTCGGGCGAGGTCACGCGGCCGCTTTTCAAGTTAGTATCTTAAGGCACGGGCGCACCTGAAGGTACGCCCCTACATTTGGTTGATTTGTAGGGGCGGGTTTTCAAACCAGCCCGGGATCATACGTTTAGCAAATTTGTAGGGGCGGGTTTTTAAACCCGCCCGGATGGGTACACTCGATAATATCAGGAGGTAGGGGCATGAAGATACTCGGCATCGTGGGCAGTTGCCGCAAGCTGGGCAACACTGAGATACTTGTCAAGGAAGCGCTGATGGCGGCGCAGGAGGAGGGGGCCGAGGTCGATATCGTCAGATGGACAAACTATGAGATCCTGCCCTGCGAGGGCGATGCCGTCTGCATGTTCCTGGGCAAGGACTGCAAGTACAAGGATAGGGACGGCCACGACTACCTGCTCAACATGATGTACGAGTTTGACGGAGTGGTGCTGGGTGCGCCCTGTTACATACTGGAGGTGGAGGCGGTGGTCAAGCAATTCATCGACCGCCTGTTTATCCTCTCCAGCCGTCCCTCAAAGATGATAGGCAAGCCGGCCGCCATCATTGTGCCTTACGCCACGCGCGGCTGGACGTCCTATGCCTTCCTGCAGCCAACCATCGTCCTTCACCAGCTCGGCATGCACATCATCGACAAGCAACTTATTCATATACAGGCCATGAGCGAGACCGCCGGCGATGGCCTGGCACGAGAGAAGGCGCGCAGGATCGGTAAAGAGGTGGCCCGGGCGGTGAAGACGGGCGACCACTCCTACAAGGGCGATCCGGGCGTCTGCCCGGTCTGCCATGAGCGCAACATACGCATCATGAGCGATAACCAGACTGTGGAATGCGGCATCTGCGCCATCCGCGGCAGGCTGAGCATCGTGGGCGGCAAGATCAAAGTTGTCTTTCCGCAGGAGCAGCTCAAGTGGCACAGGTTCGCCTTCGAGAGCCTCTACCGCCACGTCACCTACGAGATCAAGCCCTCCAAGGACTATTTCATTCGCAAGTGGCCTGCGCTCAAACAGGACAGGGCTAAATACAAGGAATTCCTCGACATCGACCGCAAGGCGGGGGAGGTGCGCTGATGGAAGAGCTGATTGCCGTGCTGAGGTACTTCCCTCTCGACCCCGTGACGAACCCACCCACTCCCATCAAGAAAGCCGACCTGGATAAAATCGCCCGCGAGACCGGGGCTGACATTACGCTGAATACGATCAATAACAAAGACCGCACCATTGACGGGGATGTGATTCGCGAGGAAACCATGAACAGCGCCATCGAGGAGGTCAGCCAGGAAGTGATAACGGTTTCCTGCGGGGACGAAACGGCCTTCCGCTCAGCAGTGCGTGCGCTTTTTAAGTTGTACCGTGCCCCGCGCACGGTCTTCGGCACCTGGGGCAGTTCTAAACACGGACGCGAGATCGTCTACCGGCTGTGCGACGAGTACGACGGCTGGTATTGAAATCAACCCGGGCGCACCTGAAGGTGCGCCCCTACGTTTGATTAATCTGTAGGGGCGGGTTTTTAAACCCGCCCGCCTTGATGATCACTCTTCCTTAAATACGCCGCGTAACCGCTCAGCGCAGAATAGGCCCTGACCGCCTGTGTAAACGACGTATAGCAGGTAGTGCCTGTTTCACGGGTCAGCCGGGCGGCTGTCTCATTAATCATTTCCGTTTTTATGGGAAGGCTAAAAGTAACGGCCAGCGGCTTGCCGAAGCGCTCCTTGAGCTTCATCATCTCACGGTAGTAAGTATCGAATTGCTCTATAGCCCCGTGGGCAAGACCGTCTGTTATGATCTTGCCGTCACTCCCGACCTCGATATATTTCCATATTGACTGCAGCCCGCCAACCACTCCCAGCACTATCAGGCCGTCGATGGCAGGGCTCTCCAGCAGAGCCTGTACCATCTCTACGGCATGTCCTTTTATGCCGGTGACCGTGTCCACGGGGTTGCCATGTGACCACATCGGTGGCAGCATGGAATCCAGTTTTTCCAGGGTGATCCGGTCAAGGGGGGCGACATCAAGCCCGCGTTGCGCGCAGGCATCGGCAACCATGACCCCCCAGCCACCCCCCGGGGCTATGATGCCCACACGGTTGCCGCGCGGCAGCGGCTGCCCGTTGAATGCTGCCGAAGCATCCGTCAAAGCATCCAGGTCGTCCACCCTGATGGCGCCGGCCTGCCGCAGCAGGCTGTCGATTACGCTATCATCGCCTGCCAGTGCAGCAGTATGCGACAGCGCAGCCCGTGCCCCGGCTGCCGTGCCTCCCGCCTTCAAAACAATGAGGGGCTTGCGCGCCGTGACCTTTTTGGCCGACTGCAGGAAGCGGCGGCGGTCCCTGATACCCTCGATATAGGCCAGTACAACCGAAGCCCTATCATCCCCGGCCAGGTAGTCCAGGTAGTCCCCCACGTTTAGCACAGCCTCATTACCGGCGCTTATAAGATGGCTTATGCCGAGGCCCTGATCGCCAAGCCGGCTGGCGATCATATCGGCCACGCTGCCGCTCTGAGCCACTATGGCAATCGAACCCCTGGAAGGATAGAAAGGCATCATATGGCAGTAGAGTTTAGCATGTGTACTGATCAATCCCACGCAGTTGGGCCCGGCCAGTGCCAGTCCCGCTCTGCGTGCCAGGTCACCTATCTCGGCTTCAAGCACCGTCCCCTGGCCGCCGACCTCGGAGAATCCCGAGGTGATCACGATGACTGCTTTCACGCCTTTATGTATACAGTCCTGGATGACCTGCCTGACACCGGCCGTGGGCACCGTTACCACGGCCAGGTCGACCTCACCCGGTATATCGACCACGGACGGGAAGGACTCCAATCCCAGCACCCGGCTTTCGCGCGGATTTACGGGATAGATCCCGCCTTCAAATCCGCTGTTGACTATGTTGAAGAGGACGCGGTAGCCGAATTTGTCGGGGCTGGCCGAGGCGCCGACCACGGCCACAGATTTAGGATAAAGCAGTTTATTGATGTTCATAGGATGCATACCCTTACTCCCTTACACAGGGTTTATCCTTGTGCAGGGCCGTAATAATCTATGCGCCGGAATCCTTCCTCAGGATGTACTCCCGTACCACTTTGAGCGAGGCCTCCACTGCCTCCGGCTCGATGTACTTGCTGACATCGTTGGGCGTGTGGTAGACCCATCCCTGGTCGTAGTCCTTGACCATAAAGCTCATCGCACAAAGGTTGGTGGCCTCAATGCCGGCCTCGCCGTAGGACGCGGCGTCGGTGCTGCCGCCGCCGGGCGACATGCGCGAGATGAAAGCGTTGTAACCCAATGCTTTTGCAATATCCACACATTCCTGCGCCATCTGCTTGGAGAGTTTGACCGTCGAGTTGAGGTCGGCGTCGAAGAAATTCAGGGCCTTGAGCTTGTAAATGGTATCCATATTGAGCGCGTATGTTTTCGTTTTCCTGAGCTCTTCCAGATGGCGTTTGACCCAGGCGCGGGAGCCGCGTAAACCGCACTCCTCTGCATCGAAAGAAAGGATGATCAGCCGCGTATGCTGGAGGGGGTTGTTACCGGCTTTCTTAGCGTCGCCGAACAGCCTGCCTATGCCGGCGGCGATGGCCACAGCGATCATGTTGTCGCCCGCACCCGGCACCACCTCATTGGTCGTGAAGACTAAAAAGGGCAATTCGAAGACGCCGAGTATCAATAGCGCCAGCGCCACCCACTGGGGAAGCGTGATGCCGAAACAGAGCATTATGCCGGCTGCCAGCGATACCAGCAGGCCGATGACCAGCAGCAGCACTCCGCCCGCCAGCAGCGGCGTATACAACTTGGGCAGGCGCCACAATATCTGGAAGACGTATGCGGCATCGTGGTGGGCCGATATAATGACCTGCTGCCTGACCTCGCCCGACGGCTCGATCGAGCCGTAGACGTTGTAGCCCTTTGCTTTGGGGAAGAGCGGGTCCAGCAGGTGCCAATACACTAAAAACTGCCCGTAGAACACGAAAAGACACAGGGCCAGGATCGCGAAGGAAATCCAGGCCAGGGCGGGGACGAAATAGAGCAGCGCCATGCTGGCGAAATAAAGCACAACCATGCCGGGAATATACTTGAGGAAGCTGAGGGGGTGCGTGGAGATCTCCTCGACTTTGACCGAGCCGGGATCGCAGAATTTCTCGAATTCTTCGCCGATCTTCCGGCCCGCCTTATGGCAGGCCTCCGTCCCGGTCAGGCGGCCCGGGTATCCTTCAACCACTTCATCGGTGAAGGCAAAGGTTTCCTTTACCTGCTGCGGACCAATTTCCGACAATTTCATATCATTGCCCATTTCTCAACCTCCCTGTTTAATCAACGGCGGGTCAGTACCCCAGCCAGGTCGTGATCTTATCCACCGGCTCTCGCGGTGTGACCATGGCATTGACGGGGACGCCGGGGTCGGGGTAGCCGATGGTGATGCCGGCTACCAGCCTTTTGGACTCCGGAATTTGGGCGTATTTACGCCAGACTTGATCGTACATGATGCCCTGGTCGGCGATGCAGGTTGCCAGGCCGTACTCGAGGGCGGCCAGGCAGATGGTCTGGCAGAGGGCGCCCAGCCCCAGCATATCCAGGTGGTACTGCATCTCCTTGTCGGCGCAGATCACGATCTGGCAGGGGGAATCGAAGAAGCGGAAACCGCGCAGCATCCATTTATTGCGCGCCTCCTTGTCCTCGCGTTTGATGCCGATGATCTTGAATATCTCAACGGCCAGGTCCACCTGGCGCTGGCGGTACACTCCCTCGTAGGGCTTGCGCAGCATATCGTTGGTGGGAAATGAATGCTCATTAAATAGTTTGGTGCATTCCTCGCGTATCTCGTCCAGCACCTTGCCGCTGGCCACAACAAACTCCCAGGGCTGGGTGTTCATGCCTGAAGGCGCTCGCACAGCAGCCTCCAGTACCCTGTGCATCACTTCTTTGGGCACAGGGTCCTTCTTAAACCCGCGAATGCTCCTGCGATTATTGATGGCATCTATAACGTCCAAAACAGGCCTCCTTCTGGCTGACAGTCCGGTTATTCTACTATGTTTGCAGAGCATAATTCCAAAATGGCGGGAAATAATAAACATTAAATGTTAATATTGCAGTCAATGAAGGTCATCGGCGCCGTGGGCGATATCGGTTCCGGCAAGGACGAGGTACTTAAGTACCTGCGCGACAGGTACGGCGTGCCCTATATCTCCACCGGGGACATAGTCCGGCAGATGGCCCAAGAGGATGGAGTGCAGGGCACCAGGGAGAACCTGGAGGCCATCTCGAAACGCTGCTTTATCGATATGGGAAGGGGCTGTTTCGTGCGCATGGCGGGGCAGGAGATCGTGAAAAGGGGCTGGAAGGTGGCGGGAATCAGCGGTGTGAGGTCGCCGGAAGACGTGGCCGTGATGAAAGAGATGTTCAGCAGTGGTTTTATACTTGTCAGGGTGGATATCAATAACACGAGAGTACGCTTTGAGCGCATCCGCCTGCGCGGTGAGAGGCGCGACCCCCTGACCTGGGAGGCTTTCCTGGAGCAGGACCGGAACGAGGAGCAGGAATTCCAGATCAGCAGTGCGGAGGCCATGGCAGATTACAGCCTGGATAATTCAGGAACATTGGAGGAATTACACCGGCAAATTGATCAGCTGGTGACCTCTAAAAAGCTGCCGTTGGAATAAACCCCGACGATTGCCTTTCCCCATAAATGCGATATTTGCTATGCTATATAAATTGTTGGCGCCTGTCCCGGCGGGGGTCATACGTTATGCAACAAGCAGGAGTTTATTAACTGGAAGGTGGTTATTCTATGAAAAAACTGGGCAGCCTGATGGCTTTGATAATTACAGCTTCCCTGGTGCTGGCAGCCTGCGGCGACTCCAGCACCGAATATCTCAGGCAGGGGGACACCTATTACGACCAGGGCCAGTTCGTAGAGGCCATCGCCGAATATACTAAAGCCATCGAGCGCAATCCCAACCTGGTAGCTGCGTATACCCATCGCGGCGCCGTTTACAACGCCAGGGCGGAATGGGACCTGGCTATTGCCGATCTCAGCAAGGCCATACAACTCGACCCCGCCCGGGCGGACAACTACCAGAACCGCGCGTTCGCCTACCTGGCCAAGCAGCAGTTCGAGCCGGCTACCGCCGACCTGGATAAGGCGGTTTCACTCGATCCCAAGGCCGTCATGGCCTATTCCAACCTCAGCTGGCTCTACGTACAGAACGGCCAGTGGGACAAGGCTATCGAGGCTGCCGGCAAGGCTATTGAGCTCAACCCCAAATTGTACGATGCCTATTACAACCGCGGCTCGGCCTACTACGCCAAAGGCGACATGAAGAACGCCATGGCCGACATGAACGCGGCGCTGGCCATCAACTACAACCTGGCCCCCGCCTACAACTACCGGGGAAAGATGAATATTGTCAACGACAACCTCACACAAGCCATAAACGATTTCACCAGCGCCATCACCATCGACCCCGATATGGCCGAAGCGTACAAGCTGCGGGGTCTAATCTACATTAGTCAGAGCAACCCGGATAGGGCGTTGGCGGATTTAAACAAAGCCATTGAGTTGAACGATGCCGACGGGATGGCGTACTACTACCGTGGTAACGTGTATAACGCCAATGAGGATTTTGATCAGGCCTTAAATAACGCCAACAGGGCAATGGTACTGGCACCCGCCCCGGGCAGCTCCCCCGCTGGATATGATCCGTTCAAATACGACCTGGACGGAATTTATATGGAGCGCGCCCTGGCCAACAGGGGTAAGCAACAGCTCACACAGGCCGTGGAAGACGTTAGGAAGGCTGTCGAGTTGAACCCAACGTATGCCCCGCATCAGGTAAACCTGGGAGAGTTTCTTACAATTAACGGCGAGCCTGCGGAAGCGATCAAAGTCCTCAGCGGGGCCATTAAGCTTGACCCCAATATACCGGAAGCATATATCAACCGCGCGGTGGCATACGAAGTATACGCTGTCATGACTAAAAACTATAGCTGGTATGAGAATTCCGCAGCTGACCTGAGGCAGGCGATAAAGGTTTCCAAAGACCCTGTACTGATTGAGGCGGCTAGCGATGGGCTGCGCAAGATGCAGAGCAAGGGGTACATTCCCTAACTATCACTGCAACAAGCGCTTTCTATTTGTCATTGCGGGGACGCCTTTTTTCATGTTATTGCGAGGAGCGTAGCGACGAAGCAATCTTGTGCAAGAGAGGCCTGGATTAAACAGATTGCTTCGCTTCGCTCGCAATGACGGGTAGAGGGAACTTCCTATGGGCAGACTAATCTACAGATTATCCGTGAAAAAGCCGGCGACCTTCTCCGCCATAGGCCGCTCATAGCCTCCCCAGAAATGGTCGGGCCCTTTAATAATCTCGCACTTTTTGGGCTCCGCGGTCTCCCGCCCGTATGTTTCAACATCCTGCGCCGGCACCATGTCGTCTGCGCTGCCACCTAAAATAAGCTTGGGTTTCAGACAGCCCTTGAGCAGCGAAACTGGCTGGTTTTCGAAATAAGGCGACACCAGGGCCATGGCCTTGACCCGTGCGTCGCGGCAACCGACGGGAAAGGCCACACCGGCGCCAAAGGAGTAGCCTGCCAGTCCCAGCCGCACCGCATCCAGGCCCTTCCTGGACCCCAGCCAATCGAGCGCGGCGCTAACATCCTCCTGCTCCGCGATGCCGCCTCCGTAGCTTCCCTGGCTCCTGCCCACTCCCCTGAAATTAAACAGCAGCGCGGCAATGCCGGATTTCATCAGGGCATCCGCTATGGCATTGGTAACATTGTTGTGCATCGAGCCGCCGTAAAGCGGGTGGGGATGGCAGACCACAACCGCCGGCACAGATTCCTCAGCTTCTATTCTGTAATAAAGCCCCTCCAGTTTGAGCTCACCGCAGGGGAATGTGATATGTTCCGGCTTCACTCCTTTTTCTCCATCCTGGCGCCCCACCACACCTTGAGACGTGCCAGAATTGTCTTCTCAAAGCCCTGCTCGGTGGGAAAGTAATAGCGCTTGCCCTTCATCGCGTCCGGCAGGTTTTGCTGCTCGACGAAATGCCCTTCGTATTCATGGGCGTACTTGTAGCCCTTCCCGTAGCCCAGGTTTTTCATCAGCGCCGTGGGTGCATTGCGCAGGTGCAGGGGCACTGGGTCATTGCGCGTGGTCTCCACGTCCTTCTGCACATGCCCGTAGGCCGTGTAAAGCGCATTGCTCTTAGGCGCGGTGGCAAGGTAAACCACGGCCTGGGCCAGCGCCAGGTTACCCTCGGGTAGACCGATAAAATGCGCGGCCTGCTGCGCCGCCACGCAGACCACCAGCGCCTGGGGATCTGCCATGCCTACGTCCTCTGAGGCGAAGCGTATCAGGCGCCGCACGATGTAGAGCGGGTCTTCTCCAGCCTCCAGCATGCGGCCCAGCCAGTATAAAGCCGCATCGGGGTCGGAGCCGCGCAGGGTTTTATGCAGTGCCGATATCAGGTCGTAGTGCTGCTCACCAGCCTTGTCATACAGCAGGGCGCGTTTCTGCAGGGATTCTTCAATATCCTTAAGTTCTACCGGCCGCATCTCATCAGTGCCAGGCCTGACGGCCTGTCCGGCCATCTCAAGGGCGTTGAGGGCCACCCTCGCATCACCGTTGGCCATGGTGACCAGCATCCGCCGGGCATCATCAGCCAGCTTTATCTTCAGCCCTGCCAGCCCGTTTTCTGCATCCCCAAGCGCCCTTTCCACGATAGTCGCTATCTCTTCATCGGACAGTGCGTTAAGTGTGTAAACACGGCAGCGCGAGAGCAACGCCGAGATGACTTCAAACGATGGGTTCTCAGTGGTGGCGCCGATGAAGGTGACCTCGCCGTTCTCCACGTAGGGCAGTATGGTGTCCTGCTGTCCCTTGTTGAAGCGGTGTATCTCGTCAATGAAAAGTATCGTTCGCTGACCCGACCCCCGGCGTCTGCGCCTGGCCTCGTCAATGACCCTTCTGAGGTCGGCCACACCCGCTGTCACGGCGCTCATGGGAACGAAATACGAGCTGGATACGTTGGCTATGACCTGGGCCAGTGTGGTCTTGCCGCTCCCGGGCGGACCCCAAAGTATAATAGACGGCATCTGGTCAGACTCTATAGCCCGGCGCAGAACTTTTCCCTCGCCGATGATGTGCTGCTGCCCGACGTACTCTGAGAAATTGCGCGGGCGCATGCGCGCCGCCAGCGGCATGGAATCGATTGACAGAGGCCCCGGGGCTGACCCGGCACCCTTATTACCCTTCAGGCCGGGCGATCCGAGGTCGAAGAGCGTCATGGCGACTGCGTCTCTTTTTTCTTGAGATCCTCGACCTGGATGGAGGCCCTCTCGTAGTAGTCCTTGACCTTGTCCAGGAAGGTGATGCGCGATGCGATCAGGGTCACGGAGGCGTGGTCCTTGACCCCGTAGAAGTCGCCGCCCCTGACCTCTCCGTTATTGGTCAACTCGCGCATGCGATTGCCCACCGAGCGCGCCATATTGATATTGGCGTTCTTGCCAGGCACGCACAGCAGGTACAGGGCCTTACGGGCGTCCTCCAGCCTGCACTGGATCGAGAAATGGCTGAGGGCGGAGCTGAGTGCCTCCATGGCCTTGATGGTCTCCTCGCCTTTGCTCTCGAAGTGGTCCCCGCGCCTGAAAAGGGTCAGCCCCGCCGGCGAGATCTGCGCCCTGCCGTAGCCGATGGCGCTCCAGCCGTTGAGCGATTGCACGATGTCGCCGATGCCGATGTTGCTCGTACCCAGGAATTTCTGGTCGACCTTCTCGCTGGCGCGCAGCAGGTCGAAGAATGGCGCGACTATCTCGCGGTTGAGAGCGTCGTTGGAGGCCGCCGACTTGATGCTGGCCTCGGACATGACCTTCTCGTTGTCGAAGAGGAAAACCGCGTCGGCCGTCTTATCGATGGATTTGAGGCAGAGCGCGGTATTGTATACACTGGCAGGCACTTTGCCCTCTGCGGTCAGCGGCAGCACGATCAAGGCATAGACGGGCTTGTTGACATAGCGCTCCTTCAATTTCCGGGCCAGGATGGATATGCCGCCCGATCCCACGCAGCCGGCACTGCTGGCCACCAGCATGAATGCATCCGTCTCGAAGAACTCACCGGCGCGCATGGTGGCGATGATGCGGTCGCCATTGGCGCGCATCAACTCCGCCCCTACCTCCGATTCCCTGCCGGGAGCTGCCGCTGCGGGCAGCTGAATAGTGAGCAGTTTGTCCCCCACCTTGCGCAGGGTGGCCAGCGCCGCCTGGTCATCGTTGATGGCATAGGACCGTACGATCACGTCAACGCCGGACTCGGCCCTGGCACGGCTGCCCAACCTGACAAACTCCGCGGCTATGTTGCTGCCGCAATCCCCGATGCCGATCACTACCAGCTTCATATAATATATACCTTAACAGATAGCTGTTGGTATGGCAACCGCTTCATCACCTGTAGCGAGTGACCTGGAAGCGGTAGAGTTTGACCGGCTCCGCCGATGGTATGCCGGCCTTCTGGCGGCAGATGTCGATCTGCATATCCACACTGTCCACTCCCTCAAGATCAGGCAGCAGCAGGCCCCGCCGACGCCCCGCCTCAACTATTACCCCGTACTTTCTCGGGTCCAGCTCGGACTTTCCATCCACCGGCTCCGGTGATGTGAGCACATCGACGCTGTATTCAAGCTCGTTCAACTCGCCGGGCTTGACCGGGCTGAAGCGCGGGTCCCCGGTTGCAGAAGAAATCGCATTTTGGATAATCTCCTCCGCCACGTTGATCTGTGTCGGCTCGAAAGTGCCTATGCAGCCGCGCAACTGGCCGTGCTTCTTGAGTGAGACGAACACGCCGGCCCGTTTCTTCATCTCGGGCACAAGCTCACCGGGATCCACCATGCGGCGGTCGTTGACATATCCCTCCACTGCCTTCCTGGCCAGCTGCACTAAAGGATGCATATCCTGCTTCATCTTGCACCTCTTACCTGCCGATTACGATTCCCGCGTACCCCACTACGCTGGAGTAGTCCCCCGACGTGTCACCGCTGGTCTGGTATTTGACCAGTTCGGCCTTACCCGCCCCCATCTCGAGAGCCGCCGCAATAAGGCTGATCACGGGAGCGTAGCCGCACATGCTGATATCGTATTTGCCGATGCGCTTGACCAGTTCGTCCGCATCCAGCCCGAGTATGGCTTCAATCGCCATTTTGTCCTTGGCTCTGGCGCTTTCGTGCGGCTCGTAGTGCGTCATATCGCTGCTGGCTACGATCACCGCCGCCTCCCCCCTGGATTTGAGCGTTGCGGCTATAGCTCTGCCTATACCCTGGTAAACCCGCGGCGCAGCCTGCGCCAGCACGATGGGCACTATCTTCACATCGGATTTGAAATATTGCAGGAAAGGCAGCTGCACCTCCAGCGAATGCTCGTATCGGTGCGCCAGTGTGTCCTCCTCCAGCCCGGCTGAGGCGGCTAGTATGGCTTTCGCCAGGCCGGAATCTATTTGGACCTCGCCCAGGGGTGTGTTCCAGCTTCCTCCGGTGGTGATGCTCAGTGGTTTGCCCACTCCCCGGTGGTTAGGTCCAATAAGTATAAAAGTGTCGCTGAATTTAATTCTCGAAAAGACGGCGCCCGCTACGGGGCCGGAGTAGACGAAGCCGGCGTGGGGAGATACGACGCCGATGACCTCTTTCCTGTCCGCCTTTGAATCGGTCATCTCTTTGATCATTGCCCTCAATTCTCCCGGCCGTCCCGGGTAGAATTGACCTGCTACGGCTGCTTCCCTGGTCATAGTCTCACCCCCGATTTAAGACTGTGCCTTATATTCAGGTCAGCCCCGCAAACGGCACAGCAGGACCCTTTGACCGCCTTTACTCTGATATTGTAGCCCGTCCTCTCGATGGCCAGGGTCCCGCATTTATAGCAGACCGTGTTCTCGTATGCGTGGCCCGGTACATTGCCCAGGTAGACGAAACGCAGGCCCGCCCCGCGCCCGATATCGTACGCTTTCTCGAGTGCTGCCAGCCCTGTCGGCTGCAGATGCGACAGCTGGCGGTGAGGATGGAAGCGGGTGATATGCCAGGGCGTGAGCTCGCCCAGCGCTTCTTTGATCCAGGCTGCTATCCCCGAGAGCTGTTCGTCATCGTCGTTCATCGACGGAACAAGGTTGGTCACTATCTCCACGTGCATATTCCATTTATGCCTGGCCCTTTCCGCTACCTCCAGTATTTTGCGCCAGTGCCTCACTTTGGCAAGGTCCCGATAGAGCCGGTCGGAGAAGCCCTTGACGTCAACGCGCCAGGCATCCAGATGTGGGCCGATCATATCAAGGGCTTCGGGCGTCATATAGCCGTTGGTGACATACACGGTGTAAAGGCCGTTCTCGTGCGCCAGCCTGGCTGAATCGAGCGTGTACTCGAACCAGATGGTTGGCTCGTTATAGGTCCAGGCCAGTCCCGCGCAGCTGTTTTTGACGGCCATTCTAACAGCATCCTGCGGAGTTACCTCCCTCAGTTTATGCCGGGCAGAGGCCGGATCCTCAACGCAGGCGATCTCCCAGTTCTGGCAATGGATGCAGTGGAAATTGCAGCCGGTGGTGCCGAAGGATAGCACGGTGCTTCCGGGGAAAAAGTGAAAGAGGGGCTTTTTCTCGATGGGATCGGCGGCAAGCGAAGAAACCAGGCCGTAATTCAGCAGCTTTAGTGATCCGTTATCGTTGCTCCTCACCCCGCAGACGCCGGACCTGCCGGGATTGATCAGGCAGCGCCACAGGCAAATGTTGCAGCGCACCCGCTGACTGTCCAGTTTGTCGTAGAGCAGGGCCTCCGCCATGACTCTTCCTCAGGCCAATTATAGCACGTGACCACATACTTAATCCTGGATCGCCACATTATAAACGGGTTTGGATCAATGTCAGGTGGAAGGTTGACCCGTCAACCCTCCACCTGAATACTGTCAGTTTTTTGAAATCAAATCATCAGGAACCAGCGGGTGCGGCCACCGACTTGCCCTTTCCAAGCTGCATGAAGCTGAATATTATCAGCATTATGCCGAACAGCACCAGGTAGAAGGCGATGACCCACATCAGGGCCAGGGCGCCTGCCACCGGATTGGACAGCAGGATGCAGCCCACGACGATGGAAAGTATGCCGCCGGTAAGTATCCAGCCTTTGCCCTTCAGTGTCTTCCACTGGCCGATAGCATAGATGATCTCGAATACACCGGTGATCAGAGCCCAGAATGCTATGAAATAGAGCAGGAAGACGGCCGTCATCGCCGGCCAGACAAATACCACGACCGCTGCCAGGATGCCGGCTATGCCCTCTGCAAAAATCCACCACCTGTGGTTGGTCTTGGGATGGGCCAGAAAGAAGATGAGTGCAAAGATACCATCAACCAGGAAATAGGCTCCCACGAACATTACCAGCAGGAAAATAGAGAAGATCGCAGGCATTGACAGCAGTATGATGCCCAGCGCCAGCGCAACCAGGCCCCGGATGAGATTGAGCCACCAGTATTTGGCCATCATTTCCATAAGACCACCTCCTTATACTTACAGGCTAAATCTACCATAGCCGTACATATTACGCAATAGCTGCGCGCGAGTTAATGTATCGTTACGCCGACGAGGTTCGCGCAAGCCAAAAATATTCACCTTTGTTTAAGCCGACAGGCCTGATATATCCGGCCGCACTGCAGCGGTATCGTGCGATCATGCTATACCCATGCATAATTCGTATCAGTTTTAATATCTAACGATACCCTTTGACATGGAATTCGGGCTTCTGTTAAAATTCAACCCCGGGCGGATTAAGCGCTTTCCCCCGAATACAGTGGACAGCCGGCCCGGGCATACGCTTCACCCTCACAATTCCTCCGGGCTATGCCGGATTGTCGCAGGGCCGTTAAATTAAATCTTTCAAAGGAGGCCCCATGAAAATCACTCTTAGCGTAATCAAGGCGGACATAGGTGGGTGGGTGGGGCACTGCAGCATGCACCCGGACCTCATGGCCGAGGGCGAGGCCTGCATGGCCAAAGCTAAAAAATCAGGCCTCCTCATAGACTATCATGTTACCCGCTGCGGCGACGACCTGCAGTTCATCATGACGCACAAAAAGGGCGTAGATAACTTCAAAATACATGAAATGGCCTGGAACGCATTCCAGAGATGCACGGCCATTGCCAAGAAACTGAAGCTGCATGGCGCGGGCCAGGACCTGCTATCCGATGCTTTCTCAGGCAATGTCAAGGGACAGGGACCGGGCGTGGCCGAGATGGAGATAAACGAGCGCGAGGCGGAGCCTGTCATCGTCTTCATGGCTGACAAGACCGCCTCCGGCGCCTGGAATCTTCCCCTGTACTCGATATTCTGCGACCCCTTCAATACCATCGGCCTGGTCATCTCCGCCAATATGCATGGCGGCTTCAAGTTCGAGGTGCACGACGTCAAGGAAAGCAAACGTATCATGTTCAATTGCCCCGAGGAGATCTACGATATGCTGGTCTTCATCGGCGCGCCGTCTCGCTATACTGTCAAGTCGGTCTATTCGCGCGAGACTGGTGAGATAGCGGCCACATCATCCACTCAGAAGCTGTCTCTCATAGCAGGGCGCTACGTGGGCAAGGACGATCCTGTCTGCATCGTACGTGCCCAGGGAATTTTCCCGGCCGTAGGCGAGGTGCTGGAGCCTTTCGCGCGGCCTCATATAGTGGAGGGCTGGATGCGCGGTTCTCATAATGGACCGCTCACACCGGTAGCGGTGACCGGGTGCAACCCCACTCGTTTCGACGGTCCGCCGCGCGTGATCGGCGCCGGCTTCCAGCTTGCCGAAGGCAGGCTGGTCGGACCGGTTGATATGTTCGACGACGTGGCATTCGACAACGCCAGGCAGCAGGCCATGGACATGGCCGACATGCTCAGAAGGCATGGCCCGTTCGAGCCTCACAGACTTCCTTTGGACGAGATGGAATACACCACCATGCCACAGGTCATGAAGAAGCTGGCCAAACGGTTCGAGAAACTATAGGCTATCCTAATGCCCAGGCTGCTGCTGGCCACAACCAATACAGGCAAGGCCGCCGAATACCGGGAGTTGCTCAAGGGTCTTGATTCTGAGATAGTGACTCTCGACCGGGCGGGCATCAGTCAGGAAGCCGACGAAAGCTACAACACGTTTGAAGAGAACGCCCGCCACAAGGCTGCATTCTACGCGGAACTGGGCGGGCTTCTTACTTTGGCCGACGACTCCGGCCTGGAAGTGGAAGCGCTGAACGGTGAGCCTGGCGTGCGGTCGTCTCGCTATGCCGGCGATAACGCCACCGATGCCGACAGGGTGAATTACCTGCTCAACAAGCTCAAAGATATCCCCCAACAAAAGCGCCGGGCCAGGTTCCGCTGCGTTATTGCCGTAGCCCGGCCGGGCGGGCCGGTTGAGACGGTAGAGGGTACCTGCGAAGGATACATATCCATGGAGCCCAAAGGCCGGAACGGCTTCGGCTATGACCCGGTCTTCTATTTGCCCGAGTACGGCAAGACCATCGCCGAGCTCCCACCGCAGATCAAGAACCGCATCAGCCATAGGGGGAGGGCCGCAATTAAGGCACGCCGTTTATTGGCCAAGATGGCGGCGCCCTGAATTTTCCCCGCCATAACCTGAAGCCATAAGAGTACACGGGCTTCACCCACAAACATTCATAATTTGACCTTTTCAGCCAGATTGCGTTACAATCTTTGTTGCAAATAATTAGCATTAGCAATAAAATGATTGCAGTGAAGTTAGATAAAAAGATGCTGAAAAAGCCTGGCGGCAGGCTGACCAGCCAGCGCTCCCTGATATTCGATATTATCAGCAGGGGCGGGGGCCACCTGGACGCCGCCGAGATATATGCCGAGGCCTGGCACAGGATGCCGGGCATCAGCCTGTCAACCGTCTACAGGGCCATGAGTAAATTCAAGGAACTTGGCCTGGTGGAAGAATGCCACCTCGGCCAGGAGCACCATCACTACAAGACCCTGCAGAACGGCGGCCACTTCCACCTGGTATGCCTTGGCTGCGGCGCCGTCATAGAGTTTGAATATCCCCTGGTCAAAAAGGTGCGGGACGAAGTGGACAGGGCCCGCGGTTTTAAGATCGTAAACGCCGAGGTGAACCTGAGCGGCTACTGCTCAAAGTGCAGGGGTTGAGCATGGAAAACAGCTTGATCACACTTTCCCAGATGACGGACGGCCAGCAGGCCACAGTGTCCGCGGTGGAGGGTGGCGGCAGCCTGGCGGAGAAGCTCACAGCCATGGGCATCAGGCCGGGCAAGCGCATCACCCGCTTCTGCTCGATGTACCTGCGCGGCCCGATCACCATCCGCGTCGACAACGTGCAGCTTTCCCTGGGCCGCGGCATCGCAGATAAGATACTCGTGATACCGGGCGGGCTCAGCGATGAAGATACTTCTTGCAGGTAACCCCGGCGCAGGCAAAAGCGTACTTTTTACACGCCTGACAGGCTCCCTGGTAGTTTCACATAACTTTCCCGGCACAGCCATCGGCTTCTCTTCCGGTCATATGCGTGTGGCTGACGGCAGCGCCGAGGTCATAGATACCCCCGGCGTTTACTCACTGGAAAGCTCCGGCCAGGCGGGCGAGGTAGCGCGGAAAATGCTGAGGGACGGGGATATCATAATCAATGTTGTAAACGCCACCAACCTGGAACGCGACCTGTACCTGACGCTGGAACTCCTGGAGGAAAGGATCCCGATAGTCATCGCCCTCAACGTTTGGGACGACGCCCGGCATATCGGCATCGAGATAGACTTAACAGCCCTCGCACAGATGCTGGGCGTGCCCGTCATACCCACTGTGGCCACAACGGGCGAAGGCATCAAGGACCTGGTTGAGAGCATCCCGTGTGCCGTTATGCGGGCCGACCCCCCCGGAACCAGAGAGGCGCGCTGGTCGCGTATCGGCGAGATAATCGGGCAGGTACAGAAGGTGACGCACCGCCACCACACCTTTGGCGAATCCCTGGCTGACGCCACGGTCAAACCGCTGCCGGGAACCATCATAGCATTGCTCGTGGCTATCTCTGTTTTCCTTTTCGTAGTCTATGGCGGCGAGGCCCTTTTCCGTTTCATCGCCCAGCCCATTTTCAATAAGCTCTGGCTGCCCATAGTATCGGCCATTAACGACCTGACAGCCGGCACCGGATTTTTGCACGATATCCTGATAGGCAGACTGGTCAACGGGCAGATCGACTTCACGGAATCCTGGGGACTACTGACGACTGCACTCTACGTGCCCTTTGCCCTTGTGCTGCCCTACATCGTTGCGTTCTACTTCGCGCTGGGATTGCTGGAGGATACGGGCTACCTGCCTCGACTGGCGGTGATGATCGATACTGTCATGCACCGCTTCGGCATGCACGGCTACGCCATTATACCCACTATACTGGGGTTCGGATGCAATGTGCCGGCCATGCTGGCTACGCGCGTGCTGGAAAGCCGCAAGGAGCGTTTCATAGCCATGACCCTGATCGCCATCGCTGTCCCCTGCGCCTCGCTGCAAGCCCTGATACTGGGACTGGTGGGACAGCACGGTATACAATACGTCGCCATAATCTACGCCACCCTCATGGTGGCCTGGGTGATTATCGGAATCATACTTAACCGGGCAGTCAAAGGATTTACCCCCGAGCTCCTCATTGAGATACCCCCCTACCGCCTGATGCCCTGGAAACTTATGATGGAGAAGCTCTGGATCAGGGTGCGTGGTTTTATCGTGGAGGCTGTCCCGATCATGATCATAGCTATCCCCATCATTAACCTGCTCTACACGATCGGACTTTTCCAGGCTATAGCCAATTTCACTGCCCCCGTGATAAGCGGACTGCTGGGCCTGCCCAGCTCCGCCGTGGCTGCTATTTTCGTGGCCTTTTTCCGGATGGATGCCGCCATGGCGCTGCTGGCCCCTCTCCAGCTATCCGCCAAACAGCTTGTCGTCAGCAGCGTTGTGCTGGTTATGTTTTTCCCCTGCATCGCTTCACTCACCATCATGCTGAGAGAGATGGGTTTCTGGAGCCTGCTCAAGGCTTTAGGCATCATGGTTGTGGCCGGCCTCACAGCCGGCGGCCTGCTGAACCTGCTTCCAATCTGAAAACAGGCGGCCATTTCCCCCTTCATGCCCCTGAAGTGCTATCCTATTATGTCAGATCAATAATACCCGTATAAGGAGTGCCCCCATGCCGGATAAATACCAGGTTCTTTTTCAATCCCTCAAGATTAATAAGCTGGAGATCAGGAACCGCCTATCCGTTCCTCCAATGGCAACCGGCTTCGCGGCGGAAGGCGGCGGGGTCTCCGACAGGCTGATAAAGTACCATGAGGCACGCGCTAGAGGCGGATTCGGCCTTATTATCGTCGAGGTGACCGCAGTGGACGGGGAACGCGGATTAGGCAGCGGTCACCAGCTCTGCCTGCACGATGACAGCCTGATACCCGGTTTCAGCAAGCTGGCCGATGCGGTACATAAATACGGCGCCAGGATCGCGGTCCAGCTCTACCACCCGGGCCGCTGCACCTTCCCTTTCTTTATCAATAACAAGCAGCCCATAGCGCCCTCTGCGATACCTGACCCCATCGTAAGGCAGGTGCCACAGGCGCTCACTATCCCCGAGATAAAAGACCTGGTTGAAACATTTGCCCGTGCTGCCCTCCGGGTAAAAGAGGCGGGCTGCGACGCCGCCGAGATCCATGGAGCTCACGGCTACCTTATCGCTGAATTCATGTCGGCCTACGCCAATAAACGCACGGATGAGTACGGCGGTGGGCCGGAAGGATACCTGCGCTTTCCACTCGAGATCGTCAAGAGGGCCAGGGAACTGGTCGGCCCGGACTTCCCCCTGCTTTTCCGCATCAGCGGTGAAGAGGCGGTGCCGCTGGGCCGCACTGTTCCGGAGAGCATCGAGATGATGAAAAAACTGGTCGAAGCCGGTATCAACGCCGCGGACGTGTCCATCGGCGTTTACGAATCCGGCCACCTTACCAGCGCACCGCCCGATATGCCGCAGGGCTTCAACGCCGGGACGGCGCTTCAATTCAAACAAGCTCTAAATGTGCCCGTGCTGGTCGTAGGCCGCATCAATGACCCCGCTGTAGCCGAAGAAATCATACATTCGGGAAAGGCCGACATGGTCCAAATCGGCAGGCAGTCGCTGACCGACCCGGACTGGCCTTCGAAGGTGAAAGAAGGCAGAGAAAAAGACATCGTCAAATGCCTGTCCTGCAACGAAGGCTGCATCGAGGGACTTGCCTTCTGGTTGAGGCCGTCAATCACCTGTGTGCAGAACCTGGCCCTGGGCCGGGAGGAAGAGTACTCCCAACCGAAGACATCAGCACCCAGGAAGGTGCTGGTTGCGGGCGCCGGGCCCGGCGGGCTTGAGGCGGCCAGAACGGCAGCCCTGCGCGGGCACAGGGTGATTTTATACGAAAGAGAAGGCTACCTGGGCGGCCAGGTCAAGCTCGCCTCCATACCGCCCTCAAAGAATATTTATCAGGAGGTGGCCCACTCGCGTGTAAAGGCCGTGAAAGAGCTGTGCGTGGATATACACTGCGGGCAGGACCTGACAGCAGATATGGTCAGGGAGATCAGGCCGGATGTGCTGATCATCGCCACAGGGTCTGAGTCCGCCATCCCCAATATACCGGGCATCAACAGCCAGCGGGTGATGAGCGCGCGCAAGGCGCTTACCTCTGAAGAGGTCGGCCCCAGTGTGCTGGTCATCGGCGGCGGCCTGGTCGGCTGCGAGACGGCCGATTACCTCGCGGGAAAAGGCCTATCCGTAACCATCGTCGAGATGCTCAAACACACCGCACGCGATATAGGTCCGGCGGCACGCTTCTTCCTGCGCCAGCGGCTCAAGGAAAAGCAGGTGCTGATACTCACGCAAAGCACAGTTAAATCCATCGATGATGATTTCGCCATCGTAAATACACCTGGCGGCGAACAGAGACTCGGCCCCTTCAATACCATAGTGATGGCGACCGGGGCTACACCGGTTGCAGCGCTGGAGGGCCAGGCCAAAGGAATAGTACCTGAGGTGCACGTTATCGGCGATGCCTGTAAGCCGGGCAAAATACTGGCCGCCGTGGAGCAGGGGGCTGACATAGCCTTAAAGCTGTGATATTGCACTTCAGCCTGAAAGTGCTAAAATAATCGGCCAGAACCGAAGATAAAGGAACAGGATAATATGGATTTTTCAGTCAGCCCCAAAAGAATAAAGGATGAATCAGGGCGGTGGTTCATGGTGGTCAGCCAGGTTGAGGGCGGCTACCTTGCCAGGGATACCGTTACCAGCGACCTTGTATTTATGAAGCATTGCGACATCGCCTGCCACGAAGAGGACGGCCCCGGCGAATAACACGGCATCTTCCATCTTTTAAATCATCGACGCAGGCACTTTGAGCGCTCTAAAATCATGCCTGTTAGATTTGACACGGGGCCTTCCGGCTGATATATTTACACGGTTATTGTTTTTTCACAGGGAATAGGGAAATGAGCAATTTTTACGCAATCGTTGAAAGCGGCGGCAAACAGTTCAGGGTCAGGTCCGGCCAGGTCATCAACACCGAGCTCCTGCACGTAGAAAAAGGCAAGGACGTTGAAATCAGCCCGGTCCTGATGATAGCCGACGGTGATGAAGTCATCATAGGCACCCCGGAGGTCCAGGGCGCCAAAGTAATAGCCACCTGCCTGGAGGAAGGCAAGGCCCGCAAGATAATCGTCTTCCGCTATAAGAACAAGGTGCGCGAGCGCAGGAAAACCGGCCACCGCCAGCCTTACACCAGGTTGCTGATCAAGGAGATCGTCAAGCCGGGCGGCAAGGTAACTAAAAAAGCCGCCAGGGCCAAGGCAGCCACCGGAGGTGATAACTAATGGCTCACAAAAAAGGCGGCGGCAGCACGCGCTGCGGCCGCGATAGCAATCCCAAGCGCCTGGGAGTCAAACGCTTCGGCGGTCAGGCGGTAAATGCCGGCACCATAATTGTCAGGCAGCGCGGCACCAGGATACACCCCGGCACCAATGTGGGTTGCGGCAGGGACTACACGCTCTTTGCCACGATCGACGGCGTGGTCAAATTCGAACACCATGCCAAAAACAAGAAAAGGGTCAGTGTTTACCCGGGACAGTAACAATGAAAGAGAAAATCCATCCGAAATATTTCCCCGATGCCACGGTGACCTGCTCGTGCGGCAACAGTTTCACCACGGGCTCGACCAGGCAAACTCTACGAGTAGAGTTGTGCAATAAATGCCACCCCTTCTTCACGGGCGAGCAGAAGATCATAGATACCGCCGGCCGCGTGGAGCGCTTCAATAAGAAATACAAGAGGGAGAAAAAAACAGAGTAGCATCGCTTCGCACTACCAAAGGGCGGTAGCATTAGCCGCCCTTTTTTTTTACCAGATGACGAAAGATAAGCCTTTTTACTACGGCGGACAGGCACTGATGGGCGGTGTGATGATCCGTGGCCGCAACAGTGTAGCTATAGCTGTGCGAAAAATGGATGGCAACATCGACGTAAGCAGCCGCCCCCTGGCCACCCTCTATAAAGGCAAATGGCGCGAGGTTCCGCTGGTCAGGGGTGTGATTGCCCTGATAGAGACTGTGGTGCTGGGTACGGGCGCACTTATGTATTCGGCACAGGTAGCCACGGAGACAGAGCAGGAGAAGATCACTCCGGGCATGATCTGGGGCAGTGTGATAGTGGGCGTAGCACTGGCGGTGGCGCTCTTCTTTATCCTGCCCCTGCTGGCAGCAAGGATGCTGGACCCATTCATAGCCTCAGCTTTCCTGAGCAATGTAATCGAGGGGGTGATCCGCATTGGCCTATTCATCCTCTACCTTGCAGTCATAGGCCGCATGAAGGATATCCGCGAGATTTTCGCCTACCATGGCGCTGAGCACATGTCGGTCAATGCCTACGAGTCGGGCGCCCCGCTTGAAGTGGCCCCCGTGATGAACTACTCCACCGCTCACACGCGTTGCGGCACCAGCTTCCTCCTCGTAGTTCTGGTGCTGGCCATCGCTGTCTTTGCCCTGCTGGGACGACCTCCCATCTGGATCAGCATAGCATCGCGCATCCTGCTGCTGCCGGTCATAGCAGCGCTCAGCTACGAGTTGATCAAGTTCGAGGCAGGCTACAGCCACAACCGCTTTGTCCACTGGCTGCTGGTTCCCGGGCTATGGCTACAGGCCATGACCACGCGGCGGCCGACCGGCAGCCAGGTCGAAGTTGCCATTGCAGCCATGAGGAAAGCTCTGGAAGTCGACGGCTTAACCGCCCCTTCATAATAGGGTCCACCTGCCCCATTGCCATCTGCAGATTCCGCAGTTGCATATATGCTCACCAGCCAGTTTGACCCTCTTTTCGAGCCGGTGTTAGAATACCCAGCGGCTTTGATTTCAAAAATCCATTTATGAATTCAGGAGGTGCTACCCATGGCAGATAAATATCAGCCCCTGTTGGGGAAAGCGGCACTTGTGACCGGCGCCGGTGGGGGCATCGGCAAAGCAACGGTGCTCAAGTTGTCCGAGGCCGGCGCGGATATACTGATGTGCGATAAAAAAACCGACAGCCTGCAGGGACTGGCGGACGAAGTCAAGAAAAAGGGCAGGAAAGTCGAATGGACCGGCACAGATATGGGCGTGCTGGAAGATGTCAACAAGCTTGTCGAAAAGGCCAAGGCCGATTTCGCAGGGATGGACATTCTGGTCAATTGCGCCGCCGTAAGCCCATTCTTCGGCCCGGTTCTGCAGGCTGATGAGAAGCTCTGGGACAAGATCATGTCGGTCAACCTCAAGGGCCCTTTCTTCCTTGCCCTGGGCATTGCCAAGCTGATGATCGACAACAAAAAGCCGGGCAATATCATCAACATCGCCTCGGCCGGCGGTATGAGGCCTGATCCTATGCTGGCGATCTATGCCATCAGCAAGGCCGGCATGATCCACATGACCAGGATGCTGGCTACTGAGCTCGGTTCATACGGCATCCGCTGCAACTCCATCTCGCCCTCTTTCATACGCACCCGCTTCTCCCAGCCAATCTGGGGGGTCCCCGAGATCCTGGACATGGCAGTTAAGCAGATACCTCTGGGACGTATCGGCGAACCCGACGAGGTCGCTAAAGTGGTGGTTTTCCTGGCCTCCGACGACTCGAGCTACGTGAATTGCGAAAACATCGTGGTGACCGGCGGCATGTACGCCGGATGAAATAAATATTAAGGAGAAGTCCATGATTTCATCGAGTGAATACCGCAAGCGCCTGAGCAAGATGAGGCGCAATATCTATAACAAAGGCAAGCTGATCGACCGCGATTTCAAGCACCTTCAAGGGGCAATCAACGTCCTCGCCAAAACCTACGATATGATAACCGACCCCGAATTCAAACAGTACGAGGACCTGCTCACGGCCACGTCGCACCTGACAGGCGAGAAGATCAACCGCTTCAATCACGTCCACCGCAGCATGCAAGACCTGCTTGCCAAGCAGCGGATGACCAGGCTAACCTCCCACCAGGTAGGCGGTTGTATAGCCCGCTGCATGGGCATCGATTCTACTAACGCTCTCTCGGTCATTACATATATGACTGACCAGAAATACGGGACCGAGTACCACAAGAGGTTCGAAAAGTGGCTCAGGGATTTCCAGACAAATGACCGCACCTCCTGCTGCGCCCAGACGGACGTCAAGGGCAACCGGCCCTGGAGACCCCACGAGCAGAAGGACCTCGACCTTTACGTCCGCGTGGTCGAAAAGAAGAGCGACGGAATAGTGGTGCGCGGGGCCAAGGTGCACAACTCCTTTGCCCCGGCGGTGGAGCAGATAAATGTCATACCCACTCGCGCGCTCACCAAGGAAGAAGGCGACTGGGCCGTGGCGTTTACCATACCGTCCGACGCTGATGGAGTTAAACAGATAGTCAGCATAGCCATGCCCGATGTGCCCAAGGGATACGATGGCCCGGGGCCCTGGGGTGGCGCAGATTCAATGACCGTCTTCGACGACGTGTTCGTCCCCTGGGACAATGTCTTCCTCTGCGGTGAGACCGACATGGGTGGCTACCTAGCGCTGATGTTCGCGCTCTACCACCGCCACAGCTACACCGGCTGCAAGCCGGCTATGACGGACGTGCTGACCGGCGCCACTGCGCTGATGGCCGAGGTCAACGGCATAGAGAAAGAGCACCACGTTAAGGAGAAGCTGGCCGAGCTTATATGCACCTCTGAGCTCTGCTACGGTACCGGCATCGCCGCGGCCATAAACGCTACTCAGTCGCCCTCCGGTACCTGGGTGCCCGATATCACTTATTGCAACGTCAGCCGCAGGCACGCCGGCCTCAATATTTATCACGAATACGACATCCTCGCCGACATCGCCGGCGGCATGCCTGCTACGCTCCCGAGGCCGGAAGACTGGGTTAACGAGGAGACCAGGCCATTTATCGAAAAATACATGGCGCGCAACCCCGATGTGAACGTGCAGGACATCCTCAAGGCCTTTGCCTGGGTGCAGGGTATATCATGTTCCGAGCTGGCCGGTGTCATGCAGTACGCGGGAGTGCACGGCGGTGGATCACCCAGGATGGAACAGATCGCCATCATGGGGGCCTACAACATGGAGAACACCAAGAATATCGCCAAGCGGCTGGCGGGTATTAAGACCGGCAAGCCCTATGCCTTTGATAGGCTTGGGAACACACCCGCGCCCTGAACCATTTCTGTTGTTTACGAGCGCGAAATGTGCTATATTGGCTCATCCAAGGTTGAGGAGGTATGTTCGTGTCAAATAAAGGCATCTATGAAGCTAGGCCGTGGCTAAAGTTCTACAGCAAAGGTGTCCCGGCTGATGTAGTTATACCGGAAAAATCAGTAATCCAGGTCATAGATGAAACAACCGATAAATTCAAGGACAAGACGGCCGTCATATTTTACGGCCAGAAGATAAGCTACCGCGAACTGAGGGACCAGATCGACAGGTTCGCCACCGCACTCTGCGACCTCGGCGTCAAAAAAGGGGACAGGGTGGCCCTGCTCCTGCTCAATTCTCCGCAATTTATCATAGCCTACTTCGGCTCTCTCAAGGCCGGGGCGATTGTCACTGCCATCAGCCCTGTTTACGTTAGCCCTGAGATCAAGCACCAGATACTTGACAGCGGCGCCACTACCGTAATCTGCCAGGACATCCTGTGGGAAAACGTGGAGAGGACCGGGGTCAAGCTGGACCGGGTCATATTGACCAATATTGCCGAGTACCTGCCGGCATTGAAGAAATTCCTAGGTAAAAGCATGCTGCGAGCAGTTTACCAGAAGATGTCTGCCCCGCCGCCCGAGATATTCAAGCGGGAAGGCTTTTACCAGCTCCAGGACCTGCTAAAGAAATACCCTCCCAAGCCGCCCAAGATCGAGTTCAACATCCATGAAGACCTGGCCTCCCTGCCCTACACCGGAGGCACGACGGGACTGCCCAAGGCCGCCATGATTACGCACTTCGACCTGGTGGCCGCGCAGCATATAGCACAGATATTCTGGGGTGATATCGTCCAGCCGGGAAAAGAGGTGGTCATCGGTTACCTGCCCTTCTACCACATCTACGGCCAGTCGGTGGTAATGACTGGTTCGATGTCGCAGGGCTATACACTGGTGATATTCACCACGCCGGACCTTGACGATATCCTCAACGCCATTGAAAGCTATGGAGCGACCATATTCTACAGTGTGCCGGCACTGTTTGAAGTCCTGCGGGATTACCACAGGACCAATCGCGTCAACTGGAAAAAGATCAAGGTACTGGTATCAGGCGCCGATGCGCTGCTGGAAGACACGGCCAGGGGATGGGAGAAACGTACAGGTGTCAAGATACACGAAGGTTGGGGCATGACAGAGACGACCTCCGTAGGCATAGTAAGCCCCTACGGCAGGCCCAAGATCGGCTCGTTCGGGGTACCGATGCCCAGTTGTGTAGCAGCCATCCTGGACCCTGCTAAAGATGAATTCCTGCCCCTGGGTGAAACAGGTGAGCTTGCATTCAAAGGACCACAAATAGCCCTGGGCTACTGGAACAAGCCCGAGGATACCCGCTTGATGTTTATACAGATAGACGGCGAGACCTGGGTGAGGACGGGCGACCTGGCCAGGATGGACGAAGAGGGGTATTTCTATTTTTACGACAGAAAGAGGGACATGATCAAGTACAAGGGGCTTGCCGTCTTCGCCCGCGAGGTCGAAGAGGTACTGACAAGCCATCCGCAGGTTAAAGAGGCCGGGGTGATCGGGGTTGCAGACGTCGACGTGGGCGAGAAAGTGAAAGCTATAGTGGTGCTGGAGACGGAAGCCAGGGGTAAGGTGACCGAACAGGATATCATTGTATATACCATGGAACGGTTGGCCCACTACAAGGTACCCAAGATCGTTGAGTTCAGGGGCGAGGTACCCAAGACCGACGTTGGCAAGGTATCGAGGCGCGAACTCAGAGAGGAGGACCTCTAATATGGCAACCTTTTTCGAAGTGGAGAATGTAACCAAGCACTTCGGCGGCCTCGTTGCCGTTAACAACGTAAGCTTCCAGGTGGCGCAGGACGAGATCGTCGGTCTGATAGGTCCCAACGGCGCCGGCAAGACGACCCTCATACGCTGCCTGCTGGGAATCCTCAAGCCGGACTCCGGCAGTATCCGCTTCAAGGGAGAGGATATAACCAAGCGCCGCCCCTGGGAGATAGTACAGCGGGGCATGGTAGGCACCTTCCAGGTGGTCAAGCCCTTCAGGCACCTGCCCATCATAGCCAATGTCATGGTCGGCTGCCTCTGCCCGAGGATATCCAGGCGCGGTGAATGGGTTAAGAGGGCCGAGATCAAGGCCCGTGACGCCCTGGAGTTTGTGGGCATTGCCGACCTCGCGCTGGAACCTGCCTCAATTTTATCGCACGGCGACCTCAAGCGGCTGGAAGTGGCGAGGGCCATAGCCACCGAGCCGGAACTGATGCTGCTGGATGAGCCGTTTGGCGGGCTGAACCCGGCGGAAACCGAGCTCGTGGCCCGTTCCATCAAGCGGCTGCATAAGGGCGGGCGATTCGGCCGGCTGCACAGCGAGGGCCCGGCTATGCTCATCATAGAACACAAGCTCAGTGAGCTGATGAAAATCGTGGACCGCGTGATTGTGCTTAACTTCGGCGAGGTGCTTGCGCAGGGTACACCCGAGGAGATATCCAGGGACAAAAATGTCATCGAAGCGTATACCGGCAAGGAGGTGCTCTTTGCTTGATGTGAGAAACGTAACCGTGCGCTACGATACGGCCATGGTGCTGGATGACGCGAGCGTCCATGTTAACGAGGGGGAGTTGGTTGGGCTGATCGGCCCCAACGGGGCCGGTAAAACGACCCTGCTGCGCGCCATAGTCGGATTGATTAACTGGGAAAAGGAAGTGCTCAAAGGGACCAGAGGTGAAGACATCACTTTTACAGGTTCCGTGGAATTCGATGGCAAGCGCATTGAAAAACTGCAGGCTTCGGAGATCGCCAAACTGGGCCTGCTGCTTTGCCCGGAGCGCGGCCGGCCGTTCGTGGAAATGACAGTCGAGGACAACCTGCTGGCCGGGGCTTACCTGTGCAAGGACAAGAAAGAAGTTAGCGCCAGCCTTGCTAAAGTTTACGCGCTCTTTCCCAGGCTCAAGGAGAGGCAGAAACAGGTATCAGGCACGTTATCGGGCGGGGAACGCCAGATGCTGGCTATCGGCAGATCGCTGATGCGCCGTCCCAAGTTCATGCTGATAGACGAGCCCTCAAGCGGGCTTGCACCCAAGCTGAAAGAGGACCTTTTTAAGCGGGTTGAAGAGATTTACCACGACCTGGGTGTCACCATTCTTCTTGCCGAGCAGGACGTAAGCTTTACCTTCGCGCTGTCGGTCAGGAACTACGTCATGTCGAGGGGACATATCATCGCTGAAGGCACAGCTAAAGAACTGATTAAAGACGAAACAATCAGAAAGACCTACCTCGGTCTATGAATATTCTCTAAGACAGCACCTAGTGGAGCTCAGCTCCACAGGCCCTGCACTCGCGCCGCCATGATGCATTAGGTAGCTTGCATCGCGGGCATTCTCGCTCCAATTTGTCCCTTACCCATACTGCAAACCCCTCCGGCATGAAGAGCAGGATGGCTATGACTAAAAAAGAGAAAATCAGGAAGCGCAAGTCGGAGAACATGATGTCCGACCCCGGCCAGATGGGTACACCGAACTGGCGCAGCAGTTCCATCAGAGGAAACAATATGTAAACGCCTACCACGGCTCCGTAAATGCTGACAATGCCCCCGAAAACCGTCCATATTATGGCCTGGAATGAGAGCATGAGGTCCAACGTAGCAGGGCCTGCAATCCTGAGGAAATGCGCGTATAACCCGCCGGCCAAACCGGCGAAGAAACCGCCGATAATAAAGGCAAGCAGTTTATAGCGGATAGTGTTAATGCCCGTGGCGCGCGCGGCGATCTCGTCTTCGCGGATGGCATGGAGGATGATGCCGATCCTGACAAACCCGCTCTTGGCATCAACCAGCTTCCACATAATAAATACGGAGGCAATCATGGCGACCAGCGCTATATAATATTCGGCCATCCTGGTATTGGCCAGGGGCGGCAGCCCGGAAATACCGTGCTCGCCTCCGGTAAAATCAGGAAACGCCTTGATCACCCCCAGCAATATAAGGGGCATGGCCAGGGTAACCAGCGATAAATAAGGGCCTCTCAGCCTGAGAGCGGGCAGGCACATCAGCACCCCGGCCAGGGTGGCCATCGCAGCCCCAATTGGTATGGTGGCCCACGGCATCAGCCCCAGGTTCTTGCTCAGCAGCGCCGCGGTATAGGCTGCAACGCCGAAGAAGAATGCATGGCCGAAATTTATCTGGCCGGTATAGCCTGAGATAAAATCCCAGCTTACAGCAAAGATCACGAAGATGTTAACCAGTATGAGAATAAAGAGGATGTACGATTCCTGCGTGAGAAGGGGGATAAAAAACAGGGTTATAAGAAAGATAAAGGCGATAAGCCTGCCGGGTATGGCGAATATGTCGCCCTGGATGTCTTTAAATAGCCTCCGTAACACCTACAGCCTCTCCTCTTCGAAGACTACGCCGTACAGCCCCTCGGGCCTGACCACCAGTATTATCACCATGACCAGCAGGGCGATGGCGCCGCGCAGGAATGCGCCGCCCGGGAGGTAGAACACCACCGCAGCCTCTACAAATCCAATTATGAAAGCACCGATCAGGCTGCCCTTGATGCTGCCCAGTCCTCCCAGCACAACGATGGCCATGATCATTACCAGCGGGTTCATCCACATATACGGGTAAACCACCCAGAGGGGCGCCACCACGATGCCGGCGATAGCCGCCAGAGCTGAAGCGACACCCATCGTAATGAGCAGTATCCTCGAGACGTTGATGCCCATCAGGTTGGCCACCTCGGTATCCTGGGCTGTGGCCCTGACAGCGATGCCCAGTTTTGTCCTGGACAGCAGCATCCAGATCGCAAAGAGCACCACTGCAACCACCGCGATCGTCAGCAAATGCTGGAAAGAGACTTTAACACCCAAGACTTCGATAAAGCCCGGTATCAAGGTGGGCGCCTCGCGGAAGTGGGCGCCGAAGGCCAGTACCATGAATTCCTGGAAGATGGTGGCCAGGGCAAGGGTAATAAGCATAACGGTCACCTGGTGTTCCCGTACCCTATCGATAAACAGCTTATAGCTCACCAGGCCTATGATAACCGTGGCAACCAGCGATATCAGGATGGCAGTGAACACGTCAAGACCCAGCCTGTAGGTTGTGTAGAACATGCCGTAGGCGGCCAGCATAAGGAAAGATGTGTGCGCCAGGTTCACCATACGGGCCACACCGAAGATGAGTGAAAAGCCCACTGCCAGCAGGGCATAAACCCCGCCTGTCACCAGCGCCTGTATTACAAAGGCCTGAAACATCGCTTACCTAAACCATCCCCCCGACAAAATTTATTTATTATACAGCATTTTCCATGTGGTGCAACGTCACTCCGGATTCTAGATTTCAACAGCTTTACCGGGAGGCGTTATTCAACAGTGTAATCAAACTGATGATACTTATAGAGGCTGGCAGGCCAAGCGCATATTTCCCGGCCTGCCAGCCATTGCTAATCGAGGTTTGATTTTATTGAGTTGCCGGGGGAGTTGCCGCCGGCTGGCTGAATTTTTGCACTACCAGCGGATTAATAGTGTAGGGTTGGATCCCGGGGTAGTCCACTTTTTCCCAGCCGCCGGAACCGACACCCAGTGCCGGCCACACGCCGACCTGCTTGCCGTTTACCCACTCCAGGCCAAGCCCGGTCACGTAGCCCGGTCCATACACCAGGTCATGCGGCGCCTGGTTTTTCTTGGCATCGAAATCCATGCCGTAATACATGATCCTGCCGGATGTGCCCTGTCTATCGGTCTTCTCGATGATGGGGACAAGCAAGTCCGCATCCAGGGTCTGTCCCTTTTCTATGGCGTCCTTCAGGATGTAGATGGCGTCATAGGTGGCGGCGGTGTAGGCAGGGGGCTGCCCGAATTTTTTCTCAAAATTCTGGAAGAAGGGGATTGTTGTATCTGTTATCGCAACACCGGGACCATAGGTGTTCAGCGTCATGACGTAGTTGCCCTTGCCTCCAGTTGACTCCCAGAACCCGGACTTCTGGGCTTCCACCACAATACCCACGATTGCTGCGGGTATCTGCATCTCACCGGCCTGCTTGCTGAAAGTCACTCCCACCGGGCCCGAGAAGGTGGGGAATATGATGTGGGGGTTTGTGGCGGCGATGGCAGTCAGCTCAGCGTTGACGTCGGTAGCCGTATCAGACGGCCTCCACGTACCTGTGACCTCCATGCCCATCTTGGGTATCATTGCCTCGGCACCTTTCACCATGGCATCCGCCCAGGTCAGTTTCTCTGCCACTATGGCGACCCTGAGCTTTTCGGTGATGTTCAACTGCTTCTTCAAAGCGCCTGCCACCATGCTGAGCATGAGGAAATCCGAGTTGACCAGGTAATACTCGTTGTAGGGTGTGCCTTTGAAGAAATACTTGTAGCGGTCGTAGTTTTCAGCGACCTTCATCTGCAGAGCCCGGGTGGCTGCGCCGCAGTTAATGAAGATCGTCTTGTAGTTCATGGCCACTTCCTGCATAGGGAAAACGCCCTCGGTCCTGAAACCACCCACTACGAAGTTGGGCTTGTCAACAGTGAGCAGCCTCTCCATGGCCGAGGCTGCATCGGTCGGGCTAAGGATCTCGTTCGAGTCCGACTTGATCAGCTCGATCTGGTATTGCTTACCGTTTAAATTCACACCGCCCGCAGCATTGATCTCATCACGGGCCATTTGCGCGCCCATCCAGTGGTGTTCCCCCTCAAGAAACTTCATAGGGCCGATCACGCCGATCTTGATAACATCGGTTTTCGGCGGCGCGCAGGCGGGTAATACCAGTGCAATGATCAGGATAGTGACAAAAGAGATGAGGAAAAACCGTTTCATCCACATGCCTCCTTAAAATTAATAATTCGCTGAGATTTAAACCTGCCGAAATTTATAGTCCCCATGGACTATATCACAGACGCAATCACTGCTTCTATCTAAAACCGACACCTCCTTCTCTTCTCGTATTTCAGACTGCTGTTTTTCCAATACACAGGATTCGCATACGCGTGCAACAGCAATATTTGAACATGGTCCCGCTAAAGCTGAAACCCTGCACCCAGGCACATTTATGCATTATACAATATAAGTCAAGATATTTACATGTCCGCATCTCTGGGTTAATGCTCCTTTCCCCTCCCAGCCCGCATTGCAGACCGGTTCGCCGCCTCATAGCGTCAAATTGACATCCGCAGGCAGAGGCATTACCATCATGTACCGGTACTCAAAACCGCAAACAGGATTATATGACTAGGGCGCTTTTCGGCACCAGCGGGGTTAGGGGCGTGGTCAACCAAGACCTTACTCCCGAATTATGTAAAAATGTTGGCAGTGCGCTGGGTTCACTGCTTCCCAGGGGTGCGGCCGTCTGCCTGGGAACAGATTCCCGCTTGAGCCGGGAGCTGATCAGGGCGGCTGTGACAGAGGGACTGACCAGTACAGGAGTCAACGTGGCGCAACCCGGTATAGTCCCCACTCCGGCCCTGGCCCTGCTCACACGCGAAATGAGTTTCGATGCCGGCGTCATGATCACCGCATCACATAATCCCCCGGAATTTAACGGCATCAAGCTTTTCAACCACGATGCCATAGGTTACAGCCGGTCACAGGAAAAGCAAGTGGAGGAAATCTATTACAGCGGCTCCTTCAGAACCGGGCAAGCGGGGGTCGTTGAACAGCTCCCCCGCATGAAAGACCGGTATATCGATTTCATGAAAGCCCTGGTCAGGGGCTGGGATTTCAACTTTGGCCTGAAGCTACTGGTGGACCCCGGCAACGGCGCCGCATCAGGCATTGCCAGCGATATTTTCAGGCAACTGGGCTTCACCATTGTTACAGTTAACGATACGCCGGATGGGCGCTTTCCCGGGCGCAGCCCTGAACCGAAGGAAGACACGCTGCAGGAGACGATCAAATTCCTGCGGCAGAAGAACGCCGACCTTGCCATCTGCTTTGACGGTGATGCCGACCGCGTCGTTTTCTGCGATCAAAAGGGATTTCTCGGCTTCAATGAGATGATCGCCTTTATTTCGAGGGCAGCCATCAAATCCTCATGCAAGCAAATAGTGGCGACCACCGTTGAGAGCGGTATCCTGCTTGACCTGGCCATAAAAGACCTTGGCGGCAAAGTCATCAGGGGCAGGGTTGGAGACGTGTATACCGCACACCTTGCCCGGGATAACAACGCGGCACTCGGTGTGGAATCGGTAGGTGTCTACATACTGCCGCCGGCCGGCTACTATCCCGACAGCATCTTTGCCGCACTGACCCTGCTGGGCTCGATAATGCAGGCAAGCGATATCCGGTCCTTCCTGGCCACCCTGCCGCCGCTATTTTTCCTAAAAGATAAAATAGCCTGCGCCAACGAGGAAAAGGCGGAAGTTATGGCAAGGGTCAGGCAACAGGCGGGTAAATTGAGCGCTGCCTCTTTGAATGATCTGGACGGCCTGCGCTTTGAGTTCGCCGAGGGCTGGCTGCTGGTACGTGCCAGCGGCACCGAACCGGCAATACGCGTACTGGCGGAAGCAGGAAGCCAGCAGTACGCGCGCAGCCTCATCAACATGGGACTTGCCGTGCTAAAAGATGCGGCAAAAGGGGGAACCTCATGAAAATTGTCTTTCTTTGCGGAGGCGTGGGTAAAAGGATGTTCCCTATTACAGAGGACAAGTTCCTGCTCGATTTCATGGGAAAGCCGCTGCTTGAACACCAGGTTGAACTGGCCCTCAAAGCTGGTCTGCAGAATTTCGTCGTGGTGGGAAATCCGGGCAATATGCAACGCATAAAACAAATAGCCGCGGCCATAACCGGGGCCAAATTCGAATTTGTGATACAGTCCCAGCCCCTGGGTATAGCCGATGCCCTGAAGTCCGCCGCCCCCATCCTTGATAGCGCGATTATAGTAGTCAACCCCAATGATGTTTTCGATGGCGCTGCCTACCAGGCACTGCTGGACGCGTATCGCAGCAAGGTCGCCACGTCTTATATTATCGGGTACCAAGTCCGGCAGTACTTCCCAGGGGGCTACCTGGCAGTCAACGGGGAAAACGAGCTTACCCGGATAGTTGAAAAGCCCGAGCCGGGCACGGAGCCCAGCAACCTCGTGAATATACTACTGCATCTGCACACCGATATGCACAGACTTTTCGAGTATATTGATATCGTCAAAACTACGCGTGACGACGTATACGAATGTGCTATGGATGGTATGGTCAGACATGCCCATAAAATCAAGGTGGTGCAGTACAACGGGTTCTGGGCTCCCATAAAATATCCGTGGCACATCTTCGATATTGTCAGGTATTTCCTCGATGCATCCGAAGGAAAGATTGACCCATCGCTTTCAATATCGGAGCGGGCCACGGTAACCGGCAAGGTAATAATAGAAAAAAACGTGCGCATACTCGAGAACGCAGTGGTGCGCGGACCGGTTTATATCGGTCCCAACACGGTGATAGGGAACGGCGCGCTGGTGAGGGAGTATAGCCATATCGGAGCAAACTGCGTGGTCGGGTTCTCGACTGAGATCAAGGGCACCTATACAGGTGATGACTGCTGGTTTCACTCCTCATACATAGGTGATTCTGTCATCGGTAACCGCTGTTCATTCGGGGCGGGCAGCGTAACGGCCAATTACCGCTTCGACCGGGCAGGAATACCGGTAAAATACGGGGGGCAAAAGGTCTCAACCGGCAGGGAGCATTTCGGGGCTATCATTGGGGATGATTGCAAGACAGGAATAAATTCGGGCATCCTGCCGGGACGCAAGATAGGTCCCAACTCCATCGTAGGATCGCATGTTTGTCTTGCCAGCGACCTCGAGCCGGATACTATTGTGTTGAATCAACCGGGCCATCAGTATATTAAGAAAACTGCAAGAGCAGGAGAGATACCGGCGCAACAAGAACCGGGCGGGGGGCAGGACCGTTGATGGCCCGTCTCAAAGAACGCAGGCTGCCCCAGCATGTTGCCATCGTAATGGACGGAAACGGCAGATGGGCCGCCAAAAGGCGCAAACCACGCTTGTACGGACACAAGCAGGGCGCGCTCCACACCCGCGATTTCGTGGAGATGTTTGCCTCTTACGGGATCCCCTACCTGACTCTTTATGCTTTCTCGACCGAGAACTGGAACCGGCCCAAAGCAGAGGTGGACGGCATTATCAGGCTCCTCTCGGAAAACCTTGACCAGGCAATTGAAATAGCTCACGAGCAAAACATCCGTATCCGTCACCTGGGTAAAGAGGACAGGCTGCCACAGGAAATTCAGAAAAAAGCCCGGGCCGCCATCGATCTGACCAGGAGTAACTCGGGCCTAACGGTTAATATCGCTTTCAATTACGGGGGCAGGAGCGAGATCGTCAACGCAGCGCAGGAGATCGCGCGCCGCAGGGTAAAACCTGATAGTCTGGACGAAAGCGTTTTCTCGGAGTATCTTTATACGGCGGGCATGCCCGACCCGGACCTATTTATTCGGACTGGAGGCGAGATGCGCCTGAGCAATTTCCTCATCTGGCAGTCGGCTTATGCCGAACTCTATTTCACCCCCGTGCTCTGGCCCGATTTCGGCCGTGATGACCTGGAAAAAGCGCTGGCAGATTTCAGCGGACGTCAGCGCAGGTTCGGCGGGTTACAGCCGAAGTAACCGCAACTTTCAAGCCTGGTATTAATTCCCTGTCCAGAACCGCCGGGATCCAAAGATGTATGATGTTATTGTAATCGGCGCGGGTATCACCGGGAGCCATATCGCAGGAGAGCTTGCCCGCCTGGGCCACTCTGTCGCCGTGCTGGAAAAAAACCCGGAACCGGGCCACAAAACAAGCTGCACTGGAATAATCAGCCGGGCCTGTCTCGATATGCTGCCCGGCTCGCTGGAAGTAATCCAGCGTGAGGCGCGGTCGGCCACTATTTTTTCACCCTCAGGCGACCATATTAGGGTTGAACGCCAGACCACTCAAGCTTATATCCTTGACCGCCCCGCACTCGACCGCCTGCTGGCGCAACAGGCCATCCGCAACGGGGCGAATTATTTTTTTTCCACGCTTGCCACCGGCTTGCTCAGTAATGAACGCTGTATATGTGTTAAGGCCGCGCGCAGCGCTGAGCCGCTGGAATTGTCTGCCAGGGCGGCTGTGATTGCCTGCGGGACAGCGGCAGGTCTAACCAGGCAGACGGGCATGGGCCAAATAAGCGAGTACGCGCAGGGCGCCCAGGCCGATGTAGCCTGTAAGAATATCGATGAGGTGGAGGTGTATTCCGGCAGGCACATCGCACCGGGCTTCTTTGCCTGGCTGGTACCTACCCTGCCGGGCCATGCCAAGGCCGGCCTTTTGTGCACAAAAAACCCGGGGCCAACAATTACTAATTTTTTAAACCTGCTTGAAGGGCGGGGGAAAATCCTGCCCGCCTTATACCACGTCAGTTTCGGCGCCATCCCTCTCAGGCCCCTGGCCAGGACTTACGCTGACCGCATCCTGGTGGTTGGCGATGCAGCGGGGCAGGTCAAGTCATCCACAGGTGGAGGCATTTATTTCAGCCTTATCTGTGCAGGGATAGCCGTGCGAACGCTTGATGAATCGCTCAGGGCCGGTAACCTGTCCTCACAGAGGTTGGCGCTTTATCAGAAACGCTGGCATAAAATCCTCAAGCGCGAGCTTGATATAGATTACTGGGCACACCGCTTTTACCAGGGCTTGACGGACAAACAGACCGAGCACATCTTCCAGATCATCCAGCGCCACGGCATCCATGAGTCTCTGCTGGCCTCTCCGGATATCACCTTTGACTGGCACGGCAAAGTGATCCTGGATGCCATCAGGCACCGATCCCTGCAGCGATCACTGGAGAAGCTCAAGTTGGGCCTGCCCCACAGCTTAACAGCTTAATCCGCTTTCGTTTCGACGGACCGTTACCGCCGTGCAAAACGCTATACCTAAGTATTTGCATTTTCATTTAAGATGTGATACTATTTTCATGAATTCAATACTTGTCCAAAAAGTGGGTCCTTGTACCCACTTTTTTATTGAGAAAAAATGCATATTGAGGGAGTTTGGCCACGATGGTAAAGACCGAGTTTATGAATGCCCTCATGCAGCTTGCGGCAGAGAAGAACCTGCCCAAGGAGATCGTCCTGACGGCGCTGGAATCAGCCATGGTTTCAGCCTACAGGAAAGAGTCTTACACCCATGGTGAGGATATTTCGGTCAAAATCCACCCCGTATCAGGCGAGGTCAAGCTTACACTTAAAAAGGTGGTCTCCGAAGCACCCGAAGACGAGTACCGCGAGATCTCTCTCAAAGAGGCCAAGAAGAAGGACAAAACCCTTAAGGCCGGCGACACGATCGTCAGCGAACTGCCCCCTCCTAATGCCGGGCGTATACCAGCCCAGATAGCCAAACAGGTCATACTCCAAAAGCTGCATGATGCGGAGCGGGGGGCTATCTACGAGGAGTACGTAGGCAAAGAGGGCGAGATCGTCACCGGCACGGTGCAGCGTGTTACCCCCGAGCACGTTGTCATCGATATTGGCAAGACCGAGGCGGTCATACCACAGAATGAGAAGACTCCTACGGAACGCTACCGCCAGGGGCAGCGTCTCAAGCTGTATATAGTGGAGGTAGCACGCACCACCAGGGGACCCCAAGTGATTGCCTCCAGGGCGCACCGCAATCTGCTTAGGGATCTGCTTATACTCGAGATACCGGAGATCGCAGCAGGCACTGTGGAGATTAAGGGCGTGGCCAGAGAGGCCGGCTACCGCAGCAAGGTCGCCGTATTCTCGCGCCAGAGCGGCATCGACCCGGTGGGCTGTTGCGTAGGACTGCGCGGAATACGTATACAGAATATCGTCAATGAGCTGAACGGCGAGAAGATCGATGTTGTCCAGTGGTCAGACGATCCACGCATCTATATAGCCAACGCTCTCAGCCCCGCTCAGGTGTTAAGCGTCGCACTTAATGCGGCAGAGACCACTTCCCTGGTCAAAGTGCCGGACAAGCACCTCTCCCTGGCTATCGGCAAGGAGGGGCAGAATGTCCGCCTGGCTGCCAAGCTGACAGGCTGGCGTATTGATATCAAGAGCGCATCCCAGCTGGAGGCCGAGAAGGCGGCACAAAGGGAGGAAACTGCTGAGCCGGAATCAGCTGAGCAAGATCAGGAACGGTGGGTAGGTGAAGGCCTGGAGCCGGCCGAAGAAACCGGGGCAGAGGCTTTAACCGGTGAAGAAGAGGAAGCTAAAGCGGCCGTTTCCGCGGAAGAGGGTGAGGGACAGGCCGAAGGCGCAGGCATTGAGATCCTGATGCCTGCAGAGGCTGCTTTAGCGTCGCAGCCGTCTAAGATTCGCTTTGCCGAGGAGATAATGGCCGGAAGGGACGGAAAATCGAGGAAGAAAGAAGCCCCGAAGAAGGAAGGGGAGGGAAAGGATACCGGCACCAAGGCCAAAAAGACTAAGACCAAGAAGAAAACGTACTATGAAGACGAAGACTTCGAGAGTTGAGAATACGCAGCAGCAACCCAGGATCAAGCATATACCGGAGCGCACCTGCGTTGTCTGCCGCAGGAAAGCGGGAAAAAGGGAGCTTATCCGGCTGGTATGTTCAGGTGGCTCTATCGAAGCCGACCCTGGAGGGAAAAAACCGGGGCGCGGCGTCTACCTCTGCCTGTCCGGCGAGTGCTGGGAAAACGGATTGAAAAACAACCGAATAGAATATGGATTGCGCACAAAATTGTCTATGGAAAACCAGCTGTTGCTACTTGAATACGGCAGGAGCCTGGCAAAGAAGGAAGATATTTGATGAAAGACAGGCAGGAACAGACCCCGGGCGAGAATGCGGCCAATGCGTCCCAGATAGGGCTGCCCCCGGTAATAACAGTCAAGCAGCTTGCCGACCAGATGGGCGTCAGCGGCATTGAGATCATCAAGCAACTGATGCGCAACGGAATAATGGCCAATATCAACCAATCTCTTGACTACGAAGTTGCCTCAAAGCTGGTTACCGACTTTGGCTTCACAGCTAAAAAGCTGCTGGTTACCGCCCAGGGCAGGCAGCGAGCGTCCTCCAAGGACGCTAAACTGCACACACGCCCACCGGTTATTACCATTATGGGGCATGTGGATCACGGTAAAACGAGCCTGCTGGACGCCATCCGTCAGACCAACGTAGCCGGCGGTGAGGCAGGCGCAATTACCCAGCATATCGGCGCTTACCAGGTTGAGATGAAAGGCCGCAAGATCACTTTCCTCGATACTCCGGGGCATGAGGCCTTCACAGCCATGCGCGCCCGAGGCGCCCGCGCCACGGATATAGCCGTCCTGGTTGTGGCAGCGGACGATGGCGTGATGCCGCAGACCATAGAGGCCCTGGACCATGCGCGCGCGGCCGGTGTGAGCATAGTTATAGCTCTTAATAAAATCGACAAAGCCAATGCCAACCCCGACCGTATCAAGCAGCAGCTTGCCGACCTGGGTGTAGTCATCGAGGAATGGGGCGGCGATGTAATCTGCGTTCCCGTTTCAGCCAAGAAGAAGCAGGGCATTGACGACCTGCTGGAAAACCTGCTGCTGGTAGCTGATATGCTGGAGCTTAAAGCGGAGGTGGATTGCCCGGCTGAAGGCATAGTCATCGAGGCCAAGCTGGATAAAAGCCGTGGCCCAGTGGCAACCCTGCTGGTACAGAAAGGTATCCTCAGGACAGGTAATAGTCTTGTAGTTGGCACTGTGGGCGGCAAGGTTAAGGCTATGTTTGATGACGACGGAAAAAGCACACGCAAAGCTGAACCGGCAACGCCGGTGGAAATACTGGGCATGAATTCCGTACCGGATGCCGGCCAGGTCTTCCAGGTTGTAAGCGACGAAAAAGAAGCCAAGTCTCTGATCGAGAAAAACAGGAATGCCGGGGTGGCTACTACCACGGCCAGGGGTGTTAGCCTTACATCGGTAGCCGCCCAGGCCAGTGTAGGAGAGATCAAGGAGCTGAATATAATTCTCAAGACCGATGTCCACGGCAGCATCGAGCCGATCAAGGACTCGCTGGAGCGATTGAGCGATGACAGGACCAGGGTTAAGGTTATCCATACAGGCACGGGCGCCATTACAGAGAGCGATATACTGCTGGCAGCAGCCTCCCGGGCGGTAGTCATAGGGTTCAACAGCAGGCCGGAAACAGGTGCTATCCGCATGGCGGAGCAGGAGAAGATCAGCATACGCCAGTACAACATCATCTACAAACTTATTGAAGATGTGGAAAAGGCGCTCAAAGGCCTGCTCGAGCCGGAATATGTGGACGTTGTGGCCGGCCAGGCCGAAGTGCGAGCCGTTTTCGAGGCCGGCAAGAAGGGCAGAATCGCCGGCTCTCAGATCAAGGAAGGCAAGGCTACACGCGACTCACAGGTCAAGGTCATACGCAACGGCAAGGTTATTGCTGAATCACGCGTAGCCGGCCTGCGCCGCTTCAAGGACGATGTCAAGGAAGTTTCCACGGGGATGGAGTGCGGCGTTAAACTTGATAGCTTCAATGATTTCGAGGTCGGGGACATCCTGCAATTCGTTCGCCAGGAGAGAGTGGACTGATCCGGTTCCTGCGGATAAAGTGATCCATGCCTTAGACGTATCTTCGGAGAATGCCATGACCAGGCGTACGGAACGGCTAAACCATTTGATCCAGGCAGAGATCAGCGATCTCCTGCAAAAGCATATCAACGATCCCCGGCTCAACGGCCTGATCAGTGTGACAGGAGTCGAGATATCCGGTGATCTCAAGAACGCCAAAGTTTCTTTCAGTATGCTGGGCGGGTCGCTGAACCGGGCCGACGTGTTGAAAGGGTTCAACTCTGCGGCGGGTTTCCTAAGGCGCGAACTGGCTCACCGTCTTAATATAAGAGTAACTCCCGTACTCAGCTTTGAATTTGACGATTCTATCGAGCATGGCGTGGACCTGGTTAACCTCATCGACAGGGTTGCAGCAGAGGATAATATACGAGGGGCGGATGGGCATAAACGGGCTGCTAAACGTAAATAAGCCCCCCGGCTGCACATCGTTCAGCATCGTAGCCCGGGTCCGACGTCTGAGCGGTGAAAGGCGAGTCGGCCACGCAGGGACACTCGACCCGGCCGCCAGTGGAGTCCTACCCATCTGCCTTGGCCAGGCCACTCGTGTGGCAGAATACCTGCTGGAGTATCCCAAGGAATACGTGGCGGGGATCGAGCTGGGCATCAGCACGGATACGTATGACGGGGAAGGCCGCGTCACGGGCAAGGGGACCTTGCATAATATATCTCTTGCGATGGTAGAAGACGTCCTCCAATCATTTGAGGGCACGATAGACCAGGTGCCGCCTGCTTTCAGCGCTGTCAAGGTCCTGGGGAAGAAGTCCTACGCTCTAGCCAGAGCCGGCCACGAGGTAATCCTCCAGCCACGAAGGGTACATATCTACAATATCCATGTCATGAGTTCTGACCTCCCATACCTGAAATTGAAAGTATCTTGCTCGAAGGGTACGTACATACGCTCACTGGCAAATGACCTTGGCGAGCGCCTCGGTTGCCATGCTTACCTTAAAGACCTGGTACGCGTCTCTTACGGTCCCTTTAAGATAGAAGATGCTGTCACCCCTGATCAACTGCAGAGGGCAGCCTCCGAGGACCTTATCGACCGGCTGCTTTACCCTCTCGATTGTGTCCTAACCGGCGGTGACAGGGTATACCTTGATGAGAGTCAGGCCGGGAGTGTAGAAAAGGGCCTCGACGTCCCGCTCGAGATGCAAAGCCCGTATTCAAAGGATTATTGCTCCGCTTATACTGCGGACGGGCGCCTGCTGGCCGTAATGAAATTCGTGAAGGAAAACGGGCTATGGCATCCTGAAAAGGTTTTCAGCCTATAGAATGGTAATGGATTTTTACATTTCTCCTGCAGATGCTTGACATACCTATCCGTATTGGCTATATTAGCTTTAAGAGCTATAAAATAGCTTCAGGAGGTGCTCTATGACCCAGGCTTACTGCTTCAAGGACAGGAAAAAGGTAGAGATCAAGAACGCTCAGCATGTAAAGCTGAAGAACGGAAGGCCGGCTACCAAAGGCATTTGCCCTATTTGCGGGACTAAGGTTTACCGCATCGGCAAGAGCTAAGCCGCAGATTCCAGATCAAGTTTTCAGGTCTACCGCCTTATCCTCTGAAGAAGCTTCACCGGGTTTTGTTCAAGTACTTGCCTGAACTCCCGGCTGCTGATACCAGCCTGGCGGAGAGTTTCCTTTGCCAGCGCGTCGGTGAGGAGGTCGTCCTCGTCGTGGGTATCCGAGTTTAGCAGCATCAGAGCCCCTGCTTTACGAGCCACACCGGCCACATGTGCATTGGTGACACAGTGCCCTCGTCTCGTAGTGATCTCGATAAAGATCCCGTTCTTTTCCGCAAACTCCGCAACCTCATCAGTCATATGACCGGGGTGCGCCAGAATATCAACATATTTTGACTGCACAGCAGCAAGGTTGGTACCCCCATCCACCGGCTCAACGGGCGATTCCCCGTGAACCACCACCAGCCAGGCACCCAACTCTTTGGCTTCTCTTGCTAACCCGTCTACAGCCTGCTGAGGCACGTGTGTAAGTTCAACGCCAGGCACAGCGACAATGTTCCAGTGCGAACTGGCCAGCTTACAGTCCCGGCTGACCTCCCGAATAACCCTTTCCAGCGAGCCTGAGCCTACATGATCCGTAACAGCTATAGCTGAATATCCCCTCACCGCGGCACGTCTGATCAATTCCAACGTGGAGAGGGCGCCATCGCTATAGAAAGTATGCGTATGGAAGTCATATATCACGCTATAAATTAGCATAAAAATCTCGCTTAATACAAGGACAAGGCAATAATCTGTTATAATAAGTCGGATTTTCAGCGGACATGTTTAAAAAAATACTCGTCCCGCTCGATGGTTCCACCGAGGCGGAGACTGTGCTTCCATACGTCAGGGACATTGCCAGCAGGTTTGACTCGGAGGTTGATATCCTGGGAGTCGGGCTTGGCAGCAAGAGACGCAGAGTCAATCAGCTCCTGGACAACTATGTGCACCACGCCGTCGAGCACCTCCAGAAGGATGAAATTACCTGCAGGGCTGTGCTGCTCTACAGCACCCCCCAGCAAGAGCTGCTCGATTATACCGAGTTCACCACCCAGGGGCCTGAAATAAAAGCTAAAGGGCAATTGCTTTATGGCGGGCCGTCTGAGAATATCCTGGCTTATGCAACCAAGCACCATGTTAACCTTATCGTCATGGCCACGCATGGCCACAGCGGCTTGCGGAGATGGTGGTTGGGAAGTGTATTCGAAAAAGTGGTCTCCGGGGCCACCGTGCCTGTTCTGGGCATACATAGCAAACAAGTGAGGGAAGTGGACAGGGACAGGAAAGCAGCTTTCAGACGTATCCTGGCCCCCCTTGATGGATCGGAGACGGGCGGGGCGGCCATGCATGATGCAGAGGCCATAGCCCTTAAAACCGGCGCCTCTATGGTGCTGGTCCACGTACTGCCTGCCCCTCACGTTGTAGAGGCTCGCTGGCTGGGTCCCGAATTCACCGACTTCGTTAAAGCCATGCACGATGCAGGCCAGAAGTATCTCGATAAAATTGATAGCCGGCTAAGTGCCAGGGGGCTGGATGTAAAAGTCAGAATAGTATCGGGTGATCCGGCGGCCAGGATCATCGAGGTAGCCAGGGAAGAAAAGGCTGATCTTATAGCCATGTCCACACATGGCAGGAGCGGCATCGCCCGATGGGTGCTGGGCAGCGTGGCGGACAAGATATTGCATGAGTCCAGAATTCCAATGTGGCTCGTGAGACCGCGGCAGATCATTAAAGAGATGCTTAAAGATAACGGCCAGGATAATAAATGAACTTAGCGCCTGCGCCGGCAAGGAGATAAGCAAATGGGAAAAATAAACGTAGCTATTATCGGAGTTGGCAATTGCGCTTCCTCGTTCGTCCAGGGGGTGCATTATTACAAGAAAGCCAAGGACGATGAGTTCGTGCCGGGACTGATGCACATCAACCTGGGAGGCTACCACATAAAGGACATCAACTTCGTGGCGGCCATTGATATCGACCGTAACAAAGTGGGCAAGGACCTTGCGGAGGCCATCTTCACCGCGCCCAACAATACTTATAAATTCTGTGATGTCCCCACTACCGGCGTCAAGGTTGTACGCGGCATGACCCATGATGGACTGGGTAAGTACCTGAGCAAAATCATTGAGAAGGCCCCTGGACCTACGGCCAACATCGTCAGCATACTTAAAGAGGTCAAGGCCGATGTGGCCATCAACTACCTGCCGGTCGGCAGCGAAGAGGCGACCAAGTGGTATGTCGAGCAGCTACTCAATGCCGGTGTAGGCCTGGTCAACTGCATACCCGTCTTTATTGCTCGGGAGCCGTACTGGCACAACCGCTTCCATGAAGCCGGCCTGCCTGTTATCGGCGACGACATCAAGTCACAGGTCGGCGCCACCATAGTGCACCGCGTGCTTACAAGGCTGTTCCGGGATCGCGGCGTCAAGCTGGAGCGCACCTACCAGCTCAATTTCGGGGGCAACACCGACTTCTACAACATGCTGGAGCGCGAGCGTCTGGAATCCAAGAAGATCTCCAAGACCAATGCCGTTACCTCCCAGTTAGACTACGAGCTAAATCCGGACAATATCCATGTCGGCCCCAGCGATTATGTGCCGTGGCTACTGGACCGTAAGTTCTGCCACATCAGGATGGAGGGCCGTACTTTTGGCGATGTGCCTCTCAATCTTGAATGCAAACTCGAGGTCTGGGATAGCCCCAACTCGGCGGGCGTTGTTATCGATGCCATCCGTTGCCTCAAGCTAGCCAAAGACCGTGGGTTGGCCGGATCCGTCGTAGCACCCAGTTCCTATTTCATGAAATCTCCGCCCATCCAGTATTCAGACGATGAAGCACGCAGACGTGTAGAGCAGTTTATCACCGGGCAGGAACAGCAAAGGCCTATCTGCCTGCCGGAATCGGCGTGAGAACAGCGGGCACTGAAAAAGGGAAATCAACCGGGAAGGGCTCTGATACGGCGGGATAATGAAAATCGGGCTGGTTTCGCCATACGATTACTCTCATCCCGGCGGCGTCATCAACCACGTATCATACCTGGCCCACCATCTGCACCTGATGGGCCACGAGGTTAAGATCATTGCCCCGGTGCGCAGGAAAAGCGTACGTTATTTCGACGAGGAGGTCACGGCCGTCGGCCGACCAATACCCATTCCCTATGGCGGCACCACAGCTCGCATTGCGCTCTCCCCGTGGCTGCCATACCAGGTACGGCGTGTCCTGGACACCGAAGGATTTGATGTGATCCACCTGCATGAGCCGTTCATCCCCATGCTCTGTCTCAGCACTCTCATAGAGTCGAAGGCAATCAACGTGGGCACGTTCCATGCATGCCATGAACGCTCGAGTATATACTGGCTGAACCGCACTACCATGCGTAAACTCGGTGCAAAACTGCACGGAAAAATCGCCGTTTCAAAGCCGGCTCGAGACTACATATCCAAATATCTTACAGCCGACTATAGAATTATCCCAAACGGTGTGGATATCCATCATTATCACCCTGATGGGCCGCTGAGAACCGAGTTCAAAGATGACAAGCTCAATATACTTTTTGTAGGAAGGCTGGAAGAGCGCAAGGGCGTGGGCGACTTGATCCAGGCATGTTCCTTAGTAAAGAAGGATTTCCCCAACTTCCGGCTGATTATCGCCGGCCCCGGCCTCAGACTGCGTTTCCAGTACAAGATGATGGCCAGGGCCCTGCTGGACAACCGTGCAGTATTCACGCATTACGTCACCTTCCCCGAACTTCCCTCTTACTACCGCACCGCAGATATATTCTGTGCCCCGGCCACCGGGGGTGAGAGCTTCGGTATAGTCCTGCTGGAGGCCATGGCCAGCGGCACACCCGTAGTGGCAACCGATATACCGGGCTATGCCAGTGTGCTCACGCACGGCCAGGAGGGTTTACTGGCGCGGCCGAGTAATCCACGCGCTCTGGCAGATGCCTTATTAAAGCTGCTGACCGACAGGCAATTGAGATTGGCAATGGCGGAGAGGGGAGTGGCCACGGCCAATAAATACAGCTGGGAAAACGTTAGCGGACAGGTCGTCGATTACTACACCACCATCTCCACGAATTTGAAAGGATAAAGAAGTGTCAAGTTTCCAGGAGTTACGCAGGAAAGCGGGCCGTTTGATAACCGATCCCCTTGTCCCGCTCATCAGCAGGCTCAGGCTAACGCCTGACATCATGACCACTATCGGCCTGGTTATTAACCTGGTGGCAGCGGTGATCATTGCTTTCGGCCATCTCGTAGCAGGCGCCCTCATATTCTTGCTGGCAGGGCTGTTCGACCTGCTGGATGGTGCCCTTGCCCGATACATGGAAAAGACATCCAGCTTCGGGGCGCTCTTCGATTCTACTGTTGACAGGGTCACTGAGGGGGCACTATTCCTGAGCTTTATCTTCATCACCGGCCCCGGCGTTTGGCCTTACGACGTTACGTTGCAGCTCGTGCTTATATTCCTGGCTATGATAGGGTCGTTCCTGACCAGTTATATCAGGGCCAGGGCCGAGGGGCTTAATATCGATTGCACGGTTGGCTTGTTTACGCGTGTCGAGAGGGTTATAATGTTAGCGCTCGGACTGCTCTTAAACCAGGTGTTCATAGCACTGGCCATAGTGGTGGTCCTTTCTTTTGTGACCGTCGGGCAGCGGTTTGTACATGTCTGGCGGCAGGCAAGAAAATAAAAGGAGTGTACACAAACAGGTCAATGCTATGAGTGACCGGATATTCGAGGTGAGCCTCATTTCCCTTGCTGCGCTGGTGCTTGCATGGATTATTGCCAGCATCAGCCTTGCGGTTGCAGGTATGCGCTGGGTGAATTTGGATACGCCTGTGCTCATATTCCTCACCGTATTCATGGGCCTTGCCGTGTTGATATCAGGCGGCGGCATCCTCCTCTACTTCTGGGGTAAAAGTTATATGTCGCGAGGTTGATTACTGCAATTCACCCTTCCCATCTTTGTATGATTAGGTCTACAGGTATTTCTATTTCAGGATTGATTAAATGTCAGTTGTAGCTGTTATTGGCGCCCAGTGGGGCGACGAAGGTAAAGGCAAAATAGTGGACCTTCTGGCCGAGAAGGCGGACGCCGTCATACGTTTCTCCGGCGGCGATAACGCCGGCCATACGGTTATAAACCCCGGGGGAGAATTCAAGCTGCATATAGTTCCGTCCGGCATCTTCTACCATCGCACAGCGTGCATCATAGGCAACGGTGTCGTCATCAATCCCAGGGTATTGCTGGAAGAGATGGACAGCCTTAAGGCACGGGGCGTAGATATCGGCAACCTGCATATCAGCGACCGCGCACATATCATCATGCCCTGGCACATCCTTCTCGACAGGTTGGACGAGGAGAAACGCGGGCCTGCGGCCATAGGAACGACCGGCAAAGGCATCGGGCCTGCATTCGCCGATAAAACTGCCCGCAAGGGCATACGAGCCTGCGATATCATCGATTCCGTGACGTTCCGGTCGAGGCTGGCCAGCCTGATGGAACCCAAGAACGAACTCCTCACCAGGCTCTATGATGCTGCAGCGCTGGACTTCGATGCGGTTTTCCAGGAATATTGTGCCTACGCCGGACGATTGTCGCCCTATATCAAGGACACTACATCCATGATCAGCGACCTCCTGGAACGCGGCAGCAATATTGTCCTTGAGGGCGCCCAGGGCACCATGCTCGACACGGATTTCGGCTCCTATCCTTTCGTAACGTCGTCATCCCCGCTGGCCGCGGGCGCCTGCATGGGCTCGGGCATCAACCCGCGCAGGATCGACCGCGTGGTAGGTATCTTCAAAGCCTACACCACCAGGGTGGGAGGCGGTCCCATGCCCACTGAGCTCAAAGACGAGGTTGGCGAGTACATCAGACAACGCGCTCATGAATATGGGACCACCACGGGAAGGGCGCGACGCTGTGGCTGGTTCGACGCGGTGGTAGGGCGCTACAGCACCAACCTTAACGGCTATACCAGTGGTATACTAACCCGCCTGGATGTGCTGGACGAGATGGACACCGTGAAAATATGCATCGGCTATAAAATAGGCGGAAGGATGGTTGACCGCTTCCCGGCGGATGCGTCGGCCCTTGAGAGCTGTACGCCCGTATACGAAGAATTGCCGGGCTGGAAGGTTAATACCAGCAACGCCCGTAAGGCGGGGGAACTTCCGCGCAACGCGCGCAGGTACATCAGTCGCCTCGAGGAACTTATCGGCTGCAAGTTCCACATCATATCTATAGGGCCCCGCCGCGAACAGAGCATTGTGAAGAAAAATGTTATCTGATGCAATATGCCCGATGACAGCCGGCTGACGACCTACTGCGGCCTTTACTGCAAAGACTGTATCCCTTCACAGACCGAGCTCTATAAACTTGCAGCCCGCCTGGAAGATCTTCTTGCCGAGTTGAAGTTTGACAGATATGCCGAGCTAAAAGCCGGCCAGACCTACTGGTCGGAAGCTAATTCAGCCTTCAAGCACTATGCTGAATTTGTAGATGTACTGAAGGCCATCCGGGGACTTGAATGCACAACTATCTGCCGTGAGGGTGGTGGATGGAAGGGAGGGCGCTGTACGGTGAGAAATTGTGCAATCGCTAAAGGCGTTTCCGGATGCTGGGAATGCAGTGAATACAAAACCTGCCAACACCTTGAGCCGCTGCTCAAGTTTCACCCCAATCTCGCATATCACCTTGAGCTGATCAGGAGTGAAGGGATCGATAAATGGGCTGCCAAACGCAGGGGACATTATCCCTGGTCTTAATTACTCGAAGCTCCCTGCCAGTATGCCTGCTTACACCTGCTGACCATAACCAGCATCTGTGGCGACAAACCACGTACTTCAACTTGGCCAGTCTTATTTAAGCGGCAGGTCTATAATATAGCTCTTGAGTGTTTGCTCGATGACAGCCCGGGTCTTTTCATCCGGCACAACCAGCGGCAGGCGCGGCTTGCCGACCCGGAAGCCCAGGTAGTTCAGGGCATACTTTATGGGCATGGGGCTGCCTATCATGAACATGGTATTTACCAGGGGAATGAAGCTGCGGTGAAGCCTGGCAGATTGCTCGATTTTGCCGGCAACCAGAAGGTCCATCATCTTCTTATACTGCTTGCCCACCAGGTGCGTGATCACACCGATCACTCCGTATCCGCCCAGGTTAAGGATGGGGAAAGTGTCGGCGTCGTTGCCGCTATATACCATGAAATCACTATCTACACCGTCGATGATGCGGGCGATCTGCCCGAAATCGGCACTGGCTTCCTTTATGCCTACGATGTTATCTATCTTGCTGAGCTTGACTGCCGTTTCTGCTGCCAGGTTGGTAATTGTTCGGGAGGGCACATTATATATAATGCAGGGCAGCCTGGTTGAGCCTGCGATAGCCTTAAAGTGCTGGTAGAGCCCCTCCTGGTTGGGCTTGTTGTAGTAGGGGACAGTCAGCAGGCAGGCGTCCACTCCCGTTTTCTCGGCCTCTCTGGTCAGCTCGATACTCTCCTGAGTATTGTAGTTGCCTGTGCCGGCCACGATTGTAGCCTTTATGCCGGTAATGTTCCTGATCTCCTCGAAAAGGCGGAGCTTCTCCGCAGCAGTAAGCGTGGGGCTTTCGCCGGTGGTGCCTGATACCACTAATCCGTCACTGCCAGATTCGAGTAGAGCATTTGCTAGTTTTTTTGCCTGGGCGTAATCAACCTGCCCCTTAGCGTTGAAAGGGGTTACCATAGCTGTCAGCAAACGTCCGAACTTCTTCATCGCATCCTCCGCCGACTACTTGTTATTGTTCTGACTTTTGACCCATCCGTTCCGGGCGGCCTCCTCGGCGATCTGGACGGCATTGAGGGCAGCACCCTTGCGGATATTGTCGGCGACTACCCACATCACAAGACCGTTCAGGTAGGAGGCGTCAGATCTTATCCTGCCCACGTAAACATCGTCGGTGCCGGCCGCCAGCCAGGGCTGCGGGTAAAGGCTCACATTGGGATCGTCAAGAACTTTCACGCCGGGCGCCTTGCTCAATATGGAGCGTGCCTCCTCGGGTGACATGTAGTCGGTGAACTCCACCTGTATTGCCTCGCTGTGGCTGACGAAAACCGGAGCGCGAACACAGGTGGCTGAGATAGCAATGCTCTCAGCGTGCATGATCTTGCGTGTCTCCTCGACCATCTTCCATTCTTCCTTGGTATAGCCGTTCTCCAGGAAGACATCGATCTCAGGCAGCAAATTGAAAGCTATCTGGTGTGAATAGACGTGCGGTACAACATTGCCGCCGTCCAGCACGACCCTGGCCTGCTTGGTCAACTCTTCCACCGCAGCGATACCCGTCCCGGAAACTGACTGGTAAGTGGCTACAGTGATGCGCTTGATCGGGTTAACCTTATGCAGGGGGTATAAGGCTACTACCATCTGGATGGTTGAGCAGTTCGGGTTAGCAATGATGCCCCTGTGCTTTTTAATATCTTCGGCATTGACCTCCGGCACCACCAGAGGCACTCGCGAGTCCATGCGCCAGGCTGCGCTGTTGTCTATGACCAGGGCCCCTGCCTTGGCCGCCAGCGGGGCGAAGTGCTTGCTTATCTCGGACCCCGCTGAGAAAAGCGCAATATCCACATTGTCGAAAGAGTCGCTTGAGGTCTCCTTGACCACCATCTCCTGGTGACCCGCATAAACCTTCCTGCCGGCCGATCGGTCGGAAGCATAAAGCTGCAGCGACGCCGCCGGGAATTTTCGCTGCAGGAGAACCTTGATGAACTCCTGCCCCACCATACCGGTGGCGCCTACTATAGCTACGTGATACCCGTTATTACTGTTGTTCATATTAGTCTCCCAAATTTAGCAGTACATCCAGGCCGTAAACCAGACCGTGGCGCTTGATTACCTCCTTGATTGCAAGGACCACGCCCGGCATAAAACTCTCCCTGCTTAGTGTGTCATGCCTGATCGACAGGGTCTGTCCCAGGGCTCCGAATATGACTTCCTGGCTGGCGACCAGGCCGGGCAGCCTGATGCTGTGGATGGATATGCCATCTGACTGGCCGCCCCGCGTGCCCTTCAAAGTCTCTTTCTCCGTTAGTGGGCTCACGAAAGGCCTGCCATGCGCACTCACCATTGCCCTGGCGGTTGCCAGCGCCGTCCCTGAAGGTGCATCCAACTTCCTGTCGTGGTGAAGTTCGATGATCTCGGCATTATCAAAATACCTTGAGGCCGTCTTGGCCAGGTGTATCATTATTACGGCGCCAATGGCAAAATTGGCCGCTACCACTGCGCCTTTCTTGTGAGCCTGTGCCAGCCGGTCGATCTCCTTGAGATCGGCTTCACTCAAACCGGTCGTGCCCATTACCAGATTGGCGCCGTTTTTAAGGGCAAGCCTTGCCGCGCCCATAGCCGCCTCCGGCACCGTGAAATCCACTATCACCTGAGGGTGGTACATTTCGATGAGGGATGTTAAATTAGTGTGCAGCGGCACTTTCCTCGAGATCCCGGCCAGGCTCAGGTGGTCCCGGTCCGCCTTAATATCAGCGGCACAGGTCAAATCCAACTCTGCGTCAGCGGCTACTGCGCTTACTACCTGCTGCCCCATCCTGCCTAAAGCCCCGTTCACCGCCACTTTAATTTTAGACATATCGCAATCCTCTCCCGTTTAGGCCGCGGTCAACCCTCTTCTATTATTACGGTCTGCGCTGATTGCTCCTTGGTTCATCCCTGCGCCCCCGCGGCGGCATCCCGGGCCTCGGCGGTCCGCTATTCGTCCTCGGTGGCACGGGAGGCCCATCCTGTGCCGCCGGCTTGTCGACCGCGCTGCCAGACTGATCGGCGAAAACTGCTTTGCGAGACAGGTTTATGCGTCCGAGCCGATCGATCTCGGTCACCTTTACCATAATCTCATCGCCGATCTTGACTACATCCTCCACACGGGCCACATGATGGTCGGCAAGTTCGCTGATATGCACCAGTCCTTCCTTGCCGGGCAGGACTTCAACGAATGCACCGAAATTCTGTATCCTGGTAACCTTGCCCGTGTAGACGGCCCCCACTTCTACGTCTTGCGTGAGTCCCTCTACCTTGCGTATTGCCGCCTGGGCAGATTCCTCGCTGGCCGAACCTATGACCACGGTGCCGTCGTTTGAGACTTCGATGGTGGTCTTGGTCTCCTCGATGATGGCCTTGATATTCTTGCCTCCCGGCCCGATCAGTGCCCCGATCTTGGACGGGTCGATAGTTATCTTATACATGCGCGGCGCATACTTGCTCAAATATGGCCTGACTTCGGGTATGGCCGCCTTCAAAACATCGAGGATCACCTGGTGGGCATCCCTGGCCTGCAGGGTAGCTTTAGCCAGCACCTCCTGCGAGACGCCCTGCAGCTTGATGTCAAGCTGGATTGCCGTTATGCCGTTGACAGTACCGGCCACCTTATAGTCCATGTCACCATAATAATCTTCTATTCCCTCGATATCGGTAAGGATGATGTAATTGCCCGGATTATCCTTGTCCGTCACAAGGCCCATGGCTATGCCAGCTACCGGTGCTTTGATGGGGACACCCGCATCCATTAGTGACAGAGTCGAGGCGCATACGCTGCCCATGGAGGTGCTGCCGTTGGAGCTGAGCACCTCGGATACCAGCCTGATAGTGTAGGCAAAATCCTTCTCGTCCGGTATGACCGCGGCCAGCGCCTTCTCTGCCAGCGCTCCATGCCCGATCTCCCGCCTGCCCGTCGAGCCCATCCTTTTGACTTCGCCGGTGGAATACGGCGGGAAGTTATAATGGTGCATGAAGCGCTTGGTATCCTCCAGGCCGAGGTCATCCACCGTCTTGGCCTGCCCCAGCGAACCCAGGGTGGTGATAGCCAGCACCTGTGTCTGCCCGCGCGAGAACAGCCCAGACCCATGCGTGCGCGGCAGCAGTGCAACTTCAGCACTGAGAGGCCGTATCTTATTGATATCACGCCCATCTACATGCTTCCTTTCCCGCAATATCTTGGCTCTGCACGTTTTCTTCAGCACTTCTTCAATGGCATTGCCGATCTCGGCATCTGCGTAGGTTTCCTTCAATTTTTCCATCGCTTCTTTTCTTACGGAATCCGTCTCAGCCTGCCGCTGCTCCCTGCTTGCGCTATCCAGAGCAGCTACTATCCTCTGACCGTAATCCGAGCTAATGGCTGCTAATAAGTCGGGATTGACGCTGAATCCCTCAATATCCAGTTTGGGCTTGCCGATGGCCGCACGTAACTCATCCTGCAGCCGGATGACCTTCTGGTTTTCCTCGTGGGCAACCCTGAGCGCCTCGATATAAATAGCCGGATCTATCTCCCTGCATCCTGCCTCCACCATAACGATATTGTCGCGGCTGCTGGCAACCACCAGGTCGAGTACGCTGTCAGCCATCTGTGGAAGCAGCGGATTGAGCACCATTTTCCCGTCGATGTAGCCAACCCTGGTTGCGCCGATGGGGCCATAAAACGGTATGTCTGAGACGGTCAGGGCAGCCGACGCACCGATAACAGCCAGCACGTCAGGATCGTTCTCTTGATCGGTGGAAAGAACAGTGACCACTACCTGGACATCGTTGGGAAGGCTCTTGAGAAAGAGCGGGCGTATCGAGCGGTCGCACAGGCGTGCCGCCAGTGTAGCCTGTTCCCCCGGCCTCCCCTCGCGCCGCATAAAGCTGCCCGGGATCTTGCCTATGGCGTAATGACGTTCCTCGTAATCAACTGTGAGGCGGACAAAATCGCTATTCTCTCTGGCCTCTTCGCTGATGCATGCTGTGACAAGGACAACCGTATCACCATAACGAACCACAATAGCGCTGTCTGCCTGCTGGGCAAGCTTGCCGCTTTCGATGATAAGATCCCTGTCCCCAATGATACATTTAAAGTTTTGGGACATTATTAAAACCCTCTATTTTGTTTTATTTGCGTAAACCAAGCTTGCCGATGAGGGTCCTGTAGCGGTTGATGTCTTCCCTGCTCAGATAAGCCAACAGCCGCCTGCGCCTCCCGATAAGCTTGAGAAGAGACCGACGTGTATGCTGATCGTGAGAATGCTCCTTTAGATGCGCCGAAAGCTGGATGATCCTCTCGGTCAGCACAGCTACCTGCACATCAGAAGAGCCCGTATCTTTCTCGTTTATTGCATAGCTCTTCATTAATGCCTGCTTCTTTTCCTTGTCCAATGCCTTACTCCTGTAAAACTCTATAACGCAAGATTATAGCACAGCTGGGCAAGCGCTGCACTATCAAATAAAGGGCTTTCCGGATATTTTTCTCAATACCCCCGGGCTCAGTACCCCTGCTGCCTCCTGCGCCATATATAGACGCAGGCTAAAACAAGGGCCGCGACTACCAGTGTGCTGCTGATAATGAGAATGATATCAGGGCCGAGATCACGTACCACGACGAAACTGCCGGCGGGCACCCCTTCAACATAGACATCATAGGCAGCTGGCTCTTCCCGGTTGACCTCGAACGACAAATTCGCAGTCTTACCGCCATCCAGTGTTATGCTGCGGCTTTCTTCCACCTGCCCGTTGAGGTAGAGCTTAATCGCTGATGTTCCCCGTGAGTTACCTTTATTTACCACCGTCGTGGTCACTTTGGCCGGGGTACCGGGCGCAACCCTGCCCGGGGATACAGAGGCACTCTGCACGACGATATTAGGTAATGCAATGGGCGATTGCGGCGTGACAGCCTGCGTTTGACCTGATGAGCCATGCGAAGGTGCGGGTGCCGGAGGCCGCTGAACAGGAGGCGCCGGAGATAACGCAGTGAAGATTTGCCTGTTACCATAGCCTGTGCCATCGCCGACGGCTTTAGCCCTGAAATAGTATGTGCCGCCCGGTGTCAATCCGCTGAGACCAGCGGAGAAACTGCCTGTAGCGGCCATCGCATGAGCGGCAGTCTCACCGGTATATACCCCGGGATCCGTCCCCCACTGGAAAGATACAGTAGCGATCGGCGATGTGCCCAGAGACGACAGGTTGCCGTTAAGCCTGGCAGCATTGGTGGTTATGTTTGTAGCATCGCCCGTGACCACCAGCGGCGGGACGTTGGCGGTGATGAAGCTCATCTCCCTCCCGTAGCCGGTACCGTAAATGCCGCCCTCCGCCACCGCCCGGTAATAATACGCGGTATGGGAGGACAGACCTGATATGGGGGCCTGGAAGTCGCCGGGTGCCGCTTTTGCCTGGGGCGTGGTCACGCCGGTATAAGGGCCGCCCTGCCTGGTGCCGTACTGGAACGAGACGTTAACCGACAGCGAACTTCCGACCGACAGCAAATTGCCATTCAGCACGGCGGAACCGGCCGTTATGCTGCCGGCCGCGGCGGTGGAGGCTATGGGCGGGTGCTTGCCCGTGGTGAAGGTCCGTTCACCGCCGTACCCGGTGCCGTTGTCCCCTCCATTTCCCACCGCCCGGTAATAGTATGTAGTGTCAGTGGCCAGGCCCGTCAATTGGGCCTGGTAGGCGTCAGGGCCGGCCATTGCCTGAGCCGGCGTGCCGATATACGGCCCGCCGTGCACGGTGCCGTACTCGAATGATGCATTCACCGTCGTGGCAGTGCCCATCAGGTACAGGTTGCCGTCCAGGATGGCAGCGTTGGTCATAACATCAACCGCCCCATCGGTATCCATCACCGGGGGAAGGCGGTTGGTCGTGAAATTCTCCTCGGCGCCGTAGCCCGTGCCGTAGATTCCGCCGTTGGCCAAGGCCTTGAAATAATACGTGGTGAAGGGGGACAGGCCTGTTATAGCGGCCTGGAATGTACCGGGGGCGCCCTTTACCTGCGGCGGTGTGGTGCCGGGATAGGGGCCGTCATGGCTGGTGCCGTAAATGAACGAGGTGTTAACCGCGGCCGCGGTGCCCTTGTCAGTAAGGTTGCCGTTCAGGAAAGCCGTATCGGTGGTCCAGTCTGTAGCTGCGCTTGTAGCCACCAACGGCGGCAGGGCGCTGGTGGTAAATGCATGCTCGGATCCGAAGCTGGTCCCATGTCTTCCCCCGCTGGCCACGGCCCGGTAGTAGTAGGTTGTATGATCATTTAATCCCGAGAGGCCCGCGTTGAAATCCCCGGTGAAGCCCCTAGACTGGGGCAGAGTCTGGCCGGTATATACGCCGGGTCTGAGGCCCCACTGGAAGGAGACGTTATCAGATGAGGATGTGCCCATGGCCTCCAGTATGCCATTGAGGGTAGCCGAGTCAGCGTGGATAAGCGTGGCTGCGCCCGTGAAAACCGATGGAGGGACGGCGCCGGTAGTAAAGCTGCACTCCGCCCCTAGAGCCGAGCCGTGCACTCCTCCGTTAGCCGCTGCCTGATAATAGTAGGTGGTCAGGGCGGTCAACCCGCCGATATTAGCCCGGAACGGCCCTTCGGCCGCCATGGCCTGCGGCGTCGTGGAATGGGTGTAGACTCCCGGCGCGGTGCCCCAGTTAAACGACGCGTTCACTGTCCCGGCCGTGCCGAGAGAGGACAGGTAGCCGTTCAAAGTGGCTGTTGCGGCCCTGATGTTGGTAGCGTTGTCCGTGGCCACAGACGGCGGGACTTTGGAAGTGGTAAAGTACTTCTCAGCCCCGTAGCTGATGCCGTAGATGCCTCCGTCGCCTTTTGCCCTGCAGTAATAGGTCGTGTTGGCATCCAGCCCGCTGATGCTGGCCTGGAAAAGCCCAGTGGCGGTCTTCGCCTGCGCCGCGGTGGAATAAGGATACGGCCCTCCCTCCGTTGTGCCGTACTGGAAGGAAACGTTCACCGTTGTGGCCGTGCCCAGTGCAGTCAGGTTGCCGTTCAGGGTGGCAGCGCTGGCGGTCTCTCCGCCTGCGTCGCCCGTCGTGACAGTGGGCGGCACCGCCGAGGTGGTGAAGGCGTATTCCTCCCCGTGGGTGGCGCCGTATTGCCCGGCATCACCCATAGCCCGGTAATAATAGGTCGTTGCGGAATTCAACCCCGACAGGGGAGCCGTAAAAGGTCCGTCTGCGGTCATCGGTTGCAAAGGCGTCGTACCTGTGTACGGCCCGTTGTGTGTGGTTCCATAAACGAAATACACATTCACCGTATTGGCCGATCCCAGGAAATACAGGTTGCCGCTGAGAGTGGCCGTGTTAGCCGTTATATCGCTGGCCGAACCGGTCACCAGGTAAGGCGGGAACGATGAGGTGCTGAAACTTTTCTCCGCCCCGTAGCCTGTGCCATATATCCCGCCATCCGCCTTGGCGCGGTAATAATACGTGGTTCTGGAGGTAAGTCCGGAGAGGCCAGCCTGGAAACCGCCCGTCGCGCTCCTGGCCTGCGGCGCGGTGGTGTCGGGATAGGGGCCTCCCCTGGTCGTGCCCCACTGGAAGGAAACGTTAACGTTGGAGGCGCTGCCCGTACCGTCCAGGCTGCCGTTGAGCATGGCGCTGTTGGTGGTCAACTGGCTTGCGTTATTTGTTGTAGCAGAAGGCGGCTGAGAGCCGGTGGTGAAGGAATGCTCGTCCCCGTACCCCCTGCCGTCTATGCCGCCGTTGGCCTTGGCCCGGTAGTAATATGTTGTTGCGGACGTCAAACCGGACAGGTCTGAATAGAAATCGCCCGTGTCATTCATGATCTGCGGCGTTGTCTCAGCGCTGTACATACCCGGCGTTGTTCCCCACTGGAAGGAAACGTTATCCGAGGCGGCCGAGCCTAGGCTGGTCAGGGTGCCGTTCAGCCTGGCCGCTGCGCTCGTGACATTGGTAACGCCGCTGGTAGTGACTGTTGGCGGGATCCGGGAGGTGCGGAAGGTCAACTCCGCGCCGTCCACGTTATAGCCGTCGCCCTGGGCCACGGCCCTGAAATAGTACAGTGTGTCGGACGTCAGCCCGGTTAAGTTGGCCTGGAACGAGCCTGGTGCGCTCAGCGTCTGCCAGGCAGTATGGGTGAATTCACCCGGTTGCAGGCCATAGCAGAAGGTCACGTCCACTTTCGAGGCTGTGCCCAGGGCAATCAGGTTGCCGTTCAAGACGGCCGAGTCCCCCGTGATGCCGGTCGCCCCGTTGGTTTCCACGGTGGGCTGCACTACCAGGGTGGTGAAGCTGTTCTCCGCCCCGTAGCTGATACCGCTCGTGCCGCCATCCCCTTTAGCCCTGAAATAATACGTGGTCTTGGGGGCCAGCCCGGTCAGCCCGGCACTGAAAGGGCCGGCCGCCGTCATAGCCTGAGGTGTTGTCGAATTGGGGTAGGGGCCGCCCTGCGTTGTGCCCCATTGATAGGATACGTTCACGGTTGACGCCGCCCCCATGTTGGCCAGGCTGCCGTTCAGAGTGGCTGAACTCGAGGTTATGGTTCTAGCTCCGCCGGTGGCTACGAGGGGCAATATCCTAAGGGTAGTGAAGCTCATCTCGGCACCGTAGTTGGTCCCGTTAGCGCCGCCGGCCGCTTTAGCACGGTAATAGTAGGTGGTACCGGTTCCAAGGTTCAACAGGCTGAAATTGAAAGGCCCCGGTGAATTTAGCGACTGAGCTGCTGTAGAGTTGGGATAGGGGCCGCCTTGCGTCGTGCCCCACTGGAAGGATATGTCGACCCAGTAGGCCGTACCCGTTGAGTTCAGGTATGCATTTAAAACCGCTGAGCTGGCAGTTACCGAGCTCGGGGGGTTGGTGGTGACCGAAGGGGAAACAGGTGTCGTGTTGAAGCTCATCTCGTCGCCGTAGACGCGATCGTTGACGCCGTCCCAGGCGCTGGCTCTGAAATAATATGTGGTGCTGGGCGACAGGTTGGTAAAGCCGGCCCCAAAGTTGCCGGGCGCTGTCATCTGCTGCCAGCCTGTCCACGTATATGGTCCACCGGGATTGGTGCCGTAGTAAAAATTCACGTTGACCGGTTGGCCGGATTGCCCCAGGGAATTAAGCGTGCCGTTCATCACTGCCCCTGTGGCGTCCACGAAAGTAGCTGCGTTGGTCGTGACTATAGGCCCCGGGGAAGAAGCCGCGGTCACGCTGTGCAGTACCGGCGTATAGAAATTGCTGGATGTTGTGAGCGTGGCCTGCCATTGCATGTATCGCCCTGAGGGCAGCCCGGATGTCACCGGGCTGGTGCTCCCCACCGGTATCCAGGGGATTGTATTGTCACCCATATTAAAAATAGTGTTGCTGGCCCTAACCGCGAAGGTGATACCCGTGCCGGACGGGACGGTCTCCTGCCAGGCCAGGTAGGTCCATGGCTGACCGGCCGAGCCGGTGTCCCAGACATTGGAGGCAATCGTGCCCGATGAACAATACAGACCTGTAGTGTAGCCTGGCGCGGGGTTAGTGCTGCCTGTCAGGGTGGCGTAATCGAGCCGTACGGCACCCGCCCCGCCATTTCCGCCCACCGTCCCTACCGTGCCCGTCGCGCCGCCGGAGCCGTTCGCGCCGTTCTTTCCAGCGCACCAGCCCTCGCCGCTGCCTCCACAGCCTCCGCTTGAGCCCGATCCGCCACCACCGCCCTGCCCGCCGGCACCGCCCGGCGCGCCGGTCGCGTCCGTACTGGAGGATGAGAGGTTTATATTGTTAGCGGCAAGCCATATAACTCCCCCTCCTCCACCAGCGCCCCCGTTGCCACCGCCACCGCCCTGACCGCCGCTGCCCCCTCCGCCTCCACCGCCTGCCCCGTTATCCTGCTCATTCCCATCAACATATATTACGCACCAGTTTTCCCCGCAGCCGCCGGCACCTCCATTTCCCCCACCTCCTCCATTGGCAGCAAACACCGATGATTCCTGGCCGTGCGCTTCAATCAGGCTTCCCTGGTTCGCTATGATGCTGTTGGCATGAATTGCGATTATCCCTCCACTCAGACCGCCCGTGCCACCACCACCCGGCGCTCCCCCCGAACCGCCGCTGCTCCCGTTCCTAGCTCCCCACGGCATATTCGCGCAGGCGTTGAGGCCTCCTCCACCACCACCTCCTCCTCCATAACCCTGCCTGCCGCTGGAGCCGCCGCCCCCACCCCCGCCGGCCTGCATCAGGCTCAGGCTGGGTGTGCTGCCGTTGGCGCCTCCCTGGTCGGAGCTTCCTCCATCAGGTCCTCCACCCGCCGTGCCCTGCTGCCCGGCGGCTCCCCCGTAACCCTGGCTGCCGCCTGCCCCACCCCAAAAACCGTGCATTATTCCCAAACCCCCGTCACCCCCGCTGGCGCCTCCGCCATCAACTCCACCGTCATAGCCATACCCATTGGTGGTGTCGCCTCTGGCGCCGCCTCCACCTCCCGATGCGGCGCCCTGGGTTCCACCAGAGCCCCCCTGGAAACCGGTGCCCGATGCAAGGATTAAGCCGCCGCTGTTAACTGTGACCGTGCCCGTGGCGCGGAAGAATATCACGCCGCCTGTCGAGGTGACCGGATCCCAGGCATGGCACATGAGGATGCCCCCGGAATTTATCGTGACATTGGTGTAATGCGGCACCTTGATAACCTGCGCCTGGCTGGTTGCGTCCGCGCAATACACGTTATTAAGCGGGCCGGTCAATACCAGCACACTCGGCTCCACGCCGGCGATGTAAGCGGTCTCCCACGTCCCGGCGCCCGTGCCGGTCATCTGTATGATGAGTATCTCCTGCCCCGCTATGAATCCCAATCCAGCTGTCGGCCCGACATTTATATACCCGACTGCGGAATTTGCCTGCACCACGCCGGCACTGACCATGTCAATGAGGTAAGGGCCGGATATATCAGGGGCACCGTCGCTGCCGTCTCCCGTATAAATGTTGGTTTTCAACAGGATATTATTAGGGCTGGAAATGTTATCCACATTGGTGAGCAGGCAGGCACTGTAAGCGGCCTGGGTGTTCCACGTCTGCGGTGTCCAGTCGGAATGAGCCGGCGCGGGAGGCTGCAAAAAAGGTGTGAAGAGCGAGGCCAGGATGGTGAATAACAATATGGCCGCCTGTAACCTGCTGAACCTTTTCATCTATATCCTCCCTCCCTGGCCGCAGTAGCAGCCAGTGCCTTCTGATTTATCCGCCTGTGCTCTCATTCCCTGATAGGTTATACGGGCAAGTCTGAAAACAGAGTATACTCTTAACCTTTTCGTATTAAAAGAGCCCGACTTGCGGCAATGAGCACCTGTGACAATATAGCTGTTTACAGCCCTTTGCGGGGGTGGGGTATAATATTTGCACAATGACCTCCCAGGTTTTTTACCGCAAATGGCGCCCACAGACATTCAATGAAGTAGCCGGACAGGAGCACGTCGTCCAGACCCTGCGCAATGCTATTAAAAGCAGCCGCATCGCCCATGCCTACCTGTTCTGCGGTCCGCGAGGCAGCGGCAAGACCAGCACCGCCCGCATACTGGCCAAGGCCGTCAACTGTAGTGGCCCCCTAGAAGGCGAGCCCTGCAACGTCTGCGATTCTTGTCTTGCTATCAACAGGGGCGGTGCGCTGGATATCATAGAAATCGACGAAGCCAGCAACCGTGGCATCGACGATATGAATGACCTGAAAGAAAGGGTCAATTACTCTCCAAATATCCTGCGCTACAAGGTCTACATCATCGATGAGGTGCACATGATAACGCGGGAGGGCGCCAACGCTTTCCTCAAGACGCTCGAGGAGCCGCCCCCTCACGTCATTTTCATCCTGGCGACAACCGATCCGCATAAAATAATCTCCACCATCACTTCCCGCTGCCAGCGCTTCGATTTCCACCGCCTGTCCAGCAGCGCCGTCATCTCGCGCCTGGCGCATATCTGCACAAAGGAAGGCATAGAGATAGACCCTGAGGCGCTCAAGCTGGTGGCCAAGGTAACTACGGGCAGCCTGCGGGACGCAACCAATTTACTTGAGCAGCTCATTACCTATTATGGCAATAGCATCAGCCTGGCGCAGGCACAGGCCATGCTGGGCATAAGCGGTGACCTGCGCATACGCGAGCTGGCACGCTGTATAGTTGCCATGGACGTATCCTCGGGGCTCAAGGTCATCAACGCCGTGGCTGCAGAGGGCCTGGACCTGCGGCAATTCAACCGCGAACTGGTGGATTATATGCGTCAGCTCCTGCTGGCCAAATCAGGCTCTGCCGATATGATAGACGCCACCACCGATGACCTTGCGGAGATGCAGAAGATAGCTGGAAGTACTACTCTCGATTACCTGCTAAATTCTATCAAGCTATTCAGCAGCGTCGACCTGCGCATGGACACTTACTCTCCTCTACCGCTCGAACTGGCCCTCGTGGAAAGTGTCGTCTCGCAGCACGCCAGGGACAAGTCCGCTGCTGCGGACCAGCCATCCGGCAGGGAGTGGTCGTCATCCCGTCCCACCGCTCCAACGCTCAGGATTAACCGTCCGGCCGAGCTGGCGCGGCCCGCCAGCCTCGTGAGCAAACCTAATAAAGCAGCCGAAGCTCCGCTCCCGGTTTCCGCGCCACTCGCACAGGCCCTTGAGACTGCCGATCAGCACCATCTGTCTGAGCCTCTCAAGATGGATGACCCCGGCGATTTAAAGTATTTGCAGGATCACTGGAAGGATTTCATTAATTCCATGCGCGGTGAGGGCTCGGGGGGCAACCTGGACGCACGCCTGCGCCACGCCTGCGAACCCGTCGAGATCAGGGGCGATAACCTCGTTTTAGGTTTCTATCATGATTTCCACAAGAGCTACATAGATAATCGCAAATATCTGCATATTATCGAGAAGAAGCTCAAAGAGGTTTTCGGCCACACTTATACGGTGACCTGTATACTGATGCAGCAGGGAGGAGCCAAATCCGAACTGAAGCCTGCCAGCAGCAACCATCTGGTGGAGGCTGCCCTGAGCATGGGAGCCAGGATCGTCGAAGATAACTCTGAAACGGAGGGGAAATGAGTCAATTTAACCTGCGCCAGATACAGGAGTTGCAAGCCAAAATGATCAAGGCCCAGGAGGAACTTGCCAAGACCAATGTAGAGGTCACGGCCGGTGGAGGCGCCATTACAATAGTTATCAACGGGCACCAGCAGTTCCAGTCGATCTCTATTTCACCTGAGGTCGTCAACCCTGAGGATGTGGATTTTCTACAGGACCTGGTGCTGGCCGCCTGCAATGAAGCAGTGCAAAAATCGCAGGAATTGGCGGCGCAGAACATGAGCAAGCTTACAGGCGGGCTCAAGATACCGGGGCTCATGTAGGAGGGATATTTGAATCCCGATTTCCTCCCCTCGGCCCGGCCTATCTCCAGGCTCATCGAAGAGCTGAACAAGCTCCCGGGTATTGGCCCCAAGAGCGCCCAGCGCCTGGCCTATCACCTGCTCCAGGCGCCACCTGAAAGGTCGCGTGACCTGGCCGAGGCAATAGTTACCCTTAAGCAAAACCTCAGGCTCTGCTCTATCTGCCTCAACATAACCGATACCGATCCCTGTGGCATATGCTGCGACGAATCCCGGGATATGACAAGGATCTGCGTGGTTGAGGAGCCGATCGACATTTTGCCGCTGGAACGCACTAAAAAATTCCGCGGGCTTTACCACGTGCTGCACGGTGTTATATCACCCGGCGATGGCATTAAGCCCGAGGATCTGCACATCAGGGAACTGCTGGACCGCCTGACTGCTGACAGCAGCATTATCGAGGTCATACTGGCCACCAATCCCAATGCGGAGGGTGAGGCCACTTCTATGTATATTCAGCGACTGGTCTCTCCCCTGGGCATCAGGGTCACCCGGCTGGCGCGCGGCCTGCCCTTCGGTGGTGATCTCGAGTATGCCGACGATGTTACGCTCAGCCGCGCTCTGGAAGGGCGTCAGGAGATGTATTAGCCTACCCATGGGCGCGCGGGTCTACCGTACTACCGGCATCATCATAAAACGTCATAAATTCGGCGAGGCCGACCGGCTGCTCACTATCTTTACCTCGGACTATGGCAAGGTGCGGGCCATAGCCAAGGGGGCTATGCGGCCCGGCAGCAAACTGGGTGGCAACGTTGAGTTGCTCACACACAGCCAGCTTATGCTGGCGCACGGCCGCAACCTGGATATTGTTACCCAGGCACAGGCTCTGGACGTCTTCCTGCCCATGCGCGACAGCCTGGAGCTTATGTCCTGCGGCTTTTATCTCTCGGAGCTGGTAGACAGTTTTACCGAAGAAAACGTCGAGGACAACGAGATGTTCGGGTTATTCCTCGACACCCTGAGGGGGCTATCGGAAACGGGGGAAGGGGAGCGCATCGTACGCTACTTCGAACTGCGCTTGCTGGGTCACCTGGGCTACAGTCCACAGCTTCAGAAATGCGCCAACTGCAACAAGATACTCCGGGAGGAAGCTAACTATTATAACCCGGCACAGGGCGGTATGCTCTGTCGGGAGTGCGGCTATCCCGATATGGCAGCAAGAAGCATATCAGTGAACGCGCAGAAAGTACTGCGCCTCTGGCAGCGCAGTGATATTGCCACTGCCGGTCGTATCAAGCTCAATGCTGAGCTGGTGAGGGAGATCAAGGGCATCCTGCGTGACACCGTCCGCTATGTATTGGAAAAGCAGCTCAAATCAATCGAGTGGATGGACAGGCTGGCGGGAGAAAGCAACTTAAACGGGAATAATACCGTAAGTCGAAATAGAGACAACAGCCAGTAAAAGTATACCCTACGGCCAGTTCTCGATCGTGCCCAGGTAATCGTCCAATACCTCCGCCCTCCGTATCTGGCTTACTTTGCCCCCCGTCGTTACCAGAAGCTCCGCGCAGCGCAGCTTTCCGTTGTACTGGAAGCCCATGGCATAACCGTGGGCGCCGGCATCGTGCAGTATCAAGACATCGCCCGGCGCAACTGTCGGCAGAGGACGGTTGACGGCGAACTTGTCGTTATTCTCGCACAGAGAGCCGGTGACATCGTATACGTGGTCTTTCGCCTCGTTTTCCTTTCCCAGCACCGTCATATGGTGGTAGGCGCCGTACAGCCCGGGGCGCATCAGGTTGGCCATACAGGCATCCAGACCCACGTAATCCTTGTATTTCCGGGACACGTGCCTGACCTTCGATACCAGGAACCCGTGCGGGCCGGTTATGGCCCTGCCGCATTCGGTAAAGACGCGCACCGGGCCCAAATCCATATCTGTAATATATTTCTTATAGGCGCGGCGAATACCGGCTGATACCACGTCCAGGTTAACAGCCGCCTGTTCAGGCTTGTAGGGAATACCGAAGCCGCCGCCCAGGTTGATAAAATCGAATTTGACTCCCGTGTCATGGTTAATCATCGCAGCCAGCTTGAACAGCATCACGGCGGTCTCCTCCAGGTATTGCTCATCCAGCATGTTGGAGACGATCATGGTATGCAGACCAAATCTCTCTGCGCCGAGCTCCATGGCCTTGATATAGGCGCCCGGTATCTGCCCGGTGGTAACCCCGTATTTTGATTCCCGGGGATCTCCGATGAAATCGGTGCCCTTCCTCAGTGGCCCCGGGTTGTACCTGAAACAGATTAGCCGAGGCATCCCCGCATTTTTATCCAGATAGCCTATATGTGATATATCGTCAAGGTTAATGATGGCGCCGAGCTGTTTTGCCTTAGTGTATTCCTCGGCCGGGGTATCGTTGGAGGTGAACATGATATCCTCACCTCGCATATTCAGCTTCTCAGCGATGACAAGCTCCGCCAGTGAGCTGCAGTCTGCCCCGAATCCCTCCTCCTTCAAGACATTTACGATATGGGGATTAGGGCAGGCCTTTACCGCGAAGTAGTTCCTGTAGCCAGGCTTCACCCAGGCAAAGGCCTTTTTATACGCCCTGGCGGTATCCCTGATGCCCTGCTCATCATAGATATAAAAGGGCGTCGGGTATCTTCGCAGCGCTTCTGGCAACGCCCTTAGTATACGTTGTGGCAATGGCCTGGAAGACTCACGGCGGATGACATCACACCTTACCTCCTGCTTCGAGCGGGCAATACTCTCCAGCCGGAATATCTCAGGATGGCTGTCCGGACGTTCCTTTGCCTCAGCCCTCAGTAAATTCCCATATACTGCCAGCCCCTTTTTTGCGGCCGCCGGGCTGATATGGCCGTCATTGGAGGTGATAGCCGTGTAAATTTGGAGGGAAGACTCTTTGCCCTTTATGTTCTTTATTATGCCGCCATCCGCTCCATGGACTATTATGCTCTCGATGGCCGCGGGATTAACGCGCAGCGCGGCTACTCTCTCCTGAAACAGCTTCAATTCGTCAATCTTCATTTTATTTTCTCTTGCACTTTTACGGCAGAGACTCCCTCAGTAACATCTGTTAAGCCTCTCACTGAATTCTTCATGGCTGAATCTGTAATCCTGAGTGCCGTAGCACTCTACAGCAAAGGAAGCGCTTACGCTGCCCATCCGCGCGCAACGCTCGATGCTCTTGCCCTGGACCAGACCACTGATCAGCCCGCCTCTATATGCATCGCCAGCGCCTGTTGGGTCCACTACTATCTTTGGTTTAACAGCAGGAATATTTATTTCGCCATCCGGTGTGGAGATTGTGGAACCCAGTTCTCCCCTGGTGACAATAATAGTTCTGGCCAGCTTCATCAAGGCTTCTTTTTTTAACCCTGTCATACTTGTGATCAGATCCAATTCATAATCATTGCAAATCAGAATCCGACACCCTTCTATAGTCTGGGTCAACTCATTAGCATTTAACATCGGCAGCGATTGCCCGGGGTCAAAGATATAATCTATTCCCCTGGCCTTACAGAAAATCGGGTAATTCAGCATGTTCTCAAGATTACCGGGAGAGATGATAACGATGGTCTCCTTTGGATTGAGTTTGTCAAAATCCAGAGAGGAAGAGTATTTCATAGCACCGGGGTTGAACCCGGTTATCTGGTTATCAGCCCTGTCTGTGGTTATGTAGGCGCTGGCTGTAAATTCATCCTCAATTATTTTAATGTTTTCGGTAGATATGCCATTATTCGTGAGCCATTTGAAATATCCATGATAATCATGGCCTATAGTAGCAGAGACTAAGGGATTTTCTCCCATGAGAGTAAGCGCGTAGGCAATATTACCTGCCGTGCCGCCAAATCTCTCCTTCATTCCATCCACCTGGAAACAGACATTTAATACGTGTATCTTATCGGGGAGAATATGGTCAGAAAAGTATCCCGGGAAAACCATAATCCTATCGTATGCCAGTGACCCACAGACAATGATTTTTGTATTCATAACCTCTTTTGCCTCGAAATCACCATCAATTATATCACCCTAATTTATAGCGCGAAAAAGAAATAGGCTGGTGCGGCAGTTGGATGCTTTGTAGCGCATTCTGTTATAATCAAGTGCCTCTTTTGGGAGGCCGGACGGACCGGTTGGCATCCCTTGAGAAAAGAAAACTGGAGGATGCCGTGTAAGGCGGACGCCGGTAGATCTTCGCCGATATCAAGCGTGATTTCGAATCTTTGGCGAAATGCCGCCGCAGGGGCGGACGTTAATTGATACAGTTAATCCACTACGTAATATTATTGCATCGATTTTGCAAAGGATAAACGTTTTATGAAATATGATATCAGTAATATCAAGCTTGCAGCCGAAGGCAATCTGCGTATCGAGTGGGCGCGTCACCAGATGCCGGTGCTAAAGCTCATCCAGGAACGTTTCTCAAAAGAGAAGCCCTTCAAAGACATCCGCATTTCCGGTTGCCTGCACATTACTACCGAGACGGCCAACCTGGCCTATGCGCTCAAGGCCGGCGGCGCCGACCTGGTGCTGTGCGCCTCCAATCCTCTCAGCACACAGGACGACGTAGCCGCTTCACTGGTCAAGTCCGGGTTCCCCATGTTTTGCATCAAGGGAGAGGACAACAAGACCTACTACAGGCATATCATGGCCGCCCTCGACCATAAGCCGCAGTTGACCGTCGACGACGGCGCCGACCTGGTCAGCACCATACACAGGGAGCGGACCGGCCTTCTGCGGAATGTCATCGGCGGGACCGAGGAAACCACCACCGGCGTGATACGCCTTAAGAATATGGCCAGTTCTAAAAAGCTGAAATATCCCGTTCTTGCTGTTAACGATGCCAAGACCAAACACTTCTTCGATAACCACTATGGAACCGGGCAAAGCACTATAGACGGCATCACGCGGGCTACCAATATACTATGGGCGGGCAAGGTTGTCGTGGTGATAGGATATGGTTACTGCGGCCGCGGCGTAGCTCGCCGCGCTCACGGGATGGGGGCCCGCGTCATTGTCTGCGAGATAGACCCCATCAGCGCGTTGGAAGCGGCCATGGATGGCTTCCAGGTCATGCCCCTTCTGGATGCCGCCGCCCTCGGTGATGTCTTCATTACCCTGACCGGCAACCGGCATGTAATTGACAGGGTGCATTTCGCCAGAATGAAAAACGGCGCCATATGCGCCAACAGCGGTCATTTCAACGTGGAAATCAACATACCTGCCCTGGAAAAGATGGCGGCATCCAAGCGGCGCACCAGGCAGTTTGTGGATGAGTACGAACTAGCCGGGGGCCGGCGCATATACCTGCTGGGTGAGGGGCGGCTGATCAACCTGGCGGCGGCCGAGGGCCACCCTGCCAGCGTCATGGATATGAGCTTCGCCAACCAGGCGCTGGGCCTGGAATACCTGTTAAAAAATAAGGGTAAGCTCAAACCCGACGTGTACCCGGTCCCGCTGGACACTGATAACGAAGTCGGCCGGCTAAAGCTGAAATCAATGGACATTGCCATAGACAAGCTCACACGTGAGCAGCAAAAGTACCTGGGAAGCTGGGAAGAGGGAACTTAAATCACAAGGAGCAAAGATGAAAAACACATTCATGAGGTCACCCAAATATTTTTTTACATCTGAATCGGTTACGGAAGGACACCCCGACAAGCTGTGCGACCAGGTCGCCGACGGCATACTCGATGCCATGATCAAGGACGACCCCAGGTCAAGGGTAGCCTGCGAAGTGGCCGTCACCATCGGCCTGGTGATCGTTCTTGGAGAGATAACTACAAAGACTTATGTCGAGATACCCGACGTGGTCAGGCAGGTTGTGAAGGAAATAGGTTACACCAAACCCGCTTTCCAGTTCGACTATCAGAGCCTTGCTACCATAGTTTCCATCAAAAAGCAGTCGCCCAATATCAACGCAGGAGTGAGCAAGGCGCTGGAAGTGAGGTCCAGCGGCAAGAAAGTGGACGAGCTGGACCTGACCGGCGCCGGAGACCAGGGAATGATGTTCGGCTATGCCTGCAATGAGACCGATGAATTCATGCCGTTGCCTATCGCCCTGGCGCACAAACTAACCCAGCGCCTGGCCGAAGCCCGCAAGAAGAGCATCATACCCTACCTGCGCCCGGATGGTAAATCCCAAGTGACCGTAGAATATAGCTATGGCAAGCCCAAGAGGATAGAGGCAGTGGTTATCGGGGCCCACCACGACCCCGAGCCTGACAACGACACAATCCGCCAAGATATCATCCGGAAGGTAATCAAACCGGTCATCCCTGCCGGTATGATGGATAAGAACACCAAGATATACGTCAACAGCGCGGGACGTTTCGAGGTGGGAGGGCCGGTTTCCGATACCGGTTTCACTGGCCGCAAGCTGTTGGTGGATACTTACGGGGGCTACGCCCGCCATGGTGGCGGAGCTTTCTCCGGCAAGGATCCCACCAAAGTCGACCGCTCAGCTACCTACATGGCGCGTTATATAGCTAAAAACTGTGTGGCTGCCGGGCTGGCTGACAAGCTTGAACTGCAGGTGGCCTATTCCATCGGTGTGGCGCACCCGCTGTCAGTCTCCATCGAGACCTTCGGCACGGGCAAAATCTCCGATGCCATAATACTCAAGCTTATCCATAAGCACTTCGATATGCGGCCCGAGGCCATCATCAGATACTTCGATCTGCGCAGGCCTATCTACAGGGCCACGGCTTCCTACGGCCATTTCGGCCGCACTGACGTAAAATTCCCCTGGGAGAAGACCGACAAGGCCAGGGTCTTAAAGGCTGAAGCGGGGATATAGATAATGGCGTCGAGGATCAAGTTCGGCACCGACGGCTGGCGGGCCGTCATTGCCGAAGATTTCACCTTTGATAACGTGCGCGCCTGCGCTCAGGGCGTTGCCGATTACGTGAAAGGCATAGGGACGGCGAAGGGCAGTATCGTTATAGGTTTCGACACGCGCTTCGCTTCCGAAGAATTCGCCGCGGCTTGCGCCGAGGTGCTGGCAGGCAACGGAATTAAGGTCTTTCTCTTTCCCAGGCCCGCGCCCACGCCGGTCACCAGCTATACCGTGACGGCCCTCAAGGCCGACGGCGCCATCATGATCACGGCCAGCCACAATCCGGCCAACTACAACGGTTTCAAGTACAAAGTCGCCAATGGCTCCAGTGCACCTACTGAAGTCATCTCTCAAATCGAGGAATCCGCCAACGGCGCGGTTGATAAGGGGACGGTCAGTCGTCTTGACCTCGCGGAGGCGCTTAAGAAAAAGCTTGTCACCTACCACGATCCGTACCACGCTTATGAAAGGCACCTCAACCGTCTGATAAATATCGAGAATCTCAAGAAGAACAACCTGAAGATCGTCGTAGATTCAATGTTCGGCGCCGGCATCGGTTATTTCAAGAGCCTGCTGGAAGGGGGCCAGATCGAGATACACGAGATCAACAGGATACGCAACCCTCTTTTCCCGGGCATACAGCCCGAGCCCATCAGCAAAAACTTGAGCAAACTTGCCAGGCAGGTCATCAGGGACGACGCGGCGATTGGATTCGCCACAGACGGAGACGCTGACCGTATCGGCATCATCGATGAAAACGGCCGTTTCATGACCACGCAGGAAGTATTCGCACTGCTTGCAATGTATTTCCTGGACGTGCGCAAAGAGCGCGGCCCGCTGGTCAAGACTCTCACGTCTACCGATATGCTCTTCACTATCGGCGAAATCTACAACGTGCCTGTCTTTGAGACGCCCGTGGGGTTCAAGTACGTGGCGCCGGTCATGATTAAGGAAAAGGCCCTGCTGGGCGGAGAGGAAAGCGGCGGCTACGGGTTTCGCGGGCATATCCCCGAGAGGGACGGTATGCTGGCAGGCCTGTATTTCATCGACTACATCGTCAGGACGGGTAAATCTCCATCCCAGTTGCTGGCCAATCTATTTAAAAAGGTCGGCCCTCATTGCTACGACCGGCTGGATATCCACACTACCGACGAAATCAAGCAGCAGATGCTGTTGAAATTGTCCGCAGCGCCCGTTGAGAAGATAGGCGGACAAAAAGTGGTTAAGCTGGATACCAGGGACGGATTCCGCTACAAGCTGGAGGACGGCTCTTGGCTGCTGCTGCGCTTCTCCGGCACCGAACCGCTGGTGCGTATCTACGCTGAGTGCGGATCCATGGAAGAAGTGCAAAAACTAATACAATATGGCCAGGAAATGGTGGGGGTATGAGATATGGTAAACCTGGACGACAATTCCGTTTACGCGTCCTTGGATAAATCCGGCATGGGGGCGCAGATACGCGGCCTCCCGAACCAGTGCCGCCAGGCCTGGGACAAGGCTTCCAAATTTGCCGTTCCTTCCAGCTATGCCGATATTGATAAAGTAGTTATACTCGGCATGGGAGGCTCGGCCATCGGGGGGGATCTGCTCAGGGGACTGGCCGCCGCTTTGAGCCGGCCGCTTGTGCTGGTTCACCGCGATTACGACCTTCCTGCCTGGGTCGATGATAGAACCCTGGTCATCGGTGCAAGTTATTCCGGCAATACCGAGGAAACGGTTTCGGGCTTCACGCAGGCATTGAAAAAGGGCTGCAAGAAACTGGTTATCTCAACGGGAGGCAGGCTGACGGAACTGGCTCGCGAAAACGGTGTGCCGGTTTTCGTTATAGAGCACGCTTCTCCACCCCGCGCAGCCCTGGGCTACAGTTTGCTACCCCTGCTGGCAATAATGCAGAGCCTTGGCTTTATAAGCGCCGAATCGGCGGATGTGGATGGCATGGTCAGGGCCCTTGAAACCCTGGGGGCAAGCTTGCAGGAAGACAAACCTGTCGAGCGCAACCAGGCCAAGATGCTTGCCACCAGGCTCTATGAGAGAATTGCCGTTGTTTATGGCGCCGGCATACTAACCGACGTTGCCCGCAGGTGGAAGACCCAGATTAATGAGAACAGCAAGCAGTGGGCCTTCTTCGAGACACTGCCCGAGCTTAATCATAATGCAGTCCTGGGCTACAGCTACCCGGCGGACATGTCCGATCGCATGTACATCCTTTTCCTGCGCTGCCAGTCTCTGCACCCGCGCACACTCTTCCGCTATAAAATCACCGGCGATTTGTTAGATCAGCGCGATATTCCCCACCAATATGTAGACAGCCTTGGAGATAATGACCTCACACATGTCATGAGCCTGGTGCTGCTGGGGGACTGGGTCAGCTACTATCTGGCGATGCTCAACGGCATCGACCCGAACCCGATTCCGCAGATAGATCTACTAAAAAAGAGATTGGCTGAAGAAAAGTGACCGCGCCCGCCCTTCTAATTAGGTGACGATACCTATATCCTTTGCTGGAACGCTCAAGTATACTATGTCTAATTGACCCGGGAGGGTCATACTAAATTATGCGTATAAATAAGAAGATTCTGTTAATCTACCCTGAATACCCGGATACATTTTGGAGCTTCAAGCACGCCCTCAAGTTCGTTTCCAAGAATGCGGCCTTCCCGCCTCTCGGGCTGCTGACGGTGGCGGCCATGCTCCCCGTTGAGTGGGAACTGAAACTGGTGGATATGAATATAGGGCGGCTGGGTGATAAGGATATCAAGTGGGCTGATATGGTGTTTATCAGCGCCATGGTGGTGCAGAGGGATTCCGCCAGGGATGTGATCAAGCGCTGCAAGAAGCTGGGCGCAACGGTGGTGGCAGGCGGCCCGCTTTTCACCACGCGGCACGAAGACTTCCCCTGCGTGGACCATTTCGTACTGAACGAGGCCGAGGTTACCCTGCCCCCCTTCCTGGCGGACCTGGACAAAGGCTGCCCGCAAAGAATGTATTCTTCTATAGTCCGGCCGGATATCAGTACCACGCCGGTGCCTCGCTGGGACCTGGTCAAGCAGAATAAATATTCCTCGATGGTGGTGCAGTATTCCCGGGGCTGCCCCTACGACTGCGAGTTTTGCGACATTGTTGTGCTCAACGGTCATATGCCGCGCACCAAAGGCAGGGAACAGATGATAGGTGAGCTGGATGCGCTTTATTCGACCGGGTGGCGGGACAGCGTTTTCATCGTGGATGATAACTTCATCGGCAATAAGAAGAAGCTTAAATCAGAAATGCTGCCGTCTATCATCGGCTGGTCACAGAAAAGGCATTTCCCCTTTTCTTTCCACACCCAGACCTCCATCAACCTGGCAGATGACAGCGAATTGACGGGTCTTATGACAAAGGCCAATTTCAATATGGTATTCATCGGCATCGAATCGCCCAATAAGGACAGCCTGACCGAGTGCGGCAAATCCCAGAACTCCAGCCGCGACCTCATCGCTGCGGTGAAGAAACTTCAGCACGCCGGCCTGGAGGTCCAGGGTGGATTCATCGTGGGCTTCGACAGTGATCCTCTTTCCATCTTCCAGGACATCATCAATTTCGTTCAGAAAAGCGGCGTGGTGACGGCCATGGTGGGCCTGCTGCACGCGCCCAACGGCACCCGCTTATATCAACGCCTCGAGGGAGAAAAACGCCTCACAGGTAATTTCTCGGGAAACAATACCGATATGTCCATTAATTTCGTACCCAAGATGAATGTAAACAAGCTGATGGACGGCTATCGTAAAATAGTCAACACGATCTACGCTCCCAACCAGTACTACGCCCGGGTAAAGACGTTCCTCCGGGAGTACCAACCCAAACGGCGGAAGATCTCGATTATGAAATCGCAAAATATTGGGGCGTTTTTCAAGTCCCTCTGGGTGCTGGGAGTGCAGGGAAAGGAACGCTGGTATTTCTGGAACCTGATGATCTGGACGATATTCAAGCGCCCGCGTTCGTTCTCATTGTCGATGTCCATGGCAATCTACGGCTTCCACTTCCGCAAGATAGTAGAAGCAAATGCCAGGCAGCTCAAGCTATCTCAGGCCGCAATGTAGTCTGTGGCCCCGTTTGAGCCCGCATATTCAAGTATTGCTCTCTTTTTCAAAGCAAGGGCCCGCTTCTTTCGAAGCGGGCCCTTATTATCTCTGCGTTAGCCGGTTCTTTAGCGCTTGGTGTACTGCGGTGCCTTGCGGGCGCGCTTGAGGCCGTACTTTTTGCGTTCCTTGATGCGGGAGTCGCGCGTCAGCAGGCCATGCTGCCGCAGCGGGCTTTTGAAGCTTTCATTCAGGTCTACCAGAGCACGGGCGATGCCGTGCTTTATGGCGCCGGCCTGGCCGGTCATGCCTCCACCAGTCACCTTGATCTCAACGTTATACTTTCCCGAGGTATCGGTTACCACGAAGGCCTGCTCTATCATGCGCCTGTGGTCCACCAGCGGGAAAAGCTCCTGGTAGGGCTTGCCGTTGATGATGATATTGCCAGAGCCTGAGGATAATCTAACCTGCGCAATAGCGCACTTCCTTCTGCCCGTTCCCCGATGATATGTTGCTGTACTCATTTGCCTGTGCTCCCTTTGCCAGATTCTTTTGCGCCGGCCAGCTGCGCCTGGTGCGGGTGCTTGTCGCCGGCATATACCTTCAATTTCTTGTACATTTCCCTGCCCAGCCTGCTGTTGGGCAACATGCCTTTCACAGCATGCTCTATGACGCGTTCCGGGTGCTTTTGCAGCATTTCGCCCAGGGTCACGGACCTTATGCCGCCCGGGTATCCGGAATACCTGAAATAAGACTTGTCTGTGAGTTTTTTCCCGGTGACCCTTACCTTTTCAGCATTAATGACCACGACAAAATCGCCCGTGTCCGTGTTATTGGCGAACATGGCCTTGTGCTTTCCGATAAGCAGCCTGGCAATCTGGGAACACATCCTGCCCAGAGTCTGGCCGCTGGCATCTACCAGATGCCATTTCCTTTCGATTTCACTTGCTTTAGGTGCATAGGTTTTCATATTTAAACTCCGAATTATCCGCGTATATAACCTTCATAAGGCAAAGGCCATGCGCCGGCGCTGTAGGCCCGGCCAGGCTCAGTTTTTTCATCTCCAATATATTCTTAAATTCCTCGCTTCCTATTTTCCCCGTCCCCACCCTTATCAGGGTTCCCACTATGTTGCGCACCTGGTGCGTCAAGAACGATTTGGCCTTGATCCGGAAGGCTATTTCATCGCCTTCCCTCTCAACTCCCGCATCGTAAATCGTGCGAACAGTGCTCTCCTCCCTGTCCCAATCGGTAACAAATGAAGCAAAATCGTGTTCGCCTATGAGCAGTTTGCTGGCCAGGTCCATCTGCCCGGCATCAAGCTCCGCTGACACGTGATAATACATATCGTTTCCCAGGGACGCCCGTGGCCTCCTGTTTAATATCAGATACCTGTATTCACGGCTTACAGCATCTTTCATAACATTGAACCTGGCTGATACTATACCAGCCTTGAGGATCGAGATATCCCGCGGCAGAAAATGGTTTAGCCCGCTGACAAATGCCTTAACCGGCAGCGTGGAACCCGTCCTGAAGCTGGTCACCTGGCCCCTGGCATGTACACCGGTATCGGTCCTGCAGGCGGCGATGACACGCCGTTCTTCGCCTGTCAGCTTAAGAATGGCCTTCTCCAGCTCATCCTGGATAGTAGGCTGATCCTTCTGCCACTGGAAGCCGAAATAACGTCCGCCGTTATATTCGACCACGAGAACAATTTTTCTTAACTTGTTAAAGATCTCCACCGCGGAAGTGAAACTTACTCCACCATCTCTATGAGCGCCATGGGCGCCCGGTCACCTTCGCGGGGTGCCAGCTTCAAAACACGCGTGTACCCGCCCGGGCGTGATTTGTACTTCGGTGCGTACACTGTGAATACCTTTTCCACGACCTGCTCATCGAAGATAAAGGCCAGCGCACGCCTTCTCGATGCCAGGCTTCCCTCCTTGCCCAGGGTAATCATCTTGTCAGCCAGCCCCCTGGCTTCCTTAGCCTTGGGCAGGGTGGTAGTTATCTTGCCGTAATTCAGCAGGTCCGTAACAAGGTTGCGGTACAAAGACCAGCGATGAGCTGCCGGCCTGCCCAGTTTTCTTCCTGATAACCTGTGTCTCATTCGCTGTCACCTTCAGGGTCGGCATTCTTGGCACGGCCCTTCTTCTTTTTATCTTTCTCAACGGGGGCACCTGACAACTCGACTCCCAGGTCCTTTAAAACGACCTCTACCTCCTCCCTCGATTTAACGCCGAATCCACCCAGCGACATCAAGCCATCAAGGCCCTTCTCCAGTAGCTGGCCGGTCATGGTTATGCCTCCGCGCCGCAGACTGTTGTACGTATGGGTCGAGAGGTTGAGTTTTTCAAGTGGCATATTATAAACATCCGACGGTATCGATTTCTGCCAGGCTTCACTTTCCTCTTTCTCTGCGATGGTCCTGGCAAGCCCCGTGAAGCAGTTGAACTGCTCAATCATAATAGCCACGCTCTCGGATAGGGCTGCGATGGGGTCCACGGTATTGTCGGTCCAGATCTCCAGCGTCAATCTCTCTTTGCCCGCTCCCTGGCCCGGGCCGCTGCTCTCGATAGTGTAATTGGCACGCGTGACGGGGGAGAAAATCGCATCTATGGATATCTCCTTGCTCGTACCCTCGCTGGTAACGATTATGCCGACGTTATCACCCGCGCTGGCCGGCTGATATCCCTTGCCAACCTTAACCGTGAATTCAAGGTTCAACTTGGCTTCGCTGGAATCTATAGTGGCCAGGTAGAGGCCGGGGTTGACTATCTCGAAATCGGTCGGGCTTTCCACAATGATATCACCGGCCTTGAGGTCGGCCTTGCCCTTAACCTTTAGCGTCATCTTCCCTGATTCATCGGTCTTGGAAAGAAGTTTAATTCGTATGTCGCGCACATTCATCAGAAATTCAGTCACATCCTCTTTCATGTTTGGGATGGTACTGAACTCCTGTGTGATGCCCTCGATGAGGACGGAGGTGACAGCTGCACCGCGCAGAGAACTGAGGAGCACTCGCCGGATGCTGTTGCCCAGTATTACGCCAAAACCTTTCTCCAGCGGCTCGGCAACGAATTTGCCGTAATTCTCACGGTATTCGGTACATTCAATTTTTGGCAAAGCTAATTGAACCAAAAATCCTCCTATCGGGAATAGAATTCCACAATCGCTTTCTCGTTGAAATTCGTTTTTGTCTCACCTGCGGCCGGCAGCGATAGAACCCGGCCTGTCATATTCTCTTTTTCCAGTGATAACCACGCCGGCACGTCCTTATCTTCAATTTTTTCAACCAGCGTCTTGTAGTACTCGCTCTTTGCGCTCTCCGTGCGCCATTCGATCACGTCGCCCATCTTTACCAGACAGGACGGGACATCGGTCCTGCGACCGTTAAGCCTTATATGCCCGTGGCGGACGACCTGCCTGGCCTGGCTGCGCGAATCGGCAAACCCCAGGCGGAACACGACATTATCCAGCCTCCGCTCAAGTAATGCCAGGAGGTTATCGCCCGTGATTCCCTTCGCCCTTGAGGCTTCCTGGAAAAAGCGGCGGAACTGGCGCTCAAACGTGCCGTAAGTGTACTTGGCCTTCTGTTTCTCCATAAGCTGCAGACCCCTCTCGGATACCTTGGGCCGCCGCTTCCTGCCTGAGGCATGTGGGCCCGGAGGTGTATCCCTGCGCTCGAGAGCACACTTCGCCGTAAAACACCTCTCGCCTTTCAGCATGAGCTTGGTGCCGGTACGACGGCACAAACGACAATAAGCTTCAATATATCTCGCCATTTCTTATACTCGCCTTCTCTTTCTGGGCCTGCAACCGTTGTGCGGCACCGGCGTCACGTCCCTTATCCCGGACACCACGATTCCTGAGGCCTGAATAGCCCTGATGGCAGCTTCCCGCCCGCTACCCGGGCCGCGTACGAAGACCTCTACCTGGCGCAGGCCGTGTTCCTTAGCCTTGGCGGCAGCCCCCTGCGCGGCCATCTGGGCCGCGTACGGGGTGCCCTTGCGGGAACCTTTAAAGCCGGCAGTGCCTGAACTGCCCCAGGAGATCACGCCACCCTTGGGGTCGGTCAATGTAATGATGGTATTGTTAAAAGTTGACGTCACAAAGGCCTTACCTTCATGTATCAGCTTCCGCTCGCGTTTCTTTGTCCTTACCTTTTTTTTCTGAGGCATTTTAAATGGTTACTCCTTTACTTCTTGGTAGCTCCGCGCTTCTGCCCGCGCCCGGCTACAGTCTTCTTGGCTCCACGCTTGGTGCGCGCATTGGTGCGCGTCCTCTGTCCCCTCACCGGCAAGTTCCTCTTGTGTCTTACCCCTCGGCGGCTGCCTATCTCTATCAGCCGCTTGATATTCATGGTGACCTCTTTGCGCAGCTCACCCTCTACATTGTAATCCTTATCTATCCTTTCTCGTATGCGGCTGACTTCTTCATCCGTAAGGTCCTTGACCTTCTTGGTCGGATCTATCTTCAGCGTCTTCAATATCCTTTTGCTGATGCTTGGTCCGATGCCATGGATATACTGAATGGAGAAAAGCACCTGCTTTTCCCTCGGAATGTCTACGCCTGCAATACGAGCCATGTTCTACTTTACTCCTGTGACTATCCCTGGCGTTGCTTGTGCTTTGGGTTGACGCAAATCACCCGCACAACGCCGCGACGACGGATTATTTTACACTTCTCACAACGTTTTTTAACTGAAGCTCTGACCTTCATTTCCGATATATCCTCGTTTCCAAAAAAAACCGTTTACTAATATAACCCTTTATTCACTTTATGTCAAAACAATATTCGTTTTCTTACTTGAAGCGGTAGGTTATCCTGCCTCTCGTAAGATCGTACGGCGACAACTCCACCAGCACTTTATCCGCCGGCAATATCCTTATGTAGTGTCTGCGCATTTTCCCCGATATATGGGCCAGTACCCTGTGACCATTAGCCAACTCCACCCTGAAAGTAGCATTGGGCAGTGACTCAATTACAGTTCCTTCGACCTCGATTGCTTCTTTTTTATCCATATACTAATCTTACGGTGCGGTCAGGATCTCGGCATCGCCGCTCCTGATGGCAATGGTATGCTCAAAATGCGCCGACAGGCTGCTGTCGGCAGTGTGCACCGTCCAGCCATTGGCATTCTGCCGTGTTTTCCAGCCACCCGCATTCACCATCGGCTCAAGCGCCAGGGTCATACCTTCCTTCAACTTGAGGCCTTCGCCTCTGCCACCGAAGTTGGGTACCAGCGGGTCCTCGTGCATATCCCTGCCGATCCCGTGCCCTGAATATTCCCTGACCACGCTGTAACCCCTGCGCTCCACGTAGTTCTGAATGGCTGCCCCGATATCCCCCAGGTTCCCCCCATCGCGGGCGGCTGCGATCCCCTGTACAAGAGATGCCCGGGCAACTTCCATCAGACGCGCGGCTTCGGGACCAACCTGGCCAACACCAACCGTGAGTGCAGCGTCGCCCTGAAAACCTTTATAAAAGACGCCGAAATCCAGTGAAATTATATCGCCTTCCTTCAGCACCCTGCCGTCGGGTATGCCGTGAACGATCTCATCGTTTACCGACGCACAGATACTGGCGGGATAACCGTTGTAGCCTTTGAACGAAGCCTTGGCCCCTTGCCACCTGGCCAATTCCTTTTCGGCCAGGTCATCGAGTTGCCGGGTTTTAATGCCCGGTTTAACCGCTTCGCTCATTTTCTCCAACACTATCGCTACAATCCTGCCGGCCTCGCGCATTACAGCGATCTCTTCGGCCGATTTGATAATTGTCATTTACTTCTTCTGCTTCAGTCCTTTAAGGAACTTTACGATATCCTTACCCACCTCGTCTATGTGCTGGTTGCCGTTGCACTTGAAAAGCCTGTCTTTCTTCTCATAGTACTCAAGCAGGGGCATGGTCTGTGAAAAATATACCTTCAGGCGCTCCTTGATGGTCGCTTCCTTGTCATCAGCCCTCTGGTAAAGCTCGCCCTCACACTTATCGCACACGCCCTCATTCCTGGGCGGCTGGTTCTTCTGATGGAAGGGGGACTGGCAGGCTCGGCATACCCAGCGCCCGGTCAGCCTGTCGAGCAGCACACTCTCTGGTACCTCGATATAAATTGCTTTCTCGATTGATTTGCCCTGCTTTTCCAGCGCGGCATCCAGCGCCTTAGCCTGATCGAGGTTACGAGGGAAGCCATCGAATACACAACCGCTGCTGCAGTCATCTTTGGCAATCCTCTCAAGGATCATCTTGATGGTTATCTCGTCGGGCACAAGCTTGCCGGCCTTCATGTAGGATTCGGCCTGCTTCCCAAGTTCGGTCCCGTTCTTCAGCGCGTGCCTGAAAAGGTCGCCGGAAGCTACATGGGGCAACGACATCTCTTTAACTATAATATCTGCCTGAGTACCCTTACCTGCCCCGGGCGCTCCAAGCAATATGAAGAACATTATCAAATCCTCCTTACTTTAAGAAGCCTTCGTAGCGCCGCATTGTTAGCTGCGCTTCTATTTGCTTCATGGTATCCAGCGCCACGCCCACCACGATCAGTATGGCCGTGCTGGAAAGCGTCATCACGGACGCGTTGGTAATTTGACTGGCGAAAAAAGGCATGATGGCCACAATGGCAAGGAAGAGGGCGCCTCCCCAGGTCAAACGATTGGTGACCCCGTTCAGATAGTCAGTCGTGGGTTTACCCGGCCGGACGCCCGGTATGAATCCGCCCTGCCGCTGCAGCGTGCGTGCAAGGTCCATCTGCTCAAAAATAACCATGGTATAGAAGAAAGTGAAGCCAACGACCAGCACGAAATAAAGCACCCAGTAGAAAAGGCCGATGGGAAGCGGACTGCTGGGATTGAACCATTCCATAAGAGTGTTGGCGAAATTGGGGTCCTGCCCGGCGGGCGCTGCGAAATAGCTGGCAATGGTACCGGGGAATATCATGAGGGACATGGCGAAGATCAGCGGGATCATGCCTGCCATGTTAACGCGCAGAGGTATATAGGTAGACCCTGCCTGACGGTACATCTTGCCCCCGCGGAAAGCCGTGCGGGCATACTGTACCGGTATACGGCGATGTCCTTCCGTGAAAATAACGATTAAAACAACCGTGGCCAGCGCCAGGAGTATAAATACGCCGACGCCTGCCCAGTTATCCTTGGCTATCATGCCACGCCCCACCTGTTCCGGCAGGCCGGCGATGATGCCGCCGAAGATAATGATCGAGACGCCGTTGCCGATACCCCTCTCTGTGATAAGCTCACCCAGCCAGACACATATCATGGTGCCGGCAGTCAACGATGCTATGATGGCCACTGTCTCCAGTGCACCGGCCTCCAGTACGCCACCCTGGCTGCGTAAAAGCTGGAGCTGGGCAAAACCCTGGAGCGCCGCCAGCGGTATCGTCAGCCAGTGAGTTATCTGGTTGATCCTGTTTCGGCCGGATTCTCCTTCCTCGGAAAGCCTGCGCAGCGCGGGGATAACCGGTACTAATAGCTGCATTATGATCGAAGAGGTGATATAGGGATATACGCCCATGGCCGCTATGCTGAAATATCTCATGGCCCCGCCGCTGAATAGGTCAAGCATGCCCAGCAGCTGGCTGCGGTCGAAAATCTGTTGCAGTTGAGCCAGGTCTACGCCGGGTATAGGCACATGGGCAATAAACCTGAAAACAATCAGCATGGCCAGGGTGAAGATAAGCTTTTGCCTGAGGTCAGGTAGGGAGAAAGCATCTACCATTGCCTGGATCAGGCGGGGCCGTGACTGAGCCTGCGGCATGTTAGATCTCCTCTACCTTGCCGCCGGCCGCTTCAATCTTGCTCCTGGCAGCCCCTGAAAACTTGTTGGCCTTGACTGTAAGTGCCCTGTCCAATTCCCCATTGCCGAGGATTTTGAGAGGCAGGGATGCAGATTTGACCAGACCCGATTGGACCAGTATTTCGGTATTCACTTCTGCACCGGCATCGAATTTCTTCAGTTCTCCCACGTTGACCAGGCTATACTCTATCTTGGCTACATTGGTAAATCCCCTGGTCCAGGGCAGCCTCTTGATAATAGGTAGCTGGCCGCCTTCAAAGCCCGGGCGCAAGTCCCTCCCGGAACGCGACTTCTGTCCTTTGCACCCGCGGGTAGAAAATGTGCCGTGCCCGCTGCCATCACCGCAGCCTACGCGCTTTTTCTTGTGTTTGGCTCCCGCCGGAGGCTTTGAATTACTTTGATCCATGTTCGTTCTCTTCTAATTTAAGCATGTGGCTGACTTTGGCTATCATGCCCCTGATGGCGGGCGTATCTTCTTTTTCGACCGTTTCGTTCAGCCTGTGAAAACCCAGCGCCCTAACTGTTCTTTTCTGGTCGCCGGCATATCCAATATCGCTTTTTACCCACTTTATACGTATCTTAGCCACGTGACTGTATCTCCTCGATCCCCTGCAGTCCTTTCCTGCGCTTCATGCTCTCCTTGAAATCCCTCAGGTTGGCCAACGCCACAATGGTTGCCCTGGTAACATTGACCGGATTGGAGCATCCAAGGGATTTGGTCAATATGTCCCTGACGCCCGCAGCTTCAACTACGGCACGTACGCCGCCTCCGGCAATGACGCCGGTGCCTGGCGGGGCCGGCTTGAGCAGCACCCGGGCAGCCCCAAATTTGGAAAAGCTCTCGTGGGGGATGGTTTTGTCCTTGAAAACAACGCTGATAACGCTCTTTTTCGCCGACACACCGGCTTTACGGATCGCCTCGGGTACCTCCCTGGCCTTGCCCAGGCCCACTCCCACATGGCCTTTGCCATCGCCGACGACCACAAGTGCGCGGAAGTGCATATTTTTACCGCCCTTGACCACCTTGGTAACGCGGTCCAGTGATACCAGCTTCTCCGTGAATTCCATATCACTGATGTCCACTCGTGGCATAATATTATGTATCTTAGTCGCTGCTTTCATACTCAAATCCTCAGAATTTTAACCCGGCTTTGCGCGCCGCTTCAGCCAGCGCTTTAACCCGGCCGTGGTATTTGTAGCCGCCGCGGTCGAACACAACCTGGCTGATACCTTTTTCTTTAGCGCCTTTGGCCAGCTCTGACCCGATCAGCTCGGCAACCTGGGTTTTGTTTTTGCCTTTTAACTGTTCCTTCAGTTCCGCGCCCAGGCTACTGGCCGAGGCGACGGTTTTGCCGCCGGCATCATCGATTATCTGTGCATAAATATTGCTCAGGCTGCGGAAGATGCACAACCTCGGCTTATCAGGTGTTCCCGAAACCGTGGCTCTGATGCGCTCGTGGCGCCTTTTGCGGGCTACATTCGAACTTACTTTAGCCATTATTATTTCCCTTTGGTGGCTGTTTTGCCAGCCTTGCCGGGCTTCAGGCGAAGCCGCTCACCGGCATATTTGACACCCTTACCTTTGTAAGCGTCAGGAACGCGCATACGTCTGATTTCAGCTGCCGTCTCGCCAACCAGTTCCTTATCGACACCGAATATGCGGATCTTGTTGGTCCCGGTTACAGTGATATCTATACCCTTCGGCGGGTCGAATTCCACAGGGTGGCTGTAACCTATTTGCAGCTTCAACATGTCGCCCTCTTTCACGGCCCTGTACCCGACCCCGCTTAACTCAAGGTTCTTCTCAAATCCCTTGGTTACGCCGTCCACCATATTGGCAAGCAGCGACCTGCACAGTCCATGCAGGGAGCGGTGCTGCCGGTTATCGGTCGGACGTGTAACGATCAAATTCCCGCTTTCCTGCTTAATAGTGATATCCGGGTGGAATTCGCGGGTCAGCTTACCTTTGCTGCCTTCAACAGTAACCTCTGTGCCGTTGATCTTGATCTTGACGCCGGCAGGCACAGGAACAGGCATCCGTCCTATACGAGACACGGGTTCACCTCACTGAGTTCAATTACCATATATAACATAATACTTCGCCGCCTATGTTTTTCTTCCAGGCCTCCTGGCCGGTCATCAGTCCCTTCGAAGTTGAGATGACGGCGATGCCGAGGCCGCCATAGACTCTGGGTATCTCTTTTTTCCCGGAGTATATCCTGAGTCCAGGCTTGCTCACGCGCTCAAGGCCTATGAAAGCAGGCTGCTTATCGATATATTTAAGTGTAATTTTGATCATGCGCTGTGGTTCGCTTTTCACGATAGAAAAATCGGATATAAAGCCCTCATCCTTAAGGATCTTGGCAACCGCGATTTTCATCTTGGATGCAGGAATGCTCACGCTGTCATGGCGTGCCATGGCAGCATTGCGCACCCGGGTCAACAAATCAGCAATCGGATCAGTAACCATTGATAAACAACTCCGCTATCTTATTACCAGCTCGATTTCCGTACCCCCGGCAGCTCGCCGTTGAGGGCCAGCTGGCGGAAACATATGCGGCACATGCCGAATTTGCGCATATATGCCCTTGGTCTGCCGCACAGCTTGCAGCGGCTATGCTGCTGCACCTTGTACTTGGGTGGTCGGTTTGCCTTATTTATCTTGCATAACTTAGCCATACTTAAACCCTACTAATTTTTCTTGAACGGCATGCCTATGGCCTCGAGCAAGCGCCTGCCGTCCTCGTCAGTCTTCGCCGATGTAACTATCGTTATCTCAAGTCCCCTGGTCTTGTCTACTTTGTCATACTCGATCTCGGGGAACACAATCTGCTCTTTCAAGCCCAGGGTATAATTGCCCTGCCCGTCGAAAGCGTCGCGCGGCACGCCCTGGAAATCGCGTATCCTGGGAAGGACCACGCTAACCAGCTTATCCAGGAATTCGTACATCCTTTTATCCCGCAGGGTGACCATCATACCGATGGGTGTGCCCGCCCTCAGCTTGAAGGCAGCTATGGACTTCTTGGCTTTGGTAATCACCGCGTGCTGACCGGCAATAGTCGTGAGGTCTTTTCCCGCAGCCTCCATGGCCTTGGGATTAGCCAGCGATTCGCCCATTCCCAGGTTGAGAACGATCTTGCTGACCCTGGGAACCTCCATGATATTGTGGTAGCCGTATTTCTTTATCAGCTGCGGCACGATTTCTTTGTTATATCTTTCTTTAAGCCTTACCATTATCGGGTTTCCTCAATTTAATCAATAATCTCGGAGCAGCTGCGGCAGAACCTGGCCTTGTTGCCGTCTTCAAGCTCCCTGTATCCCAGACGCACTGGTTTATTGCACTTATTGCAGATAATCATCACGTTGGAAATGGGAATAGGCGCCTCCAGCTCGATAATGCCGGCTTGCCGGGTTTTACCTTTTGTCTTGGAATGGCGCTTGATCAGGTTGAACCCTTCAACAATGACGCTGTCTTTATCGGGAATGGCTTTGCGCACCTTGCCCTTTTTCCCTTTGTCCTTACCGACAATGATCAACACGTTGTCATTTTTTCGAATCTTCATCTCAAAGCACCTCGGGAGCCAGAGAGATTATTTTCATAAAATTCTTGTCCCTCAATTCCCTGGCAACAGGTCCGAATATGCGGGTGCCCTTGGGATTACCCTTATCGTCGAGTATTACCGCGGCATTGTCATCAAATCGCACATAGGAACCATCCGGCCTGTGGTGGTGCTGGGCGATTCTCACGATGACCGCCTTGACCACGTCGCCTTTCTTAACTACCCCGCCGGGTATGGCGCGCTTGACACTGCAGGTGATGACATCTCCTACTGAGGCATAGCGCCTGCGGGTACCTCCCGGTACCCCTATACACATCACCTGGCGTGCACCCGTATTATCCGCTACTTTTAATCTGGTATTCGGCTGGATCACTTTAGCTCTCCTGGTTTTCCTGTGCCAAACCGTCCTTTAAGGCACCGACTATGTCTGCTTTCTGTACTATCTCCACGACCCGCCAGTTCTTGTCCTTTGACAGCGGTCGGGTTTCTACTATCTTGACTACATCGCCAACATTGCATTTATTGTCCTCATCGTGGGCCTTAAAACTGGAAGAATGCCTGACCACCTTATGGTACAGAGGGTGCCTGCGCAGGTTCTCGACGCGCACCACCACCGTCTTTTGCATCTTGTTGCTGGTGACCTTACCGATCCTTGTTTTCCGGTTTTTTTCCATCTTTTACTTCTTGCCAAGCTCCCGTTCGCGTATAATCGTGTTTATCCTGGCGATCTTTTTCCTGACCTTGGGCAGCTCGCAGTGGTTGACCAGTTGCCTGGTCGCCAGCTTGAAGCGCAGGTTAAACAGCTCCTGGTGAGCTTCCTCCAATTTTTTTTGCAGTTCGGCGTTACCCAACGCCCTGATTTCAGTGAGTTTCACCTTTTACCTCTTCTTTGAGAGTTTCACGGGCCACAAACCTGGTTTTAATCGGCAACTTATAGGCAGCCAGATTCAGCGCTTCCTTGGCCATATTTTCTTTGATACCACCGATCTCAAACAACATCCTGCCCGGCTTAACCACGGCCACCCAATGATCGACGGCGCCCTTGCCGCTGCCCATACGGGTTTCGGCCGGCTTCTTGGTGACCGATTTGTCGGGGAAGATACGTATCCACACCTGTCCGCCGCGACGCAGGTAACGCACAATAACGCGCCGCGCCGCTTCGATCTGTCGCGACGTGATCCAGTGGGCCTCCTCGGCCTGCATACCGAAATCACCAAAGGTAATCGTATTACCGGATTGTGCCTTACCACGCAGGTGGCCTCTATGGCACTTACGATACTTTACTCGTTTCGGTTGTAACACTTTCTCTCCTTACTTCAGGAATAATGTTGCCCTTGTAAATCCATACTTTGACACCGATGTTACCCATGGTAGTGGCGGCTTCTGCAACGCCGTAATCAATATCTGCACACAGCGTATGCAGTGGCAACCGGCCTTCACGGACAGTTTCACGTCTGGCGATTTCCGCGCCTCCCAGTCTGCCTGCGCAGCTTATCCTTATACCCTTGGCACCGGCCTGCCTGGTCTTAAAAGCAGCCTGCTTCATGGCCCGCCTGAAGGCTACACGCCGTTCCAGGGAATCGGCGATGTTGCGCGCGACCAGAGTGGCTTCCGTCTCGGGTTGCTCTACTTCCTTTATAGATAATTTGACCTTCTTGCCGCAAAGCTTCTCCAACTCGGATCTGAGTTCCTCTGCACGCTGGCCGCCCCGGCCGATAACAATCCCCGGGCGGGCGGTGAAAATCGTAACTACTATGTCATTCCCCTGCCGGTCCATTTCGACCCTTGCCACCGCGCCCTCGCGCAGCCTACGCTTTATCTCTTTGCGCAGCTTGAGGTCGTCATGCAGGGTCTCCAGGTAGTGTTTCTCGTCATACCATTTGGCCTTCCAGCCGCGTATGATCCCTATGCGGAAACCGTAGGGATGAACTTTATGTCCCACTTATTTATCCTCCTCGGAGACGAAAACCTTGATATGCGTTGCTCGCTTCAAAATGGGACTGAAGCGGCCCCTGGCCTGCGGCCTGTACCTTTTCAGCGTCCGGGCTTCGTCAGCCGCTATATAAACAACCTTTAATTCGGATGGATCCATCTGGAAATTATTCTCAGCGTTGGAAGACGCCGATTTAATCACCTTGGCAATAGCTTTAGCCGCCGGCGTAGGGGTGAATTTCAGAATATTCAAGGCATCTTCAACTTTTTTGCCCCTGACCATATCCACCACAAGTCTCACCTTGCGGGGAGGGATCCCTATATCTTTTGCTATTGCGCCTACTCTCATCTCTTACCTGCTTATTTCTTCTTGACCGGCGCTGCGGCTACAGACTTGCCAACATGACCGCGGAACGTGCGCGTCATGGCAAACTCGCCCAGTTTATGGCCGACCATATTTTCCGTTATAAAAATCGGAACATGCCGCCTGCCATCATGCACACCAATTGTGTGGCCAAGCATTTCTGGCATGATCGTTGAGGCCCGTGCCCAGGTCTTAATCACCTGTTTCTCACCCTTTTTATTTAGCGCTTCAATTTTTTTCAGCAGCTTGGGATGACAGTACGGGCCCTTTCTCGCTGAACGTGACATTATTAATTTACCTCTTTATTTCGCTGCGTAGCGGCGCCTTACGATCAATTTATCGGATACCTTGCCCACGCGTGTCCTGTGTCCCAGCGCCGGCTTGCCCTGCGGTGTCTTGGGAGGCATACCGCGCGGCGACCTGCCTTCGCCACCACCATGCGGATGATCGCGGGGTGACATTGCTGAGCCCCTCACCTTGGGCCGTCGTCCCAGCAAGCGTACCCTTCCTGCTTTACCGTGTTTAATATTCTGGTGGTCAAGGTTTCCTACCTGGCCGACGGTAGCCCTGCATTCATTCATAAAGCGGCGAACTTCACCGGAGGGCAGGCGCACCATCGTATATTTATCTTCCCTGCCCAGTACCTGGGCCGAAGTCCCGGCGCTACGCACTATCTGACCACCTTTATTGGGCTCGAACTCCAGGTTATGCACCGTTGTTCCCGCCGGTATGCTGCCCAACGGCAGGTTGTTACCCGGCTTGACCTCGGCGCTCTCACCCGCCATGACCGTGTCGCCAACGCCCAGCCCCAGCGGGCAGAGCATATAGCGTTTCTCGCCATCTGCGTAAAAGATCAGGGCTATGCGGGCTGAGCGGCCCGGGTCATACTCGATGGCTGCGACCCGGCCGGGCACGCCCATCTTGTCCCTCTTAAAGTCGATTATACGTGTCTTACGCTTGGCGCCTCCGCCCCTGTGGCGCGTGGTTATCACACCCCGGCTGTTGCGTCCCGCCTTTCTTTTCTGCGGCACCAACAGGGCTTTTTCCGGCACCGTCTTCGTGATATCGTCAAACGATATCTTCACCATTCCGCGGCGCCCGGGGGATGTAGGGCGAAATGTCTTTAAAGCCAAATCTAACTACTCCTACTTTAAGCGTGGCGTCGTTGCCATCGGTTCTTTCTCAAGAGCTTACGATGCTTGTGCTTCGCCATCTTCTTTTTACGTTTCTTTATAACAGAACCCAATTTCTACTCCTGTTATCTTAGACTCCCTCAAAGTACTGGATTTTATCCCCTTCTTTGAGCGTCACTATAGCCTTTTTCCAGGCAGGGCGCTTGATTGCTCTCCTGCCCATCCTCTTGGTCTCGCCAGGTACCTTGATGATATTAACGCTTACAACACCTACTTTAAATGCTTTCTCAACAGCCAGCCTGACCTGGTCCTTGTTGGACCTGCTGTCCACTTCAAATACGTATTTATTCCGCTCTGAAAGCCTCGTGCTTTTCTCGGTCACCAGCGGCCTGCGTAAAATCTCGAATAAATTCATGGTGAAAATCAACCTCTCGACGCTTTATCCCGCCTTTTCCTTGCTCTTTTCTGGTTTCTTCTTATCCCACAGTTCCTCGATGCGCCTGACGGCATCGACATCCAGCACCAGCATCTTGTAGGACAGCAAGTCAGCCACATTCAGCATAGAAACCATAGTGGTCTTGATGCCCGGCAAATTAGAGCACGCCATGGTGATATTGTCCTTACCCAGGGCAACACCTATTATTGCAGTGTTACCGATATCCAGCGCATCCAAAATATCCGACATAAGTCTGGTTTTGGGTTCCTTGAGATCAAGCTTCTTAAGCACCCTTACCTCGCCGTCGCGTACCTTTCCAGAAAGAACACTGCGCAAGGCCAGCCAACGCATTTTCCTGGGCATATCCTGGCGGTAGCTCCGCGGGTGGGGGCCAAAAACCACGCCGCCGCCCTTAAGCAGTGGCGATGTAGCACCGCCGCGTCTGGCCCTGCCCGTGTGCTTCTGGGCATACATTTTCTTGGTGCTCCTCGTCACGTCCGAGCGGGTCTGAGTGTCAGCAGTGCCCTGCCTCTTATTTGCCAGTTGCCTGAGCAGGGCCTGGTGCACGACCGATTCATTCACGGCCTGGCCGAATACATAATCGCTGACCTTTATTTTGCCGGTCTTTTCGCCTTTCAAATCAAAAACTTCTAAATCCACTGCATTAACCTTTTTATGATGCTTTCTCAATCAGAAGTATCCCGCCTTTAGCGCCCGGAACCGCTCCCTTCAGCAACAATACATTCTTGGCGGTGTCAACTTCAACCACGACCAGATTGCGCGCCGTAACCTTGCGAGCGCCCATGTGCCCGGCCATTCGCAGGCCTTTGAATACCCTGCCCGGTGTAGTGGTGGAGCCGATCGAACCTGGGGCACGATGCCTGTCGGACTGGCCGTGCGTCTTGGGTCCACCCTTGAAATGATACCTCTTTACTCCACCGGCAAACCCTTTGCCCTTGGAAATGCCCTCGACCTGGACGACGTCGCCGGCCTTGAACATCCCCGCATCAATTTTTTGTCCAACCTCGTAATCTTTCACATCATCAAGGCGGAATTCGCGGAGGTACCTGTAATTGCCGTTTTCCTTGAGATGTCCCTTCTCTGCCTTGCCCAGCTTCTTTGCCTCCCCGAAACCGATCTGGACAGCGTTGTATTTATCCTTCTCGACCGTCTTGACCTGGGTGACGCAGCAGGGTCCGGCTTCGATGGCTGTAACAGCTATCTCCAGGTTCTCCCTGTACAATTGCGTCATCCCTATTTTTTTTCCAAGTATGCCAGCCATTTTTTCCCAATCCTACAATCTAATATCGATTTCTACGCCCGAAGGTAACTGAAGCTGTGTGAGGGCATCAATCGTCTTGGTCGTAGGGCCGACTATATCGATGAGCCTCTTGTGAGTGCGCATCTCAAACTGCTCACGGGAATCCTTATCAATAAAACCCGACCTGATGACGCAGAACTTCTCGATCCTTGTCGGCAGGGGCACCGGGCCTATCACCTCGGCGCCTGACTTTATTGCAGTTTCAACTATCTGCCCTGCTGACTGGTCGACCATCCTGTGATCGTATCCCCTCAATTTAATTCTTATCTTCTGCTTGGTCATTTACCTACCCTTCGATTTAGCTAACATTTCTTCAAGTATACTGGCGGGCACTTCACTGTACTGCTGGAATTCCATGGAATACGTAGCCCTGCCCTGGGTCAGCGACCTTAAAGAGGTCGCGTAACCGAATGACTCGGCCAGGGGTACAAAACAATGTATAACGCAGGTCTCCCCGTGAGTCTCAATGCCCTGTATCTGGCCGCGCCGGGAATTGATATCGCCGATCACGTCTCCCATGAAGGACGAGGGAGTCACAGCCTCGAGCCTCATAATCGGCTCCAGGACTGCCGGCTTTGCCCTGGCAACGCCCTCCTTCAAAGCTATAGAACCGGCCATTTTAAAGGCCATCTCCGACGAATCGACGTCGTGCTCGCTTCCGTCAAATACCGTAACCTCTATATCTACCAGCGGGTACCCGCTGACGCCGCCGGTATCCAGCGCTTCCTTCACACCAGCCTCAATAGCCGGTATATATTGCCGTGATATATCGCCGCCGCGTACTCCGTTTACAAATTTAAACCCGCTGTTGCGTCCGCCCGGCTCGATCCGCAGCCAGCAGTGGCCGTACTGGCCATGCCCGCCTGTTTGCCGGATAAAACGGCCCTCTGCTTCAACAGATCTGGTGACCGTTTCTTTGTAAGCTACTTGTGGCTTGCCGACGCTGACCTGCACGCCGAACTCCCTCATCATGCGGTCTATCAGGACCTCGAGGTGCAGTTCACCCATGCCCGATATCAGCGTCTGCCCGGTTTCCTCGTTGGTTTTAACCTTAAATGTAGGATCTTCTTCCGAAAGCCTGCCCATGGCATCGCTGAGTTTATCCTGGTCGGCCTTGCTCTTGGGCTCAACCGCCATGTGGATAACCGGCTCCGGGAACTTAATATCCTCCAGCAGGACGGACTGCCCGGCCCCGCATAGAGTGTCGCCTGTGAAAGTGTTTTTCAACCCGAGGGTGGCCGCTATACAGCCTGTATCCACTTCGTCGATCTCTTCGCGTTTGTTGGCGTGCATGAGAAGCAGCCTTCCCAGGCGCTCTCTGCCTTGCCTGCTGGCATTATATATTTGTGCGCCGACCTTGATGCTGCCCGAATAAACCCTGAAATATACCAGCCGGCCCACAAATGGGTCAGATACCACTTTAAACGCCAGCGCTGTAAACGGGGCTTCGTCGCTGGCAGGTCGCGTAACTTCCTGGCCGGTGGAGGTATCGATAACCTTGAGCGCCGGTTTCTCCAGGGGCGAGGGCAGGTAATCGACTACCGCGTCCAGCACCAACTGGATGCCCTTGTTGCGCAGGGCGGTGCCGCAAACTATCGGCACGATTCTGTTGGATATGGTCAGGCGCCTGATGGCTGCTCTGATATCTTCCTCACCGATCTCCTGATTATCAACATACTTGAGCATAAGCTGGTCGTCATTTTCTGCCAGCTTCTCTATCATATCGTGCCTGGCCCGGGCAACTTCCTCCTTCATGTCCGCTGGGATTTCAGCCTCGGACGGCTCCTCCGAGACCTCGTCCGGAAAAATCCAGGCTTTTTTAGCGACGAGGTCGATAACACCGCTGAAAAGGCTCTCCTTTCCCAGCGGGACCTGTATAGCCACCGTAGTAGCCTTCAGTCGTTCCTCTATCATCTGGATTGTCCGCGAGAAATCGGCGCCAATCCTGTCCATCTTGTTGATGAAGCATATCCTGGGCACCCCGTACCTGTCCGCCTGGCGCCAGACCGTCTCCGACTGTGCCTCCACCCCGGCTACAGCGTCCAGCACAACCACACCCCCGTCAAGGACGCGCAAGCTGCGCTCAACTTCAGCCGTGAAATCGACATGCCCCGGCGTGTCGATAATATTGATGCGGTGATCTTTCCAGTGGCAGGTAGTGGCAGCCGAAGTAATCGTTATACCACGTTCCCTCTCCTGCACCATCCAGTCCATGACTGCAGTGCCGTCATGAACCTCACCGACCTTGTATGTCCTGCCGGTATAGAAAAGGATACGCTCCGTGGTCGTGGTCTTCCCGGCATCGATATGCGCAATGATGCCGATGTTCCTTACCATATCCAGGGGAAACGATCTTGTCACTTTATTATTACCCTGGCCCGATTTGGGCCGGGATTCCTTAACGCCTGTTGTTACCATCTGTAATGCGCAAATGCCTTATTTGCCTCGGCCATCTTGTGGGTATCCTGCTTCTTCTTGATGGAGTTGCCCTGTCCCTGGGCTGCCTCCATCAACTCCGCGGCCAGCTTTTCAGCCATCGACCTCCCGCCGCGGTCCCTGGCATAGGTAATGATCCATTTGGTGGCCAGGAACTCGCCGCGCTCCGGGCTTACCTCAATGGGCACCTGATATGTTGCACCACCGACGCGCCTGGACTTGACCTGAAGCGCGGGTGTGGCATTTTTCATAGCCTGCTCAAATATGCTGAGGGGTTCAGTTTTCATCTGTTTGGTGATGCGATCGAAAGCATCGTAAACAATGCCCTGGGCTGTTGATTTCTTGCCCTTATACATTACTTTATTAATAAATCTTGCAACCACCGGGCTCCCGTACTTGGGATCCGGGCCTACTTCCTTGTTTACAAATTTGGCTCGCCTCGACATATTATCTCCCGTTATATTTAACTGGCTGCCGCAGGCGCCTTGGGAGCCTTGGCTCCGTATTTGCTTCTCCCCTGCCTGCGTTTGTCGACTCCCGCCGCATCGAGTGTGCCGCGGATAATATGATATCGGACGCCCGGCAGGTCTTTAACCCTGCCGCCGCGAATGAGAACTACCGAGTGCTCCTGGAGGTTATGCCCTTCCCCGGGGATATATGCCGTGACCTCAATGTGATTTGTCAGCCTCACGCGGGCAATTTTGCGCAATGCCGAGTTGGGTTTCTTGGGAGTCATCGTTTTAACCTGCACGCACACACCACGCTTCTGCGGGGAACATACACCCTTTCTGGATTTGTTCTTCAGGGTGTTGTATATCACCTGCAACGCGGGAGACTTGGTCTTCCTGGCTACCTTGCGGCGGCCTTTTCTGACCAGTTGGTTTACTGTCGGCATGCTAATCTCTTCCTTATCATTATTATTCCCTGTTTTTCGGCAAATTAAAAAGCCACCCAGTTGTCCCCGGACTACTTCCCGATCTGGCCCACATCCCGGGTCAACCAGCCGGCTTGATTGTTATCCAGGTCACGCAAAAACCTGCGCTAAACTTATGAATATTAGCGCAACTTTGCAACAAATGGAAATATTATCACAGCAATTCAATCCCTGTCAACAATAGCGAATCTACGGGCGTTGATGCGTCCATTTTTTACCCGGATTATTAGTCGTGAGAAAACCGGTGCCGGTGCAGACAGCAGCAAGGAACTTTGCTGTACAATATACATGGCCCGTTTCAAATAATCCGTCAGAACAAAGGAGATTGCAGATGGCAAAACAGGCAGACCCTTTCGAAATATATGACAAGCTGAAGGCGCGTATAGAAGAGAACAAGTTCCCTGTCGACCCCATCTATTTTGAGCTTGCCAACAAGATATTTCCCGGCGATAAAGAGATCATGCCCAGGATCATAGCCCGCCTGGCCGATGCCGAGCAGGCCAGAATTGTTGCGGCGCTGCCCGATCCCGATTTACCACCCTCATCCGGACGGTCGCTGGAGGTATCCGATACCTTTGCCAGCAACCTGGGCATGGATAAGGTCCTGGTAACGAAGCATATCCGTGAGCTGTTCGAGAAGGGCCTCGTATTTCCCACCAAGAAGGGCCCCGCCATGGCGCGCACCTTTATGCAGTTGCACGACGCTGCGCTGGGCAATCCCCATTATGATAACAGCCTGGGCCGGATTTACTATGACCTGTGGGGTTCAATCGAAGGGCCGATGGTCAAGCCTGCCTCCGGTAACCTGCCCGCCGATTATGCCAGCGAATTCAGGGTTGTGCCACGCTGGCCTTCTATAAAGGACGTGCCGGGAGTCCAGCCATTCGAAAATGCGCCTGCCCTGTTGACATCCCGCAGTCTGATCGCGGTGATGCGCTGCGGCTGCAAGGCGTCTCACACTGACCGCTGGTGCGGCGTGCCGGACGAGTCATGCATAACCCTGGACCGCACCGCTGAGTATAACCTGGACAGGAAAACAGGCAGGAAGATATCCGCTGACGAGGCCATATCCATCATTGAGAAATTCGACAAGCAGCCTACCGTGCATCTCACCGTCAATCAGCGTGAGGTAACCCAGCTTCTCTGCAACTGTCACTACTGCTGCTGCCTGGCTATCAAAATCGCCCAGAAGAGCCGCTTTATATCAGAGGTCGATCCAAAAAAGTGCAAGGGCTGCAAGGTCTGCGTGGAAAGGTGCCAGTTCCAGGCCACTTCCATGAAAAAATATGAAGGGATCGAGGGCGAGAAAGCCTTCTCCGACCCCGGGATATGCAGGGGCTGCGGAAGCTGCAACATCACGTGCAAGTCGGGTGCCAGGAGCATGAAGCTGGTGCGTCCGCTTGAGCATGTGCCGGAGTCGCTGAGCATCTATTAACCTTTATATACCCGGAATTGCCCGCCGGAACGGGATATCTTAGATGGGATATTTCCATTGCCCCCTGGGGGCGCCGTACTATGACGACGATGCCTGCATCGACTGCGGGCTGTGCTATGCCAAGACGTCGGAGGAAAAGGTAGAAGCCTCCAGAAAGATTCGGGAATATATGAAAGCGCATGTCCCGCGCACATCTGACGTAAGCAAAGTCGCGGTCTGCGGCAAGGGAGGGTCTGGAAAGACGACTGCCGTCGCGCTGCTGACGTTGGCACTCAAAGAGGCGGGACGTAGCGTGATAGTCCTCGACGCTGACGAGTCCAATCCCGGCCTGGGCAGGATGCTGGGGATCACGGACGAACCTAAGCCGCTCAGCGATTTATTTGGCGAAGACGGCCTGTTTTCAGAACGTGAGCAGTTTTCCATGGACGATATCCCGCCGGGATTTGTGTCGGCTGTGGACGGCGTTAGGTTTATGGCGGTTGGCAAGATACTCGATCCCTTTCAGGGCTGCGCCTGCTCGCTGGCGGATTCGGCTCGCCGGATTGTTGAAAAGCTCGAATTGAAACAAGGCGAAGTGCTGATTTTAGACATGGAGGCCGGCGTTGAGAGCTTCGGCCGGGGCGTGGAAAGGCATGCTGATACCGTACTGGTCGTGGTTGAACCGTCGTTCGAGTCCATCGCGGTAGCCGGGCGGATCACTCAGATGGCGCTGGGCATGGGAATCGGACGGGTGGGCGCTATCCTCAACAAAGTCTCTTCCAAAGCTATAGAATCTCGCACCACTCAGGAACTGGAAAAACGGAGTGTGAAGGTATTTGGCGTCTTAAACTACAGCCGGGAACTGTCCGAGACAGCCTTTGAGGGAAAGCCGGTACGTTCCCGGGTCGCGATTGAAGAGGCTGGAATTATTGTTGCAGTGATCTACGATAATACAAAACCCTGCTGCCCGCCCGGCAGTTCTATGATAAAAACGGCTCCCTTGCCGGGGGAGCTTTCGACATAGATGTTGCCGCCGTGCTCTCTGACAACACTGTGACAAATACTGAGCCCCAGGCCTGTTCCATCTCCGACCTGCTTTGTCGTGTAGAAGGGATCGAAGACGTGGTCCAGCTTGTCGGGCGGGATGCCCGGGCCGTCATCTGCTATAGATAACCTAACATTGCTCCCGGATAAGCGCGTGCTGATTACGAGATTGCCTTGCTGGTGGGTCTGGTACATAAAATATTCCGCGTTCAGTATGATGTTAAGCATGGCCTGTTGAATCTGAGCAGCGTCACAATAAACTGAGGGCAATCCTTCAGCCAGCTCCAGGTTTACGCTGATATTCTCCTTCTGCATCCGGCTCTGCCTGAGCTTGATCACGTTCTCAACAAGGCTGTTTATCTGCTCTGCCTTCTTCTCAGTTGCCTGCCCCCGCGAAAAAGCAAGGAAGCTTTTTATAACGTCGGCCGCACGCTTGCTCTCCCTGTAAATAGATTCCACGTCTTCTCTTATATCAGGGGAAATTGCGGGATTCTGCTGCAGCAAATAGGAAAATCCCATCACTGCGGTAAGAGGCGTATTGATCTCATGGGCCAAGCCGGCCGCCATCTCTCCAAGGGAAACAAGTCGGTCGGCAATGACCAGGTTCTCAGTCATCTTTTTCTGTTCCGTAATGTCTCTCGTCACACCGATTATCCCGCTTGCCTTCCCCTGGTCATCACGCAAAATGCTCATTTTCTCCTGCGCCCAGTAGCTCTGGCCCTCACGGTCCCTGACCCGGTATTCGATGACCTTTATGTCTGCCTTGCCATCGATTAGCGCCTTCATGGCAGCCCGCTGGCGCTCGGCATCCCTTCTATCTATCCCCAGCTTATCGGCATATTCGTCGTCATGTGCTATAAGGTCCATTACCTCGTCCGATTTATGACCCGTATATAGAAGTATGGATGGGCTTATATAGCGCGGTATCAAATCCAGGCCGGCAGTCCATATCACATCCAGGGAATTCTCAGCCAGCAGGCGATACCGTTCCTCGCTCTGCCTCAACAACTCCCCGGCTTTTTGCCTTTCCGTGATATCTGTCATCAATACCAGGATAGCCGGTTTGCCCTCCCACTGAATGGCGGTCGCCCTCATCTCCGCCCATTTGATGCTCCCGTCTTTATCTATAAATCTGAAAGGATACATGGGGGGCACGATTTCCCCGCTTAGCCTGGCTATATAGCGATCTAACAGCATTTGCCTGTCATCGGGATGGACGAACTCGATAAAAGGCCTGGACAGGAAGTCCTCCCTGTTGTAAAGAATAATCTCAAAAGTCCTGCTGTTGACAAATTTGACGGATAGATCCTGGACAACGGCAATGGCTTCACCGGCGTTTTCCACCACCAGCCGGTATTTTTCCTCCGATTCCCTCAACTCCTTTTCAGCTTTTTTTCGCTCTGTAACGTCGAGGCCAATGCCGAAGACTATTTTTTGGCCGCGGACCTGGAGCGGTGTGATGGTGAGTTCGAGTACTTTTATCTTACCCCAGACATAATAGTCCCGCTCCACTGTCCCCCCCGTCTCCCAAATACCGCGAAGATTCGTGTACCAATCCTCATCGAGGTAGGGGGGCAGTGTGTTTTTCACGTTCATGGCCAGAAACTCTTCGCGTGTGCACTCCAGGAAGGCCAGCGCAGCATCATTGCCATCTATATAATTGCCCTCGGTATCTATGACCATTATCGGGTTCGGGGTCCTGGCAAACAGCGTGCGGTAACGTTCTTCGCTCTCTAAAAGAGCCTCCCTGTCTATGATGTGGGCGATGAAAGTTCCCAGGTCTGCCGCAACGGCCTCAACCGCGCTACGAGCATTGAAAGGTATCTCTTCGAATACATGCGAGGCGATATTCAGGCATGCCACTGCCCTGCCTTCGTGTATAACCGGGATAACACCCAGGCCCTTCAGCCCTTCCCCCTGCCCGCTTTGGTCTTTAGGCGTATCAAGTTCGCTGTAAGTCGAGTAAACTGATTTGCCATCATTGATAATCCTGGCATTTGGCTCCGAATCATTATAATAGGTGGCTTGCCTGACGAAACCCTCGGACAGTCCCCTGGAAACCGCCAGCTTAAATCCTCCGGCCAGAGGGTCGGCCAGGTAGATGCCGCCGCTGTCCATGCCGGATACGAGGATTGCAGTATCCAGGCACAAGAGCAGGGCCTCTTCAAGATTCTCGATCCCGTTGAGCGCCACAGCCAGGTCCCTCTGCACGCGCATCTCTTCCTGCGCTTTCTTACGCTCGGCGGATTCCTGTTTTAGCCTTTCGCTTAAGGCTTCCAGGTGGGCGGACCTCTCATGCATCTGATTAAGTAAACCCTGCCGTTGCCTGCGCACTTCATCCTTCAGTCCTGCATGCTCAATTATGACCTGCAGGTGCCCTGACACGGACTCGACCGTTTCCACTACCCTCTGTGCTATTCCTTCCGCGGAGGGACTGGCCAGCAGGATATACCCCGACACTCTTCCCCCCAGGCGGACGGGAACCAGGGCCAGGGATTTGTGGCTGTACGAGTTGAAGGCATCTGTCGCCAATTCTTTCAGGCTGCCTTCCAACCGACACTGCACTGCGGGGATATCGCCCAGGCAGAGCGAGCCTTCGCTGCCACAGCAAAACTCTGCGCCAGCCTTGCTGAAGAGCATTTCGATGGCAGGCTGAGAAAGGGACCTGTTCCCATCCCACAGGCCGGGGCTTTGTCCGGTTCCGGCTTTGAGTGTCCTGTTGCCGTACCTGTCCGAGATAACTATCTGGACGAATGGGCAGTCGCAGTACTCTTTGAGCAGGCTTGCCAGTTCATCCAGCAGCGGTTGAACTGATTGGTGCTTCAACGCGGCGGAATAATAGCCTGTTAGCAGATGTTCCCTGTTCTGCAGCCTGGCATCTTCCGTAACATCCTTGATCCGAAGGTTCATTCCATCGAATCGTTTTTTCCTGGATAAATATGGCGTAAGCTTCAGATCCCAATATCGAGTTGGCTGTCCCGGTTTGCTGATAGGTTGGGCATCCACCGTCAGTTGCTGCCCCGTTTCCTTGACCCTGTGCCACAGTTCCCTGAACTCATCTGCCTTTCCTGGCGCTCCCCACAGCGCATTCTTCCTCAGCTTGCGCCCGGCCAGTTTCCTGAGCTGCAGCCCGCTGATGTCAGCAAAACTGGGGTTACAAAAAGTGATCACGCCCGTTTTATCGAAGACGCATATTCCGTCGGGCATCCCACGCAGCAGGGCTGTAACCTGGCCTCCATCCGGCTCCGGTCTACCAGGCATACTTCGCCCGCTTCCTGCCCTGCCCTTCGTAGGCGCAGGACGGTGCCCTATGGCTTGCATAACAGTTTGCCTGGCCCTGCTCTTATCAGCTTTTTGCGCCATACCTATTCCCCTTCCATATACTCACAACCCGCCACGCCTGTGATAGTCTACTTTATACTCTTTCTCACGGTCAGGTGTCAACGCTTTATCCCGTATGATAACGTAATCTTCAACTACGTTTAGAGATGTTCCCTCTTTGTGACCGGGCATGGCGGCGGTTATAATTGAAGTCTCACTTATATGTCCCGGATTGACGACAAAATATTGCAGGGTATTGTAAAACCCGCGCGTTACACCGGCGGGGAATGGAATTCCACGCCTAAAAACTGGGAGGCAGCCGGTGTGCGTGTGGCCCTGGCATTCCCTGATACCTACGAGGTGGGCATGTCCAATATGGCGATACCCATTCTCTACGAGATCATCAACAACATACCCGGCGCCCTTGCAGAGCGTGTTTACGCGCCGTGGGTCGATATGGAGCAGGCGCTCCGCCGGCATAATCTGCCACTATCTAGTCTCGAGACCGGGCGGCCTCTGCGGGACTTCGATATCGTCGGCTTCTCATTGGGTTATGAGCTTTGTTACACCACAGTTCTCAATATGCTCGACCTGGCAGGACTGCCTGTTTTCAGTAAACAGCGCGACGGTTCACACCCACTGATCCTGGCCGGCGGCTCCTGTGCCATGAACCCGGAACCGCTTTCCGACTTTATCGATGTGTTCTTCGCCGGCGAAGCTGAAAACGCGCTGGAAGGGCTGTTATCCGTGGTGCAGATGCATAAGGGTAACAGGGACATATTGCTGCGCCACCTGGCGAAGCTGCCCGGTATATACATTCCCCGTTTTTACTCTCCGTCTTACCGGGCTGATGGGACGCTGGCTTCTATGCGTCCTGTGGATAATGAGGCTCCCCCGGGCATCTCTAAAGTTATAGCCGCTAATCTCATGCCGGTCACCCGGCCCGTGGTACCTTATATAGAGGTTATACACGACCGGGCCGCTGTGGAGATTCAGCGCGGCTGCAGCCGCGGCTGCCGTTTCTGCCAGGCCGGAGTACTCTATCGCCCGGTAAGGGAAGTGCCAGAGAACAGGGTACTCGAGTCCGTCGCCTGTTTGCTTGATAACACCGGCTATAACACACTGTCGCTTATATCTCTTAGCTCCGGCGATTACAGCCACATCAGCCACCTTGTTCAGGCCCTTTCAGACAAATATACCCGGACTGGAATAACCATCTCGCTGCCCAGCCTGAGGATGGATAAATCTTCTATCAATCTTATCGATTCCCTCCCTGCAGGCCGTAAAACTACGCTGACCTTTGCCCCCGAGGCAGGCAGCGAGCGCATGCGCCGGGTCATCAATAAGTGGATTCCGCGAGAGGCCATGCTGGAAACATTTGCTGCCGCCTTTGAAAAAGACTGGATGAACCTCAAGCTTTATTTTATGACCGGTCTGCCCTCAGAGACTTCCGATGATGTGAAGGACATCGCCATCCTGGTAGACTCTATAAGCCGGCTGGGCAAGAGCATACGCGGGCGCCCGCCGCGGGTCAGGGTATCGGTGTCGTCTTTCGTTCCCAAACCCCATACCCCCTGCCAATGGGTGGCCCAGGACTCCGGAGAGCAGCTCGAGGCCAAGCAAACTCTGTTACAAAACCTGCTGCGCCGCAGCGGTGTGCAGCTTTCCTGGCATGATGCTAAGACCAGCCTGCTCGAGGCTGTGCTGGCGCGCGGGGACCGCCGCATCGGCGCTGTCATCTACACCGCCTGGAAAAAGGGATGCCGGCTGGCCACCTGGAACGAACTATTCGATTATTCCAGATGGCAACAGGCTTTCGACGAGTGCGGCATAGATCCGTCCTTCTACGCCCACCGGGAGCGGGACCCCGATGAGTTACTGCCCTGGCAGCACATAAGCCCCGGTGTGAGCGCCGGCTTCCTCAAGTCTGAGCGGGGAAGAATGATTTCAGAGGAACTGACCGGTGATTGCCGGGTTGAGAAATGCAACCTGTGCGGACTCCAGGGCTTTCACCCGTATTGCCGCACAAAAGCTAGGGAAGCCCTTTGAGTCCGACTGCGCATGATCCGACCGTACTCAGTAAATTTGACTTTAAGGTTCAAACAGGATAACCTTTATGTTTTGTTACTAACTCTGGAGAAAGACGATGAAAAGACTCGAGCTTGAAGTATTAAAAAGAGAAGTCAAAGGTAAGAAGGTGCGCTTTTTGCGCAGAGGCGGCCTGGTACCATGCAATATATATGGCCACGGCATTGAATCGCAGCCCGTCCAGGTCGAAGCCCGCAAGCTCGGCCAGATCATTGCAAGGGCGGGAGGTACAGACCTGATCTCACTTAAGATGAGTGGTACCGAAACACCGGGTATGGTGCTGATCCGCGATGTGCAGCGCAATCCCATGACCGGCGATCCCATCCATGTGGATTTCTACCAGGTTAATATGTCTGAGAAACTCAAGGCTGATGTTCCACTGGTATTTACCGGCACAGCCCCTGCCCTGAAGCTCAAGAACGTCTCGCTAATGCATGCCATGACGGCGCTGCAGATCGAGGCCCTGCCGGATGACCTGCCGCATAGTATCGAGGTCGACATTTCCAGTCTGGCACTGCCCGAGCAGTCTATACATGTCAAGGACCTCAAGGTCAGCAGCAAAATCACCATCCTGGCTGATCCCGACCAGATGCTGATCAAGGTTACCGAGGTACGCAAGGTCGTTGAGGAAGTCCCGGCAGTAGAAGCACCTGCAGAGGGCGAAGAGGCAGCAGCAGAAGCAGCAGAGGGCGAAGAGGCTGCCGTGGAAGAGAAGCCCGAGAAGAAATAATCCCGCTTTTAAAAGCCCCCTCCCTTACATGGAGGGGGCTTTTCTTTTTTCTATTTATGCTTCCGCACGAAATCACCGAGTTCACGCAGGTAGAGTTCCATTCCTTCAGCAAAAATCGTATTGTGATCCGCCTCAGGTATGATCACCATCTTCTTATCGGCAGAGGCGACATTGCGGAAAATTTTCTCTCCTTCCTCCAGCGGCACTATTGAATCGTACTGGCCATGGATCACGAGGACAGGCATAGTTATCTTCATGACCCGGTCAAATCCGGGTGAAACAGGAGCTGCAAGGCCGGGCTGATGCAGTATTCGTCCCATCCGGCCTAACAGGTCCGATACGTCACAAAATCCACTCTCTATCACCATCCCCTTGAATTCAGAAGGATACGCAGCGGCCAGCTCGATGGCAGGCGCGCTGCCCAGGGAACGCCCCATGATAAAGCGGCTTCCCGTAAAAGTATTGTCCTTCAGGAACTGCTTAAACCACCTCTCAATGGCATGGGCGTCCCTCATCATACCGGTCACAGAAGGCCTGCCCCCGCTGCCGCCATAGCCCCTGTAATCAGCAACGAAAAGATTCAGGCCGATACCGTTGAAGGCGACACCTATATCTTCATATTCGCTGGCCAGTTCGCCGTTGCCGTGAAAAAAAAGCAGGTTGGCATTTTCAGCCTCCCCGAAATAGAACCTGCAGTATATATCGACACCTTCACCCACGGAGACCATATATCCTGATGCCCGGCCGGTGTCAATAGGCCTGTAATCGTCCTGCCTGGGATAAAAAATGAAATTAAGGATAGAAGGGTGGTCGTACGCTTTAAATTCCTGCCAGTTAATCGCCAAGTTGCTCTCCTGTTAATGATACGCTCTGACTATCCTGCCGCTGATCGTTTCGCCTACCTCGAGTAGACCATATGACTCATCTGCGCGGCCCGGGTTAAACAGCAGCACGCCATCGATTGAATCATTCGTACCAATGTGGCTGTGGCCGAATATAACCACGTCGGCGCCGGAGAAAAGTTGCATTACCCGGCTCTCCAGACCTGCCGGCCCACCGCTGCCATGTACGATGCCGATTTTCTTCCCCTCCAGCTCCAGCAACCGCTTTTCGGGAAAACTAACTCTCACTTCCGGAAGGTCCATATTACCGCATACGCCATGGACCGGCGCCAGTGTCCGCAATCCCCGGATAACATCCATGGTCACTACATCGCCCGCGTGTACTATCAAATCAACCTTCCCAAGGACACGGATTAGCTCCTGCGGCAATTGGGCAAAATACCTTGCATGTGTATCTGAGATAACGCCGATTTTCAGCATAACAATCCTCTGTTAGTATAATTCCGGCAGTAATATCGAGTAAAGGTCATCCCGGCCGGATAATAAACTCCCGTCCCCGTGAGGGTGGGAACGGGAGAAAAGAGGAGGTGATACCTGCGCTATTGCCAGGAGCAGACAATGAGCACTAAGAATGAGCAGATGATCGAGTATCCTATTAAGATTGCTGCTAACTGTATGTTGGCGCTCATTATTACGGCTCCTGTTTTTTCCTTTATGCAATATAAAACGGAACTGTTAATAAAAAGTTTAGCTGACCTCTGCCGGCCGGTTGGATTTGTGCGGCGTGTATAAACTATACTGTATTTAAATCACGATATTGTTTGCTTGTATGACGGGTGTGCCAAGGAGGTAATCATGTACTGTTATCATCATCCCGACCGCGAAGCGATAGGCGCCTGCGTCGCCTGCAATGAGGCCGTCTGCCCGGAATGCAAGGTGGAATACGAAGGCAAGGTATACTGCAATCCATGCATCCAGAAAATGGTTTCCGGGGGTAGTAACACAGCTTCACAACCGGCTACCACGTTACTCATGGGGAACACGTCTGGCATGGGCAGCCGGGCCACTGTACCGAGGGAGCTCGGCGACTGGAACTGGGGTGGCTTCCTGCTTACCTGGATCTGGGGCATCGGCAACAATGTATGGTGGTCTTTTCTCGCATTCATCCCTTATCTCGGATTTTTAGTCATGCCATGGGTACTGGCCTTCAAGGGCAACCAGTGGGCCTGGCAGAGCCGTCACTGGGATAGCGTAGAGCATTTCAAGCGCGTACAGCATACCTGGGCCATGTGGGGATTGGGCATAACCATAGCAGTGACCATTCTGCTGACCATAATACTTCTTCTCGGCTTCGGGCTCATCGTCTGGGGTCTGCAACAGTCCGGCGTCCAGCCGTTTTAGTAAAAGCAGCTATCGATTAAAAAACGGGAGGATACTAAAGATGAAGTGCGCTATACACACCGACCGTGAAGCAATAGGCGGCTGCTGCAATTGCGGCAGGTACGTCTGTCCTGAGTGCAAGGTAGCCATCGACGGGCAAATCTACTGTAACCAGTGCCTGGATGCTAAGCTAAAAGGAGGGGCCGGGCCAAGCCTCGCTCCTTCCGGTGCGTCCTATACCTCCGGCCTGGGCGCCTTCTCTCAAATACCACCTGAAATACGCGGCTGGAACTGGGGCGGCTTCCTGCTTACATGGATCTGGGGTATCGGTAACAATGTCTGGATCTCCTTTATAGCACTTTGCGGTTTACTGCCATATTTCGGCTGGATAATCAGCCTGACGATGGCCATAATCCTGGGCGTGCGCGGCAACGAGTGGGCCTGGCAGAACAAGCGCTGGGATAGCATTGAGCACTTCAAAAAGACACAGCGAACGTGGATGTGGTGGGGCATCGGCGTTATTCTCCTGCAGATAGCTCTTATAGCAGCAGTGACTGTACTCATCATATCGCTGATCATGATCGCCGCCACTACAGGCCTTGACGGCAATCTCGACTGGCAGAAAATTTTCCCGTTTATGTAATAGCGGCTATTATATTCGGATATAAATGATGAACGACTTGTTGATTTACGGACTGGTCTTTTTCGGTGGACTTGCCATCGGTGTGGCTGTCACCATAATTATTACGCGTGTTTATAAACCATACTATAAACAGGATATGATGACTATCAGCGGCGAGGTACAGAAGAACCTGGCCGCATTCACCGACGTTGCCACACAGACTGCTGTAGACCACCTGGTCAAGATGTCCGGACAACTGGTGACAGCGCAATCACAGCTTAGCGAGCAAAATCTCGAGGGCAAAAAAGCCCTTATTGATCAGTCCATCAAGGAGGTGCGCGACAACCTGAAGAGCGTGGAAACACTGATGAGCGGGCTGGAAAAGGACCGCGCCCAGGCCTATGGCGAGCTCCTCTCCCAGCTTAAGACCGCCTCGGAGCAGACGATCAAACTGTCGGAGACCACCGGCAAACTACAGGCAGCCCTCGGCAACACAAAGGTCAGGGGGCAGTGGGGCGAACGCATGGCCGACGACATCCTGGCTAGTATCGGTTTCGTAGAAGACATCAACTACCGCAAGCAGCAGGTGGACGCGGCCGGCAGCTCCAGACCCGATTATACTTTCCTGCTGCCCAACCGGCTGGTGCTTAATATGGATGTCAAGTTCCCCCTGGATAACTATCTAAAATATATTGATACCGACTCGGAAGCCGACCGGGAGGGTTTCAAGGTCGCTTTCCTCAAGGACGCCCGCCAGCGCATAAAGGAAGTCACCACCCGCGATTATATCAATCCCGAGCAGAATACTGTTGATTACGTGCTGGTACTGATACCCAACGAGCAGGTCTACCGGTTCATCAACGAGAACGACCCGGCCGTACTCGACTACGCCCTCCAATCGAAGGTGGTGCTATGCTCTCCGGTGACGCTGTATGCAGTGCTGGCATTGATAAACCAGGCCGTCAAGAACTTCAAGATGGAGAAGGGCCTGGCCGAGATCATCACCCAGATCAAGCTGTTCACCGCTCAGTGGCAGAAATTTGTGGAAAGCATGGATAAAATGGGCAGGAAGTTGCAGGATGCTCAAAAGGAATTTGACGCTCTCACCGGTACGCGAAAAAATATGCTGGAACGGCCCATGCTCAAAATAGATCAGATCAGGCATGATAGCGACATTAAAGAACTTGATGTCATTGAAGCCGAGCCTTCACCATCTGAGCCTCCGCTGCTGGAGTAGGCTGCATAAACGCTCTACAGCCCCTGGCTCAACTCTTTAAGCGCCTGATCCGCCTTCTGTATGACGGCCGGGTCGGTGGCCATACTTTTAGCCTTGCGGAAATCCTCAGCCGCCTTCAGCGACTGCCCTGTCTGGGCGTATGCACTGCCACGGCTGCAATAAACCCTGGGATCCCGTGGGTCAAGCGTGATCGACCGGCTAAAATCCTCAATTGCCTGGTAGTGTTGCCCTTTCATCATGTAAGCGCAGCCACGGTTATGAAATGCCCCCGGGTCTGAATCGTCAATAGCAATAGAGCTTGAAAAGTCGTTGATGGCGCTCTCGAATTCGGTCTTATAGTAATATACGCTGCCCCTGTTATAGAAAGCGGCGGCAAGGTAGGGGTCGAGTTCAATTGCGCGGTTGAGGTCCGCCAGTGCCAGGTCGAGGTCACCCTTCTTGTAGAAAGCGCCTCCCCGCAGCAGGTACACAATTGCCGTAGTCGGGTCGAACTGGATGGCCTTGGTCAGCTCGTCGATTGCAAGGGAGTAATGGCCTTCCTTGAGCAGTGCGAAACTCCTCTCCTGGTGGGCTTCCGCCTTTGCCTTGTGTTCAGCAGGGACTTGGAGTGGTGGGGCCGGGGAAGGAGCAGGCGGTGCCGGGACGGGGTACGATTCAGGACTGGGGGCCTGGTATTCCGCCAGCATTGGCGGCTTCGTCGGATCCCCGGAAGGGGGCGCGCCGGGCTGCCCGATATTAACCGGCTGTTCAATATTTACCGGCGGTGCAGCAGTTACAGCTGGCGGTGATAAATATTGCGGCGCCGGCACAGCCCAGTCGACCTCCGTGCCACAGTTTCCGCAGTAAATGGTACCCGGTTCAAGCGCAGAGCCGCACTGGACACATGAATAAAGAAATATCAGGTCGCAGAAACCGCAGAAACGCTGACCCAGGAAGGCCACGTTATTACATCGCGGACAGAGGAAACTCTGCTGCATATACGAGAAAACTACCGTTTTTCCGATTATACCCCACAGCAGGGGAAAAAGTATATACCGGTCCAACAGGGCAGTTGATAATATACAGGTGGGGTCGTATAATTCGTTGCGTTCGCCGGATGCAGATGGAAGCTATGAATATCCCCGTAGATTCGCTCATTGATCTGGCTAAAAAGACCGGGGCCATCAAATTCGGCGAGTTTACTCTGGCATCGGGCGCCAAGAGCACTCGCTATTTTGAAGGTAAGCTTCTAACTCTCCACCCTGAAGGAGCTAACCTCGTCGGCGAAGCCATCTGCAATATACTGGAGGGTTGCGGGGTACAGGCCGTTGGCGGGCTTATACTTGGAGCCATCCCCATTGCCACTGCTGTTGCAGTTATAAGCCACCAGAGGGGTACACCCATACCCGCCTTCCTGGTGCGCGATGAGCCCAAGGAGCACGGCACCAAAAAGCAGATCGAGGGACACCTGGAGCCGGGCACGCGGGTGGCCATAGTGGATGACGTCGTTACACGCGGCGGGTCAGTTTTTAAGGCCATAGAAGCGGTTGAAAACATCGGTTGTAAAGTAGTAAAGGTAGTGGCCATAGTTGACCGCCATGAAGGTGGTAGCGATAAGCTCATAGCCGACGGCTATGACTTCGTCCCCCTGATCCACTTCAATACGGACGGCACTGTGCAGGCAAATAACCTGGTCTAGTCAGACAGTATATAATTATTTTCTGGAGGGGGAATTTAGAGATGTTGCCGATCAAGAATATACTTTGCCCAACCGATTTCAGCGATCCTTCTTACGAGGCACTAAAAGCTGCAGACGAACTGGCAGCACATTTCGGCGCTTCACTTCATATTATCAACGTTGTACCCCTGGTACCCATCGTGGAAGCACCCATAGGTGTTGAGTCAGCCAGTTTTAATGTCGCCTCCTACCAGCAGGAACTTGAAGGACAGGCGCAGAAATCGCTCAAGAACATGGCTGAGCAGAAGATTAGCCGGGGCGTGACTGCGGTAACCGAGGTGCTGATAGGCAATGCCGCAGGCGAGGTCATGCGCTATGCCGGCGAAAAGGGAATCGACATGATTGTTATCGCCACCCACGGACTATCCGGGTGGCGCAGGTTTATCTCCGGGTCCACCACGGAGCAGATCGTCCGCCAAGCCTCATGCCCTGTTCTTACCATACGCAGGCCGGCGGCTAAGTAGCATAACGCGATTGTACGGCTGGGTCTCAGGTTTTATCGGCTGCTATTCATCTCCGCCCCAGTTCATGGTGAACCTGCACATAGCGGATTATATCGGCACGGTTTAGTATTCCCACCAGCCGCTCCTCCACCACCACTGGCAGTTGGTTTAATCCGTTCTCGGCCATGAGACGGACTGCAGTTTTCATATCATCACCTGGAGTTACCGTCTTGAGCGGTTGGGGTGTCATAACACTGGAGACCTGAGTCGTTCGCCATACCCCGGGCGTCAGCTTCTTTATATCCGCAAGTGTAACGATCCCCAGTAATTTCCCGTCTTCTACTACAGCCGCCGACCCGATGCCTTTCTTAACGTAAATATCGTTGACCAGCGCCTCGACGTTTGAGGTGCCTTCGATCGTCTCCGGGCGCTCATTCATGATGCTGGCCACCCTCACGTTCAGCCAGATCGCACGTAGTTCCACCTCCTGCTTGGCGGCCTCGGCCGCGCTGTTGAGGAACCAGCCGATAAAGACCAGCCATACGCCTCCCATTATGTTGTCGGTGAGAGCCAAGAAAACCCCCCCGGCGATCATCATCCAACCGAATACCTGGCCTATGGCTGAAGCAATATTAGTGGCCTTCTGCAGGTTATTGGTTGCGCCCCACAGGATGGCCCGCAGGACACGGCCGCCATCCAGAGGAAAGCCGGGCAAAATGTTGAAAGCGGCCAGCAGGACATTGATCTCTATCATGTAGACTATCGTGGCTTTGGCCGGCCCCGCAGCCGCCAGACCGGTTAGATCCAAAGCCCAAAACAGGCCGGCCAGTGCAATGCTGGTGAGGGGCCCCACTATGGCGATGGAGAACTCCACTCCCGGCTTCTCGGGCTCGGATTCCAGGTTGCTCAGCCCGCCAAGCAAGAAAAGAGTGATGCTCTTTACGGGCACGCCGCGTGACCTGGCCACCAGGGAATGCGCCAGCTCATGTACAAGGACCGAAACAAAAAGCAGCAGGGCCGCTGCCACGGCTGTTGCCCAGTAAATCAGGCCATCCCAGCCCGGGTACTCGGCCGGGAAATAACCCACAGCCAGGGACCAGGAGATCAGGATGAAGATGATGATCCACGTGTAATGGATACCGATATCGATGCCGGCGATGCGGGCTATGCGCAGCGAACCTTTCATCATGGGTTTGTAAGTTCACGTAGCTATCTGTTTTATAAAGCTCTCGATAGCGCGGTTAACCTCCACCGGCTTTTCCAGGAAGGCCAGATGTGTGCCGCCCTCGATAATGCTCACCCGGCAATCGGGCATCTTGCTGGCAAGGTATTGAGAGTACTTCGGCGGCGTCATATTGTCCTGGTCGCCCACGATGCAGAGTACCGGCAATTTGATCTCGCCGACCCTGTCCATGACATCAAATTTATCGCAGCAGCGGAAATCGTTGAGCTGAGCCGCAGGCCCCACTTCTATTAGCTTCGGCAGGATCGCTCCGAGGGTCTTTTCATCTACCGTGCCGTACAGCGGTTCGATAAGTTCTGTAATCCAGCCTCGGGCATCGCCCAGTTTGCTCTCAACTGCCTCTAAAATCAGAGGCAGCACCCTCAGGCGGGCGCCGGAACCAATCATAATAATTCCTTTCAAATCCCGTGGGTGCTTGATGGCATGCATCAGTGCAATACCCCCACCCAGGGAGTGACCCGCCAGTACAACATCCGTATATTCCTTTTCCTGGAAATAGCCATGCAGCCAATCCGAATACGCCTCTATACTGGTGCAAATTTCGCCACCGGGATGGCCGGGCAGGTCAGGTGTATCGGCGTCGGAAAAGTGCTGTTTTTGCAGCATCCAAACGTCCCCACAGGCGCCTGATCCGTGTATGAAGACCAGTTTCATATAGATTCTCCTAAATTCTGAGAGCCTCGGCCATTAAGGCCTTTCAATGACGAGCCAAGATTTACGAGGCAAACGGCAGTTCCTGCTGGCCCGCAACCATAGGTTTGGGAGGTGTAACGGTCATCGCGCGGGTTTCTTTGGCGGCCTGCTCCTCGAGGTTCTCTTTCTCCACCAGCGCGATGGAGACGACGCGGTCGCCTTCATCCAGCCTGGAGAGCATTACTCCCTGTGTTATGCGCCCCTTGACGGGCACACCCTCGCGCCTTTTCTTCCTTCCCCCTTCTACCAGTACCTTGGTCTCTTTCTCGACATCTACGTTTATTCTGAGCTGCACACCATTGGCAGTGGTGATGAATAGCTCGTAGCCGGGCGGGACGAACTTGGCGGCAATGACTTTACCGGTCTTGGCATTGACTTTGTGGGCCAGCACACCCTTGCCACCGCGGCCATGCAGGGGGAATTTATCCACTTTAGTCTTCTTGCCGTAGCCGTTCTCCGTGACGGTAATGAGGTCAGCAGCCGGCTGCACGGTGCCCATACTGACCACGATATCGCCCTTGTTAAGTTTAATGCCCCGCACTCCGCCACTCGTGCGTGAGGCATTACGCAGGGGCGCCACGGCAAATTTAACGGCCTGCCCGTTGCGGCTGACCAGCATCAGCTTGTCCGATTCGGCCACGACATCCACTCCGATCAGTTCTTCGTCGTTCTTCAGCTTCATGGCGATAAGGCCACTGCGGCGAACGTCTGTAAAATTGCTCAGCCCGGTCTTTTTAACTATGCCCTTTGATGTAGCAAGGAGCATAAAGAGAGCGGGGTCTGTCTTTTCCGGCACGAACATAGCCGTGACCTTCTCCCTTGCCTCTATAGGGATCAAATTGATGATATTTATGCCCTTGGTAGTACGCGCGATGTCCTGCGGTATCTCGTGGCATTTCATCTTGAAAACCCTGCCCCTGTTGGTGAAGAACAACAGGTTGTCATGCGTGTCGGCAGACATGGAACTCATCACGTCGTCGCTATCGCGCGTTACCATGCCCTTGACACCCCGCCCGCCGCGTAATTGCTTGCGGAACACGTCGGCGGGAATGCGCTTGATATATCCCTGCTCGCTCAGCGTCACGATCACATCCATGTGCGGTATGAGGTCCTCCACCTGGAACTGTCCTGCCTCATCATGTGTTATAACCGTGCGGCGGTTGTCCCCGTGCTTTGTCTTGAGGTCCACTACGTCCTGCTGGATGAGCTTGAGTATCTTCTCCGGGTTAGCCAACAGGTCCTCCAGGTAATGAATGGTCTTGAGGACGTCTTTGTATTCGTCCAGTATCTTCTTGCGCTCCAGATTGGCCAGCCGTCGCAGCTGCATTTCAAGGATGGCCTGGGCCTGCAATTGACTGAGCGAAAACTCCGTCATAAGGTTCGTGCGCGCCGTGTCCGCCGTCTCTGACTCTCTAATAGTCTTGATCACGGCATCCAGATGGTCGAGGGCGATCTTGAAACCCTCCAATATATGTGCCCTTTCCTTGGCCTTCTGCAGGTCATATTTAGTCCTGCGGGTAATAACCTCGGTGCGGAAGGCTACGTAGCACTGCAGCGCTTCTTTGAGGTTTATTACACGCGGCTGGCCTTCCACCAGCGCGATCATATTGATGAAGAAAGCGGTCTGCATGGATGTGAACTTAAAGAGGTTGTTCTGCACCTTGGCCGGGTGTGCGTCCTTTCGAAGTCCGATAACAAGGCGCATGCCCTGGCGATCTGACTCGTCGCGCACATCGCTGATCCCTTCGATTTTCTTATCCCTGGCCAGCTCGGCTATCTTCTTGACTAGCTCGGCTTTATTGGTCTGGTAAGGCAGCTCGGTTACAACCAGCTGCATCTTGCCCGCCTTGGTCGATTCCTCCACAACTCTGGCCCTCAGTACTACCTTGCCCTGCCCGGCAGCATAGGCATTTTTTATCCCCTCCACGCCGCAGATGATGCCGGCGGTGGGAAAATCCGGCCCCTTCACGAACTGCATCAGATCGTCAACCGAGGCATCCGGGTTCCCGATTAAATATTCTATGGCATCGCAGATCTCCGTAAGATTATGCGGCGGAATGTTGGTAGCCATACCTACTGCTATACCGGAGGATCCGTTAACCAGCAGGTTGGGCAGCCGTGCCGGCAACACCGACGGCTCTTTGAGGCTGTCGTCGAAATTTGGTATGAAGTCGACCGTATCCTTGTCGATGTCCAGCAGCAGTTCGTCGGCAATCCTGGCCAGGCGTGCCTCGGTGTAACGCATGGCCGCCGGCGGGTCGTCGTCGACGCTGCCAAAGTTACCCTGGCCGTCCACCAGGCGGTAGCGCATGGAAAAATCCTGGGCCATTCTCACCATAGCATCATAAACGGAAGAGTCACCGTGCGGATGATATTTGCCCAGCACCTCACCCACGATGCGTGCGCTCTTTTTGTACGGTGAGTTATAGCGCATATTAAGGTCATGCATGGCGAATAGAATGCGGCGGTGCACGGGCTTGAGGCCATCACGCACATCAGGCAAAGCTCGGGAGACTATTACGCTCATGGCATAATCCAGGTACGAGCGCTTCATCTCGTCTTCTATGCCGATCGGCTTTATAGAGAATCCTAATTCCATTTTTACTCCTCGTCCCCAAAGCTGTTATCCAGCCGTTGCAGGTCTTCAGTAGCCGTATATCCTTCGTAAATCGAGAACCCCTCGGGGACGGCCTCGGTATCTTCTGACTCATTATAGTCGGGCTCTTCCAGTCCATCTTCCTCGCCGGCACTGTGCCTCAGCAGGTTATCCTTTACATGCGCCGGATAGGTCTCGGTCACCCGGATGGGGAACGATAGTCTGCCGGCCTGGCTGGGATGCTGGAAAGTCTCGCGTATTATGACCTTGACCCTGTTGTGATCATGGTCAAGGCTGACAATGGCAGCTATGTACTTGTTCCCGCCGTTAAGCAGCTTTGCTAGGCGGAGCCCGTGCTCCGGTTCGATCACTCCCAGGTATTCACCCCGGTCATTCTTTACCACGCTATCCTGATTCCTGGTGTCCAGAAAGACCTTCTCCCCCGGCGTCAGCTTGAGCAGCACGGTTTGAGGAGCAGGTTCGAGCAGGCTGACAATGCCGTATTTACCTACATCGGCGATGAAATCACTGGGTTTGGCCTTCTCCCTCTTCACGCTTGCGATCTTGGCTCCTTTGAGCAACGCCAGCCTGTCGAGGTTTTTCCTGGCTATTATATTACTGGGAGAGAGTTCCAGTGATTTGCTGTAGGCATCTTTCGCCTTTTTATAATCGCCCAGCTCCATATACGCACGGCCCAGGCGGTTGTAGGCGTCGACATCGGTGGGGAAAACTTCGATAATTCCCTGGTTTGCCGCAACAGCCTCCTGCCAGCGGCTCTCAGTGGCCATCTTTATGGCCTCCTGGATGCGTCCCCGCCATATCCTGGCTTTCTCATCTTCATGTTCAGGCATTCTTGATAACCTCTGCTTTAAACGTACCTGTTGACCTGTCCTTAGCAATCATTTTATTTAATACCAAATTTTCATCAAAGGCAAATCTGTCATTTTATTGTCGCGGCACCTATCCAGATCTGTGTGATATTAGTCGTTTTATTCCTCCGATCTTATGCCTATACTGACTTAAGGGTCGGGGATTTGACACGGCTTTTCAAGCGGTGCTAAATTACCACGTAACTTAAATTAAGTCAATAAGAAGGTGCATTGATGAAAGAACAGGTACAGGAAGTATTAAATATTATCCGCCCCAGCCTCCAGGCGGACGGCGGCGACGTTGAATTGGTGGATGTAAAGGATGGCGTGGTCAGTGTCAGGCTCAAGGGTGCTTGCTCGGGTTGCCCTATGTCGACCATGACGCTGAAAAAGGGTATAGAACGCTTTCTTAAGGAAAAGATCCCCGCAGTCAAAGAAGTGGTTGGCGTATAGAAGTCCGGCTTAACCTTTGTCCAGTTCGAAGGCTTTATGCAAGGCTTTCACTGCCTCTTTGACTTTATCCTCCGCTATAATACAGGTGATGCGTATCTCCGATGTTGTGATCAACTGGATGTTGATATCCTGCCCGAACAGGGTCTGGAACATTTTGGCTGCATAGCCGGGGGTATTCTGCATACCCGTACCGATTATCGATACTTTACCAAGTTTTGAATCGCTCAGGCATTCCCTGGCGCCAATCTCCCTGGCAACGGGACCTATTATCTCCATGGCCCTGGAAACATCTTTCTTTATAAGGGTAAAGGTAAGGTCAGTGATATTATTGGCGCTGGCATTCTGAACTATAGTATCCACGCTAATACCGGCCCTTGCCAGCGGTGTAAAAATCGCTGCTGCTATGCCCGGCCGGTCCGGTACACCGGTTACGGTGATCTTAGCAACGTCCATGTCGTGGGCAATGCCCCTTACCTTATTTCTCTGCTCCATGTTTTTCCCTCCATGAATAATCGTGCCGGGCTTCTCAACCATGCTTGAGGCTACCAGTATGGGCATATTGAACACCTGGCCAAGCTCTACTGAGCGATGGTGCATGACCCTGGCGCCCGACGTAGCCATCTCCAGCATCTCCTCGTAGCCTATCTCATCCAGCTTGCGCGCCTCCGGCACCAGTCGGGGGTCTGCTGTATAGACTCCTTCCACATCGGTATATATCTCGCATACCCTGGCCTTGAGGCTGGCAGCCAGTGCCACCGCTGTTGTGTCTGAACCTCCCCTTCCCAACGTGGCGATGTCGTTGTCGGGTGTTATCCCCTGGAAGCCGGCAACGATCACAATATTTCCCTTGTCCAGTTCCTTTTCTACCCGCCTGGGTTCAATACCTGTGATCCTGGCCCGGCTGAATGCAGCATCGGTAGAAATGCCGGCCTGGGGCCCGCTGAGGGCCACCGCGCTGAATCCTATGGCATGTAGCGCCATTGCCAGCAGGGTGCTGGAGACTATTTCCCCAGTGGATAACAGCAGGTCCATCTCGCGGGGCTCGGGGTTTGGATTGATCTTGCTGGCCAACTCAATCAGGTCATCTGTCGTATCGCCCATGGCGGATACAACCACCACTACCTTGTTGCCCTTGTTGAATGACGTTGCGACTCTGCGGGCCACATTGCGGATCTTGTCGGCATCGGCTACCGAGCTGCCCCCGTATTTCTGTACTACTATTGCCATATCTGTCGCCGCCTGCTTTTTTTATTTGTCCCCCAAAAAAATATCCATCAGCTTATATCCCGGTTCGACCAAAATACCCGTACGGCCGGCCTCCGCTTCCGTGAACCGGGCCGCCCCGTTTGGTTTTGCACCGCCACCCCAGATAATGAAAGGCACCGGTTCGTCGCAATGGGTCTTGAGCTTGATCGGTGTAGGGTGGTCCGGCATAACGAGCACTTTGAGTCCGCCGTCCTTCCTGTTCAGCAGTCTGCCTATGACTTCCCTGTCGATGAGCTCTATGGCTTTTATCTTGTCGTCCGCCGATCCCCTGTGACCCATCTCGTCCGGAGCCTCAATGTGCATGACAGCCAGGTCACCGCTTTTAAGCGACTCCAGCGCCCCGTGAGCCTGCGCGGCAAAATCATTATCCAGGTTATCCGTGACACCCTTGATATGCAGCACTTCTATTCCGGACATCATTGCCAGACCTCGCAGCAGGTCAACACCTGACGTGAGCGCTGCTTTAAGACCGTGCAACTCCCGAAAAGTGGGCATCTCCGGCACACGGCCACTGGGCCAGAAAAGCCAGATCGAAGTGACCGGAAGCTTCCCCGCTCTCTTACGTTCGATATTGACGGGATGACTGGCCAGGATATTCTCAGACTTATTCATTAATTCGCATAAAAGTGCGCTGCCAGCGCCGTGCGGCAGGTGCTCCTCCACCGGGCGATCGGTTATGTCATGGGGCGGGGTACAGATAGCCCCCAGGGTATCCTCGTGTCCACTCACCTTGCAGATGTGCCTGTAACTGATACCGGTGTAAAAGCTTACCTCGTTTGAGCCCATTCTCTCATTGAGAGTATCGATGATGGCGGCAGCCTCCCCGGTAGTGATGTGCCCGGCGCTATGGCTGACCATCCTGCCTTCCAATACCGTCACCAGGTTGCAGCGGAATGTGACCTCCCCCGGCCCGATGGGCACACCCACGCTGCGGGCCTCGATGGCGCTCCTGCCCCTGTAATAGACCGTGGGATCGTAACCCAGCACTGACATGCACGCCGGTGCGCTGCCCGGCTCCATACCCGGCGGAATGGTCAGGGCCATACCGGCATATCCCTGAGAGGCCATGCGGTCGAGATTAGGGGTTAAGGCCAACTCAAGGCATGTCCTGTTACCTCTCTCCGCAAGCGGCCATCCAGAGGCACCATCCGCTATCACAACGCAAAATTTCATAGCTAATAAGTTTACAATTGTTGCCTCAAAAGTTAAAGCCGACTATAATAATTAACCCGTGCGGGGAGTAGCGCAGTTGGTTAGCGCGCAGCGTTCGGGACGCTGAGGTCGGAGGTTCGAGTCCTCTCTCCCCGACCAATCCCGCTCTCTACCCCACTACCCTCTTGGCCTCGTCCCAAATTTCATCCATCTCGGCCAGCTTCATACCTCTCAAGTCCAAACCCCTCTCCCGGCAAATCCCCTCGATATATTGAAAACGCCTGGTGAAACGGGCGTTGGCCTGGCGCAGGGCTGACTCCAGATCGACATCCATTCGGCGGGCCACGCTGGACAGCACCAGCAGCACATCTCCGAACTCGTGGTTCCTCTCCTCCGGGGTAGCCGCTTTCTTCAGCTCCTCTATCTCCTCAACCAGCTTGTCTATGATGTCATCGGCTTTCTCCCAGTCAAAGCCGATGGCCGCCACTCTGGATCCCACTGTCTGGCTGTAAGCCAGCGCCGGCAGGCTCCCCGGTATACCCGTCAGCAGCGACTGGCTTCCATCCTTTTCCCGATCTTTAATCTCCTGCCAGTTGATAGAAGCTTCTTCAGCGTCGGCGATCTCCTGGCCTCCAAACACGTGCGGGTGTCTCTGGATCATCTTTGTATTGATGCTGCGCAACACGTCCTCGAGCGAGAACTCCCCTGATTCCCCGGCGATCTGGGAATGAAGCATTATCTGCAGCCAGAGGTCACCCAGTTCCTCATTGAGGGCCGGCATGTCGTTGCGATCGATCGCCTCCAGCACCTCATAGCTTTCTTCAACCAGGTATTTCTTGAGTGAGTCGTGCGTCTGACGGCGGTCCCAGGGACATCCTTCCTCTCCACGCAGACGCTCCACTATTGTCCTGAAGGTCTCGAATTTGTCGAGCTCTGCTTCGTTGAACCCGGATATTTCTTTGGCCATACTCCGGCTTAATTCCGCCTGCCGCCGAATACCAGTAGCACAAAGTAGAGCAGCTGGGCTACGGCCTGCAGCATAGCCGCCACATAAGTAAGGGCCGCAGCGGAGAGGACCGCGCTTGCCCCGTCATATTCCTGCCCCACCAGCAGTCCGGTTTCCTTGATCATTTGCCGGGCCCGGGTGCTGGCGTTGAATTCAACGGGGAGCGTTATAAGAGTGAACAGTACGGCGGCTGTAAAAAGCAATATACCTGCTATCGCCACCATCTCGCCGAAAGCCTGGGACAGTCCCATAAGCAAGAGGCCGCCGAAAACCAGGATCCATCCAAGGGTGCTGCCTATATTGGCGGCTGGTACCAGGGCTGACCTTATGCCCATCATGGCGTACTTAGTTTTATGCTGCATGGCGTGGCCGACTTCGTGAAGTGCTATGCCCACAGCAGCGACAGACGGGGTTCCGGCAACTTCGGGAGACAGCCTGAGCACCCTTTTGGAGGGGTCATAGTGATCAGTCAGTTTGCCCTGAACCGTTTCGACCGGTATATCCGCCATGCCGTTGGCCCTCAATACCTGCGTAGCGGCCTGGGCTCCGGTCACACCCCTTTGATTATAGACTTTGGCATACTTGGAATAGGTGGATTTAACCTTGAACTGCGCATATATCATGAATATCAGGGCCGGCGCCATTAATATAAGGTAAAGCAACATCTCTGCGAACTCTCCATTGCCTTCATTTGCACTTTATAAGTTTATTTCGCGTTGGCTGTTAAGTCAAAGCACGCTGCCGACAAAATCTCGATGCCCTGCCGCGAAATCTCCTGCCGTCATCTCGCGCTTGCCCTCGGGTTGTACTTTAACAAGTCCGAGCAGGCCTTCCCCTGTCCTGACGGCCACCCGTGTTACCTCTCCCCTGGGCAACGCAATGACCCGGCCCAGGCTGCCTTTTTCCGTGTCCGCCAGTGGCACCGCTTCCACAATCTTGACCCTTGAGCCCATCCATTTAACATAACATCCCGGCCAGGGGTTAAAGGCCCGGACCTTGCGCCACAGTTGTAGCGCCGGCAATTTCCAGTCCAGCTCACCATCCTCCTTTTTTTCCATGCTGGTGTAGCTTGCCCCGCTTTCATCCTGTGCCAGAGGTTGTATCGTTCCGGACACCCAGGCTGGCAGGGTGGTTATTAAGATTTCAGCGCCCGTTTTTGCCAACCGTCCCGTCAATGACCCCGTAGTATCGTCATCCCCAATCGACACAGGTAGCTGTGCAATTACGGGTCCACTATCGACTTTCCTCTCGATTAACATAATGGTAACCCCGGTTTGTGCATCACCGTTGAGGATGGCGGCCGCCACCGGTGACGGACCCCTGTACCTGGGCAGGAGAGAAGGGTGGATATTGATACATTTGTGTTGCGGTATACTCAGAACCGCCTCCGGCAGGATCTGGCCATAGGCTGCCACTATGATTATGTCAGGTTTCAACCCGGCAAGCAGCTCTACTTCCCCGTTGTCCTTTAAAGACAGGGGCTGAACAACCCTTATCCCGGCACCTGCGGCAAACTGCTTGACGGGGCAAGCCCTGATCTGCTGCCCACGCCCGGTTTTCTTGTCCGGCTGGGTATACACTGCACTTATGTCATATCGGTTTAGCAAAAGCGCCTGCAAAGCCGGCAGGGCAAAAGTCGGTGATCCCATAAATACGACTTTCATATTTTTATTAAAATTCCAAAGTTTTTTCTCGTTATGTCAAAGTAACCATTGACAGTGCTGAAGACCCCTGTGGTAATCTATCTACGGTTTGGGAAGGGCACCGCGGAATAATCGGCAGACATATCGACCGAGCGGTTTCTACACTAACTAAACAAAAAGTCTGCATTTTTCGTTCCCAGAGGGGATATTTTTTCCTTTTTACGGCGTGCCCACATAAAAATATAGTACGGTTAAGAGGCAGATGCAAGCTGATAAAATATGGCAGGCGGCACTGGGTGAGCTGCAGATCCAGGTAAGCAAAGCAAATTACAATACTTGGCTTAAGGATTCAAGGGGAATAGACTACGCCGACGGCGTTTTCACGGTAGCTGTCCCCACGGCCTTTATAGCTGAATGGCTCAAAGGACGTTTGCATTCCGTGGTCTGCAGGATCCTTTCAGCCATCACGGGCAGGACCACCGAGGTAGCATTCCAGGTGCAGGCGGTCAGCCGTGATCCCGCTCCCACCAGGAACAGGCTAATGCCTGACGGCGGGGTTAGCATTAAGGAACGCCCCGCTACCGCCAGGGGATCCGGCTTTAACACGAAGTATACGTTTAATACATTCGTTGCTGGCGACTGTAACCTTTTACCCTATACTGCCTCATTAGAAATATCGGAGAATCCCGGTGAAGTGTTCAATCCTCTTTTTATTTACGGCGGTACCGGCACCGGCAAAACTCACCTCCTCCATGCAATCGGTCAATCGGTCAGGCCCCGAGAGCTTAATTCTCTATATATGAGTGCCGAACAGTTCACCAATGAGTTCATCACAGCTATACGCAACAGGAAGGCCGAGGAATTCCGCAGTAAGTTCAGCAGGGTGGATATCCTGCTGCTGGATGATATACAGTTCCTCAGCGGAAAAAATCAAACGCAGGAATGTATTTTTCACATTATTAACGACTTTTTAGCGGATAACCGGCAGGTTGTCATATCATGCGACCGGCCTCCCAAAGAGATCGAGTCACTTAACGTGCGCCTTCGCTCCCGCCTTGAAGGAGGATTGGTAGCTGATATCTACCCGCCCGACCATAAAACAAGGCTGGCTATCCTCGATCTCAAATGTTCACTTCTACAAACCAAGTTGGATGATTCCGTTTTAAATTTCCTGGCCACCAATTTTCACGGCAGTGTAAGAGTCCTGGAAGGTGCGCTTATTCGCCTTTCTTCATATTCTCGCATGAGCAACACAATCCTGGACGTCGATGCCGTTAAACAGCTTCTCAACGATATGATTGCAGCTTCGCGGCAGAGCGGCGGGCATTACACTGCAGCGGCCATTATCAACGCCGTGTCGGATTATTTCGCCATTCCACCGGATGACATAACGGGCAGGAAAAGGGATCTCAAGACGTCCCGGGCACGCCATATTGTCATGTACCTTTTACGCCAGCAGAACCACACCAATCTCGCTGAGATCGGCAGGGTCCTGGGCAACCGGGACCACTCAACAATCATCCATGGCTATGACAGAATTTCCATGAATATAGGTTCGGATTCACAGCTCAGCAAATCTATTGAGGATATACGCTTGATGTTGAAATCTCGCGGTTCGGCTTAGCCCTGTTCCTCAATTGTGGAAAAATATCCCCGTTTTGTTGATAACTGCCAGTCCGTTTTGAACAGTCATCCCTGATAACGGAGTGCTCTCGTTTCTACCTGATACTATCCTCCACATAATCAACCATCTTATAATGACTATGATGAGACTACTATATTACTCATAGATAGAATAGACTACAATATATTATATGTTTGTTGATAAAGTAGAAATACAGGTAAAGGCCGGCCATGGGGGTAGCGGCCTTGCAAGCTTCAGGAGGGAGAAGTTTCTGCCGTTTGGGGGACCTGACGGAGGCGACGGAGGCAGAGGAGGAGATATTTACCTGGCAGCCGATAGCGACATGGAGAGCCTCGCATCTTTTAAACATAAGCGCCTATTCAAAGCAGGGAATGGTGGTTCGGGTGGCAAGAACAGGATGCACGGAACAAACGCAGAGGACCTCATAATCAAGGTGCCGGTGGGGACTGCCGCTTATGTAAAGGAAAATAGGAACGAGCTCGTTATAGCCGATTTACAGAAAGACGGACAGAAGGTGCTTTTAGCCAGGGGTGGACGGGGTGGAAAAGGAAATGTTCACTATGCTACTTCCACTAGGAAAGCGCCAAGGATTTTCCAACCCGGTGAGGAAGGCCAACAGTATGACATACTCTTGAAAGTGAGGCTGATTGTTGACGTGTGTATAATCGGATTCACAAACAGCGGGAAATCGGCGCTGCTCTCTGCATTGAGCTCCGCCAGACCGGAAGTCGCCGATTATCAGTTTACGACGACGGTGCCGGTGCTGGGCGTGGTTGATGATGGGGTGCACAAGTTGACCTGGGCCGAGATGCCAGCCCTTATAAAAGGTCCTGGACATGGAAAAGGATTGGGCAACAGGTTCCTGCATCACGCCGGCCGGGCGCGTGTCATCGTTTATCTTCTTGATGTGAATTCGAATGACCTAAAAGCGGATTTTGAGGAACTGAGGAACGAGGTCACGGCCTTTGACGGCGGCCTGGACCAGAAATCAGCAATAATCGCGGTAAATAAATGTGACGATATCGATGATGCCAGCATTGGCAATCATGTCAGGGAAGTGCTGGCCGAGACGGGGATGCCTGTGATACTGATATCGGCGCTTGAGACGGCGGCTCTGAGCGAATTAATCTCCAGCGTGCACAGGCTCGCTCTGGAAGCGAAGGACAGGCCGTCAAACGAGCCGTCACCGGAGGTTGTTTTCAGGCCAAAACCGGTAGACAGGCGGGACAAACAGTGAGGGTAGGAATAATGGGCGGCACATTTGATCCGCCCCACATAGCGCACCTTATTATCGCCGAGGTGGCAAGGGTCAGGCTGGAGCTTGAGCGGGTCGTTTTTATCCCGGCCGGCGATCCCTGGATGAAATCCGCACATATGGTAACCGGTGCCGAGAAGAGGGTCGCGATGGTCAACCTCGCTATAGATTCAAATCCGGCCTTTAGCCTCTCACTTATTGAAGTGAATCGACCCGGCCCCTCTTATACAGTTGATACTATAGAGCAGCTATCGGGAGAGTTGGGCTATGATTCGGGCCTGTTCCTGCTACTCGGGTGGGACAGCGTGGCTGAGTTGCCTTCCTGGAAGGCGCCCTACCGCATTTCGAAGATGGCCAGGATCGCGGCATTTCCCCGGCCGGGCTTTGTTCAGCCCGACACCGCGGAGCTGGAAAAGGCCATGCCGGGTATTGATGAAAGGATCGTATATATTGAAGAACCGTATTTGAGCATAAGCTCTACCTGTATCAGGCAGCGGGCAAAAGAGGGGAAGTCGGTTCGCTATCTGGTGCCGGACAAGGTCGGGCAATATATTATTGAGAATAACCTGTATCAAGCCTGACGCCGACAGGTACTAAATATCGAGGTTCTTGACGCTACGGGCGTGGGCCTGAATGAAAGACTTACGGGGCGGCACTTCGCTGCCCATCAATATATGAAATATCTCGTCGGCTTTCATAGCGTCATCAACACGCACTTTAAGCAGTGTGCGCGTGGCCGGGTTCATGGTCGTATCCCAGAGCTGCTCGGGACTCATCTCACCCAGGCCCTTATAGCGCTGGACGTCCACCTTGCTGCTCTTCATAGAGGCCAGCTTGGCTTCTTTCTCGGCGTCTGAATACACCCAGTGTTGCTGCTTGCCCGCTGCCAGCCTGTAGAGGGGTGGCTGGGCGATAAAAAGGTGCCCTTTGTCGATTATGTCAAACATGTTGCGGTAAAAGAAGGTCAGAAGCAGTGTGCGAATGTGCGCCCCATCCACGTCGGCATCCGTCATGATAATGATCTGGTGATAGCGCAGCTTATTGTAATCGTAGCCGTCGCTGATACCCGTGCCCATTGCAGTAATCAGCGCCCTGATCTCCTCGTGGTCAAAGATCTTGTCTTTCGCGGCTTTTTCCACATTGAGTATTTTGCCGCGCAGTGGGAGGATGGCCTGGAAATTGCGGTCACGTCCCTGCTTGGCGGAGCCGCCGGCGGAATCGCCCTCTACAAGGTATAATTCGCAATCCTTAGGGTTATTGCTGGCACAATCGGCCAGCTTGCCCGGCAGCGTACCGAACTCGAGGCCGGTTTTCTTGAGGATGAGGTCGCGCGCCTTGCGCGCAGCTTCCCGGGCCTTGGCGGCCAGCAGGCACTTGTCTATTATCGATTTGCCCTCATCGGGGTGCTTCTCCAGGTACTCGTTAAGTCCATCGCTGGCTACCGATTCCACCTGTCCCTTCACTTCCGGGTTGCCCAGCTTGGCCTTGGTCTGCCCCTCAAACTGGGGCGATCCGACTTTCACACTAACCACTGCCGTCAGGCCGTCGCGGATGTCCTCGCCCGACAGGTTGGGGTCATTATCCTTGAGGAACTTGTTCTTTCGGGCATAGTCGTTGAGAACACGGGTCAGGGCTGCGCGGAACCCCGTCATGTGGGTGCCGCCTTCCTTGGTATTTACGCAGTTGGCAAAGGCGGTGACGTTCTCCGAGTATCCGTCGTTATACTGGATGGCGATCTCCACGGCGGTGCTGTTGATCCTGCCTGAGATGTAGATGGATTTGTCCAGTACCTGCCGGTTTTTGTTTATGCGCCTGACCAGGCTGGCGATGCCACCCTCGAAGAAATAGTTGGTCTCGCGGTCCGTGCGCTCGTCCTTGAGACTGATCTCGGTACCTTTATTAAGGAATGCAAGCTCACGCAGGCGTTCGGCCAGGTGATTGAAATCATAATCGATTTCCCCGAATATCTCGGTGTCGGCCATGAACGAGATGGTGGTCCCTGTATGGTCGGTCTTTCCCACGGACTTCACGTCCGCTTGGCGGATGCCCGCCTTGTAATCCTGCCGCCAGATCTTGCCGTTTCTGCTCACCTCGGCCCGCATCCAGGAAGAAAGGGCGCTGACCACCGATGCACCGACACCATGCAGGCCGGAGGATACGCTGTAGGCGCCATCTCCGAACTTGCCGCCGGCATGCAGCGTTGTCATCACCACCTCCAGGGCCGAGATACCCTTTTCAGGGTGTATATCAACCGGTATTCCCCTGCCGTTGTCGGTGACCGTTACGGAGTTATCTGCATTAACGAAGACCTGTATCCTGTCGCAGAAGCCGGCCATTGCCTCGTCGATGCTGTTGTAGACTATCTCGTAGACCAGGTGATGAAGGCCGTCCTTACCGGTGTCGCCGATGTACATGCCCGGCCGCATGCGCACCGCTTCCAGTCCGTCCAGGACGCGGATATTCTCTGCAGTGTATTCGCCGTTGTTGGCTCCGTTGATCTGTTCAGGGGTCATGGTTTATCTCTTGCGCTTAATGTCGCCCGTCCAAAACCCGCCGGTAAGCGAGGTATCAAGATAAGCATCACAATATATTGTGTTTGCTCAATCGAAGCACACAAGGACTTGCAATTTCAGAGATTAGTATAGCATATCGCTGGTGGAAATGCATCAGCCTCAGAAGGCTTACCCTGCCTCCTGGATTCCCTGCCTGGCGATCTCGTCCGCCCTATCGTTCAATTTGTTACCGGAATGCCCGGCGACCTTGATAAATCTCACTTTATATAAGGATATCAGTGAGAGGAGCTTCTCCCAGAGGTCGCGGTTTTCCACCGGTTTCCTGGCGGCATTGCGCCACCCGTTTCGCTGCCAGGCCGCATACCATTTTTTTTGCATACAGTTTACCAGGTACGCGCTGTCCGTGTAGACCTCGACGTCGAATTTACCCGATTTAATCTGTTCAAGTGCCCTGATGCAGGCGGTCAGCTCCATGCGCTGGTTGGTAGTGTTCTTTTCTCCCCCGTAGATCTCCTTTAAACGGCTGCCTTGTTGCAGGATGGCGCCCCAGCCGCCCGTGTTGATACGGTACTGGTTCCCCGAGCAGGCGCCGTCGCAGTAGATGATGATTTTGTGCATACCGGGCATGCACCAATTATACGTCATTTTGAACCTGCCCGGGCCCCTTCATTTCCTTGCCGTAGCAATACCATCGATGTTAGAATTCACCCGATTTCACATTCATCGTATATACTATGATCTTAATTGGCGAAAACATACACATTATCTCCAAGGCGGTCAGCGAGGCTGTCAGAAACAGAGATATTGCGCCCATACAGGCATTAGCCAGGGCGCAGGCTCGAGCCGGGGCCGACTATCTCGATCTGAATCTGGGGCCGGCCCGCAGGGAACCGGAGCAGGTAGCTTCATGGCTGGTGGGCACGGTCCAGGAGGTCGCCGACCTGCCGATATCCCTGGATACCATGAACCCTTTAGCTATGGAGGCAGGGCTGAAACTGTGCCGGCAGAGGGCCCTTTTAAACTCGGCGTCGGGCAAGTCGGAGAGCCGAGAATACATGATGCCTCTGGCCATAAAATATAATACGCAGGTCGTTATCTCAGTTATTACTGACCAGGGCTGCCCGCCCGATGTCGATTCCAGGGTTGAAAGCATCGTGGAGACTGTGGCTTACGCCAATAGCATGGGTATTGATACTGAGGACATCTGGGTGGATCCGATCATATTGCCGGTCAGCGCCGACCAGAAGCAGGTGCATGAGGCGCTGGAATTTATCAGGATACTGCCGGACCTGCTGCCTGGTGTGAAATCCGTGGTGGGTCTTTCAAATGTATCTAACGGTACACCGGCCCACCTGCGCGGCCTCCTCAATCGCACCTACATGGTGATGCTGCAGAGGAATGGCCTGCACGCTGCCATTGCCGATGTGCTGGATGAGGAGCTGGTAGAGCTTAACAGCGGTGGGTTAAATGATACCAGGGTGCTTATTAACAGGGTGATGGATGGAGAGCCGGTCGACGCTGAAGCACTGCCTGAGAAAGAAAAGAGTTATGTCCAGACGGCCAGGGTACTGATGGGAGATGCACTGTATTCTCACGCTTGGCTGGAAACTTAGTCGAGGGAGGGCTTATGGAATATAAAGCGCCCCTGGAATCATACACGGGCAGGATCAGAGAGGTAACCATCGGCAGGGGCGGGAAGGCCGTACGCGTCGGCGGAAGCAATATATTGCCCCTGCACCATTTCGAAGGTAGTGCCGCAAGCAGGCCCGTGATCGCCCTGGAAGTGGACGATAATGGGGCTGCCGGCTGGGCCGCCGCCGCCGTGCAGCCTTTCAAGGATGTGGTCAATGATCCTGTAAAATGGGCCGGCAGGTGCCTGGAATTGGGCGCCGATCTGGTCTGCCTGCACCTGGAGAGCACTGATCCGCATGGGGCCAACGGGACAGCGGCGGAGGCCGCCAAGCTGGTTAAAAAAATGGTGCAGGAAATGGATTCACCATTGATTGTGTACGGCTGCGGGGACGATCGGAAAGACATTGGGGTACTGACGGCGGTTGCCGAGGCCTGCAGGGGTGAGAATCTGTTGATGGGGCCGGCCGTCAAGGAGAATTACGAAGCCATCTTGAGAGCGGTTGCTGATAACGGGCATTGCATCATAGCCCAGACGCCCATAGATATAAACCTAGAGAAGGAGCTCAACGTCAAGCTGCTCAAGCTGCTCCCGCCCGAGAGAATAGTTATCGATCCGCTGAGCTCTGCGCTCGGCTACGGGATGGAGTACAGCTTCACCATCATGGAGCGCACCAGGCAGGTCGGAGTTGTGTATGGTGATACGGCCATGCAGATGCCTGTTATCGCTGACCTTGGCCGCGAGTGCTGGAAGACCAACCAGGCCAGGTCTGATGGTGAGCAGGGTATGATCTGGGAGAGCATCACGGCCATGAGCTTGCTGCTGGCAGGGGCCGACATACTTGTGCTGAGACATCCTGATAACTGCCGGCTGTTGAAGGAAGCCATCGAAGGCAAATTGTAGGAGGTTACTGTGGCGAGGAACGAGAGGCAGAACCGGGAGACCCAGGACTTTATCCGCGCCGGAGATAGCTGGGAGCCGGTAGGGCATACCCCGCTGCCGGGCATGCTGGAATTGAGGAACTGGGACCGGCGCCTGATGCAGACCTGGAAACCTTTCTACGTCCCTGTCACCGACAAATGCAGCCTCTGCACATACGGTGAATGCGACCTGTCGGGCACCGGCAGAGGAGCCTGCGGAATCGATGCTCCGGCTATGCAGGCCAGGATCACCCTGCGGACTTGCTGCGCGGGACTGGCGGGGACCCTGGCAGGGGCCCGCCGGATTATAGATTACCTTGTGGAATTGAAGGGCCGGGAGATGCCGCTGGATTTGGGCGATAAGATCTCTATCGAGGCGCCGCATATAAGGACGGTGCTGGGCTTAAAACCGGCCGTGCTGGGCGATCTGGAAAGGATATTATGTTATCTTGAAGATCAGCTTGCCCTGCTGCTGGCCTCCGGCAATACCGGCTTTGAAACAACGATCCTGGATTTGGAGTCCAGGGCCATGCACGCGTCGATGCTTGCACATACTGTGATGGAAGCCGCCGACCTGGCGGCAATCTCCGGTTTCGGCTTCCCTTCGTCACAGTCGGACACGGGACTGGTGGATGTGGGTTGGGGAACAGCGGATGTTACGATGCCGGTCATCCTTGTGGCAGGCAATGATACCGTTTCAGCAATTTGCCTGGTGGATTACCTCAGACAAAGCGGGTTGGAAAGTAAGATAGAGGTTGTTGGTATAGGCCTGGTTGCCCATGACCTGGTGCGGTACCGTCCCACAGCTAAAATAGCAGGGACGCTATCAAGTTTGCCCTTTTTCCTGCGCAGCAGCATTGCCGACGTCGTGATGTGCGGTGGCGGGAATGTGCTGACAGATATTGCCGCCGAAACGCTGGCCACGGGGGCGGCTTTCATCGCCACCGATGCGGGAGCGGCTTATGGCCTGGAAGACCTGTCGGTCAGGAATACCGAAGAGATATTGATTGAACTGCTGCGTGAGAAGGGAATACTGCTGCCCGACCCCGCTAAGGCCGCTGCAGTGGCCGTGGAAGCCGCTTTTAAGCTATCGCCGTCCCGTCCCAAGGTGACTCCACGGGACGATGCTGCACACCGCCGCATGGGCAGAATGCGGGTAGGCCGGGGCCCGGTCATGGATACCGAGATAAGGAAGGTAGGAGCGCCGCTGGTGCTGGGCACAATCCCCGGGGTTATCGCCATCGTGGGAGGTTCGAATTACCCGGGTTCGCCCGACGATATCGCAGATATCGCCGAGGAGTTCGCCAAACGCAAATACGTGGTCGTGCTGGCGGGGGACTCAGCTATAGCCGCTGCCCTCAAAACGGACGCTGAAGGCAAGTCAATCTACGAGAGGTACCCGCCCGATTTCGATGCCGGTGGTGTGATAAACATAGGCTCCGGCATATCCGCTGCGCATATCAGCGGTGCAGCCATAAAAATTGCCAGTATCTTTGCAGCCCTGCCGTTGAGGGCTAATTACGAGGTGGTGGCAGATTACATACTCAACCGGGTCGGCGCCTGCGGGCTGGCCTGGGGCGCCTGTGGGGAAGAGGAACTGGCCCTGGCCACCGGCTGTAACCGGCTGGGTATACCGGTCATCGTCGGCCCGAAATGCATCAAATACGGCCGGCTTTATCTCAGCAGGCCCGGCGATACAGACTGGAGTGTAATGGACGGGCGCGAAAAACAGGTTGTGGATACCGGGGAACCTTCCCCCGAGCACCTCATCAACCTGCTGGCCGACAAAGGTTCCGTAATCGTAGCGCTGGCCAAGCTGTGCATGCGCAGGAACGATACCCCGCAGGGCCGAGCTACCAAGCTGACACATTATATCGGCCTGCACAAGCAGTATTTCTCGAAGCTTCCGGACGACGTTCACCTATTTATCAGGAAGGCCTCGGACATACCCATTTTCTTTAAAAAGGAATTACAGGCGCATCTGAACGAGGCAGGCTGGAGTGAGAAACCCGTGTTGTCACTGCCCACCCTGGTCGGCACCTACCCCTCGCGGGTTACGCTCGATGAAGTGGTGCATTGACACGTAAAAAGCCATATTAGGATAAGCCCGGTTTGTGCGGATATAATTACAGTCATACGAGGAAATAACAATGAACAGAAGGCGGGAAAATAATGGCTGATGGAGTGTTCCCGGTTGATATCGGGCCCCAGTACGAGGGAGAGGTTATCCGCAAGGCCGATATGCGCGTGGAGTTCGGCGGGCCCACCGTGAAAACTAAGTTCGAGCTGGTTTCTATCAGGAAGCCCGATGAAATTATACATGAGAAGGTGGAGGTAATTGGTCCGGACATCCCCGAGATCGCCGAGGGCAGCAGCCAGCCCATCGCCCTGCTGGTGGACGTGGCCGGCAGCCGCCTGGAGAAGGACATCGAGCCCGTCCTGGAGCGACGGCTGCACCTTTACCTGAACTATATCGACGGCTTTTACCACATGAACCAGCGGCAGGACGTCTGGATGCGAATGAATAAGGCTTCTTTCAACAGGGGGCTACGATCGCTGAAAACGTTGGGTGAGATACTGATATTCCTTTATACGTCTGAGATAGATATCATTGATAAGATACAGGTCACCCTTATCACTGACCCGGAAAAGGTTGCAGAGCTGCTTCCCAGGGCCATTGAAGTGTATGGAGCGCGCGATGAGAAGATAAGGGGCCTGCGCGAGGCAGATGTGCAGGAATTCTACAGCTGCGCCCTTTGCCAGAGCTTCGCCCCCACCCATATTTGCTGCATAACGCCCGAGCGTATCGCCAACTGCGGGGCTATCAACTGGTTCGACGGCAAGGCGGCCTACCAGATGGACCCGGAAGGTCCCATCCAGGCAGTGCCAAAAGGCGATATCATCGACCCGGTCCGCGGCGAGTACAGCGGGGCCGATAAACTGGCGCTGGACAAGTCTATGGGCACCTATGACAAGGTCTTTCTGCACAGCGCTTTCGGTTATCCGCACACGTCCTGCGGCTGCTTCCAGGCCATATGCTTTTATATACCGGAGGCGGATGCTTTCGGCGTTGTTAACCGCGATTTCGAGGGTGATACTGTAATCGGCGCGTCCTTCACCACCATGGCCGGGGATACCAGCGGAGGGCGGCAGGTGGAGGGTTTCCTGGGCATAGCACTGGAATACCTTCGTTCCCCCAGCTTTCTCAAGGCTGATGGTGGCTGGTACCGCATCGTGTGGATGCCGCAGGCCATACAGGAGATGTACAGGGATGCCTGCCCTATGGACCTGCACGGTAAAATAGCCTCGGAGAACGACGCGACTACTGTTGATGAACTAATCGCCTTCCTCGACCGGGTGGGTCACCCCTGGGTCAGGGGCGAGGTAAAATTACCCGTTTAAAAAGGAGACGGAATTGCCAATCAAAGGTACGGATATAGTTAAGCGTCTGCCTGAGGGTGGCAAGAAGAATTGCAAGGAATGCGGCCTTCCCACCTGCTTCGCCTTTGCCATGAAGCTGGCGTCCGGCGGCATCGCCATCGATAAATGCACGTATCTAGCGCCGGAGGTCAGGAGTGAACTGGAGGACGCGCTGGCGCCGCCCATCCGGCCGGTTACCATCGGCACAGGCATTGGCGCCATCGTGATTGGCGATGAGACCGTCCTGTACCGCCATGAGAAGACCTTCGTTCACCAGCCCGGTATTGCCGTGCTGGTGGCCGACGATCAGCCGGTAAAGACAGTTGAGGACAAGCTCAGGAAGCTCAAGGAGCTGCACTACAGCTGGGTGGGCAAGACCCTTAAGGCCGACCTGTTAGCCCTGCAATATAAATCGGGTGACCGTGAGAGATACATCGAACTGGTTAAAAAGGTGCTTCCAGCGACCGATTGCCCACTGATGCTGATGTCCGATGATACGGATGTACTGCTGGCTGCGCACGAAATGTGCGCGGACAGGAAGCCGCTCCTTTACCCTGTCACGGTGCATAACCTGGATAAGGTCGTCAGCACCGTTAAAGCCAGGCCGGCGCCTGTGGCCGCCAGGGCTGCCGGTGTTGAATCGCTGGTGCACCTGACGGCGCGCCTCAGGGAAGCAGGCATAGAGGACATCTTGCTGGACCCTGGGTCAAAGGACATGCAGTCGGCCCTGCGCGACCAGACCCTTATCCGCAGGGCAGCCCTGAAGCAGGGTTTCAGGCCGTTGGGATATCCTACAGTGGCATTCCCATGCTTCATGGCCGCGGACAAGAGGCGGGAGATGCTGCTGGCATCCATGTTTATTCCCAAGTACGCCGGCATCATCGTGCTCGCCGATATCGACCAGCACTCACTTTTGCCCCTGCTGGTGCAGAGGCTGAATATATATACCGATCCCCGCATGCCTATGTCCATGGAGGAGAAGGTCTATCCCATCAATGATCCTGATGCCTCTTCGCCCGTGCTTGTAACGACCAACTGGGCGCTCACATATTTCATCGTGGCCTCCGAAGTCGAGGCCAGCAAGGTGCCCTCCTGGCTATGCGTCAAGGAGACGGGAGGGTTGGGGGTGCTCACTGCCTGGGCCGCCGGCAAGTTCAGCGGCGATAGCATCGCTCCCTTCATCAGGAAGTGCGGTGTGGAAGGAATGGTCAATCACCGGCGGCTGGTCATCCCGGGCAAAGTAGCCCGCATCCGCAATGAGCTAACCGAGGCCCTTCCCGACTGGGAGATAATAGTTGGCCCGGGCGATGCCAACGAGATACCTGCATACCTGCCCGGGCTGGTTAAAAGCTGGAAAGGGTAATGATTACCGCACCGTTGAGAACAAATTCGCCAGGTTTTGCCAAACGCCGCCATCCCCACCACCTTATCGATATCCTCCAGGAGATGCAGTCGAGGGACGGGTATCTTTCCAGGGAAGCCATGCTGGAAGCCGCTAAATGTCTTGGCATGTCCTCAGCAGCCGTCTGGGGCGTGGCTACTTTCTATAACCAGTTCCGTTTCATCCCACCGGGCAGGAAGCCGGTCAGGGTCTGCATGGGCACGGCCTGCCATCTGGGTGGGGGTCAGCTTGTACTTGAGGCTATGGCCCGCGAGCTAAAGATCGAAGTGGGTGGAACGACCGAAGATCGGGAGTTCAGCCTGGAAAGGGTTGCCTGTATCGGATGCTGCGCGCTGGCCCCGGTAGTAACTATAGAAGGAACGGTCTATCCGAGGATGACGCCGCCAGGGGTGGAGGAGGCGCTGGTGGAAGTTAAGATTGAATCTGAACGGGAAGGGACGGGTTCCACGGGTCCGACATGACATACGGCGAAATCCACAGGCTTTCTCGAGATAAATGGGAAGCGCTCTATTCCGGCCAAAATATTCACATTCTTGTGGGCACGGCTACCTGCGGCCGTGCCGCCGGCTCGATGGCCGTCCTGGAGGCTTTCAGGCACGAAATAGAAGGGCTGGAAGGGAAGGCGCGGGTCTCGGAGGTCGGCTGCATGGGGCTATGTTCCCAGGAGCCGCTGGTGGTCATAGTTAAGCCGGGCGATTTCACCGTCTGTTATCACCACGTCACTCCCCAAATGGTACCGCAACTTGTTGAAGGATACGTCAGGGGCGATGACCCCTGCCTGGAGCTGGCGCTCGGCACGCTATTAGGCGGCGGCGATGAGCCGGCCTATATACCGGAACTTGAACTGTTTAATCACCAGTCAAGGGTGCTGCTGCGCAACTGCGGCTACAATTCGCCGTTGGAAATAGATCACTACATCGCCTCCGGCGGATACCAGGGGTTGGCAAAGGCGCTGGATTTGAAGCCGGCGCAAATCATAAAAGAGCTCGAAAAATCGGGACTGCGCGGCCGCGGTGGGGCAGGTTACTCCACGGCAGCCAAATGGGCGGCATGCTCGCAGGCCCGGGGCAGTATCAAATACGTTATCTGCAACGCCGACGAGGGCGACCCGGGGGCTTTCATTGACCGTGTCCTGTTGGAGAGCGATCCTCACGCCATCCTCGAGGGAATGATTATCGCCGGCTACACAATCGGAGCGAAACAGGGATATATCTACATTAGGGAGGAGTACCCTTTGGCCATAGACAGAATTAGCCTGGCGCTCAAACAGGCTGCGGGAAAAGGCCTTATGGGCAGGCACATCCTGGATTCGGATTTCAGTTACATGGTTAAGGTCGTCAGGGGTGCAGGTGCATTTGTCTCGGGCGAGGAGACGGCCATGATAGCCGCCATGGAGGGCAGGCGCTCCTGGCCTGAGCACCGGCCGCCTTATCCCGCACAAGCCGGGCTGCAGGGCAAACCGACCCTGGTCGACAATGTTAAGACGCTGGCCTACGTTCCCATCATATTACAAAAAGGATGGCACTGGTTCCGTAACATAGGTACTGATGAGAGCCCGGGCACGGCGCTATTTGCGCTGGCTGGAAAACTGGAGAATACCGGGCTGGCCGAGGTGCCTATGGGGGCTTCCCTGCGCACGCTGGTTTACGATATCGGCGGCGGGATAAGGCACGGCAGGCAATTCAAGGCGGTCCAGATCGGCGGCCCGTCTGGAGGCTGCCTTCCCGAGGGCCTGTTGGATACTCCGATAGACTTCGATTCGCTGAAGGAGGCCGGAGCTATGATGGGCTCGGGCGGGGTTATTGTAATGGACGAGGATAATTGCATGGTCGATACAGCGAAGTTTTTTATCGATTTCAGCAATCAGGAGTCCTGTGGGAAATGCACCTTTTGCCGCATCGGCACATTCCACATGCACTCGGTGCTGGAGGACATAACCCGTGGGAAAGGATCGCCAGAATCGCTTGAAGCACTACAAGAGCTGGCCGAAGACGTCCGGTCGGGCTCATTATGCAGCCTGGGCAGGATGTCGCCCAACCCGGTGCTCACCACGCTGCGCTACTTTCGAGATGAATACGATGCCCACGTGCTGGAACAGCGCTGCCCGGCGCGCGTCTGTAAAGATCTTATTGCCTACTATATCCTGCCTGAGAAATGCTATAAGGGCTGCGACCACTGTGTGCTGGCATGCCCGGTCGAGGCCATTTTCAGCGATGAAAAAGGGCTCAAGGCGGTGGACCAGCTAAAATGCACCAAGTGCGGCAGTTGTGAGCTGATCTGCCCCGCGGAGTATAATGCTGTGATAAGGCTGTCGCCGGTTAGCCTCGTACCGACGGACCGGTACACCAGGCCGGATACAAAGGAGCCGTAAAGTATGACCGTAACTATCGCTGTAGCAGGAAAGGGCGGTGTGGGCAAGACCGCCATCTCGGCCATACTGGTTGATTTCCTGTCCAATATAGGTGCAGTACTGGCGGTTGACGCCGACCCCAGCACCAACCTGAACGACGCCCTGGGAGTGGGCATGACGGGAACGGTGGGCAGGACCCGCGAGAAGATGACCGACGAGATAAAGGGCGGCCGCCTGACCATGGCCGTCTCCAAGCAGGAGATACTTGACTCGCGCATACACGAATCACTGGTCGAGACCGACAGGTTCGACCTGCTTGCCATGGGTCGCCCGGAGGGCCCGGGCTGCTACTGCGCCGCCAATCACATGATACGCTTCTCCATCGATAAACTGGCTAAAAGCTATGACTACGTGGTCATGGACTGCGAGGCCGGCCTGGAGCATATCAGCCGGCAGACGACGCAGGATATCGATTTCATGCTGGCAGTGACAGATCCCAGCATGCGCGGGCTCAACACCTGTATTCGCCTGCAGCAGCTCAGCAAGGAGATACGCACCAATATAAAAGGCGGCGTCCTGCTGGTGGTTAACCGCCTGCGCGACGGCCTGCCGCCGGAATTTAAGGAGGCTGTGGATAAATCTGGCCTGCTGCTTTTCGCAACTATACCGGAGGACCCCCATATCTTGGACCTGGATGTGAAAGGCACACCGCTTACAGCGCTGCCCCTTGATTCGAGCTTCCGCCGGGCAGTGCAGGAGATTCTCTACCGGCTGAAGGTTAGGTAGATTGTCAGATTCAACAGGATGAAAAGCCATCGGCTTCTCATGATATTGCGTTAAATCTCGGCTAGAGTGTAACCGGCATGGTGGAAAAAGATGGCAGGCTGCTCAGCCTGGCTGATATCGAGGGCAAGACCAGTCCCCACCAGTTGCAGGTGAAAGGCGCGCTGAAGATGCGGGCCGCGCCCCTTGAATACGTTAAAGATGTGGAAGCGCTGGCCGCTTTTTTAGGTGGCAGTCTTGAAAGACCCGGCCTCGGCGAGGATTGGGCGGTGAGCAAAGAAGTCTTTCCGGGAATCTCGGTTTGTTTTGTTTTTAACAGGTCTGACGATGAGTTCCCTGCCCGGCTGAGGGCGCTTTACAGCGGTGATAAGATTAGGATGATCAAGGGCGACGAACTTGCCACCATCACGATATCACTGGCCAACCAACTGCTACGTTATGTTAGAGAAGCCAATCCCAGTGTGAAGCTCCCGGACGTATGCTATAAGGTTTAGACGCATGGAAAATGAAGCATGGATGACGATCTAAAAGCCTTCATCGATACAAAGTTTCAGTTGCCGCCCATCGAGGGAGCTGACAAGACCTGCTCGCTGGAGGAAGCCGTCAGGAGAAATGTCCAGCCCGGTGTGTCCATCCATTTCGCCGGCAGGAGTGGGGCGCTGTTCTACCAGCTGGTACGTGAGTTCTGGGGGAAAAAGGGGGAGTTCACGATCATCAGCCCCTATGTATCAGCCCTGCTGCTGGCGCTTATCCGCGGCGGTCTGATAAAGAAGGCCGTCACCAGCTTTGCCGGCAACACCTATCCCACCCCCGGCCCCAACCCGCTGGTGCAGAAGGCTTATATCTCCGGCGCAGTGGAATTTGAGAACTGGACCATGCTGACCATCACTCAACGCCTGCTGGCGGGCGCCATGGGCTGGGAATTCATACCCACGCGGTCCCTCGTGGGCAGCACCATGGCCGAGGAGAACAAAGGCGAATTCAGCGTTATTGATTCGCCCTTCGGGGGCGGGCAGACCGGCCTGCTCAAGGCTCTGAGACCGGACGTCACCTTTGTTCACGGCCTGGCAGCCGACCGCTCCGGCAATACGATATTACCTTATCCTTTGAGTGTAGACGCGTTCGGGGCATGGGCAGCCAGGTCAGCAGTGATCGTGAGCGTGGAGCACGTCGTCCCCACCGATTATATACGCAGCCATGCCCACCTCGTCCGCATACCGGCCTACATGGTCAGTGCGGTTTGCGAGGTGCCCTACGGCGCCCACCCCGGGGGGCTGCCCAACTGCGGTATACCACAATACGAGGGCTACTTTGACGATTACGAATTCGCCACTCTCATACGGGACGCCTCCATGGATGAGACCCGTTTCATGGGATTTATACGGGAATGGATTCTCAACTGCAAAGACCATAAACAATACCTGGACAAACTGGGCAAGGACAGGCTGCGTTACCTGAAGGACAAGGCCAAGCCGCATTCCTGGGTGGTGGAGACACTGGCTGCCGTGCCCCATATCGAGTTCCAGAAAGAATCCAACCAGCTCGAAAGGATGGTTATCGCCGGAAGCAGGCATATAGCCGGCCTCTGCCAGTCCAGGGGCTATCGCACCATACTGGCCGGGGTGGGGCTTGCCCAGTTGGCTGCATGGATGGCAGCCTACAGTCTGAAAAGCCTGAAGCACGATACGGAACTGGTGGCCGAGAATGGCATGTACGGCTATATGCCGGTGCCATCGGACCCCACGGGCTTCAGTATGAACAACCTGCATTCATGCAAGATGCTCACCAATATCGAGACAGCCCTGGGAGTCCTGGCCGGCGGGTCGACCAACACCTGCCTGGGTGTCCTCGGTGCGGCCCAGATCGACCTTTACGGAAATGGTAATTCCACAAAGATACCCCATGTGTACTACATAGTTGGGTCGGGCGGCGCCAACGACGTGGTCAGCTCCTGCCGCGAGACCATTGTTTTTGCCACAGCGGGCAGGGAAAGGCTGATCAGGGAGGTGCCGTACATAACCTTCCCGGGGAAAAATGTGAGGACACTGGTCACGGACGTGGGCATCTTCGAGAAGCAGGAGGGTAAGGATACGCTGGTACTGACCTCATATATTCCTTACGGGACAGCCATCAGGGAGGAGGAGGCTATCAAGGGCATCAAGAGGATGGTGGGCTGGGAGTTGGAGGTGGCCCCGCATCTGGATAAGATCGATCTGCCTTCATACGAGGAAAAAATGATGGTCAGGCTCTTCGATCCCTACGGGTTATATACAAAAGTGTGAATAGACTATTGAGTCCGGCCGAACTCCCTCTTCAGCTGTTGTGAACTGAGATGCAGCATTGTAGGCCGGCCGTGGGGGCAGGTGCGCGGCTGAGAGGTGCGTGCAAGTTGATTGATTAACCCCGACAGGTCTCCCGCATCGAGTTTTTGACCGGCCCTGATTGCGCCGTGGCACGCCAGTGACTGGGCAGCCTTCAGGTCCCGCTTTCCCGAGTCCTTTTCACCGCCTATCTCGTCCAGCAGTTCCACGATGGACTCTGCCAGTTCCGCACCGTTGAGCACGGCGGGCACGGCGCGCACCAGGCAGGTTTTACTGCCGAATGGCTCAATATTGAATCCAAGCTCACTGAGCAGGCCGGCGCAACCCGCCAGCGCCTGCTCCTGACCGGGCGTAAGCTCCAGCGCCAGGGGTTCCAGCATGCCCTGCACGTCCGGCTTCTTGGAAGCCCGCTGAGCTACTATTTTTTCGAACAGTATGCGTTCATGTGCCGCGTGCTGATCGATTAGATAAAGGCCCTCCTCGCCCTCTGCCAGTATGTAGCTGGAGGAGAGCTGCCCCACCGCCCTCAAAGCGGGGATGCCCGCGGTATGAGGTTCCCACAAAGGCCGTGCACCAGCCTCTTCGAGATCCGGCCGCGCCGATGGCAGGGGTGACCTTGCGAGAGTATCGCGCAGTGTTTTTACTATAGCGGTAAAAACGTTGTTGCTGTTGCGAAATTTGACCTCGAGCTTGGCGGGGTGGACGTTGACGTCCACTTCTTCCGGAGGGATTGTGATGTTAAGTACCGCCAGTGGGTGCCTGCCACTCATCAGCAGACCTTCGTAGGCGGTATCAACTGCTTTGGCCAGGATTGAGTTGCGCACGTAGCGCCGGTTGACGAAGAAGCTCAGGTAACTGCGGCTGGAGCGCTGAACGGAAGGCGGGCTGGCCAGGCCCTGAATATATAGCAGGCCGTCTGTCCCCTCCACCTCCAGCATTTTCCTGGCGGTGTCCAGTCCATAAACCACGGATACTGCTGAGCGCAGTTCCGCATCTCCGGCAGTGCGCAGGCCGGTACGCCCGTCGATGACCAGGTCGAACCTGACTTCGGGATAGGCCAGTGCAAATTGACTCACCAATGAAGAGATATGAGCTGATTCGGTCGCATTTGATTTAAGGAATTTCAACCTTGCCGGGAAACTCTGGAAGAGCCGCCGCACCGTCACCGTCGTGCCCTGCGGACGGCTTTTTTTCTCTCTGCTGGTAATCCTGCCGTTTTCCAGGTGCAGGTAGCTGGCGGCGCTGCTGCCGGGGTCGCGGGTTAGTATCTCCATCTCAGCGACGGACGCGATACTGGGTAGTGCTTCTCCCCGGAACCCAAGTGTGCTGATATGCTCGAGATCATCCAGCCCGCTGATCTTGCTGGTGGCATGCCGCCTGACCGCTATCTCGGCCTCTGCCGCTGAAAGCCCGCACCCGTTGTCGGCAACACGCAGGTAGCTGATGCCGCCGTTATGCGCCTCTATGTTGATCTCGGTTGCCCGCGCGTCAAGTGAATTCTCGATGAGTTCCTTGATCACCGAGGAGGGACGCTCAATGACCTCGCCGGCAGCGATTTTGGAGGTTACTTCAGGAGGGAGGACTCTGATAGGCATTAATTAATTGTACAACACTTTCCCCGCCACCACTGTACGCACTACTTAAGTGGGATGCAGCCTGATATCGATAGGGCAATGCACTGATTTAAAACAAATTTCGATAATTTAAACGGTTGAATAAACGGTTTCCCCGGCCACCACTGTCCTGACCAACTTGATGTCTTTTATCGTGTCGGGTTCTATCTTGAACGGGTCTCTATCTATAATCACCAGGTCAGCGCGCTTGCCCGCTGTTATGCTGCCCTTGATCCCTTCCTCGAATTGCGCATAGGCGGCATCCAGCGTGTACATGCGCACGGCCTCCTCCACCGAAATGCATTGATGCGGTTCGAAGCCTTCGCGGGTGACGCAACACTGGATGGCATGCAGTACATCCTGGGACTCAATAGGAGCATCTGAGGCCCCCGCCAGCTTTGCCCCGGCATCCAGGAAAGACCGCAAGGGATAGACGGTTTTACAGCGATCTACGCCTAATCTCCGGTGCAGCCAGTGCTTTTCAGAATGTATGAACATGGGCTGCGTGGAAACCACGATGCCCAGCCGAGACATCTCTCTCATCGTCTTTTCGTCAACTATCGAACCGTGCTCGATGCGATGGCGGCAGCCGGGACGGGGGAACTCCTTAAACAGCCTTGCGTAAAGCTCCACACACAACCTGTTAGCTGCATCCCCGATGGCATGGATGCAGACCTGCCATCCAGCATTGTGTGCCACCACCATGCGGCTGTAAAGTTCTTCAGGCGGATGCATTAACATGCCCTTCTTCTGAGGATTGTCGGAGAAAGGCTCGAACATATACGCCGTGCTTGACCCGAAGGTGCCGTCGGCGAATAGTTTGACGCCTCCCAGGCGGTTGGCGCCGTGGTTCAAAGCGCCATCCTTCAATCCATCAAGCCCGGCTACATCGGATGTTATCAGCAATGAATACAGGCTGAGCGGACAATGTTCCAAAAAGAGCTGCATGGCCGGCACGTCGAAGGACCCGGCTGAGCCGGCCGGGCCTTCCTCCCCCGTCTGCAGCACTACGCCCAGCGAGGTCAGGCCTAGCGAAGCCAGGCGGTTGAAGGTCAGGCGCGCTCCCTCGATCAGCACCGGCAACTCGGGCATTGGCATCGCGTTCAAGATAAGCTGCGACGCTAACTCGCGGAAAGCGCCCGAGGGATAACCGCTGGATTCACGCTCGATCACCCCCGCCTCGGGGTCCGGGGTCGATGCTGTTACCCCGGCTGCCTCTATAGCCCGGGTATTGGCAAAGACCGAATGGCCGTCATGCTTGATCACGATAACAGGCCTGTCCGGGCTGACCTGATCAAGATCGCGCCTGCCCGGCACCCGCCTCTCCCGCATGTTCTGCTCATCAAAATTGAGTCCGACCAGCCAAGAATCACCGCCCCTTTTTAACAGCGCTTCCCTCAGTCCGAGTTGCACGTCTCCAATAGATTTGGCGCCTCCCAGGTCACAATTCAGGGCGAAAAATATCAGCATTACGGGATGCAGGTGAGTGTCTATGAAGCCAGGCAACAGGACACTGCCCTTCAAGTCAACCGGCTCATAGCCTTTTTCCAGCGCAGCAATACAGAGGCTCCGTGTACCCACAGCAATAATGTGGCCATCCCTGACCGCGACTGCCTCGGCAACCGGGCAGGCCGGGTCCATGGTATGGGCCGTTCCGTTAAAGTAAATCTGACCGCGATCTGACATATGATTGCACCACTATTTAACAGGCACCAGCGACCCCACAGCCATCAGCACATAGGCGATAAATACCAGCACACAGATAAACACATTGCCCCATTTCCCCATGCTGAACTCGGGCATGATATTGGCGTTCTCCTTGCGGCTGATGAGCAATGCCGGGGGTATAAGCAGGGCCATCAGGACGGCCATGGCCCCTCCCGCGTAGCGCATGTATTCCAGGAAGCCAGCCATTCCCAGGATGGCCATAAGGAAGCCGGGAACGGTGGCGACCAGCCAGGATAGCCTGTAGCCCCATTTAAGCCTCTCAACTATAACTATAGCCAGCGCATAAGCAATGCTCCAGTAGCTGGTCAGCAGCCCGAGGAAGGCAAAAATGGAACCCAGTATCACCGCCCATGTTCCCACGGCGTTCCCCCAGCCGATAATAGCGACCTCGGTCACCGGTTTGGAGACCAGGGATGCCATGAATGAGATGACCAGCGTGAAAACAAAATTTATGCTGATGCCGAGTACCACGGCCCCGGGCACCAGCTTCTTGTTCCAGGAAAGCCCCTCTGCCGCCTGTGGTACCGAGAAAAGGCAGGTCAGGCAGAACATAATCATACCGTAAAGGGCTAAGATTTTAGCAAAATCACCGCTCCAAAGCGGCAGGGTATTGAACGGGTAACCGAAAGATATTACCGATAGCACCAGCAGTACCACGGCGATGCTGATAATGGACCATTTCTCGCTGACTCCCACTGCTTTCAACCCGATGAAGACGATGCCGGCGGCTACTACATAGGTAATAACCTCCGCCAGCCATAGCGGCAGGGCCGGGAACAGGTTCCTAAGCAACTCCGCACAGCCGACTACGTACCCGGCCAGCAGAGCATAGAAAGTGATTAATACCATGGTGAAGATGATCCAGGTCAGCGCTTTACCCCACCAGGTCTGCTTGAAAACATACTTCCCAAAAAGCTCTACCAGTTGCTGCGGCTTATCTTCTCTCAATACCACTTCCACCACCATCAGGTGCATCAGAAGGCTAAACGCATAGGCCACCAGTGCGGTTATAATCAGCTCCATTATCCCGTTAAGAGAGGCCAGGTAAGGCACTGCCATGACTCCCCCGCCAAACCCCAGTCCCGCCACCACTGCAGCGGCTTCAAATAAGGTCAGTTTCCTGGAATGCTCATTCATTGGTTACCCCCTGATAAGATTAATTTTGGAGTCGCGCTTTCCGGTTTATAGGTTGCCCTGCTCACTGCCCACATCAGTATCAGGCTTACCGCCAGGCTGATCACGATCGGTTCCAGCCAGGGTATCTCAATAAATTGTTTAACGGCGTAAAGGGCCACGCAAACTATGGTTGATACTATGCTGCTTACGATGGCGCCCTGCCGTGTAGCCTTCCTCCAGAAGAAGGCTGCCATAGCCGGGATGAAAACGGCCGATACGTATACGGCAAAGGCCAATAACAGGATATCGAAGATGCCGCGCATCACCATCGCGAAAACGATGCCCAGCGCCCCGACCAATATAATGACCAGCTTGGCCCACAGTAGCAACCTGGTTTCGCTGGTCTGTGGACGGGCTACCTTGATCAGGTCGTTGGCTATGGTGGTGCCGGATATCAGCAGCGCCACAGAGGCCGTGCTCATCATCACCGCCATCAGGCCGGCGAGGCAGAGCCCGATCAGCCCCACCGGCAGATATTTCACTATCATCACAGGTATGACTGCGTCGGTGGAGCCGTAATTTTGCGCGATATTCGGCACCAGGAAGATGCCGAGCAGGCCGAGCAGCACCACCACGACAGACCAGTACAGGTAAACGCCGGCCGTCACGAACATCGAGTTCCTGATGACCTTTCCGCTGGTCGCGGCATTGGCCCGTTGCCATAGCCCGGGATCCACCAGGCAGAAGCAGAAATCTATGATCCAGATTGATACGAGGTAAACGGGGGATAAACCCGAACCACTGCCCGCGGCGGCAGACTGCCAGGCCCCTGCCAGCATCGAGCCCGAATCGTTGGCCAGAATGAAAATCGGCAGGATAACACCGATGCTCACCAGCATGATGACAGTCTGTATCAGGTCAGTATAGGCGACCGCAAACAGGCCGCCCAGCACGGTATAGAGGATCATGACGACGCCGGCCAGGATGATCGAGGTAGAATAAGTGAGTCCCAGCGATTGGCCCACTGCGGTGAATATGAGGCCGATGCCGATGATCTGCCCGCCGAACAGGGCGATGACCGTGATGAACATGGCAGCGCCGCAGGCCAGGTTGATGCCCTTTCCGTAGCGTTTATACAGCGCTTCAGGTATGGTCCAGATGCCCAGTCGGCGCAGCCTGCCCGAGAGCAGCCCGAAGGCCACCAGGCCGGCGATGTAGCCGAAACCGGCCGTTATGAATATGATCCCCAGCTCATATGCTTTCCCTGCCTTGCCCATGGTGGAGGCCGCCCCGATGGCGGCGCCCACCAGCGTCCCTATCATCACCAGGTAGCCCAGCGATTTGCCGGCCAGAGAGTAGTCCGCCAGGTTCTTGACCTTGCGGCTGGTCCAGATGCCCACAGCCACCATGCCGGCCAGGTAAAATAAGATGATGCCGATATCCACCCAGCTTACGGAATCCATGGTCGGTTACTCCTTATTTTTCTTAGTCACTATCATTCAGGGCAGTATGAGCTTGACCATCCGGCCCGTCGCATATTTATCCAGTGCCGCCTGGTCCAGCGTGACGCCCCAACCGGGGCCGGCGGGGACCCTGGCAATGCCCCCGCTGTAATCTATGGGATAGGTGATGAGGTCGTCCTCCAGCATAACGTAACCGAAGAGCTCGACGGCATGTCCCAGCGTTGGCAGTCGGGCCGCCGCCAGGTGAATCAGGGCTGCGGATGATATGCCGGCCGATTGGTTGTGTATCACTATCCCCATCCCCTGTCCCGTGGCGAAATCCATGGCCTTGAGTGCAGCCGTTATACCGCCCGGGCGCTCAGTGTTGATGCCCACAACGCCGATCCCGCTCAGCTCCCGAAGGGTAATGACATCGCTGAAAGAGAAGCAGCCCTCATGCGCCATGAGCGAAGTGCTTACCCGCGTCTGCACGTAGCCCATGCCCACGTAATCGGCGGCCGCCACGGGCTGCTCCGCCACATCGATATCATAGGGCTCGATGGCCTGTATAGCCTTTACAGCTTCCTGAGGCGAGTAGGCCTGGTTATAGTCCACCCGTATGCGGACCTGCCCGCCGAATTCCTTCCTCATGGCCTGCAGTATGGAGACGTCCTCGGCTATCCCGTGCCCCAGCTTCAGGCGCATAGTTCTGTAACCGTCATCGAAAAACAATTTTGCCAGGTAGACCATGCCGTCGGGGTCCATCAGGGGTATCAGCGCAGCAAGCGGAATGTCCATCGGTTTACCGCCCATAATCTTGCAAGCAGGAACGCCCTTCACCTTACCCATCAGGTCATAGCAGGCCATATCGAGCAGGCCTTTGGCTGCCTCTGAGCGCGCCACGTTGTTATCCATGCGCCGGCAGATGCGTTCCACGTTAAAAGGGCTTTCTCCCAGGACGTATTTTGCCAGAGCCTGGCTGATGACCTCGATGATCTGGTTGGGGGAAGTGCCGGTCTCCGGCCACCATACGTATGATTCGCCCAACCCCACATTGCCGGCCTCGTCAACCATTCTGCAGATGGCGCAGTCGATGCCGGGCCAGGCTTCCTCGGCAGGGATGGCCATGCCCAGGCCGCCGGACTTGCTCATAGCCTCCCGGACTATCTCCTGGAAAGGTATGACGACAGGCGTGAGCTCGATCCTGACTATAGGAGGTGCGTTTTTATCCTGTACTGTCAATTGCAACCACCTCTACTCGCTGGAATTGAAATATATCATCAAGCGTGGCCAAAAGGCAAGGTATAAGGGCCCGGTAGCCACTTGCGCTGAAGCCTGCCAATCTATAGAATGAATGGTACTTTGCGCAATTTTCACTGCGCGTAATTAAATAAACCACAGGAGGCTGAGTACAGTATGGCAGACCAGGTAGTTGAACAGGTTGAAGAGCGAAAAGCAGCCAGCATGCTGCCCCCGCATGTGAGAGCTTTTTACAGGAAAGCGGAGGAAGACCATGAGGGCTTCTGGGAGGAGGCGGCACTCAGTGCCAAACACGATTTACACTGGTTCAGGAAGTGGGACAAGGTATTCGAACATAATTACCCAACCTTCAAATGGTATGTCGGAGGCAAGACCAATATCTGCTATAGCGCCGTTGATTTTAAGGTCAAGATGGGCAAGGGCGCCAAGGCTGCCCTTATCTACGAGAACGGTGACACGGGCGAGACGAGAACTGTCACTTATATCCAGTTGCTGAACCTCGTAAAAAAATACGCGGCTGCCCTGCGGGGTATCGGCGTAAAGAAAGGTGACCGTGTGGCTGTTTACATGCCGATGGGCATAGAGGCGGTAGGGACCATGCTGGCCTGCGCCAGGATAGGGGCAGTGCACGTGGTCATCTTCGCAGGCTTTTCTCCCAAGGCTATCGCCGACCGCGTCGAACTGAGCGGAGCTAAATGCATAGTCTGCAAAGCCCGCGGCACACGTCGGGGCAAGCCGGTCGAACTGAAAGAGATGGTGGATGAATCCATTACCAGGCTGCCTGACGGTTTCGGCTTCAGGCACACGGTAGTGCTGGATGAGGCTCACGACAAGAACGTTCCCATGACCGCCGGGCGGGACATTTTATGGAAAGATTTCCTGGCCAAAGGAGCCGGGCAAAGCGGTGAATATGTGGAGATGGAGTCCAACGAGCCGCTTTTCCTGTTGCCCACCTCTGGCACCACGGCCAAGCCCAAGGTCAGCATGCAGTGCCACGGCGGCTACCAGGTGTATGTATACTCCATGGGCAAGTGGATTTACGGACTGAACTCCAATGACGTCTGGTTTTCAACGTCCGACATCGGCTGGATCGTTGGCCACAGCTACAACGTTTACGGACCGCTGCTGCACGGATGCACCTCGTTTTTGTATGAGGGGACGCCCGATTTCCCCAATAACGAGATGTGGTTCGATATCATCGAACGCAACCGCGTGACAGGCATGTTCACCTCCCCGACGGGCATACGTGCGCTGGCCAGGTTCGGCGTCGAACCGGCACGCAAGCATGATTTGAGCTCCCTCCAGCGCGTTGTGTGCGCCGGCGAAGTGCTCAACCCTTCGGCCTGGAAATGGTTTCAGGAGGATGTCTTGGAGGGCAGGATACCCGTGATTGACCACATGTGGCAGACCGAGACATCCGGCGCCATCATTGGCAATCCCTACGGGTTGGGCATGGCTCCCATCAAGCCGGGCTCCGCAACATTCGCAACCCCCGGTGTTATAGCAGATATAGTTGACGAGAAGGATGGCCATTCCATGGGCGTGGGGGAAAAAGGCATTATGGTTATAAAGAAACCCTTCCCCGGCCTTACGCCTACCCTGTGGGGTGAACCCGAGCGCTATAAGAGTGACTACTGGGAAGCCCGCCCCGGCACGAAGGGTATGTACTATGCCGGTGATGCTGCCGAGAAGGATGCCGATGGCTACATCTGGTTCGCCGGGCGTGCCGATGAGGTTATGAAGATAGCTGCCCACAGGATAGGTACAGTCGAGGTTGAGAACGCGCTCGTGTCTCACCCGGCTGTGGTTGAAGCTGCGGTGACGGGGGTTCCCGACGAACTTCGCGGCGAGATAGCCAGCGCCTTCGTAGTGCTGCGCGCCGGCTATGAGCCCAGCGAAGATCTAAAAAAGGAGCTTATTAATCACGTCCGGAAGGAGATGGGCGCCATCGTAGTCATGAAGGATATTGGCTTCATCAAAATGCTGCCCAAGACGCGCAGTGGCAAGATCATGCGCCGCGTCATCAAGGCGCTGCTCATGGGCAAAGACCTGGGCGACCTCTCCACAATAGAGGAAGAAGCCTCGGTTGATGAGATCAAAGAAGCCATCGGCAAGATAGGCAAGATTTAATCAGGCTTTACTGAAAATGGGAGGGCGGGACTGAGGTCCCGCCCTTTTACGTTTTTGTAATGTCATTGAGAGGAGCGTAGCGACGCGGCAATCTTCAGATTGCTTCACTTCGTTCGCAATGACAGAACGGCCGCTACCCTTCTTTCCTCTTCTTCAGTTCCAGTGCGGCTTTCAACCCTTTCTCGCGGATGACCTTGAAGGCCAGCCCTTTTTCCGTCTGATGGTAGAAGCGTTTCGCATACTTTTTAAGCAGCTTTTTGTCGATCTCGAAGCCCAGGCCCGGGCGCTTGAACGGCTGCAGCATGGCGTCCTTGTCGGGGATTATAGGCTCGATGATGCCTTCGCGGAACTCGGGTATCCAGGAGGGGGGCTCGTTGGGGTATTCCAGGGGCTTGTGGTTCTCCTTATCGGCCAGCACCAGGTTCCAGCCTATATAGAAGCCGATGCCGGAGGTCCAGGTATGCGGCGAGAAGAGGCGGCCGTTCTTATGGCAGGCGTCGATGACCTGCATGACCTGCTGTATACCGCCGGCGAAACATGCGTCCGGCTGGTAAATATGGAAGCAGTCCTTCTCAAACATGATCTTGATCTCGTCCCAGCCGTGGTTAAGCTCGGCCCCGGAGATACTCACGGGGGAGACTTTTTTAAGGGCGGCCAGACCGTCGTAATCATGCCAGTCCAGTGGCTCTTCCAGCCATTCGATCTTATTATCCGCGCAGGCTTTGGCGAAGTCGGTGGCGCGCTTCAGGTCCCAGGCAGGTATACGGTCTACAATGGACACCAGCCAGCCCTGGTTGGCGTCGACGCCGATGACCGGGCCGGGGCCTACCCCCTTGCGCACCTCCTCGATCAGCCGTACATCATCCTTGAACTCCTTGGCTTTGACGCGTAGTTTGAAGGCTTTAAAGCCTTTTTCTTTCAGTGCCAGCAGCTCCTGTATGCGCGGCCCCGGCTCATGTAGCTCGCCGAAGGAATTATAGACCTCGATCGGCCTGGCGGTTCCGCCCAGCAGTTCGTAAACAGGCTTGCCTTTGGCCTTGCCTATTATGTCCCAGCAGGCCGGTTCGATCCAGTAGTTGAGCCAGCCCAGGAAGCCCGCCTGCTTGAGCAGGCTCTGGATGCGGTCGATGTCCGAAGGATCGGAGCCCAGCAGGTAGCCGCCCAAAAGGTCGCCCAGTCCCTGCCGCTCCTCTCCCATGGCCGTGCCCGCGGACCAACCCTCAATCCCGTCATCGGTCAGCAGCTTGATCAGTGTGAAACGGTTATGTGTCTGGGGGTAGCCGGGTATCCAGGTGGGCCAGAATGTATGCTTGAGAGGTATATGGACGTGGTAAAGCTCGATCTCAACAATTTTCATGTACTGACCTCCTTTAGTGCAAATATTGTAATGGCGTTACTTACTGTGACCCAACCGCTCGATTTCTTTATTGAGAAAATAGCTGATCACAGTCCTGATAGCAACAATAGCTAATAATACTGCGACTTCCTCAAAGCTTGGCTTGACTATGGTGCGGATGATATCCGCGGCGATGAGGAATTCCAGCCCCAGCAGCAGGTAGCGACCCAGGTCGATGCGTATCTTTTCCAGCGGCAATAATTTGCTGTGCCGTGCCAGGTGAGCGAATTGAGCGCGGATAAATTCCACCAGCCCGACAATCACTCCCCACAGCACGATAAATATGCCCACCAACCCTATGCCGAGCGAGATGTATTCGATAAGCTGTACCAGATCTACCATTCCCTGCATCACCGAAGAAGATTGCCTGTATTGTAGGCTAAAAGAGTCTCCGATAACAAGAGGGAGGTTCACGACAGTTGACTTTTGGCAATGATTTATACCATCATATAGTAAAGTCGCTGTATCTGATTTACGGCATTCCAAATATAAATGGCCAGTGGTGCAGGAGGTGCGATCGTGCGATCTTACATTGTGCTTACAATAGCCCTGTTGATAACTGTTTCCCTATTGCCTTTTCAGGCTGCAGCAGCCGATATGTTGCCAACAAAATTTGTCACAGTCCTGGATTTTGACAAGGTTCACCAGGCACTTGATTACGTGACCGGGGGGATGGTCCCTTCCGGCGGTGATTTCTGGATAGCTGACAGAACACCTAACGCTGTTGCTCACAACTGGGAAGGTGGTGGCAATACTGAGGGCATCATCGACATGGGACTGAAGAAATTCGATGAGGTGACTGAGGCGCCCGCCACCGGATATCAGACCGACGCAGTAGCCCAGGGAGGACACACCTATGTTACCAGTTCGCCCGGCAAGGGCAGGTACGGAAAATTCTATATTGACGATATTTTGAGGGCGGGCGACCGTCCCGGCCTGACTATTACAGAATTCAGCATCAGGTACGCTTACCAGCCCAATGGATCACGAAACCTGGTAACCAGCACAGCTCAACCTCCACCTCCCCCTCCATCAGGTTGTAATTGGACTGGAACTTGGGATACCTACGATGTTCCTAGCCTGGGAGGTAAATATCTGGATACGCTGTATTTTCAACAGGTGGGAAATCAATTGACAGTCACCTACAAGAACTACACTTATAGAAAAATTGTAGGTACCATATCTGGTAATATCCTAACTGGCACCTGGGGTGATAGCCCGCCCTACACCCAGGGCATTATAGATATAACAATGTCAACCGACTGTAATTCCATCACCGGTCGCTGGCGATGGCCTTCCTCGGCAGGTTGGGAGGGCACATGGGTTGGTACAAGGCAAAGCGTCGTACTCCCTCCACAGCCACCCACGGGTGGGGGGACCACTTCAGGCGGGACGATACCGGCGGGAGGCGGCCTTTACGAGAACTACCGGGGCAGCCCGGATGTCGGCGGGGATGTCCGCATGAACTACTGGCACGGCCAGACCTTCACAGCGCTGTCCGGGCATCCGATCGGCGGTGTTAAGCTTATGGCCTACCGCATTGGCTATCCCGGGTCATTGATAGTGTCTATTAGGGCAACCGATGCGGGCGGACACCCGGCGGGACCTGACCTGGCCACCGGGTCAACCGGCGGCGATACACTGCCCGTTTCTTTGCCGGGCGAATGGAGGGAAATAACGTTCCCGCAGTCTCTAAGCTTAACCGCGGGATCCAGGTATGCTATCGTGGCCAGGGCGCCCGGGGGAGGAGGCGGCAACGCCGTGAAATGGATGACCGATTCCACGGCTCCGGACTACACAGGGGGCAACAGGGAGTCCAGCGGTGACTCGGGAGCAAGCTGGCAGAGCGATTTTAACTCCGATTACCTGTTCGAGATCTGGGGTACATCTTCGGATTCGGGAACTGGTCCAGGCACAGATACTGGTACAAATACAGATACCGACACCGGTACAAGTGTGGTGACCGGTTTAGGGACAAAGCTGGTTGCCGAATCAAAGACCGCAATCCCCAGCAGCACAATCCAGGTCCCCATCTTCCTTAATAACGCCAGCAACATCGGGAGCATGAATTTCGTTCTGACATATAATCCCCAGGTGCTCAGGGTGAACAAGGTGGATAGTGGTTCCCTGCTCACCGGGGCGCTATTCACGCCGAATTATCAGTCTCCTCCGGAGGTGAGATGCGGGGTGGCCACATCGGGTGGCGTAAACGGGAGCGGTACCATGGCTTATATCGAATTTCAGGTTATAGGCACCGCCGGCAGCAGCAGCCCTTTGACATTCAGTGAGTTGAGTGCCAGCACCACTTCCGGCCAATCAATAACGGTAGCTAGCCAGAACGGTACGGTGACCGTGGCAAGCGATAAGCTGAAGGGCGATTACAATGGTGACGGCAAGGTGACGGAGGTTGACGCCCTGGCCGCTCTCAGGATGTCTGTCAAACTGTTGGCGCAGGACCTTACGCTGGATATGAACGGTGACGGCAAGCTAACGGCTGAGGATGCGCGCCTGATACTCAAGAAAGCCCTTGGCAAATGAATGATCCGGTCTGAAACACTATGCAGATAGAAAGGCGGAGGTTATAGCATGAAAAATGAGTTTTCGGCGAGACAATATTTCCCGACGCTGATAATAATATTAATACTCCTCGTACTCCCCCTGGCCGGATGCTCGACACTTTCAAAGCTGCTGGGCGGATGTGGTGGTGGCGCAGGGACAGCCCAGATTCCCGTTAACCTGAGCGGCGCCAGCGGCGTGGGCAGCCTTCACATAGAACTGGTCTATGATTCAGCAATCCTCGAGGTAACTGCGGTGAAAGCGGGCAAGCTGGCCCAGAATGCAGTAGTGGATTTCAATATACAGACTCCCGGCCGGGCAATCATCGGGATTGTCAGTTCCAACGGCATAAGCGGAAGTGGTGCTGTTGCCAGCATCGCCTTCAAGTCGAAGGCCAAATCTGGCACGAGCGCACTAACACTGGATAAAGTAGAGGCTTACAGCGCAGATACGCTTCAGGATATGAGAACCCAGGTGAGCGCCGGACAGTTCAACGCCAGGGACCGTAGCTTTAATGCGCCTTCTATAACATTCAGCCCCTAAACATGGTTAGGAAAGCCGGCACCATAGCCGGTATCTTTGGGAGGGGTCAGGAGATAACAGGCAAGCCCCGGATAAAACGGTAAAGCAAAAATGGAGCGACGAAGATGAGAAGGTGGAGAGTCCCGGCCTGGAGCATTGTTGCCGCGCTAGCACTGGTAACTTCAGCCGTAATATCGGGTTGTCAGGGTCCTGATGCAGGCACAGTGTCACAGGATTCATCAACCTCCGGTTCAGGTGAGGGCACAGGAAAAATTGCTGGAGTTGTTACTGATAGCGAAGTTTCACTGCCTGAAGGAGCAATGGCACAGAAATATCAGGGCGCTTCTATTACGATCTGCAAAGCTGTGGCAACCGGAGGATATAGCCAGTTGTGTGCCAGTTGTCCTAAAATACCTGCATATGATGTGGGGGAGATTGTCGTTGAGGTGATATCAGGTAAAGATGGATACTGGGAAGCCGAGTTACCTGCAGGTAAATATTTCATCAGGGCTTTCCTGGGAGAAAAAGTGTACTCGGGGAACATATTTGTTGAAGTAAAAAAAGGTGAAACAGTAAAACTCGATATAGAACTGATATCCGGTGTTTAAAACACGGTACGACTGATATCTATTCACGCTTTTGCTGGGGATGGAATGTTGAAGAGATATAGCTGGCTGATTTTACTTTTTCCTCTTTTAATGTTTGTTATTGCACAGAATATATCTGCGCAGAATACTTCCATAATCCTGGTGGACCACAAGCTCTGCAAAGAAATAAAAAATGGACGGCCGGATGATATCACCAAGCAGTTCACCGTCGATGACAGGGTATTTTCCTGGCTCTCAATCACGGGCACTTCAAAAGGAGATGAAATTGCGTGGACGTATCAGGGTCCAAAAGGCCAGGAAGTACAGAAATCATTGGCTTTGGCGCAGGGTGGAGACCAGACTACTTATATGGAACTTGATTTGAACCAGTACAGCAATGCTGAAGTTGCGGGCAAATGGACTGTAACCGTTCTCTTTAATGGGGAAAAAGCGTTAACTGATGATTTTACAGTGGAGCCGCTTACCGGCCTGGTGTGGTGGGGACCCTTTGCAGGATTTTTATTATTGTTAGTTTTTTTAATCGCTGGAATAACCGTGGTACTAATTGCAGTCCTGCTTGTTATACGAAACCAGAGAGTAAAACGGAATACGTAATGCCCCCAATCAAGTGAGAGAAGAATTAATACGTACTATACAAATTAAGCTGGACATGGCGATTAAGGCGGCCAATAGCGGGGTAAAAGGAGGATCGTGATGAAGTCAGGAATTAACCGGTTTAAGCTATGGGTCAGTGCGCTGGCCATATGCTTTATGCTGGCGGCAGTACCGTCTCCGGCTATCTCTGAAAACGAACAACCAACAGACGCTACAGGCAATGTTTTGCAGCAGGGCGCATCTTCCCAGTCCTACGGCATAGGTCAGCTATTGGGCACCTTGGATGTTGACCTGCCCGGCTGTTGGGAGAGAATGTACGAATGGGACTGTTGGGCTCCCTGCCCTAAGTGGGATAAGTGCACCATAACAGATAAAGAACTCTGGAAAACGACTTTTAAAACATACGAATTTACTCTTCCCAGCGATGGCTGGATTTTCCTTGAGGTTGATATCAAGTCGGATAATAAAAATTACTGGGCCCTAGATTATTTACTGCAAAAATATGATGAAGGCGAAAAATGGAGCAATCTTACACCCTTCGTTTACAAAACCCCTGTTGAACAGAAATACTGGGATGCACTTACTATTGAGAAAGACGGCAATCTTAAGACGGATGGTGGCTGGAAGCCTGCCATTAATCCCGCGGGACAATACCGGATATATGTTAGTCAGCATGTTAACTGGCATTCAACGTTCTCGGGCCAGGAATTCGTTTTACCCGGAAAAGGCACGTTCAAGGTGATTTTCGTGCCTAATGCTAAGCCTGTTTCCGTTGACTCAGATGGAGACGGCGTGCCTAATGACAAAGACCAGTGCCCCAATACACCATCTGGGACAGCGGTCGACGAGAATGGATGCCCCCGGAAATCATCTGAGTCCACTCAGCCTGTGTTAAAGGTTGCCACTCTATCCTCATCCAAATCTATAGAGATGAAGAACGGCCTCGAGTTTAAATTCAGTGAACCTGGTGCAATTTCTTTTCCGGATGGTCAGATGATAGTTTCCCCCAACGGTGGAACGCAAATAACGGTGACCGATTTTATTAAGACAGACCAGGATTTTTCTTATGAATCCCGTATCGATCCTAATGGAGAACCATTTAATATTCTCGTACCTAAAGATCCGGAATGGAAAAATTGGCAGTCGTTTGAATTTGTCGCCATTCCTCCATTGAGAGACTCGGCTATTTACAAAAAAGATGAGATGGATATATTCAACTTGATTGCCAAAGGGGAGTATATGCCACAACAAGGTTATCAGTGCGTGCTTGTTCCTGCAGGTCCTCCCAAGCCGCTCGAGCCTGTTGTCTTACATGGCCTGACGAGAATACAATATTTAAGCAATTTCGCAGGACCTAAAATCTATCGGGAGTTTCAAGAAACCGGGCGTTATGTCTTTGATAATCCATACTCTGTTGTTAAAATTCCCGTGGGTTTAGCAATTAGATATTATTTCGGACCTTGGGCAAAGATGGCATACGATGTCACCACAAAAGGTTATGAAGAACTTCAGAAGTGTATGAATGATGCTAAGCCTTCATCATCCCATAAGCGATCTGGTATCAATACAGTAATATGTCCCGCGCCCAATGAGAATTTGATAATAAATTCAGGCGGCTACCTGCTTACACTGGAAAAAGATGCCTATTTCGTTCTGGTTCAAGAAGGGCTGGTTAAACGGATAAATGATAGTACTGGACAATCTCTTGACATACCAGGAGGTTATGCCGCGTTATTCTGTCCAGGAACGGAAACGATCCCGGTTAAAATTGACGACCTGCACGGAGCTCCGTTGACCAGCTGTGAGGATTTCTATGCTGCTGTTAAGGGAGAAATTAAAAACGGATCTTTTACCGGTACAGGCACACGATTAATTGCCGAATCAAGGACTGCCACCCCCAACAGCACAATCCAGGTCCCCATACGTCTTAACAACGCCGGCAACATAGGCAGTATGAATTTCGTGCTGACGTATAATCCCCTGGTGCTCAGGGTGAACAAAGTGGATAGTGGTTCCCTGCTCACCGGGGCGCTTTTCACGCCGAATTATCAATCTCCGCCAGAGGTGAGATGCGGGGTAGCCACATCGGGTGGTGTAAGCGGGAGTGGTACTATGGCCTATATAGAGTTCCAGGTCATTGGCGCCGCCGGCAGCAGCAGCCCCTTGACATTCAGCGAATTGAGCACCGGTGACGCTTCCGGCCAGCCGATAACAGTAAATAGCCAGAATGGTACGATAACCGTTGCTACGAGCAAGCTGAAGGGCGATTACAATGGGGACGGCAAGCTGTCGGAGGTTGACGCCCTGGCTGCTCTCAGGATGTCGGTCAAGCTATTGGCTCAGGACCTTACGCTGGATATGAACGGAGACGGCAAGTTAACGGCTGAGGATGCGAGGCTGATAATCAAGAAAGCCCTTGGCAAATGAACAACCCGGTCGGAATCCAGCCGTGCTCATTCCCGGGTCAAAGGTGGTATTATAAAGGTGCAAATATGGCTGGAGTAAAACAGGAAGTTTTCGCGGTCACGTCAGCGTACGTAAACGCCTATATTGTACGCGGTGAGCGGTCGATTATAGTTGACACCGGCGCTCCCGGCTTCGGTGCAAGGATACTGAAAACGATGGGCCGTCACGATATCAAACCCCAGGACGTCTCCCTCATTATCATCACTCACGGACACCATGACCACACAGGCGGCGCTGCTTACCTGAGGGAGAAGACCGGCGCGCCTGTGGCTATTCATCGTAATGATGCCGAAGCGCTGAGGACGGGAATAAATCCGCCCCTTTGCCCGGTGGGAGGCAAGGGCCGGTTCATGGCTACGCTTGCCACCATGATAAGGACCCGGGCACAGGTAATGGAGCCTCAGTTGCTGCTGGAGGGAGAGATGGACCTCTCCGCTTACGGCATCGAGGGCAAGATAATACCCACCCCGGGGCACACTGCAGGCTCGGTCTCAGTCCTGCTGGCCGGGGGCTGTGTACTGGTGGGGGACATGATATTCGGCATGCTTGTGCGAAAACATGCCCCGGGCTTCCCTTATTTTTGCCAGGATACTGAGATGGCTTCAAAAAGCATAAGAGATATCCTTGACAGGAAGCCCAAGATATTCTATGCCGGGCACGGGGGCCCTTTTACCGGCGGACAGGTATGGCGAAAATTCTTCGTTAAGCCCTGACCGCTCTATTTAAGCTGATCGCGGGTGAAACCCAGTACCCGGCGGGCTACGACGAGAGTGTTTATCTGGCCCGTCCCCTCGAATATATCGTTGATCTTGGCGTCCCGCATGAATTTCTCGAAAAGGTATTTGCGCGAGTAGCCCAGCGGCCCCATTAATTCAACAGCCCTCTGTGTAATCAGCGTTGCTGCGCGCCCGGCCTTGGCCTTGGACATCGAGGCTTCCAGCGCGTTGGACTGGCCGCTGCCTAGTTGCCACATGGCGCGTAACATCAACAGGTGGGCTGCCCGCAAGTTACCCTCCATCTCGATGAAATCACGTTCGAGCGCAGTCTGCTTGCTGCGTGGCAAATCGTAACGTATCTTGATGCCCTGCCTGTCTATCTCGTCGCGCAACATGTCCAGCGCGGCACGGGTCACGCCCAGGGCCTGCGCGGCCACCATCGGTCGGGTAACGTCGAAGGTCGCCATGGCGCCTTTGAAGCCCTCGGTTTTGCTCTTGACCTCGGCTTTGCCCAGTATGTTTCCGATGGGGATGCGGCAGTTGTCAAAGATAACAGTTACGGTGTCGGAGGCTTTGATGCCCAGCTTCTTCTCCTTTTTCTCCACTTTCATGCCGGGTGTGCCGGCCTCAACCACGAAAGATTTCATTCCGGCCCGGCCGGCCGATTTATCTATGGAGGCCCACACCACAATAATGCCCTCCGAAAGGTCGAGCGCACGGTGTCCCATGGTGACAAAGATCTTCTCCCCGTTTAATACCCAGTTGTCACCATCGCGCACGGCGGTAGCCTGGATGGCAGACGTATCGGAACCGCAGCCCGGCTCGGTCATGGCCATGGCGCCCCACTTGGGCTTGCCTTCGTTAAAGCGCGCCAGGAATTGGCCCCATTGCTCTCTCGTGCCGGCAGCAAATACTGCGGCGCCGCCCAGTCCCGGGCCAGGGGAGGCCAGGTAAAGCCCGGCATCGCCCCAGCAAAGCTCTTCCACCATCATGGCGCCCACCACCCCGAGACCGGTCACGAAGCCCTTGCCCCGGTTGCTCCACATGAAGTCGATGATAGCCTGCGGCTCTTCGTGTTCATGCTCGTCGTAGTATCGGCTTACAGGGCGGAAATGTTTCTCTGCCACATCGTGCGCTTCCTGTATCTTGGCTCTCTCTTCGGCGGTTAATTCAAAATCAATCATCGGTTTACCTCCTTACTAAACTATGGCCAGGCCGGTGAAAGCCACGAAACCGCGGCCGTTGCGGAACCACAGTTCCACAGGATTGTCGCGGATATAGCCGTGGCCGCCCATTACCTGTACGCCATAGTCCGTGCATTGCATCACCATGTTGTCAGCGTAAGCCTTGGCCAGGCAGCACTCACGGGTGGCCTCCTCTTTTTTATCCAGAAGCCAGGCCGCCTCCCAGTTAAGCAGGCGGGCGGCATCTATCTCGATGGCCATGTCGGCCAGCATGAAAGCGACAGCCTGGCGTGACCCGATGGGTTCGCCGAAAGCAAAGCGCTCTCTGGCGTAGTCGCGGGAAAACTCGAATGCTCCTCGGGCTACACCTACGGCCATCGAGGCCACCGCCACGCGGGAGAGGTTGATCAGCCGCTTAAAGTCGCAGCCCTGCTCTCCTCCGAGCTTATTTTCAGCCGGGACCTGGCAGCCTTTGAGCGATAGCTCATAGGTAGCCAGCCCCTTGACGCCCATATTCTTCTCACGCTCGCCCACCACTATGCCTTTGGACCCCTTATCCACGATGAAGCATTGAGAGGAGACACCGTCCCCGGCATAAATCAGCGTGTAAGCGGCATCCTGCGCCAGCGGGACCAGGCATTTATCGCCGTTGATCGTATAGGCGCCGTTCTTCTTTGCCACAGTCCCGAGATCGTTGTGGTCGAAATCGTAGCGGGGTTCGACCAATGCCGCCGTAGCAGAGACGAATTTGCCGCCACATACCATGGGAAGGTACTTTTTCTTCTGTTCGGCGGTTCCCATCTCCACGATGGGGAGAACGCCCAGCCACGGGCTGAGGATATGCATAGCCATGGAAAGGTCGCCCCAGGCCAACTCCTCTGCCAGCAGCGTGCCCGTCAGGGCGGAATGCTCCCAGCCTGCGCCTCCAAATTCCTCGGGAATACAGCTGACGACCAACCCCAGCTCCCAGGCAGTATTGATTATCTCGGCAGGTATCTGCCCTTCCTCATCACATTCACGGAATTTTTCGCGCATGACGTCATTGGCGAATTGTTTGACCGTGTTGACGATCATTTGCTGTTCTTCAGACGGGCTGAATGAAAGCATACGGCACCCCCTAATATTAATAAGTATTGATGCGGAAAAAGACCTTGCATAATGTATCACCGATTGAATCAGGACGTCAATGAGATGTTATGCAGTATTATGGCGCAAGTTTTTACAAATAATTGGTTAATAATCATGGTGTATTCTGGATACAACTGAGAGGAACAAATATTCTTCAGCGAGTCCACTTAAAAGGAGGATCAATATGTGGAAAAAGGTAATAGGCCTGGTTGCCGGGATGCTCGCAATTGTATTGCTGATAACCGGTGTCATGACTGCTGTCAATGCCGATAACGCCAGCAATGCCGCAGTGGCGCTTGCCGGATTGCCGCCCGGACCGCCGTCGGGAGCACCCAACGGACCGCCCCCCGGTCCCGGTTTCGGCGCCCCCTATCGAGGTGACATACTGGAGAAGGTAGCGGCCAAGCTCAACATCGATAAAGCTACACTGGCAGACGCCTTCAAACAGGTCATGCTGGAGGAACAGCAGGCCCGTCAGAACGATATGTTTGCCAAATTGGTTACCGACGGCAAGCTGACCCAGGAACAGGCGGATGCCTACAAATCCTGGCTAAATGCAAAGCCGGCCGACCTGCCCGGGTTCCCGTTCTTTGGTGCGGCTAAATCGACCGGGATGCTGGATAAGCTTCTCAAAGACGGCAAAATAACCCAGTCACAGTATGACGCCTATAAGGCGTGGGTTGCTCAAAAGCCGGCGGTCGAACTGCCCAAGCCGGAAAGGCCGGCAGGTGGACCACGCTGCCCGCTGGGGAAAACCCCCAAGTAATACAGCGGCCATTAGAATACATGCTAAGTGACGGCGCGTCTTGGACGCGCCGTCACTTTTATTTTCCGTCGTTACAGCGTGGACGGGAAAATCTCCTCCAGCGCTTCGGGAACGTATTTCTTAATCATGTCTGCGGTCAGGGCGTTGGCCATCGCTATCTCAGAGTAAAATGCCGCTGAAGGCCTGGACTTCCTCTCCTGTGTTACCGGGTCCACGGCCACCAGGCCGAATTTCATGGCGTAACCCCAGGCCCATTCGAAATTGTCCACCAGCGACCAGTGGTGGTAGCCGAGGATATTGTGCCCCTGTTGTATGAGGTCATACATGGTTTTTACCGCTGTGGCTATCACCCATGGCCTAAGCTTGTCGTCCCTGTCGGGCACGCCGTTTTCCAGTATGAAAAAGGGCTTGCCGTATTTTGCCAGTCTCTCAACCACGATCTTTATACCCTGCGGGTAGATCTCGCCGAACATCGGCACGCCGTTGGGAAGGACATCCCCTGTACGGCCCCTGGGTGGGGCTGTCCGGCGGACGAAGGCCGTTTTCGGCTTGGTTATATCAAAGGAAACGTCTACCCCGCCGTAGATATTCACACCAACGTAGTCCCATGTATCTTTTATCTCGTCGAGCCGCTTGTCGATGCCGCTGAACGGCGGGGACTGCCTGCCCGTGACCATGTTGACGAAAATGTTGTTGAATGAGTCCTTTGCGACGCTGGCGGCAAGCCTGTCAAAATAATGCGTTTTTACGGCGGTGAAAATCAGGAAATGGTTGGCGAAGCTGACGCTGGCATGGCGCTGCAGGTTGTGGATGATGTGATAGGCTGAGCCATGGCAGAGCCCCATGTTGCCCACCACCTTGAAATACCTGATCAAATGATCGTGCTCTGCCGGAGGGTGGTCACCGTCCACGTATCCCTCGATACCGTAAATGTTGGGCTCGTTGAAGGTCAGCCAGTCGCTGCAGTGGTCGCTGAGCTCAGCTACGGTGAACTTAACGTAACGTGAAAAATCCGCCACGCAATCCCTGGACAGGAAGGCCCCCTTCTTTTCGAACCAGACAGGGTGAGCGAAGTGGTGCAGGCAGACTATGGGGCGAATGCCTCTCTCGATCAGCGCAGCCAGCATCTGGCGGTAACGTTCAATGGCCTCGGGATTGAAGATGCCCTCCTCGGGCTCGATCCTGGCCCAGCTTACCGACAGTCGAAGGGAATTCAATCCCATTGATTGCGCGATGTCGAAATCCTTCTCCGCCTCATACCACCAGTTACATGCCTTGCCGCTGGATTCACCGGTCCTGATCCCCCCGGCCCTTTCGAACTCGTGCCACTGGGTATTGAAACTGTTTCCCTCTACCTGGTAGGCCGACGTGCCGACGCCCCACAGGAAGCCTTTGGGGAAGGCCAGTTCATGCGCTGATTGATCCGAACTCACCTTATTTTCTCAAGGGCAGCAAGGCTGCTGAGGAACTTTTTAACGCCGTAGTTGTCGAAAACTACTATAACATGAAAATCCCCTGCTTGCTTGATCACCTGGGTAACCCTGCCTTCGCCAAAGGTACGATGCCTGACTATCTCTCCGGGCCTGAACACCGGACCCGGCCCTGGCTTCGGCGTCACGACCGGCGAAGCATACTGAGGGAGAACATGCTGTGCTGCCATTGGACCGGCCATATTCTGGACGCTGATAAGAGCCGGGGGCAGTTCCCGTATAAAACGGGAGGGTGCGCGGTAAATGAATTCACCGTAGGCCAGGCGTTTTTCAGCGTAAGTGAGGTAAAGGCTATTTATGGCCCTGGATATACCTACATAACACAGCCTGCGCTCCTCCTCCAGCTTTGATTGTTCGTCCAATGACCTGCTGTGCGGCAGAAGACCCTCCTCGACACCGGCTATAAAGACTGCAGGGAACTCCGAACCCTTGGAGCCGTGCAGCGTGTTAAAGGTGACTGAATCTTGCGAACCCTGCAAATCGGCAATCTCAGAAGCCTGGCTGATCCTGCCAAGCAGTGAACTAACGGCGGTCAACGGGTTTAGATGTTCGTAAGCCGAGGCCAGTGATATGAGCTCCAGCACATTCTCCCAGCGCTCCTCGGGGCCGTCTTCACTTTTCAGGTGGTCCTGGTAGGCTGTTTTCTCAACAATGAGATTGAGCAAAGCTACCAGGCTTAAGTGCCTGCTACTCGCATGCAGGTCCAACAGCAGCGCATTGAAATGGCCGGCTGCACTTCGAGTCCGTTGACTGAATGAAGGCAGGCCGCCTGCAGCTGCCTGCTCGAGCGCCTGGTAAAGGTGAACCTTTGTTCTCCCCGCCAGTCCCTGCAGCTGGGCTAATGTCTGGGTGCCAATACCCTTACCGGCCAGCTTAATCACGCGCAGCAAAGCGGCGTCGTCGGCCCGGTTGCGTATCACCCTTAGCCAGGCAGCCAGGTCCAGGACCTCACTGCGTTTGTAGAAGGGAGTACCGGTGACCAGTTTATAGGGTATCTTCTCCAGGTTGAATGCGTCCTCCAGCTCACGTGACTGTGCGTTGATGCGGTAGAGCACGGCGAAATCGCTGAATTTCAAATTGAAGTCAGTTGCCAGGGCTTTGATGCGGGTGGCGATGAAATGGGCTTCGTCATTGCCATCCTTGAGCCGTATCACTGATATGGGGCTGCCGACCTCACGCGAAGTAGTGAGTTTTCTGCCCCTGCGCATGCTATTGCGCGCGATCAGGGCGTTGGCCGCCTGCACGATGGTCATTGTAGAACGGTAGTTTTCCTCGAGGATGATGACTCTGGTACCGGGGAAATCCCTGCGGAATATGTCCGCGTTGCGGACCTCGGCCTGCCTCCACGAGTAGATTGTCTGGTCTGGGTCGCCCACGACGCATACATTTCCATGCCCGGACCCGAGCATCCGGATTATCCGGTACTGCAGGCTGCTTGTATCCTGGAACTCATCGACCAGTATATATTTAAACATCTGCTGGTAACGGCGCAACACGTCCGCGTTATCCTGTAGCAGCCGGCTGGTGAAAACCAGCATGTCGTCGTAATCCAGGGCCTGGAGCTTTTTAAGAGCGGACTGGTAAAGGCCATAGATTGTAGTTGACACATCGTCAAAGCCTTCTACTGCACGCGAGGCTACAGCATCAGGATCGATCCCGTTTACCTTGGCGTAGCTGATCATGCCCTTGATGCGGCGCAGGTTATTATCCTCGATGCTCAGCCCGGCTTTTGCTATGCACTGCCTGATAAGTTTGTTCCCGTCTTCCTCGTCATAGACAGTGAAGCCGGTGCCCATACCGGGTACGCCTTCTCTGCCCAGTATGCGCAGGCAGGCAGAGTGTATTGTGCTAACCGTCACCGCCGGGGGAACATCAAACATCTCTTCAAGGCGCTTCTTCATCTCCGAGGCGGCCTTGCGGGAGAATGTGACGGCAAGTATGTGGCGCGGTTCGATTTTAGCCCGGGACACCATGTAGGCAATGCGGTGGACGATGACGCGCGTCTTGCCGCTGCCCGGGCCGGCGTATACCAGCATGGGGCCTTCGATTTCTTCTACTGCCTTTTGCTGAGCAGGGTTGAGGCCTTTTAAGGGATCCATATCCGCCAGCGTAACTATATCAATTCGCCCGGGTCAATCAGATTTTCTCCAAAGGCGCCATACTTAGCAAGAGCTTCTTCACCCCCGATTCCTCGAAAGCCACGATGACCTCGCGGTCCTGTCCTGTGGTTCGTAAGCCTATCACCTGTCCATCGCCGAATTTGGCATGGCGCACGCGGTCACCCGGGTTGATCGCTATCAGTCCGGCGGAAGGTTGCTGCTGGCTCTTTTTCGCCAGGAGGTCGGTGATATTCATGCCTTCATCCTCATCGCGCCAGCGCTTTGACCGGTCCGCAGCGTGCCCGACCGGGTGTCCCTTGTCCAGGGTGATCCCTTTCCGTTCCACCAGGTGCTCCGGCAGGTCGTCCAGGAACCTGGACGGCGTACTCTCCGAGCTCATGCCGAAGATGGCGCGACGGGCAGTGTGCATCAGGTACACGTGCTGCTCGGCACGCGTTACACCGACATAGCACAGGCGGCGCTCCTCCTCGAGTTCGTCCCCACCCTCTTCCATGGATCGCCTGTGTGGCAGAAGCCCTTCCTCCATTCCCACGATGAAAACGACGGGGAATTCCAGGCCCTTGGCCTGGTGCAGGGTTATAAGCGTGACGGTGTCATCCCTGCTTTCGATCTCGTCGGTATCCGCAACCAGGCTGACCTTCTCCAGGAACGGGGCCAGCCCTTCACCCGGCGGGAGATCATCATAATCGGCTGCAACCGTGCGAAGTTCCTGAATATTCTCCCAGCGCTCTTCCCCATCCTCCTCACCCCTGATCGTGTCCCGGTACCCTGATCTTTCCAACATGGTGTCCATCAGCTTGACCAGGCTTAGCTGCTGTCCCTCAACCACCAGTTCATTGAGCATGCGGTAAAAGCCTGCCAGGGCGGTGTTGATCTTGGCGCCGAACCCGGGCCCTCCGCCCTCGTTGACCGCCTTTATAGCCGCGAACAGAGACAGGTTGTTCTCCCTGGCCCAGTTGGTAAGGTCCGACAGCGTTTTAGCCCCTATGCCGCGGCCTGGGATCCTTATAATTCGGGCCAGGCTGATATTATCGAAGGGATTCTGTATGACACGCAGGTAAGCAACGGTGTCCTTTATCTCGCGGCGCTGGTAGAAACGTGTGCCGCCTACCAGCTTGTACTTGAGGCCGTAGCGCATGAAAGCCTCTTCCACGGCGCGTGACTGGGCGTTGGTGCGGTACATCACCACGCAATCACCGGGCTTGATGCCGTTGCTGCCGCTTAACTTAAGGACCTCGTTGACCACAAATTGGGCCTCTTCCTGCTCATTGTAGGTCTTAATCAGAAAGACGGGCGTTCCCTCCGTGTTGGACGTCCAGAGATCTTTTTGCTTGCGCTTCTTATTAGCGGATATGATGGCCGAGGCCGCCCCGAGTATATTTTTGGTAGAGCGGTAGTTCTGGTCCAGGACGATGACCCTGGCGTCGGGGAAGTCCTTTTCAAAGCTCAGTATGTTGCGGATATCGGCGAATCTCCATGAGTAAATGGACTGGTCGGGGTCGCCAACCACGCAGACGTTTCGGTGTTTTCCTCCCAGCAGGCGTACCAGTTTATACTGAATGAGGTTGGTATCCTGGAATTCATCTACCATGAGGTGCAGGTAGCGAGAGCGGTATTTCTCCAGTACACCGGGCTGCTTTTCAAAGAGTTGAACAACTTTCATCAGCAGGTCGTCGAAATCGGCCGCGTTGCTCTGGCCGAGCTGTTCCTGGTAACGTTCATATACACGGCAGATCACGTCATCCCAGTGGCTTTTTGCCTGCGAAGTCAGGACGTCATGCGTTAGCTGCTGGCTCTTGGCCTGGCTGATGGCATTGCGGATCTTCTGGGGATTATACTGCCTCGGGTCCAGGTCGAGGTCGAGCAGGCACTGCTTAACCAGGCTCTGCTGGTCCTCCTCATCGTAAATAACGAAGTTTGTATCCAGTCCAAGGGATTTGCCGTCCTGCCGCAGGATACGGGCGCAGATGGCGTGGAAAGTGCCGGCCGATACCTGATCCGCCAGGTTGCCGAGCAGCTTATGCAGTCGCTCCTGCATCTCGCGCGCAGCCTTGTTTGTGAAGGTGACGGCCAGTATGCTGCGAGGGCTGACGCCTGTGGTTTTAACCAGGTAGGCTATGCGGTGGGTTATGACCCGCGTCTTGCCGCTGCCCGGGCCCGCCAGGATCAGCAGGGGCCCCTTAATGTACTGTACGGCCTCTCTCTGGGCCGTGTTCAACCCTGCCAGTATATCCATGAAATTATTTCGCGGTAACCTTTTCCCATTGGAACTCGACCTGGTCAGGCTCTACGCCCGTGAAGGAGATACCGTCAGGTCCGCTGGTGATCACGGCGGATGAAGGAGGCAATTTGATCGTGGTCTTGCCGCCCGACTGGCTGACCATGACCTTGTTGGCATTGGTCTTGAGCACGATATTGACGTTCTGCGAGGGCAACCCGGTGATCGGTTTGCCCTCGACGGAGACTGAGCCGATGTTGACGCCTTCGAGATAAATATCGACCCCCCCGTAATTGCTGCAGGAAATGGACACGGGCAACAGGGCAAGAACCGCTATGGCGAAGGCTGCTGTAGTTGTGTTTAAAAGCTTCATTTGAAGTACCTCCTATGTATAAGGATAGCTACCGTTAAATCACGGCTGGTAAAGGACGTTTATGTGCCTGCCGGCTTCACCGGGCGAGCGATGCCTGTCGAAGATTCAGCCCGGCCGGCGTCAGGTGTGACTGGCCAGCCATGCCTCCAGGTCGGCGAAGACCCTGGCGTTGCCTGGTTCGTTGTGCACCTCGTGATAGAACCCGTCGTAGATCTTGAGTGTCTTATCCTTGGATCCGGCTTTTTCATACAGCATCTTGGCTCCCTCTTCGTTGACCAGCTTATCGTCCGAACCCTGGAGGATGAGCAGAGGGAGCGTGATAGACGGCATTTGCGCTTCCACTTTAGACATTGTGGAGAACATTTCCGAGCCGAGGCGCGCCGTTATCTTGCCGCGGTAAACCAGCGGGTCCTTGTCGTAGGCTTCCACCACTGCCTTATCGTGGCTGAGGAAGGTAGAGTCCAGCGCCTGCACGCCTAATTTAGGAGCGACAACTGAGAGTATCCTGGCCATGGTGATGGTAGCCGGCGTAATGCTCTCACCCGCCTTGAGAGCCGGGGCGGATACCACCAGTCCGTCTATTTCTGCCTGGTGCTGCAACGTGTACGCGGCGGCGATCAGCCCGCCCATGCTGTGGCCGTAGAGGATCACCTTTTTACCCGGATTATCCTTGCGCACCATGTCGTAAAAAGTCTTAAGGTCGTTGAGGTAGGTTTGAAAGCGGTCGACGAAAATGCGTGTGCCCTCAGATTTGCCGTGTCCCTGGTGATCGAGCCCGTAAACCGCGTAGCCCAGGGGGACGACGTTGTTGACAAGGTTGGTGTAGCGGGCGATGTGCTCACCCAGCCCGTGTGCTACCAGTATTACTGCTTTAACCTGGCCGTCGGGCAGCCAGCATCTCCAGTAAAGGTTGAAATTGCCGGTGCCTTTGAAATTGCCCTCTTTCTGCTGCATTATAACCTCCCCCATTTTTACCGATATTATGCGCCTGCACGCTGCAGTCGACAAGTGATTCTGCAGGAAATTCCGGCCAAAACCCGTGCGTCAAAATACAGCGGAGATTTGTCCGCATCGGGGGAAAAACGTAAAATTGACAGGCGGTTCTACAAATATGCTTAAGGCTGTATTATTCGACCTCGACAACACGCTGATCCTGTTCGAAGAGGTTACATTTATAAACGGCTACTATCCCGTGATGGCAGCCAGGTTTGCCGGCGTTTTCCCCGACGGGCAATTCGCCGAAAGGCTGATGAAGGCTACTATCGCACTGCGCAGCAACGACGGAAGCATAAGCAACCGTGAACTTTTCATAAGATCCCTTTGCGATGGGCTTAACGTGAACAGGGATGAGGTGTGGGCCCGTTTCGAGCAATTTTTCAGCCTGGACTTCGATATTTTCAAGAATGCGGTCACGGCTGCCCCCGGCGCCGGGGAGGTCTTCAGGCACGTGAAGGACCGGAGATTAAAGTTAGTGGTGGCCACCAACCCTATCTGGCCGCTCGTTGTGCAACGGAAAAGGCTGGCCTGGGCCGGTCTGGGCGATGTAGAGGTTGACCTTGTCACACACATAGATAACATGAATTATTGCAAGCCCCAACTGGGATATTACCTGCAGATCTGCCGATTGATAGGTGTGCAGCCCGGGGAGTGCCTGATGATCGGCGACGACCCGGCCAACGACATGGTGGCCGCCAAAACAGGCATGAGGACTTACCAGACAACGGACAGCCGCGGGTACTCACAGAAACCGCTGGAGGTAAGCAAAAAGGTCATCGGCAATGACCTGGAAGGCATTCCTCCCCCCGATTTCAGCGGCCCGCTGGCAGACGTGCCGCAAGCCATCGACAACCTGCTCGGATTATAATCCCCCCATCCCCGCCGCATTCCCCGGTATAAAGATTTGCCTAACACAAACTATTTGTATTATACTAATTATCGAGCTAAAATAGTCGGCTGGCGAAGGTTAAATTTACATGACTGAGAAAAGTGAGATCATCGACCGCATACTGGGGCAGGTTGAGGGCGCCTTCAGGGAACTGCTGCCCATGGCTCACCAGGAATTGCTCGACCTCGATCTTACTACGCCGCAATTGAAGGTTGTGTTGCTGCTCTATCTCAACGGGTCGGCAAGAATGAGCGAACTGGCCGCATCCCTGGGTGTCACACTGGCCACGGCCACCGGCATCCTCGACCGTCTGGTGGACAGGGATATGGTGGAAAGGGGTAACAGCCGGGAGGACAGGAGGGTTGTAGTCTGCCGTTTGTCAGCCCTGGGGCACGAGCTTACGGACAGGCTCTACAGCTCCGGCCGCGAGCGTGCCCGTGACCTCCTGCAGGGGTTGACTGAAGCTCAATTGAATAAACTTGATGAAGCGCTGGCATCACTGTCGAGTGTAAGCGCCGTGAAGGAGACGAAATGAACATAGTTGTCACCGGTGCAACCGGTCATATCGGTAACGTACTCGTCAGGGAACTGCTGGCCAGGGGTGAAAACGTCAGGGCTCTGGTCCCCCCGTTCGAGAATGACCTGCCCATCCGCGGCCTTAACGTAGACGTTGTAGCTGCTGATGTCTGCGACGCAGCTTCACTGAATTCAGCATTTGAGGGTGCGGATGCCGTTTATCACCTGGCCGGTATCATAGCCATCGTACCGGGCAAGGACGAACTGCTGCGCAGGGTAAACGTTGGAGGAACTCGCAACGTGGTTGATGCCTGCCTGGCTGCCGGCGTCGGCAGGCTGGTTTATACCAGCTCTATCCATGCTATACAGGAGCCGCCCGAGGGCATTGTCATTAATGAGACCTTCCCCGTGGATCCCGACAATGTGATCGGCCCCTACGCCAGGAGCAAGGCCCAGGCGACCCTGGAGGTGAGGAAGGGGATGGAGCGCGGACTGAACGCGGTCATCGTACATCCCACAGGCGTGATAGGTCCCTTCGATTTCAGGATATCGGAGATGGGGCAGCTCGTGCTTGATTTTATCAGAGGCAAGCTTAAAGCCTACCTGGATGGGGCTTATGATTTCGCCGATGTGCGCGATGTGGCGCACGGTATGACGCTGGCCTGCAGCAAAGGACGCGCAGGTGAAAGCTACATCCTCTCGGGAGAAAGGGTCAGTATCAAACAGATTCTGGATGTACTGGAGGAAACCAGCGGCATCAAAGCGCCTACGTTCAAGGTGCCCGCCTGGTTGGCCCACACCGCCGGCAAATTAGCTCCCATCTACTACCGGATCGCCAGGAGCAAGCCGCTTTTCACCGATTACTCGGTGGACGTTCTGCGCAGTAATTCCAGGGTAACCTCGGAGAAAGCGCGGGTGGAGCTTGGCTACAAGCCGCGTTCAGTGCATGAATCGATCTGCGACTCAGTGGCCTGGTTCATGCAGAATTTAACGCCGGCGCAACTGAAGCCGGCCGTCCGGCGCATATAAACTTTATTGGCCTGTTCGGCCCGGCGGTTTCATGTCTGCACTTGCTGGTGTGCTCTCGTGATGCACCATGTTTTGTCGAACATTGCCCCCAGCGCAGGGACAACTATGATATTGTGTTTTTTACGCGCCAGATATATCATACAACAGTTGGGTGTACAGGTTCGGCAGCGATGTTTTTTTAGGACATGCCCCCGGCGCCCTTCAGGAGTATTGTGGTCCCAGCAAGGAGAGGCATGATGAAGTATATTTTTGTAGCGCTGGTGATCCTGGCAAACCTTCTACTGTTTTGCTCCCCCCTGAACACCAGCGCCGACCCGGCTGGAAATAGCCCGCTGATCCGCCCGGCGAACAACACAGCTGCTCCCGCTTATTCAACTCCGGGCTTTCGTGCCGCTGATGAACAATCCAGCCTGGTCTTGAACATCGAATGTGCTTATGACTCCTACTTTACGGATGAGCCGATCACACTGGCTGCCGATACGAACACTGCCGGCACATCCGCCACATTGTATTTGCAACCTGAGGGCGGGCAGGAACAGTCTATTGCGGATTTCCAAATGAACAAGGCATATAGCTATACATGGACCACTCCTTCAAAACCGGGCGACTATATGATTATCCTGGAAGGAAGCGCCAGGGTCATGGTATGGACCGAGTGCGTAGATGTCAGATGCCCTGTCAGGGGTGGATGCACATTATATACATATCCGTGCCAGCAGGCGCAGGATGTCACCAACAGGGCGAGCTGCCAGATACGGATTCTTGACCGGGCGGTTTCGATATCCGGCTACGTCAATGACTTGAACGAAGTCCCGATCCGGGGCGCTACGGTCAAATTGGCGGGCAGCGGGCAGTACGCAACTACTGATTTTGCGGGCTTCTATAAAATCAGCCCCTACAAAATAGGCAACAAATATACCCGTGACAACAGCGGAAAACCAATGATCAGCGAAAAAATCGGCTTTGATGCAATGGCCTGCCAATTAGCCGAGAAACAATTTGACGTCTATGCTGAGAAAGATATCTCCGATCTTAACGATACGCTGCAAAGGATCTTTTGCCCGGCTGCCATAAAATTAGACGATTTCACTTACGAAATGCTGTCGGGCTGGAGCCCCGCCAATGACTACATTACCTGGCAGAACATGGTAGGCATTACCACCGACAGTGGGGTAGCTATTTCAAGAATCGAATACGCCGGTACAGGTTTCCTCCCTCTGGGATTGGAGGATGTGCCTTATAAGACTTTCACCATAAACGACAAGGTGTTGATCCTGATAGAGAATCCCGAGTCAGGCCGGTATTTCCTGGAGATGAAAGGCCAGGTAAACGAACCTTATACCGTGCAGGTGGCAGGCACGCTGAGAAACAGGCCGCTGGGAAATGTGGCATTGGAAAGCAAAATCCTGATGGGTGACGCAGAGCAGATATCCTTGGTTATTAATAATAAGCAGTTTGTACTGGAGCGCGGCACGGGTTTCCCGCTTGCATACATAATATCAGGACTCATTGCACTGCTGGCGCTGACCGCGATAGCATTACTTGTAGTTTTGAAGAAATCCCCGCCGCTTACACGCGCATATGGCAGCGCAGTGTCATTTATCAGGGCGGTGATCAAGCCGGGTAAAACTATAAACGATACGGGTCCGTCGACGGTTGCTCAATCGGTGGCCGCGCCGGCAGCGGCAGACGGCGTCGATATCGCCGCCACGCTGCCGGCGGGCGCCAGGAAATCGGCGGAAACAAAGGTGACCCAACCCGGATCTTCGCAGGCCGAAAAATAAAGGCAGCTTGAAGACTGGATATGGTTGTAAGTAAACTCCCTGCCCGGCCAAAGCCCTTGCTGGATATACTGGCGGGCAATGTGCCGTTGATCATAGCCTCCATCCTAGCGATCATACTGTTCATCAGCTACCTGCCCAAAGGTTCGCCGTCCGGCCTGGCCGTTAATAGAACATCGTTTGATTTTTCGGACGCCAAGTTTGGCGAACCGTGCAGCGACAAATTCACTATCACCAACTCAGGCGACCAGGTGCTTACCGGTACTATAACGACAAACACAAAGTGGCTTAGCGTGACCCCTGATAAAATCAGCATACTGAAAGGTTCGCAAGAATATGTGATAACGGCGGATACTAAGATGCTCAAGAGCGGTTTTGCCGGCAAAGGCAATATCACTATAACAAGTAATGCAGGTAATAAAACGCTCGACGTTTTGTTATCGATAAAAGAATCTGCCATCCCTGACCTGCCTGCGCCAGGATCTGGATCTGTGCCAACGTCCGCCACGGCAAAGATCGCCTTCAAGTCCGATCGCAAGGGCAACGAGGAGATCTATGTCATGAACGCCGACGGCAGCGGTCAGGCCAACATAAGCAATAATCCTGCCTATGACGGGGAGCCGGCATGGTCACCGGATCATACCAGGATCGCCTTCGCCACTGACCGTGACGGTAACCAGGAGATCTATGTCATGAACTACGACGGCAGTGGCCAGACTAGGCTTACTAATAATGCTGCTATTGATGCTCACCCGGCATGGTCCCCTGACGGGAGGAAGATCGCCTTCAGGTCCAACCGCGACGGCAACTACGAGATCTATGTCATGAACGCCGACGGCAGCAATCAGACCAGGCTTACCAGAAATCCTGCCAATGATGCCTATCCGGCGTGGTCCCCTGACGGGGGTAAGATCGCGTTCAGGTCCAACCGCGACGGCAACTACGAGATCTATATCATGAACGCCGACGGCAGCAATCAGACCAACCTCAGCAACAATGGAGCCGACGACGCTTACCCGGAGTGGTCACCGGACGGGACAAAGATCGCCTTCAGGTCGGATCGGGATGGCAACTACGAGATCTATGTCATGAACGCCGACGGCAGCAATCAGACCAACCTCAGCCGCAACAGTGCCCGTGACAATTATCCGACATGGTCCCCTGACGACAGGTATATTGCCTTCATGACTGATCGTGAGGGCCAACAGCAGGAAATCTATCTCATGGACGCCAGCGGCGGCAACCAGGTCAACATCAGCCGCTACGCTGGCGGTGATGACGCCGAGCCTGCGTGGTCGTCGGCCGGCCGCGTTGTGCCTTAGGGGTGCGAAACTGTATTTCGAAAGACATAAACCGGTTTTAGAAATAATGCTATGCATGACAATCATTGCCACTGCCATGGTAGCTGGCTCATGTAACACACCAACTCCGCAACCACCACCTCCACAACCTGAACTGGCGCCGGCACCGGCGCCACAACCACTAACCACGCAAGAACCTGCGCCAGGAGGGAAAAAATATGTTTGGTATGTTGGCTACGGTTCAAATCTCTGCCAGGAAAGGTTCTTTTGCTATATAAAAGGAGGACAATATAAATTTGGAGGCAGTAATACGCAAGGATGCGCCGATAAAACCTTGCCCCGGGAAAATAAAACAATCGAATTACCCTACAGATTATATTTTGCGCGGCAATCCTCCAGCTGGGATAAAGGGGGCGTTGCATTTATAGGTGTGGAAATGGAAAAGGATCCGGAGGAATGGACTTTAGCCAGGATGTGGAAAATCACTGAAGAGCAATTTGAGCAGGTCAGGCAACAGGAAGGTTTATCCTGGTATAACCACGTAATTGACCTGGGTATAGACGGTGATATTCCTGTTCTGACCATTACGAACAGCGCGGCACAGGCCTTGAATCCACCTTCCGGGAGCTACTTATCAACCATCGTAATAGGTTTGACAGAATCGTATAAGCTGGATGCGGATGAGGTGTACACCTATTTATACCGGAAGGAAGGAATACAGGGTTATTTTTCGGAAAAAGAGCTCAGAGAAATCGTTGATAAGGCTTTCGTACAGTAAGCAAAAATTTCCGGATTTCGGGCTGTACGTCAATCATTTTCCAGCACTGTCATTCGATAATGCGGCGGGCAAACGCAAAATGGGTCACATACCATCCCGTGGCGGCGTGTTCCGTAACACCGTGATACTCGCCATGGCTGTCAATAATATGGGTCGGGTCAACATAGATGGCCACATGTGAGACTTCCGAACGGTCCCCCTTGAGAATGTAGAGCAGATCACCCGGCTGTAAAGTTTCGTGGGAAGAGAGCTTGCGGCCGGGTGCGCCGGGGCTATCTGCCTGATCATGCACATCGCTGATAAAGTAGATCCCCAACCCATAGTTGTAGACCCAGGAGGTGAAGTTTGAGCAGTCCAATCCGGTACCCACGCCGGCCGGGTTCCAGGCCGGGATATGGTGATGCTGGTAATTCAGGCCGATATATTTTCGGGCCACGGCGATAATCCTCTGGCGCTTCCAACTAACCGGGTCGCAGCCCGCTGGAATTTGCACTTGCTGATACCTGGTCGCAGCCGGGCCCCATGTCGAGCTTTGGCTATACCACCCGGCTTGCGGAGTATCAGATTGGGGGATTTTGTCCCGCTCTGCAAAATCTGCGGTCAACGTTGTGCTGTCACAGCTCGAGCCGGCCGGAGAGGGAGACGCCGGGGCGGGAAGAGCAGGTGCTACTACATTTGAGTCCGGGGCAGGGGGCACACTTTTACAGCCGCCTGCCGAAATCGCAACCAAAGTCAATAAAGCCAAAATAATTAGGCTTACAGGTAGTTTATGCATAAGAGATAGTCCCAAGGTCCGGGTTGGCCGATATTTATCACCTACACCGACGTATTGCCAACTTCCTTTACCACGTACCAACAAATATTACCATAAAGCAAAACTGAATGGGCCTATTCTACATAAAAAGCACGGCCTGGCGGGCCACGCCGGTGACTATTGTATTTCATGCTGACAGTCTATAATAAAGGGCATGAAGGGCAGTAGGGATGGGCGGGGGAACACTGACTGATGAGCTGCAGTTACATGGCTCGAATCAACTGACGGGGAGGTTTGTAAAATGGGTAGACGAATATTTGTCTCAGCGCAGAGATATTTAATATAGGAAGGTGATAATGATAAACACAAGATTGATCGCATCGGTCATTTGTACATTCCTGGCGGTCGTGATGTTGGTGTTGGGCTGTGTAAGTCCAGCTCAAGAACAAGTAAATAAGGGGCGTCCCTTATCTAACCCTGACCATTGGGACGAGGCAATTGCAGCATACACTAAGGCGATAGAACTCGATCCTAAACTTGCCGAGGCTTATTACAGGCGTGGGAAAGTCTATGCCGACAAAGGTGACTATGACAAAGCCATCGCTGATAATACTAAGGCAATAGAGATTGACCCAAAGTATGTTGCGGCTTACTGTAGTCGCGCATATGCCTATGGCAAGTCGGGTGACCTTGACAAAGCCATCGCTGATTGTAATAAGATAATGGAGATTGACCCAAAGAATGGCTATCCTTACTACCTCCGTGGGACTGCCTATGCCTTCAAAGGTGACGATGACCAGGCTATAGCTGATTACACCAGGGCTATAGAACTCGATCCTAAACTTTGTATGGCTTATAGCAACCGTGCGGATGCTTATGAGAAGAAGGGTGAAAAAGCTAAAGCCGAAGCTGATTTGCAGATGAGCATAAAATGCACCTATTAGTGAATCCCTGATACGGGATGGTTGGGGTTAGGAATTACCGGTTTGTATTGCTACCGCTTAATAATGACATGGCGGCTGGTTTACACCAGCATGTAGCCGAACGCTTTCTTGCTTACCAGCCTGCCGGGCCTCGCAGGGTCAGGTTCAATTTTCTCCCTGAGCCTGTGGATAAACTGGTCTACCTGCGCGTCCGAAATTGTGCGGGGTTCCCTCACCTCAGGCCACGCAGCTTCAATTATTTCATCCCGCGAACAGACTCTGCCCGCATTGCAGTAAAGCAGTACAATGATGGCGTATTGTTTCCTGGAGAAGTCAACCTTGCGGTTGTCGATCCAGACCTCTTTCCTGGCCTCATCGACTTTCATCCACTTGATGCCCGCGGCATCCAGTCTGGCAGGCGATGTTTTCCTCTTTTTGATTACGCTGGTGCTGTCGGATCCCTTGAAAACAAGCACAACGCAGGCCGAATCCCCCTCAATCCCGAAACCTATTTTCGACCCGTGGACCAGTTCGTACAAAACTCCCGGCAAAATCCTGTCGTCGTGCAGCATGGTGCCGTTGGTGCTGCCAAGGTCCCGCAATAAGTATTTATTGTCCTGTACCAGGATTTCGGCGTGGCGCCTGGAAATGACCGTATCCGTCAACTCAATGTCCGGCCTGTAATCAGACGTCCTCCGTCCGACGATTATGTGACTTTTGTCCAGGTGAAAAACCTTGCCCAGGTCATCTGTCTCCGTCTTCTTAACAATGAGGGAAGGCACAGCCATTACCTCACAGACAGTTTACCGGTAATATTGCTAGACATCGCTTGCCGTAACCATATCAGATTATTATTTTGGAGTTATGCTAACTATTCCTGGAACAGCTGTCAAGTATGAAGGCGGGCCCTGTGAAGGCGGGCCTGGTAGTATCCTGTTATGAGGGGACTCATCTTCACCTCAGGCAGTAACTTCCCCCTTTTGTTATATGCCACGGTTGTTTCAGGGCTCTGCATCGCAGCCACCCCGTTACTAACGCTTATTTCATAAGGCTGTTATAAGGCCGGCATAGGTATTCCGTCAAGCAAGGGCGTGCGCGTCATATTAAAATGCGGCCATGCTAAAGAGGAAGCCGGGTTTCACGGTTATGACCAGCGTGCCATTGACTCCCGTGCAACTTATTGGTATTGTGGATGTGATCTTCGATTGATACAATGAATAGGTTGCTGCTCATTAGAAAAATGGAGAGAGGCAAGTTAGAGGTAAGAGATGAGTACAATATCGCTTAAGGCCACCCTCAATCGCGAATATCTTTCCGTCGACAGGAGCTCCATCGTCTTTCTGGCCGTGGAAATATTGCCCCCGCAAAGTATGCCGGATTCGCGCGGCATGCCCTCGGCCATCTGCCTGTTGATCGATTGCAGCGGCTCAATGAGGGGCAAGAAAATTGAATATGCCATGGATGCCGCTGCGCAGCTTGTCGACCGCCTGCAGCCTGATGATTACCTGGGCATGGTCGCTTTTTCCGACGGGGTGGATATTATATCCGGTTTCGAAAAGGTTTCTGACCTGGACATCACCCTGCTTAAGGGCAAAATACAGAGGATGAAGGCCTCCGGTAATACCGAAATGTACAGGGGCCTGGAAGCTACCTACGAACAAATCATGCAGCTTTCTAAGACGGCGGGGAACGTCGTCAGGCGCGTTATACTGCTTTCCGACGGAAAACCAACAGACAAGGTCCCAGCGGATGAATATGCCAGGCTTGCCGCCAGGATGCGCCAGGTGGGAATATCGATATTCACGCTCGGCCTGGGAAAAGATTACAATGAGGACCTGATGGCCAGCGTGGCGGAGAGCAGCGGTGGAATCTGGCATCACGTGGCCTCGCCGGCGGACATTCCCGGATTATTTAGTGAACAGATTGACGAGGCCAGGACCGTGATTCAGGCATTACCAAATGTCTCCATTCACTTCGAGGCGGACGTCGGACTGGAAGAGATAGTCAATGCCCTGCCCGTCGTCTATCCGGTCACTAACTTCAAATGGTCAGTCCCGGACCTTTCAATACCGGTCGGCGACATCAGGGCGGGCGTTCTTCAGACACTCGCACTGAAGTTAAGTGTTCCGCCGGACAATCGGGGCAGTAAAAGGCTGGCAACGGTGCGCATACAAGGTCAGCCCGGCGCGGAATGCGAAGTATTCGTAGATTACACGACGGACGATAATTTATTGTCCCGGGAAAACGACGTTTTCCCCAGGGGAATTTTCATTGCGGCCCAAACCCAGGTACGCACCAGGGTTGGGATATCGGGAGATGCCACGGCGCTCAAGCAGGCCGAAAGAATGAGGGACACCATCATCCGCGATCCCGAGCTGACCAGGATCGGGGTGGTCCGTGATGCGGCTGAAAATGTTGGTGAAACTTTGTTAAAAGCCAGGTCGGGCATGACGAAAGAAGAGACGAAGATCGCCAAGGATGGCTTAACCCAAATACGGAGGAAGTAGCAGCAGATGAAGTGCAGGGTGTGCGACGTCGAAAACCACGCAGATGAAAAATTCTGCCAATCGTGCGGTTTTCCTATCCTGGATACCGAGCAGATAAGGCCTTCCACCGAGACCATTTGCCCCAGGTGCAAATGCCACAATAACCCCGGCAATTTCTTTTGCTATAGTTGCGGTAAATATTTCGACGGTACTATGTCCCAGACCAGCGCCCGGAGGCGGGGTCGCCAGGACGCCGGGAAGAAGGGGGCCGGCCGCCAGGTGGCGGCTAAAGCCAGATTGGTAATGCCCGGCGGAAACATGATTGACCTTAACGGGGCGCCTATCTTTATCGAGCGCAGCGATTTCAACAGTTTGTTGCCCGAGGATCTGTTGATGAGCATTTCGAGGCAGCATATTCTGATAGCCTATGACAGCGGGGTCTACTACGTACAGGACTATGGGCGGGACGGGCAGGGCACCAAAAACCACACCAGACTCAATGGTACAGACATATACCAGCGAAGCAGGCAGGTTCTTAAAGACGGGGATAAGATCGAAATTGCACGGCAGCCGGAGCTCACCCTGACTTTCAGGCGGCCGTAAGGCAGACTGCGCAATAAAATTGGGGGGTGGCACGAATGGCGTCGACGCTGGAACTGGCCTCCGGTTTAAAAAAATCGTCATGGGTTTTCCATAGTATTTGCGTATTCCTTTTCATACTGTGGTGTATTTTCCAGAGCATCGGCATAGCTGTCATTTTTTACTTCTTTTTTGCGGGCGGCCTGGTATTGCTGATCGTCGACCGCGCCAGGTCAAAAGCGCCGCCACCGGCCCAACCCGTTAGTAAAACCGAAGTACAGGCTGAGGCACAGCCCATCGCGATACAGGCTCTCGAACCCACAAGGGTCCTGCATGACCGCTACGAAATAGTTAGACAGCTAAAGCTTGGAGGGATGTCGGTCATCGCTCTTGGCACCGACAGAACGACGGGGTTACCCTGCATAATTAAAAGGCCCAGGCTGGACACCCAGTACGATCCTAAAATAAATGTGGAGAAGCTGGAGATAGAAGCAAACAACCTCCGGCAATTCAACCACCCCAACATCGTCAGGTATATAGATAGTTTTGTGGAGGACAATATCCCTAATCTCATCGTCGATTTCATCGATGGCGAGGACATGCTCTCCGCCTTTTCTGAAAAGCAGGCGGATGAGGCGCACGTGCTGAAATGGGCCGACCAGATACTGGGCGCGCTGACATATATTCACGAACACCGTGCGGTTCACCGCGATCTGAACCCGAACAATATCATGCTCAGGGACTGCGGCGATATTGTCATCATCGACTTCGGCACCATTAAGGCGCCGTCGGTCTCCGGGGGCACAGAGGTGCGGAAGGCGGGATTTGAGGTGCCTGAGCAGGTCCTGGGTTATTCGGACGAGAGGAGTGACATTTACAGCGTTGGAGGCACCCTGTTTTACCTGCTTACCAGCAGGAAGCCGGGCGATATAGGGACTTATATTAGAAGGGTCGACTACATGCTGACAAAAGAATACGGGGTCTCGGAACGCACGGCAAAGTGCATAGCGCAGGCACTCAAAATGGATGCCGGCTCGCGTTTTCAGAGTGCGACAGTCATGCGCAATTCGCTCTGCGGGTAGCACTGATGGAAGGAGGTTGTAGTTTGGGCACGGGACGGGCAGGCAAGCTCATAAGGGCAGTAGCAGTATGGCCGGCGCAATTCTGTTGAAATCCGCTATCGTGCGTACGGCATTTATATGTGGATATGGAGGTGACCGGGACATTATTTATAGGCCTGGCGTAAGTCAATCGTAGGTTTTTTCTCAAGCATGCCGGCACCGCCTGGAAGATAATTGTGGGCAGAGACAGGAATCGATGAAAAAGGAGGTATTAATATAGAGGTGATTTTGCTTTACAAGCATACGCCTGTGTTTTTTCCAACGCAATAAGAAAAGGAGGTATCAATGAAAAACAATACAATGAAAACAGTGAGTCGTGGGAAGAGAGGTTGGTGGAAGGGACTTCGCGTGTTGTTCCTGTGCCTGGTAATATGCAGCCTGCTGGCCGTGGCAGGAACCACACTCGTTACCTCGCCCGTGCAGGCAGCATTCACTATAAATGATCCAGGCCTTCTCCATGCGACAGTAGGCCACCCATTTTCATATCTCTTTACACGCAGCGGCACTGCACCATGCGCGAGCGGGACGACAATAGAGCCAACCGGGTGGAGACTATCGAATTCGGTTTGGCTGACAGTAGTAGACGTCCATAGCGGGCAAGTCTCGGGCACCCCAACCACGGCCGGCACGTTCAAGTATACCATCTATTATGACCTAAGCAGGAAGTATTCTAATGGTCAAATTTGCTCGGAGGCAGCAAGCCGACACTTTCAAATCGAGGTAGCTTGCGACGGCAGTAACTGCGGAGGCTCGACCGGAGGAGACACGACCGGAGGAGGCGCGCAGATAATCATAATGTCCCCACCATATGAACCTCCCGCTCCGCCCACTCCAGTCGCTAACCCCTCCATCTTATCCTTCACCGCCAACCCCACGACCATTCAGCCGGGGCAGCCGGTCACCCTGACATGGTCCACCTCCAATGCCAGCTCCGTCGCTATCTCATTAATAGGTTCGGTGGGCACGTCCAGCTCCACCACCGTGACACCCTCTGCGTCCACGAGCTATACTCTGACCGCGACAGGAGAGTCGGGCACAACACCGGCAAGCTCCACCGCCGCGGTTACGGTCAGACCGTGGGACCCTCCCACCATAAATTTGGGCAAGTCCACCATCCAGAGCGGTAAGTCTACCACCCTGGCCTGGGACGCCCCTGGGGCCACGAAGGTAACCATCTCCGATGCCGGCACCTTCGGCGCATCGGGTTCCACCGCGGTAACACCCGAAAGTACCACCACTTACAACCTCAAGGCTACCTATGGTGACGGGACCTCCCAGTCCACGTCGGCTACCGTTATCGTTGAAGCGGAGCAACCGCCATACCTGCTGTATGGCCTGATAGGGTTGTTGGCGCTGGCGGCGGTAGCTGTTATAGGTTATCTCCTGGTCAAGAGATCCGCAGCCCGCCCCGCTCTTCAATCCGGCGGCATCCAGCCGGTGAGCACGGTACAGCCGGCTCCACCGGTATCCGCGGCGCCAACCCGTCCGGTATTGACAGACACTTCCCAGGCGACGGCGGTAGCGGCCGGGACTCCAACCATGGTCGCGGCCCCGCCGGCCAGGTTCACGCTTGCAGGCGGAGGCGAGATACCCCTGTCAGGCAGCGCGCGTTCATACGGGAGGAACGACTTCAAGAGCCTGACATCCTCCGAGAAAAGCGGCCTGCTGTCAAGGCAACATATGTTGATCAACTATGATAACGGCCATTACTACATAGAGGACCGGGACAGCACCAACGGCACTAAGGTAAACGGCGAAGAGATCCGTGGCAGCGGCAAGCGTGCTCTCAAGGACGGGGATGTCATCGACCTTGCTGACGAGATAAAAATGACTTTCAAAGTGTAAAGGTGGAGGTAATAGGAGGTGACGCCATTTTGAAAAAGGGCACCGGTGGCATGGCAACCATTGTCGACCCTTGGCAGTGGCCGCACCTGTTCCCGTCCAGCCTGCGCGCCAACGCGCAGTGAATTCCCCGGCGCACCTCCATCATCTCTCAGCCCGGTTATTAACTATGCCGGATATAATGCGTTAATTTTGGCTTTTCAGGAGGGCACTGATCGGCAGCTGTGGCTCGGACGGGTGGGACGGCGGGCAATGAATTTTTCCCGTTGCCAACCTGCCTGCTCAGGCTGTACAGTGCAATCTTTTGCTGATGATTGAAGGCTGTGCAATAATGTTGCCGTGTCTATGAGTGTTAAAGCTATCATAAATATGCCAGAAGGGCAGAAACCGCTATGAATTATGATGTGTTTATCAGTCACAGCAAAGATAATAAATTAGCCAAATCAGTTTATGACTATTTACTGCGGAATCAGGTGCGATGTTTTTTAGACACGGAGTGTTTAATTCCGGGCGAGCTGTTTACAAGACATATTTGTGAAGCTCGAGAAAGTTGCTCAGTAGTAGTATTACTGTTATCCCGTACTTCAGATGGCTCTACCGCTGTGAACGGGGAAATCAATAACCTGTATAAAAAAAAGAAAGTAATCCCGGTGCGGATTGAGGATTTTGAGCCCAAGAACCTGGCGGTTTTTGTTGGCGCCCTGCAGTGGTTAGATGCATACATCTTACCGTTCGACCAGCATCTGCCAAAAATTCTTTCGGCTGTACGTCATTACATAAGAACTGATGATTCCGGCGAGATGGATTCTGCAAAGTCATACCAGGTTCCTGAGGACATTGTTAATTATTTAAAGATATGTTTCGCAGAGTTGGCCCTTAATTATCCGTCATTTGAACCAAATGGAGAGAGAATGACAATCGGAGAACATTCACTACGTGTTCTCCGCATTTTCGATAAGTACAGTGTTTTCAATAAGATGATTTTTCCAGAAAATATCATGGCAAGGGATAAATTCATGATCGTTTTGGCTTTGCATGATATCGGGATGGCAAAGGTAGCAAACCGGAATAATATGAAAATTAAGTTTGATATCGCCCGGAAGTCGATTCAATGGCTAATAAAGCAACCGGATTTCCAGGGAATATATGGTTTTAATGCACAGGAAGAGCAGATTGCCTTGGCAATTGTATCCGATGAGCCAATTCGGCGATATTTGAATAACAGAACCGGTAATATAGCATGTGCCGAACAAATAGTGGACAAGGCAGTCAGGGCCGGCGTCGAGATTGATAGTGCAGCATTCTGGTATTTCTTTAAGCTTTTAACAATATTTTTCCTTTGCGACGCAGGCAGCTACTCAAAACTGGCCGGAGGCAACGGCCTATATGACTTTTTTTTCTTTGATGATGCCAACAAAGAAATTTATTTGACAGGTCAAGAAAAGGAGAAATTTAATAAGTTAGAGCTGACTATTTCAAAAATCTCCAGTGGCGCTATTACATTTACTGCACCTGTCTGGAAACGTACAAAAGTTAATTATTTAAATGATTACGCACGAGGCAATATCGCGAAAATAAGGCAAGGCGAGACATTGAAAGATCGCTATTTTCAATACAGGTATAATAGTAAATCATCTATTTATCAAATAAGTCCGCTTGATAGTACCAGGCTTCCCATTCTATACGAGCCTCAATATTGACGAATTATTGGTATCCAATTCATCATTTTCTGGTTAATTGACCTTACCCCGAGTTTAGTATAGCCAACTGTCACTATCCAACCGCCCACACGGTCTATTGATACCCACCTGTCATTGGTGTATAGTAATCAGCGGTTTGCAGATATACGCACAGGCAGTGCTGCTTTAAGGAGGCGAGATGGTTGAAGATTATGCTGAGAAAAGTTTCTGGCTGGGCAACTCCGGCGCTTACCTGGAAAGCCCGCCCTTGGGAAACGACATCAAATGCGATGTGGCCGTAGTAGGAGGCGGATTTGCCGGCATAGCAACCGCTTATTACTTGAAAAAAGTTCAGCCCTCGCTGAGGGTCGCTGTGTTGGAGGGATGGGTTATCGGGTGGGGCGCATCCGGCCGAAACGCCGGCTTTGCCATGACAACCTTTGGGCTGATGATGTCCATCACCAAGATGCTTTTTGGTGAGGAGAAGACCAGGCAATCCCATCGCTACATGGAGCGGGCGGTCGACATTGTGGGTGAGCTGGTGGCCGAGCACAAGCTCGAGTGCGACTACGAGCGGCCGGGCTTCCTGCGCATCGCTACCACGCCCTCTTACGTTAAGCGCATCAAGGAAGAAGTGCACCTGGTCAAGGAACTGGGACTAACCGGTGTGGACTGGATAGAGGCGGACGAGGTGCGGAAGCGGGTGAAGTCACCGTTATATATGGGCGCCTGGTGGGAGCCGCGCTGCGCACTGGTCAATCCTGCAAAGCTGGCGCGCGAGATGAAGCGCGTGGCGGTGAAGTACGGCGCCGAGGTTTATGAACGCACGCCGGTAACCGAGATAAGACGTTCGGCGCAGGGTTTCACAGTTAAAACTCCCAGGGCTACAGTCAGCGCAGACAAGATTGTGCTGGCGACCAATGCCTACTCGCTGGTCATACCGGAGCTGAGGGCCATGCAGCAGCCGGTCTGGACCTATATAGTCCTGACTGAACCGCTGAGCAAATCCCAGCTCGATGACATGGGCTGGCAGGGCCGCGAGGGCATAGAGGATTACCGCAACATGGTGCACTATTACCGCCTCACACCCGACAACCGTCTGCTGATGGGAGGCCGCGATATCTCGTTGAAGTACGGGTCCAATATGGATAATGATATGAACCCCAAGATCTTCGCCCGGCTTGAGCAGGATATCGTCGATTTCTATCCCTGCCTTAAAGGAATTAAAACAACCCACCGCTGGGGAGGGCCGGTCTCGGTCCCCATGGATATGATCCCCGCGCTGGGCTACCTGGGCGACAAGCGTGCGGTTTACAGCCTGGGATGCATGGGGCACGGCGTTTCGCTGACCCACCTCAATGGAGAAGTCATGGCGGACCTGCTGCTGGAGCGTAAATCCGAGTGGACGGAGTGCTTCCCCGTCAACCGCAAGGTTTTCAAGTGGCCGCCCGAGCCTATACGGTTCGTCGGTGAGCAGGCCATCCTCGGCTACCTGCATGCGGAAGACGCCTGGCTGGAACGTAAGGGACTGGGCCCTGCCAAAAAATAGCTGCTGGCCCCTCATAGCGTCATTGGGCTGCGCATGACAGCGCAGCCCCGGCGTGCTAAAATCCATGAGCCCTGGCAGCCGACGTTGATTGAGCGGCTGTCAAACCGGGAGCGATATGGATCCCCTTTTAATACGCATCTTCCTGCTGGTACTGGTACTTATATTTGCGCACACGGTTGAAACTGTGCTGGGCTTCGGCGCAAATATTATTGCGCTGGCCATCGGCATCTTTATATTTCCGCTGGAAACCATCTTGCCCGTCCTGGTCATCCTGGGCCTTCTGCAGAGCCTGTGGCTGGTAGTGCGCTGGTTTAAATACATCAGGTGGCCGGTGCTGCTCCTGAATATCCTGCCCGCGGCGATCATAGGTATGGCTATAGGCATCTCCTACAGGACGCTGGTAGGTAACTATACGCAACTGCTTATCTTACTGGGCGTCTTCGTCATGGCTGTTTCGGTGATGGAGATTGTCCTCATATATAAAACGAGGGCCGCCGGGGGAAGCCTGCCCTGGTATCTGGGCTGGCCGATACTTATAACGGGCGGCATTTTTCACGGTATCTTTGCCAGCGGGAGCCCGCTCATCATCTACTATTCCAGCCGCGAGCTTAAGGAGCCCGCCGAGTTTCGCGCCACAATATCCATGCTATGGCTCATCCTGGCTGTTATCCTGGTCGTCAACCTCTATTCCATCGGCCAGATCAACGTAAATACGCTGGCGACAACGGGCATCGTGCTGCCCGGGCTTATCCTTGGTATTGTATTCGGAAGCCGTATGACTTTCAGGACCCTGGTTTTCAAGGTGCTGATCTATACACTGCTCTTCATCGCAGGCGCTCTGCTGGTCGTGCAACAGATTATATATCGTTAAAGCCGGGCCCGGCATTCCTGCTACAATTAGCAGGGCAAATACCCCCGGGAGAATACATGGAATGACAAAGCATGAGCGGAAACTTGTTCCGCCCGGACTGTCTTACATAGCGGACAATATCAGGGACCGTGAGAATATACTCGGCCTCCCGGTCGAAGCCAGGGCTAAATGGGCCCAGGGGCTGGAGTTTTCCAGCGACAATTCGACCATCTTTTTCGCTGGGTGCGGCTACCAGTACTCATCGATGCTTGAACCGCTGGTCGCGCTGGTCAGGACCGCCGACCGGATGTCCATAAACCCGGACCTTCCCGTTGTCCTGGCGGGGATACCTCGAAAATTGGGCGTGGATGTGGCGGGTATCTATACAAAGGTGATAGCTCGCGATGGGGACAGCGATTCCGGAGTCTTGCGGGATGCCGTGAGCGTGCTTAAATACCTGGGCGTTAACATGGCTTACCTGGGCGAGAATGAACCTTGTTGCGGTGCCCCTCTATATCACACGGGGCTGCACAGGGAGTTCACCGCCAATGCCGAAAAAGCCGTTGCCGGTTTCAGATCTCTGGGTGTAAAAAAGATAATCGGGATTGTACCCTCCTGCACCTATGCCCTGCGAACTCTCTTTACCAGAGTGTTGCCCGGTTACGAAATCGAGGTCAGCCACTTTATCGAGGAGGTCGCCAAAAAGATCAAGCCGGGACAATTCCGCTACCCCGACAATATAAAAGCAGTCTACCATGACCCCTGCCAGCTGGGCAGATACATGGGGCTCATCGACCAGCCCCGCCGGGTGATGGGGGCAATAGAAAATGTGGAGCTGGCCGAGCCGGAATGGACGTCGGGCGAATGGTCGACCTGTTGCGGCGGCGGCGGCGGTTTCGAGGTGGTATTTCCGGATATGAGCCAGACGCTGGCCGAGGGAAGGGTAAGGGAGCTGGTCGATACCGGCGCTGATACCATGATCACCCAGTGCCCCGGCTGCCTGATGCAGCTGAAAAGCGGACTGAAAGCGCTGAAAAAGGATAAGATTGAAGTCATAGACCTCGCCACCCTGCTGGCCAGGTCTATGAACACAAAATAAGAACGAAATATGAGACCAATAAATGTACATGTCATCGCGAGGAGCATAGCGACGTGGCGATCTAATAGATTGCCGCGCTAACGCTCGCAATGACATGATGGGGAATGATGTCCATATCGAAGGATTACAGGAAAGAGCTTAAAGACGCGGCCGGCAGCGGGCGCATCAGGCTGGCGCTATCGCGGGCCATTAAAAGCTATCGGGTGAACACAGATAATGCTCTAAAGAGATTCCCGCATACGCTGAAAATGGCTGAAGAAGTTAAGCTGATCAAGGAGGCGTCCGTCCAGCAAATGGCGGAGCTGGCCAGGAAAGCGGGCCACAACATCGAGGAAAACAAGGGGAAATCTTACCTTGCTAAGACAGCAGGGGACGCGCTCAAGATCATCGGAGACATTGTTGGGAAAGGCAGGCTGGTGGTCAAGGCCAAGAGCATGACAGCCGAGGAGATAGGGCTGCGCGAGCACCTGGAGCAGGCGGGGAACGAGGTATACGAGACAGACCTGGGCGAATTCATCATACAGAAGCTGGGGCAGCGCCCCATGCACATCCTGTCCCCTGCCATACATATACCGAGGGAGGACGTGGCCAGGCTGTTTTCTCAGATAACAGGCCGTAAGCTGCAGCCGGATATCGATACACTGGTGGCCACAGCGCGGGAATTATTGAGGGAGAAATTCTTCGCAGCGGATGTGGGCATCAGCAGCGCCAACGTGGTTTCTGCCGATACCGGCACATTGTTTTTGATTGAGAACGAGGGCAATATACGCCTGGTCACGGGCGCCCCGCCCGTGCATATAGCCCTTGTCGGCATGGAAAAACTGGTTCCGACACTCGAAGAGGCCTTTAAAGTCGCCGAGGTTACCTGGCGCTATGCCAACTATACTGTGCCCTCTTACGTCAACATGATTTCAGGTCCCAGCAAGACCGGGGATATCGAAAAGGTGACCACGTACGGTGTTCACGGCCCCAAAGAATTCCACGTTATCTTTCTGGATGACGGCAGGACGCGCCTTGCTAAAGACCCGGTACTGCGGCAGGCATTGTACTGCCTGCGCTGCGGAGGATGCCTCTACGAATGCCCTGTCTTCGGGCTCACGGCGGGTTACTTTGGAGACAAGTACTTCGCGGGCATCGGCGCCGTATGGGCAAAAGAAGTGACTAAAAACATGGAAAAAGCCTCGTCCATGGCCTATACCTGCCTGACCTGTGGAAGGTGCAAGGTACGCTGCCCTATGAAGATCGATGTCCCGGAGATGATCCTGGCTCTGCGAAAGTCCATAGCTGAGCCATAGGCAATTATTCATACTCCTTTAGCTTTTGCACTACCGGGCCGATTATGCGCTCGGGGCACTCGTTAAATATCAGGTGATAGGGCTCGTTGAATACCAGCATCTCCTTGTGAGGGGCGGCTATTTTCTCATATACCTCCAGGCAGTAATCATATGAAAACAGCCTGTCGCCGGTCGAGGCGATGACCACTACGGGGCATTTTATGCTGCCGTCAGATATCCTGTGCAAGTCCGCCGAAAACAAGGAGCTGAGAAAGTACAGAGGGTAGGACGTGAGGCCCAACGGGTCAGTATAAAAGAGGTCGTGCATGGATTGGGAACTGGTGACCCTGTCGAACTCCAGGTAAAAGGTAACGGGCACCTGCATGCCCGGGGCAATTTTTGCTGCAAGCTTCATTGTTGAGGTAAGTGCCCTGTTAAAAGGCTTGAGGAATTTTGGGAAGCTGGTGACGGAGATGGAGTTTTTCAGGCTGGGTATGAGTACATTATGGGGGAAAACTGCCTTGATGCGGTCGTCGATGCAGGCAGCAGCCAAAGCGAGTATACCGCCCTGGGATGATCCCATCACGATCACGTCTTTACTGACGTTGCCGATACAATACGTTACCGTGTCATGCACATTCTGCAGCATATCGGCAAAGGAGTAGAGCTTTTTCTCTCGGGGGCTTTTGCCGTGGGAAATAGGGTGTATGCCCGCCACATTGAAGCCATCCCTGGCCAGCAGCGTCAGGAAATCATCATAAAACAGGGGGTGGGTCATAGTTCCGGGAATGAATACGATGCATGGACGGTGATCATCCGCATGATAGAGGGACAGCGCGATCCTGGTGCCAGCCGATTCTATCAGCACCTCGCTGTAGTTAGCGTAACCCGACAGGTTCAGGATTACCTGTTCAATGTTTCTCATATGGGAAGCGCAATTATATCATGGGCACAATTTGCTATACTACTCTCAAAGCCTGAAGAGGAGGCAAGTGATGTCGCATTCCAGTAGTCAGAGAGAGACCGATGATCCGGGCAGGCGCCACAAAAAGCCTCATAGCATATTAATTATTACTTGCATCGCTGTTGCGGTGATAGTAATTACACTTGTTATTGTCGGCGGACTGAAGCAACAGCAGGGGGAAAAGGCCCAGGATATACTGGACCCGTTTTATACGCCACCTCCAAACCTCATAGCCGGATCACCCGGTGACATAGTGCGCATTGAATCTATTCCGGTTGATATACCGGGAGCCCGTGCCTGGCGGATGTTGTATGTATCGGAGCAGCTTGATGGACAGCGATCTATAACATCAGGGATGATAATAGCTCCCACTGGTACGCCGCCTGAAGGGGGCAGACCTGTAATAGCTTGGGCGCACCCCACCCTCGGAATGGGCACGACCTGTGCCCCGTCGCGCAAATCTGATCCGTACGCGGGCATGCCCTGGCTGCAGGGGATGATTGCCAACGGTTGGGTAGTGGCCGCAACCGACTATCACGGGCTGGGCACGCCGGGAGTGCTGCCTTACCTGGTCGGCAGGGCCGAGGCACATGACGTCATCAATTCTGTGAGGGCGGCTATCCGATGTAAAGAAACCGGCGCAGGCAATCGCTATGCTGTGTGGGGACATTCACAGGGAGGTCACGCAGTTTTGTGGGCAGCCCAAATCCGCAATGATTACGCCCGCGAGCTGGTTATGGTGGGAGCCGCGGCCGCGGCGCCGGCAGCTGAATTGGACGCATTGATGTCTCAGCAATACGATAAAGTTGTGGCATGGGTGATCGGGCCGGAACTCCTGGTCTCCTGGCCACACTACTATCAGAAAATGCCCGTTGAAAACGTCACGACCCGTGCAGGCTATGAAAACTATCGAAAAATGTCAAACCTGTGCCTGCTGAATGCATCTTACCAGGCTCTTATCCGCGAGAACGTTGTAAATGAACAGCTTTTCTCGGTGAATCCCATGGCTGACAGGCAATGGGACAAAGTGGCCGCTGAGAACACGCCGTCGCCTCCGGGTGAACTGCCTGTGTTGATCGTACAGGGACTGGCTGATACCGTTGTATTGCCAAATACGACGGCCCTGCTCGTGGAACGGTATTATGCTGCCGGGAGCCCTCTAACCGTGGCATGGCTTGGCGATGTAAGTCACATGCAGGCAGGATTCATTGCCGGCCCCATGGTAAACACATGGCTGCAGCAGCGGTTTGCGGGTGTAGCGGCTTCATCTACCAGAGGCACTGCCAATCCTGTTCCGGCAGCCGTAACACCACCGGCCAATTAGCATTATCAGATACCCAGCCTCGTCCTTCTCTCCTCAATGGCTGCCGCAATGCCGTCCACGGCCTTGACAGCATCCTTTTCCACGCTGAGCAGGCCGCCGGTCACGCCCGGCAGGTCCTGTGTCAGCAGCTTGACCAGGCTGGGGCCGCCGGTGACAGTGGGCACCGGGTTGACATAGGTATAGAGGCCGAAAGCCAATGCAAATACAGCATCGATGGTCGCCTTCTGCTCCATGTACTCGGGGGCTACTGCCGCAACGGGCAAATCGCTAACCGGCACATTGCCCAGTTCTCTGGAGATGGCGGCCAAAAGATCGGCCAGTCTGCCCGTATCGGTACAGGTTCCGTAGCTTAGCACGGGCGGGATTCCCAGCGCCCGGCACAGGCCCTTAAGACCCGGACCCGCCAGTTCCCCGGCTTCGGTGGAACACAGGCCGGAAAGCTGCATGGCCGCGCTGCCGCAGCCCATGGATAGGACCAGAATATCACGCTTGATAAGCTCCTTGGCCACGGCCACGCTGTGGGCGTCGTTGCCATGGTCGCGCAGCGTGGTGCAGGATACCAGGCCCGCAACACCGCGGATAGTCCCTTTCTTGATGGCGTCCAACAGCGGTGTAAGTGTGCCTCCCAGCGCCTCCAGGATGCTCTCGGTGGAGAAGCCGACCACAGCCTCGGTCACCGTCAGCCCGGTGACAGCTTCGACCGCGTTCCTGCGCTCTGTATAATTGGCGATGGCCATATCCAGCAGTTCGGCCGCCTGTTTTTTAGCCTTTTCGGGCAGGTAGTTGATACGGTCTGTAACGCCTTCAAAGGCCACAAGATCGCTTACGGGCAACAGCTTGAATTTATACTTCTCGGCGTAGGCAGGGTCGACGGGCATCGAGCAGTTCATGTCACAAGCAAAGAGATCAACACAACCCGAGGCCAGCACGGCCTCCTGCGAGATCCAGTTGCCGGTAAAACCCCAGAAGGCATCGTCCATCTCCCAGCGTTGTATCATCTCCTGGCCGGCTTCGATGTTGGCTATGACGCGCAGCCCTTTGGCCCCGACCGCTTTGGCTTTATCCTGCCATTGTGGGGTGCGAGCCAGTTGCACCATGGCGAAGCCCAGGAAAGGCTCATGGCCGTTGGGCAGGGCGTTGACGTAATCCGGGTCCAGGACGCCCAGGTCCACCCGCATTTTATGCGGGCGCGGGATACCGAAGAGTATGTCCTGGCAGAATTCGTTCACTATCTGGCTCTGGTAGGCCATGGCGATGCCCAGCCGCATGGCCTTGAGCGCCAGGCTCTGGTAATAGCCATCCACGTTGGTCAGGCAGGAGCTGGTGGAGAACATCATCTCGCCGTAGATACCCCCGGGGAAGATGCCCAGCTTGTGCCAGGTCTCCTTGCGTTCGCCGGGCGCCAGCGCTTCTACTATGCGGCTGGGTTGGTCGTATTTACGGTTAAAGTCCTCTTCCACAAATCTACACAATCTGAGCGCTATGCGTTTATACGATCCGGTAGTGCTCAAACCGAACCGTTTGGCGAATACCTTGAGCTTTTTTCCTTCAGTGATGCGGAAGGGGGTTTGTCCCCGGGCCGTGGCCCGCAATGTCTTTACAGTCTGCTCGGTGTGATAGTGGTAAGTGGACGCCCCCATCACGTTGCGCAGCAGCATCATGCGCATGGCCATGCCGTCGGCTGTGATGCCGCATACTCCGCGCTTGTCCTTGGATGCATCGGCGCGGCAGGGTCCGTTGGAGCAAAGGTCGCAGCGCTTCCCCTCCTGGCAGAATGGACAGCGCTGGTCGGCACTGCTGCCCAGGCCCTGGGCCTCGTAGCGGTCCCAGATATTGGTAAGGCCGTCCTTTTTAATTCGTTCGTAGACGGTCCGCACCGAGCCGTGGTACGAGATACGGTCCTCTTCCATGGCAACCTCCGCTTAGCTTTTTATTTCGCCCCGGGTGCCGATAATGGATTCTTTGAACGGAATGTCCTTGTCACTGGATAGAATAGCTTGCATGGCCATACGGGTCAAGCCCGCGCAACAGGGCACTTCCATGCGCAGGACAGTCAGGCTTCTGACATCTGACTGGCGTAATATCTCCGTGAGTTTGGCCAGGTGCGCTTCGTAGTTATCCAGCTTGGGGCAGGCCACCAGCAAAGCGTGGTTTTTTAAGAAGCCGGCGTGGAAGTCTCCATAAGCGAAGGCCGTGCAATCGGCGGCCAGCAAAACGTCAGCGCCCTGCAGGAAGGGCGCCCTGGCAGGGACCAGCGTGAGCTGGACAGGCCAGTGGGAAAGCTGCGATTCCTGGCTTTCATGATGTGAGCCCCCTGATTCTATTGCTGTTGCTTTGAACTGCGCTACGGTGGAGGATGGGCATCCGCAGGGCAGGGTGTCTTCTTTTTGGAAATGTTTGAGCACACCCGAGGGACAACCGCAGGCCTGTCCCGGACCGGGAGCAGGCATCTCCGCCAGGTGCTTTTTAACCGCTTTTTCGTCATAAGGTTCTGCCTGCCGTTCCTCGATGCTGATAGCGTCCTGAGGGCATTCCGAGAGGCATGCGCCCAGGCTGTCGCAGTACTTATCGGAGACCAGCCTGGCCTTTCCGTCTATTATCTGCAAAGCCCCCTCGGCGCACGACATGATGCACAGTCCGCAGCCGTCGCATTTGTCCTCGTCGATTCTAACTATCTTGCGTGTGATAGTGGTCGCAGCTTTTTCCATCTCGCGCCTCCAAACATTATTTACTCGTTTGCCTGAACTTGGTGTATGCCTCCCTGCCCAGGCATTGCTCTGCATACTGGCAATACTCTGCGCAGGAATTGGCCTTATTGAAAATAACCTGCCCGCAGGAGGGGCAATCCATCTTCATGTCTGTTGAGAACAACTCCACCTCTCCGCCGCACTGCGGGCATCTCCTGATATACAGGGCGGGCGTATTGCCTCCATTAGAACCCGGGCATTTAAATAGCATATCCACGCGTCTATTTTACGTTCAGCCCGGGCCGGCAGGTATGATTAAGGTCACATGTAGGGGTAAATCAAGAGAATGCAACAGAGACGTCTCGTTATTCGCCGAAACTCTGAAGCAGCTTGTAAATGGCCTCGGCGCCGAAGTTCAGGGCCTTGACCGGGACGCGCTCGTCCGCTGCGTGGAATAGCTGTTCGAAGTTGATATCAGGCGGCAGCTTGAGCGGGGTAAACCCGTAGGTCTGTATGCCCAGCCTGGCGAACAGGCGCGCATCCGTCACGGCGGGGAAGAGCATGGGTATGGGGGTACTGCCCGGGTCACCATCCCGCAATATCTCCGCCAGCGTATCATACAGGCCCATGTCGGGCTCCGGCATGCCCCCGCCGGAATAGGATACTTCGTATTCCACATCGCTGCCGGCAAGGCTCTTGAGCTCAGCGATGATATCGTCCGGGGAAAAGCCCGGTAGCAGGCGGCAATCGAGCCCCAGGCAAATCTGGCCTGGGATCTGGTTGAAGCTCTCCCCGCCGCTCACGGAAGTTGCCGCGACAGTGTTGTGCAGGGCGGGGTCGAACATGCGCACCTGTTGGCCGAACGTATCGAGTACTGAATTGGTCAGCGCCGGGATGAGCATCTGCATGAAGGCCTGCTTCAGCGGGCTGGGCAGGCCCTCGGCGGTGCAGCGGACCTGTTCCTTGGCTACCGGCGTTATATGCACGGGCAGGCGGTGCTCCAGGCTGTGCAGGAAGCGGGACAGGCGGGCCATGATACCGCCTCGCTCGGGCCAGGCCCCGTGGCCGCCCTTGCCGCGCAGGGTGGCTATCACCCCGCAGCCCTGTTTTTCCGAGACCATAACGGGGTAAAAGCGGCGCCTCAGTATGTGCGCAGTGTAACCGCCGAATTCCCCGATGGCGTATTTAACGCCCTGGAATAGCTGTGCCTGGCTGGTGACAAGGTATTCCGCCCCGAAGGTGCTGCGGTTCTCCTCGTCGCTGAGAACGGCCAGCAGCACATCACCGGCCGGAACCAATCCCTCGATCCTGGCGCGCATCATGGCTGCCAGCATCATTGCTATGCCCCCTTTCATGTCCAGGGCGCCGCGACCCCAGACGTAGCCATCCAGCTCCTCCCCGGCGAAGGGATTTAGCCTCCATTTCTGGTTGGCCGTGGTCACAACATCTATATGCCCGTACATCAAAAGCGGAGGTGCGGAACCCTGCCCTGTAATGCGAGCTATCAGATTGGGACGGGACGGTTCACTGGCCACGATGGTGTTCTGCACACCAGCCCAGTCCAGCAGGCCTTTGATGTAGTTGATGCAGGCGGCTTCATTTCCCGGCGGGTTGATCGTATTATGACGGATCAGGTATTTGAGGATCTCGGCGGGGTGGGTATAGATTCCGGCCTGCTCCTCGGAAGATGCGTCGTTCATGGATCCCTCCTGTGCTTACGTAGGCGGACTATTCCGAACGAACTGCCTGGCCCATTGTAGTAAATGCCCGTAGCCATGTCCAGCTTGCCGCTCTTTAGCTCCTGAGCCCGGACCATTAGATGTTAAATTGACTTGTTGTAGGGGCCAAACTATCATTACCACGAACGGAGCTGACTGATTTGAAGTCTCCCCTGAAGACCAGATTTAATATAGCGGACCTGGCCAACGACCTCAGGGTCGCCTTATTCCTGGTCTTCAAAGCGATTACGCGGGGCAATAGATATACCCTGGTGTTGACCATATTGGTCACGACCCTGGCCTTTATCAACATCATTTTTACGTCATCTATCATGAACGGGGCCATTAGCAAGGCCTACCAGCAGGCGCAGGAAAACTACGTATCCAACATCGTCATATTGCCGACCGTGGACGAGAAATATGTGACACAGGTTCAGCAGTTAAAGATGAGGATAAATACCTTGCCGGGCGTGGTGAGCTGCAGTTCCCGCTATGCACAGTCGGGGCTGATAAGGTACGACCCGGATAAAGACAACCTGGACGTGAGGGAGAAAGCCTGGAACATCAAGTCCATTAACCCCGACGAAGAGGTCAAGGTGACCACCCTGCAGAATTACATGGTAGCCGGCAGGTACCTTGATGAAAATGACCGCGACCAGATAATCATGGGCAAAGAGATAGCAGGAGGCTTCGGCGCAAGCTTCCAGATATCCTCCCTTAAGGGCGCCCGGGTTGGAGACGAGGTGACCATAGCCTACGGCAACGGGGTCAAACGCGACTATAAGATTAAGGGCATCTACAATACATATTTTCCCCTTGCCGACCTCAACGTATTCGTTACGGAGAAGGAGATGGAATCGGTGCTGGGCGTCCATAACAGGGCTTCGGAGGTACTGATTAAAACGGACGGCTCAGTGCCTGAGCGGGTCTATATCGACCGGCTGAGGATGATGGGGATAGAGAAAGAGCAGATAAATGTCTGGATGGATTTCATCGGCTATATCAGCGGTTTGACCCAGACTTTCGATATTATAAAGGGCATAGTCACATTTATCGGCCTGCTGGTGGCCGGTATCACCATTTTCATCGTCATCTTTATAGCCACAGTTGGCCGCCGGCGTCAGATAGGTATCCTCAAGGCCATCGGTATGAAAGAGCGCATCATCATACTATCCTATATCTTCCAGGCCGTTTTCTACGCCATGTTGGGCATTATTGCGGGGCTGATAATTATCAACTCGGCACTCGTTCCCTATTTCGTTCGGAATCCCCTCCCTATGCCTATCGGGCTGGTAAGCCTGGCGCTGGTTAGACAGGACATGGCGGTGGCCATATTGAGCATGCTGCTGGTCAGCGTGGTAGCCGGCTTTATACCCTCGTGGATGGTGACGCGGCAAAATATCATCAAGGCTATCTGGGGCTAAGGCTATGGGCATTATCGAAGCGACAGGATTGCGGAAAACCTTCGGGGGAGAAGTGCCGGTGGAGGCGCTAAAGGATGTTAACCTGCAGATAAGCGAGGGAGAATTCGTGGGCATCATGGGGCCCAGCGGCTCGGGCAAATCCACCCTTTTGCACATGCTTGCCCTGCTGGACGATCTCACCTCAGGGAAGATAATAGTAGATGGTATTGAGGTAGAGACGCTGTCATCTATGCAGAAGACCAGTTTCCGCCTCAACAAGCTGGGCTACGTCTTCCAGGAGTATGCGCTGCTGCCCGAGCTGAATGCCCTGGAGAATGTATGCCTGCCTCTTATGATGCTGGGTGCGCCGGCCAGGGAGTACCGCAGGGCGGCCCTGGAGATGATGGAAACAGTGGGACTGGGGAAACGCGCCAAACACCTCATCAGCCAGATGTCGGGAGGGGAGCAGCAGCGCGTAGCTATTGCCCGGGCGCTGGTCAACAAATCGAAGATCCTCTTCGCGGATGAGCCGTGCGCCAACCTGGACACAAAGAACTCCGGCATCGTCATGAACCTTCTGCGCCAGCTGTGTGACGAGAGGAAGCAGACGATTATCATGGTCACCCATGAGCCGGAACACATGCAGTTCGCCGACCGTATCATCTGGATCAAGGACGGCATGATCGAAAAGGAAGAAAGGATCGAAAAAGATACAACGAAATAGAGAAGCTATTTTGCAGGCGCTGCCGGCTCTCCCATCAGAAAAACTGAGGGCCTGCCGTTCAGTAGACTGGGCGGCAGGCCCTGACTTTACCGGTAAACCGTAGTCTTAATTGTACTTGGTCAATTCCCCGGCCAGCACCTTCTTGGGCAGCGCCCCTACCTTTCGGTCGGCCAGCTTGCCGTCCTTGAAGATCAGCAGCGTCGGGATGGCCTGTACCTGGTACCTGGCTGCTATATCCTGGTTCTCATCGGTGTTCAGCTTGCCGAAAGTGATCTTACCCTTAAGATCGGAGGCCAGCTCTTCGATGACGGGCGACATCATGCGGCAGGGGCCGCACCACGGCGCCCAGCAATCCACCACCAGGGAGCGGTTATTGCGTATGGCATCCTCCAGGTTCTTACTGTTTAGCTCCAGTACGAGCCCTTTTTCATTTTCCATTTTAATCTCCTCTGTTCAGCACAAATTAAATGTACTTACGATTACTATATTGTAAGGGCAACGGGTGGATTGGAAAATGATTTTAGTCACCTTAAGCGGTAAGGATTGCCGCGGCCTTCGGCCTCGCAGTGACAATATCCTATCAGGCCAGGCGGCTGATCTCAGCGGAAATAAGGCAGGCAAGCTGTTCTTCACTTCGCGGGCTGCCGTCAAGGCTTTCGCCGGCAATAACAAGACACCGTTTAGCCAGGGATTTGTACTCTTGCTCATCGGCGCAGGCGCGCCGGCAGCCGCAGAGTATAACCAGAAGTTCCAGGCCGGGGGTATCGAAGGGCACGACCTCGACATCGTCTATAATCGAGGATAATTTCTTCACCCGGCCGGCCAGGGCCGAGAGGTCTATCTCCGGATTACATGAGCCGCAGAATTTGAGCGCGATCCTGATCTTGATACCGCCTTACCTATAATTTTTTTAACAGATCAGGAAGGGCTGGTCCCCGATCTTAGCCAGCTTTTTAGCCAGTTTCTTCTTGCGCTCAAGGTTGCCGCGCCTCTCAATCATGATCTTCTGGGCCTGCGGTGAGCCGGCGCCGTGCATGGACTCCGCCAGTGCCGTGCCGCAGGTCATGGCATCGATCAGTCTAATCAGCCGTATCCTGGTCTCGGCCGGCACGTCTGAGACCCCTTTCATATATTTGTCTACCCATTTGCCCACCGACGGGTCCCTGAGATCGAACTCCGAGGGCATGGTGGCCAGCAGGCCGCCCGTGATATCGTGCGCCAGGCGGGCTATCTCGTAGACATTGCGAGTGACGTTCAGCTTGGTGATGTTGGCGAGAAGCGGATCGGCCTGGTAGCACCCGGCCGGCTGCCGGAAGCCCTGGCAGGAGCAGGCGATCGAGCAGCAATATATGGTCTCGGCCAGGTGAATCATCTCGGCCAGCTTGTCCCTTACGTGGGAAGCTTTAATCGTGCCCTGCGCCTGGGCGAGGGCGTAAACGGCCCCCACCAGCACGTCGGCCAGGCCGCCCTTGCAGCCCCCGTAGTTCTGGCGGTGGAAGGTGGCAAAACGCTCGACCAGTTCGCCGGCGTACTCGTGTTCGCCGCACATAAAAACGTGTTCGTTGGGGACGAATACCTTATCGAAGACGATGAGGGCCTCGCCGCCCACGCACCCGTACTCGGCGTTCCCCTGGTCCATGGAGCACTCGCACTTGCGTGTATCGTTGGATTGCCGCCCGAAGATATGGACCAGGCCGGGCGCGCCGATTGGAACGTAGAAGCAGACGGCGTAGTCGCTATCTTCCGCCCGCATGGCCGTGGTAGGCATGACCAGGTGGCCATGGGAGTTCACGGCGCCCGTAATGTGGGCCTTGGCCCCGCTGACCACGATACCGTCCTTCTTCCTCTCCACGACATGGACATAAAGGTCCGGGTCTTTTTGCTGGCTGGGTGATAGGCTGCGGTCCCCCTTCGGATCGGTCATGGCGCCGGAAGGCATCAGGTCTTTGTCCTGGACCATCTTCATGAACTCCTTGAAACGCTGGTGGTAATTCGTGCCATTTTTTTGATCGATATCGTAGGTTATCGAATAGGTGGCGTTCATGCCGTCGAAGCCCACGCACCGCTGGAAGCAGCTTCCCGTCTGCTGCCCGATCGAGCGTAGCATCTTAACCTTCTTGATCAGGTCGTCGTGTCCCTGGTGGATATGCGTAAAGCGGTTTATCTTATTTCCCGTTAAATGAGATTTGGTGGAGAAAAGCTCCTCGAACTCAGGCGCCAGGGCCATCTCGTAAGTCAGGGCAGCGGCGTTGACGTGCGGTATGAAAGCCGGGTGGGCCGTTATATCAGCGATCTTCTCTCCCATGTAGTAGACCACCGGTTTGAGGCTCTTTAAACTCTCCCTGTACTGCTTGCCTGTCATCTGGGCCATGACGAATACCTCCTGATTGTAATCGGAAAATGGCGGTTTAACTGCCGCCGGGACAATGATTATACAATATGGCGGGTTATCTTTTAATATGGCCCGGCAGGATGTAAATATAAGGCTTGCGCAGTATATATTTGTGCAGCCAGCGGTCGAAGCGGCGGAAGGCCAGGAAAAGGACCCATATGAGCGCATCTTCCTTGTAATAGGATTTGATCTCTTTTTCAGTGAGCGGCTTTACACCCAGGGACGCGCCCTCTGCGGCAAAAAACTCGTTGGCAGCCTGCACCAGGCCGGGTACCAGCTCAGGCCGTTGTTCCTTGTAGAAATTGGCGATGAGGTCGATGGCCACCAGTCGGGCATCGTAGTACCGCGTCATCACCCCCTCCAGGAAGAGCCAGCGTATCAGCCATATCAGGAACGACGGGGCGCTGCGCAGGAAAAGTTCGGGGTCCAGCCTCTCCACACCGTTCTTCTTCATAAGAGGAGTGCTGGTATCGAAGTAGAGCAGTCCCGTCCCCGGACCTATCTTTGGCCCGGCCGCGTCGAAGTCAGCGATGGACCAGTTGGAGATCTGTCCGTCTATTCCCAGGGCGCGGTCGGGGTTGGCCAGGTTGAACCGCCAGATCTTCATTAACTCGCGGAGCACGAGCAGACACAACGAGCGAATACCAGCGGTGTCCAAAAGCTGGATGGCGCGGTTGCCGATGGACTCGGGGGTCAGCTTGCGCTGGATATCGAAAGCTATGATATTGCCTGCGTCCGAGACAAACCAGGCGAAGCCCCACTCGGGCGTATTAATGCCGATATCTTTTTGGAGCACCTTATTATAGTCTCCGTAGAGCGCCTCGTATTCAGCGACCTCTTCCTTCGTCTTGAAGATGGGCATTCGCTTGCAGGCCAGGTTTTTGGTTGTCTCCTCCTGTATTTCAAAAATAGTGCTGATCTCGCCGTAACCCAGCACCCGTGCGGGTATCTTGCTATTTTCGGGATGCGCCGGGTCCAGGCCCCTTTCAAATTCTTTCAGCAGTTCGATATCTACCTGCACAACGGCCTCCTATTTCAATTATTTACAGGCCCAGGAAGGCCGCGGTATCGCCCAGGGCACCGTCCACGCCTTCCAGTATCTGGTACGCGGTCTTAGTGTCGATGATCAATGGCGGCAATAGCTGGCAGACCCTCTTATCGTTGTTGGCGTAGATGGCCAGTATGCCATGATCGTAGCAGGACTTGGTCAGTATCGGCCCGCAGGTATCGTTGACCATCTCGATGCCCATCATCAGGCCCAGTTGCCGCAGCCCGGTGAGTATCTTTGGGTGTTTCTTTTTCAGTTCAACAAAGCCGTCTTTAAAAACGGCAGCCAGCCGGTTGACATTCTCCAGGAATCCCGGCCTGGATGATTCATCCAGCACGGCGGAGGCCACCGGGCAACCTACCTCGGCTCCCCCGAACGTGGAGACGTGGATGAAAGGATTGTTATGGAAGAAGCTGGAGAACTCCTTGCGGTAACAGGTTGCGCTCATGGGATAAATGCCGCCGGACAGCCCTTTGCCTATGACGATGATGTCCGGCACGGTATCGAAATGCTCGATGCCCCATAGTTTCCCGGTTCGTCCCAGGCCGGTCTGCACCTCGTCGATTATGAGCAGCGCGCCCTTCTGGGAACAGATCCTGCGGGCCTGCCTGTAGAAGTCCCTGCCGGGGACAGGCATGCCCAGCGTAGCTGGTATGGTCTCAAAGATGACGGCGGCGGTATCATCGTCCACGGCCTGTTCCAGCGCCTCTACATTGTCAAAGGGGACCTGCAGGAAGCCGGGCAGGTTGGGCCCGAAGGGGGTCCGGTACTGCTCGTCCCCGGTGGCCAGGGCAAAGCCGGTATGACCGTGGTAGCCACCGACGGCCGAAACAACCTTGTGCTTGCCGGTGTATCCCCGCGCAAGCTTGATGGCCACATCAACCGCCTCGCCGCCGGCTACACCGAATACAGTGCATGAGATATCGCCGGGCATCAGGCCGGCTAACTTCTCGGCCAGCAGGGCACGCTGCTCGCTGATCAGGTGGTGGTTGCCGATGTCCAGTTCCCTGAGGCTGCTCAGCAGGGCCTTGATGATCAGAGGGTTGCGGTGGCCGAGGTTAAAAACACCGCCGTTGCAGTGGCAGTTGATCAGGCGCTTGCCGCTGGTCGCGTCCCAGACATAGGGGCCCTCGCGCCTGCCGAAGACGAACTCCATGCCGTAGGACTTGAATGTCTCAGCCTTGCCTGAAGACACGTAATCGGAAAAACGCCTTACAACGGTTTCCTTGCTGTCCTTGCCTATGTATTTCATGACGGCCTCCTCAAGAGTGTTTCAATAAGCAGCACGCACTTTAGTGTGCGGGCCGGGAAGCCAGGTTAACAAGTGCTTTGAGCAGGTCGGCGACCACGCCCCTGGTGGCCTCGTCCGTAAGCTTGCCCATGTCATCGAATTTCTGCCCGGCGAATGTCACGAAGACCTCGGGTTTTGATACCGCTTTCACATCGAGGAAGAGAAAAGTCTGCCTCAGATGGTACTGCGCCCGGGACCCGCCCAGCATTCCTGTGGAGGCGCTCATCAGCGCGACGGGCTTGCCCGGCCAGACGCTGTCCCCGTGCGGCCTTGATGCCCAGTCGATGGCATTTTTCAGCACTCCGGGGACCGAGAAGTTGTACTCTGGTGTCACTATTAGCACAGCAGAGGCTACCCTGATCCTGGACTTGAACTCTTTTACCCTTTCCGGCGGGCTTCCTTCCAGGTCCTGGTTGAACGGGGGTATGCCCGCGAGGTCAAATACTTCGAGCGTTGTATTGGCTGGCAGCAATTCTCCAGCCGCCCGAAGCAAAGCTTTATTGTAAGAGCCCTTTCTCAGGCTGCCGGCAAATCCAACTATATTCAGGGGTTCCATCTCCTGCCTCCATAACTGTGAACTCCCTGCCGCAGATTTCCATCCCAAACTGCGGCAGGGAAAGCTGCCGATCAGTAGATCACTAGTATCAGGGTGTCAGCACCAGCTTGTGCGCAGTGGCGTTGTCGATCTGGTCCCTGGTCCAGAGCATGGGGTGGTATTTGATATTGAGCCAGGAGTTGATCATGTCACCGTACCATTCGCTGGCAGGGTTGCCGCTCTCTCCTGTGGCATTCATGCTGACGCTTTTACCCAGGTCGTTCCAGTCGATAATCATGCGCATGGAGGGCATGGTGCGCACCTGGAAATCGCCCTTATCGACGGTCCAGCGGCAGGCGTTCACTGCGTCGGTACTGCCGCCTGCCGGGTATGGGCCTTTGTTGACGAGTGACTCGAGCGGTGCGATGCCGCTGGCGCCAAGCGGGTTACTGACAAAGGTGGCGGTATGCAGGGTGCCCCATTTCCAGAGGTTGCGGTCGGGGCCCAGGGCTGCCACGGTGGCGTCGTAGCCTTCCTTGAAGGACCTTGCCAGCAGGTCATCGCGTGTCTCCACCCGGTCTTTGGTCGAAATATCGTCCCACCACGAGTCGTTGGGGTTCTTGAGCAATTGGTACATGGCCCACATGTCCCTGTCGTCGCCTTCCGATTTGATGATATCGCCCAGCTTGCTCTGGAAAGTGTTGTTGACCAGCTTCATCCAGAACTCGGCGTAGAGGGCGGCCTGCGGGCTGTCCACGTTGAAGGACTGGTCCCAGTGGACCAGCCAGTCCTTTGCATCGGCCAGGGCCGGGTCCTCGAACTTGATATTGGCCAGGTAAGGCATGACCTCGCCCACGCTCAGCACCTTGTTATCGCCCTGTATCTTCTGGAAGGTCTGCACGCTGTGTGGCGCAAGCTCTTTGATAAGCTGGTCGATACGCTGTGCGCGGTATCCGAAGTTCCACTCGTAGCCGAGGTTGTAGTTCAGGTTGGGGTCGGTGTATTTCTTGAGGAAATCGTAATATGCCGGGGACACCACGGCCTGGTTGGCCGTGATAAGGTAACCGCGGGCCGGGTTGTAGGCCCGAGGCAGCAGGTCAAAGGGGATGTAGCCTTTCCACTCGTACTCGTCGGTCCAGCCCGGGACGGGCAGCAGGCCGTTGTGGTTTTTAGCTCTAATCGGTACCTTGCATGGCAGCTGGTAGCCGATATTGCCCTGTTTGTCGGCGTAGACAAAATTCTGGGCCGGGCAGTCCCAGCTCCTGAGCGCGTTGCGGAACTCGTCCCAATTTTTGGCCGCGTCGATGCCCTGTACAGCGAGCATGAGGGTTCCCGGCTCGAGTGCTGTCCAGCGCAGGGCCAGCGGGTCCTTATTGTTGAAGCCGAAGAACTGTCCGGTCTTGGCATCGTAATTATTGTCGTTGATGATGGGGCCGAGGTGTGTCTCCCTGACCTTGAAGGTGATCGGGGCTGAGCCGTCGCCGAAATTGAGGGTCTCGTTGCGCACGGTCATGTCGCGCCACTTGCGGTTCCACTCGTACTGCAGCGGGTTGTCAGGGTTGACCTTGATCTGGTAATGATCGTGAACATCGGGGTAGACGTTGGTCACGCCCCAGGAGATATTATTGTTGTGGCCGATGATCACGCCCGGGCTGGGTGCAAAGGCGAACCCGGTAATATCATATGGCTGGCCTGTCCCGTCGTCAGGGCAGTGTAGCCCGATCTCATACCAGATGGACGGCATCTGTATGCCCAGGTGCGGGTCATTGGCCAGCAGCGGTTTGCCGCTCTGCGTCAGGTTGCCCGAAACCACCCAGTTGTTGCTGCCGATGCCGGCCGGGTCCCCCATCAGCCAGCTCAGGTCCGGCTGCGTATTATCGTAGGACTGGCCGGATGATACAGGCTGCCCGGTTGCCGACGTTGACCCGGCGGACGGCACTGCCGGGGCAGCCGACTTATCCATTTCCCTGATATCTGCATCCTGGACAATGGTGGGCTTATCACCATATCCCCAGGGCGGTGTCTGCCACTTGTCGGCCATCTCTTGACCCAGCGCAGTATAAAGCTTCGCGCGCTGTATCTCCTCGTCGCCGCTGTAGCCCAGGTCCCAGGCCATCAGCTTGGCAAAAGCAAGGGTGTCCACGGGGGTCCATGGTTCGATATTGAATTTAACACCGGTCAACCCCAGGATGCTGTAGTTGACGGACAGATCCTGCGGGCTGCGGTTGGAGATATAGGCATTAACCCCGGCCGCGAAGGCATCCAGTGCAGCGCGCTGGTCCGGTGTATAGCTGTCATACTCCTTTTGTGCCACGTTGGCCCAGCCCATGGTGCGCAGGTAGATGTCCGAGGCTACAAGGCTGGACTTTTTGCCGGTAAGCTCTTCCACGCGGCCCGCGCAAACATGACGGAAGAAATCCATCTGCCACCAGCGGTCCTGTGCCTGGACGTAGCCCTGGGCAAAATTAAGGTCGTGCATGTTGTTGGCATAGATATGGGGTATGCCGTTGGGATCGCGTATGATCTCAACCTTGCCGTAGAGCCCGTTGATCTTGACGGTCCCGTCTATTTTGGGCAACGGTGCGTTATTAATGTAACTGAAATAGCCGATGCCGCCCGCACACAAGATGACTATGATGGCGAGTATGGTCAAGATAGCGGTTAAAGCAGATTTGCCGCCTTTTTTACGTTTCGAGGGGGGAGTTTCATTTTTGGGGATCGTGGTATCTTTTCCGTTATCAGTCAAGGTGTCCTCCTTCCGCTTATATACTGCTTCGGGGATGAAGCTTGTGCGGCCAATCCCTGTGCCTGCAAGATATTACTCTTAAACGCACCTGCCGTCAAAGGGGCGGGAATCTGACAGCAGGTGCGCTGGAAGTACATCAGGCGAGACGCTGACGGACCTGTTTCCAGGATTTGGTGATGAGGAAGCTCTCGTCCATGTTGGCCATCATGGACAGGAATTTAGCAATGGGCGCCGAAAAGGTTAATTCGTGTTTCTCTACAAAGGGGCGCGCCGAGATATCGAACATACCGATGACCGCCCTGGGGTGCTCCGATTCCCTCTGGAAATAGGGGTGATAGACGATGGAAGAGCAGCCCGAGCCGAAGGGGGCGATCACCCCGTTGGGCTCCTCCTGGTCGAAGTTGGCCAGGGTGAAAAGACCGGCCAGCACGTCGGGGCCAGCGAAGAAGATGACCACCTGAGGGTCATCGAGTCCGTCCAGCATGTCCCAGCGCTTGAATACTATGCAGCGTCCCGGCGCCTGGAAAGTCGGTTGATATTGCATGGCCTGTTTGACCAGGTCAGGGGACTTTTTATACCTCTCCCCCTCCAGCTTGCCCGGTATCCCGCAGGAAAGGAAATACTCGAAGTTGGGCATGATCTTCTGGTCAAAGCCCAGGTACCTCTTTCCGCCGAAGCAGCCGATGGCTTCGGACTGGAAGCACATAGACTTACCCTTTCTTACCTCCTGCAGCGCCGCGATTATGCAGCGGTGTACCGAGCCTGGCTTTACCTGTTCAGCCCTGCCTTCATCGTCGGTATAGTAGAAGGTTATCGGCAGGCCGGCGTTACCGAAATAGTTTTTCCACTTTGCGATGAAATTATCCCTGATAGCTTTATCCAAACTATTTGCCTCCGTTGGTCATGGGTTTAACGTAAGCTTGTGGGCTGTTCCTGCATCCACCTGCTGGCGTGTCCAGAGCAGGGGATGATATTGGACTTTGCTCCAGGGCACAATCATATTACTGTACCATGGGTTGCCCGGGTGCCCGCTCTGGCCGGTAGAATTCATTCCGACACCCTTGCTGAGGTCTCCCATATCAACAATCATGCGCATGGATGGGATGAGGCGGATAGAGAAATTGCCGTTACTGGCATACCACATCATGCTGTTGACACACTCACCGCTGCCGCCTGCCGGAACGGGTCCCTGGTTGACCAGCGATTCTATCGGCGCGATACCGCTGGCGCCCAGCGGGTTGCTGACAAACGTAGCCCTGTGGAGCGTACCCCATTTCCACTGGTTTCGGTCCTTGCCAAGTGCGGCCACGGTGGCGGCATAACCCTCCTTAAAAGAGCGGCTAAGCACCTCATCTCTGGTCTCTATGACATCTTTAGTGGCCGGGTTGTCCCACCAGGCATCAGAGGGGTTTTGCAGCAGAAGATTTACGGCCCACATCTCCCTGTCCAGGCCATCGGACTTGACGATATCGCCCATCTTGTTCTGGTAAATATTGTTTATCAACTTCATCCAGAACTCGGCATACAGCGCTGCCTGCGGGCTGTCTACGTTGAAGGAGCGGTCCCACTTGAGCAGCCAGTCCCGGGCGTCGGTAAGCTCAGCATCATCGAATTTGAGCTTGGCCAGGTAGGGAAGCATCTCATCGGCGGGGATATATTTGTTATCTCCCTGAATCGATTCGTACGTAGCTACCGTATTGGGCGCAAGCTGCTTGATAAGTTCGTAGATGCGCTGGCTGCGGTATCCGTAAACCCATTTATTATACTTGCTGCCGAAGTTGGCATTGACGTCGGGCCCGAGCCGTTGGTCGAGGTACTCATAGTAACCGGGCGGGGCGACCTCCTGATTGGCTGCTACAATGAAGCCGCGGGCAGGATTGTAAGCGCGCGGCATAAAGTCATAGGGAACATAGCCTTTCCATTCGTACTCGCTGGTCCAGCCCGGCGCGGGCACCTGGCCGGCGTAATTCTTGGGCCGGACAGGTATTTTGCCCGGCATCTGGTAGCCGATATTGCCCTTGGTGTCGGCGTAGACAAGGCTCTGCGAGGGCACGTCCCAGTCTTTAAGTGCGCTGCGGAACTCGTCCCAGTTACTGGCTTTATCCAGTGCCAGGATAGCCAGGGCGATGCGGCTGGGCTCAAGCGCCGTCCAGTGCAGGGCCAGTGGGTCCTTGTTATTGAACCCGGCTATCTCGCCGGTTTTCGCGTCATATTTATTGTCGTTGGTGATAGGGCCGAGGTGGGTCTCCCTGACCTTGACCGTTATGGGGGGCTTCCCGTCGCCGAAGGATATCTTTTCCTCCCGCACCGTCATGTCGCGCCACTTGCCGTTCCACTCGTATTGAAGGGGATTATCGGGGTTGACCTTTATCATATACTGGTCGTTTACGTCGGGGTAGACGTTGGTGTTACCCCAGGCGATATAGTTATTATGGCCGGCAACAATCCCCGGGATGGCGGCGAAGGTGAATCCGGCCACATCAAAGGGTTGGCCCGTTCCGTCATCCGAGCTATGCAGTGCGGCTTCGTACCAGATCGAGGGCATACCGATGCCCAGGTGCGGGTCATTGGCCAGTAGTGCCTTGCCGTTCTGAGTCATACTGCCCGTGGCCACCCAACTGTTGCTGCCTGCACCCGCCTGCTCCCCGATCAGCTGCTTGAGGCCCATAGACGCGTCCTCATATATTTGACCCGCAGGCACGGCGAGGGCTTTTGAAGATGTTGCACTGACGGGGGAGGTCACCGGCTGAGCGGAGTTTTCCAGTATTTGAATATCCTCGTCCAGAAGTATGGTTGGCTTTTGCCCGATTGGCCACTCCGGAACCAGCCATTTCTCGGCCATCTCGGCGCCCAGCAGGCTGTAAAGTTTGGTACGTGTTATCTCCAGGTCGCGGCTCAGTCCGAGGTCCCAGGCCATCAGCTTGGCGAAGGCCAACGTATCCTGTGCTGTCCAGGGTTCGACTTTAAATTTCACGCCGGTCAGGCCGAGTATGCTGTAATTTACCGATAGCTGCCCCGGTGATCGCCCGGCTATGTATGCGTTCACTCCTTCAGAAAACGCATCCATGGGAGCGCGCTGGTCCGGCGTGTAGGCGTCATACTCCTTCTTGCAAACCTCATAAAGGCCAAGGGAGCGCAGGTAGATATCTGTATTTACCAGGCCGGCTTTCTTTCCCGTAAGCTCCTCGATTCGGCCCCCGCAGGTCTTGCGGAAGAATTCCATCTGCCACCAGCGGTCCTGGGCCTGCGCATACCCCTGTGCAAAGAACAGGTCATGCATGTTTGTGGCATAGATATGAGTTATACCATTATCATCGCGGATAACCTCTACGCCGGCCTTAAGCCCTGTGGCCTGCAGGTTGCCGTCCATTTGGGGCTGCGGGCTGTTGAGGATGGACAGGTAGTAGACAAAGCCTCCTCCGAACAGCAGCACTACGACAGCCAGCAGAGTAAATAGAACGATTTTAACAGCCTTTCCGGACTTCCCCTTTTTCTTCACAGCAGCCTCCTTCCAAATTATTTTGTATGAGCTATTATTTATAGAACCTGGCCACCTTTTCCAGCGGCTCGCGGCTGCTGCGGAACTGGTTGGCAGGATTTTGATCGTCTGTGTAGCCGATCGGGATGCCCAGTGCCATCAGCTTGGAAGCCGGTAAACCGAGTATCCTGCGCTGTATGTCGGGATACAGCACCGGGATTATGGCTGGAATGGTTCCCAGCCCGTGCTGGGTGGCGAGCAACAAGATATTCTGAGTGATCAGTCCGCAGTCAAAGAGGTTCCACATGTTGGTGCCGTTATCGGCATGGTGGAACGCGCTCTCGATCATGACATAGATGCAGCTCGGCGCCCCCCACAGCCTGAATCCGAACTGGTTCAACTCCATGCGCTTCTGCTTGTCTTCACGCGCCACCCCCAGCTTTGCCAGGACCCCGGCCTGCACCGCGGCGCGCCGCGATATCCAGGGCTCCGGGTATGTGAAGGGGATGGGCACATCCAGGTTTGGCATCTGGGTGGAATTGTCTATATAGGCCTGCTTAATCTCCTCCAGCTTGGCGCCGCTGACAACGGCGAATTCCCATGGCTGGCTGTTGGAGGCGGAAGGAGAACGCAGTGCTCCCTCGACGATCTTCATCAAGATATCCTGAGGCACGGGGTCGGGTTTAAAAGCCCGCACGGAGTGTCTTTTGTTGATGGCGTCCAGAATGTCCATGTCTGCAGCCTCCTCATATTTATCGCTGAAATTGGTTATTACATGATAGCGCTAAGCAGGTTGGTGGTACAATAAATGTATTGTGCCTGAGATAAACCGTCCATCTCCCGAGAGCGTTTCCAACGATCCCATAGGTCTGGCGCGTATCTTCCGTGCCCTGCGTTACCGCAACTACCGCCTTTTCTTCATAGGGCAGGGAATATCGCTGATCGGCACCTGGATGCAGCAGGTGGCCATAAGCTGGCTGGTGTACAGCCTGACCAATTCCGCCTTCCTGCTGGGAGTGGTGGCATTTTCCGGCCTGATATGCACCTTTCTGCTGACGCCCTTTGCCGGAGTGCTGGTGGACCGCTTGGACCGGCACCGCATCCTTGTCATTACGCAGACACTGGCCATGCTGCAGGCTTTCGCCCTGGCGGCGGTTGTGTTGACCGGCTCGGCGGCGGTCTGGAACCTGGTCCTGTTGAGCATGGCGCTGGGACTTATCAATGCCTTCGACATGCCCACCCGCCAGTCATTCGTACTGGACATGGTCACCAACCGCGAGGACCTCGGCAATGCCATAGCCCTCAACTCTTCTCTGTTCAACAGCGCCAGGCTGATCGGCCCCTCCATAGCGGGCATAATGGTGGCTACGGTGGGCGAGGGACTCTGCTTCCTCATTAACGGTATCAGCTTTATCGCGGTCATCGCCTGCCTGCTGGCCATGAAGCTAACACCCACCCCGCCCAGGGGCAAGCAGGAAGATTTCTTCCGCGGTATGAAAGACGGCGCGGCTTATGCCTTTGGATTCCCGCCGGTAAAATACATCATCATGTTGCTGGCTTTCGCCAGCCTGGTGGCAATGCCCTACCCCGTGCTTATGCCCGTCTTTGCCAAAGAAGTACTGCAGGGCGGGGCTAGCACGCTGGGTTTTCTGATGGCTGGCGCAGGGGTGGGCGCCCTGGCCGGGGCCATTTATTTGGCCTCGCGCAAGAACGTATTCGGACTGGAAAAAATAATAGTAGTGGCCGCCTGCAGCTTCGGCATCGGCCTAATAAGTTTTTCCCTGTCCCGGGTGATGGCCCTTTCCATGCTTTTTATGGCGATAACCGGCTTCGGCATGGTGGTGCTACTGGCGGCCAGTAATACCATACTTCAGACAATTGCCGATGACGACAAGCGCGGGCGCGTTATGAGCTTCTTTGTCATGTCGTTTATGGGACTGGCGCCCTTCGGCAGCCTGCTCTTCGGCGGCCTGGCTAATATTATCGGTGCGCCATACACACTTCTTATAGGCGGCGTCTGTGTCCTGGCCGGCGGCCTGGTATTCGCCCGCAAGTTCTCAAGGGTCAACGGCATGGTGCACCAGGCCTACGTTAAACGAGGATTAATGCCCGGGAACTATTTAAAAAATAAATGAACCATAGGCAGCCAATAAAGCTGCCTATGGTTCGCGAATGTCAGCTTATACTATAACTTAGGCTTTGCCGATGCGGAACATCTTGGTGCCGCATTTGGCGCAGACACCCTGGGTCGCCGGTTTGCCATTCTTCATCTTAATGGCCTTGGCGTTTTTCATTTCCCTCTTGGCCCTGCATTTCATGCAATAAGCTTCCATCAATGTACCTCCTATGTATTTGAATTTAGCATAGATGATTGTTTGAAGCTTGTCAAGTGGGTGGCCGCCTTAAAACAGCTATAAAAGGTAAAATTTCTTGGTTGTGATCGTAAAAAGAGCTGAAAATATCTTAAAATTTCATACAGGCGACTATCGTAAAAAGGGCCTTGCGGCGAACCGCCTTTGCCAGCAGGAGCGCCTTTTCTCTATAATTGTGCACCTGCGGCGGAATTTAATTACAGGCGGAATATAAATGAAAGTGGCTGCGCTGGTCGGTATGCCCGGCTCCGGCAAATCGGAAGTAGCCCGTGTTTTTAAAAAGCACGGCTATGCCGGGGTCAGGTTCGGCGACATCACCGACGAGGAAGTGAAGAGGCGCGGACTCAAGTTGAACGAGGATAATGAGAGGCTGGTCAGGGAGGACCTGAGGGAGAAGCACGGCATGGCGGCTTATGCCATTCTGAACCTGCCGCGCATTGAGGCTGCCCTGGAGAAGTCCAACCTGGTTATAGACGGCCTTTACTCCTGGGAGGAATACAAGTACCTTAAAGACAGGCTGGGAGGCAGGTTGCGCATAGTGGCCGTCTGGTCCCCGCCCGAAGCCCGTTACGCCAGGCTGCGGACCAGGGCAATACGGCCCCTCAGCAAGGTGCAGGCCATGGAGCGCGACTACGCCGAGATAGAGAACGTCAACAAGGGCGGACCCATAGCCATGGCCGATTACACTATCAGGAACGATTCCACGCTGGACTGGCTGACAGAACAGGCCGATAATATTGTGAAGGAAATGGGATGAGTGAGATTATAAGGCCGTCTCTGGACGAATATTTCCTCAAAATCGCCTCTGTGGTAGCCGAGAGGGCTACCTGCCGTCGGCATCATGTCGGCGCGGTGGCGGTCAGGGACAAGCATATACTGTCTACCGGCTACAACGGTGCGGCGGCGGGTGTCAGGGATTGCCTTGAACTGGGGTGTCTGCGGGATGAGCTGAAAATACCGTCGGGCACCAGGCACGAAGTCTGCCGGGGCATCCACGCAGAGCAGAACGCCATCATACAGGCATCGCTGCACGGGGTCAGCCTGGAGGGCGCAATCCTGTACTGCACGCATTCACCCTGCATACTCTGCGCTAAGATGCTGTCCAATGCCCGCATCAGGCGCTTCGTGACCTACGGCAAGTACGCTGATGACGCCTTCGTGGACCTGTTTAAAGAGGCTGGCATAGCTTTCGACCTGAGGCCCGGGCCGTCTTTTCAGATACTGAACCTGGATTAAAGGATTAACGAATAACTATGGGCATATCGAGATGAGAGAATGTAAAACGGGTGAAAACAAGGCGAAGTGCAACTGCACCTATGAGCCATGCTCGCGCAAAGGCATCTGCTGTGAATGTATAAGCTACCACAGGGAATCGGGCGAATTGCCGGCGTGCTATTTCCCGGCCGAGATCGAACGTACCTATGACCGGTCGGTCGAGCGGTTTATTTCTCACCACGGGAAAAAGCAGCGCTAAGCTTTCCGGAAGTCCTCGCGGCCCAGCACTATGAATATCAGTGCCAGCAGGCCAATGACCGGCCCGGTTATCACAGAGGCAATGGAGCCAGCGAGTGCCAAGCCCCAGGCCTTTAATCTCAAGGCATAAACTCCGCCCAGTATCGCCAGCACGCCGATGATCAGTAGCGCTATGCCAAATGCTATACCCATGCCCGGGAAAAAGAGATGCGGCATGTGAGGATAAGCTCCTGCATGAGGGACCCTGGGGGCGACTCCTTGAGCAGTTTGAGCCGCTGTGAAAGCGAGCCCGCGCAGGGACATACATAGACCAACTACCACGCCCAAAGCGCCCGATACTATATTCAGAAGTCCGGCAACAACCGGCATCCATGGTTTTACCATATTGTGCATCTCCTTTTATCTATTTCTAATTATTGCACTTCTATTATATGAATAAATTGTTAAGGAATATTGAGGTTTGCGAAAAATTAATGTGAGGTCGGCGATATGGGGTAGTATCGAGTGTCACTTTACCACCTGATATCGATATTCGACACTATACCCATAGGTTTCCAGAGAGGACCCAGGGATGTTTTGTCGTGGTCAAGGTTGGCCTCATCCGCTTTGAGCAGGTAACGCGACATCTGGATCTGCTGTTTCCACTCGCCGGCGCGCCGTGCCTCGCCGCTGCCCGCAATAAATGTGGTACCGCTCACCCACCGGTTAAAGGCCTGCACGTCGGCGTTATATGCTTTGGCCTTACTGTTGAATTCGGCTACCTTCGCCTCATAGTCATGGCTCTTGAGGCTGTAATTCTCGTAGTAGGCGTAGTCGGGAGATGGATTCACGCTTAAACTGATGAAACCGAGCTCCTTTCCCTGTTCGACATAGGCAACACGGTCTCCACCCGCGGCGGAGTCATCGCTGCCGCCCTCCACAGCTTCGGGTTTGAGCAGGGATATGTCATACGCCTGGGCGGTCTGGCCCGTGGAATCTGTGTAAACCAGGCCGCGGTCCGTGGTATTGAACGCGTTAACGGCATGGCCGATGGGTTTCCCGGCCAGGTCTATGCCAACCCAGGCAGCCCGTATGCCCGCTTTCTCAGCACTGTTATGGACTTCCTGGGCAAATGATCCGCACATGAAATCACCGGTGACGTATTCCGCCTCGTCCGTCTTATCCGCTTTGAGGAATGCTACGACCTGGTCCCAGGTCGGGTCGGTGGCGTCCGGATTGTTATCCAGGATGACCCTGAACCCGTATGTGCCGTTATAGGGCAGCTGGCGGGTATTCCCCTGGCAGGACGGGAGAAGAAGCACGCACGCCAATGTCGTAGATAGAATAAGCAGTAGACACTTTGTTCTCACCCGGTCCTTCCCTGGAGGCTGTAGATACAGCCGCAATAGTTTTGCCGGTAAAGCTCCCATTTCTTGGCAGACTCCACGGCCCTCTTGAAACCGTCCTTTTTCTTGAAGTCCCTCGGCATGTAGCTATCTCCGCCGATCGCTATTCCCATACGGGTGATCTCTGCCGCCGATTTATGCGGGCTGATGGTCAGGGTAGAGGTAAAAGCATCAGCCCCCATTTCCTGCATAAAATCAAACGTCTTTTCAAGACGTATGCGGTAACAGATAGAGCAGCGCGCCCCTCCCTCCGGTTCATCGCCCAATGCTGTTGCTGCCGAATTCCATTTTTCGATTTCATATGGCCCGGCCACAAGGTCAAATTTCAGCTTCTCTGCGCTACGCCGGGCGGCCTCGAGCCTCAGGGTGTACTCGTTTTCCGGATAGATATTGGGATTATAGAAATAGCCGGTAACCCGGTGCCCCTCGCTCAAAAGCACATCGGCGGCGCCTGCCGCGCAGACGCCGCAACAGATATGCAGCACTACTTTCATCGGATTTAAGTTTACGGATTCGTCAGGATTTACGGCCTTTTGTTTTCTCCGCCAGCCGTTTCTCGATCCTCTTGATAAAGTCGGGGTCCGAGAAGCCCAGGCTTTGCGCCATTCCGGCGCATTCCAATCCGTCGGCCACGCTCATATTCATGCTCATATCGATATTGCGTTTGGCCAGGCCGACGCCGATGGGGCCGTTTCCCATGATCTCCTTAGCCCACGCAATGCCCGTCTTCTCAAGGTCTTCCAATTTAACCACCTCATTGACTAAACCCCAGCTCTCAGCCTTCTGCGCACCGATGGTCTTTCCGGTCAGGATCAGCTCCTTGGCCCTGCCCACTCCCACTATGCGCGGCAGCCGCTGGCTGGCGCCGTCGTCGGGCACGAGTCCCACCGCTACCTCGGGTATACAGAAAGTGGCCTCGGGGCTGCATATCCTCATGTCGCAGGCCAGCACCAGCTCGCAGGCGATACCGAAGCAGAAGTTATGGATCAGCGCAATGACCGCCTTCTCCAGGTACTCGATCTCGTTGTAAGCCCTTTGCGCCATCCTGACGAACTTGCGGATATCCTGCTGGCTACCGCCGGCCTGGAAGGCGGTGAGGTCGGTCCCCGCCGAGAACCCCTTGCCTTCGCCCGAGAGAAGCACGACCTGGACACTCGGCCGGGCAGCCACTTCCGAGAAGCACCTATCTATGTCCCAGAACATCTGGGGATTCATGGCGTTCCTTTTGTCAGGCCTGTTCAGCTTGACGTGCAGGATGCCGTCTTTTTCGGTGCAGGCAAGTGTCTCGAATTGCATAACATTTCTCCTTAATAAATTATTGTGGAACTGATGTGATGTGGTCCAAAATCAGGCAGCCCCATTAAAAATAGCTGTCGCGGCCACGGTATGTCAAGCACATACCCGCAGCCGGACAGCTATCTGCCCGCGCTCCACACGTTCATTCACGAGTGGAGGGACTGTAAATGCGGCGACGCCGGCGAAAAAAACTTAAGAACTAATTTATATGGGGCCTATCAGGCCTTTTTGCCTTTTACTTTATCCATGAACCGCTGCTCAACCCGTTTGATGAAGTTGGGATCGGACATGGCCAGGCTCTGTGCCATGCCGGCACATTCCAGCGCATCATGGATGCTCATGTTATAGCTCATATCGACGTTGCGCTTGGCCAGTCCCACGCTGACCATGCCATTGCTCATGATCTCCTTCGCCCAGGCAACGCCCGTTGCCTGCAGTTCCTCATGCTTGACGATCTCGTTGACCAGGCCCCACCTCTCGGCTTTGTCCGCGTTGATGGTCTTGCCGGTCAGGATCAGTTCCTTGGCCCGTCCTACGCCTACAACGCGCGAAAGCCTCTGGCTGCCGCCGCCGTCCGGTATCATGCCCATGTTTACCTCGGGGATATTGAAGGTGGCGTCCGGAGTGCATATCCTCAGGTCGCAGGCCAGCGCCAGCTCCAGCGCTCCACCAAAGCAATAGTTATGTATAAGTGCGATGACAGGCTTCTCCAGAAGTTCTATCTCATTGAACATAGCCTGAAAGAAGCGTACACCGCGGCGGATATCCTGGGCGCTGCCGCCCGCCTGGAAAGAGTTCAGGTCGGTGCCGCCCGAGAAGCATTTGCCTTCCCCGGAAAGCAGCACCACCTGGACATTCGGCAATGTGGCTACTTCGGCAAAGCACTGTTGAACTTCCCTGATCAGTTCGAAGCTCATCGCATTCCTCTTCTCAGGCCTGTTTAATTTGACCTGCAGGATACCGTCTTTCTCTGCGTGTGCAACAGTTTTGAACTCCATTACTTTCTCCTTTTATATTTTATAGTCACTACAGCCCCGCAGTACGTTTTATCAACGGGCGGTAGCAGATGGCCTGGGCGGTGTGCAGAAGAGGATGAGGACCGCGCCGATCAGTCCGCCTGCGCAGGCGATGAGCATGGCCATGTCATAGTTGCCGTTGATATCGTACATATATCCGGCAAAGGCCGGCGCCCCGAACTGGAAGATCGAGTTGATCGGGTTGGTGATCCTGCTGATACTGGGGAACGAGGCAGCCCCGAAGTAGTTCCCCACGATAAGCGGGGTTGCTACGTAGGTGGTCCCGAAGCCGAACCCCGCCAGCAGCGGGTAAAGATAGGCGGCCCACAGGTTGTCTCTCGAGGCGATGGTAAACAGGACCCCTCCCGCCAGCAGCGAGAAGCCGGCGATGCTTATGAGGTAGCGCGTCTCGATCTTTTCACCCAGGAAAGATACACTGAGGCGCCCTATGATGCTGCAGGCCAGGATCAGTCCGTAGATAAAAGCAGGATGGAAAATAAGCTGCGGGTCCAGCGGGGAAAATCCCCGGTCATTCAGGTGGGCAGGTGTCTGCGTCAGCACCGCCTGCCAGAGGAAAAAGACGAAGGCCGTTGTGGCCACGATCAACCAGAGTGAGCGTGTTTTAACCGCGTCCCGGAAACTCCAGGCTAATGCAGTACGGTATGTCCTGATCGGCCTGTGCCTGGCATGGGCTATTGCCGCCTGTTCGGCCTCGGGGTCCATCCCGTCCGGATGCTGGCCCAGGTCCTCGGGACGGTTGCGCACGGCGATAAGGGCTATGACGGCCCCGGCCAGGCAGGCCACTGCAATGGCATACCAGCCCACACGCCAGTCATTGCCGTTACCGACGATGGTAGCGCTGATAATCTGAGGGTAGATGAACCCGCCGATGGCGCCTCCTCCCAGCACCAGCCCCAGGGCCAGGGCCCTGTGCACGTTGAACCACAGCAGCACCAGGGTCTGTATAGGCACCACGGTGCTGAAGGAAAGTCCCAGTCCTATAAAGAAACAGATAATCCAGTAAACGAACGGGTAGGGATGCCCGGCAATGGTTGTACATAGCTGTGCCAGCAGAGCCATCAGCACGCAGCACAGGGCGATGATTATGCCGCCTATGGCCAGCGTCTTCCTCGGGCCGAAGCGGTTGATCATCAGGGGGATGAGGAGAGCACCCATGCCCAGCATGACGCCGATGATGGAATAGCCGACATTTATCTGTCCGCGCTGCCAGCCCAGGGATTCGGCCATGTAGATATAGATGACAGGCGGCCCGTAAAGGGCGAAGCCGATGGGGATGGAATAGACCAGGCAGAGGATGGGAAGCAGCCACCAGCCGTAAAAACCGCTGCCGGTCGCTTTATTGGGCATTCGCTGACTCTCCTTGCGGCTATTTGATTCTGCGGATGCAGGAAAGCCAATTATATCACGGCACTGCGTCTCAATACAGGCGTGCAGATTGATCGCGGATTGCCGGTTTATGGGATTTGGGGCAGGGGATTTCTATTCGGCAGATTTAAACATTACGATCTCGTGTAATGTTGTCCCCAGCTCCTTATTGGTCTTACCATCGCGAGTCACTTTAATATCGAAATCCGAGGCCAGCCTGAAATATCCCGGTTTTAGCCGCAATACGTTCTTTGCCAAGAACCTCAGTACCGGGCTGAAATTATTCAGCATATCTTCGGCTTCAAGGACTTCTTTAACCCTGAGGTTTGCCTCCAGTTGATCGGGAACACGAATAGTCAATTTCCTGGGGAAACTGTGCTTTGCCTCGGCGTTATACTCAAAATCCTGCTTGATGAAATCAAATTCACCCGTGCTGAGTATTACCTCTCTGCCGTCAGCCAGCATCAGCACCTTCACAGCGTAGTTATCCATCTTCGTATTGCACTGGATAAAAGCATAGGACAGGGTATAGTGCTCTGAATTGATTCGCCCCCACATCCAGTAATCGATGATCGTGGGGAACTGAAAATTCAGCCAGTTGTGATCATGGTAACCGACTCCCCTGACCTGTATCGTACTGCTTCCGTCCGTAATGGTCCCTTCAACGGAAGCCCTGGCGAAAGGGACCACCCAGGCGAAGTAGCCCATATTGCCGAATTGAGAGGTGCCGGTCCCGGGTTTCCAACCGTTTACCTCCGCCCTGTACGTGAGATGGCAGCCCAGGTCCTTCTCTTTAATATTAATCTCGTAACGGGGCAGCTCGCCTTCCGCCTGTTCAACTCTCAGGTAATTGGCGCCCGCTTTGATATCTGCCCGATCACGGGAAGCCGTGAAATCCGACTTACTGTATGGCACGAATCTCTGGGTCTTGCGTCCATCCGGCCTGAGCAGGACAATTTCTATGCCCGGTTTGCCGGCCATCCCGGGGTTGGGGTTCGCCGCATGGAAGAAGACCACCAGCGTATGGCCGCTGTCAAAATGAGCGTCAAAATACCACCACTCGTACGTTCCTTTTGCTCCGATATCGGTATGAAGCCCGTCCTCTGCCGGCGTCAACGGTTTTATGGTGGTATCACGTCTGCCGGGCCCGGTCCAGCCCTCTTTTACTATGGAACCTGCCTTTTTAACCATCGATTTCCACCTCTTTAACCTGATTTCATTAAAAGAACGTATAGCCTTCTTTTTCGTCCGGGAACGCTTTTTCAGACGCGCCGCTGTACGTCCAGGAGTCATACGAGGAATTGGGATCGAGCTTTTCTTTTATCTTCATGATCATCTCGTGATAGTTATAGCAGTGCGGGCCAAACAGCTGGTTCATGGGGCCGCCGAATGCGGCAATCGGCAGTCCCAGGGACCTCTCGATCGTGCCGTGAAGAGACTCTTCAACGATCGCTTTAGTCGCCTTCCTCGATTCTGGATCATTGGTTGAATACTCCCCGATTCCTTCGATGTATCCGAGATGTCCGAAATCAAAGGTCCCTCCGCTGCCAAGGTCGCCTCCATCGTCTAAAATAAGGCCTTTTTCAATCGCTGGCCTTTTAACGCCCGCGATATAGTCGGCCTGTTCAAAACCCATGTCCCAGGTGTCAAAAGCGCCAACGGAGGTGAACATACCGGATGATGCCCGGAACCCGCCCTGGCTGTTGTTGGCGTGCCGTACCAGGATAAAAAACGCAGTCGTAAAAAGCTTCAGGCGCATCTCTTCGCTGGTTTTCATCATATCCGTGATTTCCTGTATATAGGGGATCTTCGTAATCAGCTTCAACGGATTTTTAAACATTTTAAAGAAGGGCTTCACCAGCTCGAAGGCGGCAAGCGGTATCTGCTGCATCGGCAATATCAGTCCGCCCGACTCTTTGACTATCTGCTTAAGGGCCTTCACTTTCCATTCGTATTCCTTTTTGGAATGCCCGTGAACGCATACGGTCAGAACGTACCTGGCCAGTTTCTGAAAAACCCCGGTCGACCACAGCTGTTTTAATTCCAGGTTATTGTCGGTAAAACCTAATGCGATAAAGAAGGCCGGCATCCTGAAGTCCGAGTAGTTGCATTCGGCTTCCCCCAGCTTATAGCCGGCGTCGGTTATCTGTTCCTTGGTGGGAAACATGAGAATAAATACGCCGAGGTTGGGCAGTTCGCGGTTCAGGACATATTTGGGCGACCCGCCATGGACCTCATATTCCGGATCGGAATCCCAGCGGTATAACTTCACACCTACTTTGGTGAAGGTGCCCAGGCCGCCAAAGGTGCCTTGGAACCCACGGATAAGCCCCCTGACGCCGGGTCCCGGACCGTCGGTGCTGAACCATTCCGCTCCGTCGCCGGGGCTGCCCAGAGTAAGGATCTCACCGGATGGCATTACCCACTCCACCCCCAGCATGTTCCTGGCCTGATATCCCATGGAAGCGCCCGTTATGCCGTATCCCCACGCCGCTGCCGTGGATGCCAGGATCGAATGGTTACCCCCGCATGAAACAGCGTGCACGTTCAGCCCGTGCTTCCACAGCTCCGACTGAAGATCTATGGCCCTGACATAGGGCTCTACAACTGCGATCTGGTTCTTAACGTCGATATCAATGATTTTATCCATCCGCTTAAGGTCGAGTAGCATCGTTTTACGGCTGCCGGGCGCAGAAGAAGTGATCCAGCCTGTTGAAAACGGTTTAAGCATGAAATCACGTCTATTGCAGAATTTCGTAAGTTCTGAGATCTCTTTCGCTGTTTTTGGCATGATTACAGCCGCCGGACGTGCCGTCCAGAGCTTGTCCTCCTTGTTCAATGAGGAGGAGTTATAGTAAATAGAATAGGCGTCCCTGGTAGGAAGGTCATTCTTCACCCACTCCGCGCCGACGATATCTTTAAGCTCTTTAAGTTCATCAACTGTTAACATCTGGCCTCCTGTGGTTCTCGCTGAACATTACCGTGCCTCACTTCCTGTTGAATCGGGATAGGGTCATTTAGAGATGGAATTTCCCGGGGTTAAGAATATTACCCGGATCAAACAGGCTTTTAATCACGCGGATAAGTTCCGTATTTGCAGGATTGTTCTTAAAAACCATCTCGGCAGCCTTGCCGTAGGGCCTGCTGAAAAACGCCCTGGCTTTAATTAGACGCTCAGTCACATCAGCTTCATAATTACTCATGTTTTCGACTTCATGAGCGTCACCAGGGTTGTAGGGAACCATGAACTCAATGTGGCAGGCATGGTTTTGAATAACAGGCTGAACATATATGCCGATTTGCCCGTCGGGGATGTTAAATGCCCTTGCCGATTCACGGACAACGGCAATGTACTTTTCCGAATTATTAAGCAGGGACAGGAAGAATACCGACAGGCAGTGGCCTTTAACCACGTGCCGCCAGTCGCGCGGGCCGCAGGGTGACCGGGCGGCTTTTAGCAGGGCAGGGGCTTCAATCTCTCCGGCCGAATCGGCGAGTTTAAGCCCGTTTCCACCCGCCATGTTTTTCAGCTCTTCGTACTGGTACTCGAGTCTCTCCGCCGGGAGCCTTTCGAATCCGGCGATGTTTTGCATGCAGATATATTCAGGCAGAGAATCCCTGACCCTGTCAAAGGAAGCGGGATCGCCACATGTCATTAGCATGGCAGCGGCAAGACGGTTAAGTATGAAAGTATGCTCACCCAGCCACGGGCGCTGAACTTCGTACACGTACTCAATTATCTTTGAAAGCCGGTCGCCGGCAACCAGCATCGGCCGTTCGATCGAAGGCAAAAGCTCGGTGCGCAGGCTGATCCATGTCATGATACCCATGGACCCCTGGGCTCCGATCAATATTCTCTGGAAGTCGGTCTGCCCGGGCCCCATGGGCATCTTTTGTGCACCTTTCGATTTCCGTTGTTCTTCCAGTGACCCCGGACCGCCGGCAGCCCCACTGCGGAACAGTTCGCCGGTCCCGTAAATAAACTCCGTGCAGGCCACCGGGTCCTGAAAGTCCCACTGCATCCGGGGCCAGATGTGAGGCTCGCGGTCGATCGTAGAGGCGAGCACGCTTTTGGTGTTTCGCGGCGCCAGGGGCGTCGGCAGTGTCATGCCATAATCTTTAAGAAAATGGTTCAGTTGTCCGTAAGTGACGCCGGGCTCGACAAAGCATACCCTGTTTCGACGGTTGACCCAGGGGATTTTGTTCCATTCGGCAAGATCAACAATCGCGTGGTCTGCTGAGCAGGCTATTCCCCCCTTTGTATGAGGCCCTCCTGATGAAACCGGCACCAGCCCGAATTTCTCCTCCTTTGCCTTGCGGATCAGCTTCTGCAGTTCAGGAACATCCTTCGGTTTGATCGCGCACTGCGGCCTCTGGCCCGATCGTACCAGGGGATTACTCACTTCATATGTCTTCAACTTCTCTAACGAGGTTTCAACCGTATTGTTTTGACCCAGGTCATTCAAAATATTTGTGTTTATCATATTTAGATGTCTCCTGATGCTAATCGATGTCTGCAGACTGGAAGACAATGTCTATGATATCCAGGACACTTATAGGGTCGCTACCCATAATTGAAGAGGCTTTTGCGAATTGAGCCTTACAGTGGGAACATGATGTCACCAGGTAATCTGCTCCTACCTCACGGGCCTCCTTAATCCGGTCTTTAGCTGCTTCTAAGGACATCTTTTCGTATGTTTCCGCGCGTCCGCCTCCTCCTCCGCAACAATGTGAGTACTCTCTGATACGGTACATTTCCCTGAATGAAAGCCCTTTTATCGATTTTAAAATCGACCGCGGAGGATCAAAAACGCCCCCCGTCCCATAGTTGATCTTTCTGGGTGGGACTGTGTACTTCATCTGTCCGAACACGGTTTTTTCTTCACCTTTCCATTCTTCCTGAGGTTCCGACTGGCGGCCCAGGTAACAGGGGTCATGATAGGTGACCTTCAGGTTTAGCGGCCTCGTCAGCATGAGTTTTTTCTTCTTGATCAGCCTTTCCAGGAATTCCGTCGCGTGCAGTACCTCTATGCCCGTGTTGACGCCATATTTCGGATACTTTGCCTTCAATGTCCCCAGGCAGGCGCCGCAAACGGTGATAATTGTCTTGACCTGTGCCTCTTTAAAGGAGCCGGCGTTCTTTTTCGCCAGGACGGTAAAATCATCCTTGAATCCCATCCAGTGAGCCGGAAGGCCGCAGCAGTTCTCATCATCACCCAGGATGCCTACGTCGACCCCGGCATGGAGCAGGAGTTGCGCCATCTTCCTGGCAGAAGTCAGCGCATTTTTATCATAACGGGTCAAACAACCCGCATACAGCAGCACTTCTGCCCTCTGTTGAGGAAGCTTTGTGAGGTTCAGACCGGCCGCCCAGTCTCCGGCACGAGTATGGGTCAAACCTGCAGGGTTTCCCGTGCTTTTTAAGTTTTGTATAGTTCGCTGATACTCTTCGGGAGCCAGTCCCTCTCGCACCAGGGTTTCCCTCAGGGTCATATTTATTTCGTTGCGCTTCGATTCCATGATGAAATTGCAGGCCATATCACAGTAACCGCAAGTTCGGCAGGAGAAGACGATATCCGCCAGGTCTTTATCGGCCTCAATACGCCCCTCCGAAAGGGCCAGCGCCATATATCCCAGTCCCGAGGCGGAATAGCTATGGAAGACATAGTGGCTGTTAATCGGACAGATACTGGAAAATTCCTGCTTTTTAAAAACTGGTAGCGGCACCATTTTGCACAGCGAACATCGAAAACAGGTTGCGATATCGCTCTCGAGCGACTTTAGCTCCGGATAACTCATACTTACCTCCCCCCTTATGTTACTAATAGGCTACTGTGAAAATAATATATTTACACCAGGATTCCCTTTACAAGATAGTAAAATGACTGATAGAGCTGCTCTTCAAATTTCCTTCCCTTGATATTCCCGGATAAGGAGTGATTGATAATGGCAGTTATACAACTAATGGCTATATCGTTATCGACATCTTTCCTGACCACTCCCTCCTTCTTGGCCTGATTTAAGTAATGGTGTATAGAAGTGCTGAGTTTCCCCGAGATAGAATCGAACTTTCCCTTTATGGAAGGGTATTCACGAAAAACCTGAGGTAATATGCGCAGGTCATACATATATGTGGTGTGTGCCAGATGCCTGGCCGCAATTTCACAGGCCTTTACAAAGTCGGGCTCATCTTTGAAGATTCCCGCAATCGTCTCAACGTTATTTCTCAGCCTGTTTATCACGACATCTTCTATCAGCTGTTCCTTGCTGCTGATTATCTCGTAAAGGGTATTTTTGGATACTCCCGCCTCCAGTGCCACACTATCCATGTTCCAGCCCTTTATCCCGTGCCTCAGTAAAAGCACCTCGGTAATTTTAAGGATATTATCGTGAATACCTTTATTGTTGGTCTTGGAGTTCTGTGCCATAAATACTATTTATACTGTAAAGGTTAATTTAGTATAACTTAAGATTATACCAATCTGATTAACTTGTCCATATTCGGGGTAGTGGCAGTTGCGCAAAAGCGCAACTGCGGGTTAAGCATAATGGCGGATGGCGCTGATTGCCTTCAGTGTTAAATTAGAAGCAACCTGGAGAAGAACCAAGCACAGGAGGTAAACAAAATGGCCAAGACAGTAGAGAAAGTTGAAACAGCAGACGGAGTCAAGGAAGAGCGCGGGTTCAATTTCTGGACCGATAAGACGCCCTGCTGGGAGCTATCGCACTGCACCAACATGGTGAAAGCTGAATGCCCGTCGTTCAAATACCAGTTCCTTCCCTGCTGGGAGATCGAAGGCACCTATTGCAAGCTGGATGACTACGGCGCAGATGGCAGGGACACCAGTATCTGCGAGGTCTGCCGGGTATATAAGAGCTACGGCGGCGGCAAGCCTATCCAGTTGAAGCTGCTTGGCCGCGGCATCAATACCTCACTGAAGATGCTGGAACAGGTGGCGGCAGTCTGAATTTAACCCGCAGTAAGTGGGACACGGTTCCCCCCTCCGCACGGAGGGGGGAACTTTTTTATTGCGTGGGAGGCCGTTGACAGTTGCGCTTTTGCGCAAAAGTGGATTAAGCGTTAAAGCGGATGGCGCTACGCAACGAGCGTGATAAATTGTTAGCGTAAGAAAAAGAAGCTAACCGACGAAACAACAAGGAGGAAAATAAAATGGCTGAAACTAAAGTAAAGGTTAAGAAAGAAACCGGTGTGAAAGAGGAGAAAGGCGTAAATTTCTGGACCGATAAGGCCCCGTGCTGGGAGCTCTGCAATTGCCCGGAAATGATAAAGAGCGAATGCCCGGTCGAGAATTACCAGTTCCTTCCGTGCTGGGAGATCGAGGGAACCTACTGCAAACTGGACGACAGGGGCGCAACGGGCCGCGACACCAGCATCTGCGAGACCTGCAGGGTCTACAAGAAGTACGGCAACGGCGAGCCGATCGTACTGAAGCTCTTCGGGAAAGGCATTGATACCCACATCAAAGAGCTTGACAAGATAGCCAAATAATCAGCGCTTACCTGTAAAGTAGAAGGGGCCGGCCCTTGTGGCCGGCCCCTTTTTGTTGTCCCTTACCCTGCTTCCCTAGGGCAGCGTCACCCCGGGTGTATTGATCTCAGCCAGGGCATCTTTGAGCTGTCTGAGGTTGACGATGTCGTCCCTGTTGTAGCGGAGCAGGAGGTCGAGAGCAGCCTGATCGTTTGATCTTTTATACTGCTGCCATAGCCATATAGCGTCCATCCCGTTCAGCCCATCGGTCTCCCTGGAGATGCCGAGATGCTTCAAGACCCGTTTGAAGCCGCCACGCAGGTTATGGTCCCAGCAGTTGTACATCAGGTCAGTGTGGCGGTGCATGATAGACAGGTCAGGCCCCAGGTGAGTGCGGATGAAAGGGATATCGAAGCGGCTGCCGTTATAGGTAAACACATGCTCTGTACCCTCCATGGCATGCAGCAGGTTCTTGCAGGTGAGCTTGCTGTCGTAAAACTGAACCAGCCTGCCGTCATCACCGTTGCAGAAATAGATACCGATAACGGTGATCCTGCTTTCATGCGGGTACAGCCCTGTCGTTTCTATGTCCAGGTAGGCTTCGGGGAAGCCGATCATGGCAAATCCTCGTTGTAACTATGCGGCATTGACGCCCAGCTTTGTTTTAATCAACAGGCATATGGCGCCCAGCCCGAAAAGGATGGCCGCCAGGTCGCTCAAACAGCCGATGACCGGGATGACGGCAATTACATAAACGACGAGCAGCCCCAGGGCCAGGGCCCCGATCAGCGGCCCAACCGGCGTGGTGTCGGTGTGCTGCCGCAGCATCCATTTGCCGATGAACAGCCCGATGAAGATATGACCCAGGTAAACGGCCAGGATATAGAGGGCCAGGCCAGCCAGTCCCAGCGGGATGCCGATGACCAGTAGAAAGGCTATGCCAATGGCGACAGGCGCCAGGAAGAAGAAGAGAGCGCCGTAACCCAGGCAGGGCCAGGGCTTGCTTTTCAGCGTCTGCATCAATCCGGGTATATATTTGCGGGCAATCAATATGAAGACGATGCCGGTCAGCAGCGCCGCGATGTACTTGAGCACGGCAACTATGATGAGCAGGATTACTATGAATACCACGATGGCTGAAACAACCCCGGCGGCTATCCGGCCCATCGATTCGGCGGATGGCCCGGGCTGCGGTGGTGGAACAACCTGTTTCACCTGGCCCTTGATATTTGCCTCTTTGGCCTGTGCCGCCACGTTCTCCGATCTGTAGGTCAGGTCCCCCGCGATGCCGGCTGCTGGCTCCAGATTGAGTGAGCGGCACTCGACATCGACGTTGCCGCCTACGCTGCTGTTGATGAAAAGGTTTCCGATACTGCCGAGGATGTCCCTTCCCACCGGCCCGTCCACGCGCACGGTTCCCGCCGCCACCAGGAAGTCCCGTCCCACCGACCCGCCGGGCATTAGGTTGACCTGCGAGGCGGCTGCCACCAGGTCGCCTCCTACACCGCTGGAGATATCCACGATTGACGCTGCCATGCGGACGGAGTCCCTGACCCGCCCCCTGACCGTGATATCCTGGGCGGCGCCGTTGAGCCTGCCGTTGACCGGGCCATTGATCGCGATCCTGTTTCCAAATGCTATGATGTCCCCGTTGACGGTTCCGTCAACCGTAATGCCCGAGCCGAAGAGGTACAGGTCATCGTTGACGACCTCCCCGGCGGGTATAACCAGATTTTCACCCCTTCGAATATCTGCAGCATTGGCCGGCGCTATTATGATGAGAGTAACCGCCAGCACTGCGGCCAGCAGTGTGATGAACCTTATCACCCGATTAAACATGGCCTGCCTCCCTGTATGCATATTTGCCTGAAATCAATTCTTGCACATTTGAAGGGTCTATTCAACCGCCGGCGCGGAAGCTCCTGCTATCATCAGTTCTTCCCTGTCGTGGCGCATCTTGACGTAACTGAATTTGGCGAAGAAGAGCAGAACCCAGGCGGTGAGGTACATGAACATCAGAAGGGCTATGACCGAACTGATGGGGCCGTAGACCAGGTTATAAGTGGCGAAGTTTTTCACGTACCAGATGAAGGCGAACCTTACTATCTCGAAGCCGATTGCGGCCAGCAGGGCGCCCAGCCAGATATGCCTCCACCCGGGCCGATTGCTGGGAACGAAACGGTAGAGTAAAAGTATGACAGCATAGGCCATCATACCGCTGAACAGCGCGAAAACCATCCTGGCGAAAAGGCTGGTTTTAGTGAATCTAAATATCCAGAGTTGCATGCTCGATTCATGCATAAAATGGATCGTGGTGGTGAGCCAGGTGAAGACAACCAGGCCTAACACTGCCAGCGCCAGCATGCTGACATCTATAAGGTGCCCTTTGACATAGGTCTGGCCGGAGGGCGTGCCCCAGGCCCGGTTGAGAGAGTTTCGCAGTGCATCAAAGAATGTCAGCGCGCTCCAGACGAGAAGCAACAGCGCTATTATGCCCGTGGCTTCGCGTACCTTCATAACGTTTTCCAGTGTAGTGACTATCAGTCCCCTGGCCACGGGGATGAGGGTTCCCATAGCGGCAATGACCTGGTTTTCGATTTCCGGGGAGGACATCATGAAGCCTGTGAGTGATATCAATACCAGGGCGAAAGGAAAAAGCGAGAAAAGCAGACTGTAGGCTACCGCCGCCGCCAGCATAGTGCTGTTGTCCGCGTAGAATTCATCAAACGTGGTCCAGAGCAGGGATATTCCCCGGTTCTTTTTTACGGCCGCCCGAAATTTCATAGCCCTTTCCTCACTTAAGAAACGGTAACAGCTGGAGTAGATATATGTTATCAGATTTCACAAATCGGTTTCAGACTGTGCGCAACGCGGCGTTTTTTGCAGTAGAATAATTCAGCAACCCGAAAAGGAGGATTGTCATGGAGGAATCACAAGACGAGAAGAAAAAGACCCCGGCCGATAACCTTGGCGACATGTTCGATGCCCTGGGTGATGCGATGGGGCAGATATTCAATGATCCGAAGTTAAAAGAAAAGGCCCGCGACCTGGGTAAAGCGGCCAAAGAATCGGCTGAAACCCTGGGGGAGCGATTAAAAGACGAAGAAGTGAAGGCTAAATTCAAGGACGTCGGCAGGGCAGCACAGGCATTCGGCAAAAACGTGGCAGGTATATTTACAGATGATCAAAGAAGGGATACCGCCGCCGACAAACCGGCTGATAAGTGATGACGGTGTCATTGCAATGACAAGAGAATAACATTAAGAATCAGTACCGCCGCGAGTGCCCTTCTGCGTCGCTTGCGTATAAGCAACCACCGCTGCCACGGCCGCCGCTCGTTTGCTATCATCGAATACCTGCGACAGCTTTTCCTCCAGCGGCTTTTCCCTCGCCATGATGGTCTGCATATCGTCGATCAGCGTCGTCTCCTGGGTAATGAAATGCGTGCCCAGTTCCCCGCTGCGGAAGCGCACGTTCTCCATGACCGCCTTGTGGAACGGTATATTGGTCTTCACGCCCACTATCACGTATTCATAGAGGGCGCGCCTCATGCGCTCGATAGCTTCGTCCCTGTTGCGGCCCCAGGCCACCAGCTTAGAGATCATGGGATCGTAATTCGGTGAGATGGTGTAGCGTGTGTGCACCCCGCTGTCGACCCGGATGCCCGTGCCACCGGGAGAGCGGTAGCCGCGCAGCTTGCCGGGGGAGGGCACGAAATTGTTGAGCGGGTCCTCGGCATTGATGCGGCATTCGATGGCCCAGCCGTTTATCTTAACGTCCTCCTGCTTTATGCTCAGGGGTTCGCCCGACGCGATCAGCAGCTGTTCCTTGACGATATCGATGCCTGTCACCATCTCTGTCACCGGGTGCTCGACCTGGATGCGCGTATTCATCTCCATGAAGTAGTATTGGCCCTTGGAAAAAATGAACTCTATAGTGCCGGCGTTTTCATATTTGATCTGCCTGGCCGCCCGTACCGCCACTTCTCCCATACTGGCGCGCAGCTCCGGCGTCAGGGCAGGGGAAGGCGCTTCCTCGATCAGCTTTTGATGCCTGCGCTGGATGGAGCACTCGCGCTCGCCCAGATGGATGACATTGCCGTGAGCATCTGCCAGTATCTGGAATTCAATATGGCGCGGGCTCTCGATGTATTTCTCGATGTAGACCTCCGGCATGCCGAAGGTGCTGGCCGCGATCTTGGCCGACATCTCGAGGCCTTTTTTTAGGTCGGCCTCGTCGTGAACAATGGTCATGCCGATGCCACCTCCGCCGCCTGAGGGCTTGATGATAACAGGGTAGCCAATCTCCCGGGCGATCCTGCGGGCCTCAGCCGGCTCGCTCACAGCATCCTTAGTTCCCGGTGTAATCGGTACGCCGGCCCTGGCCATCTCCTTGCGGGCGGCGATCTTGCTGCCCATAAGCTTGATAACGCGGCTGGAAGGACCGATGAACTTGATGCCCTCACGCTCACAGGAATAGGCGAAGCTGGGATTCTCGGCCAGGAACCCGTATCCCGGGTGTATGCCATCCGCCCCGCTTTCCCTGGCGGCCGCCATGATTTTCTTGATGTTGAGGTAGCTCTCGATGGCCGGCGGCGCGCCAATGCAGTAGGCCTCATCGGCGTACTTGGCGAAAATGGCGTCCCGGTCCGCCTCGGAGTATACCGCCACCGTGCGTATGCCCAGCTCGCGGCAAGCGCGCATGACGCGTATGGCGATCTCGCCGCGGTTGGCGATTAAAACTTTTTTTAACATTCGGCTTCACCCATATCGTAATTCACCTATGCCAGGAAGTGTAATACGTCATTGCGAGGAGCCGCAGGCGACGCGGCAATCCTTTGTGCCGCGGATTCGAACACCAGATTGCTTCGCTTCGCTCGCAATGACATCTTACTCATTGGGCGGGTTTGAAAACCCGCCCCTACATTTTTGTTCACTCGATAACCATCAGGACATCGTCTTTATTTACGATCTCACCGTTAAAGGCGAAGATCTCTTTGACCGTGCCCGAATAAGGACTCTGCACATCGTTTTGCATCTTCATAGCCTCGGTGACCACTACGGTATCACCTTCTTTGACCTTGTCGCCCACCTTGACCTTGACGGTCAGCACCATGCCCTGCATGGGGGAGAGCACGGCGCCTTTAGGGATCTCTCTTGTCTTGCTCTTCCGGTTAACGTCCACGGTATTCCCCATTACCGGGGTTATCTTGATGTTGAATACTTCACCGTCCACATCGACGCTGAATTCGCTGGGTATATCCGCTCCTGCCTGGCTGGGCGCCGCGCTGGGAGCAGGCCCCCCAAGCACCTCCTCCTTGGCCTCGCCGCGCAGGAACTTGACCGCTACCTGCGGGTAGAGGGCGTAGGTCACCAGATCCTCTTCTTTGTGTAATATGCCCAGCTTGTGGGCCTCGTCCTTCAATTTCGACAGCTCCGGTTTGATATGATCACCCGGCCTGGCGCTGATGATTTTACTATCGCCGGCAACCATCTTGCGAACCTCGGTGTTGAGTTCACCGGGCGGCCTGCCGTAGTAACCCAGGAAGTAGTCCTTGACCTCCCTGGTCACCTTCTTATACCGTTCGCCGTTGAGAACATTGAGCACGGCCTGGATACCCACGATCTGGCTGGTGGGAGTCACCAGCGGCGGGTAGCCCAGGTCGGCCCTCACCCTGGGTATCTCCTCGAGCACCGCTCCGATCTTGTCCAGGGCATTCTGCTCGCGCAGCTGGCTGATCAGGTTTGAGTACATGCCGCCCGGTATCTGGTGCAGCAGCACGTTGACGCTGGGGCGCGTAGCCTCGGCCGTCAGCAGCATGCGGTACTTGCCGGCCATGGCCGCAAAGTCCTCGCCTATCTCGTAGAGCAGCTCCAGGTCCAGCCCGCTGTCCCAGGGCGTGCCCTGGAATGCGGCTACCACGCTCTCGGTGGGTGGTTGGGAAGTGCCCCAGGCGAAGGGGGAGAAGGCGGTATCTAATATTTCAGCGCCCGCCTCGGCGGCGGCCTGGTAGCTCATGGGCGCCATGCCGCTCGAGCAATGAGAGTGCAGGTCGACCGGCACCTTGACCTTTTTTTTAATCGCCTTGATGAGGGACGTGGTCTGAGGCGGTGAGATCAGACCAGCCATATCCTTGATGCAGACGGAGTCGCAGCCCAGGTTCTCCAGACTGTGCGCCATGTCGGCAAAGCCCTCCTCGGTGTGGACCGGGCTGATGGTATAGCATATTGTGCCCTGCACGTGTACTTTGTATTTCCTGCATTCGTGGATGGCCAGCTCCATGTTCCTGATGTCGTTGAGCGCGTCGAACACGCGGAAAACGTCCACGCCGTCCCTGGCTGCCAGGCGCACGAACTCCTTCACCACGTCGTCGGCATAGTGGCGGTAACCCACCAGGTTTTGCCCGCGCAGCAGCATCTGGAGGCGGGTGTGCTTGACCCTGCTGCGAATGTCTTTCAGCCGGTCCCAGGGGTCCTCGTTGAGATAGCGTATGCAGGTATCGAAAGTGGCGCCGCCCCACATCTCGAGCGAGAAGAATCCGACTTTGTCCATCTTCTCCACAATGGGGAGCATGTCGCGCGAGCGCATGCGTGTGGCGATCAGCGACTGGTGCGCGTCGCGCAGGGTCGTATCCGTGATCTTAATAGCCATAGTCCGGTCCTCTCTGATTTCTACCTGTCTGCCTTAAGTAGGCCAACCTGATAATGATAAGGATTAGCCGACGCTTTCGTCAATTCGACGCAAACGGTATATGCGGGTGCCTCGCCGGCGTGCCGGCGGGTATCTTCAACGGTTCGACTTCAGTTTGCCCAGCATGAAAGCAAAAATGGCCATCCCGGCCGTATCGGCCAGTATCATGGGCGCGGCTATGATGGCGACCAGCTTCAGGGCCTTGTCGAATGGCTGGGCCACCAACAGCAGCAGTCCCATATCTGCACATTCCATGACGAATGCGTAAAGGGTTGGCTTCCAGATGCCGAGGTTACCTTTGAGCAAGGCGTAAATAATACCGGCGGCCAGCCCGCTGGTTATGGTACCCACTGCACAGGGGATTGCGGTGAAACCACCCATGTAGTAGCGGTGAATGCCGCCGATCAAACCGGCGCCAAGGCCGGCCAAAGGTCCGCCCAGGAAGCCGCCGATCATAGGCCCGAGATTGCGGATGTTGGCGATGGCCCCGGATGTCTGCACTCCGCTGTAGGTGCCGTAAACAGCCAGGGCGCCAAAGATAATTGCCAGGATAAGCTGGTCCAGAAGGTTGGGCCTTCCATCCAGCATGCGCCGGAAGAACCTGATCTGGAAAAGAAGGTAAAAGACGACTGTAACCAGGCAGGCTTGTGCCAACAGGCTAAGCAGGATACCTAAAACTGAAAGATCCATGGAACCTCCTGAGAATGTGGGATTTTGGCGTCTTATTATAACGCAGGTCGTGATTAATTTGAAGCTGACATATGTGGCCCGATGCTATGCATCTTCCGCTCGTCACGATCGTGATGTCAGTAAATGCAGTATCTTATCTCGTGATAAATAGCTTGATAACCATGACCGGTTTGGTTAAGATTGATTAATTTTAAAGTTCGATACAATAAATTGAGCGGGGGCATGTAAATTGGAAGAAAACTTAAAGACACGGGTCGACCGTTTGGAGACTGTTATATCCCTTGGTGTCCCGGACAGGGTACCATCGGTCCCACTGATAGCCCAGTTCGCCCTCAGATACCGGGGCGTGCCGCAGAGCGACGGCTACAGGAACCCTCAGACCACTATTAAAGCCCTTGTGGAGACGTTCGATGCGCTGGGGGGTTGGGACGGCCAGCTTGCTGCAAACCTGATATGGGTGAATTCAAGCTGGCGGATCTCCGCAGCGCCCATGCCCATGCGCGTGCCGGGTAAGCAGGCGGGGGACCACGAGGCTCTGCAGGCCGTTGAGATGGAGATATTTACCAGGGACGACTATGACGCCATTATCAGCCGCGGCTGGAACGGGTTTTTAGCGGAGTTCCTGCCCAGGGTAACGGGTCGTCCCCTGGAGAGAATTGATGCCACCCAGAAGAAGCTGCTTAAGATATATCTAGACGATGTAAAAACGTGGCATGAGAGAGGGGTTCCCGTGCTGTCAGCCGCAACGACCTGCGATCCCATGATGATTCTCTCGCTATCCAGGACGCTCAACCAGTTCACTTTGGACCTTTACCGGCAGCCTGACAAAATGCAGGCCGTCATGGATGCCATGGTCGATGACCTGATTAAAAACGTGCTGGACGATAGCGCTGCCACGGGATTGAAATACGTGTTCTTTCCTCTGGAGCGGGGTTCGGGCAGTTTCTATCCACTAAGGATATTTGAGAGGTTCGGCTTCCCCTATATAAAGAAGATGGCCGATGCGTTCGCCGCCGCCGGGCTGATCAGCATCCTTCATTTCGACACCGATTGGACGCTCAACTTGCCCTACCTCAAGGACCTGCCGAGGGGGAAATGTATATGTGAACTCGACAGCAAGACCGATATTTTCAAGGCAAAGGAGATCTTAAAAGGCCACATGTGCATAATGGGTGACGTTCCGGCAACACTGCTTTCGTTGGGCACAGAGGAAGATGTTGTAAATTACTGCAATAAGCTGCACGAGATAGTGGGCAGGGACGGCGGTTTTATATTAAGCACGGGCTGCGAATGTCCCATCGATGCCAAATTCGAGAACGTGAGGGCGATGCTTGAAACCGCCCGTAATCATACATATCCCGGCCCGGTGTGATGTAGATATCCGTGCGGGCATTGTAATGCCGGGAGGGCGTAGTATATAATCCTCGGCAGGAGGAAAAGGATATGGATGAATCAAACGCAGCTCTCAGTGCCGGGATGATGACCTTCTGGATAATCTTGGGCATCGCGATCTACATCTGGATGGCCATCTGCTTGCAGAAGATCGCAGCCAAGACCAATACCCCTAACGGCTGGCTGGCCTGGATACCCATCGCCAATATCTACCTGATGTGCATGATCGCAGGTAAGGCCTGGTGGTGGCTGCTGCTCTGCCTGATCCCCTATGTCAATATCATCTTCATTATTATCCTGTGGTGGAAAATCGCAGAGGCCAGAGGCAAGCCGGGCTGGTGGGGTCTACTTTTCCTGGTGCCGGTTGTGAACCTGGTTATCATCGGCATGATCGCTTTCTCTGATTAAGTGACATGTAATTCCATGGCTGAGTATGGATTCGGGCCGGCTGCGAAGGGCGAAAAACTGGTTTTCGGTTCGCAGCGGCCCGGCAACCCGGGCAAGTTTATTCAGAGGCAGGTGGTGGAAGAGTGGGTCGCTTTCATGAAAAGGCAGGGCATTCAACGTGTCGTCTGCCTGTTGACTGAAGAGGAACTGAAGTACTACCCGCTGGATGAAGGGCTGCTCGGTGTTTACGCTACGGCCTTCGGGCCGGACAACGTATTATGGGCGCCCACCCCCGACATGCAGCTTCCCAGCGGCGAGGCTGTACGCCATATAATATATTTTCTCCACAATTCACTGGAGAGAGGCGAGCAGACGGTGGTGCATTGCGCTGCCGGACAGGGCCGGACAGGGCTGGTGCTGGCCGCCTGGCTTATCTTCCATGAACGGGTATCTGAGCGCAAGGCGATTAAGATGGTAGAGGAGCAGAACCGCAGCCTCAGGGAGGCTGTACACCGCGGCAAGGTCTCAGAAACGGATATGATGGCGTTGCTGGCCGTGGCGAGGGAATTGGATAAACCCTCGTAGGGGCGGGTTTTCAAACCCGCCCGTTGCTGTAACCAATTTTTCTCGGGCGCACCTGAAGGTACGCCCCTACATATAAGAAACTATCCTTCGAACTCCCGACTGTACTTCTCCCATACCGCACCGGCCTTGAAGGCCTCGATACAGGCGCGCATCACATCGTACTGCGCGAGGTTTGTCTCCATGATAGCTGTAATCACCTTTATCCAGTCTTCGGATGGTGACACCTCGTCCGCGCTCTTCTCATATCTTTTGAGGAAGCGGTCGAATTTATCCTGCAGGCGCAATTCACGCACCTTTCTGCGGTAGAGGACCGAATCTTTCTTGAGTATGTCCTCGATCTGCGTCTGCCAGAGGGGTTGTCCCGATACCGGGGGCTTCTCCCCCTCCTCCTCCTGGCCGCAGTAGATATAGCGGGGGAACCTGTAGCGCGTCAGCAGAACGTCCCAGGATAGCTTGATCCTGTTCTCCTTCTCCATGTTGATAAGCGCCGGTAAAATCTTTTTGTAGATGAGCGTGTCTTTGTCGTTGCCGGATACGTCATGGGTGAAGTAGGCGATCAGTTCCGTGAGGCGAACCTTGTCCGAGTTAAGCTTGGAGATGTATTTGAGGATCCTGTCTTCCATGGTGGTCACCTCCTTTTCAAACGTTCCGTACAGAGGTCCTGCTTTCATTTTAGCAAATCTTGGACACTTAGCGTCAAAAAGCTTTACAATACAGCTTTGTTGAGATCGGAGGGACGCGCTTGCAGCATTTCGAGATTTTGAAACAGGATAAACCCAACGGGGACGGCGTTATCATGAAGTTCCGCACCAGGCGTGGTACCGACATATACTGTCTGGGCGTACCGCTCTATTACGATTCGGGCGGGGACTGGGACCTCGGCCCGAGCTGGTGTTATGTGGTGAAGGGTGACAAGCTTACACTCATCGACAGCGGCCAGTTCGGCAAATTCGACCTGTTAACCACGATGCTCGGCCAGGCCGGCCTGGACATCGGGGACATCGGACGTGTTATCGTCACCCACGGACACGAGGACCATGACGGCAACCTGCCTGAAGTGCTGGAGGCCAGCGGTGCCGAGTTGTGGGCGCACTACGCCTTCGACAACATGGCTGCCTACCACGAGGATATCGACGACGGCGCCGCCCATCCGGAGTTTCCAGGTTCATGCCGCACCTGCCTGATGCCCGAGCAATTCAATACTGCCTGCCGGCCCTACCACCGCAAGCGCAGCCGGCTAAAGACCACGTTTCAAATAAAAGAGGGAGCGCCCTCTACCGACAGCCGTTTCCGCTTCCTGCTCACGCCGGGGCATTCGCCGGATTCCGTGTGCGCTATCTTCGAGGACGAGGTGGTCTTCGGCGGTGATACCCTGCTGGCAACCATCACTCCACACCCCTCGCTGATGCTGGAATATTATTGCAACAGGCGTATTCTTCCGGAGGGCTACGGCAGGGATAACGGCGCCTATGGCCTGATTAGCTATATCAGGTCGCTGGACAAATTAAACAAGCAGTGCCGAGATACGGAATTGCTCCTGCCGGGACATCGCCTGTTCGAAAAAGGCCAGCCCAACTACCTCAGGCCCGCGGACAGGGCGGCCGAGATTTTGCGCTTCCATGTCGAACGCTGCGGCAACATTCTGAGGATTCTGGACGGCCGTGCGCTCGATCTCGATCAAATATCCATCGAGCTTTTCGAACCCCGCCTGCGCCGGGGCTTCGGCAAGTACCTTTCCCATCGCGAGGTCATGAGCCACCTTGAACTGTTGGCCGTCCAGAGCGACGTCGCCTGGGTCGACGGCCCCACGTTTACGTCAAGATCGACAGGCTCGGAGAACTACAAAGATTTTTTCAGGGAGTTTACCAGTATAACGTAGGGGCGGACATTAATGTCCGCCCGCAGAAACGTACGTAATTGCGACCCCGTGGAATCGTACGTCATTGCGAGGCACGAAGTGCCGCGGCAATCTATGGAAACCCGTTACTGAAGAGGGAGCCAACGAGGGACGCAGTCCCTCTTGAGAAAATCCTTACCCCCTTTCCTTGGAAAGGAGAGGGGGCAGGGGGAGAGAAGAATTAAATGATAGTTATAACTGCGACTATGCGCGCCAAAGAAGGCAGCGGTGACGACCTGGCCAAAGTCATTCAGGATTTCGCGCCCAAATTCCTAAAGGACCCGGGCTGTATAGACTACAGCGTCCACAGGCGAGCCGACAACCGTAACGTCTTCTTCTTTTACGAGAAGTATGAAAATAATGAGGCGCTGACCTTCCATTCGTCAGCGCCCCATTTTAAGGACATGTTTAGGGCGATGAAACCTTACCTCGAGGGGCAGGCCGAGATCGCAATGTACGAAAAGATTTAAGCAGCCTTCAGGCTTACTTGGATACGGTCGCCAGTGCGCCTCCGACGAGCAGCTCCGGCGGCGCAGTTTCTCGTCAATTTAATAATGGCTTTTTATATCGCCGGTGATTTTTGTTCGCACTTCCTCGATAAGACGTTCTATATCCGGCGGCGCTTCCTCCCTTTTTGATCTCAAAAACAACATCACCACCCCTTTTACTTTCCTTCCCGTCGCCTGTTGGGCCATCAGGGCATAAAGACCCGCCTGTAGCGCATAAGTTTCTCTCTTCTTAAGCAACTCCTCTTCATTGTCGATCGCATCGGTCTTGTAATCGGCTATGATCAGACCGTCCTTGTCCTCGAAGATGATGTCCATGATGCCTTCCAGCAGCCTGCCCTCGACGGATGTGCTGACGAAGACCTCGCGGCGATAATTGCCGGAAGCTACGGCACGCCTTACAGTAGCGGATTCTAGGCCGTTGCGGGCCAGTTTGGCCACCTCCTGCCATTGTCCGGCGATACCCTCGGCGGCGGCCTGTGCCTTGCTGAAGTCTTCCAGTCCGTCGCCTGTGGCAAGATCGATGCTCTGCAAAACACTGTGCACGGCACGGCCCAGGCTGCTGCCTCCCCGCCCTGTGCGATAATAGACCTCCCCGCCCTCGGCCTCCTCCTTGGAGAGCTTCACCAGGTCGGTAACGGCCACAGCAACGGGTTTGGAGGATGCTTTCACTATAGCCGCGTGCCGCTCTTTCCATTTGTCCAGGTCGGCCGCCGTATCGTCCCTCTCCTCAGCGAGAGTTTCGGTGACAGGACGGAAAAGCGTTACCGTGGAAAGGTCGATAGCGTTCCACAATCCAGGCGAATCTCCGCAGTGGCATAGGATAGTGGCCGCGTCGGTTTTATCGGACGAGTGGTAAAGGCTAAGTATAAGGTGGTCTCGTGCGCGTGTGGCGGCCACGTACTTGAGCCTCACACGCTCGGCTTCCTCGGCCTCCTTCTCGATATCCTTGAGCCCATCATAGCCTGCTGTCTTGAACTCGCTGCCACCGCTGCCCAGCCGCACCTCACAGTCTCCCGTAGACTTATCGAAAATCACATTATCCAAGCGGGTGCTGGGCCTATCGCCCAGTCCGAGCATGATTACGATGGGGAACTCCAGTCCCTTGGCGGCATGGATGGTCATAATTCGCACGGCGTCCTCGTCTGCCTCGGGTACGGGTACCTCCTCCATGCGGGACTTCTCCTCCGTGCGCCGGTCCATCCAGTCCAAAAATCCTCGCAGCGAACTGCCCTCCACCCTCGAGTAGGCCCGCGCCAGGTCAACCATGACCTGCAGGCGGCGCAGCTTCTCACGCGGCCTGGGCCGGCCATAGGCAGCCTGCGCCATACGCCTGTCCCTGATAAAATCCTCGATTAGCCGGTCGGCCTGCAGCCAGCCCCGCTTTGCGTGGAAAGAGCTCAGTACCTCCAGTGATTCCTGAACGGTACCCTCTCCGTGGCCGGGGCTGGTGTAGTCAAGCCTCCCACCGCCCTCGATGAACGACAGCAAATCCACATCGCTGCAGGCGAAGGCCGACGATCGCAGGGCGCCCACCAGCGCCACCTGGTCGGCAGGTGAATCGATGGCACGCAGGCAGTTGAGCAATTCCCTTACATCCTGCGTTCCCAATATAAAGGACTCGCTCTCAATCCGGTATGGGACCAGCGCCTCCACAAGCTGGCGCTCAAGAGCCGGCAGGCCGCTGCGCGACGGCATCAGTATGCAGATGTCCCTGAATTCAGCATGCCGCAGTGCGCCGTCCACTCCCCTTACCTGCCATCCGCCCGTCCGGATTTGCTGCAGGAGCAGTGCCACCTCTTGCGCTTCCCGGCGGCGCATAACATTAGCCTTCTCGTCTTTAACGTAACCGCCGATATACCTGACGCTGCACATCAACTGCAACTGCGGCGGCAGATCAGCGTGTTCCAGTTTCATGTATGGTGGCTGCAATCCCTCCTTCCCCAACATCCAGCTGTCGAATACGTGATTGACCCAGTCGATGATGGAACGCTGCGACCGGAAGTTATGCGTCAAAGGCGCACTGCCGGCCGCCATCAGCCCGCGCACAGCGTCCACCGTGGCGATATCGGCCCTGCGGAAGCGGTAGATGGATTGCTTGGGGTCGCCCACTACAAAGAGCTTGCCCGGCAGCAGGCTGAGCTTCTTCCAGTCGCGCTCATCCAGATCTGAGCCGTCCGCTGTGGGACCTGAAGCCAGGTAAAAGGCTATCTCGGCCTGGATGGGGTCGGTGTCCTGAAACTCGTCGATCAGAATGTGGCTGTATTTATCCTGGAAATGCTTCCTCACCGAGGGGCTATCGCGAAGCATGTCACGCGCCCAGATCAGCAGGTCATGGAACTCGGCCACACCGGCTGCCCGGCGCTCTCCCGTGTATGTCAACACTGCCAGGCGCAACTTTTCCAACAGGACTGCCAGCCCGGCCTGTTTGACGGCTTCAAGTTCGGCCTGTTTAGCATCCTCCAGGTCACTCAGCAGGGCCTTAAGTTCAGTGCAGGCATTCTTCCCGGCCGGCAGATCCTCCCAATTCTTCTTATCACCCCTGCTTTGCTTGAGTTTGCCACCCCGGGCCAGTGCCATCATTGCGTAATCATCGGCAGGCTTCATAGAGGAAAGAGCGGCGCCCAGGCTGAGAACGCCCTGCATGTGCTGGTAGAGGTTATCCGATTCATCCAGGCAGCGGTTGCAGAGTTGCTGCATCAGCGGAAGGGACTCAACGACTTTTGCCACCGCCCGGCGAGGCGGCGCAGGGGGCACGTCGAAAGGTAGAGTAACGCGGTCGTAGTTGCTCTGCAGCGCTGCGGCAGCCGCTCTCAGGTGGTCCATCTTCAGCCCCAGCTTAATCAATCTCAGCAGCTCAATGGCTGTATTCCCGCCCAGCAAATCCTCGTGCAGCCAGGATTGCCATTTCTCCTCGAAGCGGATGTCGGCCTCGATGGGCTCGGCGATACGGAAGTTGGGCGGCAAGCCTGCCTCCAGAGGACGCTCGCGCAGCAGCGAGGCGGCAAAACTGTGCAGGGTCTGGATACTGGCGCCGTCCATGCCGGCGGCTGCCTCCCGGCAACGCCGTTTCTCGTCTTCTCCGGCGCCCGGTGAAAGGGCGGACTCCTCCAGACGGTGTCTGACCCGGTCGCGCAGCTCGGCGGCGGCCATCTCGGTAAAGGTGATGGCGGCCAGGCGGTCTATGGTGACGATACCTTCCCTGACTAGGTTGACGATGCGGGAGACCATCTCGGTGGTCTTGCCCGTGCCGGCGCCGGCCTCAACGAAGAGACCCTCATACAGACTATTGGATATCCTGCGGCGGGATTCACGGTCGGCTGTCAACGATTCGTCAATCATGGTCGTATGTTTTCTTAAATAACGGTTCCTGCATTCGGAGGTAGCGCTGAAGTTCAGGGGCCCCGGCTTTCCTCTCCCACTGGATGTAACGGTCGGCGTGGCAGGCGCGTTTGAAATCGCACCATCCGCAGTTGCCGTGGTCGTCATCCTCGGAACGGCCCGGGTTGGCTGCAAACATGCCGTCAGCTATGCCGCTTATTATTACGTCCAGGCACTCCCTGAACCTGCTCTCCACCTCCGCCAGTGGCACCTTCATGCGTTTGAAGCCACCGCGGCCGGTGTTGTACCAGTACATGGCTTCGATTATGCAATCCCCACCTATGCCGGCGCGAAGGGCCAGGGCGTAGACAGGCAATTGCAGCAGCGTGCCGCCGATCAGCATGTCCCGTTTAAATACGTCCAGGTTGCGGGCCTTGCCGGTTTTGTAATCGATGACCCAGGCCCTGCTGCGGCCGGGATTGAAATCGACGCGGTCTATCCTACCTCGGAAGCTGATGCGGGGACCGCCGGCCAGCGGCACCTGCGGTGCGGCGTGAGACTTCGCATCCGCGTCGATGCCGAAGCTGTACTCGGCGTACTCAGGGCTTGAAACATTTTCGGCGCGCAGGGCACTGTCCTCCTGAAGGAAGACCGAGAGGTCATGCAGCATCTCGGTTTGCGCCGCCTCCCAGAGCAGGGGGTGGCCGGTGACCCCTCGCTTGCCGGCCTCCGCGAACTCCTCCCCGGCTATCCTTGCAAGCAGCGCTGAATGCACGTCCTTCCAGGGATCTCCCTGCGCAGGCATGATGGCCCTGGCGGAGCACTCGTTGATGAACCTTTCGAGCACCTTGTGCAGCAGGGAGCCGCGCTCCATGGGATCTATCTCCAGCAGGTCCTCGGGCGGGTCGAGCACCGATATACTGAGGACATTTTCTAAAAAATATTTGAAAGGGCAACCGGCCCACTTCTCCAGGCGCGTGGCCGAGAACCTGGCCCCGTCCCTTATCCTTAGCTTTTTACTTGTGCCTTTTGCCCCCGCCAGGTTGCCGTCCCAGACGGTGAAATGGGGACCGTTGCGGGAATCCTCCATGCTCAGCACGCGCCTGCCGGGGCTGCCCGCGGAGTTGAGGAAGTGGTCCCCGGCCGGCCTTCCCAAATCGCGCCAGCGAGCCAGGCTATTTATCTCGTAATCGCGAAGGTCGGCGAAGGCCGTGCCCCTTGCCAGCGTCAGCCCGTGCTGGGGTGATTCAACAACGGTCAGCCAGGACCGGCTGCCCATCTTCTCAAGCGTGGACGTGCTCAGCGGGCTGCCGCTTAGCGCCGAGGCGGCGGCAACAAACCAGGGAGAGGGATACTGTGCACGCTCGCCGGCGGCCGCTGCTCTTGGATAGGACAGTCTGCGCTTTCGGCCCGCGGCCATCGCCTCGAGGAAAAGCCTTCGCTCTTCCGTCCTGCGCTCAGCCCTCAGAGGCAGGGCCCCTTCGTCGTCCAGCGAAGTACGCACGGAGTCGGGCAGGACGGCATCGTCAGCATTGGCCGGGGGGAAGGCGCCCTCAGCCATGCCCACTATGTAAACAACATCGAAATCCATGCACTGCGCCAGCTTGAGAGGGGCAGTGAAGACGCCTGTCCCCACCTTCCCAAGGTTGCCGGTGTTGGCGGAGAGCATATCGTCCAGCATCTGGCGGAACGAGGCCAGGGTGGTACTGCCTTCGATGAGATCCAAACCCCGCATATCGCCGATGATCTCCTTTACACGCTCCAGTGCTTCCACGTCTGCAGTGGGCCAGTCACCCGGCCGGTGGGCGAACCTTTTCAACATAGCCAGGGCCCAATCCGCGAACTCGCTCCAGCGCCTGCCGTCTGCCGGCGGCTTCTGAGAGGCAACCTCGCCGACGAAAACTGATAGCCTGTCTGCGGATTCAATCTGCCCCTCCTTGCCTGCTATCCGGGCCGGGCTGGCATCCTCATCTGCCCGCAGGTCCTCCAGTTCAGAATTACGTCTTTCAATATAGCTGGGCAACCTCTCAGTCCAGGAGCTATGTCCTCTGACAACGCCGGCCTCCTGAGATATCACCTCCCAGCGGACCAGCTCGAATGATGCCGGGTATTGGCCTTTATTCACCGTTACGGGCGCCTCGGCTATCCAGTGCATCAGGCGGGCGCGGTCAAGATCACCGGCCAGCACGTCCAGCAATCCGCTCAGCAGCCTGCCTGCCGGCGAATCGTGAAGCGGCCTGGATGCAGGCCCGGCAAGGGGGATGCCGGCGGCAGAGAATTGGTTTTCGATAATGGCAGCGTAGGGGTCGGAGTTGCGGTAAAGCACGGCTACGCGGTGGAAGGGCAGCCCTGCCCCGGCGTCTTGCATTACCTGGCGAACGGCCCAGCGCACTTCCTCAGTGGCGCTCGGAGACATCAGCAGGTGACCGGCGTCGGTGTTTCCATCCTCGAAAGATGGGGTGGTTTGCACTATCACCCCGCAGCGCCTGAGTTTTTGGGCCTCATGTATTGCCGGCGTATCAGCACCCGCTTCCCCCGTGAGAGGAAGGATAACCTGGCATAGCCCGGCCTTAGCCAGGGCTGAGATGAGGTCTCTCTCAGAGTCCGAGAAATGAGGTATACCGTAGAATATGATGAATCCCAGGTCACGCAGGGCGCCACCTGCCTTGCTACCCTTTATTGCAGCGACTGCAGCCCGGTAGAGGTCTTCACGCGTGTAAAATTCCCTTACACGGTCTTTATATTTCCTGTACCACACTACGACCTGGCGGACCAGCTCTCCGGATTTCTCCAGGCTGTGCAAACTATTCTCAGATAGTCCATTCAGTTCACTGAGAGTCTGGCGCAGGTAGAGGTGGAATTGCGGGTGATTGGCTACTGCGCCCAGGGGCGGCCTGGTTGCAATTTGGCGGGCAAAATGCCTGACCGCCGCCAGGCTGATCAGCGGCGTTAGCGGGGATTTGCCCTGCGCCGCCAGAGAAGTTGCTCCCAGGTACTCGGCCAGGCGCGGCAGCACCATGAAGCGGACGTTGATCAGTCCGGTGTCCCTGGCAATTTGCCGGCGCAAAGAAAGGCCGGCGTAGATAGTGGGCACCACGATAGTAATGGGAGAGAGCATGTCCTTTTTGCGCTCTTTAATGAGTGTGTTTAACAAGGCTCATCCTCAAATCCGTGTTTCCAGGGTCTCTTTGAAACAAGGGCTAAAAATGCAACATCTTGAAGGGTGAGGGCAACCATATGTACACGAGGACCAGCACGGCCATGTAAACCAGCCAGCCGAGAATGCATGTGGCCGCGGCTCTGCCCGTATCGAAGTCAAGCGTCTGTTTGACGGCGATCACGCCGGATGCCAGTGTCCAGATGCCGGACAGCAGCAGGATCAGCCATCCGACCAGGGGTATAAAGACCAGAATGCGCATCACTCCCGGCGAGTTAGCCAGGCCCAGTGTGCGGGTCAGCTCGGCCATGCTGGCCCTCTCAGGACCTCGCAGGAATGTTGTGCCGGAGAAGAAGGTGATCAGCACCCAGGCATACCATCCAACCATTGAAGCCAGGAATCCGCTCAGCAGGCCCCACAGGAACCAGATAGCACCTGCCCCGCCTATGAGAGCGGTCAGACCCAGACCGATACCGGTAGCAACACTGGCTATGAGGGCCACCATGATGGCATGGGCCAGCGCATCCTCTTCGGTCTCCATCTCCTCGTAGAAACCGGAATCCAGCCTTGCAGCGCGCATCATGCGGTTGAGCAGCTTCTTCCATATATCCATGCCAACCCTCCTTCCACTCGTATGCCCGGAACTATTATATCAGTTTAACTGCCAGGTACTTTGCCTGCACAATCCGTTAACCTTGTTTGAAACATACCTGGGATGTTAAAATATCCGCTGGTTTATGTCGCCGCCACCCACCCTATTTTTCTAAAAGGACAGGCTTGCCATGACTGAATTCAATAGATTCTTCGCGCCGCGTTCGCTTGCTTTCCTGGGGGCTTCCACTGACTCCAGGAAATGGGGCTTCCGCATTCTATCCAATATCCGAACAGGCGGCTTCCAGGGGAAAATATACCCGGTTAATCCCAGGGGAGGCGAGGTGCTGGGCCTGAAGGTTTACAGCAGCATCGAAGAGATACCGGAGGTGCCGGACCTTGCCATTATCGTGGTTCCCCCCACCGAGATGGTTGAAACCATTAAAAGGTGTGTCGGCAAAGGCATAAAGGCAGGTGTCGTAGTGACTGCGGGTTTCGCCGAGGTTAGTCGGGATGGAGCGGTGGTGCAGGAGGAGATCGTGCGGCTGGCCAGGCAGGGCGGCCTCAGGCTGATCGGTCCCAACTGCTTCGGCATACTCAGCCCTTCGGCCAGGCTCTATGCGCAAATGCCCCCCATCTTCCCGCCGGACGGGCAGATTGCGATCATATCTCAGAGTGGCAACGTGGGGTTGACTATCTCGCGCAGGGCCATGGCCATAGATTTAGGATGCAGCCGCCTGATCAGCACCGGCAACGAGGCGGACCTGCATGCCGAGGATTTTCTGGACTACCTGGCGGGCGATGACAAGACCAAAGTCATCCTCAGCTACATAGAGGGTTTCAAAGACGGTCGCAGGTTTTTCGAGATAGCCAGGAATACCAGCCTCAAGAAACCCATCATCATGATCAAAGTCGGGGAGACCGAGGCCGGCGCCTCGGCGGCCAGGTCGCATACCGCGGCGCTCTCAGGATCCGCAGAGGTATTCAACGGCATCAGCCGTCAGGCCGGCATAGTCAGGGCCAACAACCTTCTGGAGTTGATGAACCTGGCCTACGGTTTTCTCTGTCACCCTATTCCCCGGGGCCGCAGGGTGGGCATCGCCACGCTGGGCGGCGGCTGGGGCGTTCTGGCCGCTGACGCCTGCGCCAGGCTGGGGCTGGACGTGATCAAGCTGCCAAAGGACGTAGTTGATGAACTGGACACATTCCTGCCCGGCTGGTGGAGCCGCAACAATCCCGTAGACACGGTGGCCGGGTCGGCAGACCTCATCATCAGGGTGGTGGATATCCTGGCAAAGTGCGACGCCACGGACAGCGTGCTGACCATGGGAGTGCCTTTCCCGAATGTGGCCAGAATGGCCCTGCCAACCAACGAAGACGAGAAGAAGAAGTTTTTCGGGTTTATCGTCGAATCCTATATTAAGTCCTTTGGCGAATTGAAAGCTATATCTGAGAAATACGGCAAACCTGTTATCGTGGCAGCAGAACTGCCGACGCCGCCTGGCGAACGTGCCCTCGACGTGGATATAATACGCTCCATATCGAAGCAGAACATGGTCTGCTACAGTATGCCCGACGAGGCCGCCAGGGTGCTTAACTCCATGGTGAAATACGGGGAATTCCTCAGGCACGGCTGAGAAACTGAAGCGTCCGGACCGGGCTGAAGCTTTTTACTTGCCCAGTAATGATGGGCCCCTCACGACCAGCAGTATCACCGCAAAAACCAGTGTTATTATGACGAAGCTGGCAAAAACCAGTATTACAGCTATCTTGACGTACTTGTTGTCCATGATACCCGCTACCGGATATATCATTATAGATGCCGCGGGGTAGACTCGCAATAACATGGATTTGTGTATATAATACGCGCGAAGACGACTTACAGGAGGTGGGTATGCTGGAGACGATGGTGAAGAATTGGTGGCTGATCTCACTGCGCGGACTGATAGCCCTTGTCCTGGGTATTATTATGCTGGTCATGGACCCGATGGCGGCCGCTGCATTGCTTGTGCTGCTTATCGGCATCTATGCCCTGGTGGACGGTATATTCGCGCTGGTTGTGGGTATCATCAACAGGCCGCCGCACAGGAACCGCGCCTGGCTGATCGCCGAGGGTATAATCGGTATAGTGGCAGGCGTTGCCATACTGGCCGCACCGATGGTGGCCGGCGTCTTTATCATTTACTTTATAGCTTTCTGGGCGCTCTTGACCGGAGTGCTTGAGCTGGTATTCGCCGTCGCTGAATGGAAGTATCTGCCGGGCGCCTGGATGATACTGGTTAACGGTATTATCTCCGTCCTGCTGGGCGGGCTGATCCTGGCCAACATCGTGGCAGGCACGGTGCTGCTGGTCATCATCATAGCTATTTACCTGGTCATTTTCGGCCTGCTGCTCATCTTGCTCGGCTTCTCCCTCAAGGGTGTTAACGTTGAGAAGCTGCGCAAAGAGGGACTGGAAATAAGTTAGGGGAATTGGCTGGACTCCGGATCCCGGTGCAAAAGGGTGGCGGAGGGGGCGGGATTCGAACCCGCGTTAGCACGAAGCTAAAACGGTTTTCAAGACCGTCACCATCGTCCACTCGGTCACCCCTCCGCGGGACATATTAGTATATTTAATGTCCCGCGTTGAGGCAAGTCACGACCAGGGGTTTTTCTAATATCTTCGTACTATTCAATCATGATCGCCGCTTAGCGGTGAAATAGCTTCTATTCAAACTCTGTTACAGCTTCGAGCTTCTTTGCAGGGTACTGACCATGCGTCCAGTAATTTAAGCCGCAAAGCCTTTTGGAAATAGTGGGCGCGGGCCAGTTTTATCAGGAACACCGTAAGGAGATTAAATCACTCTTGAAACTAATTGTACCCGCTGCCAGTTTGCTGTAAAATCACCAATTGTACATGTCGCTGACTTAGCAGACGGGGTGTGTGCTTGAAGAAATACTCCCTGGGATTTGATTTCGGCACAGAATCGGCGCGGGCGTTGCTGCTGGATATTGCCACCGGCAAGGTTATATCTACAGCGACACATGCCTATCCGCACGGGGTGATCAACCGGCATCTGCCCGGCAGTCGGAATGCGCTGCCTCCAGACTGGGCATTGCAGGACCCCTCTGACTGGCTGGAATCCATGGAGGTAACGGCATATGAGGCCCTTGAACAGGGCGCGATAGATCCTGAGTCGGTTATTGGAATAGGTGTGGACTTCACTGCATGCACCATTCTCCCTACCACTGCCGATGGCACGCCGTTAGCGTTTATAGATGAGTATCTCGGGGAACCCCATGCATGGCCAAAGCTCTGGAAGCATCACGCTGCCTGGCCTCAATGTGAGCGCATCAATAAATTTGCCACGGAAAGACAGGAACCATGGTTGCCGCACTATGGTGGCTCTATCTGTTCGGAGTGGGTTATGCCGAAAGCATTTCAGATGCTGGAAGAATCACCCTGGATATATGAGGCAGCTGACCGCATTGTAGAAGGCGGTGACTGGATCGTGTGGCAGTTGACCGGGGAACTGACCCGAAATAGCTGTGCGGCAGGCTACAAAGCTACCTGGAATAAAAGCGAAGGGTTTCCTTCATCGGAATTCCTATCGCTGCTACATCCCGAGCTGAGCGATCTTTATACCCACAGGATGGCCGGGCAAATCAGGGTGCCCGGAAGCCCCGCCGGCAATCTGTCCGCAGAATGGGGTCGGCGCCTTGGATTGCCATGCGGAATACCGGTGGCGACTGCGATAATCGATGCCCATAGTGCAATTCTGGGAGGCGGTATTGCCAGGCCGGCAGTTATTTTTATGATTATGGGGACCTCCACATGCCATATGCTCATGTCGGAGCGGGAAGTCCTCGTTCAGGGTATTTCCGGTGTGGTGGAGGACGGGATCGTGCCGGGGCTCTTCGGCTATGAAGCGGGCCAGGCGGCGGTGGGCGACACGCTTGCCTGGTTTGTGGAAAATGCTGTGCCGTCAGTCTATGCAAACGAAGCCGCCGGTAGAAATGAATCGGTACATGATTTCATGTCAGCCAGAGCTTCAGCGTTAAGGCCGGGGCAGAGCGGCCTGATGGCCCTTGATTGGTGGAACGGCAATCGCTCCATTCCATCGGATGCCAGCCTGAGCGGTATGCTTGTCGGCTACACTCTCACCACCAGACCAGAAGACATTTACCGGGCGCTGGTAGAGTCCACCGCATTCGGTGCAAGGATCATCATTGAAAACTTCATCCGATCAGGCGTGCCGGTCGACGAAATCATGGCCGGAGGCGGCCTTACAAAAAACCAGTTCCTCATGCAGATCTATGCCGACGTCATAGGGCGGGATATCGCCGTATCGGCAGAGGCGCATGCGTCCGGTCTCGGGGCCGCGATTCTGGGTGCAATATCAGCCGGAGAGGGACAAGGCGGATACAGCTCTCATGCAGAAGCGGCTGCCTGTGTGGCAGCTCATTCAGTGAAAGTATACCGGCCGATTCCCGGTAATATGAGGATATACGACACCCTCTATACGGAGTACAAACGGCTTACCCGCCATTTTGGCCATGGCGAGAACGATGTGATGAAAATATTGCGCCGATTAAGGGAGTAGCCAGGACGGGCAGAAAAAGAGAAATTCCTGGAATGTTGGATGCAGGCCGATTATAAAGGAGATACAGATGGATAAACTCAGGGGAAAGCACCCGGTAAATCTACCTAAGATTGGCATTCGCCCGGCTATCGACGGCCGGCTGGGAGGAGTTAGAGAGTCACTGGAAAATCAGACGATGGCGATGGCGGAATCAGTCGCCAAATTGCTGACTGAAAACCTGAGGCATGCTAACGGACTTCCTGTTGAATGTATTATTGCCGATCGCTGTATAGGCGGTGTAGCTGAGGCCGGGCAAGCCGCAGAAAAATTTGCCGGGCGTGGAGTGGGGGTATCCATAACGGTATCTCCGTGCTGGTGTTATGGTACGGAGACAATGGATATGGATCCACTGGTTCCAAAAGCAGTCTGGGGCTTCAACGGCACAGAACGTCCCGGAGCTGTTTATCTCGCCGCCGTACTTGCCGGCTACAACCAAAAAGGTCTGCCTGCCTTCGGCATATACGGTCACGAAGTCCAGGATGCTTCAGATACTTCAATACCACCTGATGTCAGGGAGAAACTCCTGGGATTCACCAGGTCCGGGCTGGCGGTCGCGTCTATGCGAGGTAAATCCTATTTGTCCGTAGGTGGTGTTTCCATGGGCATAGCCGGGTCCATTATCGACCAGGACTTTTTCGAAAGCTATTTGGCTATGCGCGTGCAAACCCTGGATATGTCCGAATTCGTCCGCAGAATTGATAAGGGGATTTACGATAAGGAAGAATATCGCCGTGCTTTAATCTGGGTCAGGAAAACCTGCAAAGAGGGCAAAGACTACAACTCGCCGAAGCTTCGCCGGACGGTGGCTCAAAAGGAACGTGACTGGGAAACAGTGGTCAAGATGACAATGATCGTGCGGGATTTGATGGTGGGGAATAATAAGCTGGCTGAGATCGGTTACGGTGAAGAAGCCCTGGGACATAACGCCATCGCCGCCGGCTTCCAGGGTCAGAGACAGTGGACCGACCATCTCCCCAACGGTGATTTCATGGAGGCCATTATGAACTCTTCCTTCGACTGGAACGGGCCACGTGAACCCTATATAGTGGCAACCGAGAATGATGCGCTTAACGCCGCAGCTATGCTTTTCGGCCATTTGATTACAGGCGCCGCGCAGATTTTTGCGGATGTCAGGACCTATTGGAGCCCGGAGGCTGTTGCACGGGTGACGGGTCACAAACTTGCAGGGCAAGCTATGGGAGGCATCATCCATTTGATCAACTCCGGCTCTGCCTGCCTGGACGGTACCGGCTGGCAATCGGTAAACGGAAAACCGGCGCTGAAACCGTATTGGCAAATAACACGAGATGAAATAGATAAATGTATCCAGGCAACTTGCTGGTATCCGGCAAGAGTGGAGTACTTCAGAGGCGGAGGCTTTTCATCGGGCTTTCTAACCCGCGGCGGGATGCCTGTTACCATGTCCAGAGTGAACCTGGTCAAGGGGTTGGGACCGGTCATGCAGATCGCCGAAGGATATACGATAAACCTTCCGGCAAAGGTGCACAATATTCTGAATGATCGAACTGACCCGACCTGGCCTACAACATGGTTTGCGCCCGTCTTAACGGGCAATGGCCCCTTTAAGGACGTCTATTCGGTGATGAACAACTGGGGGGCCAACCACGCGGCCGCGAGCTATGGTCACATCGGCCATGATCTGATCACCCTTGCAGCCATGTTGCGAATTCCTGTCTGCATGCATAATGTGCCCGAGCGGCGCATTTTCCGGCCAAGCGCATGGACTGCCTTCGGTGCAACGGATCCCACGGGGGCTGATTTCCGCGCCTGTTCCAACTACGGGCCTCTATATGGACGATATTGATCTGGAGGAGTCAGTTCAGTTGCAGCGGTCACCTGATCGGTCTGAATACGGTCGGGCCATTATTAATATTTCAGGTTGAGGAGGGACATCAATGAATATAGGCATGACATCTCTGGAGAGCCTTAGCAGATTGAGGGTAAACGTAAAATCGAAGCGCTGGTCTTCCTTTGACACGACAGGCGGCAATGCCGACCTCTGGTTCATTCCGGCAGGCGAGACTGTTGTGCTGGGAGAGACCGACGGCGCGGGTTGCATCAAGCACATCTGGATGACCACATTCGAAGACGATCCCAATCTCCCTTTCAATCTGAGGCGGCTCATACTGAACATGTATTGGGACGGCGAGAAAACGCCCTCGGTATCATGTCCGCTGGGAGATTTTTTCGGTCTGGGGCATGCCCGCGGCGTTTATTTTAACTCGCTGCCGCTGCAGGCATCCTATCTGGGGCTCAACTGCTGGTTCCCTATGCCGTACTCTAAAGGAGCAAAAATCACGGTAACTAATGACACGGATATGACAAGCCTTCTCTATTTTTATATTGATTATCAGTCCTGGCAAAATGCAGAACCTGACCTGGCCAGGTTTCATGCATGCTGGAACCGCCGGCTGGTTGTAAAAAAGGATGAGAAAGTGGGAACGAATGCCGCTGGCGTTACAGACAGGCTCAATACCACTGGAAAAGAAAACTTCGTTGTCCTTGATACCAAAGGTAAAGGTCACTTTGTAGGATGTTTTCTGCACCTGGACACCAATGAGCCGGGTTGGTGGGGCGAGGGTGACGACATGTTTTTTATAGACGGGGAATCCTGGCCGCCTTCGCTGCATGGTACAGGTACCGAAGATTATTTCTGCGGCGCCTGGAACTACAACAGCTTGCAGCAGACATACTCTACGCCATATTACGGATATCCTTTCAAAGGAAACGCTGACTACACAGGCAAGCACTCGCAGTACCGTTTTCACATAGAGGACCCTATCTTCTTCGAAAAGTCCCTGCTGTTTTCCATTGAGCACGGCCATGCCAACGACCGGCAGGGAGACTGGATCAGTTCTGCATACTGGTATCAGGTTGGGCGAACGCAGCCATTGCCTGCAATACCACCGTTTGAACAGAGGGTGCCATATGCGTTCGGCGGTTTCGAAAAGGGAGTCGGTAAAGACCGTGGAGATTTGCCGGTTTAATCTGATATTTCGATACAGGGATCCCTTTCATGACCGTCACCACAGGCCGCTCGGTCTTTAAGTCCCGCGTCGAGGCAAGTCGCGGCTACAGGTCTTTTTTCATTTGTTCGAACTGCTCCCTGGTTATCTCTGATCGGGCATATCTCTGTTTGGCTATTTCCAGGGGGCTTTCAAGTGCCGTGCAGCCGGCTTTGTGACCGGTTGCTTTATTCACACCCCAGACGATCAGCCAGACGATCCCGCCCCAGAACAACACGAAGAAAATGGCCGCAAAGGCCATCCACCATCCCATACCTCCAAACCAGTAACCCATCATTTCATTACTCCTTTACTTGTTATATAGTTTTAATTGTATGCGGGACATGTGAAGATATGATGAAAAGATATGCGTAATTACATGAAAATCAGTGGAATGGAATTAAACTAACAGGTGGGGACAAGTGCTGCAAGCTAAAGGTTTGTTAAAACAGCAAGAGCTAATAGGAATTGAGCCTGCTCTCTATGGCGGCGGTATTGAGAAAGGCGCCGTCCTGCTTGTTCTTAATGATGCCGCTGGAGTCGACAAAAAAGGTCACAGGTATGCCGCTGGTCACATTATAGGCCTGGGACACGGCCCCCGCCGCATCCAGAGGGACGGTGAAAGTCCATCCCTTACTCGTGATTTCCGCTCCTACATATGCATCGGGGTTTGCGCCGAACCCGCCTGCTGCGCTGTTGATCATCAGCATGGCAACACTGCTCTCGGGATACTTGGCGCGCACTTCCTGCAAGTAAGGCATCTCCTCCATGCAGTAGTGGCAATTCAAATTCCAGAAGTTGATAATGACTTTTTTGCCCTGCAGTGCGCTCAGGGTCACCTGGCTGCCGTCAGCGCAGGCCAGCGTGAAATCGGGGGCTGAATTTCCGATCGATGATCCAGCGGGGGCAGGCGTAGCAAAAGTGGCGTCAGGCGATGATCGCTCGTTGCCTTCGGCATCTCTTGATATCACCTTGTAATGGAAGGTTGTCTGCGGGGGCAGCCCGTTGAGGATTACATCATGGAAGGTTGCCAGTGTAGTGTCCGTCTGCGACGGCTGCAGGGTGCCGTAGCCGGCAGACGTGCCATAGCTCACCTGGCTGGTAGCCGCCTCGTCCGTCTTCCAGGTTATCTCAGCCGACCCTCCCATGGCTGAACTGGAGATATTGGTGACCTTCATCTCGCTGATCACCGGCGGCGTGGTGTCCCGTACGTCTGAAGTAGTCAGCACGGCCGTCGCCTCCAGGCTGGAATCCGGGGAATCGGGGCTGTCGCCCAGGCTCGATTTCACAGTTATGTGATAGGATTTACCCTGCTCAAGATTGGTCAGGTTGACGCTGTGGTCGGTGACCAGCGAGTCGTCCCTGCCGTTTTCGCAGAGGGTACCGCCGTCTATGCAGTAGATCACGATGCTGTTAGATTTCTTGTCGGTTTTCCAGGTCACCGTAGCGCCGGTCCGCGTGATATCGGAATATTGAATGTCCGATATCACGGGTCCCTTGGTCGATCCGGAGGGCGTCGTTACCGTGGAAGGTGGCATGACAGCAGGCGCCGGCGTCTTGAGCTGGTCCAGCAGGAAGACTACACCGATAACGATGACCCCGGCCAGGGCAACAAGCGCCAGAAGTATGGGAATAGGGGAAGCCTTCTGCCCCGGCTTTGACATCCTTTCCTCGCGCTCACGGGGCTTTTTCTCCTTCCCCCGCTTTTTTTCGGGGTAAATCTCCTGCATAAATCCGGGCGCCGGCGCCGGGTAAGCCATCTCGTACGGTTGTGCTGCCGGCTGCCCATAGTACTGGTTCTGCTGTGGTGGATAGGCAGCATAGGCCTGCTGTGCGGCCTCCGCGGCCTTGTAATGGTCCTCGGCCTTGACAAAGGGCTTGCGTTTCTCGGGAGGAAGTCGGTTATTGCCGCATGTGGGGCAGACCTTGCTGCGGTCAGGCACAGCATAGCCGCAGCTCGGGCAGGTACGCTGATCGGTGGCCGCGGGAGGCGCGTCGGGCATAGCTGGCGCCGATGCCATCTGGGGATATATTTCCTCTGGGGGGGTATGGCGCATAGGGGCCTGCGTCTGACCAGCTGCTGCTGCGGCCCTCTTTTCATTTACCCTTCTCCAGAGGTCACCGGTATGCCTGCCAGGGAGAAGCTCGCCGCTCTCTTTAAGGGTGCTCCCGCCTCCAAATTTGCCGTGAACGGGGCACAGGCTGGACCCGGGCGGGATCACCCTGCCGCACTTGGAGCATACCTTCTGAGTAACAGGGCCTTCTTCACCGGGTGGGGGTGCTGTGAACGTTTGGATGTGGTCACCCTGCGCGGGCTTCATCACGCCGTGGCCCTGGGTGGGCATCATAGTGAAACGGTTTCCCAGCTGTCCGCAATAGGGGCACTTGCCCAGCGATGGGTCTATCCTGTTGCCGCAGCTCGGGCAGACATACCTGCTGGCCGGCATGGCGCCAGGCGCCACCGTCGAAGACGCAACGCTGCCGGCAGAGTACTTCCCGGGACGGTAAGAAACATCTTTCTTGCCGCAGTGCGGGCAGATGGACGCATCGGGGGATTCGATTAACAGGTGGCAATGCGGGCAGAACCTTGCGCCACATTTCTGGCAGACAGTAGCGTTGGGTTCATTGATCTCGTGACACCTCTGGCAGATTACCGTGCTGGGCATTAGATTATATCCATATTAAGATGCATTCAATATTATAATAACGGTATGACAAGATATCCCGTGTGTCAAGTTTACTATAACGTGAGCGGCCTTGATTTGAAGCTGGATGACGGACGTAAGCATTTGCGGACGCCCGTACCGTGCAGATCAATATGAATTTAGCATGAACTCGATCTCGCCGGGGCCGGTGAACATGCCCTGCTGGATCCTGCGGATTACGCCGTCTTTATCGATAAAGTAGGTCTTGGGTATGCTGGTTAGATCGTATCTGTTGAAAGCTTCCTCGTTCGGGTCGAGGCAAACGGGGAATGTATAATTGCCGTTAGTGATGAAAGCCCTGATGGCAGCCTCCTCCGACTGGCTGCCGGCCACGGTTAATATGACGAAGTCGGCGCCCGGATTGTATTTGTTCCACAGCGCCTGGAAATGCGGCAATTCGATCTTGCAGGGCGTACACCAGCTGGCCCAGAAATTGAGAAGGACCTTTTTGCCGCGGTACTGGCTAAGTGAGACATCCTCACCCTGCAGATTTTTCAGCGTGAAATTGGGCGCCTTGCTGCCCATGTAGGGTGAAGCTCCGGTCTCAGGCTCGGTCTTGAAGCTGAAGTCTCCGGAGGTCATGACGTTGCCGGAGGCATCCCTCGATACGAGCTGGTAATGGTATACCGTGTTGGGCGAAAGCCCGGTGAGAAAAACGCTCTGGTCGATGCTGAAATCATAGGTAAAGGCGGTTGGGAATTCATATCCGGTGCCCAGGCTGTATTTAACCTGCGACTTGGCCTTTTCGTTGGTTTGCCAGGAAATGGTGGCAGTCGTATCATCGACGGCTATGGACGGCTGCTGGCCGACAAGCGCTGGAGCGGTAGTGTCGGCGGCGGATAACAAGGTCTGGAAGTTCCTCTCCTGCCTTCCCTCGTTGCCGGCTGTGTCCTGGCAGATTATTGCTATGTAATAAGTCTTCCCGCTTTCAAGTTCGCTGAGGTCAGCCTGGTGGTAACGCGAGGCCGTGATCGCAGCATTGCTGTTGTAACGCTCGCCCACCTCTGTCTTATAGCTAACCCTGCTGGTGCATGGTTCATCCGTTTTCCATGTTACTACGGCGCTGTGGTCCGTAACGGACTTGACAAGGATGTCGGATATAACGGGCAGGGTCGTATCGGAAGGCGCGGCCGGTTGTACCGGGGCCGGGCTGGGATTTGCCGGCGCCGGCGCAGTCTGGTTGGAGGTTGCGACCGGCGGGCTGGCGTTATCGGCCGCTCCCGGCTGGGTTTTTCCCCATCCTAATGCTGCCAGCAGGCGGTCGAAGGTGCTCTGGCCTGAATTGCCCTGCGATGCTGGTGAACCGACCGAGGGTGGCTGCGGCTGCTGGGAATCGGCCGGGGCTGCAGGCTGCTCCGGTGGATTGATTGTCGCGGGACCGGAGCGTGTCATCAGCCACCGGGACATATCATCGAAGTTTTTGTAAACATATAGGGCGCCGATTACAAGGCCTATGATCAATACGATGCTGATGACGGTGCCGGCAGTTCCGCCGGACCTTTTTTTGCGGGGCTTCTCTTCCCCTTCTCCCTCATCGAGGAAGGATTCGAAGTGCCTTTCCCCGGCCGGCCTTTCACCGGTATCCCAATCCTCTTCAGACTCCCGTTCCTTCGTTTTCTTCTGCCGCTTGGCAGGCTCTTTCCTGTCCTCCCTGTCCATATCGTCTATGTGGTCGAGTATTTCGGACCTGCGGGGGATGCCGACGGGGAACCTCGAGTCATCGTCGCCGCGGTGGCCGTGCCCTCTCTGGGGGGCAACATCCGCCATATCCACAGGCTCGTAATTGGCCGGGCTCTCACGCCCTGCGGCAGCAGGAGGCTGTCGTTCACCTCTGTCTACGGGGATATTTTCAGACCGTCTCTGCTGTGGCGGCCCCTGCGTGGTTACGGCCGGTGGGCCGGCCTGGCCGGCATAGCTATGCGGACCGAGGCTGCCGCAGTCCTTGCAGGGCTCGTTGGAATAGGCCATCTGCTTGCCGCATTTACATCTAAATTGGCTGTCCAAAGGTGTATCTCCCTAAGAATCTACACTACAACGGGACGAACCTGCTGTCAAGAGTATTAAGAGCATCAGGCTATAAACTGTTCAGGTTCTTCTCGACCTGGTCTATGTTGAAATTGCCGGGCTGGATATAGCGGATGATCATGTCGCCGTCGATGAATACCGTATAAGGCGCTTTCTCCACATTGTACAGGTGTGCAGTCGTCTTATACATATCAACCACCACCGGGACGGTTAGGTCACCCTGCTCTGACTTATACTTGGTGATGGTCTTATCTATGTCATCGAGCTTGCTCTCCACGAAGACGGCTATGATCTTGACACCGGGTATGTTTTTATTCTGGATCGATTGCAGTAAGGCCAACTCGCGATCGCACTCAGGGCAGTAAACTGCCCAAAAGGTCAGCAGCACCTTCTGACCCTTGTAGCTGCGCAAAGATATAGTCTCCTGTGTCTTGAATATGGGGAGTGTGAAATCGGGCGCCCTGTCACCTATCCGGGGGCCCGTGGGCACTGAAACCAGTGTTGTAAATATGTTGGGGGGATCCATGGTGGCAATGTTCCCATCGGCATCTGCGGATTTAATGCGGTAATAATAGCTGGTATTGACCTCGAGGCCGATGATACGCACCAAGTGGTCCGTGACAAGTTTGCTATCTGCAACGGTGGAATTTGGACATGACGTGTCTACGCCGTAAAACACCTGGCTGCTGGACGGCCTGTCGGTGGTCCAGCTTATGACCGCACTGCCGTCCGTGGGAACAACCTTGAATCCGGTCACTACAGGTGGCGTGGTGTTTGGCAGGGGACCGGTATCAAACATATGGTCATTGCTGCGGTACAGCTCATTGCCCTTGCCGTCTGTTGCCACGACTATGAAATGATAGGTCGTGGAAGGCTCAAGGCCGTTGAGTGTGACCTTCTGAGCACTGCCCTGGAGAACGGCAACGGCGGAATCGCCGTACGACTCCGTTTTGCCGTATATGACCTTGCCCCAGGCGGGCTCAGCGGTTGTCCAGGCAATGCCGGCCCCATCTGCGCTTATATCAGATATGGCGATGTTGGATACCTCGGGTTGGGCGGTTACAGTCGGCGGGGTCTCCTGCTGCTCTGCCGGCTTGAGAAAGGTAAGTGTTGAAGGCAGGACACCGTATTGCCTGGCTAAGAGGAAACCGATCCCTGCGAGGATAACTACGATGGCAACGATGATGATAATATCGAGAGCCTTGAGACGGCGCCTGCCACCCTGCCTCTTTGCCCGCTGGGAAGCGCCTTTTATAGATGCCAGACCTCTCGCTGCAGGGGGCAAATTCAAGGCCTCGGCTGTCTCCTCAATGGATGCTTCCGCCTCCTGCCCGGGCGGTACAATCCTGGCTTTGGCCGTGCTTTTCCCGCAGTGTGGACACGTGGGCGATGGGCCTTTAAGCACCGCCATGCAGTTGGGGCAGCGGTACTGTTTCTGTTCCTGCGTGGGACCGGCTTCGCCTATCCCTGCCGCCGCCCTCTTCTCAATGATCTTCTGCCAAAGGTCCACCCCCTGCTGCTCCACGCGGTCCATGAACCACTTCTGGCCGCAGCGCGGGCAGATGGCGGTGCCCTCGGGTACTACGCCGCCGCACTGGCGGCAGAACTTGGGGCCGGTCTGCGATTCACCTTCTGCCATAATTTATCAGGATCTTGCCTAAAGTGTTTCTTTAATTATACATATAGTTAAATTGAATTTGAAGGCAAAGTCAAGGTGTCTGGACATGTAAATGGCCTGCATACGTGAAAAACAGGTGGGGAACGGGGCCTGCCCATGAGGGTGCGGGCTCAATCCGCTACCTGATTATATCTGTATTCATGTATGGCCGCAGCACAGCGGGGACGCTGATGCTGCCGTCCTCCTGCTGGTAGTTTTCCATGATGGCAATCATCACACGCGGCAATGCCAGTCCCGAGCCGTTCAGCGTATGCACCAGGCGAGGTTTAGCCTCTGGATCAGGCCGGTAGCGTATATTGGCCCGGCGCGCCTGAAAATCAGCACAGTTGCTGCAGGAGCTTACTTCAAGCCACTCCTGGCATCCCGGCGCCCACATCTCGATATCAAATGTCTTTACGGCGGCAAATCCCAGGTCACCCGCGCACAGCTGTATTACCCGGTAGGGCAGTTCCAGCCTGCGGCAGATGTCCTCTGCATCGCCGGTCAGCTTAGTAAGCTCGCTGTCAGATGTGGAGGGCTCAACGAACTTATACATCTCCACTTTTTCAAACTGATGGCCGCGCTTGATGCCGCGCGTGTCTTTGCCTGCCGCCATTTTCTCGCGGCGGAAACACGATGTGTGTGCGGCGTAATATATTGGCAGTGTGCCGGGAGCTAATATCTCGTCGCGGTGCAGGTTTGTCAGAGGGACCTCGGCCGTGGGGATGAACCAGTAGTCCTCCTCCGCATCGTGGTAGAGGTTATCGGCAAACTTCGGCAGGTTACTTGATCCGACCAGGCATTCCCGCTTTACCATGAACGGCGGGTAGATCTCGGTGTAGCCGTGCTCCCTGACGTGCACGTCGAGCATGAAATTTATAAGGGCTCTTTGCAGTAGCGAACCCATGCCGCGTAATACATAGAACCTGGTGCCTGATAGCTTGACGCCGCGCTGGAAGTCGATGATACCCAGCTTTTCCGCCAGGTCCCAGTGGGGAAGCGGCGCGAATGCGAATTCCCGGGGCTGACCACACGATCTTACCTCGATATTATCTTCCGAACCACGGCCGGTGGGAACGTCGTCAGCCGGCAGGTTGGGCAAATGCAGCAGCCTGTCCTCCAAGCTGGCGGACACCAGTCCTGTCTCTGCCTCGATCTGGGTGATTCGATCTCCCACCTGCCGCATCTCCGCTATCAGGTCGGCCGGCTTGTCCTTCATGCGGCTGATCTGCTTGCTCACGTCGTTACGCCGGGCGCGCAGGGCTTCGGCCTCTTTGAGCGTCAGGCGGAAAGAATTGTCCAGCTCTATGATCTTGTCGACCTCTGCGCGTCCTTCGCCGCGCTTTTCCATCGCCCGGTAGACGACTTCGGGATTATCCCGTATCAATTTGATATCGATCATTCTTCGCCGCTCCCCTGTTTGGTCTTCAACTGCGGGAAGAGTATGACCTCACGTATAGACTGTCTATCGGTCAGCAGCATGATCAGCCTGTCTATGCCCACGCCGAGGCCGCCGGCAGGCGGCATGCCGTGCTCCATGGCGGTTATAAAATCATCGTCGATCATCTCGGTCTCGGGCAGTTCGCCGGCCGCTTTGGCACGCTTTATTTCCGCACCGTGCATCTCGCGCTGGCGGTTGAACCGCTCGAGCTGCTCACGCGGGTCGTTAAGTTCAGAGAACGAGTTGGCCACCTCCATGCCGCAGATAAAGGCCTCGAACCTCTCGACCAGGCCCGGGGTTTTGCGGTGGAGCTTGGCAAGAGGTGACATGTCGACAGGGTAATCTATGATGAACGTGGGTTGCCGAAGATCAGGCTCAATATAAAGGGAGAGCAGTTCATCGATAAGCCTGCCCCTATCCTTTAGAGGGTCGACCTGCAACCCCATCTCCCTCATGCGGGCGCGCAGGCTGTCGGCATCCGGGTACTCCATGAAATCTATGCCGCATTTATCCATCAGCGCCTCCCGCAGGGGAAGCCGCCTCCAGGGCGGATCGAGGCTGATTATTTCCCCGGCGAAGCTGATTTGCGTGGTTCCCAGTATCTCGTTGGCCACGCTACTTACCAGTTTCTCAGTCATCTCCATAACGTCTTCATAATCGGCGTATGCCTCGTAGCTCTCCATCATGGTGAACTCGGGGTTGTGCTTGGTCGAGATACCCTCGTTGCGGAATACACGGCCGATCTCATATACCTTATCGAAGCCGCCTATCAGCAGCCTCTTTAGGTAAAGTTCGAGTGCAATGCGCGGATAAAGGTCCTGGCCGAGGGCGTGATGGTGTGTTATAAAAGGCCTGGCCAGCGCACCTCCGTACATCGGCTGAAGGACCGGGGTCTCAACCTCGATAAAGTCCCTTGCGTTCATGAAACTGCGTATGGCGCTGATAATCCGGCTTCTCCTGATGAAAAGTTCCCTGACTTCTTCGTTGGCAATAAGGTCGAGGTACCTTTGACGGTATCTTTTCTCGACGTCCACCAGGCCGTGCCATTTCTCAGGCAGCGGTCTCAAAGCCTTGGCCAGGATGGCATAATCGGAGGCCTCGAGCGTTACCTCACCGCTGCGGGTTTTAAATACATGGCCAGACACTCCCAGGAAATCGCCAAGGTCAAGGTCATGCAGCACGGAATATTTATCTTCTCCCAGTGAGTCGCGGCGGAAGAAAACCTGGAGCTTGCCCGAGCCGTCACGGATATCGAAAAAGGCCGCTTTACCCATGAACCTGGCAGCGGTAATACGCCCTGCCAGGCTTATGCCGGGCAGGGTGGCCGAAGGGTCGGTTTCAACAGTCTCAAGGAAAAGGCGCGCGGCTTCCCTGGCGGTGTGGGACCTCCGGAATTTGTGTGGGTAAGGGTCAAGCCCGCGGTCTCTTAGCCTGGACAGTTTTTCCAGGCGCGGTTGCTCTATGCGTTCCTGCCCGGCCATGTTCTTAGCTTACTTCGATGAGCTGCAATTTCATTATACCCGCCGGCGTGCGCACCTCTAACTTATCACCCTTTTTCTTGCCCAGCAGAGCCTTGCCCACAGGCGATTCGCAGGAGATTTTGCCGTCGACCGGGCTGGCCTCGGTAGTCCCCACGATTGTGTAGCGGTCGATCTTGCCGTCCTGGTTCTGGATTAGCACCGTGTCGCCCAACTCCACTACACCAGGCTGGTGCGGCGCCTCGATGATGCGGGCGTTGAGAATGATATTCTCGAGAGAGCTTATACGGCCCTCAATGAACGCCTGCTCGTTCTTGGCATCTTCATATTCGGCGTTGTTCTCCGTGCCCCCCATCTCACGCGCCCTCTTGATCTTGTCGGCCACATCCTGGCGGCGTACCGAGGTTAGCTGGTCGTATTCAGCCTTCAGCTTTTCGAGGCCATCACCGGTGATATCAAACTTCTTTAGTGTCATGGGTATTACCTCCCCGCATGCCGGATATTAAAAAACTGAGAGCCGTGATAACTCTCAGCTTTTTCAGTAGCTTTGAAAACATTATATTCCGATGCAACCGGGAAGTAAAGAGTGGTATAATATCTGCCGGCTAAAATTCAGGAGGCACCATGACCAATTTACTTATCGCGGCTTACGATCCATGCGGGAAAACGGCATTATGCGCCGGCATAGGTAAAAAGCTGGCCAATTCAGGTAAAAAGATCGGCTATATTAAACCCATACATGTAAACGAAGATGGCGCCAAAAACGAATGCCTGGATGCAGCCTTTATTGGGGAGGCCCTTGAATTGGGTGAGAACCTGGAACAGCTCTGCCCCTTCCATATCAAGCAGGAGGACCTGTGGCGCAGCCTCTCGGAAGATGTAGAAAATTTCTCCAGTAAAATAAAAGCGGCCTGCGATAAAGCCGGCGCCGGCAAAGATGTCCTGATAATTGAAAGCCCTGGCGGATTTAAGCATGACCAAGTTTCGACACTGGCGGGCTATACCATCGCTGATAAGCTTGATGCCCGGGTCATATTGCTAATCTGCTGGTGCTCCGATTACCGCGATACGGACATCCTGCAGGCAGCCGAGAAATTAGGCGGCAGGCTGGTTGGTGTGGTATTGAACCAGGTACCATCTGCGAAACTAAGCGTGGTCCAGGCAGAATGCACGGCCTATTTTCAGGAAAAGGGCATTGCAGTGCTGGGAGTGCTGCCCGAATCGAGGGTATTGCTGGGCGTGACAGTCGGGGATATTGCCGCTGCGGTGGATGGGGAGATCATCAATTTTAAGGACAAGGCCGGTGATCTTGTGGAGAACGTCATGCTGGGCGCGATGTCTCCCGATTCAGCCAGGGATTACTATAATAGACTGCGCAACAAGGCTGTTGTTACCCGGTATGAGCGCGCTGACATGCAGCTTGCCGCGCTGGAGACATCAACCAGGTGCCTGGTGGTCAGCGGCAGAAGGCCTTCAACATCTGTTATGGTCAAGTCCGAGGATAAGAAGGTGCCGGTGATAGTGTCTAATAAAGATGTTCATGAAATCATCAACGGGATCGAGCGGTCTCTGGCTGGCTCGGGCTTCCGGCAATCGCAGAAATTGCAGGCTATGACGGCCATACTCGATAGCAGGTTCGACTATAAGGCGCTCAATTCTGCCCTGGGATTAAAATAGAAAGGCTATTGATCTTCAATTCCATCCCCGGTTGAATCGATTATCTCCCGGGCCCGACTAACAAACCTGGCCGCTACCTGCACTTCCACCTGTCCCAGCCCGTCTACTGTCAAACCGTATACGCTGCCGATGCTTTCGTATTTCAACAGGGCCAGTATACCCTCGATCTCAAGCCGGCCTCGCACTATCTCAGCCTCCGGTTGCCCGCAGGCCCTGTAAACAGTCACCAGTCTTTCTTCAGTGTCCATGATATCACCCGAATATTAGCATAAAATAAATAAGCGCCGCCGATTAAGGCAGCGCTTATTTGTTGGTCAATTAATTTAATACTCTTATTTGGCGCCGCTGCTGCAAGTCTTGCACTTGGCCAGCAGGTTGTTCTGCAGGCACCAGGTAAGAGATACGCACTCGGGATGCGGGCAAGCGGTGATACCCCAGTCGCCGCCACCGACGCTGGATGTGCCCCTGTGGTTCATATGGCTGTTGTTGATAGTAGCCCTGGTGCCGATGTCGGCAGCTCCCCAGCTCTTGTTGGCATAAGACAGGCTCTTGCCCCAGCAGCCGGAGCACTTGGAAGTGCCGAGGCCGGCAGTGGTGGTATTGGCCGGGCAATTCAACGGACAGTCATCGAGTGGAAGGGATGTGGCCGGGGTTGCGGGATTCAGACATTTCTGAGAGTCGGTACAAGCAGATCCAAGTGTTCCTGCCTGTGTATTGCAGTTGCTGCAGCCACCCAGGCACTGCGCGATATCGCAGCCCGTAGGCTTCGGGCATTGGGAGGTATTGCATACGCCGGAACAAAGTTTATCCGGGCCGCACAGACCAGCTAGCCTGGACATGGCGCTCGTCGGCGTCCTTCCCCAGTGCTGGAGGTATATTTTCCATGAATTCTGGTTATTTTCCCATTTAACTTTGTCCCAACCCGTGCATTTACCTAGGTCGGCTGAGACAGTGGCCGGTATCAAAACCAAAGATAAAGCCACTACGAGAGCAACGAGGGTTCCAAAAATTCTCCTCACGGCATACGCCTCCTTAATTGATGAATTTGAGCGCATTTTACAAGGTCATATAGACTTTGTCAATAGGCAGCGCAAGACATTTCTTGAAATTAGTCAACATAAAATATAAAATTACGCTCTGTTTCGACAAAATATTGGTCATCTGGATATTTACGTAATATTGTTTTGAGGAGGGAAATCGCTTGGCTGCCCTGGGAAAACACTTGCTGCTGGAATTGAAAGACTGTGACACGGGACTTCTTAATGATATGGATTATCTGAGGGAAGTGCTGTCAGATGTTGCACGGCTGATTGGGGCAACCGTGATAAAGGACTCCTTTTACCAATTCTCGCCGCAGGGGATAAGCGGCGTCGTCATCATTGCGGAGTCGCACCTTTCCATACACACATGGCCGGAATATGGTTTTGCCGCCGTTGATATTTTTACCTGCGGGGAGGTCATCGAACCGTCCAAGGCCGTTAAGCCGCTGGCAGATAGGCTGAAAGCCAAATCAACATCATACATTGAGTTAAAACGGGGCGTCTTGTTGGAGAGCCCGGCGGCCGCGGGAAGGTAGATGATCAGGCCGGATTATTATGATAAAAACAGGTGGCTCATCGATGAGTTATCCGATGACCTGTTGCAGATCCACGGCGTGCAGCAGGTGCTGCACGATAAGACCACTAAATTCCAGCACGCCCAGATAGTGCGGACCCACACGTTCGGCATCTGCCTGGTGCTTGACGGAAAGATTCAGTCCGGGGAGAAAGATGAGTTCATCTACCACGAATCTTTGGTCCATCCTGCCATGCTGGCGCACCCCAATCCGGAGCAGGTGTTCATAGCCGGTGGCGGCGAGGGGGCCACCCTGCGTGATGTGCTTATGCACAGTACGGTGCGCAAGGCGGTGATGGTGGATATTGACGAGGTGGTAGTCAGGTTATGCCGGAAATACCTGCCCACTTTTCACAGGGGAGCTTTGTCTGATAAAAGGGCGGAGGTCCGCTACGAAGATGCCAGGAAATATATCGCTGAAACGAGGGAACGTTTTGATGTTGCCATTATAGATCTGGCAGACCCGGTGGAGGAGGGCCCGGCACGCCTGCTCTACACACAGGAATTCTATCAACTGGTCAGGGACAGGCTGAAGCCGGGCGGCATCATGGTAGTGCAGTCCGGCCAGTCCGGCTGGATCAACCTGCATAATTTCGTCGCCATCAACGGCACACTGAAAAGTATTTTTAAGATCGTACGTCCATACCAGGTTTACGTGCCGTCATTTGTCGATCTGTGGGGGTTTCACACCGCATCTGACTCCCTTGACCCCTCGCGTCTGTCACCGAGGGAGATCAACGCTAGGATATCGGCCAGGCTTAAGGGAAAACTTCGTTCTTACGACGGGATTGCCCATCGCGGGCTTTTCTCCCTGCCACTGAGGTTGCGCCGCAAGCTGGGCCGGTCTCGCCGGGTTATAACCGACGCCTCCCCCATAGCAGTTCACTGAACTTTGCTCAGCACAGTCCCGCGCTCCACCTGCATAATAATGAAGCGGTGATCTCCCCGTAACACACTTCCACCGGGTACAAAGCCGCATTTCTCGAAGCAGGTCCGGGCGCGCACGTTCCAGTCAAGTGTCCGCAGCATCAGTCTCAGTAGGCCCGAGGTTTCGAAGATATCGAGGATGAAAGTGGTCATCGCATCTTGCCCGTAACCGCGTCCCCAGTATGGCTTTTCACCTATCATAATTCCAGTCTCGGCCATGCTGCCAGCAAGATCAAAATTGAACAGGCTGCAGCTGCCTATATGGATGCCGTCCAGGGTGTCGATGGCAAGGGTATAGTTGAGCCCGGGGAACTCCAGCTCCACGGTATAACGCTCCAGAAACTGATCGTAGGCATAGGCAAGAGGTTCCGAAGCATCCAGCCGGCAAAGCTCTTCGTCCGTACGCCACCCGTACTCGGCTGTAGCATCCTCCAGCCTGCGGGGGCGAAGCCTGACCTTATCCCCTGTAAGCGTGGCCTGCCTTTTCAGGAACTCGAAGATAGTGGATCCTGGCAAAGCTCAAGCTCTGTAAGCGCCGACAGCGCCGCCTCTTTAATCCTGTTTTCGGGTGACGCCCTCAGCTCGTTGAGGACGTTTTTAGCCTGTTGGCCGCCGATCTTGCCCAAGGCTGCTATGGCAGCTTCCTGAACTTCGTGATCATTGTCGTTCAATAAATTCAGCAGGCCGGCAACAGCATCCTCGTCTTCAATCTCCCCGCAGGCCCTGGCAGCTTCAAATCGAAATAGCGCATTATTACTCTTCAGCTCTTCACCCAGGAAGTCCAGCCAGCGAGAATCGCAATTGCGTCCCATGGCGGAGATGGCGCCGGCCTTGAGCAGGGGGTCCTCGTTGAAATAGAAATCCTCGATGTAGCTTGCCACGGGGTCCTGCCGGAAAGTGGCGATTGATTCGAGTGCCCGCTTTCGCAGGGGACCGGGTTCCGATTGGTCCTCCAGCACGCCAAGCAGTGCATCAAATATATCGTCACCTACAGCCGCGGGCAATTCCCCCAGTTCAGCCATGAGGGCAAATTTTCCCATCACCCGGGCGGCGGCCTCCCTGACCTCGGGCGATTCATCCGTTTTTAGTACCCTGATTACCGGCAGGGCGAAATTGTACTTGTCTTCAAGCTCCAGCCCCTCCAGGGCCCTGATACGAATACTTGCTTCAGGATCTTCCAGACAAGATTTGAATATCCGTGTGAAATCCAGCCTTGCATCGTCCTCTCCCAAACTGACCAGCCTTGAGATAAGCAGTGTACGCCTTTCCAGGTCAGCGCTACGCCAGCCTTTCTTAAATTGTGTCAGGTCATCATCGTTCAAGTCGGATAGCCTGACCAAATCAGAGTGCCTGATTTCCTCTCTGGAATACAATGTTTCCGCGATAATCTCGCTCAGGGTACGCCGGGGTTCACTCATTCCTCTTCCTCCTCCTCCTCATCCTCGAATTCACCTTCATCCTCCGGGGGCGGCCATACCGGCCGCGTGTAACGGTCGATATATTCACCCATTGCCTGGGCGGCCAGACGTTTCATCTGCTGGTCGGACTCCTCGGCTATCTTAGCCAGTTCGCTGAGATTGATCTCTATCTCGAGCACCTGCAGCAGGACCTTCAAGACGGCCAGGGCTGCCTTGGGATTAGGTATACGGGTAGTGTACGAGGGGACCTCCCCCAGCAGGCAAATGCCCTCCACGGAACGTTCCCTGGCTACTCCGAGCAACAGGCCGTTTAAGCCGGCTATCTGAAGGCGGCCGCGCAGCACCACGTCGAACTTTTTGAGGAAGGCAACCAGTGAAGTGTCCGTGGCCACTCCCCAAACTTTAGGCTGCTCCGTGTGGTGTATTTTGGCTATGGCCGCGGCAAAAGTGTAAACCCTCTGGACCTTGAATTTCTTCGCTACATCAAGAATAAAATTGGCCAGGTCATAACCTTTATAGGCGGGCTGCTCGTCGCTGATGAAAAAGAGGATGTCCTTTTTGCCGGCCGTATTGTGCCAGTAGAAGAACTTGCCCTCGGGGAACTGCGGAGTCTCGACTATGTTGTCCTTGACCATCACCCCGATGGGGTCGAAAAAGGTGAAGGGCTCGATCTCCCCGATCTCCTCAGCTCCCAGCTTCTCCCTCAGGTAGCGTGTTACGATCAGGGACAGGTTGCCAATGCCCGGCCACGCAGCCACCAGGTCGCAGGCACGCGGCCGCGGTTCTTTGTGAAAATTGACCAGTTTTTTCATTTACTTATTTGGCGGCGACGGCGATTGCGGTGCAGTAGATGCTCGGCGTATCCACGTACCCGGCTATCCATCGGGAGTCACTCCCTATGGCCAGGACCTCTTTTAACAGCTGATAGACATTGCCGGAGACCATGGTGTCCTTGACCCTGCCGCTTATTTCACCATGATCTACTTTATACCCCAAAAGCACGTTACCGCTGAAATCCCCGTTGAGGATGTTTCCCTGGTCTGCGCCCATCATCTGCTCGATGATCAGCCCCTCTTTCATATCCTTTATCATGTCCGCCTGGGAAGCCTTCCCGCCCTCGATCACGAGTGCATGGATCGATGGCGAGGGCATGCCGCCGCTGCGGCCGCCATTGCCCGTGCTCGACGATCCGGCAAGCGCTGCGGTGTGCAGGTCATAATAGAATTGCACGACCTTACCGTGGTCGATTAGCGTGTTGCGCCTTGCCGGCATACCTTCATCATCAAAGGGTGTGCTTCCCGGCTGGTAGGGTATGGTGGGGTCATCAGACATCGATAGTCCGCTGTCAAATACAACCATATTTTTTTTATCTTTAAGAGGAGAAGCGCCGTCCAGCACGGTCTTACCGTTAAATGCCGAGATAAGCGGGGATAGCAGACAGCCCGCCACCCCAAAAGGTGTGAATATAACCGGCATGTTACCGGACTTTATGGGGGCGTTGTTCCTGGCCAGGTCGAGTTGCCTGATTATTTCCCCCGCAACCGGGGAAGAATCCAAAATAGGGCGGCAGGAGCTGCGGATATCGCCGACATATAATATGTCCCCGTCTCTGACCAGCATACCGTCCATGCTTATACTGAAATTGGTGCGCTTGCAAGATGCATGCCCGCCTCCGGTGCTGGCAATTTCAAAAGTGGCAGTGCCGCGTGATATGCTGCCCTCGCAAAGTATCCCCGATGTATTGGCACATACGGCGTCGATAACGGCTTGTCCCAGGCCGATCATGCCGTCGATCCCGATATGTTCAACCTGCGGATCAAACACGGCAACTTCTTCAAAGGACCGCAGGGAGGGGAAATCGAAGTTCACCTGGTAGCCGAACTGGCTGGTCTCCAGGGCCATGCTGACCAGGTCGGCGGGCCGTATATTGCCGCTGGCCTGGGCAAAGCCCATTTTACCGTCCTTAACAAGTCGCAGGGCGACCGAGACCGACTCCTTGGTCTGGATCTGCTTGAGGCGGTTGGCCTCGAACTGGACCGGGGTCCTGACGGATGTTACACGGAAGACCTCGGCTCTTTCCGCGGACCTGCCCGCGATGTCAAGTATCTCTTGCATTCATTTTCCCCCGACCAGGCAGTTCTGGATCCTTATGTGAGGGCTGCCGTTGGAGACGGGCAGCGGCGATTGACCGGCCTTGCCGCAACCTCCACCCTGGTTCATATCAAGGTCATCTCCGATGGCATCTATGTTATGCAGAGTTGTGAAAACATTGCCGCTGAGCACCACAGGCCTGATCATCTCCGCGATCTTCCCGTCCCTGATCATGTAAGCTTCCCCGGCTGAGAATGTGAACATCTCGAGGCTGGTTGTGCCGCCATACCAGTCCTTGGCGTAAACTCCCTCATTGATCCCGCTGATCATGTCATTAAATGTGGTGGAACCCGGCTCAATATATGTATTGGTCATACGTACAATAGGGGGATAGGTATAGTTAATAGCGCGGGCGTTGCCCGTCGGTTTCTCCCCCATCCTGGCGGCTGTCTCGCGGGAATGTAGCCGGCTGTTAAGCACCCCCTCCTTAATCAAGTAGGTCTTGCTGGCCGGTGTACCCTCATCGTCATACTTGTAGCTGCCGCGCAGGCCGGGTACGGCTGCCCCGTCCACGATATTCAGGTGCTGCCCGCCGAATCTGCGTCCCAGCACCATTATGTCCCGCATCTGGGGATTTTCGTAGATATGGTCTGCCTCGGAAAGATGCCCGAACGCCTCGTGAACGAAGACGCCCGCCAGGACCGGGTCAAGGACCACAGTGTAGGTACCTCCCTTGACTTCGGCAGCAGAAAGCATGGCCACGGCCCGTTGGGCAATGCCCCTGACCTTCTCCTGCAGTCCTTCCACCGTGGAGAAATCCCCCTTGCTGCCAACACTCAGTCCGACCTGTTGGACATTACCGTCGCGGCTGGCAATCGCTGAAAGGCGCAGGTTCAAGTCGATGCGGCTTTGCTCGATATAAGAGCCGTCGGAGCTGGCAAAGGTGACCTTCTTCTTGATATCTCCGTAGCCGATGCTGGTGGTCTGTATGCCTGGCATTTCAAGCATGATGCGGTTGTATTCATCCAGTATCGACTTCTTAGTAGAGAGGGGAACCTCGAGGGGATTCTTTATGTACTCGGCTTCAACCGTATCAATAATCGCCTGCGTGGGGCTGAACTCGCTTTGACCTTTGCCGACATGTGTGGCCTGCTCCACGGCCAGGGCAGCGCTTTCGCTCAGCCTATCCAGGCTGTTGAAGCTGGCAAAGCCCCAGCCGCCTTTCACTAATGCGCGCACGCAACCGCCAGTACTGGCTGTCCTCCCGGCTTCTTCCAGGCGTTCGCCGCGGTAGAATAACCGGCTCGATTGGCTTTCATCAAGGCGGACCTCGATGTAATCCGCCTTGAGCCCCCGGATGACGGACAACAGTCTGTTTTGCATAGGCATTCTTGAACAATCAATTTTAGCAGATAACTTTCGATATGGTGAAAGAAGTGGTCAGGGCAGGCAGACCGGCAGCGGCTTACCTGTTGACATAAAATTGATCAAATACAAATAGACTTTTGATACCGGCCGTTATATACTTTGGGCGGAGGTAAGCGATGCAACCCAGTCTTGCTGGCAAGATCGAAAAAGCCAAACGCTATGCAGAGGAGCCTGAACGGGTGACCATCCACAACTTCTCGGCCGACTTTCGCGGTGAGAATGACAGCCACAAGATGTCCCTCAGCGACGGAAAATGGCTCTGCAACTGCCATTTCTTCTCCCAGTGGGGTCAATGTGTTCATATCATGACGTTGCAGCGCCTGCTCGGCAGGATGCTCCCGGTACAGGCCGATACTCCTCCACAGACTTAGTTTTAAGCTCCCTTCCCCGGCGCCGTAAAACGGTGCAGGGTCAGTTTATCCAAAATTACCCTCTTTAAACGCTTTCCCGATTTCCGCTGCTATAAATAGTGACCCGGTAGCCAGGACGAGGTCGTCATCGCCGGAGGCGGCTAGTGCCGCCGATAGCGCCTCCCGGACATCGGGCTTGATGTCCGCTGATATACCATGCTGACGGAAGATGCGGGCCAGTTGCTCGGCGGAGGCTGCCCTGGGGTGGCCTGAACTGGTGATAATTACGTTCCCTGCAAGTCCGGCCAGCGCCCCTGCCATGCCGTTTATATCCTTGTCACCCGATGAGCCGAAGATTACGCGCAGCTTATTATAAGGGAAATATTTTCTGACTGATCCTATCAGCGCGTTCATTGAGTTAGCATTGTGTGCCCCATCTATTACGAGCAGGGGAGACTTTTTAAGTATCTGCAGGCGCGCCGGCCATTTGACACTGCCCATCCCTTGCACAATATGGTCGCGGGTTATGCCAGCGCCGCGCTGACGCAGAACCTCCGCGGCCGCCACGGCCAGGCAGGCGTTTTCTAACTGGTGATCGCCCAACAGGGGGACATACAGTTTATAATTACCATGCCTTCCCCTGATTGTAAAAGTCTGCCCGTCCAGGTCACCGCTCAGGCGTTTCCAGTGTATATCCTTCCCTGCCAGGACCAGTTCCGAACCTGTCAACCCGCATTGCTCCGCGATCACGGCCAGTGCTTCCGGCTGTTGCGGGGCGCTGATTACCGTGCACCCTGGCTTGATGATCCCTGCTTTTTCAGAGGCGATCTTTGCCAGGGTATTGCCCAGCACCTGGGTATGATCGAAGCTGATGGAAGTGAGAATGCATACGCCAGGGTCGGCGACGTTAGTGGCATCCAGCCTGCCTCCCATACCCGTTTCCAGCACCTGGAAGTCTGCCCCTTTCTGCTTGAAATGCAGAAATGCCATCGTGGTAAGCGCTTCGAACGTGGTGATTTTTCCGAATCGCGCTTCAGTGTTGATGGCCTTTATATGCTTTTGAATGGCGCCCGTAAGGCGGGCAAAATCCCTTTTTGTCACAGCGCGGCCGTTGATGGCGATCCTTTCCTGCCAGGTATAGAGGTGAGGGGATGTGAAAAGTCCGGTACAGTGGCCGGACGAGACCAGTATGGACGAAATCATGGCTGCCGTACTGCCCTTGCCTTTGGTGCCTGCTATGTGCACTGTTTCCCTGCACCTGTGCGGATGGCCTATCCTTTGCAGGAGGGCCTCAACCCTTCGCAAGTCGAAGTTGGTGGCACTATAAGCAGAGGCCGGCGACAACTCGTAATTGGTCAGGCTTTCCAGATATGCGACGGCGTCAGAATACTCCATTTCGGATTGAATTATAGCATTGCCCGGTGTGAATGAAAGTTGGGACGCGTTGATATTGCCATACTTTTATGACGATTATGGACGTTTAGGAGCCGATGGTCAGTGTTTCAGGGCTTTACGAACTTGGGCATGCTGCGGCCTTTCCAGAGTGCCTTGCCCTGCATGGTAAGAATCATTGAAGCTAAGGCGACCACCGTCATAAAAATGGCGCTCAAAGGATAGATCAGCACCAGGTAGAGCGGGAAATGGAAACGTATATGGCTGACTGTCCAGAGCACCAGGTTGAGGATAACGGCTATGGCAGCCATATAAGTTATCTCCATCGGGACCTGCGGATCCGCCAGACCTATTGCCAGCACGACCGGCGGACTGACAAAGAATATCATCACCAGCGCCCACATTAATGTCAGGAAAAAGGGATCGAAATTGAATGTGGCAAATGTGCTCTTGGTCAATCCCTTCCAAGCCTGATCGAAATTGCGGTACATCCTGCAGGAGACCAGGCCGTCGCCATCCAGTAGTTTGTATTTCAGGCCCATGGCGTGTACCCGCCTCCCTATGGCGATATCGTCAACCACGTTGTGCCTGACTGCCGCATACCCCCCGACAGCATCGTAAGCGTCCCGGCGGAAGACCAGGAACTGTCCGAGTATAGCGAAAAGCAACGGATTGCGTTGAAGGCGGGTAAGTTCCAGTGGAACGCCGCACAGCATGCCCAGGTAGAAGGCCGGTATGCTCAATATCTCGGACCACGAGACAGCGATCTGCCGGGGGAGTGCCGAAATCAGGGCTGCTTTCTCGTCTATAATGGCGGCCGCCGCACCGTGCAGCATGCCCGCTTCATGGTACGTGTCTGCATCGACGTAAACCAGCAGTTCACCGTCCGCGGCCTCCGCAAGCTGGCTACATGCCCAGTGCTTGCCCAGCCAATCATCAGGTAGCGGCCTGCCCTTTATAAGGATAAGCCTGGGATCTCTGATGGCGAACCCCTGCAGTATCTCCCAGGTGCGGTCGGTGGAGTTATCATCCAGTACTATGACCTGGAAATCGGGGTAATCCTGGGCCAGCAGGCTGTTGGTGCACCTTCCGATGTTGTCCTCTTCATTGCGGGCAGGGACCAGCACCGAGCAACGTGGCCAGGCCGTGGGCGCCGGGTAGCTGTAAAGGCGTCGCAGGTATCGCATATTGGCAAGCGATATGATCAGCAATACCACCAGGCTGGCCACTATAGCTAACTGTACGTAGAAAAGGACTTCTAAGAATAATATTTGATGCATTCGGTCCTATGTCTGTATCAGACGGCGATATTTTTCTTTACGGCATTCATGGTATTTTACGGTTAGGCATTTTACGGTCCTTCCAGGTGGCACGCCCCGAGATCGTGAGGAACATGGATGAAAATGCGATGGCTGTCAATAGGGAAGCGCTTAACGGGTAGAGCAAAACCGTGTACAGCGGGAACTTGAAGCGCTGGTAGTAGTAGGCAAACAGGATCAGGCATGAGATAACGCTGATGGCTGCCAGTCCCACCGATAATACCGGCGGGTACTCGGGTATCTTGTGCACCCCCAGCACTATTAGAGGCTCCCAGAAAACAAAGTTGATCCACAGCCAGATGAACACAAAAAGCGGCACGTTATATCCGTAAGAGGGGAACATATTTTTACTCAGGCCCAAGTGCACTTCCGTCCAGTTATGGTACATGCGACAGATAACGTTATCCGTCCCGTCGAAGACGCGGTAGCGCATCCCTAGGGCCGACACCCTCTCCGCCAGTAGCAGGTCGTCCAGAACGCTCTGCCGTATACTCTGGAAGCCCCCGGCAGCTTCATAACATTGACGTCTTAATAGCATCAGTTTGCCGCTCGAAGACACCAGCTTGGTGTTTCCCGGCCTCAATCGCGCAGGCAGGGGTATGTTGGCAAAGGCCCCCAGGGCAAAGGCCGGCATTATGAGTTGCTCTGCCAGACTCCCTAACTTGTGCCTCGGTAAAATGGAAAGCATATCCGCCTTCTCTTCCAGCAGGGCCGCCGCGGCGCAACGCAACGTGTCCGGCGTGTGAACTGTATCTGCATCAGTGAACATAAGCAATTCACCGTCTGCCGCCTGGTAAAGCTGGTGGCAGGCCCAGTGCTTGCCCAGCCAGTCCGGCGGAAGCGGTTGGCCGTTGATGATCTTTAGCCGGCTATCGCACTGCCCGAGTTTACTCAATATTGCGGCAGTGCCGTCCGTAGAATTATCGTTAAGCACTATCACCTGGAAATTGGAGTAGTCCTGTGCTAGTAGCGAGCTTACGCAGGGCCCAATGGTATCCTCTTCATTCCTGGCGGGTACCATGACGGAAATGCGGGGACAGGTGGGGAGCTTTTGATATTCCCGCAGATTGTGCAGCTTGCGCATATTAATGACACCCACCACCACCAGGTAAAGCACGCAGAGTACGACCAGGATGTTGGGCAGCAGCAGAGGATCGCCGGCAATCATCGTTTCTTCAACACCCTGGCGAGCCAGGCCTGCGGCTCCGGCCAACTTTTAAAATAGGAATATCGCCTGACGGCTAGGATGGCAGTTTGTGCCAGGCCGGCACAGAACAGCGGTGCTCTGTACATTTTAATGAAGGGGTCCGGTATAAACAGCAGTAAAAGGAGGAAAAGGAGCATCCCGACCACAGATGCCCATACCCAATTTTTCTGAAAGATAAACATGAACCCGATACAGAGAGCCATGGCTAACGGTCCCAGCCAGCCTGTAAGTCCCAGCCAGACACCGAAGGTAGTGGCAACTCCCATGCCACCTCTGAATTTGAGGAAAGGCGAAAAGGCATGCCCCATCACCGGGGCCACAGCGATGGCGGCTAGCTCCCAGCCGGAAACCCCCGATAACATTTGGGCCAGCCACACAGGCACGGTGCCCTTAAAAGCATCCAGCAGAGCTGCGATCACATAGAGGGACTTGCTGCCCGCCCGGGCCACGTTGGTGGCCCCGGGTGAGCCGTCGCCGTACTCCCTTATATCCTTGCGCAGGAATATTTTGCCGATCCAGACGGAGAATGGAAGGGAGCCGAGCACCAGCCCCGCGGCTATCCAGGCCAGGCTGTTCATCAGTTAATTATTATATAATGAAGCCGTGGAATTTGTTAGCCGCCTTCTAAATGCCTCGCGACGCAACCGCAGCCTGCTGTGCGTGGGACTCGATCCCGACCTATCCAAGATGCCCGTCAGGGACGTCTTCGAGTTCAACAAGGCGATCATTGACGCTACATCTGATCTGGTGTGCTGTTATAAGCCCAACCTGGCCTTCTATGAGGCCATGGGCATACGCGGCCTGCAGGCCTTAAAGAAAACAGTAGCCTATATCCCCAGGGACATCCCGGTCATAGGCGATGCCAAGAGAGGGGATATCGGCAATACTGCAGCCGCCTATGCAAAGGCGCTTTTCAGCTACTATAAATTCGACGCAGTGACGGTCAATCCATATTTGGGTTACGATTCAGTGAAACCGTTCCTCGATTATCGGAATAAGGGCGTTTTCGTTCTTTGCCGTACGTCCAACAGCAGCGCCGCAGACTTCCAGGACCTGGAGGATAATTTCGGCATGAAGTTTTATCAGTCGGTTGCATTGCGTGCGGGCGACTGGAACAAAGACGGCAATATCGGCCTTGTGGTGGGCGCCACTTATCCCGAGGAATTGAAGGAGATAAGAAAGCTGTGCCCGGGCATGCTCCTTCTAATCCCCGGCATAGGCGCTCAGGGCGGTGACCTTGAACTGTCCGTTAGATACGGTGTCGACACCGCTAAGGAGATGGCTATTATTGTGGCGGCGCGCCAGGTGCTTTACGCGTCAAAAGGAACCGGCTATGCACAGGCGGCCCGCGAAGCCGCGCTTGAACTTCGCGACAGCATCAACAAATTCCGAGGCAAGTAGACGCATCCGCGGTGGGTGTTCCTGATGGGCGACGCCGGAAAAATGACAGTACACACGATTTTCCATATAGACCTGGATGCTTTTTTTGTCACGGTCGAGCAGGTTCTTAATCCTGCGTTGAGAGGTAAGCCGGTGATAGTTGGCGGCAGGCCGGAAGGGCGTGGTGTGGTATCTTCGGCTTCCTATGAGGCGCGCAAGTTCGGGATACACGCTGCCATGCCCCTTGTAAGGGCAAAACGCCTCTGCCCGCAGGCCGTTTTCCTGGTCGGCAACTACCGAAAATATACTGAGTTTTCACACAGGTTTATGCAGATTCTGGGTGAATACAGTCCCTCTCTCGAACCTGGCGGGCTTGATGAAGCGTACCTGGATGTCACCGGTTGCCAGAACTACGGCTCCTGGCGGACACTTGCCTTGAAGATCAAGGAGCGTATAAGGAAAGAGACCGGCCTGGTAGCCTCGGTCGGTATTGCCCCATGCAAAGTGGTGGCCAAGGTGGCCTCTGATGCCGGCAAACCGGATGGCCTGGTTGAAGTACTGCCCGGGCATGAAAGGAGCTTCCTGACTGCCATGCCGGTTCAGAAACTACCCGGGGTGGGGGACAAGACCGGCAAAGTGTTCAGGACTATGGGAATTGAGACGATCGGCCAGCTGGCGGATATGCCCGATGGCTTATTCAGGACACGATTTGGGGATGGTATGGCGTGGCTACAACAGCACGCCCGCGGCATTGACGGCAGCCTTGTGGAAGCAAGAGGAGAGGCGAAGTCGATCAGCCGTGAGACTACCTTTGAGAAGGATACCATGGATTCGGCCATGCTTAAGGCAACGCTTCGCTACTTCGCGGAGAAACTGGGTGCCGAGCTGAGGGACATGGATATGATGGCGAGGACTGTAACGCTCAAGTTGAGATACTCGGATTTCGAAACTGTTAACCGCAGCTCAACATCGAGGGAGGCTACTAATCTGGACGACGCTATTTTCCGGGCAGCCGTGCGGCTTCTGGAATCGGCCCTGGGTAAAAAGTTTAAGCCGGTCCGGCTTATCGGGCTTGAAGTGTCAAATTTCACTGGTGGAGAAACTCAGCTCAGCCTGTTTGGCGCCGAGACCAGGAGGCTGGAAAAACTGGACCGTGCTATCGACAGGGTACGCGATAAGTACGGTTTCGACGCTATCCAAACGGGCTATACGCTTGAATTGAGGCATAAATACGGGGGCAAACGAGGCAAAGATGAGAAACTGCCGCCCGTTTAAAACAGCTTGAAAACCTTTTTGAGCAGCCAGATAATTATAAGGATAAGAGCGATAACCAGCGCCAGGTTGATCAGCCAGCCGAGGCCGGGAAGTGCGATGAAACCGAACAGCCACAGTACCAGCAGGATGATGCCGATAATTAAAAGAATGTTCATAACCACCTCACTTATCTGATGCTTTATGTTCTCCTGTCGACAATTATAACAGCAAGAATAGGAATCAGGCCAGATTGAAACGCCGGCGAAACCGTATAGGTTTCCGAAATGAAATTGCAATATAATAGATAAATAATGAGTTTCAGAGATTGCCTTAATGTTTCGTTGCAGATACTACGCGCTAACAAGATGCGCTCCGGGCTGACCATTCTGGGCATCGTTATAGGTGTGAGCTCAGTCGTGTTCCTGATCTCATTCGGGCGCGGGCACGAGGCCAACCTCATGGCCATCTTCAAGAGCCTTGGAGCTGAGACAATATATGTTACCAGCTCTTCGCAGATGACCGACCAGATATCCGGTATAACGCGCAAACTGACTATGGAGGATGCCATAGCTCTGGAGAATTCCAACAGGCTGCCCTCGGTGGCCCTGGTTTCACCCTTAGTCGAAAAAATGTCTACCGTCACCTATGCCAACGAAAAAATCAGCACGGATGTAATGGGAGTAGTGCCCAATATACGCAGTATAATCGATTATCCTATTGAGCGTGGTTCATATATAACGGATGAGGATGTTATTTCGGGATCCAGCGTGGTTGTGCTGGGCGCCACGGCCAGGACTAACCTTTTTAAAGATGAGGACCCGCTGGGCAAAAGCATCAGGGTGGACGGCCGCATTTTCGAGGTTGTGGGCATGCTGGAAGCCAAAGGGGGATTCCTGCCCGGCGCAGATGACTTTGTCATGATCCCGTTGACGACCATGCAGGCTAAGCTGATGGGCGAGACCACTACGGAGGGTCGTCCTGTACAGACCATAGCCGTGAGGGCCATATCCCCGGACCACATCGGCAGTGCCAAGGACGAGGCTATATCGGTGCTGAGGCAGCGTCACCATATCCGCGAGGGCGAGGAAAACGATTTCTACGTCATGGATATGCGCGACATAATCAACCAGATGAAACAGGCGCTGGAGGTTTTTCAGGTTTTTCTGGCCAGCGTGGGCGCCATATCCCTGGTAGTTGGCGGAATTGGTATCATGAATATCATGCTGGTATCGGTAACGGAACGCACGCGAGAGATAGGCATAAGGAAAGCAGTTGGCGCCAGGAGGCTGGATATCATGAAGCAGTTCCTGGTTGAATCCGCCATTCTCAGCATATCCGGTGGGGTCATAGGGATCATCATCGCATTCCTGTTCGTGCTGATGGTTACAGGGGTCAACCTGGGGGGCTATACCGTCCAGGCGCCTTTTTCGCTGGATATAGTCCTGATTGCCCTGGCCGTCTCAACTTTTATCGGCATAGGCTCGGGTCTCTACCCGGCCTTCCATGCCGCCAGGATGGACCCGGTGGAATCGTTGCGTTACCAGTAGGAGGGTTAGAAGTGGCCAAGGTTGAGAAAGAGAGGAGACAGCAGGTCCTCATCGTGAGTATAAACAGGCCTGAGGCCCGCAATGCGGTGGACTCCGAAACAGCCGGCCTGCTGGAACAGGCTGTGAATGAGTTCAAACGCGATAACGGGCTCAGGGTCATGGTGCTGACAGGCTCGGGCAATATTTCCTTCTGTGCCGGCGCCGATCTAAAATCAGCCAGGGGGCTGATAGAGAGAAAGGGCTCTGACAGGAGCGGCCCCATGGGTTTCAGTCGTATCGTGGATATAGGCAAGCCGACCATAGCTGCTATCAACGGCTACTGCCTGGCAGGAGGGTTGGAGTTGGCCTGCTGGTGCGATTTCCGGGTGGCAGCTGCGGGAGCAAAATTCGGCGTGGTCAACCGCCGCTGGGGTGTGCCGCTTATCGACGGCGGGACGCAAAGGCTGCCGCGTATCGTGGGGCTGGGCAATGCGCTTTACCTTGTCGAGACAGGCGCCATGATAAACGCGGAGCAGGCGATGCGTATGGGCTTGATACAGGAGGTGGTCGCTGACGGTGCGGCCCTCGACCGGGCAGTCCAGCTTGCCGGGAGGATAGCCGGGTACCCGTGGACCAGCCTGGTCAACGACCGGCGAGCTGTTTACGAGGGGCTGGCCCTAGACCTACCGCAGGGTATACGGCGGGAAAAAAGGATCCATGCTGCGTTTTTCCGCGATAAAGAGATGTTCGAAGGGCTGGAGAGGTTCAAGCAGGGAAACAGGCCGGCGCCGCCGATACCCCCTGACTGATTGTTCAGGCCTTTAAGGTGTGCACCAGGCAGAGTGTACGGCAGCTGATCTCGAGCAGTTCTGTGATTACATAGGCTTCTTCAAGGGTCATGCCCCGGGCAAAGCTGCCATGGCGGTGAACCATGACCACGGCGTGTGTTTTCAACGCTTCAGCGATTTCCTCCGCCGCTCCGCCAGGCTGCGGCTCTTTACCGAAGCCTATCACCGGTACCTCGGGTATAAATATCTTACCTCCCTCGTCCTCGGGATGTATGACGTGCCTGAGAAAGGAAAGGGCTGTGGCGTGTACCGGATGGCTGTGCACGATGGCCTTGAATAAGCCTTGACGGTAGATGGCGCGGTGCACCTGTAGCTCAGTTGAGGCCAGGCGGGTGTTTTCATCGTCTTTCTCGACGCCGGTTGTTATCAGGTCGGAATCCGACAGATATCCCAGCTGGCTTCCGCTGCGCGTGATGATAAGACTATTTTCTTCCCTGATGCTCAGATTTCCGCCGTGCATGGAAACCATACCGCGGCTGTACAGGTCCGATCCTATAGACTGGAAATGGGGCAATAGGTCGCTCGTCAATTGCCGGCCTCCTCTATGCAGGCTATTTCTTGTTTGATGCGTTGAGCTTCTTCATCAACCGTGACTTCTTGCGGGCGGCGGTATTGGCGTGTATAACGTTCCGCTTGGCCGCCCTGTCAAGGGAGCTTATGGCTTCGGTCACGGCGGCGCCGGCTTCTTGGCCTTTTTTAGAAGCAATAAGCTTCTCCGCCCTGGTAACCTTGCTCTTGGTGCCGCTCTTAATAGCCTTATTGCGTTCGGCTTTTCTTTGAGCCGACCGGGCCGATTTTTCCGCTGTCTTAGTCTTGGGCAATTGTGACTACCTCCTTTGATATCATGAACTGACGTTCATCCTGGCAGTATGGGCCTTGGTGGCGTTGATTACGCCCCGCAAGCTCATAAGCCTGTTTAATATGTGGTTAAGCTGTGTCATATTCTTTATCTCTATCGTTGCAAACATGGTGAACACATCGTCATTATACTGGGTGCTCACACTTGTTATATTAATTTTCTCTTCGGCCACGGCCGTTGTGATGTCCCTCAACAGCCCCACCCGGTCGAAAGCTTCCACCTGGATGTCTACCGGGTAAACGTCCTCCATCTGGCCCCAGCTCACATTGATCAGCCGCTCCTGCTCTTCCTCGTTAATAACGTTTATGCAGTTTTTGCGGTGCACGGTGATGCCGTGGCTACGCGTAATGTATCCGATAATATCATCACCGGGCACCGGATGGCAACATTGAGCCAGGTGGGTGAGCAGGTCGCCCACGCCCAGCACCTGAATCCCTGAGCCCTTATGCCGGGCCGGCGCGGCAGTGGGTTTGGCCGATGGGACCTCCTCCGGTTCTCCTGCCAGCTTGATGGTGATCTGGTGAGGCGTGATGCCGCCGTAGCCGACGGCGGCCAGGAAGTCGTCCGCAGTATCATAATTGAGCTGTTTGGCAAGGTCCTCATAATTGGTTACATCGATGCCCAGCCGTTTAAGCTCCTTTTCCAGTATGGTCCTGCCGCGCTCAATGTTCTGTGTCCGCTCCTGCTTCTTGTACCACGCGCGGATCTTCTCCCTGGCGTGGGCGGTCTTGACGAATCCCAGGTCCTGGTTGATCCAGTCGAGGCTCGGCGCCTTCTCAGTCTTGCTGGCCACGATCTCGACTACATCGCCGTTCTTAAGCTCGTAGTTAAGAGGCACCAGCTTGCCATTGACTTTTGCACCGATGCAGCGGTGACCGAGGTCAGTGTGGATGCGGTAGGCGAAATCCAGGGGCGTGGCGCCACGCGGGAATGGCCTGATCTCGCCCCTCGGTGTATAAACGAAGACCTGGTCGGTGAAGAAGTCCTCCTTTAACGAGGTCAAAAACTCCTCGCTGTCCAGTGAGCTCTGCCAGTCGATGAGCTGTCGAAGCCAAGAGATCTTCTCCTCGAAATTCAGGTCCGGCTTGGCCCCTTCCTTGTAGCGCCAGTGCGCTGCTACACCGTACTCCGACATTCGGTGCATCTCATAGGTACGGATCTGTATCTCCAGCGGCGTGGATGCGCCGTCCCCGGTCATCACCGTGGTGTGCAAGGACTGGTACCCGTTATCCTTGGGATTGGCGATATAGTCGTTGAACTCTTCCGTGATCGGGTGCCAGGTGTTGTGAATGATGCCAAGTACCTTGTAACAGTCGGAGACAGAATTAACCAGCACGCGCAGCGCGAAAAGGTCATGAATATCACCGAAGTTCCTGCCGATGGCTGCGTACTTCTGTATCTTGTTGAAAATGCTATAGATATGCTTTGGCCGGCCATACACCTCTCCCTGGATGCCGGAGATGACCATCTCGTCGCGCAGAACGCGGGCGGCGTCATCGATAAAACCTTCACGCAATGACCGGCTTACTGCGACCATTCGCGCAATCTCGTGGTAATCGTCCGGTTGCAGGTAGCGGAAGGATAAGTCTTCAAGCTGCCATTTTATCTCCCACATGCCCAGCCTGTGTGCCAGCGGGGCGTAGATCTCCAGCGTCTCCTGGGCAATGGCCAGCCGCCTGTCGGGGGGCAATGCCTGCAGGGTATTCATATTGTGCAGCCTGTCAGCCAGCTTGATGAAGACTACTCGCAGGTCCTCGGCCATGGCGATAAGCATCTTGCGCAGGTTCTCCGCCTGCGTCTCCTGGCTGCTGACCGCTACGTCGCGTCTCCATGCCAGCCTGCTCAACTTGGTCACACCGTCCACCAGCTTGCTTACATCCGGACCGAACTCCTTCTCCAGCTGTGAGATCGATATATGGCAGTCCTCGGGCACATCGTGCAGCAGGGCGGCTGCCAAGGTGGCGGCATCGAGCTGCAGATCGGCCAGAGTTATGGCCGTCTGGAGGGGGTGTTCCAGGAAGGGTGCGCCGGATTTACGCTTCTGGCCGTCATGTGCCTTGAGGGCATAGTCATAGGCAGCCTCCACGATCGCCAGCTTGTCGGGAGGCAGGTACTCCCTGGCCTTGGTAAATAATGGGGTGGGGTCCATGCGCTCACCGGTCACCTGTATGATAAGGCATGGCTGCAACCCGTGGCAAATGTTTTCCGTATGTAATGTGACTTCTGTCATTTGCATGCCGTATCCTCAGGTATTATCATAATCGGACTAACGGTACCGGATATTCAGTAAAAATCTGATTGCTGGTGGGGCAAACCGTTAGCACAATGACCAAATATCTGGAGGTACATAGATGAAAATTGTAAAATTGTGCCGTGAAGGCTCCTGCTGCCCGGCAGTAACCGTGTTTGAGGATAAAGTCGAGATTGGCGAAGATGCCAATACCTGCGTCCTCACCCGCGATGAGTTCGAGATCCTCAAAGAGAAGATCCTCGCCAGGGAAGTCTAAACACACCTGATTAATAGATTAAGCAATAGGATCCACCGTCCCACCCGGTGGATCCTATTTTCTATATCAGCAGGCATCAACGAAATTTGAACTTAATCGGCTGTAAATGTATCCTTGATAAGTCGTTTTTGTAATCCTCTAACAGAAAGGAAAATACGTGAGCACCTCAACATTTAATGAATTGAACGGTATATTTTTGCCCCGCAATGTTGCGGTCATCGGTGCGTCGCCGCGGGACAATTACACTTATTCCCTCATGGGCACCAAGATCCGTGACAGGCTCTTCTTTGTAAACCCGAACTATGAGGAGGTGCTGGGCAGGAAGTCATATGCAAGCGTCCTTGATATAGATGCCCCCGTAGACTATGCCGTCATAGCGGTCCCGGCTCAGTTCGTTTTGGGCGCCGTCGGCGACTGCATCGGGAAGGGGGTCAGGGGCGTACATATATTCACATCGGGTTTTAGCGAGACGGGATTGCCGGAAGGTATCAAGCTGGAAAAAGATCTGGCAGATCTGGCAAGAGGAAAAATCAGGGTTATAGGGCCCAACTGCATGGGCTCATATTGCCCCAAATCTGGCCTGTCGTTTAATCCCGCGTCCACCAACGTGGAGGGCAGCATAGGCGTCATCTCCCAGAGCGGCACCTTTGCCCAGATATTTATTTACGCGGGCAGGACCATGGATATGAAAATCAGCAAGATGGTCAGCTATGGGAACGCTGTTGATCTCGATTGCCCGGATTTCCTGGAATACATGGCGGATGACCCCGATACCAGCGTGATCGCACTTTATATAGAAGGTATTAAGGATGGGACGCGCTTAAGGTCTGCGCTCGAGTATGCGGCAGGTAAAAAACCGCTGGTTGCGCTTAAGGGTGGGGTAACGGGGGCGGGTGGAAGGGTGGCTTCGTCGCACACGGGTTCGCTGGCCGGCTCGGGAAGAACCTGGTCAACCATGTTCAGGCAGTGTGGTGTAGTGCAGGTAGACGATATAGATGACCTGCTGAATACTTCAATTACAATGAGCTCATCCGTGGCGCCGTCCGGGACCGGTGTGGCAATCGTAACTTACTCCGGCGGGTTTGCCGTGGTTCAGAGTGATATGTGCGTGAAGGCGGGCCTCCAGGTCCCACAGTTTTCTCAGAAGGCTATAGATGAGCTGAGAACATTTGTCCCGGTCGCAGGAACTATGATAGGCAATCCGCTGGATTCCTGGCAATTGTTTTACAAATATTCCGGCGAAGGCAGGTTATCTGACGTACTGCGCATTGTGTCGGGTGAGGAACAAATTAATACCATCATCCTGCAGTTCGACATAATCAGGTTCATGACCATGATGTGGGGTGAGGGCGCTGAAGAGAAGCTTCGAGCCATAGCCGCGGATTTTCTGGCCGGCTGCCGCTATGCGCGCGATGAAGCCGGCCGGCTGGTAATCATCACTATTGCGCTGGATCCCTACACCGATAATGAGATGGAGAGGCGGCTGTCTTTTTTGCTGAAGAAGATTTGCGGGGAGGCGGGATTTCCTGTGGTACTCTCGCTCAGGGAGGCTATCAGGACGGTATCTTACATGTGCAGGTACGCTGCCACTAAAAATAAATAGCTAAAGGGGGTTGAGGTATGGGGGAAACGACCGGCTTTGCTGTGGTGCTGGTAACGGCTTCGGGGTTGGAGGAAGGCAACAAGATCACCTCCACCATCCTGGAAAGGCGCCTGGCCGCCTGCGTTAATATCGTTCCAAAGATATCTTCTCTATTCTGGTGGCAGGGTAAAATCGATGTTGCTGACGAGGTACTGCTGATTATCAAGACAAGGGCATCACGGGTCAAGGACATTATAGATGTGGTGAAAAGTGTCCATAGCTATTCGGTCCCCGAAGTGATAGCGCTTCCTGTCATGGCAGGGCACACCGGTTACCTGGATTGGATCGCGGGAGAAGTAGCGGAATAAGCAATATTTTGACCGCCTGTACTATAATAATGGTCTGAAAGGGAGAGGAGCATTTGTTTAAAGCACCGCGGGGTACAGCCGATACATTGCCGGAAGAGCAGCCATATTGGCGCTATATTGAAGACAGGGCGCTGGAGATTTGCCGCCTTTACGGGTATAGCCGCATCAGCACCCCGGCTTTCGAGGAGGCGGGCCTATTTCAGCGTAGCGTGGGAGAAGGCACGGATATCGTCAACAAGGAGATGTATATCTTTAAAGACCGCAGCGATAATGAGATGGCCCTGCGGCCGGAGGGCACTGCCCCGGTCTGCCGCGCTTATTTGGAGCATGGCATGGATAACCTTCCGCAGCCCGTAAAGCTGTTCTACTTTGCCGACATCTTCCGCTATGAAAGGCCGCAGGCGGGACGCTACCGTCAGCACCACCAGTTTGGCTGTGAGGCTATCGGTGACCAATCACCCGTGCTGGACGCCGAAATAATTTACATGGCACTCAGCTTCTTCACCGCGCTGGGACTAACGGATTTCTCGTTGCAGGTCAACAGCATCGGTTGTCGTAAATGCCGCCCCGGTCACCTGCAGAAATTGGTAGAGTATTATGCGCCGTTGAAAGAACAGCTGTGTAGTGACTGCCAGGTAAGGCTTGAGAAAAATCCATTGCGGCTGCTGGACTGTAAGAAACCGGCCTGTCAGTCCGCGGCGGAACAGGCTCCCAGGAGCGTTGACTACCTTTGCCAGGAATGCGGGCAACATTTCGAATCACTGAAGGTTTACCTTACGGCATTGGGGATTAAGTACATGCTGAATCACAGGCTTGTAAGAGGGCTGGATTACTATACTAAAACCGTGTTTGAAATCCAGCCTGCCGATGGTGGCTCGCAGAGCGCTCTGGGTGGAGGTGGGCGTTACGATGACCTTATCACCATGATAGGGGGCAAGCCCGTGCCGGGTATAGGTTTCGCCGCCGGCCTGGAGCGCATTGTCCTGAACCTGAAAACGCAGGGTGTAAAGGTTCTATTAGGAGAGAGGCCGGCCATTTTCGTTGCCTGCCTGGGCGGCGATGCCAGGACGGAGGCTGTCAGGCTGTCTGCGTTGCTGCGGGGTGAAGGTATCCCGCTGCTCCTGTCTTCCGGGGAACGCAGTCTCAAGGCCCAGCTCAGGCATGCCAATTCTGCGGGTGTAAAATATGCCGCTATCATCGGTGGCGATGAGATGAAAGCTGGAACCGTAATGGTGCGCAACATGGAGACGGGCGAACAACAGGAAACTCGGCCTGAAGAGCTCATCGCGCTGTTAAAGGCCGGCAAATACTAGGCAGGAGAAATACCGGGATGGATACTTTTGAAGCCATTTACAGCAGGCGTAGCGTACGCCAGTATAAGGACACGCCCATTCCTGACGAAGTGCTCAATAAGGTGCTGGAGGCTGCCCGCTGGGCGCCCTCCTGGGCCAATACCCAGTGCGCCCGCTATGTGGTCGTGAAGGATCCCGATACTAAAACGCGGCTGGCGGACTGTTTGAACAGGGGCAACCCTTCTGCTGAGGCTATCAAGAAGGCTCCTGTTGTGATTGTTGCCTGCGCGGAACAGGGTAAATCCGGCTTTTACAAGGGTGGTGCGGCGACAGATAGGGGAGACTGGTTCATGTTAGATGTCGGTATTGCCATGCAGAACCTGGCACTTGCCGCGAGGGCGTTGGGCCTGGGAACAGTGCATGTAGGATTGATACCGGATTCGAAGAGAGTGGACGAGATACTCGGGTTACCTGACGGGGTGGTTTCAGTGGAGATGACGCCGCTGGGTTATCCATCGGGCGAATCCAAAGGGCCACCGCGTAAGGAAATTTCGGAGATCGTATTTTACGAAAAGTACGGCAGGCATTAGAATTTAGTCAGTATACGTTGCAGACTAATGACCGCCCGCTGCGGCTGAGGCAGACGGAACTGCTTCACCGTGCGGGCCTGTAATTTTGTACAGGAGGGAGATATGGCCAGGACGATCGCAGAGATAAACGAGAAAATCAAAAAAGGCCAGGCGGTCGTGGTCACAGCTGAAGAGGTCATTGGCATAGCCCGCAAGAAAGGTGTTGCGGCCGCAGCTAAAGAGATCGATGTTGTGACCACCGGGACCTTCGGCCCGATGTGCTCATCCAGCGCATATATGAACCTTGGCCATACCAAACCCAGGATGAAAGTGGGTGGAGGCAAAGTCTACCTGAACGACGTGCCTGCATACACTGGTGTGGCTGCTGTTGATATCATACTGGGTGCCACTGCCATGCCGGATGACGATCCAAAGAACAGGATCTACCCGGGAGAGTTTAATTACGGCGGCGGCCACGTGATTGAGGAACTGGTTTCGGGAAAGGATATCCGCCTGGTGGCCAGCGCCTACGGCACGGACTGCTACCCCCGCAAAAAGCTGGAAACCCTTATAAACATCAATACAATCAATGAGGCCATCCTTTTTAACATGCGCAATGCCTACCAGAACTACAACGTGGCCGTAAATGTCAGCAACCATATGATTTATACTTATATGGGCGTCCTCAAACCCAAGATGGGCAACGCTAATTTCTGCTCTGCCGGCCAGCTTGCTCCCCTGTTGAACGACCCTCTGTATAAAACTATAGGCATAGGGACACGCATATTCCTGGGCGGTGGCATCGGCTACGTGGCATGGCATGGAACGCAACATAACCCGTCTGCGCCTCGTACGGAGAAGGGCGTTCCCACACGTGGCGCAGGTACACTGGCGGTTATAGGCGATCTCAAGCAGATGCAGCCAAGATGGCTGGTTGGCACCAGTTTCCTTGGCTATGGCGCCACGTTGACAGTCGGCATAGGTGTCCCGATCCCGGTGTTGAACGAAGAGATACTGCAGTACACATTGGTGACCGATGCAGATATTCTTGCCCCGGTGGTGGACTATTCCGACGCCTACCCCAACCGCGAGCCGGAGGTGCTGGCCGAGGTCAGCTACGCCGAATTGAAATCCGGCAAGATAAAGGTCAACGGCAAGGAGATACCGACAGCCTCTCTTTCGAGCTACCCGGGAGCTGTTGAGATTGCCTCGACGCTCAAGGAATGGATAAAGAAGGGAGAATTCCTGCTATCCGACCCGGTGGCGCCGCTGCCGGGCATCGAATCGGGCATCAAGCTCAAGGCGCTTGATGAGAGACCCCTTCCTTGAAGGAGGAATGACGGATGAAAGTAGCTAAGAAAATAGTGTTACATTTTACACCTCAGACAAGCGATAAGCCGATAGTCTCTGCGCTGATCCGGGATTTCGCGCTTGATTTCAATATCCTTAAGGCTTCCATTTCGCCGGGCGAAGAGGGTCTGATGATCATGGAACTTACCGGCGAACAAAAAGATTACGACCGGGGCATTAAATACCTGCAGGAAGCGGGATTGGAGATTCAATCGCTCAGCCAGGATGTGCTGCGCAACGACGAAAGATGCACTCATTGCGGAGCATGCATAACCATGTGCCCCACGCGTGCGTTCAGCCTGGAGGAGAGGACACGCAAAGTGCTCTTCGATAATTCCAAGTGCATAGTCTGCGAACTGTGCGTCAGAGCCTGCCCGCCGCGGGCCATGGAACTGAAATTTTAACAGCGGGCGGGTTTAAAAACCCGCCCCTACAGCACGTAGGGGCGCACCTTAAGGTGTGCCCGGGAAGAAAAGTAAGCTTATGTAGGGACGTACCTTCAGGTGCGCCCGTGAGAACCAAATGTACGAGCAGCGCACCTACCGTCATCAAATAAAAGATAGGGATCTTGTTTCCTTCACTGCGGTTGTTAAGGAAACCGACCTTTATATACGCGCCTTGAAGGACCTCAGTGTCGAGGCTGTGGCTGCAATCCGTGAAATTCGGCGCCCGCTGGAGCGATACATACAGGAGCATCCCATCTTCCTGCACAGCCTGGAGCCGTTGCTGGTTGAAAAAGATGCGCCGGAGATAGTGCAAAGGATGGCGCAGGCAGCCTGTCTGGCGGATGTTGGCCCTATGGCAGCGGTGGCGGGGGCTGTGGCGGAGATGGTCGGGGAAAGGCTGTTGCAGTCATCATCCGAGGTAATTGTGGAGAACGGCGGCGATATTTTTCTGAAGATCAGCAAGAGGCGCAAAATCGGTATATATGCCGGGGGATCCGCTTTCACGGGCAAACTGGCTATCGATGTGGAGCCGGGACAGACACCGCTGGGTATCTGTACATCTTCCGGGAGCGTAGGTCCGTCCCTCAGCCTGGGACTTGCGGACGCGGCAGTTGTCCTCGCGCCATCAGCTGCGCTGGCGGATGCGGCCGCTACTGCCATCGGCAACAGGGTCCGTTCGGCAGAAGATATTGAGGCTGCCCTGGAGTTCGGGCAGTGCATCAGCGGGGTTGTTGCGATAGTAATAATAGCCGGTGACCGCATGGGCGTCAGAGGCGATATAAAGCTGTCCGATATTTAGACGTTATCCGCCGCAGCATTTCACAGTAACGGATATTGTCAGCGAATTGCTCCCACCTTTACCATCGGAAACATCGCAGGTGATGGCATAGGATCCGGGGTCGCCGGCGACAAGCCACTCTATCTTAGGTCCGGCGCCTATTATCTTGCCCCCGGTTGCCCTCCAGATATAGCTCAGGCTATCGTTGTCTGCATCGCTGGCTATGCACTCCACAACCGCCGTAGTATATTTTACCGCGACCGGAGGGTACTTTTTCTTTTCTTCATCCGTAGGATTTGGCTTTACAGTTATGGTGCCCCGTCCTTCAGGTGTAAATTTAATGGCTGATACAATCGGCGGATTGTTGGGTTTTTCTAGCACGGTGACAACTGCGTCTGTGGTGGCCGCCCCGCCTTTTCCGTCGCTGACGACCACGCTGACCGTATAGCTGCCCGGGTCTTTGGGGGCCGTCCAGGTTACGGCTGCACCCGAGCTATCAATTATGCCTGCGGTGGTGGTCCAGCGATAGGCAAGAGTATCCCCGTCGGGGTCGCTGGCCGCGCAGGTAAAGTTTGATTTGCCCAGCGGCTGAACAACCTGTGTATCGGCCTGTAAGCCTGTGATGATGGGGGTGTTGTTGGCTGGTTCGGGGGGTGCCTGGACCGGTTGTGTATTTGCCTGCCCGCCGCAGCCGGAAAGGGCAGACGTGATGATCAGTCCAAGTGCGCATGCAAACGCAAGGCGTAAACTCAAATTTGAACGCATAGTAAAGAATACCTCCTGTCGAAGAGGGGCCAGGCGGGGTTTTATACCTTGTCCCTGGACATTATTTTATTGATCCAGAATTGATGCGAGAAGAAGGATCCCGGGTGCACAATGATTACTATGAATGCCAGGATAAAGAGGGCCATATCGTAATACATCGACTGCAGCGGGGTCAATCCCCCCAGCCACTGTTCCCAGATCCCGAAGCAGGTGCAATCCGGGTACTTATCCACGCCCTGGGAGATCATGAATGAGTTATTGGCCATGAAACCCAGCACCAATGGTAGTACCAGTATGGCCATGAAGCGGGGCCAGAGGCCGATGACCAGCAGAAGCCCCATGAGCACCTCGGCTATGGGCAGGATCCAGGGGATGAAGACCAGGCCGATGAAGCGGGCAAAATCCGGGGTCATGAGGAAGTCCGGGATGAACCTATCGAGGAATTCGGTCTGTCCCGGTATTGTGCCCAGGTTGGCCAGCTTACCGCCGCCTGCAAAGATTAGTGTCAACCCGATGAGCAGGCAAGCAACGATGCTGATAATGCTGCGCACCATGGGTTGTTTATCGTATTCATAGTCCAATGGCATGTTACCATCCTTTTTCAATAAACAGGTCTTGACTTGCAGAAAATTATAATCTACACTATTGCGAGTATGCAAACCCTGGTTAATGGTGAGTCTTAATCTGGCTGCCTCTTAAATCGGGAGACCATAATGCCGGGACTAAGACTCCCAGCGTATGTTTCAAGAGGTCCTGGGCCAAGCAGACCCGTCAGTATCCGTGGTGCATAGTTATTATCAACAAGGAGGCATCAATGGCCCTAACGGACAAAAACCTTACCTGCGCTGAGTGCGGCGGATCTTTCGTCTTCACTGTAGGCGAGCAGGAATTCTATCAGTCGAAAGGACTTCAGAATGAGCCCAAGCGTTGCCCTGATTGCAGGACCAGCAGGAAACAGTCCCGCTCTGGCGGCGCAGGCAAGTCCAGGGAGATGTTCAAAGCCACCTGCGCAAGGTGCGGCACTGAATGCGAAGTACCCTTTGAGCCGAGACAGGAACGTCCGGTTTATTGCAGCAGCTGTTACGCGTCGTCCAAACCGGAACGTTAGATATATTGCTCCCGCAGTCTCCCGCGGGGGCCACTTTATACCGATAGCTGCGGGGCGGCAGAGCGGGCTTTATTGAAAGTAGGCGTCTGCAAATTGAAAATCCATATCCCGGGGAGCAGGTCTCTCAAGGATAAAAGGAGCATCGTAAAATCAATTGTTATGCGCCTGCAGAAGCAGTTCAACATTTCCATTGCCGAGGTCGATGACCACGACCTGTGGCAGATGGCCACGATCGGGTTGGCCTGCGTCTCCAACCACAACAACCGTGTTGACGAGGTCATCAGCGCGGCTATAAGCCTGATTGAACGCGATTTTCCAACCATCGAGATAGTTGAGAAAGAGATGGAGCTATTCAGTTAAACTCTAATATCTAAATCCTAAACCCCAAACAAATTCCAGATTCAAATCCTCAGATTCCTCGCAGTCAGATTTATTAGTTTGATATTGTTTAGAGTTTAGTATTTCGGTTTTAGAATTTTATAATTAACTTATGGACACCTCTGCGTTCCTCGACTACCTTAAAAACGATCCCGAGTATAAAGACCAGGCCGTTCATATTCAATACATACCTCCGCGCGACGCCCGACCCGGCTGGTTGGACAGGCCCCTGCACGCTGTACTGCAGGAACGGCTCGACAAGCTTGGTTTGAATACCCTTTATTCACATCAGGCTGAAGCCGTAAATGCCATCAGGCGGGGCGACCATGTCATGGTCGCTACACCCAGCGCCAGCGGCAAGACCCTCTGCTACAATATCCCCGTTCTCAATACTATGCTGGAAGAGCCCTACGCCCGGGCACTCTACATTTTTCCGACCAAGGCGCTTGCCCAGGACCAGTTGCGCGGACTTACCTGGCTGGCCGGTGATACGATCAATCTGCCATGGGAATGCGCCACTTACGATGGCGATACGCCCGGCGAAGACCGTTCTGGCATTAGGAAACGAGCACGTATTGTGCTCAGCAATCCGGATATGCTGCATGCAGGCATTTTGCCTAACCACAAATCGTGGGACAAGTTCCTCCGGCGCCTTAAATACGTGGTAGTGGATGAGGCCCATGTTTACCGGGGAGTGTTTGGCTCACATGTGGCCTGCGTGCTGCGCAGATTGAGACGTCTTTGTGCTCATTATGGCAGTAGTCCACAATTTGTGTTCTGTTCAGCTACCATAGCCAATCCGGGGCAGCATGCCGAAGGGCTGACCGGGCTGCCTTTCAAAGTGGTGGATGGCGACGGTGCTCCTTATGGGGGCAAGGCTTTCGTCTTCTGGAACCCCCCCATCATCGACGAGGCCCGCAGTCTGCGGCGCAGCGCCAACAGCGAGGCCACTTACCTTTTCACGGAGCTTATTCGCAGGCAAGTGCGCACCCTTGCCTTTGCCTCGACACGCAAGCTGACTGAGCTTATTTACGTGTATAGCCGTGACCTGCTGGGCAGCCCTTTGAGCGAGAAGATAAAACCCTATCGGGCCGGCTACCTGGCTTCTGACCGGAGGGAGATCGAACGGGAGCTGTTTTCGGGAGATCTCCTGGGGGCAGTGGCTACCAGCGCCCTTGAGCTCGGCATCGATATTGGGGGACTGGATGCCACAGTACTGACGGGCTACCCGGGCAGCATCGCCAGCACCTGGCAACAGGCCGGGCGCAGCGGGCGGCGGGGCGAGAGATCGATCACCTTCCTTGTAGCGCAGAATAATCCGCTTGATCAGTACTTCATGCATAATCCCGATTTCTTTTTCGGCAAATCCTTCGAGAATGCTCTCATCAATTGGGAGAACATCAACATACTTTATCCGCACTTGCTCTGTGCTGCATGGGAGAAGCATATCGATGAGCGAGACACGGAATATTTTGGCGATACAATCGATACTGCCAATGCGGAGCTGGGCCAGGAGGGAAAGCTGAGGAAAGCCGGCGGATACTGGCACATTGCGCCACAGCTCTCGCACCCGGCACAGGACGTGAATATCAGGGCTGCCTCCTCCAAGCAGTACCAGTTGCTGGATGCTTCCAGTGGATACCAGGTGCTTGAGACGGTGGAGGAGGACCACGCCTTCTGGCAGGTGCACCCCGGCGCCATCTACTTGCACAGGGGCGATTCCTATTTTGTCAAAGAACTTGATATCGAGAAGCATATAGCGGTGGTGGAGCCGGCCACGGTCCCCTATTACACGCAGACCATTGAGCTGACCGATATTACAGTGCTTCAAAAGATGAAGGAGAAAGAGGTAGGCGGTGTGAACGTTCGCCTGGGGGTTGTAGATGTGACCAACCAGGTCGATGGCTTCCGCAAGAAAAAACACTATACTGATGAAGTGGTTGGAGAAGAGGTGCTGGACCTGCCTCCTATGCGTTTTATCACCCAGTCGCTATGGTTTGACTTGCCGCAACAGGCGGTGGATAAGATCGAGAAAAGTAAGCTCGATTTTCATGGCGGGCTTCATGCGGTCGAACACGCTGCAATTGCCATATTGCCGCTCTTTGCCATGTGTGACCGCAACGATATCGGTGGAGTTTCTACGCCCATGCATATCGATACCGGTCGGGCTCAGATTTTTATTTACGACGGCTACCCGGGCGGCATCGGTATCGCCGAAAAAGGCTATGAAATAATTGAAGGATTGTGGGCAGCTACGCTCAAAGCCATAGAAGAATGCCCCTGCCGGGACGGTTGCCCGGCCTGCATTCAGTCCCCCAAGTGCGGAAATAACAATGAACCCCTGGACAAGAAATCGGCTGTCATTTTACTTCGCGGCCTGTTGGGCCAAATTTCTGAATAAAAGGAGAACAATGGAGACCTACAACTACATCAAGCACGTGATCCGTAAGGCGGCCAATTACACGTTCGGCCGAATCACGTTTTACCTCACCATCTTCAACTTTTTTATGCTGGCCTCGTGGATGTACGACAACACATCAGTAGGTGAATTCTTGAAGACCAACGGCTTCCGGCCGGGAGATATGCTGGCCATCATCCTCTTCACTATCTTCTTCATCTCCGCCCTGGAGTATGTAATCATAGGGCGCGATAAGGAGGAGGAAGGCTATTAAGTACCGTTTGAGACGGGGTCAATGGCTTAATATCTTGCCCAGGAACTGCTTGGTCCGCTCATGATGAGGGGAGTTGAAGAGGAGGTCCGGAGGGGCTTCTTCGATAATCTGCCCTTCGTCCATGAAGATAACGCGATTTGCCGCAGCGCGTGTAAACCCCATTTCGTGTGAGACCACAGCCATAGTCATTCCCTCAGCGGCCAGCGCCAGCATGACCTCCAGTACTTCCTTAATCATTTCCGGATCGAGGGCGCTGGTGGGCTCATCGAAAAGCATTACCTTGGGATTCATCGCCAGTGCCCGGGCGATGGCCACCCTCTGCTGCTGACCTCCTGACAGTTGGCCCGGTTTCACATCAGCCTTGTCAGGTATGCCTACCTTGTTGAGCAGGTCCAGCGCAGTTTTACGTGCCTCTGCAGACGGCCGTTTGCGCACTACGCGCTGGGCCAGCATGAGGTTATCCATGACGGTGAGGTGGCTGAAGAGGTTGAATGACTGAAAAACCATACCTACTTCGCGCCGAACGGTGTTGATATTCCTGGCATTGTCCAGCGGGATGCCGTCCACCACTATCTTGCCCTGCTCGTAGGTCTCAAGGCGGTTAATGCAGCGCAATAGTGTGGATTTGCCGGAGCCCGACGGGCCCACGATTACCACGACCTCGCCTTTAGCTATATCGAGGTCCAGGCCGCGCAGAGCGTGTATCCTGCCGAAGTATTTATGCACCCCACGGATGCAGATGATAGGTTCAGCCAAGTATTACCTCTCGAATTTGGTTTTCTTTTCTATCCAGTTCACGACTCGCGCAGAGAACAAGGTCATAATAAGGTACAGCAGGGCTATCAGCGTCCAGACCTCGATTGGATCGAAGTGCATGGACGAGTACTCGCGGCCGCGGCGTGTCAGGTCAGCCACGGCCACCACGCTGACCAGCGAGGAATCCTTAAGCAGGGCGATGAACTCATTGCCGATGGGCGGCAGGATAACCCGCATGGCCTGCGGCAGGACGACGTGGCGCATGGCCTGGAAATAGGTCATGCCCAGGCTACGGGCGGCCTCCATCTGCCCTTTGGGGATGCTCTGGATGCCGGCGCGATAGATCTCGCTCATATATGCCCCGTAGCAGAAGACCAGGCCGATTATGGCCATTACGACGGGGTCTGCCTGGAACCCCTCGAGCGACGCGATGCTCCAGGCCTTTCCCAGGGACTGTATCATGACTGGCACGGCGAAGTACCAGATGATTAGTTGCACCAGCAGCGGCACACCGCGCACCAGCTCCACGTACAGGGTGGAGATCATGTAGATGACGCGGTGAGTCGAAAGTCTGCCCAGCCCTCCCACCATGCCTACGATCAGCACCAGCACGAAAGAAACCAGTGTGACGGTTACCGTTATCACGATACCGTCCTGGACGAACTTGAAGATGTTCATGAACGGGTCGGGCCAGGCCAGAAGCAGGAGGACCGTGATACCGACCGACAGTGCTACCAGCCACCACCAGGCGTCTATACGTGAAGAAGGTTCGGCGCCGGGTATGTGGCCCAGTACTTCCTGGGGAATCTGTGGTTTTTCAGGCGTACTCATGAACCGGTTTACATTATACGCCTAAGCAACGGAGGGGGCTAAAAAGAGGGAGACTGTTTACTGGCCGATCCATTTCTGCGAAAGCTGATCAAGGAGTCCCTCGTCCTTGAGAGCTTTGAGCGCGGCATTTATCTTCGGCACAAGGTAGGCGTTCTTCTTGCAGATGGCGATACCGAAATATTCGTCCGTGAAGATCGGCCCGACGGTCTTCAGTTTATCCTTGTTCTTATTCACGTAACCCTGGGCTACCGGGTTGTCTGCAATGACAGCGTCAAGCTGCCCGTTGATAACGTCCTGGAAAGCGAAGCCGACCTCGTCAAAGGTCTTGACCTTTGTCCCCGGTATTTTGCCTGCTTCAATGATTCCCGTCGTGCCGATCTGGCCGCCAACGGTTTTACCGGACAGGTCATCCTTTCCTTTGATGCTGTCGTCGTCTTTGCGCACCGTGACTATTTGACCTGCAAGATAGTAAGGGTCGGAGAAAAGTATGGTCTTTTTTCTTTCATCGGTGATGGTAATGGAGGAGACAGCCATATCGTACTGGCATTGTGAGACACCGGCCAACACCGAGTCGAAACCCACGTTAATCAGCTCTATATCAAGGTCCGCCTTGGCTGCTATGGCGCGCATCAGCTCGGGTCCGAAGCCGTCCAACTGCTTGGTCTGCTCGTTGACGATCTCGAAAGGCGGCCAGGTGGCGTCGCAGGCCACGGTCAGCTTTGTTCTGGTTGACGGGGCCGGGCTGCAGGCCGGCACCAGCATCGCCAGTAAAATGCAAGCAGTAATGGAAAAAAGGATGAGCTTTTTCATGGTTGTTCTCCCTCGCCGGAAAAACCGGCCGGACTAATTATACCATTACGGAAAGCGTTGCCTGATATGAAACTAAAGGTATCCAGTGTCCTGCAGCTTCCACTCGCGGCGGAAGTCAGGCTCCACCGGTATGCCGTTCTCTTGAGCGTACAAGCGCAGACGGAAGTGGCTGTAAAAGAGCTCAGCCAGCATACGCATGCGGCGTTGCTCCTCGGGGAAGGTGTAGTTGTGGGTATCCAGGATAATGCGTGTGATGTCCGGGAGTTCCGGCAGGTTTTCGCTGTGGCCCTCAGGGTGATCGAGATGAACTGTAATGAGGTTGACCAACTCCGGGTCAAGGCAGGCCACCAGCATCGAGGGATCGTAGAATGTGCCGCCGCCATCGCGGTACCTCTGCCCGTTAAGGTTAGCCGGCTCGATGTATGTGTTCATGCTCCAGCCGGCGGCGACGGCCCTGATAATGGGGGCTTCCAGCACCTTCCAACTACGCCCACCGAATTCGAAATGCCTGTCCGGGCCTGTCATGCCCAGGAAATCCGTGAAGCCGTCGGCTCGAGCCGCCGTGACGGTCATGGGCAGCTTGATTTCGTCGAAGGTCAGCTTCTCCGGGCAGGATGATCCCGTGTACTCCTTCAGCCTTGCGGCCAGGAATTCCTGCAGCGGCTCGAGGTTGCCCCAGCCCTGCCAGAAGCGCAGCGGGTTGCGGTTTATCCTGACCAGTCTGTCGGTTTGCAGGTTAGCGATGAAATCCTCCAGGTCCTCCAGGGCATGCTGTGCCGCTGGCGTGTACATATCGGGATAGCGCGATGAGGCCACCTGTACCGCGTGGAAGAAGCTGTTGAGCACTCCCGCAGATACACCGTAGATCTGCTTTATCTCCCCTCCTGCCTGCCTGAAACCTTCGTCCACAGCGCGCGTGGTAACCAGCCCTCCCAATATGCCGGAGAAGCCGCCGGCGCCGTAGATGATATTTGCCGGCTGGTCGAACGGAAAGCTGTTAAGCTGGCCGTTCAATATCTGGCCAAAGCGGGCCATGATGGCCACGCGGTTTTTCGATGACTCGCGCATATTGGTGGCAGCCTCGGTAGAGCCCACATAGGGCAGGTCCGCATGACCGATGGTGGGCAAAGGCCCCTCGATATCGATGGAACTCATGGAAAATCCTGGCCGTTTTTCACAGACTTTGGCCAGGAGCTCCCGCTGGCGGCGTAGAAGGTCCAGGTAATAATCGGCCAGTATGGTCTGGTTGCGCTCATGCTGGGAATGCATGATGAAGACCGAGGTAATAAAGTTAAGCTTCCAGTTGCGTATCTCGGCATGGGGTTTGGTGCGCAGTATTGGACGAGGGTCTTTGGATTCCAGGTCAGCCACGACAGCACCGGCATCTACAATTGGCGGCCGGCAGTCATAGACATACTTGCCATTTACGGTGGATGGACTGGTGGAAAGCAGCGTGCTGACCGCGGCGATAAGCGCGTCCACCAGAGGGGCGTCTTGCGGCGGGCCCATGTGGATGAACTGGTAATCGCACTGAAGGCCCTCGTCCGGCGGTCCGAACATAGTGAAAACGGCGTCCCGGTCCATGGTGCAGATATAGAGAGGAACTCCCAGATCAGAAACTTTTAACTGTAGGGGCGTACCTTCAGGTGCGCCCGCTGAACCTCTGTAATAATAATCTAACTTCTTCTCCAGCCACTTCCTCAACGGGTTCAAATTTGACCGCCCGTACCAGGGATTCAGGTTGAATGAACGTATTTGCCCGCTATGCGATCCGGCCAGGAACTTTCTGAGATCGCTGACAGCCTCGGAGGCCTTGCCCCAACTTTGAGGGTCTTTTCTCGCCGCCAGCGCCAGCGCACATGCCGTAGCGGTCAGAGCACCGCCGCTGACTCCGTAAATGCGCCCAATGGGTTTGCCCTCCTTGAGTAGTGCTTCGGCACGGTCAAGTTCCCTGAAAATGAACGAAAGGTCGCCCAGTTTGGCGGACTGGAAGATAACTGACGGAACTGAAGCCATGCGATAGTTTATCAGAAATTATTAATCTGTAGTATACCGCGGGTTACAAATATCACTGACACAATTTCATTGCCGTCCCTTGACCACCATCTTCTTCTCACCCCAGATGCGGCGGATAAGCGCGTCGCCTTTGGCGTTGCGGTAGTCGAAATCGCTGCGAGTCATACTGGTGAGGTTGATATTGATACCAGTGTTGTCTTCGAAATTGGCAATAAGCTCCAACAACGTATCTTTGTTTATGTCTCCTACAACAAGCAGGTCAATGCCGTTCTCAGGGATCCTTTCCAACCTTGCGGCTTCGCCGTGGATAAGTGCGATGTTGATATTTTCCACATCTTTCAACCGATCTTTGAGGTGATCGATGACCGACTGGACGGTGAGTTTGGTCCCGTGCTCCGGTTCCGGGGATTGTTCCGCCCGGTCGTTCACTACTGAAGGTGAAGGAAGCTCAATCACATCGGGTAGGGTCCAGGGTTCGTGATTGGGAATCACTCGGGCGCCCGGTATGATGGGCTTGTCACCGTCTTCCAGGGGGGTATGTTTGAATGATTCGGTTATGGCGATAGTGTGCTTTGTCTCAGGCGATTGCGTCTTTTCTTCGTTCGCAATGACGTGAGAACGAGCCGAGGGGATATTGGCTGGAGACGGTGCATCTTCGGATTCCAAAATTATCTTGCGCCATTGCGCCAGCAGCGGGAAGCTCTTCACTATTTCATAGTACTTAAGATTACCCTGGGCCCTGGAACTAAGCAATCCGGCTTTCTCCAAGTATCCAAGTTCCCGGCGCACTGCATTAAGCGGTTCTCCGGTTAAGCGGGCCGCCTCACGGGTGTAATAGCGCTTGCCAGGGTCCTTCAGAAAGAGGTGGAGCACATTACGTTTGGCCTTGGAGGTGATAAAATATTTTAAAATGGTCATCAGTGAACACCTATTATGTTCTAATGTACCAATAAGGTTAAGTTAACTCTTAGTTGATTTGTTATTATGTCTATTATATCCTTAAACGACTTTGATGTGGAGGTAAGTGGCATGAATCCAGAAGTGCAGGCGGCAATAATTAAAGTTGCAGGTGATTGGGCATTAGCATTATCCAAAGGAGGAATGAGTCGACTAGGACAAAAAGACCTTATAGACAATTTCACATCCATGTACGCACACATATTGCACATTGTTAAAAACAACTAATGATGTGGCTGTTCACTGCTTCTATCAGCGATACGCAGGATTTGCCGCATAATTCTTAATATCTTCTCAACATCTTCTTTATCATGCGTTGAGCTACGTATAATTGATGCTATTTCCATAGCTATACCGAAGTGATCTGCTTGCATTAGTTCTCCCTAATTTGCCGTAGTATTGATATATCACTTTTAGGTTCATGTTTTCTTGGCTTCCGTGGCCTTGGCTTTTTTGCTTTGGATTTAAGTGCTGTAATACGATTGTACTCCCTGCTTTTAGCCCAATTAGTTATAGATACTGTTTTAGGTTCAGGTGCATAAGGCACTGGCTTTTGCTCGTTTTTATAATCAAAGCCACGTACTATAGTTTCCCAGTTACTAAAAGGGAGTGAGGTTTTCATGTGCTGCGCAGGAGATACGTTGCCAAGTGATTCATGCTCTTTGAAAAAGTTATAGTGAATAAGCCAGCCTTCCGTAAGCAACCGTGCTGTGTCTATATCTTTGAAGTGGTGCATGGCATCAGTTCTTTGCTTCAAGATGCCGTGAAAACGCTCGATTAGATTCGTGCTATCTTCTTTTACAAATGGTTGGCTCTGTTTATGCTCTGTAAATCCGAGACTTGCCAAATCTATACCATCAACATAGCCTCTTAACTTATCAGTAATTATGACTTTTGGAGATTTGCCAGCACGATCAATTGCTTTTTCAATAAGTATCTGTGCATCCTTCACAGTCCTTTTAAGTGAAATATGCGATGCTAATAAATACCGGCTATCAGCATCTATAATGTCCCAAAACCATACGTTGCGACCACCTATACTGATTACAGTTTCATCAGCTACCCATGTATTGCCAACTGTAGGCGTGAAGTCCTTTGCTTTTTCTATTGCTTCCCTGGTAAATCGGACAATCCATTTATAGATTGCGTGCTCAGAGAAATAATCTCCGTAATCCTGCTTTAGACGGCTCTGTATGGCATCTAATGGCTCACCGCCATAATACCCATTCAATGCAGAGGAAATCTCTTTAATTGGCGTTTTCATATTGGGTAAGGTATCAAGCTCTGTAAATTTGCGTTTACAGTCCTTGCACCATAGGTACTGCACATCACCAAACTTACCGTACTTGACGATATTCTTTGACTTGCAGTTTTTACAGACTACTTCGATATTTACACTCATTTTAGCTTCACTTTTCCTGATTATAGCTAAACGTAAATCTTCTGTATATAGTTATAGATAACAGTTTTAAGGATTGACCGTGCTGGTATAATGTTGAAAATCACTGTTTGGGAGGCTAGGTAATGGGTGATTCGGATAAGAATAGTGAGGGAATGCCTAGTATCATTGCATATAAAATATCTCCAAGTGAAACAGACCTTATCGAAAGTAATCCAGACCAAACCACTGGGAGTGTTGGACGTTTTCGTGCAGGCACTAAATTTTATCCTATAGGCGAAACTGTAACATATTACGTAAAAACCAAAGAACGAGTCCCTGTTTTATGGTTCGCTACAGAGAAGGCTATAGAGGAAGGGGCAGACGCACCTGCTCTAACCGTAAAAATAAGTGAACAAGATTTATGCCTAGCATTGACAGAGCCACATAAATGGGAAATGCTGTGCCTTAAATGCGAAGAAAGGACTCAGTTGAAGTCTTTTTTGGATACGGGAAAATGGAACACTGTGGATTTCACGGAACTATTTTGTCCTTGGGATAATGACACGCAAATGGTACTCAAGCGAATCTAATTAGGACTAAGTTTAGACTTAAACAGGAGATACGCTAAATTACGCTTCTCCCTTCACATAAATTGATAAGCTCAGTTAGAGCCATAATCTGCGGTCGACGCCCTGAGTTTTTACGCAAGACCTGTAAAATGCCTCCTTCTTTAAGCCTGTTCAGCAAGGTAAAAATAGCGGCTTTTGTGGGCATAGAAGGTAGCTGGGTAAAGATACTGCTCTGGAAAACAGGCTGTTTGAATATTTGGTCAAGCAGTGGTACGGCAAATTGGGAATGTGTCAACTCTATAACTTGGCCTTTAAGTCGCTCATATAACTTGATAATTTGCCGACCTTTCTCGGCATTAAATATAGCCTCTTCGCCCAGTGCCCTCAGAAAAAACTCAATCCACTGGTTCCATGCACCTGGCTCAAGACAAAGAGACCTAAGCCGTTCTATGTATTCGTCGCGGTGGTCTTCCAGATAAGCCGAAATATAGAACTCTGGTTGTGACAATATCTTCTTTTCATATAGAAATAAGGGTATAATCATTCTACCAAGACGGCCATTACCGTCTAAGAAAGGATGAATGATTTCAAATTGGGCGTGAACGATAGCTAATTGAACTAGCACATCAGGACGATTCAAATGCCAATACTTCTCCCAATTATCTATATACTCCACTATCGAATCAGGAATTGGTGGAACAAACTGGGCCTTTTCAATAGGACAATCAGGTGTTCCTATCCAGTTTTGTACATTTCGGAACTCGCCTCTTGCTTTATCCCGACCTCGTACCCCCGCTAAAAGATCATAGTGTAGCTTCTTTAACAAATTGAGGGAGAAGGGGCGTGTCTGCAATTCATGTTCCGCCATACGCATCGCGTGGCGGTAATTTATGATTTCTTCAATATCCTGTCGTCGGGATTCTCCTTCTGGCGCTTCGCCCGCCTCGAATTTCAACACTTCTCCAAGTGTAGCCTGTGTGCCTTCAATCTTAGAGGATAACACCGCCTCTTGTGTGGTTAAAGGCGATAGCAAAACATCTGGATTAGAAATGCCAACTAGAACACCGTTATAATAAGCTAGGTCACGATTTGCCTTCCCTATAAGTGGAATCAAAGGCTCCCAATCAATACCTTTGAGTGGCAATCTGTCTGGTATACAAGGTTCCATTTTGAGTAAAGTCCACTATTAACAAGACATTTTGTGTATAGCCTAAGGATATTACACTTTACACAAAATGTCTACTCGATCGAGTAACTCGTAATTTAACCTGTCACTAGCTCAAGAACTTCCTTTTGATAGATATTTGCATTACTTTGTCTTCTTTCCAAATACAATTGTGATTCCCGACGGGAAGCCCACCTCTATACTTGAGACACTTAGCTCACCGACATTCTTTTTGAACCATTTGCCCAATTTGGTTACGAATTTGCGTTCAGGTTCATTTAACTTATCTTCAATCTCAGTAGTTAAGCCTATAGAAAGCACAGGAACATGGAATTTTAAATCCTTGCCGACCTCGCTAAAATCATTACCGCAATATCTACAGATTTTGTCTTCATACGTGATTGTATGCTTACATTTGCCACAAAAGACTTCACTAGAACTATCTTCTTCCATACTTAACCTCTGATAGCACTTCATCTTTGAGGTAGTTTACCTGCGCTCTTCTTTTTCCGTGCTTCGATATAATCACTAACATATACCCATATTAATCCAACCAGTAACAAACTACCACCAAAAAATGCTATCTCCGGCCACCACTCAAAGAACCATCCCATTGTTGCATTGATTATATCTTGCATAGTTTTACCCACATCTTTTCCAAATATGCCCGTAAGTAGGCTGTGGGACATATTGATTAGTCCTGTAATAACTACACAAATTATTGAAACCACACCGATGCCATAAACAACCCCTTTGAAAGTTGACTTTATTTTGGGTAGCATGAAACAATCTTATCAATGAACACATTTTGTATCAACTAAGAGTTTACTTGACCACCAATAAGGTGGACATTTTTCAACCTCATCTGCCTGAAGATGTCCATTTTGAAAGTGCATCCGTACGGTCTATATTTATGATAGAATTTTCCTGATATTCTGCATCCAAGGAGGTTGTGATGGAGACAAAGAACCTGAGGCAAACAGTGACTTTCAATGCCAAAGCCAGGGCGGTTTACGAACTGCTGATGGATGCCAAGAAGCACTCTGTGCTGGCCGGTGACGAGGCCAAGATCAGCAGCAGGGTCGGCGGTAAATTTGATATCGGCGGCTATATCCAGGGCAGCAACCTGGAACTGGTGCCTGACCAAAAAATCGTCCAGACATGGCGATATGAAGACTGGCCGAAGGGACATTACTCGACAGCAACCTTTGTCTTCAAAGAGGAAAACGGCAAAACTAAGATGACTTTCACCCAGGTCGGAATCCCGGCTCAGTTCTACGAGGATATTAAGCAGGGATGGATCGATTACTATTGGACCCCCATGAAAGAAATGCTTAAAAAATAGGCGATATTACGATCGGAGGTAATCATATTATGGATAAAGTGAAGATGGGGCCGCAGCCGCTGGTATTTCCCATGCCCGCCTTCCTGGTAGGGGCCAACGTTGAAGGCAAAGCAAATTTCATGACGGTTGCCTGGGGTGGTATCGCCTGCGGCGAGCCTCCCATGATAGCGGTGGCTATTCGTCACCCGCGTTACACTCTCAAGGGAATGAAGGAGAACATGACCTTCAGCGTCAATGTGGCATCGGCTGACCAGGTTAAAGAGGTGGACTTTTGCGGCATTAAAACCGGCGCCAAAGAGGATAAGGTCAGGGCCTGTAAATTCAAGGTTTTCTACGGCATCGTCGAAACTGCGCCCATGATCGAGCAGTGCCCGGTCAACCTGGAATGTAAAATCGAACATATGCTGGATCTTGGCAGCCATGTGCTGGTAGTGGGCAAGATCGAAGAAACCTACGTCACGGGTCAATGTTTCACCGGGGACCATCCGGACGTGAAGAAAATACGGCCCATAGGCTGGACCACGCTGCCGGCCAATGTCTACCAGGAGCTGGGAGAGACCGCTGGCAAGGCCTTCAAGATAGGTTTGGAACTGAAATGATGCTCAGGGGCTGTCATTGCAGCTCTTCTGTATGTCATTGCGGGGAACGAAGTGACGAAGCAATCTTTTTGTTACGTGAATAGTCTTCGATTTAAAGATTGCTTCGCTACGCTGGCAATGACATTGTTATTAGGGCTATCTGCCTGCGCCCCTGCCACTCAATCAACGGGAGATAAAATAGGCGTGATGGTAACTGTACTGCCGCAGGTGGAATTCGTCAACGCCGTGGGGGGAGATAGGGTTGAGGTGACTACCATGGTCCCGCCCGGCGCCAATCCTCACACCTACGAGGTCACTCCTGCTCAGATGACAAAGCTGAGTAAGGCCAAAATGTACGCAAAGGTCGGCTCACCGCTGGAATTCGAGCTGACCTGGCTGGATAAGCTGGCAGCCCAAAATCATAATATGTTGATGGTCAACTGTGGACAGGGCATTGGTCTATTGGAAAGCGCTGACCCGGATGAGCCCGGCATCGACACCCATACCTGGACCTCGCCACAAAATGTGAAAACCATGGTAAATAATATCTGCACAGGCCTGTCTCAGATCAGCCCTGCGGACCGGTCTTACTTCGAAAAAAACCGCGATTCATATCTTGCGAAGCTTGATGTGCTGGATGCCGATATCAGGTCCTCGCTGACCGGCATAGGTAACCCCACCTTTATTGTCTATCACCCGGCCTGGGGCTATTTTGCCCGGGACTACGGCCTCAAGCAGCTCGGTATCGAACGTGAAGGCAAGGAGCCGCAGGCTGCTTACATGGCCAGGCTGATACAGGAGGCCCGGGAACGCAATATTAAAGTCATTTTCGTTTCACCGCAGTTCGATACAAGGAGCGCGGAGGCCATCGCCCGCGAGATTGGAGGCCGCGTTGTAAGCATCGATCCGGAGGGCAGGGACTACCTGGACAACATGCGAAAAGTGGCTGCGGCTTTTAGGGAGGCTTTGCAGCAGCAATGATCAGCAGCGATGTCGTCAGGCTGGAGAACGTCTGGGTGAGCTATAACGGCACACCTGCTCTGGAGGGCATCAACCTGAGGGTGGACGAACATGATTTCCTTGGCATCATCGGCCCTAACGGCGGGGGCAAAAGCACGCTGCTCAAGGTCATACTTGGCCTGATAAGGCCGCAGCGCGGTGTGGTCACGGTACTCGGCAGTCCGCCGGACAGGAGCCGCAACAGGATCGGTTACGTCCCACAGCACAGCAATTATGACCATGACTTCCCTGTCAGCGTAATGGGAGTTGTAACGATGGGACGTTACGGCAAGAGGGGCATGTTAAAGCCATATGGCAAATCAGACAGGGAAGCTGCCGAGAAGGCGTTGTCCAGGGTGGGTATGCTCTCACATGCAGGAACTCAAATAGGGCAGCTTTCAGGCGGCCAGCAGCAGCGGACCTTTATCGCGCGGGCCCTGGTCTCGGATCCGGCCCTGCTACTGCTTGATGAGCCCACAGCCAGCGTGGACTCGGCCATGCAGACCGATTTCTACGAATTGCTGGAGGACCTGAAAAAGGAGATGGCCATTATCATGGTATCCCACGATATCGGCGCCGTCTCGGTATTTGTGGATAAAATAGCCTGCCTCAATGTACAGCTCTATTACCACGGCTCGCGTGAAATCACACCGGAGATACTCGAAGCCACCTATAAGTGCCCTGTGCAGCTTATCGCGCACGGTGATATACCGCACCGTGTGCTGAGGGAACACTAACTATGTTTGAGGCCTTTCAGTTCGAGTTCATGCGAAATGCCATGCTGGCCGGGTTGCTGGCCTCCATAGCCTGCGGCGTAGTGGGTGTCTACGTGGTCGTAAAGCGGATCGTATCTATGAGTGGCAGCATCGCCCATGCCTCTTTCGGCGGTATCGGCCTGGGCTACCTGTTGAATTTCAGCCCTGTATTGGGCGCCATGTTCTTTTCTCTGCTGTCGGCGCTGACCATGGGATTGGTGACCCGGCGGACCAGGCTGCCTGAGGACACGGCCACGGGGATACTCTGGGCACTGGGAATGGCGCTGGGTGTGATATTTATCGGGCTTTCTGCAGGGTATGCACCGGATCTCATGAGCTACCTCTTCGGCAACATCCTTACCGTACCGGTCGGCGACCTGTATCTTATGGCGGCTCTCGATCTCATAATTGTGGCGCTGGCTGTAGCCTTCTACAAAGAGTTCCTGCTGCTATCCTTCGATGAGGAATTTGCTACTGTGGTGGGTATGCCGGTAAACGGCCTCTACCTGCTACTGTTGTGCATGGTTGCTTTGACCGTAGTTGTGCTCATACGCGTGGTCGGCATGATCCTGGTAATCGCCATGCTGGCCTTCCCCGCCGCGATGGCCAGACAGTTTACTCACGACATAAGGAAAATGATGATTCTGGCCGTTGTCTTCGGCATGCTCTTTACCTTCGGCGGACTGTGGATCTCTTACGTCCTCAACCTCGCGTCAGGAGCAACTATTATACTTCTCAGCGGACTCGCGCTGCTCCTGACCTATATTGTGAAAGGGCTGCGAAACAGGACCAAAGTACGCTTTACACACTAGGGTCGCCATAGTATGATGGCGCCGTTATCAAATATATTCAGGAGAAAGTACTGATGAGGAACGTAATTGTTATAGCTATGATCCTATTGTTGACAGCGTCTGGCTGTATCACTATCGATATGGGTGGCGGTGGTGCGAACAATGCGCCGGTCGTGGTGAAATTCACCGTCAGCCCCGCTACCATCGGTCCGGGTGAGGCGGCCATACTTTCCTGGGAGGTACAGAATGCTTCCGCTGTGAGCATCGACCCGGGGATCCCTGATGCCGCTTCGACGGGAGTGGATAAGGTTGCCCCCACAACGACCACAACTTATATCCTGACGGCCAGCAATAAAGCCGGCTCTACCCGGTCGACAGCGCTGCTGACGGTTACAGGCACAGGCGTCATACCGCCGGCGCCTGCTGCCGGTCTGCCTGTAATAGTATCTTTCTCAGCCTCCCCCTCCAGTATCAGCCCCGGATACTCTTCGGTATTGAGCTGGACAACATCCAATGCCACCGGCGCCAAGATCAGCGGCATCGGCAATGTCGGCACCAGCGGCACTACCTCCGTCAACCCTACCTCCACTACGACCTACATCCTGGAGGCTTCCAACGGATCGAACTCGGTATCCGCCTCAACTGTTATAGCAGTAGCCGGCACTGCCACCCCGCCCCCGGCCTCTCTATCCCTGCCGACAATACTATCGTTTACAGCCAGCCCGTCCACCTTGACTGCGGGAGGTTCAACTACGCTGACCTGGAATACAGTTAATGCCACCTCGGCGAGCATAGCGGGCTTTGGTCCTGTGCCCGTGTCGGGGAGTCTGTCGGTTAATACGACCGGAACAGGCAGCATAACGTTCTCACTGACAGCCACGAATTCGGCAGGCAGCAACTATGCCAACACGACTATATATGTAAGCGGCGCTGCGGCGCCACCGCCAACACCCTCAGGTTCGCCCCCAACTGCGTCACTTTACATTTCCTCACCCAGCATAACTTCGGGAAGCGCGGCGACACTGAGCTGGATGACCAGCGGCGCCAGTTCCATAGCTATAGATAATGGCGTAAAGAGCCTCGTTGGCATCACCAGCGCATCGGGCAGCATTAGTGTGTCGCCCACTACTACCACCACCTATACCCTGACTGCCACTAATGCTTATGGCAGCACTTATGACTCGAAGGTGCTCGTAGTCGCTGCCGCGCCGCCGCTGTCTGGCTCGCTGCCGGTTGCCGCCCTGTACCTCTCCACATCCAGCATCACCTCGGGCGGCTCGGCAACGCTGAGCTGGGTCACCAGCGGCGCTACTTCTATAGCTATAGATAATGGCGTAAAGAGCCTCGTTGGCATCACCAGCGCATCGGGCAGCGTTAGTGTGTCGCCCACTACTACCACCACCTATACCCTGACTGCCACTAATAGTTATGGCAGCAACTATGCTTCCAAGGTGCTTACAGTTTATTGATGGCGGCGCCTGTTCCCCGTATACCATATGTGTGGTGCCCTGAGTTTTGTTTGTACACAAAATAACCTTGTGCTATGATTGGTGGAAGCGGCCTCGGCCGCTTCCACCATTTTTAACAGGAGATCGGCGATATGAAGATAGCAGTATTAAACGGTAGCCCCAAGGGTGAGGTCAGCGTAACTGTACAGTACATCAAGTTTATCCAGAAGAAATATCCGCAGCATGAGCTCAAACTGATTAATATTGCTCATGATATTGTCAGGATCGAGAAGGATGACAATCTCTTTAAGTCGATCATTGACGAAGTGAGGAAATCCGACGGCGTCATCTGGGCTTTTCCGCTGTACGTCTTCCTTGTTTGTTCGCAGTATAAGCGCTTTATAGAGATGATCACAGAGAAGGGAGAGCAAGAGGCTTTTGCGGGCAAGTATGTTACCGTACTCAGCACGTCGGTGCATTTTTTTGACAACACGGCGCATAACTACATGCATGGTATCTGCGACGACCTGGATATGAGATACGTCGAGCCGTTCTCGGCGGATATGGATGATATTATGATCGAAAACATGCGCCGTATACTTCTCAGGTGGGCGGACAACTTTTTCAGTGCCATTGAGGATAAGGCGCCGACCATGAAGCTTTATGCTCCGGTTATACACAAAAAGTTCACCTATAAACCCGGCAAAAGCGCAGGTAAGGTTGATCCCAGTGGGCTGAAAATCAGGGTGCTGGCCGATATAACCGAAGGGAATTCCAACCTGGCAAAGATGGTACAGCGCTTCAAAGATTCATTTAAAGGTGACATACAGGTGGTCAGGACCGGCGACGTCAAAATGCGTGGCGGTTGCCTGGGCTGTATGGAGTGCGCCTTTGATAACATCTGCGTTTACCAGGGCAAGGATGACTTTATAGATTACTTTAATGCCGGGCGCGATGCTGACGTCAGCATATTTGCCGGTGAGATAATTGACCGCTTCTTTTCCGCGCGCATGAAGATGTTCTGGGACAGGAGTTTCTTCAATGGCCATATTCCCACATCGGTGGACAAGCAGGTTGGCTTTATTGTTTCCGGTCCACTCAGCCAGGTAGTCAATCTGCAGGAGATCATCAACGCCATACCGCAGATTGGGGGCGGCAATCTGGCAGGCGTTATAACCGACGAGTGTGCCGATTCAGGCCAGATAGATAGGCTGCTCGAATCATTTGCTGTTAAATGCGTTGATAATGCCCGGAGCACATATATGCTGCCTCGTACTTTCCTGGGTGTGGGAGGGCATAAGATCTTCCGCGACCAGATCTGGGCCAGGCTGGCCTTCCCTTTCACGGCCGATTACAGGTATTACGAAGAGCATGGCCTGTTCGATTTCCCGCAGCAGGATACCAGGTACCTGGAGTATAGCAAACAGATGACAGGGATGATCAAAGACCCCAAGATGAAAGAAATGGTGCGAAAAATGATGAAAACCGAGATGCTCAGGGGTTATGCCAAGATGGTCGAAACCAAATGACATTCAGGCATATTTAAAATACGTTGCCAGATACAGTTAAAAAGACAGAGCAGGGTGTAAGCCGCAGCCGCGAAGGATTTTTCTCCAGGATAGCCGGACTTTTTAACCGCGCCAGGATCGAGGAGTCGACCTGGGAGGAACTGGAAGAACTGCTGATCTCGGCGGATGTGGGTACGGAAACCACGGCAAAGCTGCTGGACCGGTTGCGGAAACGCACCAGGGAAGAGAAGCTGGTCGAGGGAAGCCGGGTCCGGTCCGCACTGAAAGAGGAGATGGTCAGGTTGCTTGATGTCCCCGCAACTACGGGAGCGGGGATTTCTAACAAGGGGATGAAGGTGATCCTGATGGTCGGCGTCAATGGGACGGGCAAGACTACCAGCATAGCCAAGCTGGCCGGGGAGTACAAAAGCAGCGGTAAAAAGGTGCTGTTGGGTGCTGCCGATACATTCAGGGCAGCTGCCATCGACCAGCTTAAGATGTGGGGCGAACGAGTGAGCGTTGACGTGGTGGCCCATCAGCCGGGTGCCGATCCGGGCGCTGTGGTATTTGATACTCTGGAGGCCGCGCGCAGCCGCGGCGCCGATGTTGTCATCATCGATACTGCGGGCAGGCTCCAGACCAAACACAACCTGATGGACGAGCTCAAGAAAATCAGGAAGATCTCGGGCAAGTATGACACTGAACAGGAAGTGCTGCTGGTCATAGATGCCACAACCGGGCAGAATGGCCTGTCGCAGGCTCGAAGCTTCACGGAGGCTACTGACGTCAGCGGCATATTACTGTCCAAGCTGGACGGGACCGCCAGGGGCGGCATAGTATTGGCCATCTGCGATCAACTGCAAATACCCATCAAATATATAGGCACGGGGGAAAAAATCGGGGATATTGCCCCTTTCGACCCTGCATCTTTTGTAAACGCCATTTTCGGGGAAGGATCTTAAAGAATGTTTGATATCGACTGGAACCCGGTAATACTGACTATCGGTACACTGGAGATCAGATGGTACGGCATCATGGTCGTGCTGGCAGTGATCGCTGTGATAGGGCTGTCTTTGATCGAGGTCAGGCGCAGGGGAATACCTCAGGACGTGGTCTGGGATGCCGGGCTGTGGGTAGTGGTCGGAGGTATCATCGGCGCCAGGTTGCTTCACATCATTGATAGGTGGCAGTACTACCTGTATCATCCCGAACAGCTCCTCAATTTCGCCGGGCTGGCCATCTGGGGGGCTGTGCTTGGTGGGTTGATCGCCATTTTCATCTTCTGCCTGGTCAGGAAGATGTCTTTCTGGGAACTGGGCGATATAGCCGCGCCGGGAGCCATCCTGGGGCAGGCCATCGGGCGGGTGGGATGCCTGGTAAATGGATGCTGTTACGGGCTAACCTGTGACCTGCCGATAGCTGTCATATACAGCAACCCCAACAGCTATGCCCCACTTGGTGTGCCGATCTACCCTACACAGCTGTTCCATATTATCTGGGATCTGGCAGGCTTTGCGGTCCTGTGGTCTTTGAGAAAAAAGCTCAGGCCGGAAGGATCGCTCTTCCTGTTATGGCTGATCTTTTTCGGTGCCGGTGACTTTATCATACGCTTCTTCCGCGAAACTGAACCTTTCCTGTTTAACCTGCCCCAGGCACAGATCATAGATATCCTGATAGTCACGGTTGCGGCGGTGGTACTGAGTGTGAGGTACGCCAGGTACCGTAAGGCCAAGTTGTCAGGTGTGAAGGCCGAAGTCAATACGAGCGGGTAAAATCAAGCAGGTTGAGCCTGAGCTGGCCCTTGCCGTTGAAATTGTCCACCTCCACCGAATAAACGATATCTATATGCCGGGCCAGTTCACCCAGGTAATTGCCCATGCGAAAACCCATGGTATCCCATACAATGCCGTCCTGCTTTAGTTTGAGCTTTATATGATCGTTCTGGCTCCCTACCAGCTTCTGTTCCACAACCTCGACCTTGCGGCTGAGGAAAACAGGCACAGGGTTACCCATGCCGAAGGGCTCGAGTTGGCGCATTTCCTCAAATGTACCTCCCGCAAAAGCTGAAAGTGAAACCTCGGCATCGATATCTATATGCGGACGCAGGTCAAGGCCTGTAAGCTGCTCCTCTGCCAGTGAGCGCAGCCTTTTCTGTAGCTGTTGCATGTCCCTGGTATGCATATTGAAGCCGGCAGCGCGCGCATGGCCGCCGTACCTGGTGAGCAGATGGTCGCATGATTTCAGCGCTTCCATCAGGTCAAACTCGGGGATGCTCCTGGCGCTGCCGCGGCAGGTGTCTGCGCCGATTTTAAACAGTATGACGGGACGATAAAACTCGTCTGCCAGCCTGCCGGCAACCAGGCCTATTACACCCGGCGGGTAATCGGCATCGCTGGCCATCAGGATGACCCTGTCCGCGCCATCTTGCAGTATCTGGCGGCGCGCCTTATCGTATGTCTCTGCTACAAGGCGCTGGCGCTCCTTATTTTTTTCTTCCAGATCGGTGGCCAGTATCCTGGCCTGCGCATGGTCCTGTGTCACCAGCAACTGGTAGCTAGTGCCCGCATCACCCAGCCTCCCTGCCGAGTTCAGCCTGGGGCCGATCTGGTATGAAATGGTCTCGGTAGTCAGTCGGCTTTTTTCAATATTGGCAGAATTCATAAGCTCAACCAGCCCGACACGCCTGGTCCGCCTCAGCAGTTGAAGTCCCTCTTTCACCCAGTGGCGGTTCTCACTGACCAGCGGCGACATATCTGTAATAGTTCCCAGCGTTACCAGTTCCAGCGAGTTATTGAGCAAATCGTCACGTCTGCTGCCGGAGAGCAGCCCCTCAAGCAGCTTGAAAGCGACGCCGACGCCGGCAAATTCCTTGAATGGGCAGGTTGAATCTGTGCGCTTGGGGTCCACGATGATACCGGCTGGCGGCAGTGCATTGAGCGGGACATGATGGTCGGTAACCAGTATCTCCATTCCCATTCTATGGGCTTTTTCAATTTCCGCAAAAGCTGTTATGCCCGTATCTACAGTGATAACAAGTGTGACGCCCTGATTACGCAGTTTCTCCAACGCCGGGATCCTCAGCCCGTAGCCCTCCTGCATGCGATGGGGTATGTAGGGAACGACATCACCACCTAACTCGGCCAGCCCCTGAACCAACAGTGCGGTCGCTGTGATACCGTCAGCGTCGAAATCACCATAAATGGCTATTTTTTCGCCGGACAGCAGGGCTTTATAGACGCGGTTGACCGCAAGGTGCATGTCGGGGACGCTGAATGGGTCTATGGTTAGGCGTTTATCGGCTTTTAGGAAGATCTCTGCCGTGGAAGGATCGGTGATGCCCCGGTTATAAAGCAGCCTTGAGACAAGAGCACCCGCACCCCTGTAAAGTAGGGGTTTCTCGGGTTCAGGCAGGAGCTTCCAATGTGTATGGGCCAAATGTCATCTTCGCTTTCTTAAGTGGATTTATACCACAAAACGTATGTAATGTAAATTATCAGCAGCGCTTGAAAAGGGGGCCAGGCGCTCCTGAGTAATAGCGGCCAGGGCAAAGAACAGCATATTGGCCACATATATAGCAGTGAATATCACGCTGCCCCACAAGTACCCGGCATCGCTCCTCTCCTTTTTTATGAACCGCCAGAAGTGAAAAATGACTGCCTGCATTATATACAGTGAGTAGCAAAGGACAAGCACGATATACGCCGATATACCCCAGTGAAAGAGGAAAGCTGCCAGGGCGGACAGTCCCATAGCGAGATTGGCAAAACCTACCTCAAATTGGTAACCCGTCGAGGATGATTCCAGTCCCAAGCGTTTGGCATCGGCCTCGTGAAAGATAACGTGGCTGACGAAGCTTATCAGGCCGTTAAAAGCTACACACGTCAGGAGGATCACCTCCATGGCTGGCCTGGCGTCTGCCCATTTAAAGTACATGTAATATGCCAGGGCTATGCCGGCCGCGATGACACAGTATCTCGCAACGGCTATGATTGAAGCGATCAACTTCGGCTCTCCTGTTCTCAGATATCTCTAATTCTGCAGCTGGTAACCTTCGGTCCTGATCAGCCAGTTATAGGTAAGGTACCTGTCCATGACCGCGATGCCATTCTGTGAAACCGACGATACCACTTCCAGCGAGTACTCGTATCCGGTACACATCTGATAATACCACGTGTGCACGACATAACGGTGCCAGTAATCCCATTCACCAGATCCTGTCCCCGACAGTTTTGGTTGGTTATGCGTCACCAGCTCTATGTAGAAGTCCCCGTTTACTTTGATCCCCGGGACATCTACGCTCACCCACTGCGGTATATATGTAAATAATTCTTTATTATAGTCCCGGCTGAACACCTTGTTATGTCGGCTGTCCCAGATGTTGATGGTGAAATTTGGATTGACAGGCTCAATGGCTGCGATGTCACCCCCGTAGACCCAGATGCCCGGGCCATAGATGGGATTGCTGTCAAAATCGTACGTGCTGCTTTTAATGTAAGCGAATATTGCGACCTTATCTATTTCATACCCGCCGGGAGGCGACGTAAACTTGATCATATTCCCTTCCACCATCTGGATCATGTTGGCTGGATCACCGGTTGTGCCTGACAGGACGTCGCATCCGTCTACAACGCCGTTGTCCGATTTGAGCTGAAGGGTTTCCTTTCGCTCTGTAATATCGATTATCGCTGTTTGTGTCGCTATTTTTATTTCATAGTGGCCGGCCGTGGGGAGTGTGGCCTGGAACTTCACTGTGGCTGAATTCCCGGGTTCCAGTGTGACAGCACCGCTTTCTACAAGAGTCCCGTTGATTGTCAGCTCGGCTATGAATACGCCCTCGGCATTGCCCGTGTTGTGAATTTGCATGCTGATATTTGCAGGTTGGCCGGCCATCACAGGTAGCGGTGAGATAACGATGGGATCCAACGTATAGACGGCAACATTTTGCGCCGGGGACTGTGCGGGAGGCTGCTGCTGAGTTGGTGGGGCTGGAATTCCGACACATCCGCATAGAGCGGAGAGGCCCAGCACTGATGCAAGCAATATGTTAACGGTATAAATACGCGTGGCTCCCATTTTCACCCTCCTCTGCAGGCCGGCGGTCATGCGCGTTAAATTTGTTCCTGCCTGTAACGATTATAAGGTGCTCGCCGACAGTTTTCAAAATATATTCAGTTTTTACCTTGCAACATGTATAATCCTTTTCAATGGACCTGTTCATGTAACGGCAGGGACTATAAGGCTGAATTTTACGGGAGGTTGCCATGCCATATGCCAGCGCCGAGGGCATAAAACTATATTACGAGGTTACAGGGCAGGGCGATCCACTTGTCCTTATCATGGGTTACGGCCACCACTCCCTGCACTGGGGCGCCCTGCCGCAGCAGTTAGCTAAAGTAAATTACCAGGTCGTTGTGATGGACAACCGCGGGGTCGGCAGAAGCGACAAACCGGATGCTGCTATGAGTATCAATATGATGGCAGATGATGTAGCTGTGGTTATGGATGCGATCGGGCTTAAAAGAGCAAGTGTCTTCGGCGTATCCATGGGAGGATTGATCGCCCAGGTGTTTGCCATAAACCACCCGGACAGGCTGATCAACCTTGTACTGGGCTGTACGTTTCCCGGGGGTCCGCACATGGTTCCGCCCGATCCTGAGGCTCTCAGGATACTGTTCGATTATGAATACTTGCAGAAGATGACGCCCGAGCAAAGGTCGATGACAGTCTTCAAGTTCTTCTGCTCCGACGAGTTCATAGAAAGTGACAAAGGATCTTTTGAATATTATCACAAGGTGACGACCGAGTATCCGACACCGGCATACATTTTCAAGCGTCAGGCAGAAGCCATAACCGCCGAGGACACCTGGGACAGACTGCCGTCTATCAAGTCGCCGACCATGATAATAACAGGCACCGATGACCGTCTGGTGAACTTTAAAAACAGTGAACTGCTGGAGGAAAGGATACCGGGCGCTGAGCTTACCCTGCTGCAGGACAAGAGGCACGGCTTTTTTATAGAGGCTATGGATTCCACCAGGATCTTTGTTAACGGCTTTATGAAAAGGCGCAGTAAGAGGTAATCCCGGAGCTGTCAGTGTTTTAGAAAGTGGTGACTGCCTCCAGTTTCTGCGGAGGGTAAATCAGCTCCGACTTGGGTGGCATCGGGCTGTAGACCCAGTTGGCCACCAACTCACCGCATTCAATTCCGCCTACGCTGTGGATGCCCCTGTAAATGCCGCGCAACAGCACTGTCTGCATCTCGAAGGACATACAGAAGAGAGCCGCCGTGGTGCCGGCCGTCACGGATTTAAGATCGCTGGTGTACACCGATGAGGCGAAGATAACGCGATCACTGCCGGCCGTCTGGGCCTGTATTATGGGTATAATCACCGGGTAGCCATCCGCATCTACATAAGCCAGGAACTTCAGGTTGTCCATCTTGTCTATCAACCTGCGTGTGAAATTGCTGAGCACTTCTTTGCCTTCCCCTTTGCCAGCCAGCGTTTTGGCTATCATAGTCTTTACGGCCGCCTGTATTACATTTGCCATGGGCAGCGCTTCCTTGCCTGTATGGCTCACCAGGTCCATGTAATAGACCGTATGGATGCCGAAATATGCATTATAACGGAACATAGGGGCGTTATTAAGCAGTTCGTACTCACTGCCCTCCTTAGTAGTGCGGGTGAAGTTGGCCTTGCCGCGCCACAGGTTTTTATCCAGAGTCATGATGATGAACCCAGTTTTGGGGTTCTTCCTGATGTTAGCCTTGCTCATACCCTCGGAAAACTGCCCCCAGAACATCTCTGTGGGAGAGCATGCCTGCAGGGTCGAGATAAGCGTTAAATGCGGCAAACCCGCTTCGTCGACCGTGGCAATCAGCCCGATCTTCATCTCGGGCTTAAAGCTCTCGATATCCTGATCAGAAAATACCTTGTATACTTTTTTCTGTTCCTGCATCTGCGACCTCCTTTAGGTGTTAACGTTTTCTACCCGGGCAGCTCCCGTTACGAAGATTTTATCAGGGTCCGGACCCGAAGCCCTTGCTATTTTCTCGAATTCGGCCATCTCGGATTTGCTCATAAGCGGGGTGGCGGCATATTTCCATTCCATATCTAATCTCCGGTATTTGTCCCGGCAAAGATTATTAAAAGCGCACAGCTCCCAGCGCTCAATCTCCGTTTCCAGAGTGCTATGTATAAAGTGGCCGATGCGTGCTATGGTGTCAGCCTCAGCGGTGGCCCCCGGTATGAGCGGCGTACGGACCCACAGCCGCTTTCCGCGGTTTACCCTGATATAGTCACGTATATAAACGATATTTTCCAGTATCCTGCGGTTATCATGGCCTGTGTAGCCAAGGTGCTTCTCAGGGTGGATTTCCTTCAAGTCGAACAGGATGAGGTCAACCAAAGGCAGGACCTTGTCCAATGACGTGGTGGAGCACATCCCACAGGTATCTATTGCTGTACTGACGGCATTATTTTTCAGTTTATTCAACAGGCCGGCGCAGAACTCTGCCTGAATTAGTGGTTCCCCGCCCGAAAGGGTTACTCCTCCACCGGATTTATCATAATAGACCCTGTCCTTTAACAACTCTTTTAGAAGTTCTTCCTGTCCCACCATTTTCCCCAGCATCTCCTGGGCGCCGGCAGGGCATTCCCGGGCGCATTCGCCGCACGCTGCGCATCTCGACCTGTCCCTGGTTATTCCGCTCTTTGTCTTCGCCAGGCAGGCGCGCGGGCAGGCCTCCACGCATATACCGCACCCGATGCAGCGTGACTCCATCCAGTGCATCTGAGGCTTGTAAGATATGCTTTCAGGGTTGTGGCACCACAGGCAATTCAACGGGCAGCCCTTGAAAAAAACTGTTGTACGTATGCCGGGGCCATCCTCGGTGGACAACCTCTGGGTATGAAGGATAATAGCCTTATCGCCCCGGATAATGTGCTCCGGCAGCGGTTCAATATCAGGCTGTCCACCCACATCAACGGGCAGCTGCTCGATTTTCATAGGCGCAAATTTTACATCCGGTGACTTTCGCGGGCTATAATCTCGTTCTGAAGCTCGCGGCCGATAGAAGTGAAATACGCATTATAGCCGGTCACGCGCACGAGAAGATGCCGGTAGGCGTCGGGATTCCGTTGCGCGTCGCGCAGGATATCTGCGTCGATCATATTTACCTGCAGCGCGCTGCCGCCGTTCTCCGCGTAGCTGCGCAGGAAGGCCATGAACTTGGACTTGTGCTCGGGATCGCGCAGCAATGATGGGCTAAATGTCATGGTGTGGCTGGCGCCGTTGGGCAGTACGCTCAAGTAGCCTTCCCAGTCGCCTTTGCCTGCCGGGTCCTTGCCGCCCATCACTTTGCCCACGGAGTTTACATTGGCTGTCGGGCCGTTGATATCAGCCCCGGCGCAGGGGCAGATTGCATTGGATAGGAATTGCCCCTTAGGCCGGCCATCGGGACTGGCCGGCAGGACGTAGCCGTCGCCAACCCAGTAGTTCCAGGACAGCATGCCGGGCCGGTATTGTTTGCCCGTAGTCGAGGTGCGGTATTTCCAGGATTCGCCGGCCCAGAATTCCATCACCTTCTTGCCAAGATCATCCGCCTGGTCATCATCCCTGCCATACTTTGGTGTCTTGTTTAGAGCCCTGGCCTGCAGGACTTCGTGCCCCTTCCAGTTATCTTTAAGAGCCTGGATAAGCTCCTGCATGGTGCACTCCTTTTTGTCAAAAACCAGGTGTTTGACCGCCAGCAGGGAATCCACGGTCGTTGCATAGGTCACCGCTTCCACGGTGACGAAGTTGAGCTCCGGCCCGCCCTCGTTGATGTCTATGGCTTTATCGATACATCCCCTCACTATGCACGAGAGGTAAGGGGTACGGATATACTTTGCCCTGACCCGGTCAGTCCAGTCATACAGGTCGGCCGCCCTTTTGATGATTTCTCTGGTCTGCGTGGCGTAGGCGTTCCAGAACTCTTCCCAGGTCTTGAATTTCGTGGCATCCCCGGTATCGGCTCCCATGCGCCTGGCCGGCTCCTGTTTGCCGGTCATGGGGTCTGTCCATGGGATCAGGTCATAGCCGCCGGTGAGTGCGTGTTCCACAGCCTTGAGCAGGTTGAGGTTGATATCCACCGTGCCGGAGCGGTCGTTTCCGCACATGGTATTCTCGAGGCATCCGACCGGCGCATAATCGAAAACGTTATCGGCATTGATCAATTTCTCCACGCCGGCCATTTTGGCCTCGCGCAGCATGCCAGCGATGGAGCGCTCGTCGAAGTTAAGCAGGAAGGGCGACCCCTGGCTGGAGGCGGTCATGTCGACCACCTTCTCCAGCAGCCTGTCGGGGCTGTGCCGGTGCAGGCGGACATTGGGCTTGGGCTCCAGCAGAGGGCTCATCTCATCGATTACTTCGAGCATACCGTAGGTCAAATCGTTGCTGAGGTCGACCCCGCCTTTGCCCATCCCGGAAAGGGTGAGAAGTTGTCCGAAGCCGGCCGTGATGCCCTGGTTGCCACCAGTGCGGATCATGGCATCGTAAGCGTAGTTGCAGTGCATCCAGAAACACTTTAGGAGCTCTTTGCCGAACTCGCGCTCCATGCCCTCTTCCAGCGATTTCTTCCAGTACGGGTAGAGGTATTGGTCGGCTCGTCCGAACGAGACACCCGGGCCCGGATAGTTTTCTTCGCTCATCACCAGCATGTGGGTGATCCACAGCGACTGCAGTGCTTCCCACAAATTTTGCGCCGGCTCCCACGGGACGCGGCGCAGGATTTCCGCCATCTTGAGCAACTCGCCTTTTCTCGCGCCGTCGGTTTCCTTCTCGGCCAATTGCGTGCAAACGTTGCTGTATTCAAAGGCTACATCGCGCGCCATGGTGGCAGCGACCAGCATGGCTTTCACCTGATGCCCCTTTTTACCGTCGTACTCCCGCTGTGAAAGGGATGAGAGCCTGCGGTTAAGTTCCTCGTGCACGCTCTTCCAGCCCTCCCGCAGTATGCGGGGGTAGTCGGGGATAAGGTGGCCGCTGGTTACACCCGCGTTGCCATACCCGTGGTTGTGGAACCATAACTCGGCGGCCCGAACACCTTTTTTGCCGTAAACGTCCCTGGAATACTCTTTAGCTTCCCTCTCAGTAAAGCACTTGGAAGTCTGGATATTAAAGCGGCCGCCCGCTATAAGATCGCCGGGCAGCACCTCGTGCGGAAGGTAATAAACCATTACTTCCCTGACAAACCAGGCCTGCCGTTCAGGCAAGCTCCATTCCCAGAAGCCTTCGGGGAGGTCCACCTTGAAGGAGGCCTGCTGAAAGGCGCCGGTAAAGGTGGGGAAGAAAGTATAGGTCTCCGGCACTATGTAGTAGTTGCCCTCCTGATACTGGATATCCCAGGGTGTTCCCGTGGTGAAGCCGGTAAACTCATTGTTCCACTTCCGGTTGTTTCCCTGGAAATAGTAGTCGCGCAGCCATTTGATGCGCGGAGAGAGGTTGCGCGGCTCCTTGATCGAATATCGGGGGGAATTGCAGCTCTGGGTGGTCATGGCCTTGCCCTCCTAATCCTTGTTAAACACTAAGTTAAGAATTAATAATGAAACTATACTGCGGTAACAATGTAATTTTAGGAGTTTGGCCGGTTTTGTCAAACACTTTGATCACATTTACATACGAAGTAACCACAAGTGCGACTAAAAAGGGCAGGGCGGCGAGCACGCTCGCCGCCCTGCTTTATTGCAAATCCAATGAATTATTACTCTGCCATAAGCTGTTCGTGTTTGACCTTTTCCAGGTCGGCAGGGTAGGGTTTGGCAGCCATTAAATAGCAGATGCCGCCGAGGATGCCGCCGATACAGGCTATGGTCAGGGCTGTGCCCAGTGCCTGGGCGCCCTGCCCCAGTGCGTCAGAGATAGCGCCGACCATGTAGGGGCTCCAGCCTCCGCCGAAGGCGTACATACAAAAGACCATGAGGCCCCAGACAAGCCCCTTCTGGGCAGCCGGAGCTACATCCTGTGATATGGCGCTCAGGCAGGGTATCGCCATCACGTTGAGCACACCATAGGCTATCACCAGTGCCAGGCCGATGCCCTTGAACTGGAAGTAGATACCTGCTGCAAGGCAGATGGCACTGAGGAAGATGGTGATTGCCGGTATATACAGCCTCCCCCTGGGGTCCTTTTTAAACCAGACGTCCGCCAGGATACCACCTAAGGGTGAGCCGACTATGGCAGCCAGCACGATGGGTACCATCACAGCATTGGCGGCCACAACATCCACGCCCCATGCTCTGCCTACAAAGGCCGGGGTCCAGAAGAGGAATGACATCGACATAATGTTGGCCAGGCCGTAGCCGACCAGGACCCAGACCAGCGAGGGTATCTTGAACAGGGTTTTTATCGATTGCCCGAAGGTTACCTTCACTCCGGTGCCGTGTGTTTCGGTCACAGTCTTGTAATCTTTCATAAACAGGGCCAGTATGCCGAGGATGATGCCGGGTATGGCGAAATACAGGAATGGGGCCTGCCAGCCCTGGGTTTTAGCAATAGCGGCGGCCAGCACCGATCCCAGCGCTATGCCCAGCGGGACCGCCATATTGAACACTCCCATGGTTGCTCCGCGTCTCTTGTGCGAGTAAGCAGCGCCGACCATGGCTGTACCGCCGGACGAGAAACCGGCCTCACCCACGCCGACCAGGCTGCGCGGGACAAATAGAGACCAGAAATTCCAGGCCTTGCCAGTCAGGAAGGTAAATAAGCTCCACAGCACCGCCATGATGGCAATTGCTTTGCGCCGGCTCCAGCGGTCCACCAGATATGCTACGGGGAATGAAAAAAGGGCTATACTGAGGAGGAAGACTGAACCTAAAACCCCGACGTCGCTGTCGCTCAGGTTCAGGGCGGCTTTCATCGGTTCCACCACCGCGGCGACCACCTGCCTGTCCATGTAGTTGACCATGTACAGCAGCGTACAGATGATCAGGATGTAAACTGATGCTCCCTTGCCGGTTTTGTACTGTTTGGAATCGCCCGTGTCCTTTGCCACTAATCACCTCCTAACTCAATTTGATTATATTGTTATCGCCGCTGGCGGCATTAAAGATGCAGTAACAAAATGTGACGCGGTAATGACACATGATACCTGCCTGCAACTAACCAGTCAAGCCACCGTTTAATCGTGAAAAACGGGAGCAGTAATTACTGCCCTTCATGGGTTTCCGCGAGGTTTTTTTGCTTGTTCTTATAACGGCGGTAGACAAAAAATATCAACAGGCCAACGGCTATCCAGGAGAAGCCCACTATGCGACCGATGCTGTGGGTATAGATAACTATCAGCCAGGTGACTGCCGTGGCTATTCCTCCCAGCACCGCGGTCAGCGGTATTTGGCGGTCCCTGATCGTTATGTTTAACGGTATCTTGAACGGGCGGGGCAGATCAGGTTCCTTGATCCTCAGAGCGATTATGGATGCGTGGGCCAGCGTGTAGGCCAGCACGGCCCCGAAGGCATAAAGGTCAACCAGGAGCTCCACTTTGCCTGTGGCTATTAGTGCAACAGCGATAGCTGAAAAGAGCAGGATTGAATTCTTGGGGACATGGGATTTTTTGCTGAGGTTGCTGAAGAAGCTGGGGAGCTGCTGCCTCTGCCCCATAAAATATGCCAGCCGTGAGGCTCCCAGCATGCCGGCATTGGTTGCTATGATCAGGATAGTCGACGCCAGCAAAGCCACCCAGAAGCCCAGAAAAACGGGGATGTACCCCGGCATAGCATAGGCGATGCCCATGATCGGGTCTTCAAGAAATTTTTGCGTCAGGTCCGTGACCCATTTACCGTCGGGCGCCTGGTAAACAGGGTATGCGCTGAGCGCTGTCATAGACAGCAGGGCGTAGAGCATAATCACCGTGGCAAAAACCAGCATGACTGCCCTGGGGATACTTTTTACCGGATCGCGCGCCTCGCTTCCCAGGTTGGCTACGGTCTCGATCCCCGTATAGGCCACCATTGAGATAGAGATGCCGAATAAAAGCTGGTCGAAAGTAGGCGCGACGCCCCAGCGGACATTGCTGATAAGGGTCGGGATGCTGATGATTATGAGAAGTCCCATGACGGCAACCAGCACCTGTGTGGCGATGTCTACAATTACCAGGAATATATTCAGCCTGGAGGACTCCTTGACCCCCACCAGGTTTACCAGGCCCAGCACGATTACTATCACAACCCCCACTACGCTGTTTGTCGGCCAGGTCTTGAGCACCGGGAAGAAAAATCCCATGTAGTTGGCAGCGGTGAAAGCCGATATGGCAATGGTCACGATGTAATCGATCATCAGCACCCAGCTGGTAATGAAGCTGATCCAGTCGTTGAAGGCGCGCCGGGCAAAAGCGCCCGATCCGCCGGATTCGGGTATGGCAGTGGCGCCCTCGGCATAGGTCAGAGCGGTGAAGAGGAAAAGGATGCCGGAAAGCATAAGGACCGGCGGCGTGAGCCCCAGGGCCGACATGGATACTACTCCCAGTGCATAGTAGATGGAGGAGCCGACGTTGCCGTATGCGGCGCTGAAAAGACCACCCACACCCAGAACGCGGTGCAGCCTGCGGGGAAGCTTCAGGCGCCGGCGCACAAAGATATCGCCCGGGCGGTCGCCGTGCGTAAGCTGTTCAGAGGCCTGGTTTCCCGGTTGCCTGCTGCCCGGTTGATTTATTTCATTCAAATCAGGAGGCCCGTACGGTAACTATCATGGTTATGCCGACGGTGAAAAATATAACAGCTACCGCCCCGCAATACAACAGGGGTGCAACTGCCAATCTGCTGGTGCTGTCAAAGTTTTAATAATTCTCTGCCAACAGCTCGTAATAAGACTGCGGGTGCTTGCAGGCCGGGCATATTTTAGGTGCGCTGGTGCCCTCATGCACGTAGCCGCAGTTGGTGCAATGCCATTTCACTTTCTTCTTTCTGCTGAAGACTTCTTTTGCCGAGATATTCTTTATCAGTTTCCTGTATCTGGCCTCATGGAACTGCTCAACTTCAGCAATTTGTTTAAAAGAAGTTGCTACGTCTATGAATCCTTCCTTCTTGGCGATAAGGGAGAAGTTTTTATACAGCTTGGTCCATTCCATTTTCTCGCCTGCCGCTGCAGCTTCCAGGTTAGCTTTGGTGCTCTTGATCATGCCTGCCGGATAGGCAGCCACAATCTCGACGTCCCCGCCCTCCAGGTATTCGAAAAAGACCTTGGCATGCTCCTTCTCGTTGCCGGCCGTCTCCTCGAAGATATTGGCTATCTGCATAAGCCCGTCTTTACGCGCCTGGCTGGCGAAATAGGTATACCTGTTCCTGGCCTGCGATTCGCCGGCAAAAGCCTTGAGCAGGTTTTGCTCGGTCTTGCTGCCTTTAAGTGACTTGCCCATAGAATATACCTCCTCGTTGATTGATTTCAGAATAATTTACACTTGATCTGCAATATATAAGTGACGCAGGTCACCTGTTTCAATGCCTGCAGCACTATTAAATACTATTCTGCATCCACATGCAACATCCTGCCAGGCCTGTCATAAGGCCTGTCCTGTTTGTGCTGCATATTTATATAGCCTGGATAAGGCCCTGATAGTGATATCGCTTGCCGGGTAAACCGGGAAACCCTGCTGCTCGAAGGCGTTTTTCAGCATGAGGTTACCTTTCCTGTCCTCGTCGTCATCCAGGAAGGGATCGAGGGATACGCTTAAAAACACCGGCTTATATAAATCGTCACGGCAATAAAGGCTGCCTTCGAGCATCATCTCGATGATCAGTTTCATATGATCGGCTGCCTCATGTTTGCGCGCACGCCGTATATACCTGAACTGGTCGAACATGAAAACGAGTGAGTCGATATTTTCATCGTCTGCCACTGCCTTGATAATATCGCTAAGGCTGCCCTCCTTCTGGAAAACCTTGTAGAAGATCGGCCAGGCGTCCAGCGGGTTGCCGATACTTGTGCCTGCCAGGGGCACCAGGTGCCGCAGCCTGCTTAGCGTTGCCTTGCCGAACGGCGGTACAGCCATTCCCTCCGCAGCGCACAGGTCAGTCTGGATGACGCTGAATCCTCCCGAATTACTCACCAGGGACACGCGGTTGCCTTTGGGCAGCGGAGAATGACTGAAGGCGGCCACAGTATTGACAAGTTCATCGTGGTTGCTGACCTGTATTACACCGCACTGCCTGAAAAGTGTTTTCCACACTTCGGGTGTGCCGGTCATCTGCCCGGTGTGCGATTTCGCCACGCGGTTGCCGTTGTCGGTCAGGCCGCCCTTGACAGCCACCACCGGCTTCCTGCAGGCCGCATACCTGAGCGCCTCATGCAGCCGTTTCCCGTTCTTTGATCCCTCGATATAGAGGGCAATTACCCGTGTCTGCGGATCATCGGCCATATATTCCAGGAAGTCGGGGCAGTCGAGATCGGATGCGTTTCCATAGCTGACCACCTTGCTGAAATGCAGGTTCTTGGTCTTGCCGAAATAGGAGAAAGATTCTGCCACGCTGCCACTCTGGGCAATCACGCCTACGCTTCCCTCCACCTCGCTTGATTCCGGAACGATAGCCAGTCCGGAACGGGGGCAGTAGATACCGAAGCAATTGGGGCCTATGATCCTTATCCTGCCTGAAGCAACTTCCTTCAATTCTTTCTCAAGAGCGGCTCCCTCGGGCAGTCCAGTTTCGCTGAAGCCCGAGGTAAAGATATGGGCCGCCCTGATCCCTTTTTCGATGCATTCGCCGACTACCCTGGGCACCAGGTTGGCGTTGACTCCGATGACGGCGTAATCAATCGCTTCTTTGATATCCAGGACGCTTGCATAGCACTTTCGGCCCAGGATCTCATCGTACTTGGGGTTAACAAAGTACACGTTGTCCCTGATCTTGGTCTTCATCAGGGCCAGCGTGGCTATATCGGCCACGGCAGAGGCTCCTATTATGGCAACTTTACTTGGATGAAAGATGCCATCCAGTTCCTCGTAACTCTCTTTTTTCATGTATAATGCCTCCTTACCGATGCGTCCCGTACAGTATGAATTCGAATTATTGCCGGGGCCAGGGCAAAATGTACGTGGTTTCAATATATGCAGTTCAAAATTATATAATATTTAAGCCGGCTGATTAAGCGCACCGGTTGCATAATCCAGATCGGGCGCATTTAACCGGTTCTGCGAAAATCGAATAGCGAGGACAATATATGAATTACAGGATCACTCTTTTAACGTTCATTACGATAGTGATGGCTGCTGCCTTAATGCTCGCTGCATGTGCCGCACCTGCAGCGGTGGTTAAGCCTCCTCTAACGCCACCGCCACCTGCCGTCCCTCAACCGGTAATTAAGAACATCCTGGGACAGAGCGAATGGAATCCCGGTGTAGAGAGCAGTCTGCTGTGTGCCGCCTCAGATCCCGACGGTAACCCGCTGACCTACACCTGGATTGCTGAGAATGGGACTATCAAAGGAGAAGGGCAAAAGGTCAGCTGGGTGCCGCCCGGGGAAGTAGGGGAATATGATATCACGGTCAAAGTGACCAACGGCAAAGGTGGCGAGGCCTCTTTCACCAGGCGATTTCCGGTCGTAAATCCAGAGCCCCCACCGGTGGACAAAACTATATATTTGAAGCTGTCTATACCATCGACAAATCCGGTTAGTGCTCAAGGCCGTATACGGAGCTTTTTTACTGCAGAAATTCAGTGCGATGTAGAGGGCCGTGACCCTGCTGAACTCATATATATATGGAGTGCTCAAGGAGGCAAATTGGTTGGGACCGGCATAAATGAGGGCAAGGCAAGCAGGGTCGGATGGATTGCTCCCCAGGGCGGCCAGGACCGTTATACGGTCTATGTCCTGGTAGCAGACAAGGCGGGGAATCAGGCCATCGGTGAAGTGACCTTTGAGGTACTCTGCTGCAAGGACCCCTAATTACTGCTCGGTCAATAATTGATAGAGGAAGCTTAAAATGAGATTTAGTGAAAAATCCTTTTCATCGGTCGTTTTAGCCATGGTCATTCTAATCGCGTCATGCAGCGCTGTTTCCTGCGCTGCACCGTCGCCCGCAACGGCCCCGGCGACAACGCCACAGGCAAACGGTCAACCTGTCATCCAGCAGATCACGGGCTCTTCCGACTGGTCACCGCAGACCGAGGGGCAGTTCACTTGCATCGCCTCGGACCCCGATGGCGACAATCTGACGTACAGCTGGACAGCCGATAACGGCACCATCAGTGGAAATGGGGCAATGGCGACATGGGTGTCGCCGGTGACAATGGGCAAGTACAACATCACTGTAACGGTCGGTGATGGGAAAGGTGGGGAAGCTACAGCAGTGCAGGTGGCCAGGGTCATTATAAACGCCGACGGGAGTGTAAGCTCCGATGCGCCGGTGGTGCTGAAATTGTCATTTCCTGCCAGTGAAACCGTCACCAGCGCAAAACGAGTGCGTTCATGGCTGAATTCGCGGATAGAGTGTATTGTAGAGGGCGCTGATGCCGGGAACCTGAAATATAGCTGGACTTCAGCAAATGGCACATTGCGGGCCGGCAAAGGGCTGAGCCTGGAGGGCGGCACCGCCAACGTGGTCGATTGGATGGCCCCTGGGGCAGGAGGAGACTATGTCGTCAATGTCACGGTAACCGACGGCAAGGGCAATGAAGCCAAGGGGAAGGTCAATTTCAAAGTAGTTTGCTGCACTACCGAGTAGAGATGGAAGCGGGCAATATTGTGTTTCTTGAGCAGCCGCTAATTTATTAATGGGAGGTTGAATGAAAATGTACGAGGTAAAGGGTAAAAACGTTCTAATAACCGGGGCGGCTTCCGGTATCGGAAAGGAGCTGTCGTTGCTTTTCGCGGGGGATGGGGCCAACCTGGTCCTCGATGATATGCCGGAGAAAAAGGCCGTTCTCGATCAATGGGCAGGTGAGCTTAAGTCCAGATTTGATGCCAGGGTGTGGACCTTCGGCATAGACCTGGCTGAAGAGAGCGGAGCGGAAACCCTTTACAGTTCATCGGTGCAGGCTGCCGGCAGGATAGACGTCCTGGTAAACGACGCCGGCACACTGGCCTACGGCAACTTCGCTGACATCGATTACCGGAAGCAGGATTTCATGGTAAGGACCAATGTCCTGGCCGTTTTCAGGTTGACCAGGCTGGCACTGCCGCATATGCTGAAGGCGGGAGACGGCCGTATATTAAACATGTCCTCTTGCTCGGCATTCCAGCCCACCGTCTACCATGCCGCTTACGGGGCCAGCAAGGCTTTTGTGCAGAGCATGAGCGAGGCCATTAATGCCGAAATACAGGGGACAGGAGTCAAAGTCCTCACATTCAGCCCTCCCTACACAAAGACGCCTCTACTGAAAGATGCCAACATGCCGGAAAAGATGTTCTGGTATAAGATCAGTGGGCTGTGGGATCCCGCTGTAATTGCCGCCATCGGCTACAAAGCGTTTAAGCGCGGCAAGACCATCTGTATACCCGGTCCCATGAACTGGTTGATGCACTCCATCGTGGTGAGGCTCAGCCCGCATAACATGCTCAACGCGATATCACTCCGGGCCATGAAGTGACCGGATTTACACGGCCATTACATATTTCGCCGGTACTTGCCTCCCACTTCATAGAGGGCGCCTGTGATCTGACCCAGTGAGGCGTAGCGCGCTGTTTCCATCATCTGCTCGAAGATATTGCCGCCTTCACGGGCCACCTGCTGCAGCTTCTTAAGCGATTCTCCAGCTTTGGCAGCATTGCGTTTTTGAAAGCTGCGCAGGTTGTCTATCTGATCTTGCTTCTCCTCGCTGGTTGAGCGGCTGAGTGGAATGTCAAACGGTATCAGGTTGCCCTCCCTGGGATTTAAGAAGGTATTGACGCCTATGATGGGCAGTTCTCCCGAGTGTTTACGTTGCTCATAGAGCATGGACTCGTCCTGGATCTTGCCCCGCTGGTATTGCAGTTCCATGCCTCCCAGTACTCCCCCGCGCTTGGAAATACGCTCGAACTCGTCCAGAATGGCCTCCTCCACCAGTTCGGTCAACTGCTCCAGTATGTAGGAGCCCTGCCAGACGTTCTCATTCTTAGTCAGGCCGAATTCACGCATAATGATAAGCTGGATTGCCATGGCCCTTCTTACCGACTCCTCGGTAGGGGTAGTGATAGCCTCATCATATGAGTTGGTATGCAATGAATTACAGTTGTCGTAGAAGGCCAACACTGCCTGCAATGTGGTACGGATATCGTTGAATTGAATCTCCTGCGCATGCAGTGATCGTCCCGAGGTCTGGATATGGTATTTGAGCTGCTGGCTGCGCTCGTTGCCGCCGTATTTTTCACGCATAGCCACGGCCCAGATCCGCCGGGCTACCCGGCCGATCACGGCGTACTCGGCATCCATGCCGTTAGAGAAGAAGAAGGACAGGTTGGGTGCGAAAGAATCCATCGGGAAGCCTCTTGACAGGTAGTATTCCATATAGGTAAACCCGTTAGCCAGCGTAAACGCCACCTGAGTTATGGGGTTGGCCCCGGCCTCGGCAATGTGATAGCCGGAGATGGATACGGAGTAGTAATTGCGCACGTTGTGCTTGATGAAATATTCCTGTATGTCCCCCATCATTTTGAGTGCGAACTCGATAGAGAAGATGCAGCTGTTCTGCCCCTGGTCCTCTTTGAGGATATCTGCCTGGACCGTGCCACGGACCACTGATAGGGTTTCCGCTTTAATCCGCGCATGCTCCTCCGGTGTGGGCAACCGTCCATTCTGTTCTCTGAAGCTGTCCACCTGCTGGTCGATGGCCGCGTTGAGGAAGAATGCCAGCATCACGGGAGCCGGGCCATTAATTGTCATGGAGACCGATGTATTGGGCGAGCACAGGTCGAAGCCGGCATACAGCTTTTTGATGTCCTCCAGCGTGCAGATAGATACTCCTGATTCTCCAACTTTGCCGAAAATGTCGGGACTGTCCTGAGGATCTTCGCCGAAAAGAGTTACAGCATCAAACGCGGTGGAGAGGCGCTTGGCATCGTCGTTCTGCGAAAGGAAGTGGAAGCGTGTGTTTGTGCGCACGGGCCCGCCCTCCCCGGCGAACTGGCGCTTGGGCTCCTCATCTTTGCGCCTGAAGGGGAATACACCCGCCGTATATGGGTAGTGGCCGGGCACATTTTCCAGCATCAAGTACCTCAGCCTTTCGCCATGATCTCTCAGGTCCGGCACAGTGACACGTGGTATGTGCGTTCCGGCAAGCGTGGTATCGGTCAACTCCACCTTATATTCCTGGCCGCGCACACTGTAGCGGAAATAATCGCCGCTATAGGTCCTGCGAAGTTCGTCCCAGCCTTCAAGCAGCTTTCGATATTCCGGTTTGAGCTTGTCCTGCAGCGATGCTATCTTCTTTTCGATGGTATCATGAGCTGCCTCATCTTCAATTTCAACCAGCGCAGAGTGCAATTGCTGGATATGCCGGGCCATGTCGGCCTGTTTGTTTACACCTTTCTTGTAATCACGCACCGTCTCGGCGATCTCGCCCAGGTACCTTATACGGTCCGGCGGTATGGCGAAACGCACGGAGCTGGTGTGAGAGATCCTGTCTTCAGGTATATTACATATAAATTTCTGCCCGCATTTCCTGTTGATGATTTCCAGCAGACCGGTGTACAATCCGTTGACGCCCTCGTCGTTGTAACGCGCTGCGATAGTTCCGTAAACCGGCATGCTTTCCAGCGGCACATCGAATTTTTCATGCGTGCGTCTCAAGATCCTCCTGACGTCGCGCAGGGCATCCTCGGAGCCCTTTTTATCGTATTTATTCAATACCACAATGTCGGCGAAATCCAGCATGTCTATCTTCTCGAGCTGCGTGGGCGCACCGTACTCGGAGGTCATGACATACAGGCAGATATCCGATATGTCCACAATGGCGGTGTCACCCTGCCCAATGCCCGCAGTTTCTACCAGCACCAGGTCATAGCCGGCAGCTTTCACCACAGCGATGGCATCCTGGATCACCTCGGGCACCTCGGTCTTGGAACCCCTGGTGGCCAACGAGCGCATATATACGTTGCCGCCATATACGTAGTTCATGCGGATACGGTCACCCAGCAGTGCGCCTCCCGTGCGGCGTTTGGAGGGGTCGGCTGAGAGCACTGCCACCGTTTTTCCGGGATTATCTGTCCGGAAGCGAAGCACCAGTTCATCCAGCAGGGAACTTTTGCCCGAGCCCCCTGTGCCGGTTACCCCGATTACCGGAGTCCTGCTTTGCCCTGCTTTTTCTTTCAGTATATCGCTGTACTTCGGCCAGGGGTCGACGCCCATTTCAGCCAGCGTGATCATGCGCGCAACCTTGGCAGGTTCCTGAGTATTGAGTTTGGCGGGCGCCGGGATAGCTGCTCCGCGCTTGGACTTGTCATGTTCAGAAGTAATGCCTACGGTATGAAAGTCGCAACGCTGCAGCAGGTCGTCGATCATTCCCACCAACCCCAGGTTGCGGCCATCCTCCGGGTCGTAGATGCGCTCGATGCCGTAATCTTGAAGCTCTTTTATCTCGTTGGGACGTATGACGCCGCCGCCGCCGCCGAAGATGCGTATATGTCCTGCGCCGAGCTTATCGAACATGTCCTTCATGTACTTGAAGAACTCCATGTGCCCGCCCTGGTAAGAGGAAACAGCCACTGCCTGCACGTCTTCCTGCACAGCCGCTTCAACTATCTCCCCCACCGATCGGCTATGACCAAGGTGGATGACCTCGGCGCCTCCGGCCTGTATCAGCCTGCGCATAATGTTTATGGCCGCGTCGTGGCCATCGAATAGGGCAGTCGCAGTGACTACCCTGACTCTGTGCTTTAGTTCATAGCGTTCTTGCTTGCTTTCACCCATGTCTGCCCCTTTTATGTGTGAGCCTGCCTAATTCGCAATATTGTAGTCTAAACAGCCGAATTTAACCACAAGAGCTATGGTCATTGCCTTCAGAGATGCCTCTTTGCAGGTTTTGCTGATATAGTAAATGCCCGGGCTTTTCCGTACCCGCACAAATTATATCATTGTCAATCGTTTAGTTTTGTTTCATCCGCTACAGGCCGTGGGATCGGATTTATCAGCATCGATGCGGAGAGATATAATAATGGATGTGCAGGCTGTTCAAAGATTGACCTGTCACAAGGAGGCAGAGAATGACGGAGATTGTACGCAAAGTGAAGGTCGGCGATATCGCCGGTGACTTCACGCTTCAAGACCATAATGGGAGTAACTTCATCCTGTCCGGGCAGAGGGGTAAGCGCGTTTTACTTTCGTTTCACCCGCTGGCCTGGACGCCGGTCTGCACCAGCCAGATGCTCTCGCTTGAAGAGAATTTCGAGATCTTCGAATCCCTGAAAACGCTCCCTGTGGGATTGAGTGTCGACGCTGTACCTTCAAAAAAGGCATGGGCTGACAACATCGGTATAAAGAGAGTTCCGCTGCTCTCCGATTTCTGGCCGCACGGTGGAGTGGCCAAAATATTCGACATATTCCGCGAGAAAAACGGTTTCTCCGAGAGGGGTAATATTGTTATCGATGAAAAAGGTACGGTCGCTCTTTTTAAGACATATCCGTTGAGCCAGTTGCCCGATATCAATGAGATAATCGAGGCCATAAGGCGAATGTAATGAAGACATGTGGCTTCATCGGACAGATTATTGTTACAATATCATGATTAACGTCTTCCGGGCTGCCGGCAACAGGAGATGATCGATGAGAAAAATATTAATAGTCTTTATATTTATAACGGTCTTAGCTGCAGGATGTGTGACTGTAGTGGCGCCTCCGGCGTCCCCCGCTCCGGCGGAAACCCCGGCGGCATCTTCCCCGGCTGCGACCCCTCCACCGGCAGTTACTACGGGCCCGGCACAGGGTACAGCGCCGTCCTTTAATCTGCCCGAGGTGGCCATATTTACTGTCACGCCAGGCAATATCATGTCGGGCAACTATGCCACTGTTACGTGGGACGTTCGTAATGCCTTCGATGTAGCTATTGAACCCGGTCTCAGTATCATCCGGCCACAGGGTTCACAGCCGGTCAATCCGCCCTTTACAACAACATACAAGCTGACGGCCACCAATAACCAGGGTTCCATACTAGCTACAACAACCCTGACGGTATCCGGGGTTCCGCCCACCATCGATACGCCGGTTGTTAAGAATTTCACAGCCAGCCCTTCCGTTATTCAGCTTGGTGCTTCGTCGATACTGAGCTGGCAGACGGTTGGCGGATCTTCTGTTTCCATAGATAGGGGATTGGGTACGGTGCCCGGCGAAGGCAGCACACAGGTATCGCCGGATGCCACCACCACCTATATGCTGACAGTTACCAGCCCTCTGGGCGCCCAGTTCCAGACGGTGACTGTCAACGTCAAGTAGCTGTACCGAGCTCCCTTAGTTGATCCAGCCGGCGGTTGATCGCGGCAAAGATATCGGCGCGGCCGCTGCGGAAGGCCCGCCGCAACTGCCTCTGCCGGGCCCACCGGTCGAAAACTGCCAGGTGCAGGTAGATTGCGCGGCCTTTATCATCGGTGGCCACGTGCCTCTCAAGGGTACCCCCCAGCTTCAGTATCCCTTTCTCCATGGCGCTGTCGCGGCCCGGGTCACAGGCTATCCATTTGCCAAGCCATACTTCGCAATCCACGTGGTCGCGCTCTTCCCCCAGTTCCTCCAGCCGACCCGGCTGGACCCCTGAGTTGCCCAGCCGGCCCCACAGCGTATTGTCCGCCATGATGCGGTACACACGGTAGCGCGCAGGTATACCGACCGAACGCAGCATGGCTACCAGCAGGTTGGTCTTGCCCGAGCACATACCCCATCCTTTTTTCAGGACATCCGAGGCCTTCAGGTCCCAGTCCTCGAAACCGTAGGGCAGCTCCTTGACGAAGGCAAAGATGCTTTCGAATCTCTCCCGCCGGTTTCTGCAGCCCCTGGTTAGTTCGAGTGCCTTCTGCTTTAGACTGCGTTTGGAGTCGAAATCGCAGAGTTCGCTTGGCTGGAGGTAAGCTCTTCGGTTGAATGTCATGGCAGGGCAGTCCTTATCTCGATTATCTTGTTACGACCACTTAGCCCGCTGGTAATGCGAACCGATGACCTGGTGACGCCGAAATAATCCGCCAGTAGCTTTATCACAGCTTCGTTAGCCCTGCCCTCTCTCGGCTGCGCTCTAACCCTGACCACATAATCGTCGCCCGTTTTCACTACCTCGTCCCTGGATGAGCGCGGGGCAACCCTGACTTTAATCTTCAAGTTAATAACTCTCCCCACAGGCTGCCATGCTGGCGCCTTTTTGATCTGCTGATGAATGAAGGGCTTGAATCCCCTGCGAGGCCGATCAGCCGGACCTGGGAAATTGTATTGGCAATATCACGGCTGCTTTTTACGTACGTGCGGATATAGTTGTCGGTCAGTCCCGAGTAAATACCCGAGCCCTGGCGCAGCTCTTTTTCCCAGAGTACCGTAGAGGCTTGCCCCATGAAACGATGGGCGAATTCATCAGCGGAGCTGGCGGCCAGTTCCAGCATGATACTGCTGCGATGCTTCTTAACCTTTTCGCTTACCTTCCCCGGCATTTGTGCTGCTACCGTTCCCGGCCTGGCGGAGTAAGGGAAGATATGCAGGGCGGCGAATTTAATGCTACGGCAGAATTCGTAGCTCTCACTAAATTCTTCCTCAGACTCGCCAGGGAAACCCACTATTATATCGGTGGTGACCGAGGCATCGGGGACCGCTGCGCGCACCATCTCCACTGCCTTCCCGAAGATGCCGGCGGTGTAGCGTCTTCCCATCGCGTTGAGTATCCTATCACTGCCGCTCTGTAATGCTATGTGGAAGTGGCGGCAGAGGCGCCTGTCTTGCCACAGGCCAAGCAGGTCACCTGTTATCTCCTGAGCTTGCAGCGAGGATAGATGCAGCCTTGAGACAGATGTTTCACGCAGGACCAGTTTTATCAGGTCTATCAGCCCCAGTCCATTGCTGCAGTAAGAGCCGATCTCAGTGCCTGTGAGGACTATCTCCTTGTACCCGTCGCCGGTCCTTGACCGGACATCCCTGACTATAGTGTCAGCATTTACACTACATATCGTTGGCCGGACCAACGGCACGATGCAGTAGGAGCAAAATCTATTGCAGCCGTCCTGTATCTTTATAAAGCTGCGTACTCTGCTGGCCTCTTTGACAGCGGCGCCGTATGATTTTCGTGGTGGGCCGGCCACAAGAAGGTTGGCTATCGTCGCTTTATCTCTGTTGCCCGATACCATGTCCGCGCCGCAATTGATCAATTCTTCCCGGGCCCTTTCCGCGTAACAGCCCGTGACGGCAATTACAGAGCTTGGGTTGAGTGCACGCAGCATCCTCACAAGATGGCGGGATTTCGCATCGGCAGACTGCGTCACGCTGCAACTGTTGATGATTAATATATCTGCAGCGGTGCCTGTCGTCATGATTAAGCCCTGCGCTGCGAGATCTGTTGCCAGCGCTTCCGATTCTGCCTGGTTTAGTTTGCAGCCAAGAGTGTGCACGGCGGCTGTGTATGTCTTCTTCATGTCCACTGCGGAATTATATGGACGGGCGCTGATCAGCGTCAAACTGATAAGTCACACCGAAAGCTTCTTGTAGAGCATGGGCAGGCGGTGGGGAAGGGTTTCGATATCGTCCAGGACCTCGTAGCCGATATCGTTGCACATTGTGCGCAGATAATCGTTGCCGGCGGAGTCGACGGTCAGGCAGAACGGAGTGATGTTCTTCTTTGAGGCTTCCATAAGAGCCATCTTTGTATCGTGGATGGCGTACTCCTTGTCATCGTCATCGTAGCCATACAGAGAATCCTGGGGGTATCCGTCGCTGACAAGGAAGAGCAGCTTGAGCGTGCTGCCGCAGGCGTCCAGCCTGGCGGTGGTGTGGCGTATGGCCGGACCCATGCGCGTGCCGTGGATGGGGGCTATCTGGTCCACCCTTCGCTTGATCTTCTCGCCGAAAGACTCGTTGAGGTCCTTGATGACCAGGAACTGCACGTTGGCACGACCATGACCCGAGAAGCCGTAAATACCGTAATGGTCGCCCAGCGTCTCGATGGCATGGCAGAGCAGGACTATGCTCTCTTTTTCCAGGTCGATGATACGGCGGCGTGGCTGCATCACGAATTTCATAAAATCGTACTTGATTGACTCGTCGTACTGCATGGTTGGGCGGTTCTTGCTGATGAGGTCGGCTGTAGAGCCGCTCATATCCAGCAGGAACGCTACGGCCACGTCGCGATGGATTTTTTTCTTTTTGGTATATACCTTGCCTGATGGCGTGTGCCCGGCCCGCTTGTCCATCAGTTCGCCGATGACCAGGTCGAGGTCAAACTCATCCCCATCATCCAGGTTCTTGGCCTTGTAGAGCATCTCGGCCGGCAGCCTCTCGAACTGCCGCTTGATCTCGGCCGCCAGGGTCCTGCGGTTTTCCAGCGTTTTATCATAGAAATAGCTGTTGCCTTCCCCCAGTACCTTCTCTCGAACACAACACCAGGAGGCGACATAGCGTTTTTCGCGGAAGTCCCATTCGTCATAATAGGCCAGCTTTTCATCGGCTTCTGGGTCAATGGGCTTGGCGGCGTCAGCGGGTTGATAGCGGTCGACCTGTGTATACTTGTCATTCGAGAACTGGTAGACGTGAACGCCGCGCGGCAGCGAGGAAGATGACAGGCTACTGCCGGGGAGGAATTTAACGTCCTTGATATCTATAATGCCTATTTTTTTCCCGTCCAGCTTCTCCATATCTTCGGCCGACATCGGCATGCTGGACTTCTGGCCCGTGTTGGCCTTCATCTCCATATCGAGCTTCACCCTGTCGGTCTGGAAATTGCCCATGAACTCCTGGCCCTCGAGGTCGGATGGGTTCGGCTCCCGGTTCTCGGCATTGTAGCCTCCCGCTCCTGAAACAATCCCCTTTTTAGGCACAGTCAGTGCGATCTGGTAAATGCGGATGGCGGCCTCGGCCGTGTCCTCAACACTGGCGGAGGAAGTGCACAACATATCAAGAATGTCTTTGGCATCATTCAGAGGATCGTAAAGGGCATCCTCATCGACAGCCAGGATGGCATCTATCTCCAGACCCTCCAGCATCTCTATGAAGGCGCGCCGCAGCGTCATGCCCGGCACACGGGCCAGCGCTATCAGGGTATATTCCTGCATGCGCCGGTAATTACGCTTAAGTCCCGGGTAATAATGCTTGACCAGGTAGTTGATGCGGACGTTCTCGACGGCCACAAAGACCTGCATGGCCAGCCTCCGGTCGTCAAAAAGGGCGAAATATTTTTCAAAGGCGGAACTGCCATGTCCCTCCTCTCCTTTCAACTGGTAGCGCATATTTTCAAAAAGCGCGGATTCCCTGTCGAAATCGAAATCAAAGGAACTGAACTCGCTATGAGCGACCTGCTGCGTTACGGCCGCTTTGTACCAGCCGAAGTTATCTTCGTAGCTGGTATATTCCATGAAGGAGGCCGGAACCAGGACGCTGATATGCCCATCGGGAGGATTACCTGAGGCAAGCTGGACCCACCAAGTGTTACGCAGGTCGGCAGGTGAACCCTTGCCGGATGTTATGGCTACTTCCTTGCCCGTCAGCGCCTTGCAGTAGACCTGGAGGACCGGTTCGATCGAGGCAAACTCGATGCCGAAGTAACTGCCGGAGCTATCTGTCGCGGGCTGTTTGATCTGATCAGTGGCCTCGCCCATGGTATCTAATGAACCTTTTACTCAAATATGGCTGTGACGACTTCTTTGAGGGACTTTTGCACCTCGACGTCGTCTGTGATCGACCAGACGGCCGCTACCTCGCAGGCCCGCCTTGCGGGAATGCCCTGCCGTATCATGCGTGCGGCATATATCAGCAAGCGGGTGCTGATTACCTCGGAGAGGTCCTGTTCCTTCAGGTTGCGGATTTTCTCCCCCAGCAGGGCAAGCCTGCCGGCTATCTCGGCATCTACGCCGGCCTCGTGTGCGATGATCTTGCTCTCGATATTCTTAGGCGGGTGGGTGAACTCTATGGCGATAAAGCGCTGCCGGGTACTATGCTTGAGGTTCTTAAGTATACTCTGGTAGCCAGGATTGTAAGATATGACCAGTATGAAGCTGTCACTGGCCTCGAGCATCTCCCCTTTTTTCTCGATATAAAGCGATCGGCGATGGTCGGCCAGGGGATGGATGAGCACGATTGTGTCTTTGCGTGCCTCCACTACCTCATCCAGGTAGCAGATTCCGCCGCTCTTAACGGCACGGGTAAGCGGGCCGTCCACCCAGCGGGTGGTATCGCCCTCCAGCAGGTACTTACCCACCAGGTCGCTGGCAGTCAGGTCCTCGTGGCAGGCGATGGTGATAAGCGGTATACCGTCGCGGTGCCCGTCTGAGCCCTTGTGCTTGTGCTCCTTCTGGCTCATGCGGTAGGTCATGTACTCGAGGAAACGGGTTTTACCGCAACCTGTCGGCCCCTTTAGCAATACAGGTATGCGCTCGGCGTAAGCGGCCTCGAAGAGCGAAACTTCATCCTTGAGGGGGAGGTAAAAGGGCTCCTCGGTGATGTAGTATTCCTCGATGATATGGGACTTGTAATCGTGTCGTTTAGCTTTGAGAGGCATGGATTTGCTCCCACGGTTTAATTCAGGCTCCAGGTGATAATTCTATGACTTGCAGGCGAAGTTGGCAATTAATAAATTGAAAGGACGGCAAAAATGCGCCTTTCGGGATAGATGGATTTGCTTAGCGCCCGCCTCTTTCGGGGCCGCCTTTCCTGCCGATAATGCCGCCCTTATGCTCCTCGGGCGGGACCGCCGGGGGAACCTGGCGGATAAGCCGCCCCTTGTATTGAATGGGCGGGGTTGCGTCGATGGTGTGGTGCTCAACGATTCTTACCGGTTTAACTATGTTGGCAGGATTACCTCCCCTGGCAGCCGCGGATTCCCTGATGTTGTGATGGATGATCCCGCGTTGTGGGGCAGTGTAGCCGCCTCCTGCCTGCGCCTTGCGGTAGCCCGGGCTATTTTCAATGGTATGGTGAATACCTGTAGACGGCTGCGCCCTGCCGCTCTGCTGCCCTGATTGCGGCATCTGCCGCAGGGTGTGATGAATGGTCTCGCCCGGTATAAAGGACGCCTGACCTCCGGCCGGCGCCCGGCCGGGACGAAAAATCTCGTGGTGCACTTTCACCCCGGGCGGCAAATTCTCTGCAATCTTCTGTCCAGCGCTCTTTTCGGGGGCAGTTCGCGACCGTATGAATTGCTCGCGGGACTTGATCTGCACCGAGGGCTTGTTGAGGTCTTTAAGCGGGAGCTGGCCGGGCTGGATGGTCCTGACTTCCCACGTTATCTCCCTGCCGCGTATGTTATCTACCTTGTAGACAAATTCCGGGTACATGCGAACCGGATACTTGGCCTCGGAACCTGATGCCCCTCTCTTACGCATCAGCAGGGCGATGCCTATTGGCGTCGTGACGGGCTCAGGCGCCAGAATGAGCGCTACGGCCACGACATCGAGTACGGCGTCCTTGGGAGTGTAATCAACGGTCAATTCTGGTGCCCGACGTTTAACCTTTCAAATTTAATTAAGCCTTTTCCCGGAGCCAGGTTATCCTTTCCGAGACGGCCGCGGCAGCCTCTTTCTGGTTCTGACTCCTTTCCATATCGTGAGACAGCTTATCGTCGCCCAGTACCTCACGCACCCAGCGGGCGAAGTCGTTTTTCTCATCGGTGACGTGATGCCTGTAGGTGGCGGCATGCATCTTGCCGAGTGCAGTCTTCAAATCATATATGTTATTCAAGATCTCCCCGTCATGGCAATAGAACCGCTTTACATCGGGCACGTGCCTCATTACCCGTTGAGCATCCTCTTTATTTCTTATGGCCATGTTTACCTCCTTCCCCCGGTGCATTCCGCATTTCTAACTATAATCATACCGTCATATTGTAGCTAAATCAAGCCTCTTCGCCCGGGGATAAGTTCACGATTACTTACCAGTCGGGATGATGATGGTACGTTCCTCAGTAACGTTGCTCACGTTTTTCTGTGTCCTGAGGTAGTCGGCCATGGCATCGACATCCCGTATATTCAGTTCGGTATATTTCAGGTAATCCTTAAGCCAGGATTTAAAATTATCAGCCAGCGGTCCCATCCAGCTGACCTTGTTGATAAGCGGCTGAATCCCTTTGTCCGCCAGGTAATCCGTAGTGACCATAGTATATTCGGCGTCCATATCCATGTCGGCGTAGCTGCCGTCCGCCTGCCTGACCTGCAGGGATGTGATACGGTCGCCGCTTTTGCGGTTCATATCGATTGTCATCTTCATGCCCGCGATATCGAAGCATGGAGGCGGGTCATTGACTTTTAAATGCGAATCGATGCCCATCTCCAGCAATAGCTTCATCAGGCTGCCCTTGACCTTCATTGTGGCCAGGCTCTGTCGCAGTGCCAGCACCATGTCGATATCGTTACTCAGGATGTTGCCCTTCAAGATATCCGACCGGATATTGTAGCTATCATAGACGGCGACCTGGGTATCCGGATTAACCTTTTTTGCGCTCCACAGGAAAGCATCGGCTATCAGGGGACCGGGACCTTTATTCAGCCCTCGCAGCAGGTTTTGGTCGGCTATGGCAACCACGGTGTTGAGCTCGCTGGACACCTGGTTGACATAGGGTAGCAGGACGGCGTCCATATCAGGGCTGTTCCAGTAAAGCTTGAAGCCGGGGACTTTAGCCACAGCGTTCATTATCTGTGCATATTCCGGCCGGCAGGGGCACAGGTGGCTCCAGCCCCATTGGTCCTCCAGATTGAAGCCGTTGGTCGCGAAAAGAAAGGGCTGACCATTGAAGTTGACTATGCGCCCCCTGTCATCAAAATCAAGCTTGATCTGGCCCAGCAACTGGTTGCTTTCCCATGCTTGGACGATCAGTACTTTGTTGCCGTCGGGGCCGACCATTTCGCTGGGATAGGGCATCTCCGGCTTGAGGCCGATCTGCTCGAACTCGGGCCCTCCCATGAATGTTGCCGTGTGGCCACCCACGATGATATCGATGCCGGCCACCTCTTGGGCCAGCTTGACGTCATTCTCGTAACCCAGGTGTGAGAGGATGATGATCTTATTGATGCCCATGGCGTTGAGTTTTGCAATATATTTACGGGCCGTATCACGAACCGGCAGGAAGATGATGTTCTTGCCCGGATAACTCAGGAAGGATGTATCCGGTGTGATCAGGCCGATGATGCCGACCTTTTCTCCCCCCAGGTCAGATATAACATAGGGGCTGATGCCCGACAGTGAATGCTCCCCGGACACGTCCAGGTTGGCGGCCAGCACGGGAAACTTGGCGCGGTTCACCAGGTCAGCCGCCTCCTGAACACCCTTGGAGAAATCATGATTGCCCAGCTCGAGGGCGTCAAACTTCATAGCGTTCATGGCGTCTATATCGGCCAGCCCGTGGAATTTGGGCGTCCAGATGGTGCCCTCCAGCACGTCACCGGCATGAAGCAGCAGGACATTCTTCTCCCGGCTGCGTATGTCCTCGACAGCCGAATCGAGCAGGCTGTAGCCGCCGGCTGTAGCTACCGTATCCGTGCCGTTGATCTTCAGCAGCACGTTATGGGGTATGACGTACGAATGTGTATCGTTGACATGCAGGATGGTCATTGACATGGGAGAAGTGGTTATCTCGGCTAACGGTGCGGCCGGTGGCGCGGCGGGTGCGCAGGCAGTCGCCGGGATAAGCGTGGCCAGCAACAACGCGAGGAAAACGACTAATGGCCTGGATGTTTTAAAAGGTATCATCTCTGCCTCCTGCTTGTCGGGTTGCGGATATTATATGCCTTTCAGAGGGCTTTCCAAAATGTCTCTTTGTTATCGCCCGGATTGTAGAAATCGGGGATGGTACTGACATGCCTGTAACCGAGAGTGATATACAGGGAGCGGGCCGCCCTGTAATTAGGATTGGAGGAGGTTTCGATCAATATGAGTCGGCCGCCCTGTTTCTTGATGTCATCTGCTGCCATGGTGAACAGGGTGCTGGCTATGCCCCGGCCCTGTATTTTCGGTGAGACTGCGCACCAGTACATATCCCACGCACCGTGTGTCAGCGGGGTAGGACCGTAGCAAAGATAGCCTGCAAAATCGCCGCCGTATTCCGCTACTAAGAAGTGATATCCGGAACCTTCCGGATCATCAAAATACTCGTCGATGATCTCGCCAACCACCGTCAACTCTTCAGGCAGAAAGGCCCTGGTTTCATCGGTCACCCCGATGATATTGGACCTGTCAGAAGGGAGAATACCTCTTATTTTAACCGTCATGGTCTTACTCCAGTGCGAGGTCGACTATTCTCTGTATCAGGTCAGTATACGGCATACCGCGTGCCGCTGCCTGCCGGGCGATCCCCAGCTCCGGTGTGATATCGGGGTTTGCGTTGACCTCCAGCACTTTTATGCCTCCTTCCCTGTCCTGCCTCATGTCGACCCTGGCATAGCCCCGGCAGCCTGCTGCGCGGCAGGAGGATAGGACGGCCGCTGAGATTGCGTTCCTCAGGCCGGCATCGATCTCTGCCGGGCAACACACGCCCGTGCCCTTGTAATAGTCGGTTTCCTCGAACCACTTGGATTCAAAAGTAAGTATGCGCGGCAGTCCCGGCGGCAGGGTATAGGTGATCTCGGATATCTCAACCAGTTCGTGCACCGAGTTTCCCAGTACAGAGGCATTAAATTCTCGGCCGTCGATGAATTCTTCCACCAGGGCATAGCCGCGGAAGCGGCCGCTGACCCGGACAACCTGTTCCTTGAGCTGCACCATATCTGACACCACGTTTTCCGGCGAAAGCCCGTGGCTGGCATCCTCATCTCTCGGCTTCACGATGCAGGGAAATCTAAGCCGGAAATCATCCACGCTGGCCGGCGTCAGCACCATGAAGGCGGGCGTGTCTACACCGGCTTCCTGCAGAATGGTCTTGAAGCCGGCCTTGTCCAGGGTCAGGTCCAGTGCGCGGGAAGAGTTGCCCGTGAAGTGCAGGCCCATCTCCTCCATCATGTGTGCCACTACCGGCTCCGAATGAGGCTGGTCTTCGAAGCCCTCGAACAGGTTAAAGATTACATCGGCCCGAAGGTTGCGCAATACGCCGGGAACTGTGTCCAGGGGAGGCCGGAGTGGAACCTTTTCAACCTCGTGACCCAGGGCTATGAGAGCCTTTTTAACGGCCACCACCTCCTCCAGAACACCTGTTATGGCCTCCTCTTCCCCGTTGGGAATGATGACCTCGCCGGGAGGGTCGTTGTACAGTATGGCTATTTTTAAAGGCATAATCGATACCGTGCCAGGGCGGCCTCCAATACTGCCCCGATCAGCTGTTGATAGGTCCAGCCTACCTTGTAGGACATAATCGGCAGGTCTCCCGATTCCGGGTTAAGCCCGGGCAAGGGGTTGACCTCCAGGAAATAAGGAGTGCCGTCCGGCGCTACACGGAAATCAACGCGCGCGAAGTCGCGGCAGCCCAGTGCCTGGTAAGCTTTGATACTGAACTCGCCGATACGCTTCAGCGTCGACCTGTCAAGCCTGGCCGGGCATTCGTAATCCACGAGGTTGCGCCAATCGCGCTTAACTTCGAGGGAATAGATAAATGTTTTGAACTTTTTCCTGGGCACCACCCGCATTATGCCCACGATCGACGGCGGCGAGTTGCCGGTAATCCCTACTGTGATCTCCTCTCCCTCGATGTACTTTTCCAAAAGTACGGGCTGCCCGTACTTATCCAGCAATGCCTGTGCCGTGGTCCGGGCCCCGGCTGCCGTATTTGCTCGTGATGTCAGCCGGATACCCTTGCTGGACCCTTCGAAAGCCGGTTTAACGAAAGCCGGCAGCGGGATATCCTTTGCGCAAAGCGCCTTGAGCTCGACGCTTGAGGCTATTTTTATCCAGGGAGGAGTAGGCACACCCGCGGAGCTGACTATTTGCTTGGCTAGGGCTTTATCCAGCGTGACGGCCAGGGTCAGGGGGTCTGAGCCTGTGTACGGGATGTTCAGCATCTCCAGCACGGCGGGCACCTGAGCCTCACGGCTGCGCGTGCTGCCGCGCCCCTCGGCGATATTGAAAACAAAATCCACCCTGGCCTTGAGGATGTTTTCCAGGAATTTGCGCCCTCCGGCGAGGTAGACTGTCCTGTGGCCAAGGGCTCGCAGACAGCGCGAGATGGCCCTGACTACTTCGATTGAATCGTACTCTTCGAGCGCATCTTCAGATATGTTCCGGCCTGCCTCTATATCGTCCTTGAGGTCATAGGCAAGGCCGATTCGCATATCGTCCTTTTTACGCTGCTACAAGTTCCAGCGCCATCTGAAGGTCGTTCACCTTGCGACGCCCGTTGCGGCCTGCTGCCGCTGAGGGGGGCCTGGGGTTATGGTAGCTGTAAGTTTTGCCCAGGTAATTCCTGAAGACCAACTCGCCGTTCGCGCGGGATACCAGGTAGCTGGCTTGTAGTGGTACCTTACCCCCGCCCCCGGGCAGGTCGATCACATAGGTCGGTACCGCCAGCCCTGATGTATGCCCACGCATACCTTCAATAATCTGTAGCCCTTTCTCCACCGTTGTGCGCAGGTGCTCTGTGCCCTCGACCTCGTCCGCCTGGAACAGGTAGTAAGGCCGTATTTTGGCCCTGAGCAGGCCGTGGCAGAGCTTGACCTGATTCTCCACAGAATCGTTGACACCGGCCAGCAATACGGACTGGTTGTTAACGGGGATGCCGCAGCGCAGTATCTTTTCGCAGGCGGCTTTGGCCTCGTCCGTCAGTTCGTTGGCGTGGTTGAAATGGGTATTCAGCCAGATGGGGCCCTGGCGGGAAAGCATGTCGCAGAGATCATCATCGATACGCTGGGGCATAACCACAGGCACGCGGCTGCCGATGCGGATGATCTCCACATGCGGGATAGAGCGTATCTTTTTCAGGATATCTTCAAGGTGCTTGGTGGAAAGTGTCAGCGGATCGCCGCCCGAGATAATAACGTCCCTGATCCTCGGGTCGTTGCGTATATAGGCGACCATGCGGTCGATCTCCTGCGGTGGCCGTACCCAGCGGCCGCGCCGCCACTCACGCTTGCGCGTGCAATGCCGGCAGAACATGGGGCAGATATCTGTGACGACCATCAGAACGCGGTCAGGATAGCGGTGCACCAGCCCCGGCACTGCCGAGTCCCTTTCCTCCTCCAGCGGATCTTCGGAAAGTATGCCCGTGAGTGCGATCTCCTCGAAAGCGGGCATAGCCTGCCGGCGGACAGGATCATTGGGATTGTCGTGGTCGATCAGGCAGAAATAATAAGGTGTGATGGCAATGGGGAATTTTTCCGTGACCAGCCTCAGGCTGATCTGGTCGTGTACCGATAGAAAGATGAGTTTAGATAGCTCTTCTATACTGGTGATGCGGTTGCGGAACTGCCACTTCCAATCGTTCCAGTTCTCGTCAGGCACGCTGCCGAAGAACCTTTGCCGGTTCCTCAGCAGTCGCAAGCTTGGAGGCTCTTCTACTTCCGTCGCAGGATGACCTGGAGGCTCCTCCTCTGCGGAGAATTCGAATAAGTCTTGTTGTTTAGTTGTTGCTTGCGCCACCTTGGGCTGTGCCTCCTTAAAAATTAATATTTTTTCCTATTTGCAGCAATCGTATTTTTTTATTCTTTTGTTTTTTATAGCATGTATAAAATATCATGTCAAGTATTTTTGGCAAAAAACTGTAAAATTTTTTTGAATTGTATCTACGATGGATTTTTCGGGTCTGTTTTTTGGGGCGTTGCGCTATACAAGCGTATGCGAAGTAAATGGTTAAAAATATCAGCCGGCCATCGGTGCCGCAGCCTGTTTTTTTGCCACCTGAAAAGATTATGGGTTTTCCAGACGATGGAGTATACTCTATGAGGCATAAAACTGGAGGGGGGCTTGTAAGCACTCAAAGATGCGGGATATTTTTAAAGCAAAATTTGATCCCGGGAATATTATTGATAATCCGTCTGAAGACAGGTTGAGGGATTGGGCCCTGGAGCAGGGAGGCGTTATCTCCGAATTCGGCAACCTGGCGGTGACGACGCGCGTCCGCAACCGGATCGCCAAGTTCACGGAAGTAGTGATGGGTGAGATGGAAGACGAAAATGTGAAGCTTGTGAGCGATGTGCTGGAATATCTCAATGACCGCGACATGATTATGCTGGACCGTGTGATGTGCCAGAGCTCCGGCTATAAGAAAAGGTGCAGGGTTTATGTCGACGCGCAATATCCGCGTATTCCATTGATGTGGGGCAATACGCTCTTTCCTGCCGAGCCGGGCGAGCCGGATTTTGTCACGGTCACCGTGCCTGACTGGCCAGAAAAGAAGGTGCTGGTCTTCCCCGAGGCAGGCATAACGCTGATAATGGGCAGCGATTACAAAGGGGAGAACAAGAAGGCCATGCTGCGCCAGGTTATGTACTGGGCTAAAAAAGAAGGCAACCTGGGCTTGCATGCTGCCAGCAAGATAATACGCATCATGAAGGATGGTCAGCTTTGCGATAGGGGCTTCCTGCTATTCGGGCTGAGCGGGACGGGAAAGACTTCGCTGGCCTGCCATTCGCACTGGTTGCGGCCGCCGGAACGGGTGATAATCCGGCAGGACGACGTGGTCATACTCAGGTCCGACGGCAGCGCAATCGGTACCGAGGAGTCTTTCTATATGAAGACCGAAGGGCTGGAGCCTGCCGCCCAGCCGCTGCTGTATGCAGCGGCCATAAGCCCGCGGGCTATACTTGAGAACGTGCACGTTGACCCGGCAACCGGCAAGGTGGACTTTTTTGATGCCACGCTCACATCAAACGGCCGCGCTATGGTCAAACGGCGTGATATAGCTTTCACCGATAGCGATGTCGACCTGGCAAAGGTGGACTACCTGATATTCATCACCAGGCATAACGAGATAGTACCCCCGGTGGTCAAACTTTCACGGGAATGGGGAGCGGCTGCTTTCATGCTGGGTGAATCTGTGGAGACTTCAGCCGGGGACCCGGCCGAGGCTGGCAAGCAGCGCCGTGTGGTCGGCACCAATCCTTTCATCGTGGGTTCAGAGGAGGACGAAGGGAATATTTTCCTCAAGATACTGCGAAGCAATCCTCACATGCAGTGCTACCTCCTGAATACCGGCAGGGTCGGGGGGTTGACGGGTGGGCAGAAGATAACTGTGGTTGACTCCGTGAAAATACTTGAGATGATAGCCAGGGATAAGATCACCTGGAAGAGGGATGAATTCTGGGGTTACGACGTTCCGGCCGATATACCTGGATTGGATATCAGCCGATTCGACCTGAATAATTACTATCCACGTGAAAGAATTACCTCGCTCAGCAGGACTCTGAAGAAAGACAGGCTGGCCTGGCTCTCACAGTTTGAAGGCATTGACCCCGATATCATAAGCGCCCTGAGACCGTAGCTCCATGAAATCCGCGTTATTGAAGTACTGGCTGATCATTGCACTCTTGCTGAATTTGGCGCTGTCCTGCGCCGGACCACCACGGCCTGTACAGCAGGATAACGTAACAGGTTACAACAACCAGACAGCGGTTGAGACACTAACACCGGCCTTGAACACGAGTGACAATAGTTCATCTGAAAATCCCTACTCGGCCTTGCTCGGGGCCGACGACTATGACAGGGTGATCGCGCAGGCTAAGGCAGCACTGGAAAGTGATCCCGCAGACCTCATCCTGAGGGAAAAACTGGCGGATGCGTACATAGCGCGTGCCTGGTACTACAAGGTAAAGCGCCTCAATCCGTATACATTGAACGATCTGATGAAGGCCATGGAGGTAGCGCCAGAGTATTACCGGACCTACTACGAACTGGGACGCTTCCACAATAATCAGTGGCAGTTCAGCGTTGGGCTGCTGGACCTGGATAAGGCGCTGTCGCTTAAGCCCGATTTTGCTCCGGCCTACAGCGAGCGGGGCTACTCCAATTATAAGAGCCGGAAGTACGAGGCAGCGCTGGCCGACGTTAATAGGGCTGTGGAATTGGACCCCTTGGACCCGCGGTCCTATTGCACCAGGAGCCTGATCTATGTTGCCACGGGCAAGCCGGACCTGGCCCTGGAAGACGCCGATAAGGCCGTCCAGATAGCTCCGTCGGATGCAGCCTCCTACTATAATCGGAGTCTCGTTTATACGGCGACCGGCAAACCGGACCTGGCCATCGCGGACCTCGAAACCACGCTCAATCTTTCACAGGATGATCTGCTGACTACCCGGGCCGCCGCGGACCTGCAGAAACTTAAGAAGTGAAATTATTGTGCTCTCTGAGAACTGTCCAAAAAGCGGATGAGAGAAGGGTGCAGCCCTTCTCAAACACTGTCGTTGCGAGCCCGAAGGGCGTGGCAATCATACCATCGAAGACGTTGGCTTAATTCCTTGGGATTGCTTCGCTTCGCTCGCAATGACGTGATTAGCGGCAGCTCCTCGCTATGACGTGACCACTACTCGTGCCGGAGCGATTCGATCGGATCGAGGCGGGCGGCGCGGAAGGCGGGATAGGTGCCGGAAACCAGGCCCGTGCCAATTGATACACCCAGTGCGATAAATACGATGGCTGCCGAGATCACGGGAGTTACGCTGGTAGTCCCCAGTTGAAGATTGCCCATCAAATGGGCCCCCAGCACGGCAAGTCCCAGGCCGACAAGGCCGCCGGTCAGGCTTAAGGCAGCCGCTTCGATAAGGAATTGCAGCAGTATGTCGCGGCGTTTAGCTCCGATGGCCTTGCGAATGCCGATCTCCCGCGTGCGCTCGGTCACCGATACCAGCATGATGTTCATAATGCCGATGCCACCTACGATAAGTGATATGGCGCCCACGGCTCCCATAAAAAGCGAGAAGCCGGCCAGGGTTGCCTGCATGCTGGCAAGTGTTTCGCGCATATCGGTGATGGTGAAATCGTCCGCCGCGCCGTTCCTGATGAAATGCCGGCTCCTCAGGATGCTGGTTACCTCGGCGATCACGGAGTCTACCAGGTCAGGACTGGAGGCCTTGACCGCGATCTGCTGCACGTTGTTACCGCCGCCTGTCAGCTTGGATTGCATGGTGGTAAGCGGCATGAGGATATAGCTGTCGCCGCCGAATCCGCCCATCTTCTGTAGTGTGCCGACCACCTGGTACTTGCTGCCCTGGACGCGCACGCTTTTGCCCACCGGGTTATCAGTGCCGAAGAGATCGGTGGCAGTCTGGAAGCCGAGTACAATCACGTTGTTCCTGGCCGATAAATCCTGGTCTGTTATGAACCTCCCCTGGTCGACCTGGTAATTACGGATGTCGGTTATCACCGGCGTTATGCCAGTAGCCTGTACATTGGCATTATTGTTGCCGTATTGTATCGTCACCCTGCTGTTGAGAGTGGGTGAGACCACGCTGATCGAAGGGGCCACGGTCTTGTCTCTCAATGCCTGTGCATCGTCGAGCGTGAGTGGCCGAAGGCTGGTCACCGCTTTATCAGTAGAGCTCGATATGTACAGGGCGCTGGCCCCCATATTGTTAAAGGTGGTCGTCATGGTGGCCTGGAAACCCTGTCCCAGGGACACCAGCAGCACTACCGCGCATACGCCTATCACGATTCCCAGCATGGTGAGAAAAGAGCGCGTCTTGTTGGAGAATATGGCCTGCCAGGCCGACTTGAGGCTCTCCCATATGCTCATCGCTTCTTTTCCTCGATGATGCTGCCGTCCCTCAGGTAGATAGTACGTTGGGTGTAGGCCGCGATATCCTCTTCATGAGTCACCACGATTATAGTTATGCCTTTCTTGCTCTGCTCCACCAGCAGGGACATGATGTTGTGGCTCATCTGCGTATCCAGGTTGCCCGTGGGTTCATCGGCCAGTATGACGAGCGGGTCATTGATGAGGGCACGCGCAATGGCCACCCGCTGCTGCTCTCCGCCAGACATTTCGCTGGGCTTATGGTAGGCCCGCTGGCCTATGCCTACAGCTTCCAGCGCAGCGATTGCGCGCTGCCGGCGGTGGTTATTGCCCGAGTAGATGAGCGGTAGTTCGACGTTGGCCAACGCGGTCATCTTGGGCAGCAGGTTATATGATTGGAAGACGAATCCCAGCTTGCTGTTGCGCATGCTGGCCAGTTCGTCATCGGCCATACCGGCCACGTCCACTGAATCGATGTTATAGCTGCCCGAAGTCGGGCGGTCCAGGCATCCCAGTATGTTCATCATGGTGGATTTGCCCGAGCCGGAATGTCCCATGATGGAGATAAACTCGCCCTTCTCACAGCTGAACGAGACGTCGTCCAGCGCTGTGACCTTTACGTCGCCTATGTCGTATATCTTGCTGATATTCTTAAGTTCAATCATGATATTTTACACCTTGGGTTATACCGGACTTTAGTGCAGCACGCGCATAGCATTGCCCGGATTTGAAGATTGCCTTTGCTGACCGGTAGGGGACCCGGGTGTTGTCTTACCCGGCATTTGGATCTTATCGCCGTCGGCCAGGCCTGATGTCACCTCGGCATACTGGAAGTTCTGCAGGCCGGTGGTAACTCGCCTGGGTGCAGCCTGTCCCGTCTTGCTGTCGACCAGCAGCACCATGGAGCCGCCGGGCGTGGATATAATTGCTGATATGGGAACCAGCAGGGCGTTCTTGACGCTGGCTATCGATATCTCGGCAGTGGCGCGCAGACCGTCCTTTAAATCGTCCCCTGGAGGCTCGGAGGGCACGATAATTACATCGAATTTGACTACGTTGCCGTCCTTTGCCCCAAAGGGCGATATGAATTTTACCTTCCAGTTAAATTCTTTATCCGGCAGGGCATCCACTTTGACTGTGGCGTTGTCCCCTACGTGCACTTTCATTATGTCGATTTCATCGACTTTGCCGGTAAATTTGATTACTTTAGTATTGACCAACCCCACGGCGGGCCGCGTGGCGTAGTCCTCGGCGGAGAGTGGGTCATTTACCTTGAGGTTTACGCTGAAGATGGTGCCGCTGGATGGGGAGATGATGACCGTGTTCATAATGGCGCGCTTTTTTCCATATAAATCTATTTCGGCAGCTTGCAGTTTGAGGTTGTAATCCTGCAGTGTTTTCCAGTTGATGCTACCCCCGCTCTCGAATGTCAGGGTTTGGCTCTCGAGTACGTCTTTACCTACTTGCAGGTACATCTTTGTTGAATAGAGGTCCCAGATGGTTTCATTCTCCGGTGAATTTTTCTGCTGCAACTCCTGGATAAGGCGCAGGGAAGACTGCAGAAAATCGACACTGGTCGGCGTATCGGCGTATAAATAGATCATCCTGCTCTTGATCGTCACGGTGCTCCTGGCGGCCTGCGCCACCCCGGACATCTCCTGCCGGGCCTTCTCGAATTCCGGGGCGATATCTTCGTAAGGTACTTTGGGATCCTTCATCATGTTTGAAAGGATGATCAGCTTGCCGCGGTACAGCTTCATGATGTCAATAGCCTTCTGGCTATCGGGGGTTATCGGCTGCCACCCGCCCGCATCTATAGTAGGGGACCAGGTTGAATTGTTCTTGGCGCCGGCCAGTTGTGCGGCGTTGGGCCTGGTCTCGATGAGGTTCTCGCAGACCTGGATATCGAAATAAGACATGACAAGCCAGTAGCCTGCATCCTTGTAGTCTCGCAGGCTGAAATAGGAGGCCGCCGTATCCATGTCTTTCACCGCCTCATCTGCCATCCTGCTGACGCTAAGGTCCGGGTAGTTGTAGGGCAGGTGGTCAGTGTTGCATCCTAAATCAATATTATTCTGGGCTGTTTGCAAGGCGAATAGTGAACTTTTTATATCGTAGATCTGCTTACGTGGGTCTATCGTGGCGAGTAACGCTCCTTCTCTTATCTGTTCACCCGCTTGTACAAGGATCGTTTGGACTATGCCTGTTGTATTAAATGCGAGGTTGAACTGGTCGGGTGCATTGAGTGTGCCATCCGAGGTCACGACGACGCTAAGGTCACCTCGTTTTACATCTATTGTCTGCCCAGGCGCTGGTGCCTGGCTCGCGGTACAACTCGCGGCCACCAGGGAAAACAGGGCAGGTATCAATATAATCAGCGTTATTAACCTGTTTTTCATGGCATTATCTTCCTGGTGGCGGGCCTCCTCCAGGTGGAGGGCCTCCACCAGGCGGACCCATGGTCGTCGATACAGGGGCGCCGCTTGCCTTATCGAGTACTATGACCGTATCGTTTTCACCCAGCCCCTTGAGTACCTGCACGTATTGCTGGTTCTGGGTGCCCAGTGTCACCGTCCTCTTCTCTGTCTGGCCCTTGTCCCCGCTGACCATCGTTACCGTGGAGACAATGCCGATTGTAGTGACAGCCGATAGCGGTATCAACAGTGCGTTCTCAACAGTGGTTATGCCAATATCGGCTGTAGCCGTGAGCTTGCCCCTAAGGTCGACATCGGTGGGGTCAAGCATTATATGGACCTCGTATTTGACCACTTTATTAGAGTCAGGCGTACCTTTTGAAGAGATAAACGATACCATTCCCGTAAATGTCTTGTCGGGGACGGCATCCACGGATATGGTCGCCTTTTGTCCCACCTTTATCTTCATGATGTCTATTTCATCGACGGATCCCCAAAATTCGATATAATCGGTATTTACAAGCACAATAGTTTTTGCAGTATTATTTTTTGAAGACAATACATCCTTTTCTTTAAGCCCTACAGTTACGATGGTGCCGTCCATCGGTGCCCACATGAAAGTACTGAGAAAATTGTTTTTTGCTATGTCCTGATTGACCATTTTACTGGCCAGGTCGATCTTGGCATTCTGCTCGGCCTTAAGCCCAAGGCCGTGCTGCAGGACCATATCGTTGGAGCCCAGTATGCCGTTGCACAGCTCCATGTAATGGCGGGCGATGCGCAGATTGTCATTCATATCGCTGGAAAACAGCCCGCTTCTTCCTATACCCGCTATTGCCGCATTCAGTCTTTCCGCGGCCGCGTTGTAGAAATACAGGCTGATGTCCCTGCCGTAGATGGTTGTATCATTTCGCAGTTTCAGCCGGTTTACGTTCTCTATGACTTCCTTGGCGGTCTCATCGACCGTCTCGAGGGTTGTGCCCAGCAGGGGCTTTGCTTCATCGTATTTAGCCTGGTTTATCAGGTCATACACGTTTTGTATGTCTGCCTGTGCCTGCCTGAGGGTAGCCACTTCGCCGCGCAGCTCCTGTATATAATAAGCCGCAAAAGAATTATCGTTCTGTATTGAGAAGGCCGTGTAGTTCGAGTCGTTAACAAAAGGCGCCGTATTGCCCAGGCCGGACTCTGGGTTGCTAATCGTGTCTTCCAGTATCGTGATGCAGGCTTCGAGGTCGGCGGACGCAACATACAGCTCGGAAGCAGCCTCGCTGTAGTTGTCAGTTTGAAACAGCTCATGCGCCCTGGCCACTTCTTCCTGGGCCCACGCATAGGATGACAGGATCGTGGCATTGGGGTAATACATCTGGTAAACGGGGTTGTCGTGGACGCCTTCGGGGGATAGATAACTTATTTTCCCTTTTATCGGATCCCAACCAATCCTATCGTAATATACACCCGGGAACTGTGGCAGCCGCGGCACGGTTTCATAGAGCGTGCTGAGCGATGACTGCACTGAGTTATTGGCTGACTTTACAGCTAGTCGCTCACTGGTGTCATCAAGGTAGGCCAATAATTGTCCTCTTTTAACCTTATCGCCCTCCTGCACCAGTACCTGTTTAACTTCCCCGGATGTGCCAGGTGAATCTGATGCACTAAATGCCAGATTAAGATAGTCCGTCATTTCGAGGTTGCCGTCCACCGAGACGGTCACCACCAGGTCGCCGCGCTTGACTGCCACCTTTCGCTGAAGTGTTGTGGTGGTAGGAGTTGGTGCGGCAGAACATCCTGCTATGGCGAGGGCCATTACAGATAATATGAATATGGTTAATGCTTTGCTGATCAGCTTGGGCATATCCGTTAAATTTTACCTGTTATAAAGTGTTTAACCAAATTGAAGGTCTTAATTAATCAACTGTATCAATGAATTGTTAAGATTTTATTTAGATAGCTTGGTATTCAAGCTGAAAAATGAAGCTTGTTATATACGCCGAAATGCTTATTTTGCGACCGGCAGGGTAAAGCTGAAGCGGCTGCCCTTGCCGGGTTCGCTCCGGGCCCATATCTTACCCTGGTGTTCCTCGACAATATACCTGGCGATGGTCAGCCCCAGGCCGCTGCCGCCGGTTGACCTCGACCTGGATTTATCGACCCGGTGGAAGCGCTCAAAGATGTTGTCGATCTCATCAGCGGGTATGCCTTCACCGGTATCCGATACGCTGACCTCGACGAAGCCGGGGCCCGGGTTTGCTACGATATTTATGCGGCCGCCTGCGGGCGTATGTGCCAGCGCGTTCTCCAACAGGTTGAGCAGGACCTGCTTGATGCGCAGGAAATCGATATTTACGGGGGGAAGGTCCGTGGGGATGTCTTGCGACATATCTATACCCTTTTCGGATGCCTTGGCCTGTACGGCAGCAATGGATTGCCTTGCCAGCTCTGCAACATCCTCGGGCTGACAGTAAAGCTTGAGCTCTCCGGCCTCGGCCAGGCTCAGCTCCTGCAGGTCGTTTATCAAGCGGGAGAGCAGGACTGTCTCGTCATATATGGATGAAATCGTCGCTTTATCGGGCTGCATCACGCCGTCGTTTATGGCCTCGAGGTAGCCCCTCACATTGGTGAGCGGGCTCCTCAGTTCATGGGCGATGTCGGATACCATGTGCTGCCGCAATTGCTCATCGCGCTGAAGGTTGCCGGCCATGGAGTTGAAAGTGGAAGCCAGGTCGCCTATTTCGCTCTTGTCCCTGATATTGACCCGCTGAGAGAAATCACCCTTTCCCAAACGCTGGGCTGCCGATCTCAACTCTTTAACGGGTGACAGGATGCGGCGTGACAGGAACAGTGTAACCAGGAATGCCACGACCACGGCCAGGCATGCCCCGAGCAAGAAATAGCTGCCCAGCTGGCTATACATTATCTGCAGCGCAGCCAGCCCGATTTCAGACTGAGTCAGCGGCAAAACAAATAAAAATCCAATTATTTTTGATTCCGCCGGCGTTGTTGCGGCCGGTTGCGCAGGTTCCGGGGGGGGCGGCGTGCTCGGTCCGAATGATATAAAGGGCTGAGTTTCTCCCGGTGGTGGACCGCCAGGCCCAGGCGGTATAGAATCCCGGCGTTCATGTGAGGATGTCAAAGTCTTGCTGGCAAAGCTCTCGAGGTTTACCTTTTTATCGGGTGTTTCCAACGTTGAGTCTGCGATTATTTTACCGTCGGCATCTGCCAGTATCACCCTGTGGCGGAACTGCTCCCCGATCTGCTCAACCAGCGGCTGCACACCCTCCCAACTATTGTTAGTCAGGTAGTAATCCGTAATTACGAACTGTATGCGATTGATCACCATGCGTTCCACACGGTCGCCGAATTGCTGAATCTGGCCTGTAGTAGCCTGCCACATCATGAAGAACACTGTGCCTACAGTCAGCAGGATGACCAGCGTGAAAGCGACTAAAAGACGGAACTGCAGGCTGTTTTTCAAATCAATCCTCTGATAACTTGTACCCCGCCCCATAAACGGTCTTTATATACCTGGGGTGCTTGGGATCGGGCTCAATTTTACGCCGCAGGTTGTAAATGTGAACGTCGATTGCGCGGTCAAAACTCTCGAAGTCGTAACCGAAAGCTTTGTCTATGATCTCCACGCGGTCGAACACCCGGCCCGGCTCACGCAGGAAAGCCGCCAGTATTTTGAATTCGACCGAGGTCAATGCCAGTTTCTTGCCGTTCAGCGTCACTTCCCGCTTGGGGAAATTCAGATAAAAAGACCCATGCCTTATCTCGGCGGGACCTCGTTCAGCCGGAAGACGTCTGAAGACAGCGCGCACCCTGGCGGCCAGTTCGCCCGGGCTGAAAGGTTTGGTTACATAGTCGTCGGCCCCGGTATCCAGCCCGGTCAGCTTATCTTCATCACGTGTACGCGCGGTCAGCATGATGATGGGCACATCGGACTCGGACCTCAGCGTCCGGCATACCTCTACACCGTTGAGCCCGGGCAGCATGACATCCAGTACGACAAGGTGCGGCTGCTGCTCCCTGAAGGTGCGCAGCGCTGTAAGACCGTCATAAGCGGTCAGCACGGAATGCCCGTCACGCTCCAGGTACAGCTTGACCAGGTCCACCGTCTTGGTGTCGTCGTCTACAACGAGGATTTTCCTGCCACTCATTTGTATGGTTACCTGTAAATACTATAAATCAAATTATTATGGCCGTGCCACTGTAATGAAAGCTAACAGAAGAATATTAAGTAATTATTAACCCCTTGACATATATGCAAATAGGTAGGAAAATGGCCCCAACGATATTCACATCTTTACTGCGGTAAATCAGCGGCGACTTAATATTGGGAGGTAGAGACATGGGAAAACAGGGTTTCGCAAGTATTTACAGGTTCAGGGGCATTTTCAGGTTGTGTCTGTGGCTTATGGTGGTTGGCCTTGTTGCTGCCGGGTCGACCGGCTGCGTGCCCGGATTGGGACCGAAAATTCAGTCATTGACTTCTGATCCGTCAGTGTTATCGGACAACGGCTTTGTCACATATAAATACCGGATAACCGGCGCCGATGGGTTCCGGCTGACCGAGGGGGACAATATCATTGCAGAAAGCAAAGGCCCCCTTTCCTCTACCTACGATGGTATCACCAGGGGGTTGCCGGGCAATGCGTTGCGGGTGGGGAACAGTGATACAGTCAAAGTTGTCCTAACGGCAACAAGCGGTCAAGTAAAAGATGAGAAAACACTGATGCTAAAGTTTGCCTCCGCGCTGCCGTCGATGCCTCAAACCCCGGACGGGGTAGCTTGGTCTGATAATCGTGTACCACGATGGGGACCTCCGACCACGACGCCAGTGTCTACAACTTCACCTGCTTCAACGGCAACGCTGCCTGAAGCATCTACAACCCCATACCCGCCTGATTTCTTCCAATGCCCCAGCACCTGCAATCACTGCCTGACACCGGATGAGGCAGCAAGCCGGGGGTTTAACAAGAAGTGCTCCGAGCAGCCATGTTACTTCTCCCCTAACAAGGATAAATACTGGTACTGCTACAGCGAGCCGGTGGGCTATTGCTGCAAGCAAGGACCACCCGGCCAGGCTGGCCAGATTATAGAGTCCACCAAGTCCCAGTGTGCCGAGTCGGGAGGCGACTACTGGTCCCTTGACATGAACACGGCGGTACAGGCCTGCCAGGCGACAGGCTACTGCTGCAGGAACGGCCAGATCGCCGGCCCTATGAGCAAGGATCAGTGCGCCCTGGCGGGAGGCTCCTACTGGTCCAGCGACCAGGCCCAGGTGATACAGGCCTGCCAGCCGGTAGGATATTGCTGCAGGAACGGCCAGGTCACCGGCCCCGTTACCCAGACCCAGTGCGCAGGCGCCTGGTATGCCAGCCAGTCCGCCGCGCAGCAGGCCTGCCAGCCCAGATGCTTTTGCTGTGTCAGGAGCGTCCCATCCCCCCTGGCTAGAGTCGCCCCCTCCCCGGGCAGGGTCTTTGAGAGCACGCCGGCTGCTTGCGCCGCGCAGGGTGGCAGCTGTTATAGCACCATGGAAGCGGCGCAGCAGGCCTGCACGCGTCTGTATTGATGGGTACTGTTTAACTGTGTAAGAAATAAAGAATCCATCCTGTCGGATTAATTCTGGAGGTAGTGAAATGAGGAAATCGTATATCGGAGCGGGACGGCGGGCAGAGGGCTTTTTCAGGCTGATATTGGGCATTATAGTTACGTTGACGCTGGCCATGGGAGGTATGGCGCTGAACACCCAACCCGTACAGGCTATAACTGTTACTCCTGCTGCGGGATTTACTCAAGACTTGTACGAATGCCAATCCTATACATTTACATTCGGCAATGCGGCCCCTTTTTGTCCTGGTGGTACGGGACCGAAAACAATTTACTATGGGTTGGCTGGGATTGTACCGCCGGATGCGACATGGGATATGAATACCGGGGTACTTACAATATGCCCCAGCCTGGGTAGCAGTGCGGGAGGTGTGTTAGGCGTCTATACCTTTGTTGTTTGGTGCACCGAGCTTGATCCAACGTGCACCCCAACGGCGTGGTGGTCCACCAATTTCGCGACGTGCGTCTTCACTGTCAAACCACCGAACGCATTTACCCCCCTGGCCATCACTCCGGTGAATTACCAGGTGGCATGGGAGAACGTACCGTTCACCATGAATCTGGCAGCCACCGGTTGCTCGGGTGCCCCGGTATATAACTGGGCCGTGACCGGTTTGCCGGCAGGGTTGACCTTGACGAACGCCACCCTCGGCATCATCGGAGGCATCCCCGCCCCGGGCACCTGCGGCTCCTGGCCTGTGACAGTCACCTGTACCGATACCAGCATGTGCCCCTCGGCAGGCTGCTGCCCACCCGTCAGCCAGACCTTTACCCTTATCGTCGATTGCTACTCCAATTACTATGCCCTCTTCTCCGCCGTTTCCGGTTGCGACTTCGAGGTCGCATGCGGCCCCGGCCTTACATTCGGTCAAACACAGGTGTGGATCGACGGCAAGCAGGAGGCTACCCTTACCGGAGGCCAGTCTCAAAAATTTACATCGGTTCCTTGCGAAAGACATCTGGTGATGGTCGAAAAAACCCTACCGGGCCCCAATCCGGACACGAGCTTTGAATGCATTGGGCCCTATTATCAAGTGGTGGACGATACCAACAACTATGTCTCTTTCAATTATGCGCAGAAGGTATCTATCCTGACGGGCACCGAGCCCGGCGGCGTTGCCCAACTGCCGGGAGCCGGTTCTTATACTATTGGCAGCATTTTCAGCACTAACGCACCGGGCACCGTTGAGACTGATATACACAACGGCATAAAATACACGTTCCGCGAGTTTAGGCTGCCCGACGGTAGCACGCGGCCCGAAAAGCAACTGTGGTTTGCCGTCGACAGGAAAGGGGACGTCACAGGCATCTTCGACACCTATTACAGGCTGACACTGAAATCTGATAAACCCTACAAGGTCAATGAGACATCCTGGGAGCTTAAGAACAGCACAGCCAAGTATGATGCGGCGCTGCAGTCTGTACAAATGGATGGCATCTGGGGTTTTCTTGGCGGGTTCTGGAAGCCGCTGAACTCCAGCGGCGAAATACAAATGAGTGGCCCGCAAATTGTGGAAATCGCGTGGACCGCCGACTACACGTCACCGGTAATCATAATAATCGTTGTGTTGCTCATCGTAGCCGCACTGCTCTTTTTCCTGCTGCGCAAAAAGAAAAAGGGGGACAGTGCGAAGGGTAGCGCGGTCAAGACAACATCCTCGACTCAAACCCGTGTGGAAGCGCCCGTGGAAGCTGCCCAGGTGACGCCTGCGGTTAGCACTACCCCCGCCGAGAAGAAGGCTTTGCCTGAGGCTGAGGAGAAGGAGAAGCCCAATTTCTGCCCTAAATGCGGCAACAAGGTTCTACCGGGAGCAACCTTCTGCGCGAATTGCGGCGCAAAATTGTGATGCGTTGAAAAACGCCGCTTAATGGCGGCATTTACAGCAAATAAAGGCAGGGGCGGACTTTACAGTCCGCCCCTTTTAATATGGCTTAACGATAGCGGGCGCACCTGAAGCTACGCCCTGTTAATGTGGCTTTACTATAGCGGGCGCACCTGAAGGTACGCCCCTACAGCGGTTTAATCAGCCAGTGGGGTGAGCGTCAGCAGCCGCCTGGTGATCTCGGGGTATTTGGCAATGAAGTGCAGCTCGTCCTCTGTAAGCGGCGTCTGCGCCTCAACGTTGGCGAAGCGCACGAGCTCGAGTATCTTGCGGGCCTCGCTGGCATTGGCGAATGAGACCTCCATCTTGCCCATGATGTGGCTGAAACCGGAGATACCCGTATATTCGCCGGAGCAGATCATGCGGCCGGTCTCAACCAGTTCAGGTTCACCTCTGCCAAGCTCCTCGAAATTATATAGCTCGTAATTCTCAGGGTCCTTAATCACCCCGTCGGCGTGGATCCCGGAGGCATGAGCGAATGCATTTTCGCCGACTCCCGGCTGGTTGAGCGGGATCGGTACACCGAAGGCCAGGCTTGCGTACTTGGCCAGCTTATAGGCGCGGTTGAGCTTTACCGGCCTCCCGAGTTTGTATTTATTGGCGAAGCCCTTGGATTTGAGCAGGGAGAGGACGCAGGAGAGCAGGTCCGCATTGCCGGCGCGCTCTCCTATGCCGTTGATGGTAGTGTTAATGTAGGCGTCCTGGCCGGCATCTACGGAAGCCTTGGCCCCGGCAATTGAATTGGCCACCGCCATACCCAGATCGCCATGGCAGTGTATTTCCACCGGCATGCCGGTAGCATCGGCAACCTTTGAGACAGTCTCGTAAATGGTAAACGGGTTGTCGAAGCCGAGTGTATCGCAGTAGCGGAACCTGTCTCCGCCCGCCGCTTTGGCCTCTCTGGCAAATTCGACCAGGAAATCGGTGTCGGTACGCGAAGCATCCTCGGCATTGACACCGACCGCTTTCGCGCCCAGCTTTCTGGCCATTTTTACCGATTCGACCATCTGCTCCAGGACGTCCACACGGGATTTCCGGCCCTTGAATTTGCCCTGGATCATCTGCTCCGAAGTCGAGATGGATAGGTTCAGGTACTCGATCTCCGGCACCATATCGAAGGTTTTCTCAACATCCTCGACGGTTGCCCTGATCCACCCGCTGAGGCGGATGGGCCTGAGCACGCCCGTGCTGGCCAGTTCGAGGTTGGCGCGCAGGTAGTTGGTCTCATGATTGGTAGTTGGGAAGCCGAACTCCGACTGGAAGACCCCGAAATCGTTGAGGTACATGTTGATCATGGTCTTCTGCAGCTTGGATAGGCTCAACTTGGCGGTCTGCACACCGTCCCTGTTGGTTACGTCGATAAAAAATATTTTGCCCATCTTGCCCGTATCCTGCGGTTAAGATTGATTAACCATTATATCATCGGACACGCGGGTACAGGTAATATTTACCGTGACTGGAAAAATGTGCAATTAAAAGCCCCGGTGCAATGCGCATTGCACCGGGGCCAAATGGTTCAGAGTATAGCCTAGCGGCGGTTGGCCAGCAGGATAATGACTATGACAATGACGATGACAAAGCCGGCGATGATAAGCCAGATAAAGACCGGCACACCCGGGACAGGAGGAGGCGTTGGCCCGCTCCCCGATGTTACAAACGAGCTTACGGACCCGTTGACCGAGCGACCGCCTCCGATGGGGTTAAGAGCGACCGCGCGGCAATAATATGTCCTGCCCGGCGCCAGACCTGTAACGACAGTGCTGAAAGCGCTGCTCCTGTTTAGCGTTTGCATATTAGTGGTATTGCCGAAATCTGCGCTGATGCCGTATTCAAACCATACCTGCGCCGTCGACGCATTTCCGATGTCCTGCAGGTAACCGTTCAGTATGGCGCTGGAAGCTGTTATGGATGTCGCCGGGTAGGTGGCCACGGCCAGAGTGGAGTTGGATACGGTGCTGAACAGCTCGGTAGCCCCGTATGTCTTGAGGTTATCGGGCGTCTGGGCAACAGCCTGGAAATAATAGGTTGCGCCCGGGGTCAGCCCTACTATCTGGTAAGACACCGTGCCCGGTGAGGTCACGGTTTGCGGTGCAGCAACGCTGCCGAAATCCATGCTCTTGCCGAAATTGAAATACACCTGGGCCGAACGCTGGCCTCCTAGCGAATTGACGTAGGCGTTCAGCGTTGCAGCCGTCGTGCTGATGCCGCTGGCTGCGCCGGTCGACAGCGAAACCGGCGATGAAGAGGTGGTGTGGAATGTGCTGTTCTGCCCGTACACATTGTACCCGTTGGAGAATGCGGCGGCGCGGTAATAGTAGGTCAGCCCGGGCTGCAGCCTGTTTACGCTGTAGCTGAAGCTTCCCGGCATGCCCATGTTTTGCTGGGGCGTCGACTTGCCGTAAGTGGTATCGGTCCCGTACTCGAACCATACATATGTATTGCTGCTCGCACCCATTGATGTCAGGTAACCGTTAAAGGTGGCAGACTGAGCAGTGACACCGGTGGCAGTGCTGGTGCTGACCCTGATACCCGGAGCGGCCGTAGTCGTAAAGATGCTGTCAAACCCGTGGACTGTCATGCCGCCCGCCTGCGTGGGAACCGCCAGTGCGCGGTAATGATAGGTAGTACCGGGATTGAGTCCCTGCAGGGTGTAATTGAAAGTGCCGGGCGAGTACATGGTCTGCATGGTGGTGGTCTGCCCGTAGGCGGTGGTTGTCCCCCATTGGAACCAGACATAGGCATTGCGGTATCCACCCAGCGACTCGAGATAGCCTACCGGGGTGGCCGAATTGTTGGTCACCCCGGACACGGAGCCCGTGCTGACTGCCAGGCTGGCCGCGCCGGGAGTGCTGAAGCTTTGCGGGCTGCCGTATGCTGTTGAGACGCCTATCACATCGGGCTTGGCTGCGGCCCGGAAATTATACATGCTGTTAGGGCTGAGCCCGGAGATGTCCATGCTGAAAGGTCCCGGTTCATAGACAGTCTGTTGTATGGTATTGTTGCCGTATCCCGCAGAGCTGCCCCACTGGAACCACACGGTGACGCTGGTATACGGCCCCATGCTGGAAAGGTAACCGCGCAGCACGGCCGAATTGGATGTGATATCGGAAGCTGAAGAGGTCGACACCTCTATGGGGGCCTGCGGTACCGTGTGCTGGGTCGTGAAGCTGACAAACGACCCCTGGCTTTGTTGCCCACCCATCAGGTTTGAGCTTGCCATGGCCCTGTACCGGTAGGCGGTCCCCGGCTCAAGCTGGCCCAATAGCTCTGTAAAAAATCCGGGTGAGCTCATAGCCTGGTGTGTGGTTTCATGGCCATCGGAAGTCTCGAACCATACGTCTACTATGCTGTAAGGTCCCATGGACTGGAGATAGCCGTTGAGATTGGCAGATGTTCCTGTTATGCTCGTAGCGCCCTGCGTTGTGACCAGCAGGGGTGAAACCGGCTCTACCGGCGGTTCGCCGCCCGGGCCGATGAGGCCGTTATCTTCGGCCAGGGCAGGCGCAACAGTCATGGTAATCAGTGACAGAGCGATGATTATGCCGACAATTCTATACAACATAATAACCTACACAATTATAAACTCGGCCAGCTCGGACTATACCGACTGCCCGGCGAAGGCTTTGCCCAAATAGCGATTACGGTGTTATGGTAACGTTGAAAGTCTCGCTCTTCAGCGCAGGGTTGTTGGGCTCGAAGGACCTCTTGTAATTGAGATAAATATCCGTATTGCCGGGTCTCATTCCCTCAAACTCAAAGTTCTCAACGCCGCTCGCTCCTATCATTCCCGAATTGGACGGGGTATAGCGCTTAACCAGCTTGAGCAGGCTCTGATCAAACCCGGCTTCCCAGCTATAGCCGGTCGACGGATTGGAGCTGACGCTGATGGTGAAGCTGATCCCTACGGGCACCGTGATCGGCTGTCCTGAGTTGCTATACGTGGATGGTGCAGGCGCCGGGGTTGGTTCCGGGGCTGGCGCCGGGGGCGTGACGGCTGGAGCGCAGCCGCACAGCAGTACTGCGATGAATAGTACAGCCAGTGTTACCTTCACAAATTTCATGACTTCCTCCTCCTGCTATTTCATGCACACAGGCTATTTGCCTGCGGCATGTCGCGCTAATATTCTGCGCTGACGGCCGGTTTATTTCAAACTGTTCTTACGTTCGCGGACAATGTTACATGACACCTACTTATGTGTCAATGGCTCTTTAGTACCCTTGTGGGGCGTATCTGCCGGCTATGCGATAATTTACTTGCCGGGGGCCCGGTGCTACAATTCCGTGATAAAATCAGTCAGGATAACGTTGATAATAAAGCTATTGAGGAATATCTATGAAAAAGCGGATTACGATTATTAGACCGGTGTGGTTTCGTTTAGCGGCGCTCATGCTTGCACTGGTCGTGTTTTCACTGGCAGCCTGCCAGTCCGGGCCGCAGGGCTACAAGAGCAACCCGGAGGCCATTGCCCTTAATGAGCAGGGCATAGAACTATATAACCAGGGATCGCTTGATAAGGCGGTGCTCTATTTTGACCGCGCACTGGAGAAGGACCCGTCCAACCCGGCGGTTTACTTCAATAAAGGGCAGGCGCTGGACGCCATGAAAAAGTTCGACCAGGCCATCGCCAGCTATGACCAGGCCGTCCAGCTCGATCCTAATTTCGCCGACGCCTGGAATTACCGGGGAGTCTCCTACTTTAACAAGAGCCAGTACGACAAGGCCATTGAAAGCGCAGACAAGGCTATAGCTATCAACGGCAACATCGCGGCCTATTGGGAGAGCAAAGGAGAGATATACCGGGCCCAGGAAAAATTCAAGGAGGCTGTCCCGTGTTATGCCAAGGCTGCTTCGCTTGAGCCCGGCAATGCTGACCTCTGGGACCGGTTGACCTACGCCCAGATGAAGAGCCTGCTCTATGAAGATGTGCTCAAATCGACCGACAAATCCATTTCGCTTGTATCTACAAATGCCTTTCCCTGGGGCTACAAGGCCAAGGCGCTGCACGAGCTGAGGCGCTATGATGAGGCGATCGTAGCTTTCGACAGAGCTTTGGCTCTTGATCCCGATAACCCGGCGCTGTGGTACAGCAAGGGGCTGACCCTTGAGACGCTCAAACGTAATACCGAGGCCAAAAAATGTTACGATAAGGCGCGCTCTCTGGGCTACCAGTTTTAATTTACCCAGCCACGCCGGGCCTCTGCCCCGCGTGCCCTATATTATCGACAATGTATCAGGAGGCCATATGAGCAACAGCGGCGCTGCAGGACAGCCCAATAGTGATGAAAAACACCATCCTGCGGTCTTGCCTGATCAAGAGGAGAACGGCAGCAGGAAGAAGATAGATATCGAGATCAGGGAGATGGGTGTTGATGATATCCCCATAGTTTTTCACCTCGGTGAACAGGTCTTCACTGCCGATAAAACGCCCACGCTTTACCGCACCTGGGACGAGTACGAGGTGATCTCCATGTTTAACGAGGATACGGAGTACTGCCTGGTGGCGGCGCTGGAGGGCCAGATCGTGGGCTTTGCCCTGGGCAATGTAGTCACCAAGAAGAAGTCGGCCTGGAAATACGGTTACCTGGTCTGGCTGGTGGTATCGCCGGAGTTCCAGCGGCTGGGCGTGGCCAGCCGCCTTTTCAATAAGTTCGAGGACAAGATGATAGAGGCCGGTGTGCGCATTTTCATGGTAGATACGGAGGCGGACAATCTGCCGGCCCTGCATTTCTTTCGCGATAAAGGTTTTGTCAATCCGCAGCAGCATATCTACATGACGTATAATCCTTCTGCTACAGAGCAGCAGAAGGAGAGGAAACGCAGCCTGAGGGGGAAGAAGAATGGCTCAGAGCACAGGCGCAGCGGCTGAGATAAAGGGCGATAGACTTAAGAAGCTCCTGCAGGACCTGGTGGATATATACAGTCCATCAGGAAAGGAAGAGGAGATACTGCTCTTCAGCGAGGATTACCTGAGGTCGGCAGGGCTTAACGTGAAGAGGCAGGTGGTGGATGAGAACCGCTATAACATCGTGGTATTGCCCCCCAAGACCGACGAGGTAGACCTGTGTTTCGTGGGTCATCTGGACACGGTGGCGGCGCACGACCTGGATGATTTCGGGTTCTACGAGGAGGAAGATAGGGTCTGCGGACTGGGCAGTTCGGACATGAAGGCGGGCTGCGCCGCTATGATCGAGGCTTTCACGGTGCTGGCGGATAAAAAAGGCAGGTTCCCCTCCGTGGGCATGGCGCTGGTAGTGGGAGAGGAGGAGGAGAGCGACGGCGCCAAGACACTGGTGCGTGAGTACCGCTTTCCCTGGGCTGTGGTCGCGGAGCCGACCAACATGGTGCCCTGCCTGGGCCACTATGGATACCTGGAAGTCCTGCTGCGCACGCGTGGCAAGAAGGCGCATTCCTCCATGCCCGAGCTGGGGCAGAACGCTATTGAGAATATGCTCAAGCTCCTTCTCCAGGTCACCGGTTATACTACCACGGTCCCCAGCGGGCTGGTGTATAACATCAGGCAGCTTTCGGGCTTTCCGGGTGGGTTCGTGGTTCCGGATACCTGTGAAGCCTGGCTGGACCTGCATCTGCCGCCTGATTCCCGCATGGACGTGCTAAAGGCCGACCTGGAGCATCTTGTAGAGGATGCGGGAAAGGTCATACAGTCGCTCGATGCTTATATCAGGTTTGAGAATACGCAGTCGGGTTACCGTATATCGCAGGACCGGCCCCTGGTGCGCAGGCTGCGCGAGGTGTGCAAGGGCATGAAGGTCCCATGGGAAACGCAGGATTTCCGCAGCCATTCGGACGGCAATGTCCTGTGGGGCGCCGGTGTCGATCCGATCATACTGGGCCCGGGACGGCTCGAGACTGCGCACACACCCGAAGAATCGGTTGTGTTTAGCCAGGTAGTGCAGGCCGCCCAGCTTTACCTCAACTTTGCGCTGGCGATTTGACGAAGCCGGTGTGATAAAAGTCGTTACCGGTTGAAGCGACAAGTAGTAATCTATTGGGAGAATTCAGGGTCAAGGAGGAATATCGAAATGTCCAAGTCTGAAGACGGGTTAAAAGCGGCATTCGCCGGTGAATCGCAGGCCAATCGCAAGTACCTGGCGTTCGCAAGTGCCGCGGACAAGGAAGGTTTTACACAGGCGGCTAAAATGTTCAGGGCAGCAGCGGAAGCTGAAACTGTTCACGCGCTTAACCACCTGAAGGCGCTCAAGGCTGTGAAATCCACCGCTGAAAATCTGCAGGAGGCTATCGCAGGCGAGACCCATGAATTCACGAAAATGTACCCGGCCATGATCGCGGATGCCAAATCAGAAGGCAACCGGGAAGCTCTTCAAACCTTCCAGTGGGCAAATGCGGTGGAGGAAGTACATGCAAGGCTGTACAAAGGCCTGCTGGACAACCTGGGCAAGGCTGCTGAGACTTATCCTTATTACGTTTGCCCGGTATGCGGCTATACGCATGAGAAAGAAGCCCCGGAATCCTGCCCGGTGTGCGGAACTAAGGGCAAGTTCTTCAAAAGAATAGATTAGTAAATTGGAAAGTAAATATAAAAGTGCGCTGCCTTAGATGGACGTCAATACATCGACCGGCAGCTCCTGCACATCCTGGTGCAGCGAGAGAAATCGCTCGAGGGAGTAATCCGCGTTGTTGACGGGATCGTGAATGGTGAATCCGCCGAAGTCGGGCGCCATGCCCACCACCTGGCGGTAGCAGTTCACCATTTTCTCCATGGAGGAGAGGTCTCCTTTTTCCATGTAGTTTCTCAGATAGTGCAGGCCCATGTAGTGCCAGGGCGGAAAGACATTGGGGTTGATCTTGATGGCCCGGTTGAACACCTGGAAGGCCTCCCCGGTTTTGTCGAGGTTGAAAAGGCAGATTCCCTTGTTGGTCAGCGCCATGACGTTATCCGGATCCTTCTCCAGGGCCCTGTTGAAGCAGCCGATGGCCTCGGCGTCCTCCTCAAGTTTGAAGTGGCACAGCCCCTTTTTGAAAATATCGTCATAGGTCACTTCGCCGGCGTGCTGGCTCATCAGTTCGACCGAGCACTCCAGGGCATTAAGGAATTCCTCCCGGTCGAAATGGTCATCCACAAGCTTGCGTAGTTCCTCAATTCTCATAATGGTCTCTTTCGGCTGGCTATGCTTAACGATATCATATTATTTCGATGCCACCAAATATATCGCACTGATGTAAAATTGCAGGTATATGCAGGAAGTTATTCCCGGGGTTTTCCAGCTCAGCCGCTGGTGGGACCAGGCTGACCTGGGGGCAAACGTGTACCTGATCGATGCAGGCGATGGGCTGACGCTCGTAGACGCGGGGTTTAAAGGCAAAGAACGGCTGATTATTGAAAGGGTGCGCAGCCTGGGTTACTCCACCTCCCGCATCACCACAATTATCATCACACACCATCATACGGACCATATAGGCGGGCTGGCCGGGTTGGTGGAGATCACAAAGGCCAGAGTCGTTGCACATGCGGCCGACGCGCCCTTTGTAGACGGAAGATTGCCGCAGCCCGGCCCGGCACGCCCGGGCTGGTTACAAGGGGCGGCGCGTCCTTTCAACCGGCTGCTGGCCACCAGTCCCGTCCATGTCGATATCGAGGTAGGAGATGGCGATGAATTGCCGCAGACCGGCGGGATCAGCATATTACATACGCCTGGGCACACGCCCGGCAGCATCTGCATCTTCCTCAGGCAGCGTGGCGCAGTCTTTACGGGCGACCTGCTGGCGCAGCGTTTCGGCCTCAAGTGGCCGTCCATCCCATTCACCGCTGACGTAGCGCAGCTAAGGTGCTCTGTTAGAAAGCTAGCGGGGCACGAATTCGAAGCGGCCTGCTTCGGCCACGGCTCACCCATAAGGGTCAAAGCCGACATGAGGATCAGGCGTTTTGCCGGGCTTGAACACACGGTGTAAAACAGGAGCCGGCAGGCACAGGCTATTTTTTACTCTTTTTAACCTTGGGCGGCAGCGATGATGCATAAGCGTGGGCACGTCTCAACCATTCGTCCAGCGCCCTAGCATCGCTGTACAGGCTTTGAGGCACGACGATGTACTCTTTCATCACATGTCCTTTGAGAGGTTCGAAGGGCGCTGCGTCCGGGAATTTTTTCACGATCTCCTTGCGTTCGGCCTCCGGTAGGCGGATAAATATATTGTCTTCGTGCACGCCCGCGAACATGTTGCGGTTGATCCAGAATACCGGTGAGCCGAACATCGGTCTCTTGTCGCAGGTAAAACGTATCAGCGCCGCATCCAGCACTTTGGCCAGCTCGGGTGAACTCTTCTTCCATTTGTGTTCCATAGCCCGTACACCTCCCTTGACTTTGACTCGGCCCGATATCAGGGCTTTTTAAATAATACAGCCCTGCTCCCCGATATGGCAGGCCTGCCGGCGACTTCAAATCCAAGAGCCACCGCCGTGGATACCGTTTGATTGAAGGCCGCCTCGGGCACGTGCAATTTCGGCTCGGCTACAAGGAATGTCCCGCCGGCTTTGAGCAAATCCCGCACTTCCACTAAAAATTTTCGCTGGTCACGAACTTCGTGGACCATGTAGAAGGCCAGGGCGAAATCGGCGGTTACTTTTAATCCGAGGCTGTCCGCCGTGCACCTGTGAAATTGCATGACCTTGCTGAGTCCGGCGCGCTCGGCCCTGCGCCCGGCCATCTCAAGCATCTTTTGCTGCAGGTCGATGCAGATGACCTTGCCTGTGGGGCCGACCGCGCGGGCCATGGCCAGCGAGAAATAGCCCATGCCGCAGCCGATATCCAGGGCTGTCTGCCCCGGCTGCACCAGCCCCCCTAATATCAGGTCAGGATTCTGCGACCGTCGCCGCAACGGGTTATCGAAGGTGAAGCAAAGCCACCAAGGACAGGTATGCTGACCCCTGAAAAACACTTTTTCCAATAAGTTCATCTTTGCCTCCGGACCGCAGATAGTCCGTTAAGTATTTTAGCAAAGTCAACGCCGCTTTTGCTGTAGAGAGTCGCAGGCCGATCCTGCCTCAGATATTATGCGGTCCATCAGCTCCCGGACACCGGGCAGGTCGTCTATGCCCCCGCAATCCTGACCCGCGAAAAGTATGCCCTCTTCGATATCACCGTCGTTGATGGCCTTGAGGTGCCTTCTCATGCCGACCGCCTGGCGGGCCTGCGACCAGATGGGCGAACCCTCCTCGGCCCGCCACATCTGCAGGCTCAGCCCGATGAACTGCCAGTACGAGAGCCTGAACATTTTCCTTATCTCGCCCGCACCCTGGAAGGCTTCGGAGAACTGTATGCCCCCTTTCATCATCTTTTCGGCCGCCTTGGTCTTGAGCACACGTCCGGGCATGCCGTCGAATGCATTGCTGTAGAGCGTATCCTGCTCGGTGGCTTTGAGGCAGAGCTGCTTGAAATTATCGTGCACCAGGCTCTCTTTAGTCAGGGAGAACCTTGTGCCCATCGAAATCCCGTCTGCTCCCAGCGCCAGGGCTGCCGCCAGTCCACGACCGTTGTAAAAACCGCCGGCCGCCACCAGCGGGACCTTTATCTGGCCGGCAACCATGGGGATCAGGACCAGAGAGGTGGCGGCGGTGCCATGCCCCGCAGCCTCGTTTCCTGTAATGATAACGGCGTCGCAGCCGAGCTGTTCCGCTCTAACGGCATGCCTGACCGTAGCGGTAGTGCCCATGACTTTCCCACTGTAAGCGTGCACGCGGTCGATAAACCACGGCTTACCCAGCGCATAGTTGATGATGGGCACTTTTTCTTCGATAGCCACCTCCACATTCTCCCGGGCGCCGGGCAGGACCAGCGCCTGGTTGACGCCAAAAGGTTTATCAGTCAGCCTCCTGACCTCCCGTATATTCTGCCGTGCCTCATCCGGGGCGAAGCGCGCCGTGGCCAGCATGCCCAGCCCGCCGGCGTTGCATACCGCTGCCACCAGCCCCGGCTCCGTGATCCAGTTCATCCCGGCCAGCATGATTGGGTGCTGGATGCCAAAGAGCTCGGTCATCCTGGTTTTGAACATGTTAACGCCCTCCTAATTTGCTCATGCTACGGGGGATAAAAGCCCGCAGGTTTTTTACGACCTATTATGTTACCATAGTCACCGTACAATTTTTCAGATACAATCCTTTGAGGCCGGCAGACTGATTTATGTAAGGAGGTCAAAAATTGTGGAACGCATCGAAATGTGACCTGTGCGGCGATTGCCTGACCAAGTGCCAGTATGTTGATTACGATAAAGAGAAGGCGGCCGGCGACATCAGGGCCCTCATGGACGGTAGCCCGGCGGCCATACTGGGCAAATGCGTGACCTGCTGCGCCTGCCGCGAGTACTGTCCAACCGGGGCGGATCCCTTCGACCTCATACTCAAGGCGCTGGAGGAACACAAGTCATATCCAATCAAGCCGGAGGCGGTGGGATTCTTCAGCATGGCTTCCTCTGTTCCAAACCAGGTTATTAAAGGCCGGGAGGGCAGGCCCGTCCTTTCACTTTGCGTAATGGAGATGTCGCTGCCGCCGGATGCCATCAGCGGGCAGTTGTTCGACGGCCTGACCATCGCCAAGGGCGGTGAATATTTCTGCTATGTGGGCTATGTGCATGCCGGGATGGAAACACCCATAGCCGAAAACGCCCGCAAGTTTATTGACAATGTCGCCAAACTCGGTGATGAAATCATTTTCCTGCATGATGACTGCTACGCCATGGTGGATGCCAAGGTGAAGGACTACGGCATCGAAGTGCCTTTTAAATACATGCATATCCTGGAATACATGCGAAACTACCTGCGGGATAATAAAGGCAGGATCACCAAACTGGGTAAAAAGGTCGCCTATCAGCGTCCCTGCGCCTCGCGTTATACGCCGGCCAAGGATGTATTCGTGGACGAGATCTTCGAGCTGATCGGCGTGGAACGGCCAAAGCGGGAATATGAGAGAGAAAAAGCGCTGTGCTGTACCGGTGCCTTTGTCAAGGTCTACCCGCAGCTGGCCGCCGAGGTGCAGGCTAAAAACGTTGACGATGCCATCCGTTGCGGAGCCGATGCGCTGGTAACGCTCTGCCCCATGTGCGACCGTGTGCTGAGACGCCCCACGACCGAGCGTGGCCTGCGCAAGATCTACATCACCGACCTGGTACGCATGGCGCTGGGCGAGAAAGCTTTTCCTGAATAATGTACGACTTTTCGGGCGGGTTTAAAAACCCGCCCCAACATTTTATTTTTCTGCAAGGGCGTACCTTCAGGTGCGCCCGAAAGAGCGGATGAACAATGATGTAGGGGCGTAGCTTCAGGTGCGCCCGCACGACTTTCGGGCGGGTTTAAAAACCCGCCCCTACGTTTACTTTTTCGAACCAGCGATCTTTGCCTTGATCTTCTCGAACTCCTGCTCGGTGATCTTGTATTTGCTGAAGGGCAGGAAGCTGAGGAGGATCACGGCTGCCGGGAAGAGGCAGAAGATGACACGCACTCCGGTGGCTACGCTCTCCGGCTGAACCCCTTCAACGACAAAACCAGAGAGGGCCAGTGCGAAGCCCACTATGGGCGGGCCCACCGAGTAGGCTATCTTCTGGCCGGCTGACCACATTCCGGAGAAGATACCTTCACGTCGCAATCCGGACTGCATCTGATCGTATTCAATCGTGTCGGGAAGCATGGAAAAGGGGAAAAGCTGGAAGCTGGAAAAACCAATGCCCGCCACGAATACCTCGGCGTAGAAGAGCCATAGCTGGGAGGCGCTGGTAAAGAAAAGCGAGGCCATCGACAGGGTAAATATGGCCAGGCCTATGTAGTACGACTTTATCTTGCCAAGTTTCTTGCCGATTGCCAACCAGACGGGTATGAAAATGACGCCGGTTACCATGAAGATAGGGAAGGCGATATTCATCGCCGTCTCGGGCAGGGCCATGGCGTATTTCACGTAGTAGACGAACCCGGCCATCATCACGCCGATGGCAAGCGCCTGCAGGAAATAGCTCGACATCAGTACTACGAAGGGGTAATTGCGGGCTGCGACTTTGATCTGCTCTTTCAGGGAAGGTGTCTCTTTGTGGGGTGGCAGCGAAGGCGCCTTGCGTGTGCCGAAGAAGCACCACAGGCAGGAGGCGATTATGGCCAGCCCGAAGATGCCGCCCATGTAGCGGAAGCCGGCCGCGCCGCCTCCTCCGGCGGACACCAGTACCATGGTCAGCCCGCCGGCCAGCAGGGCGCCGATGGAGGCGAAGGACATGCGGAAGGATGTAATCGATAGGCGCTCAGTGTAATCGTCCGACATCTCCGGGACCATGCTGGCATAGGGGACGTTGACCAGTGCGAAAATTGAGCAGCCCAGGGCAAACAGCAGGGATATCTGGAGCGCGTTGGCGAATTCCGTCTGAAAGCCGGGCACTAGGAAGATGACGAAAAACGATAGCCCGAAGGGTAATGCCCCATAAAGCAGGTATACCCGCCGCCTGCCGAAACGGGAATGCGTTACGTCTGAGATGGCGCCCATTATCGGATCCAAAATCACGTCCAACAGCTTGGGGATAAGAAGCATGGTGCCGGCCAGCGCCGGGTTTACCCCGACCACGTTTGTCAGGAAGAACAGCAGGTACATCCCCGTGGTCACGATGAAGATATTGTTGGAGATATCTCCGATGCCGTAACTCAGCTTTATGCCGAGCGGGAGCTTGGCATGTTTTACCTGTGTTGCCTTGTCTTCCGCGGTATTTCCCATATTCCCCTCCTTTTACTAAAGTAATATCGATCTACGATAGCGCCGGTGGCATCGTCAATAAACGCGCCTGTCGATAATCTTCTTTCCGTCCTGCGCTATGCTGCCTGCGGGCAGCACTTCCAGAGCGTCAAATCTCACCTTGCATGTATTTTGGAATTCCTTTCGCAGCGATTTTTCCCAGGCGCCACGGTCCGCCGGCTCGGCTGCAAGCTCCGCCTGCAGCAGCATTTCATCCCTGTCGGCCGGCCTGGTCACAGTTATCTGGTAGCGGGCTATCTCAGGGAATTTAGAAATCACCTCGTCGGTCTGCCTGGGGTGAACGAACATCGCCCTTACCCTGACGGCGTCACCGCTCCTTCCCATGATTTTAGGCAGCCGGGGAGTTGTACGGCCGCAGGCGCAGGTTTCGGTCACCAGGGTCGAGAGGTCACCCGTTCCGAAACGCACCAGCGGGTACACCTCATCGAAGGGGGTTACCACTACCTCGCCGACCTCGCCGACTGGCAGATCCCGGCCCGTTGAGGGGTCAACGACCTCCACGATCACGTCCGTGTTGACGTGCATCCCGGCGTTCTTTTCGCAGGAGCCCGCGATGGGGCCGATATCGGCGGTCATGTAGTTGTCGCCGCCGACACAGGTAATGCCGTATTTCTCCGTAAACATCTTCCTCAGGGGGTCCCCTCCCATCTCACCGAAGACCTGGGCGTACTTGAGGTTGAAGTCTTTCTTAATATCATACCCCATCTCCTCCGCCCTTTTGATGATGGCGGCCAGGAAAGAAGGAGTCCCCACGAAATATGATACCTTGAGATCGCGCATTACCTGTACCTGCAGATCGGTGTTGCCGGTCCCCGCCGGGAAGACGGTGAAACCCATGGCCTTCAGCATGCGGTCGATCAGCAGACCGGCCGGAGTGACGTGGTAGGACCAGGTATTGATGGCTATCTGTCCTTTCCCCAGGTCCGGCGGCAGCGTGCCCTGCTTCAGCCTTCTCTGCGGGTCATAGATCGGTCCGGGCGACTGATAAATATGGTCGATCTCCCCGAGCGGTACGGCCAGGTAGCCTCCGAAGGGCGGCATCTCCTTCTGCAGCTTGATGAGATCATCTTTGCGCAGGACCGGTATTTTCTGCAGGTCGGCCGGGCTTTTGATATCGCCAGGTTTGATTCCCGCCCCGTCCAGGCGCTGCTTGAAGCCAGGCGCATTACCGTATGCGTAGGAGATGAGGCGTTGCAGTTTCGCGGACATCTGCTTGTCCCTTTCCGGCGAGGGCAGCCTTTCGAGTGAACCGTCGTGAGGGAATAGATCCGCTTTGTCCGCCATGGTCAGAGCCTCCCTGCGTATTTTGAAGGCATTATATCACAGCTTTATCGGGCCGATTCTTTATGAATAGTCTCCGCTTGTGCGGCACAGTATTGCTCAGGGGCGTCTGGCGGTGACAAGGCCGCTGCCGCGTTGCGCATTGCCCGCGATCAGGGAGACATCGCTGAAACCGGCCTTGCGGATAACTTCGACCATCTCGCTGACCGTGTATGTACCCAACCACAGGTTGAACAGAGATGCCGGCAAAGGACCAGATCTGTCGTTGTTGAGCAGGAAATCGTGCACGATCAGCAATCCACCCGGCTTTAAGGCGCGTTTAGCCTGCTTCAACCTTGTCTCCGCATGGCTGCCCGGCCCGTGCAAGATGTTGGACATAAGCAGGCAGTCATAACCGGAGCCGAACTCGTCTTTGTTCCAGTCGCCCTCCTGGACTTTAATGCTCCTGCTCATGCCGAAACGGCTGATTACCTTCCTCGTGATAACCAGTGTCTCCGATAAATCCCACACGACGGCCTTTAAATGGGGGAACCTCTGGCACAAGGCGATGCTGTAAGTGCCCGGTCCGCCGGCTACATCGAGCAGCAGGCGCTTCTCGCCGAGATCAAGTTGCCTGGCCACCCATTGCGCCTGGCCGTTGGCGGCAATGCCGTGCATCGCCCATATCCAGTTATCGAATAGATCCTTTTGGAATTGCTCGGGCGGTTTCGGCGCAGAATCGCGTTTTCCGGTTCGCACCACTTCAGGAAGCCCGGTGGTTGCCCACCAGAGGATCTCATTATGGCCGATAACGCCTCCAATGTAGCGGGGGCTGTCCGGTAAAAGCATGTCTTTCCCCAATTTGGTCAGTGCGAAAGAGTCGCCGTCGCGGCTCAATACTCCCAGGGCGCAGCAGACTGTTAAAAGTTTCTCCGTCATGCGCGGATCGGTAGCGCATTCACCGGCAACTTCAGCGGCCTGCTTCGGTTTAGCCAGCGCACTAAAAAAGCCGAGTTGATGGGCGGCCATCAGGGCACGGGATGAACGGAATTGCCAGTTAAGTTCCAGTAAAGCCGATGCCGCTTCCAGGTTGTCGGCTTCAAATAGGTTCGCCTTATCGCCTTTCTGTCTCTTCATCATTAACGGAGTATGCCCGTACGGCCGGTGCCTGTCAATTTAGATTCCACGCTCTTCCAGTATAGCTTTATTTTTAGCAACCTTGTCCGGCGTGAGGTCGTACAGTCGCCAGAAAATGATCGTGGCTATGAGTACAACAATGGCCGGTACGATGGCGGAATGGATGCGGATACCGAACAATGCCTGTTCTGGGGTCGGGCTGAGCTCCATCATCTGGGCCAGGCTGGGGGCGCCCGCCACGAAGCCGGTTTGTGTATGTACTATTGCAATGATGGCCGCAATGCTCGTCTGCCCCAGCTTAAATATAAAAGATTGGTACCCGATATAAACTCCCGGATCTCTCCTTCCCGTTTTTACGGCTACATCGTCCAGGACATCACCCATGGTGGGCGGGTCCATGAACCATTGGCCGCCGAGAGCGATTCCAAATAAAAACGTGCTGATAACCCATCCGGTGAGACCGTTGACAAATATCATGGGCAGGAAGGTAAGCACCATCAGGAAGCCGCTGAGCAGACTTACCATTCTGTTGTTGTTCATTCTCTTGGATATAACCATCCAAATTGGAACGAAGATCAGCGCCCCTACCAGCATCCCTCCCAGAAGATATGTGATCGTGGATGCCCCTGCATCCAGCAGGTACGTCGTTATATAGAAAGCGCTCATCTGCAACATGACGGCGCCCACCTGGTAGCCAAAGAAAAGAATAATTTTACTCACAAACCGTTTGTTGGAAAGAACGATCTTGGCCGTCTGAAAAAAACCTTCCCTTTTTTCTCCCTTCATCGTTTCTCTGCGTTGCCGGTAAAGTTCACGGACCTGCCGGGATTCAAACGTGCCCGGAAGCATGAACAGGAGCAACACCAGGCCTATTACAACTGTGGCCCAGGCAGAGTTCCGATAAGTGATCGCCACGCCTGTGGTAATGAACATCGGCGGGATGATCGCCGCCATCACAAGCCCGATGATGCCGAGGATCGTGCCGAACGCCTGGACCGTTCTTCGCTCGTTAAGCCCGCGAAACTTTTCGGGAAATAAACTTACGGCATTTACATCAAATAACGTTCCAAAAAGATCGTAAGCGCAAAGAGAGATAACGTACCATGTAAATATCTCCCACTGATGCGCCACGGGGTCCAGTCCCGTCGGCCCTAAAAATATAGCCAGGTAGCTGAACAGCCATAAAATGCCGCCGATGATGATGAAGGGAGTTCTACGAAAACCCGTCTTCTTTTCCCAGGGGAAAACAACGTGTTCCATCAGGTAGCCGGTCAGAGGGTCGTTGATAGCGTTCCATATCTGGTAAATAATGAATGCCGCGGCTGCCAGCGTAACATCCAGGCCTACCACCACCTCGTAATAAAAGAAGACTGTGAATCCGAATGCCGCGGTTATCCACTGGCTGAAGAGTTCTCTGCCGCCATAGCTGGCCATAATCCATTTTGGGTATTGTGAAACATCCCCTGGGCTTTTTGCATTATTCATCACGGCCTCTTTTCATTAGATTTTTATCGGATCAACCGAGAAACATACCGTCCTGGCGGAGAATGTTTTGAAGCTCGGTGATGGAGACAGTGCGTGGTAAAAGGTCTTTCTTAATACAGAGGGAGGCGGCCGTTCCGGCTGCCTGGCCTGTCTTATAGCACATGGGCATAATTGCCCAGGTAGCCATAGCGATATATTGTCCGGATATAGAGCTCCCCGCCACGATCACATTCTCCAATCCTGTGGGCAGCATGGACCGGTAAGGGATTGTGTACCAGGTACCGATCAGGTGATTGAAGCGGGCATTCTGGCCGTCGAGTTCCCATATCTCGAGCCTGTAGGTGCCGGCCGCGATGGCGTCATCGAATTTTACAGCCTTGATGATGTCTTCCTGGGTGATGAAATAATCGCCTCTTATGCGCCGGGTGCCGATCATGCCTATGGACACGCCCGTATTGATCAGCCGGCAATCACGGAAGGCCGGTATTTCCTTTTTAAGAAAAGTTGTGATGTCCCTGATCTGGCGCCGCTGTTCCATTTCACCGTAGGCGGCCTTTTCCGGGTCCAATGGATTGATGTCAAAGACACGTGTGCCGAATATCTGAATCACGCCTTTGCAGACGACTTGCCAGAATAAGCCTTCGAGGGGGACGTTGATCTCGCCCTTCAGTCTGTGCTGTTCGTAAATTTTCGCGGTTTCATACATATCGAGGTTATCGGTATCTACGCCCGCAATGCGGAAGGTTGTGGAAGTCGGCATTATCAGGCCGGCAGGGACGCCGTCGTCATCGCCCGATCCCAGCACTGCAGGAGAGCCCGCCCGCGTTACTACATCTGCGCTTCCCGTGGCATCTATGAAGATTTTCCCTTTAATCAGCTCCCTGCGCGTCAGAGTTTCAACCACTATAGCCTTAATTACCTTGTCCTCTACGATAGTGTCTACGATCAGGGAATTGACCCGCAGTTTCACGCCGGCCTGGCGCAGCATATCGAAATAGAGATATTTAAGCGCCTCGGGGTCGAACAGGTACCACTTGCTGGTGGCGACATTGTCGTTTTCCCCGGCCAGCGGGACGAACCTGTCCACCCCGTCCATCAGCACGGTGTGAAGCTCTATAGCGTCCAGCTCCTTCATACGATCGAGGATTTCGCCCAGAATGCCGTCGTAGGGCATATCCAGCTCCCCTGTCTCGACAGCAGTGTTTAACGGCCACGTTGCAACCGGGATTTGTGTGGACATTCCGCCGACAAAGGGGAACCTTTCAACCAGGATGACCTCTGCCCCCTTCCTGCCGGCGGCTATACTTGCGGCAATGCCGGCAGGTCCGCTGCCTATCACTACAACATCGGCTTCCCCGCCTATCGGAAGCAAATCGTTCAGCCCTTTCGATTTAGCCGGTTGATTGCGGCCCATTTGATACCACCTCCCGCAAGTATTCGAAAAATAATATCAAAAATACTCGATATACTCAATTCTTTTTGATTGTGATTTATCCTCCGAATCTAAAAGCCATGTTCCACGGATAAATCGTATATCGATTGTATCCCAGCTTGCAGTTAAGAGCGCAAGAACTTGGATAGAATTTTCTCTGTCGCAAATCGCGGCAGGAACCTGGGCAGCATGACGGCAATCTTGAGGCGCGTGGGGAACAGGTATTCCTTGCTTTCCGATCTCAATGCCTTCAGGATGTGTGCTGCTGCCTGATCCATGCTCATAGTGAGGGACGGGGGAATTCCAGGTTGCTTATTTCTCTCTGTGATCACAAATCCGGGACAGATCGTCAGTACCCTGATATTGAAATGCTTTAGTTCAATCCTGGCGGTATCCAGGAAAATACGGCAGGCTGCTTTGGCGGCCGAATACTGCCCCTGTGTTGGAAGTCCCAGGAACCCGGCCAGCGAGTTAGTATTGGCGATGACCCCGCCCGAATCCTGGGTTTTCATTTGCTGTACGAGAGGACAAAAGAAATTGATCATCGTATCGTAGTTCACGCGCATGTTCTGCTTGATATCTATGGGAGAGGCCTTTGCGATACTGAGGGAAGGGCCTGCGCCGATATTAAGCAATGCGATATCGATGCGCCCAAATCGCAATACCGCCTGCTGAACTATGCTTGCCGCCTGTTCCTCATCCAGCGCGTCTCCCACTATTGCCAGCGCTTCACTCCCGTTCTTTTGAATGGCGTCCGCTACATCTGATAATAGTTCCGTTCGGCGGGCTACTATGGCAATGCGGTTATGCCCGTGGCTCAGCGCCAGCGCGACGGCTTTGCCGATTCCCGATGAAGCCCCGGTGATCAAAATGGCCTTATCTTTCAAATCCATACTTAGATCTCCTTTTTATAAAGGCAGGAAAACACGTGTTCAACAGATATAGTGGCTATCTAATAATCACAGGTTTTGTTTCTCAGCTAAAACGATGTAGCTGCCGGCAGAATATCCACTACCGACTTAACAACGATAGCGCCCGGCGGGACTCGAATCCACGACCCCCTTCACTGCGCGTCGTAAACAGCCTCGGGGATGCACTGGCCCAGGAGCTCATTGTTTAGCTGAGCCGTTGGTGACGAATATTTCGCCGGAGCCAGTTGGTCGGGCGCATACGCCTTGGTATTCTGATACCAGGCATAATCCGAGACTTTGGCATAGCGCTGCTTGATATTGTCCTTTGATACATTTACCACCAGGAGGTCCGTGGCAATCGCGACGGGGCCCTGGTACCAGGAGCGGATATCCTTCATGGCCGGGCCGACCGTATCGTCGTTGACCTGGAAGTGGGTTGCTATGCCCAGCCGGGGATTGGTCTTGCTGAGGATATAGCCTAAAGCTTTTTGCGGCGTATGGGATGAATCCTGAACGGCCTGTGCCATGCTAAGCGCTTGTTCCCAGCCCGGATCGCCCGGTTTCAACGTGGAGTTCTTGGCTGCCCAGGTGGCCGGCGGCACGACCATCTCGTGGATCAGGACATCCACACCCTTGGCTTGATCGATCATATAGTTATTTGGTTTGGTATCGCCGGAAAATACCATCGACAGGCCGTTCCACTCCAGCTTGTAGCTGATGGAGCCGTCGCGGTCATGTACTGCGGGAAAATGAGTGATCTTCACTCCGTTCTTCTCGTAGGCTACTCCGCCTACCGTCATATAAGGCAATTCGGTTGCGACGATGTCGTATCCGTCCTCGCCGTTGGCGAGGCCGGTCGGTAGGAAGCTGAAGGCCTCCTCATGCCATTTCATCAGCTTTTTCAGATTGTCAGCGAAAGCCGCTGTTCCCTCATCCGGGGTGTCTCCGCTGGGTCCGAACAGCAGCAGTGGTGTCTTGCGGTCGAGGGAGGGTCCGAAACAGTACACCGTAATGAGATCGCTTGTGTGGTCCCCGTGCAGGTGTGTTATGAAAATCTTGTCCATGCGGGAATAGGGTATGCCCATGGCCACATATTTGGCTGAGACGCCCGATCCACAATCGAATACGAAGCTGTCGCCGTTGCCGAGTTCAACGAAAATGCTGTTACATTCCTGTGCCAGGCGGGGGAGAAAAGATGTCCCCAAAAATGTTATGCGCATCTCGTTCTTGTCCAGAGCTTCCCCTGGTGTGAATGTGCCCGGTGTTGTGGCGGCCTCCAGAGGTTTTGGGGATGGGGCAGCGCAGCCGGCCAGGAGCGGTATCAAGGCGACGGCCCCGATTATTAGACCAAAAAGTATCTTCCGTATGTTTTCGTTTAATGGTTTCCTGCTCATTATGTACCTCCTAACAGCCATATGGTCATTTATTATAACAATGCTGTCAAAAAAACACTTAATTTCGATAGAAGTCCGGCGTTACCGATACCGTCATCAACATGACTTGCGGGTTTCCAAACATGCTCCTGTAGGAGAGGATTATTTTCTTAACGGGTTGGTTTGTGACCGTTGTTGTGATCATTATTTCCTCGGAATAGAATTAAGGGTAGGAATTTAAGAGGAATTTCCCGGTTTTATTCTGCAGGGTGCAAAAATCTGATTGCTGAGGCGAGGCACGAGATGCGGACATTTGAAGATGTATCCAAGGAAGAGATCAGGGACCTGCTGGGCAAGGGCTGGCTTACCCACGACGGCATGTGGTTCTATGTGGTGAGCCGGGAGCTGGGTGTCGACACGGCAAATAAGTTCAATAAGGCGGCTATCAAGGCCATGGCTCCCTTTGAGGTGCAAAGGCTGAAGCAGGTGACGGGTCTCCGGGAAAACCAGTTAACCAGTGCTGAGGTACTTAAGGAGTTCCTGCCGGCAGGCATGCAGATGATATTGCCCGTTTCTGTGTTCAGCAAATTACACTTTGCCGTGATGCCTGGAAATACCCTCCACTGGGAGTGGGAGCAGGGTGAATGCTTTGCTTATAAGGGCATGAGCCGCATGGGTGTGATCGATAGATATGAGTGCGGTGTGATGTACCGCGTCGAGTGCTGGCTGGAGCTGCTGGGTTTGAAATTCACGTCCAGTCCGCAGATCACCGGGTGCCAGATGCTTGCGCAGGGGCAATGTTCCGGTGAATTCCGTTTCGAGTTTTAAATGTGCCCCACCCTTCGGGCAAGATTCAGCAATAATTAGCTTTTCACGAACAAAGCAGTGGCGCGCCTGGAGGGATTCGAACCCACGACCCCCGGTTCCGAAGACCGATGCTCTTGTCCGCTGAGCTACAGGCGCATGGCGAAAAATGAAGCTATAATCGGCCTTTTAGGGTTGGCTTAAGAAAGCCGGAAACCAAAAAAGCTAACGGATAGCTTACCAAATTATTTGATAGCCTCATTTTCAATCGAAGTATACTTGTTGCCAGATGCCTCGTCAAAGCTCTGAAAGGCAGCTCGCTGAAGCCCCGGTGCCACATAAATACTTGGGAAAGACTATCATTTACAATATCCATCGGATATGTTAAATTAGCCGGTATTACAGCGCTATTCAAATACATCACAGCAGGTTATCGTCTCAAGTTTGATGGTTGACATCAGTTGAAATTTGCATGCGGCAGTTTTGTTTGAGGAGGGTTTTTATGCGCGTACTTAAAATGGCCGTTGCACCGTCCCTAATATTTGTCATCTTGTTGACAGCTATACCTTTCTTTCACACGGACCTGCAACAACCTGATAGTCCCTCCTCTTCAGCAGCGCCCTTCGAGGCGAACAGGGCGGATGTATTGTCCTCATACGGCAAGCTGCCGCTTTGTTTCGTCGCCAACCGGGGCCAGACCGACGCCTCGGTACTCTATTACGCCGGAATCCCAGGAGGACGCGTATACATTACCGCCAACGGCCTGGTCTTCGATTTGATTGAGAAGAACACCACCTCGCCAGGCCAAACAGCCGCTGAAGACAAAGATACTCTGGCTGAAAGCCATCGGCTGGTGATGCGACTGAATTTCCAGGGATCAAACAGCACCCACGAAATCATAGCCGGTGACAGCATCAACGGCTATTACAACTACTTGATCGGCAACGACCCGGCAAAATGGCGCACCGAAGTACCTGCTTATAAAGAGATCGTCTACCGTGATATCTATGCAAATATCGACCTCAGGCTTTATGGAACAGAGGGTGCCTTCACCTATGATTTCATCGTGCATCCGGGCGGCGATGTCTCCGATATCAGGCTGGCTCTGGAAGGTATCAACAACCTCAATATCAGCGGCGATGACCTTGTCATGAGCACCGCACTGGGTGATATCAGGCAATCGCGCCTGAACATTTACCAGGGTAATAATATATCCAGGGAAACGATTGAGGGCCGTTTTAAACTGGTGTCGGATACTGAATATTGCTTCGCCATCGCGGCCTACGACAGGGGACGTGACCTCGTCATCGATCCTGCCCTGCTCTACTCCACTTACCTGGGCGGGATCGGTGAGGAAGAATCCATCGGTATTGCCGTAGACGAGGCCGGCTGTGCCTATATCACCGGTTGGACGCACTCCTTTGATTTCCCCACTACGACCGGTTCTTTCCAGCCGGTTCATCTCGGCGCCTGGGATGATGCCTTCGTCACCAAGCTGAATCCAACGGGTACGGCCTTGATTTATTCAACTTACCTGGGAGGCTCAGTTAGTGACATCGGTACACGTATCAAGGTGGATGAGGCGGGCTGTGCCTATTTAACCGGCAGTACGGAATCCGACGATTTTCCTGTGACAGCTGGTGCTTTTCAGCAGGTATTTGGAGGTTATGGCGATGCATTCATTACCAAGCTGAACCCTACCGGCACAGCACTGGTCTACTCCTCCTACCTGGGAGGAGCAGATGAAGACGCTGGAGATGACATAGCAGTCGACTCGGGTGGCTACGTCTATGTGGCAGGCTATACAGATTCAGATAATCAAACTTTCCCTGTCACGCCCGGCGCTTTTCAGACAGAGTTTAAAGGGGACCTGGACGGTTTTATTGCGAAGGTAAAGCCGGATGGCAGCGCACTGGTTTACTGCACTTACCTCGGTGGAACAGATTATGAGACTGTTATTGGGCTGTTTGTTGACGGAGCGGGTTGTGCTTATGCCACCGGTTTGACGGAATCTATTGATTTCCCCACTACGGCCGGTGCTTTCCAGTCAGTTAACGGTGGAAATGGCGATGCCTTTGTCACTAAACTGAACCCCTCCGGCACGGCGCTGGCCTACTCCACCTACCTGGGCGGGTCCGAGACCGATATAGCTTATAGGGTACAGGTTGACCAAGCAGGCTGCGCTTACGTGGTCGGTATTACTGGTTATGGAGCTACTACTATGAGTGATCCTCCAGCAACCAATGATCCCGGCCATTTGCAGAACCTGCCCTTATGGGGCCGGCCTGATTCTGACCGGCAGGAAAAACCCTTGCAGATCCCATTCACCAACGACTTTCCGGTCACAGCCGGCGCCTTCCAGCCGGTTTTCGGCGGGGGTGGTGCAGATGCTTTCGTTACCAAGCTCAACACTGCCGGCAGCGCACTTATTTATTCTACTTACCTGGGCGGGCAGGATATCGACGAGGGCACCGATATCTGGATTGACGGGCAGGGATACGCATGTGTCACCGGAGCTACCGCATCACAGGACTTCCCCGTTACGGCCACCGCCTACCAGGGTACATTCGCCGGCGTTTATGATGCATTTATCACGAAGCTTAATCCCGCAGGCGCGGCACTGATATATTCGACCTACCTGGGTGGAGCAAATGGGGACGCTGCCTGGGGAATAGCTGCGGATCAAGGATCCCTGGCCTACATAGCAGGATTCACGGATTCAGTTAATTTCCCGGTCACACCCGGGGCATTCCAGACAACCTTTAAAGGCGTAGAGGACGCCTTTGTGGCCAAATTCAGCATAGCTGACCCTCCCGTGGTAACCACCGGCCCGGCCACCGGTGTCAACTTCACCGATGCCACACTTAACGGCGTGCTTACCTCCGCCGGGACCACTCCCAGCGCCGGTGTATCATTCCAGTATGGCGGTAGCCCTGGCACATATAATTCAGAGACCCCGGCCCAGGCATCGGGAGCAGGGCCCTTCGCAGCTACTATCAACCTGTTAGGCAATTGGCAAGGTATGACGGTATATTACCGTGCCAGGGCTGTGGGTGCCGATGGCCTCACCACCTACGGTGCCGAGATGAGTTACACTCTTCCGTCGCCACAGACCTTATCCCACGGCGCAGGCTCATCGCTCACAACCCCTCCATTTGTGCCGATTTCCAACATTGTGGTGCTGACCGCCTCCCTGTCGACTAAAACAGTCACACCCGGGACACCTGTCACGGTGACCGCGGATATAACCAATAAAAGCGCGGTCAACGGCAGCAAAATGGTCACACTGTATGTAAATGGGCAGGTAGATTCAACTCAGGGAGTGGCTGTGAATAACGGAGCTTCCTCCAAACTGACCTTCAATGTGTCTCGTAGCGAACCGGGCGATTACAGCGTCTACGTGGACGGCGTACCCGCCGGCAGTTTCAAAGTCGAAATGGTTACGGGGAATGACAGCATACTCATATTCAGCGTCTCTCTAATAATATTAGCGTTCATATTCGGCATGGCCATGCTCTGGCGCAGGCAGCGCACAGGTTAATATCGATATGCTGAACGTTTCAGATATCAAAGAGGGGCTCCGCTCAAGCTGAGCCATGGTTGATATAATGTGTGGCGTTTTTAGGGAGCCGCCCATATCTCGTTCTGATCAGTGTCCTTTCCATTGCGGAGGCCTTTTTTCAACAAATGCCAGAGGCCCTTCCACGAAGTCTTGCGACTTAAACAACCTGTCCACACCAGGGAATACAGTGTAAATCGCCTCTTCCAGTTTCATATCAAGCCCTCTCATAACAGCTTCCTTGGTAGCCTGGATAGTGAGTGGTGAGCCGCGCAGTATATCGTTGGCCCATCTATCGGCTGTGGACATAAGATCTTTCAGTGGAACAACTTCATTTACCAATCCGATGCGATAGGCTTCCTGTGCAGTGATAGGTCTGCCAGTAAACATCATTCCCAGGGCTATTTTTTGGGGTATCATACGAGGCAGACGGTGAATACCACCGGCGCCAGCTATCAGACCGACCTTTGCTTCCGGCAGGCCGAACTTTGCATGGTCAGCGGCTACGATAATATCACATTTGAGCGCAAGCTCGAAACCACCGCCAAGGGCATAGCCGTTGACTGCGGCGATCATGGGTTTGGCGCAATAATAGTGCTCTGTGATGCCGCCAAAGCCGCCCGGAGTTTTAATCGCCATATATGCAGGATCACTACCGTGCAGAGCCTGGTACTTGAGGTCATTGCCGGCCGAGAAGGCTTTCTCCCCGGCGCCGGTCAGAATGACTACCCAGACCTCAGGATCGTCACGAAAGTCAGAGAAAGCCTCCCACATCTCATCGCTGGCAGGCGGACTGATCGAATTCATCACCTCGGGGCGGTTAATAGTAACATATGCGATTCTCCCTTTCTTTTCATACAGCAAGTATTTAAACGACATATGCCCTCCCCTATTCATATCGATTTTTGTAAATTGTTTTCCAGTGAATTGTAGAAACTTATCTGCCTTGGATCGATGCTTGGAGCAGGCGTTGCCTCATTGTGCTATTTCAAGATAACATAGGGGCACGAAGCCCGTCTATTCCACATATTTATAAAGGGGGTGGTTACCTGATATGAATAAGACATGGTCCCTGCTTATTGCTGCCGTATTTGCTTCGGTACTAATTTTGATGACGGCCGGCTGCGCCGGCCCGGTGAAAAATGAACAGCAGCTTAAATCGGGCACGGATAACCTGCAGAGTATTATCCAGTCCAAGCTGTTGAACCTGGACAATGCGGTATCCGCTGCGGCTGAAAAAATCGCAAAAAGCGGGCTGCAGGGCGAAGAGACGCGGGGGATATTAAACGGGCTGTGCAAGAAATACCCCTACCTGCTGGACTGCTCGGCTGCCGACCCTCAGGGAAAGATGATCACCGTGGCGCCCGAAGAATACCGCCGTTATGAGGGGACGGACACTGCCACCACGGAAGCCTCGAAGAAGTTCTTTGCCCAGTTAGGTGAAAATATGACACCGATGCTGAGCAATATATTCAGGGCGGTGGAGGGGATTGATGCAGTGGTGCTGGTCTGGCCGTTGGTCACGGAGAAGGGTGAGTCGCTGGGCTCGGTCAGCGCCCTTTTCAAACCCGGGGACCTGCTGGCAGGGACCATCGGCCCAGCTGCAGAGACAAGGGCTATAAAAGTAAATGTCATGCAACTTGACGGCATGGTAATTTACTGCTCGACGGGAACTGAGACCGGCAAAAATGTGCTTACCGATCCATCATATAAAAATTACCCCGAATTGATCGCACAGGCTGAGAAAATTGCGGCACAGAAGACCGGAACGGGCGGCTATATGTATCCCGACGCAGCAACGGGAAAGCTAGTTAAAAAAACAATATATTGGACCAGCGTCGGATTGCATAGCACTGAGTGGCGGCTGGTATCGATCGCCGAACTGGGAGACTGAGGTCGGCTGTATTGACCCGGACCCACCAGTTGGTTTCAAGCAGGTCCTGTGGCCCGATCCCGCCTGTTCAATGAGTAATCAACGCTGGCTGCCATGGGAATGTAATAGGTGACCAGAATGAGTATCAGGATATGAACTTTTACGAATTCCGGAACCATGGCCGGGTTGCCGAACGCGCGCAGTCCCACCAGCCAGTCCGAGAAAAATAGCAGAATACCGATGCAGGCGAAGGTATACCTGCCGGCCATAAGGCAGAGCAGGCCGCCGAAGAGCAGGATTACCGCCTGCGCAGTGTAGACTATTACCAGCATGTTCTGCCCGGCAGGCACCAGCAACGAAGCGTAAGCGATTATACCCATGATCGCAGCCACTGCCACAGCAATTGCATACTTCCACTTTGCCAGGTGGGCACGAATGCCGATTACGCTGAAGCTTACGCCGAAGATCAGGTAGGCGACAAGGAAAATGGCCACGGCAATTATGAAAAACCGCCCGGCGTCATCAGGCGTCTTCGAAAGGCGTGACATCTCGAAAAACACGTCTCCGCAGGCCGCCAGGGTCCAGGCCGCAGCGAGAATCAATCCTTCCCTGACCTTGAGGCGATGCCCCGGTATACCGATGACGGCGCAAACCGCGACCAGTCCCGCTGTGATAGGGCTGGTGAATTGCTTGACTGGAAGGTCGGCAGTCTGTATATAGACGCTGGTCAAAGCGCACGCGATGAAAAGGTAAAACAATACGTTATAAATATTCACCCTGCTCATACTAAAACCTCCATTCTTCAACTGCTGATCGCGGGGAGATATGATGGGGTGAGTGGAGGGATTTGAACCCTCGATATCCAGGGCCACAACCTGGCGCCTTAGACCACTGGGCTACACTCACCACAGCGGGAGAGATTATAGCGTAATGCAAGGGGTTATTACCAATCTCATTTTATTTTGTCAGTCGGGCGCAGCTGAAGGTACGCCCCTACAATGAATAACCGTAGGGGCGGGTTTTTAAACCCGCCCGGAATGACCGATCACCATGACCTGTTGTTTCTGTGGATAATGACCTGGATCGAGAGGCCGATGAGTATGGAGAAAACGAGTGCCACCAGGAGACCGCTGGTGGTAGTGTCTGCGGGTATGCCTGCAGTTGAAACCGACGGCTCCGCGGCCGTGTTGAACGAGAACACGGGACTGCTGTCGCCGGGCACAGGCTCAAGCGGTGTGACCTGCCAGAAATAGGCGGTCGCATAGTTGAGCCGCCAGGGCAACTTGAAGGCCGCAGCATCAACCGGCTGGTCGACCACAGGCTGGCTGAGATCCGGGTCCCTGGCCAGCACGAAGCGATAGTTAGTCGTGCCCCGCATGGGTGTCCAGGAGAAGCCCAGGGGGTAGGTGGGAACGTCGCAGGCTTCGTGGCAGGGCTGCAGCGGCTCTATCCCCGGGTAGGACGGCGCCGATACCGGGTAGCCGGAAAGGACGGTGAAGCTGAATGCAGGTGACCAGCGGCTGCGTATGACCTGGCCGGTGGCCGCCCTCCTGACCCGCACATGCCAGTAGTAGGTCTGCCCGGCCTCGGGCAACACGCCCGGCCTGATGTAGTAGGCGGGATAGAGCGATTTCTCCGGCACATAGAATGGATTGTCGGCGGGCTCCGCTTCGCTGACCACCATGTCGAGCCATTTGTCCCTGCCCACCTCTACCTGGTAGGCCTCGGCCAGTGAGAGTTGCTCCCACCTGAGGTCAACCGGGGCGTTGCGGCCGGTCACCGGATCGCAATATACCAGGCTATTGCCCTTGGGAGAGATAAGCCAGGGGGACCGATTAGCCAGCGTGTCCCTGAATGCCCACAACAGCCCGATACCATTCGTGTAATCGTAATCGCGCGCGTCGAATGCCCAGAGCGTATCATCGGCAAATACCAGCGATTCCGGCTCAAGCCGGAAGACAACTCCTGGCGTTAAACCGGTAGTCAGCGTGTCGTAGAATACCCCATCCTTGGGTATACCGCCGCGGGAATAGGTAGTCCTCGATACACCGGTGGCGTTGGCCTGGCTGAAGGCGGCGTAAAACATCCCACGGCCGGCCGCCGCCTGACCGTAATAGCTGTTGTTGGGCGGGACCATGTCGTCCCAGCGGTTGCTGTTGCCCACGGTCCAACGGTACAGCCCGCCAGCATCGTCGGCCAGGTAGATAAGGTGGTTGTCCTTGAATTCTTGATCGAAGGCCACATGACGGTTGCCGTTGCCGTAAGCCGGCTCTGTTATCAGCACCCAGTTGTCACCGCCGTCCAGTGAATAGGATGCCGGGCACTGCTGTCCCAGCGCAGCACCCGCCACAACGCTGCTGCCCTGCACCGCGATATTATGGGCGGACAGCAGGCCTGTATCCCCGAATTTGTCCCAGGTCCAGCCGCTTGATTCATACTTGCCGCGCCTGGCCAGCGCATTAGCCTGGATGACATAAAGCTCATCGCTGCTGCCTGCCGCCATATCCTGGATGTATGCGCCGGGCAGACATTCGTGCCAGGTCTGCCCGCTGTCCCGGGACTGAATGATACGGGTGCTGCCCTGGTTGCCCAGGAATATGACCGAACCGTCCTCACCGTCCGGCGCCAGCCTGAGCAGCGGCGCGAAGAAGTCCAGGCAGACCACTCTTTGCCAGGTCTCTCCGATTACAGCCGTACGGCTGCGCCATGTACTGCTCAATCCGTTGTCGTTGACCGACGATATATAGGCGGTTTTGCCGTCTTCCGCCACGGCCAGCGCACGGTAGCGGCTGACCTGCGTGTCGATCAGGCCCAGCTGGTTCCAGGAGACGCCGTCGTCCAGGCTGAGGGAGAAGGCGGACTCGTCCAGCGGCGCCGATGCCCAGGAAGGGCCGTTGATATCAGCCCATTCAGCCGGACTGCTGCGGTTGCCCGACCCTGTGCCGGCAAAGGTAGTAGCCCCGTCCTTCACCCATGCCACCTGCGCATTGCCATTACCGGAGTTGTAACCGCCAGTAGGCGGCTTAAGCGGCTTCAGCCAGGTGCTGCACTTCGCCAGCGGGTCGGCAGTGAACCAGACATTTGCCGCTGCGGTCAGGGGATCTGCCTGGACACATCCTGCCAGCAGCTTGCCCGACTCGGTAGAGCCGCTGTAGGCGATTGAGCTAATTCGTGGCTTGGCGGAAGGAACGTTTAGTCGGGTGACAATTGTGTCGTTGAGCCGGTAAACGTCGTCCAGCGGACGCGAGGCGCCGAATGCGGTCCCGTTGGAATCACAGGCAGCGAATATTACGCGTTTCGCGTTGGAATTCCCGTCGAAGTCGCCCGGTAGGGCCAGACTGCCTGTGATAACCCTGTCCTTGCCGCTGGAAGAGCCGCCGGCCTGGTCTGTGGTGCATAGCTCTACAGGGTAGCCCGGGGCTGTATTCCAGTAGCATGCGTTGGCGCCGGTATCCCGGGAGCCCAGGTTGATGTAGGTGCGTTGCGCCGTGCAGGCCGCGATCACCAGCGACGCATCAACGCCGTAAGAAGGCGACGGCAGAAGAGCGAGGATGTCACCGCCTGCGAAACCCTGCGCCTGCCAGCCGGCTATGCCGGGGTAGCGCAGCACATAGACCTCGCCCTGCGCAGTGGCGCCGCCCGGATTACGGCTTCCCACGATGATGTCATGCACCTGTGTCTCACGATAGGCGTAGGGTGGCGAAAGAGCGATGCTGCCGATTTGCTCATCGAGACCGTACAGGTAAGGTATGGCTCCGCTGTAGTGCCAGTTGGTGCCGCCGTCCTCGGTATAATAGACCTCCCTCCGCCGGTCGCCCGACGAATTCATGCAGACTGCCGCCACCAGGTCCGGGTTGTCCGGCGCGATGGCCAGGGCGGCTACCGGGAATACGGGCGCGGGCGTGCCGCTTATGCGCGCCAGCCACTGCGTGGGGCGCTGGCTCCAGGATATGCCGCCGTCCCCGCTGCGCCAGATGCCGGCCTTCGTGACCAGGCCTGAGCTGGAGTCGGGTATGTCCAGGGCATAAATGGTCATGCCGTTGGGCGAGGCGACCAACTCGTTGATCTCGCAGGGGCTCCTGATGTCGTTGCGCTGTGGAAAACCACCGGGTGTATCGACCGTGCCCCACTTAAGAACGCAGGAGGAAGGTGTACCGGCCGATACAATATGAGGTTGAAAAGAAGGGATTATGAGCGATAAAGCTAGCGCGAGAATGATAACGCGCAGGCAGGATTTTGGATTTATCTTTCCTGGATGAGGGCCGGTTCTATCCACGCCGCACTTCCCTTCCTCCACGGTCCATCGGACTCAACTCTGAAAATGAATTTGACCTTTTGCCCGGCCAGCTCGCCCAGGTCTACATCGTAATTCTCTATTTTATCGGCGGAATCGATAGTCACGGCTGGAAAATAATTGATCTCGCCGTCCTGCATGATTCCCAGCATGAACCTGGCGCCGCCCGGCGCGGACGTATCCTGTGTGATGCCCACCTTGCTGCTGAATTTGCCTTTGCGCGGGATAAGGAACGGCTGAGACTGAAGCGAGAAAACGCCCTGTATCCAACCGCCCGCGGGCGGCGGCGCCATTAAGAGCGAGTCCGGGTAGTTGCCTCCCCCGGCCATGCGGGCGGATGCTACGCAGGCCAGGCCATCCTTAGTATCCCCGAGGACAGGCCATTTGAGGGCGGTATTTATGCTTCGCCACTGCGCCATGGCGGCCAGTCGGGAGAAGTCGATCCTGAGCAGGGGGCCGAAATTTTGCTCCAGGCAGTCGTTGGACCGTTCGCTCTCCACGCAGGACCCGTCTCCGTTGACGCAGATACGTATATTTACCGCGTTGCTGACGTCATCCTGCCCGGCCTGGTCGCCGATAAGGTTGAAGCGCGGCGAGAAATGATACTGCTGGAAGGCCTCCACCCGCTCTTCGCCGGGCGCCAGCGGGGCTACGTAATCTTTGGATTCGACAATATCGTTTTTGTATAAGTAGGATGTGGTCGGGCAGGAGGCCAGGTTACCCGTGTTTTTTACTCGGTAAGCCAGGACATTGCCGCTGCTCCAGAACTCAGTAACCAGCAGGTCGGGTTTCTCTTTGGCCGGAGGTGAAACTCTTACTTCCAATTTGCTGGAACTGCCCCCGCCACGGTTGACGGCGTACAGTGTGTAGCCCGTATCTTCGGACGGTATGACGGCATGGCTGCCCTCCGCTTCCACGATTCCGGGGGTGGGCTGGATTTCGACCCTGGTTGCATTTGACACCTTCCAGTTGAGCATGACGGACTGGCCGGCGATTATTTTTGATGGACTGGCCGTGAATGAGCTTATCTGCGGCAGCGGCACGGACGCGTCTCGCCGGATGGAGAAGCTGGCGCTGGCCCCGGGCCGGCCGTTGATGCTGAGATCTATGCGGTAGTCTCCGCTGACAAAGCCTCCCGCCGGCGCTGGCAGTGTGAATCCGACATAGCAGTCTTTGTTACATACGGCGCGGTCCTGTCCGACCAGAGGATTAGCCTCCCTGGCCATGTCGCCGCTGATATAAATCCAGTCGGCTTTGATGCTGGTATTCTCGTTTGCTCCTGTGACCCTGGCAGAGCAGCACACCTGCGGGCTGTCCAGGTAAAAGACGTTGCTACTATCGATGGGGCGGTAATCGGATACAAAACCGGTGGTGGGAGTGAGGTCTTTTATAGATGGCGCGGGATTTAGAAGGCCCGAGCACGACGCCGTCAGCAAGGACATGATTGCAACCAATAGAAAAACATGATAGGTAAGTATACGATAGTTCATAAGGTAATGTCACATATTACATATTTTAGCTTTGCACTGTCAACATTGCTGCTTCAATCTCTTTTGAGACGCCTGAAGTAATTCCTGGTCATATAAGTGATCCAGGTCCAGTGGGTTATTATATGGGTGCTGAAGAAAATCAGCAGACCGACGGCCAGCCACTGGTGAGCCTGCACCCAGGTACGGCGGTCGAAGAGGACGGTTTTATCTGCCGCGCTGCCCTCGGGAAGGGCGAACCAGAGTATAAATCCCGAAATCACCAGCAGGAGCAGTATGATCCCCTCGATGGCATCGAGTATATAATGCATGCTAGCCTTGCGCATGTGTACCTCCCGGTATCAGGCTTTGAGTTTATTATAGCTGGGGCACAGGGGACCGATGGCGCAACTGCCGCAGAGCGGGCGCCGGGCCCTGCAGGTTTTTCGCCCGTGCTCGATCATCAATACGTGGCAGCGGTAGATGTCCGCCGGCCGCACCAGGCGTTCCATCTCGAGATGGGCGGAGTCTGCCCTGATTTTGGACCCCACCAGTCCGAGTCTCCCGGCTACGCGCAGGACATGTGTATCGACGGGGAAGGCCGGCATGTCCAGCGAGAATAGCAGGACACAACTGGCCGTCTTCATGCCCACTCCGGGAAGTCGCATCAGCCAGGCCCTGGCCGCCCCCAGTTCCATGCCCTTGAGAAAGCGCAGGTCGTAACCTCCGGCCTCCTTTTCCAGGTGCTTTAATGCAGCCAGGATGTACCTGGACTTCACGTCCGCTAAACCGCCGGCGCGAATTGCTTCCGCTATACGTACGCTCGGCGCATGCGCAACCCTGTCCCAGCCGCCGAAGGCCTCGGTCAGCGATTTGAAGGCGCGCCGGGAATTGATGTCCGAGGTGTTCTGCGAAAGTATGGTCAGGATAAGCTCGTCCACAGGCTCCAGGCGCCGAGCCAGTGTGCGGTCACCGTAGCTGGAGATGAGCAGCGGTAAAATCTGGTCAATGCCGGGTCTGCGCATTTAACTGCATAGCCTTGTGATTATATCTTTATAGACTTCCACGCCTTTTATCATGCTCTCAACTCCGATCTTCTCGTCGGTTCCATGGATGGATTTGAGGTGGTCGGCAGCGATGACGGCCGGGCAGAAGCCGTAGGAGATCACTCCCTTTTCCCTGAAGAAGCGCGAGTCGGTAGTGCCCAGCATGAGGTAAGGGGCGGCGATTGCGCCGGGGTAGTTATCCAGCAGCGCCGCCTCAATTATTCTAAAAGCCTCCGTATCCATGGTCGAGGCATTGCCCTCGCCCTTCATGATGAATTCGATCTGGATCTCATCGTCCGCAAGCTGTTTTTTAACAGCGGCGATCCATTCATCCATGTCCTGGCCCGGCAGCAGCCTGGTATCGACCTCTGCCTCGGCATACGAGGGGATGACGTTGACCTTGTTGCCGCTATGCAGCGAGTTAAGGCTGATAGTGTTCCTGAGCATGGCGCTGACCTGCGGCACGGACAGCAGGCCGTTCTCCTCTACGATCCTGAGAAGTGTCTCCTGGCTGCCGTCCTCGATGAAGGGTTTGAGGAAATGCCAGGCCTGCGACATCCGTCTGAAATACTCTTCCACTATGGGGGTTACCCTGGGAGGACTATTATATTCGAGCAGCCTGTTGACAGCCGCGCTCAAACGCTCCAGGGGGTTCAGGCTGTGGGGTGTGGAACCATGTCCGCCCAGGCCCCTTCTCTTGAGCCGCATCCAGCAGGGCCCTTTTTCTCCGGGGGAGATCATGGCCAGCAGGCGGCCCGGCACTATCCCCTCTGCCATGTAGCTGCCCTCGTTGAGTACCAGGGTGGCGCGGAATTCTTCGGGGTACTGCCTCAGCAAATATTCCACTCCGCAGTCGGCGCCCGACTCCTCGTCGGCCGTGGCCAGGAATATAAGGTCCCGCTTAAGCGGCAGGCCTCTATGTTTTGCGTCCAGGAATGCCAGCAATTGCATGATCCCCAGGGATTTGGTATCGAGCGTGCCGCGGCCGCATATGTACCCGTCTATTATCTCGCCGCCGAAGGGGTCGAAGCTCCACTCGTTCCTGCGGGCTGCGATCACATCGGAATGGTGCAGCAGGATGAGCGGACCCTGCTGCCCGGATCCCCTCAGCTCCGCACGTATGGAAACGCGGCCGGGCCTGGATTCATAGAGCTTGTAGGGTATACCTGCGCTGATAAAAATGTCCGCAAAGAAACTTGCCGCCAGGTGCTCGTTTCCCGGGGGGTTGGATGTGTCCAGCCTGATATACTGGCTGAGTAGTTCGGCTGCGCCTGAATTCATGTCTGTCAATCCTGCGAAAGATTTCCGCTATGAAATTATACCTTATTTTATGCAGTTTCTATTTCAGGCTGCTCTTCCCGGGCCTGCGGAAAAAGCTGCGTGTGTTATGGGCGTCCGCTGGGTTGATGCTATAATTAACAGGCATTCAGCTTGGAGGTAATATTATGAGGCAATTCGCTGGCCAGGACGAGATCAAGGTATTCTGCGGTAACGCCCACCCGGCGCTCGCCAGTTCGGTCTGCGAATACCTCGATATACCCCTGGGCAAGATCGAGGTTTTCGAGTTCAGCAACGAGAATACCTTCGTACGCATCCTCGAAAATGTACGCGAACGCGATGTTTTCCTCATCCAGCCGATCTGCTCGCCGGTCAATAAAAACCTGGTAGAGCTGCTCATAATGATCGACGCCTTCAAACGGGCCTCGGCCGACCGCATCACGGCGGTTGTGCCTTACTACGGCTACTCGCGCACCGACAAAAAAGACCAGCCGCGTGTGCCCATCACAGCCCGGCTGGTGGCAGACTTGCTCTGCACCGCCGGCGCCAACCGCATTCTCACGGTGGACCTGCACGCAGCTCAGATTCAGGGCTTTTTCAACATTCCTGTGGATGAACTGACCGCCCTGTTCCTGGTGAGCGATTACTGGAAGACCAAGAAACTTAAGGACGTCGTAGTGGTGGCCACCGATATCGGCATCAGCAAGCGCGCGCGCGACCTGGCGGAGAAGCTGAATGCCCCGCTGGCCATCATCGAGAAAAGGCGCATCAGCAATGACGACACAACCGAGACGCTGAATATCATAGGTGATGTGAAGGGCAAACGCGCCATAACGGTGGACGACGAGATCGATACCGCCGGATCGCTGGTCAGCGCGGTGGATACCCTGCTGGAAGCGGGCGCAAAAGAGGTTTACGCCTGCTGTACCCACCCGGTGCTCTCCGGCCCGGCCATAGAACGCATCGCGGGCTCCAGCGTCAAGGAGGTCGTGGTGGCCGACACCATCCCCGTCAACGGGAAGAAGAAGATAAGCAAAATCACTGTGCTGCCGACCGCACCCCTGCTGGGAGAAGCTATACACCGCATACATACGGGTATGTCCGTCGGCGCCATGTTTGAATATTAGGAAGGATTATGCCGAGCTGGTTAGGCCAACTATTCGATTCCAACGAAAAAGAAATCAACCGCCTCAAGCCCCTGGTAAAGCAGATAAGTGACCTCGAGCCGCAATTCCAGGGCCTGTCCGATGAAGACCTGAGGGGACGGACCGCGCAGTTTAAGCAGAGGCTGGCGGAAGGTGAGACCCTGGATGACCTGCTGCCTGAGGCCTTTGCCGCGGTACGCGAAGCCTCGCGCCGCACAATCGGCCTGAGGCATTTCGATGTCCAGCTTATGGGCGGCATTGTCTTGCACCAGGGCAAAATCGCAGAGATGAAGACGGGCGAGGGCAAGACGCTGGTGGCCACGCTGCCGCTTTATCTCAATTCGCTCGAGGGCAAGGGCTGCCACCTGGTGACGGTCAATGACTACCTGGCACGCCGCGACGCCTACTGGATGAGCCCTGTCTATAACGCCCTGGGCATCACCGTTGCCAGTATCTACCCGGTACAGAGCTCGAGTGAGCAACTGCCGGCGCTGATTTACGACCCGGAACATATCAACGAGAAGGACATACGCTGGCCGCATTTCCGGCCGGTCACGCGGCAGGAAGCGTACGCCGCAGGCATAACCTACGGCACAAATAATGAGTTCGGCTTCGATTACCTGCGCGACAACATGGTGCTCGATATGTCCCAGAAAGTGCAGAGACCGCTGCATTACGCCATCGTAGACGAAGTCGATAACATACTAATAGATGAGGCGCGGACTCCGCTGATTATCAGCGGGCAGGGCGAAGATCCTGCGCAGAAGTATTACACCTTTGCCGACATGGTATCCAGGCTTACACCTGAGGATTACAAGATAGAGGAAAGGGAGAGGCAGGTATACCTGACCGATTCGGGCAGTGCGCGGATGCAGGAAATGCTGAAACGTCAGGGCTTGTTGAAGGCGCCCGACTTGTATGATCAGACTAATTTACACCTGACTGAGTACATGGAAAATGCGCTCAAGGCGCAGGTGCTGTTCAGGCGGGACAAAGATTATATGCTCAAGAACGGCGAGGTCATTATCGTCGATGAATTCACCGGCAGGCTGATGTTCGGCCGCCGCTACTCCGAGGGACTGCACCAGGCCATTGAGGCCAAGGAAAAGGTCAAGATACAGAAGGAGAGCATAACACTGGCCACAATAACCTTCCAGAACTACTTCCGCCTTTACAACAAGCTGGCCGGCATGACGGGCACCGCCACCACCGAGGCCGAGGAGCTCTTCAAGATATACAAACTGGATGTGGTGGCCATACCGACCAACAGGCCCATGATAAGAGGGGACCGCCAGGACCTTATTTACAAGGACGAGGACTCCAAATTCAAGGCCATCGCAAACGAGATAGAAAAGCTGAGTAAGGAAGGGAAACCGGTGCTGGTGGGCACCGTTTCCATCGAGAAATCTGAATTGCTGGACGACCTGCTGATGCGCAGGGGAGTGCGGCACGAGATACTCAATGCCAAGTACCATGAGCGGGAGGCCGAGATCATCAAACAGGCCGGGAGGCTGGGCGCCGTGACCGTGGCCACTAACATGGCGGGCCGCGGCGTGGACATCATCCTGGGGGGCAAGATGCCCCAACCGGAGGACTTCCAGGATGAAAACGAATACCGCAGGAAATATGATGAGTGGAAGCAGGAGCATGACAGGGTATTGGCGCTGGGAGGGCTTCACGTCCTGGGCACTGAACGGCACGAGGCGCGACGCATAGATAACCAGCTGCGCGGCCGCGCCGGCAGGCAGGGCGACCCCGGCGCCTCTCAGTTCTTTGTCTCACTCGAGGACGACATAGTCCGGCGCTTTGGCGGTGACCGCGTCAAGGGCGTGATGGAGTGGGCCGGCATGGACGAGGACACATCGATAGAGCACCCCATGATCAGCAAGGCCATCGAGAACTCGCAAGTCAAGGTGGAGGCCTTCCACTTCGACATCCGCAAGCACCTGGTTGACTATGACAATGTGGTCAACAGGCACAGGGAAGTCATATACGGCGAACGAGATAAGATACTGGCGGGGGCCGATTTGAAGGCCAATATACGCGATATGGTAGATAAGCAAATAGAGCAAATAGTTCAGGAATATTGCCAGGGCTACGACGAGCCGGACCTGGACAGCATTTTGAAGGATATGACGGAGATACTACAGCTGCCCGATAATGTTGCTGAGATGCAACTGGATAAACTGGGGAAGAAAAAGCTGTCGGAGAGGCTTATCGACTATGCCCACCAGGTATATGAACTGAGGGAAAAAGACCAGGGGCCGGAACAGATGAGGTTGCTGGAGCGCCTGGTCATGCTCAAGGTCATCGACGACCACTGGAAAGAGCACCTGACAGCCATGGACCACCTGCGACAGAGCGCAAGCCTTCAGTCAGTGAGGCAGATCGATCCGCTGGTCGTTTATAAGAAAGAAGGCGGCGCGTATTTTGATAGCCTCATGGCCGGCATACAGCACGACATCGCGCACACCATATTCAAGGTCAGCATCGAGAAAAGGGAGGTACCGGCCAGGCGGTCTACCCCTGTTCCCGGCCAGAAGGTTGGGCGCAACAGTCCCTGCCCCTGCGGCTCAGGCAAGAAGTATAAGCACTGCCACGGGAAGTAGGGAATGTAGGTGTAGGGGCGTACCTTCAGGTGCGCCCGCAACCAGCAATGACACGGTTAGAAAACCGCTATTTCTGTTTCTTAATCTCCTCTTCTTGCAGGATACGGCGCATTACCTTGCCGACCATCGACTTGGGCAGCTCGGTCCTGAACTCCACGTGCTTGGGTACTTTGTACGCGGTCAGGCGTTCCTTGCAGAAGGCCTGTATATCCTGCGGTGTGACTGACTGGCCGGGCTTCAGGACGACCCAGGCTTTTACGGCTTCTCCCTGTATATCGTCCCTGACGCCGGCGACGCTGACCTCCAATACCGCAGGATGTTGCGTAATTACCTCTTCCACCTCACCGGGATAGACCTGGTGTCCGCTCGGTTTGATCAGCTCCTTTTTGCGGGACGTAATAAAGAGATAGCCGTCCTCGTCAAGATGGCCGATATCCCCGGTATACTGCCACTCGCCGCGGAACATCTCGGCGGTGGCTTCAGGCCGGTTCCAGTAGCCCTGCATGAGATGAGGGGCCTTTACGATGATTTCGCCATCCTCCCCCGTTTTTAAATCCTGTGTGCCAGTGTCGATATCCACGATCTTCATGGCTACGTCGGGTGTAGGCATGCCGACCGAGCCCTCCTTCCATTTACCCACGACCGGACCCATGACCAGGATGCCCGATTCCGTCAGCCCGTAGGCTTCCACTATCCTGCCACCCGTCAGGGCCTCCCAGCTTTTCTTGGTCTCCACCAGCAGGGGCGCAGCGGCCGTTATACACATCTTGAGATTGCTGAAATCTATCTTGCCGGACTTGACATCGGGATGGTTCATCAGAGCGATGAAAAGCGTGGCAACACCCGGGAAAAATGTCGGGCGGGTCTTTTTAAAGGTGGACAGCAGGTCCTTGATGTCGCGGGGATTGGGGATCAGCACGATTGGAACAGGCGGGTTTACAATGGTCGAGATCAGTATCCAGTTTCCCGCGCCGTGGAATATGGGCATCAGCAAAACGGCTTTATCGACCCATCCCTTCATGATGGGTGACGTCCAGGCGCGGATCTGCATGGCGTTCATGACAATGCCGCGATGCGAATGCATCACCCCCTTGGGCGAGCCTGTAGTGCCTCCGCTGAAAAGGATGAGGGCGGTATCCTGGGGGCCGATCGAAATGGGGGGCAGCGGCGCCCCGGCATATTTCCGCATAATCTCTTGAAACCAGAGGTCGCCCGGCTGCAGCTCGATCCTGTGGCCCTGTTTTTTCTCCATTAGAAGGGTGAACATTGTGCGCATCAACGGGCTCAGGTATTCCTTGATGGATGTGGCTATGACCGTCTTAACATTGGTTTGCGATTGTACCTTCTTGACCTGGCTGTAGAAAGGCGTAAGCACAATCACCGTCTCGGCTCCGCAATCCTTGAGTGCATGAATCAGCTCTTCCTCCGAGAACAGAGGATTGACCTGCGCCGCGATGCCGCCAGCCCTCCATACGGCAAACTGGCTGATAATTATCTGGGGACAGTTGGGCATCATCAGCGCAACCCGGTCGCCCTTTTTCACGCCGCATCCGGCCAGTGCCCTGGCCAGCAGCTCAACGTATTCAACAAATTTCTGATAGGATATGGTATTGCCTTTGAACCAGATCATCATGCGACCCCGGCCCTGGGCCGCATTTTCCTTGATAACGTCGAGCAGCGTGATGTCGGGATATGGTTCCAGGGTAGGGGGTACACCTTTATCGTAGTTATTTAACCAGGGATAGATGGCCACTGCTTACCTCCTCGTAGTATTATTGCCCGTGCAGGCTCGAATTGGACGTTTATTGTACCATGAACGAATCCGGGATTCACGTGGTCGTGCCGATAGCTCTCTATTTTAACGATGATAAGTTCCGTTATTATAGAACAGTACTCGCTTTAAGATATATGTGCCTCAGTCAATATATGCCGGGGCAAAAGATAACATATGCTTGAAAGGCTTGTCAACCCCATAAACATTATAAGTGTCACTCGTGTATCTGAACTAATTCAATGGTAGAATAATCCCTGTGAAAAACGCGGACATCGCCACTGTTTTTGAGAACATAGCCGACCTTCTCGAACTCAAAGGTGAAAACAGGTTCAAGATACGCGCTTATATGCGCGCCGCTGAGATCATCAGGCACCTGCCCGAAGAGATGGACTTGATGCACGAAGAGGGCAAGGATTTCAAAGACATTACGGGCATCGGCGATGCCATAGCCGCGAAATCGATGGAGCTTATCACCACAGGACGTCTCAGGTTTTACGAGGAGCTGAAGGCGCAGTTCCCGGATGGCATCATCAACCTCATGGATATACCCGGCATCGGCCCTAAAACTGCTCACAGGCTGGCTACCGAGCTGGGCGTCGGCACAGTCGACCAGCTTGAGACGGCGATCAGGGATGGCAGGGTGGTACAGCTCGAACGCATGGGAGAAAAAACAGCCGCCAATATTATGCGCGCCATCGAGGCCTTCAGACGTAAAGACAAGCGTATCCCGCTGGGCGAGGCTTTGCCGGTGGTCGAGGAAGTATTAGGCGCCTTAAGAAACGTGCCCGGCGTACTCAATCTCACGCCTGCCGGAAGCCTGCGAAGATTTAAGGAAACAGTAGGCGATATCGACCTGATGGGCACCGCCGACTACCCGGGGACAGTGATCAGGGCGTTCGTCGCACTGCCTCAGGTAAGGGAGGTGCTGGCGCAGGGCCCGACCAAAGCCAGTGTAATTCTTCCGGGAGGTCTGCAGGCCGACCTGCGCATGGTGGAGCATGCAGATTTTGGATCGCTTTTGCAGCACTTCACCGGCAGTAAACAGCATAATGTCACGCTGCGAACATGGGCGCAAAAGAAGGGGTTCAGCCTCAGTGAGTACGGCATTACCGATATCAGGACCGGCAGGGTTGAAAGGTTTGCACGTGAAGACTCTTTTTACGGGTACCTTGGTTTGCAATACATCCCTCCGGAAATCAGGGAAGATATGGGAGAGATAGACCTGGCGGAGAGAAACGTCATTCCCGCTCTGGTCGAACTGAAGGATATAATAGGAGACTTTCACACGCATTCTACCGGCAGCGACGGCATTGACAGTATTGAAGACATGGCGGAAGCAGCTAAAGTTATGGGCTACGAATACGTCGCTATCACCGACCACTCCAGCGGGCGTAATATCGGCAACGACAGGAAGCTGGAGCGCGTCATGAGACAAACTGAGGAGATAAAAAGGCTTAACAGTTCGTCCGGCGGACCTTATCTCTTGAACGGTGTTGAGGTGGACATAAGGGCAGACGGCAGCCTGGACCTTCCTGATGATGTGCTGGCGGAGCTGGATATTGTAATAGCATCTGTGCATTCATCCTTCTTGCAGACCCGGGAAGTGATGACAAGCCGCATCATAGGCGCCATAGAAAATCCAAACGTGGATATGGTCGCCCATCCTACCTGCCGCAAAATAGGAGAGAGGGAGCCGGTGGATGTCGATCTGGAGGCCGTTTACAGCGCCGCCGTCAGGCATGGCAAGGCGCTGGAGATAAATGCCATGCCTGAGAGGCTGGACCTCAATGACCTGCACGTATACCGTGCCCGCGAACTGGGCGTAATGCTTGCCGTAGGCACGGATGCGCATGCCATTTCTCACCTCGGGTTGATGCGCTTCGGTATAGGAGTAGCGCGGCGGGGATGGTGCCGCCCTGCTGATGTGCTTAACACCAGGCCGCTTAAGGATGTACTGAGATTTCTTGGCAGAAGCATAAATGATTAAGGACACACGACACGGACCGGTGCTCCGCATACAGATGAGCCGTTATCCTGATTTCCGGCCCCCCAGGGTTGTTTCCGCTTACGTGATCAATGAATTGATAATTGACACCGGGCCAGCCTGTACCGTAGCTGAACTGGCTGACTTTCTCAGACAAGCTGATATCAGACTGGGGGTCAACACCCACCATCACGAGGACCATGTCGGGGCAAACAAATTTTTTCAGGATAGACGGGGAGTGGAAATATTTGCACATCCTGCAGCGGTGGACAGGATACGGGAACGACCGGTGCTGTCAGCTCCGCAGGAGGAGGTATGGGGCTACCCCATCCCATCCGAGGTAAAACCTGTGCCGGATTATGTGGAAGTATCCAATCTTCACTTTAAAGTTATCTACACACCCGGGCATGCCAGGGGGCATATCTGTCTGTTTGAACGGGAGAACGGCTGGTTGTTTTCCGGGGACGCATACATAACATCAAGGCCCGTAGTCTGCCGGAACGTAGAAAATCAGTGGCAGATGATCGAGGACCTGAAGAGAATGCGCGGTCTGCAACCGACCGCGATGTTCACTGCTCCGTCGGGAGTGTTTATTAGCCCTGCCTCGAGGCTCACCTCGGCTATCGACTACCTGGAAGATTTGGGGGCAGAGATTACGCGGTTATACAATAAGGGGATGGAAATACCGCAGATACGGCAAACTCTATTCGGTGATGAATCGCCTTTTGCCGCTTTAACGCTGGGGCATTTCTCATCGCTCAACATGGTCAGGTCATTCCTGCGGCAGTGTGGCAATGACGATGAAGATTGAGGAACCGGGCAGTTCGCGCGCGGCGGCCCTGGCGGGCGATGCTCGCGCAATCAAGTACCTGAAGGACGAGGTAAAAGCCGGCAAGAACTGGTATTCCGCACTGCTCGAGTCTATTAGTATGTGGCGCAGCCCGGAGGAAGAATATAACGGGGAGCGTTACCTTTACCTGGTGGGAGGGCAGGCATTTGACTGGCTCAGACTGGCCGAGAGGCTTTGCGATGAGATAAGTGAGGCAGTGCCCCAGGATGAACTGATCAACCTGCTGTTCTTCGACCGACCCCCTGTGGAGATGACTGAGCCGGAATTCAAGCTGGCTTTTGGGCCGGCCAAGTACCGCGCTTATTTAAACTACCTGTACGGAGTGCTGATAGAGCAGGCTTTGCTGCTTGCCACTATCTACGAGTTGAGAAAGGCCAGTATCGTGCCCCTGAGCCCGGAAGAAGAGGCGGCCAGGGCTTACAGGAGGATTTATCGGGCGGAATTGCCCGACCTGCTGAACGCATTTCAAAAAGAGATGAAATACCCTCACCGCAGATCGCTGACGCTGACCGAGTTGAAAGAATTCACCTACTGGCTGTTCCGCTACCGGGTAAAGACCAGCGAGAAACCCAGAGTAGCCAGCGACACAAAGAAAGCGCTGCTGCTGATGTACCGCAGGATGTCCGGTCGGGTCTCTCAGCCCAGCTGCTGAAGCTCGACCTTCATGCGGGCAAGTTTGTCCCGGTATTCTTTTAAACGCGATCTCTCTTTTTCTATCACCGCGGCCGGCGCTCTTGATGTGAACTGGCTGTCCTCAAGCCTCTCGGTCAGGCGGGCAATTTCACGTTGCAGCACACCCATTTCCTTCGAGAGTCGTGCCCGCTCCGCCTCAATATCCACCATCCCCTCCAGGGGGATGACCACGTCGGCATCCTTGAGCACATAGACCACGGCTTTTTCAGCATCCGCCGGCCGTTGATCGCGCGAAAGAATATTTAAAGGCCGGGTCTTTGCCAGTACCTCGATAACGGGGGCCTTGCCCTTGAGCTCAGCCCGGTGGCTTCCGGCATAGACGCTGGACTCGACCCATTTGCCCATATCCACCTTGTATTCGGCGCGCGCGTTGCGTATGGTGCGCACTACCTCCATGATCGTTTCCATAACTTGTTCGGATCCTTTATCAGTCAGTTTTGAATTGGCTTTGGGATACGGGGCAATGATCAGGGCCGGCGTATTCAGTGTTCCCTCGGGCAGGCGTTCCTTCAGGTTCTGCCAGAGCTCCTCTGTGATGAAAGGCATGAAGGGATGCAACAGGCGCAGGCATGTTTCCAGCACACAGGCCAGCAGGGCCATGGGTGAATTTGCGTTGCCGAGCCGCTGCTTCGATATCTCGATGTACCAGTCGCAGAACTCGCCCCACAGGAAATCGTGTATCTCTTTTTCAGCCTCGCCAAACTGGAAGTCCTTCATCAACCTGTCGACTTCCCCGACCAGGCGGTTGAGCCTTGAGATAATCCAGCGGTCCTCTAGCTCCTTCTGACTATTAACACCGACCTCGGCGAAAGCCCTGGCCGTGACCGGTTCCGCCTCAAGCGCCTTAAGCACGAAGCGCCCGGCGTTCCATAGCTTGTTGGCGAAATTTCTGCCCGCCTCGAGGCGATGCTGCCCCATGTTGAGGTCGTTTCCCGGTGCAGTGCCAGTGGTGAGTGCGAAGCGCAGGGCATCGCAACCGTACTGGTCGATGGCGGTCAGGGGGTTCAGCACATTGCCCTTCATCTTGCTCATCTTCTCGCCCTTTTCGTCGCGTATCAGGCCATGCAGATAAACAGTGCGGAAGGGCACATCCTCCGTATCCTCGATGCCCATCATAATCATGCGGACAACCCAGAAAAAGATGATATCGTATCCTGTCTCCATGACCGAAGTGGGGTAGAAGTATTTGAGGTCCTCGGTCTGGTCGGGCCAACCCAGGGTCGAATGCGGCCACAGGCCGGAACTGAACCATGTATCCAGCACGTCCGGGTCCTGTTCAATGTCTGTACTGCCGCACATACCGCATTTAGTAGGGGTATCTATGGAAACTATCATCTCTCCGCATTTCCCGCAGTACCAGACGGGTATGCGGTGCCCCCACCATAGCTGGCGGCTGATGCACCAGTCACGGATGTTCGCCATCCAGTTAAGGTAGATTTTGATGAAGCGATCGGGGATGATACGTATACGGCCGTCCTCAACCGCTTCAATCGCGGGTTTGGCCAGGGGAGCGATCTTAACAAACCATTGCTTGCTTACCTCCGGTTCGATGACGGTGGAGCAGCGGAAGCAGTGCGGTATGGCGTGCGAGTAAGGCTTGGTCTTTTCCATCAGGCCGGCCTTCTCAAAATCCTCCACTATTTTTTTTCGCGCTTCGAACCTGTCCAATCCGGCATAGGGGCCGCCGTTATCGTTTATGCTGGCATCCGGATTGAGGATGTGAATGACAGGCAGGCCATGGCGCTGGGATATCTCGAAGTCCACCGGGTCGTGGGCCGGCGTTACTTTGACCATGCCCGTGCCGAAGGTCCTGTCGATGGCCTCGTCGGCTATGATGGGTATAGACCTGTTGATGACAGGCAGGACCACCTGTTTCCCGATCAGGCCGCTATAACGCTCGTCCTCGGGGTTGATGGCCACGGCGGCATCTCCCAGGTAGGTTTCGGGGCGGGTGGTGGCCACGGTTATGAAACCGCTGCCGTCCGCGTAGGGGTACTTCATATGCCACATATTGCTGGTGAGGTCCTTGCTCTGAACCTCGAGGTCGGATAGGGCTGTCCGGCACCTGGGACACCAGTTGATGATGCGCTCTCCCCGGTAGATCAACCCCTTGTTATAAAGACGCACAAAAGCGGTCTTGACCGCCTTGATGGGCCCGTCATCGAGGGTAAAACGTTCACGCGACCAGTCGCAGGAGGCGCCCAGGCGCTCGTGCTGGTGGGTGATGGCGCTGCGAGATTTATTGGCCCACGCCCATGTGCGCTCGAGGAATTTATCCCGGCCTATCTCGTGGCGGTCCAACCCTTCCTTGGCCAGCTCTCTTTCGACCACCACCTGCGTGGCGATTCCGGCGTGATCGACACCGGGAAGCCAGAGCGAAGGATCGCCCAGCATGCGGTGCCAGCGTGTCATGATGTCCTCCAGCGTTGCCGTCAGAGCGTGGCCCACATGCAGTTCACCTGTAACGTTGGGTGGAGGCATGATGATGGTGAATGGCTTCTTCTTCGGGTCGATTTTGGGCTTGAAGTATTGACCGTCGAGCCAGAATTTATAGCGGCTCTGTTCTACATTTTTAGCTTCGTAGGCTTTAGATATGTCAGACATGTTTAACCCCGTGTCTATCGAATATCGTCATCGGTCTTCGGCAATTTGAATATCCAACCGGCGGCTCTGCGCGCGAAAAACATCAGAATCCACGAATAAGCGGCCAGGTCGGCGTTGATAAATGCCAGCCCAATCGACAGGGTGAATATGATGGGCGCCACCAGGTTCATTATTATACCGCGCTTAACCTGTGCCGGGCCAAGCTGCGCGTCAACCAGCTTGCTGCGGACTGCGTATATCCATAGTCCCGTGGCCATATAGCCGGCGCAGGCTAAATTGCCCGCATAGAGGGCGACGCTGGCCGTACCGAAGAAATCGCTCAAAACGCTGGTAGAAAAGGGGATCAATACTATGAACATGAGGAAGATAAGGTTGAACCAGAGCAATCCCGTATCGTACTTGCAGATAACGCGGAGCTGGCGGACGTGGATAATCCAGTAGAGCCCGATCACCAGGAAGCTGATGAGGAAGGCCATGAAATGAGGCCATAACTGCATCAGCGCTTGAGGGAGCTCTGATTTGGTGACGCTTGCAGGCAGAACGAGATTAAGTATCAGCAGAGTAATAGCAAAGGCGAATATGCCATCACTGAAGCCCAACAGGCGGCCGAGGACTTTTTCACGGGATTGAGAGGTCTTTTCATTCGATTCCATAGTCAGGTTATATACGTATATGCTATTTACGGGATTTTTTCAGGGTCTGCTCAGCGTGATTTAAGCAGATTAAGCAGCCTATCGAGTATCCTGTCAGCCACCTCACCCTTGGGAAGGAGGGGCAGTTCCTCGGTTTTGCCCTTGCTGTCGATGATGGACACGCGGTTAGTGTCGGTGCCGAAGCCGCAGTCCCTCTCGGTAATATCGTTGGCCACAATTAAATCCAGGCCTTTCCTTTTCACCTTTTCTCTGGCGTTGGCGACCACGTCGTGACTCTCGGCGGCGAATCCGACGCGGATGAAACTACCCCTGACCAAGGCCAGTATGTCGGGTGTCTTCTCCAGTTTAATAGTCAGTTCACTCAGGTCCTGACGCTTGATCTTCTGAGTAGAAGCCTCGGCCGGCCGGAAATCGGCCACGGCGGCTGCCATGATAAGCGCATCGGCCTTTTGCACCGACTCCTGGACGGCCTTTAACATCTCCTCTGCCGTTTTAACGCCGATGATTTTAACGCCGGGTGGCACGGCCAGGGCGGTGGGGGCGCTGATAAGCGTAACCTCCGCTCCGCGGTTGCGCGCTGCTTCGGCGACTGCGTAGCCCATTTTGCCTGATGAACGGTTTGCCAGGCAGCGAACGGGGTCCACCGGCTCCTGTGTTCCCCCCGCAGTGACAACGATATGTTTGCCCGCCAGGTCGCCTTTCCTGCCAAGAACCTGCATGGTAATGCCGTATATCTCGTCCAGCGAGGTAAGCCGCCCCAGTCCCATTTTGCCCGAAGCCAGCCTGCCTCGCGCCGGACCGATAAAGGTAATGCCGCGCTTGCTAAGCTTTGCTACGTTATCCCGGGTAGCCGGGTTGGACCACATGTTATCGTTCATGGCCGGGGCGATCACCACCGGCGCCTTGGTGGCCAGCACGGTGCAGGAGAGCATGTCGTCGGCCATCCCGCAGGCAATTTTGGCGATGATGTTGGCAGTAGCCGGGGCGATCAGGACGACATCGGCCGCCTCGGCCAGCGCGACATGCTCGACACTGAACTCGGATGCAAGGTCCCACATGGTAGTGACCACCGGGCGTCCCGTTATATTACGGAATGTGAGCGGTGAGATAAATTGCTGCGCTGATTCCGTCATGACGACATCAACGCGGAAGCCCTCCGCCGTGAAGCGGCTGGCGAGCTCGGCCGCCTTGTACGCGGCGATGCTGCCGGCCACACCCAGTACGATGGTTTTCGCTTTATTTGCCATATAATTACCTTTTCACGGGCGCAGCTAAAGCTACGCCACTACATGTAACCGTAAAGTCAGTCCCTGTTCATATTGTAAATCAGGCGCAGGCCAATGAGGGTTAAATCAGGGTTGACGATCTCTATTACGCTGGTAGCCTGCGGGGCCATGCCGGCGAAGCCGCCTGTAGCGACCACCTTGGCCTTCTCGTCCAGCTCGGACTGTATGCGCAATACCAGGCCTTCTATAAGGCCAATATACCCGAATACGATGCCTGATTGCATAGCGGCCACGGTGTTGCGTCCGATGGCCTTTTTGGGGATTGTCAGCTCGATCCTGGGCAGGACAGCAGTGCGGGTGAATAGCGCCTCGGTGGAGATGGCTATGCCGGGCGCGATGGCCCCGCCGATGTAGCGGCCATCCTTGGAGACGACATCGATTGTCGTGGCCGTGCCCATATCGATAACGATGACGGGTCCGCCGTAGAGCTGGTGGGCGGCGACAGCGTTAACGATACGATCAGGGCCGACCTCGCGCGGGTTGTCCATATCGATGCGCACACCGGTCTTGACGCCGGCCTCCACAATGAGGGGGGCCTTCTTGAGGAAGCTCTTACATACTTGCTCGAATACTATCAGCAGGGGAGGGACCACGCTGCAGATGACCACGTCTTTGATCTGCGAGGCTGTCACGCCCTGCCGTTCCATTAGGGAAAGCATGAGGTGAGCGTATTCGTCCGAAGTCCGGTGGATGGCGGTTGAGACGCGCCAGGTGGTCTTGATCTTCTCCCCGTCAAAGACGCCGAAAGTTACGTTGGTATTGCCTATATCAATAGCTAACAGCATGGCAACTCATTATGACATAAATGCGTCTGTCAGTGCGAGTGCTTATCCGGGCTTTTGGTCAATTCCTTGATTACTCTGGGCAGGGTAGGCAGCAGGTCGGTGGCAAGCATCCCGGCATTGCCAAGTGCGTCTTCCACCAGTGCGCCCGCTGCAGCATGCAGGTAAACTCCCAGAACAGCAGCATCGAAAAGCGGTACGCCCTGGCCGGCCAGCCCGGCAATTGCGCCGGCAAGGACATCCCCGGTGCCGGCCGACGCCAGGCCTGCACTGGCATAATTACTTATGCGTACCCGGCCTGCGGGATCTGCTATTATGGTGAAGGCCCCCTTGAGCACGACGATCTTGCCCCATTGTGCGGCGGCCTTGCGGCACATCTCCAGCCTATTCCCCTGCAGACGCTCTATGGACACGCTCATCAGCCTGGACATCTCTCCGGCATGAGGGGTAACGACCGTGCCGGCAGGAAGCTGCTTCCACCATCCGTCTATCTCTGAAACGATATTGAGCGCATCCGCGTCCAATATCAGTATGGGCGGATTCTGCGGCAGGCCGGATAGCACGTTTCGTACGAAATTCCTGGTGCGCGGGTGTTGCCCCAGTCCGCAGCCCATCAGAAGTACCCTGTAATAAGGCAGTATACTGAGAATGGCTGATGCCGCCTTTTCCGAGAGAATGCCTTTTGCAGCTTCCGGCAGCGGCGCATAAGTGGCTTCGGTAAGTTTGGAAGCCAGTATGGGCTGCAGGCTTTTAGCGGTTGAAAGCGTGACTACACCGGCTCCAACCCGGGCGGCGCCCATGCAGGCCAGGTATGCTGCCCCTATATAGTTCTCCGATCCCACCACTGCAAGCACCCTGCCAAAAGTGCCCTTGTTGGCGCTGGCTGGGCGTGCCGGAAGTGCAGATTGGGCCCACGTTGCGGTTATCAACTCGGCCTTGACATTTCTGGTCAGCCTGTCGGGTATGCCGATATCAGCAACAATGACTTTTCCCGTCATACCCGCGCCCGGGAAGCTATAAAGGCCGGGCTTGGGCAGGCCCAGCGTGACGGTCAGGTCCGCTTTCAGGCAGCTCTGATCGGCGGCGCCGGTGTCTGCATTTATCCCCGTCGGGATATCTATGGCCACCGTTATAAGCTGTGGCCGCCGCAGTTTCTCAAGGTTGATCCTATTGAGCACTTCTTTGAACCTGCCCTCGATCGGGCGGGCACGGCCCGTGCCGAGTATGCCGTCGACCACTATTTCCGCTGTGGCCAGCATGTTTTTCAGCTTGGTGAACTTGAGGTCTTTTTCAAGGAAAATGAGAGGTATGCCATGCTGCCTTGCCAGGACCAGGTTTTTATCTTCGGGCGCCCTCGCGCTCAGCAAATATATGCTGACATCTGCTCCCCACTCGTGGAGGTATCTTGCTGTCACCAGGGCGTCCCCTCCATTGTTGCCGGGCCCGGACATCACAAGCACGATCCTTCCTGCTATGTAATCTACGAAGCTGCGGGTCTCTTCAGCTACGGCCCGCCCGGCGTTTTCCATGAGGAGCGCCGTGGTGATGCCGGCTTCCGCCGCCCGGCGGTCCATGGCCCTCATCTGATCAGAAGTTACAATCTTCATCGGCTTCCTCCTTGCACCGGTCGCCGGCCGGCCGAACTGAACTCATCCAGCTTCCTTTTCATAGCGGCCCAGTGGGTCCCGCGCCAGTAGATACGCCCGCAGGACGGGCATTGCATATACTGTTCCTGCAAACTGTAAACTCTTATGGGCACCGACCCGGTAACATCGCTCTTATCCCTTCGGGAAAGCTCTGCATTGCATTCCAGGCAGCGGGTAAAGGGCCTGTAGTCTTTATCGAGGCCCAGCGCTGTAATTGCTGCCTGCATCTGTGCGGCAGGGGCGTCTCCCGATACCAGCAGAGCCCTTACACGGCCGCTGGATACGGCCCGTCTTTTCATGAACTCGGTGTCGCGGGTGATAACGGTCCTGCCCTGCGCCAGCGCCAGCTTAACCATGATCCCGTCGTCCGGCCCGTCGAAAAAGAGCGTATCGTAACCCATCATTCGCAGCCATCTAGCGAGCTTACCCGCGTTGGCGTCCACGATAAATCGCTGTTCCACTTTCCCCCAAATTTTAAGCGCTAATCAATCCGCCCGCAAGGGATTGAAGTTGGTTCCGTAGTCATAGGTATCCAGTTTCTCAGCCTTCTTCAGATACCCCACCAGGATATAGGTAAGCGGCGTGGCCAGGACTTCATAGCAGGTTTTAAGCAGCCAGTGCCAGAATATCATGGTCAGGATAACGCCGGCCGGCAGCACTCCCCAGAAGCCGACGAGGAGTACAATTGCCGTATCAATGGCCTCCCCGGCTACGGTCGATGTGATGGTTCGCGTCCATAACCATCTACCTTTGGTGAGTATTTTCATGCGGGCCATAATGTAGGAATTGACAAACTCCCCTGCCAGGTATGCAGTGAAGGACGCTAACAGGAAGCGCGGCGTGCTGCCCAGGATCCGTTCGTAGGCGGCCTGGGCATCGAACACGAATGCGGATGGCAGGATGCCGACCAGCCATATTGCTATGACCAGCAGAAGGTTGCAGAAAAAACCCAGCCAGATGACGCGCCTGGCCTGGTTGTAACCATACACCTCCGTAAGCACATCCCCGAAGATGTAGCTGATGGGGAAAACAATGATCGCGGCCGGGAGAGTAAGGCCGAAAAGCTCGATCTGCTTGACGATAAGGATGTTGGAAGCCAGGATGCTTGTGATGAAGAGGGCTGTTATGAAAACGAACCTGTATGAGTAAGACAATTTGCCGGTTACCCCATCTGCCCGCGTCTAAATCCAGTGCTTGCGGTGAAAATACCACAACATCGCGCCGGCGGTGATTAACATGAAACCGATGATAAAGATGAATGTGAGCAAGTCGCCCGAAGTATTGCCACCCGGCAGATGTAAGTTCATCCCGTAAATGCTGGCAATAAGGGTGGGCGGCGCCATCAGTGCCATGACTATGGTCAGCACCCGCATGACTTCCTGGATGCGATGCGATGTGAGCCAGTTGCTGGTATCCGCCAACCCGTCCACAACCTCCTTGCAGTCCTCAAGGCCGTCCCAGATCTTGCGGATATGGTCGGCTATATCGCCGAAATACACATCCTGGTCCTCTTTGAAGAACGGGTATTTCTCCTTTTCCAGTTCTTCCAGCACAGATATCTGCGGGTGGACGATGCGGCGGAAAGAGATCAGGTCGCGCCGTATCATGGAGATCTCGCGCACCGTCTCTGGAACGGCGCGGGTGAAGATGAGGTCTTCGATTTTATCGATGTTATCCTCGATCCTGTCCAGGATGGGGAAGCAATAGTTTACCAGGCGGTCAAGCAACTGGTAGAAAAGGAAACTGGCGCTTCGACCCATGTACTTCTGGCGGATCTCTTCATCGATCATACACTCGTTGAACAGCCTTGAAAGCGGTTTGAGATCACCCTTGTGGCTGGTGACCAGGAAGTTCTCGCCTATGAAGATATCAAGTTCGCTGGGCGTGGTTACACGGTTGGTCTTATCGAAAACGGGGAAGTGAAGGACGATAAAGAGATAGGTATCGTAATCATCGATCTTGGGGCGCTGCACACGGCTGAGCACATCGTCCAGCGCTAAAGCGTGAAAATGGAAGTTGTCGGCCAGGTACTGAACCTCGTGCTCTGTGGCCTTTTCGATATAATGCCAGGTCAGCCTGCCGTTGCAGCAGACCGAGTTGATATTACATGAATTTGTTTCACTTGTTATTTGCATCGCTGTCACCGTCGGGTTTCCTCGATGCCCGGCATTGGGGCAGGCAATTTGTAATTATAAATCTTCTGCAATTTTATTAACAGGGTCGTACACCTGCCCGACTTGTAATCGGAATCGTAAACGGCTATATTGATAGTCATAATGACGGGAAAGAATAGTCAATTATCGGTCGGAAAAATCAGGGGCCTGCAGCAGATAGCGACACCGTCGGGGCTCCTGGTCATGTGCGCCATGGACCACCGCTCCGGGCTTGTCAGTATGATGGAAGGAACACACCATGAGGCCCCCGATTATGCTGAGATCGTTCAGATGAAGCTGGATATGTGCTCGGCGCTGGGGCCATACTCCAGCGGTATATTGCTCGACCCTGAGTACGGGGCCGCGCAGTGCATAGCTTCCGGCGCCCTGAGAGGGCAGACGGGCCTGCTGGTTAGCATCGAGGCTACGGGATACCAGAAGGACCCCACCGGGCGGCTGACTGCATTACTCAAGGATTGGAGCGTGGAAAAAATTAAGCGCATGGGCGCCTCAGCCGTAAAGATGCTGGTTTACTATAGGCCTGATATCAGTAAACTGGCGGCTCAGCAACTCAAGATCATAAGTGTGGTTGCAGAAGATTGCATTAAATACGACATCCCGTTGCTGGTCGAGCCCAAAACGTACCGCGTTGAAGGTGAGACCATGGATTCAGCTGCCTTTGCCCGCAGTCTACCCCAAATGGTGATTGAGACTGCACGGCAGATCACAGCCCTGCCTATCGATGTGCTGAAAGCAGAGTTCCCCGCGGACCTGAAATATGAGCAGGATACGGGCAGGCTGGCCGAGCACTGCCGTCAGCTTGACCAGGCTTCGTCTGTTCCCTGGGTGATACTCAGCGCAGGGGTTGACTATGACACTTTTAAAAAGGAAGTAACCATCGCCTGCCAGGCCGGCGCCTCCGGATTTTTAGGCGGTCGTGCAATATGGCAGGAGGCGACTGAGATTGATTCAAAGGACCGCAGGATAAGCTTTTTGTCGGGGATCGCGGTTGAACGTATGCGGGAACTGGCCGAAATAGCCGGGCGCTGTGCCCGGCCCTGGTACAGTAAGTTTGGTATGAGTGCAGAAAAATTGGCCGATATAGGCGCGGACTGGTACCGCGGGTATTAGGTATCGAGATGGCCAAGATGCCGCAGCAGGCAATGCTCCTGCGTAAAACCAAGATTGTATGCACTATCGGTCCCAGTAGCATAGTACCTGCCGTTATCAACCAACTGCTGAAGGCCGGGATGAATGTTGCCCGCATTAACGCCTCACATGGCACAATTGAGGAACATGCCGAGTACCTTGAACTCCTACGAAGCGAGGCAAAGAAGCTGAAACTGTCACCGGCAATGTTGCTTGACCTTCCCGGCCCAAAGGACCGGACAGGGAAGGTAAAAAAGGGCGGTGTCAGGCTCAGGGATGGCGCCGATTTCATTTTGACCACGCGGGATGTGCTGGGGGACGAATCACAGGTCTCAGTCGACCTGCCGGATCTGCCGCATCACGTTAAATTGGGACAGGCCATTTTATTGGATGACGGGCTGATCAAACTGGAGGTTGAGTCGATCAAGGCCGATTCCGTTAAATGCAAGGTCGTCACAGGCGGAAGGTTATTTGATAACAAGGGAGTTACCGTGCCGGGGGTAACATGGGATATTGACGCTGTGACGGAAGAGGACTGGCAGCATCTTGATTTCGCCGTAACACAGGGCATCGATTTTGTGGGGCTGTCCTTTGTGCGCAAGGCTGAGGACGTGATAAAGGTGAGGGAATTCCTGCTGGAGCGGGGTTCAACGGCCCAGATAATTGCCAAGATCGAACGCGTCGAAGGGCTGAACAATTTCGACGAAATACTCGAGGCTGCGGACGGCGTCATGGTGGCGCGGGGGGACCTCGGCGTGCAAATTCCCATTCAGCGCGTGCCGATCGTTCAAAAAGAGCTTATTCGCAAATGCAACCACGTGGGTAAGCCCGTTATCGTGGCCACCCAGATGCTGGAGTCGATGGTAGATTCCCCTATGCCCACACGTGCCGAAGCCACTGACGTGGCTAATGCTATCTTCGACGGCACAGACGCCATTATGCTATCAGAGGAAACAGCCATCGGGCAGTACCCGGTGGAGACCGTCAAAATGATGTCGCTGATAGCCCTTGAGGCTGAAGGCGCGCTGCCCTACGATGAGATCCTGGCCAGCCGCGGCAAGGACCTTCAGCCGCTGACCGATGACGCCATCAGCTATGCTGCCTGCCACACTGCACATCAGCTGGGTGCCAGGGCTATCATTGCCTACACAGCTTCGGGCAGCACGGCTAGGCGGGTGTCAAAGTACCGACCCCGTACACCTATACTGGCCATGACTGCCGTCGAGTCCACCCGCAGGCAATTATCACTATCGTGGGGTGTGACTACTGTGAAGGTACGGGAACCGAAACAGATTGTGAGTATGTTCTCTGAGGCAGCGGATGCGGGCATCAAATGCGGGTTTTGCTCCCAGGGAGACCTGGTGGTGGTGACTGCCGGATTGCCTATGGGGAAATCCGGGACCACCAACATGCTTAAGGTGGAGAAGATCTGATTGATCGCGACCGTAACACTTAATCCATCGCTGGACAGACACGTGGCTGTGGAGAACCTTGTCCTTGACGACACCAATCGCTGGGTCAGTTTCAGACGTGAGCCGGGAGGAAAGGGCATCAATGTTTCCAGGGTGGTCAAGGAATTGGGTGGTGAGACCGTAGCATACGGCTTCGTGGGTGGATTTGCCGGGAGGGCGATCAAGACTATTCTAAAACAGCAGGGTGTCCCATGCGATTTTACGTCTATCAGGGCGGAGATCAGGAGCAACTTCATTATCACCGATCTCAAGACCCATTGCCAGACCAGGATTTCCGCCCCGGGCCCCAAAGTCTCCGCCGGCGAGCTCAAGAAGCTGGTAGATAAGGTCACGTCGATCAAGCCCAGGCCCCGCTATATTGTGCTGGCTGGCAGTGTGCCGCCCGGTGTGCCCTATTACATCTACAGGGAGCTGATCCAGAAAATGAAGGGACTGGGCATTACCACTGTACTTGATTCGGCCGATCTCTGGCTACAGGAGGGGATTAAGGCCAAGCCGGATGTGGTCAAACCCAACGTGCGGGAAGCGCAAACCGCCATGGGTGTAGAACTCACCTCCGAGGAAGATATCATTTACGCCGTAAAGACCTTTATCAGCGGCGGCATCGGGATCGCAGCGATATCGCGCGGAAGAGAAGGCATGGTTATCGGGGATAAAGATGCGGTTTACAAGGTGGTGCCGCCCAACGTGGAGGTTATGAGCACCGTAGGCGCAGGGGACTCTACCGTGGCAGGGCTGGTTTTCATACTTAGCAGGGGCGGCAGCCTGGAAGAGGCCTCGCGGTTTGCCGTTGCCGCGGGGACAGCGGCCACGCTGACGCCCGGCACGGAACTTTGCCATAAGCGTGACGTTGAAAGGTTGTTACCCCTGATAAAGGTCGAGAGGCTGCTGTTTTAACCGGGATAATTAAACACGCACAAATGCGCCGATCACGCCGCTATCATTTGACGCATGATTAAGAGGCGAGTAATAATTAAACATAATTATGTTTTTATGCTTTTATGCATGTAGGGAGAAAGGGAATGAGCCGAAGGATGACCGTTATATTCCATGATGAAGATCTATACACCGGTTTGAAGATTGAAGCGGTGAAACGACGTCTGTCGGCCAGTGATTTGATAGCAGAAGCGGTTAAGGAATTGTTGGAGAGCCGGGAGGATTTCAAGTTAATTCCTATTATTGAGGAATCCCGGGCTGGATATGATAAAAAGGGTGGGCGAACGTGGGATGAAGTATCCAGTGATTTAAAACGGGATATTGAAAAGCGGTCGAAGAAAAAATAACTGCTTTTAAAGCTATGAATAAACCCGCAAAATATACCATAAGGGTTACACCTTCCGCTGAAAAGGATATAGAGAAACTTAAAAAACATATTCAAATCACGGATTTTCATCGCATTGATACTATGGTGAGATTACTTGCGAGCGATCCCAGGCCAAATGGCGCCCGCAAAATCAGGACAAGGGCCGCAGAATATCGTATGAGGATCGGAAAGTTTCGAGTCGTTTACGAAATAGACGATAATAACAAACTGGTTCTCATATTACATGTGGCAAGACGAAGTGAAACTACATACAGTTGACCCGCAAATGTGAATACCTGCTTATTACCAACTACAGGGCTGTCTCTGTTCCCACACTGTTGAAGAAGAAAGCACCTTCGAATTCATGGGTCAGGATGGCGGCGGGCTTGAGGTCGGAGAAATGGGAGACGCCGAGTTTCTTAATGTTGAAGCTCTTTACAGCGTCGTTGGTCGACCGCGTCAGAAAAAGGAACTTTAGATGTTTTCCTCAATTTCCGGTAGCGTGGCAAGATTTGTTCCTGCGACCTTCGGGTTATGAGTTTGAGCAGTAGGTTGTTGAAAGGGGTTTTTATACCTGCATCAGCACGCGTGTTCTAAATTAAGAAAAACAGCCTCGAGTGTGAATTGGCGGTAAACGGTGGATGGTGTTTTTAATTTCGTTACCCGAATGTTACCCGAAATAGGAAATAACCTGGCAGCCATACTAACCAGTAATTTCCAACCCGGGTCATCTATTTTGGGGGTTCAGACCAACCACTAAAGCAGATTATTCTTAGTCCGGAATTAGAGTATATTCAGTATTGTGTTCACTTATACCCAAGTTCTTTCGCCTTCTTAAAATCAGCTTCGGCTTTATTGGATTCCCCACTGTCCCTGTAGGCCAGCCCCCGATAGTAGTAAGCCCCGGCAAGTTTCGGGTCCGTCGGATCTAACTGTATTGCCATTGTAAATTCTTCAGTCGCATTCTTAATGTCCTTATTTTGCCAATATGCAAGTCCGTGGTAGTAATATGCCCTGGCATTCGTAGGGTCTAATTCTATAGCCCTTGTGAGATCCATTTCGGCTTTGGCGTATTCATTTCTTTCAGCGTAGACAACTCCACGGTCGTAATAAGCCGCACCATATTTCGGTACCATGGTTGAGATAAACCGGGCCATGACGACTGGAATCCCTAGGCCGTAGTAGGCATTGTTCTTCGTAGCGTTCAATTCTGCAGCACGTCTGTAATCAGATATGGCTTGGTTGTATTCACCTTTTTCCTTGTAGGCATTCCCACGAACGTGGTAAGCTTGATCATCTGTCGGCTCCATTTCGATCGACTGCGTGTAGTCAGATATGGCATTGTTCAAGTTGTTACGTGTCATGGCATCGTCAATGTTGATACCCTTATCATAATAAGCATTCCCCCTGCTTTTGTAAGCGTGGGCAAGCTTCGGATCCAGCTGTATTGCCATGGTGAAATCGTCGATGGCATCGTCGTAATTACCCTTCGATAAATAGGCATTACCACGGAGGTAGTAGGCCCCTGCAAGTTTCGGGTCAAGTTGTATTGCCGTAGTGAATTGGCCAATGGCATTGTCATAGTCATTTTTTGAAAGGTGTCCAAGCCCAAGGCCGCAGTATGCTTTGGTATCCTTCGGATCCAGTTCAATAGCCTTTTTGAAATCAGCCATGGCATTATCTACGTTACCTTTCACACTGTAGACAAGCCCACGACTGTAGTACGCCTTAGCATCCTTTTGATCTAACTCTATCGCTTTGATGTATTCCACAATGGCCTCGTCCCATTTAGCCTGAGCGGAAAAACAATCACCCTTGACTTTAGGGTCTTGCACAGGATTTCCACAGGCCAAAATTAACATTGTGGTCACCAGAAAGATACAAATCGCGGATATCAGAATACTTCTATATCGCATAACCACCCCCTGTGATCGCTTTATTGATTATGTTTTGTATGGATTATCTAAATCCAATAATAAATTGATCAGACTTCGATTCGTTACCTGCCGCATCCCGTGACAAGACAGCAATAGAGTACATTCCCTTGCATTCTATATGTTTCAGAAGTACCGTGTGTTCTTTAACAAGTTTCGTGTCTACTGCTGTCTGGCGTATACCCTGTTTGCATTCTTCCGAGCACGCACTGGCAAGTTGTTTGCTGCCTATTGCATTGAGGTCAGCCCCACAGCTACAGCTAATACAATCGCTGCTACACATGTTTTTACAATATGTTCCAACGCAATACTTTTCTGGCGCATTTATAGCATCACTTGTTGGGCCCGACAGTGATCCATTTGAATCAGCCAATGGTCTCATATATGTATATTGTACCTGGCTTGTGGAAGGTTCATCTGTATGCCATTGAACAGTGACAAAATTTTTAAGATCCAAATATGCCGGTTCGCCTACATATTTTCTTGTGGTGTCGTTCGCTTTGGTGATATCAGCAATTTTAATTGCGTACCAGCAAGTATCATAGTCCCCTGCATTATCCTCGACTTTCAACAATATTTGACTGTCCGATTCCTCTGTCGGTGTCCCCGTTAATAGTCCCCCTTTTTCTAACGTGAACCCTGAAGGCAGTTTGCCTTCTACTATACTCCAGTTATATCCCGACCCTTGCCCACCGGTTGCAATAAGTTGCTTTGTGAATGGAAAACCAAGAGTAGTGCTTAATGTTGTAGGTGCTCGGATCTTCATAATTCCTGCACTGGGAGACTGATCCAAATTAATCAAAATCTGTGATATGCGTGGTGTGGGTGGGCGATCAACAATTTCTTTAATAAATTGGGTTGCTTCATCTATCCGGATGGCAAAATTTAAGTGTTGAACAAAGCCCAAGGTACTGGTATTAATTCCGATCACCTCCCCCTTGCCATTTACCATTGGCCCTCCGCTATTTCCATGATTGATCACTGCATCTGTCTGAACACATTCCACCCCGTCCTTATCAACTCTGGTCTGTGAAACTATCCCCTCAGTTGTCGTTGGCAACATTGAGGATGTCTTATTCATAGCCCCCTCAATAACAAACGATTCGGGAAAACCCAATGCGAAAATCTTCTCGCGTGTTTTAACTTCCTTGCCAATACCTAAAACCGCCGCCGGGAAGACGCGATTTTCCTTTGGCTCAATTTTGATAATTGCCAAGTCGACTTTTGGGTTTGGATGCGCCTCAATGAATGAGGCTTCATACGAATTGGTTTTATCGGTCTTGACCTCCCCATCTTCATAGAGAGATACTATAATGCGTGCGTAGCCACTCATGCTATTGCAGACATCCAATCCGCTGGTGACGTGCCTATTAGTTAGGATGTAACCGGTTTTATGTATTATCACACCGGTCCCCCTGGATTCCTGATAACTATATTCGCTGTTGTAAGGTCGATCATCCGCGTAAATAAAACCGTCTAACATTTTGTAATCACATCCTGATCCACACAGTTGTGTAAAGCATCTTATCAGCACTACACTTGATAAAGGATCAAGAGGCACATCGTCTTTGGATGTGTCCGCTGGAGAAGACTGCGGCACTGGAGTCGCCGGTGTACTTACAGTTGTTTGGTTATCAGTTTGCTTCACAGAAGGTGACGCAGTGGGTGTGCAACTGACGAACCCTGAGACGACAATCAATGCTGCCAACCCTGTAAAGAGTATCATTCTAACCATGCCTCTACCTCCATTCATACCCGCCCATTATAGACTACCTGTAGTGAAAACAATAACGCATGGAAACAGAGCATAAATGTGCCCTTTCCTCATGAAAATGAGGTAATTCCGGGGGGCAATGTTACTCGATCCGTTACCTTTACGAGTGAGTTAATCCAAAGACAGATATAAAACCATCGGGCTATCAATTTGAATGGAAAGTTGTTGAAAGATGTTTTTATTTGGTTTACAGCACTGTTTTTGTACCCGCGCTGTTGAAGAAGAATACTCCTTCAAACTCGTTTGCCAGAATGGCGCCTGATTTCAGGCCGGTGCAGTGTGATACACCCAACCTGGAAATATTGAAATTCCGCAGGGCTTTAACTGTTTCATCCATCTGGGTTTTATTGGCGCTGATAAGGTGAGTGCCTCCGATAACAGCATAGATTTGCCCGACGCCTGTAATTTTCTGTGCATGCAATATAGTATTAATAAGTCCCCTGTGGCCGCAGCCCAGCAATATGATCAGCCCCTTCTCAGTGTTAATAATCAAAGCCAGGTCGTCAGCAAGGCGGTCGGGGATATAATTCTCCACTTCTTTAACATGCAGGGTAGTGTCGATTTGCTCGAAATCTACGCTGATCCGCACTTCGCCGGACGTCATGATGTTGTCAGACACCCTGACCGGGTCCCGCGAGAGGTTAAAGCGCGCGCCCAGGGCTTCGAGCTCAGCGCGTGTGCCGGGCATGCCGATGGCCTTGGCGGGGAGGCCCTTCAGATAGAAGTGTTTTTCCTGAAAGATGTCGGGGTGGGCGATGACCTCGATCCCCTGCGGCCTGTTGCCCGAGCCCTGCACCAGGGCCAGTACATCCTTCAGTCCGCCGGTATGGTCGTAATGCCCGTGGCTGATAACTATTTTATCTATTGTGTTGAGTTCGATACCCAGTATTCTTGCGTTATCGAGGACATGCCGGCTGGGGCCGGTGTCTAAAAGGATTCTCAGCCCGTCCGCTTCTACTAAAAGGCTTTGGCCCCACTCGCCATAAAGCGTGGGGACACCCGAGGTATTTTCGACCAGCGTGGTAACCGTAATCGCCATTATTCACCTCTATCGTTTAATTTAGCCGCCCGCTAACAGGCGAGTCAATTCAGTCAGGCTTTGAAGGGACCCGGCAGCACTGATTTTTCCGTCGCGGTCGAGGTGGAAGGCCTTAATGCCGATGCTGGCGGGCTCAATGAAGTCGAACTGGATATGATCGCCTATATGTATGACCTGCCCTGGATCTACATCCAGGTCACGACACATGCCGGCCCAAAACTCAGCGGTCTTAACCTGCTGAAAATCAGTAGTCGAGGAATAAATTGCGCTGAAATGGTGTTCGATGTCCCGCAACAGGTGTTTTAAAAATGGCCTGGGCGATCCGGATGCCACACTGAGAGTATACCGGCTCTGCAGTTGTTTGAGCACATCTTTAGTATCGGGGTAGTATTGCACTCTGGGCTGCAGTTCCTCCATGGCGATATCTGCATTTCCCAGGTCAAAGCGTGTGAACCAGTACTGGACGTCGTACCACTCCAGGCGTTGATCGCCCACGCTTTCATAGGCCTGCCTGACTTTCATGCTGGCCTCTTCCAGGCTTAACCCGTACCTTTCAGAATAGCGTCCCGGTATCAGCTCGAACCAGATCGCGTAGCTGAAGTCCGTGGTCACCAGGGTTCCCTCAACGTCGAAAGAAACTACGGCGATGTTGTTTAGTGTTTTACTCAAGACACCAGATTTTAGCACTTTAATCGCACTGGCGCCCCGCCCCGAATTTCCCCCGATTATGTTTAAGCGTTAAAATTAGGGGCAATATGGACCTTGGAAAGCTGAACGAATATTACTTTGAGACCGGACCGATCCGGCCCCCCAGCGAGGCTTATTCATTGTTGATCCGCGCCACGCGCAATTGCCCCTGGAACAGGTGCACTTTCTGCCATACTTACCGGGGACGAAAATTCGAGCTGAGGCCCACTGAGGATGTGATAAGGGATATAGAGACGGCCAGGGCAATAGTGGAGGGCATAAAGGAGTTCGGCCGGCAAAACGGCCTGGGCAACCAGCCGCGTGAGGCCGCCGCTTATATACACAGTCTGGTGACGAATAACGATTCCGTCAGGCAGGTTTCACTATGGCAATGGGCGGGAGGAAGGTCGGCATTTCTGCAGGACGCAAACAGCATCATTATGCGTCACGCTGACTTGCTGAGAGTGGTGTCGGCCCTGAAGGACAATTTTCCTGAGCTCGACCGTATCACGTCCTATTGCCGCTCTAAAACGGCAGCCAGGAAAAGCTTGCAGGAGTTGATCGAGCTGAGACAGGCCGGGCTGTCGCGTATTCATATCGGCATGGAGAGCGGCTCGGACGCCGTACTCAAATTCATGGATAAGGGAATGACTGCTGATGACCATGTCAGGGGTGGCATCAAAATAAAGGAAGCCGGTATTGAGTTGTCCGAGTACTATATGCCGGGACTGGGCGGCAGGCGATGGTCGAAAGAGCATGCCGAGCGATCGGCAGGTGTGCTCAACGAGATAAACCCGGATTTTATCAGGCTGCGGACGTTGATGATGGGAGAGACACTTTCACTCTGGGCGAGGGTTACATCGGGTGAATATAGTATGCTGACCGAGGAGGAGATCGTAAAGGAAATCGGGGAGTTTATCTCGATGTTGGATTTCACGGGAGAACTGAAGAGCGATCATATACTGAACCTGCTCCCTGAACTGGAAGGTAAATTTCCTCAGGCCAGGCAGGCTTCCCTGGATACGATCGATCGCTACTTAAGCATGCCTCTGAAAGAGAGGCTCAATTACCGCCTGGGAAGGCGGGCAGGGCTTTACGAAAAACTGAACGATATCTACGATGCTGCGAAATACGATAAGGTAGATTCGGCCATGCGTAGCGTAGGAGCCGATACCGCCGAGAAGGTGGACGAACTGATAGACGGTATGAAAAAACGTTTCATATAGACATGAAATTATGCTAATATATTCTGCCCCGGTCAGACAGGATCATGTTATAGACCCCCGCCTTTTTTGATGAAAAACTGCAACCAATAAACAGTTGCCGCGTTATAAGACGAAGACGCTAAAGGAGAGAGATGAAGAGAATAATCGTTTTAACCACGATCATAGCAATATTTGCCATGTTGCTGCCGGCCTGCACAGTTGAACGGCCGCAACTCCACCCGGTAAAAGGTACATTTGTCGAATCACAACTGGGTGATAGCGCGCAGACGCTTAATTGGATAGTAGCCACCGACGGTGGGGCCTCAAGGAGGTACGCCAGCTTTATGGTGGAACCACTTGCGGTTTTCGATAACCAGTACAAGCTTCAGCCGAGGTGTATAGCCAAAGCTGTGGAGGTAGCACCGGGCGGGCTGGTATACACTGTTACCATCAGGGATGACCTTAAATGGAGCGACGGGACCAGTGTGAAGGCAGATGACTACGTGTATACCATCAACAACATTATGCTGGCAGACTGGCTGGAATGCGCGGACAAATTCCGCTGGCAGGAAAAAGTCGGAGGCGATGTAATGCCGGTTACAGCGGAAGCGGTAAGCGGCACTGTTTTCAAGGTAGTTCGCAAGACGGCAGACCCCAATTTTGAATATGCAATATATGACCTGATGCCATATCCCAAGAATATTGCGCGCAACTACGAGAATAAGCCCGATGAATTCTTGTCGGCGCCGGAATTTAACAACATGAGCTATTGCGGCAACCTGGGCCCCTACAGGCCGACTGCCTGGACCACAGCGGATGGCCTGGTGATGGCTCGTAACCCGGATTATTACCTTGGCAAAGACAGCGGCGCCCCCTACTTCGAGGGATATATCATCAATCAGCCCGGTCTGCAGCTGACTATTAACGACGGCCTGGTCAGCGGGCAGATAACTTATGCTTTTGTTGAACCCCAGGATGCCAATACTTTGCGTAATAATAAGGACCTTAAAGTTTTTACAGTCCCATCAGGTCAGTTCTTAATGGTCGCCTATAACCAGCGGGACAACGGCTGGGTCGGTTTGAAAGACCCTAGGGTGAGACAGGCCCTGTCGATGGCAATCGATAAGCCGGCTATAGTCAACGACATCTTTGGCGGCTATGCCGATCCGGCCTACGGGGTTATTCCACCCTATTCACCCTGGTACAACGAAGAGGCGGTCCAGAAATTCGGCATGAACACGGCCGCTGATGCTCAGAAGGCCATTGACCTGATTAAAAGCGCCGGCTATGAGATGAAGGATATCGACGGCAAGCAGCGCTTTGTGGACAAGGATGGCAAGGCTATAAAACTGGTCCTGCCGGTTGCCATAGACAGCGAAGTGCAAAAGTCGGCGGCCTATATCATCGGCCAGAATCTGAACAATATCGGATTTGAAGTCGATCCCAAGTACCAGGTGCAGGATTTCGTCGCCCGCGAAATTTATGTGAACAAGATACCGGGCAGCGACAGGAACCCGGATTATAACAGCGGGCCAGGGGCGGTGAGCAGCCAGCCCTGGGATCTTGTGATCCTGTCGTCATTTGGTGACGCCCTGACCATTGGACGTAGCGAGATTTTCTTCTCACCCGGCGGCAGGTTGAATATCTTCGGATTTTTCGATGATAAAGTTGATGCCCTGTATAAGAAGGCAGCCTCCGCGGAGGCCGTCGACCCGGTAAATCGACAGCAGATATACAACGAGCTATCGCGGGCCATTTCTGAAGCTCAGCCTGTGGATTTTCTTGTCTATTACAAGGACAACTTTGCCCTGTCCAACAAGGTCCAGGGAGTTGAACCCGGGGTCAATATGCTTTACAACTACCAGTTCTGGTACCCGCAGTAAATTGGGCGGCATCGATTGACGGGGGTGGAATAGATTGAGTGAAGGATTAAGAAATGGCTTCGCTGCAGGTCTGACAGCGGTGCTTTTAATAATGTCACTGACGGGTTGTGCTGCGCCTGCTGCCAGGGGCAGCTTTATAGAAGGCGACGTGGCTGGCGGTGAAGCCGAGACCCTCAACTGGATACTTGCTGCAGACGCTTCCTCCTTTGGATATGTCGGTTACACCCTTGAATCGCTGGCAAATTACGACAACAAGTTTAATATCGTGCTTCGCTGCCTGGCCAAAGATATCGACGTCTCCCCCGATGGCCTGGTTTATACCATGAGCATCCGTGATGACCTCAAGTGGAGCGACGGCTCGCAGGTTACAGCAGAGGATTACGTTTATACTCTTAAGAACCTGATGTTTTCAGACTGGCTCAATTATAATTACAAGGATGACTGGCAGGAGGAAGTCGGCGGCAAGAAGGTTTTTGTGACACCCGCCGCGGTCGATAACACGACTTTCACAATTACACGGCAAACGGTGCAGCCGGAGTTTGTCTACACGTTATATAACCTTATACCATACCCCAAATATATTGCAGTCAAGTACGAGGGCGACGTCGATGCCTTTACCCAGGCCAGGGAGTTCAATGACCTTTCGTACACAGGTAACCTCGGGCCGTACACATTTAAACAATGGCTGAAAAACGATAAATACGTTCTATCCAGGAACCCGGGGTACTTCCTGGGAAAGAACGACGGGGCGCCATTTTTCGAGGAATATGTAGTCAAAATGTTCGGGACTTCGGCAGTCATGCAGGCTGCCCTGGAGGCGGGCGATATTACCTACTGCGGGATCGAGCCACAGAACGTAGCCAAGTTCAAGAAAATGGCTGGCGTCAACGTCTATACAGTGCCAACACGCGGCTATAACATCATAGCTTACAACCAGAGAGATAATGGCTGGGAAGGGTTGCGCAAGATGGAAGTCAGGCAGGCGCTATCCATGGCGATAGATAAAGATACTATTGCCAGGAAAATCTTTCTGGGCTTCGCTGAACCGGCTTACAGCTTTATCCCTTCCAGTTCACCCTGGTACAGCGACAACACGGTTATGAAGCTGGGGGTAACCCCGCTTAATGATAAACAAAAGGCCATGGAGATGCTCAGAGCTGCCGGGTACGAGTATATAAAAAGCGACGGCCGCGATATCCTGCTGGGTAAAGACGGCAAGCCGGTTAAGTTGCTCATGGTTACGACTCCAGGCAGCGATGTGGTGGAATCCATGTCGCTGCTGATCAAACAGGAACTGGCGGCCATAGGTATCGATGTCGAGGTCAAGTGGGTGCAATGGCCAACCCTACTGCGGCAGTACATGATGAATAGGGAGCCTGGTACCAGCCAGGAACCGAGATACAATAACGGGCCGCGTGCCGTGAGTGATGAGGCCTGGGACATGACCCTGATGGGGCATAATACTGACCCCCTTGCGCCATCAGGCAGCCGCGTTTTCTATGCATCAGATGGTGGGCTCAATTCATTTGGCTTTTTCAATGACAGGGTTGACCAGCTTTTTCAGAAAATACGTTCCAAGGAAGGAATGAATAAGGACGACCGTTCTCTGATGTACGGGGAGCTGGCGCGTATTATATCGGAAGAACAGCCTGTGGACTTTATTACGTATACGCGGGCCAACCGGGGATTTCAGAAAAATGTCAAGGGCATCGAGCCGGGCATTAACATGGGGTATAATTACTATCTGTGGCGCTTTGAATAAACGGCCATTATAATTATTTACCTGCTCCATGAGCGCTGCACCAGGCGTATTTAGATGCGCAGCTATATTATCAAGCGTCTTATCTACAGTGTCATCATCGCCTGGGGCATCATGACCATCACCTTCATCCTGCTGCGGCTTGGCCCAACCTCTCCCGTGGACAGGTATATTCTCAATATTGCTGCCAGGGGCCAGGACGTAGAATCTGTGCGCCAGGCCATTGAGGCGCGATACGGGCTGGATAAGCCGATTATCGAGCAGTATTTTATCTACATCAGTAATTTGCTGCAAGGCAAATGGGGCTGGTCTTTCAGTACATCGCAGACGGTCGTTGACCTGATAGCGTCACATTGGGTCTATTCCTTCCAGCTCATCCTGCTGGCCACCATTTTCGCCATTGTTCTTGGTGTCGGCCTCGGCATGCTGGCAGCGGTCAAGCAAAATACCAGGATAGATTACGCTGCGTCCATCTTCTCATTTATCGGCATATCCATACCGGGATTCTGGCTGGGACTGATGCTGATAATGGTGTTTGCGGTCTACCTGGGATGGTTCAAAACATATTACGATACTAATTACCCGATATGGTCGCTGGAAAATCTCAAGCAGCTCATACTGCCCGTTCTGGCGCTTGGCATCGGAGAATTGGCGGGATACCTGCGCTATACGCGGTCAGCCATGCTGGATAACCTGCGCAAGGATTTCGTTACCACGGCTCGCGCCAAGGGATTGCCGGAGAAGACGGTTATCGGCAAACATGTCCTGCGCAACGCGGTTCTGCCGCTAGTGACGATTATTATGTTCGACCTGGGCAGCGTTGTTTTCGGTGGGGCATACCTCACAGAGATCGTGTTTGGGATACCCGGGTTGGGGCAGGTATCTTTCAACGCTATTTTTGCCAATGACTATGCTGTCGTGGTGGCAGTTACACTGATCGGCACCTTCCTTGTGCTCTTCATCAACCTGGCGACGGACTTGATCTACACATACCTCGACCCCAGGATTAGATATGACTGATGTTAAACCGGGCCGAAGCAGCAAACCGATAAAGCCGGTGACTATTAACAGGCGGCTGCTGGATTACTATTGGGAAAGGCTGAGTAAAAATCGATTATCTTTAGCGGGCCTGGGTTTTATTGTGTTCCTGTCACTCGTAGGAATATTTGGACCTATCTTTGCGCCGGACCCGCAGAAAACTGATTTTGAGATTAGGAACCTGCCGCCGTTAGGCTGTTCAATTGACGAATCAGTATACGCTATCAATACTGGAGAATTCACGACCACGGTTATACAAGGAAGTCCGGATCATCCGCTGGGCACCGACAGCAAGGGGCGAGACATGCTTGCCATGCTTATTTCAGGGGCAAGGATATCGCTGCTGGTCGGCCTCCTGGCAACGGGCATAGCCATTTTCCTGGGCACGTTTATCGGGGTCCTCTCCGCTTACTCGGGCGGGTGGGTGGATAACGCGCTGATGCGCTTCACCGATATCATGATGACTTTTCCCTTCTTCCTGTTGCTGGTAATGATCGTTTTCATTTTTGGGCCGAGCCTGGCCATTATAGTGCTGGTTATAGGCCTTACGGGATGGACAGGGGCGGCGAGGCTCATCCGGAGCGAGACGCTCTCTATCAGGACCAGGGACTTTATCACGGCTTCCCGGGCGCTGGGGGCCAGCGATGCCCGCATAATGTTCAATCATCTGATCCCTAACGTCAGCAGCCTTATCATCGTGATGGCCACGCTATCCATACCAGGGGTAATAATGGCTGAGGCAGCGTTGAGTTTCATCGGCCTGGGGGACCCCATGAGTACCAGCTGGGGAACGATCCTTAATACCGGCCAGCACAGTCTTGACACTGCATGGTGGGTAGCCGTTGAGCCCGGCATCATGCTCTTCCTCACAGTGCTTTCCTTCAATTTCTTTGGCGACGGTCTGCGGGACGCGTTCGATCCGAGATCCGGTATATAAAATATGTTTGCAGGAATTATATCTGATTGATGCCTGAAAAAGTTCTCGAAGTCATAAACTTGAAGACATGGTTCTTCACGCGGCGTGGTATCGTTAAAGCCGTAAATGGAGTGGATTTCGTTCTTACGAGGGGAGAATGCCTTTGCCTGGTTGGCGAATCAGGCTGCGGAAAATCTGTGACCGCCCTTTCGATTTTGCGCCTTTTCGACAGCCCTCCGGGCAGAATAGTCGAGGGTGAAGTCAAATATGGAGGCGCCGACCTCGCCACCTGCCCGATGCCGCAGCTCAGGAAGATCAGGGGCAAGGATATCGCCATGGTTTTTCAGAATGCGCAGTCGTCGCTAAACCCCGTTTTTACCGTTGGCGACCAGATTGTCGAGCAGATCAGCGTCCATGAAAGGATCAGCCGGCAGGAAGCACTGGCCAGGGCCCAGACACTGCTGGAGGAAATGAATATACCGCAGCCCGGCCGCGCACTGAAAATGTATCCACACCAGATGTCGGGAGGAATGAAACAAAGGGCCATGATCGCCATGGGCCTTTCGTGTAACCCCGAGGTACTTATTGCAGATGAGCCAACCACGTCCGTAGATGTCACAATCCGTGCACAAATAATCCACATATTGCAGGAGCTGAAAACCGGCAGACATATGTCCATCATTTTCATTACACATGACCTGTCGCTGGTAAAAGAGATAGGCGACCGGGCCGCCGTGGTTTATGGAGGCAGTGTGGTCGAAGTTGCTCCCGTTGCAGATATATTGAAGCACCCGGCCCATCCTTACACGGTTGGACTTATCGATTGCCTGCCGGATGTGTCGGCTAAAAGCACCAGGCTGTCTTCTATTCCCGGCAATACCCCAAATCCCCTGGAAATGCCGGCCGGTTGCTCTTTTCATCCCCGCTGCCCTAAGGTTATGGATATCTGCCGTTCGCTGGCGCCTGCCACAGTGAACATTACCGGTGTTCATGGGGTATCCTGCCATTTATTTGTGAACATGGACGGGAGGAGCCGGTAATGACTAATAGCCCCCTGTTGCAGGTCAAAGACCTCAAGAAATATTACAGAGTCACGTCCGGGTTGATATCCCGTCTGAGTGGGGAGATCAAGGCGGTAGATGGCGTTTCTTTATCTATCAATAGAGGAGAGGTGTTGGGCCTGGTAGGGGAGTCCGGATGTGGGAAATCGACGCTGGGCAAGGCCATTTTGAGATTGGAAGAGCCAACTGCCGGCGAGATCAATTTTAATGGTATAGATGTAGTCGGCCTTAACAGGCGGGATCTCAGGGAACTGCGAGGGAAAATGCAAATAGTCTTCCAGGACCCGGATTCATCGCTGGACCCCAGGATGACTGTTGGCGCATCCATCGCGGAGGCACTTGTAGTACATGGTATAAGTGACCCTGTAGAGCTGGAAGAGCGTGTTGCCCGTTTGATGGAAAAAGTTGGGCTTGAAGCAGGTTTTTATGAGAGATATCCCCATGAATTCAGCGGTGGTCAGAAGCAGCGTATAGGTATCGCCAGGGCGTTGGCAATGGACCCGGAACTTATTATCGCCGACGAACCTGTCAGCGCTCTGGACGTCTCAGTGCAGGCACAGATACTTAATCTCATGATGGATATAAGGGACAGGGATGGACTGGCCTATATGTTCGTGAGTCACGATCTTTCCGTGGTCAAGTACTTGTCCGACCGCGTGGCGGTCATGTACCTGGGAAAAATTGTAGAGCTGGCAGACAAGGAAGAATTTTTCCGGAATCCGCTGCATCCTTATACAGAAGCGCTGCTATCAGCAATAGCCAGCCTAAATCCCGAAGGCAGGAAAAGGATATTGCTCACGGGAGATGTCCCTTCCCCGCTCAACCCTCCTTCCGGCTGCCACTTCCATACCAGGTGCCACCGTATGATGCCTGTATGTCCGCAGGTAGAGCCGGAGCTCATTCAAATTGCACCCGGGCATTACGTATCATGCCATTTATATGTCTGATCTTAGCTTCTTGGACATATAGGAGCCTTCCAGTTCATAGCCGAAGCTACGGCGGAAATAGTCACGTGCTCCCACGCCGCTGGTTACCGCTATCCTGTCTGCCTCAAATTCATCACGAGCAATACGCTCCGCCTCTTTTATCAGGGCGGATCCCAGCCCCTTGTGCTGGGCAGCCAGGTCATCCTGCTCACCGATAGGAACCTCTGAACCGAAAATATGGACTTCCCTCACCAGGGACGGGTAAATATCACGGGGGCCGATGCGCAGGCGTAACAGGCCAAAGAGTGTGCCCATGGAATCCTCAAAGGAAAGAAATATCTCCTTACCTCCTGAAGCATCATAATCATACCTGTGCAAATCGGGTTCCCCGATCTTCCAGCCTTGGCGCCGGCGGTGGCCGTATTCCCGGCAGCGTGTGCATAGGCACTGCATCCCCCTCGATTTCATGACTTCCCTGACGCCGGAGCGCAGGGAAAGATCGCGGCATCCCGCTACGATATATCTGGTCGGGATATCGCGCATCACGCGAGGTATACGGACATATCCCGGTATGACATTCTTTATATCGGCTATGAGACCCACCATCTCGTCAATGGAATAAGGAGTATATTTGCCCTCACGGTACCACTGCTCAAGTTCGGTGCTGGCCACGACCAGAGTCGGGTAGATTTTGATCCCATCTGGTTTATATTTATCATCTTCGAAAAGCAGCTTTGCAAGCTCCAGGTCGTGGGAGGGTGTTGAGCCGGGCAGCCCGGGCATCCAATGGTAATAAACCTTCAGCCCATATCTTCTTAGCAGGGCGGTGGCATTGGCCACATCCTCTGCCAGGTGCCCGCGGCGGACCAGCCGGTATATATCATCGTCTAGCGTTTGGACCCCCAGCTCTACACGGGTGGTACCGAACTCGAGCATCCGCCTGACATCATCTTCGCTGCACCAGTCCGGTCTGGTTTCTATACACAGCCCGACGCACCTGTACCCGGCTGACTCGTTTGAGTGCTTGGCCTCCTCAAGACTGAGCGAGGGGTGGCCGTTTAGAGCATCGTAGCAGGACTTGATGAAACTAAACTGGTATTCAGGAGGGGAAGACAGGAATGTGCCGCCCATTATGATGAGCTCGACTTTATCAACAGGATGCCCCATCTTAGCAAGTATATTAATGCGGGACTCTACCTGCCTGGCCGGGTCGTATTCACAGGATACGGCTCTTAAGACTGCAGGGGATTCCGGTGTGTAGCTCTTGGGTGAGCTGTCAAACGAAGGACAGAATACACAGGAGCCCGGGCATGGCATCGGCCTGGCCATTACTGCCACCGGTGTGACACCGGAGATCGTCCTTGAACCTTTACGCATGGTAGGATACATATGCACAGTTATGATATATTTAAGTTGCGTTTCAAGTTTAGCAAATCAGTCAAATGGCCACCAAGGACAGTCACATTTCAAACCCTTACGACGGTATAGCGGAGAGCTGGTACCGCCTCAGGCACAGGACCCGATTTAAGAGCGAACTTCAATCCTTGGCAGACAGGTGGGAGCGGGGAAGGTTATTAAATGTAGGCTGTGCGCACGGACCTGATTTTCTCCCTTTCAGCGATGGATTTGAAATGTGGGGCCTGGATTCATCGGCGCAGATGATAAGGATGGCTGTTAAATTCGCGGAGAAATACAACATAAAACCCAATTTGCTGGTGGCAGATGCTGTCCAATTGCCCTTTAGTAACGGTGTTTTCGATTACGTCTTAGCTGTTGCCGCATATCACCATATCTCGGGAAGTCGGAACAGGGACTTGGCTTTCCAGGAATTAAGGCGTGTGCTCAAACCGGGTGGGGAAGCATTTATCACCGTGTGGAACAGGTGGCAGAAAGCTTTCCTGGGCAAAGGAAGGGAAGTATGGGTACCATGGAAAACCAGGGAGAAAGAATTATTGCGATACTACTACCTGTTCACCTATTTTGAAATAGAGGCTGTGCTCAATCAGGCTGGCTTCAAAGTGTTGTCAACATGGCCCGAATATGGTTACAAGTTGCCCTTAAAATATTTTTCCCGTAACATCTGCGTTCTGGTGAAGCGGGATTAATCAGGCTCCGGGCGGACCCGCTGCAGTTCAAGCTCGATATCGTCCGGGGCTGTCGAAAGCGCTATCGGTATGAATGCCTTGACGATACCGGGGTCGAATTGGGAGCCGGAGCATTTTTCCAGTTCGGCTATGGCATGTTTGAAAGTGAGAGCCGCGCGGTACGGCCTCTCCGATATCATGGCTTCGAATGCATCGGTAACACACAATATACGCGCTTCAATTGGGATAGATTCGCCCTTGAGACCCGAAGGGTAACCCGCGCCGTCCCAGCGCTCGTGGTGGTGCCTGACGGCGGCCAGGCAGGCGCTCAGGCTCGGGACGTGCCCTACTATGGTGGCTGAGAGCCTCGGGTGCTGCTTGAGCAATTCCCATTCCTCGTCCAATAGTTTGTCGTTCTTATTTAGCACGTTATCCGGTATCCCCACTTTTCCTATGTCATGCAGGAGCGCAGCCGCGCTGACCACAGCCACTTGTTCAGGTCTGAGGTTCAATTTTTCTGCTACAGCTACTGCGTACCGGCTCACGCGGCGAGAGTGGCCGTAGGTGTATTTGTCCCTTGCTTCCAGGGTTGCCGCCAGAGCATAAATGGTGCTCAATACCTCCGCTTCCGAGTTCATACTCACGCTTGGTTCGTTGAGGGAGAAAAGAGTTCGCGAAGCTATCGATGTCCTGTTCTGGCCGGTGCGTTTGGCGTAGTAGAGCGCCATATCGGCAGCGTAGCAAAGTTCATCAAGCGTGGCGCCGTCTCCGGGCCAGGATGCGACCCCGATGCTGACCGATATATCAAGCTGCCTTAACGACATTGCTTCGGCGATCTTCTCGCGCATGCGCTCGGCAACACTGAAAGAGTCCATGGTAGAAGAGTGAGGAAGTATTACAGCGAATTCGTCGCCTCCATACCTGAAAGCCTGGTCCGATGACCTGATCGAGCTTTTAATCATTTCGGCTGCCTGGACCAGGAGGCGGTCGCCGGCAAGGTGGCCATACGTATCATTGTATTTTTTAAAGTTGTCCAGGTCGATCAGCAGTATTGACAATATGTCACCGTACCTGGAGTGGCGGTCTATTTCCTCCCGCATCCTTTCATCAAAATGGCGCCGGTTAAACAACTCGGTTATACCGTCGATGCGTGCAATCTCCTCCGATTTGGTGAAGAGGCGGCTGTTTTCTATAGGCGCCGCAATCTGCGCTGCCAGGTGCTCGAGCAGGATTGACTGCTCCGGGCTATAGGCAGCGGGCTTCATGCTTCCAACCAGTAAAACCCCTATTACCTCTCCTTTATTCACCAGAGGGAGGTAAAGCATCGATTTAATTCCCCGCTTAGCGTGGTCCTCTCCCGTCCAGAACCTACGGCTCTGGGAAAGGTCCCGTTCATAAAACGACCGCTTGTTGAGAAAGACCCATTCGACCGTAGTACCGGCAACCGGTATCTTCTGTCCCGTATGCCAGCTGGAGCCGACCTGGGAGGATATTGCGGCGAAATAAATCTCATCCCCTTCTATCAGGCAGATAGCGGTGTAGTCTGCTTCCACCACCTCCTGCAGTTCGCCCGCAAAGGCGTCATAGACCTCCTGTATATTTAGGCTGGATGAGATAACGCCTGAAAGCTGGTTGATGAGGGAAAGCTCCTGCTCCCTTTTGCGCAGCTGGTCCTGCAGGTACTCCTTCTCAATACTGGTCGCTGTATTGTTGATTATTCTCTCGGAATAGTTGATATCTTCCAAAGAATACCTTTGCTTATTCTGTTTTTCACCGAGTGCCAACACGCCAATAACGTTATTTCTGCTAATCACCGGCATGAACATCTGAATATTCAATTGAGTAATAGATTCAAGCTCTTCTTTCCACAAACTCTTGAATTCGGGAGCTATATCCAATCTATCCTTGGGCAGATAAGTTTTGGACTTTTGAAGCCACTGGATTATCGGGCTGTCGTTTTTTACGCAGAGAGCCACATTAGATTGTGATGTCCCAATTGAGAAACGGACATAAAAATCGCAGGTATCCTCACGGGGCAGCATCAGGTACGCTTGCCTGCATCTGATAGCACCGCATAGCAGGTTTAACAATTCATTGCCCATTTCATCGAGGCTGAGCATTCCCCTGATACTATTCTCCGTAAAGTTTTTGAGTTTTTGGCGGTATTCGTAGGCATCTCGGTAAAACAATTTATCTATCTGGCCGATTAATATATACCGCACCTGGTAAATTACGAAGACGATCAACAGGGCAGCAACCATTCCCAGTAAAAAGTTTATGGTAATTACATCGAAGTGGAATAGAAAGTGTCCGATGACATACAGCAACAGATAGATTCCTAAACCGATGGCAATCATGGAGACAATGGCCAAACTGCGCCGCAGGACAATACGCAAATCGAGTAACTGATGTTTGATAACGGTATAAGTTAAAAGCAGTGCCATAATAAAATTGCCCACGTGGGCAAGTGGATAATCCTGCACCATGCGGCCCGCTGAAAAAACGATAATCATCACGGAAATAAATATAGATACAAGAAGGTATACTAATTGGTTACGTACTACCGGGTCTACAAGAGTTCTGATCTTCTTGATGAGAATGTACACATCACGTCCGATCAAGACTATATAATAAGCTAACAGAGGATACACCCATATTCCATATACCGGTGCAACGCCTTTATCAACGGTTACACGTTCAGGGGTGAACAGGATTATCCATATAAAGGCCAGGACCATGATGATGTAAGCTGCGGGAACCCTCGGCTTTTTCGTCTCATAGTATGTACGTAAGAAGTAGTGGAGTTGTGTAGCGGCGAAGGAAACGATACAGAGTATCGATATGGCGATAATACGTTTTTCGCTGACCAGGAAATCGCTGCGAAACAGGGAATCAGCGAAGCTCCATATCATAGCAGCAAAGAGGAACAATACAAAGACCCGTTTCTGGCGCTGCCAGGGCCGATTAGCGTATAGGATGATAATCAGCGGAATATAGGCTATGCCTGCTATGAGGGGTATTAATGATGCTATGTTCATATATCGGTTAATATATATACTTGTGACCATTATGTAGCTGTAACTATCAAATGTCAAGATGATGTAACCATAATGTCGCACCTAAGCAGGACCTTATCAACTCAGGTAAAAGAAAGCAGGGCAACCTTGCGGTTGCCCTGCTAAGAGTAGTGACTCGTAGAGCTTAGCTTGCTGCTGGTGCTCCCACGGTTACCCGCTCTGCTTCAGGCGATGCAGGAACGGGTCTACCGAGAATGGCCAACTCTTTATCGCTGGGATTCATGTGACGTGGCTTTAAATGTGCCAGGTCTGCGCCCAGGGAACGTCGTAAATTGATATGGTTTTCAAAAGCTCCTTTTGGCAGTAAAGTAACCTTTACCGGCACGCTGTTAAACAATGCTCCGGCATCTGCGTAAATGAATCCCTCGTCCATTTTTTTCAGTTCGACGTAAATCGCGCGTGCTATAGTGTCTTCATCGAGCTTGATATCACCTTTCAGTTCGAGATACACGTGCAGGGACGACTTGTCTTCCTTTTGTTCCTCGCGGGCTACCCAATCAACATAAGGTATAGCTGTGTTGCTGACAGCCTGCCAGATGACCTTCTCGGTCAGCCCGAAAAATCCGCCTGCATCAATTGCATCGTCTATTCTGCCATCAAATTCCATCTGGGGCAGCTCAATGCTCAGCTTTTTATTGCGCAGTGAAGTGATCTTGATGATATCTCCTGTCCTATACCGGATGAGCGGCGCCCCGTGGAAATTACTGATAACAAGTTCATATTTGCTATTTGGCTGCACTTCATCAAGCAATACGGTCCTGGGTATATATGACCTGTTCTCCTTCCACTTCTCATACTCTGATTCCGGGATGAATTCAAAGAAATTCATGTTAGGTATAAATGTCATGCCGTCGTAATCCCAGGTTTGTGTTGCAATCATACTGCCTTCGGTGCTGACATAGACATCCAGTGGGTATACACCCCAGGTATCTTTAATTACATTTTTGAAGATAGTAGCGTCGGTGCCGCTGCTTAAGATGCCCTTTATCGTCCACAAATCTTTAGGCATAAGCTTACGTCCGGCCAACTTACTTTTGATTAAACCCCTGGCCAACCTGGCCAAAGCTTTCGGCTGAGATAATAACGGTATAATATTGATCTTGCCCATGCGCTGATTGATTTTCTCACCGATAGCCACCAGAGCTACTGAAACGCCAAAATAATAATCCAGTCCCTGTGATAAGGCTTGCTTGAAGCTTAATGCGATCCGTTCTTCAATGTCCAGTTTTTCCGCAATTTCCAACGGAGGCATGCTGATGCCTTCGACCTCCTCAGTAGCTATGTAAGCATATGTTCCTGATGTATATGGCCTGGGAGCAACCGCGTAAATAAATTTCGCCCCGCGATTCAAGGATGAAACATCACCCTTAGTCTTGCAACTGGCCAGGATGGCAAGGCCTGCCCCGATTGCAGCTATTTCTTCGCACATCCTCTGGGTCACCGGTACCCACTTGATGCTCTCCCATTTGAAGGGATACTCAGCGGACCTGCCCGACGTATGCTGCCATAACAGCGGCTTGAGCGGCATGGCAGCATCCCTTTTCTCGCTTAACTCGGGGCAATAATCCTTGTAAGTAGTAAGCGGCGCCCTTTTCCTGAACTCTTCCACATCCTGGGGTATAGTACCCTTAAATATTTTTCTTCCGATGACCGAGGCATTGAGCAACTCAATTTGCTCCAGAAGAAGCCTTTTCTGAATGGACATGAATTGTACAGTGCTGAGATCTAGAAAACCGCAGCACATCTGCCAGAGGTCCTCTTTCCGCCCTGTGCGCAATAACTCTTTAACAGTGGTCATAGTATACCTCCCACAAGTACGAACGGTTACACTATGGCACGATTAAAGTGAATTTGGAAGTGATTATGTTCTAGAAGATAGTTCTATCTGGTGCGAAGGTTGAATGGATAAATGGAGGGTAAACGGCAGGTTAGTGCGCGTTAGTGATTACAGTTTCTTGGGCTTGCTGGACTTGGTCAAACCTTGAAGTTTGAAGCTTAGCTTGTCCAATTCCCCATCGGTAGGCTGCTTACCAAGTTCGAGGCCGTAGCTGAGAAAGAACTCGAGGAAGCTGCGCAGGAGGTCTCTGATTCCCTCCTCGAAATGGTGGAATTCCTCTTTGGTGACAAGATCGCTTTGCTGGCCAGCAGCGGGCTCGTCCAGGTGGCTGTCGATAAGAATGTTGATAAACTCGGAGACACTCATGTCACCGCGGTTTTCATCGATCTTTCTGACCGTGCCCGCATCCAGAATCAGCATCCTTTTTTCCGTCATACACGTCTCCTCCAGTTTTACTTATCTTCCGGTATGGTGAACTTCAGAACCTCTAAAACGGTCTCAATACTGCGCCGCAGGCCGTGGCCTTTTTCGGTCACAATGAAAGTAATCGAAGGGTTTCCAACCTCGATTTGGTCTATAAGACCCTGCGATAGCATGAATTTAAGATATTTCTGCAATTGCCTGTAACTCATATTGGCGCTGTACATGATCTCGGTCTTACCCGCCCCTTCGGCACCAATCCTCAGCATCTCGCTGATTATTTCGATATTCGACCGCCGCTGATTCATTTACCCGCCCGGAATACGCTCTTATTCATGTTTTATGTAAGCTAAAGTAATATATAACGCTTTCAAAATATTGTCAACAGGAATGCTTTGAACTGGTACATGGAGCGCGGGCTGCCGTTCTAGGATTTCTTAAACAGGCTAAGAAAGCGGTCCTGGTATACGCTCCAGAGGTTCCAGCGGTGGAGCTCGCTGACAAGCTCGGGTGCGTAGGAGGGATCTTTGCCGGCCATTTCGAAGAGCTCTTCAATGTTTTCGCGCGCATCCCGCGGTACTCCCCGGTTATCTGCTATAAGCCTGCCGCGTCCGTATAACTCAGAGAAATTGTGATAGGCCGAGTTCCTTGTGAGTTCGAAGGTAAATTTCATGAGTGAAACATCCCACATGTCTTCTACGCCCTTGATGATTGCGCTGAGGGGATCGCTGCGGCTATCAATGCTCCGGTTGATCTTATCGAGAATATTGCCCAGTGACTCAGATACAATGTTCATTTCACCTGCTTCATTTTTATAGGAATACAGGATACCTGGCTCGTGAGGATTTTGCTCGGCCGCCATCTGGATGTAGCGCCTGGCCTGTCCGCTAAAGCCTTCCACATTTACAAGGTATGTTGGTGTAACTATCTTGGGCCTTGCCGCGATTACCCTTCCTTCCCTGACCACGTTCACTTCATGCATGAGCTCGGTGATCATATAATAATAAACATTAGTGATCCCAAATGTGGCCAGTTGCTGTCTGGGCGGGCGCAGGACCATGGTGTTCTCAATGGCCAGTCTTATTTTATCGTCAGCTTCCATCACCATCCGCCATATTAGAAAAACATCTTCACGGCCTGGAAATTGCGTTTGATCATGTCCCGGCCCCGGATCACCCCGTTCGGTTCAGTATTATGCCCGGGAACCAGGAATTCCACGTCCAACACGGATAGCCGTTCAATGCTCTTTTGCAGAAATTTCGTACTTCCGCCGGGGAAATCGGTCCTGCCCACACTCATGTAAAAAACAACATCGCCGGTGATAAGTACTTTGCTATCCGGTAAATAAAGGCACACTGACCCGGGAGAATGGCCTGGGGATAAAATGACCTGCAAATTGAAATCATCTTTGCCCAGCTTGGTGTCTCCCTCCTTGAGAAAAAAAAGAGGAGTGAATTTTGGGGCCCGCATACCGAACATGGTGTACATCCGCTCCCCGACGGTTGTCCTGAAAGCATCTTCCTCTTCGGACATGGTCACCGCCGCGCCGCTCATATTTACTATCTCCTCGTTGGACTGACAGTGGTCGGGGTGGCTGTGCGTATTGATGATCAGGCCGATGTCCTCCATCTGAATTTGATCGGCTTTCATCGACTCGGTCAGGCTGCCCAGACAGTCCTCGTCGGCCTCATTGGTTAAATGCCCGGGGTCGATGATTATATGTGGTTTGTCCCCCTTGAGAACACCTGTCAAAACGACCGTATTGCAGTTATTGCCCATCCCGGACCAAATGTAACAGTACAAGTCGTTCAGCAGTCTGACAGATTTATGATATTGCATTTTCACCTGCTCTTGAAAAGATAAATGCCTTAGATCAAGCCGATAAGTTGATGAAAGGCGGCATCAATATTTTTATGCGTGTCCTCGCCCAGTGTTTCAATTATTGCACCGGCCACTTTGAGCACCTTGTTTTCCTCGGTCTCACCCAGCAATGCAATCATCTGCTCCATCCTCACGCTAAGCTGCAATTGCAGTTCCGCCGGAGCTTTTTTTGATTTCGGCAGCGAAAGCAATGGGTCGGTAAAAAGTATCGGCCTCATCAGGGCACTCTCATAGACGAACCTTGTTTGCCTGTTGGTGCGCGAGATGCTCCAGGCTGTCTTATCATCCTCGGTTGGCTTTATCCACTCCATGGCATAGGCAAATTGGCAGTGGATATAATCGTGCTGGATGAGGAACCGGGTGGCCTCGAAGTCTTTCACCCCCAGCGATAGCTGGAAAAAAATCTCGTCCAGCTTGTCGTTATCGATGCCTTTAACCGTGGCAGTGTGGCGGCAATCCTCCGGTATCTGGAATATGTTGTATTCCAGCGCACCGTGCAATATGGTGTGCGCCGCTTCATGCCTTATAGCGCCTGCCCTGGCCTGTTTGCTGTACTTAAACAGCCGATCCTTGCATAGTAACAGCCTGGGGTAATCCCGCAGTACTTCGTGAGTGCAGGCAGACGCGTCGTCTATGGTATTGAAAGAGAGGCCAAGCTTGAATTTCTCTTCGCGCAGGAAGTTGTTGAGGTTATTCTCGGTATCGAAAGCATATACTTCGATCTTATAGGGTACTTTTTCGGCAAAGCGACCGTAACAGTCGTTGAGGACTTCGGAGACTTCTTTCTTAAAACTGCTGGAGACGTCTCCCCGCGCAAAATAGCTTAGGTCGATCGATGCCATAGCCAGGTAAAACAAAGATATCAATCTTGAGCGGTAAAGTCAATAATCGTGCTACAATGTTCAAAGCTTACCTCAGAGGTATTTGACAGATGAAGAGAATATGGGCGCCGTGGCGCATGCAATACATTCTCCAGGGACATAAAAACAGCGGATGCATATTATGTGATAAGCCGGCTGAGACAAATGACAGGGAGAATTACATACTCTACCGCGGCAGTCATAATTTTATAATACTCAATGCCTATCCATATACATCCGGCCATTTAATGGTCGCTCCTTACCGCCATATCGGAAATATAACTGAGGCGGATGCAAAGGAAGCAAAAGAGCTTTTCGAGTTAATTCAATTGTGCGTGAAACTGCTTACGCGGACCATGAAGCCAGACGGTTTCAATATAGGGATGAACCTTGGCAAAGTGGCAGGCGCCGGGTTGGAAGGACACATTCATATGCACATTGTGCCTAGGTGGAATGGGGACCACAACTTTATGAGCGCAGTGGCCGATACACGAGTGCTTTCCGAGGGACTGGCGACAACATATGGAAAGCTCAGCGAAGGTTTATCCCGCATTTCTACCTGAATCAACCTTAGCTGAGCAGGATCTTTTCCAGGATTTTCTCGCTCTCAAGGGTAGTCAGAGCGATAATACGGTCGTTTTCTTTAAAAACAGCATCGGGCGCGGGAATTTTGGGACGCTCGCCCTCGCGCATGATGAGCGCGATAGTGGTATCCTGCGGCAGCTTTAACTGACCTATTGATTTCCCCACGGCCGGTGAATCTTTGGTGATCAACAATTCCACAACCTCTTCCATCTGTCCGGTCATAGTCAGCAGGTGAATCAGGGGATGTGCCGGTATCTCTTGTTCCACGTGTTCAAGGATTGTGTTGGTCACTGAGATGGTGGCATCTATACCCAGTTTCCTGAATATAGAGTCGTTGTTGGGATTGTTGACCAATGCAATAGTGCGGGGTACCTTGAAGCGGTGTTTTGCTACCTGGCAGGATACCAGGTTATCTTCATCCTGGCTGGTAGTTGCAATCAGCACGTCGGCCCGGTTAAGGCCGGCCTCGGTCAGAACTACCGTTTCACAGCCGTCGCCGCGCATACAGCAGCTACCCAGCTCATCCTCCAACTTCTCGCATTTTCGGACATCCCGTTCAATGATCAGTACCTCGTGCCCCTGGGTGAGCAGGGCCTTGCTGAGGTAAAAACCTATATTGCCTCCGCCAACGATCACTATATAAAGCGATTTCATAGCGCTCAGACCTTCTCCAGCCTGTTGAAAAGTAGGTCTGCAAATACCTCGGTCGGGCTGATGGATTCCAACCCGAGCTGTTCATATATATCCTTTCGCAGCGGGTCATAAATGCGGCAAATGACCCTTGGCACTTTAAAAATATTCTTGGCTATCTGTGCTGCCATGACGTTGCGGTTATCGCCCTGGGTGAGGGCAATGAAGGCACTGGCGCCCTCGATACCTGCCTTGCGCAGCATCTCTTCATCGCAGCCGTTGCCGATGAGGGCTGTACCGCTGAACGTAGGCGGGAGCCTTCTGAAGCTGTATGCGTCAATGTCGAGCACCGTCACCTTGTGACCGGCAGCGTCAAACATGGATGCCAGTTTACCGCCCACGCGGCCGCATCCCATGATGACAATCGTCTTTCTGTTCTGTTTTAAGGCTTCGGTTCCCGGCATATGAGTACTCGGCAGGGTGCCTCTTCAAGGACATGCGGTACCGCATTCCCCATTGTGAAAGAGCCAAATCTTTTTTTATAGGTCAGGGCCATTACTATCAAATCGATATTATTTTGCCGGGCCACCTCGATGATTGCAGGCCCAACATCGCGAGCTTGTATGATCTCCGTCTCAACTTCAAAGTCGTTGTCCTGTGCATATTCCTCGGCCTCAAGAAGTACCTTCTCGGCCGCCTCAACGTCAGGTTTAATTATAGCATCGACCGGCAAACTCCGGTTAACCTCAAGAACGTAAACAATAAATATCTTGGCCTTGGATTTCTTGCCGATCTTACAGGCCAGCGCCACGGCCACCTGGTCCACACCGTTACCCCGGGCGGCGACTAATATCCTGGCAAATTCCATTTAATTACTTTCAACTCTTAATTATTATTTAACTACTGAACAGCTATCATTATAATGTTGCTGCTCCCCTTAATCCAATCAGCATCAGTTTGTCGCCGTCTGGACTTTTCCGTTAGCATCGTGCGGTTCTGCCTTTCGGCGTCTGCTGGTATACCAGTAAATCGCCAGCCCGACGATTATCCAGGCTGATCCCACCCAGCGGCTGTACGGCTGCATTATAACTACTACGATCCAGATAGCAGTGGTCCCGATAAGACCGAGTATTGCCGTCAGGGGCAACTCGCGGCCCATGATCGGTATATTCAATCCCAGGCGGAAAGGCCGCTCGGTGTTGGGCTCCTTGATCCGTAAAGCCAGAATCGAGGCGTGTGCGATAGCAAAGGACAGCATGGAACCGAAGGCGTAAAGACCGCCCAGGTTGGAATACATGTTGGGGACGAAAAACCCCGGTGATTGCAGCAAGATAGCTATGCCTGAGAAAAGAATGATGGAAAAATAGGGTGTTTTGAACTTGGGGTGCACCCTGCCCATTATGGCTGGAACAAGTTTGAAGCGGCTGAGCGAGAACGCCAGCCTGGATATACCCAGTAACCCGGCATTGGTAGCTATGAGGAGGATTGTTGCAGCCAGTACTGCAACCAGTACCGGCAGGATGGCCTGAAGACCGCTCAGGATCCAAGTGAATACGGCTTGGTGCGCCTCCGTAGTGAAGAATTGGGCGGCAAATTCAGCGGGGTTCATCCCCTGGGAGAGTTTGCTGGCTATACCGGCGATTGGGTCTGTGGCCCAGTTGGTTGCCAGCTCGGTCGGGGTCATGGTGGAAAACGCCGACACCGAGATGCCGGCGTAGACCACCAGTACTACGACGGTCATGATCACGAGCGCCCTCGGTGCACGCACCTCGGGTCGTTTTGTTTCCTCGGCCATCTGCGATATCGTCTCCAACCCGGTGAAGGCAATGGCGGCAATGGCAATACCGAATAGAAAGTCCTGCGGTGAGGGCCAGTAGTTCAGGATTCTCTCGATAATAATCTGCGGGTTAAAGAAAAACATCAGGGCCAGGGCGATTAAAAGCGCCTGGGTGGCAAGGTCCAGCAGGGCCAGGCTGATATTCATTATAGATGATTCCCTTACGCCGATAACATTGACAGTCATGAGGAATGCCACGATTAACATAGCGCAACTGGTCATTACAACCGGAGATGCCTTGAGCGGCGCCCAAAAAAGGCCCAGGTAGGAAGGAATGGCGAATGAAGAGATGGAGATGGTGACAATATATCCGAACATCAGGCCCCAGCCGGCAATGAACCCTGCGAAATCGTTGAAGCCATGCCGGGCGAAGCTGGCAGACCCGCCTGATTCGGGGTACATGGCAGTGCCTTCAGCGTAGGACAGGGCGGTAAAGACGAAAACTATACCGGCCAGTCCCAGAGCCAGGGGCGTGGCGCCGCTGGCCGCCAGGGCGACTACACCGAGAGCATAATAGATGGAAGAGCCGACGTCACCATAGGCAATGCTGAATAGATGTGTAGTGCGAAGGACCCGCCTGAGTGGCCTGATTTTAAGTCTTTGAGGGCGTGCGAATTTGTCGCCCGGTTTAAGCTGCCGGTTATTTTTCACTTTTCGGTCATGTTCAGGAACAACTGTTGGCAAATTGTATTCTTGGTATATGTTATTGTCAAGACAACCGCCGCAATTACCCGGTGGTAATTGCTTGAAATCAGTATAATTTCGGTCTACAATGATTTATCAGAGGTAAGTTAAAATCGAGGAGGATAGTTACCATGAACAGATACCGGATAACTATATTCGTAACCGCTTCAATCCTGATAATATTGTTATTGGCCTGCGCACCCGCGGCCAAACCGGGCGCCACAGTCACAGTAACCTGCGACCAGTTCTCAAAGCAGGCCCACATCGTCCAGGATGTCACTGCTACCGTGGGTTCTACCATCACCGTTACCCTGTGCTCTAATCCGACCACGGGATTTCAGTGGGGGGAGCAAACCCAGATCAGCAATGCCCAGGTACTTAAGCAAACGTCTTATAAAGTGGTTGGCCCTGCCAACACGGGCATGGCAGGCGCGCCGGGCACTGAAGTTTGGACTTTCCAGGCCCTGCAGGCGGGCGCAAGCTCCGTCTCCTTTTCGTACGGCAGGCCCTGGGAGGGTGGCGAGAAAGGGGTAGAGACGTTCAAGCTAAATGTGACGGTCCAGTAGCCCGTCACTTTTTTATGCTGAAAGTGTAAGAACAGGCTACCATCATTGCCGTTGCTAAGCCCGGCAGCAGTAAAACCTCGGCATACACAGGCAAGGTAAAATCCTTTGGCTGGTGAAAACAACTTACCTGTTTTATGGGGGGCTGAGATCTAAGCCGGGTTCATGAGAAGGATTTTAAGTTGTCGGCGAATTTGGCCAGGTACGCGTCAGCAGGCAGTATGGAAGAAAGCACCCTGGCTGCCAGTGAGAGCGATTGTTCCGCCGGCAGGCAATACTGCATAGTCAGGAACTTCTGGCGCAGTTTCTTGACCTCATCTTTCACGGGTTTGTTCGATTTAACACATTCGCTCAAGTACTCGGCGAGTTGCTCAAAATCGGCTTCCTTCATGCCAAAGCGCGTCATCTCTTGCGTGCCCATCCGTATGCCGCTTGACTCTATGAAGCTGTCATCGTCCGGCAGGGCCTGGTAATTGGTGATAATATTATTATCCTCCAGCCTGCGGGCGATATCCTCTCCAAGTCCATAATGCCTCACACGTATCAACACCTGGTGGGTTTCAGTGAATCCCTCTTTTATATCACCTTCAACTACTATACCTCTGGCGTTAAGGGCTGAGGCAAAAGCACGGGCATTCTTTATCACCTGTGCCTGGTAATCCTGCTTGAACTGGTTCATCTCGTAAGCGGCCAGCAGCAAGCCAAGCAATGTACCCAGGTGGTGGTTGCTGGTGGAACCGGGAAAGGCCCTGCTCTTGATCTCTACCCAGAGCTTCTCCAGACCGGTCCCGGCAGCAATGTTACCGGCGATCACACCTCGCTGTGGGCCGAAGAAGGTTTTATGTGTGCTGCCCGTGACAACGTCAGCTCCCTCGCCGAATGGGGCCTGGAAAGCGCCATAAAGACCCAGGACGTGAGCCATATCAAACATTAATAGGGGACGGGGATCCATGCGTTTTGTGAGTTCGGCCACAAATTTGACCGGTTCGCGGTATAAAAACATACTTTTACCGAAGATGATCAACTCCGGTTTGACCGATCCGATCAGGTCCGCGAGTTTACCCGTATCCGCTTTGTAAGGGTTATCCTTGAGAACGGGAAAATGATAGACGTTCTCCTTGCCCGTTTCCAGGTTATCAGCTACGAAGTTGAACAGGGCGCCCATCGGCTGAGCGCTGAGATGACCGCCCTTGTTCAGATCGTTATTGATCACAGCGCGCATTTTTCTCAACGGCTGGCTGGCCGGCTTCTCCCGGTTGAGAAATTTGACTATGCCTTTGAAAACCACCTCGTTGGCCATGTTGCCGCTTATCGGGCGCAGCTCAACGTTGGTGCAGCCGAAATACTGCTGCATCTCTGTTCTTAGCTCATCTTCGACATCCCGGATGAAGTCTGTGGCCTGGTAAAAATATATTTCCCTGCCTTTAATGGTCCGGTGTTCCGCGTAACGGCCCACGGGGTCTGAAATCTCGCATAGCTTTACCAACAGGCTCGGTGAGGATTCGGATGGGATGAGATTAATGCATTCCCGCTGCCTCCATCTGTTGTTGTCAACGGTTCTGTTAACAAGCTTTTCTATCTTGCTTTGAAAATCAGCCATGTTTTACCTCGGTGGATATTTGTATAAAGCATACATGAAGCGATCAGGGTTTAACAAACTTAATTTGCGAAAACACGCTGCCGAATTTATCATATATACGTTTGTATCAATGACATTTTCGGAGAGAGCGAATTGAAAATACATAAAGCCGTATCCAGTATTGCCCCGCTACTGTTATCTTTGGCTGTTATTATCGGCAGCGCATGCGCTGCGGGAGGTAGCGTAGATCCTAATGCGCCGGTGATTTCGGCGCTGATAGCCGAGCATACCAATCTGTATCCACTGGGCAATACCGTAATCACATGTTCCGCCATCAGCCCGCAGGGTACACCTTTGAGCTACAAATGGGTTAGCAGCGACGGCACCATCACGGGAAGCGGGCCTTCTGTGACCTACGAGGCACCCAAGACATATGGTGATTTTCATATAATGGCCACTGTGGACGACGGCCTGGGCAATACGGCCAGCAAGACGGTGACGGTGACCGTAATTGTGCGCGACCCGTCCAAGTGCTGCAGGTAACAGGTCCATGCTTTTAAGCGGACGGCTGATTCTGTTGGCATTGATACTGATCACCTGTTTATTCGCCTGCAGTCCCGCCACTGCCGTCAGGGTGATCAAACATGATATCACGGTTGCCGAATTCACAGCAGATGTAGCGCAAAGCGCAGCCACCGTGCAGGGTCAGGCGCAGAATACATTACTATGGCCCCTGGATGAATGCAGGATATGCGTGACCTTTTACGATTACCAGGGCAATAGTTTAGGAGTGATCTCTGATAGCATAAAAAGGCTGGAGCCGGGGCAGGTGTGGAATTTCAAGGCGGCTCTCATCGGAAGTGACGCCTGGAAGGTGGCCAGGTATGCTGTATCAATGTGTAATTGACGGGAAGATCGAATCGTTGTGAAAATAGTCGTGTTTGTATATACTATGTGATGAAGGTGGAAGGGTTGTATAAGTACGGTCATTGGCTTGCCTGTATAGTCTTGTTACTGGTTATCATATCTGTGAGCTGCAACAGGGGTAGCGGACTTCAGATCATAAGTCACAATCTCACTGCAAGGCAGTTTATAGGAGACTTGAATTCTACCAAGAGCATGGCAGTTGTAACAGGCATTGCTAAAAACGTTGACAATGTTCCGGTGACAGAATGCAATATTGCAGTCCGCTACTTCGATGCGGATAAAAATGTAATCGGCGTTTCCTCGGCCTACAAGCAGTTCCTGGAACCCGGGGAGGTGTGGAGTTTTACTGTTCAGTTAACTGCGCCGGACGCATGGAAAGCGCGCAGCTACGACATCAGCAGTTCAAGTCGATAAAGGGACATTGCTTTAACCGTAGTGGTTAGCTATAATTCTGGAACTGTTAAGTGAGGAGGTTTGAGCGCGAAATGAAAAACGCCAGCTACATTTTACTGATCTTGTCCGGTTTGTTGCTGATCTCAACGGGAGTGCTATCATGTGCACCGGCCGCACCCTCCACTGCGGGTCAGCAATTGACCATCCAGAGTTTAAATCCCGTGCAAAACCAGACATTGCCCGGCGGCACTGTAGCCATTGAGAGCTCTGTGATCAATCCCGGGAACGCTGCGCTCACTTACAAGTGGTCGGCCAGCGGGGGCGGCTTTGGTGGATCGGGGCAGAATAATATCTGGCAGGCGCCGTCGCAGGTTGGTGTATATGAGATAACCCTGACCGTTGAAGACAGCAAGGGAAGCTATGCGCAATCCAGGACATCGATTACGGTATCGAGTAACAGGGCGCCAGCGATCACGAGTTTATCTGCAAGCCCTGTTAACGTGACGCCGGGAGGAAGCACGGTCATTACCTGCGTTGCCAGTGACCCGGACGGGGATGACGTCAGATATAGCTGGAGCTCCGGAGACGGGACTATCTCAGGTACAGGCAACAGGGTATCATGGATATCGCCTAACAAGAACGGTGATATCAGTGTCACCTGCACGGTAAGCGACGGCAAAGGCGCAGAGTCAAAGCAGACAATTTTAGTCAATGTTTCACCGTCGAGCGACGCGATTACCATCAAACAGGTCAGGCCTGAAAGCGGAACGGTGTCCTCGACCGGCGATAAGGATACCACCAGGTACAGGGCGGGCGACGACGAGAAGAACCTGACCTACCGGGCATTTTTCAGCTTTGACATCTTCGGCCTTAACAGGACCAACGTCAGGCAGGCTAAACTGAAATTTGGCCCCGGAACAATCACCGGCAATCCGTTCTACGCTCTGGGAGGGTTACGGCTGTGGAAGGTGAATTACGGGGAAGGATTGCCGGACTACAATATTACGGGAGACAATTTCTATTCTGCCGGCGCCCTGCTGACTTCATCTCCGAATGAGATAGATGTTACCAGCGAGATAAAAAATCTTGTTGCCGCGGGGGCCGACAGGCTGCAGCTGGAGGCCCAGTTCTACAAGGCCAGCAACGGCAATAATGCCATAGACTACATCGAATGGCCGGACGTTAACCTGCTTATAACGTTTGCGCCGTAATCGAAATAAATTAATCAGGAGGTTATTTATGAGGACGGGCAGGTTTATTTACGCAGTGCTTCTTATTGCGGTTGTTACTTTAACTGTGGTTGCAGCCTGTGCCCAGCCGGCCGCGCCGCCGACCCAACCGGGGCCTGCGGGCAATTTACCCCCGGTAATTGCCAGCATGACAGCCGCGCAAAACCAGACTTATCCCGGGGGGCGCGTGAACGTTCAGAGCGTGGTCTCCGACCCGAATGGGGACATCATTAATTTCAATTGGACGGCCACTGGCGGTGAATTTGTGGAAAACGGGAGGGCTCAAACTGCCTGGCGTGCTCCCGCGGGTTACGGCAACTACGAGATTAAACTGACGGTCGATGACGGCAAAGGAGGGACGGCACAGGCCACGGTGCCGATTACCGTAAGCGCCAACCATGCTCCTACTATCACCAGCCTTACGGCCGATCCTGCTGCCCTTCAGTTCGCATCCACAACTACCCTTACCTGTGTCGCCAGCGACCAGGATGGGGATCCAGTCGATTATGTCTGGGAGGCCAGGGAAGGCACCTTGAGCGGGTACGGCAACAGGGTATCCTGGACTTCCCCCAGCAAGGGCGGCAATTACAGCATTTTTGTGCTGGCCCGCGACGGGAAGGGCGCCGAGACCAGGCAGGAGATCGTTATACCGGTGGCGGCTCCCAGCGGGGTGCAGACCTTCAAAATGGTACCCGATGAGAGCGGCACGGTCACCTCTGACGGGGACAGGGATAAGAGCATATACAAAGCGGGAGACGACGATAAGAACATAGGTTACAGGGCCTTCTTCAGCTACAATATTTTCCCGCTGTTGGGTATGGATATCAAGCAGGCCAAGCTTAAATTTATCGATGGCAAAGTGGTGGGAGACGATCCATTCGACCCCATAACGGGCGTGGGTGATTATCAGGTGAGGCACGTTTCCTACGGTAATGTCCTGCCCAAATTCGGCATCTGGGACGGGGGACCTTTCCAGCGTTCGGAAGCTTACCTGAATAAGCCTGTGGTGGAGGTGGATGTAACCCCCGAGCTGATTACGGCAGTGGATAACCGGGTTGAAAGGTTCCAGGTGGAAGCCGGTTTTATGAAGCGTACCACTAACGGCAACAATGTTGCCCAGTACATGCAGTGGCCGGACGTTGTTCTGGAGGTCACCGCTTCAGCAAAATAAGTGCTTAAATCCGGTTCACAGCGCATTTGGCGATATCAGGGCGGCCGTTCGGCCGCCCTGACTGCCTGATTTTGACTTGTTTTTAATCCGGTGCTACAGTATATAGTAAATTAGCAGTCTAAAGTGGAGAGTGCTAAAAAATGAGCAAGGCTGCTTACAAAAGACGAGACGCCGTCTTAAAAATAATAGTCAGCGAATATATAGCAACGGCAACCCCGGTGGCATCGGAGGCCGTTTTACGCCATCACAGTCTCGGTGTGAGTCCTGCTACAATCAGGAATGACATGGCCTCGCTTGAGGATGACGGTTACATAACGAGGCCGTACACATCTTCGGGCAGTGTTCCTCTGGATAAGGGCTACCGGTTTTACGTTGAAAATATATCCGGGCACACAGACCTTCCAAGTGATGAACAAAAACGTATCAGGCATTTGCTGGATGCGGCTGTTGACGAATATGACAGGTTGCTGAAAATAGCGGCGGGTGTAATGGCGCGCCTGGTGGGAAATGCGGCCATTGTCACTTTCCCAAAATCGGCTGAATGCAGGTACAAGCATGTCGAGCTGATTTCATTGCAGCAGGATGTTGCCATGATGGTGCTGGTATTGGGTAATGCGGTCCTGCGGCGGCAGACTATTAAATTTGGCGAGCATGTCGAGCAGGAGCACTTGAGCGAAGCAGGTACCAAATTCAACCGGGAATATGCCGGCAGGACGCGGAGCCAGATCGCAGCCAGGAAGCTGAATATGACCCCGCTGCAGAAAATGATTGCCGCTACTATCGGCGAGGTCATGGCCGGCGAAGATGCTATTGAGTATGAGAGTTCATACTTCGAGGGCGTGCGGTTGATGCTGGAACAGCCCGAGTTTGTTCAGCGCGAACGGATGCTGGGGGTACTTGAATTGATGGAAGCCAAGGGCTGGCTGAGGAATGTAATTGACTGGCAGATAACGGATGAAGGGGTTAAGGTGATCATCGGCGGGGAAAACCGCGAATCCGCCCTGCATGACTTGAGCCTCGTATTTGGTAATTACGGAGTACCTGACCAGGTGCAGGGCGCGGTCGGAATTATCGGTCCCACGAGGATGGACTACTCGAAGGCCATTTCCACCGTGCATTATATTTCGGGACTATTAAGCGAACTGGTAGCAAGAGTATACAGGGAAGAAAGCCAGTAATTGAATCAGGAGGGTATTTTGGCAGAGGAACCCATTTCGCAGGAGCAGGATAATATAGTTGACCTGAAAAAAGCGCTGGCAGAGGTAGAGGATAAGGCTAAAACCTACCTTACCGATGCGCAAAGGGAAAGGGCCGACTATCAGAACCTTAAGAAGAGGACGGAACAGGAGAAACAGGAATATCTATCGTGGGCCAATGCTGAAATGATGAGGCAGCTACTGCCTGTCGTGGACGATATGGAGCGCGCTTTTAATATGGTTGACCCCAAGTTTAAAGACTCAACCTGGGTCGAAGGATTCCGCATCATTCAACGAAACCTGCAGGATATCCTGAGGGCGCACGGCTGTACGGCAATTGAATGCGTGGGCCAGCCATTCGACCCCAACTTTCACGAGGCAATTGCCTATGAAGAAGGGGAGGAAGGAGTTGTTGTCTCCGAGCACCGAAAAGGCTACACCGTGAAAGAGAAGTTGCTAAGGGCTTCCCAGGTAACGGTCGGCAAAGGAAACCATGCCGGAACAGAATCAAAGCATAATAAAGGCCCGGGCAATGAAGCTGTTGAATAATAGATATTAATAAATATAATCTGGAACATAGGAGGATAAAATGGGTAGAACAGTAGGCATAGATCTTGGAACGACGTTCAGCCTTGTGGCAACGATGGAGGGTGGAGAGCCGGTAATCATCGCCAACCGCGAGGGTGAGCGTTTGACACCGTCGGTGGTAGCGGTGGATAAAAAAGGTGAGCGGCTGGTAGGTTTACTCGCCAAGAGGCAGGCCATTACCAACCCTGAGAATACCATCTTCAGCATCAAGCGCCTGATAGGCCGCAAATACAAGGACGCTGAAGTCCAGAACGATATCAAGAGGCTGCCGTATAAAATCGTAGAGGCGTCAAATGGTGATGCCAAGGTCATGATGGGCGGCAAGGAATACAGCCCTGCCGAGATATCGGCCATGATCCTGCAAAAGCTTAAGGTGGATGCCGAAGCTTTCCTCGGTGACAAAGTCACGGATGCCGTGATTACGGTCCCTGCTTATTTTAACGACAGCCAGAGGCAGGCGACCAAGGATGCCGGCACTATCGCCGGGCTCAACGTCATACGCATAGTTAACGAGCCCACGGCATCGGCGCTGGCTTACGGACTGGACAAGAAAAAAGAGGAGATGATCGCAGTATACGACCTGGGCGGTGGAACCTTCGATATATCCATCCTGGAGCTCGGTGAAGGGACCTTTCAGGTAAAATCGACCAACGGTGATACGCACCTCGGCGGCGATGATATAGACCTCAAGGTGATGGATTGGCTTACCGATGAGTTTAAAAAGGAGCAGGGTATCGACCTCCGGCAGGACAAGATGGCCCTCCAACGTTTGAAGGATGCGGCTGAGAAGGCAAAAAGGGAGCTTTCAACCACCGGGCAAACCGAGATCAACCTCCCATTTATCACTGCTGACGCTTCCGGGCCCAAGCATCTCAATATCACGCTGACCCGTGCCAAGCTCGAGCAATTATCTGCTGACCTTTTAGAGAAAAGTATCGAGCCCTGCAAAAAGGCGCTAACGGATGCCGGCCTCACGGCTGCCCAGATTACGGATGTCATCCTGGTTGGCGGACAGACAAGGATGCCCAAGGTACAGGAAATCGTGCGCCAGTTCTTCGGCAAGGAGCCCATCAAGGGGATCAACCCTGACGAAGCTGTGGCACTGGGCGCAGCCATACAGGGTGGTGTCCTCAAGGGGGATGTCAAGGACATCCTGCTGCTCGACGTGACCCCGCTGACGCTTGGTATCGAGACACTGGGCGGCGTAATGACACCGCTGATACCCAGGAACACCACCATACCCACCTCCAAGAGCCAGGTTTTCAGCACTGCAGCCGATAATCAGCCGAGCGTGGAGATTCACGTCCTGCAGGGCGAACGCCCGATGGCAGGGGACAACAAGACCCTTGGCAGGTTTATCCTCGACGGTATATTGCCTGCCCCGCGCGGCGTGCCTCAGGTCGAGGTCACATTTGATCTGGATGCCAACGGTATTCTCAACGTTCGCGCTCAGGACAAGGGCACGGGCAAGGAACAGAAGATTACCATCACCGCGTCCAGCGGCTTGAACAAGGATGAAGTGGAAAAAATGCGCCGTGAAGCTGAGGCGCATGCCGCTGACGATACGCGTAAAAAGGAAGAGGTTGAGACCAAGAATATAGCTGAAGCCACCGTCTACTCCGCCGAAAAGACCATACGAGAATACGGCGATAAAATTACCGCCGACCTCAAGAGCGAAGTCGAGGGCAAGATTGCGGCTACCAGGTCCGCTTTGCAGGGTACTGACATCAGCTACATCAAGAGCTCCCTGCAGGCACTCAACGACTCCATGCAAAAGATTGGGGCAGCGGTATATCAGAAAACATCGCCACCGCCCGGCGGAAGCCCCGGCGGGCAGGATAGTTCTTCACAGGATTCCGCTTCGCCCCCTCCACCCCGGGACGACGGGACAGTGGAAGGTGAATTCCGCGAAGTATAAACAGTTCACTTGATTGCGAAGGCGGTGGATGAGAATCCACCGCCTTCTTTTTTTCGGATTTCAACAAAAGTGTTGCGCCTTTGAATTGAATTGACACCCAACGTAAAAGCTTATAATATGTGGAACACTATCGATACAGGAGGTTTCACCTGATGGCAAGCAAGAATTTCACAATGAGCAATGTAACTAAGGCTCTACTCGCGATTTTTGCCGGTGTTTTATGCATATTCTGGTTCGATATGGCAAGGTGGATAATCGGCATCTTTCTCATCGTGTGGGGTATACTGACACTGATCGACCGCTAACGTATAAATTAAATAAACGTATTCTATTGTTTAAGGAGGGGGTTATGTTAATAGCATGGGGCATAGTATCTATTCTTATCGGAATTTTGATTTTCATCGTCCCGCGGGTTGTGAACTACGTCATAGCCATCTGGTTTATCATTACGGGCATCGCCCTGATCATCGGCGCAGCTTCCATGCCGCGTATACCCGGTTTCCCGTTCTGACACGCCGTTAAGGAAAACGGTGATAAAACTGATCTGCGGCATCGTTTATGCTTGATATTACCCGCGGATGGTAAGTTGTGTTCTACTGCGGCACCTGTGGTTTCAGCTATAAAGACTGGGTAGGGGTTTACTACCCGGTGGGTCTTCCCAGGAAGAACTGGCTGAGTTACTATGCCAGCGAATTCAATGCGTTGGAACTTGACTCCACATATTACGCTTTGCCGGAACTTGCTACCATGGAATCCCTAGCCAAAAAAACCGGGGATGGATTTCTTTTCTCCGTCAAGGCCAACCGGGAGATAACACATGTACGCCAGAGCGGGGAGGAAGCGAGTCGTGCTTTTATCCGCATATTACAACCGCTGGTGGTGGCCGGGAAGCTGGGTTGTGTGCTGGCACAATTCCCCTACAGCTTCGGATTTAATTCCGCTAACCGTGATTACCTGCGGCGGTTGAGCGACTGGCTGCAGGGATACCAGCTTGTCATAGAGTTCCGCAATTCTGCCTGGCTCAACAGTGAGACTCATAATTGGATGATCGCTCGAGGCATCGGATTCTGCTGTGTAGATGAGCCGGAATTGCCGCGTCTCATGCCGCCCGTCGCTGAAGTGACCAGTGAAACCGGGTATATCCGGTTCCATGGCAGGAACGCCGCCAAATGGTGGGAGCATGAGCAGGCCTGGGAACGCTATGATTACTCCTACAGTCGACGGGAACTGGAGCAGTGGCTCCCGAAAATAGGGACGGTAAGCAACACTGCTAAGAACACGTTTATTTTCGCCAATAATCACTGGCGAGGGCAAGCTGTGGATACTATCAGGCAGGTACGCTCAATGCTTGATCAGCTTATCACGTGAAATTTTGTAATATAGAGTAGTTGCCTGTATGATGCACAGCAGGGGCGCCGGCCCTGTATCAGCAGGTTTGAATATGGAGAATAGTTGCAGCAAATTACAGGTTCTCACAAGCATATAGCCTGGTGGTACGCTCTTATCTTCCTCGGTATTATAGCGGTGTTGTTGATACTGGATATTGCTACCAAGGAATGGATCCGCAGCAACCTCCCCTCTGGAGGATCGTTTCCCGAGATATGGCGGTTGAATATCGTGAATGTGCAGAATACCGGGTCAGCTTTCGGGATGTTCACCAACCAGGCCTTCCTTCTCAGTATCGTCGCCATTGCCGGCCTGGTGGTAGTGCTGCTCTTCTTCAGGTATCTCAGGGACCTCGGTTTCATGGGTGGCCTGGCGCTGAGCCTGATTTTTGCCGGGGCGCTGGGCAATCTCATAGACAGGCTGAGGTTCGGCTACGTAACTGATTTTATCTATGTCAGGCTCTGGGGTAATGTATTCTGGCCTGCTTTCAACATCGCTGACTCCGCTATAACAGTGGGGGCCATCCTGCTCGCCTTTGTTGCCCTGGCCAGCCTGGGGAAAAAACATGAGCCAAAACCTGGAACCACAAAAAAGGACGTTTGAGGCCGGAGTCGACGATGTCCGGCTGGATAAATGCCTTGCCGCTGCCCTGCCCGATCTGACGCGCTCACATATACAGAAGCTGATTAAGGCCGGCAGGGTTAAGGTAAATGGCGGTGCAACCAGCTCGGCCCGGCGTTTGAAATCAACGGACCTTATCACGATCGAGATCCCGGCCCCCGCAACGTCCAGGCTCGAACCCGAGGACATCGCAGTTGAGGTTATTTATGAAGATCCCGATATGGCGGTCATCAATAAGCCGGCGGGGCTGAGCGTTTACCCCGCCCCCGGGCACACTAGTCACACGCTGGTTAACGCCCTGTTGAAACGTTTCCCGGACCTGGCCTGTTTCGGGGATTCGCCGCGGCCCGGCATCGTCCATCGCCTGGATAAAGATACTTCCGGGCTGATAGTGGTGGCCAGGAACGAGAAGGCAAGGGTCGAACTCGTCAACCAGTTCAAGTCCAGGTCGGTGAAAAAGGCTTATCTTGTTTTGGTAAAGGGAAAACTTGAGCCTGAAAGGGGTGCCATCGATGCCCCCATCGGGAGGGACCCGGCGAACCGTAAAAGGATGGCGGTTGTAACCCGCGGCAGGGCGGCCAGGACCGACTACCGTGTATTACAGCATTATAAAAGCTGCACATTGGCGGAGGTGCGTATCCAAACTGGCAGGACACATCAGATCAGGGTGCACATGGCTGCCATAGGGCATCCTGTTGTGGGGGATAAAACATACGGGAGAGCATCAATCTCTTCGGGACGCCAGTTTCTCCATGCCTGTTTTCTTGAATTGAAGCTGCCCCACAGCGGGCAAATGCGTTCTTTCACTTGCGGACTGCCCCCTGATTTACAGCAGGTGTTAAAGTCCTTTGATAAGGGAAGGGGCTGAAACCTGTTGCTATTTAGCCTGGGGGTATGATAAATTAAACTCAAAAGCGAGGTTTCAAAATGAGACCACAGGATAAATTCGGACAGGCAAAAAAGGATCCCTACAGCGGGCAGGGCGACGTATATAACCAGATCGGCAACGCGCCGGCGCCCGGCGCCGAGGATTTTACCACCTTTGAAGTTGATGCAGCCAACAGGCGCAACGAGTTGCTCTTCAATATCACCACCCAGATCGAAGAAACCCGGGGCAAGCTCAAACAGGCCGAGCTATTGGTAGAACGCCTGCACCAGAACCTGCGGGAATACGAGGAAATGTATAAGACCCTCACCAAAGGCAAGGCGAAAGAGAAATAGGATAAAGAGCAAGCACCGCTTCAGCCTGGCCTCAGCAAGGGGCAAATTACCGGGTTCAGACGTTCTGTGGATAAAGGTGGAAGTCCCATCAGGAGTCAGTCGTGAAAGAGAAACCCAAAGATTACGCCCTCGAATACGCCGGTTTCTGGATCAGGCTGGCGGCCGCACTGATTGATTTCCTGATATTGATGGCAGGTTTATACATCTTGTACTGCGTTATCTCCCAGTCCTTTTTCTGGATATTTCCCAATGTTCCGGGGGTGATCAACAAGTTCAGCGATATTGCCGGCGGCGCGCCTCTGTCCACAGGTGTCATATGGCTGTCCGCCACCATACTACTGGCCATGCTGGTGGCCAGCACAGTCTATTTTGTAGCTTGCTGGGCAGCCTCGGGACAAACGGTAGGCAATCTCAGCCTGGGCATTAAAATAATCCGTACGGATAGCTCAATGTTAGACCTGCGCTACTCCTTTATCCGCTTCCTCGGCAGCATGCTCTGCATGGCCACGCTGGGTATAGGTTTTATCATTATTGCTTTCGACAGCCATAAGCAGGGGATGCATGATAAAATGGCCGACACTTACGTAGTCAAGCTGCCGGTCAAACAGCTTGTATATAACCAGTCGCTGGCACGAGGGGGTATCAGGTAATATGGACGTCCCGGTCAGGGTACGCTTTGCGCCCAGTCCCACGGGTTACCCGCACCTGGGCAACATCAGGACTGCGCTTTTCAACTGGCTATTCGCCCGCCATAGCGGCGGAACGTTTATCCTGCGCATCGAGGACACAGACCAGGCCCGCAAGGTTGAGGGAGCCGTCGAGGCCATTATTAATAGTCTGCAATGGCTGGGCATGGATTGGGACGAGGGGCCATATTTCCAATCTCACAACCTGGATGCGTACCGCGAGTGTGGAGAAAAGCTGGTAAATGAGGGCAAGGCCTACTATTGTTATTGCTCCTCGCAAAGGCTCGATGCCATGCGGCAGGAACAGGTGAAGCTCAAGCAGCCTCCCGGCTACGACAGGCACTGCCGTGACCTCGCTCATCAGGGTCACTCTGCGGGTGCCGCTGGGGTTGCCCCCGTCATACGGTTCAAGTCCCCTTTGGAGGGAAGGACGGTGATAACGGACCTGATCAGGGGAGATGTATCATTTGAAAACAGCACGTTGGATGACTTTGTGCTGCTCAAATCCGACGGGTACCCGACATACCACCTGGCTAATATAGTTGATGACCACCATATGCAGATCTCCCACGTCATGCGGGCCGAAGAGTGGCTGTCCAGCACACCGAGGCACGTGCTCCTGTATGCAGCCTTCGGATGGCAGCCGCCCCGCTTCGCCCACCTTCCCATGATACTGGGTCCGGATAAGTCCAAGCTCAGTAAACGGCACGGCGCCACCTCGGTCAATGAATACCGGGACCTGGGATACCTCCCCGAGGCCATGATAAACTTCCTGTCATTGCTGGGATGGTCGCTTGACGATAAAACAGAGATAATGACGCGCAGTGAAATCGTACGAAATTTCACTATCGATCGTGTCAGCAAGACCGCGGCGGTTTTCAATCTGGTCAAGCTGGAATGGATGAACGGGATGTATATTCGAAACCTGTCCCCGCAGGAGTTTAGCGATAGATGTATGCCGTTTGTGGAAGGGGCCCTTCCTTCCGGTGTGAAAAGGCCCGTCGATGCAGCGTATCTGAGGCAGATAGCCCCTCTCGTGCAGGAAAGGGCCAAATTGCTCTCGGAAGTTCCCTCCCTGGTGGAATTTTTCTTCATCGATAGGCTGGAATATGAGAGTGGCCTGCTGCCGGGTAAGCTGGAGAAAAGCCAGGCAGGTGAAGTGCTCAAGAGAACTCTGCAGGCGCTGGACGGCGTCCGGGAATGGCGTGCCGCTGACCTCGAGTCGGCGGTCAGGCCGCTGGCAGACGGGCTCGAGCTCAAAGCCGGCCCTTTTTTCGGTGTACTGCGCGTGGCTGTTACCGGCCGCACTGCCTCGCCGCCCCTGTTTGAAACGATGGAGGTGCTGGGCAGGGAGCGCTGCATGGAGCGTCTGAAAGCAGCGCTGGACAAGCTTTAGCCTGATAAGGAGCAGTCCGGCGGATTTAGCGTAAGAGCTTCCAAACCGGATAGCTATCGCTGGTAACGGAATAGGCCACCAGATTTGAGCTAAGCCTGGTAGCTCTTAGGCATTCCCAGCACCCTTTCCCCGATGTATGCCAGGGTCATCTGCTGGGTGACGGGCGCAAGCCTTATCAGGTTGACCTCGCGCCACCATCTCTCGACGTCGTATTCGACTGCATATCCGTAGCCGCCGAAGACCTGCATTGCCCAGTAGACTGCTTTAGTCGCATGCTCCACCACTATGGCCTTGGCCATATTGGCGGCGGCTCCCACATCTGCCGAAGGCTTACCGGCGTCATAGGCTACTGACGCGCGAAAGTTGAGCAGCCGTGCGGCTTCGAGGCAGGAATACGATTCGGCCAGGGGAAATTGCAGCGATTGGTAGCTTCCGATGGGAACACCGTTGAACACTTTACGTTCACGCGAGTATTCCACGGCCTTGGTTATGGCCAGGTTGGCTATACCAATGCCCACGGCAGAGAAGCTCATGCGCTCGGGGTTCAGCGTATCCAGGACGTTGTGCCAGCCGCCGTCCAGGGGGGGCATGAGTGAGTCCGCCGGCAGCTTCAGGTCGCTGAATGTCACATTGCAGGAATGCGAGTAGTTCACGCCGTGTTTTGCTATAGGCGATATCTCCACGGCCTTGTTTGGCAGATCTGCCAGAAAAAGGCTCAGGCCCGAGGTCTTGCCGCCCGTGCTTCCGCAGGGAGAAGTGCGGGCGATGATCAACATGCCGTTGGCCCGGTCCGCGCCGCTGATGAAGGTCTTGTTGCCGTTTATGATCCAGTGGTTGCCCTCTTTCCTGGCGGTGGTACTGATATTGAGGGTATTGGTGCCGGCATTTGGTTCGGTGAGTGCCATGCTAAACTCGATGTCGCCTTTGGCCAGGCCCGGCAGGTATTTTCTTTTCTGCTCCTCCGTGCCGTGTTTTAAAATGCTCAGGCTGCCGAACACCTCTGATAGAATCAGATACCAGGCGCCAGCCATGCCGCAGCCGTGCGCAGCAAGCTTTTCCATGGCGATAAAAAGCTCGGTCGCTCCGCCGCCCGAACCCCCGTATTCTTCCGGTATAACAATGCCGAGGAATCCAGCTCCGCATATGGCTTTCCAGAATTCACCGCCGAATTCGGAGTTCTCTTCTTTTTTACGCCAGTATTCGGGGCCAAACTCGGTCGCGATCTCCCTGGCAGAGTTGGCGATCATACGCTGGTGTTCAGTAAGTTCGAAGTCCATTGTTGCTCAATCTCCCGCAGATTATTTGCCTATTAACATGCCTGTAGGATCGATATCCTTGCGCAGAATTTCAAGGTGGCGGTCGGACGGCTCGGGGCTTACCGTGTATTTATCAGGGATGATGATATCAAAGCTCGAATTGTCACGTACCTCTTCGACAGTGACGCCCGGGTGAAGCGATAGCAGCTTCATACGCTTGGTCTTTTCATCGAAATCATAGACTGCCAGCTGTGTAATCATCCTGAAAGGTCCTGTCCCGCTGGGCAAACCCGCCTTTTCCCTTGCCCCGGGTCCGCTCAGGTAGCCCGGCGTTGTAAGAAAATCGACCTTGTTTACGAATGTGCGTTTGGACTGCCCCCCCACGATGATTACAGTCTTGTGGGCAAAGGATGCGATATCGTTGGCGCCGCCGCTGCCTGGCAGACGGGTTTTTGGATGGTCATGGTCGCCGATGCAGGTGGTGTTTATGTTACCGTACATGTCGACCTGGGCCCCGCCCAGGAAGCCGTAATCGATGTAGCCTGCCTGGCAGGACGACATTACATCGTGCATACTGGTGGCGGCTATTCCCCTGTAACAGGTTAAAGCCTGTCCCACCGATATGGGCAGTTCGGGCAGTATGGGCCCGACACCCCCGGCTTCAAATATAATCAGCAGGTGAGGAGCGTGCGTCTTTTGTGCCAGCATCCCGGCTATCATGGGAAGGCCCGTGCCGACGAAAACAGACTTGCCGTCCTCCAGCAGGTTTGACCCCGTGAATGCCAGGAATTCACGCATGTTATATCTGGCGGTTTGATTATTGGCCATTTAACATTCAATCTCCCTTATAATCCGGACCATCGTATAGTTCTTTTACTTGCGCCAGGGCGTCACCAGGGGCACCCTCATATCTTCACGCTTCTGCAGAAAGTGAATTTTTTTCAGCCCGCCGCAGATCTCCAGGTATTCATCAAAATCTTTTACCCCGAAAATATATTTGTCAGAGTATTGCCTAACACCCTCATCGGTCTTTGATAGCGCCAGCCATTCAGCTATATGCTCCTCGTCGAAAAAGTATTTGCCGTGCATTTCGCAGGGGTGCGATCCATAGGGCTGCTCGACCACACCGTCCACTACATAAAACGGTATAGCCGTGTGCCAGGGCTCCCTGCGCATTATCTCGTTATCAACGATTTCCTCGGTCGTAATGATCAACTTGCGGGCACAGCGTGCCAGCTCAAAGTCTTCAACCATAATGCCGTCGATCTGGCAATTGCCGTAGATATCGCAGCGGTGCACGTGTATGAAAGCCACGTCCGGGTAGGCTGCCGGGATCAGGTTAATGGGCTTGCCGCTGAAAGGGTCGGTTACCACTTTGCAGGAGCTGTATTTACCTGTATCCGTCCCGAGAAGGTTGCGGCTGGGAATGAAAGGCAGGCCCATCATGCCTGCCAGGAACCTCCACTGATAGCCGGAATTGCTGATCTCAGCTATGACCTTGCACCTGCCTGATTCCACCATGCGCCTGCTGGCTGGCGAAAGCCCGCGTACCTCGTGGCCGAAGCTATAGGCTACTTCCACCCTGTCGACACAGCCGTTGCCCACCAGGAGGTCCAGGTCGTGGACGGCCGTCTTGCCGGCCATGATCAGGTTGCGCTTGCGCTGGCGTATGATCTCGTAGATGATGTTCATGGAAACACGGATGTGTCCGAAGCCGCCGCTGGCGATGAAGTCGCCGTCTTTGATAAATCTGGTCACGGCCTCGCTCGCGGTCATGGTCTTGTCCTTGAGTTCACGCGACTTGTTATGCAGGACGTACTCCCGGTTCTCATCAGGGTCATGCCATCCGACCAGTTGCCCTTTACCTTCGTGCAATACTTCCATTTGCTGCTCCTCTAATCGTTTTAAGATAACCAATCAACTTGCCGGGAAGCTGAATAATTTCAGCCTACCGGCAAGTTTGAGTATGCGAACTATTATACGGGAAATGCGATTGCTATTTCTTTTTAATGCCCAGGATCTTGCGTGCCTCGGCCGGAGTGGCCGGCTCCCTTCCGAGCATGGCGGCTACCTTAACGGCCAATTCTACCTGTTCGTAGCTGCCCTTGGCCAGCTCCCCATCGGGCATCCTGGTGTTGTCCTCGAGGCCCACCCTCATATGCCCTCCCATCATGCATGACTGCATAATGGCGGGGACCTGTTCCGTGCCCACGGCGCAGGTTGTGAAATTTGAGTCAGGCGGCAGTGCATTCACGAATGCCACAAATACTTCGGGCCTGAATTTCTGGCCGCCGGCCACGCCCCAGACAAAGTTAAAGTTGTAGGGCTTGCGGAAAATATCCTGTTTGGCTATCAGTATCCAGTTATCAAGTCCGCCGACGTCGTACAGCTCGGCCTCAGGCCGGCATCCAATTTCTTCCATTATCTTGCCGAAATCCTGCAGCATGCCGAAAGAGTTGACGAACACATTGTCGATCAGGATCTGACCGGTTTTGCGGTCCAGGACGCTGAAATTCATGGTGTTGGTATTGAGTGAGGCGCTCTCCGGCTTGATGGCCTGGATTGACCGAATTCTTGACTCCATGTTGAGCTTGATCAAATTATTTATCAGGTTGACGCAATCAGATTCGGGGAAGGGCCCCACCTGGCAGGGAAAGCCTACAGAGGATGTAACCTGGATGATCAGGTCGGGTGTGCGCTGCCTGATAGCGTCATAAACTGCTTTTACCTTGTCCACTTCCGACGTATGATACCCGCCCATGGTTTCGTCGCGGCCGTGGATGTGTACCATGCTGGCGCCGGCCTTGAAGGCTTTCTCGGCTTCTTCGGCATACTCCTTGGGTGTATACGGTGTTGCAGGGTTATTATTCTTGAAAGTCGCCGACCCTGCCAGTGCCGCTGTAATGATGACTTTGTTTTCCATACATGCCTCCTCTATTTTGTATTTACCTTATTGCATCTGCAACTATTTAACCGGGCGGAAATACTCTATATCAAGGATATTGGCTTCACGCTTATCCTTAAACACCGGTTCCAGCTTCATTCCCGCTTTAATGGTCTTGGCATCGACGTCCCCGATAAAATGCGTCATGGCCGTATCGGCGCCGTCCAACTTGATCACGCCTATGGCATAGGGAGGTTTGAGCGCCTGGACAGGCGATTCATAGTGGACGATGGTGAATGTCTCGAGCGTGCCCTTGCCGCTTAGCTCAACCAGTTCTTCTATTTTGCTGAAGCACTTGGGGCAAACAGACCTGGGCGGGCTGTTCACGAAGTGGCATTTCGGGCATTTCGCCCCGGTGATTACCTTGCTGTCCCTGATCTTGATGAAAAACTTGCTGGCCATGGAGCCCACGGAGTACTTATAGGGCATGATGACGAAGCCTTCAAAAATGACGGGTTCTTTTTTTACTGCTTCCATAGCTATTTCCTTCCTATCTCTTCTTTAATTACTCTGTAATGGTCTTGAAGTGGACTATGTCGAAGATATTACCCTTGCGCTCCGCCTTGGGCTTAATCACCGCTTCGACCCGCATGAACGGCTTGATCTTCTCCGTGTCCGTCTCCTCGAGCTGATGCTGCAGAATGACGGTTGCGCCGTCCAGCAGTATGATGCCCACCGCGAAGGGGATTTTCAGCATCTCACCGGTTGTCGGCAGCAGGAACGATTGCTCTGCCATGAAATAGGTCACCACCGTTCCCTTCGGCCCGACCGGGATCCACTTCGACCTGTCGGTGCATACGGTGTGGTCCCTCGTGCAGACCGACTTGGGCAGGCAGAATTGGCGCCCGCAGGTGGGACACTGGTTGGCGTAGATAATGCCGTTTTCCTTCAGCTCTCTAAAAAACTCGCCCCAGACCTCTCCCGTCCTCCACTTATAGGGCGCCTTCAGCGTCATGTTCAGGTAAATTAACTCTTCTTGCACTTTTTGTTTCATATCTATATTCCCTCCAGTTAATCCATGGTCTTGCTGAGCAGAAGCAGGTCGGACCAGTATGAGCCGCCGAAGCCGCTGGCCAGGGCTTGCTTAACCTCCCTGTCTACCTGGTGCTCGCCCGCGTCGCCCCTGACCTGCAGGGCCGCTTCGGCTACCCTCAGTATGGCGGAGTCTCCGATGGAGTTGGTGCAGAGCACACCACCGGACGGGCTGACCGGGTATTCTCCAGAAAGCTTGAGAGCGCCTTTTTCAACCAGCTTCCAACCCTCGTTCGGCTCACAGACGAGGAAGTCTTCCAGCCACATAGGGATGGCAAAGGCGAAGGGATCATACATCTCGAATACCTGGGTTTCCACCATTGGTTTGGTGATATGGTTGCGCTTGAACAGTTTGGCGCCGGCTTCCATGTGGGAAGTCCATCGTTTTTCGCCGATGCCGAACTGTGCCCCGCCGTACTCCACGTGGACAGTCACGTGGTCTTTCATCCAGACCGGCTTCTTGCATATCTTCTTGGCCTTGCTCTCGCTGGCAAGCACCAGCGCAGTGGCGCCCAGGCTGGTGGGACAGCACATCAGCAGGTTCAGCGGGTACATCACCATCCTGGCATTCATAACATCTTCAACGGAATAAATCTCACGCATATGCGCGTTAGGATTTCTTGAGGCGGCATGGGATGCGTCGGCGCGAACCATGGCTGCGTGCTCCAGTTTGCATCCGCTCCTTTGCATATAGGCCACCGAGACCGTTGCCAGGCCGCCTATGGCGCCCACCAGGAAGTGCCGGTCTACCGCCGGGTCGGTGATGGTGGAGATGGCCGGCGTCACCAGTCCCTCGTCGTGCTTCTCCCAGCCGATCACCAGTACAATATCGTACAGACCTGAGGCTACGTGATACCATCCCTGTATGGCCATCATGGTACCGACCGTGCCACCGGTATTCATCTTGAAGCCCGGTCTCCCGGCTGCCCCGCTGTAGAGGTTCAGCATGGCATCGTTCAGCGCATGCCCCTCGAAGAGGTCCATGTTGCCCGCCATCACGGATTCCATGTCGTTTATGCTGAGGTCGGCGTCCGCCAGCGCCTTGGTGACGGCATCGTAAATCAACTCGCCGTCATTGACGTAAGGCCTTCGGCCGCTGTGTGTGGTCTGGCCGATTCCAACAATTGCAACTCTGTTTGACATTCTATTTACCTCCCTTTTCGAGAACGAGTACGCAGTGCATCTGGCCGCATAGGCCTCCGCACCCGTGGGCCACGGCGCGTTTGGCGCCCTGCACCTGGTGCTCCCCTGCTTTTCCCTGCAGCTGCCAGACTGCTTCTGCCACCCTGGTCATGCCGGCCACCGTTATCGGTATGCCGGAAAGCAGGCCGCCCGACGGGTTGACGGGCAGTTGGCCCTTCAATTGCGTTTTGCCGCTGTCGATCAGCTTGCCGCCCTCGCCCCGGCCGCACAGGCCCAGGCCCTCGGTCCACAGCAGTTCCTCGGGTGCGTAGTACTCGGAAAGCTCAACCAGGTCGAGGTCCTTGACCGGGTTGCCGATGCCCGCCATTTTGTAGGCTTTTTTAGCCGCTTTGATCAGGGCATCGCATTCGGCCAGGTCCCTGTCACCCAGATTGTGATGCTCGTAATAATTCCCGGCCCCGGTTATCCACACGGGATTGGGCGTCAATTTCTTGGCAACTTCCTCGCTGGCCAGGATCATGGCGCAGGCGCCGTCGGAGACGGGTTTCTTCTGAAGCTGTGTGATGGGGTCCGCCAGCATCTTCGACTTCAGCACCTGGTCAACAGTCAGGTCCATGGCCTCTTGAGCATACGGGTTCTTGCGCGCGTTGCCCTTGTTTTTCACCACTACTTTGGCGAACTGCTCGGGCGTAATCTTGTATTTGTCCATATAGCGCCTGGCCTGCATAGCCGCGCCCATGGTGTAGTCCAGGCCCAGCATGCGGTGGAAGATGTGGTCGATCGACCAGTTCTCTATCATAGTGCCGTCGGTGATCGATTCCTCGCAGTGGCTTACCACCAGGACCAGATTGTTGTCTCCCGAAAGAATGTGCATGGCGCCGTAGAGGACCGCGTAGGCGCCGTCGCCCGCCACCTTGGATTCATCTTTCAGATGTGAACAGGTGGCATCGGGTATGGGCATGGAGGAGATCGTCCTTCCGTCCCAGTGGTCCTGGGAACAGCTTATGACGGCTTCGACGTCGTCTTTGAGGTTGATGCCCGCGGCCTCGACGACCTTGTCGGTGACCTCTACCACGAGGTCCATCAGGTGTTGAGAGGTTTTGGCGGCTTCGAACTTTGTCATGGAGGCCGCCACTATTCCAACTCTGCCTGCCATTGTTGTATGCCTCCTTTAATATTTAGATTCTGGGAAGTTCCGTGCGGATTGATACTGGCCTCTACTTCACTGACCCTGTTCCTGTTACATAAAGTGTTTTCTCCCGGTTGCCTTAGCCCTTGGGCTTTTTAGCCACCGCCACCTTGGTTACAAGCACAGCCACGTCTTCGTCGCGCTGATTCTTGATATGCCACTGGCTTGAGAGCACGCCCAGGTCGCCTTTATCCTTGAGTTCGATAACCTCGGTTTCCAGGTGAATGGTGTCACCCAGCCTGGTGGGGCCGGTGAACCTCACCTTGTCCATGCCGTAAAAAGCTATTAGAGCAACATCGTAAGGCGTGACAAACCCGGATGCTATGGAGAGCACCAGGAAGCCATGTGCAATGCGTCCGCCGAAGATGGACTTTTTTGCAACCTCCTCATTGACATGCAGGGGATACCAGTCACCGCTCAGCGCGGCGAACATCGTGACATCAGCCTCAGTGACGGTGCGGCCCCTGGTGACGATTTTCTGCCCGACTTTGAAGTCCTCAAAATATATCATGGCACTCCTTCCCCCTGGCGATTTCCGCCTATTTTATAACAATTATGCAATCATGTAAACAGATTATTCAACGGTATTCCATAAAATTGGTTGAACGTAATCCGTATTTAGTAAAATACATTGATTAACCGATTAGTTAACATTGATTACAAATTTTTCTTCTGGTAAAATGTCGGGCAGCCCGGCGAGTTGATGTCCCGGCCGACGCAGGAGCAGTGAAATGCCGGTTACCAGAAGATTTAGGAGGATAACGCTATGGACTTCAAGTTCAGTGCTGATGAGGAAGCATTCCGCAGGGAAGTCAAGGACTGGTTGAAAACATCTATACCGCAGCGCTGGCGGGAGTTGCCTACCGGCTTCTGGCAGGAGACGGAAGAGTCCTGGAAAATATCGCGGCAATTTCAGAAGAAGCTGGGGTCCAAAGGGTGGCTGGCAGCCGCCTATCCGGTTGAATTGGGTGGCGCCGGTTTGGGGCACATAAAGCGTCTTATACTGGCCGAGGAACTCGTTTACCATGATGCGCCCATGAGTATCGAGGCCGAGATCACGGTCAACTGGGTGGGCATGGCCCTGCAGCACTTCGGCAGCGAAGAGCAAAAGAAGGATTTCATCCCGCGCATAGCCAAAGGCGACATAATATTCTGCCTTGGATACAGCGAGCCTAATGCCGGGTCCGACCTGGCAGCTCTGCAGACAAAAGCAACCGAGCAGGGGGACAACTATATAATCAACGGCCAGAAGATATGGTGCAGTTATGCCCACTATGCCGACTATTGCTGGCTGGGGGCCGTCACCGACCCCGAGGCGCCCAAGCACCGCAATATGAGCATGTTCGTGGTGGATATGAAGAACCCGGGCATCACTATCCGCCCTCTCATCAACGTTATCGGCTGTCATTCCTTCAACGAGGTCTTTTTTGATGACGTGCGCACCCCCAAAGACAGCCTGGTAGGCGTGAAGAACAACGGCTGGTTCCAGCTTGCCATGGCGCTGGACTTCGAGCGCTCCGGCGTAGGGACAGCCGCTGCCAATAAGATGGTGCTTGATCACATGATCAAGTACGCCAAGTCCAACAAGAGAAACGGCAAACTGATATCCGAAGACCCCATCATGCGCAACCTGATGGCGGAAATGGCCATCGAGATCGAGGTGGCGCGGATGCTCTGCTACCGCATAGCCTGGATCTACAGCAAGGGCGGACACTCCAACTACGAGTCGTCACAGGCCATGGTATTCGGCAGCGAGCTGCTGCGCAGGATATCAGACGCCGGCATGCGGGTGCTGGGCCAGTACGGCCAGCTTGCATTCGGGTCCCCCGGGGCCATCGGGACGGCGGAGATGTACAGGAGCTACCTGGCGTCGCTGTCAATCGGCGTCGGCGGCGGCACCAACGAGATCCAGCGCAATATCATAGCCATGCGAGGGCTCGGCCTGCCACGCAAATAGCACGCTCTTAAGATGCAGGCAGAACCATGGATTTTCACCTGAGTCAAGCGGAAAAAAAGTTCCGGGATGACGTCGAGAGATTTATCCTCGACGAGATGCCGCGTTCCTACGCGGAAAAAGACCTTTACTGGCCCGGAGGCTACGGGGCTATCAGCGAGTTCGAAGTCCGCGACCCGGAAGTGGAGAAGTTCCGCCGGAAGATGGGGGAACACGGCTGGTCCACCATGGCCTGGCCTAAAGAATACGGCGGCGGCGGGCGTTCATTTGTCGAACAGGCCATATTTTGCGAGCGTTTCAGTTACCACGGCGCGCCCGGCATGGATATTTCAACCCTCATCGCCGGCCCCACCATCCTGCGCTTCGGCAGCGAGGAGTTGAAGCGGGAATGGATACCGAAAATAGTCGGCGGCAACCTCAAGTTCTGGCTGGCCTACAGCGAACCCAATGCTGGGTCGGACCTGGCGGCCATACAGACCAGGGCGGTCGAAGACGGGGATTACCTGGTGGTCAACGGCCAGAAGATATGGAGCAGCGGGGCGCATGTATCTGACTGCGGCTGGATGGTGGCCAGGACGGATATGAATGCCCAGCCCTACAAAGGGACTGCGCTGTTTATCGTGGACAACAACACGCCGGGCATCACCATCAGGCCGATTATAAACATCGACGGTTTCCACTCGTTCAACGAGGTGTTCTTCGACAACGTCAGGGTGCCAAAGAAAAACGTGGTCGGCGAAATGAACATGGGCTTTTACTACCTGATGGTAGCGCTGGATTTCGAGCGGCTGGTGATATCCATGGGAGGTTTCCGCAGGCGCTTCGAGGACCTGCTGAAATACTGCAAAGAGACCAGGCGTAACGGCAGGTTATTGAGCGAGGATGCGCGGGTAAGATCGAAGCTGGCAGAGCTTGCCATCGAGATCGAGATCGCCTACCTCCTGTATTTCAGGACCGCCTGGATGATGGACAATAACCTCTTCCCCAATATCGAGGCATCGGAGATCAAGCTGGTGACCACGATCCTGAGCAGGAAGCTGGCTGATGTCGGCCTGGAGATAATGGGACCCTACGGGCAGCTCTGGCCGGGCTCGGCGTATGTTCCCCTGAGGGGCAGGTTCTCCGTCGGCTACCTTGATTCCTTATCGGCGGTAATCGGCGCCGGCACCTCCGAAATACAGAGAAATATTTTGGCCCAGCGGGGGCTCGGACTCAAGCGAAAGTAAAAAGCGGTTTATCGATAAATATTAAAACCGGGAGGGACAAACATGGATCTGGGATTGAATGAAGAACAGGAAATGTTAAAAAAATCGGCGCGCGAATTCCTGGTCAAGGAATGCCCCAAGAAGCTCGTGCGTGAGCTGGATGAGGGCGAAACCGGCCTGTCCAGGGAACTCTGGAAAAAGATGGCGGAGTTGGGATGGATGGGTTTGCCCTTCCCCGAGAAATATGGCGGAAACGGCGGCAGCCTGCTCGACCTGACGGTTCTGTTGGACGAGATGGGCTACAACATCGTGCCCGGACCTTTCTTTTCCACGGTGGTATTATCGGGTTTCACCCTGCTGGCGGCAGGCAGTGAAAAACAGAAAGTCGACTACCTGGGCAAGATATGTTCCGGCGAAATGATTATAACGCTGGCCCTGACCGGGCTGGAGGGGGCGTATTCGCCTGCTTCCCTTGATACGGAGGCAAAGGCGTCGGGCGACCACTATATTTTGAACGGGACCAAGATGTTTGTGCCGGATGCCAACGTGGCGGACTTCATACTGGTCGTCGCCCGCACCAAAAAGAGTTCGAACCCGGAGGATGGTGTGAGCATTTTCCTGGTCGACGCAAAAAGCGCCGGCCTGAAGGTTACGCTGCTTAAAACACTGGGCCGTGACAAGCTGTGCGAGGTGGCCTTTAATAACGTTAAAGTCCCGGCCGCTAACCTGGTAGGCAAGCTGGACGGCGCATGGCCGGTCATCAAATCGATACTCAGGAAGGCTACGGTAGCCAAGTGTGCCGAGATGGTCGGCGGCGCCCAGGCCTCGCTGGATATGGCGGTCAGCTATGCCAAGGAGAGGGTCCAGTTCAACCGTCCCATCGGCGCCTTCCAGGCTATCCAGCACTACTGCGCAAATATGGTAACCGACGTGGATGGCTCGCGCTTCATAACCTACAAGGCGGCCTGGACCGAGAGCGAGGGACTGCCTGCCGATATGGAGGTTTCCATGGCCAAAGCCTGGACCAGCGAGGCATTCAAGCGGGTGGCTGTGCTGGCCCATCAGATATTCGGCGCGATCGGCTTCACCATGGACCATGACATGCATCTTTACTTCCGCAGGGCCAAGGCCGGCGAAATCGCCTATGGCGATGCGGATTATCACCGGGAAAATGTGGCCGTACAACTGGGGCTATAAGGTCTGGAATTGTCAGAGAACATCAAGCCCCCCGCGTTGGATTATATCTTTCATCCGGGATCAACAGCAGTAGTCGGCACCGTCCCCGATACTCTCTCCAGGTTCAAGCTGGGGAACCAGTTCGTGAAGATGCTGCTTGATTACGGTTATACAGATCCGCTGTATGCTGTCGGGTCGGGAGAGGGTGAGGTTAGCGGACTCAAGATCTACCCCGGCATCAGCGATATCCCCGGCAGGGTCGACTACGTAATCACAGCCATTCCTAACCGGTTTGTTCCGCAGCTGGTAGAGGATTGCGGTCGAAAAGGCGTCAAGGTGATGCATTTCTTTACCTCCGGTTTCGGCGAGATCGAGGGCAGGACCGGGCTGGAGTTGCAGTCTCAGATGCTTGCCAGCGCGCGCAAGTACGGCATCCGGATCATCGGGCCGAACTGCATGGGGATCTATTGCCCGGAATCCAAGCTAGCCTTCGGCATGAATTTTTCAAAAGTTTCCGGCAGGGTGGGATACCTCGCGCAGAGCGGGGGCCAGTGCATAACAGGTGTCAAAGAGGCTAACCGGCGCGGCATCGATTTCTCCAAAGTCGTCAGCTATGGCAATGCCTGCGACATCAACGAGTGCGACCTGATCGAGTATTTTACCGAGGACCCCGGGACGGACATCATCACGGCTTATATCGAGGGTACCAATCAGGGTCCCCGGCTCCTCAGGGCTTTGAAAGAGGTGGTTGCCAGGAAGCCGGTTATCGTCTTTAAATGTGCCGACACGGGTGGAGGTTCACAGGCGGCTGTATCTCACACCAGCGCGATCGCCGGGTCCAGCCTGACCTGGGATGCGCTGCTGCGCCAGACCGGCGCCATACGGGTTTTCAACGTCCAGGAGATGTTCGACGTGGTCACCGTGCTGCAGCGCTGCCCGGAGATCACGGGATTGAATACGCTGGTGGTCGGTCACGGCGGCGGTTCATGCGTCCAGGCCTCCGATGACTGCTGCCGCTCCGGGCTTAGCATGCCCATGCTGCCGGCTGTATTGAGGCAGGCCCTGATGAAGATCTACAAGACTGACGCCGGCAATATCTTTAGGAATCCCCTTGACATAAACCCGTACTGGGGTATAGATAAGGCCAGGGAGGCCCTCGGCGCTGTGGCTGGTTGGGAGGGATTGGACCTGGTATTGCTGCATTCCACGCCGGAGCAGGACCCCTTTGTGCCGCGCGATTTCCAGTATCAGGTCCACACGGAGACACTGATCGAATGGGCCAGGGTATCGCCCAAACCGGTGGTGCTGGCCATGACCACCAATACTGCGCCCGGTGACGACGGGCTGCCCGAGAAATCGTTTAACCGGATGCTGGAGGCCGGTCTGGCTGTTTTCCCGTCCGTCCTGCGCGCCTCCACTGCCCTGTTCCGAGCATACAATTATTACCGGCGCCGCAGGCGCGCCAACCCGGGTTCCATATAATCAGGGCGTATACTTCCCCGCCGGCAACATTCACATAAACCTCCCCGGCCTTTCATCATAAATTCACAATCCAGCTATACAATGGGCTTTGTAAGTTAAACCGGAAAGGAGGCTCTCGACATGAATAGCTGGCTCAAGATTGGCGTTCCCGTGGTAATTGCCGTTTTACTGGTGGCAGCTTCAGTGGGAATTACACTTGCTGTAACAGGCGGGAACGGGATCAAACAGGTAGCATCGCCGGCCTACAGCTCCGTGCAGACTTCTGATACACAGTATGCCCGGGGCCCGCTATGCCCCAACTGCCCCGGTTACGGGCAGGGGTCCACCGCGGCTGATGCGGACGACACTGTCGGCAACGTCTATATTCCCGGTGGAGCCAAATGCCCCAATTGTCCTGGATATGTTCAGGGCGCCACCACGCCCGGGCAACAGGTGACCGTACCAACTACCACCAGGGGCGGATGCTGTGGCCGGTAAACAAAAATCTGACAATATCCTCTGATGTATAACCATCCTCCTGCTAAAGGGACGAAGCATCGACCTCTTCGTCCCTTTATTTTATGTGTGATAAAATCGGTTAAGGGGATTATCTGAAAATGGCGCGCAGAAAGATACTGGTTGTAGATGACGAACCCAAGGTATGCGATCTCGTAAAGGCCTATCTTGAGAAGGACGGCTTTGAGGTCATACTGTCGGGCGACGGAAAAGACGCCGTGGAAAAGGCCCGTATGCTGAAGCCGGACCTGGTAGTGCTCGACCTTAACCTGCCGGGCATGGACGGCATCGAGGTTTTCCGCACGGTCAGGGCTGTCTCCGACATACCGGTTATTATGCTGACGGCGCGGGATGACGAGGTGGACAAGATCGTGGGGCTGCAGATCGGCGCCGACGATTACGTCACCAAGCCTTTCAGCCCGCGCGAGCTGTCTGCGAGGGTAGCAGCGGTGCTCCGCAGGTATGCTGATGGTCCCAGGGAAGCCAGCAGGCTTATCAGCGGGGATTTACTGTTGGATTTCGACAGGCACGAGGTCAAATACAGGAACGAGATTGTCGGCTTTACCGCCGCCGAGTTTAAGCTCCTTTCGGTCATGGCCAGAAATCCGGGCCGCGTCTTCACACGTCTCCAGCTCATGGATTCAGCCTTCGGGGAAACCTATGAAGGTTACGACAGGACCATTGATGCCCATATCAAGAATATGCGCCAGAAGCTGAGTAAAATCGGCGGCGAAGCAGATAATCCCGTAATAACGGTGAGAGGGGTCGGTTACAAGTTGGAGCAGCCTCATGAATAACCTGTCTGTAAAGTTGAGCCTGCTTTTCGCGGGGCTGGCCCTGCTGAGCATCGGAGCCCTGGCCGTCTGGGTGAACCAGACGGTTAATGCCAATTTCACCAGCTATTGCCAGCAGCATGATGCAACGTGCATGTGCGTGCAACCTGAAACAGGTATGATCGGATTGGGCACGGCCGAGCAGGCCTTCCTGCAGGATTCGCAGCGTTCGCTGGGCATAGCGGCCTTTGTGGCGGTTGCAGTAGCTGTGGCGCTCGGCATCATAGTCAGTATCCTGGTTACCGGGCCCATGCGTGAACTGGCCGTTTCGGCCCGCAAAATAGCATCCGGTGACCTAGCCCAGCGCGTTAAACACAGGAGCGATGACGAGGTGGGCGACGTATCCACCGCCTTTAATACGATGGCGGAGCAGCTCGAGATGAAAGAGAAGAGCCGCAAACAACTGCTGGCGGACGTGGCCCACGAACTGCGCAACCCTCTCAGTATCGTCCAGGGCAACCTCGAAGCCTGGCTTGACGGCGTTATCGCGCCCACACCGGAGCAGATCGCCCCGGTTTACGATGAAACGGTGCTGCTCAACCGCTTGATCACCGACCTTCGAGAGCTGTCGCTGGCCGAGGCGGGGCAGTTGAAGCTTTACCTCGAGGAGACGGACCTGGCGGGTCTCATTAATGCCGAGGTGGCCGTTTTCCAGGCCAGATGCCAGGAAAAAGGAGTTATATTGCATGCCGATCTGGCAAAGGACCTGCCGCAGGTCAATATCGACAGCGACCGTATCAGGCAGGTGTTGCACAACCTGCTGGAAAATGCGCTGCACTATAGCACGCCGGGTGGCAGTATCAAGGTCAGGGCTGTGACACAGAAGGGAAACGGCGTGCTTGTCTCCGTGTCCGATACGGGCAGCGGCATCGATCCTGACGACATGGACAAAGTGTTCGACCATTTTTACAAGGCCGACAAAGCGCGGCAGCGCAATTATGGCGGGGCGGGAATTGGCCTGGCGCTGGTGCGGAAGTACGTCGAGTTGCACGGCGGAAGTGTTTGGGCGGAGAGCGAGCCCGGCAGGGGCAGCACCTTCAGTTTTACCTTGCCGACGGCCTGATCGGCAGCCTTCAACTGCCCGGTTCTTCCAGCGTTCGCCCGAATGAAGCTGTATGTTCCTTCAAATGTCGCACGTAGTCCTGCATCAAATCCAGTAAAGTAGTTTTACTATCGCCGCGCACCCAGCAGTTCTGCAGCTTTACAGGGTCGGCCCTCCTGATAATGTTCTCGATCAAGACGTTGTACAGCATCCAGAGCCTGAGCAGGTCGTTAAAGCCGATCTCGTTGTAATGCTCGATCGCCACCCATCTCATGTTATCCTTCCCGTAATCGGGGAAAACAAGCCGTTCCTGTATCTGCAGTCTTACGAAACGCTGGTGGTTATTGGAGGCCGAATCTATCAGGTGACCGATTATCTCCTTCGGCGACCAGCCACCTTCCTTCGGCCGCCTGGAAGCCGGTGCATCGTCCAGGTCGTGGTACCTGTCGTAAAAAGCACGCACCGCGGCGCCCAGTTCACCGGCCAGTAAAGCAGTATCCATGTGTTTCCAGCTAATAAGCTATTTGCCCTTCGTCAGCCCGGGAAAAAACCTGGGCACCCTTTGCTTGTAGTCAAGGTATGCCTGTCCGAACTTTAGCTCCATCTCTCTCTCCTCGACTTTAGTTATCTGAAAGTAAAAGAAGAGGACCAGGAGCGGCGAGAAGATAAATGTGAGCGATATAGAGCCAGTCAATACGCCGACGCCGAAAAATACCAGGAATATACCCATCAACATGGGGTTGCGGCTATATGCATAAAGGCCCGTGGTGATCAGCTTTTGAGGCGGATTGATGGGAACAGGGGTACCCCTGGCCTTGAAAAACTGAATATAAGTCCAGCTAACCATGATTGCTCCCGGCACAATCAGTATAAGTCCCAGGATGAGGTTCCAGGGCATATACACGACCGGGGCCAGGTTGAGCCACCTATCTGTGAAATAGGCGCCGATGAAAAAGAGAGCAAGGAAACAAGCGAAGAGAAGCGCAACAAGCGCGGTAGAGAACCACCGCCTCTTGTTTTCTTCGGTGGCCATGCGGAAAATGGCGTCGGCTATACGTTCGAATATTCCCATGTCAGTTGGCAGCGATTATACAACTGCGTGGCTTTAAATGAAACAGGGGCCCGTTGCCGGCCCCTGTTTCATTAAGGAGGTTTATACTGTGGTAAGTGGCTGTCAATATGAGCTGTGCCTGCCGTGAAGTGCGCCAACCGTCCATTTCTGCCATTGTGTGCGCAGCTCGCCCGGCTCTATCATAGTGGTATGGTGTCCGGAAGAGATCATGACCTGTTTTGGCTCGCTGGCCATGGCATAAGAATAAAGGAACCTGTTGTATGGAGATGTCGGGTCGCCCAGGCAGAAGACGAAGAGCTTTGCGCAGTCTTCCAGGTCGGCCAGCGCCTCCGAAGGTTTGGTCCTGATCCAGAATTGCAGAAATCTCTTCCAGTCCACGCGCATCTTGATCTTGTTGACCAGGTTAAAATATAGGAATATCGACCTGGCTATCAGGCGCAGTAGCGGGTGGGTGAAATGATCGGGGTTCCTGACCACCTTGTTCTTGATTTCACCGGGGCAGGCCAACGCTACCAGCACCTTTGCCTTTTTGAGTTTGCCTGCTGCCAGAATGGCCGAGAAGGCGCCCATACTGTGCCCTATCAGGCCCATGCTCTTGCGGTCGACCTCCGGTTGGCCGTGCAGGAAATCCCAGGCGTCTATAACATCGTTCACGATGTTGCCGTCGAGCGTTCCCTCGCTGGAGCCGTGTCCGCGGAAATCAAAGGTCAGTGTAATTATGCCCTCTGAAGCAAGTGTCTTTGCGCTGTTTTCGAAGGCTACCTGGTCACCGCCGTAACCGTGGCATATGACTGCGCCGGGAAGGTGCCTGTACCTGCTTGCGCCTGAAGGCATGAAGAGCGTCCCGCTGAGTTTTACACCTTTGCTGCCGAAGGTCACCGGCCTTTCCCGTACCGTATGTTTTATCGGTTCTTGTATCTCTGTTTTTATATTTATCACGTAATAATCTCCCTTTGTACGTCAAGTATACCTGCCGGGGAGGGGAATGCCATCGGAGGTAGGGACGGTTTTTGCGGGACTTAAAATTGTTACGGGCCGCCTTAAAGGGCTATTCCCGGTCATACTTTTGGGGGATACAGCCCAGCGGATCGATCTATAAAAAGCAAGGCCGCCGTTGATTAAACGGCGGCCTTTTTATGCTTGTGCGGTAATTCAGGCTAAATCCAGTTCAGGAAGCACAAGAAAACTATGATTGAGATGATGTCGACAGCTCCAATGATGCCGACCGTCATCAGTTTGCTTTTAATCGTCTTCATGTCGAATACCCAGTAGGATACCAGGAAGAATGGCAGGTATCCGATCAGCCAGATCAGCCAGGGGGCGCCCATGTTCCACCAGTTGTATTCCCAGGTCAGCGCGCCGACCCAGTTCAGCAGGCATTCTATGATCACTGCCAGGATCGATCCCACGATGGCAAACAGCAATCTGTTGGGGATGCCCAGCACTTTCAGTTTCTTGTCGGAAGGAAGCATTTTGCACATGACGATGCCCATGATGGAGAACATGAACGTGATCTCGATGTTAAGGCCTATCAGGAGCACCAGCGCGCTGCCGTTATCGGGTGTGCCCCAGACCGGTGCGAAGCCGGTGAAATGGAACACCAGGCCGTTCCAGATCTCGTTGAACCAGTCCATCAGCCAGAAGGCCAGTCCGGCCAGCACCATGCTCCAGTTCTTTCGTTCAACCTCGTTGGCATAGACGTACATCACCATCAGAAGCAGGGGTATCACATACCACTGGAAATGACTGCCGTTTCGCAGCAGCGCCAGAGCCTGTTGAGCCGATTCTGCCATAATGCACCTCCTCCGGTATATTTAGATATTCTTGGCTTTAGTGTCAGCCTGCTAAGCCCAGTCGTTTCCTCATATCGATCATAAGCTGCTCGATATCGGGGGCCGCAGCGGGCTGGCTTCTGGCTGCCGTCACCTTAGCCGTGGTCTTTTGCACTGCCAGCGCCCTGGGGTTGATGCCCTGCTGCTTGGCCTCGCTGAGGATGTTTGAAGAAAGCGGTCCGAGGAAGTCGCGCAGGACCCTGAACACGTCATCCGAGGTGCCGCCCAGGACGTCTATCAAGCCCAGGATGATGCCTCCTGCATTCGAGATAAAATCAGGTACCGCCAGCACGCCCTTCTTGAAGACAATGGCCTCCGCCTCGTCCGTCATCGGTATATTTGCGATGCTGGAAATGACCTTGGCCTTGACGTTGCCGGCGTTCTTTTTGGTTATTACGTATGGCCGTGCGCCTGGAATGAGGATATCCACCGGCAGGCTGTAGAGCTCCTGGCTCCTGATGCGTTTGGCCTTCTTGTATTCGAGCACGGCCTTGTCGCCCGTGGTCTTGCGCGCCTCCAGCAGGGCTTTGACATCCAGGCCGTCCTTGTTGTAAATAGCGCCGTCGATGGTTGAGATCGCCACTACCGAGGCGCCGGACTCGCTGATATAGCGGGCCACGCCGCCCCCAACCTTGCCGAAGCCTTCAATCGCCACCTTTGCGTTCTTTATGTTGACCCCGGCGAACTGGCAGGCTGACAGCGCAGCTACGACCACCCCGTAGCCCGTGGCGTGGTCCTCCAGCGGTTCGCCGTCAATCATCTGGATCGAAAGGCCGGTGAACTTCTTGGGCACTCCCGCGCCTTCGAAGAAAGTCGCCACGTCTTCGTTGTCGGTGCCCATATCCGCGCCCAGGGTGATGCCCGCGCCCAGCAGCGTCTTCACGGCTTTGCCGAAGGAGAGCATCAGTTCCCTGCGCTGGGGCCCGTGGATGCCGGGCTCGGCCCAGATGCCCGCTTTGGCTCCCCCTATCGGGAAGTCCAGTATGGCGAACTTGTGTGTCATAGCTCGCGCAAGCTGAAATATCTCCTCTGTGGTTATATCGGGCAGCATGCGCGTGCCTCCCGCTGCACCGGCTATGGAAACCGTATCGACGACCACCACCGCCTTCAGTTCTGTTGCAGGGTCGTAAACATGCAGCACCTTCTCAGGTCCGAGCTGATCCATCGTTGTAACCCACGCTGGCATAATAGCTACCTCCTTTTCACAGTCTGGCCATTTTTACCATAAACCATACGAGAATGCAACAGGGAACCCGTGCCGGTTCCGTCGTGATAGGATTTAACTAATAGCTTTGAGCGCCTTTTTAGCCCTGATGGGAATATCGAGTGTAAAGGTGAGGTCCCCCAGCGCTTTGACCAGCGGCTTCAGGTCGTCCCTGTACTGGCTGGTGACAAGATCGTGGAGTATATGATGCGCCCCTTCTCTCAGCTCCTCCGATTTCGGGTAGTCTATAAGGGCCTGTAAGATCGGCTTGACCGATTTATCGCCTATTCCTATCAGTGCCTCCGCGGCCAGCCAGCGCACGTCAAAGAGCTTGTCCTGCAGCGCCGCTACCAGCGCATCGATGGACTTGGGGTCCCTGATCATCCCCAGCGCCTTGGCCGATTCCCACCTCACGGTCTGGTTGCGGTCCTTCAGCGCGCTATCCAGCGCTGCCACCGCAGGATTGCCTATCTCGACCAGGGCCGCCCTGGCTTTACAGCGTAAAACTCCGTCCTTGCTGCCCAAAAGGCTCATGAGAGCGGGGATATCGCTTTTATCGGGGGCATTACTTCGGCCGGTGGACCTGGCAGGCTTATCTTTACCCATGGCACGCTCCTGATGTTATATTTTGCAGGTTGGGGGAACCTGTATTTACCAGTTAATGAGTATAGTATACGCCGCGATTGTCCTGTCAAGTGCGTGGCCGTTTTTTTGAAACCGCTCTTTCAGGCTTTCGCTGGCAGCGCGTGCAGAGGTATGTCCCCCTCTGGCCGACCACGATCCGGGTTACCGCAGTTGAGCAGCGCGGGCAGGGAAGGCCGCCGCGGTGCGCCACGGCAAATTCCTCGTGCGCACGCCCTGCCTCCCCGTCGGGACGCCGGTAATTGCGTATGCTCGCGCCCTGATTTTGCACAGCCTTCTTCAGTACCGATCTTATTGACCTGTGCAGGGCCGCGATTTCCCGCTGGTTAAGCGAATTGGCAGGCCGCAGCGGGTGTATCCCGGCGGCGAAGAGCGCCTCGTCGGCGTACATATTGCCTATGCCCGCGATGCGCTGCTGGTTCAGCAGCGCCGGCTTCACGGGAATTGAGCGGGACCTCAGGTATTGGGCCAGCGCCAACCGTGTGAATTTGCCGCCCAGCGGCTCGATGCCCAGCGCGCCTACTACCTCCGCGGGATCTTTCGCCAGGCGGAAAGTGCCGAACCTCCTCACGTCCGTGTAGACCAGGCTTGATCCGTCGTCCAGGATAAACTCCAGGCGCGTAAAAGGCTCGGGCCCGGCGGGATTCCAGAGCAGGGCGCCGGTCATGCGCAGGTGGACGATCAGGTATTCTCCCTGCGAAAGGCCGAATATGATGTATTTGCCACGGCGCGACAGCTCGACTATTTTTCGCCCGATCAGCCTTTCACAGAACTCTGCCGGAGTCACCTGTTGTACCGGCCGCGTGTCCCGGATGACGATGCCTGCGATAGTCCGTCCCATGACGCGGGACCTCAGGCCATTGACGATGGTCTCGACTTCCGGCAGCTCGGGCATCAGGACATCTCACCCCAGTTCCGTCCCACTTTCATATCGATTTTCAGCGGCACTACCAGCTTTACGGCGCCGGGCATTATCTCCAGCGCCAGCTGTTTAATCGCGTCCATCTCTTCCGGCGGCACCTCGAAGACCAGTTCGTCGTGCACCTGCAGCGTCATCATCGTTTTCATACTTCGTTTCTTCATCTCGCGCTGCAGGTTGACCATGGCGATCTTGATGATGTCTGCCGACGTGCCCTGAACGGGCATATTGATGGCCATGCGCTCGGCGGACTCCCTGGCCAGCCGGTTGGTCGAGTTTATCTCGGGTATAAAGCGCCGCCGGCCCAGCAGCGTCTGCACGTATCCCAGCGCCGCGGCCTGCTTCTTGGTGGCCTCCAGGTAGTTCTTGACCCCGGGATAGCGCTTGAAATAGGCGCTTATAAAGAGCTCCGCCTCCTCCCTGCTGAGGTCGGTGGCCTGCTGGAGCCCGTATCCGCTCATACCGTAGATAACGCCGAAGTTGATCGTCTTGGCGGCGCGGCGCATGCGCTGAGTGACCTCCGCGTCCGGGACCCCGAATACCTCCGAAGCCGTGTGGGTGTGTATGTCTTCATCGCGCAGGAATGTGTCTATCAGCTCCCTGTCCTGCGAGAGGTGCGCCAGCGCGCGCAGGTCGATCTGGGAGTAATCCGCCGACAGCAGCAGCCATCCCGGCTGCGCGATAATGGCCTGCCTGATCCTTGACCCCATCTCCCCCCTCACCGGCAGATTCTGCAGGTTGGGTTCGCTGGACGACAGCCGGCCCGTGGTGGTCCCCGTCTGATTGAAGCTGGTATGCACCCTTCCCGTCCGTGGGTTGATCAACATCGGAAGGGCGTCCGTGTAGGTGGATTTGAGCTTGGAAAGCTGGCGGTATTCAAGTATAAATTTTATCACCGGGTGGGCATCTTTGAGTTCCTCCAGTGTGGCGGCATCGGTGGAGAAACCGCCCTGTGTTTTGCGTTTGGCCTGCACCGTCTGCAGCTTGAGTTCATTGAAGAGCACGCCCGAAAGCTGCTGGGGTGAATTGATGTTGAACTGGTGGCCGATGGCATCGTAGATATCCTTCTCCAGCCTCTGCATATCCGAGCCCAGGCTGGCGGACATCTCCATCAGCAACGCCCGGTCGAGCAGTACCCCGTTCATCTCCATCTCGGCCAGCAGCGTTACCAGGGGCATCTCCACATCGTTAAACAGGCTCCACAGCTCCTCGTTGCGCAGCTCCTGCTCCAGCGATTCCTTAAGCTTGAGGGTGATATCGGAGTCATTGCAGCCGAGCTCGCCTATCTGCTCGATAGAGAGGCGCGCCGGGGACACCTGCCTGGCTCCGCTGCCTGTCAGGTCGGCCAGTTCACGCGCCTCGATTCCCAGCCGGTTGAATGCCAGCGACTTGAGCTTGAGCGACTTTTCGCCCAGCAGGTAGGCTGCTATCAGCGCATCGAAATTGACGCCGCTCAGTTTCAGCCCGTTCTGGGACAGCAGTATGATGTCGAATTTGCCGTCGTAGGCGATTTTAGCGTAGCGTTCCTGTGTTATATACGTCCGGAGCGACTTGAATATCTTTTCCAGCGGCAGTTGTTCGATGCGGTCCAGCGCCGTATGTCCGACAGGGATATAGTAGGACTCGCCACGTGCCGGTGAGATGGCGATCCCCACCAGTCCGGCCTGCATGGGGTTGTCGCCTCCCGGCACCACCGAGATTGCGAACGTCCCGGCATAGGATAAGCGCAGCGCCAGTTCATCCAGTTTTTGCAGAGAGTCAACGATCGTATAGCCGCCCTGTGAAGGCTCCTGCCTTGGGGCGGCTGTCGGCGCGGCCCCGATCACGTCGGGCAGGCGCGACAGCATGGCTGAGAAGCCGAGCTCGCGGAAGATGTCCACAACCTTGTTGCGGTCGTATGAGCTGACCGCGCAGGTATCGAGATCAAACGGCATAGGCACATCGGTGACTATGGCCGCCAGTTTGCTGTTCTGTATGGCGGTCTGGTGGCTCTCCCGGAGCAGCGCGCGGATCCTCTCGGGCTCGACCTCATCCAGGTGGCTGTAAATGCCATCCAGGTCGTTGAATTGCAGCAGCAGCTTGACGGCCGTTTTTTCCCCGATGCCCTTTACGCCGGGTATATTGTCGGAGGTGTCGCCGACCAGTGCCTTGTAGCTTATCAACTGGGCGGGGTCCAGGCCGTATTTCTCCCTGACCGCCGGGGCGTCGTAAACCACCGTATCGGCGAAGCCGCGCCGCGGCGCCATGACGCGGACGCCCGGCTGTACCACCTGGAGCATATCGTTGTCGCCCGTTACGATCAGCGTATCAATACCCTTTGAGACTGCCTGTGTGCTGATGGTGCCGATGATGTCGTCGCCCTCGTAGCCGTCCATCTCGAAGATGGGCAGGTTGAAGGCCTGGGCGAGCTGGTGCACGCGCTCTATCTGTGTGACCAGTTCCGGCGGAGTCTTGGGGCGATGGGCCTTGTAGTCCTCGAACATCTCGTGCCGGAAGGTGGGGGCGTGGCGGTCGAAGGCGATTGCCCAGTAGTCGGGCTTGTTCTCCCGCAACAGCTTGAGCAGTGTGCTGGCGAAACCCTGGACGGCGTTGACCATCTCCCCCGTCTTTGAGATAGATAGGGGCGGCAGCGCGTGGAACGCGCGGTGCACCAGCGCATTTCCGTCGAAGAGAATTAGGAGGGGTTTTTCTTTAGACATCACCCATACCCGCCTGTATTACCGCAGACTCCGGTCATTATAGCACAGCAATACCATCCAGGGCGGTGTTCAAAATAGGCAATAAAAAAGGGGGGCTCGCAAGCCCCCCTTTTTTATTGGACGCGATACTGAAGCGAAAGACCCTGATTGAAATCAATACTTCTTACGGCGGAAAGGTCACTTTTTTGTAGCGGCTATAATAGCCATGATACCGATCACGATCAGGTAGATACCAACGATCCACGCTAACAGGCCGGGCATCCACAAGACCAGGATACCCGCTATTATGGATAGTATCCCCATTAACCAACCACTTACTTTAGGCATGATAAAACTCCTCTTTAATAATATATTAGCTATATGTTACGCGGCTAAGAATGTAATAGTCATATAATTCAGTAGACAGATATTAAAAAGTTATGACGTTTTGGGCTGTTCTAACCTTGATTGAGGATACTATTGAAGACCTGGTGGACAGAGTTTTCTTGGAAACACTCAGGGCTGGGATTTTTTTAAAATATAGCCCATTTTAGTGACGGTAAGAATGATTTGGGGATCATCAGGTTTCTCTTCGATTTTACGTCGCAGGCGGCTGATCCAGGTCCTGAGGAATTGAACGTCATCACGGTATTCAGCACCCCAGACGCGGATTAAAAGATCTTCGTAGGTCATGAGACGGTCAGCATTTAGTGCTAATTCGCTGAGCAAGAGCCATTCTAACCGGGTTAAGTATATTTCATCGCCTCTAACAATTACCTTATGTGCCTTGAAATTGAGGGTTATCTGGCCCAAAGAAAGCTCATCTGGGATTTTGGGTTCGCTGGGTTTAAACCGGCGCATCACTGCTTCAATTCTGGATACCAGTTCATCAGGACTAAAAGGCTTTGATATGTAGTCATCGGCACCCATATCAAGCCCTGCTATTTTTTCACGTTCATTTCCCCTGGCGCTGAGAAATATCACAGGTACCTTTGAAAAACCACGCAGTTCTTTAAGCACATCAAGCCCATTCATTTCAGGCATGAGTATGTCAAGCAAGATCAGGTCGGGCTGGCTAGCATGAAACTGCGCTAAAGCCTCAAGACCGTTGCTCGCAGTTACCACTTCGTATCCCTGTGCTCTCAGATTTGATCTGAGAAAATTCAGGATCCGTACCTCGTCGTCAACCACCAGTAACCGGCACTTATTCGCACTCTGTTTGCGACTAACCATCCTGCCTGCCATAATAATATTCAGATTGAACAGATGTCAAGATACGTGCTGTTGACAAATATTGGGCTGTATCATATTAATTGGTTATGCGCGGAAATTTCAGGCAGGTACGAGCCATCGCAATTGGCATTATGGCAGGAGTGGTGATATGAAGGATAGCCGAAAGACAAAAGCTCAACTTATTGAAGAACTGGACTTATTGCGTCAGAGGAGTACAAAAAGGGGCTTAGCAAAAACCAGGAGTGATAGTGCAAAGCGACTTTTGAAGGATTCTGAAATTCGCTACAGGCGCCTTTTTGAAACAGCACAGGATGGGATATTGATTCTCGACGCTGAAACCGGCCAAATACTGGATGTCAATAGGTTTCTAATAGACATGTTGGGATATCCCTACAAGGAATTTATAGGAAAGAGGCTCTGGGAGATAGGACCATTCAAAGACGTTGCTGCAAGTAAAATTGCCTATCGGGAATTGCAGGAGAAAGATTACGTTCGTTATGAGAATTTACCACTTGAAACCTGGGACAAGCGCGAAATCCAGGTTGAATTTGTATCCAATATATATAAAGTCAATCATTCCCGCATTATCCAGTGCAATATCCGCGATATAACAGCACGCAAACAGATTGAAAGGCAGCTGAGATTTCATGCAGAGGTGCTCGATAAGATTAGTGATGCAGTAGTTGTCATTGACAATAAGAACATAGTGAATTACTGGAACAAGGGTGCGGAACGGCTGTATGGCTTGAGTGAGGAGGAGGCGTCCGGGCAGCCTTTAGGGGAACTTTATCAATATCTCTGGTTGAAACCCGAAGATGAGCAGGCTTCATTACAAGCGTTGAAAAAACGAGGGTTTTGGTCAGGAAACAATATACATATAAAGCGAGATGGAGTGCGGTTACATGTTCAGTCATCGATAAGCCCGATAAAAGACAAGGAGGATAAGGTAATTGGGATGCTGGCCGTTATTCGTGACGTCACCGGGCGCACAGAATTAGACCTTTTGAAAGACGAGTTCGTAGGCCTGGTATCACACGAAATGCGCACACCGCTGACCGTTATTATTGGGAGCCTCCATACAGTCTTGGGCGCGAGTGAACTCATTCCTCAGGATGAGAAAAACGAACTTCTTATCGGTGCCCTTTGCGAGGCTGAAACGTTATCTCACGTTCTGGATAATCTGCTTGAACTTTCCCGTACGCAGGCCAAACAGATGCTGCTCTTCCCCGAGCCAATGATAATTAAGAAAGTGGCAAAGGATGTGGTTAAGGAATTGAAAGGGCAATCTGAGCACCAGTTTATACTGGATTTTCCCCGCGAGATACCGCCGGTGGAAGCCGACGCGTTACGAGTCAGGCGGATATTGTACAATTTGGTACAAAATGCGGTTAAGTATTCGCCCGCTGGAAGCAAGATAAAGGTCTTCGCCAGGCAAGAGCCGGATTGTCTCGTTATAGGCGTCAGAGATTACGGTAGCGGTATATCTGTAGAGGATCAGGCCAGGCTTTTTCATTCTTTTGAGCGATTGGGGTTAGAGCCATTCGGTAAGACTAAAGGAATTGGATTAGGACTCATGGTGTGCCTCCGGCTGGTGGAAGCACACGGCGGAAAAATCTGGGTTGAATCAAAGCCTGACAAAGGCTCAACCTTCTATTTTACATTGCCTATAATACGTCCTGAGGAATGAGAACATCCGGCAATTTTCACGTGAGAGCATCTTTAACCGATACAGTAAATTGAATCTGACTAGTCTCCTATTGCCTTTTTGATATTTTTTTTAGCTTTGCCGTACTGTTCCTGCACTTTTCCGGCTGCCTGCTCTACCTTGCCTCTGATTTCCTGTGATTTATTGCCAGTTATTTTACCGGACTCTTCCTTGACTTTGCCCTTGATCTGGTTCCATTTTCCTTTAGTAACATTATCAACCATGGATATTACCTCCTATAGATATTATTTAAATACTAGCAGAGTGAACATGTAGAAGTAATGTAATCGGGACACGATATGTTAAATAGTTATGATATTTTTACGAAAATATCATAACTATTTAACTTCCTGGCTTCTTTCTATATAACTAATCCATATCTCCAATGGTAAGATATTTTTTGGAGGTACATACATTGAAAAAAATCGCCTTTCTTTCTTTATCACTACTACTACTGATTCTCATCCCAAGTTGTATAACAGTTCAAGCCCCTCCTATCACTCCGGTAGGAACGCCTCCGGTTATCATAGTATTTAGCAATAACCCATCTGCCATAAATGCTGGCGGCACATCCACTCTGTTGTGGAATGTTACCGGTGCTACGTCAGTTAATATAGACCAGGGTATAGGTCAGGTGGATGTTGCAGGGACCAGGGAAATATCACCGGCCAGATCCACTGTTTACACCTTGAGCGCCACCAACTCTGCCGGTACCGTTACCAGGTCGGCGGTGGCTACTGTCAATTTAGCATCGCTCCCGCCTGCGCCTGCGCCATTCGCTATAACCAGTGTTATAGCCAATACTTCGCCATCAACCTTCACCGGTCCTTGTCCCAAAACCTTCGCCTTTTACGCTACCATCACTGCCAACGGTCCTGGCACAGTTGCTTACAGGTGGGAAAGAAGCGATGGCAGATATAGTGATATGCAAAGCATCACCTTTTACGAAGCCGGCACAAAAACAACAACATTGCAGTGGGATTTGGGTGAAACGGCTTCCGGTTGGCATCGAGTCCACATTTTGACCCCCTATGATGCAGCATCGAATCCGGTATATTACACACTCAACTGTGGTGGATCATTGGTGACAGGCATCATTGTGGGTGTCGACCAGTACCCGTTCACCGGTCCCTGTCCCAAGACCATTCACTTCTGGGGAACTATCTCTGCCAACGGTCCTGGTACGGTTACTTACAGGTGGGAGAGAAGCGATAATACTACAGTTACTGCTCCGGAGACTATAACCTTCGCTGCCGCAGGTTCGCAGACCGTCACTAACCTATGGACACGGGGCGAAGGTACGGGATGGCAACGCCTGCATGTTCTCACGCCTAATGATGTGGTATCGAGTCAAATCGACTTTACAATGACGTGCTGGGAGCTGTCTCAATAGAGGACATAGTAATTACAGGAGGCAAATAGCATGACAGTAAGAGTTCAAATCGAATTATCTGAAGAAGAGGATAAGATCGTGGAAGTTTTCAGAATCGAACACAACAAGAAAAACAACGGGGAAGCCATCAAAGAAATTATTAAGCGTTACAAGCCCCTGAGTGAGTTCAAGGAAAAGAATAAAACGAGCTGGCTGAAAAATTTATAGGGCGATAAAAGATATAAATGAAGGCCGGCCCGTCTAACAAGGATATCAACGTAACAGTTAATTTATAAAAAGGAGGACACTATGAATATCTTATTAGTTATCGGTATCATTCTCTTGGTTTTGTGGCTGTTGGGCCTGGTAGCTCTCTCCTCTTTGGGTGGGCTGGTCTATATAGCACTTGTCATCGGGGTAATTTTAATCATCATCTGGTTGCTGCGAAAGGTATTTAGACTGTTTTAACATTCGGAGACAGAATATTGGAGGTTACATTGAAAAGTATTGGTTTTCTTTCGTTATCACTATTACTACTGGTTCTCATGCCGGGTTGTTTTACATTCCTGGTCCAGGCGCCAAATCCTGCGCCACCGGTTATTGGAGTATTTAGCAACAATCCGGCCACGATTAATCCCGGTGGCACGTCATCCTTATTGTGGAATGTTACCGGGGCTAACTCGGTCAGTATAGACCACGGCATCGGCCTGGTTAATGCTGCCGGGATCAAGCTGATTTCACCGGCTGCAACCACTGTTTACACGATTAGCGCTACCAATTCTACCGGTACCGTTTCCAAATCAGCGATGATTATCGTCAGCCCGGCACCCCTTCCCCCGGCCGCGGCCTCATTCACGGTGACCGGTATTACAGCTAATACTGAGCCGTCAAACCGTACCGGTTGTTTCGACCTTTACGCTGATATCACTGCCAATGGACAAGGCATAGTTACTTACATCTGGGAATCAACCAGTGGCGGCGGATATAGCTACACCTGGAGTATCACATTTCCTGCAGCCGGCACACAAAGAGTCACATTGCCGGTGGAAATGAGTGCTCTGCCTTCCGGTCCTTATCGAGTCCACGTTTTGACTCCTAACGACGCTGTATCGAATTCAACCAATTACACAACCTGTCAATGACGCAGGCAATATATTTTTGGAGGTAATAACATTGAAAAGATTCATTTTTCTTTCTCTATCACTATTATTTTTGCTGATTCTCATCCCGGGTTGTGTTACATTTCAAACTGCACAGCCTAATGCTGTCCCACCGCTAGGAACGGCTCCTGTTATCATTGTATTCAGCACTAATCCATCAACAATTAATGCCGGTGGCACATCAACTCTGTTGTGGAATGTTACTGGAGCTAGCTCGGTCAGTATAGACCAGGGTGTAGGTCAGGTTGATGTTGCGGGGAGCAGAGTAGTATCTCCGGCTAAATCCACCGTTTATACCATAAGTGCCGCCAACGCTGCTGGTAGCGCTATCAGATCATCGGCGATTATTATCGTCTCATCTCCAGCGCCGGCGCCACCGCCACAAACTACAGATGCTAATCCTGTTATCAGGTTCACCGCCAGCCATCTCGGAGGTACTTCGTGGCAACTTAACTGGAACGTGTCAAACGCCACACAGATAGTCATCCAGCCCGATATTGGCCCTGTTAATTCAACAGGCAGCACGGTGGTTACCATACCCTCAGGACAAACTAAACTGTACAGGTTGGAGGCGGTAAACGACTGGGGATGGGCCTACTGGCAGGTCGTTATGGCGTCCCCTTAAGTTCCGGTCACAGATATTTCGCAATTAGCGTATCCCAACTGCTCCGGTGCCGCGGAGGAAAACTGGAATAGAATATAGGCAACTTTGTATAATCATTGCTCCTTAGCTGAAACTCTGAACAGGGTGAAAGGATTATGAATATACAAATCGGGCAGTACACTATCAGGGTCTGGGGGCCTGGAGACGAGGCGGCCTTGGTTAAATACGCCGACAACCGCCGGGTGTGGATCAACCTTGATGACATCTTTCCGCATCCCTATACAGTGGCGGACGCTGAGGCCTGGATAGAGGCCTCAGCCTGGAAGCCCGTGACCAACTTTGCCATAGCCACTGATGATGAGGCCATCGGGGGCATCGGGTTGAAACTGAGGAAAGATATTTACCGCAGGTCGGCCGAGGTCGGCTACTGGCTGGGTGAGCCCTTCTGGGGCAGGGGAATTGCCACGGCTGCGCTGAAAAGCATCGCTGTTTTTGCCTTCGGGGAATTCGATCTGGTGCGCCTGGACGCCCATGTGTTTGAAGATAACACCCGGTCTGCGCGCGTGCTGGAAAAGAACGGTTTCAGGCTGGAGGGCCGGCTGGCGAAAAGCGTCACCAAGGACGGCAGGACCTTCGATTCCCTGCTGTATGCTCTGACTCGTGACGAACCGAAACCGGGCCGCTGATTTCAGTCCTGACCGCTGTTCTTGCCGGGCACAAAGCGCAGCGAGAGTGAGTTGACGCAGTGTCTGGTGTTTTTAGCGGTGAGATGTTCTCCCTTGAAGACATGGCCCAGGTGTGCGCCGCAGGCGGCGCAGCTGATCTCGGTCCTCTGGCCGTCCGCGTCGGGCCTATGTTTAACCCTCCCCTCAATCTCCTGGTCGAAGCTGGGCCAGCCGCAGCCGGAATGGAATTTGTCGGATGATCGGTAAAGCGCTGTATTGCACCTGCGGCAGACGTAGACGCCGTCCTCGAACAGCATGTCATACTCGCCGCTGAAGGGCGGCTCGGTGCCTTTGCGCAGCATGACCCTCTCCTCGTCCGGGGTCAGTTGATTGTACTGCATATTTGACATATGAAACCTCGCCTGTAATAAGTATAGCCCGGCCATGCAGGGCTACCAAACCGGCGGTTGAGACGACGGCAGGCACGATTACGTTCGGGCTGTTATAATGTAGCGGTAATCTATAAAGGAGTGACCGTACATTGGCTAAACGGGATATATTATCGGTTGCCGACCTCGCCCCGGACGAGGTGCAGCGGCTTGTAGAGAAGGCGGCCAAATCCAAGAAAGAGGCCTGGCCGCAGGTGCTGGCGGGCAAGAACATCGCCCTGCTTTTTGAAAAGCCCTCACTGCGCACCAGGATGAGTTTTGAGCTGGCCGTGCACCAGCTTGGCGGCTACGCCATATATATGTCTCCCGAAGAGGTCGGGCTGGGCCAGCGCGAGTCGGTGCCCGATGTCGCCCACGTCCTCAGCCGCTACGTGCAGGGCATCGTGTCCCGCACCTTCCAGCACCGCACGCTTGAGACCATGGCCGAGTACGCCAGCATACCCGTTATCAACGCGCTTTCGGACTACGAGCATCCCTGCCAGGCGCTGGCCGACCTCACCACCATCTATGAGCGCAAAGGCAAGTTCAAAGGGCTGAACCTGGCCTTTATCGGGGACGGCAACAACGTGGCCAATTCGCTGCTGCTGGCATGTTCCATGGTGGGCATCAACTTTCTGATAGCCTCCCCGCAGGAGTACAGCCTGGCGGATAAAATCCTCTTGATCGCCAACAAGTATGCCGAGAAAAGCGACAGCCAGATCATGCTGCTCGAAGAGCCTGCCATGGCCGCCAGGGACGCCGATATCGTTTACACGGATGTGTGGACGAGCATGGGACAGGAAGAGGAGTACGAGCAGCGCTGTATCGCCTTTGCCGGCTACCAGGTGAATGAAAAGCTGCTGTCGTATGCCAAAAAGGACGCCATAGTCATGCACCCGCTGCCGGCTCACCACGGTGACGAGGTGGCGGTGGGTATCATCGATAAGTACCGCTCAGTCATCTTCGACCAGGCGGAGAACCGCCTGCACCTTCAGCGCACGCTGCTGGCCGAGTTGTATAAATAGGCCCGGCAGGGCGCCGATTTCCGTAGTATTACGTATTAAGTTATCTTGTCCGCATGAATTAGAATGGTTGTGCACATATGAATCCCATAATCAGCATCGTCGGCCGGCCCAACGTGGGCAAGTCCACGTTATTTAACCGCATCGCAGGCTCGCCCATAGCCATTGTAGAGGATTTGCCGGGCACCACGCGTGACCGCATTTTCGCCGATGTCAGCGTACTCGATCACCAGGTGACGCTGATCGATACGGGCGGGCTTGAGCCCGCGCCGGGATCCGAGATGGGCCGTAAGGTAAAGAAGCAGGTAGAGGCGGCCATCGCGGAGTCCGATTTAATAATCTTCGTGGTTGATACCAGGGACGGCCTGATCGCAGCCGATTCTGAGATTTCCGACAATCTGCGAAAGCTGGGCAAGCAGGTGGTGCTGGCTGCCAATAAGGCCGAAACCGAGAAGCAGAAGAGCTCCTCCGCGGAGTTTTATCAGCTCGGGCTGGGCGTGCCGATTCCCATCAGCGCCCACCACGGCCGCGGTATCCACGAGCTGCTGGAAGCCGTCGTCGCCAAGCTGCCTCCCCAGGTTAAAGACGAGGAAGGAACGGGCAGGCCCGGGCTGGCTATCGTCGGACGCCCCAACGTGGGCAAGTCTATGCTGGTCAACGCCGTTGCCGGGTCGGACAGGACCATAGTGGACCCTACTGCCGGCACCACCAGGGACGCCACGGATACGGTGGTCAAGTACGGCGACAGGGAGGTCGTGCTGATCGATACTGCGGGCATACGCAAGCGCGGCAAGGCGGGCAGGGGGTTGGAATATTACGGGCTGGTGCGCAGCCTGCGCGCCATCAACCGCTGCGACGTGGCCATGCTGGTCATGGACGCGACCGAGTTCATCACGGCGCAGGACACGCACGTTGCCGGCTATATCAAGGAAGCCTGTAAAGGCATCGTGCTCGTCATCAACAAATGGGACCTGGTGGACCCGGAAGCAAGGGACGAGTACGTAGCCGCCGTGGATAAGCGCATGAAGTTCCTGGCGCACGCCCCCATACTGTTCGTGTCCGCCCTCACCGGCCTCGGAGTGAAAAACATCATACCGGTTGCCCTGGAGGCGTGGGATGAGAGGCAGAAAAAATTGCCGGATGACGTTATCGACGGGCTGATCAAGGAGGCGGTGGCTTCGCACGCCCCGCCACCCCACGGCACCAAGAGGCTGGTGGTCTACAGGGCTTATCAGGGCAGCAATAACCCGCCCACTTTTACCTTCCTGGTAAACGACCCGCTGCTGGTGCATTTTTCATATGAACGATACCTGGAGAACAAGCTGCGACAGACCTTCGGTTTCTACGGCACGTCGCTCAAGCTGATATTCAGGAAGGGCTCCAGGAAGTCAAGTAAAACCGGAGGAGCAACCCCGTGATACTGGTTTTCAAATATCTCTCGATAGCAGTAGTTGCCTACCTGCTGGGCGCCATACCCTTCGGGCTGATCATTAGCCGGAGGATGGCCAACGTGGATATCAGGCAGCACGGAAGCGGGAATATAGGCGCTACCAACGTCTTCCGCACGCTGGGCACCAGGCTGGGGCTGATAACCGCCATGCTCGACCTGGGTAAAGCCGCGCTGGCCGTCTGGCTCGGCATGCTGATTATCGGCAACGATGCTTTTATGGTGGCCGGCTATGACATTCACATGCAGTTTGCCCAATGCCTGGCCGCCATCATGGTCATGGTCGGGCATAACTGGTCGGCCTATATCGGGTTCAAGGGTGGGAAAGGGGTGGCCTGCTTCCTGGGCGGCCTGCTGGTCATCAACTGGATGGTGGCCCTGGTAGGCCTGGCGGCGGGCATAATCGTGGTCCTGGCAACCAGGTATGTCTCGCTGGGTTCGATGCTGGCATCCCTCTGCGTCCTGCTAGCCATGGTGGTGCTGGCTATGCTTGCCATGGTGGTACCGCTTTACGCGCTTTACGGGCTAGTGGCGGCCGCCCTCATCATCTACCAGCACCGCGCCAATATCACGCGCCTGCAGGCCGGCACCGAGCTCAAGCTGGGCGGTAGGGACAACAGGCTAAAACGATAGAAAGAAGGATCACCCTTCACAAAGATGCCTATCCCAGGTGCTGAAGCAGGTCTTCCCCGGGACGGGCATATTCCCCCGATTTAGGCAGGCTGGCCGACAGCTCTTCCAGCAGCTGGCGCTGGCGCTGGTCGAGTTTCTCCGGCGTTATCAGCTTTGTTATAACGAGCTGGTCGCCGCGCCCGCGTGAATTGAGGCGGGGGAAACCCTTCTCCTTGATATGAAAGACCTTGCCGTGATGCGTGCCGGGCGGCACCTTGAGGCTGAAAATACCCTCCATTGTAGGCACGTTCACCGTGCATCCCAGCGCGGCCTGCGCGAAATTGAGCGGGAGCGCCATAACCAGGTCGGAGTGTCTGCGGATGAAGAATTTGTGGGGCTTAATGTCGAAGCGCAGGAAAAGGTCGCCGGGGGCGCCGCCGAAATACCCGGCTTCGCCCTCGTGCTGCATACGCATCTGGCTTTCCTCGTCCACGCCGGCCGGTATGTTGACGTGGAGCTTGCGTTTGACCCGTTCCCTGCCCTGTCCGCGGCACTGGGTGCAGGGGGACTTGATGACGGTACCCTGGCCGCCGCAGGTCGGGCAGGTGGCGGTTTGCACGAAACGGCCGAAGATGCTTTGAGCTGTGCGGCGGACCTGTCCGGCGCCGTTGCATTCCGCGCATTTCTCGGGGTTGGTGCCCGGCCGGCTGCCGATGCCCTTGCAGATCGAGCATAGCTCGACGCGGCTGACCTCGATCTCCCTGCTGGTTCCGGTGTAGGCCTCCTCGAAGGTCAGCGATACCCTGAAGCCGATATCCTGGCCCTTGTGCGGGGAGCGCCTCTGGGTGCCGGATGTGGCGCCGCCGAAGAAGGCCTCGAAAATATCGCCCAGGCCGCCGAACTCGAAGGAGTCGAATCCCATGCTGTCGCCGCCGTTTCCCGGCGAGCGGCCCGTGCGGTCGTAGAAAGCCCGCTTGTTGGCGTCCGAGAGCACCTCGTAAGCCTCGTTGATCTGCTTGAACTGCTCATCGGCACCGGGGCTGCCGTTGCGGTCGGGATGGTAATCCATGGCCATCTTGCGGTAGGCCTTTTTGAGCTGCTCGTCCGTGGCGTTTCGCGGCAGTCCCAGTATGGCGTAATAATCTTTAGCTGGCGGCATATTTAAAAAACCTCAATTAACCAGTATATACAATGGGAGTTTGACTAATCAAATTTTAGCTACGGGTGATGTGAAAGAGGTGCATAATTGCCGCAGGGCCGCGATTTGTCAGCATTTTGGCATCGGATGTATGATTTAGAAACTTATGAAAGAGCAGATCAGGCGGGCGCTGGCGGAGCGTGAGAAGAGAGTCATCAGCGACAGCCGCCTTACCGATTCGGCCGTGCTGGTCCCTTTATTTGAGAAAGACGGCAGGTGCTACATCGTTTTCACCAAGCGGACGGACCATCTGCACCACCACAGCGGGCAGATATCCTTCCCGGGAGGCGGCCGCCACCCGGAGGACCGCTCCATGCTGGAGACGGCGCTGCGGGAGAGCCGTGAGGAGATCGGGCTGAAAGAGTCCGATGTCGAGATACTGGGCGAGCTCGATGACGCCGTCACGGTCACCTCCCTCTACCGCATAGTGCCCTTCGTCGGCGTAATACCCTACCCCTATGATTTTGAACTGGATAAGTTCGAAGTTGAAGAGGTCTTCAGCGTGCCGCTGGACGGCCTGCTTGACAGCGCCGTCAGGAGACTGGAGAACGTGACCTTCGGCGACGCGACTATTGAGATGCATACATACGAGCTGGACGGCCGGGTCATCTGGGGCGCCACTGCCTGGATGCTGAGCCAGCTGCTTGATATTATTTATAAAACATGAAATATTTTGTAAAGTATTATAATTTTTTCTGTTAGAAATAGTTAAATAATTTTGACAGAGTTCCGCTGATATATTTATAATTATGGGCAGGGTGGAAAAATATGGCAGGAAAAGATTATTACGGCATACTCGGCATAGCTAAAAACGCTCCTGACAAGGATGTGAAGGCGGCCTACCGCAAGATGGCGCGCAAGTACCATCCGGACGTGAACCCGGGTGACAAGGCTGCGGAGGCCAGGTTCAAGGAGATCAACGAGGCCTTCGAGGTATTGTCCGACGCGGAGAAGCGCAAGAAGTTCGACCAGTACGGGTCGGATTTTCAGAATGCCGAAGCCTATGCCCGTGCCAGGCAGCAGGCCCAACAGCAGTATGGGACCTACGGGCGTGGCGGCGGTGGTGGGGCTCCGTATACAACATACGAGGCCTCCGATATGGGCGACCTCAACGAGGTTTTCGAGAGCCTGTTCAAAGGTTTCGGCACGACTGGGGCCAGGACAGGGGGAAGGCGTGCGGCCAGGCGCGGCCAGGATATCGAGCACCCGGTCGAAATCGCGCTGGAGGAGGCATTTAACGGGACAAAGCGTGTCATGGAACTGCAGTCGGAACAGGCCTGCCCGGCCTGCCAGGGCATGGGGCGTACCAAGACCGGCGCCTGCCAGACGTGCCGCGGTGCGGGAAGGGTGATCAAGCCGCGCCGGCTGGAGGTCAAGATACCTGCCGGCGTTAAGGACGGCTCCAGGGTGCGCATCGCTGGGGAAGGGGAACAGGGCCAGGGCGGAACGCCCGGCGACCTCTACCTGGTTATCAAAGTATCGCCCCACCCACTGTTCAAGCGCGAAGGCGACGATCTGATGGTGGATGTGCCGGTGTCGCTGCTGTCGGCCGTGCTGGGAGGAGAGGTGCAGGTGCCCACCCTTAAAGGCAGCAAGCTGGCCCTGAGGATACCGGCGGAGACGCAGAACGGCAAGATCTTCAAGCTGGCCAGGCAGGGCATGCCCCGCCTGGGCGATAGCAGCCGCGGCGATATGCTGGCCAGGGTGGCGGTGGTGCTGCCCACCAACCTTAGCGACAAGGAGCGGGCCCTCTTTGAGCAGTTCAAGTCGATGAGGCCCAATTGATATTGATGTTGAATCTATCAGGTGATAAGATAAAATGCCTCGCGAAATAAATGAACCCAAGTACGTGATCAGCATCGCAGCCAGGATACTCGGCTGCGAGGTCCATACGCTGCGCTATTACGAGAAGCTGGGTGCGGTCAAGCCCTACCGTTCGGAGGGCAATATCCGCTACTATTCCGAGGCCGAGATCGAGCGCCTGCGCCATATCAAAGTGCTCATGGAGGACATGGGCATCAATATGGCCGGCGTCGAGGTCATACTCAGGCTGAGCCGGCGCATAGTCGAGATGCAGCACAGAATCGACAGCATTGAGGCCGAGCTGCGCAAATACAGGAAGGCAGACACGGCAAAAACAAAATCGAAAACAGGAGGTTAAGGATGGCTGAGGCCAGGACGGAGCTTAATCCGGCCGGCTGGCAGATCACTGCCACCACCATATCCTGCGACAGGGTGGGCGACTACGTCACCATCATGGTACACGGGGACTGGACATATTCGTGCACCTGGTGCATCAGGTACAAGCTGGCAGCGGCGCGCGACCCGAAGGCGAAGTTCTCCCGGGACATCAAGTCCAGAATCGCCGCCTGCCGGGGTCCGGATTGCAGCCTTGTCCTCGCTTACCGCGATAAGCTGATCGCCGGGGACGCAGCCGTCGTTAAATAAAGATGAGACAGGAAAGATTTACCGAGCAGGCCCAGGAGGTGCTGGGGTCTTCCCAGCAGCTTGTCAGCCGCTTCCGCAACTCCATGTGGGACGTCGAGCACATTTTCCTGGCGCTGCTGGAGCAGCAGAAGGGTCTGGCGGCCGAGATACTCAAGAAGATGAACGTCAACGTGACCGCCATGAAGAAGCGTGTCAGCGACGTGCTGGATAACTACCCCAAGATCGCCGACCAGCCCAAGACGGCCATCGGCGGCATACAGATCTATCCCACGCCCCGCGTAGCCCAGGTGCTGCAGGCGGCGGTGGGGGAGTCCGACCGGCTCAACGACGAATATGTTAGCGTGGAGCACCTGCTGATAGCCATCTCCAGCGAGGGCAGCGGGGACTCCGTCAGCATACTCAAGGAGTTCGGCATAGACCAGGAGAGGATATACCAGGCCCTGCTGAGCATACGAGGCAGCCACCGCGTGGACGATCCACGGGCCGAGAATAAGTACAGGTCGCTGGAAAAATACGGGCGCGACCTGACCGAGCTGGCGCGCCAGGGCAAGATAGACCCGGTGATCGAGCGCGACGACGAGATCAAGCGCGTCATGCAGGTGCTGATACGCCGCACCAAGAACAACCCAGTCCTGATCGGCGAGGCCGGCGTGGGCAAGACGGCGGTGGCCGAGGGCCTGGCGCTCAAGATCGTGGCGGGCGACGTGCCCAGTTCGCTCAAGGGCCGCAAGGTGATCGCCCTGGATATGGGCGCCCTGGTGGCCGGCAGCAAGTTCCGCGGCGAGTTCGAGGAGAGGCTCAAGGCGGTGATGGATGAGGTGAGGCAGTCCAGGGGCGACGTCATATTGTTTATCGACGAGATGCACACCGTGGTGGGCGCGGGGGCGGCTGAGGGCGCCATCGACGCCAGCAACATGCTCAAGCCTGCGCTGGCCCGCGGCGAGCTCCAGTGCGTGGGCGCCACCACGTTGGACGAGTACCGCAAGCACATCGAGACCGACAAGGCGCTGGAGCGCCGTCTGCAGCCGGTTTTCGTGGGCGAGCCCAGCGTGGAGGCCACCATCCAGATGCTGAAAGGGCTGCGCCCGCGTTACGAGGCGCACCACAAGGTCAAGATCACAGATGCCGCCATCGAGGCGGCTGTTAAGCTGAGCAAGAGATATATCACCGAGCGTTTCCTGCCGGATAAGGCAATCGACCTGTTGGACGAGGCGGCCAGCAAGCTGCGCATCGACATGGAGAGCCTTCCCCCCGAGATAAAGCAGCAGGAGCAGAAGGTCCAGCAGCTGACCGAGGAGGAGGCGGCCGCCTCGCAGCGCGCCGAGTACGAGAAGGCCGCCGGCATCAAGGCCGAGCGGATACGCATCGAGGAAGAGTGCAAAAAGGCCAAGGACAAGTGGATGCAGGAGAAGAAGCTCGACAACGAGGTCGACGAGGAGACCATAGCCGAGCTGGTGGCCAAGCAGACGGGTGTGCCCGTCTCCACCATGAAAGAGAGCGAGGCTGAGAAGCTGATACATATGGAGGACCGTCTGCACGAGCGCATTGTCGATCAGCAGGAGGCCATAGCCGCCGTGTCCGAGGCCGTCAGGCGCGGGCGCGCCGGGCTCAAGGACCCGCGCAGGCCCATCGGCAGCTTCATCTTCTTGGGGCCCACGGGCGTGGGCAAGACCGAGCTGGCCAAGGCCCTGGCGCAGTTTCTTTTCGATGACGAGGACGCCATGATCCGCGTCGATATGTCCGAGTACATGGAGAAGCACACCGTGTCCAGGTTGATCGGCGCTCCCCCCGGCTATATCGGCTTCGACGACGCCGGGCAATTGACGGAGGCCGTGCGCCGGCGTCCCTTCCGCGTGATACTTTTCGACGAGATCGAGAAGGCGCATCCCGATGTCTTCAATATACTGCTGCAGATACTCGAGGACGGCAGGCTGACCGACAGCCACGGGCGGACGGTCAGTTTCAAAGAGACCGTGGTCATCATGACCTCCAATCTGGGCATGCAGGAGTTCCGCAAGCAGGCGCACAGGCTGATCGGCTTCAATGTCCCGCCGGAGAAGCAGGCTAAAGAGGAGAAGGACGAGTGGAACAAGCTCAAGGTAGCGCTCGAGGGCGACCTCAAGAAGACCTTCCGTCCCGAGTTCCTCAACAGGATAGACGATATCATCATCTTCCACCCGCTCAACGAGGCAAACCTCAAGCAGATCATCGACCTGCTGGTCAAAGAAGTTGATAAGCTGCTGGCCGACCGCAGCATCGTGCTCGAGTTGACGGACGAGGCCAGGGAATGGGTCTTCCGCAAGGAATACGATTCCGAATACGGCGCGCGCCCACTTAGGCGGGCCATCCAGCGCTACATCGAGAACCCGCTATCCAGCAAGATCATCTCGGGCGAGGTCAGGGATGGCGACCGTGTGAAGGTGTCGGTCGACAAGGACGCCCTGGCATTCACCGTGGTCGGCAGCGCTGCCGGCGAGGCGGGCGATGATGAATCGACCGCCGGGACCAGGAAGAAAAAGAAAAGCAAGACTTTAAAATAATTGGTCAACTCCTCCGCAACATTTGAGCAGCTACACCAGCGCCGGTCGGCGAAGGATTACGCGCTGTTATCGATCTCGTTTGCCCTGACCATGGTCCTTTGCGTGCTGGTAATGGTTTACTGGCAGGAGTTCCTCAGGTTTGCCCGGTACGGTTACATCGGCGTATTCATCATCAGCTTCCTGGCCGATATCACTCTTTTCGTGCCGGTGCCCAGCTTGTTCATCGTGTTCACCCTGGGAGGGATATTGAACCCGGTGCTGGTCGGCCTGATCGCAGGGGCAGGGGAGACCATCGGCAGCATGGTCGTGTACGTGACGGGTTTAAGCAGCGCCAAGGCTTTTCATGCCCTTGACCACCGTGTGATGGACAGGTTCCGGACCTGGATCAGGACCAGGGGCGCCCTGTCGGTATTTATCATGGCCTCCATATTGAACCCGCTGTTTTACCCCTTCACCGCCATAGCGGGTATGATGCACTTCGGCTGGTGGCGCTTTCTCTTGCTCTGCCTGGCCGGTAAAACGCTTAAGAACGTGATCCTGGCGGTGGTCGGGTATTTCGGCATCAAGACACTGGTGGCCATTTTCGGAGGTCTGTTTCCGTTATGACGAAAGCGCCGTCTCCTCGTAGCTGGTACATCGCCCTGCTGCTGGCCGTCTTCCTGGGCTGGTTCGGCCTGGACAGGTTTTACATCGGCAGGTACAAGGCCGGCTGGCTCAAGCTGGCTACGCTGGGGGGACTGGGAGTCTGGTACATCCTGGACATCATACTCATAGCTTCGGACTATCGCAAAGACCGCTGGTACCGTCCGCTGGTGCACGCGTGGCGCCCTTCCGCGCAAAGCGGTGCCAAATGACGGCAAAAGTGCTGATGGTCCAGGGCACCGCCTCTTCCGTGGGCAAGAGCATCATGGTGGCGGCGCTCTGCCGCATCTTGAAGCAGGACGGATACCGGGTGGCGCCCTTCAAAGCTCAGAACATGGCCCTCAATTCCTTCGTCACTAAAAGTGGCGGGGAGATTGGCAGGGCCCAGGCCGTGCAGGCCGCAGCCGCGGGCATAGAGCCGACAGTGGATATGAACCCCGTCCTGCTCAAGCCGCAAGCCGACGCTACGTCGCAGGTCATCGTGCTGGGCAAGGCGCAGAGCGTGTCGGACGCAGCGGATTACTACAGGGACAACCACAAACTGCTTCCTATAATTGCGGATGCACTGGCAAAACTGAGGAAACAATACGACGTGGTGATCATTGAGGGCGCGGGCAGCCCGGCCGAGGTCAACCTGATGGACAGGGAGATCGTCAATATGCGCATCGCCGAGCTGGCCAGGGCCCCGGTTATCCTTGTGGGAGATATCGACCGCGGCGGCGTCTTCGCCTCCATAGTCGGCACGCTGCAACTGCTGCCGCTGCGCCAGCGCAACAGGATCAAAGGACTGGTCATCAACAAGTTCCGCGGAGACATATCGCTGCTGAAGCCGGGTATCGATTTCCTGGAGAAACGCTGCCGGCGTCCGGTGCTGGGCGTCGTCCCCTATATCAGGAACCTGGCAATTGCCCAGGAGGACTCGGTCTATTTGGATGAGAGGCGCTCATACATGAGGCAGGGATACCCGGATATCTGCATCATACGCCTGCCGCACATATCCAACTACGACGACTTCGACCCGCTGGAGGCGCTCTGTAATGTGCGTTATATAGCCTCTGTTGAAAAGCTTGGCGATCCCGACCTGATAATCATTCCGGGTACCAAGAACACAATCTCCGACCTGCTGTTTCTCCAGCAGACGGGACTGGCAGCCAGGATAATTGAGATGGCCCATGCCGGCAGGCCGGTCTTCGGCATGTGCGGCGGCTACCAGATGCTGGGGCGCAAGGTCCTGGACCCGGTCAAAGCCGAATCCGATATAGCCGAGGCTGACGGACTCGGTTTGCTGGACATGGACACGGTCTTTGAGTCTGACAAAGTCACCTCGCAGGTGAGAGCCAGGGTGGAGGCTGATGCCGGCCTGCTCAGCGGCATGAAAGGCATGGAAATAGCAGGTTACGAGATACACATGGGGCGAAGCTCCAGCCAGGCCTCCGCTTCCGTGTTTACGGTGACTTCGTCAGTCAATACGCCCGTTACCTATGCGGAAGGTGGTATTAACCGTGGGGGCACGGTATTCGGCAGCTACATACACGGGCTTTTCAACAACGATGAGTTCACGCGTAGGATGGTTGCTAACCTCTGCTCCCTGCGCAAGCTGCCGCTGCCTAAGGGAGCCGCGCTGGACCGGGAGAAAGCCTATGACGAACTCGCTGAGGTCTTCAGGAAAAATCTAAACATGGAAAAGTTATATGAAATCATCTTCGCAAAAAGAAGCTAAGGTGGACTACGGCAACTGGGTCTCGAAGGTGCTGATCTGGTATCCAGGCCTGCTCGCCGTTATGTTCTTTGAGCTTTGCGTCGTCTCGCGTTATTTCCTCATCATCGCATTGTTTTTTCTGGCCATCGCTGTCTATTTCAGCTACGCATATTACAGGTTTTCGCCCGCCGGCGGGGACATACAGGGTCGGATACGCCAGTTCGTGCTGGACAGGCTTGAATGGGATGGAAAAGGTACGGCGCTGGACATCGGCTGCGGCAACGGCGCGCTGGCGGTCAGGCTGGCTAAGAGACACCCGGACACTACGGTTACCGGCATCGACTTCTGGGAGGGCAAGTGGGACTATTCACAGGCCAGATGTGAACGGAACGCGGCCATTGAAGGTGTGGCCGATCGGGTGAGTTTTCAGAAAGCCAGTGCGGCATCGCTGCCCTTCGAGGACGGTACATTCGATGCGGCCATCAGCAATTTCGTATTCCACGAGGTGAAGGACGCGAAGAATAAGAGAGACGTGGTGAAGGAAGCGCTTAGGACCGTCAAGAAGGGAGGTCACTTCGCATTTCAGGACCTGTTCCCCGTTAAGAGTCTATACGGCGATGTGGACGGGCTGCTGGAGGAGATCAAAAGCTGGGGCATCGATGATGTGAGGTATGTGAACACCAGCAACGCCGATTTCATACCCAGGCCCCTCAAAGTGCCCTTTATGGTGGGCTCGATCGGCATTATTTACGGCAAGAAGTGATCGAGTGGGATTTGCCTTTATTGCCGCTTTTTGTTAAATTGATACTTTGTTGCGGGGCTGTAGCTCAATTGGGAGAGCGTCTGACTGGCAGTCAGAAGGTAAGGGGTTCGAATCCCCTCAGCTCCACCAGTACTACCAAAGACAACGCCGCATATCTGAGCAAATCTCTTTGAACCTCAAATGGCCTTTGGGCATTCAATGCTTGAAATGACTAGGCGGTATACATAAGCATTGGGCTTTGATGATGTGTTTAATCGCCGTATCAAGGCGTCACCAGTCGATAAGGCACAATTGATTCCAATAATTACCAGGGGATGGTATTTTTGACCGCCCCCCTTTTTTATTTAATTTAGCTTCAATTCTACCTTTTGAGTATGAATCAAAAGGTCATTCAGTTTACAGGATTCAATGAAGTTATATAAGGCGCCGTTGCTTTAAAGGCGGATACATTTATTTACGTTTCTTAACTTGTCTTCCCAACTCTCCGCCTGCTGTCTTATTGCGACATGGCTTATGTTTTGCAATTAGTTTTTTCTCAGCTTTGGCACGGCTCTTGGCTGTGGACCTGCAATCACATTGCCAGTATTTTATTATGTCGCTCATATTGCCCTCTATGATATATTTTTATGACCGACTCTCTACTTATGAGGTATTTTTTATTATTAACACAATATATTAGATACTAGTTACTTAATTTTCCCGGTTTTTTTATGCTGATTTATTCTGGATTTCGGATGAGCCGTATGTCCACCGTATCGCACTTTCTTCGTTTTCTTATCTACAACTAAATATACAATTGGTTTGTCAGAAGGTTTAGTACCAGATCCCGTCTTGGGGTCATAGGTCCTTGGTCTTCCCTTTACAAACCGTGTCATTCAATCGTCCAGATGAGCAATGGAGCTGTTTATATGCGTGTATGATACGATTACTCTAAGTATTTTGTCAACGGTATTTTACTATATTGGTTTTCCTCTTTTCTCAGCTATCTTTTCTAAACCGAACTGTTCAGTATCAAGTGTTCACTCTATTTGCCATCGGCAATCACAATATGCTTGCTTCCTTCGGAACGTCAGTATAATGTATGGCTATGAAGAAGGTGCTTGCGGTAAAAATGGTCGAAAGATATATTCTTTGATCTAGCTGTGGTAAGATTGTAATTCTTTAATATTTCGATTTTACAGTTGGCAGTATAACCCAGTTTGCTCTTGTCTAGTATTTTCTCGCATCCCTCTTTACATATGCTGTCTGTTTGATCATACGATGATATGTGCAATCTCTGACAGGATTCATCGCTCAGTCCAGCTAAATACCAACTTTCTATTTCCATTCTCACCACAGCTATTCTGCCGTATTCTACGTCTCCGAATTTAGTATCTCGAGCCATTTCCTTCCTATTTGTAATACAGGGAGATGAATCAATGTCCACGAGACAAAAGAAATCTATTTCTCTGGCCGCGATGCTTCGAACGAACTTCTCCACTTTGCTCTTAGATCGTTGCGCATACTTATAGCATCCAATGTAGTCATAACGCTCGTTGAGAATAGGGCGAAGTATCCTGTCCACGAACCTCTCATCATCGTCACCTTCAACAAATATATACAGTTGCCTGTACATGATTAGATTTCCTGTTTATTACAAGAGGTTTTGCACATAAAGATCATCCAACCCCATTTCATCTTCCAGAAATGCCTGGATTCGCTGTTTATCAGCAGGTCTCTGCACTTCCGAGAAGCCTTCGCGACTTCGTGATACAACCAAGATATCGTTGACGTTAGCGTGTCTTACAACCTCTGGATTGTGGGTCGTTGTAATGATTTGAGTCGACAGTGAGGCTTCTCTCATTAGATTCACGACCTTCGAAATAAGATATGGGTGGATGTTACGCTCGGGCTCTTCGATAATTTTTACGGATCGGTCTTCAAAAAATAGAGAAATGATCAAGGCAGTTAAGTTAATTGTTCCATCCGACAGCAGGAATGCTGGAAAGGATTTGCCCTTAGCATAATTCTCCCGAAGAGTCAGCAGTATTGTGTCAGCTATATTCTGCACACCAAATTCCTGTACAAATGGCATCACATCGCTAATCAGATTATAGAACTGTTGCCTCTTGCTCTTGACTTTGAGAAGGTTTCTGACAACGATGGCAAGATTGCTTCCGTCAGACTCCAATGCGGCTAATCCAGTTAATGGTTGCGCCTTTTTGGATAGACGAGGGTCAAAGTCATAGATTGATATATTCTCCATTGTCTTTCTCAGTGGTGATCCTATTTCATAAGGATCAACGAAAGCAGGAAATGAAGAACTCTCTAAATAGAGTTGTCGGGGTTTGAATCTGGTTCTCTTCACGATTTCTAACCAAACGTTAAGTTCGAAAATATTGTCAAGCAATTCTTTCTCGGATAGACCAGATGGAAGTCGCATTGAGACTTTTGGGGCTCTTTTCTGGCTGTCGACTGTTATTTCGCCTTCTCCAAGGCATTCGTCCACATAGGATTTTCCTTCCCCTTTGGTATGTGAATAGAATTTGCATTTCTGCTTGAGCACATCATTTACTATTTGAAAACGCTTCAGTTGTGCGCTAAAGACCAGAGCGAAGCGGTACGATGTCTCAGTCACTTCGTAGCTTAAGATTCGCTTCGCCCTTTTTTCCCAAGAGGGACGGTTAACCTGTAGAATCTGATCAGATACAACTTCAATACACAAATCTCTGGACGAACCCAACCGGCGATTTAGGAGATACTCAGCACCACCCTGCATTGATATCGCATGATCAAGACCATAGCCGGCAAGATCTTTCAGGAACTTAAAGATTTGTATAAAATTGGACTTACCAGAGGCATTGGCACCGATTAATATATTGAGTCGTGACAGATCTACGTTTAGGCTGTCAAAGCTCCTAAAGTTCGAAACAGTAATCTTTTTGATAGCCATGCGTTTTGTTAATCCAGCACGATCCGTGATATGGTATCTAATTATAATTCATTGGCATGTAAATTTCGATTCTACCGTTTAATCCACTGCATGGTGGAAGCTGTAAGTCTTGCCATGGACAGGTCCGGCGTTGGAATTTGCCACCATTGCACCATGCAGCGCTTTACGTATGCGCACAGTCATATTTTGAAGAAGTGGGAGTCTTCGCTCATTTGCTCGAGCAAATAAAGTGATGATATGTGCTGAATTCACGGTAGCCGATCTTGGGATATACGGGCCGTCCGAATTGGCTTGCCTGGAGCACAACCATCCGTGCACCCATGTCGATTGCGGCGTTGCTGACTTCCTGTACACAGTATTTGGCCAGGCCCTTGCCGCGCGCTTTCTTGGTCGTGCCCACCCAGTAGACGCCGGCTATGCCGTGGCTGAGCATGGCCATGGCACAGCTTGCGGGCTCACCTTCGAAATAGACCGTTGCCAGTACTGAAAACGGGCTCAGCACGCGCTCAGCATGTGTGAAATAAGCTTCACTGACCTCCCGTGGAAATAACAGGTCCATAAAGGATTCTGCCGCAACCTCTCTGAAGTCCTGCAGTCCCCCCGCGCTATTGACCCGGCGCAGCTCCGCTCCCCTCGGCGCCTCTCCGCCCTTGGCTCTCCCATCCAGCACCATGCCGAGTGGATCGCCAACCAGGAATATTTTCTGGTCTCTGCAGTATTGAATTATGTCCTGGTCACGATGGCCCCGCAGCAAGAGCGAAAAGCCCTTCTTCCTGCCGGAGAAAAAGTCTTTACAGCGGGTTAAAAATTCTGCAGGCTGTTCAAGCGGCTCTTGCGACAGGTTAAACGCAAGACTGCAACCCGGGAAATCGATGCCGCAATTTATGAATACGGTTTCACGGGTCTCGAGGATCTCCGTGTTCGGGATCCATTTCGAACTCTCGCGCCAGAACTCGATGAGATTCAGATCGGCCAGTTTGAGCAGTTCCGATTCATTCATGTTTCACACCAACCCCTTCTTTCGTGCAATCCAATACTGGATTGTCTATTTTACCACGTGCTGATTGACGAGTATTACTGCTGCCGCTATAGTAAGAATAGGATCGATTAACTATTTACAGCGAGATTTATGCGCTTCTTGGATTTGGATTTGGATTTCTTCCTGAACGAAAATGCTTACTGTAGCGCAAGTGACAGCGGAAGGCTAAGTTCAGAGTATAAGCCATGGAGTGTCTCTAATGTGCGGCACTTTCTTGAGGATAGATGCGGCCTTTCGCTGGATGCCCCGGTAAAAGGGCGAACGGTAGAAAGTCATGATGGTGTACTCGACTTCTGGCGCACACTTATTGAATCCGGCAGGCTCAGAATACCATTTGACGTGATACATATAGATGCCCACCCCGACCTGTGGGTAGGGTCCGAGCTGTATCTGACATCAGAGTTTCTACATATTGACTCGAAACGTGGGCTTGCGATGCTCAAGAAGAAACACCTGCATTCAGGGAACTACTTAACTTTTGCTATTGCCTACGGATGGGTAGGCTCTCTTGTATGGATTCCTCTCCTCAAGCACTTGAAAGATCCACCCGGATGGGATGGCGATGCAAGGGCCGGTTTAATACAAATCAAGAAGAGAAAAGGTGAAAGCTCTTATATCCGAGACTTAGCTGTGTTAGAAAAGGAACGCGGTGTCCCCTTCAAGATATTACCCTGGCATAAGTTCAGAACAAGTGAAACATTCGACTACATTGCGTTGAGCAAATCGCCAAACTTCACTCCGCCTGAAAGTGACGGATTGATCATCGTCGTTGAAAGGTACATGAAACAAATATGATTCAAGATTCTTTGCACTCTCACATGCTATTTGCGCCACGATATTGAAAAGGAGGAGTTATGTTTGAGGTATTTATGACCGCGGAGCAGAAGAGTCTCCTGAAAGAAACGCAGGACTTCGTCAAATGGGTACCACGCCAGCTTATTCTCGATATGGATGACGAGAAAATCAAATTCCCCACGGAATTTATTCAAGAGGCGGGAAGAAGAAACCTGCTCGCGCTACGGGCGCCCAAACAATACGGGGGAAGGGCGCTCAAATATGTGGACGAATTCATCGTCCTGGGTGAGGTGGGCAAACTCGGAGTCCCCCTGGGATGTGTTTTCGGGATTGTAGGCCTCATCTCGGACGCGTTGAATGCCTTCGGGACGGAAGCGCAAAAACAGAAATATCTCAAGCCGCTGGTGGCAGGAAAGATCTGGGCCGGGGAAGCACTGACCGAACCCAGGGGCGGATCGGACTTCTTTGGAGCAACCACCACTGCCCGAAGGGAAGGGAAGCATTACATACTTAACGGCCAGAAACGCTTCGTGGTAGGCGGCGAGGGCGCAGATTTCTTCCTCGTCTATGCCGTGACCAACCCGGGCGGGGGACGCAATTCATTGAGCGCCTTAATCGTCGAGAGGGATATGGGCGTCGAAGTAAAGCACGTATACGGCCTGATGGGCAGCCGCGGCACCGGAACGGCCAGGATCATATTCAAGGACGTTAAGGTCCCGGAGGAGAACCTGCTGGGAACGGAAAACCACGGGTCCGAGGTCTTCTACCACATGATGGTGCCGGAAAGGATGGTGGGTTATATCAATGGCTCGCGTGCGCTCCTGGAGATCGCAGCCCGCTATGCCAACAAGAGGAAGGCATTCGGACAGCCAATAAGGAATTTCGAGGCCGTCAGCTTCAGGATAGCCGAGTGTATCACCAAGATAGACGCGGTTAATGCGCTGGCTTATGTGGTGGCGCGAACCGTCGATGACCAGGTCGGCACGGCAGGGTACCGCAGGCGGATGGTATCGGAATTGAAGAGATTCGCGACGCAGACACAATGGGAAATTGCCAATGAGACAATGCAGATAATGGGTGGCATCGGCTACACCAGGGTCTTTCCCATTGAAAGAGCCGTGAGAGAGACCAGGCTCCTCCAGATATGGACGGGCACAAACGAAATCCAGAGCCTGATTATTCAACACGAATTTTACAAGGAACTGCTGTCCAGGACAGTGGACGAGAGAAATATCGAAGCGGACGTCGCCCTGAGCAGCGAGGAGGCAGCCGAGGAAAAGGTTTACGAATGAATAGGGCTATTATGCCACACGGATTGCCTGACAGGTAGTAGTGCGCTCAAGGCCTTCGACCTTGTGGAACTGCCCGGTGATAAGCTTGCCTATGGATTCCAGGGAGTCTCCTTCCACCACAGCGATGATATCATAGGGGCCCATCACCACATCCACGGATTTAACGCCGTCGATCTTTTTTAGCCCCTTGAGAACTTCCTTGGTCTCACCTATTCTGGTTGTGACCAGTACAAAAGCTACAACTGCCATATCGCCACCTCCTGATTTTCGGACTCAAACCCACACTGTTATCATTATACGCGATTGAAGCCATCCGCGGTCTTACACTTATACATATGTTTCAATAACCGGCTTTCTGTAGCTTTAATATCCCGGCTGTCTTCGCTTCAGGAAGAATAGCGCGCCCACTACCAGGGCGATGAAGATCAAGGCCCCGCTTATGTACAGGATGATGTTGGAGTCGGCCATCTCGTCCACTGTGAAGCTGCCCGCGGATACTCCTCCCACGTAGACCGTGTAATTACCGGGCTGACTGCGGCTGACGGTGAAGGTGATGGGGGTATTCGAGCCGCTGTTGACGGTGATGCCCTTGCTGGCCTCCTCCTGGCCGTTGACCAGGAGCCTGATATTGGCGCTGCCATTGACCGTTCCCCTGTTTGCGACGCTTGCCGTGACGGTAACCGGCGTCCCGGGCGCGACTTTTGCTGCGGACAGCGAGGCACTTTGCACTGCTACGTTGGAAAGCGCCACAGGCGCCGGCTGCTGCGGGGGCGAAATACCTGCCCCGCCGGAGTGAGGCTGCAGGCTGATGAAAGATTGCATGTTGGGCAAGAAACTATTCTCACTACCGTAAGCAATTCCGGAGGCGCAAACACTTTTGGCACGGAAGTAAATGGTCTGGCCGGCAGAATCGAAGCCGGTGTCGATCGGTGTAAAGAATGGGCCCGGCGCTGACATCCCTTGCGCTGCGGTCTCTGCAGTATAAACACCACTGGTTGTGCCGTACTGGAAGGATACATTTACCAGCCCGCATGAGCCAAGTGAGACCAGCGTGCCGTTTAACGTTGCTCCGGTTGCTGTGATACCGGTGGCTGCGCCTGTGCTGACAGCGGGCGCTGCCGATGTGGCGCTATAGTGGAGGATGGTACCGTCATCGCCTGCGATATAGATGTCCATCGCTGAACTGCCCCAGATATCAAATAGCGTATCCGCGGTGAGTGTGGGAGTACAACTGATTTCGGACCACTTGATGCCGTTATAGTGATAGACGGTGCCCCAGTCACCGGCAACATAGACGTCGTTAGCTGAACTTCCCCACACGCCGTACAGGGAGTCTGCCGAAGAAATGATTGTGCTCCATGCGCTGCCGTTGTAATGGAACAGGTCATAGTCTCCCGTTATATAAATGTTTTGCCCGGAGCTTCCCCAGATACGCTCGAGGTTTGCATTAGTCCCGCTGTGCATGGGCGCCCAGCTGATGCCGTCGTAGCGCAGGATTGTGCCGTCGCCCCCGCTGGCAAGGATGTTGTTGGCTGAGGCGCCCCAGACTGATATCAGGTCTTTGTCTGTATGGCTGGACATGGCGGCCCAGCCGCTGCCGTCATAGTGCAGAATTGTTCCTGCGTATCCCACGGCGAAAACATTGCCTGCCGATGTTCCCCATATACCGATCAGTGGCTGGGTCGTGATATGGCTCACATTCATTTTGCTCCATTGAGAACCGTCGTAATGGAGTATGGTCCCAACGTCGCCAACTACGAATACATCGCTGGCGGAACTGCCCCAGATATGAAAGAGGTCGTCAGAGGTAAGCAGGCTGATATCGACCTGGCTCCAGCTGTTGCCATCATAGTGAAAAAGGCCGGCCCCCTCCCCAACAGCGTAAACGTTATTGGGGTCGCTCCCCCAGACACCGAAAAGTTTGGTCATGGTAACGCCGATGTACATCTGGGCCCATTGCGTGGTGCCGTTGTAGTGCAGTATCCAGCCCTGCCCGCCGACAAAGAAGATATCGCCGGCAGAACTCCCCCAGACAGCATAGGATTGGTTGTCCGAATCATGGATTTGCTGCCAGCCGGTGGCAATAGTGTAATGGAGTATCTCGCCCGTCCAGCCCTGCACGTAGACATCGTTATTTGAGCTGCCCCAGACGCCATACAGGGCAAGTGTCGTCGTTCCACTGTCCATGGCGCTCCAGCTACCGTCGTAATGCAATATTGTTCCGGCGGATCCGACAGCAAAGACATCGTTTGCCGCACTTCCCCACACCGCGGAGAGTCCGGCGGTGCTGATCAGGCTGATATCTATCTTGATCCAGTTCGTACCGTCATAGTGGAGAACAGTACCTGCATCCCCAACCGCGTAAACGTTGCTGCCGGAGGTCCCCCAGACACCGTTCAGGTTGTTAGCTGTGCCGCTTGTCATTGACGTCCATGCGACACCATCGTAGTTCAGTATGGTGCCGCGCTTCCCGACTACAAATATACTGTCGGCCGAGCTTCCCCAGATATGCAGCAGATCTTCTCTTGTAACCGCGCTGACATTAACATTGCTCCAGTTGCTGCCATTGTAATGGATGATGGTGCCGTTGAACCCTACCGCATAAACGTCACCTGGGGCGCTGCCCCAGACACCCCAGAGGCTTTGCCCCGTGACGAGGCTTGTATCATACTGCATCCAGCGAGAGCCGTTGTAATGAAGAATAGTGCCGCCCCATCCCACTGAAAAAACGTCGTTACTGCCTGTTCCCCATACATCCATCAGCCAGTTGCTGCAAATTCCGCTGACTAAATTCCAATTGCAGCTCTCCTCAGCAGTGACGGCTTGCGGACAGACAAGAGGGGAAATGGAAAGTGCTATCAATAGTACCGCTGCTAAATGCAGTGTAAAGTTCCTTATCATTTTGTACATGCGCATTCCCTCCTGTTGTCTGTAACTGTTAGACATCGATTATATACTGATTGTCAGCAAATAAATAAGCGGGATCGTCCCCAGGCTTAAAACATACATTGCGATGACCAGCGCTGAAGCAAGTCCTCCATTGCAACCGTATCGCGCAGCAACCACCGCTGCAATGGCTCCTGCAGGCATGGCCGCCTCTATTACCAGAACCTGATCTTCAAGTTGTGACAGGCCGAATAAATGTGCGCCCCCCAGCGCTATCAGTGGCTCTGCAATTAAATTGATACAGAACAGCGCGGCAATGGGCGGCAATAGATGCCTGACGGGTATCTTCTGAAGCATTAACCCTACCGCAAAGGCCGCAAAAATCTCTACGGAATTGCCGATTATACCCAGCAGGCTGTAAATCGTTTTAACCACGATATTTTGTGAAGGCAGTTTGAGGAAAGAAAAGGCGATGCCCAGGACCAGGGAAATGAACATCGGGGAGCGGAAGAACTCTGACACTGAAGCCAGCATATCTCGTCTATCCGCATGTTCTCTTCCGAAATACATGGCAAACGGGATTGCCAGCAGAAACAACGGTACGCCCGCGCCTAATTCGCTTATTATCAACGCATCCCGCATTGCCTCCGGATTGTGTGGAAAGCACTGCATGATCAGGGCGTAACCCAGGGTGGATGAGCTGCCCCAGCCGGATACCAGGACAAAGGCGCCAAGCGATTTTCTGTCCATTCTTAATATCTTGCCGGCGGCAAAGCCCAGCGAGCAGGCAATAAGGATCGTTCCCAGCATAATGAGCGCGGGCAGCAGTTTTTCGATCTCGAATGTTCGTCTGGAAAGATTCGCGAATATCAGCGCCGGCAAGGCAAAATCCGTTACGAGCCTGGAGAAGAGCGTTTGGTGTTCAGTAGACAGTATCGAGCGGTTTCTTAGCAGGAGTGTGAGTAAAACCAGCGTAACCAGGATGAAGAGCGACCCAAGCAGCGCATAAAAATAATTCATACCATCGGCCGCGCGGTTATCAGTGCGTATGTATCGATCACCAGTATAGCACAGGTTATGCCGTCTATTGTAAGGGGAAAAACAGCCATGTTAAGATTGATCAATGTTGATCGAGGTGCGCATAGGGCCCGGTAAGCGTAAGCTGACGCAGTCCATTCTTCAGATAAACAAGCTCAGCGGTACACCTGTGGAAAAGATACACAGAGTGCCGCATATCTCCCTGTACGGCAGTTTTTCGGCCGACTACAGGCAGGTGGACCGCGTTAAAGAAATCATGCTGTCCGTCGGCAGGAAATATTCCTTCCTGCCCTACCTCATCGACGGCTTTCGCTGGATCAACGGCAGGCACGGCAGGGTCATTTATTTCAACATCATCCCCTCGCCCGAGTTCCAGAAGTTCCGGCAGGAGCTGGCGCAGCGGCTGCTCAGAATAGTGCCCGCAACAAAGCCTTTCGATCGGGAAGAGGATTTCCTGTTTCATTCCACCCTGGCCTATAAGCTGGACAGCAGGGAGTTCGAAAGGATATGGTCTTACGTGCGCGGCGATGGGTCATTAGCGAAGAAATTTACGACTCACACGGCGGATGCTGAAGACCACTTCATGCGCTACTTTTATCTGCCGCTGAACGCCCTGCGAGCCACCTTCCTGAACGATCAGTCTAAAATAGTCTGTGAGTATGATTTTCTGCAGCAGAGGTTGCTTTCCCGGTCGGAATCCCTCAGCTCGGACGAATGGGGCAGGACGCTCAAGCTGTTCAGGATTGTCAGGGGCATCGAGGGCGCCAGGCCCGGGGCTGATCGGACGCCGCCTTACGTTATCAGCGACCTGCACCTGGACCACTCAAATATCATCGAGTATTGCGCGAGGCCGTTTGTTCCCTCAAACGTGGATGAAATGAACAGCGTGCTGGTAGACAACTGGAACAACATCGTCGGCAATAACGAAGTTTATTTTCTGGGAGACCTCACCTTCGGACAGGGTTCAAGACCGGCAGAGTACTGGCTGGGGAAACTGAGAGGACGCAAGCATTTTATCAGGGGCAGGCACGATACCGGTACGCAGGATTCGGACAAGTACAAGGTGGTGAAATGCGGCAGGTACACCTTCCTGCTGACTCATGACCCGGACAAGCTGCCTATCGACTGGAACGGCTGGGTGATACACGGGCACAAGCACAACAATGACATGAAAGACTATTGTTTTATCAATGGCGACAGGAAGACGATCAACGTGAGCGCGGAACTGGTCAACTACAGGCCCGTGAGCCTCGACTTTCTGGCCTCGCTGAAGCTGAGCTCGATCAGGAGAATGGATACCATAGACAGCGTCCCGGTGATGAGGTAGCCTCTGAATAAGGGTTATGAGTTGCCTCCGTGTATAATATTCTTGACTACAACTGTGATGGAAGTGAATATTTACGATGCAACAAATGTATTCCTGCCCCAACTGTAGAGCGCCGGTAGCTTACGGCCAACCGTATTGCGAAAACTGTAAGATGGTTTTTAACTGGCAGGTCCCGCAATCTCAGGGTCAGAATCAGACGCAAGACAGTGATGACGAGCCGGGGCTATGGCAGCGAATAACCAGCCACAGGGGGACCATTGCGAAAATATGCATAGCACTGGTTATTGTTGCTGCCCTTATCGTTGCGGGCATGGCCATGCAGGGGGAGATCGCGAAGTGGTTCGCAGCACCGGTTGTGACGTCTTTTGATGCCAGCTCCTCGACGATCACCACAGGCCAGGAGGCAACTTTGCACTGGGAAACTACAGGCGCAAGCTCGGTTACTATCAGCCCCGGTATCGGGACGGTTGCTTCCAGCGGAAGCAGGGTAGTATCTCCCGAAATGACGACTACATATACACTGGTTGCCAATAAGATGACCGGATCTGCAAACATGTCGGTAACTATTACGGTCACCGGCGCTCTGCCGTCCATAACCAGTTTCAGTATCATTCCTGACAGTATCTTCACAGGGCAGACAGCTACACTATCCTGGAATGTTTCAGGTTCGGAATCGGTTTCTATCGATCCCGGAATCGGGACCGTATCGTCGAGCGGAACGGAAGACGTGTCTCCGGGTTTAACCACCAAGTACACGCTGACAGCCTCCAATGGCGCCGGCAATTCCACTGCGTCGGCCACGCTCAACGTAACTGCATCAAAGGCGCCCATCGTCACCACGTTCAGTGCAAGCCCGACCTCCATTAAGTCCGGCGAGGTTTCAACCCTGACATGGGATATCATCGGCGCAAAGTCAATTAATATCAATCAGGGAGTTGGTGGTGTCGCGTCTAAGGGCTCTACACAGGTAGCGCCCTCTGCAACCGCTGAATATACTTTGATTGCTGCCAGCGACTACGGCTCGACAACCAGGTCGGTTACGGTTAGTGTGGACACCACGAATTTAAGCACAGGTCCGGCCATCACGAAAAATCCACCTGCGATTAAAACTTTCACCGCAAGTCAGAATTTAATTACGCTGGCAGATAATATAACTCTGACATGGTCTGTTGATGGAGCAAGGACGGTCTCGATCAGCCCGGATGTCGGTACTGTGCCGTCCTCAGGTTGGACGATGGTGATACCCACTGCCTCCACTACCTATAAACTGACCGCTGTCAATACTTTTGGCACAGAAACGGCGGAAACTACGGTTACAGTGAACAGGTTAACCGATGGCACAGCGCCGGTAATAAAATCATTTGCTGCCGTGCCCAGCAGTATTCCCGAGGGCGGAATATCAAGCCTTTCCTGGGATGTTAAGGGATTCACTATAATTACTATAGATCAGGGTATCGGCATTCCAACTTCGAGATATTCGCAGTCGGTATCACCTGCTGCAACTACAGCCTATACGCTGACCGCCATCAATAGTTACGGCACTGATAACCGGACTGTTACCGTGACTGTGTCTGTAGTCCCCTGATTTTAAAGGAGCCTATCAAATGAATTTGAGCCAGCAGAACGGGGATATCATTTCTGTTTCCGGATTGACCAAGAAGTTCAAGGATTTCGTGGCCGTCGATGACATCTCTTTTAGCGTGAAAAAGGGCGAGATCTTCGCTTTCCTGGGTCCCAACGGAGCGGGTAAATCCACGACTATACAAATGCTTACAACATTGCTCAAGCCGACTGATGGCAAGGTGATGATAAACGGCAATGACCCCGCGAAAAATAAAGACGCGGTGCGGAAGTCTTTCGGCATTGTTTTTCAGGACCCCAGCCTGGATAGCGATCTTACTGCCTTGGAAAACATGCAGTATCACGCTGTGCTGTACAAAGTACCGAAGGAAATCAGGGGAAAAAGGATAGAGGAGCTTCTGCGCTTTGTCGAGCTATGGGACCGAAAGAACGACATGGTGAAGACTTTCTCCGGAGGTATGAAGCGCAGATTGGAGGTGGCCAGAGGGTTGCTTCACCACCCCAGGATCATGTTCCTGGATGAACCTACGCTCGGATTGGATCCACAGACCAGGAATCACATCTGGAGCTATCTCAAAGATATCAGCGAGAAGGAAAACATGACCGTTTTCTTTACAACGCACTATATGGCGGAGGCGGAAAAGGTCGCCGACAGGATAGCCATTATCGACCACGGCAAAATCGTAGCCATGGGCAGTCTGGCAGAACTGGAAAATCAAACAAAAACAAGTTCCCTCGAGGAAGCGTTTATAGCTATTACCGGGAACACGATCAGAGAGGAGCAGGTGAACGGTGTCGGCAGAATGAGAGCAATGCAAAGATTATGGGGGCGTCGCTAATGGGTACGATTTATATTCTGTGGCTTCGGCAGGTTAAGAAATACTTCCGCACACCGTCCCGTATCATAGGTTCACTCGGACAGCCCCTGCTCTTTTTACTGGTATTCGGGTTTGGTTTCGGGTCCATTTATAAGCAGGCCGGGCAGGGAGACTATATTCAGTTCCTGGCCCCCGGGATTATCATGATGAGCGTTCTCTTCACAGCGGTTTTTTCGGGCATCGACCTTATTTGGGACAGGCAGTTCGGATTTCTCAAGGAAACTATGGTGGCGCCGGTCCCCAGATGGCGCATTATGTTCGGAAAAACGCTTGGCGGAGCGACAGTAGCCTCGTTTCAAGGGGTGATCGTTTTTATTATGTCGCTTTTTATTGGTTTCAAAGTAGATAACCTCCTGATGCTGCCCATGGCAGCCATATTTGTTTTTCTGATCGCCATGCTGTTTACGTCTTTGGGTATTGCGATTGCCTCGAAGCTTGAAGATATGCAGGGCTTTCAGCTGATCATGAATTTCCTGGTGATGCCGATCTTTTTCCTATCGGGAGCACTGTTCCCCCTTGAGGGTCTCCCCAGAGCACTGGCATTGATAACCAGACTCGACCCGCTTACGTACGGGGTCGACGGCATCAGGGAATCCTTGATCGGTATAGGCACCTTCGGGATTGCTACCGATCTTCTTGTAGTTGTCGTTATTGCTGTGATTTTGCTGGGAATAGGAAGCTATCTTTTCGAGAGAATCCAGGCTTAGCATGTCTTTAAGCTCTGGATATCAAACCGATTTAAACTCGAACTTACCGCTGTTGAAGAGCTCCAGACAGGTATCCACCACGTCAGTGTCATAAAGCTTACCCTTGTTATTCGATATTTCCTCGAGCGCCCTGGCAATGCCCAATGCCGGCCGGTATGGACGGTGTGAAGCCATGGCTTCAATAACATCTGCCACTGCCAGTATTTTGGCTTCCAGTAGCGTATCCTCACCCTTTAGCTGATTGGGATATCCCGAACCATCCAGCCTCTCATGATGCTGCAGCACGACCTTTGCGACCGAACAAGGGAAATCCATGTCTTTGACAATATCGTAGCCGGCCTTAGCATGAGTTTTTATCAAACTAAATTCAATATCCGATAGTTTTCCGGGTTTGCTGAGGATATCGGAAGGAACATACATTTTCCCGATATCATGGATTATCGCTGCCATGCGGAGCTGGTCGATCCGGGTATCATCCAACTTCATTTCCCTGGCTATGGCGCTTGCCAGGTCGGCTGACCTCTGCTGATGGCCTGCAGTGTACGGATCTCTCGTTTCCACAATTTTGACCATGGTATCGATAGCGTCATTCAAGCTTTTCTTCAGAGAGTCGTAGCTTTTCACGAGTTTTTCTTCATATTGCTTGCGCTCGGTGATGTCCCTTGCCTGGACCAGTATCGATCCCGGTTTACCCTGCTTATCCCGGATGATGCTGAACTTGCATTCCGCCCAAAAGGCCGTGCCGTCCTTTTTATAAAACTCCAGGTCAAAAGTCAGGATGGGATTGTAGTCCGGATCGGCCTCTGCCTTAGGAATCTCCTGTACAAATGCTTCCGCCACCACTTTGAGCGACTCCGGCGTGAAGTACTGCTCAAGCGACATCTCCATTATCTCCTGTGTCGTGAAACCGCTTTGTTTTTCCGATGCGGGGCTACAGTACATAAGCTTGAGGTTCATATCCAGAAGCCATATCCCATCAACCGTATTATCCGCCAGCAGACGGTATTTTGCCTCGCTGTCTTTTAATGCCTCTTCCATCTGCCTGCTCTCTGTGATGTCCATAAGGAAATTCAGGGTTGCCGCTTTGCCCTCCCAGGTTATCAGTACGGCGTTGAGATTTAACCATTTGGTCTGCCCCAGCGTATCAATGGCACGGAAAGGATAGGAAATCTCGAATACTTCACCCTGTATCCGCCGCGATTCGCGCTCAATAATCAGATCCCTATCTTCAGGATGGACATAATCGAGGAAGGGCTTGTTCGTCATTTCGTCGATAGAAAGCCCCGCGGTCGCCGCCAGCTTGCTGTTCACAAATTTCAATACGCCATCCTGTATGACGCATATGCCTTCCCCTGCGCTCTCCACCAGGGTGCGATACTTATCATTGCTCTCCCGCAGCGCTTCTTCAGCCTGCTTGCGCTCGGTGATATCCGTAAGTAAAACCACTTGACCTGTGAGACGGCCATCCGAACCAGTAGTAGTAGAGATACGCAGGTCATAGGCTCGTTGTTTACCGTCCCGTTCAAAGACAAGCTTCTCCCCCGCTTCGGCCATTTTATTGAACGTTATCATCGGAGTAGACTGATGAGGCCATATCTGTTCAATCGACAGCCCAAAGGCATCGGAAATTCTGTAACCGGTCAATTGCTCAGCTGCCGGGTTCAAGTCCAGCACACGGTTCTGCTTATCCAGTACTAATATGCAATCCCTAATGCGTTCAAAGGTGATATCACGTGCAACAGGTATAACCTGGTCCAGATGGAATTGAGGCAGGTTGAATATAAGTATGATTGCTCCAATACAGGCTGCCCACGGCGTAAGTCCCACCGGGAGTTTTAAGAAGGTGAGCAGGCCCATCACTTCAATAAAAGCTGTTATCAGCGGAAGAGCAGCAGCGATTAGCAGGTACATCGATTCCCGGCGGTAGCCATAGCGGCGGCGGATGATATTCCAGATAATGATGAAGCTGCCGGTTAAAGTCAGCATAGCTACGTAAACCATGCAGGCCCAGTAAATTATGCCATAGCTGGGTTGGAGTGGTAGATAGGGATTTTGGCTGTCTATAACAATCCCCGTCCACATAAGTCCGTAAACATTATTGGTCGAGAGCGCTAAGATAGCTATGAGTGGCATGATAGCGGATATAATGTAAGTACGCCGGGCAAGTAATTTTCTGGGCCCGAGGTAGTGCAAAATATAGAACAACCAGAATGTTATGGCTATGGTTCCCAGGACAAGTTGTAAACCCACGAAGGATTCTTTATAGGAGGCCACCGGGAGTCCGATTTCAATTGCGTGCGACAGCATCCACAGCGCACAGGCAAGTATAAGTGTTACCCCGGTGAGCCTGGCCTGTCGGTTGATGTCCCGCCACGGAACGTAAATTGCCAGTGCCAGCAGGACAGCGGAGGCTATTAGCTCTGCGATAACGCTGGGCGACCACTGCCATAACATGGTTTCTTACTACGTAGCTCCTGGTTTACCTATTCCAGTATACAGCTACATAATTCGGAATGGAATAGCGCGCGACTAATATATGCAGACTTTAGTCAGGCATATCAGCCTTAAGCGGGAAACTAGTTCGGCAAATGGTTCTTTACGGAATCGATCATAACCTGGAAATTCTCAAATTTGGTGTCGAATGGGATGGTGCATCCCGTGCTCAGGATGAAACCAGTCTTGCCTTTGCCGATATGGTCGATCAGCTTTTCGCAATAGGCCTGCATCTCCTGCGGTGTGCCGATGCTGCTGAGCGAGGCAGGGACGTCTCCCAGGATACACATATGATTTTTAAGTATTTCCTTGGCCTTAAAGATGTCCGTGGTGCTGTCCAGCTCGCAGACGCACATTTTCCTGGGGAGGTCGAGGAGGTATGGCAGGTTGAGCGTCCAGTCCTGGTCGAAATGCATGACCGTTATCAGCCCTTCGGCGGCAAATGCGTCTATTATCTTCTTCATGTAGCGGAACTCAAAGCGTTCGAAGATTTTCAGCGGGTAGTAGAAACAGCCGCCCCTTTCCAGTATCAGCTCTACGCCCGGTATACCGGTCGCACGTGCCGCTTCCAGGGCTAACTTTATCACGTCGTCGACCATGGCATCCATGACGGCCTGGACCTTGTCCGGCATCCTGTAAAGATCCTGCGTAAAGGAAACGAGCGACCTCCTTGTGGAAAGGAACATGAGCGGCGACATAACGATGGCGCCGCAAAGTGAGGGGATGTTGCGCGCTTTCCAGATTTCCCCTTCGGTCCTGTAGCGGTCCAACTGCCTTTTGCTCCAGGACAACAAGAGCTCCGGGTCCAGGGGAAAGAAGCGGCCCAGGTTCTTTTCGGCAAAGCCCGACCAGCCCAACTTTATAATCTCGTCATAGTCATCGATCGTAAGCAGCTCTTTTTCTATGAACTGGGGCGATGAATTTTCGGCATAGCCGGGTTCCTTTCCGGGATATCTTGTATCACCGATAACTATCTGCATAACGGCGGAGATATGGGGTGGTATGGGAAGGCTGTATCCCGGTATGATCATGGCGTCCCAGCCGCCCACGTCTTCGAAGGTGTCGACGATGGCCTGGAAGCCCCTGCGGGGGTGGGCGATACCCTCGGCCACCGTCATGCCCCGATGCATGGAAGGAAACATAACGTCCATAAGGGGCGCTACCGGAATGCGGTCACACGGCTCAAGCTTGATGGCCGCCCAGGTACGTTCGGTGGGGGTCATGGTCTCTTTAATCATCTATTTCACCTTCCCGGCCAGTTTCCTGCACAATTCAACCCCTTCAGGGGCGTCGTCCGTGAATGCATCGGCGCCTACGTACTTGCGGACGACCTCGGTGACGATGCCGCCGCCGATGATGACCTTTACCTTATCCCGCAGGCCGGCCGCCTCGAGCGCCTTGACGGTCTGTTTCATGGACTCGAAGGAAGGTGTGAGCAGGCCGGAGATGCCCAGGATGGGCGCCCCGGTTTCTTTCAGCTTGTTAACGAAGACCTCGGGGGCCACATCTGTGCCCATGTCGTAGATTTCGAATCCGGCGGCTTTAAGCAGCGTGGCCGCGATATCCTTGCCGATGTTGTGGATATCGCCCTTGGCAGTGCCGAGCACCATCTTGGCGAGCGGTACTCCGGACTGCCCGGCTTTCAATTTGGGCTCGATAGCGGCCATGGCCTCCTTGAATATCTCGCCGGACATGATCAGTTCGCCCAGGAAATATTCTTTTTCCTTGTAGCGCTGTCCCACGATTTCCATGCCCCGGCGGCACTCGTCCACTATCGACAACGGGTCTGCGCCCGAGGCGAGTTTATCCTGCACGATTTTCTTGACCTCGTCTTCCTTGAGGTCGGCTATGGCATTGGCGAGTTCAGACATGTTCCCTCCTATAATTAGCTACAATACGATTCCAATCGGCGGGACGGGCAAGCCGGACTTTGATTGGGACCGCCGGTGATGGGTGGTGGCAGGCTCCATATCGTTATGCTGACTGTCCGCTCCCTTCCAAATTTTTAATGGTCCGCTGTATCTCTTCATAACGCTTTTTATCGATTGGATAGAGATACAGGAATACAAGTCCCAGTATAAAGAACACCGCAGTGATGGGACCTATCAGGAGACGGATCCCGAACAGAGAGGACGCACTCTGGGCAACGTCGGGCATGTAGCCGAAAAGGCCCAAAACCAGGCCTACAAAGAGCCCTGCCAGCGCTTGACCGATCTTTATCATGAAAGTCCACAGGCCATAGTACACGCCCTCCCGGCGCACACCGCTCAGGGAGTAATCGTAATCTATGGTGTCAGGTATTATAGCCCAGGGAAGCACATAATGCGTTGACAGACCGATGCCGGTAGCAAACATGATTACATAAACCACGTAAATGCCGGCTGTGTGTCCGATGAAGAATATCAGCATGCATGCAATTGTCACCATAGACATGCCTATGAGGTATGTGTTTCTTTTACCCAGCTTCGCTGCAACCTTCACCGCCACCGGTATAAAAATCATGGACGTAAGCAGCATAATCAGCGAAGCCGGCGTTATAAGCTGCGCGTCGTTAAATAGATATTTGAAATAGTAGATCAATGTGGCAGTCACGACCGTCATGCCGCAGGTATTCAGTGTCCAGGTAGTCAATATCAGGACAAAAGGCCGGTTCTTAAAGGCCTCCCGGTTGGACTTAAAGATATTAGGAGACTTTTCCCTTTCGACGCGAGCGGGTTCGCGGACGACGAAAAACGGTATTAGGACCGAGATAATAATCATGAAGCCGAAGATAGCTCCCATGGCCATAAAACCGGATGTCCGGTTGCCAAATGACGACATGATGGGCATCGCGGCTCCGGCTCCCAGGAGGGTGGCGAAGACGGCAAACATGGATTTATATCCCGTAAGTGACGTTCTCTCGTTATAGTCCTTGGTTAGCTCCGGCAACAGTGAATTGTAAGGCACATTGGTGCACGAATAGGTCAGGCACAGCAAAATAAAAGCCAGGCTTTCCCAGGTGAAAATAGCCGTCTGTCCCGCCAGATGGAAATTGGTAAACATTATAAAATAGGCGATACCGAAGGGAACTGCTCCCCACAGGAACCAGGGTCTCCGCCTTCCCCACCTGCTATGCGTCCGGTCGGAGAGAAATCCCACTGCCGGATCGATGACGGCATCCAGCGCTTTGCCGACCATGATCGCCAGTCCCGCCAGAGCTGCCGAGAGGCCGACTTCATCGGTCAGGTAATTCATCAGCCAGAAGGCCATGGTGATCCAGAAAATGCTGCTGGCGAATTCGCCGGCGCCGTAACCGAGTTTGATTTTCAGTGAAAGCTTTTCGATCTGACCCATTAGCTATCTCCTTAAAATTGGAAGCAAGACTCAAGTATTATCGATTGCAATCAATGTGGAATCAGCCGAGAAAAACTCCATCCTGGCGCAGAATACGCTGCAGCTCAGCAATCGAGATATCCCGCGGCCCGGCATTTCCCTTGATACACAGAGAGGCTGCCGTCCCTGCCGCCTGACCCGTTTTAAAACACACGGGCATAACCACCCATGTCGCCATGGCGATTATTTGCCCCGATATGCAGCTGCCGGCCACTATCGCATTCTCCAGGCCGCCGGGTAAAAGAGAGCGATACGGAACTGTATACCACGTGCCGATCATATGCTGAAAGTGCGCATTGCCGCCGTCAGTCTCCCATATCTCGAGCTTGTAAGTGCCGGTGGCAATTGCATCCTCGAATTTCCTGGCCTCCATGATATCTTGTAGAGTTATAAAATAGTCTCCCCTTATACGCCTGGTGCCGATCATGCCGATGGACATCCCTGTATTTATGAGCTGGCAATCGCGGAATGCCGGTATTTCCTTTTTTAGAAAGTTAGTGATATCTCTTATCTGTCGCCTCTGTTCCATCTCTCCCAGGGCCGCCTTTTCAGGGTCCAACGGATTGATATCGAATACACGCGTACCGAATATCTGGACCACGCCCTTGCATACAATATGCCAGAATAATCCGTCGAAGGGGACGTTGATCTCGCCCTTGAGCCGGTGTTGTTCGTAAATTTTGGCCACTTCCTCCATATCGACGTTGTCGGTGTCCACGCCGGCGATGCGGAAAGTTGTAGATGTGGGAATCATTAAACCGGCGGGGACTCCGTCATTGTCTCCCGTCCCCAGCGCGGCCTCGGAACCGGCCCGTACAACGACAGCTGCGCTCCCTGTGCAATCTATGAAGATTTTACCTTTAATCACTTCTCTTCGAGTCAGGGTCTCCACCACCACTGCCTCTATCTTATGATCTCGTACGATAGTATCTACAACCAGGGAGTTGACCCTCAACTTCACCCCGGCTTCATGCAGCATATCGAAATAAAGGTACTTGAGCGCCTCGGGGTCGAACAGGTACCATTTGCTGGTATCGACTTTGTCACCATCGCCCACAATAGGAACGAACTTATCCACCCCTTCAACCACATTGTGTAACTCGATTGCATTCAGGGCCTTCATGCGGTCCAGGATTTCGCCCAGTATCCCGTCGTAGGGCATATCCATTGCCCCCGTCTCTACCGCGGTATTTAAAGACCAGGTTGCAATAGGAATTAATGTGGACATACCTCCAATAAAAGGATACCTTTCAATCAGAATTACATCGGCGCCTTTTCTGCTCGCGGCTATGCTTGCGGCAATTCCGGAAGGTCCGCTGCCAATCACCACAACATCGGCTTCCCCGCCTACCGGAAGCAAATCATTTAGTCCACCTGGTTTAACCGATTGCTTTTTACTCATATCCGCTACCTCGCACAAATATTTGAATAAGTATAATGACGCTGCTATAAATGTTCAACGGGTTTTCCTTTGACCTTGTCCCTGACCTGCAAAGCTATTAACTCGACGATATCAAGCACTTTTATGCCACCATGCATGTCTTGATTGGCCCTTGCCAGAATATTTTTGCAGTTGGGGCATGCCGTTATTACCGATTTGGCATTCTCCTGCAATACGCTTTCAATTCTTCTGTGTGCTACTTTAATCGATATATCGTGATTCGTTAAATACATTACACAGCCTGCTCCACAGCATTCAGCTTCACCTCTACTATGGAACAGCTCTATAGGCGGATTGCCCGTTATGGCTTTTATCAGATCCCTGGGGGCATCATAAACCCCCATTTTCCTGCCTAACTGACAGGGATCGTGATAGGATATCCCGGAAAGAGTTGAATCAGGTGCTAATTTCAATTCCCCGTCTCTTGCCTTGTTAAAAAGATATTCAGTAATATGAAAAATCTGGATATCCTTGAAAGCTTCGATTCCCCATTGTGGATATAGTTCTTTAAATGCTCTATAAGCATGGGCACAACCTGTAATCAGGATGCGGGGGTGAATATCCATGATCTTATCGGCAAGGCCTCTTGCCGCTTTTCGTGCTTCATCGGTGTATCCGAGCTCAAAAAGCTCGACCCCCGTCGATTCCCCCTTTTCAAGCATCGCCCAATTGACACCCAGAGTGTCCAGCACTACTTCCGTAGCCCGGATGATTTCAGGATGCTGATAAAATGCCGTGTCACCCGCGAAATATAAAACTTCGGTCTGCTTTCCCCTGACAACCGGTCTCTGAACTTTGAACTCTTTTGCAGGTTTATTGTAAACGGCCCTACGATCAATCAGCAGACGTGCCAGATTTTTTACCGTTTCAGGAGCTCTCCCGCCCTTCACGATGTTCTCTCTCCCCACCTGTACCACCAGGTCTTCCCCCCATTTAAATTCGCAAAGCTCTTTACACAGACTGCATTGCGAGCACCGGTATATCTTATCGATGGTGTCTTCAGTCCACTGCGATAAACCTTCGTCAATTCTTGAAATAAGTAAGGCGTGGCCCCTGGGGGTATCTGCATCCAGTTTAGTCGCTAAAAAAACAGGGCAGGCGTGCCTGCACATAAAACAACACCTGCACATTTTCAGTATTTCCGTTGTCTTTTGATCAAAAACCATTTCCTGTTACCTCGCCCAGACCTAGCTTACCCGGGTTCATTATATTGTTTGGGTCTAAAGCCTTTTTAACTATTTTTATAAGCTCAAAGCTTTCCCGTCCATAACCTTCTTCTATTAATCCTCTGAGACGCAATCCGATAGAATGATGCTCATTTACAACGCCGCCATTTCTAATTGCCGCCTGTATACAGGCATTCAATACGTCCTTGTACAGCTTGATTGCCTCGGAATAATCCTCCGGCGTATCCTTAATCATGAACGACGGGTATACACTGGCTCCCCAGTCGTACCAGTGGGAAAAATGCGCATGAAATACCGCGTTATACTCCCTGAATCCATCTTCCACCGCTGATTTCATCGCCCGGTAGACATTTTCAATGTCCTCGTATGGCGCAACCGTGTCGGTGACCGCTGTCATCCACGGCTCACAAACGTAATCGAGCGGAGGATAATACGATTTCAGCCGGTTATTCCACCAAATCCATGCCTGCTTATCTCCCAGGTCTTTGCTCTCGGCCTGCGAAATAATTTGATGTGCAAGCCTGGTTTGAACATCAACCAGCTCTTTTAATCCATCGAATCCGACCATTAAGAAACATCCCGTACCTTCCATATCGTATTGATTCTTGAGAATATGACTCGTGTCCCTTTCGTCGTAAAATCTCATTATGCAAGGTTGAAGTCCACTGGCCATTATCTTTCTTCCCACCTCTATTCCATCCCTGAGATTTGGCAAAAGAAAGGCTAAAAATGCCCGCTTTTCAGGCACGGGATAGATCTTGCACAAAATCTCAGTGATAATGCCCAGAGTGCCCTCCGCTCCAATAAACAACTTGGAGTAATCAGGGCCGGTGGAATGTCTGTTTACAGGCAGGCTTCTGAATATTTTCCCGTCGGGCAAAACAACTTCAAGCTGATGTACCATATCTGTGAGCTTTCCATATTTCGAAGAAAGAATGCCGGTCCCGTTTGTGCTGACGAATCCACCCAGGGTGGAGGTATGGAAAGACGCCGGGAAATGATTCATCGTATAACCGCGCCGATTCAAGTATTCTTCCAGATGCTTTTGTAATATGCCGGGCTGGACAAGCACTGTCAAGGACTTCTCATTAATCTTAAGGACCTTGTCCATTTTTTTGGTATCCAGTGTAATCCCGCCGCTGACTGCTAATGAACCCCCTGAGTCCCCGGCGCCCCCTCCCCTCGGGACTATGGGTATTTTGTGAAGGTTGCAGAATTTTACCAGCGCTGCGACCTGTGCTTTATCCTCGGGGAAAACTATTGCCAGCGGTTGTGGAAAATCATCACCCCGAAACATACGATAACGTGTGATCCACCAGACATCTACCCCCTGACAGTCTATTTCAGACTGGTCTGAGACAACGTTCAGAGGTCCAACAATTTTCTTCAGTTCGTGTCTCAATGATTCTGCGCGAGGATCTTCTTTCTTATGCATTTGTGACTTCACTCTTTAATTATAAATTGACCTGCTGCAGGTTCAAATAAAATTAATGCTGCGATTTAAACAAAAGGGAATTAATCTAAAGCGCGCTTGATATAAAATCCCATTCGATTGGAATTTCAGCCTTCCTCGCAATTTCAATCAGATAAGTCATTGTCTTGACTTCGTCCTCGATTGACGGTTCCGGTTGCTTCCCTTTCTTCACACAGTCAATAAAATGAAGAAGTTCTCCCACATAACCATTGAAGACATGGCTTTGGTTTCTGCTGATCGGATTCCAATCAGGCATCCATGTTTCACCTATGTCCTCATCATAAAAGGTGACTTCCCGTGCGTTAGTGATAATGACTCCTCTTCCTTTATCACCCAGTATCTCAATTCTCTCTGAATATTGCCCGGGGCCTCCATGGGTTCCCCACCCCAAAATACCCAGTGCACCGCTTTCGAACCTGACCATCGCTGTTAAGGCGCCGCTTTCTGTGCCGGTCTTAAATGATTTGGCTTCTATCTCCTCTATATCACCGGCAAATGCCCTCAGTATGTCGAGATTGTGACATTGCCACTCCAGCATGCACGTATAAAATGTTGGAAATACGGGAAAGCCGTGCATCTTGCTTTCAATCTGGATGATATTGCCGAACTTTTTCCGGTCTTTAACAATATCCATCGCCCGCCTGTAAGCCAAACCGTGTCTTTTTTGATGCCCGACCTGAACGATTAAATTTTTCTTTTTCGCCACTTCTGCAATCTTCAAAGTACCGGCCAGATCAATCGAAGAGGGTTTTTCTAAAAATACAGGCAGCCCGTTCTCAAGTACTCGAGTGGTTACGTCAACACTTGACCTGGCTCCAACACACACGATAACGCCGTCAAGATGCTCGTTTTTGATCATTTGCGTTAAATCATTGTAGACTTTGCCCCACCCGTATTTGCGGGCAATCCGGTCAGCTCTCTCCGTATTTAAATCACAAACAGCAGACCTTTCAACGTCATCAAAAAAATGCAGGGAGAGAGATGGATAATGATTGGCTTCGGCGAAAATTCCCGCCCCGACGATACCCAGCCTGAATTTATCCCGGTTTCCTTTCATTCGCAATCCCCTGAAACATATACTACGTACTCACCATTGGATATATATGCCTCAGTCAATATATGCAGCGGCAAAAGATAACATATGCTTGAAACGCTTGTCAACCTCATGTACCGGTTCAGCATCTTAGATTCCAAGCTCTTCTAATCTGGCTTTATTGGCAGCCACCTTATCCGGCGTCAGGTCGTAAAATTTCCAGAAAATGATCGTCGCTATGAGCACGACAACTGAAGGGACGATTGCGGAATGTATGCGGATCCCGAACAGCGCCAGTTCGGGAGTCGGGCTCAGGGCCATCATCTGCTCAAGGCTTGGCGCGCCGGAGATAAAACCGGTCGTCGTGTGTACTATAGCAATTATGGCTGCTATGCTTGTCTGTCCCAGTTTAAAAATAAAGGACTGGTAACCTATGTAAACCGACGGATCCCTCCGACCTGTTTTCGTGGCTACATCGTCCAGGATGTCGCCCATTGTGGGCGGATCCATGAACCACATCCCGCCGAGCGCAATCCCGAATGCCACCAGGCTGATGATCCATCCTGATAGATCGTTTACAAAGATCATCGGTATAAACGTGAGAACCATCAAGAAACCGGCGACTACACTGATCATTTTGTTATTGTTCACCCTCTGGGAGACTATCAACCAGACCGGGACGGAGATCAACGCGCCTACCAGCATGCTTCCCAGAAGATAGCTGATGCTGGATGCCCCTGCGTTTAGCAGGTATGTTGTAATATAAAAGGCGCTCATCTGAAGCATTATGCAACCGACCTGATAACCCAGGTACAACGTGATTTTGCTCACGAATCGCTTGTTTGTAAGGACCGTTTTGGCTGTTTTGAAAAATCCCGGTGGCTTATTTGCTTCCACCGATTCCATTCTGCGCCTGTAAAGCTCCCGAAGTTTTTTAGTTTCAAAAGTGCCCGGAAGCAGCAGCAAGAGCATAAACAGGCCGATTACTACAGTTGCCATGGCGGAGTTTCGATAGGTAACGGCGACTCCGGTAGTGATGAACATCGGCGGTATGATTGCAGCCAGCACGATCCCGAGAATGCCGAAGATCGTGCCGAATAATTGGACCTGCCTTCTCTCGTTCAATCCACGAAACTTTTCAGGGAACAGGCTGGCTGCATTTACATCGAAAAGCGTGCAGAACAGGTCGTACAAGCATAGAGAAATCGCATACCAGGCAAAGATCTGCCATTTATCTGCGACTGGGTCCAGCCCGGTCGGCCCCAGGAAAATGGCCAAATAGCTGAGCAGCCATAATATGCCGCCCCCGATTATGAACGGCGTCCTGCGGATGCCGAACTTTTTTTCCCAGGGAAAGACATAATGCTCCATCACATAGCCGACAAGCGGATCGTTTATTGAATTCCATATTTGATAGATGATAAATGCCATCGCCCCCAGCGTTACATCCAGGCCGATCACTACCTCGTAGTAGAAGAAAATGGTAAAGCCGAATGCTGCGCTTATCCACTGACTGAATAACTCTCTTGAACCATAACTGGCCATTATCCATTTAGGATACTCATAGATTATTTTTAGTTTTTCCCCCATGATTAACAACAGCCTCCACGTTATTTTTCAGTATTAAATCAGCCGAGAAAAACACCATCCTGGCGGAGAATGCTCTGCAGCTCAGCGATAGAAATATCCCGCGGCCCGGCATTCCCCTTGATACACAGGGAAGCTGCCGTCCCTGCCGCCTGGCCCGTTTTAAAACACACAGGCATAACCGCCCATGTTGCCATGGCTATTATCTGCCCTGATATGCAGCTGCCGGCTACTATCACATTCTCCAAACCTCTGGGCAAAAGAGAGCGATATGGAATCGTGTACCATGTGCCGATTATATGATGGAAGTGCGCATTGCCCCCGTCTGTCTCCCATACCTCGAGCTTATAAGTGCCGGCGGCAATTGCGTCCTCGAATTTTCGAGCATCCATGATATCCTGTTGAGTTATGAAATAGTCTCCCCTTATACGCCTCGTACCGATCATGCCGATGGACATCCCTGTATTTATGAGCTGGCAATCGCGGAATGCCGGTATTTCCTTTTTTAGAAAGTTAGTGATGTCCCTTATCTGTCGCCGTTGTTCCATCTCTCCAAGGGCTGCCTTTTCAGGATCCAGCGGGTTGATATCGAATACACGCGTACCGAATATCTGGACCACGCCCTTACATACAATAACCGGGAATAATCCTTCGAAGGGGACGTTGATCTCACCCTTGAGCCTGTGTTGCTCGTAAATTTTGGCCGCTTCTTCCAAATCGACATTGTCGGTGTCGACGCCTGCGATGCAGAAAGTTGTAGACGAGGGTACCATTAAACCGGCAGGTACGCCGTCATTGTCGCCCGTCCCCAGCGCGGCCTCGCCGCCCGCCCGCACAACGACATCTGCGCTCCCTGTGCAATCTATGAAGATTTTACCTTTAATCAGTTCTCTTCGAGTCAGGGTCTCCACTACAATTGCCTCTATCTTATGATCCCGTACGATGGTATCCACAACCAGGGAGTTGACCCTCAACTTCACACTGGCTTCATGCAGCATATCGAAATAAAGGTACTTGAGAGCCTCGGGGTCGAACAGGTACCATTTGCTGGTGGCGACTTTGTCGCTATTGTCCGCAATGGAAACCAGATTATCGACCCCTTCCATCAGGGTGCGTAACTTTATTGCATTCAAGGCCTTCATGCGGTCCAGGATTTCACCGAGTATTCCATCGTAGGGCATATCCAATTCGCCCATCTCTACCGCGGTATTTAAAGGCCAGTTTGCAACAGGGATTAATGTAGACATACCGCCGACAAAGGGGAACCTTTCGATCAGAATGACATTTTGGCCTTTTCTGCTTGCGGCAATACTTGCGGCAATTCCGGCAGGCCCGCTGCCAATCACCACAACATCGGCTTCCGCGCCTACCGGAAGCAAATCATTTAGTCCACCTGGTTTATTCGATTGCTTCTTGCCCATTTCCTCTTCCTTACACAAATATTCGAAAAAGTATAATGAGGCTATCTAACACATATTAATCCATATCAATCAATACTTTTAAAGCCTCATCCGGCCTCTCTTCAAGCAGCTTATAACCTTCGATCCACCTGTCGAATTTGAAATGGTGCGTCTGCAATATCTTTAAATTGACCTTGCCGCCGGCGATTAAATCAATCGCATCAGAGTAATCGCTCCACGTGTACATCAAGGAACCAATCATATTTATCTCTTTATCCTGGACCAGGACCATGTCGGTGGAAATTGCTTTATCGTAGACTCCAACTATTATCACGTATCCGCCCCTTGAGACCGTTCTTATACTGGTATTAAGTGCAACTTGATTGCCGACACACTCAAAAATTATGGACAGGGGCTCACCTGATAAAAGATTGTTGAGCTCCTTTTCGAATGAATCGACTTTTGCCGGATTGATAGTTAGGAAACCGCACCTGGCGGCAATCTCGTTCCTGGCAGGGATTATGTCGGAGATTATGATTTTCCGTGCCTTATATTGCCTTGCGACTTGGGCTACTAAAATACCTATGGTCCCGCCTCCCACAACCAGCACGTCCTCTCCTTCAATAGCGGGGACTTTTTTGACGGAATGAACCGCTACGGCCAAAGGCTCTACCATGGCTGCGTCGTCGGCGCTGACACCTTTTGGCATTTTTATCGCGTGCTCTGATTGAATTTTGAAATATTCGCTTCCTCCGCCGTGAACGCCGCCTCCGACAAAACCGAGCTTATCGCATTGGGCGACCAAGCCTTTTTTGCACTTTACGCAACTTCCACATCCAATGGCGGGCTGAACAGTAATCAGGTCGCTCTTTGCCAGGCCGGTAACACCTTCCCCGACTTCTTCAATATAGCCGCTGAATTCATGACCCTGAACCACAGGGAACTTTACAATCGGGTGTTTACCTTTAAAAACATGGACGTCTGAACCGCATATTCCAATTCGCGACACTTTGACTATGACCGTACCCGGTTCAATCACCGGTTTTTCAACATCCCGGTAGAGAATTACGCCGGGCTCGTTCATATAGGCTTGCTTAATTGCTACCTCTCCTGATTGATTTTCCTGCTAAAAATACGGCTCATTTAATAGAACACTCTTCACCAAAACTGCTTTTAATAACCTCTCCTACATCCTAACGAATTGTCACTTAACTGAATTAAGTTCAATTAAACATCACGTCGAAAAAAATGTCAAGCGTTACACAGTGAGAAATGAATAGGGAGCATATAGGACGGTATCCTGATATCACGAGACCGGCGGAAGGAAAATGAGTGATATTACAACCGTTTAGGAATCTTATAATCGGCGAGGTCTCGGTTGTCAGAAGAAGTCCTAGCTATTACATTTTAGGAAATTGCCGGACAAGACATACTATTTATTTTCATCTTCAGCCAGGCGCTTTTTAACTATACCTATACCGTAAAATGCCATTCCGAATGCCTGTTTAATCAGCTCTTCCAGATCAACCCTAATTACGTTCTTAATATTATTCCGTTCTTCGAGTAGAATAAGGCCATCCATTAATCCCCAGAACACATTTGTTGCTTTCCATGTATCCATCGAGACAAATTCACCATTTTCTATGCCTTCTTTAAACATACCTTCAATCATCTTTAATAAATGATATACCTTTCTGTCTATGATCCTGCTGATTTCTGTTTGCGTTTCTTTGAGCTCGTCTGGTGAAGCGCTCAGTATTTGAATGATATCAAAGTATTCCCTGTGGTTATTATAATAATGGAAATAGGTCCGAGCGACCTCTGAGAGTTTCGCGGAAGAACTCATGCCAGGCCGCGATATAACTTTTCTAATCTCATCGATCAGTATATCAAGGCCTTCATTTTGCAGGGCTTTATAGATTTCTATTTTGTTTTTATAGTACAGGTAAAAGGTTCCGGTACTTACGCCGGCTTTCTCAGTGATCATCTCGATAGTGATGCCGTAGTAGCCCTTATTGAAAAATAGCTCCTTGGCTGCCTCAAGAATCTTCTGCCCCTTTTGCTGCTTGGCTTCAAGGGTTCTTGCTCTCATATTCATAAATTAAATAAAAAACATCGTCTTCAAGATAATTAGCGTAAGTGAACAATATTCATTATAACAAGGGCCGTGCCGGATCACCAAAAAACACCCAACTTTCTCGGTCAGCAGGGTCGGTTATGAGATTTTCCTGCCTGCAATTCTATTGCCGGTACTCGTCGCAGGCCTCTTTTAATCTTTTGTACTTGTAAAATAGCTCATTATAGATTTCGTGGTTTTCCTTGTTGTATTTAATATGGAAATCCCTGTTTTCGCACAGGCGCATCGCCTCCTCCAGATTACCCAAAACTCCCGCCCCTACACCTGCCAGCATGGCCGCTCCCAAAGCTGCATCCGTATTTGCAGAAACGGCGCCGTCTATGCCCAGTACATCTGCAACGATGGACAGCCAGCATTTGCTCCTGACTCCACCGCCTGTGAATACATGATCTTTGAACCCGTCCGCCATAGCTCCAAAAGTGGACATAGCGTCTCTCAAGGCAAAGGCCGTTCCTTCATAAACCGCCCTGGCAAAATGAGATCTTGCATGATTAGCTGAAATACCTGAAAAATCTCCCTTTAGCCTGCTATCCCAGTAGGGAGCGTCTTCGCCCAGCAGATATGGATGAAATAAAAGCCCCTGCGAACCTAAAGGCGCAGTTTGGGCATCCTCATCAATTTCATCGTAGGTTTTACCTGTTTTTGGTTTATCCGCGTAAAACACATCTCTCAACCACCTGACCGCCTGCGCACATGAACGTGTATTGACGTCCAACATCCACCTGTCCTTGAGTATATACGACCAGCAGTAACTCAAGTTATTTGAAAGGTCATAGGTACTGTCCACAATTGTAGAAAGCGCCCCGGAGGTCCCCAGACGTATCTTACATTGGCTTGAATTAATTAATCCGATGGAAAATGATTCTACTGTCGCATCACTTCCCCCCGCGACTACGGGTACCCCCACGGGAATACCGGCCTTGCGGGAAGCTTGCGCAGTTATTTCGCCTATTATGGAAGTAGATTGGTAAATATCAGGCATTCTGTCTCTGGAAATTGAAAAGGTTTTTAAAATTTCGTCGGACCACTTCTGCATCTTTAAATCGTAAAAGGATGTACCGGACGCATCGCTCAAATCCGTCTGCAGATTTCCCGTAAGTTTGAAGTTTATGTAGTCTTTAGGGAAAATAACTTTACAGGTTCTTTCCCAATTATCAGGCTCATTTCTCATGATCCATAGCACCTTGGGAAGGGTGCACATGGTATTTAAGGGATTCCTTGTTACTCTCTGAATAATATCGGCATGTTCCCTGCGTATTTCGTCGACTTCTTGAACGTTTCTTAAATCATTCCAAAGTATGGAATTTCTAACGACGTTACCTGAACGGTCAATTAAGGTTACTCCCCTCATCTGTCCTGTTACGCCGATTGCTGCGATATCCTTCAAATCAAGATCAACTCTTAATTGATTTAAAGTTAGAATCGCAATTTTATACCAGGTTTCTGGATCTTGTTCGATCCAGCCCTGCTTGCCGATCAAAGGGGTATATTCATTGCTTTTGGAAGCCGCTACTTTGCCCTTCTCATTAATGACACAACATTTACACCCGCTCGTGCCAACATCTATCCCCAGAAGATATTTGTCCAACTTTTACACGCTCTATAAATTATTCTTTTGCAGCTTGTGACCCCGCCTGTTTTATATCAGGTATTTAAGCATCTCTATATTTTTATATAACAGGGGCTTACAGCTTTGGCGTCGTAATATTCCCGTATTTCATCATCGATCTTTATCAGGGTAATTGAGATACCGGCCATTTCCTGGGAAGTACAAAACTCCCCTAATTCCAACGAGTAAATATTTATTTTCTTTTCTGAAAGGTATGAATAAATCTTTCTGGCCACAATGAACATTTCCATCCTGGTGGTAGAGCCGTATCCGTTTACTACCACTATTGCCTGGTCGCCTGCCTTATATGGGAGATCGGCAATAAGATAGTCAAGAATGGTCTTTGCCGTTTCATCAGCGGTCATTAAATCTACTTTTTTTACTCCTGCTTCTCCATGAAGGCCCATGCCGAACTCAATTTTGCCCTCTTCGAGTGAGAAAGTTGCAAGGCCTGTCTGGGGGAGCGAACATGCTGATAATGAAACGCCTAATGATCTTGAATTAAAGATTGCCCTTCTGAGAAGTTTGACCAGGCTATTTATATCAAGCCCCGCAGCCGAAGCTGCGCCCGCAATCTTAATAATCAGGTGGTCGGAGGTTGTTCCCCTCCTGTCCTCCATCCTGTCGGGCGGAGCGGAAGAGATCTCATCGTTTATAAGAACAGTCTCAATTTGAATGCCTTCCTCTCTTGCCATTTCTTGAGCTATCCCGAAGTTTAATACGTCTCCGGCATAATTATTATAAAGAAGGATAACGCCCCGTCCGCCATCGGCGGCCCTTATGGCGTCCATTACAATATTGGGAGACGGGGCTGCAAAAATCTGCCCGTGAGCTTCTGCATCGGCCATCCCTTCTCCGATGTATTCCAGAAACAAAGGCTCATGGCCGGCCCCTCCGCCGATCACGATTCCTACCTTGCCTTTAACCGGCGCATCTATCCTTGCGACGGCATTTGATCTGCCGATCCTTTTAACCCTTGAAGAATTAACGAGTACAAAACCTTCTATCAGCTCATTGACTATATCATCAGGATTGTTTATAAGTTTTTTTACCATGATGACCCCTCTATTATCTGTTTACTTGCCGTTAACATATATATTGAATTCGTTTAAGATAAGATAAAGAGATGTGGCGCCGGCATCCTGAAATCCTATAGCTCTCTCCCCTGCGTATCTTGCCCTCCCCTTTGAGGCTATCATCTCTTTTGTAGACTGCGCCCCTGTTAAAGCGGCCGCTGCCATCAAACGAAAAGCTTCTCCCAGTGAGAGTTTTTCCCCGGCGGACTGCTGAAGCGAATTTACAGCAGGGTATAATGCGTCGATCATAGTCTTATCACCCGGTTTGGCGCCGCCCAGCTTCATTATTTTCTCCATCGCGGCCCGGGCCATTATAGAAAACTCATCAACCCCTACAGGGATATTTTCACCCTTTGAGATCTCCCTGAGTTTATTCCCCATTTCGATAAAAAGATAACCGAAAATCGGGCCTGTGGTCCCACCTACGGTTGCCATAAAGCTGGATCCGGCTGTTCTTAGCAGTTCGGCACTATCGGTGAAATCTCTGCCTTCTATTGCGTTAATGATCTTTTCAAATCCGGATGAAATGGTTATTCCGTGATCTCCGTCGCCAATCACGGAATCAAGTTCGCACAGGTAATTGCGGTTTGCGGTCATCGTTCTACTGATTGCAGCAAGAATGTTGTTGAAGTCGTTTACCTCGAGTTCGTCTTTCAAGGTGCTGCTTCCCGGACGCTATTTTGCCGGTTGATTTTTAGCCTCCATGACCGCGATCTGTGCAAGTATCTCTTTGTAGCGCTTTTCAGTTATGGGGTAGAAATAGAGGACCACGGCCGCCAGGAGGAAGACGGCAGCGGGAATCGGCCCCAGGAAAAGCCGGATTCCAAGCTGCGCGCTCGCTGCCTGCGGTATGGCATTTGCCACATAGCCCATTGCCTCCAGTGTCATACCCATTACAAAACTTGCCAGCGCCTGACCCATCTTAAGGCCCCAGGTAAAGATGCCGAAGAATGCGCCTTCCCTGCGCTCGCCCGTCCTCAGGTAGTCATACTCTATTGAGTCTGCCACAATTGCGTAAGGCATGGCGTAAAGCAGGCCCATGCCGATGCCCAGGAAGGCCATCATGATCAGGTTGAAGGCAATGCCCATGATGTGCCCTAGGAAAAACAGCACCAGCAAGCCCACCGCCATGATTACAAAGCCCGTGCCGTAAACCAGTTTCTTACCGGTTTTCTTGCTCATGGCTACGCTGACGGGGATGAAGAGCATGGCAACGCCGATAAATAGCAGCATGGCGTATGTGGTCATATCTTCGGCGCCCAGCACATATTTGAAATAATAGATCACTATGCCGCTGGCGATGGTGATGCCCAGGATATGAAGTATATAGACCATGAGAATGAAGTCGTAGGGTTTGTTCTTAAATACCTCACTGTATGTTTTCACGAAGCCCATGGACATCGCCGGTCTGACCACGGCGGATTCCTTGACCGAAAAGACGGTGATTAAGGCTGAAACGAGCATCACTGCGCCGAAGATGGTACCCATAAGCACGAAGCCCAGATTTTTATCCGGCGCCAGGGCCACGATCGGTAACGCCAGGCCGGCGCCGAGCAGCGTGCCGATGCCGGCAAAAGCGAAACGGTAACCGTTCAGCGATGTCCTTTCATTGTAGTCGGTTGTAAGTTCGGGCCCCAGTGAAGAATAAGGGATATTGATCGTCGAATAGGCGGTGCAAAGGATGATGTAGACGACCATTGTGTAGACAAAGAGCACCGGCTGGCTGATGCCTGAGCCGATAATGAGTGAGGGGTTGGTAAACATGATTATCATGGTTATGAACAGGGGTATTGCGCCGCCCAGCATGAACGGCCTGCGCCTGCCCATCTTTGTTTTAGTCCTGTCCGAGATATAGCCGATGACGGGATCGTAAAAGGCATCCCAGAGACGCCCCACCATCAGAGCGATTCCTGCCAGAGCTGCCGACAGCCCCACTGTATCGGTAAGATAGTTGAGCAGTACAAAGGCAGTGGCCGCGAAGAACAGGCAACCACCGAAATCTGCCACACCATAGCCGAGCTTTACCCCTACAGACAGTTTGTTTTCTTCCATTAACTACCTCATATCTTGATTTATACGTAGCTGAAGATAGACAGCTACAGTCAACCTTACCCTGTTCCGGGAGCCCACGGGATGTAAATTTTCAGCTATTGTACCATAGCAACTCGTTTAATTCTCAGCTAAATATGGAAAAGTCCGCGATTAGAAATGTTTTGACTTCACGACATACGAAATAATATGATGTATAACGCTATTTACAATTCAAGCACTCAATTATTTGATTACATTTAAGGGAGGCAGTCGTGAAAGAGTTAAACTTTGCCAGGGGCTGGTATGTGCTGCAGGATGTTCTTGATATGGGGGAAAAACTGGGTGCAAATCAGGTGAATTGGGACCCGGTTTCAGGAGTAACACAGGGCTTCTCAGCCTGGGAGCCGATAGACCGCCTCGAGCATCTCCAGCTGCTCTTCGCCCGGAACCCCAATTACGGCAGGGAATTGAGACAATTCAATAATGCTCCCTGGTGGTATAAGAAGGAATTCCTCGTGCCGGAAGATATGAAGGGAAAGTATGCCGTGCTTCGTTTTGCAGGGGTCGACTATTACTGTAAGGTCTGGCTGAACGGCCATTTACTGGGTGAACATGAAGGGTATTCTTCTCCTTTTGAATTCGAAGTGAAAGATTTATTAATTCCCGATGGGGTAAATGTGCTGGTGGTAAGGGTATGGTCACCCTGGGATACGGAAACGCTGGTTGTCCGCGACAGCGGCGTCGATTTGGGGATTTACTTTAACGGTCTTACGGTTATCAGGAATATGATCAAAGGCACTTACGAACACACACTGGCATGTATCCAGAGGGATATCAACCCCGTGGGCATCTGGAGAGAAGTCACGCTGACCTCTTATGACGGGATACGCTTTGGCGGCAAGCCCTGTATCAGGACGACGGTCCGGGACAAAAATGCCCGGGCCGATATCGACCTGCAAATCCCCGTCTCGGCGCAGGAAAAGGGCCGTGCCGTTTCATTGCGCTGCAGGATCGTCGATGAGGCCACGGGATTAGACGTGGAATCCGTGGAAAAGCAAGTCTCCCCGCCCGCCGGTATGTCGGAGCACACCCTTACATTGAGTATTAAAAATCCAAAGCTCTGGAACACCTGGGATAGGGGAAATCCCGATCTTTACTGCGCAGTAATCGAGATGTGGTCCGAGAAGGATTGCCTTGAAAGCAGTCGATACAGGTTCGGGATAAGAGAGATCGGCATTACGCGGACGGACAAAGAGGTTGTGTTCATCTTAAACGGTCACAAAATATTCATAAGGGGAACGACCTATTACCCCGATGTATATATTTCGAGGATGAACAGAGAGCACTACCTGCGGGACTTAAAGGCCATACGGAATGCGGGCTGCAACGCAGTCAGGATACACATCCACGTTGCCAGGCCCGAGTTTTATGAGCTCTGCGATGAACTGGGAATAGCTATAATGCAGGACTCAGACCTGAGATGGGCCATTCCCACAACCGAAGAATTCAAGGACAGGGCGGTCAAAGTTGTAGGTGATATGATTGTCAATCTGCGTAACCATGCTTCTGTCATATGCTGGGGGGTCATAAATGAACCGGATGTCTGGATGATCGGGGTCAGACGAGGGATGTTTGCCAACCTTGAAAAACCGGTGTCGCTGATGAATGTAATCCCCGGGCCTCAGCTTGTGGAGGCGATTACGAAACTGGATCCGACCAGACCGTACATAAAAGGTTCATGGTATGACGATGATCTCGAAAGCGGCGATAGCCATAACTATTATGGCTCAATGGACGGTGCCGAAACGCATTATACTGATATTTTCGGTACCAGCGAGAAACTCAATACCGAGTTCGGGGTCGATGCGCCGGCATGTATCGAGAACCTGTATAAAATGCCCAAGCCGTTCGCAAAATTCATCAAGCTGGAAAATCCCCGGGAGTACATAAGGGAACTCCAGTATTATCAGTACAGGTTGCTCAAGTATTTTATAGAACACTACCGCATATCAAAATACAATCCCTGCGGGGGGTTTTTCCAGTTCATGTTTACCGATATGCTGCCGCAAAGCTTTTTCGGCGTGTACGACTGGTGGGGGTTGCCCAAGGAAGGCCTGAAGGCATTCGAGGAAAGCTGCCAACCGCTGGGAGTGTTCATGGAGTACAAGAATGAACCGCTGGCAATCTGGGTGGTAAACGACACTCTCCAGGCTTTCACTAAATGCGTTGTGAGATGGACTGTCTGTGACGATCGCGACAATAAGGTGACGGAGGGATCGAAAAATATCGATGTCGGCAGCGACAGCATAACCAGGCTGTGCGACTTTTCCTTTAAGCTGGAGGCTAACACTCATTACAACGTGATATTCCGGCTGGAGGACGCGTCAGGCAGGGTACTGGCAAGGAATACTTACAAAGACGCATTCGTGCATCCTCCCCATCCCGAAGGGCATCCCGATAGATTGGACGAGGAGCTTGGCATGCGTCTCTTTGGCTTAAAGAACGATTAAAAGGTTCGATTGCCCGGATTCTTTACGGCAGACGCGCATGAATTGCCTGTAGCCATTGGATTATACAATCAATAATTGATGCGCTGCATAGATTTTGTGCTAATATTCTATTAGCGTATCTCGATGGACAAGATAAGCGTTGTCGACCTGGTGACGGAAGCCCGCTGGGGCTCCCATCACTGTCTCTTCTATCAATCCCGGGATGACCTGGTCAAGCTGCTGGCCCAATATTTCAAATCGGGTATCGAGAAAGGGGAATTCTGTATCTGGGTCACGGCTGATGGCAGCGTTGAGAACAAGGCGCGCACGGCTATTAGTAACAATCTGAAGGGCCGGGACTTACAGCGGGCAGGCTCACAAATCGAGTTTATCCAGTGTTCGGACTGGTACCTGAATGACGGTGCATTTCGCCCGGAGAAGGTATTAAACGTCTGGATTGAAAGGCTTAAACTTGCCCTTAACCTTGGTTACCAGGGTCTCAGGGTTACAGGCGACCTGGGTTGGCTTGACGCTACCGACTGGCAAACGCTCATGGGTTACGAGAGCGATATCAATGGCGTTATTGCTGGGCAAAACTTCATGGCGGTCTGCAGCTATCCTCTCCCCAAATTAAATGCGTCCCAGATGATCGATGTGATCGACCGTCACCAGGTGGCCCTGGGAAAAAATAACGGACAATGGCATGCATTTAAGGAGCTTCCGCCCGATATCGCGGTTGTAGATGGAAATATACATACCGTGATAGCTGGAAAACAGGCACACGGGGATAGAACTTCAGCATTTCCTGTTCTCTTTCCCGAGAATTGTAACGGCTGCGGCGACTGTGTGAGCGTGTGTTCCGCCGACATTCTGTACCTCAACAAAGGGCGTGTGGCTCTCAAGTCGACAGGTGAATGCGACTGGTGCACCTATTGTGAAACGGTTTGCCTCTCGAACGCCGTGTTCTGCCCCTTCGAAATCAGCGTAGCTGATTAGATAGATACTGAATCCGCAATCTCGTACGTCAAACCTGACACAACGATCGGTGTTTGGCCATTGACTATCACTATCAGTTGCCTTAAAATGCGAGACCGATATTTTAGGGAGGTTTGAATGGGCATTTATCTTATCCCGGTCCCCTTTATTATTGTCCTGATAATTTTCTACAAGATTTACCGGGACAAAAACGATTTGAAGAAGATAGCCGTCATCCAGCCCCTGATTACCTGCCTGAGCATGGCCGTATGCCTGCTGAGTTACTTTACGCCCGGCTTCAATCTCCCGTACACGGGACTTGTGCTCACCGGCCTGATACTGTCGATCGTTGCCGATATCATATTTGTCGACGTCAAGGACCCCAAAAAGCTTGCGATAGCGCTGGGCCTGTTCCTTCTGATTTACATTGCCTACTCTGCAGCGGTGGCGGTGAAACAGGGTTTCCTGGCCGTAGATCTCTATATTGCCCCCGTGGTTCTTATTGCCGCTGCCATACCCCTGGCCTATATCTGGAAGGGGCTCAAGGGACTTAAGATACCTGTCCTCTTCTACGTGCTGGTGCTTGTCTTTTTCATCAGCCTGTCTATTTCCACATTCTTCGACTCGGAGTTCGCGGTGATCCAATCCATCATGATCACGGCGGCTTCGTGCATGTTCCTGATAGGTGACCTTGAGCTGGCTATTAGTAATTTTGCCAGACCCATACCGCTTTACATAGGCCCAGTTACTTACGCGACTTCGCAATTGCTGATGGCTTTGAGCGCCTGCTATTTTCCTCATTAACCCGAAGAAATACGGCAGACTATTAAAAGTATAGAAGATACTGAACGATTAAATACGGGAAGTATTATCGTAGCTTACTGTTGACAGGCGCTGTAGCAACTACCGCCGCTGCAATGACCCCAGTTAGGATAAGCGGTTTTAAGATAGTTGCTGCGCTTGGGCACATAGGTAGCCGTGCTCGTGACGGGAGCCGGGATGTCAGCAGTACTACCTGGTATCTCGTGCACAATCGATCCTTCAGCAGTATCTGCATACGCTTGGGTATAAGAGTCGGATGCCTCGCTTTGAATCATAGAAGGAGATGAAGGGGCCGGAGAGGAAGCCTGGATCTGAGGCTGAGCCGCCGTTTTCAGTCCGCTTGCCGGGAGACTATTCGTTATCGCAACATCGCTTGTATGCGAGACCGCGTCAACCGGGTTTGAGTTATTCGTAATAAGGTGGATGGCGACTATCGACAGCACTATGATACTCATCAGCAGGAGGATGGTGGCGGGTGCGGACCTTTCAGGGATGTATATATTTTCCACGGCATAAGCTTCCCTTGGCCAGTTAAGCCTGTTGCCGCAGTACGGGCAATCCGAAACCGAGATATCCACCCATGAATGGCAATGGGGACAATTGTAGTAATATGGCGCATGGCAATTTACGCACGACCTCACCCCTGTGACATTCAGCGTGCCACAGTTATAACAGGAAGTAGCATTGCCCCTGCTGCCGTTCATAACGAATCTATTATAGCAATGCAGTTCACATAATATCAAAAGGCTGCTGACGGAAATATGCCCGGTTGCCCGCTTATGCTATGCTAAAATTAGGAGAGCAAACGCATATCCAGGAGGCGATAATGGCAGGTTTTGATAAATCACAACAGGGCAGCAGGGGGTCGTGGCCCCAGCTTATTATTTACGCAGCCTTCTTCATATTGATGATTGTCGCCGGTCCGGCATTGTCCTGCGCCAATAGTCCTTCCCCGTCTCCAGCAGTATCAGAAAATTTGACGCTGCCGGCGCATGGTGATGCAACCCTGCTCATGAATGTTGTTTCTCCGCCTGATGAAGGACGCGATCACATATGGCCGGACCACCCGGTCGAATATAAAACGATGCCGCCAACGTCGGGCCCGCACTTCCCTGACCCCACTGCCCCGGGGTTCTATACCACGCGACCTGCTTTCGGGTACCTGGTGCACAGCCTGGAGCATGGCTCGGTCGTCATCTACTATGATCCGTCACAGCTTACACCCGAAATAGAGAAGAGCTTAACGGCATTTATTACGGCAAACAGCGATCCCGAAGTGGGGATTGTCGCGGTTCCCGACTCAGATTTTAAGTATCCGTTTGTACTTACCGCCTGGGACAAGATGCTCAAACTTGATAAGTACGATCCAAAGGTAGTAAAAGCTTTCCTGGCCGAGTACCTGGGACGCGGGCCCGAGAATCCGATCCGTTGATAGCCGCCGACGTTTAAAGCCCGATTCCTTGGGCTACTTTTTCCAGAAAGTGACCGCTATCGTAGGGGACGAACTTGGTGGCCAGAACGCGCCTGTAGTACAGTCCCATGTCATGGTCTGCGGAAAATCCTATCGCGCCGTGAATTTTGACCCCGTCAAGGGCTACGCGCTGGAACACCTCGTTTGCTTTTACTTTGGCCATCGCGACCTGTGTGGCGCAGTCTGCGCCGGCGCCCATCATCCAGGCAGCCTGGTAAACGAGGTGTTGCAGCCCTTCCACCTCCATCAGCATATCCACCAATTTGTGCTGTATCACCTGGAAGCTACCTATCGGCTTTCCGAACTGGCGCCTGTCCTTGGCGTAGGCGACGGTAATCTCAAGCACTGCCTGGCAGGCGCCCGATACCTCGGCACATTTAAGTAAGGCAGCCTTGTCCAGTATATGGCTCAGCATATTTTCTGCTGCGCCCGGCGTTCCCAGCACATCGCCGCCGCCAAGCCTGACATTCTCGAACCTGACCTGGCACAGTGTCTCACCCGTAATAGCAGGAATAAGCTCGACCTCGATGCCGGGCGTCTTCATATCCACGATGAAAAGCGTCAGCCCTTCGTCGGGGGCTATGCCATCATCCGTGCGGGCGAGCACCAGCATGTAGTCTGCGGTATCGGCGTACGGCACCAGTGTTTTTTCACCGTTGAGCACGTATGATCCGTCCGCCGGCCGGGCCGTCGTCCGGATACTCGAGAACCCGCTGTTGGCAGGGTCCTCGTTGATAGCCATCGTCCAGATAGTTTCGCCGCTGGCTATGCGGGGCAAATGCGCGGTCTGCTGGTCTTTGCTGCCGTAGTCCATGACAGGCAACGCGGCCAGCGCCACGGTGGAGAAAAACGGCCCGGGCAGGATATTACGCCCCATCTCTTCCAACAGGACAACCAGGTCCATCAAATCGGCGCCGCTGCCTTCATACTCACCGGGCAAAAGCAGCCCCATCCAGCCCAGTTCCGCCATGCGCGTCCAGGTACCCGGATCATAGCCTTTCCCCTCTTTCTCCAGCTGGCGGGTCCTCGATTTAGAGCACTCCAGTGCCAGAAACTCCCTGGCCATTGTCCTCAGCATATGCTGCTGTTCTGTGTAGTTGAAGTTCACGTTCTAAATCTCTCTCGCTTAATATGACCTGGGCAGGCCCAGTTTAAACTTGCCGATGATATTCTTTTCGATCTCATCCGTCCCCGCCGCGATCGCTGTTCCCGGAGACATCAGGTATTGCCGCTGTATCAGTCCTTTCAGCCTGGCCAGTTTGGAATGCTGTGCCGCCTGGCAGCAGAATCCCAGGATGTCGGTACCGGCCAGGGCGAGCTGTTCCAGCAGATGATCGCCGATGGATTTATTTCGTGAAGCCTCGTATACAGGGACTGTGCCCTCCCCCAGCTTCCAGGCGATCTCATAGGCAAACATCTTCAGGGTTTCCAGCTCGACGGCGAGCTGTGCCAGGCGGTGCCTGACTATGGGATCCTGCGCCATCAATTTGCCTTCGCGCTTAGTCTCTCCGACATATTTGGCGAGGCCGTACAGGATCCGCTTGCCGGTGCCGTAGGACTGGCCGCAGAAACTGTGGCGTTCATAGGCCAGCGACTTCATTAGCTGGTACCAGCCCCTGTTCTCCTCCCCTACCAGGTTCACCGCCGGCACACGCACATTATCGAAGAAAACCTCGTTGAATATGTGCTCGCCGCTGTAGTTCAGAAGAGGTTTAACGGCGATGCCCCGGCTCTTCATATCCACGATAAACAGGCTGATGCCGTCCTGCGGCTTGCCCCCGTTCAAATTCGTTTTGGCTGCCAGCCAGCACCATCTCGCCCGGTGGGCGCAGCTTGTCCAGACTTTCTGACCGTTGACTATATATTCATCGCCCTGGCGGATGGCGTACGTTCGGATGCTGGCAAAATCCGATCCCGAATTCGGCTCGCTGTAACCCGTGCACCACACGCCGTCCGGGCTGCCGGATGATATCATCGGGAGGTATTTCTGCCTCTGCTCTTCGTTGCCGTAGAGCATCAGAGAGGGTGCTACCCAGCCCGTGCCGCTTACTCCCATGGAAAGCCCGGGTATCCCCCGGTAAGCGGCCTCCATGGCAAAAATCATCTGCTCCAGGTGGGAAGCATCCCGGCCGCCGTACCTCTTCGGCCAGCCCATGGCCAGCCATCCCTTCTCGGCCAGCTTTTTGGAGATGGAAAGGCTGAAAGCCCAATCCTCGTCGCGGCTTTCTTCATCCAGGAAATTGACTATTGAGCCGTCCGGTATCTCGCGCTCGGCGAACTCACTTACCTCTTGCCGCAGCGCTTCCTCTCTTTGCCCCAGGCTGAAATCCATCTTTACCTCTCAAAGCAGCGCGGTCCGAAATCTCCTATAGATTATGCACATAAAACGACACTGTCAAGGGATATGCGTGTCCAATAATGGACATCACATACTGCGAATAGGCCGATAATGGATACACCATAGGCATCGCCGGGGATCCCCCGGGACATGCTTTACGAAAATGGTTCCGAAATAAGTAAAAAGAGCATCGGTAAAAATTTTCCCCTGTATTGACGGTAATACCACAACAATGCCGGCGCCGATTAGGGGCATCATAACGAGTATCTGCGCCGTATTTAGCCATGTTATAATGTGTTTATGGATGAGATGGATAATCGTTTGATCGCCGAGCTGGCCAACGACGCGCGGCAGAGCAATATTAATTTATCCCGCAAGCTGGGGGTGAGTGAAAAGACCGTCAGGAGGAGGATCGCCCGCCTGGTGGAGCAGGGCATAATAAACTGGTCGGTGATACCCGACCCGGCCAAACTGGGATACAGTGTAAGGGCATTTATTTTATTGGAGGTCGAGGCGCCTCACGTTGACGACATCACGCAGGCGCTGGCCAGTTGTAGCAATGTCGACTTTGTGGCTCTCTGCACCGGCCCGTTCGATATCCTGTTCGGCGCATGGTTCGCCTCATCCGCCAGCATGGCAAAGTTTCTCAAGGACTACCTGCCCAAGATCACGGGCGTGAGGAAAAGCCAGACCCACGTAGCCCTGCAGGTTACCACAGGCAAAATCGCCAATATTGCCTCGCTAAAGGAAGGGCCGGAAGAATAAACCGGTCTTTGGCACCCGGTCTACGAACTCCTCTCTGCATCTGTGGTTGGCACTCTGGCCCGCGGCTAAACTGATTTGAATACTGATTATTTGACGGCGATAACCTCGATTTCGACAGGTATATTGGCGGGCAGTTGTTTGGCCGCAATACAGGTCCTGGCCGGCTGATTTTGCGGGAAATAAACCGCGTAAACTTCATTCATTAAGCCGAAATCGGCCATGTCCCGCAGATAGACGTTGGCCTTGACCACCTTATCCAGGTCGCTGCCGGCCACCTTTAATATTTTACGTATGTTATCGAGGGTAATCGCCGTTGCTTTTTTAACATCCTCAAATTCAAATATATTCTGTTCTACATCGATGGGACCGGTGCCCGACACGAAGATGAATCCGCCGGCCTCCACCGCGTGGGAATACGGTCCCGCCTTTGCCTGCCCCGGGATATCGTGGACTTTCTTTTCCATACTACGCCTCCGTAACCTAATTCTATTTCAAATCTTCTCATTTTCAGCGGGTTTGGTAAATAGACAGGTAAAGATGTACCTTCTTTTTCGTGGAGCAGCCCTCTCCTTTAATGCTTCAACTTCGCGACTTTTTCAGGCTTAGCCGTCAGGAAATAGCATCGATTTCGCTCTCCGCACGGGAAATGATTTCCCTGATACGCAATAGTTTTTCCTTATCCGTGTGCCGGGCTTTCCGCGCAACGCTCTTAGCGAGATGGCCCATCTCATGCATGATCTCGTGCATTTCCCCGTGGCTGCCTGCGCACGACCAGTCGTGCATATGCGCCTTGATCTTGTCCATCGTTTCACTCCTCTCTTTTAGAAACTCTTTACCGGCCTCCGTGATAGTGTAAATCTTCTTCCCGTCCTGCTCGGAAGAACGTACATATCCCATGTCCTCCAGCAACTGCAGGGTGGGATACACGCTGCCTGCGCTGGGAGAATAGAAGCCGTGAAAACGGTCCTCAAGGGCACGAATTATCTCGTACCCGTGCGACGGCTTATCCTTCAGCAGGTCAAGGATGACGAACTTCAGGTCCCCTTTTTCGAAAAGGCGGGAATGGTGCCCACGTTCAAAGTGTTGTCTGCCAAACATATTTTCTCTCCTTTGTTGATATATTACGATATATCGTAATATATTGTGTTGTATTGTGTCAAGTGCGGAGAGTGTGCATGGTAGTAGTAAGGGTTCCTTTAGGTACAGTGGCAGGTACTGGGTTTGTGGGGAATAGTAATTAGACAAGAAGAGAGCACATATGGGTTCAAGTAATCGGCCCGTATGTGCTCTTTTTTACGTGAAGTAAAAATAACCTGTAATCTATTTGGGGGAGCGTTTTTTCACCGGCTTTCTCTTTTTTTTCAGGCCCTGTTCAATATTGTCATGAAGCCAGCCTATTTCCAGCCGGCGGTTGCTAACTATATGTGTCTGTGTCTGATTATCAGGTGTCATTACAGATTCAAGATGTTCGCAAGTCTTTTCAGCAGCCGACAGCAGCTTGACTGCGTCTTTGAATGAATCGTCCTTAACCCTGCTTTCGATAAACTTGATCTGGTTATACAAATCTTTACTGATATCTGCAAACTGATTGACTGCCATAGAGTTACACCTTCCGTTAAATGGATATTACTTGCAAACAGATCTTTTCTGAATTTGTAGCTTTACTTATAGTATACGCTACTTAACATAAATTTTCAATTTGATGTGTATTGATTGGGGCATGCTAAACTTCTTCCCGTCACGGCATACCGGGTCGAAAATTACATTGACTATTTTGTAGGCAATGTAATAGTCTTATTAGAACGGGAGGTTGTGAAGAGCAGTATATGAAATCCGGTCATTCAGGCATGCCGATCGAGCGCAACATCGCTATGGAGCTGGTGCGCGTAACTGAAGCTGCGGCCCTGGCTTCTGCCCGTCATCTGGGCAGGGGTGATAAGACGATAGTAGATGCGTCGGCGGTAGCTGCCATGCGTTATACCCTGGGCTATGTGCATATGGATGGGATTGTCATCATTGGGGAAGGGGAAAAAGACCATGCTCCGATGCTATTCATCGGAGAGCGTATCGGTGACGGCTCTGATCTAAAGGTTGATATTGCGGTGGACCCGGTTGACGGGACTAATCTCGTTGCCAGGGGCCTGCCCGGCGCCATAGCCGTTGTGGCGCTTTCAGCCAGGGGGACAATACATTGGCCCAGGCAATTTGTTTATATGGACAAAATCGTAACCGGCCCGGAGGCAAAAGACTGCATCGATATCAATGCGCCGGTTTTGGAAAACCTGAAGAATATAGCGGGAGCCAAGAAAAGAAAGATATCGGAGCTTACCGTTGTAGTCTTAGACAGGCCACGTCACGAGCGTCTTATATCCGACATCAGGAGCGCCGGAGCCAGGGTTAAATTGATTTTCGATGGAGATATCGCAGCGAGCATAGATGCAGCTCTACCTGAAAGGGAGGTTGACGTGCTCATGGGCATCGGGGGTACGCCCGAGGGGGTTCTCTCCGCTGCCGCGATACATTGCATCGGGGGCGCTATTCAATGCAAGGCCTGGATGCATGATAACGGGGAAAGAGAGAGGGCCATGGCCGGCGGTATTGATGTTGATAAGATCTATAAGACCGAGGACCTGATAGACAGCGACGATGTTTTTTTCGCCGCTACCGGTATCAGCAGCGGCGAACTGCTCAAAGGGGTACGCTATTCCAGCCGCGGGGCCCACACCCAGTCAATAGCAATGAGATGCCGTTCCGGCACGGTTCGCTGGATAGATGCCGAGCACAACTTTGATCGGCTGGACAAACTCAGTTTCTTTGAAGTACATTGATGTAGGTTCAGCCAGGGCTAATCGAAAGGAGGAAAACATAAATGCCACATGCACGGTTAAACACCGCTTATATTAAAGTCCAGGTGACCTTTCCAGACGAGGAACAGAGCAAGTCAATGGAGAAAGCTCTGACTATTAAAAAGAAAATCGAGGACCTACTTAAGAAAGAGAAACTCTATCTATACGAGGTCGTCCTCGAGACCGTTCAGAAGAGCCGCTGATAAATAGTGAAGGATCCGCTTGCTTAACGGAATCTATCATCCACCGGGACAAAGGGTCGAATAGCGGCTCCATTTTAATTCCGGTACGTAAGCCCAGCTCAACTACGGGACGGAACGCTTTTATCAGTACGTTGACCGCTCCGGCGAGGGGCTCCAGCAGGCAGGCCAGGGCCCAGTTTATCGGGCTGAACAATATAATTAGTAAATCAAAAAATAGCAGGGCCATCCGGAGGCCTCCACTCTTTTTCTGACGACCGAGGATCTCGTCTTGGCCCCCGCACTCATGCTCCCAGTTGTAGTAGTACCTCGGGAACATCCTGATCCATTTTCTTAATATGAACGGGTCCTTCCTGATTCCACGAAAAATACTTTTAACCAGCGGCGTGCCTGCATGTGTCAAAATACCCGGTCCAAATTGATAATTGATCCTGGCCCTCAATTCCGTGCGGTCGTGGCTTTCCTGGGCTTTACGCAGGTTCCACCTGCCGCTATTGGTAATCGCCCACTGGATTATGCTGTGAGCTTTTATCCTCCGGTTATATCTCTCGAGAAACTTAGCTGAATAGTCATTAGCCTTTATTGCCTCAATGGCCACATCGGCGGCGATATCAGCCGAAAACCATGCAGTCGGCACTCCGTCGCAAAGCCCGGTACTTTCAAGCCCGGCCACATCGCCAGCCAGTATCATCCCGTCCGTGTAGTTGGGCATGTTCCGCAATTTATCGTCCAGCCCGACATATATTCCGAAGCCTTCCCACATTCTCGCCCTCAATCTAACGCTGGGTGCGATTTCGTCTCTCCACCAGGGGAGTTGCGTGGTTATATTCTCGTGATACTCGTCGAATAGCCTTCTCAAGTTCGGCACCTGGCCGTCATCCAATGCCAGGCATTGGTCCTGCATCCAGTGGATGCTGTTTCTGTAAGGCCAGGCCATCAGACCGTTGCCATGGCCCAGAGGGGGAGCAATCTTCATCTCGTCGAATCCCCAGCAGAACCTCAGCGTGTGTCCGAAAACCCTGTCGATAATCTCCTTTGGACACTCGTAGTCATAAGTATCAGCCAAAGAAATCGCCTGAGGCGGATATTTACCCCTTACCCCGGCCTTTACCGCCAGCAGGCCCTGTGATCCCTCGCAATTTATCACTATCCTCGACCTTATCGTATCCCCGCTTTCTATCACGATACCCTTGATTTGACCGTCCTCTTTTATGAAATCTGTCACAGTGGTGCAAGTTCTTAACTCGGCCCCGGCTCTAACAGCCTGTTCGGCCTCCCAGGCGCAGAAAGGTTTGCAGTAAGCGTTGTAACCAAAGGCAAATATCGGTGAAAGCGGCCCCGGTATCCTCAGTTCAACTATCTCAATATCCTCGCCCTTTATATCATAAATGACGTAATTTCTTATACCGTCTACGGGCCGCTCTATGGGCGGGTTGCCGTCCCTGATAAATGAGGGGCCAAATAGAAAACCGTAGATCGGGATGGTGAGACCCGAGATAACCTTTTCCCCGGGATTTTCCGACCTCTCTAATATAAGCGTTTTCAAGCCGGCATCGGCACACTTTTTAGCCGCCACGGGACCGCCGAATCCGGCACCTATAACGACGACATCGTATTCCTGCGGCATCATTCTAACCCCAGTCGCTCCTGTATCCGCTGCCGCCCGGCGGCCAGGAAAAACCTATCGCCCCTTCCCCGCAGACATACCAGCATGAGGCACATTCCATACATTCATCCAGGCTCTTTATCCTGGCCAGCTTCTTTTCTATCTCAAAACAGCGGCCCAGGCACACCTTTATGCAATTACCGCAGCCTGTACACCTCTTTTCGTCGATCTTTATGAAGGTGCCGGCGTCGCCGACCCATTCCACACCGGGGAATCTGTCCGATGTCCTTACCATCTCAACGCTCCCATCCATGATACTATATCATTTTGTATTGAGTTTTGCTTTTGCTACACCAGTGGGTCCTAATAATTTGAAAAGGAAAAAATCCCCGGAGTATAATTAAAGATATGTTGTGTGCTGCAAGGTCGATGTTAATGCATTCAATTGTGAGGAGGACAGCATGAAATGGCTCAAGTTGCTCGGTAACGGGTATCTGCTATTGGGATTGCTTGTGATGCTGGGTCTGTTTATCTACGACTGTCTTAACAATGACAAGTTCATTTTGCACTTTATCGGGATCTTCCTGGTGATCCCCGCGCTGGCCTATTTATTCTGGAGTCTGAGCAAGGACACCGAACACTACGTTAAGCAAACTGAGCGTACCCAAAACGTGCTTTTACGGTTCTATGAGAGTCTCCTTAACTGGGGAGTAAATAACCCAAACCAGTTTGAGAAATGGCTATTTGGGTTTAGCGAAATCCGCCTGATAAAACATGCTGTTTTGCGGCAGGTTCACCGCAAAATTCGGTAGGAAATCCACTTCAGCCTGACCTTTGGCAATGTTGCCGTCGATTACGTGACCCCCGTACTTCCCGTCGTTGCTGATGAAATGCGCGTGGTAACCGGGATAGCTGACCTCGTTCATGTAGGTCGGACTCACAATAATCACCATTGTGCCGTCAATGTTATTGAAGTCGAAGGTCGGCTCGTTCTGTGTGATCGTTGAATAGGGAGTGGATGGGTAGGGCTGGGTCAGCTTGGTCAGGCTCCTGGCCTTTACGGAGTTAAATGTACCGTTTAATTTAATGGCATAGTAAATATTCTGCGTGGGCAACTGGCCGTTCAGATATTGCTGAAGCTCCTGGTAGCTCATCGCCTTGTCGATCGTGATGACTTTGTCCGCCTTGAAGAAGGTCGCTGTTGTATTGGGCGTGTTCATTGCATCGTTAGCGGGATTTACCTTACCGCCTGACCCTATCTGGTAGTATTTCCCGTTCAGGGCCACCAGTTCGCCGTCGATTGCGTTGAACGTGCCGAGGGCGAAATCACCCTGGCATTTCAGGTCGGCGACTGTTACATCTCCATCGTAAACACCGCGGTTAAGCGCGCCATACGTTCCGGTTACATATAGCGATTTTGCAGTTGCCTGCGGTGTTGTGCAAGCGGATATTAACATGCCGGCGGTCAGAAGTACTCCCATAATTATCAGTGCGGTTGTGCTAAAAATCTGCCTGTTCATAATAACCTGACCCCCTTCCTGATATTTGCTACGGTCCTGTCGTCCGGCCACATCGGGCTGTATCTGATTATGCGTAGTATAGGGCGGCTGAATGTGCAAGTCAATGAAGGGTGATAGCTGTCCTGAGGCGCGTTCAGCGATTGCCTGACAGACATGGCCAAAATGATCAGCGACGCTTCCGCTAAACTCGACCATGGTAAAGCGAAACGAGGATGATCCTCTTGAAATAAATGCTCCGCCAATTACGCTATAATAAGCCAGGGAGGTAGGTTATGTCGGATAAACGGATTCAGGAACTGGCCGAGAAATTTATTGCCGCATGGAATACGCAGGAGGTGGACAAGGTAGCCTCCTGTTACTCTGAAGACGTAGTTTACATCGATCCTAATATACACGGGGAAATCACGGGACAGCCCGAGTTGCGCCGCTACCTGGCGAAACTATTTGCTGCCTGGAAGATGCGCTGGGCAATAAAGGATGTGCAGGTTTTCAAGAACATGGATGGCGCCGCCGCCAGGTGGCATGCTACCTTACAGCTGGCCGGTGGCGGGAAAGCGATGGAGGTAGACGGGATGGATTTTATCGCGTTCAAGGGTGATAAGATTCAACGCAATGAAGTCTACTTCGACCGCATGGCCATCGTCGACCTGCTGAAAAAGTAGCAGGCGGGTGTTTATTTGAGGCTGCTCAGATACATGCATATCGCGCCGCAAACGGCAACATTCAAAGACTCTGCTTTTGCCCCGGTTATAGATATCTTAACGGTGTGATCGGATTTCTCCAGGAGCGCATCGGAAAGGCCGGCTGCCTCGTTACCCAGAGCAATTATCAACCTGTCCTGTCCCCTCAGCACCGAAGGGTCCTCGGAACCCAGCAAGTCAGTTGCAAACAGGCTGTGTCTCCGTCTTTTTAGCTCGTCCACTATATCGATGTAAGCGGCAGACCTTCTGATCCACAGGGACAGGGCGCTTCCCGCCGTGGATTGTATGCACTTCGGGGCGAATGGATCAGCGCACTTTTCCGTAAGGATAACTCCCGAGTAATCGAAGGCAGCCGCTGTGCGGATGAGCGTGCCAACGTTGCCGGGGTCCTGGATATCTTCAAGCAGCAGGATCTTGGACCCGGCATCCCCGGGCAGGCGGTCTGAGTATGTATCTGTCGGCAGTGAGACCACCGCTACAATTCCCTGGGAAGTGCTGACTGAACTGATGGACTGCATCTGGATATGAGTGAGGGATCTCAGGGCATATTTACCGTAGATAGAGGGCTGTTCCCCTGTGTATAAAACCTCCACAATGCTGCCGGGACTGCTCTTGATCACCTGGTCTATGGCGCGTGGACCTTCCACCAGGAATGCGCCTGACGCCAACCGGCCCTCGCGGGCAGAAAGGTCCTTGTACCACTTCAACGGTTTCAGCGGCCTGCCGTTGTCATCTTTCATAAATCCCCGATATACCGGCCTTATTATCAGTTACCTGCAGGTTGAACATTAATACCTCGGTGTGACATGTCAGCTTATAGATCTTCGCCTGCTGGCCTGCCATTGTTTGAGAAATTCTACCGCTGAAGGGATAAGTGAAACAATGATTATAGCCAGGATGAAAATCGAGAAATTCTCTTTGACGAAGGGCAGGTTGCCGAAGAAGTAGCCGCACAGTATGCAAATAGTTACCCACAGCAGGCCGCCGGTTACATTGAAGAACAGGAACCTGGGGTAGTTCATCTTACCCACGCCGGCAACGAAAGGTGTGAAGGTCCTGAGGATCGGTGCGAATCTGGCAAGTACTATAGCCTTGCCGCCGTATTTTTCGAAAAACATGTGGGTCCGGTCGATGTACTCCCTCTTGATAAACTTGTAGTTTCTTCTGTAGACCTGTTCCCCGATGCGGCTGCCAATAAAATAATTGAAACTGTCACCCAGCGCGGCGGCCAGCCAGAGCAATAAGATCAGCATCCACACATTTAACGTGCCCAGTGCTGCAAATCCGCCCACGGCGAAAAGCAATGAATCCCCGGGGAGGAAGGGTATAAATACCAGGCCTGTCTCGCAGAATATGATGAGAAAAACTATACAGTAGATAAGCAGGCCGTATTGCTGTATGAGGGCGCCCAGGTAAATGTCGATATGGAGTGCGACGTCTATGGCCTTGAATATAAACTGCACAGCCGCCGAATCTTCAAAGAACAGGAGGGCTACCGCGATTGCAGCCAGAAGAATCAGGGCGAGTATAATACAGGCTAATATCAGCCTGTTGGATAATATCCCGTCTACTTTCCGAATGATAACGTCCCTTTAATACGATTAATAAAACGGGCCCCCCCTGTAATACCAGGGATAGTAGTAAGGCGTTACGTAGGAGTTGTATCCCTCTCTCAGGCCCTTGTTATAGCCGGCTGTTTCACCCTGCTGATAGCCCTCGTCCTTACCCTTGGCGTACCCCTCGTCATACCCGGCTTTGTTGCCCCGGTCGTAGCCGGATTTATCCCCGGCCTGGAAACCCAGGTCATATCCGATCTTTTGCCCGTTCTCGTAGCCCCGGGTGAAACCGGCTTTATCACCGTCGACCTTGCCACGGTCGTAGCCTGACTGGAACCCGCTGCCGTTTCCCCACAGGTATCCACCGAGCAATGCCGCGGCCACAACGATGACTATAACTGCTATAATCAGGCCGAGTATCCATCCGCCGATGGTCAGCGCAAATTTCCCTGACATGGCGCACCTCCTTTTCTTAGATCACAGCTTCAGCCTTCGGAATTGCTGAAGCTGCCATACTTATCAGCCCTGTAGTTAGATTGTACAACCTTTGCTATGGACTGTGCATTCCCAACGTGATACTCTAGTGATTAAGTAAAGAAGCGGGGGTGCAACATGTTAAAAGCTGGCAAAATCTTGCTTATCATAGCCGGTTTCCTGCTCATCCTGGATGCCTTCCTCATGGCAAGCCGCATACCCAATCCGCTGTTCGGCTGGCCGCTGCCCTGCCCGGTGACCCTGGCGGTGCTGGGATTGGGCATACTGCTTACCGCTTTCGGCAGCCAATCCTGCTGTAAGAAATAAAAGGTTCAGGATACAAGGCTATGGCGAAGAAAGGCAGGATAGCCATCCTGACGGGCGGTGGAGATTGCCCGGGTATAAACGCCGTTATAAGGGCGGTGTCCAAGAAGGCCATCCTCGAATCGGGGCTGGAGGTGGTGGGCATCTCGGACGGTTTTGAGGGGCTGATGCACAACCGGCACCGCATACTCCATTACGACGATGTATCGGGCATCATCAATCTGGGCGGCACTATTCTGGGCACTTCCAATAAAGCCAACCCCTACAGGTGCCCCATGAAAAAAGAGGGTCCACTGGAATTTGAGGATTTATCGCAGGCTGCCATCGATAATTTCGAGCGGTTGGAGGCGGACTGCCTGGTATGTATCGGCGGTGATGGCACGCTTAATATCGCGCACAGGCTGTTTAAGGACGGTATCCCCATAATCGGCATTCCCAAGACCATAGACAATGACATCAGAGGGACAGACATCACCTTCGGCTTTGATACTGCGGTGTACATAGCCACTGAAGGTTTGGACCGCGTGCGCACCACAGCCCAGTCGCACCACCGCGTGATGATCGTGGAGGTTATGGGACGAAACGCCGGCTGGATCGCCCTGCACTCTGGGGTTGCAAGCGGGGCGGACGTTGTGCTTATTCCCGAGATCCCCTATGACCTGGATATCCTGGCCGACAAGGTTAACGATAGAAACAGGAGGGGAAAGAGATTTACCATCGCCGTCGTTTCGGAAGGCGCCAGGCCTAAGGGTGGGGGCAAGGTGGTCCAGAGGGTTGTCGAAGAGAGCACGGACCCGGTCCGCCTGGGGGGCATAGGCTTTGTACTGGGATCTCAAATAGAAGCTGAAACTGGTATTGAGACCCGTACCGTTGTTATGGGACATCTGCAGAGGGGTGGTGTACCTACTCCCTATGACAGGGTGCTGGCCACCAGGCTGGGCACCAGAGCAGTTGATATGCTGCTTGATGGCTCATATGGATATATGGTGGGGGTCAAGGGCAATGATCTGCTGGATGTGCCCTTAGAGGAAGTTGCGCGCGGCCAGAGGCGCGTGTCCACGGGTGATCCGTTGATAAAATCGGCCAGGTCGGTGGGGACGTGCTTTGGAGATATCAGAGACGTCATGCCGGAGGAATGACAGGATGCGCCCGGTATTCGATTGATCACTGTGCGCAGGATATTTTATAGCTGTTGCAGCCGTTTGAGCGCACGTAGTACATGCACTTGTCGGCGCTGCTTATCAGTGCGTCGAGGTCCCTGCCGTCCTCGGGGAACACGGCTACACCGATGCTGACGGTGATCAGGATTTTGTGGCCGTTTATCATGAAGTGGTGCCTGAAGGCGTCCACGATCTTGTGGCTGACCTTGTCTACGTTGCTCATGTCTTCGACTTCAGGTATTACTATGGCGAACTCGTCACCGCCCACGCGCGCCACGGTATCGCTCTTGCGCAGCAGTTCGGTCATGCGGTTGGCCGCGGCCTTCAGAAGGTGATCTCCCACCAGGTTGCCCATGGTTTCGTTCACAGTGTTGAAACTATCCAGGTCAAGCGACATTATGGCCACTCTTTTTTTCTTGCGCTGAGCATGCAATACGGCTATATGGGCGCGGTCGCGGAAGAGCGTCCTGTTGGGAAGGCCGGTCATGGTATCATGGGTGGCCACCAGGTGAAGTTCCCGCTCCAGCCGCTTTCGCTCCGACGTATCGCGGATGTTGCAGTGTACGACGCGGATGTTGTTGATCGTGCATACGTTGGATTCCAGCTCCACGTCCAGCCGCCTGCCGTTCCTCGTCTCCAGTGGGAAATCATCATAATGCACGTGGTCCCGCTGCTTCAGCTCATGCGAGGCAGCCCTGCTTTTATCGGTGTCGATGAACGCCTCTATGTCCCACAGGTTTTTTCCCAGCAACTCATCGGGGGAATAGCCCAGCATTTTTAATAGGTGAGGGTTGGCACTCTGAACATGTCCAGTGTCGGCATCCAATATCACAATTCCGTGCTGCGCACTCTCAAAGAGCTGCTTGTATTGACGCTCTGAGCACTTCAACTCCTGCTCTATACCTTTGAATTCACTCTCCAATGCTTTTAGCTGGCGGACCTGCACACGCAGTTGCTCCAACTCATCGATGAGCTGTTTTTTGGTTTTGGCCTCTTCGTTCGGCATAAATACCTCCGTATCCGCTTAAAAGCTGGTACACAACGATGAATTTCGGTTGCCTTATCCCGAAGTCACTCGTAGTTTCAATGTAGTATTTATTAGGTTGTTTGTCAATGTTTAGTGTATAATGATCTCATAGTTCAAGTTTAGGTTATTACAAGCTTATTATAATCCTTCCAGAATTATCACAAGCCTTGAATGGCCCGAACCCCGCTAAATTTACTTAAGAGGTCATTCATTGAGTTTCGAAATCTTCAATCTCCATCCTAGTATCATGGACGGTGTGCGGGCGCAGGGTTACACTGAGCCCACTCCCATCCAGTTGCAGGCCATTCCCCCCATCATGCAGGGGCGCGACATCATCGGCCTGGCGCAGACCGGCACGGGCAAGACGGCGGCCTTCGTGCTGCCTGTGCTGGACCGCCTGCTGAAGCTGCAGCGCGGGCGCATAGGCGCCGCGGTCATCTCGCCCACCCGCGAACTGGCTGAACAAACCTGCGAGGCGGTCGACGCGTTGGGACAGGCCACTAATCTGAAGAGCATCTCCATATACGGTGGCGTGGGCATGGACCAGCAGGTCCGCAGGCTGCGCAGCGGCGTGGATATCATCGTGGCCTGCCCGGGCCGACTGCTCGACCACATTTGGAAGAGCACTATAGACCTGTCCTTCCTTGAGATGCTGGTCATCGATGAGGCCGACCGCATGTTCGACATGGGTTTCCTGCCCGATATCAGGAGTATATTAAGGTGCCTTGTCAGGCCTCGCCAGACCATGCTTTTCTCCGCCACCATGCCGGCCGATATACGCAGGCTGGTGCAGGAGGCTCTACGCATCCCCGTTACGGTGCAGATCGGGCATTCGGCGCCGGTGGATTCTGTATCCCATGCCATTTATCCCGTAAAGCAGCACCTCAAGACAAAGCTGCTCACGGCGGTGCTGCGCAGCTTCGAAACCGATTCAGTGCTGGTGTTCACCCGCACCAAACACCGCGCCGATCGCGTGGCCCTGCAACTGAAGAGGACGGGCTTCAGCGCTACGGCTCTGCACGGCGACCTGGCGCAGAACAGGCGCCAGGCGGCACTGGACGGCTTCCGCGACGGTTCAGTGAAGATACTGGTTGCCACGGATATCGCGGCCCGCGGGATAGACGTCCTCAGCATATCGCATGTTATCAACCTGGATATGCCGGAAAACGTGGATGCTTACACCCACCGCATCGGCCGCACGGGCCGCATCGACCAGAAAGGGGATGCCCTGACATTTGTGACGGCCGCTGACGCTGCCGTGGTGAAGGAAATAGAAGAGGTGCTCAAAGCACCGCTGGAACGCCGCAAGCTGCAGGGTTTTGATTACAATGCCCCGGCTCCCGAGATAACAGATGAGGGGTCCAGGCGTCCCTCAGGCGGAAGAAGAGCGCCGGCGCAGCGCGCCGGTGGTACGCGCAGGCGTTAGGCGCCAGTTATTTCCGGCGCCTGCCCACAATGCCGTAGAGCATGATATCCAGGATGGCTGAGTAAATGCGTCCCACCGACATGCCGTGCGACAGCACCAGCGGGCTTTCAGCAACGTATAGCGTCGCCTCCGATAGTATTGTCTGCACCAGGTTCCAGTCTGTCTCCGAAGGTGCGATTAGCCCTTCCCTTTTGGCCGCGCTAAAGACACGCCTGTATATCTCGCGGATCGAGGCCAGACGTGCTATCTGGTATTCCGCGAAAATCTCCGGGTAAAGCTGCTTGAGCTCGATGATGCGGGTGGAAAGGTCACCCTTGGGCAGTAAACCCACAGCCTCTTTGATCAGCGCCGCGGATCTCTCAGTATTATAATCTTTGTGCCTGTCCAGGCTGGCCAGCGCTTCGTTGATCACAGTCACCATGTGCATCATGCTGGCCCGCACAAGGTGTCTCTTGTCTTTAAAGTAGCGGTACACGGTGGCACGTGTCAATCCGCAGCGCGCCGCTACGTCCTCGACAGTGGTTTTTTTTATGCCGTGAGCCAGGAAGACGTGTAGGGCAGCTGCGATGATCTTTTCTTCAGTCTGATTGTATTCAGGCATGATATGATATTAACATACCTTGTAACATTTGACTAATGATTTCACAGGAGGTGCAGGCGTTGCAAAAGAAGTGCATAGATAACGATTTTCTGCTGAAGGCGGGGCCTTATTCGCATGTGGTAGAAGCGGGGGGTTTCCTCTTCCTGACAGGGATCGACCCCATGGACCTGGAGAAGGGGCTTATTATCACAGATGATATCGTCAAGGCCACCGAAATAGTCATGGAGAACATGAAGCGGTCCCTGGAATCGGTGGGGAGCGGCCTGGCAAAGGTGGTAAAAGTGACGGTTTTCCTGCGTGATATGGGCGACTTCGCCAAATTGAACGAAGTCTATGCCAGGTACTTTCCCGAAAACCCGCCGGCTCGGACCTGCGTGGCCGTCAAAGAGGTCCCGGGCAATTTTCAGCTCAAGGTCGAGGCCATCGCTATCAAGTAGAGCTGCCCGAAAGTTTCTTAAATACTATTCCCGCCGCCCTTAATGTGGCATCTATATCACGCCTGCTATGAGCCAGGGAGAGGAAAGCGGCCTCGAACTGCGAAGGCGGCCAGTAAATGCCCTCCTCCAGCATTCTCCTGAAGAAGCGGGCGAAGACAGATGTATCGCAACGGCGGGCCGAGGCATAATCGGTGATTCTCTCGGAACTGAAAAATACGGTTAACAGGGACCCCTCGCGTGCTATGGACAGCGGCCAGCCGGCATCACAGGCCGCGGAGGCCAGTCCATCCTGCAGCAGCACTCCATTCTCCTCGAGTTGCCGGTATACCGATGGATTATCGAGTATCTCCAGAGTTGCTATTCCGGCGGTCATGGCCAGCGGATTGCCTGAGAGAGTGCCGGCCTGGTAAACCTTGCCCGACGGCGCCACCATCTGCATGACGTCCCGCCTGCCACCGTAGGCGCCCACCGGCAGGCCGCCGCCGATAATCTTGCCCAGGCAGGTGAGATCCGGCCTTATTTTATACAGCGCCTGCGCGCCGCCGTATGCCACCCTGAACCCGGTTATAACCTCGTCAAAAATGAGCAGGGCGCCGTGTTCTTTAGCCAGGCGGTGAATGCCATTGAGGAAGCCCCTGGCGGGATGCACCAGTCCCATGTTGGCGGCGATGGGCTCAACGATAACGGCCGCTATGCTGTCCGGGTATTTCGCGAACAGGCGGCGCACTGTATCTAAGTCGTTGTAGCCGGCTACCAGCGTACTCCTGGCCGTACCTGTGGTTACGCCCGGAGAATCCGGAATGCCAAGCGTGGCCATGCCCGAGCCGCCGCTGACCAGCAGGCTGTCGGAGTGCCCGTGGTAGCAGCCGGAGAATTTAATGATCCTGTCCCTACCGGTGAAAGCGCGTGCCAGGCGTATGGCGCTCATCGTGGCTTCAGTTCCCGAACTGACGAAGCGCATCATCTCCATAGACGGCACGGCAGCGGATATCATCACGGCCAGGCGGGTTTCCAGTTCCGTGACGGCGCCGAAGCTGGTGCCTTTTCCCACTGCATCTGTCAATGCTGCTACTATGCGCCGGTCGGCGTGTCCCAGTATCAGCGGACCCCAGGATCCGACGTAGTCAGTATAACGATTGCCGTCGGCATCCCAGATCTTCGAGCCTTTGCCTTTCACAATGAAGCGAGGGGTGCTTCCTACAGCGCCGAAGGCCCTTACCGGGCTGTCCACGCCCCCGGGCAGGTAGCGCCGGGCAAGTTTGAATAGCCGCTCCGAATTCTTGGTAGTTCTCATCTTGTTTACACCTGCTCAGCCAGCCAGGCGGCGACTTCCTTTGCGTGGTAGCTGATAATAATGTCGGCCCCTGCCCTTTTAATCGAGCCCAGTATCTCCATAGTGACCCTCTTCCCATCGATCCAGCCGTGCGAGGCGGCGGCCTTGACCATGGCATATTCACCGCTAACATTATAGGCGGCCAGCGGGCAATTGAAGCTTTCACGCGCCTTACTAATGACGTCCAGGTAGGCCAGCGCCGGCTTGACCATGACTATGTCGGCGCCCTCGTCGATGTCAGCTTGTATCTCCCTGAGGGCCTCGCGCACGTTAGGAGGGTCCATCTGGTAGGACCTGCGATCGCCGAACTGCGGGGCAGAGCCCGCCGCTTCACGGAAAGGGCCATAGAATGCGGAGGCGTACTTGGCCGCGTAGGACATGATGGGTATATGATTAAAACCGTGGCCATCCAGCGCCTGCCTGATAGCGCTCACCCGTCCATCCATCATGTCGGATGGTGCAACCATGTCTGCGCCGGATGCAGCATGTGAAAGGGCCATCCCGGCCAGCAGGGGGAGGGTCCTGTCGTTATCGACATCGCCGTTTAATATTACACCACAGTGTCCGTGACTGGTGTACTCGCAGAGGCAGATGTCTGTTATCACGATCATATCGGGGGCAGCCTTTTTTATGGCGCGAATGGCCTGTTGTACAACGCCCTCCGGGTTAAGTGCTGGTGAGCCGGTCTCATCCTTATCATTAACCATGCCGAAGAGCAGTACCGCAGGCACCCTGAGGCCGGCCAGTTCATCGACTTCAGCGGCAAGCTTGTCGACAGATAAATGGAAGATGCCGGGCATGGCATCGATCTCCTTCTTTATGCTATTACCTTCAACGATGAAGAGTGGGAAGATAAGGTCGCCCGGGTCCAACCGGCTCTCTCTCACCAGAGACCTTAGTGCGGGGCTCTTTCTCAGGCGGCGCATACGTAAATCTGGAAATACAGGCATTCAGGCCTCCTCGCGAAAGTATTCTTCCATGGCCTGGATCAACCCGGCCATGGTCTGTTCTTTAGCCAGAATGTCCACCTTCAGGCCCGCTTTCTTAGCGGTTGCCGCGGTCTTAGGGCCGATGCAGGCTATTTTGGCACTGATGCGACGTATCACTGCACTGTCCAGTTCCGCGAGAAGATTGGTCACGGTCGATGAACTGGTAAAAGTGATCACGTCCAGATTGCCGGGCAGAAGCAGGTCTTTCAGTCGGGCCAGGCTTCTGCGAGGCCTGATAGTCCGGTAAACGGCTATTTCGTCCACTTTCGCCCCCAGTTTTTCGAGTCCCGCTGTGATTTCATCGTCGGCTATATCGGCACGGGGCAGAAGAAAGCGTTTTCCCCTCACGGCTGTTTTTTTCAGTCCCCTGATGAAGCCCTGGCCTGTATGGACATCGGGTATGTAATCCGCCGTGATGCCGCGTTCTCCGAGCGCCCTGGCCGTCATAGGCCCGATTGCGCCTATTTTGAGGCCGGCCAGCGCCCGGGAATCCAGCCCCATCTCATTCAAACGGCGGAAAAAGGCTTCGACACCGTTGACGCTGGTGAAGGCTATCCAATCGTATCCGTGCAAGCTCGAGATGTACCTGTCCACTTCCTGTTTTCCACTGATTGGACGTATTTCGATCGATGAGAAGCGCACTGGCTGCGCACCGCGTTCGGTGAGAAGCCGTTCGAGAACACCCGCCTGGCTCGCGGCACGCGTGACCAGCACGCGTTTGCCGAAGAGGGGGAGCAGATCGAACCAGCGCAGGTTCTCGCGCATATCGACGACATGGCCGATGACGATGACAGCGGGGGCCGTTATACCCGCGTCGCCGGCTTTTTTCGCTATGTTCTTCAACGTGCCTGTAACAGTAAACTGCGTCGGCAATGTGCCGTCCCTGATGATAGCTGCCGGCGTACCAGGTTTCATGCCGTGCTTCAGCAGCAGCGCCGTGATGAGCGCCAGGTTCTGCATGCCCATCAGTATGACAAGCGTGCTGCCGGATTTGGCCAGTATGTCCCAGCGGATGTGTGAGCTGCGCTTGGTGGGGTCCTCGTGTCCGGTCAGGATGGTCAATGAGGATGAGAGGCCGCGCTGTGTAATCGGTATGCCGGCGTAGGCGGGCACAGCCACGGCCGAGGTGATGCCCGGCACCACCTCGAAGGCGATGCCTGCGGCCTGAAGCGCTGCGGCCTCTTCGCCTCCCCGGCCCAGTACGTAGGGGTCGCCCCCCTTGAGGCGTACCACAATCTTACCTCTGTAGGCCAGGTCCACCAGGAGGCGATTGATTTCACCCTGCTCAACATGGGAGCTGCCGCCCTTCTTCCCGGCATAGATTTTCTCAGCCGCCAGCGGCGCGTGATCAAGGATCAGGCTGCTGATCAAGTGATCATAGACGATAGCATCTGCCCTGGAAAGGCATTCAGCGCCTTTAAGCGTGAACAACCCGGGATCGCCCGGGCCTGCCCCGACCAGGTAGACCATTCCCTTCTTTACCGGCATCTCATATCCCTTATAAGGCCGGCGGCCCCGGCCTCCAGCATCCTGTGGGCAAGATTTTCACCGGCTTCTTGAGGGAATTCTGCCCTGCCCTGGTATGCATCTTTCATTATCTTGCTGCCGTCCCTGTCTGCCACCATGGCCGCAATTTCGAGGATCCCATCATGCAAGGTGGCCAGTGCTGCCACAGGTGCGCGGCAGCCGCCCTCCACTGCATGCAGGAAAGCCCGTTCGGCCGTCACTGCCTGCCAGGTTGGCTGATGGTTAATCGGCTCTATCATCTCCTTTACCCGTTTGTCACCCTCCCTGGTTTCTACGGCTAGCGCGCCCTGCCCGACGGCCGGCAAAAAAGATTCCAACGGCAAATACGCGGTTATTCTTTCATCACAGCCCAGCCTGAGTAGAGCTGCGGCGGCCACGATGACACCCTCCAACTGGCCGGAACTCACCTGGCGTAGTCGACTATCCACGTTGCCGCGAATACTGCAGACCTGGACGTCCGGGCGCATATGTAGGAGTTGGGCCGTGCGGCGCAGACTGCCGGTGCCTATCCTGGAGCCGGGATTCAAGTCAGCCAGAGCAGCGCAGGCCACCAACGCGTCGCGGGGGTCCAGCCTCTGCGTCACGGCCGCCAGGCATAATCCGCCGGTCAGCAGGGTAGGCAGGTCCTTGAGGCTGTGCACGGCTATATCTATTCCGCCTGTCAATAGGGCGTCCTCCAAAGCTTTAACGAATATGCCTGTGTCGCCGGCCTTGTCGATGGAGACATCGCGGTTGCGATCCCCCTCGGTCATGATCTTACGTATCTCGATATCGAGGTCGGGATGGGATCGCTGAAGCTCACGCGCCACTATGTCAGCCTGGATGAGGGCCAGCCTGCTTCCCCGCGACCCGATCACGATTTTATTGGTCATAGCTCCTTTCCATCTTTCAGCCCGAAAAGCCGGCTGATGGTCTCTGCGTGGTCCGTTCCACTTCCCGATTTGAGATACAGGATGGGATCCCTAATTATCTTGTCCACGATCGACCTTGTGAGCAAGTCGATGCTCTGTTTCTCCTCCTGCGAAAGTGATGGCATTTTTTTCAGGGAGCTGTGATACTGAGCGGCGCGGATCTTTTCGGCCCTGGCTACCAGGGCCTTTATAACCGGCCGGGCGCTGTACCCCTGCCACCACGTCATAAGTATATCGAGCTCATCCGCTACGATCTTTTGAACGGCCGCCACCTCCGCCTCCCTTTCCTGGCGGTGGTTATCTGCAAGGCCGTTAAGGTCGTCCATATTATATAGATGTACGTTGTCGATACTGCTGACGGCGGGCTCCACGTTGCGGGGCAGTGCGATATCGATAATAATCATAGGCAAATCCGGCCGGCTGACCATGGCCTCGCTCACGTGCCTGTGTCGCAGCACCGGGTGCGGCGACGCGGCACAGGCGATAACGATGTCCGCTTGCCGCAATTCATCTGCCAGCATCTGCGGTGCGACGGGACTGCCCCCGTATTGGGCTGTAATTTGTACGGCGCGCTGTAGAGTCCTGCTGACGACAACCAGTTCCGTGGCGCCCCTGCTGCGGGCGACCTTGAGGGCCAATTTGCCTGCTTCACCTGCCCCTATAATGACGATCTTGGAACTGCCTATATCATTCACGATATCCAGGGCTTTATTAACCGCTATAGAACTGATAGAGAGCGGGTTTCTGCTGATGCCCGTCTCATTGCGCACGCGCCTGCCGGTACTTACCGCGCTCTCGAAAATGTGCCGCAGGGGCAGGTTGACGGTGCCGGCTTTCTCGGCTGCGGCCAGAGCCTGCCCGACCTGGCCCAGCACCTCGTATTCCCCGATTACCATGGAATCAAGCCCGCAGGCCACGCTGAAGAGGTGTTCACAAGCGGCCCGGTCGCTCATCACGTAGATATAAGGTGCGGAATCCGCTGGCAGAATCATGCTTTCACGCATAAAATCGGTGCATGCTTTTTCGAGGTCGCTCAGGCGACTGCCTGTGACGTATACCTCGGTACGGTTGCACGTGGAGAGGATGATGCCGTACTGCACGTACTGCCGCAGGTGATGCAGGAACACGGGCAGTCCGTCCGGGCCAATGGCGGCTTTTTCCCGCACATCCACGGGCGCCGTGCGGTGGTTTATACCCATGAGGCTAACGTGCATAAATATATTCCACCTGATGGACTATTTCCCGCATTTTCTCAGCCTATCGAGCAGTGCCTTACCGGCTTCTTCGCCCCGTCCCTTCCTAATAAGAGCGATCATGAAGTCCAGGTCGATGGCTTCCTGCCAATTTGTGCTGCTTATTTTCAATCCCTGCTTCTTTGCCTGGCGGCGGGCCTTCTCGATTACGAGCACCAGTGACGCATATTCCTGGCCGAATTCATCTTCCAGCCTGCTGCGGATCTTGCGAGCCAGCGCGGGGCTCTTCCCTGAGGTTGATACGGCAATAGCCAGACTGCCCCTGCGTATGATTGAGGGCACGATGAAATCCGACAGCACCGGATCATCCACGACGTTGACGGGTACTCTGCGCTTTTTCGCTTCCCCTGCCGCGGCCAGGTTAATCCCCCTATTGCTGGTTGCTACGATGGCGATATGGACACCCTTCAAGTCACCTGTCCGGTAAGCCCTGTTTATGACCTTAATCCTGCCGTCACTCGACAGCTTGCGCAGCCCTGCGCAAAGCCGGGGGCTGATGACGGTGACTTCAGCCCCATATTCCAGTAGTGTATTGGCCTTGCGTAGCGCGACCCGACCGCCGCCGGCAACAAGGCATCTCCTGTCCTGCAGATTGAGAAAGACCGGGTAATACATCTCCGTCATGTCTTCAGACCCTGTACTGTATCCTGGTTTTTTTAAATTCCTTTACGCTGAAAAGCACTAAGTAATCTGTGAATCCTGTCCCGGCAGCCATTTTTTCAATTGTGCGCAGGCAGGCAGTCTTATCCCGGCTGTGAACCATGGCGAAGAGGTTGTAACGCCAGAGATGGTTTGTATCGCGCTCGTAACAGTGGCTCACATGCCTGCTGGAAGCCAGCATGCATCCGAGTTCATCCACTTTATCGGCGGGGGCGTCCCAGCAGGTCATGGCGTTGGCCCTGTAACCCGCGTTGCGATGGTTAATGGAGGCGCCGTAGCGCCGGATGATGCCCCTGCGCAGCAGAGAACGGCTGTGGCCCAGCATTTTTTCCACGTCCATTCCTAGGCTGTGCGCCAGCGATGTAAATGGGTCGGCGCACAACGGCAGGTCATGCTGTAGCCCGTTTATGATCTCCCTATCGGCCTTCGATAACCTGGCCCGGGCGGGAAGGCCTGAGGCATTTGAAAGGTACTCTTCCGTTGAATCACCTTCAGCGCGGCTGAAATCGGTCCTCAGTTTGAATATCCTGGTCGCGGGAAGGGCGATTATTGCCCGAGCTTTTGAACGTGCAGACATACTCACTACCTCCGCCTGCAGGTCCATCCCCGCCGGCACGGAGAGCGTTACCCAGATGTTGAATTCATGCTCCCTCTCATAGCCGTGGCTGATGCCTGGATGGGCACTCAGATAGCTTTCAGCGCTTTTTATCCGGTGGTGGTCCACCTTCATGGCTATTAGCGTGCTCTGGAAACCCAGTTTCCTGGCGTCCAGTACCGGGCTGATCTGGCGTATAATGCCCTTTTTCTTGAGGTCGGCTATTCCCATGATCACTTCATCACCGGTCATGCCGAGCTTAATGCCCATGTCCGCGTACGGTTCCCGGGAGAGGGGGAAACCTGACTGCAGCAGGCCGAGCAGCCTGTTCTCATTAGTGGTGCCAGCGGACTCAGGCATTTACCTGTTCTCCCTTTATGTTGCGAGGCTGGTGTATGCAATACGGCTCGGCCTCCAGGTAATCTCCCGTCATCTCATAAGCGCGGGCCCGGCAGCCGCCGCAGATCGATTTGTACTCACAAATGCCGCATTTCCCTTTGATTGCGCTGAGGTCGCGCAGTTGCCCGAAGAGCTGCGAATCGTGCCAGATCTGGCCGAAAGTCTGGTTTCTTACGTTGCCCGCCGCCAGGTCCAGGTAGCCGCAACCCTGCACCTGGCCTGTATGGGATATGAAGCAGAATCCGCTGCCGGCCATGCACCCGCGGCTGATCGAATTGGCGCTTCCCGGGTGATGGTGCGATGTGGTCGAAGATTTGATCTTTGCGTCCTCTTGTTTACCTCGCTGCCTGAGTATGCGCAGGTAATGCGGTGCGTCGGTCGGTTTAAAGAATATCCTGTCTTTGAGCGAAATTTGCCGGTCGTATACCCAGTTCAGCGCACTCTCGTATTGGTCAGCGCTGAGCTCGACCTCGCAGAGCCCCTTGCCCCTCCCGGTGGGCACCAGGAAAAAGGGGTGAAAGGCCACGGCGCCTTCACTTAGCGCAAGAGCCAGCAGGTCATCGAGGTAAGCGATATTCAGCCTGGTGAGAGTGCAGTTGACCTGTACCTCGATGCCCGCCCCGCGGATACTGCGGATGCCTGCCATGGCCGCCGCAAAGGCGCCCTGCTGCCCGCGGAAGCGGTCCTGGAGTTCGGGTGTGGGGAAATCCAGGCTGACCGAGATGCGCGTGAGCCCCGAGGCTTTCAGGCGGGCTGCAACTTGCGGTGTAACCAGCGTTCCGTTGGTGCCCATAACCACGCGCAGACCTTTGGACCTTGCATACTCAGCTATGGAGTATACGTCATCGCGTATCAGTGGTTCCCCGCCGGTGAGAATGATGATCGGATTGCCCGCTTCCCTGATCTGGTCAACCAGGCGGAACGACTCTTCAGTGGAGAGCTCGTCAACATACTTGTCAGCGACGGCCGAGGCCCGGCAATGGGCGCAGCGCAAATTGCATGAGCGTGTGATCTCCCATGCCACGAGTTGCAGCCGGGGTTGGATAGAACCGGGGGTTGACAGGTCCGGGCTCATCTAATTAAACCTATCTCCCTGTCACTGAGGTAGCAGGCGGGGTCCTCCGCCCATATATCGCCGTATACAGCTTCGGCGCGTACACGCGAGTTGCCGTTACAAAGATCGAGATATCTGCAGCGGGCGCAGCGCCCCTTGAGCAGGGATTTGCGGTTTTTCAATCCCTTCAATACGGGTTGAGACATGTCCATCCAGATATCTCCGAACTTACGATTCAAAACATTGCCCGGCGAATAGCTCTGCCAGAACTGGTCGGGGTGCACGTTACCGTTATCATCCACGGCCCCTATCCTTATCCCCGAGTTGTTGCCGCCGTTCACTTTGAGCAGCTCCAGTATACGTCCGGCATCTTCCCGTCTGTCCTCCTGTGCCCTCAGGTAGAGGTATACACCGTCCGCATGGTTGCCCACAGTGAGGACCTCTCTGGGCTGGCCGCGCCTGTGCATATCAAGTGTACGTTCACAGATTATGTCCATAACCCTGCGTTTTTGAGAGTGAGGGAGGTCCTGTTCCCTCAGGTTATTGCCACGTCCTGAATATGCGAGATGGTAGAAACAGACACGGTTGATGTTCTCCCGTTCTATCAGCGAGAAGATGTCGGGTATCTCTGTATGGTTATACCTGGTGATGGTCAGCCTCAGGGATACCCTGACGTCCCTGGCCACGCAGGCACGGATACCTTCCAGCGCCTGCCTGTAAGCGCCGTCCCTGCCGCGGAAGCGGTCGTTGGTTGCGCTGGTGCCGTCAAGGCTGATCCCGACCTCGGCGAAGCCGGTCTCCCTGATTTTATCAGAGGTCTGCTCATCGATAAGCGTGCCGTTGGTAGAGAGGGCCACGCGCAGTCCGCGGCTTGCGGCGTATCCGGCCAGTTCAAAGAGGTCATCCCTCAGCAGGGGTTCCCCGCCCGAAAAGAGGATGACGGGCACATTGAATTCGGCGAGGTCATCGATGAAGCGCATACCCTGTTTTGTGTTCATGGCGGGCATTGCTGACTGGCTGCCGGAGCCGGCATAGCAGTGGATACAGCGGAGGTTGCATTGCCCGGTGCAATTCCAGACCACCACCGGGCCCGGCTCTGCCTTGCCATTTTTCCCCCAGGTCTGCCCTTTTTCCCGGTAGCGCAGGCTGTCGCCAGGGCTTACAGTTCCACATAGCAGGCGCGATACGGATATCATTACGGGCCTGCTCCGCTTGATGTATATTTTTGGTGTGCGTCTATCATGGCGATGAGAGTTTCGTCAATCAGGCGGTTGGCCAGAGGTATGGCTTCAGCGATACGTCCACCCAGGGCCTCACGTTTACCAGCGAGGTTGGCTGCCGCCTGCATTATAAGTTCGCGGTGCACGAGGAAAGCCTCCGCCGATGATGTCAGCGGCATTCCCATTTCGGCCAGCAGGCGGCCAAAGCCCCTGCCCGTATCGCGGGCCGCTGCCAACGATTCCTCCCTCCTGGCGGGCTCACTGATATACCTGGCTGTCAGGTTAAGTAAATTGCGGCCCAGCTCGGCAAGCTGCCGCTGGTGCTCCTCGCATGGTTTCACAGCCTGCGGAAAGCTGTCGAGGAAGCTGCGGGCTATCTCCCTGTGGCGGGGCGTAGTATCTTCGAGCTCGTTTACCAGGTCCCGGATGCCGAGAACTCTCTGCCCGGGCCTGGAGAGTTTTTTAAGGTCGGATTTTGAGTAGCGCCTGTGCCCGCCCGGCGTCACGAATGCGCTGAGCTTGCCCTCGTCCGTCCATTGTCGAAGCGTAGCCTCATTGACGCCCAGTATCTGGCTGGCCTCGCTTATGCTGATCAAATCAACCTTTTTCATGCCATCGTCCTTTAAAATAGCGAGGTGAGGAAAAAATGTAGACGCTAAATCATATAGAATTCTATAGAAATAGGCAATTTTCTAAAGAATTTGATGTATATGCGAATGATGGTGATAATGCCGGGCGGGTAAGCCCGCCCGGCATAGTTATCAGGCTTCCATCTGCAGCTCTATTTTCTCCACCTTGGCGTAGTCCTTCTTGTAGAAGAAAGAGCCGGCGAAGAAGAGCACTGCAGCTACGATCAGGTAGATAGGTAGGAAGGTCATGGCCGTCTTTATGCCGTAAGCATCAGAGAAGGCCCCGGTTACTATGGGTCCCAGCGATGAGCCCAGCAGGTGCTGGACGACAACTGCCAGGGCGACAGAAGTAGCACGCAACCCGGCGTGGACTACGTCCTGGCAGACGGCCAGCGCAGCAGGGATAAAGCTTGTAATAGCGATCCCAACAAGCAGCAGCATGAGGTACTGGCTCATACCTTCAAGAAGTGAAAACGCCAGGTAGACGAACAGTGCCGCGGCCAGAATGGATACGGTGCAAAACAGCAGCCGGGCTTTCAAATCTTTCCTGTACCATAAATCGGCCAGGAAGCCGCCCAGGGGTGCCCCGATGACCGCAAGCGCCATGATCGCGCTGGCGCGTATACCGGCCTGGTCTTCAGGGATACCGCCGGCGCGGAAGAAATACGTGGGCAGCCAGGTGATGATTGACGTGGTGACGAATACGACAGCGGCGAAGCCAAGGTATGTGAACCAGAGGGTTGGAGTCTTGAGGAACTCTCTGCTGATATCGCGGAAGCTCATCTTTTTCTTGGTTGCACCCTTGCCTTCGTCAACCGTCTTGACCAGCTCAACGGTTTTGTAGTCCTTGACGAAGAAAAACATGATTGCCACTACCAGGCCGGGTATGGCCACCAGGCCGAATGCATGTTGCCACCCAAGGTTCTTGGCGATGATGCCGCCCAGCGCGATGCCCACGGCGCTGCCCAGGGGTATGGAAGCGTTCCAGATGCCAAACATGCGGGCGCGCTTCTCCTCGGGATATAGTCCTGAGATCATGGCGGATCCGCCGGGCGCATAGCCCGCTTCGCCGATGCCGATAGCCGTCCTGGCGCCGAACAGCGCCTTGAAATTGGGCATAAAGGCGCAGGCCGCCGTGGCAATGCTCCAGAATGTAGCCATCAAACCGATGGTCTTCTTGCGGCTCCAGCGGTCGACCAGGATGGATACGGGGAAGGTGAAGATGAGGATGGACCAGTAGACCGCGGAGACCAGCATTCCACACTCAGCGTCTGAGATACCCCAATCCCTCTGTATGAAAGGGAAGAGGGAGGTGACCACGGTGCGGTCCACGTAATCGAAGAAGTAAAGCAGGAAGAGCAAAACGAATATGTACAGGCGGGAATTCGAAGACAGCTGGTAAAGCTTCGCGGTTGGCTGATTATCCATCATGCTCCCCCTGCAGGTATTTATTTTTTCTTTAGATGCAGCAGTTGCCTGGCTTCCTCGACGGTAGCGATTTCGAAATCGAGTTCGAGGGCGATCCTGACCGCTTTTTCAACCAGTTCAGCATTGGATTTGGCCAGTTCGCCGTGCGAAATATAGATATTGTCTTCTAGGCCCACCCGGACGCTGTCGGCGCCCAGCAGCATAGCCATGGTGATCATGGGGAACTCGTCCTTGCCGATGCCCAGGGCCTGCCACTTGGCATTGGGGAACATCTTCTTGCCCTCTTCGGAGATATACATTAGCTGTTTGGCCGTAGCGGGCTGGCCGCCGGATACGCCCAGAGGGTAATCGATGTGGAAGGGCATATTTTTATCGAACACCCCTTCTTCGCACAGAGCCATGGTATTGTACAGGTGGCTGACGTCCCAGATCTCCAGTTCCATGCCCCAGCCCCTTTCTATGATGCCCTTGATGATCTTCCTCTGGAAGGGGGGGGTATTACTGAAAGTGGAAAAACCGTACTTGCCGATCGACATATCGAACGTGCCCATGTTGAGCGTGAGCATGTCCGGTTCGGGCTTGATGTCCAGCAGCGCCAGCTTCTGCTCTTCGGAAGCCGGGATAATCTGCCATGTAGTCGTATCAACCCAGGCGCCGATGCCGCCGCCGGCCTCAATTATTATCGGGCACTTCTCCCGTATGCGTGCCACAACTTCGCCCCAGACCTTGATATCAGGAGTGGCCAGCATGTGTATGGGGTCCCTGGCATGGATATGGCACACGGTCGCTCCCGCGTTATACGAACGAAGCGCTTCCTCTGCAACCTCTTCAGGTGTAATCGGCAGGTAAGGCGTCCTTTTGCCCAGGTTAGGGAGGTTTGGTGTTTTTTCATGTAGAGTGTTTGAACCGAATGGTGCTACCTGGATAATCAACTTCTTTGCCATGTATGAGATTCCTCCTTAAAGTATAAAATTGTTATTTAATGAAAGCGGTAATACTATCGAACTCCGAGAGGTTGGCCAGTGAGGGCTTCTTCTTGCCCTCCTCTATCTCTTTGACTACTTTGGTCACCAGCTCGTTAGCCGGTGTTTTCAGGCCTACCTCTTTGCCTTTCCTAACTACGTACCCGTTGACGAAATCAACCTCTGTCTTACGCCCTTTTTCTATATCCTGCCACATGGAAGGTTTGGTGGCCCTGTGGTTGGCAAATCCTATCTCCAGTAATTTAGACGCCTTATCGAAATCTTCCCTGTTGCGCACCAGGACGATGGATGGTGATACTCCCATCAGGTCGGCGAACGTCACACCTGCCTTGATGCCAACGTCATAGGTCTCGGTGATCACTGTAAGCGCCACCTTCCGGGCAGCCTCGTTGTCGATCACGCCGCCGTATGTCAGACCGGCCGTCGTGCCCACACCGGTAAACGAGACTGTAATCAGGAGCTTGGTCCAGCGGTCCCCGATGATATTGTCGGAAACCTCGGTGGGGAATGCTTTTGCGAGCAGCGCGGCGGTCTCATCCACGATTTTACTTTTACCTGTCGGCCACTGCCCGATGATGAATCCGCCGTCGGTGGTCTGTATGAGCTGTCCCGGGCCTTTATTGGTGCCGCCCCAGGTGATGCTGCACGCGATAGTGCGCTCAACACCGACAATTCTTGCTATGGTTTCCTCGTTGATTCCGTTTTGCAGTGAGACCACCGGAGCCGTCCTGGATATCACAGGCAGCACGGATTTCAGTGCATTTTCAGTATGCAGACCCTTCACGGCCAGCAGGACGATATCAGCCCACCCTGAATGTTCCTTGCTCGTGAATTCGTTGGGGAGCATGGCCTTGACCGGTATGGAGAGCTCCCTGAAGCCACTTATCTCCAGCCCCTTGTTCATGCCTTTGACGTGCTCCTTATCGGCGTCCAGCACGATCACGTTCTCGCCCTTTTGTGTCAAAAGGGCTGCCGTTATGCCACCAATAGCTCCTCCTCCTACAATAAGAATATTTTTATAAGGCATAGATAAAATCACCCTCCTTCCAATGCAACCTACACCTGACTCTCAAGGTATTATACATTTTATGCACTACGTGTCAAAAGCCGTTCATTAATAGCTATTTAGACCTGCGTTACAGCTTTATTTGTAAATACTGAAAGCCATCTCGAAAGCTCCCAGGCTACTCTGGATATCTTTTTCCGTCATCACGCCCGACATGTAAACATGGCCGGGCAGCAGCACCACGCCCGGGTTACCCAGCAGCAATGCCAGCCGGATCATTAGGTCGAATTCGAAGACCTCCATCGCCTGGCTCATGTCGAATTTACCGATCAGGCCGAAGTGGACCACGCTGTAAAGGGCATGCGCCTGTATCCCAATCTTCAATTGGCTGGCGATATCGTTGATGCCATTAGCCAGTTGGGCTGCGCGCGCAATCGAATTCTCAACGTAGTTGCCTTTTTCAAGCTCCTCGATGAAGGCAATGCCGGCCGCCATGGCCAGCGGGTGTGCGCAGAACGAGCCCATGGGGAAGAGCGGCCCGAAATGCTCAGCCCGGGGGTCGAGTGCGCCTACTACGGACATCACATCCTCGCGTCCGCCCACAGCGCCGATAGGCAGACCGCCGCCGACCGGCTTGCCCAGGCAGGTCAGGTCCGGCGTTATGCTCAGCACCTGCTGCGCTCCACCGATGGCCATCCTGAAGCCGGTAGCTACCTCATCGAAGGCCAGCAGGACATTGTATTTCGTGGTAAGCTCCCTGAGCTGTTTTTGGAAGCCCTCGGCCAGCAGTGTGCCGCCGGTAGATGCACCCATCGGTTCCAGTACAACGGCTGCCACCTGGTCTTTATTGTCCTGCAGGGCCTTTTCCACGATGCCGATGTCGTTGGGTGGCAGGTTGATCAGGTTGTCCCAGTGGTTATTGGGAATGCCCAGCGTGAAGAGCGTGCCGGAGCCGGCTGCCAGCGCATCGTAGGACAGCACGCCATTCCAGCCGTGATGGTGACCGGCGAACTTTATGATCTTGTTTTTACCGGTGAAGGCCCGTGCGATCTGGCAGACCAGTTCAGTGGCCTCGTTGCCGGAGTTGACGATCTTGATCTTCTTGATTGACGGATAATGCTGCATCACTTTCTGCGCCCATCTGGTGGCTAGTTCCTCGCACATCTCCAGGTGGAAGCCGTATTTATCCAGTGCCTTATCGATGGCCTTGCGGATGGCCGGCGCCTTGTGGCCGATATATGAAATGCCCTGGTCGATGAACATATCGATGTATTCGTTGCCGTCAACATCGTAAAGCCGCGAACCTCTGGCATTATCGATGAAGAGGGGGTAGGGTCTGTGCCATATCATATAGGCGGGCGCGCCCATGGGGACAATGTATTTGCGTGATTCCTCGTTGAGCCTTTTGGATTTCGGTGTTTTCTTCTCGTAAGAAGCGACAACTTCCCTGTACTTCTCGTCGCTCAGTTTGGGTATACTCATTTTCACCTCCCCTTTGCCCGCCGGGCCCGCTGGCCCTGCACGCGGCGGACGCCGTATTTTAAAACACCGTTTTACAAAAAACAACATTTTTGTATAAATTGTTTAACCCCGGCTTCGGTGTTCGCATTGTACTGCTTCTGTGGCTGCGATATACTTACCATAACGCGCAGCAGCGGAAGAAAAATGGATAAAAGCAATAAAAAAAAGGTTAACCCGGGCGGGCAAGTAATTGGCGAACGCTGGCTGACCGGCCTGCTCAAACAGGTGCAGTCTGGCGAACTGTCTCTGCAGGATGCCGTTAAGCAGTTGAGCGTCCTGCCCTACGAGGACATGATGCATGCCAAACTGGACCACCACCGCAGCCTGCGCACGGGCTTTCCCGAGGTAATTTTCGGACCGGGCAAGACGACTGAGCAGATGGTCAACATAGCGTTGCGCATGGCAGCACACTCGGGCAAGGTGCTGATCACCCGCGTCGAAGTCGATGGATTCAGGGCGGTAAAGAAGAAATTGCCGGATGCCGTTTACAATGCGGATGCCCGCGCCATCGTCATAGACCGCACGCTGAAAAAGGCGGGGAAATCAGGTATTACCATAGTCACCGGGGGTACGGCGGATATACCTGTAGCCGAGGAGGCCGCCGTCACTGCCGAACTCATGGGCAACAAAGTTGAGCGCATCTTCGACGTCGGTGTGGCCGGCATACACCGCCTGTTCGACCACCTCGAGCAGGTCAGGAGCGCTAAAGTGATCGTTGCCGTGGCCGGCATGGACGGTGTGCTGCCGGCGGTATTAGGTGGACTTGTGACCTGTCCCGTCATAGCTGTACCGACCAGCGTCGGCTACGGCGCCAACTTTAAGGGAATTGCGCCCCTGCTGACCATGCTCAACAGCTGCGCGCCGGGTGTGGCCGTGGTTAATATCGATGGAGGGTTTAATGCCGGCTACCTGGCCGGCCTGATCAACAGATGAAAGTGCGCAATTTGAGTGTTACGAGCAAGATAACCGACAAGGCAAATCACCTGGAAAACCTCATAGGCAGGATGAATTCCGCTGTCATTGCATATTCGGGGGGCGTGGATAGCACGTTCCTTTCCGTAACGGCCACGGACATATTGAAGGACAGGGTGCTGATTGTTCTGGCCAGGTCGCCCCTGATGGAGGCTGAGGAATTTGAGGCTGCCAGGAAGCTGGCGGCCGCTCTGAAACTTAAGCTGATGGAGATAAAATTCAATCAGCTCGATATACCGGATTTTGCCATCAACAACAAGGACCGTTGCTACCATTGTAAGCTGACCATGCTGGGGATATTGAACGAAACCGCCCGTGCCAAGCGTATTAAATATGTTTGCGATGGTACGAACTATGACGATCTGAGCGATTACCGCCCGGGCCTGGTGGCCATCGCTGAACTGGGTGTGCGCAGCCCCCTGGCAGAATCATTTTTGACCAAGAAAGAGATCAGGTCACTTGCCAGGGCGAAGGGGTTGCCGAACTGGCAGAAGCCGGCTATGCCCTGCCTGGCGACCAGGATACCGCATAAGACGCCCATCACGCACGAGGTGATAGGTAAGGTATCTTCGGGTGAGGCTTTTATCAGGGGGTTGGGGATTGAACATGTCAGGCTGAGGCACCATCACGATATAGCCAGGATCGAGGTTGATGAGAAAGGGTTCAGGATGCTTTTCAAGAAAGCTAACCGGCAGGCCGCTATCGAAGCGGTAAGGAATCTCGGCTACAAGCATGTCACGGTTGACCTGGCGGGATACCAGATGGGAAGTATGAATAGGTAGGCTATTGCTGCAGTAAAAGGATTATTTTGGGAAAAGCGGCTTATTTCGACCTTTTTGCGGGATGCAGCGGCGACATGATACTTGGCGCGCTGCTGGATGCCGGCCTTGTTAGCACAGAGTTGGAGAAGGAGCTAGGCAAGATATCTCTTGAAGGCTACAGAATCACAGCGGAGAAGGTCAGGCGGGGGGCCTTAAAGGCCACCTGGGCAAGGGTGATACCCGACGACAGGATCAAACAGCCCGACCGTTCCTATGCCGATATTGTAGAGTTGATCGCGGGCAGCCGGCTTACCGAAAAGGTAAAAAAACGGGCGCTGGATATATTCCGCAATCTGGGTGAGGTCGAGGCTAACATCCACGGTGTCAAGCTGGAACTGGTGCATTTCCATGAGATCGGTGCTGTGGATTCTATCGTGGATATTGTGGGAGCCATTATCGGCTTCGATCTGCTGGGAATAACGCAATTTTTCTCATCGCCCTTCCCGGCAGCAGTGGGCTCCGTAGAGTGCCGTCACGGCGCCCTGCCGCTGCCTGCGCCGGCCACGCTGGAACTAATAGCTCGCAAACAGGCTCCAATAATCAACCCTTGCCATGCGGCAATGGAGGGCAGGGAGCTGGTGACCCCTACAGGCGCGGCCATCGTAACCACCCTGGCAGAGTTCAGTCGCCCACCTCTCCATCTGGAGAAAATCGGTTGTGGCGCCGGCAGCATGAATGCCGATGAATATCCCAACGTTATGCGCCTGTGGATAGGACAGGCGCCTGAGCATGACGGCCATCAGGACATGGTGATTATGGAGACAAACATCGATGATATGAACCCGCAGATATACGACTATGTTATGGAGAAGCTATTCGCACAGGGCGCGCTGGACGTCTGGTTCACACACATCCAGATGAAGAAGAACCGGCCTGCCGTGATGTTGAGCGTGCTGGCCCCCGGTGATACCGAGACAAAACTGGCCGAGACCATCCTGCGCGAGACCTCCACACTGGGGATAAGGGTGCGTCCGGTATTTCGCCATATAGCCGGTCGGGATATCGTCGAGTTTGAGTCAAGCTTCGGTAAGGTTAAAGTCAAGGTCAAGCGTTTTGAAGACGAGGTTGTCAGCATCGCTCCTGAATACGATGAGTGTAAGAAGATAGCCGCAGAAAAGGCTATACCTCTAAGGGATGTTTACCGGACGGTCGAGGCAGAGGCTCGCAAGCTGATTAAATAAAGGTCTACCACGGGTCGACAAACGATCGACCGGATGATCTGGGTGACTTATCCTGCACTGATTTCAGGCCGCGCATGATCCAGCGGCGCGTCTCGGCGGGGTCGATCACGGCATCGATCTCCATGTAAGAAGCCATGTTCATACCTTTGCCCATGGCGTAGGCCTGCTCCACAAAGAACTTGTAGGTTGCTTCACGCTCGGCAGGGTCCTTTATTGCTTCAAGCTCTTTCCTGAAGCCATGTTTGACCGCGCCCTCCAGCCCCATCCCGCCGAACTCACCGGTCGGCCAGGCAACTGTGAAGAATGAATCGTGGAAGCCGCCGGCAGCCATGGCCATGGCGCCCAGGCCGTATCCCTTGCGCAGGACAACAGTAAAGTAGGGGACCGTCATGTGTGCCCCGACCACGAACATGCGGCAGACATGTCTCACCTGCGCGCGCACCTCTATCTCGGGCCCGACCATGAAGCCGGGCGTATCGCACAGCGACAGGACGGGTAACCGGTGCACCTCGCAAAGCTGCATAAAGCGGGCTGCCTTGTCTGCGTCGTCAGCCTCTATAGCGCCCCCCATGTGCCTGGGGTCATTAGCGATCAGGCCGAACGGCCTGCCCTCGACACGCACCAGCGCTGTAACGATACCCGGGCCGAAATGCGGCCTGAGCTCAAGCACGGAGTTTGCATCTGCCAGGGCATCGATGACCTTCCTGACATCATAGACCCGCAGCCTGTTCTCAGGTATCAACCAGCGCAGCCGACGCTGGTCGGTTGCCTCCCACCCCTGGGTTGACCCCTGGAAATAGGAGAGGTACTTCCTGGCAACAACCACGGCCTCAGCCTCACCGGCCACCTCTATATCCACCACGCCGTTGCGGGTCTGAACATCGATGGGGCCTATATCTTCGGGTTTGACCACGCCCAGTCCGCCCCCCTCGATCATGGCCGGGCCGCCCATGCCGATGTTGGAGCCCCTGGTGGCGATAATAACATCGCAGCAACCCAGCAGCGCCGCGTTGCCGGCAAAGCACGGTCCCTCGACTATACCGATGAGGGGGACTTTGCCGCTCAGGGCTGCAAAACGGCCGAAGGTAGTGATATCCAGCCCGGCTACCACGTTGGCGTCTGTATCACCCGGCCTGCCTCCTCCGCCTTCTGCAAAGAAAACGGTGGGAAGCTGCCACTGGTTGGCGATGTGCAACATCCTGTCCATCTTCTTGTGGTTGAAAAGACCCTGGGTACCGGCCAGCACCGTGAAATCGTAGGCCAGTACCATGCAGCGGACCCTGTCTTCGTCAAATAGATCGCGGTTGACAGTGCCGATTCCCGTGATGAGGCCATCAGCAGGAGTCTTCCTGATAAGTTCATCCAGCGGGCGCCGGCCACGTTGCGCGGCCACGATCAGGGCACCGTATTCGATGAAGCTGCCGGGATCGCAGAGGTCATTGACATTCTCGCGGGCCATGCGCCGGTTCTTGCTTCTCCTCTTGGCAACGGCATCGGGGCGGTGCTCATCGAGGGTAAAGGAGTGGCGCTCTATGACTTCAGCAAGGTCGGGACGGATAACATTCAGGTCAATCTCACTTTCCGCATCTTTGGATGAATCGGATACCTCGGCTTCCTCTATGAACAGCAGTGGCGCCCCGGCCTGCACGTTTTCGTTAAGCGTTACGCAGATAGAGCGCACATACCCGCTACAGCCTGCCGTGATGACATGTTCCATCTTCATAGATTCCAGCACAACCAGTTTATGCCCCGTAGTAACGGTATCTCCCTCGATAACCTCGATATCCACCACGCATCCCTGCATGGGTGCTGTCACCGGGACTGTTCCCGCGGGCGCTGCAGGCTTTTGGATGCCGGTGTCTCCGGCAGCGCCAACCGGGCCGTCCGCGAAAAACTTGGCCCTCTGCCTGGCCGGGGCCGCTGCCAGCGCGGCGGCATTATCCTCGATAAAACGAGTGTAGATATCGTTATTTAGGACTTCAGGCCTTGCCAATAGATTGAGCAGGAAGGGGATATTCGTTTCAACGCCCTCGACGCGGAACTCTTCCAGGGCGCGCCGCGCCCGCGCTACTACGTCACTGTATTTCTCTGAGCGGGACGTGATTATCAGCTTGGCTAGCAGCGAGTCGAAGGATGGGTTGGTGGTATATCCGCTGTAGCCATAGCCGTCCACCCGGATGCCGGGCCCGGACGGTACTTCATAGATACTGATCCGGCCTCCTGAAGGTATTACCCCGCGGCTATGATCAACGTGCTCCATGTTGATGCGTGCCTGAAGCGAGTAGAAGCGGGGATGGGGAGAATCATGCGTGAGTCCCAGGTCCGACAGCGTTTTCCCACCGGCTATCTCGATCTGCGCTTTGACCAGGTCGATGCCCGTGACGTCTTCCGTGACGGTGTGTTCGACCTGCAGGCGGGGATTGGCTTCCATGAAGGCAAATGCCGGCCCCTTGCCGGCAGGGTTCCAGACCAGGAACTCGAAGGTGCCGAGGCTGACGTAACCGGCCTGGCGGGCAATTTGCAGGGCAGCCCCCGTTATTTGACCGCGCAGCTTTGCGGAGATCGACGGGCTGGGCGCAACTTCAATCAGCTTCTGGCTGCGCCGTTGCAGGGTGCACTCACGCTCTCCCAGGTGGATCACCTGTTTACCGTCGCCGATAACCTGGACCTCGATATGCCTGGCCCGCGGTATGAGCTGTTCAACGTAAACGTCCTTTATCCCGAAGGCGGCATCCGCCTCCGACCGGCAGCGATTGTAGGCCTCCTCCAGGTCTTCCAGCCTGTAAACCGGCCGGATGCCCCGCCCTCCGCCGCCCATGACCGCCTTGACCATAATAGCTGTGTCCTTCCCCAGCGACAGGAAGAAATCTCTGGCTTCCCCGAGCGTAATTGCGCCGGTGCCGGCTATTACAGGCACACCGTTTTCTTTGGCTAAAAGACGGGCGTGCGCCTTGTCGCCGAACAGCTCCAGTGTCTCTGGCCTCGGACCGATGAAGATGAGGCCTGCCTGCCCACAACGCTGCGCGAAATCCGCGCTCTCGCTGAGAAAGCCATAGCCTGGATGAACGGCATCGCAGCCCGCCCTGTGCGCAACCGAGATGATCTGCTCAATGTCGAGGTAGGCGACCGCCCCCCTGCCTTTCAACTCGCGGGCTTCATCGCCAGCAAGTACGTGCAGGGATTTAGCGTCATCTTCGGAGTATATGGCGACGGACTGGATGCCGAGATCGGATGCCGCATGTGCGATCCGTATGGCTACTTCTGCCCTGTTGGCAATCAGGATTTTGCTTAAACTCATCGATGTTCTGCAGGGGTTTCACAACCTCCGCTCAGCTATAAAAGTATAGCAGAGTTGTCAATGGACGAAAGTTAGTAAACATCTGCCACTGCGACATATCACTATCTAAAGGAGAAAAGCGCCTGAAGGGAAAGGTCAAGGCATCTGGTTGCGAAGATTTCTGATTAATGCATTCTGTTGATCAGGTTGGACAATTTGCCTTCAATGTATAGTTTGACTGCTTCTTCGATGTTCTCAACGTCTGTTACCAAGGGTTCAATCTGACAGCTTACCATACTTTGGAAGGCACCCATACCCATTCCGCCGGCTATCAGCACCTGGCAATCTTTGATTGCCTCAGCCATGCTGATATGCCGGTTCACAGATGCGAGGTCGAAGCCATGCCGTTCACCATGCACATGCGGATGCGCATCCCTATATGCAAAATGCCTATGCCCCATTTTCGGCCGCTTCTCTTTACAGGCTACTTTGCCACCCTCCACTGTATAGACAATGTACCATGACGCTTGCCCGAAATGCCGGCTGACCGTGAGCTCGTCGTCTGTCACTACTGCAATTTTCATTGTTTTCCCTCTTATGGTACCGGATTCTATAATGCCAGGCCGATCTTATAGCATTCAGGTGAGATAATTTTTATATTCAACCGATAATAAAAATCGTAGGCTCAAGGTTATACTGAAAAGTCTAACTCAGTGTTGGCATGCACCTCCGCCACCACAAGTTTGATCCCTCGAGATGACTGACAAATTCCCTGTAATCAGGCTTTCAACCACCGGTTTAATGTCAGGATAGATTGCATCATGATAAACATCAATGCCAACTTCATTGAATGCCGTTAGCGGGCGTAAACCAATTCCGCTAACAACTAGTGCATCGACTTTATGATTTGACAGGGTTTGAACAGGGACTAGACACCCACCTTCTTGATGCTCTTGGTTACTGATAACAGTTACATTGCTGATTTTTCCATCTTTCACATCAACTAAGGTAAATGCGTCGCAATGTCCAAAGTGTTCCGACCTCTGGCCTTCCAATCCACCTTTGCCGACAGATGGAATTGCTATTCTTCCATTTTTCATTCTTTGTCTCCTATTATTTTTATTTTGGTTTTTATATTCTTTGTTCGATCGTGACAGCATTTATGCCAATCCGATTTCCAGCATCGTGGTAAAGAGGAATCAAGTGGCGGAATTTTACATTTTGGACATAGAGGTGCAGTATCTGCAGAAGAAGTCCATTGCATTTCCCATTCATGGCCATTTGAACATATAAGATGTAGTGCTATGGCTTGGTAATTACCGCCATCGATCCTGATAGCCTTCCCGTTAAGAAGTGCATCCGCCATCTTTTTCCGTGCAGATGATAGTACTCTTTGAAATGTGGGACGTGAAATGCCCATTTTTTCAGCGCATTGCTCCTGCTCCAGGTTCTCGATATCTTTAAGACGTACCGCTTCAGCTTCCTCAAACGAAAGACAGACTTCAGCTAGCAATTTTAAAGGTATACCAGCCGGTTTAAAATACTTTACCCCTGGTATAAAAGCCACTCTGCGACACTTAGTTGGCCTTGCCATGGTTCTTTAATTCTCTAATAATTATGAACATACGCTCATTATTATTTTAGACCCCTAAACATGTATCGTCAAATTACATAGTTCACCGCATCCCTAAATCATAGTGATGTAGTGCGACTTAGAAGCACCTTGCCCAGAAGATATAAGATGTTCCATGCTGGTTCTACATAGACTAAATGTATTTTATCAGCGTTCTGATCGTTGGATTGGATCAAGTCCCTAATACACAAGCACCTAACAAGCCAATGATTAATATTCCATATCTGGTCGAAAACGTCTACTGCTAAGCAGCCTGGGCATCTGGTGCCGTGCCACGCCGGCGAACATGGTCTTCACACGGCTGTCGATGCGCCGCAGGGGCTGCTCGCCGGCAGCCATCTGTACCAGTTCCAGCAGATGGTAGATTTGCGGGGCGTTGGGATAGAAAAGGTTGCCCGAGCCGAGCATCTGCATGCATCCGGCACAGTAAACACACAGTAAATCGGCGCCGGTTTTCCTGGCCTCGTTTAACCTCTTTAACGTGGAAATTGTAATGCGGGCTGTATTGTAATTGCTTCTCATGCTGAAACCCGCGCCGATTCCGCAGCAGACCATGCGCTCCTTGCTGCGGGGCATCTCAATTACTTCCACGCCGATATGCTCCAGGATTTTACGCGGCAACATTAGGTAGTCTAGCTCAAGGAATTTTGAATAGCAGGAATCCTGCACCGTGGCGCGAAGTTTAAGCTTGTTGACCACTTTGATCTGGCCGCTCTCAAGTTGCTCCCAGAGGTAGCGCACAAGGGGCTTGAACTTGGCCTCAAACTTTATATTCAGCCTTTCCGGCAGCATTTTAGTGAAGCAGAACGTGCCTGCCGTGCACATCATCAGTATCTCACGTGCACCCATATCGGCAAACCTGGCCTGCATCTTTTTGCCCTGTTTCGCGGCAAGGTCGTAGTAACCCATGCGGAAAAAGGTTTCGCTGCAGCACCAGTCCAGCCCGCCCCTTATTGGGATGGGAGGCAACAAAGCGGTTTTCGTCAGGTAAGGCACCGTAGTGACGTTGCATCCGGGATAAATAAACTCCGCGCAGGAAGATTTATCGTCCCATTTCGCCACCATTTCCTTCTCGTCGGCGGGAAGCCTTTCAAGTATATAGCTGCGGAAATTGAGCTTCTGCATAGGAAGGAAATAGCGCGCCCTCTCCAGCAGCCCGCGCTCCTTGTATTCGCGACCCCAGTAGTCCATGATGGTCTCGCAGGGCGAGGCATCATTGGGGCAGAAATCATCGCAGTCGAAACAGGAAGTGCACGACCGGGATACACTGTCGCTCATCTCGCCCCTATTGATCTTTTCCTTCTCCCTGCGGGCGGTCTCCAGCGGCAGGGACATCTCAGGGCACTTCGAGAGACAGTCGCCGCAGAGCTTGCACTTCTGCACATCATGAAAAGTGTATTCATTAGTATCAGCCATGGCTAAATCTCCTCCGGCCGGCCAGAGCCAGCCGCACCAACGCTGTCAATATGGAAAGAGAAAATGGATTCTGCGTCACGGGGTTATTCAGGAAGTTGTTGTAAAATGCGCACAGGCGGTCAGCTATGAAATCTACATCTGCAGACCCGGGAGCGCCCTGGATAGCGGCCGGATCGATCTTGAAACGTTGCCGGGCATTATTTTGAAAAAGCATGCGCGTGATGTTGGCAGACATTATGGAAATGATGTTGAATGCGCGACGCCGCGTACGGTGCAGCGGCTGCCTGCCTTCGGCCATGTCCAGAAGTTCCAGGATATGGTAGATCTCCAATTTGCTGCCGACAAGCTCGCTGACCACGGAGAAGATGAAGTAACATGCGGCGCAGTAGACTACTAGATATTCAGCACCTGTGGCCTCGGCTTCGCTGAGCCGCTTTTTACCATGATCCATGAGATCGAAAAGGTCGAACCGTCCCGCCGCCGCGCCGAAACCGCAGCATAGCGCATCCTGCTTGTTATGCTTCATCTCAACTATGTTCACTCCGCATGCCTGCACAAGCTCCCTTGCAGGCGACCAGACGGCATCCCCGGATGCCTTGGAGAAGCAGTTATCATGTATTGCTACGCGTTTATCCACCCGGCAGTCTAACTTCAATTGGCCGCTGTGCAGCTTATCCAGGAGGTAATGTTCCAGCGGCACGACTTCGAAGTCAAAGCTTGTATTAAACCTCTGCGGCAGTATCTTGCCCAGCATGGCGTACTCGGCAGCCATCATGGTCACCAATTTTCTTGGTCTTAGCTCATCGAAAACGGCCTGCATCCTCAATCCAACCTTCTCCACCACATCGAGCAGCCCGAGTTGATAGATGTGCCCGCCACTGCACCAGTTGCGCTCGTCCCCGTATAGCGTCAGGTCAGCCAGCAAAGGCGTCATTGTGAGATAGGGTGAAAAAGCGCTGAAACATCCGGTTAGCAGGATATCCTTGCCGGACTTCCCGCCCCTGGCGCGCCAGTTTTTTATCAGCTCCTGCTCATCCGGCGGCATCAGGGGATAGAGCTGGGTCCAGATGGAGGCCGGGTCTCCGGGCATCACCATGCGCGCCAGCGCCGGGAGCCCTTCTTTCTGGTACCGCTCGTTCCAGCGCAACAGTATCAACTCATAGGGATCGAAGCCGTTGGGGCAGTACAGGTCACACGAAAGGCAGGTAGTGCAATTCTCCAGCACCATGCTTGACTGCCCGTTATTCAGGCGCTGCTTTTCTGCTATCGCCCTATCCGGTTCCAGGTTGAGTACAGGGCACGAAGACAGGCAGGTACCGCAGAGATTACATCGCTCGGAAGAATCGAACTTAGTAGTATCTAACATCAAAATACGACGAGATCCGCGAAAAGGCTTTATGACTCAGCCACCCGCTTTTTAACGATCAGACATTGGTAACCTGACAGCTAAGGGAATATCTTGTAGGCACCCTTTTTATCTTCAGCCAGCTTCTCCAGCGCCTTATAATCCAGCAGGTACTGTATTAGCCCCAGGTATTTGCCTTCCCCGTTCCTGACGGCTATGAAGCGGTTGAGCAGCCTGTCGCTGTAGCTCACCCAGAACTCCTGTTCGTCCTTTTTACCGCTCTTCAGGTTGTTGATGAAAGCCTCCAGCATGGGCAGGCTCTCGGGCTTATGACAGCTTCGTATGTCCTTGCCAATATCGTCCGCCGTGGCTTTCCGGCTGCGCTTTTCACCCTTGTTCCAATAGCGGATCTTCTCGTGCTCGTCAATGAAAAGCAGCTCCACCGGTATGGCATCCAGGATACCTTCAATCTGTTCCTTGCTGAGCTTTTCTATCATAACGTTCTCCTTTCACCTATCCAGAGTATTAATCTGATTTTCTATTTCATCTGTGAGAAAGGCATTTTCGGAGTTGCCCTTTACAGTCTGAAATTTGTCTGCTGGCTTTTGTATTCAGGCTTACGCTTTTCGATGAAAGAGCGTCCGCCTTCCTCGGCCTGGCCCGAAGCCATCATGAATTCCATCAGTTCCGGCTCCAGCGGGTAGAGGTCGGCCATTTTCGCCACCGAGGCGGCGTTGATCTGCTTCTTGCAAATGCGAATAGCCAGCGGTCCCATGGTCCGTATTTTCTGCGCGAGTTCAAGACAGGCCGGCAGGAGTTGGTCGTGCGGCACCACTTTATTGGCCAGCCCGATGCGCCAGGCTTCCTTCGCGTCAACAGGGTCGCAGGTCATGATCATTTCCTTGGCTTTGGCCGGCCCGATGAGACAGGTTAATCGTGGCGTGGCGCCCCAGGTAAAGAATATGCCCAGCGCAGTTTCAGGTATGCTGAAAAACGCGTTTTCTGAAAGTATCCTGAAGTCACAGTTCATGGCCAGGCACATGCCGGCGCCGACGGAAGGGCCGTTAACAGCAGCAATAGTGACCTGCTCCAGGCTCTCCATAGCTCGCATGAAATCCTGGCCGAAGAGCTGCCACACCCGTTCGTTGGGCAGTGCAGCGTCGTAATGCTCCTGCATGGCCTGCCTGCTGAATTCAACTCCGGATGAGAAGGCCTTGCCTGCGCCGGTGAAGATAACAAAACGGGTCTGCAGGTCTGACCTCAGCGTGTCCAGCAGGTCCTTTATCTCCAGCATTATCCGCCTGTCCAATGCATTGAGGATTTTCGGCCGATTGAATGTCACAGTCATCAGGTCGTCCTTCTTTTCAACTATCAGCGATTCGTATTTCAAGTTATCCTCCTACTTTAATCTCTAGGTTCAACCAGTGGCTTGTAAACTGCGGGATGTCGGTCGCGAAAATAGGGAAGGCCAAGGCGCCGCGGTCAGAGTTCCATTTCTTTGAGATCGGGCGCCAACGCAAGTTTCGGCTCTGTCAGGGCCTGGATCTCTTCCGCAGACCAGCCAGGGGCAGTTTCCTTGAGCACAACACCCTTATCGGTGATCTCCATAACGGCGAGATCTGTGATTACCATATCAACGCTATTGCGAGCCGTTGCGGGGAGGGTAAGTTTCCTGACAATCTTGGGCTTACCATCCTTGGTTGTATGCGTCATGGTAACGATGACCTTTTTGGCGCCCCAGGCCAGGTCCATCGCCCCGCCTATCATAAGGTAGATATCTTCTCCTCCCATGCTGTGGTTGGCCAGATCGCCCTTCTCTGACACCTGCAGTCCACCGAGGACAGAGTAGATGCGGCCGCTGCGGATCATGGCAAATGAGGTAAGAAAATCGAAGTAGCTCATGCCCGGGGCGGTGGTGAAGAACCGGCCGCCGGCATCAACCTTGCCATAGTCGGCTTCCTGCCAGTTGTCCTCGGTTACCAGTGGACCGTAGCCCAGGGCACCGTTCTCAGCCTGGAACCGGACACCGTCGGGAACGTACATGGCTAAAAGCTGTGGCAGACCCAAACCCAGGTTGCAGCAGTCGCCCGATTTTAATTCCTTGGCCGCCCGCATGGCGATAACGTCTTCACCTAAGCGTTCTTTCATTTCTGGTCTCCTTTATCTGAAACGCCCAGAAGAACTTTGCGCAGGATGGCATCTCCCATGATTAACTGCATGAGTTCCTTCTTCTGCTTGGCGCTTCCCACATCGGCTTCCTGTATCTTCACTATCCTGTCCACATAGATACCCGGCGTCACAATTGCCTCCGGATCGATTTCCCCTTCCTCCACGAGTTCATCAACTTCGACTATGGTAAGCCTTGAGGCCTGGGCTATGATTGGATAGGATCCGCGAGACGCCCCGTAATATACCAGGTTGCCGAAACGGTCTGCTTTAAGTGCTTTGATAATGCCAACATCCGGCCTGATCGGCTTCTCGAGAAAGTATTCACGGCCGTCGATCACCCTCTTTTCTTTTCCGGTTTCAACGTCAGTCCCTACACCGACCGGGTTATAGAATCCGCCGAGGCCCATGGCTGCGGCATGCAGCCTTTCTATCCAGATGCCATGCGGTATGACCTCTGTTTCCAGTTGACCGCTTTTCACATAATCGTCGAGAAAACCCTTGTCATCCGTGCCCATTGCCCGCGAGCCGCCAATGCCCGGCGTAATCACCTTTTTGAGTTTGGGCAGTAAAGAAGTGGGGCCGGGTAAAAATTTCTCAAGAGCACCGAAAGGCATGAAATTGGGGCAGAGCAATGTGATGTCTTTGATATTTGAGCGCATAATAGCGGCGAATAGGTGATGCGGTGTGCCGCAGAATCCCCACGTATGCGCTGCCATGACTACACCATCGGGGATTCCGGCCAGCGCCTCATCCGCGCTGGCATATACTTTTCCATAATCCTTCAAAACCACTACCTCCTTAAACAATTAACCTAAAACGTTAACTGCTAATATTTATACGTAGATCATCAAATGGACTTCATGGCTGCCGGCCGAGTTTCAGATTATTGGTGTGCCATCCGGCTTTATGAAGCCAAAACCGCCTTTGGGCGGCATATTACTACGTAGCTACGCGTCTGTCAATGCCCCGGATTATGTCATAGAAGTCGATGACTGGCTGATCCTCTCTTGACTGTCTACGAAAACGCCCGCTCGATAAGTTTCTAAAATGATAATTCCGTAAAATGTAATAACACATCCGATGATTTCTTGAAATTTCTTGGCTTAAATCATAGAATCAGTATCTCGGCAGGATCTGTGATCTGACACGCTGACTAGTCTGTCAAAATGAAGTCGACTTGGGGGGGTTGAACTTGGTAGGGCGTACAGGATTCGAACCTTTGACCCGCTGATAAAAAGTCCGTGTTTCTATACAGTTTCCCAGTTGATGAAAGGTCCTTTAATATCCACCATAGCATTGACGATCAATTCCACCAGGCCGCCGTAGTGGATGCTGCATTTTTCTGATACCTTGTAATAGCTGAAGAGGTCCCTGATCTGGCCTTTGCAGTTGGAGCAGGGGGCGCAGACATATTTGTGGATGTCAGGGCTGATAACATCCTGGAAAACTTCTAAAATCTGCCGCAGTTTCATACGTCCGGAGACGGACGATCTCCAATCTGAGAAATTATTTGAATCCATAACGGCGAAGCCGCTGCCGCCGCCGCAACAATAATTGTCTACCCCGTGAGGTTCCATCTCACGGAAGTCCGGGCAGATCTTCCTGAGAATTCGGCGCTGCGGCTCAACAATGCCGCTCAGTCGCACCAGGTTGCAGGGATCGTGTAATGTGAGAGGGAAGTTGTTTCTGGATGCGTCCAGCTTGATCCTGTCATTTAAGACAATGTTCTCGAGCAGCGGTATGGCGCTCTCGCGGGGGATGTTGAGATCACCGGTCAGAATTCGATCCGCTACCACCAGCATGGCCTTATGTGCATGGCCGCATTCTCCCACAAGTACGCGGTTCACTTTCAGGTCCCGGGCAGCCTGCATATGCCTGACGGCAATGCGTGAAAATTGCACGTCATCATACCAGACGCCGTAATTCACGGCATCGTAACCCATCAGATTGCTGGATAGGGTCCAATCAATGCCGGCAGCATCAAAGATGATGGCAAAGGCCGCCACGTTCTCAGGCCAGGAAATGAATTCGCCAGTGTTGTGCATGAGCAGGACATCCGCTCCCATTTTATCTATCGGCAGCTTGATAGGTTTGCCGGTCTTTTCCTCTATTTCTCCCTCGATAAAGGAAATGAAGCTCTGCAGTGCTTTGGGTGTAGTGCCTGTACTGGAGCCGGTCCGAATCTGTTTGACCGTACCTCCTTCGTGTATCTCTTTGGGGGCTATGCCCATCTCCTGGCTGAAAATCTTCCTGATCTCATGCGTGATCAGGCCGTTGTCCACGCCGATAGGACATGACTGCGCACAGCGGCGGCAAAGGGTGCAGCGGTATGCCAGTTCAGCCAGCCTTGCTATTGTTGTGTAGTCGAGGTCGATATCGCTGCCGGTGAACTTCGCCAGCAGCTTGTTCTCTTTCTTTAAATGCCGGCGTATAATTCGGCGCAGCACCTCGGCACGGTAAGTGGGACGGTAAATCTCCTGGCGTCCGCTCTCGGTATAGACCGGGCAGGCATCACTGCAGTTCTGGCATTTGGCGCAGTTCTCCAGCGAAAGCATCAGCGGCTGCAGGAATGTCCAGTTATTCTCTTTCGAGAGCAGCTTCTTCAGTCCCGAGAGGAACTTTGTTACGAACTCCTCCTCTTCCTCCCTCGTTTCAGGTCGCTTTAATCCGATGGCCGATATACCGTCCAAAGACGTCTCGAATTTCTTCTTCTGATCGGCAGTCATCTGCCTGATGCCTGGTTGCGACACCGGCTGGTCGTAAGGATAGGGCAGGGGTACCAGGTCTTCAGGCCTAATCTCAGCAAGCTGGCCATCCTGCCTGCCGATGTCTTTGATCGTTATCTTTTTCTTCATTTTGACGCTTCTTTGGTGTCCGCAACACCGGTACCGGCTGCCTGCTCCGACCATGTTTCACCGGGCCGAATGTGGGGCGCCGACCAGCTTTCGTGCCAAGCCAGCAGCTTTCTGACTTTACCCTCGAGCTTGCTGCCCCTGGAGATGGGTTCATCATCCCAGCGTATTTTGTGATAGGTGAAATACTTGGCCACGTAGTGAACCATGCGGGTGAAAGGCATATAAGCTAAAAACAGTACTGACAATACAATATTGGCGGTCATAAGAGGACTTACCTGAGCGGCTTTGAACGATAGCAGACCTTGCACAAATCCGCGTGTGGCGTTAAATGGCATGTCCTCCAGCGTCCAGAAAAGCAAACCGGTCAGGAATATGAGAAGAATGCTCAATAAATTGAAGTAGTCGATGGGCGCTGTGTAATTCCTGAGGTCTTCATCGAACGACCGTTTTAATAGCAATCCGACTGTACCAAAGACGCCCAGTATAAAAGCAGTTATTCCTGATACGAGCGTGAGGTAAAAGGTCATCTGTAGCCAGAGATTGGCTGATATAGCAGAAACCGTCAGTCCATTGAGCGCCAGGATTGCTCCGATTAGAAGCATTACGACCCACAACACCAGTAAAAACAATCCGAGATGGAAAGGATACACAAAGAGCCAGAACCGGCGGTTGCTGCGAAAATATTCGCGGAAGAAGATTATTTCTCTCAAGAATACCGTGGATTCACCCAGCAGATTTATTTTGCGCGGCCGGCGCCACCAACCCTCATCCTCAAGGTATGAGCCTCCGTACGGCTTGCCTATTTCATGGGCGACCGGGTACAGTTCCCAGCGCAGGTGTACCGGAAGGGAAGCATATTTATAAATTCTCCAGCCTAAACCGGCGACGAAGATTATCAGGCAGGCGTAGGTCAGCAGCAACAACCACATGACGGTATGGCTCTATACGCAGCCTGTGGGCTTGGGCAGACCCGCCACTTTGCAGGCGCCCTTGGCCGGTCCGCCGGGGAAAAGCTTATAGATGGTCTTGAGGTCGAAGCCGGTCTGCTTGGTGACCATCCTGATGGGCGGCGCAATCTCGAACTCCAGGAAGTAGTTGCGCAGGTAATTGACCACCTTCCAGTGATCCTCACTCATGGGGTAAGCTTCCTCGGTCTTAGCTATATCCTCGGCCACGGCTTTGTCCCATTTCTCAGGCTCCTGGATGAAGCCGTCCTCATCTATATCGAGTTCTTTTCCGCCAAGTGTAACTTTAGGCATGCTCAGCTCTCCTGTTGTTTATTTATCCGGTTTTAATTGTGATTCTCTTTATCGCACGTTGTCTAGAGGCGGCCAGCTTTACGAAATATCTTGCCCAGGAGGGCACGCCGCGGGCGTGCAGATGCATGTACGAGGCGAGGACATTTTTATAGACAATGCCGTCATTCAATCCATCTACCCCATTGCCACGGGTTATGCGGTAGGCGTAATGCATGCTTCCCATGTTCAATAACCTGGAATGGTGGAACTCGTGTCCCTTGAGCAGAGCGCCTGTCGTGAAGAAGGGGTTTTGTCCTGTAACTTCGGCCGCTACATAGCCGTGCCCCTGCGGCCTTTTCTCGATTGCCGCATCGGCCTGTATTACACCGCACATACTGTGGGCTCTCCCATTGCAGATGATGGAACGGCAAAGGTACATCAGGCCCGCGCACTCGGCGTAGACCGGTAGTCCGGATTCTACGCCTGCTCGGATATCCTGGCGCAGGCCGGCGTTGGCTTCAAGCTCAGCGGCGTGCATCTCAGGGAAGCCGCCGCCGATATAGAGTGCGTCAATTGCCGGCAGGCGGTTATCCCCGAAAGAATCGATATAAATTAGCTGCGCCCCGTTCTGCCGCAGGGCGTCGAGGTTCTCGGGATAGTAGAAGCTGAAGGCCTTATCTGCCAGGACGCCGATTTTAACCTGCGTCGTGGGAGATAGCTTCGCTTCACACACATCGTCGGGTTCGTTTTTGCTACGGTGAGCGGCCGGCGCGGCGGCAGATTGCTTCGCTTCGCTCGCAATGACGGCAGTGCCTCGGGCGATACTCAGTATTCGGTCGACATCCGTGTACTGCCTGACAACACTGCCGATGCGGTCGATCACAGTTGCGGCCTCGGCCTGTTCCTGAAGCGGGACGATGCCCAGGTGCCTCTCGCGTATTGCGAGGCGGTCATCACGTGGAAGCACGCCCAGCACGGGTATGCCGCAATGGTGCTCGACTGCCCTTACGATGGTCCGCTCGTGTCTGGGGTTGCCAACGTGGTTTAGTATCACGCCGGCGACAGGCGTGCCGGGTTCAAAATTAATATAGCCACTGACCATGGCAGCGGCGCTGCGCGTCATGCGCGAGCAGTTGACAACCAGAATGATTGGCAGCTGCAGTTCGCGCGCAAGCCAGGCTGAACTGCCCTCACCGTCCTCCAGGGGACTATCGTAGAGACCCATGGAAGCCTCGATAAGTGCCAGGTCTTGCCCTTCGCAGTCCTCCCGGAAACCCTTCACCAGCGCAGCCGGGTCAAACATGAAGAGGTCGAGATTGCTGCAGGGGACGCCGGCGGCTGCTGTAAGCCAGGAAGGATCGATATAGTCGGGCCCTTTCTTGAAAGGCTTGACCTTCATCCCTCTTTCCCTCAGGGTGGCGCAAAGGCCTATGGCCACGGTGGTCTTGCCCGAACGTCCCTGCGGGGCGGCGATCATCAATCGCGCTGTCTGCATTCAATGTTCCTACTACTTTTTTAACTGTATATACGAGGTCCCCAGGTAGATGTACTCTATCTTGTCCTCCTTGGCCAGTTCTGAGATGCCTTTATCAACGATAGCTTTATCAATCTCCAGTGCGCGTGCTACGTCCCGGTTCTTGGCCTTGGAGACAGTGCCAAGGTATTTTAGTATCTTGTCTTTAAGCTCCTCTGTTACGCCTTCTGTCATCTAAAAGCTCCTTCTACCACCTGAACTGGGTGGTGGTGCGGTAGGTATTTATGCCGTGTGTGAAATCATCGATATGGTGCTCTGTAAACTCAATACCGGTAAGCTTGAAGAAATTCTCCCATCCGACGCGCTCGATCCACTCTCCCATTCTCTCGTCGGGGAGCGCATGCTTGGCATAGACCTCGACGATGTTTTTAATAGCGCTCACGGCCTCGGGCCAGCGGGGTGGGTTGTTGGGAAGGTAGGGGATAGCCAGGCGTGAAAACATGGGTGCGGTGCGTGCGTTGGAGACCTTGCCGCCCACGTAGATGGCCACACCGTCGCCCTCGCTGTCGGCCAGCGGCATGGCCGGGCAGACCGTGAAACAGTTGCCGCAGTACATGCATTTCTCCTCGTTGACCATCAGTCCCTTGACGTTGGGGTCAGGACTCTTGCGTATGGCGCCGGTAGGGCAGGAGGCCATGGTGGTAGGTATCTCGCAGACAGCGGCCACCTTGCTGTTGTCGACCTTGGGCGGTTTGGTGTGTATGCCCACTATGGCAATATCGGAGCAGTGCACGGCGCCGCACATATTGATGCAGCAGGCCAGTGCTACCCTCAGCTTGGCCGGCAGCTTCATGCTGGTGAAGTAGGGGTATAACTCGTCCATGATCGCCTTCACCAGGCCGGACGAGTCGGTGGCCGCGCTGTGGCAGTGCGCCCAACCCTGGGTGTGGATAACATTGGAGATGGACTTGCCTGTGCCGCCCACCGGCAGGCCGAATTTTTGCACCGCTGCGATGATCGGTTCAACATTCTCCTTTTTAGGCGTCATGAACTCGATGTTGGAACGGCTGGTGAAGCGCAGCTTGCCGTCGCAATATTTATCGGCTATAACGCAGATATCGCGAATAAAATCGATGCTGACAAGGCGTGGCGAGCCTGCACGGACGGTCCAGACTTCATCGCCGCTCTCCGAGACATGCCTGAGCACGCCCGGTTTGATTATCTCGTGATACTTCCACTTGCCATAATTTTTCTCGATAACTGCGGGAAGCATCTTCTTGTAGCTCGGGGGCCCGATATCGCTTTTTCCCATCTTATCTCTCCTTAACCGTATTTAATCGAAGAATACGTACGGGTTTGCCCTCGGTTTGTAGACCATTTGTGGGACAGGTTTGATATCCACCGCGCGCAGGAAGGTCTTGAGGCCCATCCTCTCGATCAATTCGGCGATGCGCTCGCGCGATCGTCCGTTCTCATCCCACCACTCCCATATCTTGCGCAACAGTTCCTTGGCCTCATCGTAGGGCGGCTCCATCTTCATGAAAGGAACCAGCACCCATGAAAGGTAGGCGCCCTTGATGATCGGGGCCTTGCCGCCTATAAGTATGGTGGCGCCTCTTTCTAATCCAGGCCGAAGGGCTTTGGGCATTTTGTTGATGCAGTGCATGCAGCGCACACAATCCGCCGCCCTCAAGTTTAGTTTCTGTTCCTTCTCATCCCAGGCCAGCGCTTTGGTCGGGCATTTGTCCGTGACGATGCCCTTGATATCGAAACCGTTCTTAACGTATTTGCGGACTTCGTCCTGGTCGATGCGCAGCGTATCATGCCACGTGCCGATGATGGTAAAATCGGCGCGGGCTATGGCAGCCACGCCATCGTTGGGACATCCCGAGATCTTGATCTTGAATTTATAAGGCCAGCGTGGCCGGTGTATCTCGTCCTGGAACTCCTGTGTAAGGTTGCTGCAGATGTCCAGCGTATCGATACAGGAATACTCGCAGCGTGCGGGGCCGACACAGCAACTGATGGTGCGCAGCGCTGAACCTGAGCCGCCCAGGTCGAAGCCTGCCTCGGTCAGCTCGTCGAAACATGGTTGCAGGCTCTGCGTGTTGGTGCCAAGAAGGATGACATCTCCTGTGGAGCCGTGGAAGTTGGTCAGGCCGCTGCCATACTTCTCCCAGATATCGCAGATCTTACGCAGAGCCTCGGTTGTGTAGAACCACCCGGCCGGCTGGTTGATACGCATGGTGTGGAACATCTCGACGGCGGGGAATTTATCAGGGACATCCACATACCTGCCGATGACTCCCGCGCCGTAGCCGGTCACCCCCACGATCCCCCCGTGCTTCCAGTGGGTGATCTTGTCCTCGAAGGAGAGTTCCTGCACGCCCAGCAGGTCTTTGGCCGCGGCATTCTTCTTAGCAGCCCGCTTGATCTCTTTCACGTAGCTGGGCCATGGGCCGCTCTCAAGGTCGTTAATTAAAGGTGTATCTCTGTCCGCCATGTATTGCACCTCCTGATTATTTAATCAGCCCAGGGTTGATACTAAATAATAGCACTTGCAGGCATAACCATGCCTGCTCCCCTCCACGTCCGTTAGTAGTTAAATTATACATTATTTGTATATTTTGTAAACTGTTATAATGAGGTTGCCTATTTTATTTTGCGTGGTCCCCGAATTATAATTTGGATTGCTGCTAAAGATGGGAGAGATAAACAGTTCCATGGCTGAAACGGAATCTGCCGTGACGGTAGCGAAGAGTTCACTGGAAGCGTTACCGCGGCTGCAGAGGTTGCGCGCTGATATTCTTAGCTCTCCTTATCACGTTTGCACGCAGAAGGCCTCCCTGCTTACCAGGTATTTTCGCAGAAATACAAGGCAAGACCTCCTTGATAAGCTGTTGTCCTCGATCCAGTATCGCTTTTACCGCAAGAGCCTGGAAAAGTCGGCCAGGTCCATTCCTCAGAAAATATGGCAGGCCGCCCTCAACAATAAGTTAAATACAATACTGTTAAAGAGGCGCGCTATCTCCAGGGGTGATTGCGCCCTGAACTATGCCACGGGCTTCAGGTACATACTCGAAAATATGGAGTTGAAGCTATACGATGGTGAGTTGATAGTGGGCAATCCGTCTGCCTGGCGGGTGGGCGCTCCCATTCATCCAGACCTGGGCGGCCTGCTGATGCTGCCGGAGATAAGAGGTATATCCAGGCGCAGGCAGAATCCCATGGAAATTGAGCCGTCTCAACTTAAGGAACTTGACCGTGAGGTTTTCCCATTCTGGTTTAACCGTTCAGTGCTGGCGCTGATGCCTCTCTTGAGCAACGACCCCGACCTTTTTAACTCGATGCTGGAGGGAAGGTATTTTATCCTGACACAGTTCTCAGGCATCTCACATGTTACACCGGATTACCCGACCGTGCTCAGGTTGGGCTTCAACGGCATTGCAGCGCAGATACGTCAGCGGTTAGAGAAAGTGAAATTAGCTATAGAGTCAGGCGGGGACATGCACAAGAGTCAAGAGTTAAAGCAGAAAGAGAGTTTTTATGAAGCGGCCCTGATCTCTGCTGAGGCCGCTGCTGATTACGGTAGACGCTGGAGCAAATTCCTCGAGAAGGAAGCTATTAGATCTGGTGATGAAGTGCGGAAAAAGGAGTTGATGCGGTTATCGGAAGTATTTAACCGCGTGCCCGCTGAGCCTGCCAAGACTTTCTACGAGGCGTTGCAGAGTGTTTTTATCACTCACGTCATGCTGCACTATGAGAACTTCCAGCATGGAATCTCCTTCGGGCGCATGGACCAGTACCTATACCCTTATTATAAAAAAGATGTTGAAGCTGGCAGCTTGACCCGCGGGCAGGCAACCGAATTACTGGGCTGTTTTATTGCCAAAGCGGGAGAATTGTTGCCGCTCTTTTTCGACCGCGCCACAGAATATTTTAGCGGGCTTTCCTCGGCCTCAGGCATAACGCTGGGAGGACGTGTAGTCGATGGCAGTGACGGTGTGAACGATCTTTCTTACTTGTTCCTCCAGGCTTACGATCAGGTGAGGCTCAGGCAGCCAAACTTCCACGTCAGGGTAAATAATGATACGCCGGTTGAATTCATCGACCTCTGCTGCGAAGTGCTCAAGAAGGGTGGCGGGCTGCCGGCTTTTTTCAACGACGAAGAGATACCGTCTACCCTGGAAAAATCAGGCATCTCCAGGCAGGATGCCGACGATTATTCTATTGTTGGTTGCGTTGAATGGGGTGTACCGGGCAAAAGCTTCCCGGCGGCAGGTGCGATTTTCCTTAATATGCCCATGGCTTTACACCTGGCCTTACATAATGGTAAGTACAACAAGGTGCAGTTTGGGCCGCGGACAGGTGAAATCCGGGCGATGGATAGCATGCAGACGGTTATCAATGCTTTCAGGGCGCAGCTTGAGAATATGGTGACGCGTGCAACCAGGGGCAACAATGCCATCGAGCAAACTCATGCTTTACATCACCCCACACCTTTCCTGTCCACGGTGGTGGAGGGGTGTTTGGAGAAAGGCTTGGAAGTCCATGCGGGCGGTGCAAAATATAATTCCACCGGATGCCAGGGCGTGGGGTTGGCCGATACCGTGGATGCCCTGACAGCTATCGAACAAGTCGTATTTAAAGAAAGGAAGCTGTCACTGGAGGAACTGGTCAGGGCTGTGGACGCCAATTTTAGAGGTTATCCGGAGTTGCAAGCTTATATTTTGAACAGGGTAGCCAAGTACGGGGAGAACGAGGAAAGGTCTAATTATTATGCCCGGTTGGTTTCCGGTATTTACACCGGTTTGGTATCAAGCAATAACAATCCGCGGGGGGGAAAATATTACCCGGGATTCTGGTCCATGACCACGCACCAGGGCTTCGGCGTGCGCACCGGCGCCTTACCGGGTGGGCGCCTTGCCGGGCAGCCGCTGGCCAACGGGATTTCGCCCTGCAATGGCCGTGACAGGAATGGCCCGACAGCTTCGATGTCATCTGCAGCCTCCGTAGACAATAACCTTATCGCCAACGGCTATGCGCTGAACGAGAAATTGGATCTGGCTCTTATTAAGGACCCGTCACGCAATCGCCTGGTTGAAGCATTGATTCTCGGTTTTTTCGCCAGCGGCGGTATGCAGTTGCAGTTCAACATCGTTGATCCTGCCGTACTAATCGATGCAAAGGAGCACCCGGACCAGTACCGTGGGCTGGTTGTGCGCGTTTCTGGGTACTCGGCCTATTTCAACGACCTGACGGAATCGATGAAGGACGAGCTTATACAGCGCACAGCGCACGATTTCAACTCCTGTGCCTGTTAAGTATTCATGTTCGAAGAGTCAATAATAAGCAGTTAATATATTCGTCCATATTTTGAAAATACCAACATGCAGCAACTTGAGATAATAGCCTTCGTCACTTCCCTGGTGTCATTGCAACTCTCCCTGATTATCTATATATGGAGTTATGTCTCCATCACATTGGGCAAGCGGTCGTCCGATAAAAATGTATCGCGATTTGCCGCGCCGGTACTGTTATTTGCCTGGCTGGCACTCACCGTTTCACTCGTAACCCATGCTATCCAGACCGGTCACATCCCTGCCACCGATATGTTCGAGTTCTCCATGTCATTCGGCTGGGGCGTGCTGACGGTTGTGCTGGTTTTCAGGTGGCGGCACAGGAACGATATGGTCAGCGCGGCGGGTGCACTGGTGACCCTTGCCATGCTCATTTATGCATTCACGCTGCCTGTTCAACACCAGCCTCTGTCACCGGTATTGAGCCAGACGTGGCTGCTTCCTCTCCACGTATCGTGCGCTGTCATTGCCTACGGTTTGTTTGCGCTGGGCTTTATCTGCGGTGTCCTCTACCTCGCCGGGCGAAGATGGGCTGCACCCCTTATGCCCTGCCCGGATACCCTCGACAGGCTGGGATACCGCTCGGCATTGGCGGGCTTGTGCTTCATGACGGCTGTTATATTGATCGGGTCAATCTGGGCCAAAATTGCCTGGAGCAGCTACTGGTCATGGGACCCCAAGGAGACCGCCGCGCTTGTGACATGGCTCATTTACTGCGGTTACCTGGTGACGAGGCTGGCACTCGGGTGGCGGGACAACCGCAGTGCCTGGTTCCTGGTCATCGGTTTCCTGGCCGTGCTGGTCACCTTCTTCGGCAATTACTTTTTCGGCGGCCTGCACAGTTACGCTGCACCCTGATCATTCCTCAGTCCCGCTGTCAGACTGCAACTTTTTCCAGCCCGGTTTCTTAAAGAGCAGGAAGATAAAGGGAGGTACGGAAAGCAGCACGGTGCCTGCCAGCATCAAAAGTGCATATGGTCCGATCTCTCCCAGCCACATTAAAAGGGGGTGTCTCCCAACCGGGATACTTGCTGAAGGCGGTATAAAGCCGACTATGAAAGTGTAGACGCAGGCTATGAAACCGGCGCCGGCCAGTATCCAGACACCCGCCTTGCCGCCGGGTATCATATAAGCCCTCTTGGTGTCAGGCTGCGAGTAGCGCAGCTTTATAACAGCCGCAAAAATCAGCAGGTACATGATGCAATATACCTCAACCGTCATGGCTGAGAGGATCCAATAAGAAGAGCTCACGTTTGGCATGAAAAGGAACAGCAGGCTGAAAAGAGTGCCTATGGATGCCTGGATGATCAGCACCGCTACCGGTGAGCCGTATTTGTTGTGCTTTTGGAAGACCGGCGGAAGGTTGCCCTGCCTGGCGACCTCTCCCAGGCCTTTGGCCGGGCCCAGCATCCAGGTGCTCAGTTGAACCAGTGCGCCGACGGCTATTAATATTGCTATGGGTGCAATAAGCCATGACAGGTTGAAGACTTTGAGGAAATCCTGGAAGGCCTGCATGATGCCGGCCGACAGGCTGATGCTCTGCTGAGGTACTACCAGTGCAATGGCCAACGTGCCTGCCACGGTCAGCGTAATGATGATGATCGCTGACAGCAAAATAGCGCGGGGGAAATCGCGGCCGGGGTTGCGTGTCTCCAGCGCATGGAAACCGGCCATCTCCATGCCCGCAAAGAGCAGTATCACTGTTGCCACGAAAGGCAGCGTGGACAGGTTGAATTGAGGCAGTAGCGCAGCGGGAGAAAACGGTATCTGCAGCGGTTTGCCCATTACCACGTAGGCGATGCCCAGCAATATGATAAACGTTGCGGGGACGATAGTTCCTGCGATGACACCGACGTTGCCGAACCAGTTGGTAGCCTTTTCACCGAAAAAGTTCAGTATCGTAGTGCCCCAGAAAGCGATCATCATGACGGTGAAAACCCAGGTATTATCGCTTCCGAGCGCCGGGCTGATGGCGAAGGCAAAGGTCGAGGCGATGAAGGCCAGTAGTGTGGGGAACCATACCAGGTTCTCCGACCAGTCGCACCAGATGGCCAGGAAGCCCCAGCGCTCACCGAAGGCCTCGCGTACCCAAGCATAGACGCCGCCACCCTTAGGCCAGCCCGTCGCCAGCTCAGCGCCGGCCAGCGACAGCGGGACAAGGAAGAAGATGGCTCCCAGCACGTACCAGCCGACCGATGACCAGCCGTACTCGGCCATGGACGGGAAGTTCCTGATGCTCAGCACGGCCGCGACGTTGATCATGGCCAGGGTAAAGATACCCAGGGTCTTGGCTGCCGTTTTAACTTTAGCGGTATCGCTCATTTGCCCTTGCCCTCCTTAATACAGTAAACCAGGTAGGTGCCATCGACGCACTCCACTCCATGTATATCGTGCCCGAAACCGGGGAAGCGGCGGTCGAATGCCTGTAGAGCCTTGAGGTAGCCGAGGACAGGGCCGCTGCCGGATCCGGCGTTTTCGCCCGGCATGAGAATTGGTATTCCCGGCGGGTAGGGGACGACACCAGTTGCCACAGTGCGGCCTGCCATTTTATCCACCGGGACCTGCTCCACGTTGTCATGTACCAGGTTGCGGTAGGCCTCGATGGGCTGCATCTCCGGATGGGGGAGCGTGGAATAACCCTGAGAAAGGAGTTCCAGGTTCCCTTTCTCCTGCACCTGCTTGTACATCTGGGTGACGAGATCTTTTAAGCCCATGTCCTTGTAGCGGTCAGGTGCGGATGCGGCAATGGTTGGAAGCACTTCCGTGAGCGGTGCATTGGAATCGAGAGCCTTTTTGAAATCGAGTAATGCGGTGACGAGTGTTCCCCACTTGCCGCGGGTGATGCCCATGGAGAACAGGAACAGGATAGTGAAGTCGCCGGTTTTCTCTACCTGTATGCCTATCCGGTCCAAGAAGGACGTAACGATCATGGCAGGTATGCCGAATTTTTCCAGCGAGCCGTCGACCGATACCCCGGGCGTGACCACCGACACCTTGATGGGATCCAGCATACAGTAGTCATCCTCGAGGCCGGCAAAGCCGTGCCAGGTATCACCCGGATGCAGTACCCAGCAGCCGGGTTCGCTGCACAGCAGTTCGTCCGGCGCCTGGTAGAACGGGATACGCTTGCCCGTGGCGGGATCTGTGACTTTCTCGGGCTGCCAGGCATCGAAGAACCAGTCTCCTTTAGCTTTAAATTCCCTGTTGATGCGCGCCATCGTCTTGCGGAAGGCAACCGCCTCCTCGATACTTTCACCTGTCAGTGCCTGGCCGGCCGGCCCGTCCATCATGGCGGCTGCCACATCGTTGGAGGCGATGATGGCGTATTGTGGCGACGTGGAGCTATGCATCATAAAAGCCTCATTGAAGCGCGCATGCTCGATCGGTTTGCGGCCGTCACGAACGTGGATAAAAGAGGCTTGAGACAGGGCCGCCAGCAGTTTGTGTGTTGATTGAGTAGCGAACATAGTAGGCCCTTTGTATTTGGCGGGATCTCCATGCATGGCAAAACGTTCGCGGTAGATCGGGTTGAAGCGGGCATAGCCGTACCATGCTTCGTCGAAATGGATGCGGTCAACGCTCTGGCCGAGGAGCTCCGCCACGCGCCTCACGTTGTAGCAAAGGCCGTCGTAGGTCGAATTGGTGATAACGGCGTGCACGGGGTCCCGGTTGGGTTTCCCTTTGAGCAGGGGATTCTTTGCGATATCTGCACGAATCGCCTTGGCGGTCAACAGGTCCGGGTGTATGGGACCGATGATGCCGTAGCGGTTACGCGAGGGGACGAGGTAGGTGGGGATGGCTCCCGTCATGGTCAGACTGTGCTCGATGGATTTGTGGCAGTTACGGTCGCACAAGGCGATATCATCTCGCGTCACGCTTGCCATGAAGACAATGCGGTTGGAAGTCGATGTTCCGTTGGTCACCGAGTAAGTGCGGTTGGCACCGAAAACGCGAGCGGCATAGCGCTCGCCTTCTCCCATGGGACCGGAGTGGTCCAAAAGTGAGCCGACCTCGCCCACCGAGATAGATAGGTCGGACCGCAGCATATTCTCGCCGAAGAAATCGTAGAATGCCTTGCCGACCGGGGATTTAAGAAATGCGGTGCCGCCGGCATGACCCGGTGTATGCCAGGAATATTCGTAGGTTTGGGCAAATTCGACCAGCGCGGCAAACATGGGAGGCAGTAGTTCCTGGCGGTAGCGCAGTATGGCAGCATCGATCCGCCCGGCTATGAAATCCGCCGTATCCTCCAGCAGCCAGACGAAGTCATTCACCTGTTGGATGACGTCCAGGGGAACGGAAGAAAACCGGCTGCGTTCGGCAAGCAGGAAAACCGGTATTTTGATATTGCGGCTTCTTATCAAGGAGAGCAGTTGTTTACAATGATCATGGGACTTTTTCGTATCATCTCCCAGGTCCCAGTCAAGCAGGATACAGTCTATTCCTGGGTCGGAGATGATCAATGAGTGTGCATCGTCCAGGCTATCTGATTCAATTACCTCCACATCCAACTCGTTGAGACTGTTTACCAGGTTTTGAATGACCCGTCCGACAGCGCAAGTACAACCGGTCTCGTTGTGGACGATAAGCGCCTTGGGCAGTGATATCTGCGCCAGCATTTCTTCCATATGTGCCTCCTCTTTTACCGCGCCTATTTTGTTAGACTATAGGTGAACGAATAGTACTAATATGCAGTAAATATACTCCTTTTCATTGCATTGTCAACGAGTTTTTCACTGGCAGTGATTTAAGCGGTAACCTTAGTTTTTCCGGTCCTCCATTCGTATCTCCATTACAATATGTCCCCAACCGCCGCACTGTATCCCCACATCCGGGCAGCCGAAACGCTTAAACCTCATCTGATTTGGATCGACACCGGCGTAGAACAACTCGGCAACCGCGGGCATGGCCAGGGCAATTGAGTGTAGTGCGAAAATGCATATCCGGCTTGGCCCCAGCTTGGTCAGCAGGCTTATACCACGGCCATCGAAATATAGCTTATCCCCAACCTTGTGTCCGCTGTCGCATCCATGCGACTCCACCACTTCGGCCACGAATGTCTTGGTAAGCATGGGCATCGATTTGGATAATGCGTCCTCGTTCCTGGGATCTGCCCGGAAGATCAGCATTTCCTCATCCGTGTAGCCGAGATGCTTCTGTACCATTCTCCACGTATCCTCAGTTACTGCCATAACAACCTCCCTTGAAGTTCATTATAAATATTTGAATGATCGATAAAGATTCTTTCCCCTGAGTGATCGATAAAGATTCTTTCCCCTGAGTGATCGATCGTTGTGGGATCCAAGGCTGCGATGGACTGAATGGGTCAAGGGTAGTTTCGAAGTTCAGTGCAGAGGCACGAGCTTGGCCCTGGAGAGTTTGACCAGGTAGATAACCAGGGAACTAAACGCGTAAAGGAGCCCCAGCAGGATAAGGCTGAATTTACAAACAGCGCAGAAAGCGGCTACCTGCGGGTACGGATCAGCAGGGCTACCGTACATCATGGTTATCAGGGCGTAGTTCTCAACCGCATCGAAGATAGCAGCCAGCCACAGTCCCCAGGCCAGCAGAACGCCCAGATTTCTCCAGCCGCTCCGGGAGACGACCCCGGCGCCCATGATGCAGGCCAGGGCAATGGTTGTTGAATATACGGGCATGTAAAGGTAATCGAAGCCTAGGTTGAAGCAGGTTTGCAGCCTGGCCAGGGTATCCCAGGCGCCGATGATTGCCGATGATTTGGCTACGCTGCCGGCCAGCTCGAAATCTACGATATTCGGTTTGAAAGGGCCGATCAGGCGGAACACTATGCTGAGACCTATGGTTGCAGCCAGCAGCCATAGAAAGGTTGGCAACTTTTTACCCTGTGGTATGGCGTTTAACGGGTGGTACATATCAGCAACCTAATTATCTACAGCCGGATAGTATTTGTCAAAGCCAGTCAGCTTGCTGTTTCCCCTGTCTGATGCTCACCACTACTTTGAACAGCAGCGTCAATATCAGTCCGCCCATGGCCCAGACCCCCGCCGTTATGAGTATTTCAAGCATGGTTGGCTTGTACTCCGTTATCTCGCCCAAAGGCGACGGTACAAAACCGGGTATGACGAGTCCCAGCCCTTTATCTATCCAGATAGAGACGAAAACTGCCGCGCAGGCCAGAGCGAGGATGCCGTGGTTTTTACGCAGCGAAGGTATGACCAGCAGAACGATGGCGCTGCAGGCCAGTAGAATGGATGTCCATGCCCATGGTACCAGCCCGTAGTGGCCGTCAAGACCGAAAAGCAGGTACTGGAAATGGGCCATAGCCTCGGGCACCTGGCTGTAAAAAACGGTGAAAACCTCCATGAGGAGGAAGAACAGGGTTATGATGATGGCATATGCTACGATTTTGGCTACCATGTCCAGGGACCTGTCGCCGGGGTCGAAGTCGCCCCACTTCTTCATAGCCAATGCCAGCAGTATCAGCAGGGCAGGTCCCGAGGCGAAAGCAGATGCCAGGAAGCGCGGCGCCAGCAGGGCGGTCAACCAGAAAAGCCGTGCTGCCAGCCCGGCATAAATGAAGGCGGTGATAGTGTGAATGCTGACAGCCCATACGATAGATACTATGGCGAGTGGTTTTAGCCAGGCCGGAGGGGGCACCTCTTTGTATTCAGCGTCCAGGGCCACCCAGCCGAGGACGATATTGAGCAACAGGTAAATTGTGAGCACGACCATGTCCCAGAAAATAATTGAGCCAGGCGAGGGATAAAGGATGATATTAAAGACCCTGGCGGGCTGGCCAAGATCCACCAGGATGAAAGTGATTGCCACCAGGCAGGCCGCTACGGCCATGAATTCGCCCAGGATGATTATGCGGCGAAACTCCTTACCGTTATGCAGGTAATAGGGTATAACAAGCATGACAGCGGAGGCGGCCACGCCAACGAAGAATGTGAAATTGGCGATGTAAAGGCCCCAGGAGATGTCCCTGCTCAAGCCGGTTACAGTCAGGCCGGTATTCCATTGTTGAAGATAGGCGGCCAGGCCAACAGCCATAAATAGGAGCAGGCCGCTTACCAGCAGCCAGTATCGCTTTCCCCCTCTCAGTATTTTCTCAATCAACGTAGTGCCTAAAGTAAATAATAGACCTGAGGCAGGGTACCAAGTTCGGCCTTACGGCAAAGATTGAATTCGGATGATACCAGCCTATATAACCCTGTGCCGGGTTTTAAATCTCCGAACGTCAGCGCGCCACTTGTGCAGGCTTCTACACAGGCAGGTTGCAGCCCGTCGACCAGCCTTTCTTCGCAGAAGTTACATTTTTCTACCACGCCTTTGGTGCGCGTCGGATAGCCGTCGTCGATGACCTTGATATATGGGCGTGGGTCGCGCCAGTTGAAGCTGCGGGAACCGTAGGGACAGGCGGCCATGCAATAGCGGCAGCCGATACAACGGTGGTAGTCCATCATGACAATGCCGTCGTCACGTTTCCATGTTGCCTGGGTGGGACACACTTTCACGCAGGGCGGGTTGTCACAGTGGTTACAAAGTACAAGCACCCTGCGATCCTGCAGGGGTTGTGCGGCAAATTTATTCTCCTGGTCGGGGAATGCCTGGTCGTAGCCGGTTTCCCACAGCCACTTGATGTCCTCCTTGCGGTTGCCGATATCGGGGACATTGTGCACACGGTGGCAGGCAGCTATACAATCAATGCAGCCGTTCTTGGCGGTACAGGCTTTAAGATCGATGGCCATGGCCAGGCGCTTACCGGCGGCCGGGCCGTTGAGCGCCCTGGCGGCAGACGGCTTTGAGATAAGGTCAATGGCCGGTTTGGCGGCCAGGGCAAGCAGGCCGAGCGCGGTCAATTTGAGGAAGGAACGGCGGTCGATGTTCATATGGCTTATTCCGTTCCCTGCTGCGGCGCCTTCACCGGCGGCACATTGTGACAGTCCCAGCAGTTCGGGGCCGTGCCCGTATAGTTATGGCAGCGGTCGCAGAATTCGGCCTTGCTGGGATGGCATTTGAGGCATGTACCAGTAAGGTTGATATCAAAAGTGCGGTTATCGCTGGATATATAAATGCTGTCGCCCTGCCTGACAGACTGGTCGCGCCACTGCTGCATAAGCTGCATATGATACTCCCTCATATACTGCGCCGATTCCACGCACTGGTTCTCGCCGGCCGGTAATACTGGATCAGGGTGGTAATCGGCCTTGCCGCTGGCCGCCATATACCAGACTGGGAAGCTGGCCAAACAAAGGAAGATGGCCAGGCCGCCGATTATCTTGCCCTTATCATACACCGTGTTGTCCGCCTTCTGAAAGCGTATTACCAGTCAGTGGCTCGCCTCTTAAGTCTGCCTCCCTGCGTTTCTCGCCCCGCATGATGAGAGCATTGCCCAGCAGTTCATGCACGCCTGCTGTTTCCACGCCAGGCACCCAGTATTCCAGCAGAGGCGGGAATGAAGCCTTATCGATGGCGCAGATACAGGCCAACAGATTCACGCCGTGCTTTTCCCGGACATATTGCACGGCATTGGCACGTGGATAACCGCCGCGCAGCCGCACCTCCATATTCTCGTCGGGACCGAGACCGGCCCCGCTACCACAGCAGAAAGTGCGCTCCCTGATGGTATTCTCCGGCATCTCATAAAACTGGTTGCATGTATTATTGATGATGTAACGGGGTTCCTCGAACAGTCCCATGGCCCGGGCTGGGTTGCAGGAATCGTGGAAGGTCACCTTCCATTTGTCGTTCCGTCCGCGGTCAAGCCTTAGCTTGCCGCTGTGTATGAGGTCTGCTGTGAACTCGCAGATATGCACCATTTTAGTCGACCTGGCGTTATCAAATTTTGTGCCGGTTATAGGCGATACCGGCTCTTCGAGGAAAGAGGGAGGGCCGTTGAAGGTGTCCATGTACTGGTGTATCACCCGCCACATGTGCCCGCATTCGCCGCCCAGCACCCACTTCACCTTTAACCTTTCGGCTTCAGCGTATATTTTGGCGTTTAGGCTCTTTGCCAGTTCGGCTGAGTGAAAAAGGCCGAAGTCCCCCCCCTCCGAGGCATAGGTGCTGAATGTATAGTCCAGCCCGATCTCGTGGAAGAGCATGAGATAACCCATCAGCGTGAACCAGGCCGGGCTGGCAAAGAAATCGGCCGACGGTGTGACAAAAAGTATCTCAGCGCCCTTTTTATTGATGGGAACGTTCACATCAATTCCTGTTAGCGCTTTAATATCATCCTGTGCTGATTCAAGGCTCTGTTTCATGGCATGCGGCGGAATGCCCACGTGGTTGCCGGTGCGGAAGGAATTGGATGCCGGGCCAACCACCCATTCGGTAGTGCAGCCCACCAGGTTCAGTAACTCGCGTCCCATCATTGTGATCTCGCAGGTGTCGATGCCGTAGGGACAGTAGACAGAGCATCGCCTGCACTCTGAGCACTGGTAAAAGTAGTAGTACCACTCCTTGATCACCTGCTCGTCCAGGGACCTGGCGCCTCCCAGCTTTCCCCAGAGCCTGCCGCCGACGGTGAAATAACGGCGGTATACCGACCGCAGCAATTCAGCCCTCATCACCGGCATGTTCTTGGGGTCACCCGATCCAATGAAATAATGGCATTTGTCCGAGCAGGCACCGCAACGCACGCATATATCGAGATAAAGCTTCCAGGAACGGTATCTTTCCAGCCGGTCTTTCATGCCGTTTAAAATGATCCGCTTGAAATCCGGCGGCAGCTTCCAGTCGGGGTCCTGCGGGTTCCACTGACGCGGATTGGGCAGCTGCAAAATCTCCTGGTTCTTTAGAGGGGCAGCATAGCAGTAGGAACCTTTTATGAACTCGACGGACGGGTCCATCCAGTCCCGGTGGGGAGGACCGTAGTCGATACCGGCCATCTCTTCGGGCTTGATTTTCTTATCTGCCATCATTGCTCCGCAGGAAGATTATTCTTTTCAATGGGAATACCGGCTTTGATCATGGGCTGTCTGAACTCGTCCTCATATTCGGCATATGTATGCACCCTGACAGGACGGTTCCAGGGGTTTACGTGCCTCACCATACGGCTGTCGTTCCGTGCGTTGCGGGTGGGGCTGAGTAATATGCCGGCAGCGTGCATCATCTTGCTGAAGGGGAAGTATGCAACCAGCACACTTATAAGCAGGAGGTGAATGTAGAAAGGAAGGCCGATGCCTGCAGGGACGGCCGGCCTGAAGGTGATTACGCTGATGGCCAGTTCCTTGACTGCCACCAGGTCGACCTTGAAGAACGAGCGCATGAGGATGCCCGAGATCACCACCGCCAGGATCAGGAAAAGCGCCAGGTAATCTGAGGCCAGCGAAATATACCTGACCCTTGTTGATACCAGGCGCCTTAACACCAGGTATGATACTGCCGCAAGTATGATGAAATCCGTGATGAAAAGGGCCGGCAGGGCAAGCTGTAACATCCCGTCGATTGCAGAAATCCACAGCGACGGCCGAAATACCGGCTCGGTGAAAAGGCGCAGGTGGCGTATGAGGATAATGAGAAGCGACCAGTGGAAGGCCAGCCCACCCAGCCAGAGCCAGCGGTTGCCGCCATAAATCAGCCTGTGTTGACCGACCTGCTGCATATCGCTATTGCGGAAGAGCGAGCGGAAAAGCAAAATCTCGAGTGCCATCCTGCCCGCTATACCCCAGTTGCAGCAGGGACTTTCGATTTTATCGCTTTTTACCCAGTCCAGGGACGCTTGCTGCCCGCAGGTGGTTGGAATGTTGAAGGGGACCGGCGATTGCGCCCAGCGCACAACCCTGTAAACAAAACCGGCGAAAAAGCAGGTTAACGCCAGATATGGTATAACGACCGCGAAGATAAATTCGGCATCGCGACCAACCAGTGTCAGCAGCGACAACAGGACAAGGAGCGTCACCATGGCCAGCGGGTAGAGTATTTTAGCTGCGAGGCTCATCGGGATCGGCTTCCCATCAGCTTTATCAGGAACCTCTCGCTATCCGCAAGCTCTTTCATGCGGATATGTTGTATCCTATCCTTCATTTGCGCATATGTCTCGCAAGCAACAAGAGAAAGACTGTCTATACGTGCCTTTAGCTCCTCCCATTCATCCCATAGAGTGGGCCTGTTTAACTCGGATTTAAGCTGATCGATTATTATTGCATTTAAGCTATTAATAAAAGATACTGCCTGGGCAGGAGTGAAATGCTGCACCGCGCGGATGCGTATGATCCTCTCCACATGGGCCGACAATGAGTCCGTATCCTCCCCATTAATCAGTCCTTCGAGTATATATTCGGCATTGGCAGTGATAGTGCAGCCGACCGGGTTGCTAAACATGTCCCTCTCGCCTTTGAGGAATGCTGCTGTATCGGCAGGATACGTATCAAAGATTGCAGCAAGCCACTTTTCCAGTATGACCGCTTTTTTCTTCTTAAGTATGTTTTGGAGTTCCATAATGACTGAATATGGTCAATTCCATAGCAATATAGTTTTCAAACGGCATGTGCCGCGGGATTATTTTTCCTGTGCCGTATTATACGAGTTTATTATCCTGCGGTTGTATTCATTAAGCGTATCAAAATATGATTTATCGCTGTAATCATAGAAGCCTGCACCGGTTCTCATGCCCAGCTTGCCGGCCTGGTACAGATCACGCAGTTGTTTAACGCGCGGGTCACTGTGCGCATTGGGGTCGAAGGAGGTCATGGCCTGCCAGAGGATATTAAGCCCGAGCAGGTCCATCGTCTTGAACGGCCCCATGATGGCGTAGCGCGGGCCGAGCGCTTCGGTAAAGGCGCGATCAATATCTTCTATGGACGCGATACCCTGTCCCATAAAACCCATGGCAGTACTTAAAATGGCAAAATTGAAGTTATTGATGAGGTGCCCCGGTATCATTTTCCTGAGTATCAAAGGACGCTTGCCTGCCTGCTTGAGCAATGCCAGCGTGAATTCATAGGTTTCTTTGGATGTCTTTACCCCGCGTGCAACCTCCACCAGTGGTATAACGTGCGGGGGATTGACGAAGTGGGTAAGCATGTATTTCCCCGGCCGCTTGGCCACTTTGGCCATGTCGTCGATGGAGAATGTGGAGGTGTTGCTGGCGATAATGGCTTTGGCCGGAGCAAGCTTTTCAATCTGCTTGAACAGTGCCAGTTTTATCTCGAGGTTCTCCGCGATGGCTTCCACGATGAAGTCAGCCGACTTGATTCCCTCTGCCAGTTTAGTAGTTACCTTGACCTTGTCCAGTGTCGCTGCGGCTTTACGCGCGCCATAAAGCCCGGCTTCCTTAAACGCGCTTACACTGGACTTAATGCGTTCCTGCGCCTGTTTCAGGGCTTTTCTATCTATATCTATGAGGTTGACCGGGCAACCGGCCTGGGCAAAAACCTGGGCTATGCCCGGTCCCATGGTGCCCGCGCCAATCACGGCAACGTTGCAAACTATCTTGGATTTACTAACACCACTCACGTACAGTTCTCCCCTCGCAGTGGCAGGTACCTGGTGATTTCCCAAGTATCTGCCGCCACGACACTAAATATTTGCAGTGGACCGGTTAAAGATTAAAACAGCCTGAACGTTTGGCTTAAAGCCTGTACTCTATCTCTTCCAACTCCTTATTCTTGGTCTCATAGGGTTTAATTAAAAGGAGGCTTACAGCCGGTATTATCATGATTGCCCCTGTTACCACCCAGAACCACTCCATCGTTGGTGATAGTGTCAATAATACGGCTGCTACCACCGGGCCGAGCACGTAGGATATGCGGGTGATGGTCGTGGTCCATCCCAGGCAGGATCCCCTTCTATCCGTGGGGAATATCTCCGGGATAAATACTACAATCCATGCGTAGGAAAAACCCATGAAGAAGCCGCCAGAGATAACCGCAATGCGTACCAGTGAATCCGGAAGGAAACCTATAGGCGCCATGGAAACCGCCATGCCGAGGCACCCGATGACCCATGTTAATTTCCTGCCGATCTTATCCAGTAACCAGCCGCCAGCAAAACCGCCAGCTATCGTGCCTAACATGGCCAACAGCAGTACCCCGTAAGTCCACTGCTGCAGGGTTAAACCCTTGATATTCATGAAATAATGCCCTGCCCAGAAAAAGAGAAACTGGTCGAGCAGCCAGCATATCCACATCAGTGCGCCAATAGCAATGTATTTTATATCGCCTTTTGTGATAACTCCCACACCGAAGACATGCTCCTTACGGGTGCCGGCTGTGCGTTCGGCCTTAATCTGTTCGTACCTGGCTGTTTCTTTCATGAAAAACCACAATATAATGCCGATCATCATCATGAAAAACATGACGCCGTACATCCATCTCCAATCCAAACCCAGCTTATCTACAAGCAGTGATGGTAATAATGCGCTCAACGGAATCATTCCCAGTGTGTAAACCAGTCCCACCATTTTTCCACGGTTGGCCGCCTTGGCTTCTTCCCCGATGGGAATCGCCCACATATTGGAAACTGTCGTAAGCATGGCAACTGCGTAAAAGGCCATGAACATTAAAAACGAGGGTGTGAAATACACTATGCAAATGCACGAAGTCCCCATGAGCAGCATTAATATTAAGACCGACCATTTCCTGCCGATGATGTCATTCAGCCCGTTCAGTAAGAATACAAGGAATGTGGGGATGAGGAAGAGCGATTCGGTCCAGGAGAACTGAGCGGGAGTCAGATTGTACTCTTTGAGGATAGAGGGGAGTGCTGTCATTTTAATAGTGGATATATACCAATCCATGAGGGCGATAATGGTCATCAGTACCGCTAAATAACCGATATAGCCGCGACTCCGGGGCTTGACGATATTTACAGGGCTGCTTTCAGTCTTATTCAACTTCTAACCTCCAAATTAACAGATTTCGACAAACTGTCCCTACTAACATTAAACCTGAAACAAGGGGCAAGTCCAGCAATATCTTCACCTCCCGCACTTGCTGTTATACGCTACACTATAACACGATTTTAAATGCATTCTCCACTGAGGCAGCCAGTGATCTCTTCCCGCAGCGAGACGAAGCGGTGGTCGCCCCTTTCACGGGGGTAGGGGAGATCGACGGTGAAGACCTGCTTGATCCTTCCCGGGGCCGGGGTGAGCACGACGATGCGGTTGGACAGGAAGACCGCCTCTTCGACGCTGTGCGTCACGAAGAGGACCGACTTGCGGTTGGCCTGCCAGATGCGCAGTAACTCGTTCTGCATCAGGCTACGTGTTTGCGCGTCAAGGGAACCGAACGGCTCATCCATCAGCAGCACTTCCGGGTTGTTTGCCAGTGCCCGGGCGATGGCTGCACGCTGCTGCATGCCGCCGGAAAGCTCAGAGGGGTACTTGTGGCCGCTGCCGGACAGTCCGACCAGGTCGATGCAGTGTTGAGCGGTTAGCAGGCGTTCTGCCCGGGGTATTCGTAACACCTCGGGACCGAATGCCACGTTGCCCGTAACGTCCCTCCAGGGGAATAGAGCGAAATCCTGGAAGACCAGGCCCCTCTCCGGGCCCGGTGCCGTTACCTGCTTCCCGTCGAGGCAGATGGACCCCGAGCTGGCCTGCTCGAGCCCGGCTATGAGCTTGAGCAGTGTGGTCTTGCCGCAGCCGGAGGGGCCCACCAGGCAGACGAATTCGCCGTCGCCTATCTCCAGGCTGAAGTCGAGCAGCGCCACGGTGGAACTGCCCCCCTTCTTATCCTGGAAGGTCTTGCTGACTTTGTCGACGGCCAGTTTCGGTTCGCTCATGCCGCTTTCCAGAATAAGATCCTATCTTCGAGCTTTTTGAGACCAATGAACATCAGGTAACCCGCGATACCTATCATAAGCATGCCGGCAACTGTCTTGGATGCCTCCATCGTGGAGTAATAGTACATTATCATATAACCGAGTCCGGAGTTAGAGCCCGTCAGTTCGGCCGCGACCAGGCACATCCATCCGATCCCGATGCCGATGCGCAGGCCTGCCATGATCGAAGGGGCCGCCGATGGTACCCCTACCTTAAAAAGTATTTGCCAGGGGCCGGCGCCGAGCGTTCTGGATACCTCAATAAGCTTGTGCGGTGTGTTCTCCATGCCAAGCACTGTATTGAGCAGGATTGGGAAAAAGGCGCCCAGCCAGATGAGAAAGACCGCCGGCTTAAAGCCAAGTCCAAACCACAGCATGGCCAGCGGTATCCAGGCCAACGGTGGGATGGGGCGCAATATCTCGATGACGGGCTCGAGCAGGTCACGTGCATTGCGCCACCAGCCGATGATAATGCCCAGCAATACGCCGGTAACAGCCGCCAGCGCGAAGCCGACCATAACCCTCCAAAGGCTGATAAGTGTATTACCCATTAGTTCCCCGGCCCATGCCATACCAGGAGGACCGGGCGCAATCAGGAGTTGCTCCAGGGCGATGACGACTGCAACGGGAGTGGGAAAAAGCTGAGGCAGATTGGCCAGGAGGGCCGCTCCCTCCCAGATCAGCAGGAAGAGGACGATCGAAATTAGCCGTAAAGGACGCGTGTCTTCACCTCTGAAGGTATTTGGTATCCACAACCTTTTCAACAAATGTGTCTAAATCCGGGACATCGCCGGCTGTTATGATGGGCTTGATTATACCTTTCTCACCAAGACTGATGATCTCACTGACAAACTTCTTAATATCGTCCTTGTTGAGAGAGTATGTGTATTTAACGCGCTGGAAGGCGTTGTCAATGACTGCTGGATCCAGCTTGGTCCATTTAGCGGCGATGGACTTGGCCTCGGCTGGATTGGCCGCTATAAAATCAATAGCCTTGCGGTGAGCACGTATTACAGACGCTACAGTGCTGTCATGGGAACGGCCGAAATCACCCGCGGTCACTATCACACAGCATGGATGGCCGGGCCAGATATCCTTTGATTCTGCCAGTACCTTGCCGTAGCCACCCACTACGGACTTTGCTACAAAGGGCTCCCAAACAAAATACCCGTCGATGCGTCCTGTCTGCAGCGACTGCGGCATGTCCGGAGGTTTAACCGTGCCGGGGTATAGCTCGATATCGTTGTAACCAAAATTATTGCCGCCCAGCAGCATACCAAACATGACGTATTGTATAGATCCTGGAGCGGGGGTGGCTATCTTTTTCGATTTCAGCTCGGCAATGTTGTTGATGTCCAGAGCGGTCACCAGGCCCGACCCTTCCAGGTTGACACCCGATACAATCGAAAGCGGGATCTTGCGCGCTGCCGCCAGCACGGCCGGCGCCACCCCGACGTAGCCCATGTCGATCTGGTTAGCTGCCAGAGCATCCATCTCTGCAGGCCCGGCCTCAAACGGCCCGACCACTTCAACGTTTAGCCCCTCCTCAGTAAAAAAACCCTTGTCCTGCGCTACAAAAAACGGCAACTGATGAAGGTCACCCAGCAGGTAACCGATGCGTACCGTCGAAGGTGCAACTGGTGCGCATCCTGCCAGGCTGCCAATCGACGTCAATAACAGAGACACCAGGATAAATGTGGTCAGCAGCTTGAATATAATTTTCATCTAATGCACCTGATTCAGCAAATTATACCAGCAACAAGGTGGTTGATTAAATTATACAATATTTGTATAATTTGTCTAATGCCAGTGATACCAATAAAATGGTTTGGTTTGGTATCATTGCTGTGATATTATGAAGCCGCTTTTGAACCTGACAGGGGTTTTATCCCGAGCTATCTTAATTGTTAAGGAGGATACCGGTGAGTAATAAAATCATCCAGGCAGATTATTGGGACAGAAAGATAGACATCGAGGTACCGGGAGATACTGTGATCGGGGAGATTCCCAACCCTCCCGTGCTGCAAGACCCTGAAAAAGCTATACGGGAAGCTATAGCCAAACCTATCGGTGCGCCTCCCCTGGCTGAGCTGGCTAAAAAGGCTCGTAACGGCAAGGTCACAATCGGTTTTGATGACCCCTCCCGGCCCGGCAAGCCCCGGCAGATTATTATCCCCATCCTGATAGAAGAGCTACTTAAGGCCGGTGTCAAGGAGGAAAATATATATTTGCTCTGCGGCAGCGGCAATCACTGCAAGTGGACCGCCCCGCAGTTAAGGGCTTGCCTGGGCCCTGCCTTATATGACAGGTTTGCACCGGCCGGCAGCGCATCGCGGGTACTGAATCATGACTGCCACGATCCGGAGAACCTTGTATATATGGGCACGTCATCTTTGGGCGATTATGTTGAGTACAACCGGGCGCTGGAAGATTCGGAACTATTTATTTATACGGGTACAGTTGTGGTCTCGAACTGGGGTGGCATGACCGGGACCGGCGTCATAATCGGTTTTCCCAGCACGCGCAGCATGACCTCAACACACGGTTTTCCGGTGGTAGGCCATCCTGATTCCTGCCACGGTGATCAGCATACCATGATGTACCGTTCTCATAAGGAAGCAGTCATGGCCCAGATCGAAAAATATACCGGCAAACGCGTATTTTACGTGGACATCGTACCCAGTGCGGGTGGAGCCCCGGCCGGTGTTTTCGCCGGTTACTCACCCGAGATTAACCAGCCGACCTGGAAATTTGCCGAAAGTATCTATCACATGGAGGTGCCTCAGGCCGATGTGCTTATTTACGGTGTGCCCCGCTACTCGCTTTACGGCGAGACCAGCAATCCCCTGATTGCACTTGCGGCAGCATGTGCCCCCGTGAGAATGTGGGTAAACAAGCCCCTATTAAGGGAGGGTGGTGTAGTCATAGCGCTGGCGCATTGCGACGGGACTATAGACGAGAGATCTCACCCGTCTTATGCGGAGATACTCGATCTCTACCGGAATTGTTTCTCCATGCAGGAGCTGTCTATCTATGAAGAGGAGTTCATGTACCGTGAGGACCTAATTTTTAAGTACCGGCATGCCTATGCCTACGCGCCGGTGCACGGTTTCTGGCTTATGTATGAGAGCGAATATGCCCTTAACCACGCTAATAAAATCATTATGGCGGGAGTACCGGGCATGGATAATCCTCTGGCACACGTGCAGGTCAGTGGCAGCGGCGGGCCCGGCTCGGTGCGCGACGTCGGCTGCACACCTGCCAGGAATTTCAGCGACGCGATGAAAATAGCCGAAAAGATTGTGGGAAAGAATCCCCGGGTCATGGCCTGTCCGTCCTTCTGGACCAGGGTCAGGCCCCGGTTTTACGTGAAATAACATAGTACAAGATTAATATATTTATCAGGAGGTGTAAGATGCGTCTACAGTCTTATCAGGGCGAAATCAAGGACCACCTGCAATATCTGGGAATCTGGGACAACCTGGTAGCGGGGAAGCTTAAATGCTTTGTCTGCAAGGTCAAGTTGAGCGCTGACAACTTCGGGCTGGCTTTCCGAAACTTCGAGAAGATGGAGACAACCTGTAACAGGCTTGATTGTGTCCGTACAGTCACGCACGTACTGAAGGACTAAACCCCGACCGCTTAAGATGCAGGAGAGAGAAAATGACAACTTTTTACGATAACAGAAGGCCCTATGACAATTATGATTCTACCACCAGGGAATGGGACGCCATCTTTATCGGCGGCGGCGCTTCGGGGAGGTTCGGCTCCTCCTATTTCCGTGCCATGGGCGGCAACCAGCTTACAATCGAGGCGGATAACCACCTGGGCGGTAAATGCTGCAAAAACGCCTGCGTGCTGCACCACTACCTTTATGAGATAGCCGTCGAATTGGACAAAGCACGGATATGGAATAAGAAAGAATACTGGCCCAAGTTCCCCAGGAAAAACGGGAAAGTCGAGATACTGCCCGTCCTGCGCGATTACATTGTCGGCCGCGAGTATGTATTTGATTTCATGTTCCACCAGAGCAAAGAGCAACTGAAGCTTCAGTTCTTGCTCAACCAGCGCGCCTCTGTTCTTGACCCTCATACCGTCACAGTCCCGGGTAAGGGAGAGTTCAAAACAAAGAACATCATCATGGCGGCAGGCGCCGGCCCGTCTGTGCCTCCAGTGCCCGGAACCAATCTTAAAGGTGTATACACGTATGCAGACTTTCTCGAGCTTGATTACGAACCGAAAGATGTAGTGGTGGTAGGCGCTTCCAAGAGTGGTCTGCCCTGGGCGTGTTTCTTCAACGCGGTAGGTTGTAACACTACCGTAGTCGAGATGATGCCGGCGCTCAGCCAGTTCCCCATCGACGATGACGTGCGGGAGTACACGCTACGCATGATGAAGCTCCGGGGCCTACCCGTGCTTGACGAGACCACGCTGGTTTCCATAAACGGGAGCGGCTCGGTCAAATCGGTGACGGTAAAAGGAAAAGACGGTGCAGAGAAAATAATCAAAGCCGACCTGGTTTACCTGGGAACAGGGTGCACGCCGCGCTCGGATATCGTTACACCGATCGGAGTTAAGACCGGTCCTAAAAAAGAGATAATCATAGACAAGTATATGGCGACCAACATACCCGGGATATACGCCAGTGGCGATATAACGGGAGGTGTCATGGAGATGTGGAAGGCCAGGCAAGGCGGCATGATGGCGGCCAAAAATATTCTTGGCTCGCCCGCTGAATTTGAGACCGATCTGTTTGCCGACACTCTGCATACATTCTACGAGACCACCTGGGTCGGCATGACCGAGAAAGAGGCCAGGGAAAAGGTCGGGCAGGTCTTTGTGGTCAGGATGCCCATACAGGGCTACAAGAACTGGCTGCCTCTGCCTCTTTGCGAAGGCGCCATGCAGTATGCCCACCAGTGGCCGGACCTTTCCGGGTTCCAGAAGGTTATCTACGATGCAAAAACCCGCAAGTTCCTGGGTGCTCAGCACGTAGGCTACGGGGGCAAGGACTCCTTCCAGTATCTGCTATACCTGCTCAAGAAAGGCGCGACTATTGACGAGATAGCCAATCTTACGGAGCTCTTCATCAATCCCACGCATTTTATCCAGCTTTCAAGGCTGCGTTCCGGCATGAAGAATCTGGTGGACCTGGGTTAGAACCTGCATGAAGTTTAAAGACTATACAGGAAAAATTGCTTTCATCACAGGCGGATCGAGCGGCATAGGCTTGGCCTGTGCAGAAATGCTGGCCGCCAGGGGTGCCGATATCGTGATCTTCGCCCGGGGCCCGGAACAACTTGAGAAGGCCCTGAAGGATATTGAGCTGAACAGGATATCGGAAAAACAGCGTTTCCTGGCTGTCCAACTTGATGTATCGCAGCGTGCACAGGCCGAGAATCTGCTGGGCAAGACGGTTGTGGATTTCGGCGGCCCGGACATATTGATAAACAGTGCCGGTATTTCCTATCCCCAGAAATTTGAAGATATTCTTTATGCCAAATTCGATGAAATTGTGCGTATAAATCTGAACGGGACCTGGAATACTGTTTCTATCCTGTTGCCCTATATGAAGGAGCGCGGTGGCGCTATCATCAACGTGTCCTCCGTTGCCGGCTACATCGGGATTTTCGGCATGACCGCTTATAGCGCGTCCAAGTACGCTGTGATAGGATTCTCCGAGGCTTTGAGGAGCGAACTTAAGCGGTTTAATATCACCGTTTCCGTGCTATGCCCGCCGGATGTCGATACACCCATGCTGGAGAGAGCGGACAAGATAAAACCGGAGGAAACGAAGGCCATCTCAGCAACGGCCAGGGTCATGAAAGCGGAGGAGGTGGCAAAGGCGGTCATCGATGCTATGGCAAAGGGGGGGTTCTTGATTCTGCCCGGCTCCAACGTCAGGTTCACATACATTATGAAAAGGCTGTTTCCCTGGCTGGTCGAGTCGATAACTGACAATCAGATAAGCAAGTTCCGGAAAAGGGCTGCCTGATCAGGTGGACGATCTAACTATGCTCTTATCCCTGCAGGTTTAATATCTCCAGTCGTATTTTATTAATGAATTATTCACCCAGCCGGATAATATTATCCGCTTTAATGCCCACCGTGCAGCCGCGGGTATCGAAGATTAGCTTTGCATTCCTGACTATCGAGTTCAAATCGTAACAACTGTGGTCAGCCAGTATGACCGTGCAATCATAATAGCTCACGGTCTTTTTCTCGAGTTTGATTGATTTGAGCTTGATACTTTCCGCTTTTAAATCCGATATGTATGGATCGTGGTAATGAACCGCAGCTTTCCTCTCAAGAAGTAATTCGATAACACGTAGAGCAGGCGATTCCCTGACGTCTTCAATATCCTTCTTATAAGCAACGCCCAGGATCAGGATTTTAGCCCCTTTTACGCTCTTGCTCATGGTGTTCAACGCACCGATAATACGCTCTACGATATATTCCGGCATGGTTTCGTTGATTTCTGCAGCAAGCTCGATAAAGCGGGTGTGAAAGAAGTACTGTCTGGCCTTACTAGCGAGGTAATACGGGTCCAGCGGAATGCAGTGTCCGCCAACCCCGGGACCCGGGTAGAAGGGCATATAACCGAAGGGCTTGCTGGAAGCAGACTTGATGACCTCCCAGACGTTTATGTTCATTTTTTCACACAGCTTGGCGAGCTCATTGACCAGGGCTATATTGACGCTGCGGAAGACATTTTCAAAGACCTTGTCCATCTCGGCAACCTCAGGGGTGGAAACCTCCAGGACCTTGTCCGAAACGTGCCCGTAAAGCAAGGCTGACAGCCTGGTTGAGGTGGGATCCATACCACCTACCACCTTGGGTGTGTTCCTGATGGTAAAATTTTTGCTGCCAGGATCTATTCGCTCCGGTGAGAAGGTCAGGAAATAGTCAACTCCAACTTTGAGTCCGGTGGATTCAAGTAAGGGCAGCACTATCTCTCGCGTGGTTCCGGGATAAGTTGTGCTTTCCAGTATCACGAGATGGCCGAGGCGCAGGTACCTGGCTATCTCGTTGGTAGCATTCACAATATACGTGAGGTCAGGTTCCTTGGTTTTTGTCAGAGGCGTGGGTACGCAGATAATAACGGTGTCTACCCTGCGCAAGTCAGACTGGCTGGTAGTAGCCTTTAAACGTCCGCTGGATACAGCTTTTTTTAATCGTTGCGATTCTATATCCAGCAGGTAAGATATACCCCGGATAATCTTATTAACGCGTCCCTTGTCTGAGTCGATACCTATTACGTTAAACCCCGCTTCAGAAAAGGCCAGCGCGAGCGGTAATCCTACGTACCCCAACCCCACTATTCCTATTACTGCCGATTTCTTCCTGATCCGGTTCTCGAGGCTTTTAATATTCAGAACATCTATAGTTTCTTTAGCCATTTTCGTGCCTCCATGACAGTTCTTAAAACGATTTAATAATTCATATTCAGGATAGTTTAACGGCGGGTATTAGCGATGTCAATAAGTTGTAGCACTCCCTGAAACTGCGAAAACAGTGCTCGGAAAGACTATTCGCTTATTACTCCAAATCGCCATGAATTACAGCCCACGTTTGTCGCAGTATTGACAGATTCAATATATTTATTATAATGTGAACCATGGCCGACATGCAGCAAACCGGGCAAAAAGACAGATATTTATATGTGCTGTCGGAGATATCCGGTATTGTATCAAGTTCGCTGGCTGATAAAGATATTCTCGATGGGGTGCTCTGGGAACTTTGCACATTGCTTGATGTGGATGCATGCTGGATCCAGGACTATGATCACTCTAATAAAGAATTGAAGCTACTGGCACAGCGCGGCTTACCGGAGGACATCGTCAATGATCTTACTTGCGTTCCCGTCGGGCATGATATTACCGGGAGGGTTGCCCATGAAAGGAAATCCGTATTCTGCAACGATATTTCCAGGGACGTAAATTATTCATGGGATGCCGCTATCAAGTCAGGTTTTCACTCGATGTTATCTGCGCCCGTGATTTCAGGCGGTAAATTACTCGGGGTAGTGGGGGTCATGTCCCGCAAATTTGATATTTTCACTGTTAACGACCTTAAACTATTCTCAGCTATCAGCGCCTGCATAGCGGATGTATGCAACAGGACCAGCCCTGACGAGCAGTCATCGGACCTTAAGAAACAACAGGACGAGATCGTCCATACCCAGTTGTTTTTAAGCGCACTGGGCCACGAACTAAAAACCCCGCTGACGGCCATTCTGGCATCGACAGGGCTGCTTATTGAGGAACTGGATCAGCAAGGGGAAAAAACGTTACTCAAGATTGCCCTGAATATTTCCCGAAGCGCTGAAAGCCTGCAAAACCGCCTTAACGAACTGCTCAACCTCTCCAGGACCAGGGACGAAGCTTTCGGTGTAAATAAGAAAGAGGTGGACTTCTCTAACCTGGCAACTGAGGTTGCCGACCAGGTGTCATCGCTGGTTAAGCAAAAGAAACAATCGTTCGCACTTGAAGTTCCGCAGGGGATAAAAATTACGGCGGATGAACAAAGGGTCGAGCAAATCTTGATGAATTTGCTATCGAACGCGATAAAGTTTACTCCTGAAGGCGGCCAGATATCCTTGAAAGCCGATTGTGAGGGTAACAGGCTCGTGGTAAAGGTGCGGGATTCCGGCCCCGGCATACCCGCCGAAGAAACGCATAAGCTGTTCCGCCCTTATTACCATCTCTCAGCCGACAGGGCAAGCATACCCGGGTTTGGGCTAGGCCTGGCGATAACCAAGCAACTGGTTGAGTTACATGGCGGGTCGATATGGGTACAAAGCGAAATCGGAAGTGGGAGCACGTTCTCATTTTCTTTGCCTTTGAATTAAAGATAAGCTAAAATCCTTTTATGCGGCAGAGTATAAAGATACTACTGATCGAGGACAATGCCGAGATACAGGAGGCAGTCTTTCTTGTTTTCGAATTCCACTGGCCGGAGGCCAAGATAATACAGGCACTGGATGGATATCAGGGTATTGCATTGGCAAAGTCGGGGTCACCCGACCTCGTGATCCTGGACCTGGGGTTACCGGACATCGACGGCCTGAAGGTTCTCAAAGAAATCCGCGCATTCAGCCAGGTTCCCGTTATTATCTTCACGGTGCGTGGGGAAGGCATGGATAAGATAAGGGGATTTGAGCTTGGCGCCGATGACTACATAGTCAAGCCTTTCTCACCCAAGGAAATTATTGCACGTGTGCATGCGATACTTCAGCGCAGCGGTAAGATCGCAGATGAAGTGGAGACAGTGAAACAGGTTCAGGCTTCTCAAAATTTATCGATCGACTTTAACTCCGGTACCGTTGTCAAGGGGGATAAAAAGTTCAAATTATCTAATACTGAGCTGAACCTGCTTAAATACCTGGAACTAAACTATAACAGGGTGCTGACCGATAATGATATTCTGGCAAAAGTGTGGGGTAACGAATACGTAGATTGCACGGAGTCCCTGCATACATATATCGATAGCTTAAGACAGAAGCTGGAGGACGACCCGGCTAATCCTAAAATAATACTTGGCGACCTGGCCGGCTACAGATTCAAGCAACCAAGATAGAATACGATTGATTATGGATATGTTAGTGCTGTACGAGATGATTTCTGACAGACCGCGGAGGAGTACATGAATCAGGTACTCTTTTTATCAAGTGACCCGGTTTTAAAAAAGAAAAACATAGAGGTTCTTTCACAGGCAGGGTTGCAGGTTAGCGGGGTCGACAAATGCCTGGAAGGGCTTATCCTGCTGGACAAGAACGACTTCGAGCTGATTGTGATCGACGAAGAACTCGCCGATATTACCGGTTACGAGGCCTGCCTGAAGATACGTCAACAGTCGGACACACCGGTTGTACTGCTTGGGTCCGTTACCGAAACGGAGGTCTGGGCAAAGGTTGAGGAACTGGGATTTGACCTTTACCTGAGAAAGCCGGTCAGTCCGCGTGAACTGCTGGTAAGAGTAAAGGCGCTTTTAAGGCGTCCACCCCCTGTTGAAAAGAAAGATAAAAAGGCGGTTAAAGGAAAACCAACGGTGCCGGAGCTGCCGCCGGCAGCTCCCCGGGTTAGTAAGCCCAAACCAGTGGTGGTGGAAGAGGGGTATGACAAAGAATCGGAGAAGGGGATTCCACAGAGAGAGACTCAACCACCTGTGCAAGCTGCACCGGCAATGCCGGCGGAGATAGCCTGGACACAGCCTCCGACCCCACCACAGGCTGAATATGTACCGCCGCAGCCCCAGACGGTTCCACCGTTGCGGCAGCCATATACACCGCCACAGCCTCAGACGGTTCCACCGTTGCAGCAGCCATATACACCGCCCCAGCCCCGGGAAATGCCGCCGACACCAGCCCAGGCGGCGCCACCGCAGACACAGTATTTCCATAAACAGTCACAGATGGTGACTCCTCCGCAGCCGCAGGTCCTACCGCCGCAGCCACCGCTGAATGTGCAATCGCAGGCGACTATTCCACAGTACGGGGAAGAAGTAGTTGTGCAGCCCCGCAGAGGGACCTCGCCACAACCGGTTAAGCATGAAGCTACTTACAGTGGGGAAGCCGAGGCAGACATGATCGCCGATGCACGCACGTTAAAGCTTATAGACGCGCTGGTAACGGGTAAATTGACCGAGATCACACCTATCATAGATATCACTCTTAAGCTTGGCTATGCCTATCCCTCGGTTGACAATTTGACGGATACAACTGACCAGGATACTGTGGACATCCTGGAAGCACTGGAAAAAAACAGCATATTAATAAAACGGCCTTTTGAGAAGCTTTATATCGACCCTGACGGCCTGTTGCAGTTAGTGCCTTTGGAGAGCTGCACGAAATGTAGTTCAGGGAATCTCGTCAGGGGCCAGCTTGTGGAGCATTTTCCCTGCGGTTATGTCGGATTGGACAGGGAATTCAATCAGGAAAGCAGGTATGTATGTCCCAAGTGCCATAAAGAACTGCGGCTAATCGGAACGGATTACCGCAATATCGGAATTCATTATCGATGCCTTGACTGCAACGAGGTATTCACCTCCCCGGTAGTGAAGTGGCGCAACCTGAGGACACGAAAGATCTGGAACGCCGAGGAACTGAGAGAGACCGTGGTCTATTCATACACGTTCAGCCCGGACAAGAAGGGCTGGCTGGAGTTCCAGTTGAAACCGAAAACGGAGCTGGTTGAATTTTTAAGGCTCCAGGGATACCAGGTGCAGGAACTGGCACAGCTGGCTGGCAGTTCGGGTGCCATGCATACGGTGGATATACTGGCCAGAAGGGACGATATTCTGGCGAAAATTAACCTCGGCATAGGGATACTGGTGGCGCCGCATGGCGAGGCAGAAGTGGGGTTGGAAGGGCTATTCAAGTTTGACACGACGGCCTACGATATAGGTATCAACTACAAGGTAGTCATCGCCATACCAAGGCTGAGTCAAGAAGCAATCAACTTTGCCAACAAGCAAATTATCAGGGCGTTCGAGGCTAAAACACTGGGTAAGATTGTTTCCGATATAACAGGCTTGCCCAGGTCCAAAGTTGTTTTGCAGAGTACTCAGGAGCCAAGCTATCCGGGTGGTCAGCAGGCGTACATGGAAGCATCCAATGCCAGGGCTACCATTGTTAGATTCCTCAGGAACCGCGGCTACGAGGTTTACGAGATGGCAAAGATATCCGGCAAATCCGGTACGGAACACGTATTTGATATCTATGCCAGGCGGGATGATAAAATTATTACCCCTACAATTGCTGTGGCTATTGTGGGCGATCCCGCGGGGCAGCCTATCGATGCAAACGAGATCGCTCAGTTCGATTCAGCCGCCTACGATGCTGGCATACGCAATAAGGCCTTTCTGGGCATACCGAAGGTCACCACCCAGGCCAAACAGATTGCCCGCCAGCAGAAGATTGAAATTCTTGAGTGGCAGGATCTCGGAAGGCTGGTATGAAAGCAAGTCATGTGAAATACGGGAAACCTGGAGTTGTAACCGCTTGATGGTATTTATATGAATACCCCCGCAGTAATCATCACTGCAATCCTGTTCCTGGTATTAATAGTAGGCGTACTGTATTTTATACCCCTTGAAGCAATCGGGATCGCAGCAGCTATTCTTGTCGCCATCATACTTTACTATTTAATTTCGCGCATCGTTGCAGGAAAAAGAATACGGGAGCCAAGGCCTTCGTGGCTGCAGAATGCCACTTCACTATTGATCATCTTCCTTGTAATTTTTATTCTGTTCACTGTATTTCTGAGCTGGTCCGGATCCAATATGGCAGTCATTCTGCTGCTGGTTTCCCTGGTTTTCACCATGTTGATGAATTTTCTCACCATTCCTCTGGCAGTTATACATAAGATGAAGCAAAAGAAAGAGGAGTTTAAACCCAGCAATTATCTACCAAAGGTAAGCATCATCGTGCCCGCTTTTAACGAAGAAAGGGTTGTGGCAAGGACCATTGATACACTGATTGAGGCGGATTATCCCCACAAGGAGATTATTGTAGTCGATGATGGCTCGCAGGACACGACCTATGAGGTAGCTTCGAGGTACGTGAACCGCGGGGTAAAAGTTATAAGGCGGCCGAACGGTGGGAAGTTTGCCGCTTTGAATACAGGCCTGGCTTTTACAACAGGAGAGATCGTCGTGACGGTGGATGCCGATAGCCTGATTGCCAGGGCTGCCATTCGGGAGATAGTGAAGGGTTTCGATGACCCGGAGGTGGCCGGCGTGGCAGGAAACCTGAAGGTCTTTAACAGGAGCAAATGGATCACCAAGTTACAGGCGCTCGAGTATATTATCACGATACAGTTAACACGTCGGGCTTTCGAGTACTTTGGCTCGCTGACCGTTGCCTCCGGTGCTTTCAGCGCCTTCCGGCGCACGGCGTTGGATGAAGCAGGCCGGTATGACCCGGATTTCCTTTTGGAGGACTTCGATATCACCATCAAGCTACTTAAGGCGCACGCTATTCTTCACGGCAATAACGAAGCTGTATGTTATACCGAGGCGCCTGAAACCCTGCATGACGTCTATAAGCAGCGTCTTAGCTGGTTCCGCGGCGACTACCAGAATTTCTGGAAGCACCGCGATACCTTTTTTAACCCCAGGTTCGGCATATTACACAAGTTGACCTTCCCCTATATGTTGATTTCGATGACGCTGGTTCCACTCGCCAGCATGGTGGTCATCGCGACCTCTGCAATAATGATCGTATACGGAAACTGGCTGACTCTCCTGCTGGCATTTTCATTTTTCCTGACATTGCAGGTACTGCAGTCAATACTGGCCATCCTGATCGCGGAAGACGATATGAAGCTGGCGATTTATTCACCTTTCTTTGTGATAGGATACAAGCAGTTACTGGACCTTATCATGATCAAGGCATTGATCGATATCATCCTTGCCGGAGGCGTTTATCGACGGCGTGAAAGGGTGACAAGGATCGGTGACTCGGGTGCAGAGAAGAAGCCTGCGACTAAACCATCGTATCTGGACAGTTCAAAGACAGCGGAAAAGGTGGGCACCTGAATGTGTACCACGGATGCCGGCATCACAACATTCACGATGGATATTAAACCGGCAACTATTACCAAGGTTGTGGCGAGATGAATGAAATTTTAAAAAAATATGATAACTGTAATGTTCTGGTAACCGGAGGCGCAGGGTTCATCGGGTCGCACCTTGTGGAAAAGCTACTCGCGCTCGGAGCCAGGGTATCAGTCATCGACACGATGCTGTGCGGTAATAAAATAGAACACCTGAAAGGAAATAGAAAACTCTCTGTTCACGAACTGGATGTGACCAATACAAAAGCGATTTCCCCGGTCTTTAAAGACATTGACATGGTTTTTCACCTGGCAGCGGTAGTTGGAGTTGAAGAGACACAGATAGATCCCCTTAATGTGCTGAACGTCGAGGTTATCGGCACTTCCAACGTCATCGCGCTGGCGGCCAAGCATAAAGTCAAGAAATTTATTTTCGCATCTTCTTCGGAAGTATATGGCGATTCATTGAAACCTATGGTAGAGGAAGGTCCTTTCAATCATAAATCCACATATTCGTTGACTAAAATGATAGGTGAGCACTTCTGCAGGGCTTACTACCAGAAATACAACCTCGAATATACTATACTGCGCTATTTTAATACCTACGGCCCGCGACAGGACGCACGCTTTGTGATTTCCCGTTTCGTTGAAAGGGCATTGAGGCAGAAGGAGATATATATATATGGCGACGGCAATCAGACACGTGACTTCACGTACGTGGAGGACAGTGTCAAGCTGTCCCTGCTGGCCGCGATGAGCAGAAAGGGCGTCTGCCAGGCATTTAACGTGGGAACGGGCAAGGCGGTATCCATAAACACTTTGGCCGGTATAATAGTCAAGGCTTTGGACTTAAAGAAACCGCTTAAGGTCACGTATGTCGATTACGACAATATAAGATCAAAAGAAATTGAGATATTCAACCGTCTGGCGAATATTCACAAAGCGATGCAACTGCTTAAATACAGGCCGGCAACAACGCTCGAGCAAGGGTTAAAAGAATACGTGGACTGGCACCGAAGCCATAAATTATAAAATAGCAAAATATTTTACGCTGTTACTTTTTCCCTTCTGTATAATTGTACCATTGCTCAAACGTCGTTATCGTGGCAAAGGTCTTGACCCATTTAATGATTGTATCTAACTTTTCGAGCTTCGCTTTGTCGAGATTGCTGTCTCTATCTAAAAAACAATCGGGATGGAGCCCGATGGCAGCCACGCCCAGTTCCCCCAGGGTACCACAGAGGTCAGTGCTGAAATCATTGGGAGACGTTTCATTCTCGTAGTATTTGCAATAGTCTTTTACACCTGCCTGTTTGCTTAGGTCGAAAACATTCCCCCAGCCGCATTTTTCCCAGGTGCATACATCGCTTGCTGTGGGGATCCTGTACATTCCCTTAGGATCTTTCCGGCCGAAAAAGTCCACAGGGTAAATGGATGATGGCCGTGATTCTACAGCTGATTGAGTTGAAAAAACCTCGAAGCCGGCATCCTGCACTGCCCTGTAACCGGCTTCGTCATAATAGTCGGTGGGAACGGTAAATGCTACCGGGCTGGCCCCAAAGTATTTCAGGTACTGGTCGCGTGCCTTCATCAGTTTATACTTGATTTCCCTGTAGGTCGGCGCCGGTTCCGTAGTCTCTTCCTTGACCTTGGTCCAGTCAATACATATATTGCTCTCCCGGTCATTAAGATAAGTTCTTGTCGTGTCGATCTGGAAGTAGAGCCAATCGAAGCCGTGAACGCTTATGCCCACAACTCCTTCATCGAAGTATTTTTTTGCCCAGGGAATTTCAAAAGAATCGGTTCCATTAGCATTGGATACAATACCCAGGTCAAGCGGCACACCATTTTTCTGGAATAGCTTTATTATTTCCTGTACCACGTCCTCGTTATATTCCTTTGCCACGTCGTCCAGCCTGAATATGACGGCCGGTCCACCGCCATAAAACGGCATAACCCTGTTTGTATTGTAAGTCGCCGTAATTAACCCTGATTCATATTTACTCCAGGCTTCCAGGGTTGTTATTTCAGCCAGATTGCGGCATGCCTTGATCAGGCCTGCCAGTTGCTCGAGCTTTACAGCATCCGGCTTTTTATCCCGCCCCAGGAATGTCCCGGGCTGTATCTCAATGATAGCGACGCCGATGCCATTGAGGCTTTGCTCAACGTCACCAAGCAGTTTTTTATTGGGATCAACTGTTGTTGATGATGCGCCCCTATTAGTCTGGGTTACCAGATCATCCACATTGCCCACTATCGGTAATCGGTACATGCCGTTCAAGTCTCTGTCGCCTGCCCAGTTCACTGGCGATCCCGAAGGCTTAAGTTCTTTTATATTTTCTGTGCACAGGGTTTTAAATCCAGCATCCTGCAGCAGCATGTAGTTCTCTTCGATAAAATCTTCAGATGGAAATATGCAGGCCGATGGAGCCTCACCGAAATAGTATTTCAAATCTTCACGCGTTGTTGCCAAGCTGGATTTCAAATCACCATAAAACGTGCTGTTTTTAGATGTGCCGGTCAGTAGCCAGGGAACAGAGGTGCCGTCAACGCTTATGTCGATTATGCCGGCATCGACGTAAGCCGTCAGGTAATCGAGGTCATTGGCCATCGTTTCCCTGGAAGGTGGTGCAACAGCTACATTCAGGGGCGCATTGTTTTCACCAAACACCCGTATTATACGGTCGGCAATATCCTTCAAGCTGCTATCACTGATTTGATCCATGATAAAAATAACGCCCCCGCCACCCACATAATAAGGTGTCCCCATTTTTCTAACGTTGGGAGCCTGGACGGGCAGCACATTCTTATTTATATCGGTTTCAGCCGGGAGGTTAAGGCAACCGGTGGACACCAATATAGAAAGGCACAAAGCCAAACAAAGGTACTTTCTAAGATATGTCCAGTACATGCCTTTAATAATATAGCCGGTCAACCCTGACGGTCAAAGAAACGCATTATTTCCCAGCCGGGTGTTCTTGTTCTATCATATATTATTGATTATGCGAAAGTGATTGTGAGATGAGATTTTATTATTTACTGGTGACTGTTGCGGCAACGTTATTATTTGCCGGCTGTGTGACGACGCATCAGCAGAAAACGCCGCGCCAAATATCGTTTTCCATGAAAGGGGTGGGTATAGACCTTCCACAGCAAGATTTTATTGCCATGAAGACTGCAGGAATAGACATACTGGCAACTGAATGGGGTATGGAGGAGGATGCAAGTAAAGCGAGAATGTTTCTTGACCAGGCTGGGGCCGCTGGATTAAAAGTCGTAATGGACGGAGGGTTCAGCTCAAGAGCCTGGGGATTTAGCGATGATGATTGGGAGAAACTCCCTAAAGGTAAGCAGCCCGTGTGGCAAAAAGAAAAAGTACAGACGTGGATAATGGCCCTTAAAGATCACCCTGCCATTATAGCCTGGGACATATGTAACGAATTTGGAGAAAACCTGCCCAGCGGTGCGGGTATGGAAAATTCAGACTGGCCGAATACCAGGATCACTACCGAACAACTGATCCAGGCCAAAGCAGACGTGCTGGCGGCTGACCCCGGCAGGCCGATTCACGTAAGGATGTATGGCTGGGACATAGGTGCCATGCCACCGCATGTAAGTTCTTTGCTGGAAAACAGGGTAGCAGATATTATCTCCCTCAATCTGTATTCGAATTACATGGAGAAGGGTAAATTGCAATGGCCTGACGTGATCAATGATGGCGGAGCCTACTTTGTTGATTCGATAAAGAGTAAAGCACCCGAAACAAAAGTATGGATGTCTATTGCCGCATTTGAATATTCCAGGGTTTTCCAGCGGCCTACACCTGACAGTTTATCAAGGGATATGGAATATGCTCTTCAGATAAATGATCTTGACGGTATTTCATTTTTCTGCTGGGGACCTGTCAACCAGTGGGACGAGAAGTCCAATTGGTATCTGCCGAAAACCGGCGCAGACCTCTGGGAAATAATTCAGCGGGAAATCAAACAGGCCGGGCAAGTCAAGCAAGATTAATCAACGGACTGAAAAAACGGTAATTGGCTACAAAGTGGCAAGGAAGGCCTTTACCGCGTAAGTGAGGGCAGGGTCATTGGTGAGTTCCAGGCACTTTTCACAGTCCTGTCTTGACTTGACACGGTCTCCCAGGTTCCTGTAAATGATGGCCCGGGTGAAATAGGCCGGGGCCATCTCAAAATCGATACGGATGGCTTCGTTACTATCAAGTAGAGCGCGGTCGTACATACCCTTACCGTTATAGGCCCAGGCGCGCCTGTCAAAAGCCTGGGCAAACTTGGGATTCAGATCGATGGCTTTATCGCAATCCCTGATGGCGTAATCAAATTGCCTCAGGTCGTTATAGGCCCACGCGCGGGTAGTATAGGCAAGCGCAAACTCGGGGTTCAGATCGATGGCCTTAGTGGCATACACTATTGCCAGGTTGTACATTTTTTTCAGTATATAACCCTCAGCACCCTTGTTGTAGATCAGGGCAGAATTGGGGTTCAATTCGATGGCCTTGTCAACGTCATTCATTCCCATAGTCAGCCAGTCTTTAGTGGAATCATAAAGGGATTTGGCAAAATACCCCCAGGCTCGCTGGATATAGGCATTTGGCAGGTTGGGATTGAGCGCGATGGCCTTGTCGGAGTCTTCAATGGCAAGGTCATTGTTGCCCTTGCCAATTTGTGCCCAGGCCCGGTTGACATAGGCATTGGCCATCAGTGGATCAAGCTCTATTGCCTTATTGCAATCGGCCATAGCCAGGTCATAACCGCCGGTCTGGTTATATACCCAGGCACGGTTCACGTAGGCTAAAGGCATATCCGGGGCCAGTTCTATGGACTTATTGCAGTCGGGGAGGGCCAGCTCGTATTTGCCCTCCTCGTTGTATGCCCAGGCCCGGTTGATATAAGCCATGGCCCTGCCCGGTTCGAATTCTATAGCTTTAGTGCAGTCAGCGATCGCCTCAGCATATTTACCCTTTGCATTGAGCGCCCAGGCCCGGTTGATAAGGGCTAATGCCGACCTGGAATCATATTGAAGTGCCTTGTTACTGTCTGCAATCGCCAGGTCATATATCCCCTTCTCGTTATATGCGGAGGCGCGGGTGATATAAGCCATCGCCCCGGAGGGATTTAACTCGATTGCCCTGCCGCAATCGTCTATAGCCCTATCATAATAGCCGAGCTGGTTATAGGATAATGCGCGGTTGGTGTATACGATAGCCTGCTTCGGATCTTTGCTTAGCGACACCGTGTACTCCTCCACAGCCAGATCCCATTTTCTCTCGGCGTAATACGCGTTACCTCTGTTGTAATGCTCGTTAGCAGTATCTAACATGAAACATGCCGAGTTGCATAGCACCAGGCAGAGCAAGATAAGAGGCCAACCGGATCTGCAAAAAGAATTGCTCAGCATTTTTACGATTAGTATATAGCTATTTTGATGCACAGTCCAATGTTCTAAACCTGCATTTCCCCGAACAGCAACAGTGTTCTGAGCAGGATTGACAATTGGATACGATGGGTATACTTTGGTGTCAAGATCAAAGATGGAAGATCTTCGTTTACTACGAGTTGATGTGGAAACTGCTATTTACAGGTTGTTTATATTGGCTGTAACTGGAAATAGGATTTAGTATTAGGCCATGAACCGGATACATTTTGGGAAATCTATCAGCCTGATAATGGTCTTTCTTGTATTTATGACTACAGGTTGCCGGCCGGCATCTGCGACGATTCCCCCGAGTCCATTGCCGGTCACGCCGGACAGCATTACCGTCCCTAACATCCACGTAAGGAAGATGGTAACTCCCACTTATACATGGAAACGCGGGGCGATCATCTTTACCATGGACCGGGTGGGCGACAGCAATTTGAAAGATGTGGCGGATAAAATAATGAGGGTATTTGCAGAGAATAATGCGCCCCTCGATATAGCTGTTGCACCGCCTTCTGCTGTTAAAGATCAAGAAAACCTGAACGACCTGATGCCTTATTTAGATGCCGGCCTCATAGATATCAGCGTCGACGGCCGTGGCATTTCCTGGTTGAATCCCGATATGACCGATACCAAAAGCGTTGCTAATGACCTTGAATCGCAACTGGTCAAAGCACGCGAGCAACTGACTTTCTATTTCGGTATTGCGCCCGTTGCCTGTGTATTCCCGTCCGAGTCGCTTAATCAAGAAAATTACAGGATTATTCGGGATGCAGGCTTTAAGATAATCAGTACGAGATACTCCAAAGATTTTCCTCCTTCAAACGTGCCTGTCAGCTGGTCCGGTGTGGTGGATAGAGACGGATTATTCAGGCTCCCTATCGTGGGAGAAATAAATTATTCAGACACTCCATTGAGCGAACTGGCAACTTTCAGCGGGCCCGCTATAAATAAAGAAATGCTCAAATCGATTGATAATAGCGTAACAAATTTGGGCGTCGCTGTAATTGAGATACGGCCGGAAGCCTTTCTGGATGCGGACAATAAAGCATTTACGGTCAAAATTCAGCTGCTAAATAATTTAATCAAATCAAGCCAGAAGCTGGGCGAAATAGTCACCTTTGATGGGTGGAATAGAGCCAGGCACAGGATATTGCCGGCCTACGGTGGTGGGCCAACTATTATTTTCAGGCTTGATGACGTGACCAGGGGATGGCATGAAGATACGGTGCGCGAGATAATTGAGTTATTTAAGAATAACGGTGTACCACTGGACTTAGGCGTGATATCAAATGCTAACGGCACCAATTCATTCCAGATCCCATGGCTGAAGCAATATGTTGATGATGGAAATGTGGGCATCAGCGTCCACGGATATGACTGGAATTATTCTCAGCTCGATACCGGGAAGTCGAATTTAACCTCTGAATATATCGAGGATAAATTAACCAGGGCACGCGACCAATATTTTGAGTACTTTGGTGTCTTACCTGTAGCCCTCACAGTCCCCACGGATTTTTTCGATTCAACCGGTTATAAGGCAATTAATGCAGCCGGGTACAAGGTGTTTGCAACCGCGGCTATGATTGAGCCTCATGCGTCTACCCAGCCTGTAGACTATTTTGGCCGCAGCGACCCTAACGGAATGTACAGGATTCCTACGGCCACTGATGTCTGCCAATGGGACGACGCTAATGCAATATGGGGCGATGTGTACGATGTAAGCAGCCTGGCAAATATTGCAGACTTCTGTAAAAACGAATACGCAAGAATCAATAAGGGGGCCCCTTATTATGACTTTTGTAATAATATCTGTACTGTAATCAACGGATTAGGCGTAGCTGCCATAGGTATTCATCCTCAGGGTTTCATGGATAAAGATGGCAAGCCTGACCGGGCAAAATTGCAGAAGCTGGATACGATTATTAAGTGGGTCAAGACCTTCGCCGCGATTACGACGTTCGAGCAGTGGTACAACTATGAATCGGGCAAGAAATAGCCATGAAATCAATGCAGATGGTAATCGCTTCGTTGAGAATTGCAATGGGGAATCCCGTATTAGTATGATCGATATTTTAATTTCTGAACGTATCAGACGGATGGCTGTAATGGTTACCAGAGGAGGCCGCTGAGCAACTATGAAACCTTTACACTGGATTGAATTGATCATCGTTTTAATCTTTATTGCGGGGATAATCGCTATTTTTTTAACCTGGGAAGATGGATTATCTAAATTTTTCAGTAAGGACATGTTCAGGGGTATGGCACAAAACCTGGCAGCCCAATTTCAGAATGAATTATTGCCGCCGTCGGCTGAGTCTATGGCTGGTGGGAACGAATTAGTAAAACCGGATTCTAAAACAGTCGGTAGCTGGTCATTCAACCTGAAAAAAGTTAGTTGGGCCGGCCACACTGTATATTTATTCATCACTATCAAAAATACCGGCAATAGATGCCTCAGCTTTGGTGAAGAGGATGATTCCTGGTACTGGAATCCTATCAGGGGTAACAGATTATGTGTTGTAGATGGCAATTGTAGGGTATTTACTGAAGCTGATAAGAAGATTTATGAATCGGGATTTTATAATCGAACTTTCCAGCCTGGCGATGAATTTAGCGGCACTATAAAATTTACTGTTGAATCAGCGTCGAGAAATGTCTATCTATATCTTTACCGCGATAACACTCCTGCAGATCAGCTGTTTTTCTTAGGTGCTCTCAAATGAAGGGCGAATCAGGAACTGACATCCTGCCCCAGACAGGTACGGTACTTTTCTTATAAAGGCTTTTAAATCCGGGTGCATAAGCAATCTTCGGCAATACACACGGGCGAGTTTTGACTTGTATAGCTACTTGCAGTTACTATTTACCAAAGACGCCACGTTAGAAAAATCAAATAGACATTCTTCAGATGAAAGGAGATTAGCTAATGACAAAGGATCCCGGAAAAGGGCAATATAGTATCGGTTCCAGGCGGAAAGATGGACACAAATCCAAGGTTGCCATCATAGGTTCCGGCGTTGTAGGGCAGGCTACCGGTATTATATTGCACAATAAGGGGTTCGATATCACTTTCGTCGATAACAATGTCGGTATTGTTAATGAACTGAATTCGAAGGGATACAAGGCAACCCTAACGGAGGATTTGGACCCACATCAGATAAGCATCTTTTTCGTATCTGTACCTACTTATATTTCAGACGACGACGGGGGCATAAGTTATATGCGGACGGCGGCGGAAAATTTGAGTGTATGGATCTCCAAAAAGAATGATTACAGCCTGGTTGTTATCCGCAGCACGATATTGCCGGGCACCACTGAAAAAGTAGTTATCCCGACCATTGAAAAATACTCGGGTAAGAAATCCGGGCAGGAGTTCGGGGTATGTGTTAACCCGGAATACCTGCGAGAGAAGTCCGCCGAGAGCGATTTTGAAAAGCCATGGGTGGTTGTAATCGGCGAGATGAGTAAGCGGGACGGAGATATTTTGCAGGATATTTACTACTGGGTAGACTGTCCCGTACACAGGGTTTCGATCAGGGAAGCGGAGATGCAAAAGTTTGTGCATAACCTGTTTAATGCAAATAAAATTTCGTTTTTCAATGAGATGAGACAGGTCTGCCGGGAACTTGGCATTAATTGTGAAAAAATGTTCCAGCTTGTTACCGAGAGCGCCGAAGGGATGTGGAACCCTGCTTACGGTACAAAGGACATGGGCCCCTTTGCAGGGTCGTGCCTTCCCAAAGACTCAAAGGCCTTCCGGAGATTTGCTAAAGAAAATCTTAAAATTGAAACGAGAATGCTGCAGGCCATGCTGGACTTAAACGAGCATATGATTGAGAATTATAAGTAGAGATACCGGTGTAATAAGAGCATTTAATGATTTATTGGCTTTTACAGTCTGCGGACTTAGTCTATTACCATATACTGCACCTTTTCTTTGTATTTGGTGCCTTTTGCTGGTTTATCTGGTTGCTGAGGCTCGCCCTGTCTGGACCTTATAAGCCATTCAAGACAACAGAGCTGTTCAGGCCGCCGGTTTCTGTGCTGGTACCGATTTACAACGAGAAAATTGATGTCCTTTTAGAGAGCCTCGGGTCTATGATAAAACACACTTCCCCGGATGATGAAGTTCTGGCTCTTGTCGACGTACGTGACGACGCTGCACTGGCGCCTGGAGCCTTGATACATCATCCGCGGATAAAAACTATCGTAGCGCCTCCGGGCAAAAGACAGGCGCTGGTATTAGGATTCCAGCAGGCGAAAAACCCCATTGTTATAGTTACAGGCAGCGATACACAGTTTGATCAAAACACCATCGCCGAAATTGTCAAGCCTTTTATCGATCTTAAAATTGGAGGCGTCACGGGGCAGGTAGTTACAGCACATGACCGGGGCGTAGGCGCCAAGTGCTACGACTGGTCCCTGGTTATGCGTAACAAAATGATCTACCCTGCCATGAGCCGGAGCGGCACTGTGCACGTCCTCAACGGTGAGTGTTATGCGGTGCGTACGGAACTCGCTGTGGCATTCCAGGAAGAATTTCTCAACCAGATATTCCTTAAAAAGAGGTGTGACTCAGGCGATGACGGCTGGATGACCACGCTCCTGTTGAAGCACGACTATAGAACTGTTTACCAGTCCACGGCCATAGCATATACAAACCCACCCGCATCTTTCAAAGACTTCCTCGGGCAGCAGCTCAGGTGGAACAGGAATTCGACCAGAAGGTCACTCGCCGCGCTGACACAGGGCTGGGCCTATAAACACGGACCGCTTTACCCGTTTCAGCTTATCATTTCACTTATTAAGCTCCCATTCTGGATCCTGGTAATAACCTACGCAGCATGGAGGTTTATATTCGGGCACGATATCGGTGTGGTGGCAACGTCGTGGTTCGAACCCTTCTGGCACAACTACAGGCTTTTTATATTTTTAGCGGGCATCATTATCATCAGGATGCTACGCGGGCTCCCCTACCTGATCAGTCAACGGAAAGCCTGGCTTTTTCTCCCCATATACGCTTTTATATCACCGTTCATCCTGGCGCCGTATAAGCTTTGGGCTTTGCTGACAGCCAGGAATACCAAATGGCTGACACGGGGCAAGCAAAAGGAGGAGGACAAGACCTTTGCAACGCGTTCGGCCACTGTCGCCCTGGTATTTTTAGCCGTTATTACCTTCCCTTTGCTGGCATTAGCCGTTGCCTTTACCGATGATGAAGCTGACTCATACTGAGTCAGCTTTTTTGGAGAAAATTTGGCCAGGGTAGATCAGGGTTATTTGTTTGCAGCAGGAAGGGCTACTGTTTCTGGAACGCGTCTAGAAACTGGTTCTTATCGGCTTCGGCTAACAGTGTACGGACCCGGCCATTAGGGTCGCCGCCCTCATACCACATACGGATCCTGTCGCCTTCCGCAAGTACGCATGGCGCGGTTGTCCATTTTACGTCATAGTCTCCCGGGGTCTGCCCGCGAATGAAAATAAGGCCGTTCTTATTCCAGCTTTTCCCGTCCTTGCTGCTGGCCAGGAATAATTGCAGGGATTCAGACATCGAATAAATGATGCAATAATACTCACCGACCCGGAAGCTGCCCAGGTTTCTAAATTGAGTTGTCTCACCCATTTGTGGCTCGGGTGAAAGAATCTTCCCTTTTTTCGTCCATTTGATGCCGTCCGTTGATTCAGCACGGCCGTAAAAATTCCAGCCGGGGGCAGCACTGCCGAAACCCTTATAATACATGTAATATTTATCCCCTGCCTTGATTACGCTATGCTGCCCACCCGCGCCCTCATTATCCCAGCCGCCCGGTGTCTTTCTCAGCACGGGGTTATCAGGATGCCTGGTCCAGTTGATGCCGTCTTGGGACGTGGCATAGCAGGCGCTGCCTCCGAATCCTTCGCCGCCGTACCACATTTTGTAGATTCCGTCCTCGAACAGGACGGTCATGGGATCGATTTTATCACCCTCGTATTCTTCTGAGGGCGACATAACGACACCGGTCTTGGTCCAGTTGACACCGTCGGGTGAGGTGGCGCGCATGATGCGGCCGATTTTATCTGCCCAGGTCTGTCCCCGGTACCAGATGACATAGGAGCCATCAGCTTGTTTGATGACGCAGGGCGATTCAATGCTCTTTTCATCATATTCACCAGGGCCGCCCAGGTCCAAAACAACACCATGCCGAGTCCACGATACCATGCTGGGAACCTGATTGGGATCCTGGATGCCGGGATTTATTTTAGGGGGCTCAAGAAAGCCGGAAGCCAAAGCATATATCGCCAGGGCGCTGACCACTGCAACTGCAGGGATGAGTATCCATTTCCACTTTCCCAGTGGCTTTTTTGCAGAAGCCCCCTTTCCAGCAAGCTTCAACCAGGCTGATTCAAATTCCGTATTGATACTACGAAAGGCTTCGACTATATCCGGGTCAAATTGAGTGCCACTTCCTTTGAATATGATTTCACAGCATTCTTTATGGGCTAAAGGCTCCTTGTAGCTCCGTTTAGATTTCAATCCGTCATAAACGTCCGCAACGGCCATTATCCTTGCCGAAAGCGGAATGTCACTACCCGCTATACCATCAGGATAACCGCTCCCATCCCATCTTTCATGATGAGACCTGGCGATAGCTATGCCTGAGCTCAGGAAAGTGTTGTAGGGATAAGATTTACGTACACGTTCTATGGTCTCAACTCCAATGATGGTATGCTTTTTCATAACCTCGAACTCATCGGGGTTAAGCCTGTCAGCTTTTAGCAGTATTTCGTCCGGGATCCCTACCTTACCTATGTCGTGTAAAGCACTTGAAGCATGTATTAAATCAATAATCTCGCTATCAATGCTGGCCCTGTATTTTGGCAGTTGGCCGAGCTTGGTAGCCAGTAGTCTGCAGAAGTTTTGTACCCGCTCAACGTGTGTCCCGGTGTCGTCGTCTCTTGATTGGGCGAGTTTTGCCATGGCCATCACGATAGCCATTTGCGAATCGGATAACTCCTTCATTTGGGGCTTGATAAGGTTCTCAAGATTAACCATGAAACGCCGCATTTTCAAGTGTGTTTCTACGCAGGCATCCACCTTTTCAATCTGGAAGGGCTTTGTAATGTAATCCACGCCGCCCGCGGAGAAAGCTTTGACCTTATCTATGATTTCCGTAACGTCGCTGATGAAAATAACCGGGATTCCCTTCAACTCCTCATCGGCTTTAAGGGCTTTGCATACCCCGTAACCATCTATCTCGGGCATATTGATATCCAGCAGGATCAGGTCTGGCGGATTGATCCGTGCAGTCTCCAATACCAGTATCCCATCGGTCACGGCCTGTGTTGCATATCCTCGCTCCTTTAGCAAAGCCGTCAGTACCTGGAGATCAGACGGCGTATCATCCGCAATAAGGATGCTGGCATATGCATGCATATTAGAAAGTTCTGTCATGGCTTCACATTCTTTTCTATCTAAAATAGTAGCTTATTCTAATAATAAAAACCATTACTCAAGGTCTGCGCTGGCATTTAGGGAAATATGAGCCTGGCACTTGACCGTATCTGATAAAGTGCTCTTGCGCCAGAGTATTTATGGTATAATTCAGTCAATTGGGAGGATGCATAGTTAGGGTCAAAAAATAAAGGCGTGATATCTGGTATAGTGATTGAAAGATTATTAAAATTTCATCGGAGAGACATGCTACCGGATAGGCACTGTAAACGAGGTAATTACGTAATTACCGCTTGTGTTTTCGGAAGAAAAGTTCAAATCCCGCGTCCGGCGGGATTTTTGTTTGGATCATTCCTCTGCGCTGCAATTGCTCTTCCATTTAATTTCGCGGTTACGTCCCCTGCTCATGCAGATGCAGGTATGATGAGATGGGATACAATATCGACGCCCGGTTCTTTTTTAGGGCGCTATGATATTGTCAGCCCCGGCGACATAATCGATTACGCGGTGGGGAAGCTCGGCAAGGTCGTTGCGATAGTGCGTGTAACGGAAAATACAACGTTAGGTGCGCAGAACAAGCTGTATTACAGCAATAATTACGGGATCGAGTGGAAGGACTCGGCATACAAGGTTCTGGCTGATTACTGGGGCGACAGAGAGATGTACAACGTGGCTATAGCCCCGGATAACCCGTCAGTATGGGCAGTCACATATTCTGAAAACGCGACTACATATTCTCCTCAACTGGTCCTTTATACAGATGACTCCGGCGTCAATTGGGTTGGCACAGACCTTGTTCTGTCCGGTGTAGAGACCATCCGCGATATTGCCATTTCGGCGGATTATGGCGGCAATAGAGATATTGGCATTGCAACAGTTACAGGGAGCGGCGGTGGAAGCTTTTATATAATAACAGCCAAACCCTTTGGGCATATGGCGGGCTTATGGCAGAACCAGGGCGCAGCGCCTTCGGTGACTCCTCTTCCTGTTGGCCAGGCCGATTATTTCAGTATCAGGTTTTCACCGAACTATGCTTCGGATCATTCGGTGGCCCTGGTCTATGCCACTGCTTCGGCGACCTATTTTAACGTGGGCTTCCGGGATGTAAATAACAATACTACACTGGGCTACGCCTTTAATGGTAACGGTGTGGAAGTAAAAAACAGTACTTCCCCGGATGACTCTTCGCCGGGGTGGGGCGAATTGAATATATCCGATCTCGAGCTGCCACAGGACTTCACGGGTCAGACTGCCAACCTGCGTCGTGTATATGTCAGCCTTGATTGCTACGGCAACAAGGGTGCTACGAGGCAGGACGGTATTTTCCGGATCGATGATACGCATACTTATCTGCTGATGGATACCACTAAGACCCTGGATAAATCCATATATAGCATCGCCTACTATGGCACCTATGCTTCGGGGAAGCTGTCTGCCGGCGAGCGAAAGGGATATCCCTGCACTGCGACTGTCCCGACTTGGTTCACGGATTCGCCGACCAGCTGCCCCATACCCTGCTGGTATCCTGCGCTCAAACCTGCTACCGGCGCAGCCGGTCAGGCGGATTGCTTAGGCCAGAGGATGGGTACTGGCAGTGCAAGGGTCGCCTGGAGTGACGACGGCGCGCTGGCTTTCGCAGGCACGGGGTCGCTGGCCGAACGAAATAGTATTGCACCTGATAACTGGTACGACAACCTTCTTAAGTCACCAGTTGAAAATGACGAATCCGCCTTTTCTGTCAGCCGTTCGAACGGAGAGACCTGGAATCAACTCGGCTTAATCGACACTACTATCGACTGGTTCAATGATGTAGCCCCGTCGCTTGATTGCAGCACTATTTACCTGGCCTCCGTCAACACTGACACCGAGACTACGGGCCGGTGTGACGAGTTTGACAGCGTATGGCGTTCCACGGTAAACGCCAACGTTGCGGACCCATTACCGGTAGGCGGCACTCTGGGCTTCTACTGGGAACGTGTGCTGACGCATACTACTTCACTCTCATGCGCTGATAATCAGACGGACAGGCCATTGCTGCGGGTGCCCCAGATATGTGACGATAACCCTGATGGGCAGGTTGTTGCCTGGGCTGCGCAGGGGACAAGGGCGCAGCTATGGTCCCCCGATTACGGCGACTTTTGGGCGCCGATACTGCCAAGGGACATCATACAGGATTTCACCTTTGAAACCAGTGAAATAATCTACGAGTTATCCCCTGCCGGGATGGTGCAGAGAGTCACTAATTCCGGGACAGAATGGAATACGAAGTTGACCAGCTACAACAGCCGTCTTGTGGGTGCGCATACGATAGCCGCGTTCCCCGGGGGCAAGGTGCTGGTCGGCGCCACCGGTCAGCAGGCAGATATTGCCTCTTACTCACCGACTGAAGGTAAGCAGTGGATCACGGTTCCAGGAAATAATACGTTATTCGGGAATGTGCACGTAGCCTTTGATCCGGATTTCGCCAATAATAAATTCGTATATCTGGCGGACGACAAACATAATGATCAGGGTAATAAAAATGATTCTATGACGGGGACCATATTCAGGGAGCAGGTGCCTGCGTATACTAATCTGATTGATGACGACATGATGAGCAGCGGTAATGGCGCGCATGCTGCCGCAGACGGTTGGCCTGCCACGGCACCGAACGGATTGCCGCTGGAAGATCCACCGCATCCGGTCGGTCAATTCGGTGTAGTTGTGGCTAAAACCGGTGACCCTGAGCCCGCCGTATACACCGCGCACGACCATATAACTACCACACTGGGCATGGATAACAGTGCTGTCTGTCGTACCATCAAGCCATGGCAGGCGATGCCGAAATTCGGTATACCATGGGACTGCCTGGATATCTACACCCCGGCCAGCCAGGATAATGTCACGTTCACTTTAGAGCCATCGTCTCTCAAATACTGTGGCTGCTGCACTCTCGATAGCTACACAACCCTGTTCGCCATAGACAATCAGGTCGACGGAAGGTGGAACGGCGGCCTTAAACAGCCGCCTGAGCGCGGCTACACGCCATCTAGGAACCGGGGAATGCTCTGGGCATACACGGATTGCCTGGCAAAAAAGGGGCCGGCCATCCTTGTTCCGGAGGATGGCGCATTGGTGGGATGCGACCCTGTCAGCGGGCGCAACCAGCAGGTTGACCTTTCCTGGGAGCAGCTCTGCCTGGCCGTGCGTTATGAGCTGGAGATTTACAAAGACAGGGAGCTCACCATGAAGGTCAATCCAGCCATGAACAATCAAAACACGATCACATCTGTGACGGGAGCCATTGTCATCGACCTGGATGAGTATGATATGACTCAACCTGCCACCTGGATCCCGCCCGGCACATTACCTGAAGGCGGCGCCGATTATTTCTGGAAAATAAGGGTGACCAGGTCATCCACACGGCAAATCGCCGTCAGTCCCTGGTCAGAAGTGAGGAGTTTTGCAGTCAGGCCTGGATTCATCACAAAGACTCCCGTTCAGGGAATAGTACTCCTCAGCCCCAGGGATGGGTGCGCCGCCTGCCCGATCCAACCTACAGCGCTGTCATGGACGCCTTACAAGGAAGCCACCAAGTATGAGATTGTACTGGCCAGGGATTCGGAGATGACGCAGATTATTAAGAGAGCTACGACGACAACGACCGGCTACGAATATAAAGACGAGCTCGAATACGGGAAAAATTATTACTGGCGCGTACGCGCACTTGAGATCAAAGGGCAATCGAATACCAGCGACTGGAGCGGTACTTTTACCTTTAAGACAGAAACCGCACCTCCGCCTGCATCCGATAACAAGACAACTAAACAAAAATCTCAATCTAATAGCCCGGGTTTTGTATGGGTGGTTATTCTGGTGATCGCAGCCGTACCGGTGGCCATGCTGATGCTGATCATGAAAACAAGGCGATCGTAAAGTTAACTTTCGCTAAATTTTTAAAATCCGGCCCTTGACAGCCAACCAGTGCTTGAAAAGAAAGTAATTAATAAAGCTCGAATATCACACGCCCGGTGGCATCCCGGGCTTTGATCGCATCCGCCATAGCGGGATCCAATTCGGCGGCTTTATTGAAATCTTCTGCAGCGTGTGGATAATCCGCCTTATTAAAGTAAGCAGAACCCCTGTTATAGTACGACCTGGCATTTGTGGGCTCCATCTCGATGACACTGGTTAAATCGGCGATTGCATTATCATACTGGCTGGTTTTCCTGTACGCCAATGCTCTCCAGACGTAGAAAGACCGCCTGCAGGGATTCAAAGAAATATTCTCGGTGTTACTCTCGGGACAAACTGTGCTCCGACCCATATCAAAGCTGCCCGGCATCAAAGAAATAGCCTTGGTGAAATCGTCGATGGCAAGCTGGTATTCCCCCTTAACCATATGAACCCTCCCCCTGCCATAATAAGTATTGGGGAGATTGGGATCAAGCTCAATAGACCTGTTGAAATCAGCTAAAGCCGGGTCGTATTTTTTCTGATTGTAGTAGGCGATTCCGCGAGCGTAATAGGTATAAGCATTATCAGGATCGATTTCGGTGTAATTTGTGTAATCAGCAATCGAAAGGTCGTATTTGCCCATCTTTTGATAGATCTGTCCGCTTTTTTGAGAATATTTAGGATCATTTAATCTCAATTCTATTGCCTTGCTATAGTCTGCGAAGGCAAGGTCATTATCTCCTCTTTTGTAATAAGAGCTGCCGCGGTTATAATAAGCATCGGCATAGAGCGGATCCAGTTGGATGGCCTTGCTGAAATCAGCAATCGCCTTTTCATATTGGCCAGTGCTATGATTGATTTTACCGCGTGCATTGTAAGCGATTGCGTAATCGGGCCTGATTTCCACGGCTTTATTGAAATCAGCCATTGCTTTATCAGCATCGCCCATCGCGTAATAAGTTTTACCCCGCTCACCATAGGCCTCATAGTAATCGGGGTTTATTTCTATCGCCCTGCTGAAATCGGCAAGAGCGTTGCTGTACTGCAACATTGTGTAGTAGGTCTTACCCCGTTCATAGTAAGCATCCCAGTAGCTCGGGTCGAGCTCGATAGCCTTGTTGAAATCAGCCACCGCCATACTATTATCCCCCTTAAGATAGTACGCACGGCCGCGGCTCAGGTAGCTTTTGGGATCCTTGGGGTCGATTTCAACGGCGGTGTTGTAGCTGCTTAGAGATTTTTCGTAGTCACCCTGCCTGGAGTACATCCACCCCACTTTCCTGTGGACATCGGCGGGATTATCAGTGTCTTTTGAGAGTTCTTTCCTATAGTCTGCAAGTGCAAGTTCGTATTCGCCCAGGTTGGAGTACGCATTGCCACGGTAATAGTATATTTTATGGTAATTAGGATCAAGAGAAATGGTGTGGCTGAAATCGACGACGGCATTGTTATAATCACCCGTGGTGTAATATGCATTGCCTCGCTCGTAATAGGCATCAGCAGCCTTGTTTGGGTCCAGTTCCGTTACCCTGGTAAAATCGGCAATGGACGCAGAATAATTTTCGGAGGCAAAGTATGATTTTCCTCGCTGATAATAGCTGTCAGCATAAGTCGGGTCCAGTTCGATTGACCTGGAAAAATCTTCGATTGCTTTGTCATATTCAAGTTTGTGATAGTAAGATAAGCCCCGGTTATGGTAGGCCGGCGCATAGGTTGGATCGGCCGCTATAGCCTTGTCATACTGTACAATTGCCTCGTCCCAGGATTTACTATTGCGTGCCACATCTCCGTACCTTAAATATGCCATGCCCGGTTTAATACACGACACTACCAGTGGGAAAAGGAATAAAATTAGTAGCAGCTTTATCCTAATATGCATGTTATCCCAGATTATCCGGCCGACATTAGCAGAGACGCCTGCTCAATTTATCACCAACAGGCTTGTGCAACAGGCTCCATATCTACTTTAATTCCCATTATAGCGTCCCCCTGATATTTTGGGAAAAGAAGATGCATTTCTAACTCGTATTTTGAATAAAAATCCCAATCATGCCAAAATAACTTCGCAACTACTGATAATATGGATCTGCCTTTTGACTGAACGATATGACGAAAGATAAGGACGCAAAGCCGGTTAACCACAGCAAGGCCAAGGAACACTCCATACTGCTTGGCCTGATACTGGGGATATTCGGGCTTATAACCGGCATAATCGCCGCAGTTATTGCCAATTCACTGACCCTGGAGTCGGAGATCCTTAAGAATATCGGGCTGGTCACCGCGGTATTTCTATCCTACCTTAGCATCAGGAAGGTCAACCGCGGCAAGACAGAGGGGTATAACTACGGCTACGGCAAGCTTGAAAGCGTCTCGGGCCTAATTGTGGCAACGGTACTTGTCATATCTCTGATAATCATAATATGGCATACCGTGGAGAGATTTCAGCACCCGGTTGAATTGCATGAAGGTGGGCTGGACCTTGCCATCGTGTTCTCGGCGGTAGCGTTGTTAACCAGCGCCTGGCTGTGGCGGCACGATTACCACCTGGTAAAAGAGGAATATTCTCCGGTACTGGAGTCGCTATGGCGTATGTACCGCTTTAAAACCATCGCTTCGGTCCTGGTTATAATTTCGTTGGCGCTGAGTGCCATATTCAACGATCAGCCCTGGGCGAGCTACGTGGACCCGGTGGGCTCCATTATCATTGGGCTATTCATCGTCCAGTCCATATACAACATCAGCACTATGTCTGTCTATGATCTTTTGGATCGCGCCCTGGAAGAGTCCCTCCAGATCGTCATTCTCAGGGAGCTCGCACATTATTTTGACGAATACGAGGCTATTCACGGGATACGCTCAAGGCGGTCAGGAGCCAACGTTTATGTTGAGATTTTTCTCGAATTCGATGCTGATAGAAAGATGGGCGACGTGCAAAGAGTAATAAGTGCCATAAAAGATAGTCTGGAAAGCAAAATTACCGGCAGTGAGATTATAATTTCCCCTGCGACAGCGGCCGTAGCGTAATGTTACAGGATAAAGATGTGCTGTGATCAATGACAATCAAATAGCAGGTATGGATGACAATACACTCACGATAGAGAGTGTAGTACTGGAGGACATACCCGGGATTGTCGAATTCGTGGTCAGCTGGTTGCAGCGGCAGGGGTTGGACAGGTATATTTTCGTATTCGAGACGGCCGTGGATGAAGCAAGTACGAACGTGGCCAAGCATGCTTACGGGGGAAAGGGCGGATTTTTCCAGATCTCCTGCGCATTACGTGGTAATGACATTGTTATTACCATCAGAGACCGCGGCAACAAGTTTGATCCCAACTCTGTTCCCCTTCCTGAAGTGGTCAGCCGGCTTGAGGACCGTAAAGTGGGCGGCCTGGGGATATACATGATGAAGAAGATGATGGACGAGGTCGACTATAGCTTCAACGAACGGGAAGGCAATAGGTTGGAACTGATAAAGAAAACTTCTATATAAGCCGCCCCATGGTGGGACTAACCGATAATGATATCCTGCAGCGCGCGTTTGGGCACGTGGTGCACACCCTCTATATCGCGCCAGTATTTTACGACACCGTCCTGTCCCAGCGGATCGATCACCACTTGCTCCTTTGGTTTGCCGATGGCGATGACGAGCAATATCTCGTAACGTGAACTAACAGCAAGTATATGTGCCAGATCATGTTTGCGTATCGTGGCAATCATGCATCCACCCAGGCCTTTTTCCGTGGCCCCAAGCAGGATGCTTTGGGCGGCGATCCCGTGGTCCCAATCAACGTGCCTGCTGATCTCGGTATCTCCCAGCATTACTATGTAAGCTGAAGGCCGCTCTCCCTCTACTGGACCGGGCCAGTCTTTGAGATAGCCCGCCCATCCGATATGGGCGAAGATGGCGGCGTTCCTGGCCGGTTCATTGGATAAAACGTACTTGAGCGGCTGCAGGTTCAAAGCGGAGGCAGATAGCCTGCCCAGGTCGACCAGTTCTGTAAGAGTATCGAGGGAAACCGGGACGTCCTGGTAATAGCGGCGGTAACTGCGGTTTTTTAAAACGAACTCTTTAATTGTCATCTCTTCTTCATCCTTTCCGTCACCCTGTTAATAGACGGTTTCACCTGGAAGGTCGCATTCAGGCGTGTTTCAGTGCCACGCCTTCCAGTACGTTGGCGACATCTTCACACATGTCGGTGGCGCTTTCCATGTGTTCGTATATTTCGCGCCATTTGATTATATCTGCAATATCGTTTGAATCTTCAAACAGTTCCTTCAGCGCCGTGCGGTATATTTTATCCGCCACGTTCTCCAACCTGTTTATCTCCACGCAGCTGTTCAGGATTTTCTCAAGGTTGGCGTTGTGGTGCCTCAGGCTGGGCATGACATTCTCCACCTCAGTGGTTATCTGTACCAGGATATCTGCCAGTTCACGTGCCCTCTTTCCTGGCTCCTTGACCTTGTAGAGCACCATTGTATCGGCCGTTGCCTGGATGAGGTCGGTAACATCGTCCAACGAATTCGCCAGCAAACCGATATCCTCCCTGTCAAACGGTGTTATAAAGGAACGGTTAAGCTGGAACATGATCTCGTGAGTTATGGTATCACCCTGGTGCTCGATTTTATCCATCTCTTCCAGCTTCTGGTCAATGCAATCCCAGATGTATATCAGGTCCTTGAGGCTCTGGGCCGCCATGACCATATTCTTTGAGCTGACTTCAAAGAGATCGAAGAACTTGTCGCCGCGGGGCATCAGGTTGAACTTAAACATTTTCGACGCAGGGATTATATCACAGGCATCAAAGTTGTTGTTACCACGTGCAGTCCCTGTGAGAGATCACGGTTTGAAAATGGTGAATCTTCCGTTCTTTACGATTTGCACCACGGCGGGGTGAACCGGTTCCCTGTCGGCTGTGAAGCTGAAAGAACCCATGGGGGTGGTGAAATTGGAGATACCCGCCAGCGCCTTCCGTATGGCCACGGGGTCAGCGCTGCCGGCGGTCCGTATGGCGTTGGCCATCAGCCAGGTGCCGGTATAGGCCTGCGCGGCAAACTGGTCCGGCTTGATCCCAAAGGCTTTCTGATAAGCGGAGATAAACTCCAGGTTCCTTGGATTGATGCTGGCGATATTCCACGCCGTACCGGCCATGACTCCCTCAGCGTCGCTGCCGGCCTGTTTTATGACATCCGTTGAGTTAAACCCGTTGCCGCCAATGATAATACCGATATAGCCCAGGGACCTTGCCTGCACTATTATGGCCGCAGCTTCCCTGGCCAGCGCTGAAACGAGTATTGCGTCAGGCTCCCGGGATATGATCTTTTCAAGCTGGGGTTTGAAGTCCGTGTCGCCACGGCTGAATGTCTCATCTGCCATCACCTTTAGCCCATTCTTCAATACGGCGTCCTTAAAGGCGCTGTACCCGGCTTTAGTATAGTCATCGTCCTTGCCCCAAAAGTAAGCGACTTTTACCACGCGGAGCTGGCTGGCAGCAGCTTTGATAGTGCCCCCGATAACGGTGGACTCGGGGAGGCTGCAGCGGAATATATAGTCGCCCATTTGCGTTATACCTGGAACCGTGTTGCTTACTGCTAACACCGGGATTCCGTGATTCTGTGCTACCGGATCGGCCTTGAAAGCCTGCGAAGATAGAGTTGGGCCTATAATGGCCGATACATTGTCGACCTCAACTAACCTGGTGATGGCAGTGACCGCCGTGTCTGCAGCGGCCCCGGCATCCACAATAACAACCGTGAGCCGCCTGCCCGGGCCGAGATAGTTGCTGTCGTTGACCTCGCTTACGGCCAGCTCAACACCTTTTTTTTGAGCTTGCCCGTAGGACGTTGCTATGTCACCACTTAATCCCAGCAAGGCCCCGATCTTAACTGTTACCGGTTGGGGTTGTACCGTTGTTTGAGGCTGCGGGGCAGAACAGGCCGCAGCCAGGATAACCATAATCAGGGCAATAGCTGTTCTTAACATAGCGTAAGTTAAGAGTCGAGTTCGAGCGCTTCCTTGCAGCTCCGGCAGCGCCTGGCTCCACGGAAAGCTGTAGCGCCGCAGTGAGGGCAGGTGTAGCGTTTCTCTTCCTCCTGCATCCATTGTTCGGTGCTTAGTTCACGCCACCTGGGTATGGCGCGCAATATGACCTTCTTGCCTACAGGAACCGGGAAATTATCGATGAACTGGCAGGGGAACTCGTTACACTGGTGGCAGCCCTCGATCTTTTTATCACTGCAGCACGATTTTATGGGGCAGGACTGACAGTATGCCCAGACGCGCTTGGAGAGGCAGCCGTCGCAAACCAGGTCCTCGGGTTTGGCGCCGTAAACCGGGGCCAGCTTCTCCTTGAATTTTTCGTTATTGTCCCTGGTCGCCACGTAGATTCCACAGACCCCGCAATACAGACCACACGGGGCTGCCAGTTCTTTATTCACAGCCATGACATTACACCCCCTGTATTTGATTGTGACTGATTATACGCTCCGCAAGCTGGCTAAAACAAGCTGCGCAAGTATAATTTGTTGATATACAGGCCCTGTTGTAGAATTGCATGACAATAAAGTAACTTGTCCAAATTGAAATAGGAGGATATGGAAATGAAGTCTACCTGGGGATGTGTTCTGGCTGCCGTAGGTGTCATAGTACTGGGAGCCATAATTATCGCAGTTACCCTGGTCGGTATGTATAACGGCCTGGTGACCAAATCACAGGCCGTAGATGCTCAGTGGTCGCAGGTTGAGACGCAGTACCAGAGGCGCTACGACCTCATCCCGAACCTGGTTAACTCTGTCAAGGGCATTATGCAGCAGGAGCAGACGGTATTCCTGGCCATAGCAGATGCGCGAACCAAGTACGGAGCTGCCCAGACGGTCAACGATAAGGCTGTAGCAGCCGGTGAAGTTGAAACCGCCCTGGGCCGACTGCTCGCCATCATGGAGAATTATCCTGACCTCAAGTCCAGCCAGAACGTTACCCAGTTGATGGACGAACTGGCGGGGACGGAGAACCGTATCAGTGTGGAGCGCAGGAGATTCAATGACCTGACGCGGGAGTATAACACGCAGATCAAGACATTCCCGACCAATATGCTGGCCGGTATGTTCGGATTTAGTGAAAAGCAATACTTCCAGTCGGTTACCGGTTCTGATACGCCGCCAAAAGTGGAGTTTTAGTGAGACGCCTGCTGGCTCTACTTCTACTGACCGCCTGCCTGGCCATTGCCGTGCTGCCTGCCGGCAATATGCCGGTATGGGCACAGAATTTTCCCTCCCTGACCGGCTATATTAATGACAATGCCGGTTTATTGTCAACGCAGGGAAAAACCGAGCTTGAAGCCAAATTGGCCCAGTTGGAGAAGGACACTACCGCCCAGGTCTTTGTTGCTACCGTAAAGAGCCTGGAGGGGGACAGCATAGAGGACTATGCCAGCAGGCTTTTCGAGAATTGGAAGATAGGTCAGAAGGATAAGAATAATGGTGTACTTTTCCTGGTATCCCTGGATGACCACAAGATGCGGATCGAGGTCGGATATGGCCTTGAGCCGGTGATCACGGACGGCCGCGCCGGAAGAATACGCGATGAAGACGTGATACCGCTGTTCAAGAAGAACGATTATGAAGGCGGTATCAAGGCGGGGGTTGCTTCTATTGAAGAATACATCAGGGCGGGCACGCCACCTGCCCCGCTCGAGGAAAACCCTGTGAGATCGATGTTCGGTAACTTCGTCTTTGCCTTTTTCATACTTTCAATCGTTACTATCTACCTGTCGGGTTTCATGGCGCGCAGCAAGAGCCTGTGGCTGGGTGGGATCTGGGGCGCCATAGCCGGCGCGATAATAGGGCTGACCATCGGCGGAATAGCTGCGCTGGTCGTTATGCCCCTGATATTTGCCGGACTTGGCCTGGGGACGGATTTTCTGCTGTCCCGCAATTATCAAAAGCTCAAAGAAGCCGGAAAATCAACCGACTGGCATAAGACGGGGGGTGGCTTCTGGGGAGGCTTTGGAGGAGGGTCAGGGGGTGGAGGCGGATTTGGCGGTGGCGGTGGTGGAATGTCAGGAGGTGGAGGAGCCAGCGGAGGTTGGTAGCATATAGTAATCGAGGAGCTCGTCAGATCACGAGAAGCCCCGGTATTAACGTGTTGTATATTTAGTTCTAATAGGCGCGCGGCAGGCCGAGCTTAAATTGCCCGATGACGTTCCTCTGTATCTCCATTGTACCGGCGGCGCTGAACCATCCCATATTGAGCAGGTATAATTTCTGGCAGCGCCCGTGCAGCCTTGCCCACTTGGAATCAGGGCTTACCTGGGAATAGGCGCCCAGGATCTCCATCCCGGTTTTAGCCAGGTTATCCGTGACTATGTTGCAGAAGAGTTTGTTCCTGGCAGCCTCGTAGCCCGGCATTTTACCCGTGCTCATCTTCCACATGATCTCCAGCCCGAAGAGGCGTAGCGTTTCGAGCTCCAGGGCGCGCTCGGCCAGTTTATGACGTACCACGGGATTAGCGGACATCGGCTTGCCCTGGTGATCGTTGTCCCTGGTATAGCGAGCGAGCAATTCCAGTATGCTGCGACCTGCGCCCAGTACATGTGGCGCTAGCGATAGTCTCTCGATGGCCAGGGCGGGGATCAGCATGTAAAAGCCCTTGTTCTCTTCGCCAACCAGGTTTGACGCCGGTACCCGAACGTTATCGAAAAATACCTCGTTGAAACTGTGGATGCCGGACAGGTTGACCAGTGGCCTGGTGGTGATCCCGGGGCTCTTCATATCTACGATGATAATACTCATACTTTTATGGATCTTATTTGAAGTTGGATCGGTTTTACAGGCCAGCCAGCACCAGCGGGCGCGGTGGGCGCAGCTCGTCCACACTTTCTGTCCATTTACTATATAGTCGTCTCCCGACCTGACAGCTGTAGTATTAATCTTATTGTAATCGGAGCCCGAATCAGGTTCACTGTAAGCGGTGCACCAGATCCCGTCAGGGTCACCCGAGGCTATGAGGGGGAGGTACTTCCGTTTCTGTTCCTCGCTGCCGAATAACATGAGGCTGGGTCCGTTAATGCCTGTGCCGGAAATGCCCATACTGGTGCCGGGAATCTCGTGGTAGCCGGCCTCCTCCAGGTACACAAATTGTTCCCAGTAAGAAGCGCCCGTGCCGCCGTATTGCTCAGGCCAGTTCATGCAGAGCCATTTCTTCTGCGCCAGCTTTTTAGATATCGAGAGTGAGAACTCCCAGTCCTCATCTCTGCTCTCCTCCTCAAGCATGGCAGTGTTGTATGGTTTTCCCGCTACCTCGGCGAGGGCAAATTTACGTACCTCTTTGCGCAGCTGATCCGTCTTTTCACCAAGGACGAAATCCATTTCTTCCTCCAGTGCCCGGTTATAGGATCCCGCGTGCTGGGGTTTCCTAAAAGGCATGCTATATTGTAGTATAATTTTAATACGATTGATAGAGGCCGGGACATCATGCAGAGCAAACGGTAAAATCTTGGGGAACGGACGCATAAACAGTACTTAGATAGGAGCATAATAATGTCAGAGGAACTGGGCAAAGTAGAGAAACCTGAAGTAAGCAGTTTTAAGGAGAGCAGGAAGATCTTGCAGGTGCCCCTGATTTATGCCGGTAAGAACTCACCGGCGGAATATCTCGATCTCTATGAAAAATACTGGCAGCAGGTTAACGAGATGGTGGCAAAACTCGAAGGTAAGTTGGGGCGCGTGACCCTGATCTACCATGAGACAGTCAACGCGGATGGTGAAGATGGTTTAAAGATGCTGGAGGGCCTTCATCCCAAAAGCCATGGAATGGTAAACGACCGCTGTAAAGAGTCCGGTTCCTTGAAGTGCATTGAGGTCAGCGAGTTGCTGGAAGAGGTCATCGATTGGGAACGCTGCATAATGGTTGGCCTTATCAGCGAAAAAGTGGCCAAGCAGGTCTACGAGTCATACGGCGAGGCCTCGAGGAAACGCTACCAGTACATCAGCAAAACCATCGACGAGACCTTAAAACCAGGTGATGTGGCCCTGCTTTTTATCAGGGAAGGGCATTTAGTCCAGTTCCCCCAGGATATCGAGGTCTTCATGGTGGCGCCACCGGCATTGGACGAAATACACCGCTGGGCGCGTGAACGTGCTGCAAAAAGGGAGAGAGAGCAGGCTTAGCAGCGTCGTCAGCAGGTCTTCAGCGGCATCCTGCCGGCAGGCCTCTTCTCCAGGGTCAAAGCCTCAGTCGGGCAAACGTACATGCATAGCCCGCAGCCGATGCAGCGTTGTTCATCCCTTTTGAGTTTGCCGTCACTTATTTTGAGCGCACCCATCTGGCACCTATCCAGACAGGCCTCGCAAGCCGTACAGGCTTCATCGTCAACTACAGCCAGGTAACGTGCGATGACCGTCTGGCTGGGAACAGGAGACTTGTTATAGCCCCTGAGCGCTATGCAGTGACATGAACAGCAGTTACACAGGATATTGGAATAGTGATCAGGTGTATCGGCGTATTGATGTATCAGGCCGGCCTTTTCCGCTTCTTCCAGAATCTGGAGCGCCTGCTCGACATTGAGACGTTTGGTCAATCCCTTTTCAATGGTGAATTTAGCTGAGGAGCCTAAAATCATGCAGTTGTCCATGGGCCGGGAGCACGGCTTGCCCCACTGTTCTCCCATCTGTCGGCAGTGGCAGAGCGCCGCGCCGATATACTCGCTTTGCTTGATCAGCTCTTTCATCTCCGAGTAGGGAATAATTGTGGACCGGCTCATAATCTCCTGTCCTACAGTTATTTTTCTGGGGGCAGATGGGGTTTCGGTTACGATTGAAACGCCGGATTTCCTCAGTCGCCACATCGCTACCAGATATTGGCCGAGCAGTACGTCCAGCTTTCCCAGATACTCCTTGTCATCGCGCCAGAATTGGAGCTCCATGGCGCCCGGGAAAAGCGGCAGTAGCTCGTAGAGCGTCTCACCATTTTCCTCCTTTGAATGTATCAGCGCTTTGTTCGCCATTGCCTCAAGGTGTTCGGCAATCTTTTCGGGGTGGCTGCCCGGTATATTGGCGGCAATTCCACGGGCAGTGGCGAAATCGTATGGCATGGCGCACGCGATCTCGGCCTCTACCGGGGTATATAAATATGCTGCAAGAGCAAAAAACTCGTCACATTTAATGCACGGGACCAGGAAAGTGCTGCGTGAATTAAGCGCAGGTATCAATTTTTCATAGACTGCCTCAACCATCGTTAACCCCCTTTATTAGTAAGGTTCGATCCCCGTTAGCACGTCTTGAGCGGCACCTTTCCAGCTTCCCTGGGTTCAAGGTAGAGTGCATCGGTGGGACAGACCCACATGCAAACACCGCAGCCGATGCAGCGCATCTCGTCGCGCATCAGCTTGCCGTTTTCCATTTTCAGGGCTTTCATCCAGCACCGTCCGATGCAGGCTTCGCAGGCTGTGCAATCTTTCTCATTTACCTGCACCAGGTATCGCGGGTTTACCATTTGGCTGGGAGCGGGAGCGTTTTTAGCACCTCTCAGAATAAAGCAGTGGCATCCGCAGCAATTGCATAGCAGATTGGTGAATTGCCCGGGGTTGTTAACGTAATTATGGACCAACCCGGCTTCCTCAGCTTCATCCAGCAGCTTAAGGGCTTGTTCCTTAGATAGTCCTTTGGTGAAACCGCGTTCGACCGAGAATAATGCCGATTCCCCAAAGACCATGCAATTTCCCATGGGTTCGGAGCTGGGTTTGCCCAGCAGGTTGCCCTGGTGCCTGCATACACAGGTGCCTGCGGCTATATGCTCGGTGTCCAAGATCAATTGTTTCATCTCTTTATAGGGGATTACGCAGGCAAGCTGCCTGACTTCCTTTCCCACCGCCACTTTTTTTCCGGGAGCTGATTTTTCAATTTTCAGGGGCTTGCCCGATATAAATTCCCTCTTAATAGCCTTGGAGTAATCGTTTAACAGGACGGCCCATCTCTTGCTTCGTTCGTCGACAATCCCTTTCATAAGTTGAAATTCAAAAAGGCCCGGCACGAAAGGCAGTCCCTCGTAAAGTTTTTTACCGCCGGATTCCTTGATATGGATGAGGCCTTTGTCGCCCATGACCTCAAGCTGGGCCGCAACTTTCCGAATATCCTTTGCTCCAAGATTTGCGGCTATCTCCTCCACGGTAGCGTACTCTATGGGCATAGCGCAGGCTATGGCGGCCTCTTCGGGGGTAAACAGGAACTCGACCAGGTCGTAGTACTCCTTACACGCGATAGAAGGTATAGTCGTCCCGCGTGCATTCAGAGCGGCAGCAAGTTTATCGTAAATAGCGTCAGTCATCATTTACTCCTTAAAATAGATTTATGCCCTGAGGGGGATTTTGCTGGCCGGCCGGGGTTCCAGCACAAGCGCATCGGTGGGGCAGACCCACATGCAGATGCCGCAGCCGATGCAGCGTATCTCGTCACGGGTCAGCTTTCCGTCGACCATTTTGAGCGCGTCCATCTGGCACCTGGGTATGCAGGCCTCGCAACCGGTGCAGTCGTCTGCCTTTATCTGGACCAGGTACCTGGCGTTCACGGCTTTGCTGGGTGCAGGAGATTTGCCGGTCATGCGGATGATCAAGCACAGGTCCTTGTAGCAGTTGCAGAGCAGATTGGTGAACCTGTCCGGGCTGTTGGCAAATGAATGGATCAGGCCCGCATCCTCCGCTTCCTCGATGCGCTTTATGGCCTCTTCCTGCGTTAGACGGGTTGTAAATCCCCTTTCCGCGGCAAATTTTGCGGACTCTCCCAGCACCATGCAGTTGTTCACCGGCTTGGAAGACGGCCTGCCCAGCAGGGCGCCCTGGTGCCTGCAAATGCATGTTCCCACGGAGATGTACTCAGTCCTCATCAGTAATTCCTTAAGCTCCTGGAAAGGTACAATCGTGCTCTTGTCATCGATCTGCCGGTCCACCGGCACCTTGCGGGCGGGCGCCGATGATTCGATGGGGGGCGCGTTGGCTGACAACATAGTCCTGATCATGGCTTTTGAGTAATCCTTCAGCAGTGTAGCGATCTTCTTGTGTCTCTCATCGACTATTCCCCTCATCAGCTGGAACTCGGTTATACCGGGGACAAAGGGTAGGGCCTCGTACATCTTTACGCCGTCCCTCTCGCGGATATGGATGAGTCCCTTATCAGCCATAATCTCGAGCTGCCCTTCCAGCTTTTTCATGTCTTTAGTCGGAATATTTCCGGCGATCTCTTCGACATCGCTCAGATCCAGTGGCATGGCCACTACGATGGCGGCTTCTTCCGGAGTGAATAGAAACCCTACCAGGTCGTAAAACTCATCACATTTGACGGCGGGGAAGGCCGTTGAACGGGCGTTGAGAGCACCTGCCAGTTTCTCATAAGCGGGATCAACCATCTCTCACCTCTTAATATATTTCTGCAACAAATAATTTGTGTGCAAGATATTTGCATGCAGTCTATCAAGATGAGAAGGCGCTTGTCAAGCATCGATTATGACCGCTGGGAAAGTGGTAGTTGGACCTTATGGAACCTTCACAGCCGGCCGTAGTTAAAGGTTGGTGGCTCTGTTAAGGCACTGCTTCCAGCGGGCGTTAACCCATTCCTGGAGCTCGTCTATCTGTTCCTCGGTTATGGTCTTAAACCTGCCCTGGGACTTGAAATACTCGCGGACCGGCTGCAGGTTACCCCCCTTGCGGGCTAGTGACTCGCTGGCGGAGGTCAGCCTGAAGATGCCGTCCTCTATTTCGTAGAGGACGACGAGGCCGGTCTCAACCGCCATCTCGCCGAATTTTATGGTGTCGCTGAAGGGGAATATCCACCCGGGCGGGCAGGGCGTGTGAACATGTATAAACCTGGTACCTTCAATGGTCTTTGCCTTTTTAACTTTCTCGTAAAGGTCCAGCGGGTAGGAGGCCGAACAGGTTGCCACGTAGGGAAGGCCGTGTGCTTCCATGATGGCCGTCATATCTTTCTGGTATTGCTGCTTGCCCAGAACCGGCGTGGTCCCCGACACGGCGCCCAGGGGTGTTGAGCCCGAGCGCTGGTTGCCCGTATTCATATAACCCTCGTTGTCGTAGCAGATGTACATGAAATCATATTGACGCTCTGCCGCGCCGCTCAGCGATTGTATGCCGATGTCATGTGTGCCACCGTCACCGGCAAATGCCAGCACGGTTATTCCTTTTTTGCCCAGCGCCTTGAGCCCGGCCACCAGTCCGGTAGCCGAAGCTCCGGTGGAAGCGAAAGGTGTGTTTACGCAGGGCACGTTCACAGCGGTGATGGGGTACATACCGTGCATGACGGTGGCGCAGCTGGCGGGCACCGTGACGATGCACTGCCCCTCAAGCGCCTTCAGGATGTGCCTGTACGCCAGTGAAAGGGCACAGCCGGGGCAGGTGCGGTTGCCTGGCAAAATCCATTCTTTTTCAATCAGGTTAACGGCATTCGATTTCAATTCAATTCTCCGCTAAATGTGGCAGATCCATTCCGGGTAATCGGGGTTGGTCACTGTCTCTTTTAGAGATGCTACTGCTTTTTTTGTCGCTTCGGCAAGCTCACGCGCCTTAATATCGCGTCCGCCCAGCCCGACAATGAAGTTCCTGATGGCGGCGTTAATATAGGTGCCGTAAAGCGCTGACTTGATCTCGGAACAGGTTGCGCCTTCTGAGCCGTAGCTGATATTCTTATCGAAAACCACGATCAAGCGTGATTTACGCAAGGCCTGTACCACGTCCTGCTTGGGGAAGGGGCGGAATACGCGTAACCCCAGTACGCCCACCTTGATCCCTTCCGCCCTCAACATGTCGGCGGCCACGATTGCTTCTGAGGCCAGGCTTCCCATGGCCACTATAGTGATCTCAGCATCCTCGTTGCGCTCTTCCCAGAACATGCTTGCATAATCGCGCCCGAATATGTCGTTAAACTCCTTTCCTGCCTGCAGGATCGTTTCCCTGGAGTTCTGCAGCGCCTCTTGCAGCAGGTACCTGAGCTCCATGTAGCCGTGGCAGAGCTTGCCATCCACACCGACGCGTGGATTGGCCAGCGTAACCAGGTTATAGTTCTTGGGGTTGGCCGGGTCCAGCGTAGTATGAGGCTTATAAGGTGGCAGGTAGCGGTCCACATCCGCCTGGTCGGGTATCTCAACCGGCATCTCCGTGTGGGATAGGATGTATCCGTCGTAGCAGACCATGACCGGTACATAAACGCTCTCTGCTATGCGATAGGCCTGTATAACCGTGTCCAGGATCTCCTGGTTGTTGCGGCAATATATCTGGATCCACCCCGTGTCACGCTGCGAGATCGAGTCCTGCTGGTCGTTGAGAACGTTCCAGGGCGCCCCGAGGGCGCGGTTTACACAGGCCATGACAATCGGCAGGCGCGCGCCGGCAGCCCAGTGCAGCATCTCGTGCATATATGCCAGGCCGTGGGAGCTGGTAGCTGTAAAGGTGCGCGCTCCCACTATAGAGGCCGAGGTGCATACCGCCATAGCGCTGTGCTCGCTTTCCACGGCCACATACTCAGCCTTGAGCTGGCCCTCTTCAACGTACTGCGAGAGCTGCTCTGTGAGAGGTGTCTGGGGAGTGATGGGATAAGCGGCTACCACCTGTACCCGGCTCAGCTTGGCCGCTACGGCGGCTGCCTGGTTGCCATCCATGATATGCATGTCGGATTTTCTCTGTACTGCCATCTGATATCAGCCCAGTTTTTTTTCCTCAGGTACCATGATTATGGCCTGCACCGGGCACACCTGAGCGCAGATCCCGCATCCCTTGCAGTATTCCAGGTCTATGGTCGGCGGTATCGACCTGGTCATGACTGCTTCGGGGCAATAAAGCCAGCAAAGAAAACAGGTCGGCTTATTCAATTTAGAAGCCGTGCATCTCCGGTCATCGATGATCGGAAGGTGGGTGCGCCACTCTCCGGTGCGGCCTGCCTCCCCGATGCCGGGTGACGACTCATCGCAAATATGATTACAATCCCTGGTTCCCATATGATAAACCCTATTTAGCCAGCTTCGTTATCTCGTATGTCTTATTTATCGCGGCAAGATTGATGTCCACTGTGCTGCGGGAAAAACGTTCCCGTATAACTTTTTCCAGTGTCTGCAAATCTACTATTTTAGTAGCTCGCACCAGGGCGCCCAGTATCGCTGTGTTGACGATGACCAGCCCTGCCACTATAAGTTCGAGGTCCTGACACACTTTAGTGGCATCGGCGGTTGCGATATTGAACTCGCCCTTGAGTCCCAGTTCCCTGGGCATCAGGGGGGAATTTACCACCAGCCAGCCGTTTTTACCCAGACCCTGGATGACATCGGGATATTTGAGCAGGGTATGGTCGAGAACAACTACGATGGCAGGGTGCTCGACCTGCGATACTACCAGCACTGGTTCGCTGGATATCCTGGTCGAAGCGCTGACCGGCGCGCCGCGCCTCTCGGCCCCGAACGACGGGGCTGCAGTTACACCCTTGTAACCTTTTACATACGCCGCCTGTGCGATAATCTTGGCAGCCGTGATCGCACCCTGGCCCCCGCGACCGTGCCACCTGATTTCGAGCGGTTTATTATCGAGGGAAGATTTCGATGCCATCAGCAATTTCTCTTCACGTTTAACAAATGCGCAACAAAGGTATATGTTAACCCCTGTTTAAAGCCCGTGTCAAACGAATGCGGAGTTTGTGATATCTCGTTTTCCCGTATGGACCTGTATCAGGCAGGCCCATTCGTTGCCGGGTCGAAGCACGCAGGAGCATTGCCTTTTTTCTCTACGTCCGGTATGACACAGATCAGTTTAACGGTCTGTTCTCCCTTGTTGAATATGCCGTGCATCTCATTGGCAGGGATAAAAATGACGTGCCCCGGCTTGAGAGGTATCTCACCATCCTTGTGTCTGACCGCGGCCTGGCCTTCAAGTATAAATATCTCGTGCTCCCAATCGTGCTGATGGAAGGGTGTGTTGCTTCCCGGTTCTATCTCGAAGACACGCATAATGAAGTTTGGGGCGCCTTCCCTGGGACCGGCTACAACGTGCATGCGCACGCCGGCCGCGGCCTCGACTGCTTCAACTTCCCGGTAATGATGTACTTTCATGACTACCTCCAGTGTTGATACAGCCAATTATAGCTCAAATGCCGCCCGCGCCTTGAGTTCGTCTTCGTGCGTGATAAGCCATTTCCTGCGTCTCGCCCAGCCCGGGCAATAACGGCCTACCAGGTCCCAGAATTTCTTCGAATGGTTCATATGCTTGAGATGGGCCAGTTCATGTATAACCACGTAGTCGATGATGTCTTCCGGTGCAATCAGCAGCTTCCAGTTCAGGGTCAGGTTGCCGGCGGGAGAGCAGCTGCCCCAGCGTGTTTTTTGACCCCGGATGTAGATGTTTTTATAGCGCAGTCCCATAGCTTCCTTGAAGCCATCGGCCTTTTGCCTGAAGACAGCCGCGGCCTGCTGCCTGTACCAATTCTCCAGTATTTTGGGCACAGCCCCGTTTCTCGAACCGGTTGAGACCAGAAGTTTATTGCCGTGCAGCACAGCCGAGGATGCAGGGGCATTCCCTGTATTTACGATAATTTCAATTGGCCTGCCCATGAACAACAACCTGTCACCTTGTCCCAGTTCCTGGGTAAAAAGCGGCATTTGAAGAGGTTTGTCGGCGGGCAGGTGTTTAAGTATCCAGCGTGCCTTTTGCCTGAGTATATCCAGTACCTGTTGCCGCGTATATTTCCTGGGAACAACCACGGTCAGGCCTGTTTCGCTGCGGACCTCAAGCCGGATTCCCCTGGTCCTCTGGCTTTGCTTCAGCCTGTACCCTATGGATCTTCCCTGGAGGTTGATCTCTCCTTCGCCTATGAGAGCGAGACGGCGGTTACGTTTGATCGAAGCAATCATAGAATTTTATAAACAGGACTTTGCAGATAACTTACATAATTATAATTGATTACAAGGTGAGGGTGGGGTAAAATTCAAATTCAATCTAGGCCCATTTAACGATAAGGGGTTATCCGGAGATGAAATGTTTGATACTCGCCAGCGGTTTCGGGACCAGGCTCTATCCGTTGACGATGAACCGGGCCAAGGCCCTTTTGCCGTATAAAGGCAAACCCATGATAAACCATATCGTGGACAAGATACCGCCAGGCATCGAGATACTGGTTAATGTAAACCTGAAATTTGAGCAGGATTTCCGGGAGTGGAGCAGGAGGCAGGACCGAGAAATAACCATCTGCGTTGAGAACGTCAGGTCGGATGAGGAAAAGCTGGGAGCTATCGGCTCGCTGAACTACTGGATTAAACAACGGAATATAAATGAAGACCTGCTGCTTTTCGGCTGCGATAATTATTTTGAGTTTGACCTCTCCAGGTTTTTTGGGGCTTATGACGGGAGGCACGTTCTGGTCGCTGTATATGACGTGGGACATCCCTCAAAGGCCACGCAATATGGGGTGGTCAGGATTGAAGGCAACAGGATTATTGAGCTCGAGGAGAAGCCGGCCGCACCTAAAACCAGCCTGGTAGCTACAGCTTGCTGGATACTGCCGCCCAGGGTATTCCCTGAGATAAGCGCTTTCTGTGAGGCGGCCGGCACAGATAACCTGGGCTTCTTCATTACTCACCTTATCGGCATTGACAGCGTGATGGCTTACCCGTTTCAAGAGTTGTGGATCGATATAGGCAACCTCGAGATATATCACGCGACGAAGTGATGATGCATTTTTCGCCTGTTGGTAATGGTTAATGTAAAATACGAGTTATATACAGCGCGATATTGACAATAGTACGTTGACCAGGGGGTACAAGCTATGGAAGATGTAGAAAACATGGTGAAGACCACTATCAGCCAGATTGAGAAGGTGCTCAGCAGCAAAACAGTCGTCGGCGAGCCGATTACCGTGGGTGAAACAACACTCATACCCTTGCTGAGTATGGGGTTCGGTTTTGGCGCGGCAGGCGGGGCGTCAAAAAGTGATACAAAACAGACCGGGGATGGACTTAAGGGGGGTGCAGGCGGCGCAGGAGGCATGCGGCCGATTGCTATTATTGTGATCGACAAAGAAGGAGTGCGCATAGAGCCGATTAAAAGCAGCGTGGCCGCAGCTATCGAAAAGCTGGGTGAAAAGGTGCCGGGCGTGGTTGAGAAGATCGCTGATAAATGGGGAGAACGCAAGAAGGAGCAGTAACCGTTGGCCCTGCTCATCTGTGCAATTTCAGTCGTTGCCCTTGTATTCCTGCTGCTTGCGCTACCGATGGGAATCGGGTTATCGGCCAGCTTTCATGGCAACGTCGTGTTCGGTGCGCGGATTGACTTCTTTTTCGGACTTTTTTCATGGAAACTGTCAAGTGGGAGTAATAGGAGAAGTGAGCTGGCCAAAAAAGCAGCAGATGGAGAAAGCCCTTACGGGATATTTCGCATTATAGAGACCGTTCAGGTGAAAGGCCTTGGCCGCAGGATCGGACTGCTGGCTAAGCAATTATCCCGGCGGGTGAAGGTGCAGTGCATTCAATCAGATTTACAGATAAGCCTTGGAGACGACTATTATACCGGCATGCTGGCCGGGTTACTGATACCGCTTGTCCTGTATTTAAACCGGATGTTCAACGGCGCCATCCTGCTCCGGCCTGCTTTTGAGGAGGACCTGTTTCTGGAGGGGGATATATCGGGTGATCTGCGTGTACGGCCCATCCAGCTGCTGGTGCCCTGCCTGGCCTTTGCGCTATCTCCCGAGTTTCGACAGGCGCGCCGGATCATGACTGGAGGCCCATGCAAAAAGAGGTAGTCCTCTGCGAACATACGCGGGAAGTTATGGGAGTGAGGCTGACTCCCGTGGTGAAATCGACTTTGACCTGGGTCGAGATGGGGGAAACCATGTCATTCTATGCTTCAAGACAGCCTGTATATCTTCTAATTGAATCTCAGCTGGATACTCGTGTGTTAAGGGTGACAGGTGAGGAGATCACTCTTCAGCAGATGTGCTCCGAATGTCCCGCAATCAGGGAAGATCTTGTTGCAGGCTTCCCTGCTCTTCTGACGCCGGGGCATTAGCGATGGCTACTGCGGCCTGCCTCCTGTAGCGGGGCTTTCTCCTCAGGTATTTACGCTGTCCTGTGGTCCAGAGGGATGTGAAGAACTTGCTGTCGAGCTGGTGTAAAAAGTCGGCGGAATTTATCAGGTCACGGGATGCGGCGTTCTCAAAATAAGCAACTTCCACGTGTTTGCCCATATTTTTTACGGTTTGCACAGTGTAGTTGAAGTCCGAGTCTCCGCTGACCAGAATGCCCGTGTCATATGTGTTATTAGCGGCAAAGTACAGCAGGTCGGTAGCCAGCATTACATCTATACCGCGCTCAACCGGTATGCCCTGGGAAAGCTTGGTAGTGCCCAGCCTCAATTCCAGGTAGGGCGTCTTACGCAGAGTCTCTAAAAACTCCTGCTGCTCGCGGGAACCTTCGGACCGCTGGTTGGACTCCTGCAGGACATTGTAGTAGTAAGTCCGGATGAGTTGCCTGCTGCCGCAAAGCTTTTTGGTAAACTCGCCGAAGTTGAGGTCGAAACGTTTGAAATTATTTTTCAGGGAATGGTAAAGGTTGCTGCCGTCAATAAATATGGCCACCCTTTCGTTCATTTAATACTCCTCTTGATATTACCCCACCCCGATTAAGGCTAACGCGGTGAAATATACATATAAATAAATTGATGTCTGCATTTATTATACTTGAATTCTGCAGCGAGTGTATATCAGGGCCGTGGCGGCGACGATTTATCGGTACTGGACCAGAGCTTCTGTCCGTCTGTAATATACTCGATATTGCCGTGAACGGCCGTGACAAAGATATTGCCGCGCTTCACCCTGGCTGCCAGACGTTCAAGGGCCTCCTTACTGGGATGCCCGAAACGGTTGACTGCGCCGGCTGAAATAACGGCGGATGTGGGGTTAACGATGGTCAGGAAATCATCCGAGCTCGAACCTTTGCTGCCGTGGTGTGCGATCTTGAGGACGTCGCTCTGCAGGCCCGCTCTGTTATCAGTCAGGTAACGTTCGGCCTCTATACCTATATCGGAGCAGAGCAGGAAACTCACATTTCCGTAAGAAACCCTGATCACGATAGAGTTATTGTTGGCGTCATCATTCGTACCCCTGAAGGGTTGGAGTGGTGGATTTAACACAGTCAACAGCACCTCACTGCCTGCGTTTAATTGTGTGCCCTGAACCAGTGTGTTCAAAGCAACCCGCTGAATTTGTGCAGTATCGATAATTTCCCCCGGCAGTACGGCGCTGCTGGAGGAGGGAGGAATTCCAATCGAACCGATGTTATACCGCTTTAGCAGCTCCAGTGAGCCGGAGATATGGTCGGATTGAAGCTGTGTAAGGATAAGCATATCGATGTGCCTGTCCCAGAAGGGCAGTTTTTTACCGAGTTGAATGCAAGCTGAGGCCGGGTCAGGGCCAGCGTCGATCAATATATTCTGACCGTTGGGAGTCCTGACCAGTATGGACTCTCCCTGGCCCACATCGAGTACGCTGATGTGAAGCCTTCCGTCCGGGAGCATGGAAACGGCTATCCATATCAAAATATTGCCTGCCAGCAAGATGATCAGCGCCGGGTAAATGATCGGTTTAAGATTGATTAGTTTGACGGTAGCGGCCGCGTGCCATATTTTATGTTGTAATGATTTAATTAAATTCCAGACGTGCTGTCTGTATTTGAAACATAAAAGCACCATGCCCAGCGCGCAATAGTAGATAATAGCCTGCCATGGCTGTAATACGATGTCGCGTATATAAGCCGCGGGCACGGAACTGAAAACCTGCACCACGAGTAAAAAATACGATAAGAACAGCCAGGCGGCCCATCCAAACAGCATCCCCAGGGGCGGCCAGGCCAGGCCTGCCGCGGCAGCGAGTAGAGAAGTGATGATTATGCCGGGGAACGATGGCATGGCGAAGAAGGTGGCGGGCGCGCTGACAATTGAGAAAGAATGAAAATTGAGCGCTGTCAGCGGCCAGGTAGCTAATACGGCGGCCAGCGTTGCACCGAAGCTGATGACGATGATTTCTTTCAGCCATAACATATACCTGCTTTGCCCGGGTGGTCCATGCGCGCCGGTGAACTCAATAAAATAGGGGGTTATCAGAACCAGGCCCAGCATCGAGAGGAAGCTCAGTTGGAAGCTGGTATCCCACAGAACGCGGGGCTCTGCAGCGGTCATAAGTGCGGCGGCCAGCACCAGGGCGGCCAGGCCGTTGCGCTGCCTGCCCAGCAATTCCGCAGCCAGGAATACGCTTCCCATGATAGCCGCCCTCACCATGGTCGCCGGCATGCCTGTTAGTATCGTATAAAGCCAGATGAAGGCCAGAGATATCCAGAAATAGGCCTTGTTTTTCCTGCCGAAGATCCAGATGGCCAAAGCCAGGACCATGCCGAGAAGTATGGTCAGGTTCATGCCGGAGATGGCAATGAGGTGTGTGGTGCCGGTCATATAGAAGGATTGCACAAGGTCGAATGGGAGGCTTCCACGCAATCCCAGCAGTATTGCCTGGGCCAGTGAGCTCTGTGGTTCAGGCAGGCAAACAGCCAGACTATTTGACAGGTTGCTGCGCAGGTCATAGATCCAGGCTAGAGGAGGGAACCCTTTATCAGTGCCGGTTACACTTGCGGCCGGATAATTCATGACCGAATAAATATCTTTGTTTTCGAGGTAGCTGCGATAGTCGAAGTCTTGGAATTGCAGCGGGGTTTCCAGTTTACCGCTTAATCGAAGCATGTCGCCGTATTGAAAAGACCTGTAAAAAGGTAACCTGACCAGCACCCCCCCCTTAACCGCTGAAGTGTTATCAGAGATGGCAATACTGGTTGCAGCAAATTTGAACTCAACCGAGGCTCCCCTGACCTCCGGCTCATCGGCTATGACGCCTGCCAGCTGGACGTTGCCCTTATCGTTGTAGTACTGCACCTGCGTGGCGTTCAGCGTCTGTAGTGATGATTGGTAGACCAGGGCACCGCCGGGCAAGGCCAGCAGGCACAGCGCCAGTACGGCCAGGGACCTCCGGTGCTTGGGCATCAGGAAGAGCAGCGGTATGACCGGAAGTGGGAGCGCCAGCAGCCAGGCGGGGAGGTTAAATATCGATCCGGCCAGTATTCCGGCCAGCCATGCTATGCTGACGTATAAAAGGGGCATCTGGTTTATTCCCCGATGGAGACGAAACCTCGTACACCATCGACCACAGACTTGCCGAAGCCTTTGATTTTAAGCAGATCATCCACGCTGCGGAAGGGGCCGTTTTTAACCCGGTAATCGACGATCTGTGCGGACTTGCCCTCGCCTATGCCCGGCAAAGCCTGCAGCAGCCAGCTATCTGCGCGATTGAGGTCGACCTTCTGGGGTCGCGTGGTTTCACCTTTGGCGGGCACATGGATTGAGATGGCGCCGATGTCCGCGTTGTCCGAGACGCCCGCCGCGGAGACAAGCGCTGTCAACGTATCGCCGGGTTGAGTAGCATAAATGCCGGGGCGGGCTACGCTGCCGCCTATATATACGTCGCCGCTGACGTTGGCCTGCCTGGTGTCGCTCAGGATTATCTCGCTGGGCTGGAGATTGGAAAGGCGGATGCAGAAGAATACTATGCCGGTAATGAGGCAAACTGCCAGGAATGCTGCTATAATAAGCCACATTTTCTCGCGGATACCCGTCATTGACTTCCCCTCCTCACGTGTAGTTAAGGCGTTGGCAGCGGTAGAATTGTAACATATATGAACAATATAAAGACGATAACTGTAAATAAGAAGGCTTACCATGATTATCACATCCTGGAAAGCTACGAGGCGGGCATAGCGCTCAAGGGCTCGGAGATCAAGTCTATCAGGATGGGCCGGGTCAATATCAGAGACGCCTATGCCAGGCCCGAGAAGGGCGAGCTGTGGCTGCATAACTCGCATATATCCGCATACCAGGCGGGCGGGTTTGATACGCATGAACCAGACCGGCGGCGAAAGCTTTTGATGCACCGCAATCAGATAGCCGAGCTGGAGCAGACGGCCAGCCAGAAGGGTTTGACTCTGGTGCCTCTGCGGATATATATTAAGAACGGGATCGCCAAACTGGAGATAGGGGTCGGCAGGGGTAAAAAACAGTACGACAAGCGCGACACTATCGCCAGACGCGAGACCGAGCGTGAAGTGGAGCGGGCCATGAAATCAGGGGCCCGCAAAGCACGTTAACAACCAAATATTTGTGGGGGCGCGTGGCTTCGACAGGGAAGAGCCCACAGTACGGCAGGCTGAGGCGCCATCTACCTCATTAATCAGGTGGCAAACAAACAACTGCCAACGAAGCAGTTCCAGTAGCAGCCTAAAAGGCAGCTCGTCCAACCTTTCCTCGTCCCGGTGGGATTGGATTGGGCGACGAAATGCCGGGATGCGACAATCCCGATGCTGATGAGGATTGTCTAAGATTTATCAGCTGGCCCGCTTATACTCCGCCTGCAGAGGCTGAGCGGGTGAGCTTAAAGAGCAGACTAAGCCTGTAGAAGTGCTGGCAACTTTTTTCTGGACGGGGAGTTCGACCCTCCCTCGCCTCCACCAGCCAATTTGAAGCTAAAATCCAGTGGATTTTAGCTTTTTATATATCTTGGGGGGAACGGCCTTTTTCGTACTGTGAGCTTTCCGTCCATGTTTTGTTAATAGCGGGGATAAACTGGTAAATACCCTGATTGGAAAGCAGGTTGTTGCATAAATTATTTTACGTACTCGTTAATCCAGCTAGATATCTCCTTAGCTTCTTCAACAGGTGCTTCCATTGGTATACCATGCCCGCAATTCATACGCACATATTTCCAGGGTCCTTTAACAAGTGATCTAACACGTGCAACGTCATTATCATCCAAGGCGCCTAAAAGCCGCCCCTGAATCATAAACCAGTTTGCATGTAAAAACAGTATAGGCTGCGTGATCTTGGCAAGCGTCGTCGCATGGTCAAAATCCACGCCCATGGTGCCCTCGACAAACGCTCTGGAAAAATTGCCGTCAAATTGTGAAGCGCCTCTAATCATTATCCGTGCCGGGGGAGGCAACATTTTTAAATCTATAGGACTGCCTGGTGAAAAAGCCTGTTGCATTGCTATCGTCCATGCTATGAATTTCATGATCAGCTTGGGTGGAAATTTCATATCCATTACACCCTTTGGCAAGTTGGCCATACGCTCCATACTATTCAGAACATGGCTCGAAAAGCCGCCGCCACCTGCGACTGCCATCCTTGCATAATCCAAGAAGATATCGAAAACTAACGTGCCCTTAATGTTAGGCCATTCACAGCGAAACAGCGGCGGGTCCTCAAGAACTATAGCCTTGACCAATTCCGGCGAATTGGCCGCTAGCCATGAGGTCAACACCCCACCCGATGAATTCCCGGCAACTATGGCTGGTTTCCCTACCACTCCTTTAAGGAATGCGGTCATATCCTTCCCCAAGTTATTGAAGGAATACTGGCCCGGTGTCCAACTGGATTTGCCATGGCCACGCAAGGTAACGGCGAACACCTGAAATTTGGCTGCCAGTATGGGCATAATTAATGTGTATTCTTCCCATGTTACAGATTGCCCCGGTATGAAGACCAGGGGTGTACCGTTGGGCCGGCCGGCAACATAGTTCATTATCACATCGCCAGTATGATAATACTTCTCCTTGATCCCGGCCTTTTTCATTGCTTTGTTCATTGTTTTTCCACTATGCCCGTCCCAAATCTCCAGGCACCTTCCTGGAGAGACAGATCAGGATACCAATAGCTATCTCTCCAGGAATTCGCCGTCTAATAAGTCTTCATTTTAGAGTTTCGAAAACTCCAAATTTCTTTGCTTCAATGAATTTGTATTACATGCCTTCGTTCTTCTGCCGGTCACCGTTCAGAGGCCGCTACGAACTCGCAAGACTCATTTCAACAAATTCACTGAGATCCACTATGTTTAAGTGTAACAACCGCAGGGGATCTTTTTTTATAGCGTCTTTGAAGTTATTTTTACATCGTGGACATGAGGTAATAAATGTCATAGCACCTGTGCTATTGGCTTCTTGAAGAATGTCCACAGCGATATTAATAGCCATTTCTTTATTGGTATCTTTCACAAGACCGCCGGCACCACAACAGCGAGCTAGTTTTTGATTTCTGGGCATTTCAACAAAATTTACACCCGGAACCGACTGAATAACTTTTCGTGGAGCATCATAGACCCCAACTCCTTCCAATCGTCCCAATTGACATGGATCGTGGTAGGTCACCATGGCTGCCCTTCCTTCCGCCGTTGGCCATTTGTAATGCAGCCTATTGTCTTTCACCAGTTGCTCCATCATTTGCGATACGTGCAAGACGTCCACCTTGAATTCCGGCACAATTTTGGGATATTCAATTTTAAGTGTCCTGAAGCATTCAGCGCAGGATGCCACAACCGTCTTTGCTCCAGTCTCCATCAGTTTCTTAGCATTTTCCTTAATGAACTCCTCTGCCTTCTTTGCATGCCCGGACAGCAGTAACGGGTTACCGCAGCATAGTTCTGCTGCTCCCAAAATTGCAGGATTTATACCTGCGGCTCTCAATACCTTCACAGTAGAGATGGCTATTTCGTTATTCACATAAGATGAATAACAACCGGGGAAGTAAACCACATCTGCTTTCTCCGGAAGGGACAGCGCAGATGCCCATTTTGCCCTTTTTTCTTTCGATGTGCCAAACACATTTCCTGCTTTTTCCAGTGCAGTAACAATCCGTTCAATCCCGTCCGGAAGCTTGAGGCCGGCTTCAACAGCGTCCCTACGCATCGCCCTGAATATATCAAAATGTGGGATCGGCAGCACACAAAATGATGAGCAGGCGCCACAGAGGAGATCGGAATAAATTCTTTCTACAAGTTCATCTGTATACTGAAGCTTTCCATCCATAAGATAGCGGCAGATCTTGAGCTTGCCGCGGGGACCGAATGATTCCCATCCGTAGTAATCCTTTAAAACACATATGTCGCTGGGCTCCAGGGCAGATTCACCATAGCAGTTTCCGCAGCGTGAGCAATAACTGATATTCGCTTTATATTCTTCGATATTCAACGTCATTTTATTTTCCTCCTAGTTTTCCCAAGGGGCCACCATGATGTTGTTCGGGTCAACAGCCTTTTTAATTGATTCTATGAATGCAAAGGTATTTTTATTCATTCGGCTATAAAAAGCGGGGGCTAAAATGCCGGCCATGCACCACGATCCCATGCCGGCAGCAGCATTTGCCTCCATTGCCTCCGCACCGGCCGCTAAAGCCTTTCTCCGTTGCTCCGGTTCCCTTTCATAATAAGGGAAATATTGCAGGCCATAGAGCGTATTCTTTGCAATAAAAACAACGCCAAATGGATTGATACCGTGTTTTTTCCCCATAACGGCCGTCCGACTAAGGTATTCCTCAAGCCGCATGATGGGAAATGCTGTGTTCAGACAGAATCGTCCACCACCCGGAAAGTATGTTTCATTACCAAATGTATAGCGCATGAGTTTATCCGTATAAATCGCACCCAGTACTGCTCCGATATCCTTGATCTCCTGGCCGCCTTCATCCCGTGCAATAGTACGATATGTCTCTGCTTTTCCATCTACCTCGGTCTGATTTGATCCCTCGATGCTTCCCGTCACCAGATGTGCAATTGGCAGGGGCCATCCTGTTGTGGCGACGCTTTCCCGGGAGAAAAAGAAGAGTCCCGATGCAATGTCATTTTTTTGAACACGATAAATCATTCGCTGGGCAGCACTCGGTGTTTCAAAAGCATGTAACTGGTATTGGGTGACTACCGGCATGGCATACATTCTCAACGTGACTTGAGTCAATATCCCGAACATCCCGGCGGAACCCCAAAAAAGACCGGTGATATCCGCCGGTGTACCGGAATTTTTATCAAATTGTTTGGCACCGTCGATGGCACCGGAACCCGTTTTGATAATGGATCCGTTGGGCAATACAACTTCCAGCCCCATGATATTATCGATCTGTAATCCGAATTTGGCGGAATATTGTGAAGTTCCGCTACCTGCGGTTATGTTCCCTGCAACTCCGGAAGACATTCCGCAACTGTGCGGCATAACGCCGACGCGCCATCCACGTGGATTGATCGTTCTCTCCAAACGAGTCCACGTACAACCCGCTTCAACCGTCACCACCATGGCATTTTCATCTATATCCAAAACACGGTTCATTCGGCCCATTTGAATTATCATTAAACCCTTTTGCCGCGGAACAGAAGCACCCCATGGTGTTGTGGCGCCGGTTTTGGTGATGACGCGTATATTATTTTTATTGGCAACACCAAGAACCTCTGACACCTCTTGAGCAGTGCCTGGGCGCACCACCACCACCGGAAACTCCTCAAACAGCGGACTGGCATCTCTGGAATGCACCATCAGTTCAATTGGGTCGTCGGAAACATGCTGCACACCAACAATTTCGGCAAGTTGTTTAATTATTTTTTTATTCATCTCAGTACCTCCTTTTATTCAATATTCAGATATCCGCATGAGCCCAGCGCATCAGGTCAAACGTTACTAGACATATTGGGTCCCAGCTATCAGGCCGCTATGCATCGACGAGGTGCATTGCAATAAACTCATTGAGATCCACAATCTTCAGGTGCAGCAAACGCATTGGGTCTTTCTTAACGCCGTCTTTAAAATTTTTCTTGCATCGTGGGCACGACGTTATAAATGTCATTGCACCTGTGCTATTGGCCTCATGTAGGACTTCCACTGCAATATTGGTAGCCATTCCATCATTTGTATTCTTCACAAGTCCGCCAGCGCCGCAACAGCGAGCGAGTTTTTGATTTCTCGGCATTTCAATGAAATTTGTACCCGGAACGGACTGAATTACTTTTCTTGGCTGATCGTAGACACCTAACCCTTCCAATCGCCCCAATTGACAGGGGTCATGATAGGTTACTATAGCTGCCCTTCCTTCCGCCGTCGGCCATTTGTAATGCAGCCTATTTTCCTGTACTAATTGCGCCATTAGTTGAGAAGTATGCAAAACATTCACCTTGAAGTCGGGGACAATTTTGGGATATTCAACTTTCAATGTCCTGAAGCATTCAGCGCAGGATGCCACAACCGTCTTTGCTCCGGTTGCCATCAGTTTCCTGGCATTTTCCTTGATAAAGGCTTCCGCCTTGTTGGCATGTCCGGAGAGTAGTAATGGATTTCCACAGCATGATTCTTCTGTCCCCAATATTGCAGGATCTAAACCTGCAGCTCTCAATACCTTTATGGTGGAGATAGCGGTTTCTTGATCTGTATATGAGGAATAGCAGCCCGGGAAATAAACCAAATCCCCCTTGTCTGGAAGTGCCAGTTCGGTTGCCCATTTTGCTCTATTATCTTTGGGTGCACCAAAAACATTACCTGCTTTATCAAGCGAGGCAACAATACGTTCAATCTCTTTTGGGAGTTTAAGACCTGCTTCAACTGCATCTTTTCGCATCGCCCTGAATATATCGAAATGTGGGATTGGCAGCACACAAAATGATGAGCAGGCACCGCAAAGAAGATCGGAGTAAATTCTCTCTACAAGTTCATTAGTATATTGAAGAGTCCCATCCATAAGATGGCGGCACATATTAAGTCTACCGCGTGGCCCGAACGATTCCCATCCGTAATAGTCTCTCAAGAAACATGTGCTGCTGGGCTCCAAAGCCGCTTCGCCGTAACAATTGCCACAACGTGAGCAGTAACAAATATTCTCTTCATATTGTTTGATATTTAATGTCATCTTGTTTTTCCTCCTATTTCCCATGGGACTTGCATAATATTGTTGGGATCAAGCGTCTTTTGGATTGACTTCGTTAATTTGAATGTCTGTGGATCAAGGTAATCATAAGAAGGTGAATAAACACCATCCAAAACCGATAAACATATGCCGGCATCGGCAATTGCCTTAATAGCCTCTGTTCCCACATCCAGGGTCTTTTGCCGTTGTTCGGGATCTTTCTCGTAATAGGGCATTACCGTAAACATATGGGCTGAATTGCGTTCAAACTGACATAACCCGAAGCAATGCAGTCCGTGCTTTATAGCGATTCCGTATGTAATCTCTAAAAATTCCTCAATCCGATTTATGGGCACAGAACCCAGTATCTGAAATCTCCCTCCGCCGGGAAAATACGCTTCGTTAGCCCAGGTATAGCGATGGATTCGGTTATCCTCGAGTTCCGCACCAAAAATTCGTGCGACGGTTTGGTCCACCTCCGTGCCACCCTCAGATTCCACTATCTGTCGCCACATCTTCATCTTTTCATCCACCACACCCGGGCTACATCCTTCCACTGACCCCCAAATCATATTTTCTATCGGTATTGGCCACCCTGTCGTACCAACAATTTCTTTAGTAATCATCTGAAAACCTGAAGATAGTTCATACTTCTGGATCTTATAAGCCGCACGCACCAGGGCGCTAATACTTTTAAAAGAATGCATCAAATAGTCTTTTGCCGGTGGAATAGCATATATACGCAATGCCACTTTAGTTATCACACCGTAGATGTTTCCACTTCTAAGGAAAAGGCGCGTAATTTCTCCGGGCGAACCAATTTTGCTATTGAACGGCTTACATCCTTTCATTGCCCAACTGCCGGTTCTGACAACCGAGCCGGTGGGTAATACTACTTCCAGTCCAGTTACATGATCGCCCTGCATACCGTTTCCTCCCGATGCCATTGAATACCCGTTCAGAGCTACATTGGCTCCAACCCCGGCAATCATTCCTGCACCATGGGGCATGATTGCAACTTTCCATCCCCTGGGATTGATTGTCCGTTCCAGGCGGCTCCACGTGCAGCCTGCTTCAACAGTTGCTACCATGGCATCTTCATCAACATCGAGGACACGATTCATCCGGCTCATCTGGATGACCATTAGGCCTTTCTTGTTCGGAACCGATGCTCCCCACGTCACAGACCCCGCAGCTCTTGGCAACACACAGATTTTGTTCTCATTAGCGAATTTTAATATTGCTGAGACCTCTGATGTATTGCCAGGTCGAATAACAACTGACGGAATCTCTCCAAAAATCGGACTGGCATCTCTGGAATGCACCATCAGTTCAATTGGGTCGTCTGAAACATGCTCCACACCGACAATTTCGGCAAGTTGTTTAATTATTTTTTTATCCATCTCGGCACCTCCTTATTATTTAATATTCAAATATCTGCGTGAGCCCAGCCTGCACATATTCTTTTGGCCACGGAACGAAACCTTCAAAGGATAAATTCAGCGACATTGACCTATAACCCATTTCAAACACTCCAGCTGGTATCCCCTTCGCCTGCAACAGTTTCATCACGTCCCAGAGAGATTTGTCCTCGGTCCAACTGTTGATCAGACAATCAAGTTCAGCTTCATTAGCTTTTCTTGCCGCAAGGGTTCTAAACCCTGCGGTCCTCTACCAGTGTTGATTTCCGCTCACATCGCACGAGGAACGCCACTCTACTTCTGTAAATATTCCAGCCAAGTCAGCAGAGGATATATTTTCCATGCCATAGACGCTTAATGGGCCAAGCCGTCTCATATTCCTTAATGCTTTTTGGTTCATCTTATGCTAAGGGAAATAGTTTAATCACCGGCCAAAGGCATCATATGGCATTCGCAATCAAATATGAATATATATATTCCTTATTATTTATTACTTGTGATTCTCTTCAGATACATATTATTTTATTACTCAATAGTATTCCTGTCAACTGCGATCTGGATAGCTTCTTTACTAAATGCCTTTGTGTGATCATCATGATAATAATAATCTTAACTCATGAAATATGTTAATCATTTAATTTGTTACTAAATAGTATTCAGCAGGAATTTCAATAATAATTCATTAAACTGTATAATTGCTTTAAATAATTAACAATCAAGCGTCCGCTATATGGGAAAGAAACGCATAACAGTCTCAACCGAATATATGAAGATCTCTGAACTCTCGCTTGCATCAGGGGTTAGCATTCCCAGAATCAGATACTACCTGAAAAAGGGAGCATTACCGGACCCGGTTCGGATTAACAGGACTCAGGCATTTTATACGCAGGATCATTTAAAAAAGTTACAGCTTATTAAGTTGGTTCGGCCCAATAGGAAATTCACACCCTTCATGAAGCAAATGATCTGGTCAGCATCAGAATCTGCCGATGATGAAGCCCCTACGCATCTGAACGAGCTTCAGATAGCAAGAAGGAGGATAATCAATCCTAGTATAACGGTCTTCCGGAAGCATGGTTATGAGGGCACAACCATAGAGAAGATAGCAAAGACAGCACATATAAGCCGCAATACCATTTACAAATATTTCAAGAATAAGAACGCCCTCTTTTTGGCGTGCATTAATGAGCTCATCCTGGAATATGTGGAACGTTTGCCGGCCCGTGTGCGCAGACTAACAGATACCAAGGATACCGAAATCATCAAGGAAAGAATGGAGGAAATAGGTATAGTCTTAAGCACAATGTATATGGATTGGTACGATATGCTTAGTTTGCTTCGGGCTGCGGCGGTGAAAGAGCCGCGGACTTTTGCGAAAATGCTTGATCAAGCCTATATCTCAAGAATATCACCTATCCTTAGCGATATCGAAATACTTACTAGAGAAAGAGTGTTTCGCAAAGTCGACCCTTACCTTGTTTCAATTATGATGGCGGGTGCCCAAGAATATGCTGGATATTTCGCTGAGAGAAATTTATTTGCCAAAGACTGGCAAAGTGCCAGCAAAGAGTTTATTGACATATTCCTTTATGGTATTCTAAGAAAGTTTTAACTGTTCACGACCAACGTGCGCTTGGCAGAGAAATTGCCAGTTCCCCACATTCTACGCTATGGTGGGCCATTGTGGATTTGAACCAGTCAATTATTATTAATGGTTGAACAGACAGACCGATGTTCGTCCGATGGTAAAATTATTCACTTTTTTGCATAAACAGCCTTCCCGAAAATCAATCGTTGAATAAGATCCCCAATGCCCGTCTCTGTCTTAGCACATCAATTATAGAACGGGTAGGTAGAGCCCGCCCCTCCCTCGCCTCCACCATGAAAAATTAAAGCTAAAATCCAAAAGATTTTAGTTTTTTTCTATTTAAAAGGCGGGTTGTCAGACCCTCGAACTCCCCGTCCATTTATTTGTAGATATAACCAAAGCTATTCAATAACAGTAAATCCTTCAATAATAGACCTTAGATGAGTATACTCATCTAAGGTCTATCTGCCAATCCTCTGTTCGTTCCTCTAATCAGGCGCGAGTTACGGTTGTCTCAGTATACAAGAGACCATCAGCTATTTTTCTGATAACACGGAGTCGTTGATTTTCGCACTATCTGAATTGTAATACTTGGCCAGTATGAAATATACGATGGCACAGATTAAAGCGGCAGGTATAATACAGAATAGAGCTGTTTGCAGGCCTGAGGCGCCACCCCCTAATGTATCGGAGATAATACCTACAGAAGCTGGACCCAATGTTCCGCCAACTATAAAAGTTATAAATGTACCGATACCATAGGCCGTTGTTCTGAGGTTGGCTGGGGTCACATCAGTTCTGATGGTCAAGGAGACAGGCAGAAGCATATTCGCGAATATGAATTGTACTATGGCCATGACAATAAACCATTCTACCGGATAGCTAAGTGCTGCAACCATTGCGACCGAAAAAACACCGTACAAAATTGAACTGGTGGCAATGAAAAATGGCCTGCCGTTCTTGTTACGTTTTTGCCATTTATCAGCGATAAACCCGCCCAGGGGGGCTGCGACTATGGCGATAAGTCCTACCAGACCGTATGTCAGACCTGCAGTGGCCGGGGTCATTTTATAAATCCTCATAAGCATTGCCGGCATCCAGGAAAGGAAGGCCAGCAGGACAAAGAACATGAAACATTGGCCGATGATATCGATATAGAATGACCTGATTTTGAAAAGGCTACCCCAGGAACTAAAGTACGATTTACTGAAAAATGCTTCGCCCTGTTGTTTGATTGTCTTATAATCAGGCAGGAAAAAGGCGATAATTCCAAGTATTACACCGGGTATGGCAAAGACGACAAATGGGCTGCGCCAGTCCTGAGTTTGAGTAATTATGATGCCGCCCACTATCAGACCCAGCGCCGTGCCAACCTGTATTCCAGTTGTGAATATACCGATTATCCGTGATCGCACCTCCTTTGGGAAAGAGAGCGACAACCACCCTACACCACCAGTGACGTAACCGGCTTCACCGACACCCACTGTAAACCTTGCAATGGCCATTTGGGCAAAGTTAGTGCATAGGCCTGTCGCATATGTGGCTATGCTCCAAACTATGCCCATAATTGCTATGCTCTTGCGGCGGCTCCACCTTTCAACAAGCATGGAGGCCGGAATCGTCAGCAGTGCCACACCCAGCAGGAAAACGGACTGCAGCAGCCCTGCCTGGGTATCCGTTAAACTCAGCGCCTTCTTTATAGGTTCAAGTGCCACCGACAGAATAGCACGATCGGCATAGTTCATTGCATACAGGAGGAACAACATTAGGAGTATGAATACGCTGCCCGCTCCTCCAACTTTATATTCTTTATTATCTTTTTTTTCTGCCATCTCTCCTCCTTCAAACACTAAAGCTTCAATCGCTTCATATCGATAGACCGGTTTCAATGTCTAATCATAAATGATCCCTCCCTCAAAACATGGGCTTTCTAGAGTCGTTCCGCAAACCGTTTGACCTCCCTGATGTAAATATCAGGTTTTTCCAAAGCAATGAAATGCCCACAGTCCATTTTGATACATTCGAAGCCACCCTGGACCAGCGATTGAACACGCTGGACATCATTGTCGTCCAAAGCGCCGACCAATTCCTTTTCTTCAGTTAAAAACCAGGGCGCATGGAAGAACAGCATTGGAACCTTGATCTTACTTAACATCGTAGCATGATCGAGATCCTTGCCCACGGTCCCCTCCACAAAGGCCCTCGAAAAATCTGGGTCGTACACTGACATCCCCTTAATTAAAAGCCGAACTTGCGGTGGCAAGCCGGGTATATTTACAGGCTGGCCGGGACGGAGCCATTGGTTTAAAGCTATTATTTTGGAGATGGCAACGGACACTCCCTTCGGTATTTTAAAAACTTCCTTTCCTGGCTCAGAAGGAACTTCAACTTCTGCGAAGAAGCGCGGGAGCCCCCCACCACCAGGGGTCCCAATTTTAGTAACACAGTCGCTAAAGGTATGAAAAACTTGTGTGCCTTTTATATGTTCCCAATCGCAACGGAACAATGGCGGATCTTCCTCAACTACTGCTTTGACCCATTCGGGCGCATATGCAGCCAACCATGCAGCCAATACACCTCCAGACGAGTTACCTGTAACAATCGCAGGTTTTTTTACCACCTGGCATAGAAAAAGAGTCATATCATGGCCAAGAGTATTAAAAGTATACTTTCCCGGGGTTTGCGTGGACTTGCCATGACCACGCAAAGTTACGGCGAATACTTGGAAATTACGCGAGAGATCAGGCATGACCAACTCATATTCCTCCCACGTCATCCACTGTGCGGGACAAAAGACAATCGGTGGACCGTTAACCGGGCCGACAACATAGTTTAATTTAACTTCGCCAGTGTCAAAATACTTATCTTCGATGCCTGCTTTTTTGAGCGCGCTTATCAATTTCGCAACCTCCTTCTCATAAACTAAATTTTTCCTTCTTCCTTTAGCATTTTTGTTACCTTTTCTCGCAGGCTCTTCTTTTCATATTTACCGATTTTTGTTATGGGCAATTCGTCTATAAACTCTATACGCTCCGGTTGTTTGAATTCTGCAACCTGCACCTCTGCACTCAGGAAAGCCCTCAACTCATTTAGGTCAAATATCTGCCCTGGTTGCGGTACCACGAACGCACATACTCTTTCACCCATTGCCTTGTCCGGCATACCTACGACGGCAACGTCCTTAACCTTGGGAAACTTTAGAATATATGCTTCTACTTCCTCTGCGTTGATTTTCTCTGCCCCGCGGTCAATACAGTCTTTGATGCGGCCTATCCAGGTAATATGCCTCAGGTTGTCCATCCGGACAAGGTCACCGGTCCTATAGTAACCATCAGTTGTGAAAGCCTCTTTGTTGCGCTCGGGCGATTTGTAATATCCACGTATTGTGTATGGCCCGCGGCATTGCATTTCGCCAACTTGCCCGAAGGCCATTTCTTCGTTTGTATCGGGATCCACAACTCGACACTCGTCCGCTGCGGAAACAGGGCTGCCGCTGGTGTTATGCCTTATATCAGGCGGATCAGTCCATCTGGTCCAGCATATCAATCCCTCTGACATGCCATAGGTCTGGATACCGTCGCAATGAAAGATCTCCATAAATTTTTTCGTTGCAGCATCTCCGGGCATCCATATCCCCATAACTCTATGTAAAGAAGTGAGGTCATACTTATTCCGTGCCTCGTCAGGCAACTCAATCAACCGGTGTATAAACACAGGAACTACTCCCATAGTATCGGCTTTGTTCATCGATACGCCCTCTAAAAGGCCTTCCGGTGATATTGAAGGAGGCAATACAATGCATCCTCCCCTGCTGTGAAGTGGCAACATTAGACAGACCAGCGTGACATTATGGACCAATGGAGTCGATGCCATTATGCGGGACTTCTCGTTGTAATCCAGTGCTTTAGCAACACATTTCGCATTGTAAAGATAGTCGTTATGGGTTCGGGGAATGATTTTGGGTACCCCAGTGGTACCACCTGAGAGCTGGAATAAGGCGGGTTCCTGCGGGTCGGGTCGGTATTTGGCCAGCTTCTTTTTGGCGGCAGTATTGTCTATTTCTGGCCCCAAATACTCGTTGATTGAATGGACTTTTGGATTGGACGTATTGCCTACAGCAAGAATTAGCTTCATCTCCGGTGTCTCGCCCTGTATCTTTTCGGCAAACTCTTCATAGTTGAAGTCTCTGACTATCCCTGCCGGTATTATGTGTACGCGAGCTTTACTTTCATCAGCGATATACTTGATTTCCGACCACCGGTGCGTAGGCAATGAACAGATGGGAATTGCTCCCATCTTCATACATGCATAATAAATGTAGACAAGTTCCGGTACATTGAAAAGTTGCAGTATTACCCTGTCGTAGGTCTTGACACCCAGCTCTATTATTTGGTGAGCTATGTGAGTTGCAAACGCATCCATCTGACGATAAGTAATTTCCTTTCCCTGGTAAGCCAAGGCTGGCCTGTCTCCATATTTTTCGACCCAGCTTTCAAAAGCGTCGCCTAAAGTAATGCCCTCCCAATAACCTTTCTCTTTATACTTCTTCACAAATTCTGCTGGCCACGGAACACAACCTTCTAGCATATTTTTCATCTCCTCATGATCAAATATTCCCGTATACGATCAGTAACGGGTCATTCACTTCCTATTTACCAGACACAGTCACCAAATCACGAACAGGCCCTATTTCAGATAGTTCCAGCCTTTTTCATCTCTTCGATTTCATTCAGGCCATAGCCCAGCTCCTCCCCATATATCTCCAGGTTGTGTTCACCGATAAGGGGGGCACGGCGCGATATACGCCATGGAGTTTCAGATAATCTGTAGGGTGCTCCGGGGTAAGTGAAGATCCGTTCAAGTTCAGGATGGCTTACATCAACAAAATAATTACGCTCTTTCAAGCCTATATCTTCTACCACATTTTTTACATTATTGACTGGCATTAGTCTAACGCCCCGAGTCTGGGCGCCTACAAACAGTTCTTCCATCGTATGTGTATTTAGGAAAGTCTGCCAAACTTCTTCAATATGTGGGATTTCATCGGGATAATCCTTGAGGCTCTTAGGAGGCCGCTGATTCACATTTCGCTTGGACCCCCGGCCGGGTGGCGCTGCTCCCATCATCGCTGCTATCACATCAACATATTTTTCATCCCTTAAATCCCCTGCCATCCCTTCACTCTCCATCCAGTTCAGCATTTGTTCTGCCCCTCCGCCGCCCAAAGCGCTGCATATCACCCTGCCGTCCTTGCAATCGAAATTATCCCTTTGCATCCTGTAATACTCAAGTCCTGACCTCTGGCGATTTCTCCCGGAAACCCAATAAGTGAAAGGGACCATTTCAGACATTCTCAAGTTAGTTCCCTGCATGGGAATATCTACGTTCTGGCCGTTCCCGATCAAATCGCGATATTGGAGCGCAATGAGGGCGCCGATCGCCGCATTTGCTGAAACCATGTGATAAGCCTGCGAAGCCCCTAAAGACGTTGGCGGATCCTCCGGGAAACCGGTAGTGTAGAGAATTCCGCTCATGGCCTGTCCGATCAGATCTGTGGACTTGAAACAGCTGTACGGGCCTGCCTGCCCGAACCCCGTAATCGAAACATGTATGAGCCTCGGATTAATCGCTCTAAGTATCTCGTGGTTAAGTCCCAGTGAATCGAGGTATCCAGGCTGGAAAGTTTCAACCAAAATATCGGCTGTATTAACCAGCTTCTTAAATATTTCCTGTCCGGTAGGGATGGTCAGATTGAGGGTAATGCCACGTTTACTGGTGTTAAAATGCCAGTAATACAGCGATCTTTCGGGACCCGGTTCATCATGGTAGAAAGGCGCAAGCTGCCGCATGGGGTCACCATCCGGCGGTTCAATTCGTATGACGTCGGCTCCCAGGTCAGCGAGAAGTTTGGTGCAATATACACCGCTCTGGCCAGCCAGGTCGAGCACCCTTATATCTTCAAGAGCGGTATTCACCTCGTGTTCCATTTTCAGTTTCTCAGTACGCAATATCTTCTCGACCGCCACTGGTCGATTTAGCCTACGAAAACACCTCTTCCACATAGCACTGGACTATTTCATCCTCGGACATGCCTAAAAGTTCGCCATAGACGTAATCGTTATGTTGTCCCATTTCAGGTGCCGCATGGCGGACTCGGCATGGCGTGTCCGAAAATCCAAGCATGGTGTTTTCGCAATAGGCTCTGCCGTCCCTGTAGGGAAGCTCAATGTAGTACTCGTAGCTTCGGTAATTTTCATCTCGTGTGACCAGGTCTTCCCCTGTTTCAACTACCCCGGCCGGGACATCATGACTTTGAAGGATATTCATGACCTCCCATCGTGATCGGATTGTGGTCCAGTTTTCTACCAGCCTGTCCAGTTCATCCTCGTTTTCTTTTCTCTTCGACAATGTGGAATATCTAATATCTGTTGCCAACGACGGATTCCCAATGGCTTCGCATAGGGATTTCCATTCCGTTTCAGTGGATACGCAAATTGCGCACCAGCTATCTTCGCCAGAGCACCTGTATACTCCGTGTGGAGAAGCGTGCGGAATCCGGTTGCCCTGGGGTTTGCGCACCCGTCCATTCACCGTGTAGTCAATAATAGTTGTCTCCATCCATCCCAGGGAGCTCTCTAACTGTGCCAGTTCTATGTACTGGCCCCTCCCTGTCTTGCTCCTGTGATGCAGCGCTGCCAAAACTGCTATCGTTGCATGAGTAGGATTTGGTCCCATATCGGGAAGCGCAATATTCAACCCGGGTCTACGGTATGGCATGCCGGATATTGAATTCAAACCTATGGCCGATTGAATACCAGTGCCGTAGCCAGCAAATGTCCTTCTGGGTCCGGTGTTACCAAACACCGGCATTTCGACCATAATGATGTCAGGTTTCACTTTGACCAGCTCTTGATATCCCAGCCCGATCCTATCCATGTAGCCGGCGGTGAAGTTGTCAGTCACGATATCGCTGATGGCAATTAATTTTTTTGCTATCTCAATCCCTTTCGGAAGGGACAGATTCAGTGTTATTCCCAGCTTGTCGCAATTAAAGTTAACGAAATATGCGCCCCGCTGCACTTTGCCGCCGGCTGTGATTTCAGGACCGCCGGGCACGCTCCGAGACCAGTCCAGCCTTTTGGCACTCTCTATCCTTATGACTTCAGCGCCATAATTGGCAAAGAACCTGCCCACCCAGGGACCGGCCTGGACCCAGGCAAAATCGGCAACGCGTATACCTTCAAGCGGCATTCTATTTTTTTCCATGCTTCCAACGTAATCCCTTTTTTTAGATTTCAGTAGCCTTGTGCCGGTTGTAGCCATATTTCTCAAAAGGATTGTCCCTGAACTCCAGCGCCGCCTTCATTCCCTGTTCCTTCATGATCCGGTAGAACTCTTTCTCGCGTTCCTCTCCTGCACAGTGCTGAAGGATATTCGTCTCCTCGCCGTGCCAGAGCATGTCACGGGCCCCCATCCTGTTCATACCAAACTTCAGCGAAGCTTTTATGAGCTTGAGCGTTTCAAGGGGCATAAGGGACATTATTTCAGCAAAGCGCATAGCCTGTGTTTCGATCTCTTCGTCCGGCACCACCTTGTTGATCGCGCCTAACCGGTGCAGTTCCTTGGCACCAACGTTCCATCCGGTGCAGGCTAATTCAAAGGCCTTGTGGTAGCCTATCCATAACTGCAGATCACCGCCCCCGGCGCCTGATACACGGGGTATCTCAAATCCCAGGAAGGCATTTTCACCCATGATTATTACGTCATGCAGCATCACGAACTGGGCGCCCGATGCCAGTGCGGCGCCCTGAACACCTGCAACGGTCGGTTTGGAAATATCCCAAACCTGATAAACCCATCTACGTGGGTCACACACCGAGCGCCACCTTGCCTCAGTCCACTGATTGGACTGCCCCTTTTCCCAGGTCTGTTTCTTACCGAGGTTGGAAATATCATGGCCGGCGGCAAAGTGCTTGCCTGCAGCCAGGCTCACTGCAACCTTTGCCTCGCGGTTGCTCTCAAAATCACTGATCGCGCTGAGGTATTCCTCCTGAAACAGGGCGCCCATAACGTTGTTTCGTTCCGGTTCGTTATGCATGATTCTGGTTACGACGCCCGGTTCATAAATAATAGTCTTAAAGTCGCCCATTATCCGTTCTCCCCTGGGTCGCCCCGCCGTTTTCATTGGCGGGACCGCTCAATTGTTAATACCCGGTCAGCAGAGTGCCGCTCTATTTAGGGATAAAGCTTTCGCCCGGTTTCCAGCGCTTTAGCGTTTCGGGAATTCCGCCTTTCATAGGCTTGGGCCAATAGGCCGGATTGTATTGCTCCTTACCGTAATTCGGGTTCTGCGTGCATCTTGCGCTGCCCTGCGCGCCGCTGATTGCCATGGCCGTGCAGAAATTGTCCTTGGTGCACCTGGTTATTTCCTTCTCACGCCCTTCCTTGACTTTGTTAGGCCATTCGGGGTCGGCAATAGCGCCGCGGCCAAGGGCCACAATATCTATGGATTTCTCCTTTACCAGTTTTTCGGCAAGCGCAGGTGTGTGTATGCCCGTCATGATGACCGGTATCTTGATCGCTTTCTTGAGGGTTTTTCCATGTGCCTCTATCAAGTCGTCGTTGTCCCGCTTCGTGGGGAAGAAATGTTCGTTGTCGTCATAGCCCGAGCCATTCGAGAGGCTTATGGCATCTGCGCCTTCTTCCTCACACCAGATACATACCTGCTGGATATCGCCGGCGCTCAGGCCGCCCTCCTGGTATTCGCGTCCGCTGAGCCTTACAACGATCGGGACGGTCGGCATGTGCTTTCTGCAACCGGCCAGCAGTTCCAGCAGGAACCGTGCGCGGTTGCGCAGTGAACCGCCGTATTCGTCCTTGCGCTGGTTGCTGCGCGGTGAGAGAAATTCGTGCAGCAGGTAACCGTGAGGCGAGTGCAACTCAATGCCATCGAATCCGTAGAGGACCGCCATAGCGGATGAACGTACGAAGTTAAATTCTTCCTTCTTTATCTCATCTATGGTCATTTCGCGGGGAATTCCGCGACTCAGGTGGGCCGTGAAGTCCATTACCCAGTATTTGATCCATGCTTTTGACTGACTGCTGTAGCCTGCTTCTAGTTCTTCCCGCTTAAATGGTATCGGCGAAGGCGCTCTGACGTTGTTCAGTCCTGTCTGCCTGCCAAATCCAGGGCTCATCTGCGCGAACATCTTTACGCCCGTGCCCTGGGAATGTACTCCTTCAACAAAATCCGTGTAATACGCGGCGTTGAATGCGGTAGGATAAATGTACGGGACGAATGGGTACTCCATGTGGGCTTCCTTGCTGGTAAGGATTGAACCTGTGGTCATCAACCCGAAACCGCCCTGCGCCCTGGCGTTGAAGAAACTCATATACTGGAGAGTGGGATGCCCTTCCCTGTCTCCCTGCTGGTTCATGGGGGCAACGGCAACCCGGTTCTTGATCTCCACAGTCCCAATTTTGATAGGCTCAAACAGGCACTCGTACATATTTGACTCCTTAGGTTATTTTTTCTTCACTTAGCCGCCTCTGGCGGCGTGATCTTCATCATTTTGGCCAGGTTCAGGCCTGCCCATTTTGCACGGTCCTCATTACTCAGCGGCTTGTAACCATATTCTTTCTGTACCGATTCGTTGATCTGGAATTTTTCCAACCACTCGGTGGCCGTGTTGGTTGCCCCGCTATCGGTACCCCAGATTATTTTGTCTATCCCCGCACAGGCGATAGCTTCTCCCAACAATATCTGTGCCCTTCTGCTAATACCATGCCCAAACAACGGCAACAGGCTTGTGCCTATGAACAGGTTCCGATATTTCATGGCGCACATATTAAGCGCATCGGTGAACGGATAACCCATGTGGTAGGCTAATATGGGTATCTCCGGAAAATTCTCACAAACATCCTCTAGTAGCCAGGGAAAGCAGTTAGAAGAGCGGCCGGGGACGCAATAAGAAAACCCTGTATGAACAAAAAGAGGTATCCCTAACTCACGTACCTTTTCATAATAAGGCCACAACCTCTCGTCATTGATTGGAAGATCGTCGACGGGATAGAGTTTGACAGCCTTAAAATTCATCTCTTTCACGAGGTATTCCAATTCCCAGAGGGCGTTCTTTATCCCTCTTCCGGCTATAGGCCCAACATTACATACACCAATCAAGCGCTCCGGGTATTTCTTTATCTCCGCTGCCAGCCATCCATTGGTAGACATCATTCGAACGCCCATCGACATAGGGAGAAACGACTCCGGCAGAACGCAGGCCATTTGTACACCGGCAGTATCCATCTTTTCAATTAGCGCATCTCCAGATTCGCCAGGTGCATATCCAACGCGCCTTTTCTGGTCGTTGGCAAACTCCTTCAAATCAGCCGCTGTCACGTTCTCCCGCAGACCGTGCAGCACTAAAGGAAAAAGATTTCTCATATTCCTGAGCGCCCATTGGTTCATCTTGTAGAAAGGGAAATAGTTGATATCGTCGGCAAGCGGCATCATATGACATTCGCAGTCAAAAATGAACATTTTTGTAGCCTCCTTTTACGAGCTTCAATGTAATTCTTTATCAGGGTTCAGGAGAAAATCAAATGCCGTAACTGTGAAAAGTTGCTGCAAAACCGACATAAATAATCTACAGCCACTCGAAGAATCTGTCAGTTCCATGCACGACGTCTCGGAAGTGACACATGCTACTCGCTGGATGTGCCATCCGGCACAGTCTGGGTGACACAATTCTCTGGCCGAAAGGTCCTTCGGGAGGGGGAGGCCTGGTGCCTATGTGTTGTCAAATAGTGATTTGAACCTGGCGATGGAAATATCCATATTTCGACGGTGAATCTCAATGACCCCGTCCTTTCTCATCTTATTGAGTATACGATTGGCTGTCGGCCGGGTTGTATTGGCCATCGTAGCAATGTCAGCGTGGGTAATTCCAAAAACACTTACCCAGCCGTCACGCATGTGCTTCCCAATTCCTCTACTAAGCACTCCAAGCACCCGCAGAATCCTGGTTTCAACATCATGTTTAAGAGGATTGGCTGTCATAGTACTCATGTTATAGATCATGCTACAGATCGAATCTATAATAACTGACCGCGCTGAACGAACTTCCATAAGCTCCCATACGGCTTCACGCTTGATCCTGCAATAGGTGACATCTGTCAGTGCTCGTGCCTCAGCGAGATGAACTGTAGTGTAGCTATCATACATATTAACGAAACCTGCAACTCCTATGAATTGATTGGGTAAAATCAAAGCGTTTAGAATCTCGTGTCCATCTTTAGTAGTGTTGATTACACCCACGACACCTTCGTGCAAATGGTGGATAAACGTTACATATTGATCCCTCGAGAATATGGTTCTTCCTTTTGGCGCCCTGATCAATACGGTGTCATTTGGACAGAGTTGCTGAAATATGCACGATGCTTCCCCCAGCGGGTGGCCTTTTCCATGGTTGTTCTTTCCGCCTATCGCCATTGCCTTCCCCTCTATCACTCAGATATAGCTTTCGGCCCATTATCGGACTATTGTGGTTTACAGATCTGACTGAAAACCACTTTAACATAATTTTCGAAATAAGTGTACTTCGTCCACCTAGGAGCGGAAAAACCAGCATAATCGGCTCCCGGATGATTCTGGGACTTTCATTGACGATTCAACAGTAATTGTAATAAGCTAGCAGCACTTCCCCCAGCCGTCTAATGAACAGCATGAGTATTTATTTACCAATATTTCTGAAAGAAATCAAGGATTAACCAGAACACTAAAAGCCCTTCTTTGTCTAAGCAGCTTATAAATTTTATGGGTGGATGGAGCCCGGCCCTCCCTCGCCTCCACCATGAAAATTAAAAGCTGAAATCCATTGGATTTCAGCTTTTTTATCCAAAACAGCTATGCGAAAATTGTTATTTCTTTAGTGGAATCCAGGTGCTATTACCCCACGCGCTTGCACAGCCTGTAGCAGTATTACTATTCCCCCAGGTCCCTTTGCTCGCGCTTGTTCCCGCCAAGCTACTTTTGCCCCAGGAAGATGAGTAGGGTAAGTTTTCATCTTTAGGTCCGGCCGCCTTGACTGGATTTACACTGTACGCCAAAACATTTGTAAGACAAAAAAACACAGCAATAATCAGGATGACCAGATTTCTTCGTGATTTCATATTATTCGGCTCTCTACTTATTAAATTTGCTAATCAATTACCTATGATTTTGTGTCCATAATTGTGCTGGATCCAAAGTTGCAGGGCCTCGATAAATACTTGAGCCATATTCTTACCCTGCATTAGTGCCAGTCCCCTGGCCTGTACTCTGAGCTTGGCCAGTTCGGGAAATTCTTTAGACCGATACTCAATTCTTGCCATTTGTCGCTATTCTCCTGTTGTAATATTTAAGAACCATTCTTTTTGTGCAAGGTTTTCTACATTGTTAATCTTAACTCAAACTCTTTTACCATAATTTAACACTGCTATATGAACCGGTGATGAATAGAATGTGAAGGCAATATGAAAAATGGAATCAGTCAAGCCATGGTATACACCAAAGCTTTAGTAATCTGACCGGACTTTTATCCGCTTGAAACACGAAGCCGAAGCTTAACTATCTGCCTTCAGCCCAGGATTCTTCCCTGGGATCGGCGCCGCCTGTCAGGCGGCCTGTCTGGGGGTCTCTGATTATGGCGTCCGCCGCGCCGTATTTATTGTCCCAGGTATCGCCTACCTCGATCTTATATCCCATCGACTCAAGCTGCTTGCCGATCGTGTTATACAGGGGAAGTTCAAGGCCAATCGTACCGGGCTTGTAAACATTCGGGGCAAAGGAATCGGGGAAGTTAAAGGACTGGAAACGCGGCGCGTTTATGGCTGTCTGGGGATCCATCCCAAACACCACGACGTTCAGGAAAACCTGGACGTTGGTCTGTGTCTGGGTATCGCCGCCCGGTGTGCCAAAGGTCATGAATAGCTCGCCGTCTTTAAGCGCCATGCTGGCGTTGGGCGTTATACGGGGCCTCTTGCCCGGCTGGAGGGCATCCGGATGTTGCGGATCCAGGCGGAACTGGTTCATGCGGTTGCCCAGTGTCAGCCCGGTGCCCGGCACCATGGGCGTCTGTGGGAAGTCGCTGGGGGTCAATGAGACAGCGTTGCCTTTGGAGTCGACTACACAGATATAGCTGGTGTCTTTTCCGAATTGAAGGCCGGTCCCCTCCGAAGCGACCGTATCAGTGGTGCTGGATAGGCTTGCCCGGGCAGCTTCACCCTGGTATTTCCAGGGGTCGCCAGGGTCCGGTATTTTACCGAAGGCCACGCCCGGCGTCATCAGTGCTCTGCGTTCCTGCGCATAGCGGGGATCAAGCAATCCCGCTGCGGGTACCTTGACGTATTTGGGGTCGCCGAAATAGGCCTCGCGGTCCGCCATGACGAGCTCGATCGCCTGCAACACGGTGTGAACGTATTCGGGTGAATTATGGCCCATGCCCTTAAGGTCGATCCCGTCCAGGATTTGCAACGTCATGGGTGTTACCGCACTCTGGTTCCAGGTATCATTGGCGTAAATGGTATAGGGTCCGAAGCGGCCCTGCAGGGGCTTTTCCCAGTAACCGTGGTAATTTGCCAGGTCTTCGGCGGTAAATAGCCCGCCTTTTTCCATGTGGAAGGCCACGATTTTGTCCGCGATCTCCCCCTTATAGAATACGTTGCGGACTGCCGTTAGTCCTGCCTCGCGCGTGCCGCCCTTAGCCAGGACATCCTGTTCCGCTCTGGCCATCAGCTCAAAGGTGTCCGCCAGCTCCGGCCGGTGGAAGATCTCTCCGTGGTGAAGGGGCCGCCACCACTGGCCGCCCAGGTATACCTGGGAGTTATATGGCATCAGGATCGTGAAACCCAGGCGCTCGACCAGGCTGAGATTCAGGTTCTTGAGCATGGTATCGTGCACCGGGAAACCTTCGCGTGCCAACTTGACGGCCGGAGCGCTTAATTCCGTAAACGATTTAGTTCCATATTTTTCGAGTATGGATATGATCACGTCGGGCGAGGCAGGCAGCAGTTGTGACCAGATGTCCATCTTGGGCACAGTCTTCCAACCGCGTGAGCGGAACAGCTCGACGGTGGCCCTGGAAGGCGCGGTACCGGCGCCTGTGTAACTCTCCACCGTCTTTGTCTCAGCGTTGTAGATGAGTATCGGCGCCACGCCCGGGAACGATGCTGCCTCGCCGTAGGTAACGTTAAGCGTCAGCAGCGCAGCTACTGCGCCGTCCACAGCGTTGCCGCCGTTCTCCATCACCTGCAGGGCGGCCTGCGTGGCCCAGGGTGTGCCGGTGGCAGCCATGAAGTTATCTGAAACGGCAGCCGGGCGGTCCACTTTATGTGTATCGTTAAATGACATCGTGTCCCTCGGCCCTTTGGGCAGTATCAAATAGGTGATTCCCAGGATCGTAATCAATCCCGCTATAATTGCGGCAAACCAAACAAGGAACCTGTAAAAGCGTCGTTTTTTCATATTTATCCGTGCTGACCTCCGTCCAACGACCTTGAAAGCTTCTGCCAGTCAATTATAAATCAATGGCAGATACGCTGCACAAGGGGGCTTGACAAGCGTCGGTAAATAGTTTTATAATTCGACCGATGTCGAAACATCAGACGCTCAGCAACGCGCAATATGCGGATATTTTTAAGGCTCTATCCAATCCGCACCGCTTGAAAATTTTTATGCGACTTGCCGGCTGCGGTTCAGATAGTGGATTATGCTGCACCGATGATAAGGTCAGTGAGTGTGTGGGCGACCTCGGTTGTAATTTGGGAATTGCTCCGTCCACGGTGTCGCATCACCTGAAGGAACTCTACCGGGCCGGACTTATCCGGACACAGAGGCAGGGGCAGCGCATCGAGTGCCATGCCGACCCGGCGATCTTGGATGCCCTTGCACAGTTTTTTAGCACGAGTGGCAAAGAGTAAAATTTTTTAAGGCTACAATTCGAAATATTTCGAATGTTAGTAATAATATATTAATTAAGGAGTAGGACAATGGAAAAGGAAAACACGGCGAAATCAGGCACGGGAATGGAGAACATGAAGGATTGCTGCGGCGAGAAGGGGTTCGGGGCCGAGATGATGGAGAGGATGAAGGATTGCTGCGGCGGGATGAAGGATCCTGAGATGATGAAGAAGATGAAGGCTTGCTGCGGCGATAAAGGGTTCAGTCCTGAGATGATGCAGAAGTGGATGAGCTGCTGCGAGACCGGCGATAAAAAAGAATAGAAACTGTGGTATCGTAGTGGTTAAATTAGGCGGCCGGTTACCGGCCAGATGAATGCGGTTTAATATCGTAAAATCGGACAAAAACGCGGAGGCACCCTAATGAGCAAATCTGATAACGCCAGCACCACTTTCATCAAGGGCTTCAACTGCGCTCAGGCCGTTTTATCCTCGTTTGGAGAGGAATATGGGCTCGACCCTGTTATGGCGTACAGAGTGGCTGCCGCCTTTGGAGGCGGTATGGGACATATGGGCGACACCTGCGGATCGGTAACCGGCGCCTTCATGGTGATCGGGCTGAAATACGGCCTGACCGTAGCTGACGGGTCTCAGTCACACTGGGATGCCTTCAGCGCGGTCCAGGAGTTCGTTGAGGAATTCAGGTCACGCAACGGGTCGATTGTATGCAGGGAGATACTCGGTTTTGATATAAGCAACCGGGCGAAGTTTCGTGAAGCCATGAAGCAGGGCATACCTCAGAAGATCTGCCCAAAACTTGTTCGTGATGCGGTTGAGATCACCGAGGGGTTGTTACAATAGATCCAATATACGCGCCTGTTGCGCACTTTCAAGATGAACCTGCCTCACTTTGAGTTATAGCCTTCGATGTAGCGCTCGATAGTTCTGATCACCAGATTCAGATTGTCGGGGTTGAGGCGTCCGGGGTTATCGAGGCTGCTGTGGAACCAGCCCTCACCCAAACCAGGTAATCCGGAATTACCCATCGTGATTGCAGGTATACCTGCGGACATAAAGCGCTGCGCATCGTCGGTGAGTGCCGGGCGCGACTCCATGGCTGTACCGGCTATCTCTTTCCAGGCGGCGCCCATCTTTTCTGCAAGGCGGGCATCGGCATCGTAAAATTTCAGGAACTGACCGTCCTTTTTCCAGTAGACCACAGGACCGTTCTGGCCGGCCAGCTCCAGATTAATCATACTGATGGGCAGTGCGGGCTTTTGCCCTTTGCCGAACCGTTCGAGGATGTAAGCGTGGGCGCCCTGTAAACTCACCTCCTCGCCTGACGTAAAGACTATAGTAATGTTGCTGTTCCCAATGTCGACCTTTCCGTCATGGACGTCCTTGGAGAGAACCAGCAACGCTGCCACCGAGCCGCCGTCGTCCACTGATCCGAAACTCTGCCGGTCGGCAGGTATGAAGATATACCCGCCGAAGCCGAGAAAGACCAGGCACCAGTAGGCTACGACAGCACCGGCCAACACGAGGGTAACCGCCGCTACGGCCTTTTTCCTGAGAGCGGTATAGCGCCTGGTGAAGAACGTAAATATGGCTACGGCCAGGCCGACAATGACGGCCAGAGGGATAAATGCGTAGATCTTCGAGCGCTGGATATGGTCCCAGAAATCGGTCTTGGAGTCGTAATGGGCGGCAAAGATAAGCTCTCTGGCAGGGTTGGGCGCAGTAAAGTTTACGATGATGATTTCCCCGCCTTTGGTGATGAGGGATGTGACGACCGGTATGAACAGCTCAAACTCCAGGATGAGCACCAGGGGGATGACCAGCGCCACAATTAGGGCGGCCAGGGGTTTCCTCTTAAGCACGAAGATCAACAGCAGAATTGCCAGTAGCAGCATGGTGGCGCCGAGCAGAAGCTGCATATAGGGGCGCAGTGTAAACTCCTGAACGACAAACGGTACGCCCCAGCCGGCCAGCAGCGTCTTTATGTAGGCTGCCGTATCTGCCAGTGCCTGGCTGTGATTGGGGCGTGGGATCGACAGGTGTGCTAATATCTCGGCAAGGTCCATGGCTGCCTCCGTATCTCAGGTTGTAGTACAGGATTATATCACGCCTGCAGCTGCTCCTCGATGATTAATTAAACAATGTTTAGCCTGTATTTAGACCTGAGGTCGCTGGTCCACGATGCGTGTGGCTTTGAGCGTTGCGCCGGGGTTGAATATGTCGGATAACGGTACAAATTCAACTTTAGGAGTCAGTTCTACCGCCCTCTTGACCTTGTCCTTCAGTTCGGCCTCAAGTTTAGCCTGGTCTGCACCTTTATCGGTGCCCACCAGCAGCCTGATAACGTCCATGGAATATGGGTCATCCTGCTTTTCCTTGGCTATTATGAACTGGTACTCGATCACTCCCGGCGTATTGGCCACAGCGTCGCGCATGATCTCGGGATTGATCAGGGTGCCCTTGACTTTCATCAGTTCCTTGGTGCGTGTGCCGTATGTGCTGCCCACCGTGGTGACGATCCTCTGGTCGTTCCTGCCGCAGTGCGGGCACTGCTTGTTACTGATGGCTACGATGTCCCCTACCAGGTAACGCAGCAGGCAGGTGCCTCTGCGGTCGAGGTGTGTTATGCAGAGAAGGCCCGCTTCACCATCGGGCTTTCGCTTACCTTTCTCGTCAACCACCTCGAAATAATACATTTGCGGCACGCCCTGGTGTGCCCCGCCCAGCTCCTGGCATTCCTGGAAGGCTGTCTGCGACTCGGTGAAGCCGAAGGCGTTGCTAATGTAGATCTCCTTGGCGCCCATTTTCTGAAGGCGCTTGCGCATATCGTCCCTCATGCCCTTGGGTACCGCCTCGCCCAGGGCCTGCACCTTTTCAATACGCGAGAAGTCCCTGCCCTGTTCCTCCGCCACCATGATCAGCCGCCTGATATAGGAGCCTATGCCGCAAAGTACAGTAATTTTCTTTTGCTCGATGTCTTCTATGGCCTGCTGCATGGGGCGGTGGATGTTGTAGGGGAATCCCGGCAATTGGGCGCCGGTGAAACCATAGCTCAGCGTCATACCCGTTGCAGCAGCGAAATGTTGTGTCTTGTAATACCCGATATGGGGGATAAAATGGAAGGGGAAGAGGTTCATCACATGATCGGTGGGCTCCAGGTAACCTATTTTACAGCCTGTCCTGAACATCCATGACTGCATAAACATGTCGTAGGTCGTATTGTAGAAGCGGGTGGGCAAGCCGGTGGTCGTACCCGTGGTATAAGTTATCTCGTAGAGTATGTACTCCATGATGTTGTTGAAATCGAGCTCCAGCTTGAAGGATTCACCGCGGTCCTTCATGTAATCCTCCTTGCTGGTGGTCGGTATCCTCTGCAAGTCGTCCACCGTTTTTATCGACTTGGTGTCCAGTCCCCACTCTTTGAATTTCTCACGGTAAAACGGGCTGAATTTCTCCAGGCGCTCCATCTGCTTGATCAGGTTGGCGTCCTGTGCGGCGCGTATCTCCTCCTTGCTCTTGAAAGACAGGTCCAGCGGTTGGTCCTGCTTGTACATGGGGATAGAGTTGATCCATGCCATGACCTCGGTCGGGTTGCCGGGTACCTTGAACTGTTTTGACATCAACTACCTCCGCAAAATATTTATTTCAATATAACGGTGCGTCCTTGATCAGCCTCCTCCCGTTAGAGCGAACGCTCTCTCTATGGATATTAAATTATACACCACCTTTCAAAGATGATTAATAATCGCGGCTGCTGAACCGAGAGGAGACTGGCTTTTTTCCCCACCGCGCAGGTATATAATGTCATGCAGAGAAAGAGAATGGGACCTGCCTAGATTTAATCTGAGACAGGCACGGCAAGACTAATCGAAAAAACGTGGAGGAGATATCAATGTCTGAAAGAATTGTCATCAGGGGCGGGACCGTCATCACCATGGACAGCAAGCTGGGGATCATGGACGACGCCAGTATACTCGTTGAGGGCGGTGTTATCAGGGTAATAGGACAGGATATTTCGGCTGACGGCGCCGAGATTATCGATGCCAGGGATATGATCGTTATGCCGGGCTTCGTCGATTGCCATCGGCACATGTGGCAGACCCAGCTCCGGGCCATCACGGCAGACTGGAGCCTTTATGATTATTCGTCCCGCATACGCAGTGTCTACACCTCCTTTTATGAGCCGGATGATGCCTATATCGGGAGCTATGCAGGTTTCCTGGAGGCAATTAATGCCGGTGTCACTACCATTGTGGACCATAGCCACATTATGAATACTCCCGATCATGCCGATGAGGTCGTGCGGGCATTTAAAGACTCGGGCATGCGCGGCATTCTCTGTTATGGCATGTATGGCAACCCGCGTCCCGAGCAGAAATTAACGCCCGCCGTGCTGATGAGCCCGGAGTGGCATTATGCCGATGCCAGGCGGGTAAAACGTGAGCATTTTAATTCCGAAGATTCAACAGTGCTGATGGGGCTGGCTATGACCGAGGCCGATTTCTTCCCCATGGAGATTTCCAGGAAGGAGCTGGTCTTCGCACGCGAGATAGGCGCAAAAAGGATCAGTGCCCACGTGGGCATGGGATCTCAGAACAAGTGGACCAGGTATATCGAGAGACTCAACAGGGCAGGACTGATGGGCGAAGACATGCTGTTCATACACGGGTGGAGCCTGACGGATCATGAGCTTAAGATTTGTGCCGAACACAGAGCCGCCGTCATTTGCACGCCCGAGACCGAGCTCCAGATGGGTATGGGCAACCCGGTCACCTGGCGGGTTCTCGCTGCCGGAGGGCGGACGGGTCTGGGCATTGATATCGTTTCCAACCAGAGCGCAGATATGTTCACACAGATCCGCCTCGATATGCAGGTACAGAGAGCTTTGCAGAACGACAGGTTATACAGGTCCGGTCTCATGCCCAGGAAGATCACGCCCACCGTTCAGCAGCTGCTGGAAGTAGCTACTATTAAGGGCGCTGAATCCATCGGGCTGGATAAAAAGGCCGGCAGCCTCACACCGGGCAAGCAGGCTGATATTATTATGCTCCGCACCGATACGGTCAACATGTTCCCGGTAAACGACCCTGTCAGCTCGGTTGTAATGTGTGCCAATGTCGGCGATGTTGATACCGTCATGGTTTCCGGCCGCATACTTAAGAGCAAAGGTCAGTTGATGGGGCCGGACCTGCGGTCAATCAGGGGTAAACTGGCCGCGTCGCGTGATAAGATATTGGCCGGCGGAGCAAGGAAAGGGTTTGCACAGGGGGAGGCCATTATGAACAATGTGTTCCCCCTGGACAGGCAGATGTCGTTTATGGTCTGGCTGGCAGCCATGATAATTCGATCGCCCTTCAGGAAGCTGCAGGATAAGTTCCTCGAATATGTGACCAGGTCGGTGGAATAGAGCATCGGCAACAGTTTGTTTAGATTAGACTGATACTGTGTTTCGTTATAGCTTGCTGATTTTCCCGGCCGTCCTACCTGTGAGGAAAGACGTGGATGCCCCAGTACCCCAGGTACGCGAAGAGGATGTGCTTGGGCAGCCTTCCTGCGGCCCCAACCAGTAAGAATTTCCAAAGTGGATATTTGAGGATGCCCGCGGCCAGGCCGGCGACGTCAAACAGCGGGTTCGGTATCAATGCGAGCAGAAAAATTGTGAGGCTTCCCCATTTTCCCATCCAGCCCACCACCCTCTCGTATGTCCTGTTATAAGGTATGGCCATCCTCCCGCTGTATCCCAGCAGGTAACCGGTTGTCTCGCCAAGGGTAGCGCCCAGGCCGGAGGATATGCCGATCAGGAGCGGATCCCACGGATTGACCGACAGCGTCCCTATGAGTGAGGTCATGGCAAGTCCCGGTATGGGTATTACCAGGGTCGCAGAAGCGGCAGCGGAGATGACAAAGATACCGATATACTTGAGACCCGGATATTTAGCCAGCCATAAGGCAAAGGCGGCTATATTGTCGCGTTGCCAGACGATTAATATGATAAGTCCGATTACCAGAACCAACGAGCCAAGCTGAAGATACCTGTCCCTGTTCCAGAACACGGGTTTCTCTTCCAGGGCATCCTCAGGGAATTGGTCCGCCGGTTTCGTTTCTTCGTCCCTCATATTTTCGGCAGCAGGTCGGCATATTTTTCCGTCCGGCTCAACCCGGCTTCGGATTGTACCAGCCATGTCATCCAGCATAGCTCTATGGCCCTGTACCCGCTTTGAGGGGCCAGTCTTTCCACCATCCGGATAAACTCGAGGTCGCCATCAGGACGTTCCATGCCTGACACATTAAGTATCTCATAAATTACTTTTTTTACTATCTTGTCCGGCATGACGGTGTCAATCCCGCCCATCATGCGCAGGTACTGGTACGTGTTGATGCCCACCCCTCTGATGCTCCCCACAGGATCATATTCCCAACCGTCGAGGGGGGCATGCCGCGCCCAGTGGATCAGGGCATCACGGTCTCCCAACCCGTAGCGAACCTTCACTGTCATCAGGTGAGAGGCAACCCCGCGGGCTACATGCCAGGAACGCGCGTTTTTCCATACGGATTTCAGGTTGCACGGGTCGGCGGAGGCCAGGTCTTCCATGGTAAGTATTTGTCCTGTTTCTACGTATCTGCGGCGGAAGAGCTCAACTTTTGGCACGACCGACTGAAAATAGTTTAAGCCGATGGAGTCAAAGGCAGCATCGACAATCATCAGCAGGGCATTGCCATGCCAGCGGGCGCTGGCCAGGCAACGGTCACAGTGCTCACGCACCATCGGCACCTTGCGCATAAAGCCGTCGGTTGCTTTCTTGAATAATCGAAGCTGATTTTTCACTCTTGTGCCGTGCCGGCAATGGAAAAGATTTCGAATTATAACACGTGGCCCGGCAAGCATGTGAAAATGGCTGATTTACCTGTTGCATAATGATTGTAATATGTTCTATTCTTAATACACAAAGGGAAATAAATTCTGCGAGGGGTTATTATGTCCGGACATTCCAAGTGGGCGCAGATAAAAAGGCAAAAGGGTGTGACTGATTCGCGAAGGGGAGCCATGTTCACCAAGCTTACGCGCGAGATCATTATCGCTACCAGGCAGGGCGGCGGCAACCCCGAAGGTAATTTCCGCCTGAGGCTGGCCATTCAGAAAGCGCGCGACAGCAACATGCCCAAGGACAATATCGAGAATGCCATAAAAAAAGGTAGTGGGGGAGCCGAGGGTACCATTTTTATCGAAATGGTTATGGAAGGGTACGGACCTGCCGGCGTGGCCATACTGCTCGAAGCTATGACCGACAACCGCAACCGAACGGTCTCCGAGATCCGGAGCACATTTGTGAAATACAATGGAAATCTTGGGGAGAACGGCAGCGTCTCATGGATGTTCGAGAACACGGGTGTGATAACAGTGGACACCACCGGTATCGATCCCGATGAACTGGCGCTTTATGCCATAGATGCCGGCGCCAGGGATGTCAAAGAGGACAAAGCGCTGCTCGAGATATATACAGATCCCAAAGAATTCGAGAATGTAAAACTGGCAGTTGAAAAACGTAAGAAACCTATCTCTGCCGAGGTAACTATGCTACCCAAGAATACAGTTACCCTGCCGGAGAAGGAATCGCTGCAGACGGTGAAATTGTTGGAGAAACTGGAAGAGCTGGACGATGTCCAGCGCGTGTTCTCCAATCTCGACTATAGCGATGCCCTGATCGAGAAGCTCAAAGCCGGGGCATAGCTTTGCCGGTACTACCGCGGGCTTGCCATATAAACTTTATCGATAATTTGAAGTTTTATAAGTGAGATTTTTATTTCAGGAGGATAGGTTAGGATTATGAAGGGTAAATTCTCTCACTTACTTTTAGCGCTCATGTTGATGCTGCCGCTTTTGCTGACATCCTGCATAAGCTGGCCGTTCGGTGGCCTTCCCAGTATAAACTCTTTTTCTGCCGATCCGAGCGCGATATCAGAGGGAAGCTCATCCGAACTCAGTTGGAGTGTCTCCAACGCCACAGCCTTGATCATCGACCAGGGTATAGGCTCGATTTCGGCCGCCGGCACCAGTACCGTAACTCCTGCGATTACCACCACTTACATACTAACTGCTGTTAATGCTTCCGGGTCCGTGACTAAATCGGCCACTGTCACGGTCAGCAGCAGTGGGGTGACTTCACCGCCGGCATCTTCTGCTCCGCCCTCGGGGCCACTGCCCATTGCCCAGATCAATGTCAATCCGGGTGCCATCACACCCGCGGGGACTGCCACATTAAGCTGGAACGTTGTCAATGCTTCCAACGTGGTAATAAGTAACGGCATCGGACCCGTCAATCAATCGGGCTCGCGCACCGTTTCTCCCAACAACACGACCGTGTATGTTATCACTGCTACCAATGCCGTCGGCACGGTGACCAGTTCTACACAGCTCATTGTCGGGCCTCCGGGCTCGGCGCCTTCAGCTAATCCTCCCGGTAGTAGAGACTGGTTAGCCAGCACATATACACTCGAGTATCATTGGCCGTCCTGCAGCATAGCACAGAATATACCGCCGCCGTCCAGGAGATGGTTTGAGACTGTCAACCAGGCGCAGGCCAACGGCTTTCATCCCTGCCCGGTCTGCCACCCGCCGAGATAAGGTTAGGACGTGAGTATTGCGAGTATTGGGTATTGATCCCGGCACCCTAAATATGGGCTATGGGGTCATAGAAGAGCAGGACGGCAACCGCATAGCCATGATCGGTTGCGGGGTCCTATCTGCGCCGCAGAAGTTACCGGTCGAGCAGAGGTTGTGCCTTCTTTATGAAGGACTGCTCAAGGTTATTGCCGATTTCCATCCTGTCGAAGCGGCCTTAGAGGAGCCGTTTGTAGCCGGCAATGCCCGCTCCGCCCTGGCTATCGGCAGGGCGCAGGCCGTGGCTATGCTTGCCGTGGCGCAGGCAAAATTGCCTGTATCGCGGTACATGCCCACCCAGGTCAAGCAACTCGTGACCAGCTATGGCAGGAGCGGCAAGGACCAGGTGCGCCAGGTGGTTAAGTTGCAATTAGGGGTCAGTGAACTGCCCGAGGCCAGCGATGCCGCCGATGCGCTGGCCGTGGCCATCTGCCACCTGAACCAGGTACATCTCGACCGGGTTCTCAAACGGGGATACCAGGAGTGAATGCATGATCGCTGCAGTAGAAGGGACGCTTGTCAGCCGGGGCACAAATAGTGTAACAGTTAAGGCCGGACCGCTCAGCCTGCAGATCAATGTCCCGGGGTCCCTTATCGGCCGGCTGGGGCATCCCGGCAGCACGGTCATGCTGCATACGCACCTCTATGTGCGTGAAGACATCATTTCACTTTATGGTTTTGCCACCGGCCGGGAGCTGGCGCTGTTCGAGCAGTTGATCACTGTAAGCGGCATCGGGCCCAAGGTGGCGCTGGCGCTGCTGACGGCCCTTAGCGCCGATCAGATTACTACCGGCATCATCAGCGGCAATGCCGATCTGCTCAGCCAGGTGCCCGGCATAGGTAAGAAGACAGCCGCGCGAATCATTCTCGACCTGAAGAGCAAGCTGGAAAAAGGATGGGATGGCGAGGTAATAGCTACGGTAACGGATTCCGACAGTGATGCCCTGGCTGCCCTCACCGGGCTGGGGTATTCCATCAGGGAGGCCGCCCAGGCTCTGAGCGCTGTCGTCCGGATCGAGGGCATGAGTGTGGAAGACAGGGTCCGCCTGGCGCTTCAGCAGTTAGCCAAGAAATAGCCCTTTGTTTCGGTTGTGCGGGTGGGGTATTTAATCAAAGGTTTGGTTTTTCACCGGCTGAACTTATAATTATTTAGCGATGCCTCCATTCAAACTTGTCTCTGACTTCGGCATGATGGGCGACCAGCCACAGGCTGTAGACGCCCTTGTGCACGGCGTGGAAGCCGGGCACAGGCACCAGACGCTGCTGGGCGTGACGGGCAGCGGCAAGACCTACACCATGGCCAACGTAGTAGCGAGGCTGCAGAGGCCGGCCCTGGTGATGTGCCACAACAAGACACTGGCCGCCCAGCTCGCCACGGAATTCAAGGAGTTCTTCCCGGAAAACGCTGTGGAGTATTTTGTCAGCTACTATGACTACTACCAGCCTGAAGCCTATATACCCAGGACCGACACCTATATCGAGAAAGACACCGATATAAATGAAGAGATCGACAAGCTGCGCCACTCGGCCACACGCGCACTTTTGACCAGGCGCGACGTCCTGATCGTGGCCTCGGTATCCTGCATATATTCACTGGGTGAGCCCGAGGAGTACCAGGGCTTCGTGGTTAACGTGACAAAAGGGCAAAAGATCGAGCGTAATAAGCTTGTCAGACGTTTTGTGGACATGCAGTATGAAAGGAATGACTTCGACTTCCAGCGCGGCCGCTTCCGTATCCGGGGCGACACTGTCGAGATACTGCCCTCGTATGAGGAGATAGCTGTCCGCATTGAATTCTGGGGGGATACGGTCGAACGGATCGTGGAGATAGACAGCCTCACCGGTGAATTGCTGGCCGAGAAAGAGTCGATTGATATTTTCCCGGCCAAGCACTTTGTGACCTCGCCGGACAAGCTGGAGCCGGCCATTGCTGATATCAGGGCTGAAATGGCTGAGAGGGTGGGGGAGTTCAACCGCCAGGGTAAGCTGTTGGAGGCGGCGCGCATCGAGCAGCGCACCAATTACGACATCGAGATGCTGACACAACTGGGCTACTGCAGCGGCGTTGAGAATTACTCACGTCACCTGCAGCGCCGGCAGCCGGGCAGCCCGCCCTGGACACTGATACATTATTTTCCCCAGGATTTCATCCTGTTTGTCGATGAGTCGCACATGACCCTGCCACAGGTGCGGGGCATGTACCACGGCGATATGAGCCGCAAGAAAACCCTGATCGACTACGGTTTCCGGCTTCCCTCCGCGCTGGACAACCGTCCCCTCAATTTCCCCGAGTTCGAGAAGCTGATAAAGCAGGCGGTCTATGTATCGGCCACGCCCGGGCCGTACGAACACCAGAACAGTCAGCAGGTGGTCGAGCAACTGGTCCGTCCCACGGGCCTGCTGGAGCCGACCATTGAGGTCAAACCTACCAAAGGCCAGATCGACGACCTCATCCACGAGATAAAGGCACGAGTGGGCAAAGAGGAGCGCTGCCTGGTGACAACACTCACCAAGAAGATGGCCGAAGAGCTGGCCGATTACCTGAGGGAAATGGATATAAAAACACACTACCTGCACTCGGAGGTCGATACGCTTGAACGCGTGGAGATACTGCGGGACCTGCGCCTGGGGATCTATGACGTGGTGGTGGGTATCAACCTGCTGCGGGAGGGGCTTGACCTTCCCGAGGTAAGCCTGGTCGCGATACTTGACGCCGACAAGGAAGGTTATTTGAGGTCCAGGGATGCGCTTATCCAGACCATGGGCAGGGCGGCCAGGCACGTCGACGGACACGTGATCCTTTACGCCGATAAGCTGACAGGGTCCATGAGCAAAGCCATAGAAGAGGTGTACCGCAGGCGCAAGATACAGGAAAACTATAATAAAGAACATGGAATAACGCCGCAGGGCATCAGGAAGGCGGTTAAGGACATCACAGACCGGGTCAGGGTGGTGGCGGAGGAAAGGGGCAAATACGACGCCAGCCACGTTCCGCCCGACGAAGTAGCCAGGCTGATAAAGGACTTTGAAGCCCAGATGAAAAAAGCGGCCAGAAACCTCGAGTTCGAGAAAGCCGCGCTTCTGCGCGACAGGATCGTCGAATTGAGAAAGGACGAGGAGCTTTACTCCCCGTTCAGAAAAAAGAAGTAATCAGCGCGCTTTGCAGTTATAATATTACAGGCAGGTTAATATGGCAGGAGGTGAACCTATGCAGAGCACATGGCAGTCAACCACGGCTGGCATCCTGGATATAATTGCAGGTGTTTGGGCCTTATGCGTTGTGGTGGCCCTCTTTATCATGGGAGGAATTAGCAGCTTTATACCCAATATCCCGGCCTGGGTAGCTACTGTCCTGTTCAGCATTTCCATTCCCATCATCATACTGGCGGTGCTGGCAGTGGCCGGCGGCATAGCCAATATTCTCAAAAAGTCATGGGGCCTTGCCCTGACGGGCTCGATAGCTGCGTTCTTTTGCAGCTTCACTTTCTTTTTCTGGGGTTTTGTGTTGGGAGTAGTGGCCATCGTGCTGACGACTGTGGGCCGCAACGAGTTCAAATAGACGAATTAGAATCTGTAGGGGCGGGTTTTTAAACCCGCCCGCCGAAACGGGTGCACCTGAAGGTACACCCCTACATTTAATATCTTTTAAACCACGTTAACGCTGAGGGGGAACTTGGACATGGCCTCGCAGTTCTTCTCTTTTATCAGGATGGGGTTCTCGTAGCGGAAGCCGATGTTCTCCTCCGGGCAGGCGTACTGCACGGCGCATATCAGCATCTCGTTCTTCTGGTAGACGTGTTCGGGGTTGGTCCAGTACTGGAACGGGCCGTCGTTGAGGCCGATGCGCCACTCATCGCCCATCATACCGATACCGTGTTCGAATCCAGGCACCAGGTAATCCTGGAATCCCTTCTCCTCGGCAAATGCCAGCATCTCGTCCGCCAGCCTGGTGGGGGATATGCCGGCCTTGTATGTGATAAGCACCTGCTTCATGAGGTCAACGAAGTTCTTGGCGTGCCACAACTGGCGCTTGGTGGCCTTGCCCAGGAAAAAGTTGTGTGAATGGTCGCCCAGGCCGAGCTTGAACATGGCATGCAGGTCCACCATCAAAGGGTCACCCGCCTTGAGCTTACGCCTGCTGGCCGGTGTGCAGGCGCCCGCCGCCAGGCCTGACCTGTAGCCGGACGCGATCTCATTGCCGCCCGTGAACGACCACTCCCATTCGCTGCCGGCCTTGCGCATGGCGTAGGCAGCCAGGCCGCCCACCTCAGTTTCGGTCATCTTCTGGAAGCCGCCGTCCTTTATGGCATTGTATACAACCTTGTGGCCGACATCGACGATACGCGAAGCCTCGCGGAAGCGGTTTATGGTGCCCTCATCTTTGATTAACGATAGCCGGTCTATGATATCGTGCGCATTCTTGAAAGTGGCCCTGGGCAGCGCGGCCTTGAGCATAACGAACTCGAAAAGGGTCAGGTGCCCTTCCGGCAGGTAGTTGCCCATGCCTGTCTCCATGCCGATAACGCCCTTTCCACCCTTCAGATAGGGCTTGATCAGCATGCTCAACAGGGCCACCTGGTCCTGGCCGCCCATCGGGCCATAGCCGATGATGTTGTCCTGGTCCAGCCAGGACTCATCAGCTACGCGGGCAGCGTCGATGACGAAAGTGACGGCGGTCGGCAGTCCCTCGGGTGGGATAACAACATAGCTCCGCCAGGGGCAGAAGGCGTCAAGTATCCAGGACATGGTACGAAGGCGTGAGCCCAGGTACACGTCGATGCCCTGTTTGGCCATCTCCTTTTGCACGGCCTTTACTCTCTTGGGATTATCTACGAAATAGGGATCATCCTTGGCCAGTTTCTTTATCGGCATTTGTCTGTCCTCCAGCTTTAATACTCCGTTGGTATGGTGGCGATAACTTCGTTCAGCCTGTCCACAGTGGGAGACAGTGTCAGGGCCTTAACCAGGTTGCCCTTGAGCAGCATCTTGCCGGACATGAGGGCGGCGCGCGCCTTAAGTTCGGCCCGTGAGATCCTGGCGAAAACTTCGTAATCAGATGTAATGGAAAACTCGGCATTGGGCAGTTTGCCCTCAACGATAGAGACGGTTTCAACCACCCCTTTCACAAAATTATAATAGACGGCCCTGGTCTTGCCGTCCGGGCACTTGTTGTAAATTGTCAGCATCGAGGATGTGATGTTCTTCATTTTTTCGGGTGTGAGGTTTTTCTTGCACCTCCTGGCGACCTCGTCCGCCCACTCCTTGCTCAGGTACTTGAATTTCTTTTCCGGCATTTGGGACCTCCTTTAAATTATTGCTGCTTTAAAAAGTCTAATATCAGGCTGTTGACCTGGTTGGACACTTCCACCTGGGGGTCGTGGCCGATCCCGTCGAGCTGCTTGAACTGAACATTTGGAAGGGCCTTTTGTATGGCCTGCACCATCTGCGGTGTGATATCGTTGTCCGCCGTGCCCCAGATCAACAGGATCTTGTGGTGCTGTTTGCCGACCTTTTCGTAATCGGCTGTGTAATCAGCCCATGCATCGCTGCGGGCTGCGGCCAGCGATGCTTTCTCGAAGCCTTTGAACTGGGTCTGGTCCTTGAACTGCTTAGCGTACTCTGCGGCTTTGGGTGATTTCTGCATGAGCTGGGCTGCTCGGTCTGACATGACCTTGACTGCTATCAGCCGTGTGAGGAACTCTCCCAATACGGGTATTCTCATCAACTTGAAGTTAGTGTCGTTCTTGATCGAGTTGATCATCGGTGCAATCAGCACCAGGTCCTTGACCCGGTCGGGGTAGTTGGCTGTAAAGTCCACCGCCAGGGCTCCGCCCATGGAGACGCCCACTAGGTCCACGGGCTGATTTATCTTGAGCGTATCCAACAGGTCGAGAAGCTGCTGGCGGTAGAATGCCTGGCTGTAGTCCCCATCCGGCCTGTCCGAGTAGCCCTTGCCGTACATGTCATAGCGGAGGACGCGGTAGCCGGCCTGGGTCAGCGGTTCGACCTGGGCGTCCCACACGTACATGGGTATGGTGGCGCCGTGCAACAGGACTACTACCTGGCCGTTCTCGGGCCCGGTCAGCTCATAGTGGGTTTCGCCCTGGGGCAGCTTGATGTACGACCCGCCCGCCTGCGTGCGGGCAGTATCATCGAGGTCCTTGGTCTCGATATCCGCGGAGGCATAAAGCGAGAGTGGTGTGATTACGATAAGCAGGATAACGACACAGATGATGATAACGTTCCACCAGCCGTGATGCTTTTTAGCAGAAGACATGGATGTACCTCCCCTGGTTGCGCTTGCGCTAAGTTTATATTCGTTTCAACTGTACGTCAAGATACGGGCAAACCTGTCATTGCAGTGTAGGGGCGTACCTTCAGGTGCGCCCGATGCGGGCGGGTTTGAAAACCCGCCCCTACAGATGGCTTTGTCGTTCACAACTTGCAACGATAACCTGCGCTATTTTATAAATGCTGACAGTCGCTCCAGGCCGTCGGTGATCTTAAAATCGCTGTTGAATTCCAGCTCCAGGCTCTTGTCCAGTGTCAGACTCTCATTTGTGTTGTAAAGCTGCTTGTAGGCAGCTATGGACTGGGCGCTGTTAGCCATTATCTTCTTAGCCATATTTTGCAGGGCTTCTTCCAGCTTATCTCCCGGGACAGCCATATTGATAAGCCCTATACGCTCAGCCTCCTTAGCAGTGATGGCTTCAGCCGTAAACGAGAGCTCCTTGGCCTTGAGATGACCCACCCTGCGCGGCAGGCGGGCGCTCATGCCCCAGGTCGGCCGCAGGCCCCACTTGGCATGTGTATCGCCGATTCTTGCATCCTCAGACGCGATCACGATATCGCATGCCAGCATGATCTCCATTGCACCCGTGAAGCAGAATCCGTTGACCAGGTTGATCACTACCTTTGGTACGGAGCGTATGGCATCTATAAGTTCACGCGCGGGTACGTCGAGGAAGTCGCCAACCTTGCCGTTAACCAGCTTCTGGTCTCCCATGGCTTTAAGGTCAACCCCGGCGCAGAAGGCCCTGCCTGCGCCGGTCAGGACGATGATCCGTACTTCCCCATCCTTCCCTGCTCTGAGTACAGCGGCTTTAAGCTCTTTCAGCATGCCGGGAGTGAGGGCGTTCATGACCTGTGGGCGGTTAAAGGTGATCCGGCCTATACCTCCGCTGACCTGGTACGTAATAGTTTCATATGCCATGGTCTCCTCCTCGATAAAGAATTGCCCGTTTCCCCCGGATGCAGCGATAGTAATATAACACAATATGCGGGGCTTTGACACAGGGGCGAAGTGCATAAGATAATTAGCTCCACATAACATTGTGGTGATGTATGCGGAAGCCCCGGTTCCCCGGTAATCAGAGGAGGCATTGAATGAATCGTTTTGCTGCGCCGGACTTGAAATATCTGTTCGAGCCCCGTTCAGTCGCAATAGTAGGGGCCTCGAAGGACGAGTGGAAATCAGGCGGCATGTTTATCAACAGCATGATCAAGGACGGCTATGCCGGCTCCATCTACCCCATTAACCGCAGGGAAAACGAGATCATGGGGCTTAAATGCTTCCCGGAACTGTCCGCCATACCAGGCGAGGTTGACCTGGCCGTGCTGGCCATACCGGCCGGGGCCATACCTGCCGCGATGGAGGAGTGCGCCCGCAAGCATGTCAAATTCGCCGTAGTGCATGCCGTAGGCTTTAGTGAAATGGGCGCTGAGGGGAAGGAGGCTGAGAAGAAGATGGTGGCTATCGCCCGGGATGGTGGAGTCCGGGTAATCGGGCCCAACTGCATGGGCATTTTCACGTCGAGGGGACGTGTGAATACGGTCGTCCCTTACGCCAGGATGCCGCTCGATCCCGGCGGCGTGGGTTTCGTGGGCCAGAGCGGTTGGGTGAGCGAGATCATGCTCCGCCTGGGCAGCGCCCGGGGACTTCGCTTCAGCGGCATCATCAGCATCGGCAACCAGAGTGACCTTACCCTTGAAGATCTCATCGGTTACTGGGGCAGTGACCCTGACACTAAGGTGATCGCGGTCTATATCGAAGGTCTGAAGGACCCACAACGTTTTATAAAACTGGCACGGGAGATTTGCCCGCATAAGCCGGTCATTGTCTGGAAGGGTGGCAGCTCCGAGATGGGAGCCAGGTCGGCTGCTACCCACACAGGCTCTATTGCCGGCAGCTACCAGGTTTTCCAGGCCATGTGCCGTCAGACGGGGGTAATTCCTGCTTACAGTATGGAAGATATCATCGACCTTTGCGTGGCCTTTAGCTGCTCTGTTCTACCGCCCGGCCGGGATATCGGTTTGCTGATTGAAGCAGGCGGTGGCGCGGTGGCCTCCTCAGACGCCTGCGCCAGGGAGGGGCTCAGGATCCGGCAGTTTCCCGAGGATCTCCAGCTTAAACTGGCGGAATATCTTAAGGACAAGGTGCCGCCGTCCAACAACCGCAAGAACCCGGTTGACCTTGTCTGGGCGCCCATCGGCGGGGCCGCCAAGGTGTACATCGACTGCCTGGAGATGATTATGCCTCACGTGGACACCTGCCTGGTGATCACCTATGCATTCCTGAACGATGCCTGGTTCCGTCAGAAGCTGGTGGAGCTGCGCGACCGTCTCAGCAAGCCCATAGTGCTGATCCCTGCCAATCCGCCCGACCAGCTGGATGGCCTCATCCTGGCAGCCATGGATGGCCTACCCACCTATGTTATGCCGGACAATGCCATCAGGTGTATCGGAGCCATGGTTCGCAGGGCGGAGCACTTGAAATAGCGAAGATTTTAACATGCCTTAAAGAGCAGCTTCGGGAGGTCAAGTATGAAAGAGATAACCAAGAGCGGACCGATGCTTGATAAGCAGGGAAACCTTGTGGATTATGGATGGGCGCGTCAGCCGCTGCTGGATGCCAACCTCGAGAATGTTAATATCTACGCTTTAAAGTTTTTACAGCCGCTGCGCACCAAGCGCTGGCAGTACTTCGGCATCACAACGCCCACGCATTTCTTCTCGTTCACCCTCAGCCATGTGGGCTACCTGGGACCTGTATTCGCCTACGTCCTGGATTTCAAGACTGGACAGTACCACGAGCAGACCCTGAGCATTCCTTTCGGCAGTGGTATCGTGCTGCCGCGCAACAGCACCTCCGGAGACTGTCGCTACGAAAAGGGCAGCCTGTATTTCCGTTTTTATACGCCTGCTGACAATGAGCGCAGGCTGGAAGTTAATTGGCCCGGCTTCGGGAGGTCCGGGCTGAAGGCCGATGTCAAGCTGTTTTTAAGGGAAGGGCATGAATCTGTGGTCAATGCCTTCCCCTATGAAAACAGGCGTTTCTTCTACACGCGCAAGGTCAACTGCATGCCCGCAGAAGGAACCATTGAGTATGGGTGGGACGAGGTTGGAGCGGACGGCGTGAAAAAGCTCAAATCATACCGGATCGGTCCTGATTCCTGCCTGGGAACGCTGGACTGGGGTGTGGGTGTCTGGCCTTACCGCTCATTCTGGATCTGGGCCAGCTTCTCGCAGTTCCTGCCCGACGGCCGCACTATCGGGCTTAACGTCGGCGACGGAATCGGCAATAGCCCCGAATTGAACGATAACGCCATCATTTTAGACGGAGAGGTGCATAAGCTGGGCAAAATCGATTTCAAGTACGATAATAAAGATTTCAAAAAGCCCTGGCTGATGTCATCGGCGGATGGACGGCTTGATCTTGAGTTCAAGCCCTTCTTCGAACGGGTAGCAAAGACAGATGTAGGCATACTCTCAAGCGAGGTGCACCAGATGTTCGGCAGCTACAGCGGGACGCTTGTCACCGACCAGGGAGAAAGGATAGCGGTAAAGGACCTGATCGGCTGGGCGGAGGAGCACCATGCCCGGTGGTGAATACTTAGACCTTATGGCCTATATTAAACGGGTTTAAATTCGAACTGGCCGTTGTTGAAGAGATCCAGGCAGGCATCCACGGCGGCTTCATCGTACAACTTGCCCCTGTTGCGGGTGATTTCCTCGAGCGCTTTTTCAACACCCATTGCCGCGCGGTAGGGCCTGTGCGAGGACATGGCCTCCACCACGTCGGCCACGATCAGTATTTTCGCCTCCGGCAGTATATCGGCGCCCTTCAGAGCACGGGGGTAACCTGACCCGTCCATCCTTTCATGGTGCTGAAATACTATCTGTGCGATTGGCCCATTGAAATCTATCTTTTTTAATATATCGTAACTTCCGCGGACGTGGGTCTGTATGATCTCGTACTCCAGAACTCCCAGCTTTCCGGGCTTGCTGAGTATATCGGACGGCACATAGATCTTGCCGATGTCGTGGATGGTTGCTGCTGTATTGAGATAAGTGGAACGCTCATCCGACAGGTTCATCTTCTTTGCCATAGCGTTTGCCAGTTGGGCTACGCGGATCTGGTGGCCGGCTGTAAAGGGATCTTTCATCTCGACCATCTTGGATATGGCGATCACAGTATCGTCTAAGGTTTTTTCCAGCGCTACCAGGGTCTGCTCCAGTTTTCTCTCAGCATCCCTGCGCTTGGTGATGTCCCTGGCCTCACCCATGATAGAGACCGCTTTGCCGGTCTCATCCCGTATCACGCTGAATTTGTTTTCGGACCACAGGGTTAAGCCATCTTTGCGAAGGATCTCCAGTTCCAGGGCGAGGATGGGATTGTAACTCGGGTCGGCTTCTATCCTTGGGAGTTCCTTTAAAAACATATCCGCCGCCAATTTGAGCGATTCGGGGGCCACGCGTTTTTCAAACGGCAGTTCCATTAGCTCCTCGTGCGTGAAGCTGGTGAGCCTTTCAGCGGAAGGGCTCTGGTAAGTGGGCGTTAAGTTCATGTCCATTAGCCACACGAAGTCCGTTGTATGTTCTGCCAGCAGGCGGTACTGCGCTTCGCTCTCCCGAAGGGCTTTCTCCGCAAGTAAGCGCTCGGTAATATCTTCGAATACGACACAGAAACGTTGTGGTGTATTCCATGGTCGATATACAGAGCAATGGTATGATTTGCTCGTCGGCTTATGGTACATATCAAAGGTGCGTGGTATGCCGCTTAATGCTACAGCGCCATAGTTCTCAATCCACGAAGGTTCTGTCTCCGGCCATACTTCGTGCACTGTCTTTCCATGCACGTCTTCCAGCTTCACCGACGTGATTTTCTCGTAAGCTTCGTTGATATATTCAAATCGGTAGCTGACAAATTCTCCGTTATTATCGAAAACGGACTGGAAGATGACAAAAGCGTTGATCATGCTCTTTAAGAGCCACTGGGATTCCTCTGCCAGGGTTCGTATTGTCTCTTCGGCCAGCCTGCGGTCTGTGATATCCCTGGCCTCGGCCAGTATGCTGACAAGATTGCCGGTATCGTCCCGGATAGCGCTGAACTTGTTCTCCAACCATACCGTGGTGCCGTCTTTGCGTATATACTCGAGCTCCAGCAGCAGGACGGGATTATAATCTGGTTCGGCTTCTACCCTGGGCAACTCTCTCAAAAGTACATCAGTTGCCAGTTTAAGCGACTCGGGCGTGACCTGTTTATCCAACGGCATATCCATAATTTCCTGAGCCGTGAAACCGCGAAGTTTTTCTGATGACGGGCTGACGTAAATGACCTTGAGATTCTTATCCATCAGCCCCACCGTGTCCGTCGTGTGTTCGGCCAGAAGACGATATTGCGCCTCACTTTCCTGTTTTGCTTTCTCCGCCTTTCTGAGGTCGGTTACATCCTTTCCAGTAATCAGTAGATAATCGCTGCCGGATATCTGTAGACGGTCGAAGTTGAGAATCTCAACGAGTATGGAGCCGTCCTTCCTTCTGAGCGCAACTTCGAAGTCACGCAGCTTCCCCTCTGTTTGAATTGCTTCTCCTACAACTTCTCTTTTATCCGGATTAATGTAGTAGTCAACAGATTTTTTCCCGCGAAGCTCTTCGACTGTGTAGCCCATCATCCCTGCCTGGGAATCATTCAGTTCGATCACTACTCCATCAATCGTGGTTACAGCTATTCCCATGGGCGCTTTATCAAATAGAGTCCTGTATTTTTCTTCGCTTTCTTTTAATGCGATCTCCGCGGTTTTACGCTCGGTAATATCACGGGCGACTCCCCTAAAGCCGATTACCTCGTGATTCTTGTTTAGCAAAGGTATGGCCGAGTTCTCGGTGAATATAAACTTTCCGTCCTTTCTAATTTCACGTACCGGGAATCCTGTGGCTGGTTCTTTTGTGCGGTAGACCCGGTTGAATATCTCGTATATGCGCTGGACATCTTCCTTGGATATGTAGGCCTTATAATTCATCCCCATCAGCTCTTCAGCGGAATAGCCCAACTGACGACACGTTGCATCGTTGAAAAAAGTCAGGTTACCGGCAAGATCCAGTTCATAATAGGCCTCTTCAATTTGCTCTAAAATAGTCCGATATTTTACTTCCGATTGCCTTAACGCCTCTTCGGCACGTTTGCGTTCGGTTATGTCCTGTGCAAATCCCACCAAACCGATGGTAAGGCCATTATCGCCGATGATGGGTACTTTATCCGTACGTACCCACCGTATGCCGGTTGCAGATTCATAGGGCTCTTCGATGTTCAGTTTAGGGTGCCCGGTCTTGAGCACTTCCTGATCATCGTCAGTCATAGCCTGCGCTATCGGTGCCGAATATACATCAAAGACTGTTTTACCCAGTATTTCATCTTCAGACAGATTCAGCGCTTGAGAAAACGTCTTATTTACGCGGATCATTCTCCCGGATAGGTCTTTATAAAAGATTATTATCGGAGCAGAATCGATAATATGCTTGAATTCGCGGCGTTGGTTTTCCAGGTTGTTCTCCAGCATTTTGCGTGCTGTGATGTCCCCGTAAGTAATTGCCACTCCGAAGTTCTGGATTGGAACAGGTTCAGCGGTAACATTGATCCAGGTGATCTCGCCCCCGTTTTTCACAATCCCCATCTCCACATTTTCTACACGGCGGTTTTCCTTCAAAGCGCGGACACTGGCATATTCATCGGGCGGCATGGGTGTACCATCCGGGCGGATAATCTGCCATTCTGGCCCGTCATACTTGCGCTGCAAATGTCCGGTACTCGTGAGGCCCAGCAGCCGTTCCGATTCTTTATTGGTTTCGATCAGGTTGCCGGCGGCATCGGTGATGCTGATGCCCAGAGGGAAAGATTCGAAGAGGATCCGGTATTTTTCCAGCGCGATACGTGTTTGTTCCTCAACACGTTTCTCAGGTTTTACCTGCGCAACGCTCTTTTTCGCCACTCGCTTTGACGCGCTTTTGCCGCTACCTTTTTTCCCAACGCTGCCTGACATGCTCCGGATCCTCCAAATACAGCTACGGGTTTGCGGGATTCATCGATCTTATAATCTTATGATATCACGGATGGTTGGATTTGTAGCAACACGGATGAACCTGCTGTCCCCAGTTGTCCGGTTTTAGGGGCTCACTCCTTATCCTGTCATTACGAGTGTATATCACACGGATTTGAATTCGAACTGGCTGCTATTGAAGAGTTCCAGGCAGGCATCCACGACGTCCGGGTCATATAGCTTGCCCCAGTTGTTGGATATTTCCTCCAGCGCCTTATCAATGCCGAGCTCCGACCTGTATGGGCGGTGCGAAGCCATGGCTTCAATCACGTCTGCTACTGCCAGTATTTTGGCCTCCAGAATCATATCCTCGCCCTTTAGCCCGGCGGGATATCCCGATCCGTCGAGTCTTTCATGGTGTTGCAGGACCGCGTCTGCTACGGAACAGGGGAAATCCATACTTTTGACAATGTTGTAACCGCTTAGAGAGTGCGTTTTTATCAGGCTGAATTCAATATTAGACAGCCTTCCGGGTTTGCTGAGTATGTCGGATGGGACATACATTTTCCCGATATCATGGGTTACTGCCGCCATCCTGAGCTGATCAATGCGGGAATCTTCCAACTTCATTGCCCTGGCTATGGCGGTTGCCAGCTCGGCCACTTTCTGCTGATGGCCTGCCGTATATGGATCTCTCAATTCCACAATTTTGACCATGGTATTGATAGCGTCATTCAACGTCTTTTTTAGAGATTCGTAGCTTTTTGCGAGTTTGTCCTCTGCCAGTCTGCGCTCGGTGATGTCCCTGGCCTCTGCCAGGATGGATACGGGCTTGCCGTTCTCATCCCGTATGACGCTGAACTTACTTTCCGCCCATACGGTTGTGCCATCCTTGCAGTAATACTCAAGATCTAAAGTGTGAACGGGATTGTAGCCCGAGTCGGCCTCTACCCTGGGCAGCTCCTCTGATAATATTTCAACTGCTACCCTGAGCGATTCCGGTGTGAGTTGCTTCTCCAGCGGCAGTTCCATTGCCTCCAGAGACGTGAAGCCGCGCATTTCTTCCACGGAGGGACTCACGTAGGTGGTCTTGAGGTTCATATCAATCAGCCTTATAGTATCTGTCATGTGCTCTGACAGCAGTCGGTATTGTGCTTCACTCGCCCGCAGCGACTCCTCCACCAGTTTGCGGTCGGTGATATCCCTTCCCTCACCCAGTATGGACACGGGCCTCGAGTTCTCATCCCTGATCAGGCTAAATGTATTTTCCGACCAAAAGGTTGTGCCATCCTTACGGTAAAATTCAAGTTCCAACGTGCGTGAAAAATTGTAGTCCTGGTCGGCCTCAATTTTAGCCATCTCTTCCAAAAACACATCAGTGGCTATTTTTAGTGACTCCGGTGTCATATGCTTTTCCAGCGGCATCTCTTCAATCTCCCGGGGAGTGAAGCCACGGACTCTTTGCACGGAGGAACTCTGGTACGTAGTATTGAGGTTCATATCCATCAGCCACACAGTGTCCGTCATGTGATCCGCCAGCAGTCGGTATTGCTCCTCGCTGGCTTTCAGGGTCTCCTCCGCCTTCTTTTGCCAGGTGATGTCGCTCATGGTCGCCAGGCACACGGCCTTCCCGCTTCTGACATCCTTCGCCACAATCCCCTCCACCAGGACCCAGACCAGGGTGCCGTCCTTACGTACCATCCTCATCTCGCATGCCTGGGGCGACAGGGTTTCAAAGAGCTTGTTGCGATGCTGCTGGTAGATGTCCCGGTCTTCTTCGTAGATGAAGTTGAAAAAGCGTTGCGCTCGCATGTCACCGGGTACACCTCCCAACAGGTTGGCGCCCGTGATGTTGACCTCAAGAACAATGCCCTTTTCGCTGATGCTGAAGTATCCGACCGGCGCAATATCGTACAGATCGAAGTAACGGTGCTGTGATGCCTGCAACTGTCCATGAGCCCGGCGGAGATCCTCGTTCTGCCTCTCGAGTTCGGCCAGGCGTACCTGCAACTCGTGGAGGTGCTTAGCTGCGCCCGGCTTTTTAAGGGGAGCAGTATTACTGGTGGAGTGGTCGGCTCTCTTTTTTGACTCAGGCTGACCGTTTATGGCACGGGGAATAGCCGCCTTCGCTGCCACGCGTTTCTTCACCGAAGGTTTTACCTTGGTGTTGACAACAACATTTTTACCAACCCTGCCTGCCATAATCCGTGTCCTATAAACACGGCTTCGAATATTTTAGTGCGATATACCGTATAGTCTAATAGTACCACGAATGATTGAATTTACATAATTCCCACCAATCCACCCGACTTTAATCGTATGGAGTTATAAGGCCTCCCTGCATGCGTTGGGATTATTTCTTGAACTTGCCCGATACGGCGATGATGTCGAGCACCAGGCCGAACAGGTTGATGCCCACTGCGGCCGCCCAGGCCAGCATCGAACTGTATACCTGCGGCTGGGTGAAGATGTTGATGATATGCGTGACCACGCCGCCGTATCCCATCACGAGGATGGCTACTCCCATGAGTATCCTGTATAGCGTGATCTTGCGCAGGTAGCCCGGGATGAGGAACAGCGCGTAGGTGATCATCGAGATGGCGCCAAGCACCGGTTGCGTGGGCGCCAGCGGTGGCTTTCCTGTGGTAGTCAGGTAGAGACTCACGCCGTTATAGAGCATACCCAGGATAAAATAAATGACCTGAAGACGCAGCAGCGTTGTCAGTTTCATGTTTCTTCCTCCACACTTATTTGGCGATCAGGGTTTCCTGCTGGACCTTGGCCATATCTGCCGGGTAGGTGCGGGCGGCCAGCCAGAGCAGCAGTGCGGCGATGAAGCCAGCTATGGTGGTGATCAGGAAGGCGGTGAGGAGCCCGTCGGCGCCTCCGCCCAGCGCGTCGGAGATGGCGCCCACCACGGAGGGCCCCCAGGCGCCTCCGAACATGTAGGCGGCGAATACAGCCATGCCCATGGAGAGTCCCTTGTGGGCTGCCGGAACCACATCCTGCGAGACGGCATTGAGCGCAGGTGAGCCAACCACCGAGAGGAAGCCATAGATAAAGCCCAGGGCTATGCCGATGGGGCCGAACTTGAGGATCACCATGACGATGAGCACGACGGCGGCCAGTACGGATGCCAGTGCGGGCAGGTATAGCCGGCCCCTGCCGGTCTTCTTCTGCCAGTGGTCTGCCAGCCAGCCGCCCAGCGGGGCGGCGATGATGGCCGTCAGGGCCCATCCACCGACGATCATGCCGGCCGTCGCCTCGGAGATGCTCATCAGTCGCATCATCAGTGCAGGCGCCCAGACCAGCACGGAGACCGTCATAAAACACAGTATGCCATAGCCGAAGAAATACAGGACCAGGCTTCGGATGCGGAACAGCGACGCGATGGACTTGCCGAAATTAATCCTGGTGCCGGCCGGGCCTGGGCCGGTTGTTGTCTTGTAATCACGCATGAAAAAGGCCATGATGCCCAGGATTACGCCGGGAATGGCGAAGATGTAAAAGGCCCAGCGCCAGCCCATAGCGGCGGAGATAGCGCCACCGGCGATCACGCCGATAGCGGCGCCCAGCGGTATGCCGATATTGAAGATGCCCAGCATTCGGGCACGCTTATCAGGCGGGTAGGCGGCGCTGACCATGGCCACGCCGCCGGCCGTGAAGCCCGATTCACCCACGCCCACCAGGCTGCGGGGTATGATCAGTGTGGTGAAGCTCTTGGCGAAGCCGGTAAGGAACGTGAACAGGCTCCAGAGCAGGGCCATGATGCCGATGGTCTTGTTGCGGCTCCATCGGTCGACCAGGTAGGCCACCGGGAAGGAGAAGAGTGCCATGCCCAGGATGAAGATGGTCTGAGCCATGCCGCACTGGGTATCGGTCAGGCCCAGCTCCACTTTCATGGGCTGCAGGACAACCGAGAAGACCTGCCGGTCTATGTAGTTGATAACGTACAGCAGGGTGCAGATAACCAGGATATACATGGCGCTGCCGCCGCCTGTTTTATATTCCTGGGGTTGAGTGCTAACCGGTTCTTTCATATTCATAATCCCCTTATTTCTTAAACAGCAGTTCTTCCAGTTGATCGGGTGCATGGGTCAATTTCAGATTGCCGTCCTCGGTGATAAGCACAGTATCGGAGTGGCGGTAGCCGCCCTGCCCCTTGAAATAGATGCCCGGCTCGATGCTGACGATCATGCCGGGGGCCAGCTTGCGCTTATCGCCCAGCGCCAGGTAAGGGTCTTCGTGGCCGGTAATACCGAAGCCGTGCCCCGTGCGGTGGATGATGTTCTTTTCGTAGCCGGCATCGATGAAAACCTGCCTCACCTGTTTATCGATTTCCTCCAGCACTATGCCCGGCTGGGCCAGCTTATAGGCCAGGGCACGCCCCTTCATCATAATCTCGAAAAGTTTCTTGGCGTGATCCGGCACATGCTCCAGGAAAAGTGTGCGTTCAATCTCTACTCCGTAGCCGTCCACGATGGCGCCGACGATGGAACAGGAAGGCCCTCCCTCCTCCATGACCATGAATGGAGTGGGGATGATATGCGGGTCATGAGAGATAGAGGGCGGCCAGACCGCACCCTGGAATTTGCTGGCTATGAGGTTGAGGTCGGCCACTTCGAAGAGCGCCTTGGCCATCATGGCCTGCACCAGCCCGCTGTAGATTGTGATCAGCGGGACGCCTACCCTTGTGACCTCCAGCAGCTTTTTCATGCCCTCGTCCACTACCTGGCAGGCGTGTACGGTACGGCCTATCTCGTAATCGGTCTTGATGACGCGGACGTCTTCGATAATATTGGTCATGACCGTAGTACCGCGGGTCTCCTTGAGGATGCCGGCAGGCATGGCAGATTCGATGCCAATGCGGTCGCCCTCCTTGAAAAGAGGCCGGTAAACGTCATACCAGTTTTGCCCCGCGGGCGCCGGGAATTCGTAGTAGATGACATAATCCAGGTCGCAGCGTGCCCTGCTCTTGACATGCGTCGATTCCAGCAGCGGGCAGACCATTTTCATCGGGCCTTTTTTCGGTATCACGAGGATGAACGGCCGCTCGTGAACTATGTTGGCGAAATTGGTCAGGTAATAAACGTTGACCGGCGCGAACGAAACATAGTAATCCAGCTTCTGCCGCTCCATCAGTTCGCGCACCTTCTCCAGGCGCGCGCCCAACTCTTCTTTACTCGGTTTTGCGGTTAACGGCTCAATCTTCATGGCCTGCCTCCTTTATCCGGGGATTCCCCGCTATTATATAGAAATATTTTGGGATGTTAAATGAGTTGATGTGATGGTCGGCAGGAGAATATTAATACAAAGAAGGATAATACAAATAGCTAAGATTCATTATCAAATATCGAGTAATCTAATCAACTGAGACGGAGTCAGTATTCGAAGGCCGGATTTCTCCGACAAAAATAAAGTAGAGTGGAAATGCTTGTCACCGGTGACGAAATATTCCGGCTCTGCACTTATTGCTGCGGCAAATATCACAGCATCTTCGAAATGAAGGTATTCAGTCCACTTTTTCACATGGTCAATGGACGGATTCATCACTATTTCAGGAGGGGAGTTGGTTAGGAATGCGTTCAATGCAGAAACGGCAGCGGGTTTCTTTTCCCGCAAGGTGAATACCGTCTCCATCAGTATCAATTGTGATACTACGATCGTTACCCGCCCGGACGCGTGCAGATACAAGATTTTGGCTGGCGTGCCTTTGGGGGAATAAATTCCTGATATCAGGACGTTACTATCAACGAATATGCGGTGATCAGGCTTTTCGGCCATACTCTTTTTCGACTAATTCACGTCTTAACCGTCGCGCCGTTTTGAGCAATTCTCGTTCAGTAACGTCAGATGTCTGAAAAATCCGGTGCAGTTCCTGCAAGGCATTCAGAGCCACAGATTTCCGTGGTTTTGCAACGAGCTTGTCCCCTTCAATATTCAAGATAAGCCTATCGCCAGGCTCGACGCCCAGTTGCTCGCATAGTTTACGCGGCAAAGTAATCTGGCGCTTATCCCGGATAATGACGTCGTTTGATATATTCTTGCTCATTAGATTTTGATGTTGGATGTAAGATGTCAAACATCCAACATCCAATATTTTATCACATTCTTAGGGAATTCAACTGAAGGGATAGTCAAAGATATTTTGACAAACTCTTCATTTCATTCCCATGGCATCAAGGTCCGACTGGAAAGCGGCCAGGTTGGTCGAGTTAAAGAGATCATAAATTAGGGTTTAGCTTATCCACCGCATAAACAGATCGTGCCTTTGGCGCACCATTTGAAACCCGGCAGGTGAATTCTCGGGATGGTGATATACCCTGCAAATCTCGTCTATCCCTCCGACTTCCCTCCGCCTTTCTCCTTCCCAAATCCTTCCTCCTTCAGCTTATCCATAATCCTGGCAGCGCGAGGGAAGCCGATCTGCAGCTTGCGCTGGAGGTAGGAGGCGGATATGTCCTTGGATTCGAGGGCAAGCTGACGGGCCTTGTCGAGCAGCTCGTCCTCGGCGGGCTTCCTGCCGTCGGCGCTGGCCTGTGCCATATCCTCGAACCTGACGGGCTGCGCCTCCTGGCGGCGCTGGTTGGCCCAGAAGTTGACCAGCCTCTCGATCTCGGCGTCGCCGACCATGGTGCCCTGCAGGCGCTTGGGCTTGGAGGCGTCCTGCGGCATGTAAAGCATATCGCCCCTGCCCAGCAGCTTCTCGGCGCCTGCTGAATCGATGATGGTGCGGGAATCCACCTGCGAGGTCAAGGCGAAGCTCATACGCGTGGGGAAATTGGCTTTAATCAGGCCCGTAACCACATCTACCGACGGCCTCTGGGTGGCCACGATCAAATGTATGCCGGTGGCGCGCGCGAGCTGCGCCAGGCGGCAGAGGGCGTGCTCGACCTCGTCAAAAGCGGCCATCATGAGGTCGGCCAGTTCATCGATGACTACGATAATATAAGGCATGCACTCCGAGGGCTGCCTGTTCTTGTTGAATTCCTCGATGTTGCGCGCCTTGCCTGCTGAAAAGCGCTTGTAGCGGATATCCATCTCGGCGCTCAGCCAGCGCAGGGCCATTATGGCTTTCTCAGTGTCCACCACCACGGGCGATACCAGGTGTGGTATGTTGTTATAGTTGACCAGCTCGACGCGCTTGGGGTCCACCATTATCAGCCGCACGGCGTCTGGTGTATTGTTCATCATCAGGCAGCAGATGATGGAGTTGAGGCAGACGCTCTTGCCGCTGCCGGTGGCGCCGGCGATCAACAGGTGGGGCATCTTGGCCAGGTCGGCCACTATGGTTTCGCCGCCGGCGCCTTTGCCCAGCGCGATAGCCAGCCTGGACTTGGCCAGCATTTTCTGGAAGGCGGTGCTCTCCATCACGCCTCGCAGTCCGACGGAGCCGAAGGTGGTGTTGGGCACCTCGATCCCCACCATGGACTTGCCGGGCACGGGCGCCTCGATCCTGATGCTGGGCGCGGCAAGCGCCAGCGCCAGGTCGTTGGCCAGCGAGTTGATGCGCTCTACCTTAACGCGCGTGCGGCCGACCTCCTCCTGCCTGGTGGAGATGTTGCCGTCGCGGTCCTTCTCCCGTACGTCTTTAAATTTGCGGTCCCAGCCGGGCTCGACGCCGAACTGCGTGACCGTGGGGCCGCGGTTAATCTCGATAACTTTAGCTTCAACACCGTAGCTGGACAGCGCCTCCTCGATGGTCTCCCTGCGCTTCTCTATCTCGCTGTCGCTGATAATGGTCTCGGCGATCTTGTCGAGTATATTTATATTGGGCAACGACCAGCCGCCCACTGTTATGCCGGAACGCAGCCTGTCCATCACCGCGGTATCGGCAGGAGCGGCGGGTTCTTCATGTTGCTCTGCTTTTATAAGCTGTTCTTGTTCCGCCTCCTTTGATGCTGGGAGTGCCTTTTTCTTAGCGCCGGATTCTTTTACAGCTGCCGCGATCCCGCCGACCGCACCGGCCGTTCCTTTTGCCGTGCGCTTGAAAAGGCCCAGTGTCCATTCCGGCGCCACCAGGAATATGCCCAGTAATACCAGTGCCAGGAGAATAAGTATCCCGGCAACCAGCGAATTAGTGACGATGGCCTGCCCGATGTTTCCGCCCAGCGTCACCTGAGCCAATATCCCGGAGCCGGAAGGGCGCAGGTAGGAAAGCATACCCCATGCGGCCATCATGAAGGCCGCGGCGGCTACATAGTAGTTCCAGTTGCGAGCGAAGGAGGAAGGGCGGCCGATAATGACGAGCAGCCCTATGATGGTTATTATCATGAAGATTACACCCAGTCCCATCAGCCTGACGATGTTAGCCCCGGCTATATCGAGGGAGGAGGAGATGTCCGAGCCGAGCTCACCCAGGGCACGCGTGATGAGCGGCCAGAAGGCGACTGTAAGACAGACTACTATGACAAATATAATGGCCAGCAGGACGGGGGGAGAGAAAAGGAAAGACAGGAACGAATTGCCGGAGCCCTTGCCGGCTTTCTTCTGCGATGATTTCTGGCTGTTGTTACCCCTGCTTTTCCTGGCGGGCATAGATTTATTTTACTATACCTCGATAGCAGTTGTAATTATCATGGGGCGGCGCTTGGTTTTTTCGTAGAAGAACTTGCTCAGGGTCTCTTTGACGCGAGTGTGTATGGCGCTCTGCTCGGTGTGGTGCCCGTTGCCCAGCGTGCTGGCCACCAGTTCACGGCCCTGCTCGATCACGGTGCCGTCATGCTCGGCGTCTACGAAGCCCCGGGATACGATGTCCGGTTTGCCGACCAGGCGGCCTTCATTTTTGTCCAGTGCTACTATGACTACCACGATGCCGTCGCGTGACAGCAGTTTGCGGTCGCGCAGTATCACCTGCGCATGGCGGCCCAGCACCAGGCCGTCCACATAGACGTTGCCGTAGGGCAGCCTGCTGGCAATTCGCCCTTTCTCGCCGTCGATCTCAAGTATGTTGCCGTTATCCATGACGAAGATGTTGCTCTCCGCTATGCCCAGGCTTTTGGCCAGCCCGGCGTGTATCACGAGGTGGCGGTACTCGCCGTGTATCGGCATGAATAACTTGGGCTTGGCCAGGGTGAGCAGCATTTTTAACTCCTCCTGGCTGCCGTGGCCGTGCACATGGACGTTGGAGCGCGAGCCGTAAATTACGTTGGCGCCCTGGCGGAAGAGGTTATCGATGGTGCGGTTGATGAGCGATTCGTTGCCGGGTATGGGTGTGGCGGATATGACCACGGTATCGCCCTGGTGTATACGTATCTCGGGATGGTCGCGGTTGGCGATGCGCACCAGCGCCGAGGTCGGCTCGCCCTGGCTGCCGGTAGTGAGCAGGATGGTCTGGCTGTGGCTATACTTCTTGAGGTCATCTGCACTACATAGCACTTGACCCGGGTCGTGCAGGTAGCCAAGTTCCAGGGCCATCTTGACTGTATCGCGCATGCTGCGCCCGACGATGAAGACATGGCGTTTGTGGTGGGTGGCGGCATCTATAACCATCTGGATGCGGGATATCAGCGATGAGAAGGTGGCGATAATGACCCGTCCGGGCGCATCGCCGATGATATGGTCCAGGGTCTGGCCGACAATTTTCTCCGAGGGAGTATAGCCGGGCAGTTCGCTGTAGGTGGAATCGGCCATGAGCAGCAGAACACCTTCGTTGCCCAGCTTGGCCAGCTTCGAGAGGTCGGTGGGCCGGCCGTCCACGGGCGTGTAGTCTATCTTGAAATCGCCGCTGTTGACGATGGCGCCCAGTGGTGTGTAAATAATCAGTCCCACTGCGTCAGGTATGCTGTGGCAGACGGGGAAAGCCTCGACCTTGAAGCTGCCAACCTGGAAGCGCACACCCGGAGTTATCAGCTTCAGCCGTGCCTTGATCAGTGAGCGGTGCTCCTTGAGCTTGACCGAGATAAGTCCCTGTGTAAGCTTGGTGGCATATATGGGGAGGTCGAGTTGCGGCAGTATGTAGGGAAGAGCGCCGATGTGGTCCTCGTGGCCATGCGTAATAACAATGCCGCGCAGCTTGTGCTTGTTCTCGAGCAGGTAGGTTATATCCGGTATAAGAAGATCGACCCCCAGCATCTCGTCCTCGGGGAACATCATGCCGCAGTCGATGATGAGGATATCTTCGCCGTATTCGACGGCCATCATGTTCTTGCCGATTTCGCCGAGGCCGCCGAGGGGAATTATTTTTAACTTGTGACGGGTCATTACATTTTAGAAAAGATTGAGCTGGGCGGGCCTGTCTTTTTCTTCCTCCATTTTGCCGGCTTCTGCCAGTACGGCAGGCAGCTTGAGTATGTCGGCCTCTATCACCCTTCGCAGGTTACCCTGGTGCAGCGCCGCCGCCGGGTGGTACATGGCAAAATAGATCACGTTGCCTATGCGCTTGGCCCGGCCGTGCACCTTGCTGATGCTGTCACCGGGAAAATATTTGGCCATGGAATAGCGCCCCAGGGTCACGATCACGCGGGGCTTGATCAGGTCCAGCTGCTGCTCCAGCCATTTGCTGCAGGCCATGATCTCGCCGGGCAGCGGGTCACGGTTCTCGGGGGGCCGGCACTTGATGACGTTGGCTATAAAGACCTGGTTGCGCTTATAGCCGATCATGCCGATAAGCTGGTCGAGGTACTGGCCTGCCTGTCCGACAAAAGGCCTGCCTGTCTGGTCTTCATGGTAGCCGGGGGCCTCACCGATAAAAAGGAGCCTGGCGTCATCGGGACCTTCGCCCGGCACCACCCTGGTGCGGTGCCTGGCCAGTTCACAATTTTTACAGCGTTCTATTTCCGCGTGCAGTTCAGTCAGAGGTGACATCTGATTCGAATGATAACACAGGCCCTGTCGGCGGTCAATTCATTTCAATATCAAAATGAGGCTGGACGCCAGCATGGCCAGCAATACGATGCAAACGATGATGGGTTGCCTCTCCCCGGTGGCGACGAAGTGCGCAAGCGATACAATGAGAATGACTGTCGGCAAGAGCAGGATAACGATCAACCCCGCAGTTATAAAGGCGGCCGGATTGAACGCTGCCAGCCCGGCGGCCAGGGTGGTCACTGGTGTCAGAGGAGCCGTGTGAGGTGCGCCGCTGAAGAAAAACAGTATGAGTCCGCCTGCGATCAGCAGCAGGCTGACCACTATGCCCGCGCGCAGGGCCAGGCTGATGCGCCGGTTATGGCGGTGCAACTTTTCGTGACCGCTGTCTAACTGACATTCCATACTAATGTCACCCCAATATATTAAGCGCCTTGAGAATCATAACAACTGCCGTTATAGCCAGGAAGATGGTAAACACCCACATCAGCAGGGCGCTACGGGAACGGTGCGCCAGGGCCGACCCCAGCCTGGCGCCGAGGTATACGCTGATGATAAGCGGCGCCACGATGTAGGGCACGACATACCCGTTGAATACGTAAATAAGCGAGCCGGTCATGGTGGTGAAGCAGAGCAACAGGCTGCTGGTGGCGATGGTGGCCTTGAGAGGAACCTTCATCAGCTGGTTCATCACCGGGACGTTGATAATGCCCCCGCCTATGCCAAGCAGGCTGGAGATGATGCCGGCGAAGAAGCCGGTCACCATGCCCGCCACGGGGCGGTGCACCGGGTAGGATATTTCCTGATTTACTGACGGATCGAAGTAGCAGCCGTCCAGCCAGGCGTGTGGGGCATGCTCCTTTTCACCCACCACTTTGGCTGCCGCTACCTGCTCTGGTGTCAGCCTTCTTTGCTTCTTGGGCATCATAAGGTAGGCGACGTAGATCATCAGCGCCCCGAAGATGATCGTGAGAGCAGGGGAGGACAAGCGGGCGGCCAAAAAGGCCCCCGCCACAGCACCCGGGACGAGGGTGCAGGAAAGGAGCAGGCCGAGCTTGAGATTGGTCATGTGGCCGCGTATATAGACGCTGGTGGCAGTGCAGGCGTTGATCACGATGGATACCAGGCTGCTGCCGATGGCGTACTGGATGGGCAGGCCCAAAGCCAGAGTAAGCACAGGCACTATAATAAAGCCGCCGCCCACACCCAGCATGGAGCCCAGGAGGCCGGCCGCAAAGCCGGTGCCGGCCAGTACCCAGATATTGACGTCGGCTGGCATAATGAGAGAAAGGATAGCACTTTCACCATGTCATTGCGAGGTGCTATACTTGCGCGGGAATTTACACAGGAAGGAAGTATTATGGCAAGAGCAGACGGACGTGCAAATGATGAAATGAGGCCGGTCAAAATAACCCTGGGCTACCAGGATTATCCCGAAGGATCGGCCCTCATTGAGATAGGCAATACGCGTGTGATATGCGCCGTGAGTGTGGAGGAGAGGGTACCGCCCTTTCTCAAGGGGCAGGGCAGCGGTTGGGTCACGGCCGAGTATGCCATGCTGCCGCGCGCCACGCACACGCGCACGTCGCGCAGCCCTGACAGGCAGGGGGGCCGCTCGCAGGAGATCCAGCGCTTGATCGGGCGCAGCCTGCGCTCAGCTGTGGACATGGACTCCCTGGGCGAAAGGACCTTTGCCGTTGATTGCGACGTACTGCAGGCCGACGGCGGGACCCGTACGGCCAGCATCACGGGCGCATATGTGGCTCTCTTTGTAGCAATCGCCCGGTTGAGAAAGCAGGGGATTTACAAGGTCATGCCGGTCAGGTGTGCCGTTGCCGCTACCAGCGTGGGCGTGGTCGACAGGGTGAAGCTGCTGGACCTGTGTTACGACGAAGACTTCCGCGCCGGTGTGGATTTCAACGTGGTCATGACGGATAAAGGCGAGTTTGTGGAACTGCAGGGTACGGCGGAGGGGAAACCTTTCTCCAAAGATACCATCGATACCCTGATCTCGCTGGCGGATAAAGGCATAAAACAGCTCTTCGAGGAGCAGAAAAAGGCACTGGATAGCCTGCGTTAGAGAAAAGTGGGGCGCACCGTACGGTGCGCCCCAGTATATGCTATTGCCTGGCCATGGCTATGCGGCCCTGCATTTCATGGTGAACTACAGGTTCGCCGCTCACATCGATGACCACCCGTTTTATTGTGCCTGTAAATTTGAACGGTGACATGTAGTCATCCACCACGGGCTCGCCCTCATCCCCCCCGCATGCAAGGTTTCCCGGCAGATCGAAACAAATCGCCGATGTAACGGGGATCTCGGCTTCCCCGACTTTGTCATCGTTTATGTACAACCTCCCGATGCCACCGGCCCCCTTGCCTTTCATAAAGTCCGGCTCGGTCTTTTTCTCGAACTCGTAGCAAAGCTTGCAACTACCGGCAGGTATATCCCGGTCAGCACTGATAATGTAGCGGGTGATGCCGGCGTAGTTGTAGGCGTACTTCAGGCGCTTTTCTTTTACATACAGAGCCCAGCCTCCGAAGCGCCCGCCCTGGCAAATCAGCATACCCTCTGCGCCATTATCCGGTATGTCAACCTCGGCTGAAATTGTATGCGAGCGGTTCTTTACATCGACCGCCACCATCCCGGCGATCCTGGCGCTACCGGAATAGTAAATATAACGCTGACGCGGCTTCTCGACCGCGGGACGTGGATCCAGGGTCCGCGTCGGCCCGCGGCCGTCTACGGGCAATACGTTATACTTACCGGCCTCGGTCCACCAGCGCGAAATCATTTCCCGCAGGATCTCCGGGTACTTGTCCGCGACATTGTGCGCCTCGGCGTAATCTTCGTCTAAATGATACAGTTCCCATCCGCTAGCCTCGATTCGCTGCAGGTCCTTAAGGTATAGCGGTGTGCCGAATCCCTTGCCGGACTCCACAAAGGACGTTCCCGGCCAGGGGCAAACGGCGCGCCACCCATTGTGGTAGATAGCGCGGTGGCCGAACATCTCGAAATATTGTGTCTCGTGGCGGCTGGGTTCATTGCCGTTTTCGAAGCTGTAGGCGAAGCTTATGCCCTCGATGGGCGATTGCGAAACACCTCGGATGAACTGCGGCGGCTCAATTCCCAGTACCTCCAGGACAGTCGGTACTAAATCTATGGCATGCACGTACTGGTTGCGTATTTGGCCTTTGGATTTGATGCCCGCGGGCCAGGAGACCACGCAGGGATCCGAGACTCCGCCGCGGTAGGTCTCGCGCTTCCAGCGTCGGAAGGGGGTGTCTCCGGCCCAGGCCCAGCCCCAGGGGTAGTGGTTGTACGATAGGGGTGTTCCTATGTCGTCGATCTTGGAGATGGTGCGCTTCACATCCTCCGGTATCATATTGAAAAACTCGTTCTCGTTGATCAAGCCGTGCGGGCCGCCTTCAGAGCTGGCGCCGTTATCAGATACGAACATGATCAGCGTGTTGTCCAGTTCGCCGATATCTTCCAGGAAGTGCATCAGGCGCCCGAATTGATGGTCCATGTGGGAAGAATGGCCGGCAAAGGCTTCCATAAAGCGCGCAGCCAGTAGTTTCTCATCGGTTGACAGGCTGTCCCAGGCGGGCACGTCCGGGTCGTGTGCCGGCAGCACGGTTCCCGGTGGTATAATGCCCATTTCGAGCTGTTTTTTATGGATCGTTTCACGGCACCTGTCCCAGCCCATATCGAACTTACCCTTATATTTATCTATCCATTCCTTTGGGGCTTGGTGAGGCGCATGATTGGCGCCATATGCCATATAGAGGAAGAAGGGCTTGCTGGGAGTAACGGATTTGAGGTCCTTGATGAACTCAATAGCCTTGTCTGTAATGTCCTCGGACAGATGATAATAAGGTTTCCTTTCAGGAACCGGTATCAGGTGGTTGTCATGGGCCAGGTCCGGTTTCCACTGGTCGGTGTCACCCCACATAAAACCGTAGTACCTCTCGAAGCCTCGCCCCAGCGGCCAGCGCTCGCGGGTCGCGCCCATGTGCACCTCTTGGGCAGGGGTCATATGCCACTTGCCTACGGCCCATGCCGCGTACCCGTGCGGCGTTAGCATCTCGGAAAGAAAACCGTTTTCGAAGGGGATGCGGCCGTCACTGCCTGGGAAGCCGATGGCTATTTCTGTGATGCAGGACATATGGTTGGAATGGTGGTTACGCCCGGTCAAAAGACACGAGCGTGTCGGAGAGCAGAGCGCTGTGGTGTGGAAGTTGTTGTAAAGCAGGCCGTTATCTGCCAGCCTCTGCATTGTGGGCATCTCGACCAGCCCGCCGAAGGGGCTGAGCTGCCCGAAGCCGGTATCGTCTATTACCCAGTAAATGATGTTGGGTGCGCCCTCACGCGGACGCAGCGGGTCGGGCCAGTATGCCTTGGATTCGTCAATGGTGCGCCCCATGACGCCCTTGAATTGCTCGCTCATGACCTTTACCTCCCTGCAGATAATTTAACCGGATAGCCCCGCGATGCCCTTGCCCAGCAGCACCACGCCGAAAACGAGCAGGAGGATGAACATTACAGTGCTGTTGTTGGCGGTCAGCCATACTTTCCAGCTATTGAGTACCCTGGCTGAGTTGTCTCCCATGAAAAGGTTGATCAGCACGGGCAGCGCTATGGTCAGGCTGGCGATGACGATAAAGATGGCCAGGGCTATTACTGCCTGGCCTGTGGCAAGGCTCCTCTGCACGACGTCCAGCGTCGCGGCCAGTGTAAGCACCAGGTTCTTGGGGTTCACTGCTGCCAGCAGCACTGCCAGCAGAAAGGCCCTGCCCGGCTTGATAGTATCGATAGTCGACATCCAACCGGGCATCTTGGGCTGTTCTCCGGGTCCCGGCCGTTTTTTCCAGTTCCTGAAAGCCATGAAGAGCAGCAGCAGGCCCAGCAGGATTTTAAGGCTGTAGCTGGCGCTGGAGGCGCCGCTGCCAGGGGACATGTTCTGCGTGCTGCCGACGGCCATCACTATAGCGCAGACCGCCGCCAGACCCAGTATCCAGCCGATGAGAAATGCAAGGCTGTTAGCTTTGGCTTTTTTGGAAAATAACATCAGTATGAGGGCTATGATCGGAATCGGGCTGATCGCGACTGCAATGGCCTCGGGTAGTATATTTCCTATTGCGCTTCCCATACACACCTACCTTTACTTTAGTACCGCGACTTTAATACCGCGGCGATTATACCGTAAGGGATTCCGCCTTTTCAATACTCGTTTTTCTAAGCCTTATATGAACTCATGATATTTGCCGGCGCTTGCCCGCTGCTCAATAAGCGTGACATATCTCGCAACGGCCTGTCGATGTGGCCGAAAAACATCTTGTAGCCGGCACACAGGTAATTCAGCCCCGGTTCACCATCAGGCGCCAGGTTGAAGCGGTCTTTGGGGCAACCCCCATGACAGGCGAACAGCACTTCGCAGCGCCGGCAACGCCCCGGCAATCCATCAAGCTTATGACGCCCGAATTTTATTTGCTTATCAAGCACGGCCAACTCCGCCAGATGCCTGTCGTTGATATTCCCAAGCCTGTACACCGGCTCGACGAAATGGTCACAGGAGTAGACATCTCCGTTATGCTCCATCACCAGCGCGGTGCCGCAGGTTGCTGAAGATACGCACAGGCCGGACGGCACGCCGTGCCAGTTTGCCAGTGCGGCATCGAACATCTGCACATACACGGTGCCCACGTCATGGCGCACCCAGTCTTCAAATACTGCGACCATGAATTTGCCGAACTGCCCCGGCTTAACCGACCGGCTGGTAACTTTGTTGCCGGATACGACGCCCGGCTTCCGCAACCGTTCGACTATCGGTATGAACTGAATGAATCTGGCATCACACTCGTCGCGAAAAAAACGGTAGACTTCCAGCGGATGATCGGCGTTCTTGCTATGAATGGCGGCAAGTATATTCCATTCTACGCAGCGTCCCTGCAGGAAATTGAGCCCGCGCATGACCCTGTCAAAGGTGGGCGATCCCCCTTTATCCAAGCGGTAATAATCGTGAAGTGCCGGCGGCCCGTCGATGCTGATGCCGACCAGGAAATCGTTGTCCTTGAAGAATGCTGCCCAATTATCGTCGATGAGGGTGCCGTTAGTCTGGATTGTATTAAGGATCTTCATTCCTGGCCTGGCGTATTTTCTCTCCAGTTCAATGGAACGCCTGAAGAAATCAAGTCCCATCAGCGTCGGTTCCCCGCCCTGCCAGGCCACGGTAGTCTCGGAGCCGGGACTGGCTTCGATCAGCTGGCGGATATAGCTCTCGAGCAGCGCTTCATCCATGCGGAAGCTGCTTTCGGGGTATAACTTATCCTTGGACAGGAAGAAACAGTATTTACATTCGAGGTTACATCTGGGCCCAGCAGGCTTGGCCATCAGGTGAAATGAAGGTATTCCAGTGTGTGATAATTTCACAGGCACCCGCCCTTAGTGTTGTGTATTTTGCGTTCTCCAGGCTCTGTTAATTTCGGGTGCTTAAGGCGTATCCTACGGCCTCACCTGTCCATTGCCCGTTATGCACCACTTGTAGCTGGTGATCTCTTTAAGTGCCATCGGACCGCGGGCGTGGAACTTCTGCGTGCTGATGCCGATCTCCGCACCCATGCCGAACTGTGCCCCATCTGTGAAGCGTGTGCTGGCATTGGCATATACACAGGCGGCGTCCACTTCGTTTAAAAAGCGTTGGATTGCATTCTTGTCTTCGCTGACGATGGCCTCGGAATGCCCTGAACCGTAGCGGTCGACGTGTTCTAGCGATTCGTCCAGTGAGTCTACGACCTTGACTGCCATCACCAGGGCCAGGTACTCCCTGCCCCAGTCGTCATCTAAGGCGGGCTTGATATTAAGTCCCTCAATTGATTTGAGTATCCCCAGAGAACGGTGGTCGCAATGCAGCTCCACATCGGCCTTTGCCAGTTCCCCGGCCATGATGGGAAGGAATTTAGCTGCGACATCTTTATCTACCAGCACACAGTCGAGAGCATTGCATACGGTGGGACGTTGCACCTTGGCATTGTAGGCGATGGCCGCCGCTTTTGTGATATCCGCTGTCTTGTCTACGTACATGTGGCAGACGCCGATGCCGCCGGCCACCACTGCCATGGCAGCATTGTCCCTCACGAACTTGATCAGGGAAGCCCCCCCACGCGGTATGACCAGGTCGATATACTCTTTCATTTTCAGCATGCGGTCAACCAGGGCCCGGTCGGCCGATTCAATGAACTGCACCGCTCCCGCCGGGATGCCGTTCTTATAAGCAGCTTCCTGCACGGTTTCCGCCAGCGCCAGGTTGGAACGTGCGCACTCTTTACCGCCGCGCAGTATCACGGAGTTCCCGGCCTTGAGGCAGAGCACGGATATATCCACAGTTACATTAGGCCTGCTCTCATAGATGGCCCCTATCACACCCAGAGGTACTCGCCTCTTACTCAATAAAAGACCGTTGGGCAGGGTACGCTCCTCGATTATCTCGCCCACGGGGTCGGGCAAAGCGGCGACGGTTTTAACATCGTCCGATATGCCCTTCAAACGCCTGGAGTCGAGCATCAGCCGGTCGAGCATGGCCGCGCTCATGCCGGATGCTTCGGCCTCTTTATAGTCCTTCTCGTTGTTGCGGAGGATTACGTCCTCCTTATCCAGCAGTGCCTGCGCGATGGCCATAAGTGCCTCGTTCTTTACGATTGTCGATATGAACGACAGCCGTTTAGAGGCTGCTTTGGCCTGCGCCGCTTTTTCCTGCAATTCGTTTACATATGCCTGCATGAGAAACCCCCTTGATACTCACATCAGCGCCAGGTTATCGCGGTGTATAGCCTCGTCCCCATACTCGTAACCGAGTATATCGGCTATTGCGCCGGACTTCTGGCCGCTGATGCGCAGCAGGTCGCCGGCGCTGTAATTGGCTATGCCGCAACCCACCTGTTTGTCCCCGTTTTCGTATATGTCGACCACGTCTCCCCGGTTGAAGCTGCCTTCCACTTCAATTATCCCTGCGGGAAGCAGGCTTTTTTTCTGCCTGCGCAAAGCAGCAGCGGCGCCTTTATCTACGGTCAGCCGGCCCATGCATGATAACCCAGATAGCAGCCAGCGCTGGCGGCTCTCGATCTTGTTGTCGCGCGCTGTGAAAAACGTTCCAATGCTTTTACCCGCCGCGGCCGCGGTAATCACCCCGGGAAGCGAACCTTTGGCGATAATTACAGGCACCCCGGAAGAAGTGGCCAGCCTGGCCGCCTCAAGCTTGGTTACCATGCCGCCTGTACCTCGTGCGCTGCCGGCGCCGCTTGCCATCTCCTCTATTTTATTATCAATCCTGTCGACGATAGATATGAGCGTTGCCTGCGCGTCCTGCTGAGGATCAGTCGAATACAGACCTTCCACATCGGAAAGGAGCACCAGCAGGTCTGCATCCACCAGATTGGCTACCATGGCTGAGAGATTGTCATTATCTCCAAATCTCTGCTCGCCCAGTTCATCCGTGCATACTACATCGTTCTCGTTGACCACGCAGACCACCTTCAGGTCGATCAGTGCCAGCAGGGTGTTGCGGGCATTAAGGTAGTGCGCCCGGTCAGTGAGGTCCGACCGCGTAAGAAGGGCCTGGGCCACGTTTATGCCGTGCTCCAGGAAAAGGCCGTAATAGATATTCATCAGCCGGTTTTGTCCCACGGAAGCCATTACCTGCTTAAAAGGTATGTCCCTGCGCTTGCTCTTTATGCCCAGCAGCTCACTGCCGGCCGCAACGGCACCCGACGATACTAAGATTATCTCGTGACCGCCGTGGTGCAGAGACGCCACCTGCCCGGCCAGTTCGGCCATGACTTTCAGGTCCAGCCTGCCGCTGCCGCCGGTGAGCAGGTTGGTTCCGAGCTTGATCACGATGCGCTTGTATTGCATAGCGATTAAATTATATCATTTGCTGGCCAATCCCGAGCCATTCCTGCGTCAGCTAATATCGTAAAACGTTTACTTAACTTTACAAGGCTGCGAGGCGCGGCTATAATCTTTGCTTGTGTTCGAAATCAACCAGGACCTGATGGGCATCCTCAGCAGGCTTTCCCCGATCTGTACAGCTCTCGAATGCAAAGCTTACCTGGTAGGCGGCTTTGTTCGTGACTGGCTGGTTGGCCGGGATACATCCGACCTCGATATCGCGGTCAATGGCGATTCCCTGGCTATAGCTCAGGAAGCTGCTGAGCTGGTGGATGGCCGCTATGTGATGCTGGACGAGGATAAACGGGTTGGCCGGGTAGTGGTAGCCGGAGAAAACGAACCGTGGCATATAGATATAACATCATATGCCGGCGATATCGAGCATGATCTGCTGAGGCGTGATTTCTCCGTGAACGCTATGGGGCTTGACCTGGCGGCCTTCGTCTCAGGTGAAATATTGCTGCTTGATCCTGCAGGCGGCGAAGAAGACCTGAAAAAGGGGCTGTTAAGGCAGGTCAGCGACAGGGTTTTTGACAGCGACCCCTCCAGGCTGATGCGCGCGGTAAGGCTTTCAAGAGAGCTGAACCTCGAGATAGAGCCGATTACCGAGGATACCATCCGGATTAACAGTAAGCTGGTACAGGCGGTGCCAGGCGAAAAAGTCAGGGAGGAGCTGCTCAGGATACTGGCGCTGCCGTTTGCCGGCAACTCGGTGCGATACCTGGATGACCTCGGGCTGCTGTGCAAAATCATACCTGAGATCGAGGCCATGAAGGGCGTGAAGCAGCCAAAGGAACATTACTGGGATGTTTTCGATCACTCCATCGAGTCCATAGCAGCTCTGGAATATATTTTAAGGGAGAGCGACTGGGTTTACGGAAAAGGGGCTCTCCTGGAAGCGCTTCCCTGGCAGCCGGAGATACAGCAGCATTTTATGGAGGAAATTGCGGGAGGCAGCAGTCGCAGGACGTTATTGAAGTTGGGCATGCTGCTGCATGATATCGCCAAGCCTGAGGACAAGACCGTCGAGGAAAACGGCCGCATAAGGTTCCTCGGTCATACCAAGGACGGCGCCACTGCCGCCGCCGCCATACTGGGGCGTCTGAGGTTCAGCACCGGCGAGATCCGTTACGTGGAAAAGTTGATTTACCACCACCTTCACCCGGCTCAGATGGCGCATGACGGCATGCCCACTCACCGGGCCATATACCGCTTTTTCAGAGACACTGACGGTGCGGGGATCGATATAATTTACCTGGCGCTGGCGGACTACCTGGCCGTGTCCGGCCCACGGGTGGATATGGACGAGTGGCATATGCAGATTGAGCAGGTCAGGTATATAATAGATGTTCATAATAAACAGGAGAGTGAGATATTGCTGGTCAGGCTATTGACCGGTGACGATTTAATAACTGAATTCAAGCTGCTTCCAGGTAAAGATATCGGCAGGCTGCTCAGACTGGTCAGGGAAGCCCAGGCAGCGGGCGAGATCAGAACCAGGGAGGACGCCCTGCAATATGTCAGAAATGAGATGGACAGGGGCGCCCGTTGCGCAGCATGAGATATAAGATGTGCCACGGACCGTAATTGAAACGTTACTCAGGAGGGAGAATAGATAATTGAAAACAAGTGATATGTTGCTACTTTTATTTATAGCTATTCTGGTGGGGTTCAGCACATGGGCCATCACCCCGCTGGACGGTGACCGATTCGGCCGCCAGGGGCTGACCCTGGGCCTGGACCTCAAGGGCGGCGCGTACCTTGTTTATGAAGCCGACCTCTCCAAGAAAGAGCCGTCACAGACGGTCGATCAGGTCATGACCAGCGTCCTCGGCAAGATCGAGCGGCGCGCCAACGCATTCGGCGTAAAGGAGCCTATTATTCAGCGGCAGGGCGAGAACCGCATCCTGGTACAGTTGCCGGGCGAGAAAAACGTGGATGAAGCCAAGAAGCTGATCGGACAGGTCGCCTTGCTGGAATTTAAGGAGACTACCTCCGACCCATCGGGGCAACCACAGACGGACGATAAAGGCGAGATCATCTGGAATATTGCGAAAGCCACGGGCAGCGACGCGCAGATTAAAGAGTTGACCGGCAAGTACCTCAAGCCCAACTCCAAGGTTGTGCTTAAGCCTAATACCAACGAGCCGGAAGTAGCATTCGAATGGAACGACGAAGGGGCGATACTCTTCGAGCAGATCACCAAGCGCAACATCAACAAGCCGCTGGGTATTTTCCTTGATAACCAGGTCATTTCAGCCCCCACGGTACGTGCAGTTATCAAGAGCAGTGGCATCATCGAGGGCATGGATATGAAGGAAGCTCAAAACCTCGCCATCCAGCTCAATTCCGGTTCACTTGATGTACCCCTGACCGTAATACAGGAACAAACCGTTGACGCAACCCTCGGTGCAGATTCGATTAAAAAGAGCATTGTGGCTGGCGCCATTGGCCTCATCCTGGTGGCCCTCTTCATGATCCTTTACTACCGTATGGCGGGTGTCGTAGCAACACTGGCCCTGATCATTTACGGGATCATACTGACAGCCATTTTCAAACTGGTACCGGTCACACTGACGCTGGCCGGCATCGCAGCGGCCGTCGTGTCAGTCGGTATGGCGGTGGACGCCAATATCCTGATCTTTGAACGCATGAAGGAGGAGCTCAGGGCGGGGCGCACGATGGGGGCTGCAGTAGATGCCGGCTTCAACCGTGCATGGCTGGCCATACGCGACAGCAATGTGACAACCTTCATTGCCTGCATAGTGCTCTTCTGGTTCGGTGATACATTCGGAGCCTTCCTGGTCAAGGGCTTTGCCCTTACACTTTTCATCGGCGTGGCCCTGAGCATGTTCACTGCCATCACCGTCAGCAGGCTGTTCCTTTCCATGACTGCCCGGGTCGTTAAGAATACCTGGTTATACGGAGTAAAAGCATGATCGACATCGTAGGTAGGCGCAAATGGTTTTTTCTAATTTCTCTATGTTTGCTTGTCCCGGGCATCATCTCGATGCTGGCATTCGGGTTTAAACTGGGCATCGATTTCAGCAGCGGGACCGTTATGACCCTGCGCTTCAGTCAACCGCTCGACCAGGCCGCGCTGCGGCAGCAGATGTCCCAGTTGGGGTACGGTGACGCCACGATTCAGAAGACCAGCGATGGCGATTTCCTCGTCCGTACCAAGGATATCAATTCCGAACAGAAGGCTGCGCTGATCGACGGGTTGAAGAAAGGGTTGAATATGGATGTAACCATCAGAGATTTCGCCACGGTCTCGCCGCTGGTAGCCAATGAGGTGGCGCGCAACGCTGCCATTGCAGTTTTAGTGGCATCCATTTTCATGATACTTTACATCGCTTTTGCCTTCCGTCACATGCCCAATCCCTTCAGATGGGGCTTCAGTGCTGTAATTGCGCTGCTGCACGATGTATTGATCGTCATGGGCGTCTTCTCGATACTGGGCTGGCTTATCGGCTACCAGGTTGACTCCATGTTTATCGTAGCCATGCTGACCATCGTGGGGTTCGCCATCAATAATACCTGTGTGGTCTACGACCGCATACGCGAAAACATGCACAAAGGGATTAGCAAGGATTTCGCTACAACGGTGAATTCGAGCATCCTTGAGACGATCGCACGCTGCATTAATACCAGCCTCACGGTGATTCTGACTTGCCTGGCATTATTCCTGTTTGGTGGAGTGACCATACAGCAGTTCATCATGGCACTGATGATCGGTGTGTTGGTCGGTATCTATGACTCTGTATTTGTGGCCGGGCCGCTCCTGGTGCTGTTGGAACGGGGGCTGAAAACTACGCCCAGGTCCGCCTGAGTAGAACAGCCTGTGATTATCGATTATCGGAGAATATAAGGGGGCTTTATGGATAGGAACCTTTTTATCGGTTTATGGGCCTTGCTCATGATCCCGCTGGCCACGTTCATGGGCATCGCTGGCATGATCTTGGGCGTCCTGGTAATACTTTTTCTAGGAATGGGAAGCAAGGAAGGCTGAATTAGCTTTTGCCAATGGTAGGAATGCGGGGTATCTACCCCGCATTCTTTGTTATAAGAGCTGGATCGCTATAGTTTATGGATGGAGCGGATGATACCGACGAAGTCGCCGAAATCACGGGGCGAGTATGACATGGGTGGTGGCCCCAGCGGATCGTAAACCTCGGCGTGGCCCATGAGAAGTTCGAAGGTAGCGGTGACGGAATAGGCCAGCGCAGTACGGTTATAACCTCCCTCCAGAGTAAATACCAGCCGGCCCGGGCAAAGCTCATCGGAAATGGCCTTGATGATCTTGGTCATGCGGGCAAATCCCATGGTCGTAACCGTCATGTTGGATATCGTGTCCTGCCAGTGGGCATCGTAGCCGGCCGATACCAGTACCAGCTCGGGCTGGAAGCGCCTGGACACGGGCACCAGCACCTCGTTGAAAACCTGCAGGTATTCGTTGTCGCCCAATCCTGCCTCAAGCGGAATGTTTACCGTGTACCCCTCCCCGGCCCCGCTGCCGGTCTCTTCGGCCATGCCTGAAAAGGGGTACCAGGGGTATTCGTGGGTGGAACAATATAATACCTCTGACTCTCTGTAAAAGGCTTCCTGAGTACCGTTACCATGGTGGACGTCGAAATCAATTATCAGTATGCGTTTGATATCGTAGTTGGCAAGGGCAAAGCGGGCGGCTATGGCAGCGTTATTAAAAAGGCAGAAACCCATCTGGTGGGATCGCACGGCGTGATGTCCCGGCGGCCTGACCGCGGCAAAAACACTCCCGGCCCTGTGGTCCATGACATGCTCAACGGCTGTCATAACTCCGCCGGCGGCATAGATGGCCGCCTCCCATGATCCGGGAGACGCGTAGGTATCCGGGTCGAGCCAGCCGCCGCCGCCCTCTATCTCGGCCTTGAGGCTCCTGATATATTCCCTATCGTGTACAGCCGCTATCTCATCAATGCTGGCAGGGCGGGGGGGGATATGAAGGAGCTGTTCTTTGACCTTTGCCTTCTCGAGTATGGTATCTATGGCGGTCAGACGTTCCTTACTCTCGACGTGGTTGCCGGTGTCATGACGCTGGTATATCTCACTGCTTACGTAACCGACTGACATCTGTCTGCAGATTTCCTTATATACAGATTCTTAAGAAGGTTCATCCTTCAATTTGGGACCCCGGCCTACGGCCATTTTCCCGTGGAAGTAACGGTCGTAAACGTCCTTAATGGACTTCTCCCATTCAAATGACCCCTTGTTTTTTCTCAGGACCAGGCTGGTAATCTTGATATTATGAGGGAGCCTGTCGGCACGGTCGGAACATGGCATCAGCTTTACGCAGGGAAAATCGATGCACTCTGAACAGAATTCCAGCCCTTTGCTATTGACACAAACCCAGGTAGCACATTGCTCCCCTATCACCGGGCAGTAGCCATCTATGGACCTGCAGCCAGTGCATGCGGCTTTATCCGGAGGAAGGTTCAACGTCTCAGAAAGCCTGCTCCTGAGTTTGTCGTCTTTAATGGCCAAATTCAGGGGGCAAAGCCCGCAGTGGATCCCGCAAGGTGCTTCCAACGCATTCTTGTCCATCTGGCTCTCCTTTCAATATCATTTTGCCGCGGAGCATGCTAATTATATAGTTAATGTTCAACTGTTACGAGGTTGAATCGCGGCACGCCCAAGGAGTCGATGCTGTAGTTCTTGATGCGAGGGTTCACCAGGATGTAGCTCCTGCTGAACCAGAGCGGAATGACGGGTGCCTGGTCGACAGCTACCTGCTCCGCCTGCCGGTAAAGCTCCATGCGCCTGTCGTGGTCCTGCTCAAGGGCGGCCCTGTCAATCAGGTCGTCCAGTTCTTTGCTGGAGAAACGGCCGTAATTGTAGTCTGAACCCGTATAGAATAGTGTCTGAAGGAAGTTTTGCGGGTCGGGGTAATCGGCAACCCAGCCCAGCACGAACATCTCGTCGGCCTCCTGCTGCAGGTTGTAATGAAACGGGCCCGGCTCAAGAAGCCTGATCGACACGTCCGCTCCCAGGTTCTTTTCCCAGTCCTGTATGATAGCTCCCAGGTAGGGTTCGACATCCACGCCTGCCATGCCAATAACTGTGATAGTAATGGGTGGAAGGCCTGAGCTATACTTGGATTTGCTCAGCAATTCCCTGGCATGTGCCGGGTCATAGCCAGGCGCAGCCAGGTCCTTATTGTATCCGGGCATGCCCGGCGGTATTATGCCGTCCGCCCGGCTGACCATATTTTTCTGTATGATCTTGATGATGTGATCCTTGTCCACCGACTGGCTGAAAGCCTGCCTGACCAGAGGGTCGTCGAAAGGCGGCTTGCTGGAATTGAATCCGATATATTGCAGGCTGAACAAGGGGAATATGTGAAGCTGGTCGAAGAAGGGCCCGGTCTCATCCCCGGCACGGTCTATATTCGGCTGGCCTATTTCGGCCACGTCTATCTTTCCTGTTTCATAAAGGGTCATGGGCATGCCCGACAGCAGGTGCACGGCCACGCGGGCAGTAGCCTTCTTACCATAATAGTACTGGCTGGGCTGCAGAACGATGAGGGAACCCTCGATCCACTTGTCCAGCCTGTACGGCCCGCTGCCGTTGGGTTTGTGCCACCAGTCGCTGCCTGACTCCACATTTTTCCTGTCGACTACGAAGGCAGTAGGGTAAGCCAGCTTGGACAGGAAATAGGCTTTGGGCGCGTCAATCGTCACCTCCATGGTGTAATCGTCTATAACCGACACCCCACTAAAGTTTTCGGCTTTACCCGAGAGGACTTCAGACGCGCCCATTATATCATTGAGGTAGGTCGATGCCGTCTGCGACCCTGTGGCCGGGTTGCATGTCCTTTCCCAGGAGTATTTGACATCGCGGGTTGTAACAGGGCTGCCGTCCTGGAAACGGGCGTCTTTGCGCAGGAAAAAGGTAAATGTTTTGCCGTCGGGGCTTATCTCCCAGCGCTCGGCAAGGTCGGGGACGGGCTTAAGATTTTCATCGAATTTGACCAGGCCATTGAAGATCTGCATAACGTAGAGGTGTGATGACATCTCGCCCGATATGGCCGGGTCTATGGTGAGCGGTCCAATGTCCCACAGGTTGAGGGTGCCGCCGGGGCTTGACTGTATATCGATGTCGCCCACCGCCGTCTGCAACGGGCCGCAGCCCGCAAGTGCGGAGATAGCAATTGTACCTACGGCAATTAGCAGGAATAATTTAAACAGAAAGTTGCTTTTCATGCTTATCCTCAAATTAAATTCCTTGATTTCAGGCTGGTGTAGCCCTTATCGCTGACGATGATATGGTCGAGGACCGGTATGCCCAGCAGTTCGCCGGCTTCAACCAGCCTTTTAGTCAGGTTTATATCCTCCGCCGACGGTTCGAGGTCGCCGGAGGGGTGGTTGTGCACGAAGATAACCGCGGCTGCCAGGGACGATATGGCGTCTTTGAACACCTCGCGGGGATGGACTATGCTGCTATCCAGGTTGCCCATGGAAACCTGTCTCTTATTGTTGACGCGGTTGCGGGTATCCAGGCAGAGCAAGTAGAAATGCTCCTTTTTCTTTCCCCGCAGCTTTTCCTGCATGGAGGAAAACGCTTCCTGCGGCGACTGCACGGGCTTTCCTTTTTCCCCGTAATCCGGGTCGGCCAGTCTCCTGCCGATCTCAAAAGCCGCTTTCACTTGTATAGCCCTGGCCTCGCCGATACCGCGGGTCCTGGACAGCTCCTGGATGGAGGCCGTCGCGATGTTCTGCAGGTTGCCGAAATCTGACAGCAATTTTTGAGAGGTCATAACAACCGAGTCACCCTTTGTGCCGCTTCCTATGATGCAGGCAAGCAACTCTGCCGTTGAAAGCGCTTCCGCCCCCAGCCTTTTAAGGCGCTCCCGCGGCCTGTCTGAGGCCGGCAGGTCGTGGACCGTGTAGGTCCTTTCGGCCTCCATTTATCTGCCTCCCGGTAGTGTTGCATATGTGGCAAAAGAAGGGTGGAGACTGCCGGGCACCTGGCTTACCGGCTGCGGGCTCTGCTGAGTAACCTTGCCCGGATTACTGGTGTCCTGCGGCACGGCGGTCATATATTTCAGCCAAGCCTCGTCCAGGCCGCTTAAATTGAAGCCGTAGACCTTGTTGAGGGCATCGTCCATGCTATAGCCGTCATTCAGCAGCACGAGCAACTGGTTGATCTTCTCCTTGCCATAAGTATTTATTAAGTACTCGATTACACTCTGGCTTTGCGCATAGGCGAAAAAGGCGCCCTCGGAACTGGCGGGGAAAGGACTTGTGAGGGAGCGTAGAGTAGCTATGCGGCCGTCATCGATGGCCCTTTGCAGCTCTTTCTTGTCCGCTTCGCTCTGATCGCCCTGCGCGTGCTTGGCCAACCCCTCGTGCAACCAGAGTGGCCTTATGTCACCATAGGGGCTGGTTATGACCTGTTGTATCACCAGGTGGCCAAGCTCGTGGGCCACCGCTTTTTTACCCCAGGTCAGGTTATTGGGCGAAATGCCGATGGAGATTATGTTGAATCCGATGTAAGCCACGCCGCCTGTCCATTCATCAGGATCTACGATGGAGCCCAGAAGGTCGCTGTTATTTGCGTAGATGTAGATGTAGACAGGCTTGCCCAGGGTTGCGCCGGTATCGCGCTCCAAACGTTGTTTGGCATCAACCGCTGCCTTGATAAGGTCGTTGGCAAATGAGCGGCTGCCCTGGTACCAGTAGATATTGATGTTTTGATCGCTGACCTTCTGCCATTTGTAGCGTGTATCATCAAAAGTCATGCTTTTTTTAGGCGTCAGCAGTATGTTGCCCATGCTGTCTTCGATTACCCACCAGTATGTGACTTTGCCCCCCGGAGGTAGCCAGGCCTTGCGCATATCCCAGCTCCAGCTGGCCTTGATATTCTTGGCCGGCTGAAACTCTGGCCAGGCCTCGGCAAAGGTGGGCGCGTATACTTTCTTATCGACTTCATAGCGCAGCCTGATGCGCGTTATAGGGGCTGTGCTCTCAGCCCTGACGTTGAAGGTGAGCAGGTTAGGGAAGTCAGCCTCTGTGCTCGAGTCCAGGAGTTTAATATCAGCGGCCGCCGCAGATGCTCCGGCCGGTATTAGACAAATCAATAGCAGCAATAGGACGATAACTAATTTCCTGGTCATTTTTCCTCTCCAACTTTCGAGCGTAAATATGCGTTGATGAACTCATCGATCTCGCCGTCCAGCACGGCGGCTGTATTGCTGGTCTCATGCTCGGTCCTGTGGTCCTTGACCATCTTGTAGGGATGAAGCACATAGCTCCGTATCTGGTTGCCCCAGCCGGCGTCTATGCGTTTTCCCTTGATCTTGGCTTGCTCAGCCTCCCTTTTTTCGATCTCTTTCTCGAGCAGGCGTGCGTACAGCACCCTGAGGGCGCTCTCCTTATTCTGGTGCTGCGACCGTTCGCTCTGGCAGCTCACCACCAGGCCCGTAGGGATATGCGTGATCCTGACAGCGCTGCTGGTTTTTTGCATATGCTGGCCCCCGGGCCCGCTTGAGCGGAATGTATCAATCCTGATATCTTCGGGGCTTATCTGCAGATCGGTCCTGGCCTCCGCTTCAGGCATGACCTCAACAAGGGCAAATGACGTGTGCCGCGCGTGGTCGGCGTCAAAGGGCGAAAGGCGTACCAGCCTGTGTACGCCGTGCTCCGATTTCAGGTTTCCGTAGGCCAAATTACCTTTAATCTCAATAGTAGCGCTTTTGATGCCGGCCTCGTCCCCGGGCGAGACGTCCAGGACGTCGGATTGAAGCTTGCGCCGCTCGGACCAGCGCAGGAACATGCGCATCAGCATCTGCGCCCAATCCTGGGATTCCGTTCCCCCCGCTCCGGCGTGTATGGCAAGTATGGCGTCCCTGCCGTCATAGGGGCCGTCCAGCATGAGCTGCACCTCGATAGCATTGAAACGCGCCTCCATGCGATCGATCTCAGTGTGGATATCATCCTTCAAGGATTCATCACCCTCGGCAAGGGCGATGGAAATGACTTCCTCTACACCGGAAGCTTTTTTTTCTATGTCGCGCCACTGGGAGGCGATATCTTTCAGCGATCCTATCTGGCGCATCACTGATTGTGCCGTTTGCTGGTCGGACCAGAAGCCGGGATCGGACGTCCTTGTTTCCAGGTCAATTAGTTGCTTCTCTTTGCCCGCTACGTCAAAGATGCTCCATGATGGCTGAGATCCTGCGACGCAACTCTTCAATACGAGTTTTTTCTTCCAGCATTATTTATCCTCGTTGCGCTTCAGCTATTCTCACGTGGCCGGCAAGCCCCGGTGAACCGCCGGCTGCCAAATGTGCCAGGCGTGTAGGCTGTGGCAGACGGTAACCGCGGCAGCATTCCAGAACCAGTGAGACGGCACTATCGAGGTCAATCCTGTGACCGATTGACACATATACGGGCTGAACCCGGCGCTTTGTCCTGACCGCTGCCCCGATTATCTCGTCCTTCTCTTTGAGTAGACGGTAGCTTCCGGCTTGCTCAGGCAGCAAGTCATGCGTGCCGGTCAAACGGGACTTGGCGCACCCTATCGACGGAATGTCCAGCAACAGTCCGAGATGGGATGCGATGCCAAATCGCCTGGGATGGGCGATACCCTGGCCATCGATCATCAGCAGATCGGGGCGCGATTTTAATCTCTGCCATGCCTTCAAAGCCAGTGGGGACTCCCTGAAAGATAACAGGCCGGGAATATATGGGAAATCGATCTCGCCTTCAACTACCGAGACCTCGCATAGCTCCAGCGATCGATAATCTAATACTACAACCGCTGCGCGTCCGGCTTTGCAGAAGCGGGACACCGAAACGTCGATACCGGCTATCAGTTTAACATCCATCTCGCTTTTGTAGCGGATGACCTCGTTAGAGAGCCTACTCTGCAGTTCACGGGCCTGTCGTGAATCAAGGTCCCAGAGGTGGGAGTGGGGAGTTTTCATAAAGCTGATTATAAAGGCTGCATACCGCATAATACAAATAACGCGGGCATACAGATTAGGTTGCATTGAGTCCGATCAGACAATCAGGTCGTATTATTTGAGATATTTAGTGGAAATGAAGGGAGTGGCACGGCGGATGCCGAGCCGGGTAGTGAATTGACAATTTTGTAAAATGGCCGGCTTGGCTATAAAATAATTCACGTGTAAGCGGATTATTGTCGTCGTACAGAATGCGGGGGAGATATAAAATGAACTTGATAAGATCTTTAATCAGTGTTTCCATCATGGCAGCTCTTCTATTATGCGCATTTGCCGGTTGCAGCCCACCGAGCAATGTCAGTCCGCCAGGCAGTATCAGCCAGCCCGACAAGTCAGCCATTACTGAAGGTGTATTGACCACGTCGGTAGATAACGATTCAAAACCCACCAGCCCGGTCAAGACATCCTTCGCACCTGACACCCCGGCTATCTATTGCTCGTTTAAGGTATCCGGAGTTACGCCGGACGATTTGATCAAGGCCAGCTGGTACTATATCAAGGGCGAGGCTCTGGATAAAGAAAACGAGCTGCTGGATGAGATATATACCAGCGCCCAGGGTGGGGACCAGAGTTATTACCTGGCCTTTTATAAGCACATGCCGGCGGGAGGCTGGTACAAGGGTAGCTATAAAGTGGTTCTCTCTGTTAATAATACAGAGAAACTGTCGGTTCCCTTTGATGTACAGTAGCCGCGGACGTTGATCGGTTGGTCTATTGGCGACGGCGCAGTCCGGAGTAGTTGGCCAGTGCGGCCATGGCCCTTGCGCACTGTTCAGGGGTATCGTAGACCGGGATCCCGGACTCTTTAAGCGTATCCGCGACAGGATCTTTTTTGGCATCGCTGTACCATCGCACACAGATAATCGGTTTGCGATAGATCCGTGGCATATCGCAGAAACGTTTTGTCCCTTCATAGGTAAGCTTTTCTATCTTATCCAGGATCTCCGCTGATATCTTGTCAAGCTTTAAACCCCATACCAGCGGGTTGATCGGCACATTACTGATGATTCCGTCTATATAGTCCAGTTTCAATAGAGTTTCAACCACGTTAGCTTCATCCATAGCGGTGCGGTAGCTTCCGGCAAAGTCGACGGGGTTGGTAGGAAGCGGCGCATGAGGAGGGAGCATTTTCATTAGAGCTGAAGAAGTTTCTTTATCCAGTTCCGGTACCTCGAGCCCCAGTCTCTGGCAGGCATCTGTGGACACAACACCCTGCCCGCCGGTTCCCAGTACACCTATCCTTTTGCCGGGAGGCAGTGGCTGGCCCAGGAATGCCACGGCAAGATCAAAGGTGTGGAACGATTCCTCCGCGCGTATCAAGCCGAGCTGCTGGCATGCACTCTGGAACACTAAATCTGATCCTGCAATGGATGCAGTATGCGACATTGTGGCACGGGCGCCGGCCAGCGAGCTGCCGCCCTTGTAGAGTATGATCGGCTTTTTCTTAAGCGTCTCCCTGCATACGTCAAAGAATCTCCTCCCGTCTTTGATACCCTCAACGTAGAGTATGATTACCCTGGTTTCGTCATCGTAGGAAAGGTATTCAATATAGTCAGCCATGGTCAGGTCAGCCTGGTTGCCGATGCTGATGAACGTGCGAAGACCGTAGCCCTTGGTACTGGCCATGTCGGCCATGTATCCCCCGAATGTGCCGCTCTGTGAGATAAAGGCAATCTGGCCCGGCTTCGGTGCGTGTTCGAAAGCGTTGTTGAGGCAGGCGGACCCGCTCCAGATACCCATGCCGTTAGGTCCGACGCAGCGTATGCCTCCCATCGCCGCAATTGTCATCGCTTTTTCCTGGAGTGCCCTCCCTTCATATCCTGTTTCGGCGAAGCCGGCAGATATCAGTATGGCCCCCCTGACCCCCTTTTCCACACATTCCTGCATGACATGAGGCACGTGTGCGGCCTGAACGGTTATCACAGCCAGATCTACCTGTCCTGGTATATCTTTTACAGAGCGGTATGTAGGCAATCCCAGTATCGTGCCGCCCTGTGGATTAACCGGGTATATGTGGCCCTGGTAGCCGGTGCGCAGCGGCCTCTCAACCATCATATATCCCCACTTGGCGATGTTATCCGAGGCGCCGATGATGGCCATGGACCTCGGCTTGAATATGTAATCTAGCTGCTCAACAATTGTGGTCAAGATGAGGCCTCCGGTTAAAGACGTTAAGGGCGATTATAAACCATTTTAGGGTTAAATATCACCGTTGGCACCTGTGCCGGGGTACGAGTGTATATGAGCGATGTAATATGCGATATTGTTGACAGTTACGTGTGCTTGATGCATAATAACCAATAAAAAATGAAGGACTACAGGTAGACTGATATCATGGTAAAAATCAGGTTAAGAAGAACGGGCGCCAGGCATAAGCCTATGTACAGGATCGTGGTGACTGACAGCAAGTCGCCGCGCGAAGGCGCTTTTATAGAAGTAATTGGGAATTATAATCCTCTTACTGATCCTGAGACTGTAAATATTGATGAGGAAAAGGCTCTGGCATGGCTGGAGAAAGGTGCTCAGCCAAGCGAGACTACATACAGGCTGCTGACTAAGACCGGCGTAATGGGGAAATTTACCGCGGCGCATCCTACCAGGAAATTCAAGCAAGCAGTACAGAAGACTACTCAGAAGGTGAAGAAGAAGTCCAAATCTACTACTGAGGTGAAGGCATAATGAAGGAGTTAGTCGAATACATTGCCCGGTGCATCGTGAGCTTGCCCGATGAGGTCAAGGTAACAGAGGAGACCGACGCGGGCGGTGTGGTCATCAAGCTTGAGGTCAATGCCGAGGATAAAGGCCGTGTGATTGGCAAGCAGGGAAGGGTTGCTGAAGCCATGCGTACCCTTTTGCGCGTGGTTGCCACCAAACAGGGTAGCAGGGTCAGACTCGAGATTATCTAAATTCCCGGGAAATTAAAAAGCCAATATCGACCGGAAGATCGATATTGGCTTATATTTTTTTCGTTAGACTGCACTTTGTCCGCTGGGCCTATAGCCTGGCATCCTGCGGCGTTTTTCCGCAACGCGCAGCCGGGCGATTGAGCGCCTGAGGGCTGCTTCTGCCCTTGACTGGTCGACCTCGGGGCTCAGGCCCTTCAGCCGTTCCTCAGCTCTCTGCTTGGCTGCAGCGGCACGCTCGAGATCGATCTCGTCGCTTCTCTCGCAGGCATCAGCCAGCACGATTACTTTGTCCGGCATGACCTCCATAAAACCGCCCGAAATAACCATGTATTGCTCGTCACCGTCTTTACGGATGACGAGTTCGCCCGGAGCCAGCATGGTGATGAGTGGGGCATGCTTGGGAAGCACGGTCATCTGCCCCTCGCTACCCTCGGCAATGATGGTAGTGACATCGCCCGAAAAGACCTGGCGCTCGGCAGTGACAATCTCTAACTTTATAGTCGGCATAATTACGCCCCTATTTTTTGCGCTTTCTCTGCAGCTTCTTCGATGGTCCCGATCATTACAAATGCCGATTCCGGCAGGTGGTCCCATTTGCCTTCGAGTATCTCTTTGAAACCGCGGACGGTATCCTTGATCGAAACATATTTTCCCGGTATGCCTGTGAAGGGCTCCGCCACGAACATGGGTTGGGTGAGGAACCTCTGAATACGGCGTGCGCGGTTGACCGTTATCTTGTCCTCTTCGCTCAGTTCTTCCATGCCCAGGATGGCGATAACGTCCTGCAGATCCTTGTAGCGCTGCAGCACCTTCTGGATGCCGCGGGCAGCCTGGTAGTGGTCTTCTCCCACAACCTGTGGGTCGAGAATGCGCGAGGTGGAGGCCAGGGGGTCTACCGCCGGGAAGAAGCCCTGGGCTGCGATGGCGCGCTCAAGCGAAACAACGCCGTCGAGATGGCCAAAGGTCGTCACGATACCGGGGTCGGTATAGTCATCAGCCGGCACGTAAATAGCCTGGAACGAGGTGATCGAGCCTTTCTTGGTGGATGTGATGCGGTCTTCCATTTCGGCCACATCGGTGCCCAGTGTCGGCTGGTAGCCCACAGCTGAAGGCATGCGGCCGAGAAGGGCCGACACTTCCATGTTGGCAAGGATATGGCGGTAAATATTATCTACGAAAAGGAGTACGTCCAGACCCTCATGATCACGGAAATGCTCCGCAAATGTTACGCCGGTGAGCGCCACGCGGGCACGGACGCCGGGAGGCTCGTTCATCTGGCCGAAGACCATAATGGTCTTTTCGATAACGCCTGACTCCTTCATTTCGCGCCAGAGGTCATTGCCCTCCCTGGATCTCTCTCCCACGCCGGCAAATACCGAGAAACCGCCGTGCGCCGTGGCGATATTATGGATGAGCTCTTGGATGATAACTGTCTTGCCCACACCGGCGCCGCCGTAGGCCCCGATCTTGCCGCCCCTGGTAAAGGGAGTAATGAGATCAATAACCTTTATGCCCGTTTCAAGCATCTGGATGCTGGTTTCCTGCTCCGCCAGGCTGGGAGGGTCGCGGTGGATGGGTAACCTATCCTTGGTTTTTACTTCTCCGAGTCTGTCCAGAGGATCTCCGAACACGTTGAACAGGCGGCCGAGGGTGGCCTTGCCCACCGGTACGGATATTGGAGCGCCGGTATCGACGGCCACCGCACCCCTCTGAAGGCCTTCCGTAGGGCAGAGGGACAGGCAGCGGACCCAGTTATTGCCGATATGTTGCACTGTCTCCAGCACGATCTTCTCGCCGTCCTGCATAATTTCGAGGGCATTATAAATCGCAGGCAGCTCTTCCTGGGGGAATTCGACATCAACTACTGTGCCGATTACCTGTATCACTTTTCCTTTTGCCAAGTTGCACCTCCTATTTGAGACCTTCAACGCCTGCGACTATATCGAGCAGGTCCTTGGTGATCATCTCCTGACGGGCTTTATTCATGGTCAACGTGAGCTCGGCGATTACATCGTAGGCATTGTCCGTGGCGTTGCGCATAGCCATCATGCGCGCCGACTGTTCGCTGGCAATTGATTCAAGAATAGAATGATACACCTGCATCTCGACGAACCTTGGCAGAAGATCGCCGAGGACATGCATGGCGTTGGGCTCGAAAATATATTCCGGGCTGACACTCTTGGGTAACTGTGCCGGTTCCACCGGCAGGATAAGTTCCAGTGTGGGCTTCTGGCTCATCAGGTTGACGAACCGGGAATAGGCGATGTAAACGCGGTCATAGATCCCTTTGGTGTAATCATCTATCACTATCTGTGATATGGCCATGGTATCCGCCATCTTGGGCCGGTCACCCAGTTTGGTGAACTCTGCACGAATCTCACGCATCGATCGGCGCATGAAATCACGGCCTTTTGAGCCCACCGTGATAACTGTGACAGGGACCTTCTGATCGAGAATAAAATTGCCCACCAGCCGGTTCAGGTTGGTATTCAAACCGCCGCATAGACCCCTGTCCGTGGTTATGTGGACGATTCCAATTTTGTTCACCGGGCGTGCTACCAGAAGCGGATGGACAGCTCCTCCGGCGGCAGCCTGGGCGGACAGGTCAGCGATGATGTGCATTATCTTGTCGCTGTAAGGCCTGCCTGCGATTGCCATGTCCTGGGCCTTTTTCATTTTGGCAGTGGCGATCATCTCCATGGCACGGGTTATCTTGGCCGTGCTCTGGACACTGCGGATCCGCCGTCTAAGTATTTTTGGACTTACCATCTAATCGCCTCAATAAGCAGAGCTCTGCTTAAATTCTGCAATAGCCTTTTTGAGTTCTGCCTCAGTTTCAGGTTTTAATACCTTTTCCGTTGCAATTTCATTGCCGACTTCAGGGTGGTTATTGACCATGAATTTATAGAGCGCGTTTTCGAAGGCCGAAACCTTATCAACCGGGACATCGTCGATATATCCATTGGTGACCGCAAACAGTATCATGACCTCGTTTTCCAGCGAAAGCGGGGCATACTGCGGCTGCTTGAGTATCTCAACCATACGCTTGCCGCGTTCAAGCTGTGCCAGTGTGGCCTTATCCAGGTCCGAGGCGCCGAATTGAGCGAAAGTAGCCAGCTCAGCATATTGCGCCATGTCGAGTCTCAGTTTGCCTGCTACCTGCCTCATGGCCTTGGTTTGCGCATTGCCGCCCACGCGTGATACGGAGAGGCCGACGTTGAGAGCAGGGCGGACACCGGCGTTGAACATGTCGGTCTCAAGTAGGATCTGTCCGTCGGTGATGGAGATGACATTGGTCGGGATGTACGCCGACATGTCGCCGGCCTGGATCTCGATGACCGGCAGCGCTGTGAGAGAGCCTCCACCCAATTCTGCGGAGAGCTTGGCAGCCCGTTCGAGTAGCCTGCTGTGAAGGTAGAAGACATCGCCGGGATAAGCTTCGCGGCCGGGTGGCCGGCGCAGGATGAGCGAGACCTGGCGGTATGCCCACGCATGCTTGGAAAGGTCGTCATATATAATAAGGGCATCCTTGCCCTGCTCCATGAACTCTTCACCGATGGCGCAGCCCGCGTAGGCTGACAGGTATTGCATAGACGCGGGGTCCGAAGATGTGGCAACCACGACGACGGTGTGTTCCATGGCGCCGTATTTTCTGAGGGTCTCAACGATGTTGGCAACCTTGGCCGTCTTCTGGCCGATAGCCACGTAAATACATATAAGGTCCCTGCCTTTTTGAGCGATAATGCTATCGATGGCAACTGCGGATTTGCCGATTGAGCGGTCGCCGATTATCAGCTCGCGTTGCCCGCGGCCGATGGGTACCAGGGCGTCAACGCACTTGATACCTGTGTGGACGGAAACATTGACCGGTTGCCTGTCGACGACGTTGGGGGCGATACGTTCGACAGGCCGTGACTTGGTGGTCTTGATGGGACCGAGCCCATCGAGGGGCTGACCGAGGGTGTTGACCACGCGGCCGATGAGCTCGTTGCCGACCGGCACTTCAACCACGCGGCCGGTGCAGTGAACCTCGTCTCCTTCCTTAATATGGCTGAATTCACCAAGGATCACGGCGGCCACGTTGTCTTCCTCCAGGTTAAGAGCCAGCCCCATGATGCCATTGGGGAATGCCAGCAGCTCATTGTTTTTAGCTTTGCGAAGGCCTTGTATACGGGCAACACCATCACCGACCTGCACCACGGTTCCAACGTCTACCATGGTGGCAGTAGCACCGAAGTGCTCGATTTGCTCCTTGATTACCGATACTATATCTTTTTCCTGGGATTTCAATCTGCTCACCCCCTTTAAAGGTTGTTTATTTCGTAGCTTCTACAAGGTCTTTCCTCAACAGGTCCAAGCTGTTGCGGATACTGCCGTCGATCAGCGTATCCTCTATGCGCGCAACCATGCCGCCGAGAATGGAAGGATTGACCTTGAGCTTGACTGTAACTTTCCTCCCGGTTATCTTTTCAAGTTGACCGGTTATCTTTTGTTTATCGGTTTCATCCAGCGGAACGGCGGTGGTGACCACGGCGTGTCTAATGCCGCTTTGCTCATCGAGCAGATTGTCATATTCATCGGCTATCTGTTCCGCGTTTTTTATCCTGCCCTTCAAAATCAGCAGGTTGCACAGGTTAAGAACAAGCTCATTTGACGTGTTAAGCTTCTGTTTGATCAGTTCCGCCTTGAGGTTGAATGGAACCTTGGGATGATCTATCAGGTCCACGATCTCCCTATCCTTCATCAGGTCAGAGAGCTTGCGGAGCTCCTTTTGCCATTCATCCAGGTTGTTCTTCGCCTGTGCGATCTGAAAAATCGCTTGAGCGTAGCGCCTGGCAGAAATCGTTGAAATCATTTTTCTATCCTGCTTAATTCTGTTTAAACGTATTGCTCTGGTCCAGGACCTCATTAATAAGTTTGCGGTGTTTCGGCGCGTCAAGGGACTCCTTGATAACCTTTTCGGCAGCAAGGATGGTTAGGTTGGAGAACTCCGACCGCAACTCTGCGATGGATTTATCGCGTTCGAGCTTAATCTCATCCCTGGCCTTTTTCACGATTACGTCTGCTTCCTTGCGCGCACCGTCTTTGGCCTCTTCCTTTATCTTTTCGGCTATCTGGGAGGCCTGGGCAATTATCACCTGACCTTCCTTACGTGCGGCTTCAACCGCCGCCTTGATCTGTTCTTCACTGCGGCTTGTCTGCTCCTTTATCTTCTCCGCCTGTTCAAGGCTCTCCTTTATCTTGGCGGCCCGCTCATCCAGCATTTTGAGGACAGGCTTGTATAGGATCGCTGTGAGCAGCCCAAAGAGGACAAGGAAATTGATCAGAAATGCAACCAGCAGTTGCCAATTTACTCCGATACTTTCCATATTTACCTCAAAGTTCCAATCCTGTATTTTCTCATATCAGCGCCGACTGTTAACGCCGGCGACGGGAAGGTCCCCAATAGAATTGGGCCTTCCTCACCAGTAACAGGTATTAGACCACCATGGCAAGCAGGATGGCGACGATCAGAGCATAGATGCCAACAGCCTCTGTTAGAGCGCCGATCAGGATCATGTTGGTCAGGAGCACGCCCCTGGCTTCGGGATTGCGGCCCAGCGCCTGCATGGCTCCCAAACCGATCAGTCCAAGGCCGATGCCCGGCCCCAGCATTCCCAGACCTGCAGCGAGTCCGGCACCCAGCATTTTCATAGTTTCAGCGTCCATTTAGATCCCTCCTTTTACTTGTGTACAAATTAATTGTGTTCAGCACCCTCTTCATGGTGCGAGGTTACTGCCATTAAACCGAATACAAGTGTCAAACCGGCGAAAATCATAGCCTGCAGGAAACCGACAAGGGTCTCGAGCCCGTAAAAGGGCACAGGTGCAATGAAGGCTACCAGGAATGTCATGACGCCCAGCAGGATCTCTCCGGCAGTCATGTTGCCAAATAGACGGAAGGTAAAGCTTACGATCCTGATGAAGTGGCTTAAAATTTCCAGTAAACCGACATAGATATTGATGAAGCCAAATGCAAACCCGCTCAGGAAAGATTTCCAGTTGCCCTTGAATAGATCAGCGAATGACTTGCCCAGGGAACTGAACTGGAAGAACGAATCCATGTACTTGAACGGGCCGATCCTGGAAAAGCCCAGGTATTCAATGAAGAGGAAAGATATGAGCGCGATGGAGAGCGTAAGGTTGACATCCGTGTTGGCGGCCCGCAGGAAAGGCACGGTGATAGTATAGGTATGCGAACCCTCCGTTATATGTTCAACCGGGCCCCAGGTGCCCCAGAGCGGAACCAGTGCCAGCAGCGCGTTGGTTACCACGTATAAAAATATGGTAGTGACGATTGGGAAAAAGGTGCGGACATTCTTAGGGCCGGCGACGCCCTCGATGGCGTTGTAAATGCCGTTTACAACCACCTCGGCAAAGCTTTGCAGCCTGCCCGGTATCACCTTCATTTTCCTGGTGGCGAAGAAGAATAACACGCAGAGCACAATGATGGTGATCCACGATGAGATGAGGGTATTGGTGATCTTGAACTCGCCCACGTGGAACATTGCTTCCGATGGAAGCACGACGTGTAGCTTACTGACCTGCAATTCCTTGGGAACGTCAATATTAAATAGCTTGCTGCCGAGCGGACCCATCACAAATGAGGTCAGGAAAAGTGCCAGTAGGACTATGCCAAGGATAACCACTAACCGGCTGGAGCAACCAAGTTTACTCACTGTCCTGCTCCTTTATCGAGTTCTTTTTTTCATCCATATTCTTTTGCTCGTCCATAAACTGGCGCAGCATACGGTAAAGTCCGTATCCGGCTGCCGATGTTCCAACTATAAGCCCAATTAACGTGCATAGTGGCCGGCTGTTCAATCGCTCAGGAGCATCCAACCACAGGCCGAGGGCTGTTGGTAGTATCAGGCTTAATGCTACATACCAACCGACATTAAAGAGAAACCAAAATCCTCTGAGAAGCTGTCTTTTGTCTGGTTTCAGTTCACCGTCTTTTTTAATCACAGGCATTATATCAAGCCTATATTTTAGCCGTCAACGGAAAATCCATTGATTTTTGGCAACATAGCATACGCCTTAGTAACTACGCATTTTAAGAAGTGGCAGTGATTACTATAGTAAATATTGGTGGAGTGTTACTTATTGCAGGCGCTCAATAATCAGGACTTCTTTTTACCGAAATCGTCCAGATCAAGAGTGTTAATAAAATCGTAAATGGCCGGGTATTTCATTAATTCCTGCTCGTTAAGACCCTCCGTGTTCACGGTGCCGTCCCCGGCCGGTCTGGGCTGAGCTGTGATCTTACCGGATTCCCCATCGAGGATTATACCGGCTTTATCGAGTACGGATTCTTCCGCGTAAATAGGCGCCGTGACCCTGACAGCCAGCGCTATGGCGTCACTTGGTCGGGAATCGAGCTTCATCTTGGTGAGCAGCCACCGTTTATTGTGCTCATCGTAAAACACCTCAAATACCCAGCCCTCCCCACCATCAATTTCCATAAAGTGTTTTTTTCCGTCCTGCCACCTGTTCACAATAGTGGATTTAAATTCATGGCCCTGCCATACAAGTGATAACTTGGCGTCCTTGTCAAGGTCCTGTACACGGCTGCGGCCTGAGCGTGCCTCAATCTCCACAACAGGCGGCCCTTCGCTGAATTCAAACACAATCTGTGCATAAAAAGTATCGGAGCGCAGGTCATTAACCACGATCCGTGAGATGCTGGTCCCTGATAGTGATTTTAGGGCAAAGAAGGTGTTTTTTAGAAGGTCATGTGTCATTGGGCGCGAAACATCCACATTCTGCAGTTTCATGGATATGGCATCGGCCTCTGCCGGGCCTATCCAGATGGGCAGGTAGCGGTCTGTCTGCCTTTCTTTAAGTATGACCACATGCTGGTAATTCATCAGGCTGACACGTATACTGTCGATTTGCATCTCTTTCATCGGAAACCTCCTGAGCATCGTTGCTCAGTCAGGATTGATTGTAACGCAAGACCCGTGTGGTGTCAATTACGAATAATACCTATACGATATACAATGCTGTTAGTACTATCACGAGCTAATTTGCCAGCGTGTGACGGCAAAGATTCTTCTTTGTTATCCGTTGACGTATTTATTAAAATAGTGAGGATTGTAATGGAGACAGGTACGAATTGAAAGCGCTTCTGCAGAGGGTAACCGGCGCAGCGGTAACGGTTGATGACAAAGTAGCAGGGCAGATCCGGCAGGGTTTTCTCATACTGCTTGGAGTGGCCGGGGATGATAGCGAGAAGGACGCGGATTACCTGGTAGAAAAAGTTGTCAACTTGAGGGTTTTCAGCGATGACAATAGTAAATTTAACTTGTCGGCGCTACAGGTAGGTGCCGGATTGCTGGTGATCAGCCAGTTTACCCTGATGGCAGATGTAAGGAAGGGGCGACGTCCCAGCTTCACTCTAGCCGCACCACCGGATATGGCGGAAAAGCTTTACAACTATTTTGTCAGGCGCATTTCGGAAACTGGCTTGAAAGTACAAACCGGAATTTTCGGGGCACATATGCTGGTCAGCATTGTCAACGACGGCCCTGTCACTATTATGCTGGATAGCAAAGATAAGCTGACTTAACCGGCGACCAGTACTAATTGCAACTTGTTGCAATTGCCACTAATTTCTGTAATAATTGGCACTGATGACTTGTATTGAATCGTTACAGGAAAAGGGTTACCGGCTAACACCCCAGCGCATCATGGTTGTGGACGCCTTGCATAGCGTTGAAAGCCATATCAGCGCAGAAGAGATCTTTGCCAAGCTCAAAGAGAAATATCCTTATGCCAATATATCCACGGTCTATCGAACTTTAGAGCTACTGAAGGAACTCGGACTGGTCGCCGAGATAGAGATCGGCGATGGCATTGCGCGTTACCATGCCAGGGAACACAGCAAACACCATCATCTCATTTGCCATAAATGTGGAAACGCAATTGAATTACCTGAAGCTGACCTGCAACCGCTGGCAGCATCCCTGCTGACGAATCATAAATTTAAGGCTGACGTAACACACCTGGCAATTTTTGGGCTGTGTTCGAAATGCCAGGGTTAAAGGTATTGCTGCCCAATTGATCAAGCATTAGGTTTGGGAGGTTCTAAGTGCATATACCCGACGGTTTTCTCAGCGGGCCTGTTGCTGTGGCTACGGGCGCGGTGGCGGTTGCAGCCATAGCTGTAGCTGTTAAAGAAACGAATACGAAAATGGGAGAGAAACAGGTGCCCATGATGGGAGTCCTGGCAGCTTTTATCTTCGCGGCACAGATGTTGAATTTTCCGGTCGCCGGTGGAACTTCGGGTCATTTTCTCGGGGCGGCGCTTGCCGCTGTATTACTGGGGCCCTGGGCCACGGTGCTGATAATGAGCAGCGTGCTGGTAGTACAATCACTGATATTCCAGGATGGCGGTCTGCTGGCATTGGGTGCAAATATTACTAATATGGGGATTATTGCAGTGTTCAGCAGCTACTATATATATAAAGGTATAGACGCTCTGTTTAGGCACACTAAAGCCGCAACCCTTGCCGGAGCCGGTATTGGGGCATGGTTTTCCGTGGTACTGGCTTCACTGGCATGCGCTGCCGAGCTATCAATTTCTGGCACATCGCCGTGGGCATTGGCTATCGCGGCCATGGGTGGCGTATACATGCTGATAGGTGTCGGCGAAGGGCTGATTACGGTAGCTGTTCTTAGCCTCATAATGGCCACCAGGGCGGATCTCTTGAAGCTGCAAGTGGTTTGAGAAGGACCGCATCTTATGAAATCGAAATGGTGGATTACAGGCCTGGCCATTGCACTGCTTTTGGTCGTGCTATCTCCAGTGGCCTCCAAGTTGCCCGATGGCTTGGACAGGTTTGCCGAAGATCATAACTTTGTCGATAAGGCCGGCGAGCCGGCCTTCACCTTAGTACCTGATTATACTTTCCCGGGTATTGATAACGAGGCAACTGCAATAATACTTGGGGGCCTGTTGGGTACACTGTTACTATTCGGCGTCGTATTTGGCCTGGCGAATTGGATGAAGTCCAAGCATGAAGCATAGTTTTATTGATGAGTACAGCGGCCTTGACAGCTTTGTACACCGCCTTGACCCGCGTACCAAGCTGCTCTGCAGCCTTACATTTATCCTGGCAGTGGTTTTGACACCGGCCGGAACCTGGAAGGTATTTGCGATATACCTGCTGATTGTGCTGGGGCTGATATGGCTTTCTCAGCTGCCGTTAAAATATGTATTGAAAAGGTCGCTGGTCATTTTTCCTTTTGTTATCATGATAGCCATTTTTGTGCCCTTTTTTAAACAGGGACAGGTGGCGGCCAGCTATGACATCGGTACGTGGCATATAGCCATTACCTATGAAGGGTTGGCAGTGCTTGCAAATGTCATAGTTAAGGCCTGGCTTTGTATCCTCTGCCTGATTGTGCTGTCATCATCGACAAAGTTTGAAGAACTTCTGCACGGAATGTATAGGCTGAGAGTACCCCGGGTATTTGTGCAGATCACCTCGTTTATGTACCGCTACATGTTTGTGCTGGCCGATCAGGCTATGACTATGCAGATGGCAAGGGACAGCCGAAATTACGGCTTAAATCGCGGGAATATTTTTAAAACACTGGGGAATATGATCGGTGTGCTTTTCATTCGTAGTTATGAGCGGGCAGAGAGGATTTATGCGGCTATGTTATCCAGGGGTTATAGTGGGGAGATCATCGTGGTAAATCAGCTCAGGTTTCGATTGCCCGACGCTTATTTCGCCTCGTCTTTGGCCCTGCTGCTGATCTGCCCGGCAATTCTATGGTGGTGATAGATGTTGCCTGGTAAAGCAGTTGAAATATTCGGGCTGTCTTATGTATATCCTGATGGCCAGTGCGGCCTGAATAATATTGAGCTGACTATAAATTGTGGTGAAAGCGTGGCTCTAATCGGGCCTAACGGGGCCGGGAAATCGACGCTGTTACTACATTTGAACGGGATATTAAGAGGAAACACAGCGATAAGGGTACAGGGATTACCCGTGGTTGATAAGCACATCAGGGAAATAAGGAAAAAGGTAGGCATGGTCTTCCAGGAGCCTGAAGATCAGCTTTTTTCATTAAATGTTTTGGAAGACGTAGCATTCGGGCCTGTCAATATGGGATACTCCAAGGAAGAAGTCAATCGGAGGGTCGAGCAGGCCCTGCACAAAGTGGGGATGAGGGGTTACGAAAAAAGGTCATCACATCACCTGAGCATAGGTGAGAAGAAGCGCATAGCTATAGCCACGGTGCTGTCTCTTGATCCCGAGATACTGGCCCTTGATGAGCCTACCAGCAGCCTGGACCCCAGGGGTAAGTGGGCCCTGATCGAACTGCTTCAGAAATTGCCTGTTACCAAGATCATCGCTTCACATGACCTTGAAATGGTCCGCTGCCTGTGCGGAAGGACTATTCTACTGGATTCGGGTAGGATTGTGGCGGACGGCAGGACCAATCAAATACTTGGTGACGAGGCATTGCTAAGGGCCCATGGCCTGGCAAGGGACGCGACTGCGGCGGGGATTTAGCTCGCCAGTTTCATACTTATGTCCAGCGCCGCGGCGGAATGTGTCAGTGCCCCCACAGAAATCCAATCCACACCCGTTTCGGCAATTGCCCGTACATTATCCAGGCTGACGCCGCCGGAAGCTTCCACGATTGCTTTATGGTCGATTAACACGACCGCCTGCCGCATTTCTTCCAGGCCCATGTTATCCAGCATGACGACGTCTGCTCCGGCGTATGCGGCCTCCCGGGCGTCCTGGGCCTTAATGGTTTCTATTTCGATCTTGATATGATGGGGTGTTTTGTCCCTTGCCTGCCGGACGATGTCGCCGACGCCCAACCCCCGTCGGTGCAGGATGGCGATATGGTTGTCCTTTATCAGGACCATATCACCCAGATTCATACGGTGATTGCTGCCTCCGCCGGCTGTCACGGCATATTTTTCCAGAATACGCAGCCCGGGCAGGGTTTTGCGTGTATCCAGTATTTTGACAGGCAGTCCCCGGACCGCATTAACATATAATGACGTTTGCGTTGCTATACCGCTCAAGTGCTGCAGAAAATTCAGGGCTGTGCGTTCACCTTTTAAGATGCCGGGTACGTCACCTTCTACCGCCGCTACGATATCTCCCGGTTTAACCTGGCTACCATCTTTAACCAGGATGGAAAACTTCAGAAAAGGATCAATCCTTAAAAATACGAGCCTGGCTATGTCAATACCCGCCAGTATGCCATGGGCCTTTATTATGAAGCTGGCTTTGCCTTTTATATGTGAGGAGATGAGGGCGCTGGACGTAATGTCTCCACCTGCGAGATCTTCTTCCAGCGCCCGCTCTATGAGGTCTTCCAATACAGGGATATAGTCGCTTAACTGCATCAATCTTAAACATCCCGGTAAATATTCAGCAGTTGAATTATAATATCTGGCAACTGTTAATAAAAGTTGGTCAGTGATGTTCAGACATCGCGGCGAAGCCGATGACTGCGAACGGAACGGAAATAGGTCTGACGAATTGGCAGTGTTTTCAAATAGGGCGGGGTAAATCCGCCGAAGCCGCAGAGAGTCATATCAAACGATTTGGCATTGAATACTTGCCCATCACAGTAGAAGAACACCTGGCGCTGCTCAGGGAAGCTGGATTTCGGTTGGTGGAATTGCTGTGGTTTTCATATATGCAGGCTGGTTTTTATGCAGTTAAGTAAAAAGGAAAAAAATGGGTGACAGGTGCGCCCGCCCAGAGCGTCTTTATGGATTCAGCAGGTAAATAGAGAAATTTAGAACGGTGGCATAGCTGACCCAGAGTATATAAGGTATCAGCAGCAGAGAAGCGGTTTTGGAAACTCGGTAAAAATTGATCATAGTCAACAGGATTGCCGTCCACAGAGGGACTATGACTATGAGACCCCAAAGCGGCGACTTTAACCCAAAGAAAGCGTAGGACCATAGCATGTTGAGCATGAGCTGGATGAGGAAAATGATAAGTCCTTCCCTGATCTGGAATTCCTTTATGCCTTTTCGCCAGATAAGGAACGCTGATATGCCCATAAGGACATAAAGCAGGAACCATACAGGGGCAAATAACCAGTTGGGCGGCGTAAAAAAAGGCTTCTGCAGCAGGGCGTACCAGTTCGGTATCGCAACTCGCGTAAAAAGCGAGCCGATGAAGCCGGCGCCAAAACAGGCTGCCAGGCTTACCAGCAGCTTGGCGGCATCGCTAAGTCTTTTATCTCGCATCGATTGTGAAACGGCACTTATTAAATATGCCGGCGTTAGCAGGTGAAATTTCCGTTTATGCCGAAATAATATATCAATAACCTGACTAACTCAAATTACACAATTAAAGTAACAAATCAGACCCTAAGGCAATTGCTACCTTACATTCGCAATAACGGAGACGGTATTATTACTACTGTGCCAGTAGGGAGCGTCATTAACGATGGCCAAACGTTTGGTTGACTCCAAATTGCTGTGCTAAAATCCCTTTTGCGCCGTGCCAGCTGAGGACGGCTACAGAGACATTTGGATATGAACCTTGATCATTTAAGCCTGTTGCTCCGAAACCTGCCTGAATTCGATCGACTGATTAAAGACCTGCGGGAAAAAGGCCGGTTGCAGGCCAGGCTGTGCATTCCCGACCATGCCTTGCCCTTCCTGGCAGCCGCCATTTACGTCAGTCTGGGTAAGACGGTGCTGCTCGTTACGGCACATGCCGAGGCAGCCAGGCGGCGCTTTGAACAGGTCAAGCTGTGGCTGCCTGATGCGGATGTTTCGCTTTTCTTCCCGGAAGCAGATTTGCTGGGGAGCGATTCCTCGGCGGATCCCGTGGTCAACTCAGAACGTTTGAAGGTGATGGCCCTTCTGGCTGGTTACAAAACTGTAGTTAAAAAGGATGAAACCCCTGCGTTTATTATGTGTTGCGCAGCATCATTAATCGGCAGGTCCCTAGAGCCGGCCAGTTTCAAGGAGGGCTGCCTCGAGATAATAAATGGAATGAGCATGAGCCAATCTGCGTTGCTTGAGCGGCTGCAATCGGCGGGATACATATTTGAGGACGTTGTGGAAATACCCGGCGCCTTCAGTAAAAGGGGTGGTATTGTCGATGTATTTCCCTTTGGCAGTGAATCGCCGGCCAGGATCGAGTTTTTCGGGAACGAGATAGAGAGCCTGCGGCTATATGACCCGAGATCTCAAAGATCCACGGAGCAGATACCAGCACTGGTTTTGCCGCCGGCAGGAAAGTGGTCACAAGGTGGTACGGCCAATTTGCTGGATTACCTGCCGGGCGATGCCATTTTGCTGTTGGACAATGTCCAGCAGATTGAATCAGAAGTGGTGCATATCAGGGACGAAGCCGCCAGCCTGGGTCAATCAGGTAAAAATGACGAAGATGTATCCGGTAATGGGGCCGTTTTATTCAGCTGGGGAGATATTAATAACAAGATCAGGGGCCGGGAGAAAGTTGTTGAGCTAAGTCCCTGGGATGTGGCTGAAGACACTGATACCGACCTTTACCACCTGCCTGTCAGGGGTGCCCCTGACTTCTCGGCAAGATTTTCGGCATTGCTGGATAGATTGCCTGAATTGAGGGATGGATGTGACAGGATTCTGATCGTTAGCCAGCAGGCCGAACGGATAAGGGAGCTACTGCAGGAGCAGGATGTCAGTTTGAGTGCTTTGAAAACACTTGAAGGTATACCGCCGCTTAATTCCGTAACCCTGGTCCAGGGTTCGTTGGACGGCGGATGGCAGCTCGGCGAGGAATTACTGCTGCTCACAGACGCAGAACTCTTCGGAAACATAAAGAGACGACGCTTTGCCAAGGCCAGGCCGGTCAGACACCACCTTTTCCTCAACGATATCAGCGTTGGCGACGCCGTCGTACACGTGGAGCATGGTATAGGGCGTTTTGCCGGTATCAGTAGGAAGGTTAGCGCTGGCGTGGAGAGGGAATATTTGATGCTGGAATATGCATGCGGCGACATGCTTTATGTGCCCGTAGACCAGGTAGACAGGGTGAGCCTGTATATAGGTGGAAGTGAGAGAATGCCATCGTTGAGCCGTCTGGGTTCGCAGGAATGGAACCGAGCCCAGCAAAGGGTGAAGGAATCCGTAGCAAACATAGCCGGCGAACTTATCGAGCTGTATGCCGGTCGGGCCGCCGGAGGGGGCGTCGCGTTCTCTCAGGATACGCTCTGGCAACAGGAATTAGAGGCTTCTTTCCCGTACCTCGAGACCACTGACCAGTTGGAAGCGATTGAGGCAGTAAAATCAGATATGGAGTCGGCGCGGCCGATGGACCGGCTGGTTTGCGGTGATGTGGGTTATGGAAAGACCGAAATTGCGCTGCGCGCTGCCTTCAAGGCGGTAATGGATAGCAAACAGGTGGCCATAATGGTACCGACCACGATTTTGGCTCAGCAGCACATGGAGACTTTCAGTGACAGGTTAAAGACCTTCCCGGTCAAAGTGGCTGTATTGAGCCGCTTTTGTTCGGCCAGGGAACAATCAGACGTGATCTCAGGCCTGGCAGAGGGATCGGTGGATATATGCATCGGTACGCACAGGATCCTGCAGAAGGACGTGCGGTTCAAGGACCTTGGGCTGGTCATAATTGATGAAGAACAGCGTTTTGGCGTGGTACACAAGGAGCATTTCAAGAAGATGAGGCAATCGGTAGACGTGCTTACCCTAAGCGCTACCCCCATACCGCGTACGATGCATATGGCGCTGTCAGGCATCAGGGATATGAGCACAATAGAAACACCGCCGGAAAGCCGGCTGCCCGTGGTTACACACGTGGGTCAATACAATGAAAGGCTAATTCGAGAAGCTCTGCTGCGTGAGTTGGAGCGCGATGGCCAGGTGTTTATCGTACATAACAGGGTTCACAGTATAGGCGAGCTGGCAAATAAGGTAACCAGCCTGGTGCCGGAGGCCAGGATATCGGTTGCCCATGGACAGCTGGATGAGGATAAGCTCGAGGAAGTCATGTCGGACTTTATGCAGGGTAAGAGCGACGTGCTGGTTACAACCACAATTATCGAGTCGGGTCTGGATATGCCGAACGTCAATACGCTGGTTGTGGACAATGCGGATAAGATGGGGCTGACCCAGCTTTACCAGCTTCGTGGAAGGGTGGGGCGCGGTGCAAATTCGGCTTATGCCTACTTCCTGTTTGATTCGGGTAAAAGCTTAACCGATCAGGCCATTGAGCGGCTGAAGGTAATTGCCCGGGCCACTGAACTGGGAGCAGGATTTGCCATTGCTATGAAAGATCTTGAAATAAGGGGAGCGGGCAACCTGCTGGGGGTGGAGCAGAGCGGTAATATAGCTGCCGTGGGATTCAGTTACTACTGTCGGTTGCTTGAGGAAGCTGTCGAAGAGATCAAGGCCCGGCGCGAGGGCCGCACCGTGCATAAGAAGGTAGAGACCGCCAGTGTTTCAATTGATCTGAAGATACCCGCCTTCATTCCTGATACCTTCATCGGCGATACAAGGGTAAGGTTTAATATTTATCACAGGCTGGCAAGGATGGCCAGCCTGGATGAAGTATATGACATAAGTGAAGAACTTATTGACAGGTTTGGCAGTATGCCCGAAGAGGTTACTAATTTATTGTACGTGGTGGAGCTAAGGCAATCAGCGATAAAGGCAGGCATCGAGACGATTGTGCGCAACGGTGACACCATAACGGTTTGCTTTTATGACAAAATTCTGTTGGACCTGGATGGGCTAGGCGCATTGAAAAACAGGGCAATCAGGAGGGGTAACAGGCAAATTAATATTGATACTACGCTTTCGGGGCACAGGTGGATGAAGCTGTTAAAAGAACTTGTTCTGGAATTGGGTTCAGCGGACACATTGACGGGCAGGCAGAGGGGCTCTTAATCTTCAACACCTGCTTCTTGCAGGTAATCAATCATATCCTGTATCGTTACCAGGCCATCGGCGTCTTTCTCCGGTATCTCAAACTTATTTCCCGGTTTGCTGAAGCTGTCTTCGATCGTGGTAAAGAATTCGGCCAGGTCATCCGGGTCCATGTTAAGATCATCAATAAATGAAGCGGACGGCTCGATGGATGTCGAGTCGACGCCCAGTTCATCAACCAGGATTTTCTTTATCTTATCGAACAGTCTTGGCATCTGATATCCCGGGGTCAATTATACGATGTGTGATACCTATCAATCAATTTGATTTTTTCGCTCTTTATCCTTTGGAATTACGGCGCCCAGCACTCCATTTACAAACTTTGGGGATGCATCGGCGCCGAACTCTTTGGCCAGTTCGACCGCTTCGTTGACGGCCACCTTGGCTGGCGTTTTTTGATCGATGAGGATCTCGTAGAGCGCTATCCTCAAGATATTTCGGTCCATAGGAGCCAGTTGATCCACAGGGAATGCCGTAGCAAGGCGCTTAATGGTGCCGTTTAGTTGCTCCTGGTTATCAAGTACGCCGTGTACCAGTTCGCTCGCAAAGATGGCGCCATCGTCGCTAAGGGCTTTTATCTTGAGCGTACGTTCAAGAACGGAGTCCGGGCTGTTAGCTGCAAATTCCAATTCAAAAAGTGTTTGCAGTGCAACAATCCTGGCAAGATGCCTTTGACCTATGGGCATAAAATCACTGGGAGAAAGTAACTTTACCGCGATGATCCCTGACTTAGAATCTTCCGCCTTTACGCCACTTGATTATCTCATTAGTTTTCTCAGCATTGCTGAGGTTAAAAGTCAGTGCGCCGGGGCTTATCAATTTAATGTATTTAGTAAGGATATCACCCGGCCCCACTTCGAAGAATGTGGTTATGCCGCGGGCGAGCATCGTTTCCACCGATTGCTGCCATTTTATGCAATGTACTATCTGGCTTACCAGCTCTTCCTTGAGGGCTTCAAGTGAATTCATGGGCTGCGCTGTTACGTTGGATACAATGGGCACGGTCGGCGGTTCATATTTGAACTGTGATACGGCGTTTATCATACCGTCCAGGGCAGGTTCCATCAGCGAGGAATAAAAGCCGCCGCTGACTTTCACCGGCTGTATGCGCCGCGCTCCTTTTACCTGAGCCAGTCTTCTGGCCTTGGCCAATTTATGCTCATCTCCGCTTATAACCATGTTGTCGGGTGCATTTATATTGGACAGCTCAACCCCGGTCGTAAGGCACACGCCTTCGACGGTGTCCATGTCCATGTCCATAATTTGCAGCATACCGCCGGGCTTGCGCCGGCCTGCTTCATTCATGAGCCTGCCGCGCTCGCGTATCAGGCGGACGGCATCGCCCAGTTGCATCACGCCGGATGCCACCATTGCGGCATATTCCCCGCATCCATGGCCGGCTACGAGAGTCGGTGTCGGTAGTGCCCCGCCGCTGATCTCTTCCCCTGCCTTAAGACAGGCAATGCTCACGGTCATGATAGCTGCCTGGGCATTCATAGTCTGCGCCAGGTCCTCTTCAGGGCCTTCAAAACAAAGCCTTGACAGCGGGAACCCGAGCGCCTTATCTACCTCGTCGAATACTTCCCTGGCGGAATCGTAGTGGACGTAAAAGTCGAGCCCCATTCCGACCTTCCTGGATTCCTGACCTGGAAACACGTAGGCCACTTTTACATCTTCAACCATCTAATTCCCTCCTTGATCTACCATATCAGCTTGCCGGCGACATTCTATTTGCGCTTCTTTTTAGGGCTTTTGATCTCCAGAACCTCCCTGCCGTCGTAAGTACCGCATGCCGGGCACACCTGGTGAGGAAGCTTTGTGCTGTGGCAGCGGGAACACTCTATAAATGCTGTAGGGGTCTTGGCAAGGTGACTGCGTCTTTTGCCCTGTCGCGCTTTGGGGTATTTTTTCTTAGGAAGTGGTGCCATTTATATTTTGCTCTCCTTTTCTAAATGTGCTAATTTGTCCCATCTGCGATCAGCGGGCCGGCTTGCGTGACCGCAATCGCCGTGTGCTAACTCCTGGCCGCAGACGGGGCAGAGCCCCGGACAATCCAGCCTGCACAACAGCTTGGTCGGTGTAGCCATGATTATATACTGTCTGATTGCTTCGTTTAAGTCAAGGATATGATTATCGGCGATCGTAAATTCCTCAGGCGGTGGGTGCAGGTGAACGCCTGAAGTGATATCGATAACCGGGAAAAATTCCTCCTCCATTATAAACGAAATTTGTTTCATTAAGTCTCCCAGACATCGGGAACAGGAACCTTTGATATCGGCGGTAAACTTACCGGCAGCGAGAATACCACGGCTGGTACGAATCAGCTCGACATTGCCTTTAACGGAGTTCTCGCCATTTTCGCCGGCCAGTTCCTCAATTTTATAATTTCGCTTCGCTCCGACCGGCTCCTTAAGGAGCTGGGCGACATTGATCTGCATGGTAATAGATACGATTTCGAATTTGGCTCATTATAAGTAGAGATACGTGTAATGTCAAGGAAACGAACGTAAACCGGTCAGCAGGCTATATTGTGCGTGGCGGCCAGGCACAGGTATATCAATATCAGTACTATTTGATACATGGTGCGCGCAGGTGCTTAACATAAGATAATACATGCCTTGACTGTGCTTGATAAAAGGATTTAAACTGTCTAACGCCGGGGTAATGGCTGCAACCACCTGCGGGTAGATTTGGTGTTTGATGCCGGTTATTGAAGCTGTGAATCACCCTGATCCCCGGGAATACAAATAAATCTCCCATTACCACCGCTGAATCAATGGACTGATTCGGCCGCGGACACGTTCAGAAGGAGTGATCGGCGGTTGATCAGTCTGAATAATGTTAAACTGTCCGGGCAAAAGAACTTGATTAAGGAGTAAGGCGCACGATATGAAAGTTGTATTTATTGAAGACATTTCAGCTAAAGAGAAGAAGGGTGATATCAAGGAGGTATCCGACGGGTACGCGCGGAACTACCTTTTGCCCAGGGGCCTGGCGTTACCTGCGACTTCCGGTGCGGTGAAAGCTGCCGAGAAAATCTCCCAGGAGAGGGAGAGGAAGCGCGTTCGACAGCATGATGAGTACGTTGAGCTTGCCGGGCAGATTGAAGGAAAGGAGCTGCGTTTTAAGGGCAAGGCCAGCTCAAAGGGTACCCTGCATGGGTCCATTACCTCCGCCGACATAGCCGACAGGTTATCCAACCTCATTAACGTTGACATCGATAAGAAAAAGATCGCCTTAAAGAATTCACTGCATAACGTCGGTGAATATGAGGTCGAAGTAGTTTTCTCTAAAGACGCGACAGCCAAGATCATGGTTATAATTGAAAGGGAAATAGCCTGAAGTCATGAGAGAAGCTCTGCCACCTTACGACCTGGATGCCGAAGAAGCGGTGCTCGGCTCGTTGCTGATTGACAGCGAGTCTATCACAGAGATAGATACCATCGTAGGGGCCGAGGATTTTTTCAGCGAGCAAAACCAGTTCGTATTCGGTGCCTGTCGCAATCTGTTTCAGCGTGACGAGGCCATAAACCAGATTACTGTAGCACAGGAACTGATCAGACTTGGGAAGCTGGACGAGGCAGGGGGAGCTGCGTACCTCAGTCATCTCGTATCAATGGTCCCAACGTCTTTGCATATACGGCACTATGCGCAAATAATGTACAGGCTGGCTACCATGCGCCGTCTCATCAGCGCGGCCGGACAGATCGAGTCTATTGGATACAAGGCTGATCCTGATGTGGATCTCTCTTTAACACGGGCAGAAGACATTATATTTAAACTCAGGACGAGGCAGGGACGGGGCGAATTCATTGCCATTCAGGAGGCCCTCAACCGCTACTTTGAAGAGGCGGCCAATAAAACCACATACGATAAGGATATCCAGAGTATACGCACCGGTTTTAAGGCCATTGATAATGCCCTCGGTGGGCTGCAGCGTTCCGAACTGGTGATCCTGGCTGCACGGACCAGCATCGGCAAGACAAGCTTGGCCCTGAATATTGTGCGCAATGCAGCGGTTAATCAGAAGGCCTGTATCGCCCTTTTCAGCCTCGAGATGTCCCGACGCGAGATAATCCAGAGGTTATTGTCGAGTGAAGCCAACATTGAATCGCAGCATTTCAGGAAGGGACGTTTTTCGGACCTCGAGGAGCGACTGCTTCAACGTGACATAATCCCCAGACTGGCAGAGACATCCATATATATCGATGATACTCCCAACATGCGTATCAGCGAGGTCCGCAGTAAGGCCAAGAGGCTTCATTTGAAGCATAATGTTGACATGGTCGTCCTTGACTATATCCAACTGCTGAGAGGTGATTCCAAGAACGATAACCGGGTGCAGGAGATGACCGAGATTACCCAATCGCTAAAGTCGCTGGCGCGTGAGCTGGATACGCCCGTGTTAGCCTTATCACAGCTAAGCCGCAATATTGAGCACCGCCAGGAAGGCAAAAGATTGAAACAGCAGGTCAGGCCACAGCTCTCGGACCTGCGTGACAGCGGCAGTATTGAACAGGACGCAGATGTGGTTATGTTTATTCATCGCTGGGACAAGATTTATCCGACTGAAGAGGACTGGATCCGTGAGTTCGGAGAAGACTCGCCGTATCCCAAGGGCATTGCGCAGATAATTATTGCCAAGAATCGCAACGGTCCCACGGGCGAAGTCCCCCTCAGATTCATACAGGAAACGACTAAGTTCGATAACTTCGACAGTAGTGTGGTTGAGGTGGGTACGCTATATTAAGGTATGAAAAATATGGCAGATAACGATTTCAAAGGGTTTCCTCCCAGGTTTGAGGTTACCCCTTTGCCCAACGTGTTTTTCAGTGAGGCGCTGTCAGTCATTAGCAGTCTGCTTGAATTAAAAGCCGTTATGCAGGTGTTTTTCCTGCTCAGTCGAAGAAAGGGTTACCCCAGGTTTGTAAGCTTCAGCGAATTAAGCAGGAACGCTGTGATCGTGGGGGAGCTGCGCAAAATGACGGGCGATGCAGATACTCTGCTCAGGACTGCCCTCGAAGCGGCAGTGACACACGGAATTTTACTGCATATCCCGATAGGCGTGGATGGGGTATCGGATGACGCCTACTTTATCAATAACCAGGCCGAAAAAGATACTATAAGCAAAATAATGGGTGGTACTTTGAAGATTCCCAGTGTGGAGGTCCGGGTCCAGGAGGAGCCGGCAGGTGAACAACCCCGGGATATTTACAGCCTCTATGAGAGCAACATCGGTATGCTCACCCCTATACTGGCCGAGGAGTTGCAGGAAGCGGAGCATCGCTACCCACCTGAATGGATCCAGGACGCCTTCCGCGAAGCATTGAGGGCCAATGTAAGAAACTGGAAATATATACACGGCATATTAAAGCGCTGGGAAAGAGAAGGAAGGAAAGATGGAAAACCTGTCGGAGATTCTCAAAAAGAAGGAGATCCCGATAAATACATCCGCGGAAAATACGGGCACATGGTCCAGCGATAGTCCGCAGGAACCCGGGTCCGGGGATACGAAGGCGGATACATGCCCTGTATGCAGAGGAACGCGCTTCGTTCATCCGGCGTTATCCTCCGGGGAATCCGATTACTCGCGGTTAATACCCTGCATATGCACCAGGGATGACATCCACAAAAGAAAGATGGCTCGGCTGCAGGCCATCAGCAACCTCGGCAACCTTTTAAAACTGACTTTTAACAGCCTGATGCCATCCGGCAGGAGCAGCGACCCGGTTTCGCAAAAACTATTTCAATTAGCCCTCGATGAAATCCGCAAGTTCGCAGAAGACCCACGGGGATGGATTGTGCTGGCAGGACCCGTGGGCAGCGGTAAAACGCACCTGGCCTGTGCAGTTGCCAATTACCGTATAAGCATGGGACATTCGGCCTTCTACATAACGGCCGCGGAATTGCTTGACCATCTCAGGTCGACCTACAGTCCCAGCAGCGATATTGAATATGATGAACTGTTTGAGCAGATAAAGAACAGTCCCCTGCTCATAATTGATAACCTGAATTACTCTGCCACAACCACGTGGTCTAAGGGCAAACTCGATCAGCTGCTTGAGCACCGCTTCAATGGCAGGTTGCCCACTCTGATTACTACCGGGATGTCGGTTGAAGAGTTTAGCTCCGATTATGCCGGTCATATTAGTGATCCGGAAGTCAGCAAGGTTTTGATTCTAAAAAAGGAGTCTTCCAGCCTTCAGAGCCTTGACAGCCTTGATCTGGAGCTGCTCAAAAACATGAGGTTTAGCAATTTCGACAGTAAACGTTTGAGCTTGCAGGAGGATGTCAGGCAGAACCTGGAGCAGGCCTACAACATCGCACGCGATTTTGCCCGGGCCCCGCAGGGCTGGCTTATTTACCAGGGTTTAAACGGTTGCGGCAAGACGCACCTTTCGGCCGCAATAGCAAATGAGCTGCGTGAATCCGGTAAGGAAGTCCTATTTATAGTGGTACCGGACCTCCTGGATCATCTGCGCGCATCATTCGGACCGGAGAGCAGGGTATCGTACGATGCGTTGTTCGAAAAGATAAAAAAAATCCCTGTCCTGGTACTTGATGATTTCGGAGAGCATTCGGCCACTTCATGGGCCCAGGAGAAGTTATACCAGCTGATAAACTACCGCTATAACGCCCGACTGGCTACGGTAATAACCACCTGCCTTAATCTTGATGAGATTGAAAACCGGGTCAGTTCGCGCATGGTTGATCCCAGCATAAGCATGGTGTGGAACATAATTGCCCCCGACTACAGGGGCGATATTAAAACAACGCGGACGGGTCGGACCCGTCCAAGGGCTAAAAGTTAGACGGGCGCGGATAATTCTTTGAAGCTACCTGTTTTTCCTGATAAAATATTTCCTAATACGAAAGTGGAAAGCGCAGTAGTAAATCAACCCGTATTAGTCTTAAACGAGAACTACCTACCTCTGAACATTTGCAGGGTGCGACGGGCAGTGGTCTTGGTGCTGATCGGAAAAGCCGAGGTGGTGGAGAATGGGCGCGGGTATTTTTTCGCCAGTTCCGGTAGTTACGAGATCCCATCGGTGATCAGGCTGGTTTACCTGGTGCGCAAACAGACACATCCGCGCAAGATGACCAAACTGGAGATATTCAACAGAGATAAATACATCTGCCAGTACTGTGGAAAGGAGGGTAAGGAATTGACGCTGGACCATGTTATGCCCAGGCGCTTAAATGGTCAGCATACATGGGAAAACATCGTGGCAGCGTGTATCCCGTGTAATAGGAAGAAAGCAGGCAGGACACCGGCTGAGGCAGGAATGCCATTGTTGAGGACTCCGCGTGCACCCGGCAACATAGGTTTCTATGTACCTTTCCAGTATTTACGCGCCAGATCGGAGTGGGAGAAATATTTGCCGCATAAGAGGTGACACCCTGGGTCAGGGCTTCCGGGCATCTACAATGACAGCCTCGGCATTGGGAACTTCGATTCTTACACCCGTTTCCAGCTCAACTATCAATGTTTCCTTAAGCACATTTCTGCCCACAATTCTTCCCTTGCCCATTTTCGTAATGATCTCCTGCCCCATCTCCGGCAGTTTTCCTCTCATGCAGTGATACTGATCGTATTCATAACCCAGGCAGCATAGAAGCCGACCGCACAGCCCGGAAGTCTTCATGGGGTTAAGGGCAATATCCTGTTCCTTGGCCATTTTTATGGATACGGGCATGAATTCACTCAAAAACGAGACACAGCACAACTGGCACCCGCATTTTCCAACGCCGCCGATAAGTTTTGCCTCGTCCCTGGCTCCCACCTGACGAAGCTCGACATGCGTCCTAAGTTCGTGGCTGAGCTTACGCACAAGCTCGCGGAAATCCACCCTTTTCTCGGAGTAGAAGAATATAATCAGGTGGCTCCCATCCAGGTTGTACTGTGAGTAGATTACCTTCATGGGAAGATTTAGGCTCCCAATGAGCTCCTTGGATTTGGTCAGTGCCTTCTTGGCCCTGTCACGTTGAAATTGAGCTTGAGATATATCCTCGGGTGTTGCTATACGTATTACAGGTTTGAAAGGCTCTGCGTTCTCCGCGGGAGTCACTTCCTTTACCCCGATGATCACCTTGCCAAGCTCAATACCGCGATTGGTCTCAACTATGACCTGGTCACTCACCTTGAGGTCAAACCCGGCGGCGTCAAAAGAATATATCTTCCCCGCCTGCATAAACCTGATTCCCACTACATTAGCCATCAGTTATTTACACCGGCTGAATTTATTGCGTATTCGGCTCGTTTTTCCTTTTTTGGCATATCCAGCATTATTACCTCAAAGAGAAGGTGCAGGTTGGCATTATAGGATAGGTTTACCAGCATCCGGTTCAGGTTATTGATAAATTCCTTTATCTCAAGAATTGTCAGCATATTTGCCCACGATTTAATGTCATTCATTTTGTCCAGATTGGTGACAGCATCTTCACAGTTATATTTTAGCAGCATTACGTCGCGGCACCACGAAAGCCAGAGCTTGATCACCTCTTCCACACTGTTCCTATCGGAGGGCAACTGTTGGATGTACGACAGTCTGTCAGACCATGATCTGGTCAACAGGGAGGCAAATTCGCCCAGCCTAAGGTCCCGGCTCTGCAGGTAACTATCATCGCTAAGGGCGGATATGGCCCAGCCCAGGCAGCCTCCCGAAAGCCTCGATAACAATTTAATTTTATCGATGTCGAGTCCATCAAGTTTTTGCAGCCTGCTCTCTATCTCCGCTACGGCTACCGGTTTAAGCTCAAACCTCTGGCATCTTGACACTACTGTCGGCAAAAGCTCATTTTCCTGGGCTGTTAGCAATAAAATAATCACATGCTGCGGCGGCTCCTCAAGCGTTTTAAGCAGGCAATTGGAAGCTTCGGCCGACATCAGGTTGGCATCATCGATAATGAAGACCTTGCAGTTGCCTTCGTAAGGAGGCAAATTGGAACCTCTCTGCAGAAACTCTCTCACCGTATCGATGCCGATCTCGGTTGCCTTCCTCCTGTCCTTCTGGTCGCGGCCCGCGTATTTATCAATGACGATTACGTCAGGGTATTTTCCCTGTTGGATTCTCTGGCAGGCCCGGCACGATCCACAGGGAGAATTACCGTCGCCACAGTTGAGGGCACAGGCCAGGTCCAGGGCGAGCGTCATCTTCCCGATGTGTGGTGGTCCTACCAACAGGTACGCATGGGCCAGGGAATGCCTCGCCATAGAGTCTTTGAGAAAACCGATAATGCGGTCCTGGCCGGCTGTCCGCCACATTTAGGATTTTCCTGAGAAGTCATGTTCCATGAGATAGGAATGCTTCTGCCTACGTTTGATATCCGCAGTTAGCGGAATTAAATATAGCCTCTTTGCAGACATTTTATTTCGCTGAATGTAAATTCGAATAATATATAAATGGTATTATACACTAATATATGTCTAGGCTGTCATCCTTTTTAAATGGAAGATGGGAGAACACTGCCGCTCTTAAATATAGTAATATATTAATAATATTTGACAGGTATTGAGATAACTGCTATATTATAAATTTGCTATTATGCCATTTCGACTCAGGGCACCAATATTTTTGTCCCGTGTAAATATTCCAATTTGTGTCATCTCATATTTAATTTGACCGACCAGTTCGCAACCGACCGGTAACTAACTTCGGACAGGAGAAGATATGTCTATTTCTATCGCCGCAGAGAATAATGGCCTGCCTGTTGTCAAGAGCAAAAACTATGCCCGCCTGCCCCAGGTGCTGGAGATACCGAACCTGATCCAGGTCCAGTTGGATTCTTTCAGATGGTTCATGGAGGATGGGATCAAGGACCTGCTGCAGGAAGTGTCTCCTATAAAAGATTTCACAGGCGGTAAGATGGAGCTTTCCTTCACCGGTTACGAATTTCGCCCGCCCACGCACGATGTTGCTATGTGTCGTGAGAGGGATATGAGCTACCAATCGAATCTTTATGTTCGTGCCAGCCTGCTGATTAAAGAGACAGGCGAAATCAAGGAGCAGGAAGTGTTTCTGGGCGAGATCCCCCTCATGACAGAGAACGGGACTTTCATTATCAGCGGTGCCGAAAGGGTAGTGGTCAACCAGTTAATCCGTTCGCCCGGCGTGTATTTTACCCTGGTGACGGAGGACAGCGGGCGGCGGCTTTGCAACGCCAAGCTGATCCCTGAACACGGGGCATGGCTCGAGTTTGAAACTTCCGGCAAGGACGTGATTTGGGCCAAGATTGACGGCCGGCGAAAGATAGGTGTAACAACTTTGCTGCGTGCCATCAGCGGGGAAGGTGATCCCGAGGACGCGCTGAACTGCAATACCGATGAGGAATTATTGGAATTGTTCAAGGCCGACGACGATAATCCTGAGCACAGGTACATCTCGTCTACTATTGACAAGGAGCCGGAATCGATCAGGACCAAGAAGGAATCGCTCATCGATATATATAAGAAGTTGCGTCCAGGTGAACCGCCTGACGGCGAGAGTGCTAAAAGTTTAATAATCAACATGTTTTTTCATCCCAGGAGGTACGATCTCGGGAGGATAGGCAGGTTTAAGCTTAATAAAAGACTCGAATATGATGAGCTTGGATACAATGTAACGTCCCGCGCTCTCAAACCGCGTGACCTGGTGGAGATTATCCGCAAGATCATACAGATAAATAATGAAAAAATCTTGCCCGACGATATTGACCACCTGGGCAACAGGCGCGTAAGAACGACCGGCCACCTGATACAGAACCAGTTCAGGGTCGGCCTTATCAGGTTGGAGCGCACGATCAAGGAGAGGATGAGCCTGCAGAGCGATGATCCCACCCCTACTAACCTTATTAATAACAGGCCCATTATCGCCTCGATGCGAGAATTCTTCGGTGGCTCGCAGCTCTCGCAGTTTATGGACCAGACCAACCCTCTGGCCGAGCTTACTCACAAGCGCAGACTTTCGGCCATGGGACCGGGCGGCCTATCACGCGAGCGTGCCGGTTTCGATGTGCGAGATGTGCACCATTCCCATTACGGCAAGATATGTCCGATCGAGACACCGGAGGGCCCCAATATCGGTCTTATCGGTTCCCTGGCTACATATGCACGCATAGACAGCCTGGGTTTTATTGAAACGCCTTATCGCAAAGTATACCGGGAGTTGAGCCACACTTCTGAAAAGCTGGTCGGCAGGACATTGAGGCAGGATGTGCACGATAGCAAGAAAAAACTCGTTGCCGCAGCGGGTATACTGATTGACGAGGCGCTTGCTAAAAAGATTGCGGCCATCAAGGCCTCCAATATTAAGATCGTGCCCTACGTCTCGGACAAAATCGAGTATTTTACTGCAGACAGGGAAACCAATAAGTGTATAGCCCAGGCCAACGCCCCCCTCAATACCAGGGATGAATTCAAGGAAGAGCGCGTTGGCGCGATCCGGAGCGGCAAATATGTTACAGAGCCACCCGAGAAAATCGACTACATGGATGTTTCCCCCAAGCAGGTGTTCAGCGTTACCACTGCCCTCATACCTTTCCTTGAGCACGACGATGCCAACCGTGCCCTGATGGGTTCAAATATGCAACGACAGGGTGTGCCGCTGGTCAAGCCCGAAGCTCCTCTCATCGGCACCGGCATGGAAAGTGAGGTGGCCAAGTACAGCGGGCAGGTTATATATGCCGCGGAAAAGGGTGAGGTGGTCGCCGTTGACAGCAGAAAGATCACGGTCAAGAGTGATGGCAGGAAGCGAGATTACCATCTGACCAAATTTTACCGCACCAACCAGGGCACCTGTATTAACCAGCGCCCGGTGGTCAGGCGGGGAGACACCGTTGTGACCGGTCAGGTTATAGCTGACGGGGCAGCCACTCAGAATGGCGAACTTGCACTGGGACAGAACGTGTTCTGTGCGTTTATGACGTGGAGGGGCTATAACTTTGAAGATGCCATCATTATCAGCGAAAGGCTGGTTAAACAGGATAAATTTACTTCCATTCATATCGAGAAGTACGAAGTTGAGGCACGCGAGACAAAACTGGGTAAGGAGGAGATCACCAAGGATATACCCAACGTAGGAGAGGAGAGCCTCAGGGACCTGGATGAGTTTGGTGTCATACGGGTCGGCGCCGAGGTCGGGCCCGGCGATATCCTGGTGGGCAAGATAACACCCAAAGGTGAAACTGAACTGACAGCAGAGGAGAAGCTTTTAAGAGCCATATTTGGTGAGAAGGCCCGCGAAGTGAAGGATACTTCGCTGAGGGTACCTCATGGCGAGGGCGGTAAAGTAATCGAGGTTACGGAATTCAACAGTGAGAACCATACTGACCTTCCGGCGAACGTAATCAAGCTGGTCAGAGTCTGGATTGCCCAGCGCCGTAAGATCTCGGTCGGAGACAAGATGGCCGGGCGGCATGGTAACAAGGGTGTCATCTCGATCATATTGCCGGAAGAAGATATGCCTTTTCTGCCGGACGGAAGGCCCGTAGATATTGTTCTAAACCCCATCGGCGTGCCGTCAAGAATGAACATTGGCCAGATACTAGAAACGCACCTTGGCCTGTCCGCCGACATTTTTGGTGAGAGGGTAATCAATCCGATTTTTGATGGTGCGGATACGGTGGCTGTTGAGGATGCTCTGGGCAAAGCCTGGATAGTGCGCAAGGCGCGGGAAGAAGGCATTATCAACCAGGACCGCCTCGATAGCGAAGGGCTGGCCCGGGTCAAGAAATGGCTTGGTGAGCATGTTATAAACGCCGAAAAAGTATTCGATGAAAGCAGCAAGTACCGCGGCGAAGCCAGACGGGCCAGCCTTATACTTTGGCTGGAGAAGGAGGTCGGCGGTAGCGGAGCTGTTTCCAGGCATCTGAGCAATGAGGAACTGGATGAGAAAGTGGAGACGGCATACCTCGAGAAAAGGATTGTACCGCCCACTTTCGGCAAGATCCAGTTACGTGATGGCAAGACCGGGGAGCTTTTCGACCAACCCGTCACGGTAGGCATAATCTACATGATGAAACTGATCCACCTCGTTGATGACAAGGTGCATGCCAGATCGACAGGCCCTTATTCGCTGATCACACAGCAGCCGCTGGGTGGAAAGGCACAGTTCGGCGGGCAGCGCTTCGGTGAGATGGAGGTGTGGGCGCTCGAGGCTTACGGCGCCAGCCATACCCTGCAGGAATTGCTGACCGTAAAATCTGATGATGTCCAGGGCAGGGCCAAGGCTTACGAAGCACTGGTCAAAGGAGAGGACGTGCTCCAGCCGGGAGTGCCGGAGTCATTCAAAGTTCTCTTCATGGAGCTGCGCAGCCTCGGTCTGGCGGTAGAGTTGCTAAACGAGGAGGACCAGAGCATTAACCTGTTTGAAGACAAGAAGAAAATGGGCGGGCTGCCCAAAGCTTTAAGATAGGGGATAAAAAGTGTTCGAAATTAACGATTTTAACGCAATACGCATTTCCCTGGCGTCGCCGACACAGATTGAGGATTGGTCATACGGCGAAGTGACCGAGCCGGAAACCATCAATTACCGCACACTCAAGCCGGAGAAGGACGGGCTCTTTTGCGAGAGAATTTTCGGGCCGGTCAAGAACTACGAGTGCTATTGCGGTAAGTACAAGAAAATACGTTACCGCGGAGTTACCTGCGAAAGGTGCGGCGTCACTGTGGAGCACTCCAAGGTCCGCCGCGAACGCATGGGTCATATCACCCTGGCCGCACCGGTTGCCCATATTTGGTTTGCCAAGGGTGTCCCCAGCCGCCTGGCCCTCCTGTTGGATATATCCCCGCGCAATCTTGAGCGCGTGCTCTATTTTGCTCAGTATGTGATCATCTCGAGAAATGAGGAAGCCTGCAGGCAAAAGCTGGAAACCTATTATTCTCATAAGAAACAGGACACGCTTAATTCACTGGAAGAGCTTGAGGGCAAGAGCAAGTCCGAGAAGGCTGACCCGGAGAGCCTGGCGGAGAAAAAGCGCACGCTTGAAGAGAAGCTGTCCGACCTGGAGAATGACAATAGGATCGATGGTACAGAGATCAAAAAGTTACACTTACAGGTTTTAAGTGAAAACGAGTATCAGCAGTATAGGGAAAAGTATGGTGATGCCTTCGAGGTGGGTATGGGTGCAGAGGCCATACTCAATATATTGAGGAACATGAACCTGGAGGAACTCCGCCAGCAACTGGTCAAAGATATCAGGCAGAGCGAAGGACAGAAGCATAAGAAACTGAGCAAGCGCCTGCGCATCGTGGAAGCCTTCTGGCGCAGCGGTAACAAGCCGGAATGGATGATCTTTACGGTCCTGCCGGTGCTTCCCCCTGAACTGCGTCCCATTGTGCAGCTCGACGGAGGCAGGTTTGCCACCAGCGATCTCAACGACCTTTACAGAAGGGTAATCAACCGCAACAATCGCCTCAAGAAACTGATGGAGCTGGGGGCGCCCGAGATCATTGTACGTAACGAAAAAAGGATGTTGCAGGAAGCGGTGGATGCCCTTATCGACAACGGCAGGAGGGGAAGACTCCCCAGCGCTGCCAGCACACACAAGCTCAAGTCGCTATCAGATATGTTGCGTGGTAAGCAGGGCAGGTTCCGCCAGAACCTGCTGGGCAAACGCGTAGATTACAGTGGCCGCTCTGTGATCGTGGTCGGACCCGAACTTAAGCTGCACCAGTGCGGCCTGCCCAAGCATATGGCCCTGGAGCTCTTCAAGCCCTTTGTCATGCGCAAGCTTATAGAACAGGGATTCGCCCACAATATCAAGAGTGCCAGAAGGCAGGTTGAACGGGCCAGGGCGGAAGTTTGGGATATACTGGCGGAAGTAATCAAGGAACGCCCGGTGATGTTGAACCGTGCACCCACGCTTCACAGGTTGAGCATCCAGGCCTTCGAGCCTACGCTGATAGAGGGCAGCGCTATCCAGTTACATCCTCTGGTATGCTCCGCATTCAACGCCGATTTCGATGGTGACCAGATGGCTGTACACGTACCGCTATCCAGGTCAGCCGTACGCGAAGCGCGGGAGCAAATGCTTAGCGTCCACAATATGCTGCTTCCGAGCTCGGGCGAGCCAGTTATGACCCCAACGCTGGATATGGTGTTGGGATGCTATTATCTTACCAATATGAAGCCGTCGACCGGGGATAATCCAAAGTTGTTCGGGAGCCCTGCCGAGGCTATTCTCGCCTATGAGATGTTCAATATCACTGGTGACAGCATTTTCCCGGACCTGCATGAGGAGGTACTGGTCAGGATCAGGGGGTCAGAACAGATACCGGAGGAAGAAAGGGGCGACGCTGAAATCGAGGCGGCCGATTCGACGACGACATCGCAATACGAGGAGATGAGGTTGCCCGGGCCTGACAGCAGGACATTTAAGACCAGTGTAGGCCGTATCATATTCAACCAGATAGTGCCGGATGAATTGCGGCAGCACGAGCCCTACAACGGGTTCTGTAATTTTGCCACCAGCAAGGGTGACCTAAGGCGCCTCGTATCAGAATGTTTCCGCTGGTGCGGGCGTGAAAAAACAGTGTGCATGCTGGATGAACTCAAACGGCTGGGTTTCGAATATACGACAAAATCGGGTACCACCATTTCGGCCAGGGATATCGAGGTCCCCAAGGTCAAGCCGAAGCTGATGAGCAGGGGAGACGAGGATATCGCCATTCTGCAAAGCCAGTACAACAAGGGCCTCATTACCGAAGAGGAATACGAAGCGCAGGCTATCGACGTGTGGACGCGCACTACTAACCAGATAGAGGAAGAGATCAAGAAGTCGCTGGACAGGTACGGCGGTGTCTACATGATGGCTAATTCGGGCGCCAAGGGTAATATATCGCAGATCAGGCAGATGGCCGGCATGAGGGGGCTGATGACGGATCCCTCCGGGCGCATCATCCCGTTCCCTATCAAGGCCAGCTTCAGGGAAGGTTTATCGGTAATGGAATACTTTATGTCGACACATGGGGCACGTAAAGGTCTTGCCGATACAGCACTCAGGACGTCGGACGCCGGTTATCTCACCCGCCGCCTTATAGACGTGGCACAGGACCTGATTATTTTGGAAGAGGACTGTGGATACTCCGGCGATGGGCTGGTTTTCTCAACAGTATACAGTGAAAAAGAGAAGGGGTTGCTGCCTTCATTCGAGGAAAGGATTAAGGGCCGCCTGGCTGCCAGGGATATAGTGGATACGAAGACCGGTGAAATCATAGTGGCAAAGAACGATATGATCGATGAGGACAAGATAAAGCAGATCGTCCATGCCGAGATCAAAGAGGTAAGCATCAGGTCGCCGCTAATCTGCAATTCTAAGCGCGGCGTTTGCCGCCATTGCTACGGTCGCGACCTGTCCTCTACGGAACTGGTTAATATAGGCACGGCGGTCGGGATTATCTCGGCTCAAAGCATCGGTGAACCGGGTACGCAGCTTACACTCAGGACTTTCCATACAGGCGGTGTGGTAGGAATGGATATTACCACTGGTTTGCCGCGCGTGGAAGAGCTTTTCGAGGCCAGGGTCCCCAAGGGCAAGGCTATACTTACAGAGATAGACGGTACCGTCAACTTGAACGAAGTTGTCGAAGATGGCATTCTCAAGAAGCGCGAAATCATCATCACGCATGTTGAAAAATATCCTATGGATTACGATATACCTGCCGGCTACAAGGTACTGGCAGAGAACAATGCATATGTCAGGGGAGGCGACCCGCTGGCCGAGCCTGATGCATCGCTGGTTAAAGCAGGGGAACAGGGGCTCAAACCTCTGCTTGCCCGTGTAGATGGCGTGACCAGGGTTGAAGACGGCAAGATCATCTTGACTTACGAGGAGAAAGATGAGCGTAAATACGATGACATACCGATAACTGCGCATATACTGGTAAAGCAGGGTGACTACGTACGCGCCGGGGATAAGCTTATCGAGGGCGTCAAGGATCCCCAGGATATCCTTCATATCAACGGCCGGCAGGAAGTGCTGCGCTACCTGATAGACGAGGTACAGAAAGTGTACCGATCGCAGGGCGTGAACATAAACGATAAGCACATTGAGACTATCGTCAGGCAGATGCTGAGAAGGGTGAGGGTGGAGTTCTCAGGCGATACCGACCTGCTGGTGGGCGACCTGGTCGACAGGCTCGATTTCGAGAACATTAACGCTATGATGGAAGCCGAAGGTGGCGACCAGGCTGTGGCGAGGCCGGTTCTTCTGGGCATAACCAGGGCATCACTCAATACCGACAGCTGGCTGGCAGCTGCTTCCTTCCAGGAGACAACAAGGGTACTGGCCGAAGCGGCCATCTGGGGCAAGACCGATAGACTTCACGGACTCAAGGAAAACGTTATCATCGGTAAGCTGATACCGTCCGCCATAACCCTCACACAAAAGCTGGGCAAGCCGATCAACAGGTTGCTGGAGGACAGTCCAGAGGTATTCGCAGAGTCGCGAAGCAATTTCGTGAATCCTCTGGCTGTTGACGATGTTGAAACGGAAGAGGTGGTTGAGAGCCAGGTCGAGCAGGAATAACGCGCTTAATAATAGTTACACGGTGTAAAGTGACCCTGCCTCTGAGGCAGGGTCACTTTCTTTCAGCCGTAAATCACAACTTTTATCAGCGAAACCGTGTGCTATAATGCTACCAAACAAGTGAGGACTACCTGGAATGCAGGAAGAGGAATCACCGCGAATAGTATCAGGCGAGCTGGGACCGGAAGATACCACGCTCGATGACAACCTTCGCCCCAAAAAGCTGGATGATTTTATCGGGCAACAGAAGGTCAAGGACAATCTCGATATCGGGATAAAGGCTGCGCAGAAGCGTGGGGAGGCTATCGATCACATTTTGCTTTACGGCCCTCCCGGGCTGGGCAAGACGACGCTGGCTTTTATCATCGCCGGCGAGATGGGTGTAAATATCAAGGTCAGCTCGGGTCCGGCAATAGAGCGGCCCGGCGACCTGGCCGCCATACTGACCAACCTGCAGAAAGGCGATGTGCTCTTTATCGATGAAGTGCACAGGTTGAGCAGGATCGTAGAGGAAATACTCTACCCTGCCATGGAAGATTACGCCCTGGATATTATTCTGGGCAAGGGGCCGGGTGCCAGGAGCCTGCGGCTCAATTTGCCCCGCTTTACACTCATCGGGGCTACAACCCGCTACGCTGCCATGAGCTCACCCCTGAGGGACAGGTTCGGCTCGGTACACAGGCTGGATTTTTATGATGTCGGATCGATCGCCTCGATAATAAAGCGTTCGGCCCGCATATTCAAGCTGAAGATCGATGATGAAAGCATAGAATTAATCGCCTGCCGCGCCCGCGGCACTCCGCGCGTGGCCAACCGCCTGCTCAAGCGCATCCGTGACTATGCCCAGGTGAAGGCCAACGGCGTGGTTACACAGGACATCACCATGGAGGCCATGGGCAAGCTGGAAGTGGACCAGCTCGGGCTGGATGAGATCGACCGCAAGGTAATGAGGACCATCATACAGAAATTTGACGGCGGCCCAGTCGGCCTGGATACAATTGCAGCCTCCATCAGCGAGGAATCCGACACAATCGAAGGTGTTTATGAGCCGTACCTGTTACAGCTGGGATTTCTGGAGAGGACGCCCAGGGGCCGTATGGCCACCCGGCTGGCCTATGAGCACCTCGGCATCGCTTACAAGAGGGGACGTCATACGCCGCAGGGCTCCCTCTGGTAGATGGTAAGCCCGAGCCAGCGGTAATTTGACAGGGGCATTGTATTTCGATACACTATTATTCACTAAAGTCCTCTGGTGGTCAGAGCGAGGCGGAACCACCCGTTCCCATCCCGAACACGGAAGTGAAACGCTTCAGCGCAGACGATACTGAGGGAGGGATTCCTTGGGAAAATATGCCACTGCCAGGGACTTTTTTTATTACCCTTTTTCTTCGTAGTCAGATCTTTACAGCTTCATTTGAAGCTGTTGTTCTTTGACTTGACTCATACTACAACATATAATTCATAGTACACAGCCTATCAAGGTTACGTCAGGATCCCATTTATCGAGGTTACTATGGCTAGTAGATTTGAGAAATTTTCAGAGCGTGCCCGCCGGGCGCTTACACGTGCCCAGGAGGAAGCTCAGCATTTCGGGCACAGCTATATCGATACCGAGCATATATTGCTGGGTTTGATCGCAGAGGAGGACAGTGTGGCCAGCCAGGTGCTCAATAACCTGGGCGTGGCAACCAGCAAGGTGCGGTCAGCTGTTGAATTCATCGTGGGAAGGGGCGGACGTCCTAATACCAACGAGGTGGGCCTTACGCCGAGGGCCAAGAAGGTTATCGAGCTGGCTGTTGATGAGGCAAGGCATCTCAACCATAGCTATATCGGCACCGAACACCTGTTGCTGGGGTTGCTCAAAGAGAGGGAGGGCTCGGCAGCCGGTGTGCTCGAAAGCCTGGGAGTCACCTTCGACAAGGTGCTGGCCGAGGTTAATAAGCTATTGAATGCGGCAGGAGGCCAGGCCAGAGCGGTCACCAAGGAGGGAGCCAGGACTCCCATACTTGACCAGCTGGGCGTGGATCTGACCAACCTGGCACGCATGGGCAAGCTGGATAGCATCGTCGGCAGGGAGAAGGAATGCGAGCGCATTATCCAGATACTCAGCCGTCGTACCAAGAATAACCCCGCCCTCATCGGTGAGCCGGGGGTGGGCAAATCAGCCATCGTGGCCAAGCTGGCACAACAAATCATAACCGGCGATATTCCCGAGCCCCTCAGGAACAGGAGACTGGTGACCCTCGATATAGGCTCTCTGGTGGCCGGCACCAAATATCGCGGTGAATTTGAAGAGAGGCTGAAAAAAGTCCTCGACGAGATCAAGGGGGCCGGCAACTGCATCGTGTTCATCGACGAGTTGCACACCATTGTAGGGGCGGGCGCAGCAGAGGGCGCGGTTGATGCCTCCAACATCCTCAAGCCGTCGTTATCAAGGGGTGAGATACAGTTTATCGGCGCAACCACCCTGGACGAGTACCGCAAATATATCGAAAAAGATGCCGGCCTGGAGAGGCGGTTCCAGCCCGTAATGGTGGCGGAGCCAACCGTAGAGCAGACGGTGCTTATTTTAAGAGGCATCAAGCATCACTACGAGGATTACCACAAGCTGATTATCCACGATGAGGCACTGAGCGCAGCCGCCTCCATGGCATCGCGTTATATTTCCGACCGCTTCCTGCCGGACAAGGCTATAGACATCATGGACGAGGCTTCCTCACGTGTCAGGATCAAGAAAGGTGTCGTTCCCATCGGCATAGCCGAGGCGCAGAAGGCACTGGAGATCGTCAGGCGCGATAAGGATAATGCCATCGGTTCACAGCAATACGAGATGGCCGCCGAGTTGCGAGACCGCGAGGTGCAGCTACAGGCCAAGATCAAGAACATGGAGCAGGAATGGCAGGATACGCAGAAGAAAGAAACGCCCGTCGTGACCAAGGAGGATATCGCCGAGGTCGTCAGCATGTGGACCGGCATTCCGGTGGTTAGCCTGACGACAGACGAAACGGAACGGCTGCTCAAGATGGAGGAGGCTATACATCAGGACATAGTAGGCCAGGATGAGGCAGTGGTCACTATTGCCAGGGCTGTCAGGCGCTCACGAGCGGGGCTCAAAGAGACCAGGCGCCCAATGGGTTCCTTCATATTCCTGGGACCGACTGGGGTGGGTAAAACTGCTTTGGTCAAAGCCCTGGCTAAATTTATGTTCAATAAAGAAGACGCAATGGTCAGACTGGATATGTCGGAGTTCATGGAGCAGCATAACGTGGCAAGGCTGGTGGGCGCACCTCCGGGATACATCGGCTATGAAGAGGGCGGTCAGTTGACCGAGGCCGTCAGGCGCAACCCGTACTCGGTGATCCTGCTGGACGAGATAGAGAAAGCACACTCGAATGTTTACGATATCCTCCTACAAATAATGGACGATGGCCACCTGACCGATGCCAAAGGCAGAAGGGTGGATTTTCGTAATACTATCATAGTTATGACAAGCAACGTAGGCGCTGAGGAAATAAAGCATGCAAGTATTGGTTTCAATGTAAAGGGCACTGAAGAACACGATCGCCAGGCTGCCTATGAAAAGATGAAAGAAAGTGTGATGGGCGTTTTGAAGAAGAAGTTCAGGCCGGAATTCCTCAACCGCATTGATGCTTCCGTGGTATTCCATGCGCTTACCCGGGATCATATCCGCCAGATCGTCAACCTCATGCTTCGTGAGGCAGTCGCTTCAATGGGAGAAAAATTAATTACACTTGAGATATCCGAGGCTGCCAGGGATTACTTGGGAGACAAGGGTTACGATCCTAATTACGGAGCCCGCCCGTTGCGCCGTGTAATTCAGCAGGAAGTTGAGGACAAGTTGTCCGAGAATGTGCTGCGCGGCGAATACGAGGCCGGCTCAAAGGTTCTGGTTGACTACGATGGCACCCAGATAGTCATCCGAAAACTTGAAAAAGCCGTAGCGCCCGCTGCAGAGAGCAAGTTGCTCACGGGCGAGGGGAACCACCTGCTGGGTAATAACAGCCCTTAGGCGACCCTGAACAGTAAATAACGGTATGTGAGGGCGTGACACCAGTCACACGGGCTGGAATCACGCCCTCATTTTTTTACTGTCGGTTTCAAGACAGTTGTTACTATTTTTGTTATCATTTGCTGGCTTAAGGTCGAACGGCCCAGAGGAAAAGGTTGGAAAAACAGAAGGTAAAAAAAATATTTGTCTGCCAGAGTTGCGGCAGGGAAAGTCCCAAGTGGGAGGGGCGCTGCCCTGGTTGCCAGGAATGGAACTGCCTGGTCGAGACCACGGTCGCGTCAGGTAAACATTCGATCGAATCCAGGCCCGATGTTGCAGGCCAGCTACTGGAGCTTGCCAAGCTGAAGCGAGATAGCTATTCCCGTATAGCTTTCACCATAGGCGAGTTGAACCGTGTGCTCGGTGGTGGGCTGGTCGCCGGGTCGGTGGTGCTCATCAGCGGCGATCCAGGTATAGGCAAGTCTACGCTGCTCTTACAGATCTCGGATGCCATCACTAAAAACAAGGACGGTCAGGTTGTATACGTATCAGGTGAAGAATCGTCTCAGCAGCTTAAGATGCGGGCTGAGAGGCTGGGTGTCAAAGGCGGCGGGCTATACGTGTACCCTGAGACCAATATGGAAAACGTAATGGCAGGGTTGGAGTCGATGAAGCCGTCCCTGGTGGTGGTCGATTCCGTGCAGACGGTTTACCTCGAAGATATTAACGGTGCGCCGGGCAGCATCAACCAGATCAGGGAATGTACCCTGCGCCTGTTGAGATGGGCCAAAAGAACAGGTGTGCCGGTCTTTATCTCGGGGCATGTTACCAAGGATGGCTCCATCGCCGGGCCCAAGGCCCTTGAGCACATCGTGGATGTCGTTCTCAGCCTGGAGGGCGAGTCCTTCAATAGCTATCGTATATTGAGGAGCACCAAGAACAGGTTCGGCTCAACCAACGAGGTCGGAGTATTCGAAATGGGCAGTGCAGGGTTGGCTGAAGTGTCAAATCCTTCACAGTTATTTTTGGAATCATACGTAAACGGGGCGATTGGCGCCGCGGTCGTACCCACTCTGGAAGGCAGCCGTCCCCTGCTGGTCGAGATACAGGCCCTGACCAGCGCCTCGGCCTATGGCCCTCCCAGGCGTATAAGCAACGGCGTCGATTTCAACAGGCTTCTGCTGATATGTGCCGTCCTGACCAGGCGTGCGGGCGTGGGGTTGTATAACCAGGACGTTATAGTTAACGTCACGGGCGGAATCAGGATATCCGAGCCGGCCGCCGACCTGGGTATTGCCATGGCTATCGCATCCAGCTTCAGGGACGCCAGGTCCATACCGGGGACAGTAGCAGTGGGTGAGATAGGATTGAGCGGGGAACTCAGGTCAGTTCCGCAGATGGACAGGAGGATCTCGGAGGCTGCCAGGCTGGGCTTCACCAGGTGTATTATCCCGGACGCTGTTAAAAAGACATTTCAGAGTTCAGACGGACTGCAGATAATCAGAGCAGGCAGCATTGCGGAGGCGCTGCGGGCGGGACTTGAGAAAACGGTCAAAAAAAAGGATTCGAATGACGAATGAAGCGACCGGGGTGACAGCCATAGTGGTCGGTGCAGGGAGCGGCAGCAGGATGGGTGCCGACAAGGCATTCCTGGACCTGGCCGGGAAACCCGTCATAGCCTGGCCGGTTGAAGTCCTCCAGCATAATAAGCATGTGCGCGAAATCGTATTGGTTTTACACGAAAATCGCCTGGAGGAAGGCAGGGGCCTTACCGATAAACATCGGTGGTCAAAGGTGACGCGGGTATGCGCCGGCGGCAGCCTGCGGCAGGATTCGGTTAAGAATGGTTTGGCCGGCGTAAGTGACAGCGAATTCGTGCTCATACATGATGCCGCGCGCCCCTTCCTTACTGACAGGCTGATAGATGAGGGGATAAAGGCTGCCGGGTCCACTGGATCGGCGGCTGCGGCGGTGCCGGTCAAGGACACGGTTAAGCAGGTGGATGAAAACCATATTGTTACCGCGACATTGCCACGCAGCCGGCTGATGACGATTCAGACACCCCAGGTATTCAGATATAAAATATTGAAAGAGGCGTTTGGTTTGCTGGATGAAGAGGTCACGGATGACGCATCCGCCGTTGAGCGAATCGGCTTTAAAGTTAAGTTGTATATAGGGGATTATGAGAATATTAAGATCACAACATGGGAGGACCTGGCACTGGCGGAAATAATCGCAAGGCGAAGGTGATATTATGAGAGCTGGCATAGGTTACGATGTTCATCCCCTGGTGCCCGGGCGCGCCCTGGTGCTGGGAGGCGTCGATGTACCGTTCCCAAAAGGGCTTGACGGCTATAGCGATGCGGACGTGCTGGTACATGCCATCATGGATGCCTTGCTGGGCGCCGCCGGATTAAAGGATATCGGGCACCAATTTCCTTCAGGTGACCCCCGGCATAAGGACGCCTCAAGCATCCATATGCTGGAGCATGTGGGGCGCAAGGTGGCTTCGGCCGGCTATGTGGTAAAAAACGTGGACAGCACTCTGATTGCACAGGAACCCAGGGTGGCCCCGTATATCGACCAGATGAGGCATAATATCGCGCTGGCCCTTCGAATAGAGGAGGACCAGGTGATGGTCAAGGCTACTACCACGGACGGCCTGGGATTCGCCGGTAGAGGCGAAGGGATGGCTGCCTACGCTGTGGCCATGCTGGCAGAATAATTATTTCTTGATACGAGGTATCTTATGAAGATTTTCAACACTCTGTCGGGGCAAAAGGAGGAGTTTGCACCCGCGGGCGACGAGGTAAAAATGTACGTATGCGGCGTGACCGTTTATGACGTCTGCCATTTCGGTCATGCGCTCTGTTACGTATCCTTCGATGTTATCAGGCGCTACCTTGAATACCGGGGATACAGGGTAAAATATGTTCAGAATTTTACCGATATCGACGACAAGATCATCAACCGCGCCCGGGAAAGAGGCATACCCTGGAGGGACCTGGTGGAAAAATATATTGCCGAGTATTTTACCGACACCGATGCCCTGAATATCAAAAGGGCAACCATCTACCCGCGGGCCACCGAGGAGATAGCTCGAATAGTGGAGGTGATCAGGGTACTGCTTGAGAAAGGGCATGCCTATCAATCCGACGGAAGCGTATATTTCCGCGTCAAAAGCTTCCCGGGCTATGGCAAGCTTACGCACCAGAATGCCGACGATATGCGCGTTACGGCTACAGCTGAAGCCGAAAAGAAGGAGGATCCACTGGACTTCGCCCTCTGGAAGGCGGTCAAGCCGGATGAACCTTCGTGGCCCAGCCCCTGGGGCGATGGACGGCCGGGCTGGCACATCGAATGCACCGCCATGTCCACCGGCCACCTGGGCAACTCGCTGGATATACACGGGGGTGGCCAGGACCTCGTATTCCCTCACCATGAGAACGAGATGGCCCAGTCGGAATGCTATACTGGCGTTGCTCCCTTCGTGCGCACCTGGATGCATAACGGATTCCTGCAGCTCGGCACAGATAAGATGAGCAAGTCGCTGGGAAACCTGGTCACGATCAAAGAGGCGCTGGCACGCAACAGTGCCGACGCCATCCGGCTTTTTATCATAAGCTCCTATTACAGGATGCCTCTCAAGTACAGCACGGAGGCGCTGGACGCGGCCGAGGCCGGCATCGAGCGCATGCGTCAGGCCCTCAAAGCTGAGGGTAAACCGGGTGGCGCTATCCTGGATGCTGAGCCGTTCAAGGCCCGCTTTATCGAATATATGGATGACGATTTCAACGCGCCACAGGCAGTGGCAGCCATGTTCGACCTCGTACGTGAAATCAACCGCGCTAACGAGAAAGGGCTTGACGTCCGGGATGCCCAAAACACGTTAAGGGAACTGGCCGGTGTAATCGGTTTTACCCTGCAGGACACTAAAAATTTATCGGCTGAAGAAGAGAAAGAGATAGAAGCTCTTATATCGAAACGACAGGAATACCGCAAGGCCAAAGAATGGAAGCTGGCCGACGAAGTGCGTGACCGGTTGTCAAAAATGGGCGTGGCCATCGAGGACAGTGCAAAGGGCACGGTGTGGAAAATAGCCAGGTAGCTCAGTGTGAAGGCTGGTTGAGTAATTTTATAGTATCGCCAACGTGCGCCCCAAGGATCGAAGCCGCGCTGCCGTCCCTGAAAGAAAGCTCCAGATAGTCATTGCTGCCTATCAGGGCCATCAACCCGCTGCCCTGTGAATAATACCGACTGGTGTTATCGATGCGTTGGTTCCTGACCTCAACCGCGGCCCCTCCCGGGGGTATATCCCGGCTGCGGAGGTTGGTTACCAGGTTTCCGAATCGGTCGATGTGTATTATGTGACCGACCGTGTGGCCCGTAGCATCCTTGAACGGAATTGGTATGGGAAAAACTGAAAGGCTGTCTATACTCTCACCGAATTCTGTCATCGGTATATCCAAGGAAAGGTGGGCGGCCACCGGCGCGAAGACGTCCCGACCGTGGAAAGTCGCACTCACCGGATGCCTCCAGTACTCCTTGTTGGTGAGCGAGACGGCTTCGCATCCGTCCGGCAGAGCCCGGTTGGTCGTCTTGTCTATCAACGAACGGTTGTGCGCACCCTGCATTTCGGATAAATCATGGAGTATATAGCTCAGCGTGCCGTTATCGGGCGCAACGAAATAGGCCGACGGTGTTTTCAAGATAAGCGCCCTGCGGTGGCTGCCCACGCCCGGGTCTACTACCACGATATGAATACTGCCCTCGGGAAAATAGCGCCAGGATGTATGTATGATAAACGAAGCCTGACGGATGAACTGGGGTTCCACGGAGTGAGAGATATCGACCACGGTTGCCTGCGGATTAATGCCGAGGATCACACCTTTCATGCTTGCGACGTAGCTGTCTCCGGTGCCGTAGTCAGTCGTCAGCGTGATGACACGCGACATGCCGTTGTGCCTCCCTGTTAAGCCGAGCTAACCCTGACTATTACGATAGAAAGGATGACAAACAGTACTGCCAGAACTATGGTGACTTGGAAGAGTGTTTTCTCTACGCCGCGCCTGGTCCGGTAGACGCCGTCCGCCTGTCCGAAGATACCTCCCAGGCCGCCGCCCTTGACCTGAAGGGCCAGGACGATGATAAGCGCAACCGAAAGTACAATCTGTGCAATGGTCAGATATATGGGCATGCTAATTTCCTCCGAGTTTATCAACGATTATCGGCCTGACAACAGCAGGATTAGCTTTACCTTTGGAAGCTTTCATAACCTGCCCTATAAGGAAAGTCAATGAGGCTTCTTTTCCTGCTCTGTAGTCGGTAACGGCCTTCTCGTTATCTGCAATTACCTTGTCTATTATTATACCAAGTTCAGCGCTGTCGCTGATTTGAACCAGTCCTTTCTCTGCCACAATGGCGATCGCGGGCTTGCCGGTCTCGAACATTTCTTCAAACACAGCCTTGGCCAGAGGCCCGCTTAAAGTCCCTTTTTCAACCAGCTCGAGCATTTCCACCAGATGTCCGGGCTTCACATGGCTGTCCCCGATCTGCCTGTTAGCCGAGTTGAGCAGGCGGGTGAAATCGCCCAGCATCCAGTTACCTATGGTCTTGGCTTTTTTGCCAATGTCCTTAGAAGATGACACAAGAGCCAGGCATTCGTCGAAATAAGCTGCCATGGCTTTGTTGTCGGTCAGCAGTTCAGCATCATAGGGTGTAAGGTTATACTGAGCCACAAACCTGTCGAATTTAGCTTCAGGTAGTTCCGGGAGAGAGGACTTGATACCCTCGACCATCTTGCGGCTGAAGGTCAGTGGCGGCAGGTCCGGCTCAGGGAAGTATCTGTAGTCGTGGGCATATTCCTTGCTGCGCTGGCTGACCGTTATGCCTTTGTCATCCACCCAGCCCCTGGTCTCCTGGGCTATCTTTCCTCCTGCACCCATTACTTCCCGCTGCCTCTTCTCCTCATACTCAAGTGCGTGGTAAACGGCGCGGAAGCTGTTCATGTTCTTGACCTCCACCTTGCCCAGGTATTCCATGGTCCCGATGGGACGGATGCTAATGTTGGCATCGCAGCGGAAGCTTCCCTCCTCCATGTTGCCCGTTGATACACCCAGGTATTGAAGGATGGCCCGTAGCTTCACCAGGTAGAGCCTTGCTTCCTCGGGTGAACGCATGTCGGGCTCGCTGACTATCTCCATCAGCGGCATGCCGGCCCGGTTCACATCCACCAGGCTGTAGCTTTCCCCCGCCGGCGAAGTGCGGTGCACCAGCTTGGCAACATCCTCCTCCAGGTGAACACGCGTGATGCCTATGTTCTTTTTCCCGCCGTGGATATCTATCACCAGATACCCGTTGACGCTCATGGGCAGGTCGTACTGTGATATCTGGTAACCCTTCATCAGGTCGGGATAAGGATAGTTCTTACGGTCAAATTTGGCGTGTTCCGGGATGGAGCAGTTAAGTGCCAGGGCAGTCATAATAGTGAACTCCACAGCCTTCTGGTTTATGGTTGGCAGCACACCCGGCATTCCCATGCAAACCGGGCAGACGTGCGTATTGGGAGGATCGCTGGCATAGTTAGTGCTGCATGCGCAGTACATCTTGCTTGTTGTCAGTAGATGGGCATGCACCTCTAAACCGATGATTGTCTCGTAGTCCACAGCGTTTGATAGTATAGCAGTACGGCACGTATGCTTCAAACCATTGACTTTTAAATTAAAAAGTTATATAAATAGAAAAGTTATAATTTATGAATAGTTCACAAAACATAACTATTTCCGCCGCAGGCAGGGAAGAGCGGCTGGACCAGGTCAGCGAAGATATCCTACTGTTATTGCCGCTGTTATATAGGACATTACTCAGGGTTACCCATGGGAAGACCAGGAAGAACCCCATCAACATGCAGCTGCGAATGCTGATCATGCTCACGCACGCTGGGATGATGCAGCCCTCTGATATTGGAATCCGCATGGGCATCTCCAAGTCCAACGTTTCCGCCCTGATAGATAAGCTGATCGTGCTGGGATACGTGGAGCGCAGGCCTGACGAGAGGGACAGGCGTGTCATCCACATAGCGGTGACGGCAAAGGGGCGGAAGTTCCTGGCCAACCGTCTGCAGGTGGTCAGGAAGGGCATCAAGTATAACCTGTCGGCGCTGGGGTTCGCCGACCTGGACAGCCTCTACGGGGCCCTGGGTACGTTCAAAATTATCATATCCAAGATGGACTAGGCTTAATTATGAAACCGCGAATGCTTAGAATATCCTTCAGGAGAAAAGCCGGTATGAACAAGAGATTATTATTCGGGTTGACAGCCATCCTGATCATCGTATCTGCAGTCCTGGCAGGCTGTAACGGTGCGTCCCCGCCCGGGTCGCTGTCCGGGGCGCGCGTCCAGAAGGGCGACCTGGAGGTGAAGGTCAGCGCAGACGGCAGCATCGAGATGCCCAGCGCGGTTAACATCTATTTCGATACCACCATGTTCACCCCGCCCTATAGTGGCCGTATCAAGGCCGTGTATGTTGAGAAGGGGGAAATGGTCAAGGCCGGTGCGCTGCTGGCCAAGCTGGACGACACCACGCAGAAGCTGGCGGTGGAAGCGGCGCAGTATGCCCTGGAGCTGGCCATCAACAACGTGGTGCAGACCACCTGCTGCGGCGTCAACCGCTCGCCCGGCTTCTACTGCGACGCGGTGGCCCAGCTGAGGTTCGAGTTCGCGCAGAAGGAGCTGGAGAAGGCCCGCACGTTCCTGCAGACCGGCGCATACGAGGACGCTGCGATGCAGGTTGCACTGGCAAAGTATGACCTGGACGGAGCAAAGAAGTTCTACAGCGACCCTGATTACCGCCGCGTCAGGCTCGACCTGGTGGATGTGACACAGGCCAACTATTCCGATTACGATATCGATCTGGCCATCAGCAGGCTGGCGGCCGAGATCGACGGCCTATCGGCCCTGCAGTCGCAGTTTAAGGATGGCAGCTATGGCCCCGCTTCCGATTCATTGCAGTCCATGCTGGTTGAGATGGGCGATACCTACAGTGTGGTCAAGAGGCTGAACCACCTGCCGCAGAACTCGGTTTACCCAGATACCTGCACTGCATACACTGTGGTCAATGAGATAATAAGCTCGCTGGAACTTTTAAACGGTCTCTCTCAGCAGAAGGAGCCGGACCCGGTAAAATACGCCGAGACTCTCTCAATTGTCAGGCATGACATGGAGCTGAGCGAGAAGATACTTGATGAGAATATCTCCACCTTCCGTGCGGGCCTCAACCTCAAGACCATGCGAGACTACAATATCGCAGTTCAGAATGCCATCATCAATCTGCAGAGGGCCAAGCAAGCGCTGCTCAAGACCGAGCTGATGGCCCCGTTCGACGGCAGGGTTACCGATATCAACCTGCGCGCCGGGGACATGATAACCCAGAGGTACGCTGTTACAGGAGTGCCGATCGATTCATACGTAATCCAGCTTGCCAACGTCAATTCCGTTCGCATGACCGGCCTTATTGATGAAATCGATATTGCCAGAGTAGCAGGGAGACCACTGGACGGGCTGAAGCCGGTGATACTTGTGGACGCCTTTCCTGGCCGCCAGTTCAGCGGCAGGGTAACCTTTATTTCCCCCTTTGGTCCTGCACAGTCCAACAGCATACAGTACTACGGTACGGCACAGACCACACTGCCGACGTATAAGATCGAGATAGCGCTGGATCCTGCGGGGACTGCCTACCTGACAGGCGGGATGACGGCAACCGCGGAGATACTGGTTGATAGTCGCAGTGGCGTGCTGATTGTGCCCAACAACGCGCTAAGCGGGAAGAACGGGAGCTATACGGTGCGCGTGCTCACGGATGAGAAAACGGGACTGACAGAACAGCGCCCCGTTAAGATAGGGCTGCAGAGCAAAACCTCTACAGAAATTACCCTGGGCCTGGACGAAGGGGAGATGGTGGTAGTGGAAAAGGCAGCCGCCCCGGCCAACGCGCTGCGTAAGTAAGGTGTGAAGCATATGTATCAAGCAGGTCCAAATTCAAACGGAGGCAACAACTATGGCTGATAAGTTATCTGACAGAATGAAATCCGGCCTTTCCACCCCGCGCGGGAAGGTGATATTCATAGTCGCGCTGGTAGTCGTCCTGGGTGGCCTGGTCGCCCTGGGTTACCTCGCTTACCAGAACTATAAGTACATCAGCACCGACAACGCGCGCATCAGCGCCCCCCTCATAGCTGTGCCGGCGCTGGCCTCCAGCCAGATCATCAGCCTGGAGGTTGATCTGGGCAGCTATGTTGAAAAGGGACAGAGGATTGCCGTCATGGGCGTGCCCCGCCCGGACAGCCCGGCGGACAGGCAGGGCCTCAAGGAGATACCGCTGGGCCGGGCCAGTTTGGATGCCCCGGTAAGCGGGTATGTGGCCGCGGTCTGGTCGTATCCCGGACAGGTGGTGTCCGCCGGCGCCTCCATCGTCACGCTTTATGATGCTTCCAACACCTGGGTGACTGCCAATATCTCCGAGGCCGACCTGCATCGTATCCAGCCGGGCCAGGAGGTCGAGGTAACGGTTGACAGCCTGGGGGGTGCAAAGCTACAGGGCAAAGTGGATGGAATATCGGCTGCCACAGCAGCGACCTTCTCGTTAATGCCGCAGAACAACACCACGGGCAACTTCATCAAGGTGGCACAGGTAGTTCCGGTCAAGATATCCGTGGACAATCCGGGTAACTACGTGCTTATACCCGGGACATCTGTCGAGGTCAAAATAACGACCAGGTAACAGGTAAAGCGCGCTTATGCCCAAAACAAGCGAATCACGCGTCATGGCGGTGGCCATCATTGGCACTTTCATGGTGGTGTTGGACCAGACCATTATGAACGTGGCGCTGCCGCATATCATGGCGGTCTTCAATGAGACAGCAGACCGCGCCCAGCTCGTGGTTTCCGCCTACTTGATGGCCACCGCTATCTCCACGCCGGCGGCGGCCTTTCTGGCCCAGCGCTTCGGTATAAAAAGGGTCTACCTTTTCAGCCAGGCGGGTTTCCTGCTGGGGTCCATACTTTGCGGGATTGCCTGGAATACAACCTCGCTGATAGCCTTCAGGGTGATACAGGGTCTGGCAGGCGGCCTGCTCAACCCGCTGGCCATGACCTTCCTCTTCACAAACATTCCCCCTGAGGATAGAGGCACTGCCATGTCCATCTTCGGCATACCCATGATGCTGGCCCCCGCCATCGGGCCCACGCTGGGCGGTTACATAGTGGACTACTGGAGCTGGCGCATGGTCTTTTATGTGAACGTGCCGGTCGTGCTGATAGCCATAGCTCTTGGCATCTCCTGGATAGAGGAGACGCCCACCTCCGACACCGCCTTTGATGTCAAGGGTTTCTTCCTGGCCGCCATAGGTTTCAGCTCAATCCTCTACGCCTTTTCCTATGCGCCCACCTGGCATTGGGACGACTGGCGCATTGTGACTCTGCTGATAGTAGGCTGCGCCTGCATATTGGCGTGGATCATAGTTGAGTTGCGAGCCGATCGTCCGCTGCTCGACCTGCACATGTTTAAAAACGGCGGTTTCTCGCTCGGCATCGGCCTGACCTTTGTCACCACCATCGGGCTGTTCTCGCTGGTGTTCCTGCTGCCGCTGTTCCTGCAGAACCTGCGCGGCTTCTCTGCGCTGGCCAGCGGGCTGATGTTGCTGCCCTCGGTCATCGGCGCCATGATAGCCATGCCCTTCGCAGGCCGGCTTTACGACAGGATCGGGCCGCGCTTTCCCACCGTATTGGGTTTGATTATCACTGGGATCACCTCCCTCTGGCTGCAGGTGCTGGACGTCACCACGCCCGACGATACGCTGCGGCTGATCCTCTTTGTCAGGGGCATCGGTGTGGGCTTTGCCATGATGCCGGTTATGACCTACGCCCTTTCCTCCGTCCCCCAGCGCATGACGGCCCAGGCTTCGGCCCTGATAAATGTGGCCAGGACCATCTTCGCCTCCCTGGGCATAGCGATATTTGCCACCATGCTAGATACATTCCAGAAGACCAACCTGTCGATGATGGTACAGAACATTACCCCGGACTCGGTCATAGCTCTGCAGATGCTGTCGCAGCTACAGGTGTATTTCATGCAGGCGGGGATGACGCTGCAGGCGGCCCAGCAAGCGGCCGTCAACATACTGTACCAGTACGTGAATTTGCGGGCCAGTGTCACAGCTTTCCAGATGGACTACGTGATCAGTGCCCTGGTGGTCATTGCCGGTATCATCCCGGCCATGTTCATGCCCTACGGGCGCATAAAGAAAGGCAACGGGCCGGCCGTCCCCATGGAATAGGGCGATTTAAATCCACTTTTTCTTATGAAAGTAGAGGAGCATGCCCCCGGCCACCGTGGCCATCAGTATCAGGATGCCCGGGTAACCCCACTCCGTATCCAACTCCGGCATATATTTGAAGTTCATGCCGTAAAGGCCTACGATGAAGGTCAGTGGTATGAATATAGTTGCCACCACGGTCAGTACCTTCATTACCTCGTTGGTCTTGTTGCTCATGCTCGACAGGTAGATATCGATCAGCCCGCTCACCATGTCGCGCGTGTTTTCGATCAGGTCCATGGCCTCGAAGATGCGGTCGTAGACATCGCGGAAGTAGGCTATTGTTTCCTCCTTGATGAGGGGCGAGTTCTTTTTTGACAGGTCGCTCAGTATTTCCCTGGCCGGCCAGATGTACTGTCTCAACTGCATCATGTTTTTCTTGATACCCTGTATGGAAAACAATGTCCCACGCGTGGGATTGACCACCAGTTCGTCTTCCTTTTCCTCAATCTGGTCGCCGAAACTCTCAACGGTGTTAAAATAGTTGTCCACGATGGTATCTATGATGCGGCAGGCCAGGAAGTCAGGCCCCATCTTTCTCACAACAGAATCGGCGATCTTTATTTCATCGCGCAGGTCGCCGAAAAAATCCCCCGGGCTTTCCTGGAAGGTTATCAGGAAATTATTTCCGAATACGATGCTCAATTGCTCAGCGAGAATCGATTTGTCTGCCCGGTTAAATTCAAGCATCTTCAGTATGAGAAGCAGGTAGTGCCCGAAGTCCTCGTGCTTAACCCTGTGCGCCGTATTGGTTATGTCCTGGATGGTCAACTCGTGAAGGTTAAAGATACTGCCGATCGATTGCAGCAGGCCCAGATCTTTAACGCTGTCGACGTTGATCCATGTAACACCGGATTTCTCCCTGCAGGTCTTGCAGTCTTCGATAGAAGCAGCAGCATTGATTACGTAATCAGCCTTGTCGTAGTAGATAATGCTGAGTTTGGAAACATTGGTCTCGCTCATGGGTGCCTCCCGGGATTCAGTGTGTTTTTCCCCTTGCCATTGAGGCAAATATACCACCAATGCAGAGTGCCGTAAAGATAGCCAGGGCAGTCTGCAGGCTGCGGATGTATTGAGGGTACACATCGGGCGTGACCTGTACTCGTCCCATGAAAAGGGAGATCAGCAGCATGGCAATTCCCAGGCTGAACATCTGGCCGGTGAGGCGCATGGTGGCCAGGGTGGCTGATGCTACGCCCAGCGATTTCTTGTCCACTGAGCTCATCACTGCATTGATGTTGGGTGAGGAGAAGAGGGCGAAGCCGGCGCCCAGCAGCACCAGGCAGCCTATGACGTACCATATGGCCGTATCTGCGCCGATAAATACCAGCAGCAACAGCCCGGCGGCTGTCAGCGCCATACCCGACGAAGCAAGCAAGCGGGGCTCGATCCTGTCGGAAAGACGGCCCGTAAGAGGCGAAAAGACGGCCTGGACCACCGGCATAGCTACCAGCACCACCCCTGCACTGCCCGGGGTCAATCCCCTTATATACTGTAGGTACAGGCTGAGCAGGAAGCCGACGGCGAATGTTGCGCTGTAGTTGATGAATGCGGCGAGGTTGGAGAAGGCGAAGACCTGGTTACTGCGGAAAAGGGTTATATCCAGTATAGGGCTTGCCGTAAAAGACTCCCATTTCACGAAGGCCAGCAACACGGCCAGGCCTCCGGCTAAAGAAAGGAAGCCGTGCCAGGCCGGCAGTTCCGAGAGCCCGTACATAACGGCCACCAGGCCTATGCCGTAGATGATGGAGCCGGCCAGGTCGAATGTCTCGCCGCGCGCCTCCGCCCACTCGGATTTCAGCTTCCAGAGTGTAAAAACCAGGAGCAGGGCGCACAGGATTGTATTGAGCCAGAAAAGGCTGCGCCATCCCAGGTACTGCGTCATCAGCCCGCCCAGGAATGGTCCCAGCGAAAGACCCAGGTAGGTGATCGCGATGTTGATACCCATGGCGCGTCCCCGCTCGCCCGGCGGGTAGACCGAGGAGATAATGGCCGCGACCGTGCCGAAGAGCATTGCCCCGCCGATACCCTGTATTACGCGTGCAACTATGAGTACATCAGGGGACCATGCCAGGGCAGCAATGATTGAGGCGGCGCCGAAAATTGCGCCGCCGTAAATAAAGACTTTTTTCCTGCCCCTGATGTCAGCGATGCGGCCCAGCGGGATGAGAAAAACTGCTGCGGAGAGGATGAACGAAGTCGCAATCCAGCTCAGTGTGACCGCATCGACTGCGTATTCCGTTCCTATGGACGGCAGTGCGATGTTTACCGATGCCGACATGAAGGGCGTCAGAAAAGCCGCGATGGAGGTGACCAGGAGGACGGCCGCCCTGGGACTTTTGCTGGCTGCGTCACTGCTTATGATTGAGAAGCCTCTGTCATTATTCTATTTGAAAACGGGCCACCTGCGGCTGTTTTAACAGTTCCCACTTACCGCTCACCCCGTGGCTCAGCGCGCCCAGCTCGACATGCAGCATTGCTATACCGCAGTCCAGCCGCCTGGCCACGTTGAATTCGAGCCCCCGGTCCTTCACGTAAACAGTGATGCTTCTCTCCTCTATGCGGAAACCCCAGGGTTGGCGGTTGATGGCCGACGGGGCTAGGCGTGCCGCTTCGACAGCGGACCTTGCCCATCCCGGCCAGGAGGATTCCGGAAGCCCGCCGGTCATGGAGAGCAGTGGCTTGCGCTGGTGGTTGGCTCCGAAGCCGCTCAGCACCTTTTCCTCGAACGTCCATTGCTCGGTGCTGTAGCCCACGGGCGATACACAGATCAGCTTCTCCTCTTTATCCAGCCTGACCAGAGACTTGACCGCCCTGGCATTGTAAGTGAGCGCCACCCAGCAGGTGCCCAGGCCGAGTGAAGTCGCCTCGAGCACAGCGGCCTCACCGGTAAAGCCCATTTTCTCCTGCACGTTAGGGTCTGAGGTATTGCCAATGAAGGCCAAAAAGGCCGGCGCGCCCTTGATGTTACCGTAAAACCCGAGCGCGTTGGCAAAGATGTCGTCAGGAGGTTCATCAATGAACTCCATGCGCACACCGCTGTAGGGCCTGAACCCGCTGCATATGTCATGGAGCCTCTTCCTGACCTCTGCCCCCATTGCCCTGCTCTTATCATAGCTGCGACGAGAGCGCCTGGAGTTGATGGCCGGGTACCACCCGGGTATAACCTGCATCATGGCGTCACCTCCATGGGTGTAATCTTGCGTTTCTCAACCAGCCTGGCCAACAGGATACTGAGAAGATAGAGTATTATCAACGGCAGGGCAATCAGCGTCTGATTGACAGGGTCCAGGGTAGGAGTAATAACAGCGCTGAGCACAAAAGCCAGGATAACCGCCCATTTCCATTGAGCTGCCAGCCATTTCGAAGATAGTATACCCAGCCTGGCCAGGAAGGTCGTAATGACGGGTGTTTCGAATACCAGCCCGATGGCCAGCAGCAACCTTGATACCAGAGAGATGTAGTTGCCTATCCTGATCTGTGGAGTGGCTATACCCGCACCAAAGCTCAGCAGGAACTGCATGGCGGGCGGTATGAGCACGAAGTATCCGAAGAGCACACCGCCGGCGAACATGAGTAAGATAAATGGCAGTATGATCCACAGGTACTTCTTTTCTCCTGGATTGAGGGCCGGCGAAACGAAGGCGATTAATTCGTATACCAGCACCGGCATGGCTATGATAATGCCACCGATCAGGCATACCTGCATATAGGTGCTCAACATCTCTGTTACTTCTATGAAGATCAGGTTGATACTGCCGGCTGGCCGGATCAGAATTTGGAAAAGCTGGTCTGCAAAAATAAATGAAATTAGGATGCCGACGGCTATGGCAACCAGGCAGACGATCAAACGCCGCCTTAATTCCTCGAGGTGGGTCGAGATGCCTTTCAAATCAGAGGAGCTCATATGATATGGGTCCAGGACTAAACCTGCCGGGAGGGTTTATCCACGGTGTCCGGCCGGCCCGGTTTTTCTCCTTCCAGTTCTCGAGTTAGCCTGCCCTGTATATCCGAGGCGTCTTTGGATAGATTGCGCGCTACTTTGCCGGCTGTCTTGCTTATTTCCACTATGCGCTTGGGGCCGAAAAGGATAAAGGCTATTAGGAGGATGAGGATTATCTCCGGCAGGCCGATCCCTAAAAAGTCCATGGCTTACAACTGTTTACAGGAATAGTCAAATAGCGGTTATCGAGATTATGTGATTGAGTTGTCCTTGTCCTTGCCTGTGCCCGATGAATCAGACTTGCTGACGCCGGCCCCCTTATCCTTTTCATCCTCACCTGAAGCACCTTTGCGGAAATTGCGTATGGCTTTGCCCAAAGCATCGCCGATCTGGGGAAGCCGGGCGGCGCCGAAAACAAGCAGGACTATCAGGAGGACAAGTAATATCTCCAGTATACCGAAATTGCGAAACATAGCTCACTTCCTGTTCATTTCAGTTATATATTGCCATTGGTACCTACGGGTAATTTCTAACACAAATACCCTGCTTAGTCAAAGAGGTTAATCGTATTCCAGGTCATTCACTTATCAATCCTTAAATCCACCCATTCAAGAAAATATGAGGGAGACAAGCATACTATCGTGTAATGTTGAATTAACAGACCCGATTACATATAATCCAGGCGAAAAGATGAGGAGGTAATAACAGATGGCGAAGTTGACAGAGCAGATGAAATTATTAATTTCCAGTCAGTTGTCCTACGTAGCCACGTCCATGCCGGACGGTAAGCCCAGCATCGCAATCAAGGGCCTCAAGGTCATAGATGACGAGCACGTTGCGTTTTTTGAAATTATGGGAGGCCGGACCTGGCAGAATATACAGAAAAATCCATGGGTGGCTATCGCGGTGGCCGACAGAAGCAAGGTCACGGGTTTCAGGTTTGTCGGCAAGGTCGTGGAAAATATTACGTCCGGGCCTCTGTACGAGGAAGCGAAAAAAATTTCGGAGATGATGAAGATGCCCAAGCCGCCCAAGGCTGCGGTTAAAGTCAAGATTGAGGAGATCTATGACCTGGGCAAGGGTGGCTTCAAGGTTGACTGATAAATCGCATTAGTTTTTGAGTCACCAATAAATAAAGGAGGCAGTAACATGGCAGTTGATTACCCGGTTAGCTTAAAAGTCGATTACCCGGAACGCAATCTAAACCGACTGACCACGTTCTTCCGCATATTCACGGTAATTCCAATTTTAATCATACTTGGACTGCTGATGGGGGGTAGTTACCAAACGGGGGCCAAGGAAGCCGGAACGATCGTATCCGGATTCGGCCTGATCATGCTTCCTCTGGTGCTGATGATACTGTTCCGCAGAAAGTATCCGAAGTGGTGGTATGACTGGAACCTCAACCTCTCCAAGTTCAGCTACAGGGTAGCCTCTTACATTTACCTGATGAACGATGTATACCCATCCACCGACGAAGAACAGAACGTTCACCTGGATATGCCGTACCCGGACGCCGCGGGCCTCAACCGCTGGCTGCCGCTGGTCAAGTGGTTCCTGGCGATACCCCATATTATCGTGCTGTGCTTCCTGGGCATCGCCGCCCTGGTGGTGATCATTATCGCCTGGTTTGCCATACTCTTCACGGGCAAATACCCTAAAAGCCTGTTCGATTTCGTACTGGGAGTGATGAGGTGGGGCTTCAGGGTCATGTGCTATGCCATGATCATGATTACCGATAAGTACCCGCCATTCGCCCTGGACACATAGAAATATTATGGCAGTCGTAACGACCGAGCGAGCAGAACGCTTTCAGCGCATAAAAAAGGAGCTGCTGGGTACCAGGGTGCACCTTTGCCCTGAGCGGGCTTACCTGGTGACCGAGTTCTCCAGGCGGCACGATGACCCATCCAAGCCCATAATAGTCCGCAGGGCCATGGCCACCCGTTATATCCTCCAGAATAAATCAGTACGCATATATCCAGATGAGCTTATCGTGGGGAATATGGGTAGCTACCGTATCTCTGCGCTTATGCAACCGGAGCTCAGCGGAGTCTTTTTTGCAGCGGACATACCGCGTATCGATAAGAGGAAGACCACGCCGCTGCTGATGCCATGGAAAGACCGGCTCAAGATCATGTTCGACGTCATCCCGTACTGGCTTTTCAGGAACATGCCGTTCAGGGCCTTCTTTCCGCACATAGACAAGCTCATGCAGTATGCGGCTGAACAGCTTAAAGCCACTTTTTATCTTATCAATGAAGCCGGAGGTATAGGGCATTTCCTGCCCAATTACGAGAAGATGCTGAGCTTGGGGGTCAGGGGATACCTGGAATCTATAGAAGGCCGGGGTGGTGATCTGAGTAAGGCGGCAGCTATAGTGTGCGAAGGTTTGTTGACCTATGCCAGCAGGGTTGCTGATGAAGCCGGGCGCATGGCGGCCGCCGAAGTGGACCCCGGCAGGCGCAGGGAGCTTGAAGATGTTGAGACCATTTGTCGCAGGGTGCCGCAAAACCCGGCCGGGACGTTTCAGGAAGCTCTGCAGTCATTATGGCTCGCTCACATAGCCGTCTGCCTGGAAGGTATTAACTCAGCTGTTTCCTTCGGTCGCATGGACCAGTTCCTGTACCCGTATTACAGGAGGGACCTGGATGCAGGACGAATTACACCGGAGAAGGCCAGGGAGCTTTTGCTGTGCTTCTCGGCCAAGGCCGCCGAACATGTGTTCCTGTTGTCCGAAAGCGTCAGCCAGTATCATGGAGGGTACCTGGTGGTCCAGGCCGCCGTTGTCGGTGGTATGGACAGGGACGGTGCGGACGCAACAAACGAGCTGACATACATAATGCTGGACGTGATGGAGGAGTCGGGACTGCGCGACCCCAATTACCAGGCGCGGTTGCACAGCGGGTCACCCGAAGCATATCTGAACAGGGTGATAGAGGTGGCCAAGAAGGGCAACGGCGTACCGGCTGTATTCAGCGATGAAGCGTCCATCAAATCGCTTGTCGCCAACGGCGTCCCCCTTGAGGAGGCCAGGAACTACGCGATCGTGGGTTGCGTGGAGCTGGCGCTGCCCGGGAGGAGCTTTTTCTCCACCGATGCCGCCCTGATGAATCTGCCGGCCTGCCTCGAACTGGCGCTCAACCGTGGCCGTCAATTCGGCAGCCGCAGACGCCGGGGCGCTCCCACGGCAGACCCTCTCAAGTTCGAATCAATTAGAGAGATTGTGGACGCTTTTACCGTGCAGGTGAATTATATGGTTGACCAGCTCGTGGATAATATCCAGGTGATTGAGCTCGGCAACCGCAACTACCATCCGACTCCTTTTTCATCTATGCTGGTGGACGGCTGCATCGAGTCGGGAAAAGATGTCAGCGCGGGAGGCGCCCTGTTTAATTCAAGCGGCATCCAGGGAGTCGGGCTGGCTGATGTGGCCGATTCGCTGGCTGCGCTGGATGAACTCGTTTTCCGCAGAAAAAAGTACAGCATGGCGGAGGTATGTAACGCGCTCAGACATGATTTCCGCTCCCACCCGGGCCTTGAGGCGGAACTGGCTGCTGCACCCAAGTACGGCAACGATCACGATTTGCCCGACGGTTACGCTGCTGAAGTGGCCGCTATTTTTTACCGGGCGCTGGCCAGGCATAGTAATACGCGGGGCGGCAAATATGTACCCGGGTTCTATTCAGTAACATGCCATGTGGCCTTCGGGTCCCTGGTAGGGGCGTTGCCCAGCGGTCGCAGGGCGGGTCAGCCCTTCGCCGCCAGCCTGGGCGCATCAAACGGCAAGGACAGGCTTGGCATTACAGCCCTGCTCAACTCAGCGGCCTGCGTCGACCCGTGTCATTCGCCCAACGGCTATGCCCTCAACCTCCGCTTCGATCCTGTGGTCATCCAGGGTAAGCGAGGAACGGACATACTTGCTGCCCTGATGAGAGGTTTTTTTGAAAAGGGCGGGATGGAAGTGCAGTTCAACGTGCTGGACCCCGATATGCTGGACGATGCCTACAGGCACCCGGGCAAGTATCCCGGCCTGGTGGTGCGGGTGGCGGGATACTGCGCCTATTTCGACGATTTGCCCGTGCCATCCAAGCTGGAGATCATACAGCGTACGCGGCTAACCCTTTAGATACGCAGTTAAGTTCGTAGTTTGCCCCAGCAAAATATTTTTGGAGGACTAAATGGCGGATAATTTCTACGGCAAAAAGGACATCGAGAAAGCAGCCAAAATGTATGAGCTAAAACCCGCTCTGATGCAGGCCTACCTTGATTTCGACGGCAAGGTATTCGCCGATGGCAGTCTGAACAAGAAAACCAAGGAGCTGATTGCGGTAGCCTGCGCCCATATCACGCAGTGCCCGTACTGTATTGAGGGGCACACTAAGAACGCCAGGAAGGCGGGGGCCAGCCCCGAAGAGATCGCTGAGGCTATTTATGTGTCGGTTGCCATACGGGCCGGCGGCTCCATGGCGCATAGTTGCATAGCCATGGCGGCCCTGGAAGAATAGATCCCGTCAGCAGACCACGTTCTCTATGATTTCAACCCGGTTCGGCATGCCGCCGGACGGGTCGAGCTCGACGGCGACGAAATCAATGCGCCAGTTTTCAGGCACGTCACGGTGACTGCTGAGGTAGTCGAGGGCTGTTGCTACAAGCTTCTTCTTTTTTGCTGCCGTCACCGATTCTGCGGGTGATCCGAAAGCGTTCCCCGTCTTGCTGCGTACCTCGATAAAAACGATATAATCACGATGGCGGGCAACCAGGTCTATTTCGCCGTGGCGGCAGCGGTAATTCTTCTCAAGGATGCGGTAACCTTTCTTTTCCAGGGCCTTACAGGCGATCTGCTCCCCTCTTTTTCCCGTTTCCTGTTTCTTCATATCAGCCTGGCAAGATCACGCAGGGGTGAGTAGGTCATCCTGTGTATGTGCGATGCACCATTGCGGCGCAGGCACTCCATGTGCTGGCGCGTGCCGTAGCCCTTGTGACAACCGAATTTATATCCGGGGTAGCGCTCGTCCAGTTCCAGCATGATTCGGTCGCGCGTGACCTTGGCGGCGACCGATGCACATGCGATGCTAAGTACTGTGCGGTCGCCCCGGATGATGGCCTTCTGAGGGACGGGCATATTCCTCAGCCTGACGGCATCGATCAACAGATATCCCGGAGGTTCCGACAGTTCCCACAGCGCCAGTTTCATGGCCCTCCTGGTGGCGTTAAGAATGTTTATGGCGTCGATGACATCCGGCTCGACGACGCCGATGCCTATCTCTATTTTATATTCATTCATGGAATCGAAAATGCTCTGGCGGACCTTCTCCTTCAGCAGCTTGCTGTCCCTGACCATGGGCACCCAGGGGAAGTCATGTTCCGGGGGTAGAATAACGGCTGCGGCCACCACCGGCCCTGCCAGCGCCCCGCGCCCGGCCTCGTCCAGGCCGGCGATGCGGCGGTAACCTAATGAGAACAGGGCCTGCTCTTCCCTGAAATGCGGCAGGCTGGAGGCCGCCTTTTTATGGCCGCTCATCTGGGGTCACCGGGTGTCTTATTCATACAGCCGCGCATTTTCCTGCCTGGTTATTGCTCACGGCGCAGTTTTATGCAGAATCGGCCAGACGTGGTCCAGTATGGTCTTTCCCAGTTTCTCAACGGGCTGCTTCGCCTCTATGACAATCCAGCGGCCGGGATGGCGCCCGGCGAGATCGAGGTAGCCGTCTCTCACCCTGCGGTGGAAGGCGATGTGTTCGGCCTCGAAACGGTCGTCGCCTGTATTATGTTTGCGACCCAGGCCTGCCTCTGGCAGTAAATCCAGCAAAAAAATAATGTCGGGCTCCAGTCCGCCCGTAGCAGCGCTGTTGATCGATTCGATGAGCTCCGGTTCGAGGCCCCGGCCGTATCCCTGGTAGGCAAGGGTGGAGCCGGAGAAGCGGTCGCATATTACATTGGTGCCGCCATCGAGGGCGGGAAGAATAACATCCTTGATAAGCTGCGCGCGGCAGGCGGCGAAAAGCAGGAGCTCAGCCTGCGGGCTGATATTGAAATCGCGCTTTACTTTGAGGATACCCCTGATCCTGTTGCCCAGAGGTGTGCCGCCGGGCTCGTGTGTCAGCACTGCAGGTACGTTGAGACGCTCCAGATTATTATGAAGAATCCTGGCCTGGGTGCTCTTGCCGCAGCCCTCACCCCCTTCGAAAGCGATAAACAATCCCTTGTGCTTCGGCATAATGCAATTCAGAGTATAGGGCGTTTCAGTTATTTACGATCTTGACACGCCGTCCGGGCTCTTGTCCCGAGCTGCTGGATGTGACGTCGTGCCTTTCGGCCAATATGTGCTGGAGGCGCCTGATAAATGAGTTCTGGGGACTGAGGACCACCTCTTTTTTGCCGTTTTTAACATCTCCGATAGCCTGCAAGGCCTCGTCCAGTGCCGAGTCCACTACCTCATCGCGCTGCCCCGCATAGATGCTGTCCAGGCAGTGGCGCAATTGTTGCAGGCTGTTGCCGCGTATGGCATAGATCGGTATACCCTGCATCTCGGCGTCACGCAACTTCTGCGGCTTGCGCCGAAAATAGTTCTTGGTCGTAATCAAGATATTAGCTGACCGCAGGTCATCCGTGATATCGATGGCCAGTCCCTTTTCGTGGGCTGCCTGCTCAAGAATTGGCCGGTTGATACCGAATAGGTAAACTCGCAGTCCCTGTTTTCGTGACTCGGGCTTTCTATGGGGCTCTTGTATGCTTGCTGCCTGCTCTTTGACAACGTTGCCTTCGGGTCCCAGCCACCTTACCTCGGAACTGCTTTCCTGTCCATGCAGGACGGAGTCCACGGCAATAGCTACATCGGGATGTACCAGCACCTTATAGCGTTCCTGTATTTCCACTACTATGTCGAATGTGGGCGGGGCCTTGCGCTCCAGGACCGATTTTTGGGTGTGGCGCCGGCGCGCCTCCTCGTCCCCCAGCGTCACCGTTTGTATGCCGCCTATCAGGTCCGACAGGGTCGGGTTCATCATGAGGTTCTCCAGGCTGTTGCCGTGGGCAGTTCCTACCAGCTGCACGCCGCGTTCGGCTATAGTGCGGGCGGCCTCCGCTTCCAGACTGGTGCCTATCTCGTCGATGATAATGACCTCAGGCATGTGATTCTCCACGGCCTCGATCATCACAGCATGCTGGAGCGTGGGCGTCGGCACCTGCATGCGCCTGGCGTGACCTATGGCGGGATGTGGAATGTCGCCGTCCCCTGCTATCTCGTTGGAAGTGTCGACGACGATGACTCGTTTCTTGAGGTCGTCCGCCAGCACTCGGGCGGTTTCCCGCAGTATGGTGGTTTTGCCGATACCTGGCGGGCCCATTAACAGGACGTTGTTGCCGGTCTCCACCAAATCCTGAATTATCTTTGCCGTTCCCATCACAGCGCGGCCTACACGGCATGTCAATCCAACGATCTTTCCTTCGCGGTTTCTGATGGCCGAGATGCGGTGGAGCGTGCGGGTCAGGCCTGCGCGGTTGTCACCGCTGAAGGTGCCGATCAGGCTGGTGACATGCTGTATATCTGCTTCTGTGACTTCGTGATCGCCCAACAATATCTCGCGGTTGGGGAAACGTGCTTCAGGCAGCCGGCCGAGGTCCATGACGATTTCCAGCAGGTCACCGTTTCCGATCTCTTGCTTGAGGTCCGAGGCAATGTGAGGAGGCATCACAGCCAACAGCGAGTGAATGTCATCGATGTTTACTGTCTGCAAGATATCCTCCTGCTATTGTCATGGTAAAGCAATTGCAAGGTTGAGAACACAATGGCAAAATTACCATCCCCTGGTAGCCAGCAAGCTATCTTCAGGTATGCTCTTTATATCCAATCCCGGCATGGCGGAGCCGAGCGCCCTTGACACCTCGGCGATAATGGCCGGGTCATTGTAATGGGTCACCGATTTCACGATGGCTGTGGCGAATGCTTCCGGATTGCCGGATTTAAAGATGCCTGAGCCCACGAACACTCCTTCAGCTCCGAGCTGCATCATGAGGGCCGCGTCCGACGGTGTGGCTACGCCGCCCGCGGCAAAATTAACCACCGGCAATTTGCCGCTCTTGTGCACCTGGATAATCAGATCAAGCGGCGCGCCCAGCGTTTTAGCCTCGGCGGGAAGCTCGTCAGCGCTCATTGATTGCAGCCTGCGCATGGCAGCCTGCACCGAGCGCATATGACGCACGGCTTCAACTATGTTGCCGGTGCCTGCTTCACCCTTGGTGCGTATCATTGCAGCGCCCTCGGCGATCCTTCGCAGGGCTTCGCCCAGGTCGCGGCAGCCGCAGACGAAAGGCACTTTGAAATCGTGCTTCCACACGTGATGGCCCTCGTCCGCGGGGGTTAGCACCTCCGACTCGTCGATAAAATCGACGCCCAGCGCCTGCAGGACCTGTGCCTCCACGAAATGGCCGATGCGGCACTTCGCCATGACAGGTACGGTAACGGCCTTCATGATGGCCGTTATTACGGTGGGATCAGCCATCCTGGCCACGCCCCCGTCCTTACGTATATCGGCCGGCACACGCTCGAGCGCCATTACGGCACAGGCGCCGGCATTCTCGGCTATCCTGGCCTGATCAGGTGTTACGACATCCATAATGACCCCGCCCTTGAGCATCTGTGCCAGGCCCGTTTTTACTTTCCAGGTTCCAGTATCCATCTCTTTATGTCCCGTCTTTATTTCGTATTTACCTACGATTGGATTATTACTGCAAATAAATTATAGCACGGATATCAGGCGATTTGAATTTGCTATAATGTGTGGCCGGGAGTTTGTTGAATCTGTAGCCCGGTAATAAGCAGTATACTTCGCAACATCGCTGAAGACTATGGAATATGGGAGAATCACACTCGAAAATGGCCTGAAGGTCATAACCTGCCGCATGCCTCACACCAGGTCTGTATCCCTGCTGTTTTTCGTCATGACAGGGAGCTGCTACGAAAGCGATAATGAGGCCGGGATATCGCATTTCATTGAGCACATGTGCTTCAAAGGCACTAAAAAGCGCGGCAGCTCACGTGAGATAAGTGAGGCTATTGAGGGTGTTGGCGGCATTTTAAACGGAGGCACCGATCGCGAGTTGACGTCGTACTGGTGCAAGCTTGCCAGCCAGCACCTGGAGATGGCCGTTGATGTCATAGTGGACCTGATGCGCAACCCGCTTTTCCGTCAGGAAGATATCGAGAAAGAGCGGCAGGTCATCATCGAAGAGATCAATATGAGCCTGGATTCTCCCCAGCAACGCGTGGGCATGATCCTGGACGGCATGATGTGGCCCGGTAAACCACTGGGAAGGGATGTTGCCGGCAGCAGGGAGACCGTTACAGCCATTACACGCGATCAGATGATTAAGCACGTCGACAGGTTTTACACTCCGGTAAATATGCTGGTCAGCATAGCTGGGGACTTTGATCCCGACAAAGTTGTAGCCCTGTTGAGCCAGGCCGAAGCCGGATGGCAGGCCGGCGGCCAGCCGGATTATATCGACAGTCGTGTTCAGCAAGCTTCGCCTCAGGCGAAAATAGAATATCGTGAAACCGAGCAGGTTAACCTGATGCTCGGTGTAGATGGCCTGTCCATCTTTGATCCGGACCGGTTTGCCCTCGACTTATTGAGCATGGTCTTAGGCGAGGGCATGAGCAGCCGTCTCTTTACGGAGATAAGGGAAAATCTAGGACTGGCCTACGATATTCACAGCTATGTAGAGCATTTCCGCGAAACCGGATCCTTTGTTATTCAGGCCGGCATCGACCCTGCGCAGACGGGGAAAGCGATAAGGGCCATACTTGAGCAGCTGTCGGCAGCCAGGGACGGCATATCCAAAGCGGAATTGGACAAGGCCAGGGAGATGGTCAAGGGACGCATGCTGTTGAGCATGGAGAACAGCCGTAATGTGGCGGGATGGTATGGCGCTCAGGAGGTACTGACCGGCAAGATCATGACCATAGATGAGGTTACACAGATTATTGAGGGCATTACGCCGGAAGACATCAGGCGCGTGGCCGGTGGCGTCTTCTTGACTGAGAAGTTGAACCTGGCCATCGTGGGACCGGTCAGGGATGAAATAGACATAGCGGGCCTGGTCAGGCTGTAACTGTTGGATAAAATAAAAAGGCCGCCCCCCGGGGGGCGGCCTTTTTATTGCGTTCATAGAATTGTTTAATACTCAGGCATCTGGGGCATAGGTGGCCCCATCTTGTCCTTTTCGGGGATGTCGCAGACCAGTGATTCGGTGGTTAGTATCATGGTGGCGATGCTGGCTGCGTTCTCGAGGGCGGTCCTGGTGACCTTAAGCGGGTCGATAATGCCCTTGCTGACCATGTCAACGTAATCGTTGTTGAGCGCATCGTAGCCTACGCCTTTCTTGCTGCGCTTAACCTTGTCGACGACCACGGAGCCTTCCTGGCCGGCATTGATGGCGATCCAGCGAAGCGGCTCTTCAACGGCCTTCTTGATGATATCGACGCCGGTGCGCTCGTCACCTTCAGCCTTGACCTTATCGAGCACATGTAAGGCGTTGAGCACGGCCACGCCGCCGCCTGGCAGTATGCCTTCTTCAACGGCAGCCCTGGTGGCTGAGAGCGCGTCTTCAACCCTGTGTTTCTTCTCTTTAAGCTCTACTTCAGTTGCGGCGCCAACTTTGATGACGGCAACGCCGCCTGCCAGCTTGGCCAGCCTTTCCTGCAGCTTTTCTTTATCGTAGTCTGAGGTGGTCTCATCGATCTGGGCCTTGATCTGCTTTATGCGGGCCTTGATGGCCGTCTCTGAGCCCTTGCCTTCGACGATGGTTGTGTTGTCCTTGTCGGCCACCACTTTCCTGGCGCGGCCGAGGTCGGCTACTACTGCTGAATCGAGCTTGCGGCCGATCTCCTCGGAGACGACCTTGCCGCCGGTCAGCAGGGCGATATCTTCAAGCATAGCCTTGCGCCTGTCACCGAAGCCAGGGGCCTTTATGGCCAGGCAGGTGAGCGTGCCGCGTAGTTTATTCACGACCAGCGTGGCCAGTGCTTCACCCTCGATGTCCTCGGCGATGATGACCAGGTTCTTGGATACCTGGAGTACCTTCTCAAGTATGGGCAGAAGCTCCGAGATGGCGGTGATCTTTTTGTCGGTGATGAGGATATAGGGGTCTTCGATCTCCGTCTTCATCTGCTCGGCATTGGTAACGAAATAGGGGCTGATATAGCCGCGGTCGAACTGCATACCCTCGACGTATTCGGTTTCAAATAGCAGACCCTTGGACTCCTCAACGGTAATGACACCGTCCTTGCCCACTTTCTCCATGACCTCGGCGATGAGGTTGCCGATCTTCGCGTCGGCTGCCGAGATGGTAGCCACCTGGGCGACCTGCTCCTTGGTAGTGACCGGAGTGGCCATCTTCTTAAGCTCTTTTACCATAGCCTCAACGGCTTGCTCGACGCCGCGCTTGAGCGACATGGCATCGGCGCCTGCAGCGATGTTCTTAAAGCCTTCCGTTACGATGGCCTGGGCGAGCACCGTGGCCGTGGTGGTGCCGTCACCGCATTTGTCATTGGTTTTTGTCGAAGCCTCTTTGACCAGCTGGGCTCCCATGTTCTCAAAGGGATCCGGCAGATCGATGTCCTTGGCGATGGTTACGCCGTCATTGATTACGCTGGGCGGGCCGAATTTCTTGTCAAGCGCCACGGGACGGCCGCGGGGTCCCAGTGTCACTTTCACTGCGTTGGTCAGGGCATCGATGCCGTTCTTGAGGGACCTGCGGGCATCTTCGCCATATTTGATCTGTTTTGCCATTTATGTTTTTCCTCCTAATTAAATGTGCCTGTTATTAAATGAATCAGATAGTGCCTATTTCTTCTTGGCCAGGATGTCGGCTTCCCTGAGGATGATCAATTCCTGGTCGTTTTCCTTGATCTCGGTGCCGCCGTACTTGGCGTAGATGACGATATCGCCGACGGCCACGTCCATGGGCAGCCTTTTGCCATCATCGGACAGCTTGCCGGGGCCTACCGCCAACACCTTACCATCCTGCGGTTTTTCCTTTGCAGTATCAGGTATGAAGATGCCACCCTTTGTTTTTTCCTCTTTTTCAAGAGGCTTTACAACTACCCTGTCACCCAAAGGTTGAATTTTTACAGCCATGCGTACCTCCTTAAAAATTAGCAATCTCTTTACGAGACTGCTAAGTATATTAGCATAAAAAATTATCACTGTAAAGAGGTGACTGCTAAAAAACGTATTTAACGGGAGCGCAGGTTAAAAATTGTAGCCGGCCTTCTTATAGTTGTCCATAGCCCTTTCATTGAGGGCTGATTTATCGGCCAGTTCAGCGGCATGGCTCCACATACCCTTTTCCTCGTAATCCCGCAGTTTACCATCCAGCAAACTTGCTTCATCCGTGGTCTCTGCGCTGCAGGCTGCAAACCTGGAAAAAACTCGGCACACCGGTGCGCCGCATTTGGGACAGGCCTGCATCGGAGGGTCGGCCATTTTTTGCAGGGCGTCGAAACCACCGCTGCAATAGCTGCATCCGGCACGGACCGATCTGTATTCATATATCGGCATGACTGATCAAAGTTACCTGATTTATTGGGCGTTCCACTGCGCCATTTATTTTGCCACTGTCGTAGCAGGGTGTCTAGTAGTGTAGTGCGTGGAGCTTGAATGTACACACTACCGACGGCTGAGGAGATAATGTAACTAATTTAACTTGATGTTTGAATACCTATAAGTAAATAGATCTTCTTATAGGTGTCCTTTGTTTTGGCAAATTAGCAGGTATAGCCCTAATACTGATAAAGAATGTGAACACCAGGGCACATAGAATTAAGAATAATGGTACATACGGTTCTAATCCAGGAGAACTTCGATTAAATATCCAGCATAGTATGGTCGCCACAAGGGAATGAGTGAACGCAATAATCGCGAGGATCAATAACACAAGAGAAAATGCTAAGTTGAACTGCCCGACCGGATTTGAGTTTTCTTTTTTTAAGAAAAGGGTCAAACCTCTTACGATGTCTTTCAAAAGCCCAGGCATTAATCTCTCATCAATTCAAGAGCTTTTTCAAAATATGATTTAGTTGTAATGGCAGATAATATGCCCAGAATTAGCATCCCCAAAGCAAAAAACGTAAAAAATATACCTATATAGGGATGGATAAAGCTATTTCCCGTACTAGCGAAATAAATTAATGATGTTAGCGAAATAATGCCAATGATAGAAGACGCAATTATTGTTACTACTGCATTGATAATTGTCTTTTTCAGACCGCTAACATATTCCCTATATGGATTGGACTCGCAAGACACTTCTGTCACATCGTACTCAATTTGGTCTGTACCTTCTTCATCTTGTGTAGGATAATGTGGCATGACTTCATAAATACGAGTTTTCTCACACAGTCGCGTGGCACTCATAATATACTCCTCATTATTCTCTCAAAACCATCTGAATGTGTCTTACTTTTATCAAACGAACTAGTAAGGAATTCCCCCACAGCTTCATCACAATATTTTAGCAGTTTTTTATTAGTAATACTAATACTCAGGAATAAAAATAATGCCGGATAATCTTCTCTTGCTTTAAATACTCGATATTGATCTTGTAATTGAGCAATATCCATAGCCCCACTTTGATGTGAAATTATTCTGTCGCTCCATTCCATATCAATAACAATCGTTGAATCTACACAATTTTCAAAAATAGGAGACTGTCGAATAAAATTATCACGATATTTAATCTCTAGAGATTTAAAACTATATCCATTGATTGGAAGAATCCAATATGTTTTAAGGTTTATAGAGCTTAGTGTATTTATAGGTAATACTTGGTTGATTTTTTCGATGGCATCTACTGTGTCTTTTATACAATAAGTATGATCAGTATTATCTTCATACAATATATTGCATGAATCATAGTCCCATCTAATAGCGTGTTTTTCTTTCTCTTTGCGTATTAAGGTACCCACATCTTTACGCAAGGTATTTTTGGATGTAGCCTCACCACCTAACTTATTATGTATAACCTGAGTGGTCGTAATTGGTGGTCTTAGAGTCTTTCCAAAAACAAGCACTGTTTCAAAACGCATTAAATCCATGTTTTATCACCCAATTATCATTATCCAAACCAAACAATAATTAAATCAATTATTTTTAATAATATCATACTGAATTTCAAAATAATACACTACCGGATTGCGCAGCCTGCCCTGTGGCTATGTTGCGAAGGACAACCCCGGTATGATGTCAGGCCACCTGTCGTGTATATTGCCTGATATGCAGCGGTAGAAGGCGCAAGAGGCTATCATGGCTGCGTTATCGGTGCACAGAATGGGTGGGGGTATCAGCACGGGCAGGGGTGAATCCGTTTTGAAGCGTTCACGCAGTGCGCTGTTGGATGCCACGCCGCCTGCCAGCATTATCTGCTTTACGCCGGTCCTCACTGCAGCCTGTATAGTCTTGCCGACCAGCACATCGATAATTGCCTCCTGGAAGGCCGCTGCCGCCTCTGTCACCCACCGGTCATCGCGCTCCACCTTCTCTTCCGCCATATGCAGCAGCGCGGTTTTCACTCCGCTGAAGCTGAAATCGTCGCTTCCCTTGAGCCAGGCGCGGGGAAGCGACAGGGAAGTTGTTACACCCGCGGTGGCGGATTGGATAGACGGACCCCCCGGGTAGGGCAGCCCGAGTATCCTTGCACCCTTGTCAAAAGCTTCGCCGGCCGCATCATCACGCGTGCTCCCCAATCGACGGAAGCTGCCGTGGTCATTCATTAAAATAATGTCGCTGTGCCCGCCGGATACGATCAGGCAGAGGCAGGGCAGCTGTGGCCTGTCGCCGGAAAGCCAGTTGGCATAGATATGACCCTCGAGGTGGTTGATGCCGATAAAAGGCAGGTCTTCCGCCTGTGAAATTGCCCTGGCGAAATTGACACCTACAATCAAAGATCCCGCCAGCCCGGGCCCTATCGTGGCGGCTATGGCATCGATCTGCTTCAAGGTAAATCCCGCTTCGCTCAGCGCTTTTTCGGCCACAGGTATTATGGTGAGCAGGTGCTGGCGCGAGGCCACTTCGGGCACGATGCCGCCGTACCTGGCGTGGATGTCCACCTGGGACGAAATTACATTGGATAGGATGGTAACCCCGTCCTTTACGACTGCTGCAGCAGTCTCATCGCAGGACGTTTCGAAGGCAAGTATGTTCACGGCAGGGATTATAGCACAAAGCTAAAATGACATCTGGCGATTGCTGTTTTTCGGACGTGTTGTTACAATTAAGCCCCGGTTTAAATGACCGGCAGATAGAGAGGATAATGATATGGAAATAACCTGGTTTGGCCACTCCTGTTTCCGCATTAAAGGCAAGGAAGCGGTTGTATTGATCGACCCCTGCCCAGACACAACCGGCTATTCGCTTGGCAAGATCCAGACGAATATAGTGGCCATCAGCCATGCGCATCCCGGTCATTCGTATCTCGACACGCTGCAGGAAGGGTACCGGGCCATCAAGGGCCCCGGAGAATACGAGATAAAGGACACCTACATCACGGGTGTAGCTACCTTTCATGACGATGTACAGGGAAAAAAGTCGGGCAAGAACACGGTCTACGTGATCGAGATAGAGGGTGTAACACTCTGCCACCTGGGTGACCTCGGGCACACACTCACCCCCGAGGTGACGGGTGAACTGGGAAACATCAACGTGCTCTTCGTGCCGGTGGGGGGACATTCCACCATCTGGGCCCAGGCCGCGGCAGACCTGGTGAGGAATCTCAACCCCGGCTACGTGATACCCATGCATTATAAAACCGAGGCAGAGAAAGCCGATCTTGAGTTTCCCGAAAAATTTCTCAAGGAGCTCGGCATCAAAGACCTGGCCGCGCAGCCCAAGCTCGTAGTCACCAGGACCAATATCCCTGCCAGCACACAGGTTGTTCTGCTCGATTACCCGCATTAGCAGCCGGCACCAGCTTTGACATATAAATTACCCTGACGTATCATTGCCGGATATGAGCCTCGCTAAACGTGTTTTTGAATTACAGCAGATAGAGCTTTCCATCCAGGGTGATATCAGGCAACTGGAGGATATGGATCTGCGTATTCGACATAACGACCAATTCGAGCAGGCTGAAGCCGGCCTGAAGGTGGCTGAGGGCGAGCGGGCCGGGATCGAGAAGCAATATAAAGAGCTGGACGCTGAGGCCGAGGCCCTGCGTGCGCAGTTGAAGCAGATCACAGATAAGCTGTATGGCGGCAAGATAAAGAATCCCAAGGAGCTGGTCGGCTACGAACAGGAAGCCGGCATGCTCAAGGCAAACCTGGATAAAAAGGACGATGTGCTGCTGGACATGATGGAGAAGCTGGAGTCCGGCAAAGCGGATATCAGGAAGCTGAAAGAAGCTCGTAAGATCGCTCAGAGCGCCTGGGAGAGCGAAAAAACTGAATTGCAGATACAGGTGGACGTGGTGAAAAAGGAGTTGGGCGCGCTTGAAAAGAAGCGTGACGAAATGCTGGCGTCGATCGATAAGGATACGCTCGCGGCATATGAAGGCGTAAAGGGCAGGAAGGGGCAGGCGGTGGTTAAGGTCGAGCAGGGACGCTGCCTGGGCTGCCGGGTGACACTGTCGGTCAGTGAGCTGCAGCACGCGCGCGGCAATGCCATCGTCACCTGCGGCAACTGCGGCCGGATATTGTACTTAAGTTAAGCTATTTGACCTGCCGGCTGCCAGGTTGTAGAGTAAGTTAGCCAAGCAGGCCGGGTGACCGCTGCGGTTTAGAAGATCGTAGAGGAAAGTCCGAACTCTACCAGGCGGGGTGCTGGGTAACTCCCAGGAGGGGTGACCCTACGGAAAGTGCAACAGAAACATACCGCCTGTCGCAGGACAGGCAAGGGTGAAATGGTGAGGCAAAAGCTCACCGGCGGCCGGGTGACCGGCCGGCCGTGCAAACCCCACCCGGAGCAAGACCTAATAGGGGGCAATGGCATGCCTGGGCCGACCCCGGGTTGGTCGCATGATCGCCGTGGTAACACGGCGGCTAGATGGATGGTCACCGCTCCGCGCAAGCGGAGACACAGAAATCGGCTTACAGGCCTGCTTGGCTATTCTTGGATATAATCGGAAATGCGCTAAAATATAATCTGGCCCGGGGGGCCGCCTGTTACGCAAATATTTTCTTCCGCTGGAGTTGATCAAATGCATATGAAAAGAAGATTAGCCATGGGTATACTGCTGGTGCTGGCGATGCTGATAACCAGCTTGCCCATGCTGGCCTGTGATACCAAATTTATACCGGGCGAGGCCGATAAAAAGGTACTGCAGGGATTGCCGCCCGAGTTCCTGTCTATCAGCCAGGCCTGGGACCTGGTACAGAAGAATTATGTTGATAAAACCAAGCTGGACCCGGTCAAGATGGCCCAGGGGGCCATACGGGGCATGGTTGAAGCTGTAGGTGATCCCTATACCGAGTATTTCTCGCCCCAGTCCCTGGAGGCCACCATGGCCGATTATACAGGACTTTATCAGGGCATCGGCGCCTATATCGGAAAGAAGGACAAACAGATCGTTATCATAGCTCCCATGCCGGGGTCGCCGGCTGAATCCGCCGGCCTGATAGCCGGGGATATGATTCTGAAGATAGATGGCGAATCTACGTCGCAGATGAATACTGAGGAGGCTTCGCTCAAGATCAAGGGCCCGGCCGGGTCCGATGTCCTGCTTCTGGTTTACAGGGAGGGCGATAAGGAGCCCTTCGAGTTAAAGCTGACCAGGCGCGAGATCAAAATGGATACAATCAAATCCGAGATGAGGGGGCAACTGGCTTACATCAGGATCCAGCAGTTTATGGTGCCCACCACAGACGATTTCAAGAAAGCGCTGGTGGAGTCCTATAAGAAAGGTGCCAAGGGCATCATCCTCGACCTGCGCGACAACCCCGGTGGACTGCTTTCCGAGGCCGTTGATATTGCGAGCCAGTTTTTAACTCGCGGCATCGCGGTTAAGATCGTGGATAAAAATGGTTTTGAGACGGTCCAGAAAGTAAAGCCGGGCGGAATCGCCAAGGACCTGCCGGTAATAGTGCTGGTCAACGGTGGCAGCGCCAGCGCCAGCGAGATTGTTGCCGGGGCGTTGCAGGACAACGGCCGGGCCAAGCTGGCAGGCGCCAAGACTTTCGGCAAGGCCAGCGTGCAGAATTTTATCAAGCTCGATGACGGATCGGCCATCAAGGTTACAATTGCGCATTACTATACACCCAATGGCACGTTTATCAGCGGGACCGGGCTAACGCCCGATTATCCCACGTCGCTAAAGGACGAGGAATTGATCAAGTGGGCTGAGGAATACCTGAATAGCGTCATCGCGTCCCAGCCGGTGCCGGTGCCGCCTAAGTAAAGCGCCTTTCAGCTAATTCCCGGCCAGGCCGGCAAAGTAGCTGTGCAGCCTGGCGTCACCGGTCAATTCCGGATGGAAAGAGGTAGCCAGCAACTTTCCCTGCACGGCTGCCACGATCTCGCCGCCGGGCAGCCTGGACAGCACTTCTACGCCGCCGCCAACCTTCTCAATTAAAGGTGCGCGTATGAACACAGCAGGGAAGGGACCTCCCTGCAACGCTGTTATTTGCAGGTGTGTTTCGAAGCTGTCCACCTGCCTGCCGAAGGCATTGCGCTTCACGGTCATGTCCATAAGCCCGAGGGTATCCATAGGGGTCCCGTCCGGATTCTCCGCAGCGCTGGCAAGGCATATCATACCGGCGCATGTTCCCCAGACAGGTATATTTCTCCCGGCCAGCTTCCTCACCGGACCGGCCAGGCCGTAGCTATTCATCAATTTCATGATGGTAGTGCTTTCCCCGCCCGGTATGACCAGGCCGCCGATCCGCTCTAATTGGCCCGGCAACCTGACCTCGGTTGCCCTGACGCCTATCCGCTCGAACATGTGGATATGTTCTATGAAGGCGCCCTGGACGGCCAGCACCCCTATTATCATTCTATTTCTTCCTCATGACTTATACTGCAGCAGGTCACAATCTATGAGCGCCGCCCGCCTTCGAAGGCGGGCGGCGCAACTGCTCGTTATTAACGGTGAAATTGTACTACAGGATGGGTAAATATTTTTTAATCTCGTATTCCGTTACCTGGATCCTGTACTGATTGTACTCCACTTTCTTGTTCTTGATAAAGGCATTGAAGCAGTGGTCTCCCAGCGCTTTCTTAACCAGTGCGCTTTTCTCCGTCAATGTGATGGCCTCAGAAAGGCTGCCAGGCAGGGTCTTGATGCCCCGGCGCCTCCTCTGTTCATCAGTCATCTCGTAAACGTTCTCCTCGACCGGCGCCGGCGGCTCCATCCCTTTCTCGATGCCATCCAGCCCTGCCGCCAGCATGACGCTAAATACCAGGTAGGGATTGCAGGCAGGATCGGGGGACCTGTATTCCATGCGTGTTGCCATTTCACGGCCGGGCTTGTATTCCGGTACCCTGATCAAATCCGCTCGGTTGCGCCGGGCCCAGGACAGGTATACAGGCGCCTCATATCCGGGCACCAGGCGTTTATACGAGTTGATCCACTGGCTGGTGACCGATGTTATCTCGGGACCATATTTAAGTAGGCCGGCGATATAGCTCCTGGCTATCTTGGACAGGTGGAAAGGATCGTTCTTGTCGAAGAAAGCGTTCCTGTCGCCCTTGAAGAGCGATTGGTGCACGTGCATGCCGCTGCCGTTCTCTCCGAAGATGGGCTTGGGCATGAAGGTTGCATAGACACCGTTTTCCATGGCCACCTGTTTTACTACCAGCCTGTAGGTCATTACATTGTCTGCCATGGTGAGTGCGTCGGTATAGCGCATATCGATCTCGTGCTGGCTGGGGGCTACCTCGTGGTGCGAGTATTCGATACCGATGCCCATCTCTTCCAGGGCCAGCACGGTCTGGCGACGAAGGTCGACCGCCATATCCAGCGGCACAAGGTCGAAATAGCCACCGGAATCAAGTATCTCAGTACCCTTATTGTTCTTGAAATAGAAGTATTCCAGCTCAGGGCCTACGTAGAAAGTATAGCCCAGGTCGGAGGCGCGCTTGAGGTTCTGCTTGAGGATGTACCTGGGGTCTCCCTCAAAAGGTGTGCCCTCGGGCTTGTATATGTCGCAGAACATGCGTCCGACCGACTGCTCCTTGGGCCTCCAGGGCAGCAACTGGAAGGTATCCGGGTCCGGCAGGGCGATCATATCGCTCTCGTCTATGCGGGCGTAACCCTCGATGGACGAACCGTCAAAGCCCATTCCTTCCTCCATCGCACGTTCGAGCTCCTCGATTGTGATGGAAAAGCTCTTGAGAAAGCCAAGTATATCTGTAAACCACAGGTTGATGAACTTGATATCGTGCTCCTTGGCCATTTTAAGCACGTATTCTACAGCTTCTGCTCTATCTTTCTTTACCATGTTTCCTCCATGACGTATTTTTATCGCACTTTGTAATCAAAACATAAATCAAATGCAAAGTCAAAACTATTTGTATTGCGTTCGGTGGGGCACTACAGGTATAAAAGAGAGGCGCAGGCCAGAGTCTGCGCCTCTCCCCATTGAGGAAACTCTAAATGTCGAAATAAAGGTAAAACTCGTGTGGGTGGGGCCTGAGCCGGATCTCATCGATCTCTTTTGTCCGCTTGTAATCGATCCAGACATCGATAACATCCTGTGTGAAAACACCGCCCTTGAGCAGAAATTTATGGTCCTTTTCCAGAGCATTGATGGCCTGTTCGAGTGAACCCGGAACGGTCTTCAGCTTTTTAGCCTCTTTGGCGCTGAGCGTGTAGGTGTCCTTGTCGAAGGGTTGGCCCGGGTCGATCTTGTTCTCGATGCCGTCAAGGCCGGCCATCAGGAGTGCGGATAGCGCGAGGTAGCCGTTGCACGTATTGTCGGGAGGCCGGTATTCAATTCTCTTGGCATTGGGGTTCTCGGAGTACATGGGTATGCGTACGGCCGCACTGCGGTTGCGTGCTGAATACACCAGGTTGACCGGCGCTTCGAAGCCGGGTACAAGTCTCTTGTAGGAGTTGGTGGTCGGGGAGCATATCGCGGATAAGGCTTCGGCATGTTTAAGAAGTCCGCCGATATAATATTTGGCGGTCTGGCTAATGAGCGCATAGCCTTTGGGATCGAAAAAGATGTTTTTACCGTCTTTGAAAAGGCTCTGATGCACATGCATGCCGGAGCCATTGTCCTGGAAGATGGGCTTGGGCATGAAGGTAGCGACCTTGTTATGTTTATGGCACACGTTCTTGATAATGTATTTGAACCACATCATCTGGTCGCCCATCTTCAGCAGGTCCTTGTATCTCATGTCGATCTCGCATTGTCCGGCGCTGGCAACCTCGTGATGGTGAACTTCTATATCAAGACCGGCAGCTGTCATGGTTTCAACAATCTCCGACCTGAGGTCCTGGAGGGAGTCATGCGGCGGAACGGGGAAGTAGCCTTCCTTGTACCTCGGTTTGTAACCGAGGTTTGGCTTTTCGTCCCTGCCGGTATTCCAGTCAGCTTCAATCGAGTCGATATAGTAATAGCCGCAGTGTTGATCCTGGTCGAAGCGCACATCATCGAAGATGAAGAACTCCTGTTCAGGTCCACAATAACACGTATCAGCTAAACCCGTGGATTTTAGGTACTGGACGGACTTTTTGGCGATATACCTGGGGTCTCTGGTGTAAGCCTTCTTGCTCAGCGGGTCATAAATATCGCAGATGATACTGAGCGTCGGATGCTCACAGATAGGATCGACTACAGCAGTTTCGGGATCCAGCTTCAGTATCATGTCGCTTTCCTGGATAGCCTGGAAACCGCGTATGCTGGAGCCGTCGAAGCCGATGCCCTCGGCCCAGATGCCTCCCTTGGTATGGTCGGAATCGGGTAAGCCGTCGAGCTGGCTTTCCGTGATGGTGAAGTGCTGCCACAGGCCCGGAAGGTCATTGAACTTGAGGTCGATGAATTTGATATTCTCGTCCTTGACCTTTTTCAAAATCTTGTCAGGGGTCATTTTTTCGGGTGCCAAATTGTTCCTCCTTTATTTTGTTTAAATAAAACTCGAGTGGGTTCGACTTGATGGCAAGTCCACCGTTGCATTTATTTATGCAGTTAATCTAACTGTGAAATGTTACAAACAGATTAAATTTGCCAGTTTTTGCCGAAAAGTTTTCTTAAAAACGGGGGTTGGCCTTGAAATTTATCATCCCCCGGCCGGAAAATGAGCGGTTTTCCTTAATTTTCACCCTATTTTAAGAAAAGCCCCCGTAAGCCCTTTCGCCATGCTGCGATATATCGAGCCCTACCATCTCCTCCTCGTTCCTGACGCGCAGGCCAAAAGTGGCGTCGACCACTTTGGCCACAACCCAGGTCATGCCGAATGAATAACCGGCGACAACTGCAACGGCCAACATTTGGATAAGCACCTGTGTCCCGTTTCCATCTATCAAACCTGACTTGCCGCCGATAGCAGCTGTCGCCAGCAGTCCTGCTGCGATGGTACCGACAGTACCTCCCACTCCATGACAGGCGAAAACGTCCAGTGATTCATCTATCTTGTTGGATTTATTGCGCCAGAGCATGACATAGTAGGAAATGATGGCTGCTCCTATTCCGATAGGTATGGCGGCCATGGGGTGTATATATCCGGAAGCCGGTGTTACAGTAGCCAGCCCCACGACTGCTCCTGTTGCGACACCTAGGACTGATGGCCTGCGGTGTATCCATCCGAGTATGAGCCAGGTTATGGCTGCGGAAGCTCCGGCGAAGTTGGTAGACGCGAAGGCGCTGGCGGCCAGTCCGTTGGCGGCAAGCGCGCTGCCGGCATTAAAGCCAAACCAGCCGAACCAAAGCAGGGCGGTACCAAGCACCACGTACGGGATGCTGTTGGGCTCCATTACCTCTCTCTCTTCAAAACCGCGCCGGGGGCCGAGGACCAATGCTATGGCCAGGGCTGCAAACCCGGCGTTGATATGTACAACGGTACCGCCGGCAAAATCCAGTACTCCCAGGTTGGCCAGCCAGCCGCCGCTTCCCCATACCCAATGTGCTATCGGGCAATATACCACTGTAAACCAGATTACTGAGAAGAAGAGCAAGGAACTGAACCTGATACGCTCCACTACACCGCCCGTGATAAGCGCTACCGTTATGATGGCGAAAGTTGCCTGGAACATCATAAAGAGGAAATGGGGGATGGTAGTAGCATAGGTACTGGAAGGTTCCATGCCTACGTTCATCAGGCCGGCCCATTGCAACCCGCCGAATAGACCTTTGAAATCAGGCCCAAAGCTGACGCTGTACCCGTAAAAAGCCCATAATATCGATATAAGCCCCAGCATCACAAAGCTCATCATCAGGGTGGAAAGCAGGTTTTTTTGCCTGACCATGCCTCCGTAAAAGAAAGCCAGTCCCGGGGTCATCAACATCACCATAGCGGTGGCGATCAGTAGCCATGCGGTATCACCGGAATTAATTTGCATGGTAACCTCCTGTGAATTGATATCACCACTTTAAATGTTGATTGTTACAGTTGTGTTAAATCGCTGAATTTTACATGTGAAAGCAGGACGCCCTTACCAGGGCATCCCGCAATTTGGATTTAGCCACTTTATTTACTTGTTATGCAGGTATCTCCGTTATCGTTGGTCCTTACCCGCATCGCGTTCTCGACCGGCAGCACGAATATCATGCCGTCACCTTCTCTACCTGTCCGGGCAGCGACGCAGATGATATCCAGTGCCGCCTGGCATTCCTCGTCGGCAAGCACTATCTCTATTTTCACTTTGGGCAGGAAATCAACGCGGTATTCGCCTGCCCGCCATTGCAGGGCGATTCCCTTTTGCCTGCCGCGGCCGCTGACATGTGTCACGGTCATGCCCAGCATTCCCTTGGCGGACAGGGCATCCTTGACGGCATCCAGCTTTTCCGGCCTGATAATAGCCTCTATTTTCTTCATTATGAAACACCTCCATATGCGGTTTCGCCGTGCTGTGATATATCAAGCCCGACTGCTTCCTCTTCTTCCTTTACACGCAGGCCCATGGTAGCCTTGAGGGCTTTTGCCAGCAGCCAGGAAATCGCGAAGGCATATGCCGCAGTGGCTACGATGGCCAAAGCCTGTATCAGCACCTGTTTCCAGTTACCGTCGATTAGCCCGGAAGCAGAGGCGTTAACTGCCGTAGTGGCGAAGATACCGGTTGCCAGAGCGCCCCATGTCCCGCCCATGCCATGACAGGCAAACACATCCAGTGACTCATCGACCCCGGATGATTTTGCCCTCCAGACCATCACGTAGTAAGAGATAATCGAACCGATGGCGCCGATAGGTATGGCGGCCCAGACGGGGACGAAACCGGCGGCCGGTGTGATAGCCACTAAGCCAACAACCGCGCCGGTTGCTGCACCCAGTACCGAAGGCCTGCGGTGAATCCAACCCAGTATCATCCAGGTGAACCCGGCGGACGCAGCCGCAGTGTTGGTTGTGATGAAAGCGTTTGCCGCAAGCCCGCCGGCGGTCAGAGCACTGCCCGCGTTGAAGCCGAACCAGCCAAACCAGAGCAGGGCCGCGCCCAGCACGACATAGGGTATATTGTTGGGTTCCATTGATTCGCCTTCCTTGAATCCCATGCGTGGACCCAGCACCAGCGCCAGTGCCAGGGCGGATATTCCGGCGTTGACGTGCACCACTGTGCCGCCGGCGAAATCGAGGGCGCCCAGCTGCGCCAGCCATCCCCCGCTTCCCCAAACCCAATGGGCGACCGGGCAGTAGACAAGTGTAAACCAGAGCGCCGCGAAGGCTAGCAGGGCGCCGAACTTTATCCGTTCAACCACGGCGCCCGTCCAGAGCGCCACCGTGATAATGGCAAAGGTCGCCTGAAAGGCTACAAATGCAAGTTGGGGAACTGTGCTTGCGTACACAGGGGAAGGGTCCTGACCGACACCTGCGAGCCCGAACCATGACAGGTTGCCCACCAGTCCCTTAGCATCGGGACCGAAGGCCATAGTATAACCGTATAGTATCCATAATATGGATACCATGCAGAGGATGGCGAAGCTCATCATTATGGTGGAGAGCAGGTTTTTCCTCCGGACCATCCCGCCGTAGAAAAAGGCCAGGGCGGGTGTCATGAGCAGCACGAGCGCACTCGAGGTCAGCAGCCATGCTGTATCGCCCGAATTCATAGTGGACCTCCTTTATAGTGAGATAGTTAAAGTTTAGAGGAGGCCTGTTTCGGGCTTATTACGGCGGTGTTAAGATTATGTTACACGATGGGTTATTTAGTGGGATCGGCTTCCTTGAATTTGTAGCCGATATTTCTGACTGTTTCGATGAATGTATTTGCGGGATCCTCTATCTTGCTGCGCAGTCTCCGGATATGCACGTCAACCGTCCTGTCCCCCCCGTAGTAGTCATATCCCCATATCTCGTTCAACAGCGACTCGCGCGTGAAAACCTTGCCCTTGCTTGTTGCCAGAAGCTTGAGCAGTTCGTATTCTTTAAAAGTAAGCGCCAGCAGGCGTCCGGCCAGTTCCACCTCGCACCTGACAGGGTCGATGGTCAGGTCCCCCACTTTAATTATGCTGTCGTGCTCAGGCCTGGTCGTATGAAATATGGCACGCCGTATCCTGGCCGAAAGCTCATCCATGTTCCAGGGCTTAATTAAGAAGTCTTCAAATCCCTGTTCCAGTACCAGGTGCAGCGTCGATGATGAGACCAGTGCAATGACCGGAAGCATCCTGCGCAATTTGAGTTTTCTGAACCACTTCCAGGCCGAATCACCGTGCGTCGAGATCGACGAGATGTCTATCAGTACAGCGTGAAAAGTCTGGCGGGCATCCTGATGCATGACATCGTCGGCATAAATACATGCGGTGCAGGAAAAACCCATCCGGCTTAGACCGGCGCTAAGGTCTCTCACCCGGTCCATCTCGTTGGTAACCAGAAGGATATTGTGCATAGCCAGTAGCCAATTATAACAGTTCAGAAAACGGTCGCAGCCTGGACACGTCCAGAAGGCCGCACATGGCATGGTTGGACACGGTCATACCGCTCTCAGCCACTGCAGCAGCGGCGTTCAATCCGCTGAGTGAGACCAGCCCCGCCTTCTCATGGTTAAACGGAATTTCGCAGATCTTTTCACCCGGCCTGGCCAGGAATGCCTGGCTGATAAGGCCGCTGTTTTTCATCCGCTGCAGCAGTTCATCCGCCTTGTTGAAAGACAGCATATGTATCTCATGATAGGCTGCCAGCACCTTGCCATTTCCTTCGGCGGCGGCATGGATGACGCTCGTCATCCTGCCTGCTATAAAGATATCGGAAGGGTCAATTGTTGACCCTGTGAACTCAATGAGGTCGACAAAGCGGAAAGGCAGCCAGTCCTTTATCTGGATCAGACCTCCGAAGCGTGCGTAAGCAGGTATGCCGGATTTAAGCAGGCAGCCGTTCACAGCCACGTTGCACACTGTGGCCAATCCCACCTGGCCTGCCGGGACCACGATGCCACCCAGGTTATTGCCCTCACCGGCCAGTGTTACTAAGCTTGAGGAAGATAGCCCGGCCGCGAACACACCCTTCATGATTTTCAGGGCAGCGGGGAACTCATCGCGGGCGAATAGCGATACGTCGACCGGTATGCGCCCCGTCCCCGAACGCAGGCCGACATTGGTCTGGTAGGCCAGGCGCTCTATCCTGGAGCCAACGAAACCTATTTTGTCGGTAACCAGTGAGTTTCTTAATTCCTCGAGGCCCGGCCCCGTTATGGTGCGGCCGTCCTTGTGACTGGCGGAGCGGGTCAGCCCCCGTTCATCCATGATTTTCAAGTGGTAGCGCACGGCCCGTTCGCCCAGGTAGATGCCCTGCTCCTCCAGCAGGCCTGCTATCATCCTGCTGCCCATGGGCGCCTGCGCATCGCTCAGTATCTTAAGTATGGCAGTTATCTTTCTTTCGACGTCACGCGTTTCCTGTCCGATCATATGCTTATCACCTCACTGCAGCCTTACAGGTATGCCCTTTGCGGCCAGGTATTCCTTGGCCTGCCTGATCGAATACTCCCTGTAGTGAAAAATACTGGCAGCCAGCACCGCGTCCGCCTTTCCAATCGACAGCGCCTGGTAGAGGTGGTCCAGCGCGCCGGCCCCGCCGCTGGCGATGACCGGTACCGCCACCAGTTCGCTGACTGCGCGGTTGAGTTCGTTATCGTAGCCGGATCTGTGCCCGTCGGCATCCCAGCTGGTCAGCAGAATCTCACCCGCTCCCAGATCAACCGCCTCCCGTATCCAGTCTAATACGTTTATGCCCGTTGGCTTTCGGCCGCCGTGCGTACAGACTTCCCAAGCGGCTTCACCGGAACGCCTGGCATCGACCGCCAGCACCATGCATTGCCTGCCGAAAATGGCGGCGCCCTCCCTGAGTAGCCCGGGATTCTGCACGGCGGCGGTATTTATCGATACCTTATCGGCGCCTGCCTGCAGCATGCGCCGCACATCATCGATGGTGCGCAGGCCGCCGCCCACGCAGAGCGGGACGAATACCTGCCGGGCCACTTTTTCCACGACATGCACCATCGTATCCCTGGCCTCGGGCGTGGCGCCGATATCTAGAAATACCAGCTCGTCGGCGCCCTCTCCGTAATAAAAGGCAGCCTGTTCAACAGGATCGCCTGCGTCACGGAGGTTGGTGAAGCTGGTGCCCTTCACCACGCGTCCTTCCGTCACATCCAGGCAGGGTATAATACGTTTGGTCAACATAGGTTTATTATCAAGAAAGAGCGTATTTCAAGAAGTTGGAATACATCCTGAGCCCCGCTTCCCCGCTTTTTTCGGGGTGGAATTGCGTGGCGAAAAGATTGTCTTTTATCAGCATAGAGCAGAATTCAATGCCGTATTCCGTTACACCGGCCACGGCCGAGCTGTCCCCGGGGTGAGCGTAATAGCTATGCACGAAGTAGAAGTAGGTGTTATCCGGGATGCCGCCGAAAACCGGGTGGCTGACAGTCTGTCTTACCTGGTTCCACCCCATATGAGGGACCTTCAGCCCCTGGGGTAGCTTTCTGACCTTGCCGGGAATGATGCCCAGGCACCTGTGCTCACCGTCCTCTTCAGTGCTCGATAGCAGCACCTGCATACCCACACAGATGGCAAACAAAGGACGCTGCAACTCAACCAGCTTCAGGACGGCAGCGGCCATGCCCGAGACCTCAAGGCTTTTCATTGTATCGCCGCCAGCGCCCACTCCGGGAAGGAACACTGCATGCGCATTGAGCACTTCCGCGATGGAACTGGTTACAACGGGACTGTATCCCAATTTGACCAGGGCGTTCGCAACACTGCCCAGATTGCCGGCGCCGTAATTTATTACAGCTATGGTCTTTGATTTCCTGTTCATGATACTCAAAAATGTCAGCGGCAGGCTGTTTTGTTTCTTGTCATAGCTCCGGCAGCGCGGTATATGGAAACCACTTACCGTATTGATTATGTTAGCATATGTATATAATGGTGTCAAAGCTAACATGGTTGTGCAGCAAACTTTTCCGCAAGAACCATGATTGCGGCAAAAATATGGATTTAATGGGATTTTTGTTCCGCCCGGTTGCGCACATGGTGGCGGGACGTGTCCGTGTTACTGCTCTCTGTCCCTGTTTTCGGGGAGCCTTGACCCGGGTCTGTGAAGCTTGCGCTCAACCAATTCGAAAAGTATGAGGGTAAAAAGAGCGATAAGCAGCAGCAGCAGCAGCGTCTGGAGGAATTCCTTGTGTACCAGGAACATGATGATGAATATCTCCAGCATCAGCACGGCCGTTTCGACGATCTTGTGGCGGACCATGTTATCGATGATAAAGGAGAACATGATCACTTCGACCCAGCCTTCCGCAATCACGCCGACGGTAATAGCCTCCCAGGTCAGCGTGCCGGGGGGCAGTGTGACAGCCATCCACTGCAGGAAGAAGAAGGTGAAAATGGACTCGGGTATATATGATAGCGTGATGGCCAGGAAGGTGGGCATGTGTCCCCGCAGCAGCCCGCAGAACAAACCTGTCATGGATTTGCCGAATATAATGGCCAGGCCGTAGGCCGGCCCGTAGATGCCGTAGACCGCCAGGTGAAAATAAGGGTATATGGAAGAGAGTGCGGCGGTCAGCATGCCATACCAGGGCCCGAAGGTGATGGCTATGGCGAAGGTAGCCAGGTGCGAGAAATCAAAGGTTACCTGTGGATTGAGCGGCGTGAGCATACTGGAGAGAAGGGACAGCAGATTTCCCAGCACCGCGGCGGCCAGTGAGATGCCCAGCCTTTGTGCCTTCTCACTCTTAAGTGCTTGAAGTACGTTTTGTGCTGTTAACATACGATGCGGTTTCCAGTATAGCATTTTTCTTATTCATATAGTCCCCGTTTGCGGTTATCCTCCACGATACGGTTGTACTCCTTGTCTACATCGATGCCCCGGTCCCTCAGCACGCGCTCCATCATCTCTACCGAGTGAGAGAGGTCGAGAAAACGGTTAAGCCAGGCCCGCGGGTCATCAGGGCCCTTCTTGAAGTCGTCGGCCATCTGGTTGTATTCCTCGGTGATCTTATCGAACTCTACTGTGGGGTCGAACTGGCCCTTGATGCGCGGGAACCTGAAAAGCTCTTTTACCTTGCCCAGGTGGCGGCGGAAGATGAATTTATCGACGTACCAGAATACGCTTGCCAGGAGGAACTGGTTAAGCAGGAAGGCCGGGAAATCGGGTATGCCCAGCTGCTGCCTGAGCAACACCTGTAAAATTGCGCCGGCGATGCCGGAGAGAAGTATCCAGCGGCCAAAGACATAGATGAACCACTCTCTTGAAAACATGGTATCCCCCCTTGAACTTACTTGGCGCCGGCCCGCGGCTTTTATACTACCATCGTGACTATGTGTTGTCCACGGCGGCTTCGGGGACCGCGATCTGGTCATGCGGTATAATTGGCATGAAAATTGCACATCGCGTGATTGCTGCAGATGGAGGAAGATTATGAAGGTAGTCTATCATCCGCGTTACACGGAGGTTTATGAGAGCGATCCCGCCGCCGCTCCCGGGCGAATGGAGGCGATAGTAAAAGACCTGGGCGGCTTTGATTTTATTGAACCGCATACAGCAACCCTTGAAGATATCCGGCTCTGCCACGCGGCCCACCATATCGGTTACGTGCAGAGATATGGCAACGTATTCGAAGCGGCGGCGTTAGCCGCCGGTGGCGCCATCCTGGCAGCCGAAACGGCCATGAAGGGTGAGCCGGCCTTCGGCCTCATCCGTCCGCCAGGACATCACGCCAGCCAGGATAGCTGCTGGGGCTTCTGCTTCTTCAACAACATGGCTATTGCGGTTTCCAGGCTGATCGAGCAAAAAAAGATCAAAACCGCGCTGATACTCGATTTCGACCTTCATTTCGGCGATGGTACGGCCAATATCTTCGGCAGCAACCCGGACGTGACTTATTTCCATCCCGAGGACGGAGACAGGCAGGAGTTCGTCGACCACGTGGGCTGCTTTTTGGGTCAGTTCGGAGCTGATATCATAGCAGTCTCGGCCGGCTTCGACCGTCATATCGAGGACTGGGGCAGGTTGTTAACCACGGAAGATTATAAGACTATAGGGCGCCAGGTAACGGAATTCGCGATCAAAAATTGCGCAGGCCGTCGTTTCGGGGTGCTGGAGGGCGGCTATAATCACGATGTGCTGGGCAGGAACGTAAGAGCTTTCCTTGAGGGTATGGAGTGAATGTGCATAATAAAGGTATTAATGAGGCGAAGTTCAACTCCGTCGGAATGCGCTTAGCGCGGCTGCATCCCGATGTAAATACCCATGAAAATGGCACACAGGACAACGGCTGCAAGGGGTATGGCGATGACTATCAGTGCAGGAAGCAGTTTATTTTTTCTCTTCAGGATGATTGAACCGATTATGCAGCCCGCTGCGATTACAGGGTAGGCCCAGACCGGCGCTACCATCAGCCAGGTGGACAGCTGATTCTCCGACCCCGGCGCGTCAAAGGCAAATAAAGATACGAACGCTGCGAAAGACCAGAGCACCAGCGAGGCCGCAACTATCACCAGCAGTACGCTCACTGCAGTACCAATTTTCCTGTCTTTGCTGTTATCCATACCGGCGCCTCCTTTGATCTTATGAGCCGCATCCAGGAAGGCCTATTTCTGAGGCGGTGGCGCTGAAGGTGCGGTCGGTACCCAGGCTTGGCTGGGGCCACCGGAATAGGTGACCAACTGGTTTCCTGATACAAACGGCCCGGCCTGTTGCCAGCAGTTGCTGCAACCCTGCCACCAGCCCGATTGCCAGCCGTTGCGCCAACCGTTGGACCAGCCGACATTATAGCCGTTGTTATAGCCGATCTGCTGGCCCTGCTCCTGACCCTGGGCCTGGCCCTGCGCTTGCCCCTTGGCCATACCCTCGGAGTAGCCCCTGCTGTAACCGTCTGACTCACCATCCTGCTTGCCCTGCTGGTAGCCGGCGGTCTGTCCCTTGTTGTAGCCCTCCTGTGTGCCCGCCGCCGTTCCATCGGCATTGCCCTTGGCGTATCCTGACTTGTATCCCGTATCCATGCCCATCTGATAACCGCCGTATCCGACTACGGCAAGGGCAATAACGATCAAAATAACGATGACTGCAATCGTACCACTTCCTAATGTCATGTCTTACCTCCTTGAAATCTGCCCCAATATATTAAAGCAAACACGGCAGCAGTTAAAGTTGAGTTGAACTGCCGAAAAGAGCATTCGCTGCTCCCTATCAAACTAACACACATGCAGGCTATTTTCAACAGTAGCCGATTGATAAATTTGAACCGCTTTGATAAAATGCTGGCTAATCTAATATCGCATGCTCTTCGAGCCGTATACCTAAACATCATGCAGGGTATCCGGACGGCAGGCTGAAAAGCCTCGAGGGTGCAGGAGGAAACACCTGCGCCTCCCATTTTGGAAAGGAGGGTAACATGAAAACGTTATTTGTCAATCGTATCCATCGCGTCTCCATTCCCATCATTATTACCTGTCTTCTGGTAGGTGTTATGCTTGCCGGCTGTGCACCGGCGGCAACACCACCGGCGGCGACGGACAATACCTCAGCACAGGGCACGGCCTTCCCTATCACCCCTGGCACACCCCGTTTCAAGATAGCCACGACCACCAGCCTGTACGACACCGGATTATGGAATTACCTCGAGCCCATGTTTGAGAAAAAGGCCAATGTCAGGCTGGATATCGTCTACGCGGGCACCGGCGCTGCTCTCGAGTATGGCAGGCGCGGCGATGTGGATGCCCTGGTGGTGCATGACCCCGAGGCTGAAGCCCAGTTCATAGCCGACGGCTACGGGATCAACAAACGATCTTTCGCCTTCAACCATTTTCTCATCGCAGGCCCTGTCGGCGATCCGGCCGGCATCAAGGGCCTGACTCCCGAGCAGGCATTCAAGAAGATTTATGATGCCGGTATAGCGGACCCGTCAAAAGTGAAATTCATATCCCGCGGCGACAACTCAGGGACCCATTCCAAGGAAAAGCTTATCTGGCAGGCGGCCGGGCTGAAGTATGCGGATGTAGAGAAATCGGGACCCTGGTACGTTGAGGCCGGCAAGGGCATGGGGCCCTGCCTGCTGATGGCCTCCGAACAGGGCGCCTACATACTTGCCGATATATCCACTTTCCTTGCCTACAAGGGTAAAGTGAACGTGGCGCCGCTGGTCGAGAAGGGAGACCTTTTCCTGAACGTGTATGATGTTATAGCTATCAATCCTGACAAAATAAAAACGGCCAAAATGCTGCCCACGGCCAACACATTCATTAACTGGTTGATGTCTGACGATGTACAGAATATAATCGCGACCTACGGGGTGGCTGAATACGGCAAGCCGCTTTTCAACCCACTCAAAGGCGGCGGCTGCACCGAACCGGGCTGCCCGAAACTGGAAGATTATACGGTACCGGTTAAATAAAGGATCAATAGATGCAGGAGATCTGGCAGGCCCTGGTCCAGGCGGTTAACCTTATAGTAACCCTTGACCCGGAGGTCATCCAGATCTCACTGCGTTCATTGTATGTCTCGGCGTCTTCCATCCTGATCGCCGCGCTTTTCTGTGTCCCGATCGGAGGCCTGATCCATTTCCATGATTTCAGGGGCAAACGTGTGGTGATCAACGTCATACAGACTTTTTACAGCCTTCCCACCGTTGTGGTCGGCCTTCTCGTCTTCCTTTTTATCTCACGTTCAGGGCCGCTGGGAGGTCTTGAACTGCTGTTCACCCCGGCTGCCATCATCATCGGTCAGGTGATATTGATCATGCCGGTGCTTACAGGCATGACCATAGGAGCCCTGAGCGGGGTAGACAAGTCTATTCGTGACACTGCGCTGTCATCCGGCGCCAGCAACACGCAGGCCATGCAGGCAATTCTCTTTGAAGCCAGGTTTGCCGTAGTGGGCGCGCTGATACTGGGCTTCGGGCGCGCCATATCGGAGGTGGGCGCTGCGCTTATGCTGGGCGGCAACATCCGGGGTTACACGCGGGTGCTGACCACGGCCATCTCCCTGGAGACGCAGCGCGGCGACATTGTGCTTTCTCTGGCCCTGGGCATCATACTGATCGGCATAGCCATGGTGGTCAGCGTTATCACGAACATACTGCTGCAGAGATACTAATGGCCATATTGCAGACTGTGGACCTTGAGCAACGCGCCGGTGCCGCTGTGCTTTTGAACAAGGTCAACCTTTCTGTAGAGAAAGGGGAGATATTTGCCGTCATCGGCCCCACGGGCGCCGGCAAAACCACCCTGTTACGGCTGATCAACCTGCTGGACCACCCATCTGCCGGGGATATCTATTTTGATGGGGATAAGATAACCGACCCTTCCTGCAACGCCATTCAGGTGCGCCGACGAATGGCAATGGTCTTCCAGAAGCCTGCAGTCTTCAATAGCACAGTGTATGAAAATGTGGCATATCCGCTGAAAATACGAGGGCGGCATGGGAAAACCGATAGGTCCACGGTCAGCGGCCTGCTTGATACCATAGGCCTGGGTGGATACGCCAGGCGAAAAGCCAAAACCCTCTCTGGAGGGGAGGCCCAACGCGTGGCCCTGGCGCGCGCCGTGGTGATAAAGCCGGATCTGCTGCTGCTTGATGAGCCCACGGCCAACCTCGACCCGGGCACGGTAAAAATGATCGAACGGCTGGTCATGGAGTTCAATTGGGACAGTGGGATGACGGTAATCATGTCCACTCACGATATGCAGCAGGCCCAGCGAGTGGCACACCGCGTGGGGGTGCTGATGAATGGTCAGCTGGTGCAGGTGGGCAGGCCCCACGATATCTTCTATTCTCCTGACAATGCCAGGATCGCCGGATTCGTGGGCGTGCACAATTTGTTGAAAGGTAATATTAAGAGGAGCGAATCAGGAATCGCTGTGGTGGATGTTAACGGCAAAGATATCCAGGCCGTCTCTGATTTACCCTCCGGATCGGCTGTGGAAATCTACATTGGGCCTGAAGACGTTGTGCTGTCAAAGCTGCAATCCGATGGCAGCGCACGCAACAACCTGCGCTGCACGATCAGGTCGCTTTCCTCAAACGGTCCGCTATGCACCGTTACGGCGGATTGCGGTTTCCCTCTTGAAGTGCTGGTGACCGACAGGTCGGCAGTTGAAATGGAGTTAAGGCCGGGCAAGGAAATGTATGCCTCGTTCAAGGCTGCTGCAGTTCGAGTTCTGCCATCCATGCAGAGATGAGCGCGCTGATCACGCCGCAGAATAAGTGCCGCTTTTGCCGCCCATTTTCTTGAGCAGCCGCAGGTCTGTGATATTCATCGCCTGATCGAACATCTTGCACATATCGTAGATCGTAAGCGCCGCCACCGCGGCAGCCGTGAGCGCTTCCATCTCGAAACCCGTCTTACCACGGCCCGCGACCGTGGCTGTGATCGCAATGGCGCTGCTTTTAGCAGGGAAGCTGAAATCTATCGAGATATTTGTAAGAAGCAGCGGGTGGCACAATGGTATGAGGTCGGGTGTCTTTTTGGCTGCCATTATGCCTGCAGCCTGTGCCACTGCCAGGACGTCCCCCTTGGGCATCTCATTTTTCTTCAACAGCCGGAGCGTTTCTCTGTTCATGCTGATGCTGGCAACCGCCGTGGCCAGCCTCTTTGTATCCTTCTTACCTGAAACGTCGATCATGCGGGTATTACGTTTATCCATGGCTTATCCCCCTATGCCTGACATCCTGGTATTCGTGGCACAGCCATCTGCCAGCCGGTGCATCTCGGGCTTGGCGGCAATAGCATCGGCCAGCAGGCGTTTTATATCGGCCAGTGTTGCACCGCCGCGTAAAGGCGTTCTTACATCCACGCCCTCTGTAGAGAAGAGGCAGGGCAGCAAGGTGCCGGACGCCGAAAGGCGCAGCCTGTTGCAGCGATTGCAGAAAGGTTCCGAGAGAGGCGCGATAAATCCCACCGTGCCGCTCGCTCCGGGAAGGCGGAAATACTTTGCCGCGCCGTTGCCGGCGATACCGTAATGAGGCTCCAGCGTGCCCAGCGTCTCTATTTCTCGGCGCAGCATACTGGCCGGAACAAGACCGGCCGCCCCTTTGAACGGCATCAGCTCGATGAACCTCACATGCCATCCTTTCTCCAGCGTCATACGTGCAAAATCCCGGATCTCGTCATCGTTTACGCCCTGCATGGGGACCACGTTTATCTTGACCGGGTTGAGCCCGGCTTCCCTGGCGGACTCCAGGCCCCTGAGCGCGTCAGACAGGTCACCGGTGCGGGTTATCTGCCTGAAGCGGTCTGGCCTTAACGTATCCAGGCTGACGTTAATGCGTTGCAACCCTGCCTCAGCCAGCTTTCCGGCATATTTATCCAGCAGTATACCGTTGGTGGTCATCGATATATCGCGGATACCTTCCAACGCGGAGATCATGCGCACCAGCTCCACTATGCCTGCCCTGACCAGGGGTTCCCCCCCCGTGATCCTGATCTTATCCATGCCGGTTTCTACTGCGGCCCGTACCACCAGCATGATCTCTTCGTAGCTAAGTATATCCCGGTGTGGTACCAGTGGTACGCCGCCGGGCGGCATGCAGTAGATGCACCTGAGGTTACAACGGTCGGTGACCGAGACTCTCAGGTAGCTTATGCCTCTCTGAAAACCGTCACATATTCCCGGCATGTTAAGTTCTACTCAAGTATGGTCTCCCGACCTGCCCTGCAGCGTCTCTATGGCATGTGGCACAACGGGCAGCAGCAGTTCGAGGTATTCCTGCACCGCATTCGGGTTGCCCGGGAGGTTGACAATCAGGCACCCGGCGCGAATGCCCGCCACGGCGCGGCTGAGTATGGCAGTGGGAGTTTGCCTGAAGCCGATGGCCCTCATCATCTCCACGATGCCGGGCAGCTCTTTTTCGATTACCTTCATCGTGGCCTCGGGTGTAACGTCCCTGGGACTGATACCGGTGCCGCCCGTTGTTACGATCAGGTCCACCTCGCCGCTGTCAGCCCAGGCTGCGATGGTCCCGGATATGATGTTTTCCTCATCGGCCACAATCTCATACCGGGCTACCTCCATGTCCGCTCTATGAAAGGCCCTGATTATATAGTCGCCGCCTGTGTCGGCGCGCTGGCCCTTTGAACCCTTGTCGCTGATGGTGAGTACCCCTGCTTTATACATTATTTTCCGCTGATTTCCTTATATGGATCGAGGCTGTCCTTATTATACCAACTGTTTTCAAAGTACCCAGCATGGCCAGTATGGAACTGGCTATGATGTCCTTGACGAATCGTTTCAGAAGCAAGTTCTTGCCATTTACCGTTACCGACACATCGTCCGGCATAGCAGCTATAATCTCATTTTCGATGAAATCGGCTATTTTGCTGATTTCATCGCGGCCGAATAACGGTATTTTGACAGGAAGCTTACCGTCCGATATGACTGCGCGGAGGTCGGATTCGCTGCATACCATATCTCCCGGTTTAGCTGTTGGGCAGACTTCTATCTTCGGAGCCCTGGCGGTTTTAAATCCCTCGGCCAGGATGATGTCGTAACTCGCGCCAAGCAGCATCACGGTTTCCTCCAGCAACGGTTCGTGGTCGAGGTTGTTAAAAATGGTTATCCTTGAGGGAGAACTGACTGCCACAGCATCACTGCCGGCCTGAGAGAAGCGCCAGGTGTCTTTACCCCGCGCATCAAGTTCTACTGTCTGGTGGGCATGCTTGACTGCTCCCACACGGTAGCCGCGCGCTTTAAATTCCGTTATTAGCTTTTCCATGATAACGGTCTTGCCCGTGCCGGATTTGCCAACGATAGCTATAACCGGCGTCATAGGATTCACCTCTTTACGATTAATCCGCATTATTATCCAGCAGTTGCACCTTCAATTTGTCCCCGGCACGGACCAGAGGGCAATCCTCCGGGACGATAGCCAGGCCGTTGGCCGCCGCCATGGACGTTAGTATCCCCGAACCCTGCGGACCTGTCACGTTCGCCGTCCAGTCATGGCCGGTCCTGCTGACATGGACCCGCACGAAAATGCGGCGCCCGTCATCGTTGGCAATGTCCTGGTCGATGGCAGCGAATACGACCGGCCTGGTGTGGTTGCCGATCCCGCGCATCTTTAGGATGGCCGGGCGGGCGAACTGTTCAAAGGTGATCATGGAACTGACCGGGTTGCCCGGCAGGCCCAGGTGGGGAACGTCCCTGCCATCACTTGCTTTCAGGGTACCGAAGGCGATAGGCTTGCCCGGTTTCATTCGCACTGTCCAGAAGCTGACGGTTCCCATCTGGGCCAACACGTCTTTAACCACATCGTAATCTCCCATCGATACGCCGCCGGAAGTGATCAGCATATCGCCGCCCAGCCCCTCGGCTATCTTTTCCTTGAGGGAAGCTAATGAGTCTCTGCCGATACCTATTATCTTTGCCGTGCCCCCGTACCTGGCAATGTTGGCGGCGATAGTGTAGGTGTTGCTGTCGTAGATCTGGCCCGGCTCCAGTGGTTTTCCGGCGGGGCACAGCTCGTCGCCGGTGGAAAGCACCGAAACGATGGGTTGCCGAGTGACTGCAGCCATGGCTTTTCCCAGCGAGGCCAGTATACCTATGATGGCAGGGCGCAGGAGTGTACCCTTGTTGAGGACAAGCTGCCCTGCACGGATATCCTCACCCCTGGATCGTATATTGAGGCCGGGCGAAGCCGGTTCGAGAATACCGATAGTTGCCAGCGGTCGGCCCCCTTTATTACGCACAGTCTCATCGGTCTTTTCGAACTGGACGACCGCGTCTGCTCCATCGGGCAGGGGTGCGCCTGTCATAATGCGGACGGCCGACCCGGTCGTAACCTTAATTGAAGAGGTATGGCCTGCTGCTACCTCTCCGATTACATTAAGGAAAATAGGACCGTGCGGGCTGGCGCCGTATGTATCGGAGGCAAGCACGGCAAATCCATCCATGGCCGAGTTATCGTGGGGCGGTATATCGATGCCTGAAATCACGTCTTCAGCCAGAACCTGGCCCAGTGCTGAAAGAATAGACCTGGTCTCGGGTTCCAGCACGTGGACGGTGTTCAGTATCCTTTCCAGAGCGTCTTCAACAGAAATCATAGGCATGATCGCCTCTGAGATGAATGGTATTATGTTGGCAGCTAATTTAAATGTCAAATTTAATGAATTGACCTGGCATATACAGCAGTATAATATGAGAACACTATGACGATTGTCACCGGGAGCATTACGGCTAAGGCCGACTGCCTGGACGAGCCTCTTGCATTGAGCCTCGAGCACGTGACAGGACCATTCATGGCCGGGAGGTGATACAGATAAGCAACTTAACCAGCGATAACAGGCCCCTTATAGTTGGTATCGGAGGGCCAAGTTGTTCGGGTAAGGGAGCAGTCATTGATCAGATAGCGGGTAGGAACTATCACGCTCTGCGTATCTGCCAGGACAGTTTTTTCAGGATAAATTCTCCGGTGCAGGCCAGGGGTTATACCGATATCGATGATCCCCGTGCCCTCATGATGGATGAGTTTGCCCGAGTTGTCTTGAGCCTGAAGGAAGGCCGTGGGACACGGCTGCCCTCGCGAGGTTGGACTGAGGATTTCAACGTTGAGATCAGCGATGCCGAGGTCGGCAGGCGCCCGTTAATCATCGTTGAAGGGTTTCTTCTCTATATCACGGACGAACTGGCCGATCTTTTCGATGCCAGGATATTCATCGATGTCTCGGATCTGAATATTCTGTACCGCAGACTAAAGCGCGAAAATCATTTCTTCGGCCTGGATTATACTTATGATATAGTCATTCCCAACGCACGGCGCGACGGGCCCCGGCAGAGGAAGTCGGCGGACAAGGTGATTAACGGAGATCAGGCCATATCCGAGGTCACGGCCCAGGTAATTGAATATCTCAACAGCGGGATACTCCCTTCCCGGCTTCGGATAGATGTTGACAGACCAACCTGGCCGGTTTCGTTCGGCAAGTTGATAACGGATAATGGATGGCATCCGCTGGCGGCTGGCGATTTAAAGGACTGGTGTAAATCGGCAGAAAACCTGGCTATCCTTCGGAGTGGGGAGGAACTAAAGGGCAACACTTTTACCTACAGGCAGGGTTCGTTGGGAGCAGACCATTACGAAGTTCGTCTCAACGGGTGGTGCAACCTGTTTACGTATTCAAACCAGCCGACCAGTGAGTTAGGAAAGTATTAGCGCGCGTTATGATAGATAACAACGGCATTTTTAAAAAATTACTGGACGATGGAAACTTGCGCCTCCATGAAAGCCCGCTACTCCATTGTGCAGTGGAGCCCCTTCCGGCGAAATTCTCCTTTGACAAGATCGAGGGCATGCTGCTTGGCGTGGCTATAGGCGATTCGTTGGGGGCGCCGACCGAGGGTCTTGAATCCCGTGACCGTCAGCTTAAACACGGAACAGTCCGCCATTACATCCCCTGCATACAATCAGGCGGCAGGCCTATCGGTGTGCCTACTGACGATACACAGCTGACCTTTTGGACACTGGAGCAATTGATATTGGATGACGGCCTCATACCTGATAACCTGGCCGGCAGTTTCTGCAAGCACCGCATTACAGGCCTGGGATCCACTGTACGTGAATTTATACGTAACTACAAGGACAGAGGCAAGGCGTGGTATGTGTGCGGTACGGACAGCCTGGGCAACGGCGCACTCATGAGGATCTCACCGCTGCTGCTGCCCTACCTGGCCAACCCAAATGCTTCCCTCTATGCTGATACGGCTCTGGATGGGATGATGACTCACAATTCTTATGCCAGCAATGCAGCCTGCGTGGCATTCATGCACATTTTATGGCAGCTCCTTGCTATGAACTCAGCCCCGCAGCCGGGTTGGTGGCATGAGACATATTGCAGATTGGCAAGGGAAATGGAGGGTAAGGCCGGCTATGAGCCCCCGGCCCTTCCCGGGTCATACCGCGGGCCGCTTTGGGAGTACGTCGAGATGAAGGTGACGGATGCCCTGCGCAGGGACCTCACCGCAGCTGAGTTCAGCGCTGAACTGGGCTACGGTTTTGATTTATTTGTGACCGTGCCATTGGTACTTTATATACTGGCCAGGCATGCGCATAGTGCCGAGGAGGCAATAACCAGGGCTGTCAATGACACCGTCGATAACGATAGCACGGGCGCCATTGTGGGCGCTGCGGTTGGGGCCCTGCACGGCCTGGGCGGACTGCCCGGGAAGTGGATAGAGGGACTGACTGGCCGTATCCATGAGTCCGATGACGGCCAGGTCTTCAAGTTAATTCTGCTGGCTAAAAAAAGGTTCTGGCTGGAAACGGGCAGGCCGTGATTATTTAGCCGGGTGCTTGCCGTTCCAGCTTGCGCAGTTCAGCACGTAACAGCTTGCCCAGCAGATTCTTGGGCAGCGCGTCTATGATCACAACAGCCTTGGGCACTTTGTAGTTGGGCAGCTTCTGCCTGCAGTAGGCCAGTATGTCCTGCGTGCTGATCAGTTCGTCCTTGCGCAGAACGCAGTAGGCCTTGATCTCCTCTCCATAGACCTCGTCTTTGATACCGATAACACCGGCGTCGGCGATCTGGGGTATCTCAAGCAGGACCTCTTCAACCTCCCGCGGCGATACGTTTTCGCCTCCCCTGATGATAATGTCCTTCTTACGGTCGGTGATATAGAAGTAGCCGTCCTCGTCCATGTAGCCGACGTCACCCGTGTGCATCCAGCCGTTGCGCAGGGCATCGGCGGTCTCCTGGGGCATGTTCCAGTATCCCTTCATTATGGTCGGCCCTTTGACCACCAGTTCGCCTGTTTTGCCGGGCGGCAGTTCGTTGTCCTGGTCATCGAAGACCTTCATGGTATCGGCCTTGATCATGCAGACGCCGATGGAACCGTACTTGGGGGGCTTGTGGGGCCTGTTGCCGCAGGTGGTGGCGCCTGTCTCCGTCATTCCCCATCCCTCGTAAATATCGGTGCCGGTCTTGTCTTTCCACTTCCTGCCGATCTCCGGAGGCAATGGCGCCGCCCCGCAGGCGCACTCCTGTAAAGAGCTGAGATCATATTTGTCGAAGTCCGGGTGGTTGAGCATCATGATATACATGGCCGGCACGCCTGAAAAATTGGTGACGCGGAATTCCTGGATCAGTTTGAGGGCCAGCTCCGGATTGAACCACTTCATAACAATACCCCTCATGGCGCTGATGACCCCCATCAGGGATGTGGCCAGCCCGTAGGAATGCGACAACGGCAGTACGAAAAGACTGAGAGCTAATCGGTTGCCGCCCGTCACCCTGCGTTCGACCTCCACCAGCTTGTGGGTCCTGACATCCACCATGCTGCTCTTGATCTCCACCGTGGCTGAGCGGTAGCGCATAACGAAATCTCCATAGCCCAGCGCTGTCATGTACAGGCTGAAATGCGACTGCATCACACCCTTGTTGGGACCGGTCGTGCCGGCCGTATAGATAAGGGCCGCAGTGTCATCGTTGTCGGTCTCTTCGATTTTGAGATTGTCTGAATGGTCGGATACCAGGGTGTCGTAATAAATGGTGCCGGGTAAATCGTCTTTCTCTGTGACTATGACGTGTTTGAGGCCCTCTGCCTTTTTCTGAGCGGCCTGCACCCAGGGCGCGAAATCCGGACTGGTCACCACGGCTTTGGCGCCGCAGTTCTGGAATATGTACGCCGCCTGGTCCGGCCTCAGCAGGGGATTCATGGGCACTGCGATGGCGCCTATCTTATAGATGGCAGGAAATGACCAGATCACGACCGGGCTATTGGGCATCTGGATGACCACCCTGTCACCCCTTTGTATGCCCAGTGACTTTAAGGCGTTGCCCAGGCGGTTGGATTGCATCTCTATCTCGACGTTGGTGTACCACTTTCCCTCGTAATAGATGCTCTCGTACTCGCCGAACTTCTGGATATTGTCCTGGCCGAGACTGCCCAAATTCATACCACCTGCCTCCTCTGCACGCCTGTGTGGTTAAAAGTGGATGGGACCCTGTGACTGGAAGCACTTCCAGTAAGGTTTGAGGTTGCTTTTGACCTCCGCCTCGACTATCTTGGTCTGTGCGTAAGCGGGATCTTTGTAGAACTTCCTGGTGGCAGGCTCCGGTTCTTCGACATCCATGTTCCAATCGGCCAGCCCGGATATGAGCGCCAGCCAAGAATAGGGGAGGACGCGTTTGTTATAACCTGAGGCGATGAGGTCCAGCTCGCGTCCCTGGCACACTTCATCTGCGAGGTAGCGGACCTTCTCCCCGATCATTTGAAATCCGCGCACGGGCAGGCCCAGGTCGGTCAGGCCGTCATCAGGATGGGGGTCTGACCCGCCGTTGCGGATGATGATCTGGGGCTTGAACTCGCGCACTAAGGGCTCGACGATCTCGCCGAAAACGCGGTAATAGGAGTCGTAGCCTGCGTTGGGTGGCAGGGGAATGTTTACTGTGAAACCTTTGCCCTTGCCGCTGCCGATATCACCTGCAAAGCCTGTTCCAGGGTACAGGGTACGCGGGTCCTGGTGCAGGTCGATGAAAAGCACGCGGGGGTCATCGTAAAAATAATCGCAGGTTCCGTTTCCGGCGTGCGCATCGGTATCCAGCACGAGCACCCGGCTCAACTTGTAATTGTTGACCAGGTACCGGGCCGCGAAGGCGACGTCGTTATAAAGGCAGAATCCCTCCCCGCAGGCAGGCTTGGCGTGGTGCATGCCGCCGCCGATGGAGATGGCCTTCTTATAAGTGCCTTTCTGAATCAGGTCGCAGCCCATCTTGGCCTGGCCGATGATCAGACGGGCAGCCTCCTCGAGCCTGCCCGGTGTGTCGAAGGGCATGTTATCCATGCTCTGGAAAAGGCCGAATTTAACATGGTCCAGCACGCCTTCGTGGGCGGCCTTGTAGTAGGCATGTGTGAAGTCTACGTAATCCCTGTTGCATATCAGCAGAAGGTCTTCCAGAGTAGCAGGCGGGGCCTTGATGAAGCGGTATTTTTCACCCTCCGGCAGCCTCTCGCGCAGGAAACTCGGGAAAATTTCATATCGGTCACCCCTGAATGGGTGCCCCGGGCCATAATCGTATTCCCGCAGTTCATCGCTGTAAAGAATAGCAATAGTCAAGGATGCCTCTCTGCACCTTTATCACAGGTAAAAAAACTATAGCAATATTACTCCACCCATGAAAGTTAAACAAGGTGTTGCTGATGACACGCTAATCCCGTTGAAATTATTGGCCTTTTTCTTTACCTTATATATAATATGTGGACATCTACAGGTGAGGAGGCCGGAAGCATGAAAAAAGTATTGGTGACGGGCGGTACCGGGTTCATTGGCGGCCACGTAGTTAAAGAAAATCTTGCCAGAGGAAATTCTGTACGTGCGCTGGTACTGCCGGGAGATCCAATGGAGAGATCGCTAAAAGACCGCGGTGTAGAAGTTTTGAACGGTGATATCCGTGACTATGGAAAAGTGAGGGAGGCGGTGGACGGAAGAGACATCGTTTTCCATTGTGCAGCGGTCGTCACCGACTGGGCACCCAAGAAGCTGTTCTGGGATATCACAGTGAGGGGCGCCGAAAATATAGGCAAGGCTGCTCTGGATGCCAAAGTGAATCGCCTGGTGGATATGAGCACCTGCGATGTATTCGGGACCAGTGAATCCATCGTGATGGACGAGACACTGCCCCTGCAGTATTGGGGCGAGCCCTACCCGGACTCTAAAATAGATTCAGAGAAGATCATGTGGCGTTACCATAAGGAGCAGGGCCTTCCTGTGACAATGGTCTACCCGTTGTGGGTTTATGGCGAAGGCGATCAGACCTTTGTACCCCTGCTGGCCGATGCCATCGTCAAGAAGGAACTGATTTTCTGGCGCAAGGGCGCCATCGTGTGGCCCACCTATATAGATAACCTGGTCGACCTGCTGATGCTGATCTCAGAGGATGACAGGGCCATCGGAAACGGTTACCTGGTACACGACGGAGAGTCCACGACCCTGGAGGAGTTCTGCGCGGGAATAGCCGCCGCGCTGGGCGTTCCGCCCATTAAAACCTATATACCTTACTGGACAGCCATGACGGCGGCCCGGGTCATGGAGTTTAGCTGGAGGCTGTTCAAGGTAAAGATGCGGCCCCTGCTCACGACTTACACTGTAACCAACCTGGGGTCGAGGTTCAGGTTCTCCATAGACAAGGCTGAAAAGGAGCTGGGCTGGAAGCCGCGTATCAGCTACCGGGAGGGTTTCGATCGCACCATGCAATGGTTAAAAACACTGGACATAGCGGCACTGAAACAGAAATGAGGAGTTCGGACGATGAAAGATTTTAAGGGTAAATTGGTTTACATAAGCGGAGGATCTTCGGGAATCGGCCTTGCGGCAGCAAAACTGCTGGCGGCCAGAGGAGCAAGCATCGTTATCTTCGCCCGCCGGCAGACGGTTTTGGATAATGCACTTGGTGAGATCGGCGCATGCCGGCTAATGAAGGAACAACAGTTTCAATGCCGGTCGCTGGACGTCTCACTGCGGGAGCAGGTAGAGGAGGTGCTCAAGAATTCAGTAGCCGAATATGGCGTTCCCGATGTACTGATTAACTGCGCGGGCAGGGCCAAACCAGCGTATTTCGAGGATATCAGCTACGGGCAGTTCGAGGAGACCATTAAAGTGGACCTTTACGGGACGTGGAATACCATATCCGTCCTGTTACCTTTTATGAAGGAGCGGGGCGGATATATTGTCAACGTATCTTCCATCGTGGGTTTCCTTGGCATCTTCGGCTACACCGATTATGCCGCTGCCAAATTCGGCGTGATCGGGTTATCGGAGGCTTTGCGCAGCGAGGTCAAAAGATACAATATCGCGGTCTCTGTGCTCTGCCCGCCGGATACCGATACCCCCGGGTTCGTTGAGGAGAACAAAACCAAGCCGGCTGAGACGAAGGTTATTTCGGCTTCTGCAAAGTTGATGAAGCCGGAGGCTGTGGCAGCAGCCCTGTTTAAGGGCATGGCGAAGCAGGAATTTATCATTATCCCCAACGCGGATGGGCGGTTTACCTACATCATGAAGAGGCTTTTCCCCTGGCTGGTGGAGATGGTGACCGATTCGCAGGTCAGGAGTGTCCAGAAGACGAAATAAATCGATAAGCTGGAAGTGAAAAAGTGGTTAAAGACGATAAACGCAATATAATAGCCTCGCTCGAAATCGTGACCGGTGTGGGGCTTGTACTATTCTGGGTTGCATTCTTCACCGTGGGACTTGCGCCCGACAACGTGCCTCCCTGTTATTTTGCCTACGAGCACTCATTTCCACTGCCGGACGGGGTCCTGGCCATATTGTTGTTGGTCGCCGGCACACTGCTGTTGAGATTGAGGCCGGGCGGACGTGAGCTGTCACTGATTGCCGCCGGGGCACTGGTCTTCCTGGGCCTGCTCGATTTCAGTTTTAACCTGCAGAACGGAGTATACCTGACGTCGACCATTGACCTCGTGCTCAACGCATTCATCAACGTGTGGTGCGTCGGCTTCGGGCTGGCCGTAGCCCTCATTCTGGGCAGAACGGTGAACTGATTGTCACATCGTCCGAATTGATGGAGTGTTATTCAGATACATAGGTTGCATCGAGGTTGCAACAGTTTTTATATTGTACTTGAAGCAACACCGGGCCGATTGATGAAAAAAGACGGTCACCCGACCTTTGCTAACTGCCGACGAGCCTTATCGCTATTTATAAAGGGTGGCGCGGAATCAATCAGGCAGAACATGCTTGTGTTGAGGTTGTGCAAACGGGTAGAACTTTTAGAGGAGTGAGAATACGATGAAAGCAGTACAATTCGATATTAAGATCCCGCAATTTCTGGCCCTTAAAGTGTTCGGGGCGCTGAGTAAAACAGCTTACTATAGCGGTCCCCTGTCCACGGTGCATATGGTCGACCTGCCCGAACCGTCACTGCCCTCCTCTGACTGGGTAAAGATCAAGATTTCCCGTTGCGGTATTTGTACCAGCGACATCAGTACAATCTTATTAAGGAACTCGCCGGCCTGGACGCCATATACATCTTTCCCTGCTGTACCCGGTCACGAGATCGCCGGCACAATTGTAGAAGCGGGCGCCGGTGTGGGAAACCTGCACCAGGGTGACCTGGTTGCCGTTTGCCCGGTGCTCAGCTGCGCCCCGCGGGGGATTGAACCCGTATGTGATGCCTGCCGGAAGGGCCTGTCGAGCTGCGAGAATTTCTCAGAGGGCAAACTCCCACCGGGCCAGGCAGTTGATCTCTGTACCTCTACAACGGGAGGTTACAGCGAATATATCATTGCCCACAAAAGCCAGGTTTATAAGATACCGGCAGGGATGAGCGCCCAGGATGCGGCCCTGATCGAACCGTTTTCGATTGCACTTGAAGCAGTCCTGTCCAACCTGCCGCAACGGGGAGAACAGGTGCTGGTGCTGGGTGGTGGAGTGATCGGCACTATGATAGTGCAAGCTATACGTGCTCTGGATATTCCATGTGAAATAACGGCAGCGGTCAGTTCGAGTTTTACCGGGGAACTAGCCAGGAAAGCAGGCGCCGATCACGCTGTTTCCGGTAAAAACATATTGCAGCAAGCGGCGCAAATCACCGGTGGGAGATGTTATACACCCCTGATGGGCCCTGCTGCCATGATGGGAGGATTTACCCGGGTATATGACTGTTTTTCAACTTCAAACAGTATAAGCCTTGCCATGCGTGCTGCAAAGACAGGCGCCGTGATATCGCTGGTGGGCATCTCCGGTCAGATAAAATTTGATCCGACCATGATATGGCTCAAGCTGCTCTCCCTTAAAGGCTCGCTCTACTACGGGTGTCACCAGTGGGAAGGCAAGCGCAGGCACGTATTCGAGATTGCTATCGACCTGATATCAAAGGGCAAGGTGAGGTTTGCAGGTATTGTAACGCACACCTTCAGGCTTGATGAATACAAAAAGATGATAAAGATCAATATAAACAAGGGTCGATACGGGGCCATTAAAACCATGTTTATGTATGATTGACCGTTACTGTAATTTACTGTTTGAATAATATATACTCATTAATGATAGAGGGGCTAGCTTAATGGCGCCAGAGGGTGAAAAGCTGTCAAGTCGACCTGCAAAGAAAGCAGCAGGCAGGCGGAGCATGGTGGTGGACTTCTCTGCCCTGGGTAGGGATCTGGCAGATGCCATCCAAGCGGGAGTATATATCGTACAGGACAGGAAATTTGTCTATGTTAATCCTTACTTTGAAAAGCTCACCGGTTATTCAAATGTTGATCTGATCGGTAAAAAGGCGATTAGCTTTATCGATAAATTAGACCGCGCATCAGTCAGAAAGAAGGCGGTTGGGAGCCTGAAAGGCCGACGCGGCAGCAGGCCATATGAGTACAGGTTCATCAGAAAAGACGGCAGGTTGATGTGGGTGCTTGAGAGGGTGTTCTCCATCGATTACATGGGGAAGAAGGCTTCGCTGGGGAGCTTTGTTGATATCGACGACCGGAAGCAGTTGGAGGAGGATCTTTCCCAATCGGAGGAGCGCTACAGAAACATCCTAGAGCAGATGTACGACTCGTATTACGAGGTGGACCTTAGCGGGAAATTCACCTTCGTTAACAACTCGGTCTGTATCAACCTCGGTTACACCAGCGATGAAATGGTGGGTAGGGACTACCGGCAGTTTGTTCCCAAAGAGGATAATAATAAGCTGTTCGTGACATTCAACCGTTGTTTTGCCAGCGGCCTTCCCAACCGGGGCTCGGTGCATGGCATCTTCCGCAAGGACGGCAGCACGATGATAGTTGAATCATCGGTCGATCTGCGTAGAAACGAGCGGGGAGAGCCGATAGGTTTCAGGTCGATCGTCCGCGACGTTACGGAACGGACTAAACTTGAAGAGGAATTGCAGAAGCTGGCAGCAGTAGTTTGGCATTCCAATGAATTTATCAGCATTGCGACCATGGATGGCAAGATTACCTACCTGAATAGTGTCGGTTCACGCATACTGGGGATCGATCCCGAAGAAATTGAGAAATTCACGATTCTGGAGGTAATCCCGGAGAACTTTAAACATATGGTTAGTACTGAATTATTGCCGGCAATGATAAAAGAAGGTGCATGGCAGGGAGAGCTACAATATATTAACTTAAAGACCGGCCAGATTAGTGATGTGTACGCCAATACCTTCACCGTCAAAGACCCCAGGACAGGCGAACCGCTGTTCATGGCCAATGTTTCCCGAGATATCACGCTTCGCAAAAAAGCTGAGGCCGCTCTCAAAGAAAGCGAGGAACGCTACCGGGCATTGTTCGACCGTTCCATGGACCTGGTGTACATACGGGATATGAAGGGGAATTTCCTCGATGCCAATCCCGCCGGCTTAAGATTGCTCGGTTATACTGAAGATGACATATCCTCGCTAAATATAGCCACAGTGCTCAGCCCTGACCAGTTCCCGCAGACCATGGAAACGCTCAAGGAGTTGAGAGAGACCGGCACGCAGCTAAATCCGACCGAGTATAAAGTGAAGGGTAAAGACGGGCGCCTTAAATATGTTGAAACCAAGGAGTCGGTGATCTACCGGGATGGACAGCCCTACGCTGTCCAGGGCATCGGGCGTGATATTACCGAGCGCAAGCTGGCCGAGGATAGGTCCATCATTCGCCGCGACCTGGCCATCGCCCTGAACTCACTGATGCCGCTTAAGCAGGCGCTGACACTTTGCCTCGACGCCGCCATCCGCATATCCGGCATGGAGAGCGGAGTTGTCTACATGGTGGATGAAAGAACCGGCGGACTAATATTGTTTGAGCGCCAGGGTTTCACTACTGAAATGGCGAAAAAATACTCACGGTTTGGCCCGGATGCCCCTAACACCCGCCTTATCCTCAAAGGACAGCCATTATATTTGAGATACAGTGAATTAACACCGCCCTTTGACCAGCAGTTCAGTCCGCAGGACTTGAATGTGATGGCGGTGGTTCCCATCAAGCATGAAGGGAAAGTGGTGGCCTGCCTGATCGTAGCCTCGCGCAGCCTTGACAGTATACCTGGGGTAGCCCGCAGTTCGCTTGAGATGATAGCTGCCGAGACAGGCAGTACAATTACCCGTATCAAATACAGGGAGGAGCTGCAAAAAAGCGAGCAGCGCTACCGTTTCATCGCCGATAATACCAGCGATGTCATCTGGGCTATGGACAGCAAGTTGCGCTATACATTCGTCAGTCCTTCAGTGAAACTCCAGCGTGGCTATACGCCTGACGAAGCCATGGCCTTAAACATCACCCGGGTAATTACCCCTCCCGAAATCGATACCCTGGCAGAAAAACTGAGGGCAGAATTATCAGCGGAATCTCCGCAGCAAGCGGCGGCTTTACATTCCTTTACGCAGGAATTGGAGATGTACCGCAAGGATGGGAGCACTTTCTGGACCGAATCATCAATCACAATTCTAAGGGATAAAGACGGCCAGTTCGATGGCCTGCTGGGCATTACGCGTGATATTTCAGAGCGCAGGCAATTAGAACAGGCGCTTGAGAAAATCGCTACTCATGACTACCTGACCGGGCTGCCCAACAGGGTGCTGCTGATCGATCGCTTTTCCCAGGCCGTAGCGCTGGCACAGCGCAACAAACACCGGCTGGCAATGATGTCTCTGGATCTTGATAATTTTAAACCAATCAACGATGGATATGGACACGCCGTTGGCGACCGCGTGTTGATAGCGGTGGGGAAGCGTTTAACAGCGATTTTACGGGCCAGCGATACCGTTGCGCGCATAGGCGGGGATGAATTCATCCTGATGACGCTGGAAACCAACGACGATCATGATACGGCCGCCATAGCAATTAAAATCCTGGATGCCTTCAAGGAGCCATTCGCAGATGACGGGCACCAGTTCCAGCTATCACCCAGTATGGGCATCGCCATTTACCCTGAAGACGGGCAGGACCTGGATATCCTGATGAAAAAAGCAGATGAAACAATGTACCTGGCCAAGAAGTCCGGCGGCAACCGCTTTGTCTTCTGCAAAGATCTCAACGCCACATAATCACGATTACCATTGCCAGGATAACCCCGTGCTTAGAACATGAGCGCAGGCTTTTGAATGGGATTGACCTTGAGAGATTGAACATATCACGCTATACTATACCGGTTTAATGTATGTGGCGGCTGACAGACGGTTAAATCTATTCTATGAGGTATGCAGATGGGTAATATCAATTTAATCATAGACGGTAAAAAGGTCAGGGTACGCGAAGGTTCCACCATACTTGAGGCAGCAGAGGCGGGCGGCATCACGATTCCTACATTCTGCAATATCAAGGGGCTGCTCCCCACAGGGGTTTGCCGTGTATGCGTGGTGGAGGTGCAGGGCTCGAAAACGCTGGTCGGGGCCTGCCACACACCTGCTTCCGAGGGTATGCTGGTGTTCACCCACACTCCCAGGGTAGTAGCTACGCGCAAAGTCATAGTTGAATTGATGCTGACGGGACATACCGGTGATTGCGTGAATGACCCCAACGCCGAGAACTGCAAGCTGCACAACCTGGCCTCAGATTACGAAGTCGGCGCCCCGCGTTTCAATGTCAAAACACCGCGTTTTTACCCTGCCGAAGAATCCAACCCGTACGTGAGGAGAGATCTTTCCAAATGTATACTCTGCCGAAAATGTGTCAAGGCCTGTCAGGACGTTGCCCGTAAAAACGTGCTCAGCATAGGCTACCGCGGGTTCAGGTCAAAGGTTGTCAGCGGCTTCGACGAGGCGCTGACGGTGGAAGCCTGCCGGGATTGCCTGGTATGTATCGAGCACTGCCCCACGGGGGCCCTGGGTAAGCCGGTCGTGGTCTGAGTATAGAAGGGGGCATACAGAGATGAGTGATAAGAAACAGACAAACCATGGTGAAGAATCCGGCGCCGGGCTACTGCCGAAGCTTAAATCGCAGGTAGAGCAAAAGGATTATCTTTCCAGGGAAGCCGTGGCCGGGATAGCCGCTCAGGTCGGCCTTCCCCTTAACTCGGTTTATGGAGTGGCTTCGTTTTATGCATACCTGCCCGTGTCTCGGGTGGGTAAGAATGTGATCAAAGTGTGCAATTGCCTGCCGTGCGAGATGAAGCAGTCCTCAGGTGTGGTTGAGGGCATCAAGAGAGAGATTGGGATAGGTCCGGGTCAGACGACTCCTGACGGAAAGTTCACGCTGGAAATGGTCGGCTGCATCGGAGCCTGCGATCAGGCCCCGGCCATGATGATAAACGATAAGCTTTACGGGGACCTGACGGCCGAAGGCATTGCCGGGATATTAAAATCCTATTGACAGGAGGATGTAAGTGGCGGAAAAACGCATTGTACTGAGCAACTGCGGGATTGTCGATCCGCAGGACATCGAGTCCTATCTTAAGGCGGGAGGCTTCAAGGCTTACGATAAAGCACGCAGGATGAAGCCGAAGGCCATTGTCGACGAGGTCAAGCGATCGGGTCTGACGGGCCGGGGGGGGGCGGGTTTCAGTTGCGGCCTCAAGTGGGAGCTGGCCATGAACGCCAAAGGCCGGCAGAAATATCTTATCTGCAACGCCGACGAGGGTGAAGTCGGCGCCTTCAAGGATAAATACATCCTATCTCACGACCCATTCGGACTGATCGAAGGGATGTGCATAGCGGGCCTGGCCATCGGCGCCCGGCAGGCCTATATCTACCTGAGGAGCGAGTACCATGCGCTCAACAGCCTGCTCAGCTCCGCAGTCGAGCAGGCCAGATCTAGAGGATATTTGAAGGAAACGGACATCAAGGTATTCGAAGGGGCAGGTGCATATGTGTGCGGCGAGGAGTCGGCCCTGATGAATTCCATTGAGGGGCAGCGGGGTGAATCGCGCTATAAGCCGCCTTACCCGCCCACCCGCGGGCTATGGAACATTCCCACTATTATTAATAACGTCGAAACTCTGATGAACATCCCCCACATCATTAACAACGGAGCTGCATGGTTCAGCGCCATGGGAACCGGCAGGAGCAAAGGCACCAAGGTCTTCAGCGTGAGTGGCGATGTCGGCAAGCCGGGGGTCTACGAACTTGAGATGGGCAGCCCGCTGAAAGAGCTGGTTGTCGACCTGGCCGGGGCCGGGGAGATAAAGGCAATACAGGTAGGCGGGGCAACGGGCAATATTATCCCGGGATATATGATCGATACACCCCTGTCACACGAAACGTTCCTGGGGTCGGGCGCAGTGGTGGTCTTTAATTCTTCCCGGGACATCATCGATATCGTCTATAGCGACATGCGCTTTCTCAACGAGGAGTCCTGCGGGAAATGCACGCCCTGCCGTGAGGGGACAGAGGTCATGCTCGAGATACTGGGGCGTTTGCAGCAGGGGGATGGCAGGGAGAGGGATATAAACACGCTTGAGGAGCTGGCCAGGGTGATGGCGGCGGCATCGCTGTGTGGATTGGGCCAGGCGGCAGCAGTGCCCGTGCTGGACACATTGAAATATTTCCGCAATGAGTATGTAGACAGGATCAACCAGTCGCATTTTCTGCGCAGCTATCTCGGCGGTGAATTAGATAAATCAAAGGAGGGTATCAGATGAGCACGCACCCGCAAGACCAGACAGCACGTATGCTGGAGATGTTCGATAACCTGAAGGCGGACAAGTATCCGCTGAAGGAGTACAAGTATATCGGTGAAAAAGGTCCGCGCAGGATAGATGGCCTGGCCAAGGCATCGGGGCATGCCGATTACACCATGGATGTCCAACTCCCGGGCATGTTGTATATGCGTCTTCTCATGTCCCCCTATCCTAATGCCAAAATACTTAAGATGGATACAAGCAAGGCTGAGAAGCTGCCGGGCGTCAGGTATGTGCTGCGCTACGACGATCCTGAGAATCAGCAGGCTGAGATGATCGGCAAGACCGCCGGGTTCTTCGGGCTGGACAGGCCGCTCTCCGACTCAGCGCACATGGAAGGAGAGCTGGTCGGCGCCGCAGTGGCTGCCGAGACTGAGGCCATCGCCGAGGAGGCCCTCTCACTGATCGAGATCGATTGGCAGGAACGGCCCTTCAACCTGGACCCTGTAGCAGCCAGCGACCCCTCGGCCCCGCTCAGCTTCCCCGAACGCTATATCGATGGGAACCACTGGAACCGCGGAGCTTACGACGAGCTGACGCATGGCGACGTTAAAAAGGGATTCGCAGAAGCGGATAAAGTGGTGGAGTTCAGTTTCAAACGTACCGCCAACACCTGGGTGGGTCCCGAACGTCCCTGCGGCGTCTGCAAATGGAATGGGGACAACATCGAGGTCTGGCTCAAGCACCAGCGTGTTCACCTTCCCAAGAGCCGCATCTCCGAATGGTTCGGCGGCATTCCCATGAGCAAGATCGAGATACATTCGCTATATCAGGGAGCAAGCTTCGGTGGCTGGTGCCAGATAGATTGGAACCTCGGCCCGCTATGGTGCGCCGCTGCCGTGTCAAAAAGGGTGGGCAGGCCGGTCAAATATATCTTCAACCGGAGGGAGGATTTCTTCGGCGGCTCCATGGACGAAGGAACCTACTTTGTAAAGGTGGGATTTAAAAATGACGGCACGATCACTGCTGTGGACGCCACTCTTTATCACGTCAATGCCATCTGGCCGGTATTCAGCCCTGCCCTGCATATACATGACAACACAAAGGTCCAACACGTTCACGGTCACAGCAAGTCAGTCTGGGTTAATAAAGGGCACACGGTTCCTACGCGTTGCGAGATGCTGCCGCCGGTGCTTACCCAGACCATGATATTCGATCGCGTAGCAACAGAATTGGGAATGGATCCCACGGAAGTGGCGCTCAAAAATGACGGTTGTATGGGGCACGATATGGAGTGGGCCAGAGAAGAGAAAGAGAAGCGTGGTTTCCCTCAGCGCGACAGCCTGAAGGAATGTATCGAGAAAGGCAAGGCGGAGTTCAAATGGGACGAATCATGGCATAAGCCGGGCGCCAGGAAACTGCCCAACGGTCGCATGCACGGGGTCGGATTCACCTGGGCGCACGAGTGGGACGATTCCAGCGGCGGAGGCGAATTTGCCATACGTATCGAGAGGACAGATGCGACGGCCTCGCTGATGGCCATGGGCGCGGACAATGGCGTTGATGCGGAGAACACCTATTGCCAGATCGCGGCCGATGAGCTCGGCTTCCTGCTCAAGGACGTCAATTATAACCCGCAGGTTTACCGCGGCTTTTATCGCATGACGCCTGATTCTTCCACCAATATGTCGGTCAACGGTTGGGCGGTGCGACACGCGGCCAGGATACTCAAGCAGAAAATACTGGAATCTGCCACCAGCCCTTCCTCTCCGACGCAGCGGGGCAGCTTCCAGCCGGCCTTCCCCGACACAAGGCCCGAGGACCTGGATATAAAAGACAGCATCATCTACGTTAAATCCGATCCAAAGCGACAAATGAGCGTGGCCGATTTCGTAAGGCTGGCAGGTGAAAGCGGACCCTTCTCCACGGATGAATTTCTCGGTACACGGGTCGGGTGGTCGGAGCCGCTTTTTGCCTCCGGCTACCATGTACAGTACGGGGCATACAACCCGGTCAACCCGCGGCCGCGTTTCTGCCGGCAAGCCCATTTCATGGAGGTCGAGGTGGACACCGAGACCGGCGAGGTCATCGTTACCAGGGTAGTCAATGTCAACGACGTTGGCAAGGCCATCAACCGCATGAGCTGCGAAGGCCAGCAGTACGGCGGCAGTATCATGGGAGTGAGCAGGGCCAAGTTCGAAGAGGTGGTGCATGACCCGGTCACCGGCGTGATACTGAACGGGAACCTGCTCGATTACAAGATCGCCACCAACAAGGACCTTGGTCCCATAGGAACAATCCTGGTAGAGACAGGCATGGGATATGGACCCTACGGATTGATCGGCATAGGCGAGGATATCGGAACAGTCGTGCCCGGCCTGCTGGCGCCTGCGGTTTACAATGCTATCGGTGTATGGATAGACGAATTGCCCATTACCCCGGCCGGTATATTGAAGGCGCTGGGTAAGATATAGCTGAAATTTAACGCTTCGATTGAGGAGGGCGAGAACTTGAACAGGGAAATTCGGAATTATGTTTGTCCCTATTGCGGGGAAACCTACGATTCGTCGGACGGGCTGAAAGGCCATGTTTTCAAGGCGCATAAGGGACGTGGCCTGCCGATTGCGGAGGGCCGTATAAGACTATTTATCAACAAGGCCGAGCACATCTTCCAGGTGGAACCGAGCTGGACGTTATACTACCTCATCCATGATAAGCTCGGCCTGACCGGCGCCAAGCAGTTCTGCGACCGCGGCGCCTGCGGATCATGCACCATGATCGTGGACGGCAAGCCGGTACTCTCCTGCATGATACTGGCCATCGAGTGCGACGGCAAAAATGTCGAGACTGTTGAGGGGATTGCCGCCGATGGACATCCACTGATCGAGGCCTACGTGAACAACCACGCCATGCAGTGCGGGTACTGCACGCCAGGTTTTGTAGTAACCTCCAAGGCGTTGCTCGACCGCAACCAGGACCCGACCGAGGAAGAGATCGTTGATGCCCTGTCGGGCAACCTGTGCCGGTGCAGTACCTACCCGCAGCATCCCATAGCCGTGAAGGAAGCTGCCGGCAAGCTGCGGTCGGCGAAATAAGGCAAGGGGGTTAATGTGAAGGAATTTAAACATTTCAACGCGTACAGTGTGGATGAAGCGGTGGCCCTCATGGGACGCTACGGCGAGAGGGCTGTCGTTATAGCCGGCGGCACCGATATCCTGGGCAAAATGAAGGACGCTATCTTGCCGGCTTACCCGGAGGCGCTGATAAACATCAAGACTATTCAGGGGCTGAGCGATATAAAGGAGTCGGGCGGCATGCTGAGGATAGGAGCGCTGGTCCCGCTTGCCGATATCGCCGAAAACACCGTTATCAGGTCAAAATATGCAGCCCTGGCCGAGGCAGCGGGGAGGACCGCCTCGCCGCACCTGAGGAACATGGGGACCATCGGGGGCAATATCTGCCAGGACATCAGGTGCTGGTATTACCGCAACCAGAACAACAGGTTCTCCTGCCTTCGCAAAAAGGGAGGCAGGTGCTATGCGATCAAGGGCGATAACCGCTACCATTCCATCTTCGGCGGCAGCGTCTCCGGCGGCTGCTTCGCGGTCCATCCCAGCGACACCGCTCCTGCACTGGTTGCCCTGGACGCCAAAATCGTGACCTCGAGCCGGACAATCGACGCGGAAAAATTCTTTGAGGTCAAGCCGGTCAAAACCACTGTGCTCAAGGCGGACGAGATTGTTACCGAGATACAGATTCCCGAACCCGCTTCAGGGTCCTCCAGCGCATTTCTCAAATTCGCCCTGCGCCGGTCCATTGACTTCCCCATCGTTAATTGCGCGGTCATGATCACCCGCAAGGATGGCAAGGTTGCAGCGGCAAGGATATGCTTGAACGCCGTCCACGTGATACCTTACAGGGCTGTCAAGGCGGAGCAGGTCGTAACAGGCCGAATTATCGACGAAGCGGCTGCGGATGAGGCCGGCGCGGCTGCCGTGGCCGAAGCCAAACCGCTGGAGCACAACAAGTATATGGTGGCGATCGCCAGGACACTGGTGAAAAGATCGATTCTTGCCTGTGCTGGAAAGTGACAAATGACTGATCTCCTGGATATTATCGCCGGCCTGCTGGGGCGGGGTGAAGACCTGGTGCTGGCCAGGGTCATAAGCGTAAAAGGATCCGGTCCGCGCCACCTGGGCACCACGATGGTTATACGCAGAGACGGCGGTATAGAAGGCACTGTAGGTGGAGGTCTGATCGAGGCGGCCGCTATGAAAAAGGCCGTTGACCTGTTTAATGAAAAAGGCTTCGCCAGGCTCTTTTTCGATATGACGGGCGATGACCTCACTGTTGCCGATATGGTATGCGGGGGCAAGCTCGAATTGCTGGTTGAGCACCTGCCTGCCGACCGGCAAACAGCAGAGATCTTCGCCCGGTTATTGAACAGCAGGCGGCATAACCACAAGAGCTTCCTGGTTACCACGCTGCCAGCCGTAGATAAGGGTCCCGGACCGCTGGAGCACCGCGTGTTAACGCCGGGCACTACCTGTGCTACCGGCTCGGATGGATCAGCCGGGGTGTCAGGAAGGCTCACGGACATGGTCCACGGGCTGGCCGGGCCGGCGCTGTTAGAGATCGAGGGGCACCAGTTCTGGGTCGATCTTATACTCAATACCGGCGTCCTCTATCTTTTCGGGGCCGGGCATATATCCCGGGAGGTCAACGACCTGGCAACCCGGGTGGGATTCATGACCGTGGTGCTGGACGACCGTGATGAATTTGCCAACCGGGAAAGGTTCGGTCAAACGGCCGAGGTCGTCGTGCTCAAATCTTTTGACAACTGTTTTGCTGATCTGGAATTGGATGATGACAGCTATGTGGTGATTGTGACGCGTGGCCATCTCTACGATAGGATCGTACTGGAGCAGGCTCTGCGCACAAAGGCCGGCTACATCGGCATGATCGGCAGCAACCGCAAGCGGGACGCCATATATAATGCGTTATTGTCGGACGGCTTCAATGACGGCCAGCTTGAGAAAGTACATTGCCCCATCGGCCTGAAAATCGAAACCGAGACCCCTGCCGAGATTGCTGTAAGCATCGTAGGGGAAATGATAGAGGTGAGGGCACAGAAGAGGAAATGGAAAAGTCTGGCATCACTGCGGTAATCCTGGCGGCCGGTTACTCTGAGAGGATGGGGCAGTTCAAACCGCTGCTCGACCTGGGGGGCCAACCGGTCGTCGAGCGTATAATCACGTCGTTCAGAGGCGCCGGGATATTCGACGTACGCGTTGTCACAGGCTACCGCAGGGAGATATTAGTTCCGGTACTCGAAAGGCTGGGCGTAAAAGTAATAATTAACGACCGTTACGCAGAGGGCATGTTCTCCTCCGTGCAGGCAGCGGTAAAAAGCCTGGATCCATCAATCGGGGCGTTCTTCTTAATGCCCGCCGATGTACCGCTGGTGAGGGCAGAGACTATTAGATTTCTGGGGGAGAGCTATAACCGCCACAGGGGGAAAATACTGGTCCCTGTATTCGGCGGAAAGCGGGGGCACCCCCCGCTGATCGCAGCCCGGTTTGCCAAAGCAATTATGAATTACACTGGGGAAGGTGGGCTGGCCGGGATATTTAGCCTTCACAGTACTCACATTCTTCCCGTGACGGTTCCGGACGGCAATATTTTGTGTGATATGGACACGCCCGGGGATTATGCTGATTTACAGAAAAGACTGCAGAAAATGGATGTTCCAACCGTTGCCGAGTGTGAAGTCATGTTGAGGGAAATACAGGCGGCGCCGGATACACTGATCGATCACAGCAGGGCCGTGGCAGAAGTTGCACTATTTCTAGTTGACGAGATGAACCGGCACGGTTTCTGCATTGACAGGGACCTTCTCCTGGCTGCTGCACTTCTGCATGACCTGGCGAAAGGGAGGTCTGACCACGCGCTACGGTCGGCGCGCATGGTGCGTGAGATGGGTTATGAGAGGGTTGCTGCGCTTGTCGAGACTCATATGGATATCGTCCCCGGCAGGGGTGAGGAGGTAACTGCCGCTGAGCTGTTGTACCTGGCGGACAAACTGGTCAGCGGAGATAGAGTAGTGACTCTGCCGGAACGTTTCGGTAGGGCCATAGAGAAGTATGGTGATAAGCCCGAAACCGCTGGCAGGATCAAGATACGCCATGAGAATGCAATCAGTATACTGAACCGTATCGAAGAGAGGACCGGCCCCATTAATTTTAACAGCCGTGCGATGGCAGGAGCGCCGCTGTGAGCCTGGACCTAAGAATATCCACGCACATCGGTGGATTTACGCTGGATGTGGGATGGACCATGGAGAGCGAGCTGGTGGTGCTCTTCGGCCATTCGGGTTCCGGCAAAAGCATGACCTTGCGCACCATCGCAGGAATTGCCCCGCAGGGCGACGGGCATATTAGATTGAACGGCAGGGTGCTGTACAGCAAGGACATGAAGATCAACCTTGCCCCGCAGCAGAGATCGGTCGGCTACGTATTCCAGGACCTGGCGCTCTTTCCGCATATGACGGTGGAGAAAAATATTCTCTTTGGGACGCATGGCAGCCCGGACAGGGAAGCCCGTAAGAAAGCCATGGACATGATGCAGCTCTTCAGCCTGGACGGTCAGAGGGACAGGTACCCGCATGAGATATCGGGAGGTCAAAAACAGAGGGTAGCACTGGCCCGGGCCCTGATGCGCAATCCCGAAGTACTCCTGTTGGACGAGCCGTTCTCATCGCTGGATGATCAGCTTCGCCTGGAGATGCGCAGGTGCCTGGTGAACGTGGTCAAGCAGGAGTTCCGTATACCCGCGATACTGGTCACGCACAACGTCCTCGAAGTATTTTCACTGGCTGACAGGGTCATGGTGTACTCGGGCGGCAGGATTGTCCAGTCCGGCACACCCCAGGCCGTCTTCAATAACCCGGTTAACGAGGAGGTTATGTCGCTGGTTAGCTTGAAGAAACTCTATCCCGGGTATCTTTTTACATGAATCAAATCCGGAGGTGTTTGTGATATGTTGTTCTCGATGTTGCTGGCGGTTTTGAGTTTTGCTATCGGCCTGACGGCCAGAAATAATAAGTCCATCAAGGAGATGGTCAGCATACGAAACTGCACGTATGTCATCATGACCAAGGACGGTAAAAGGGGCAGGCGCTATATGATCAAAAAGGGGAAATTCTCTTCCGATACGGTCCTTAAGGACTACGATCTGGCCCTTGTTTTTGAGAGTGCCGATATCGGCTTCAAGACCCTGGCCCTGGGCGGAGACACAGGGCTCCAGGTGGCCATGAATAACTACGATTTAAAGCTGGTGGGAAACCCCAATATCTTCAACTTCTTCGGTGTCCTGATCGCGGTTTCCATGGGAATGATGAAGCGGAAATAGGCCAGTACATACGGCGCCGGAGCATGATTTAGAGATCGATTGACAGTGAGAAAACGGGGATACGGAAATGAAAATAAATCTCAGCTATGGCAAGTTTATCAAAATAGAAGAATACGCCAGCGATTCCTCGGTCGAGGTTGCCGACAACTGCACCGTGCGCGATCTGCTGAATTTCCTCAAGCTGCCGGCCTACCTGCAGAAGTCTGTTATAGTACACGTAAACGAGGAGCCGGTCTGGAACGCCACGCTGCTTAAAGAAAACGATACCGTGAAGCTGTACCGCCTGGTGAGCGGGGGCTAGACAGTAACGCGATCATGAGTTCAAAGCACAGCGCAGGCATTTCCATAGTCCTGCTTCTAATCGCTGCACTGTTCACCGGATGTTACGGGCCGGCTGCAGCGGTGAATGTATCAGCGGCCGCCAGCCTCACCGATGCCATAAACGAGATCAATATACTGTACAAACATGACCGTCCGGATGCGGCTGTTATCACTAACTTTGGTGGATCGGGGACACTGCAGCACCAGATCGAGAACGGTGCGCCGGTGGATATATTTATTTCGGCCTCCCCTGCCCAGATGGATGCGCTTCAGAAAAAGCACTTAATAATTGAAAATACACGCAGGGACTTACTATCCAATAAAGTGGTCCTGATAGTACCCGGCGATAGCACCCTGGGAATCACGGGCTTTAATGACCTTACAGGCGATAAGGTTACGAAAGTAGCCATAGGTGACCCCGGTTCCGTCCCTGCCGGCATGTACGCCCGGGACATTTTTAGCGAATTAGGGATATCGGATGCGCTGCAACCCAAATTGGTCCTTGCAGCTGATGTGCGGCAGGTGCTGCATTATGTAGAAAGTTCCAACGTTGACGCCGGTGTTGTATTTATGACGGATGCCAAAATGTCCCGCAATGTAAAAATTGTGGATAATGCCCCGGACGATATTAATCGTAAAGTTGTGTATCCAGTGGCCATTATTGAGACGGGCAGGGATAGGACGGCCGCCGCAGATTACGAGGAATTTCTATTTGGCAACCAGGCGGGGATGGTATTTGAAAAATATGGCTTCATCGTGATCAGACATTAGATTATGATACTTCGCTGAATCGTCGGGTAGTACAGATGATAGAAACGTACTTGTCGCCGTTATGGATTTCGTTATCGACTGTTTTTACGGCCACTGTAATCACTTTTTTTACAGGTATAGCTGCCGCCCGCTGGATGGCGAGGTATGAGGGAAGGATGAGGAGTTTGATCGACGGGATACTTATTCTTCCACTGGTATTGCCGCCAACCGTAGTGGGCTTAGGTCTGCTGATGCTATTCGGTAAGAATGGTCCCCTCGGACAGATGCTTTTATTGTTCGGAGCGACGGTAGTTTTTTCGTGGCCGGCGACAGTTATTGCCGCTACGGTGGTAGCTTTCCCGCTGATGTATATGAATGCCCGAGGAGCTTTCGAGCAGGTGGACATAAGTATGGAAAATGCTGCGCGTACGCTTGGGGCCGGCGAATGGAGGACGTTCTGGACAGTCACCTTGCCGTTGGCCTGGCCCGGCGTGGCGGCCGGCGCTATCATGGCATTTGCCCGAGCCTTCGGCGAATTTGGCGCAACTCTAATGCTGGCCGGGTATATACCGGGTAAAACCGCAACCATCCCGGTGGCGATTTATTTTGCCGTTCAGGACGGGGACATGAACCAGGCGCTGGTGCTCGTATTGATTGTACTCTTCATCGTCCTGGCCTCTCTCAGCGCCCTGGCTTACTTCAAGGGTAAAACGTACAGGGTTATAACGATCTAAAGGCAGGAGTCAAAGCGCCTAAAAGCGATTATGGGGTAGCCTGCGCCAGGCTGACATCCTCGATATCCAGCAGCCGGTATTCATTTTTTGATATAACGCCCCGTATCACCAGCGATAGCTTTCGGGAGAAAAGGGGACCGTTTGTTACCACTGTATGGTATTCACCGTTTTCGCCGCAGGGGTCGATGTTGTTGCGGTTGAGATAATCCCGGAATGAACTGTCCACGGCCCTGCCCACCCATTTTTCATCCATGACCTTGGAATTTACTCCTACGATGACCGCCTCGAAGCCGAGCTCTATGAATTTATCTAGTAATTCTGCGGTAGGTCGGCCCCAGAGGGGTTCCACGGCCTCAATGCCGATTTCGCCGCATACCCTCTCAACCCATTCCTTATGCACATCCAGGTAGATATCTCCAAATATCATCCCACTCACTCCTGTCGGCAGGAGTCCCCGCACCCCGGCCTTAAAGTCGCGCTCATAGCCGTCCCAGGTCGTCTCATACTGTGCTACCGCTATGCCCATGGCGGCGCCCTGCTGCTTGATCAGGTCGGCATTGGTCCCGTGAAACCTGACCCTCTTATCATCGTTCGAGATAAAGTTCACCAGATGCGTAACTTTGTAGCCCAGGCGAAGCGCCTCGTAGAGCGCCATGCAGCTGTCCTTGCCCCCGCTCCACGATACGATATAATTGTGGCCTTTTATCCCGTTTGATTTCTCAGTCATAGTTTACTCCTTCAGTTTCCGTTCGCTGTAATATTCGTCGAGGTAGCCTGTTATGTTCCCGCGGGACAGCTCATTCTTAAGGCTGTAATCGTACAACCTGTATTCGTGGCCGGGGCTTTTAAGAGGTTTGAACCAGATGCGCGGAGGTTCGTCATCGAGGTGGGTGTAGCCCGCCTGCCGGTTGAGCTCGAGCCATGTATCCCACATGCGTGCACTGGCCCGTTTAAGTTCAATTGCAGTTGTTTCGATGCCGGTGACGGCAGAATATAGCTCGGCCAGGGTCTGCAGGCTGTAAAAGCGCGAGATATACAGTCGGTGGCATAGCCCGAGCATATTGAACAGACCGAAGAAATCCTCGCCGTGCCTGGCAAGACGTCCCAGGTTAAAAGAGTCGGCCGTGAAGAGGCGTTCCATATCCGATGGAGGGACACCGCAGCGCTCGGCCTGTTTTCTTATATCGGCAAGGGGCCAACCGGGGCTATAGGAAGGCGCCCCCATGGCAGCGGCCACACCCAGGGTGCGGCCGGGATGCACCAGCATGCCGAGGTGCATGGGCAGGAAACCGCTCATACGCGGGTCAAAGGCGATGAACTGTCCCTTGACCACGTTTTGCACGCGCCCGGCCGCCAGGTTGCCTATTTTACGGGCGGCGCTCATGATCCCATCGCACAGCACAGCCCCAAATCCCTCGCGGGTGGCAGTCATGCGCACAAGCGCCAGCAAAGTGTCATAGCTGCGGTCGAGCTCCAGACCGCCTGTATCACCCTTGTTGATAATCCCCTGTTCATATAGTGTTATGACAAAGTCGGCCAGGCCCTGGAAGCTGTATACACGGTCCAGCCCCAGCCGGTTGATCTCATCGTAATACTGTATAGCCAGCCTGTACCGGTCGGCAACCGTGCCGTCTCTGCTGTAGCCGAGAGCAGGAGAATAGGTCATGGCAGCCATCTCCATAAAGACGGCCGTATCGTAGCTGCTGCGGCCGCCCGGTAGGTCCAGGCGGTCCTTGTCCGATAGGGGACAGGTCGCGCAGGCAATCTTTTTACGGGCCGTCCTGTGCAATTCGTAAAGCTCTGTCTTTAGTTCGTTTAAATCGGGGGGGTAGGGAATGAGCTCAGAGGAATTGCGGGCCACCACGCCGGGAGGTATCCAGGAGGCGGTCATGGCCATGGCGCCGCCCTTCAGCATCTCGCCACGAAGGTGGTAGCTGTTGATCCTTTCCAGTATCCCGTCCACGATCGCCTGAAGGCGTTTTGGGTCGGCCACTTCGATGGACCTGCTGCCCAGGCGGGCCACGACGGCCTTGAGCTTCTTGGAGCCCATCACCGCAGCCAGGCCGCCGGAGCCGATGGTACCTCCCTTGTCGATATGTGTGACCGAGATGGCCGACTGCCTTTCTCCGGCTGTGCCGATGGGGATGATGCTGCAGGGTGAATGCCTCAGCCTGAGCTCGTCGGCCGAGTCGAAACCGTCCAGGCCCCATGTATCCGAGGCGTGCTTTAAGCTGACGCTGTCATCTTCAATTGTCAGGTATACCGGCCACTGTGAACGCCCGGTTATCACCAGGAAGTCGTATCCCGAGGATTTGAGGAAGTGGCTGAAAACCCCGCCGCCGTTGCTGTGCGGAAAGGAACCGTTAAGCGGGGATTTATAAACCGACATTGTCTGGGAGGCGCCCGGTATAAAGGTGCCGTTGAAGGGCCCGGTACCGATTATAATGGCGTTACCGGGTGAAAGCGGATTGATATCGGGTCGTATAAGGTCGAGGGCCAGCCTGTTGTTGATGCCGGCCCCGCCTATGCATTCCCTTACCAGTTCCTCATCCAGGGGCTGCGTGCGTACAGCGCCGTCCGTCAGGTTCACATGCAGGATATTGCCCGCGTAGCCGCCCAGCTTCATATCAGGTCTCTTCCACGTCTTTACTGGCTGTAAGGGCACCGTAAGGGCAATATCGGGCACATATCAGGCAGGCATCGCAATCCGCATTGAAGCTGACGTCGAACTCGTTGGGGCGGCCGACAAGCCGTTCTACCATGATGCGCGAAGCGGAAAGACTGAACCTGTTGCCCAACCTGAAAGAACAGCGCAGCATGCAGGTAATGCAGCCCGCGCATTTGGCCGGATCGGCCTCTATCGAGCGACTATCCATGGTTACCTTTGTTGACATGTATGATGTTTATTGCAGCTCTAAACCGTAGGGACGGGTCTTAAGACCCGTCCGCTCGATCGGGCGCAGCTGAAGCAACGCCCCAACGCGCTCAATGTTAATATCCTATTTTATTCCGAAGCTGCCCGCCAGTGCACCGACGCCCAGCTTTTCCATGCGGGCTTTGGTAGGTTTGCCGGTTGCCTTGTCCCAATCGCGTATCTCGTAGTATTCGGGCAGCATCTTTGCCATGTTGGGTATGTTGCCCTCCTGGCCACCGTCGGGTATTGGCCGCAGCGCAATCTCAGGCAGTTCATCGTCCTTGGGAGTGACGCCAAACCTGCAGGTCATGGCCCTCATCAGCTGGAAGATGCGCTCGCCTGCCTTCAGGATAGCGTCCTGATCTACACCCCAACCGGTGGCGGCATTTATCATATCTACTATGGACTGCGTGGACATCATGGCAAAGTGGCAGATGCCCAGTGCATCTGTGAGGGAACGCCAGTCCTGCGAAAGCACCACCATGGGGGCCTTATCGTCTCCCCAGCGGTCTCCGGGATTGAGGCCGAGGTCGGGATTGCCCATGCCGTTCTCCACCAGGTAGGCGTCGCTCTTGTTGTGGTCGGCGCCACGGTTGCTGGTGGCGTAGGCCAGGCCCATGCAGCAGTACGCGCGCGGGTCGTGCATGGGGAACTCCAGGCCTTTCACCTGCATGTCCTCGCCGGGGCGGTTGTAGCGAACGGCCATACGCTTGGTGCCCTCCTGCACAATCTTGCCGAAGCCCTCGTTCCTGGCTATGAGGTCGATCAGCTTAAGCGTGACGTCTATGTCGCCCCACTTGAGCTCCAGACCGCCAGTGTCCTTGCTGGTGATAACACCTTTTTCATACAGATAGAAGGCAAAAGCGGTACTGGAACCGCCGCTGATGCTGTCGAAGCCGTAACCGTTGACCAGTTCGTTGAAATGGTTGATAGCTCCCATATCGGCGATCATCAGCTGGGGTCCCCAGGCTATCAGCGTCTCGTACTCCGGCCCTTCCGTAGGTTTCTCCGTCTTGAAGCGACCTTCCTTGATGTGCAGCACCTTGCGGCATCCGATCGGGCAGCCGAAGCAGGCGGTATTGCCCACCTGGTATTGCTCGGCCTGCGTGACGCCGCTGATATCGGTGGCCTCCGGCATTGTGGCAATAGTGTAGTACTTGGAGGGCGTGTCGCCGTAGGCGATGCCCGAATCCACCCAGCCGCTGGTGCCGGTGTCGTGCATGATCGTGGTTACGAAGCCGCTCTTAACTTCCTCCATGGCGCCGCGGGCGAACTCGCGGAATTTCTCAGGCTCTGCCATCGGTATCTTGGCTTTGCCCCTTACTGCAATGGCCTTGAGCTTCTTGGAGCCCATGACACAGCCCATGCCGGCCCGCCCTGCGCAATGGCCGTCCTCGGTCATAATGTTAGCGAACAGAACTTCGTTTTCCCCTGCCTGGCCGATGCAGGCCACGCGTGTCCGCTGGTCATCGTATTCCTTGCGGATGGCCTCAATAGTTTCGTAAGTATTCTTGCCCCAGAGTTTTCCTGCATCTTTAAGCTCGGCTTTACCGTCCTTGATGTAAAGGTAAACGGGCTTGTCGGATTTTCCCTTGACGATGATGCCGTCGTAGCCGGCGAAGCGCATTTCCGAGCCGAAGTGTGCTGCGCCGTTAGAGTCCCCATAGAAAGTTGTATAGGGGGAGCGTGCTGCGACCACCCAGCGGCTGAAGCTGGGACCGCCCATGCCGGTCAGCAGGCCGGCCATAAAGATGAGCGGATTGTCGGGGCCGAGCGGGTCGGTTTTCTCTGTGGTCAGGTCGGCCAGGTAGCGGCAGGCGATACCTCCCGCCCCGATGAAATCGCGGGCGTACTGCTCGTTCAGCGGCTCGTCCTTTAATTCTCGTTTAGCCAGGTCGACAACCAGAATCTTGCCCATAAATCCGTTCATGGCGGCCTCTCCTTAATGTTATTTGGCGGACGGGCCTAGTGGCCTGCCGCTGTAGTGATGATTAGAAATCGACTGGCTTGCCCTCGTAGGCGCAGATGAACATTTTCTCCAGGTCCTCGCTTTCGGGCACCCTGGTTACCGCGATGGACATGGCTTCGTTCACCGCCCTGTCGACAAGTTCGGGCATGGCCTTCATGTATTTGTCTTTATCGATCTTAAGGTCTTTCACTGAAGGGCTTTGCCCGATATCTTTCATCAGTTTCCGTACAGCTGAAATGAGTGCTTTGCAGCATTCTTTATCGCTGCCCTGTGCAATTTTGCAAAAACGGGCGATATTGGCGTACCTCTCAAGGGACTCTTCCGAACCGTTTGCTATGTATTCCATGGTATATGGAAGGTATAGCCCCATGGCCACCCCATGCGGGGTATGGAAGATGCCTCCCAGGGCGTGCCCGCAGCTATGCGCCAGCCCGGCCATACCGTTGCCGAAGCAGGTGCCCGCCTGGCAGGCTGCATACATCATGTACTTGCGGGCCTCTTCATCCTTGCCGTTATCGCAGGCTTTCTTAAGGTTGTCGAAGATATATTTAATAGCAATCAGTCCCGGCCCGTCGGTAAATGGCGTGCGCCATGTCGCCGTATAGCCTTCGATGGCGTGGGTGAGGGCGTCCATGCCGGTAGATCCTGTTACATGCGGCGGCATGCTCATTACCATGCGGGGGTCGAGGATGGCCACATCGGGCAGTGTCTCGTAAGAGCCCAGCGCCACCTTCCTCTGGCCCGCGACATCTGTCAATACGATGGCCCAGGTGGCCTCCGAGCCTGTTCCACTGGTGGTCGGGATACATATCAGTTTGGCCTTGGCCCTGATATCATAGAAATCTGACGGTGACATATCCAGCGGCCCGATACCGGCGGCGTAGCAGACCAGGGCGGACTTGGCAGCATCCATGCTGGAGCCACCGCCCAGGCCAATGACCCAGTCAGGCTTGAAATCCCTGGCGACGGCCGTTGCCTTTCCCACGGTTTCGATCGAGGGATCGGGCTCGACACCGTCGAATACCTTGCACTCGATATTGGCAGCCTTCAGTTCAGCCCTGACCAGTTCGTCCAGGCCGAGCTTAACGATATTGGCATCGGTAACTATGAAGGCGCGCTTGCCCTTAATGCTATTGAGATATTGCAGGGAATCGTCACCGAAGACGGTAAAGGGAACACCAAAAAACTGCATAATCCTTCCTCCTCAGTATAAATACCGGGAAACGTTCATTTTAATTGTAGTAAGGTCTATTCGGGATACTCGGTCTTGACCTGCGTTACGCAGTTGACCAGTTCCTGCGCCGCCTTGACCGCGCGCATAACCTTGCCCATATTGCCGGTGAGCTTGAGCTGGCGTGTAACGATGGCCTGGATGGGGTCGACTTTCTTCTCGGCCACCTTTCGCCAGGTAGCAATGGAAGCCTGCAAAACGAATTCAGGCTTGTATTTATCCTTGTTTGCCTCGGTGACCACATCCACTTTGCGGCACTTGCCGTGCCAGAGGTCAACGTACTGGTAACCGGGCTCTTTGACCGCTCCGCCCGGCTCGATGATGAAATAAAAATCACCTTCCCAGGTCTTGGCTGCGTCCTCGTAAGGTTTGCTGGCGTTGACCGCTTCCATGAATGCGGTTGCCCACTCGATTGTTCCAAATACTGCCATTCCATACCTCCCTAAATAAGTTTTGTTGGTATTCTATGCGTACAGGAAGGGGATGTCAATATCCCTCAGTTACGAAAATTCTCAGGTACGCCACATAAAAGCGCACTCTGCGCTGGTTAACGGCGGTTTAAATGGTATAAAATGGTTTCTGAAGATGTTTAAGAGCGTCTCAGGGACACTGTTATACTGCGCAGGGGATGCCAGCATGGAGGAGCGTCCATGACACGACAGCCTGAAGAGTTAAAAAATGTCGGCTATGAGATTTTCATAGCCGTGCTATGTGCCATTTCAATATCGAACGTATTTATTTTATACCTGAGTCCGGACCGTGATATCGCCGGCGTGCTGATGGTAATGGACTGGACGTACAGCTTCTTGTTCCTGGTAGATTTCATAATCCGTTTCTCACTGGCCAAATCTAAATCCGCGTATTTTTTCCGGCAGTTCGGCTGGGCCGACCTGCTCTCGGTGACCCCTACCAGCCTGGCCAAGCTGATGCGCATTTTCCGCATCGTGCGCACCCTTCGGATGCTGCATAGCTACGGTGCGTCCAATATCAAACGCGATCTGAAGGAAAGCAGCGCCGCCAACGCTTTCCTCATCGTGCTGCTTCTCATCATGGTCATACTGGAATTTGGCGGCATAGCCATCATAAAGGTCGAATCCAGGGCGTCCAATGCCCAGATAACGACCGCGCAGGACGCCATGTGGTTTATATGGCAGACGGTTACCACAACGGGATATGGTGACATCGTGCCGGTAACGGGGGAGGGGCGCTTCGTAGGAATCGTCGTAATGAGCGCGGGCACAGCGCTCTTCGGCACCCTGACAGGTTTCCTGGCCAATGCATTTTTCTCCAATCGCAGGAGAAGGTCTCTCGGCAGGAGGTCGGGCCAGGGCGAGGGTGACCACGCTGTGACGCTGTCTGATATGAGACGCCTGATAGAGGAACAGAGGCAGTCGGCTGAGGAACTTGAGGCCAAGATCGAGGAGCTGGAAAAACTGCTTAAGCAACCATAGCTTAGCCGTGCCGGATGTGCGGTTCACAGGGTCTGCGGTTTGCATTGCCTGCGCGAAGCAGGATTAATTAGTTATAAGGAGCGACGGCATGCAGAGTGATCACGAGCACCATGTCCCGGCCGGCATCAATCCGGAACTCAAAGAGCATACCCGTCTTTTTGAACGTAAAATCTATAAGGTCGGGGAGAATGTATACTGCGCGGTCGGGTACAACCTGGCCAACATCATCATGGTCGAGGGCAATGACGGCGTCATCATAGTCGACACGGGCATGAACCTCCTGCAAGGCCAGCAGGTGGCGGCAGACCTAAGAAAGATAACCGGCAAGCCGGTAGCAGGTATTATCTATACGCATCATCATACAGACCATGTACAGGGCACCGAGGCCTTTGTCAGCGTAAAGGATGCCGCCTCCCTGCCCATTATCGCTCACGAAACACTTATGGCTGAATACATCCACGAGAGCGGAGCCATTGGCCCTATCATGAGCGCCCGCGCCATGTCCATGTATAACAGCGTCCTGGATGGGGACGATGTGAAGGATATGAATGCGGGAATCGGCCCGCTATTCAAGCAGGGTGTCAACGCTTTTATACCTCCCACGCAGACTTTCAGCGATGTAATGAATGTCACCCTGGCGGGCGTACGAATGGAGATGCATTATGTGCCCAGCGAGGCCCATTCTGAGCTCTGCATCTATCTGCCGGACTCCAGGATACTGCTGTCGGCCGAGGTCATCCAGGACCACTGCTTCCCCAATATCTATACTTTGAGGGGAGCAGTCTACCGCGACCCGGCCACCTGGTACCGAAGCATAGACGCAATACGGGGTTTCGCTTCAGAGGCGAAGCATATGGTGTTGCAGCATGGCACCCCACTCTCCGGCCGGGACGAGATACAGCAGGTGCTGATGTACTACAGGGATGCCATCCAGTATACTCACGACCAGACGCTTCGCTACTCCAACAAGGGTTACACCAAGGATGAGGTGGCCAGGCTGGTGCAATTGCCGCCCCACCTGGAGAATTTCAGCCCCTGGCTGAGGCCCTTCTACGGCTCGGTCAAGCACTCCGTCCCTCAAATCGTCTGCGGCAGCATCGGGTGGTTTGACGGCGACCCCTGCTACCTCGATCCCACGCCGCGCATTGAGTATGCAAGGCGCATGGTGCGGTTGATGGGCGGCCGAGAAAATGTATTGGAAGAGGCGGATAAAGCCTTCACTTCTGGAGATCCTCAGTTTGCCACGGAGCTTACCTCATACCTGATCCGTATAAACCAGAACGATATGGAGGCACGAAAACTCAAGGCCGCGGCCTTCAGGCAACTCGGGTATGCCGCAGCAAACGCGACCTGGAGGGGCTTTTACCTCACGGCCGCCAGGGTACTGGAAGGCACATATGACCCGGATCCTCTTTACAGCATGCTGGGAGCTGTCCTGATATCGCCGGAAGTGCTCAAGCGCTTCCCGGCGTTAAGCCAGGTGGAGGCACTGCCGGTCAGGTTAAAGGCGGAGGAAACACTCGATGTCAATACCTCGGTGGGCTTCAGCTATTCCGACGTTAAGGAGGGCTATACTCTGGAAATACGCCGAGGAGTAGCCGAAGTACGAAGCGGCCTGCCCGGCAACGCGGTAGCCACAGTTGTGGGGACGCGTGATTCGATTGGCCCCCTGCTATCAGGCGTAACCCCCGTGCCGGAGGCTCTAAAGAATCCCGGAATCAAAGTCGAAGGGTCGATGGATGGTCTCGTCAAGTTCCTGGGCTATTTTGAGATGCTGTATCAAAAATTCCCGAATTATTTCTTGCGATAAATATGAGTAGAGTATCGCTACCTATTTCGCGTTTTATTCCGATAGCGCAGTGGCTGCCGAAGTATGATGTAAAAGGACTGCTGCGCTGGGACGTTATAGCCGGCGTCACGCTGTGGGGTGTGGTAGTGCCCGAGGGCATAGCCTACGCCGGCCTGGCGGGAATGCCGCTGCAGGCGGGCCTCTATACTATATTGGCTGCGTTAGTAGCCTATGCCATTTTGGGGACCAGCAGGCAGCTTGCGGTCGTCTCTACCTCCGCATCCGCGGTAATGCTGGCCTCCGTTATAACTACGCTCAATCCGCCGGACCAGATCACATATATCGCGTTGGCCGGCGGACTGGTCCTTATAGTTGGCGCGGTGTTCCTGCTGGCCGGCATACTCAAGCTGGGTTTTATCACCAATTTTATTTCGCGTCCTGTGATGGAGGGCTTCATATTCGGCCTTGCAGTCTTTGTGGCCGTAAAGCAATTACCCAAGCTATTTGGTATATCTCATGGGGACGGTGATAGCCTGGAGCAGCTACTGTATGTATTCGGCCACCTGGGGCAGGCCAATCTGCCAACCGTCGTCGTTGGATTCGTTTCGCTGGCCCTGCTCTTTGTGCTTCACAAGTTCGCCCGCAAGGTGCCGGCGGGTCTGGTGGTGCTGATTGCGGGCATAATAGCCAGCGCCGTGCTGGGCCTTTCTCTTGCCGGGGTCAAGACAGTAGGTGTCATACCAGCAGGTCTGCCCACTGTCAGTCTGCCTGATGTAAGATTGATTGACCTCTGGGTCTTGCTGCCCAGCGCGCTGGGTATGTTCCTAGTGATCTTCAGCGAGGGTCTGGGCGCCTCGGAGGTGTTTGCCGACAAGCATAATTACGAGGTAAATCCTGACCAGGAGCTCATCGCCTACGGGGTGGCTAATGTATCGTCCGGCCTGCTGGGTGGCCTGGCGGCCGGCGGCAGCCTCTCGCAGTCATCGGTCAACGACGGCGCCGGGGCAAGAACTTCCATTTCCCTACTGGTGGCAGCTATCCTGGGTCTGGTCACCATTGTTGCATTGACTCCGCTCTTTACCGATTTGCCGGAAGCCGTTCTTGCAGCTTTGATTATCTTCGCGGTGGTACGCCTGATGAAGGTCCGCCAGATGCAGTGGTTCTACAGAATGCAGAAAGTTGAGTTCTGGCTGGGCATGCTGGCCCTCCTGGGAGTATTGATACTGGATGTGCTTCCCGGCCTTGCCATAGCTGTGCTGTTCTCCCTTGTTTACGTTATCTACAAGTCCAGCAGGCCGCATGTGTCGGTGCTGGGACGAGTGCCAGGTTCGCCCGGTGCATACACCGACATTCAGAGACATCCAGAGGATCGGCCGGTGGAGGGGCTGATCATTTTCAGGCTGAACGCGCCCTTGTATTTCGCCAATGCGCCGCTCATTCAAAGCCGCCTGCGCGAACTCGTCAGGGGCAATCGGCCGCCACCGCGGGCTGTGATTCTCGATATGTCGGCCAGTGATAACCTGGATATAACCAGCCTCGAGATGCTGGAGAAGCTGGTAACGGAGTTGAAAGGGGCGAATATAGAGGTGATGGCCGCTGAGGTGCACCAGCCGGTACGGGATATGGTGCTGCGTTCAGGACTGGCAAATGAATTTGGGCGGTCGCAGGTTTTCCCGACGGTGGACGCCGCAGTCAACGATTTTACTAGACGGCATGCTGGACAGGGTTCGTTACAAAGTGAGGATCAAGGAACCAGCCGCAGCTAATCGATGCTGTCCTTGGTACTGGGGATGCTGCCTGAAATGCGGGGATCGAGGCGGGTGGCCATATCGAGGGCCCGGGCCAACGCCTTGAAAAGGGCCTCCGCCTTATGATGGTCGTTTTTACCGCTCAACACCCATGCGTGGATATTGATACGCGCCTCCTGGGCAAATGAGACGAAGAAGTGGTGTACCAGGTCTGAGTGCATCTCCGATATGATGGACTCTTTGATTGAGGTCTCGATTATGGCATGACCCCGGCCTGAAATATCCAGCGCCACCAGCGCCACGGCCTCATCCATGGGCACTATCGCGTCGGCCATCCTGACGATACCTTGCTTGTCGCCCAACGCCTGGTTAAACGCACGGCCAAGTGTGATGGCCACATCCTCAACTACGTGATGCTGGTCGGGGCCGTTTGCTGAGATCTTGAGGTCGAAAACTCCGTGTTGGGCAAGCTGGCAGAGCATGTGGTCGAAAAAGAGAATGCCTGTGGTGATCTCATACTGGCTGCTGCCGTCGATATTGACCTCGGCCTTAACGGAGGTCTCCTTGGTGCGGCGGGTGACGCTTGCTTTGCGTTCGGACATATTCACCTCTTTACTGCTGGATTCAAGGCAAAGCGTATCATATATCCCTGAGGGCGGCAATCACTCGGGCCGTATCCTCAGGACGGCCTACGCTGATGCGGATGTAATCTCGTAGCTCGGGCGTCTCGAAATAGCGTATGAAGATGCCCTTTTTCTGCAGCCTCATATAGATGTCTTTGGCGCTGTGATCGACTACGGCGCAGAGGATAAAGTTGGCCTCGGAGGGATAGGGCTTAAGCCATTGGAATTGCTGCAGGCCCTTGAAGAGCACGTCCCGCTCATTGACCATCGCCCTGACGGTCTTCTGCAGGTAGTCGAGGTCCGCCAGCGATTCGAGAATACCCACATAGGCGGCCATGTTGATGTTGTAGGGCTGCTTTATCTTCAGCATGTAAGGGACGATATTGGCCGGACAGATGCCGTAACCTGCCCTCAGACCAGCTATTCCCGCCCACTTGCTGAAAGTGCGAAGCACGATAAGGTTGGCGTATTGGGACACCAACGGTGTGAGCGAGTTGCCGCTGAACTCGACATAGGCCTCGTCAACCACCACCATCAAATCGTTGGAGAGCAATGCTTTTATCTCAGCTTCGCTTGTCCGGTTGCCGCTGGGGTTATTGGGCGAAGCAATGAAAATGATCTTTGTGGTGGCGCCAATCGCCTTTTTCACAGCCGGAAGGTCGAGCGAGAAATCTGCCCTGCGCGGCACCTTTATGACCTCTCCTCCGGTGATCACGGTGCAGAACGGGTACATGCCGAAGGTGGGAGGGCAGTTAATAACCTTGTCTCCCGGCTCGATAAATAACCGCAGGATGATGTCGATGAGGTCGTCGCTGCCGGCGCCGGCCACGATGGACTCTGCTTTTACACCCGTGTACCTGGCCAGAGCCTTACGCACCTCCCGCTGGTCGGGGTCCGGGTACCTGTTATAATCTTGAAATTCAGCCAGCGCCCTTTGTACCCGCGGCGAGCAGCCGTGGGGATTTTCGTTGCCATCCAGCTTGGCGGTCTCCCCTGCCGGCACTTCGGCGCGGCCGGTCAGAACCTCGACGGGATCAACAGGAGTATAGGCCGTCATGCCTTTAAGTCCCCCGCGAATCATGTTTTCAACGTCTTTTGAGTTAAGCATCTTTGATGGCACCATGCTGCAACGGGTTTATTAGAATAAAATACAGCGCTGTCATTTTACCATTTCACAGGTGAGGGCTGCATGCTAACGTCATTGCGAGGAGCGCAGCGACGAAGCAATCCTATGCGCTGTGGACAATTTAAAGCCCGAAAACCCTTATGGCGTTTTCGTACAGATACAGTTTCTTAACTTCCTCTGTTAGCTGCAGGGAATCCAGGTCCTTGAGGCACATGGCCGCCGTGACCATGGGGTAATTTGTGCCGAACATGACTTTCTTGCGGCCGTTCTTTTGCATGTAGGTTAACAGTTCCGCCGGGAACCTCTTGGCAACGTAGGCCGAGGTGTCGATGTAAACGTTCTCATGCTTGGTGGCCACGGCGATCATCTCCGTTGTCCAGGGATAACCGATATGTCCACCGACTATCTTGAGCTCGGGGAACTCGATTGCCACCTCGTCGATATAGGGGATAGGCCTGCCGGGCTCCGACGGGCAAAGCGGCCCCGTATGGCCCACCTGGCAGCAAAAGGGGATGCCCAGCTCGATGCATTCAGCATAGAGGGGATAATAGCGCCGGTCGTTAGGGGGAAGGTTCCACAGCCACTGCACGATGCGCAGGGCCTTGAATCCAAGTTCTTTGACACAGCGCCTCAGTTCTCTTACCGCCTCCATCGGCCTGTAAAGGTTAACCGAGCCCACACCAACCAGCCTGTCGGGGTACTTCTGAACATAGGCCGCCACTTCGTCATTGGAGATGAGGGGACCGTTCGGGCTCCACCAGGCACAGATAAGGCTCCTCGAGACATGGGCCTGGTCCATCAGGCTTATGGTCAACTCGAGCGGCAACTCTGAAGTAAGCTTTTCCTGCCCGGTCCACCTCCTCAGCGAATCGAACATCTGGTGGTTGCCGAACTTCATGGTAGGGTGCTGCATCCAGACATCAATGATTTCATATTCGGCGCTCATTTGGATACCTCCGTGAATTTGCTAAATAGTTTTATATAAAACTATTTTAATGGTCTATTTATTTTTCCGCTTGTTCAGCCTGATCCTGACGGCATGGGCATGACCGGTCAAACCTTCGTTATCCGCCATCATCGCAGCCACAGGACCAAGCGTCCCGATGGCGTTATCGTCAAGCGAGATGATGCTGTTTATCTTGAGGAAATCCTGCACGGTCAGCGGTGAGCTGAATCGGGCGCTTCCCCCGGTGGGCAGCGCATGACTGGGGCCGGCAACGTAATCGCCCAGGACCACCGGCGAATAATTCCCGGCGCAGATGCAGCCGGCGTTACTGATACGGTTGATATATCGCCCGGCATTTCTAACCATAAGTGAGAGATGCTCAGGAGCATAAAGGTTGGCCAGTTCAATAGCCTGATCGAGTGTATTAACTATGATGATCAGACCGTTCGCCTGCAGCGCCCTGGCGGCGATAGTATTCCTTTTCAGTCCGGCAAGCTGCCTCTTAAGCTCGGCCTGCACTTTAATTGCCAGTCCTTGCGAGGTGGTTACTAAGATGGACGAGGCCATGGCGTCATGCTCCGACTGCGCCAGCAGGTCAGCGGCGCAGAAAGAGGGGTCGGCGGAGCCGTCGGCTATTACCATGACCTCACTTGGCCCCTGCAGGGCATCGATATCCACCACTCCGTAGACCAGCTTCTTGGCAGTCATGACGTATATGTTGCCGGGTCCGCAGACCTTGTCTACGCGCGGCACCGATTCTGTACCGAAAGCCAAGGCTGCCACAGCCTGAGCGCCGCCGATCTTGAATACCCGGTCGACGCCGGCAATGCCGGCCGCGGCCAGTGTATTGGCCGGCACTACTCCGTCCCTGCCGCAGGGCGTGGCCATAATTATCTCTTCTACCCCCGCCACCCGTGCAGGGATGGCAGTCATCAGTACCGTGGAGGGATATGAGGCGGTTCCTCCGGGAATGTATATTCCCACGCGCTCGAGAGGCAGCACCTGCTGCCCCAGCCCGTCCTTAAAGAAACCTCGGCCGTATCTCTGCATACAGGCTCTGTGGAACCTTTCCACGCGCGCTGCTGCGAATTTGAGCGCATCTGTCAATTGAGGATCCGCCGATCTGCGGGCGGCGGCCAGTTCACGCGGTGTCACCTCGAGAGATTTCAACCTGGCCCCGTCGAAGCGCTCGGTATAGGTAAGCAGGGCTTTGTCCCCACCCTTCTTGACGTTTTCAACTATCTCGTGAACGGCAGCTTCGATACCACTGCCCGGGTCATACCGGATGCTGCGGCCCAGGGCTTTCTTAGCCCGTTGATAATCCTTTATCACCTTCATTTCTTGCTCACCGCCTCCCGGAACATCTTGACCAGTTTCTCAATCTTGTCCTTTTTGCCCTGCGCTTCCAGACTGTGCTTGTTGCCTATCAGGCAGGCCGTCGACTCGAACAGCGTATCTATGATCTTGAGCTTGTGCCGGGACAGGGTCTGGCCGGTCTCCGTGTTCTCGATCAGCATGTCCGCATCCTCGGGCAGGTAGACCTCGGTTGCCCCCCAGGTAGGTATAACACGATAACGGGCGATATGTTTATCACGCAAATATTTATCCGCTATATTAATATATTCCGTGGCTATGCGCAGGGGCACCATCTTGCCCTCTGCTATCAGGCCTCGCAGACCGCCAATAGAATCTACAGGCAGGTCTTCGCTGACCACGGCCACTATGCGTACCCAGCCGAAGCCAAGGTTGACCAGTTCGGCTACCGGGCTGGATGGGAACTGGTAAAGGTGGTCAAGCAGCCAGTCCCGCCCGGTAATGGCGAGATCAAAATTACCGTTGGCAACCTGCTGGGGCATATCCTGCGGCCGGATGACCTTGATACTGAGCCAGTCAACATTGCCGGAAGGCCGGCGCCTCAAATCGGTCTTCGAGTATCCTTCAAGCCGGATATCCGTCTTCTGCATGAAAGCGGCAGTATGCACCTGCTGGTGGCCATCGGCGAGCGCCAGCCAAATATTGCCCTCACGGCTGCTGCCGGCCAGGTCGTTATTTATTACGGCTGCCGCTTTTTCCTGTGCCCGCCAGGGTTTATCTTTCATCGTGGCAGACGAGGCAAAGCGCTCGAGCAGGCTGCTGAAGTCGCTATTCTGGAGACTGTTGCTGTTGGCGATGATGCAGGCGTTGCTATCGCATATCCTCTTGACCGGCCTCAAGTTCAGGCTGCGCAGTGAGTCCTCGTCCCTGACGCGCAGGACGGAGAAATCAGCGTTCTCTGGCGGGTAGGCTTCGGTGGAGCCCCAGCAGGGGAAGATGCGGTATCTTTTCAGCCGCATCTTATATGCGGCGGCCTCCGCCAGGGCCGGGTATTCTGTCACTATGCGCCAGGTGGCGGCGCTATCGGTCATTACTCGAGTGGATATATCAGAGGAGGTGGAGCAGGCCAGGAAAATGCCACAGATGTCGTATCCGAGATCGGCAATTTTCATCACGCTGCTGGCCGGGTAGCGGGCCAGCAGTTCCTGCAGCCAGTCCGAACTGCAAATGCCGAAATCGTAGTTGCCCACCGCCACCTGTACGGGTATATCACGCTCGTTAAGCATCTTGGCTGTCAGCCCCGCTATGCCATGCGATTTCATGCGATAAATACGGGTCCCGGAATTATAATCGTCGAATCCCAGGCCTATGGAATTGAGAAATACGGCGGTGCGTGCCAGCATTTTACCCTTGGGCAAAGCCAGGCGTGTTTCGGTTGCAGCGCTACCTGCCAAGCTTGCTGAAACCCCCGATAATATTAACGATCTCGCCAACTGTCGCCACCATCGTCCGTGTTTTCTTATTGTTATCAATTAAGGTGAAAATGACAGGCCGTGCACTAATTATCACGGTCCAGCGTGCTTCGAGCTGGCTGCCGCAGAAATCGAGTTCGGCTATCAGCCCGACTTTGCGCAAGGCTGCTGCCGCTTCAAACGCTGTCCTGGCTGCAGAAGCTGATTTTCCCGCTGTTTTGACCGATACGGTCTTCTCGGCCTTTTGCTGAGACCATGGTTTCACCATGGCTGTGACGGTATCCATGTAGAAGGCGAAACCGCAAGCCGGTATATCCCGCCCGCCCACCAGGCCTATCAGGTTGTCGTATCTGCCCCCGCTGCATATCCTGGCGCCCGCCGAGGTTATCTTGAAACACAGGCCTGTGTAATATTCGAAGCCCCTGATGGACGTAAAGTCGATAGAGTAGCCGATCCCCATGGTATCCAGTAATGAAGTAATCTCGGCGAAGCGGTCGATCTCCTTACTGACATCACCGGATACAGCAGGCATGGCCTTGAGGTTGGCCAGGAAACCGCTTGATTTTCCCTTCAGCTTGATAAGGGTGGTAATAGCGTTGACCACTTCCTTGTTCTTGCTCTTTACGCCGGCAAAAGCCTGCCAGTTGCCCTCGAGTATCTCGTCCAGCAGGGCTGCCTTGATATCCCCATCCAGCCTGAGTTCCCCGATGAGAGCTTTCAAGATGCCGGCGTGAGATAGCTTGAGCTCAGCTTGCGGCAGTCCCAAAGACCCCGCAATTTCCAGCGCCAGGGCGACAACTTCGGCGTCCGAAGCCCGGCCAGGATCGCCCAGAAGCTCCACCCCGCACTGCCATTTCTCGCGGTTCTCACGGCCTGTTTCCTCAAATGCGAAGACGTTGGTTATATAGTAGAGGCGTGCTATCTTTTGGCCTGAGAGGTTCTCGCTGTAGAGACGGGCGGCCGGTATGGTACCGTCGGGTCGCAGGACTACGCGCTCACCCCCCCAGCCGTCCCAGTCGAGGAAGGAGTAGACCCGGCCCAGCATGGCGGGAGTCAGCGTCCCCGCGGCGGTAAAGAGGTGTATATACTCCAGCGTGGGTGTCCTGATCTCGCGGTAGCCCCAGTTCAAACACGAGTTGCGGAAGGCATCTTCAACCTGCCGGAAACGCTCCATGTCATCCGGCAGCAGGTCGCGGGCACCTTTACATCTTTGACTTTCCATGGTGTTAATATCCTCACAAAGCCGGATAATTCTACACTAATGGTATCATAGCTTCAATTACTGTCTTCTTGCCGCTTCTGATATACAATATAAACATGAATGCCAGAAAGGTCCTGCGGATTGCGTACATCTCGATGTTCCTGGCGGGCCTGGCGCTTTCCATAGCCGGCTGCAACAGCGTCCCGGAGGCGGGAAAGGTTCACGTACTGGATGTTAAGGGTAACATCGTGCCGGTGGTTGCCGACTATATCAGCCGCGGCATCAGCGAGGCCGAGGACAGTGGCGCCGCCGTCTGCATCATCACCCTGGACACGCCCGGCGGTCTGCTGGATTCCACTGAACGGATAGTCAAGCGCATCATGAACGCGAAGGTGCCGGTGGTGGTCTACGTATCGCCTCACGGCGCCTGGGCAGCTTCGGCGGGAACGTTTATCACGGTATCCGCGCATCTGTCTGCCATGGCTCCGGCCACCAGCCTGGGAGCCGCCCATCCGGTAAGCGTGGGGGAGCAGATGCCCGAAGATGTTCAAAAGAAGGCGACGGAATACTCGGCAGCCTGGATAGAAAGCATTGCCGAGAAGCGCGGGCGGGATCCTTCACTGGTTGAGGCCGCTGTAAGGGAGAGCAAGTCATTCACCGCTTCAGAAGCTTTTGAGAAAAAACTTATCGATTTCCAGGCTGATGACCTGAACAGCGTTATAAAGCAGATCAACGGGCGGAAGGTGACGCTGGCGGACGGCAGAGAAGTCACCATCGACACGGAGGGGGCCGAGGTCAGTAAAAGCGATATGACGCTGGCGGAGAAGATACTGCAGGTTATTACACATCCCAACGTGGCATATATATTACTGACGCTGGCTTCCATCGGGTTGATCACAGAGATATCCAATCCGGGGCTCATCTTCCCCGGTGTGGTAGGAGGTATATGCCTTTTCCTGGCATTCTACTCGCTGGGCGTGCTGAACGCGTATTGGGCGGGACTACTGCTCATTTTGCTCGCCTTCGGCCTCTTCGTAACTGAGATTTTTGTACCTGCCTATGGTATACTTACCGCAGGTGGAATAGTATCACTGGTAATAGGTTCACTCATCCTTTTCAGTGAAAGCGAGGCATCCATGGAGTTCGATAAAGGTCTCATCGTATTCGTTGCCATTTTCCTGGCGGGCTTTGTGGCCGTCCTGGTCTGGGCTGCCATCAGAGGGCAGAAACGGAAGGTGACCACCGGCAGGGAAGGCATGATCGGCCAGGTGGCCGAGGTTAAGGCTGCGCTTAAGCCCAGGGGTATGGTGATGGTGGAGGGAGAGCTGTGGAAGGCTGAGCTGGATGAAGGACATGCGCAACCTGGGGAAGAGGTGATAATACAAAAGGTGGACAACCTTAAACTAACCGTAACCAAGAAAAAGTAAGGAGGCTGACATGCAGTTTGCAGGCATAATAATACTGGCGATTTTTGTTTTAATAATGCTCTTTGCATCCGTCAGGATAGTCAACGAGTATGAAAGGGGAGTGGTTTTCCGCCTGGGCAGGTACGTGGGGGTCAGGGGCCCCGGCCTTATCCTGCTTATCCCGTTTATCGAGCGCATGGTAAAGGTGGAGTTGCGCGTTGTGACCATGGACGTTCCGCAGCAGGAATGCATTACCATGGACACTGTGACGGTCAAGGTAGATGCCGTGGTGTATTTCCGCGTCATGAAGCCGGAATCGGCGGTGCTCAATGTTGAACAATACATCCGGGCAACCTCGCTACTGTGCCAGACCACCTTGCGGAACGTGGTGGGGCAGATCGAGCTTGAAGAGCTGCTGGGGCACAGGGACAAGGTCAATTCCAAGCTACAGGTAATGATCGATGAGGGCACCGAACCGTGGGGCATCAAGGTCAGCATGGTCGAGGTGCGCGATGTTCAGCTGCCCGACAATATGCAGAAAATCATGGCTGCACAGGCCGAAGCCGAGAGGGGCAGGCGGGCCAAGATCATCGCTGCCGAAGGCGAGGCACAGGCGGCAGAGAAGCTGGCTGAAGCTGCCCGGATAATCTCCAAAGAGCCGATGGCCCTGCAGTTGCGCTACCTGCAGACGCTGGTGGCCATATCTTCAGAACGTACCAATACGGTGGTATTCCCACTGCCCATCGACCTCATTCAGCCCATATTGCAGCGCAAAGACGACCAGAAGAAGCTGGGCGCCTGATACGGAATCGAAATTATGAAATAAGGGCGGCTGCGAAGCCGCCCTTATTATTAACCGTTGCCGGGGATGGGCGAAACATCGCCCGCCAGGATCTCCTGCGCAGAGCCGTCATCCAGCCGCAATACCAGGTGGCCCGCCCCGTTGATGGTTTCGGCTACACCCTGGATGACGCTATTGCCCGATTGAACCTTCACATGCTGGCCTATGGTATCCATGTTGGCAGCCCATTCGCCCAGTATTAAATCCGGTTTTTTGGACCGCAGGTAGAGTTCCTCCAGTTCCGTGTATAGGCGCAACGCCACCCGGCCAACCGGGAGTTCGCGGCCTAATTCAATTGAAAGGCTGGTAGCGAAACCGGCTATCTCGGGATACAGGCGCGTGTCGAAATTGATATTAATGCCGATGCCTACTATGCTGTAGCATACTATACCGTTTATCAGGCCATGTTCGATCAATATGCCGCAAACCTTGAGGCCTCTGATAAGGATATCATTCGGCCACTTGATGCTGGCCTCGATACCCAGCCACTTAATCGTGCGGAAAACAGCCAGGGCTGAGACGGCCGGCAGGAGGGGAACTGCTGTCATAGCTGGGCGCATGATTATCGATGTTGCCAGCCCTCCTTCAGGGGACAACCAGGACCTGCCCAATCTGCCGCGGCCGGACTGCTGCATCCCGGCTATGACGGCCGTGCCCTCGGGCGCCCCGCGGTCAGCCATTTCCCTGGCTACATCCTGTGTTGAAGAGGTGATAGCCAGGTAGTGCAGCTCTTTGCCGATGAAGCTGGTAGTTAAGTTGTCCTGTAAATAATTGACGATGTCGGTCATGATAAAGCAGTATTAATATATCAGAGAGACCAAACCATGTATAATTACGAGCGTACGCATACCGGAAAAGCAAAATATCACGGGAGCTGAACAATGGAAGGCAATGACATCGAGCGGCTGGCTGAGCAGGTTGCAGAGCTTATTGTGAATTCGAAACAGTGCGTGATTTTCAGCGGGGCAGGTATCAGCACCGAGTCCGGCATACCGGATTTCCGGGGTGAGGATGGTATCTGGACAAAGATGGACCCCGAGGATTTCACCATCCAGAGGTTCGTGGCCCGTCCTGAGGTCAGGAAATCCCAATGGAAGCTACTTGCAGAGGGGGGGCTGGTTAAGGACGTGCAGCCGAACGCCGCCCATTACGCTATAGCCGAGCTTGATAAACTGGGCAAGCTGGACTGCGTGGTAACGCAAAACATCGATAACCTGCACCAGTTGGCGGGAGTACCGGACGATAAGGTCTTTGAGTTGCACGGCAATATGCAGTACGCCCGCTGCCTGAGTTGCCGCAAGCGCTATCCCATGGCAGAGATAATCTCACGTCTTGCCACGGAGGAATTACCGGATTGCGAGGCCTGCAAAGGCATCCTTAAGCCTGACGCTGTATATTTCGGCGAAATGTTGCCGCAGGCCGTGCTAAGCGAGGCTTCCCGACGGGCCAACCAGTGCGACCTTTGCGTGGTAATAGGTTCGACACTGGTAGTTTACCCTGCGGCCTATATACCGGAATATGCGCATAACGCAGGGGCCAAAATCGTAATTATCAACATAGGCTTCACACCCATGGATGCCAAGGCGTCTGTACGCATCGAGGGCAAGGCCGGGGAAACCATGGCCAGGGTCATGCAATATGTCAGGGCCAAAGTACGGAAATAGATATGTTGACAAGCTCAGGATACAATGTTAGATTGTGAGAAATACCACATGCACGGAGGTGTCAATTTGAGAAAGGCGGCTATAGCCATCCTGATGTTGGCCGTATTGGTTATGGGATGTGTGAGACCGGCGGTAAATACCAAATTGGCTCCCCTTGCCTATATCGATTCGGTATCGTCTCCACAGGTTTACACAGGAGAGAAGATCAAATTCTCCGGGCATGCAATTTCATCCATCGGCCAGATTGTAGGCTACAACTGGCGTTCCAGCGTCAATGGGAATTTGAGCCAGCTCGCTTCCTTTGAAACGGATTCGCTGACCGCGGGCCAGCATACGATCTGGTTCAAGTCGCAGGACAATTACGGCAACTGGTCCGACGAGGTCGGTACCAATGTCACCATTGTCATACCCGGGGGGCCGGAAAGGATGTCGATCAGGGTATTTACGGCTACCCCTCCTGTAATAAACGACGGTGATTGGTCATCATTGACCTGGGATGTAAGCGGGTACGGCAGCGTGCGTATAGATCCCGATATCGGCGATGTATCCATGTCGGGCAGCCGGACTGTGCAGCCCAGGAAGGACACAATTTATACCATCTATGCCAGGAATGATGAAGGGATATTGACGGCCAGCACCGCTATCGTGGTGACCCCCCTGTACGTTTACACGACAACATTGTATTCGGTCGCCGAAGAGGATGGCACAGTCAGGAAGGATAAAGTAGTTCTCGACCCGGTCCTGGTTGGACAGAATGAATTGCAGATACCGATGCAGGGCTTCCTGAGCTTCGACATATCTTCCATCCCGCGCGATGCCATTATCAAGAGCGTTAACCTCGATGTCTCAAACTCTTTTGTTGTCAATTCACCTTTCCCCTGGCAGGGCGCGCTCAATATGTATAACCAGCAGTTTGGAAACTCTCTAAACCCTAACGACTACCAGGTTATCGTGCCGGCGGGCTATCTGTATAGCTGGAACTACAATTTCGTGGCCACCATGATGCCCAGCACTCCGTTTACCTCCCCGGATTTCGTCATCACCCTGCAGCAACAGCTGGATTCGGGCAGCAACCGCTACCAGATACGCCTGCAGTTCGAGAAGTACTATTACTACAGCCGCGGCGACTACGAGCAAGGGGGGTACCAGGGAACCTATACCGGCCAAAGCAGCGCCAACTATATCGATATCAGCGCCGGCAATGCCAAATTGATCGTCCGCTACGTGATACCGCAGTAAGCGTAAACAGGGATGGGGGCAGCTAAACTTGTGCGGCACTTTTTCGTTATATCTTGTGATGCCTATAATGCTGTCCCAGGAGGATCTATCTTGAAAAAATTGCTTGTACCTTTATCGCTGGCCTTTACATTAATGGCGGGGTGCATATACCCGCCTGCACCGGTCCCTTCGACAACCCCGGCAGGAGGGTCACCTGTTGTGACAACCTTTGCGGTAAATCCTGCCATAGTGGACGCAGGTCAGACTACGGTGGTTGGCTGGGTTGTTACCGGCGCCCAGACCGTAAGTATAGACAATGGGGTGGGTCCCGTCCCCTTTAGCGGCACTATATCCGTCGTGCCGTCCGCGACTACAACATATACCCTGACGGCGGTGAATCCGGCAGGGAGCAGCAGCGTGACCGCGACTGTAACAGTAGTCGGAAGCCTTCCCGTGCAGCAGGCCGGGGAGAAGACCGCCGTACTGAACATAGTGCCGAACGAAAGCGGGTCGCTGGTTAAAAGCGGAGCGAATTACGCCCGTTCAGACGCCGTTTGCGCGGGGGATAACCCCGCGAACCAGGCCAGCCGTGCCTTCTTAAGCTTTGACTTGACAACGCTGCCTCCTGCCGCGGTGATCAGCGAGGCCGTGCTTGATCTCACGGGATACTCCGTAATCGGGAACCCCACTTACAGCAGCTCCAACTGGGGCAATATGGGTGCTCTTGAGATATATCAGTACCAGTACGGTTCGGCAGGCAGCCTGGGCAGGATAGCCTACGAAGCCTCGGCGCCCATGCTGGCAAGCGTGAAGCTGTCGGATCTGCAGAGCGGGGCTCCGCTGCTGGTGGATGTAACTCTGGATGACCGTGGGGAGAACATGATACAGAAGCTTATGTCCAACGCCCAGGGAAGGTGCCAGTTCAGGCTGGGTTTCTTTACATCGACAAACTGGGACAGCAAGGCCGATTTGATCTGCCTGGATGGGGCACTATTGAAGATAAAATACAGCGTACCCTGAACATCAGGCGGGCTTGATCTCCTCAAGATCGAACCGGAAGTTTTCAATAACCGGATTGGCCAGCAGCTTTTTACACATGTCCTGCGATTCGGTGCGCGCCTTCTCCAGGTCCTTGGCCGCAATCCTTATCTCGATGTATTTGCCGGCCCTGACCTCCTCCACGTTGCTGAAACCGAGCGTGTGAAGGGCGCCCTTGATGGTGAGGCCCTGCGGGTCGTTCACAGTCGGTTTAAGCGTGATGTAGACTTTAGATAAATACATTTTTGAACTTCCTCCCGGTTATCAGCGAGTAAGCATCACGATAACGCTCCGCCGTTGCCTCGACCACGTCTGCCGGCAGGGCCGGCACAGGAGCCTTCCGATTCCATCCGGAGGCGATCAGCCAGTCCCTGACCGGCTGTTTGTCGAAGCTCGGCTGGGATTGTCCCGGCTCGTACTGGCCGGCGTCCCAGAACCTGCTTGAATCGGGTGTTAAAGCTTCATCAATCAGGATGAGCTTCTTATCCTGGACCCCGAATTCGAATTTGGTATCGGCTATGATGATGCCGCGCTCGATGGCATACGCGCGTGCGAAGTTGTAAAGAGCCAGGCTCTTTTCTTCAATCTTGCGGGCGGTCCTCTCGCCCACCAGGTCGACGAGCTCCCCGGGAGTCAGGGGAAGATCATGGCCGACAGCTGCCTTGGTAGTAGGTGTGAATAATGGTTCCGCTAATTCCTGACTTTCCACCAGCCCCCTGCGTGCCTTTCTGCCATTGATTGTTCCCTTTTTCTTGTACTCAGCCCAGGCCGATCCGGCAATGTATCCCCGCACAACGCACTCCACCGGTATCCGCTCTGCTTTTAAAACAATCATGGAGCGGCCGAGCAGCAATTCGGGCAGTGGTCTTTTCCAAAGGGAATATTTCAGCAGCGCCCTTCGGCTTTCAATCGATTCAACCATGTGGTTGTGCATCAGATGATAGGTCTTTCCGAACCAGAAAGCCGAGATCTGGTTGAGCACTATCCCCTTGTCAGGTATGCCGTTGGGAAGCACGAAATCGAAGGCGGAGATGCGGTCGGTCGCCACCATCAGGAGCTTTTCCCCCACCTGGTAAGTATCCCTGACTTTGCCTTTCCCGTATACCGGGAGCTTCAGTGAGCTGTCAAATAAAGTGTCCAAGTCTCAACTCCTATCTCTTAATTTGTGACTTGCGTGTTTTCTTAATTAAACCCAGACGCTCAAACACCGCATCTGTATGCTTGAGGAAACGACGGTAATCGAACAAGGTCTCCAGTTCCTTGGCGTTGAGTTGCTCCGAAACATCGGGATCTGACTTCAATAATTTTAGGAAGGGAGTCCTGGTTTTCCATGCTTCCATCGCGTTACGTTGTGTCAGTTCGTAAGCCTTCTGGCGGCTGAGCCCCTTGTTCACCAGCGCCAGCATGACATTCTGGGAAAAAACCAGCCCCTGCGTTATCTCGAGGTTGCGCTTCATGTTATCCGGGTATACTTGCAGGCCTTTCATGACACCGGTGAAGATGCTCAAGATATAATCCAGTGCCAGGCACGCGTCCGGCAGGATCACTCGCTCGTTGGATGAGTGGCTGATGTCGCGCTCATGCCAGAGCGCCATATTCTCAAGCGCGGTAATGGAATATCCCCTGATCAAACGTGCCAGCCCGCAAACCCTCTCGCAAAGCTCGGGGTTCCGTTTGTGGGGCATGGCAGATGAACCCGTCTGTCCCTTTGAAAAAGGTTCCTCTGCCTCCAGTATCTCTGTTCTCTGCAGGGCCCTGATCTCTGTGGCAAACTTGTCGAGTGAGCCGGCCGCGATGGCAAGCGTCGTTATAAACTGGGCGTGGCGGTCACGCTGAATCACCTGATTCGAGATAGGGGCGCAGTCCAGGCCCAGCGACGCACAGGCTTTGCTCTCGATATCGGGAGATACCGTAGCATATGTGCCGACTGCCCCTGATATTTTGCCGACGCTGATACATTTCTTCGCTTCTTCAAGCCTGGCATAGTTGCGTTTCATCTCCTGCGCCCACAGGGCCATCTTGAGGCCGAATGTTATAGGTTCGGCATGCACACCGTGTGTCCGCCCGATCATGATGGTGTCCTTATTAGCAACAGCCCTGTCCTCGAGCACCACGATCAGTGCGTTCACATCCTCCAGCAGCAGGTCGACAGCCTCGCGAAGCTGCAGGGCCTGCGCTGTGTCCATAATATCTGAGGAAGTCAGGCCCAGGTGAATATAGCGTGAATCCTCACCCACCGTTTCTCCCACGGCATTGAGGAAGGCGGTTACGTCATGATGTGTGACTTTGAGTATCTCCTCCATGCGGTCGAAGTCAACCCTGGCCGTCCTGATGTTTTGTAAGGCTGATTTGGGTATGCGCCCGGCATCGGCCCACGCTTCGCAGACGGCGATCTCCACCTGGAGCCATTTGTCGAATTTGTTTTTATCCGACCATATTTTTTTCATTTTTGGGCGTGAATATCGTTCAATCATATTTACCTGCCCTTACGCCTCTGCCAGCCTGCGTTTGTATTCGGCAAAAGATTTCTTGATTTCGCTGAATTTTATACCCAGGATCTGGACTGCCAGCAACGCCGCATTCTTAACGCCCGCCGTGCCTATGCCCGTGCAGGCAACCGGCACACCGCCCGGCATTTGGACGATGGAGTAAAGCGAGTCCACACCTTTCAAATCGCTGGTAGGCAGCGGCACTCCTATTACCGGCAGGGTGGTCCACGATGCGATGACACCCGGCAGGTGGGCAGCGCTGCCAGCCGCAGCAATTATAACCTCGTAGCCTTTTGAACCTGCTTCCAGGGCATACTGGCGCACCTTATCCGGCTTGCGGTGGGCCGATAATATGGCAATGTCGTAGTCGATCTTGAATTCTTTGAATACTTCCAGAGCCGGCTGAATGAATTCTTCATCAGTCTTGCTCCCGATCACGATCCCGACCAGTGCCATCAGTTCACCTCCCGCGCTGCGATATCTCTGCGGAAGTGGCAGCCCTCAAAATTGATATGCGGCATGTTGCGGTATACTTTCTCCCTTGCATCTGTCAAAGTCCTGCCCGTGGCCGTTACCGTCAAAACCCGGCCGCCGCTGGTGACTATACCGCCGTCCCTGTGCTTAGTGGCACCGGCGTAAAATATATTGACATCCTTTTCCAATTTGTCAGAAATATTAATGGGGAAGCCCGTGTGGTAGTCACCCGGATAACCCCCCGACGACATCACCACGCCCACGCACGCATCACTGCTCCAGCTGATCTTCACCCGGTCAAGCTTGCCCTCTATTACAGACAGCATGATCTCTACCAGGTCAGACTCCAACCTGGGCAGTATCACCTGTGTTTCCGGATCGCCAAAGCGCGCGTTGAATTCCAGTACCTTCGGACCCTGCCGGGTAATGATCAGCCCGGTATAAAGCACGCCTTTATACGGGGAGCCCTCTTCGGACATGGCCGCAATGATCGGCTTAATAATCTTTCCCACTACCTGGCCGGTCATTTCTTGATCGAAAAAGCCGGGGGGGCTGTAGCTTCCCATACCGCCTGTATTGGGGCCCTGGTCGTTATCGAAAACTCTCTTGTAGTCGCAGGCGGGGACCATGGGTATAACGCTTGCACCGTCGGTGAAGGCCAGAAGGCTCACCTCTTTACCGAGCAGGCACTCCTCAATAACCACCCTGTCGCCGGCCGTTCCGAAAGCCCTGTCCTTCATTATCAAATGGAGCGCGCCAAGCGCTTCCTCTGCAGTCTTTGCCACGGTTACTCCCTTGCCCGCAGCCAGTCCATCCGCCTTGACAACGATGGGAAGATCCTGACTCTCAATGTACTTTTGGGCCTCGCTAAAGCTGGTAAAGGTCCGTCCGGCAGCGCAGGGCACTTTAGTTCTTTGCATAATGTCGCGGGCGAAAGCTTTGCTTGATTCGAGGCGCGCGGCAGCCCTGGACGGGCCGAAAACGGCTATGCCGGCCTGGTTGAAAAGATCAGTAATACCCCCTGCCAGCGGCGCTTCAGGACCCACCACTGCCAAGCCGATACCCAGTTCCCCCGCTTTCCTTACTATCGAGGAGATATCGTTTAAAGGTATATCCAGGTTGCTGGCCAGATTGCTGGTGCCGGCATTTCCCGGCACGGCATATATGCCATCGACGCGGGGGCTACGGGCAATTTTCCACACGAGGGTATGCTCGCGTGCTCCATTGCCGATAACCAGTACCTTCAAGCCGGAGTCTCCACCTAAACCTATGCAGTGATCTTTTTGACTATATTACGCTTGCTGCTCTTGGTCTTACCACGGTTCTTTTTTGCTGCTTTTAGCTTCGGTTTATGTGCCATTTTCTCTCTACCTTAACTCGTTATTCAATTTTTCAGCCTGGACAGGGTCAAGCAACCTCAGTAGTTTTATAAGCCGGGCTGCATGTCCTTTTTTATCTTCGAGTATCTGCTCGATAGTGTCCGCGGCATCTTCATTGTCGATCATCTCAACCTGTGCTTCATACTCGTTTATGGATTTGAGCTCTGCCGCCAGGTCGTCGCGTATCATTTCAAGGTCCATTGAGCTCTCGAGAACTTCCTCCTGCTCATCAAATTGGTTAAATGTCATAGTATCCTCCGGGTATAATACCGCAACGCGGTATAAACCTGAAAATGATGTCTATTGCTTTTGCGAAATCGCTTAGAAAGTATATATTTTCAGACGTTTAAAATCAAGGAAACGCCAAGTATCAGGCGCTGCCCGGAAGAACTTTAATCAGCTCCTCTCCCAGGGATTTCAGTACATCGGAGCTATATCGCTCGATATGTCCCTCATCACAGAGGGCGACAAGCTCCGGGTCCAGGGGTATCCTGGCCAGCAGGGGCGCCCCGGCGGCTTTTGCCATTTCCGCGCCCCGGCTCTTGCCGAATACCTCCATATTTTTCTTGAGCTCAGGCACGTACAGATAGCTCATGTTCTCAACTACACCCAGCACCTTTTTATCCATCTGACCGGCCATCCTGACAGCTTTCTTAACTATCATAGTGGTGAGGTCCTGCGGCGTAAAGACTACTATGATGCCGTTGACCGGCAGCACCTGCAGGGCAGTCAGGGGCGCATCGGCCGTTCCCGGCGGGAGATCAACCACCAAGAAATCCAGGTTGCCCCAGAGGACGTCTTCCCAGAACTGTGTTATAGCTCTGCCGATCAGCGGTCCCCTCCAGATCACCGCATCCTCCTCTTCGGGCAGGAACAGGTTGATGGAAATGATCTCGATGCCGGCGGCGGAAGGCACTGGCAGGATGCCGCTTTCACTTCCTCGGGGGCGAGTTGCGATCCCGAACATCCTGGGAATGCTTGGACCGGTGATGTCGGCATCGAGTATTCCGACGTTGAACCCGCGGGACCTCAACAGCATGGCTATCAGCGCGGAGACAAGTGACTTGCCAACTCCGCCCTTGCCGCTCATCACTGCTATCACATTCCTGACGCGGTTGATCTCGGTGGGCCGCTTATCGATAAATGTGATCTTGGTTTGCAGGCTGCTGTCCAGGTCTTTGATAACTCCGGTACATTTTTCACGTATCCAGTTTTGGGCATTCTCGTCGAGGGCGGTGGATGCCACCGAAATATTCAGGTTATTGCCAGCCAGCGCAACTCCCTGCAGCAGGTTCATGTCCACCAGGTTGCGCTGTATGCCGGGGACCAGAACATCGGCAAGTGCATCTGTTACATTTTCGTCTGTCAGCAAGCTATTCCTCCGGGCAAAAGAGATACCTAATAAATAATAATCAGTTAACGGATCAGGGGCTAATCCGCTAACTGATGTGATCGATCATCCTGCTTGATCGCTATTTCTTTTTGGATTGTTTCAGATCGGAGCCGGATAACCTGAGGATGATCGCATCTCCCACGGTCACGATATCATCGAGTTGGATCTTGTATTTTGTGCCGATACCGGCGTTTATGACCGCATATTTAACTTTTCCCGAAACGATATCGATATCCAGATCGGCCATTTTGCCTATCTTATCTCCGTGCGAATCGAGTACTTCCTTTCCCAGCAGCTTCTTAACCAGCATGTTACCTCCGCTTTTCCACAATTCCCGGTACTGTATTTTTGTCCATTATTATACAATTATAGTCTGAACCGGCAAGGAGGCATGATTTTATCTATCCGGCTACTGGAGGTAAATGTTTTACATAATATATGGTGACGACAGTTTTCGCTGCCACCAGGCTTTGAATGAGATAAAGGCGGGCCTGGGCAGTCCGGACATGGTGTCGGTTAACACCACAGTACTTGACGGGCGCAAGCTAACTACCAGGGCTCTGACCGATGTGTGCAGCGTGGTCCCTTTTATGTCTTCCAGCAGACTGGTAATTATCGAGGGATTGCTCAGGCGTTTCCAGCCGGGTGACAGGCAGACGAGATCCAATGGTGGTGGAGAGGAGGCCAGACAAACGCTTAAAGAATGGCAAAACATATCTGAATTCATCAAACTGATGCCGCAGACAACAGTTCTGGTGCTCTTCGATGCCGACCTCGACTCGAAGGCCGTCAACCAGCTTTTTAAGTCATTGGCCCCCGCGGCTGACCGGGTGTTCCAGCTAAACGAGATAAAGGGCAGGGAACTGGCGGTCTGGATCAGGGATTACACGGTTAATAGCGGGAGCAAGATCTCGGCAGGCGCCGTTTCATTACTGGCTGACTACATCGGGGGAGATTTGTGGTCGCTTACCGGTGAGCTAAACAAGCTAATGACCTATTGTGAGGGACGTGAGATCAGCGACAGCGATGTCAGGGAGATCTCCAGCTTCGCTCGGGAGGAAAGCATCTTTGCGCTGGTTGACGCCGTGCTCGAGGGCAGGATTAAAGATGCGCAACTGATGCTGCACCGCATGCTTAAATATGGAACGGCCCCGCAGCAGATATTAACCATGATCGAGCGACAGCTTGCAATCATCCTGCGGGTTAAAGAGTTGAGCAATGGAACCCAGCAGGAGATCCGGGAAAAACTGGGGCTTCATCCCAGGTACCCCCTGGAAAAGACCTTACGCCAGGCCAGGACATTCACTGTGCCCAGGCTGCGCAAAGCATTTCACGCGCTTTTAGATACTGATGTGGCAATTAAGACCGGAAAGTATGAGGACGACCTGGCGCTTGACCTCCTGGTAATTGAGTTGTGTAAATAGGATATGAAAGATTGAGTTCCGGTCGCCTGTCCGAATTCTCAGAATAGGCCTTCCTTTCCCAGATGTCCGTATTTCCGGCTGTAACCCCCGGGGAATGATTCCGGGTCCCAGCCCGGAACATATTTATCTACTATTTCTCTGGTGATGCCATTGGCTGCGGCGATCTCACCGTACATTTTGCCGCTATTTCTCAGGGTTCTTGTCTTTTGCTTCGTGTCCATATCGACCTTGATGAGGCCGTATTTGATCCCGTAACCTTTGTGATATTCCAGGGTATCCATGGTAGCCCAGTGATGATAGGCGCGGACATCCGCGCCGGCGGAAATGGCCCGGTGCATATGATACAAATGATCAAGCAGGAACCTCGGTCTCAACTCGTCATCGTCCTCTCCGATCCCGTTCTCCATTATCCAGATTGGGAGCCGATACTTATTCCAGGCAAATTCGAGCACGCGCTGAAAACCATGCGGATCGATCGGCCAGCCCTCTTTCGATAGCGGCAGGTCTGTGCTGGCGCGGACAGACAGGGGAGACTTGATCTTCAGGCAAAAATAGTAGTTGATGCCCATTATGTCTATGGTTCGCCCCCTTTTCATAATCATGTTGAGGAACCGCTCCTCAAGTATTTGATGCACCTGCCTGGCCGCTATCTTATCCAGCGGGTTCCCGGGATTAAACGGATCGATTCCATGCACTGCGTGGGCAAAACCGACAGTCGGGAGCCCCCAATTTTTCCTTGCATGGATTTCGTTTACCAATTCGTAAAGCGCCACGTGCGCCTTGGCGAAAACATCCATGCTTTTAAAGAAGAGACGAAAACTATGTTTATACGGATGCAGTACACCGTCAAGATAGGCTTCCGCCGCCCACATAGTTGGCTCGTTCACTGTCAGCCAGACATCGACGATGTCCCCAGTCTGACTCACCACTTTTTCAGCGAAGCGGCTCAGATATTCGACCGCTTTAACGCTCGTCCAACCGCCGTGCTTGTACAGCCACAACGGGCTGGAGTGATGGAGCAGGTCGACAACCGGTACGATACCGGCATCCTTGACGGCTTTAATGATTTTTCTATAATGCTGAATTGCTTCCTCGTCAAAGCGGCCTTCCTCCGGCTCGATGCGTGCCCACTCAATGGACATCCTGAAGGATTTATGATTCATCTGCTTCATGAGCGAGATATCTTTTTCATAGAATTTCCAGAAGCCGGCAGCATCAGCAGGGTCCGCGCCGCCGGCGATTTTGCCCTCCCGGTGCATCTGGTAGTACTCGTTCTTGATCAGCCCTCCCTCGACCTGCCAGGCGGAGGTAGCGCTGCCCCACCGAAATCCCTCCGGGAAAATATAGTCTTTTTCCATATAACAGGCCCCCGATTACTAAGCTGACGTTCTGGACTGCATTTCACCGCGGAGGGTCTCAATATCCCTGGGAACGACCAGGATGGCTATCACGCTGAATATCAGGCAGATGGCCCAGGCGCCCGTGCAGATACCGAGTATGGCCGTGCCAAGAGAAGCGCGTACCGCGATGAATCCCGCTACAGCCGGAGCCAGGGCTGACCCGGCCTGCTCCAGGAAGTTCATCATAGCCTGAGCAGTGCTTCGTACCTCCGGTTCGGTAACGTCGTAAATTGTAGCTATTCCGTTCGGCGCAGCCAGCGGCATAAATAGTGCGGCCAGCCCGAGTGTGATCTCGAAGAAGAGTGTCTGGGAGTTGGGCGTCGTCATTGCCAGCACCAGGAACACAGTTCCCAGCAGTATTCCTGTCGCCGATACAATGAGACGGCCCCTTTTTGTGTAGCGGAAGAGCCGGTCGCCAAGCATTCCTCCCAGAGGGTAGCCGGCGGCAAGCACGAGCACGACGATAACCATGACCAGGAACATCCTCTCCGGCGCGTAGCCGCGCTCGGTCTCGAGGTAACGGAAAAACCAGAAGGTTATCACCATCCATGGTATGACGCCGAAGAAGCTTTCGGCAAAGATGGCCAGCAAGGTGCGTTTTTTCAGCAATTTGCCCACAGCTTTCCAGTTAAAACTCACCTTGGGCACGTTGTTAGCACCGGCAAATTCGGGCTCGGTGGCGCCGCGAGCAGGTTCCTTGATGAAGAAGAAGATAACGAACGATAGCACTATGCCTATGGCGCCGGTAACTATAAAGATATTGCGCCAGCCGATAAGTGTCAGCAGGAATATTCCCAGTACCATGCCCAGAAGATAGCCCAGCGGCTGTCCCAGGCCGAGGATGCCGTTCACCTTGCCGCGCTCGTTGGGTTTAAAATAATCCGCTACCGTGTTATAGATGCCCGGATAGCATGAGTCGTCGATGCCGGTGCTGGCACGGCTGATAAGGAAAATGGGATAGGTACCCGCCAGCGCGCTTATCCAGGTCGTCGATCCCCATATAAAGGAGGCCAGGGAAAGCAACTTCGTGCGGCTGAACATATCGAAGAGGAAGCCCCAGAGCGGATAAAATATTGCACCGACGATAATAGCCCCGGAGAACACCATCCCCATCTGGGCCTCGTCGATGCCGAAGGTCTCCATAATGGGCGTGGTGAGAGGGCCGATAAGCAACTTGTCGGCCTGGTGCAACAATATGAAAAAGAAAAATGTGACTACTACCAGCCAGCGGTGTCGAGATACCTGCATGTCAACCCCCCTGTATATTTCAGTTCGATAGAATACGAGCCGGATTTTCAACCGTCAGCTTGCGTATGTCCGACTCGGCGATTTCCATCTGCCTCAATGAAGGCACCACATAGTTTGTCAGCCGGCAATACCCCTCACCGCCATGCCGGCGAGTGAGTATCTTGATAAAAATATCTGTTCCCAGCACGATTTGAGATGAATAGCCTGCCTTAATAAGCGCGACCAGGCCTGCAAGTCGCTGCCAGTCAGTAACGGCGGCAGTTCCCACAGGCTCTCCGTCCTGGTAATGCCCGAATGAATCGATAGAGATATTGAACCCCCTATCCAGCAACTCCCTGGCAAAATCAGTGTTTAACCGCCAGGACCCGGGATCGGTGATAAGGATTTTTAAGTCACGGGATACAAAAAAAAGGTCGTTGTGTGCAATTACAGCCTTCTCAGGATTCACTCCCTCGCTGAGCATTACCTTGATCACTTCACGCACGTTTTCCACTGCGTCAAGCGGAGGATGCACTGACATGGCAATCCCCGTCCCGTTGGATACTCTTACGGCAGCCCTTAGCAGTGTTTTTTGCTGTTCGCTGAAAGGCTGAGCGTTAAATATAGTGGAATCCGTTATGGCAACCTTGATGTGTCCGGCCTTGATCAGCGTATCCTCTATTCCTTCTTCGATCTCCCTCCGCATATATTTCATATAATCTTGCACCGTCATTTGCCTGAACCGCTCAGGCCATGAGTCCTCCGAATAGAGTCCGGTTGTGGCGATGATGTGAATGCCGGTTCTTTGTGATATGCGGCGTATCGCGGTCACATCGCAGCGTATTCCCGGTGCGCTCATGTCCACCATGGCCCTGCCTCCTGCAGCCGCATAATCAGCTACTTCAGCGGTGATCAGTTCCTCATCACGCAGGTCCATGGCATCATGTGACAGGATGAAGGCGTGCTTCAATACGCCAAAATTGTCCAGTTTCACTGGGTCGTCCGGCGCAACGGGGACATTTTCAGGAATCAAATGCTCATAGCGGCGACGGAAGATACTCATATCGCACACAGTGTGTTCATGCATTGAGGTAAAGCCGAGATCACCTGGAGAGATGGGGCCCGATACAGTATTTATTTGGGGCATCTTACTCCTGCTGCTCAATCGATTTCGATCGGCTCGAAATTTGAAACATCACACCTTCACCCATGCTCTCTTTTTCACTGAATCAATAATGGCTTTCAAAACTCTCATCGCATCCGTCCCGCTGCGGAAGGTGGGACGAGGTAGCGCCCGCTGCCTGGCCTGTCCACCCGCTTTCACGTCTTCATAGAAATCTTTGAACAGGTTCAACAGCGCATCGTGGTAACCGAGAGGGTGTCCCGCCGGAAGCGAGGCGTATGCGCCGGAACCTGGATTCTGCAGTAGGGGGCTTTCAATCAATATTTCGTTAGGTCGATCCCTGTACCCGATCCATAGTTGGTTGGATCGGCTGTGGTCCCATGCCAGCGAATAATCGGATCCGTAAACCTGTATCTCTGTATCAGATTTACGGCCATTGGCCACCTGGCAGGCCGTAAATGATCCCGGCGCCCCATTCGACAGGCGGAACAGGATAGCCGCGTAATCTTCAAGCTCGACCTTGACCTCGTGGAATTGCGCGTTTTCCGCCGTTTCGAAAGCTATGACCTGCCGCAGGGGTTTATTGCGCACAGGAACGAGGGTTGAGAAATCAGCCATCACCTCACTCACCTTCATCCCTGTTATAAATTGAACCAGATCGAACCAGTGGCTGCCCAGATCGGCCGCAGTATTCGACGGGCCTGATTCCTCACGTTCCAGTCGCCAGGACCAGTCTTCCGCACGTGACAGCCAATCCTGTAACCATGTACCTGTTACCATGCGGACCTGTCCCGCCTGGCCCCGGAGCACACGCGCTGCCATTTCCAGCACCAGAGGATAATAGCGATAGCAGAAATTTACCCCGTTTACAAGCCCTCTCTTTTCTGCCAGCACGGTCAGGTCTTCAGCCTCTGCCAGCGTCATCGCCAGCGGCTTCTCCGACAGTATATGCTTGCCCGCCTCGATACACGCCTTATTCATCGCGTAATGTAATCGGTTCGGTGAGCAAGTGTGTACCACGTCAATTGATGGGTCGTCGACGACCTCCCGCCAGTCTGCATAGACCTTTTCGATATCGTATTTAGCGGCGGTTCGCTGTGCCAGTTCCAGGTTCGCATCGCACACAGCTTTCACCTTCACATCACCCAGGCGGCGAAGCGCCTCGATGGTCAGCGGTCCGATATAGCCGGTGCCGATGACTCCAGCGTTTAGCATGAACAATCTCCGTGTATAGTCTGTTCCTTATAAGTACTCTTTCACAGCCGCAATGAACTCATCCGCCTTGCGGTCGACTTCTTCGTCTGTGGAAAGCGGATTGACACCGAAGCCTGCTCCCAGGCCCCGGTCGACAACTCCGACCGAAAGGTTAATCGCGCGTTCCAGTAGATGATCCGTCCTGGGCAGCATGCCCCTCCTGTACTCTTGCTTGCAGGGATACGATGGGCACTTATAGGGACAGCCGTGTCCGGTGATCATTTGCTTGCCTAATACCTGTTCCATATTACTGTACACATGCCATCCGCTTTTAGACACCGTGGTCGTATCCAGCTTACCTGCCACCTGCTCAGCGATCTCTTTGGAGGGGAAGAAAACTGTAAGCAATGTGTTGCTTTCACCAGCAGGGTCATTGATAGTCCGGAATGCCAGATCGCCAAGTCCCTCGATGTTTTTTTTCAGACGGTTCTTGAGGTAGCGCAGACGCTCGGTGATTATATCTATCTTGCGGAACTGTGCAATGAGCACTGCTCCCGTAAGCTCATTCATGCGGTAGTTCTGGCCGATTATCGAGCGATTGCCTATTTCCGCGCCTATCCTGCTGGGTAAATGCCCCTGGTCATGGTAGCCGAATGCACGGGAATAAAGGACATCATCGTCGGTAACTACCATGCCGCCATCCCCCGCATTGATGGTCTTGAAGATGTTGAAAGAGTAGATACCCATCTTACCAATAGTGCCGACCCGCTTGCCCCTGTACGAAGCGCCGAAGGCCTGAGCCGCATCCTCAATCAAGACGACATTATATTTTCCGGCAATCACACGCAATCTTTCAAGGTCGCAGGGATTGCCCAGCATATGCACAGCCATGATCGCTTTCGTGCGGGGTGTAATCTTTCGCTCCACATCGCCTGCATCGAGCGTCAGGCTCTCGTCCACTTCGGCCAGCACGGGCACCGCGCGCGCTATAATTATAGAGGAGATTGATGCGATGAAGGTGTAACCCGGCACGATGACCTCGTCGCCGGGACCGATGCCCAGCGCCGAGAGCGCTGTAATGAGAGCTGCCGTGCCCGAGGTGACCGCCAGGGCATGCCTCGTATTGAACTTCTGCTCAACCATTTCCTCCAGTGTCTTTACCTTATGTTTAAAGGCGGGGTTTTTCTCATCCCCATAGCGGAAGAGCCAGCGGCTGCGCAGCACGTCCAGGACTTCGTCCTCTTCTTCCTTGCCGATCCACTCAAAACCAGGTCCGGGCATATTCTACATCCCTTGTCGTTATATTTTGGCTAAGAATAAAATGTTTAACATGAAATGTCAAGATTAATATTTGATTAATGAGAAAAGTATTTAATATGTCTTGCGTTATGTAAATAGTTATGTTAATATTTTACAAAAGTATGAATATCTCAGCTTCTGACATCGATGTTCTCAAGGCCATTTTCTTTCTCGACACGCCGACGCGGAAATACATTGCGCGGCTTGCCGGACTGAGCAGCGTCTCGGTGACCTCTGTGCTGAACAGGCTGGTGGAGAGGGGATTGGTTGTGGCATGGGGCAAGGCCACCAGCGGTGGCAGGCCTTCTACTATTTACAGGGTCGAGGGGGGATTCGGCTGCACAATCGGCATCTTTGTCGGAAGTGACGGGTCACGTATAACAGCTGTGAACTCTACCGGCAAAATCCTTGACGAGCGCGGGTTTTCTGTCTCACTTACGTCACCCGAGGGAGAACATATTGAAGATATAGTCGACCAGGTAACGATGGAAACACGCCGGTTTCTGGATGGGGAGCGCCTGCGGGGTCAGCGAATGTTTGCTGCCTGCGTCGCTGTACCAGGTATGGTGGATACCGAACGAGGTATCTGGTTACACGGCTTGCAGTTTTCGGGTATCGAGCACGCTGAGATCGGGGCCATGCTCGCGAAAAGGCTAAACCTGCCCGTCGTTCTTGAAGATCCGGCGCGCTGCGCCGCACAGCTTGCACTGTCGCGGATTGGCCGCGCCGAGGCTGGGGAATTAGTATTTTTATATCTCGGCTCGGGTGTGGGTGCAGGCATTATGGTGAGAGGCGAGCTATACCGTGGAAGCCATGGCCTCGCGGGTGAAGTCGGTCATTTTATTGTGGATAAGGGAGGAGCGCGCTGCTCCTGCGGGAATGTGGGTTGCCTGGAAACCGTCGTGTCGGTACCGGCCATTCTGCACCGATTCCGGCTGCGTCTCTCCGAGGGTGTCATATCGAGCCTTCAACGTATCGATGCTGCGGCTCTGACCCTGGAACATATCCGTGATGCAGCGCAGGCGGGTGATCGCCTGGCTCAATCGACCCTGTTCGAGATCGGTGATTTCCTCGGCGATGCCTGTGCCAGGCTTATTCAGATATATAATCCCAGAACACTGATCATCGGAGGACCGGCGGGGATGCTGGGTGAATTTTTTCGGGAGGCAGCATTGCAGACGATCCGGCAGCAGGTTATACCTGAGATGCTGGTCGATCTGAACCTCGTGTTCAACGCCTCGGAATCGGGTGATGAGGCGCTTGGCTCTGCACTGATCGCACAATTGTGGGCCTGGCAGCATATCGGCCAGCTTATTCGAGGCTAACCCGGGACACGCTGATTTATAGCCATCGACAATTACCCGGTATTTGGTTAAAATTGTGTTGAAGTATGGTGGCTATATCTGATATGCGAAGAGTTTTGGCTATTATCCTGGCCGGAGGTGCGAGTGAACGCTTGAGTGTGCTGGCTGCCGAGCGTGCCAAGCCGGCTGTCCCTTTCGGTGGAAAATATCGCATCATCGATTTTACTCTCAGCAATTGCGCGAACTCCGGTATCTATAATGTGGCTGTATTGACTCAGTTTAACCCGCGTTCCCTGGCCAGGCATGTAGGGGTTGGCAGGCCATGGGACATGGACCGCGAACTGGGAGGTGCGGTCCTGTTGCAGCCCTTCCTCAGCCGGCAGCAGAGGACCTGGTATAAGGGAACTGCTGACGCTGTTTACCAGAACCTCTATTATATAGTCGATCAGCGCGTGGACGAGATACTGGTGCTGTCCGCCGACCATATTTACAGCATGCGCTATGACCAGATGTTGACATCCCACCGCAACCGGCATGCCGATGTGACTGTGGCCGTCTACGAGGTTCCCCAGGAAGACACGTCGCGGTTCGGCATCATTACACTCGATCACAATGAACGCATCGTGAATTTTGAGGAAAAACCTAAAACGACCAAGAGCCGGCTGGCCTCCATGGGTATCTATATCTTCAATAAAAAGGTGCTGGTCGACGCCCTGGAGGAGATGGCGGGCAAGCAGGACGGCTACGACTTCGGGCACGATGTTCTACCCAACCTGATAAGTAAAAACGAAGTTTACGGATTCCGCTTCCGCGGCTACTGGCGTGACGTGGGAACCGTGGAAGCCTACTGGCAGGCCAATATGGACCTGATCGTAGATCTTCCGGAACTTAACCTTTATAATCCGGAGAATGAGGTGAGGACCATTACGCAGGGATACCCGCCCGTCAAGCTGGGACCGCATGCACAGGTGAACAGGGCCCTGATATGTAACGGGGCTATCATTAACGGTACGGTTATCGAATCTGTCATCTCTCCCCGTGTTTTTATTGAGGAGGAGGCGGTGGTGAGAAACTCCATCATCTTTGAAGATACCACGATCGGACGTGGGGCTATCATAGAAAAGAGCATTATCGACAAACAGGTTTGGATCAGCCGCGGGTGCCATGTGGGAGCAGGCGATGATCTCTCTGCCAACAAAGAGGAGCCCGAACACCTGGATTCCGGCATAACACTGGTCGGTAAAGGCGCAAGGATACCCTCCGACGTAATAATCGGGAGGAACTGCAAGATCGAGCCCTGGGTAGAGGCCACCGACTTCCCTTCCACGACAGTGGAGAGCGGCGAAACAATCAAGGGTAAAAGCCGCCGCAGGTATCAGCTTTAATAACATTGCCCCTGGAAAGTTGAAGCTTTAATATAGCCAAATCACGACCGTCAATCATGAAAATACTCTTTGCTGCCGCCGAAATTGCACCCCTGACCAAGGTGGGGGGTCTGGCAGATGTCATAGGATCTTTACCTGCGGAGCTTATTAAGATGGGTCACGATGCCCGCGTGATTGTACCTAAATACGGTTTCGTGGATTATTCCGCCCATGAAACAGATTCAGTTGTGCGTGATCTGATCGTTTGTTCTCTGCAGGGATACAGGAAAGTCACGCTGGAGCAGATTACTATCGACGGAGTCCCGGTTTACCTTTTATCCTCAGATATTTTTTCCAGGTCCGACCAGGTGTACGGTAGTGACGAGGTCGAGAAATTCTGGGTGTTCTGCGACTGCGTCAGCCAGTCGTTGCCCTACCTGGGGTGGAAGCCCGAGATAGTCCATTGCCACGACTGGCACACCGCTTTGATTCCTCTGCTGCTGAGAATTGGCCATTCAGATTGCCGCACGGTTTTCACTATACATAATATGAAGTACCAGGGCAATTTCGATGACCGCACATTGCAGAGGTCCGGGATCAGCCAATACTGGTATGGCCGGGTTGGTGGGATAATGGAGTTGCCCTGGAATTTCATGGTACAGGGTATTCTATGGTCCCATGTAATCAGTACCGTCAGCGAAAATTTTGCCCGTGAGATATTGACCGCAGAATACGGTTGCGGTATGCAGGCGTTCATCGATTTTCGAAAGAATAATCTCTTCGGCATCATCAATGGCGTGGGATATGATGAATACGACCCTGGCAGCGACCCGCTGATTGAGGCTAATTTCAATAGCGCAGACATCGGTGGCAAGGCTGTCAATAAAAGCGGGTTAAGGGAGATGGTGGGCTGGAAAGCACGGACTGAGGCTCCAATCGTAGGTATGGTCTCGAGACTGGATGAGCAAAAGGGCCTGGACATTATTATCAGTGCCCTTCCCCAAGTTATAAAATCTACAGGAACACGATTCATCTTCCTAGGTCGTGGAAAAGAGTATTACGAAGAGGCGCTGTTGCAGCTGGAATCCAGGTACCCTGACTACGTAAGGGCCTATATCACCTACGACAATGACAGGGCGCACCTTGTTTATGCCGGGTCCGACCTGTTCCTGATGCCATCACTCTGGGAACCGTGCGGGCTGGGACAGATGATAGCCATGCGATATGGGACGTTACCGGTAGTGCGAAATACCGGAGGCCTGGCCGACACAGTAACCAACTTGAGCAGCGATCTCGCACAGGGGACTGGTTTTATCTTCTCGGAATACTCCGCAAAAGCATTGGCCTTTACACTCAAGAAGGCGACAGAAGCTTTCAATGATAAGGCCGCCTGGCAGCAAGCAGTAAAGCGGGTGATGGAATTGGATTTCAGCTGGCATGTACCGGCCCAACGTTATCAGGCCCTTTACAGGAGGGCGAAGGAGTTGAAGGCAGATGGCCCGCTTTAAACCACCTGTTGTCGCTGTTGATATAGGCGGGACCAAAATAATCACTGCCGTATTCGATGGCAGCGGCGTAATGCTGTCCAGGATATACTGCCTGACGCTTGGCAGCGAGGGACCCAACAGGGTGATTAAGCGTCTCGTAGGGGCCATCGACAAGGCAATTGAGAAGGCGGGGATGGTGAGGAGTCAGATAGGCGGTATCGGTATGGCGGCTGCGGGGGCGATCGATATCAACAGGGGTATAGTCGCCGATTCGCCCAACCTTCCGCGCTGGCACAATATACATATCATAGACAAATTGGTAGATGCTTTGGGCAGGCCTATTTTTCTATTGAACGATGCCAACGCCGCTGCTCTGGCGGAATACAGGCTGGGCGCCGGCCGCGGGCTAAATAACCTGATATATATAACCGTCAGTACAGGCATCGGCGGGGGCATGATCATCAATGGTGAATTGTATCAGGGTACAGACGGCAGTGCTGCAGAGATCGGACACATGATCATCAAGATCGGCGGACCGGTATGCAAATGCGGAAAGAGGGGATGCTTTGAATCGATGGCTTCAGGCACGGCCATTGGAAGGCTGGCACAAAAGAGGTTGCGGAGCGGGGAGGAGAGCATCATGGCCAGGCTGGCTAACGGTAAAGTCGGTGACGTAACGGCGCAGGTTGTTGCGGCAGCAGCCCGGAAAAAGGATGCCCTGGCCCTGGCGGTGATTGAGGAGTCAGCGGGCTATCTCGGCATCGGTTTGGCCAACCTTGTCAACTTGATGAATCCACAGGTGATCATAATCGGTGGCGGAGTATCCAAAATGGGGGATATGATATTGAGTCCGGCCAGAAAATCTATGAAAGCCAATGCTTTTAATCTGCCTGCCCGGACTGTGCGGCTGGTCAGGTCCCAACTGGGCGTGGATGCAGAACTTACTGGTGCTTCTTTATATGCACGCGACAGGCTGAGATCGAACGCATGATTTACAGGGCGCCCCTATTTCACTTCTACCAGCCCTATCGGAGTTAGGATTTTATAAGGGCGTGCTCCAGCATTTGAATTGCCGTTTCTTCAAAGCGAGACGTATCGCATTTCAACCATATGAAGCTGATCCTGGTTATCCACTCGACCAGTCCGCTGACCAGTTCCGCAGCCGCCAAAGAATCGTATTCCCTGATTCTACCTCTTCGGATACCTTCCGTAATGGCAGCGCGCAATACTCTTTGCACTTTTTTATCGGCATAGGGACGTACATTCTCCAGGCCGAGGTTGGCGCGGATATCCAGCAATCGTATGATGTCGGAATTTTTCGACGCATATAATAGTATATTATGTACGCAGGTTCTGATCTGTCCAGGCCCTAAAGAACCCGATAAAAATTTAATAAAATATCAGACACCCCGCTGATATAGCTCTCGACAAGAGCATCTGCAATCGATAATTTGGAGTCGAAATATATATAGATTGTTCCAAAGTCTTAAACGGTCATAAAAAATCGAATAACTTGCCATTTCTTTTCATTTATTTTGGTAAAATGATCGTGGCCATCCCTCTCTCTTATCATTGGTCAGCCTTTGCCAATGGATATTAATCTAAACCATCATTCACATTGATGTAAAGATGATAGCGGACATAAGATTTCCGGCTATCTGCGGATGCTGTAATTATTATTGACTGTTGATCAGTTATCTATAAGTGAAGTCTTAAAAGGGGACCACGAGAAATTAGCTAAAAAAGAAGGCATCATAGTGTCCCGCTCAACAGTACGCAGGATTCTTCAGTGAAAACAGCGGAAACGGATTACTCTGATTTTAAATGTTGCATAGTGCGAACATCATTGGTCATGTCGCAAAAAACCGCAGGTACACCTGAGAACCCAACACGAACGGCAATAAAGCTATTGCCCTCAGCACGTGGGGAACAACGGAGCTTGGTTTTCTCTCAGCAAAGGCGGGAAGATCTACATGGAGGTGAGGTTCTGTCTGATACCAGAATGCGGTTGAGGTATAATCCGCCCGAATCGAATCCAGTAATCCGTGATGCCAAATCATTTTGAAAGACTTCCTGAAGGGTATTGGATCGACAACTTGAAAACGATATGCAGCGACTCGACCCGTCAGATAGTTTCTCCTCGTGCAACCGTCGAGGACGCCTGTACTTTTGCCATGGGTGAAATACGCTCCGGCATTGAAATACTCTTCCAATCCTGTGCCGTGGTGTAAGGGCTCGACGCTGCCATCAATGGATATCTCTTCCCAACCCTCCATTTGGCCCATGCCGAAACCTCCAGGAAGGATACTACCAAGGGGTCTTCGGCAGATCCAAGCGTCTCGATTCTGCTCTGAGATATGGCACCCGACATAGTTTCCCTCACCTTGCGCATCAAGGACAGTATGCGGCACTCCTTCAACCGTTGGATTAGTCCTTCTCCATTGCGCGTGAAAATAAAGGGTGTCCATAGTGATCTCAGCGCCAGAGTAGTATGTAATCCCATAAAAAATTTGTCCGAAACTTAAGGGCGATGAGTTCCTTAAAATCACTTTTGCGTGTTTACGAAATGGCATGGGAAATCGCGATACATAGCCTCCATTTAACATCGACTGCGGGAGGGCATCGTATTCCCGATACTGGCAGAAAGCCGCTCCGAAAAAGTCTCCAATAGGAACACATACGCTTGGGTTCGGTTCATCGTCCCAATAGATGAGCAGATCAATAGCCCGCAGGAGAATGCGCGGAACTCTAAACGGAAACGTGAAGTATATACGACTGATAACTCCAGGCCCCTTAATGTTTGCGATAGTGAACGACTCTCCCGGTGCCAGTTCGATACACTTACGCTTAAATGCATCTGAATAGGGTCCTTTCGATCCCCCTGGAAGTGGTAAATGAGCAATCGGCCGGACATTCCAACCTGAAATCAATCGTGACGTACTCTCAATCGGCCGGGTTAGTTTTGAAAAATCTGTGTAATCGTTCACAATAATACCTCCTGTTCCGAATTAAAGTGAGATCCTTTGTGGGCCTATCCTCCTTAACCTCTGCTACATTATCATTGTCCAGGTCAAAATTACATGACTATGGGGTGGGATGTCAAAGACAATCTGGAACTATGTTTAACAGCTATTTATTCGGCCGTAAAATTATTGACTATACGTCCAGTAAACGAAATTAAAAAGCCTTTTGGAAATGGTGGTGAAGGGCTTTAGAGCCTGTTTTTAAAAGGCGCTCTTGAATAATCCCCCGGCCGGGTTACATGCTTTGTTGTGTTTACTTGTTATAAGCGGGTAAGTATAATATCCCGCGGCTACCCGGTGGTTGTCTGCGAGTCGGGATAAGAAGTTCCTGGATTGAATGAAATCTGAATTAGCGAGTTGCGGAGAATGTTCTATGACAGAACTCGTATGTTCTATATTTAAAAGATGCGAAAGGGAAGGATAGTGGCATGATTTACTGGGCGCCCCTATTTCACTTCTACCAGCCGCCGACGCAGGCGCCCGAGATATTGATGAAGGTGGCCAACGAGGCATACCGCCCGGTCCTGGAGGTATTTGATGAATACCCCCGCGCCAGGGCCACTTTCAATATCAATGGCGTGCTCAGCGAAATGCTCGGGCTGTATGGGTACACCGACGTGCTGAGCGGTATGCGCAAACTGGCCGAGAGAGGGCAGATCGAGTTCACCGGCTCGGGAAAATACCATCCCATCCTCCCTCTGATACCTGGCGACGAGGTGGCCAGGCAGATCATGCTTAACCATATTACTAACCAGCAGTACCTGGGCGAAGCCTACAAGCCGAGGGGTTTTTTTCCTCCCGAGATGTGCTACTCCAGGGACATCGCTGAGCCCGTCAGTGCATCGCGCTATGAATGGATCATAGTCAGCGGCATCGCCTGCCCGGTAGGCTGGCCCATGGATGTCATCCACCATGTGGATTACGCAGGCCAATCTCTGGCCGTGTTTTTCCGCGATGATATCCTCAGTAACAAGATCAGCTTTAAAGATGTGGACGGCAGGGGATTCATCGAGCATTTAAAACAACTGCACCAGGGCGAGGGTGATATCTACGTGATAACCGCCATGGATGCCGAGACATTCGGACACCACATACAGCACTGGGACAGGCTTTTCCTCTCACAGGTTTACGAAACACTTGTACCTGCTGAAGATCATCAGGCAGTGATGCTCGAGCAGAAGCCGCTGGCCGACCAGCACCGCAAACTTTTCGAGTACGAGCAATCGCAGGATGCCGGTGAAATAAAAATAGTCACCATCAGCCAGTTGCTGGATCTATTCCCCGAGGGTCAGAAGATCAGTCCCAGGCCTTCGTCATGGAGCACCTCGGCTGGGGATATCCAGGCTGGAAATTACTACCCTCTGTGGCAGGATAAGAACAACACCGTTCACGTCATGCAGTGGGAACACCTGGACCTGGCCATCAAGGTGGCGCATAAGGCTATTGAAGTAGCGGATAACCCAGCCAGCCTTGATTATGCCAATATTGCGAGGAACGCGCTGGACCGTGCGTTGCATAGCTGCCAGTTCTGGTGGGCCAGCAGGAGGCCCATGTGGGATATCAACATGATAGACAAAGGCCTGGCCCTGCAGCGGGAGGTTTTATTAAACTCGCTCAAAGCAATATCCCTGAGCGGATGCAGCCAGGAAGAGAAGAAGGAGAATTATATTCGTGTAATAGCAGCCCGGCACGTATTTGACCGGATAACCGATTATTTATTTGTAGATTAGGCGATATTCGGTGAGCATGCCGTACCTGACGGAGGGTAAATGATATGAGGTCCCGAGAGATTATTGGCAAAGAGGTTATCGATGCCGGCGCACGCATAGTCGGCCGTGTGAGAGATGTTGAGATAGACCCGGTAAAGTGGAATGTGACAGGCATAGTCATCACAACAGGATTCATGCGTACCAGGACCTTGTTGACGGGCGATATCGACAAGGTGGGAGATAAGGTGGTGCTTAAGGTAACCACGGATAAGATACACAAAGCTTGAGCACATGGTGCATATTTGAAGCGCATATTTCTGGGACTGGCCATTCACAATCACCAGCCTCTCGGCAACTTCCCCTGGGTTTTTGAAGATGCCTACAAGCAGGGCTATTTGCCCATGCTCGAGGCATTGGGGCGGCACCCGTCTATCAGTGTATCACTGCATTACAGCGGCTGCCTGCTCGATTGGATATCGGGGGAACATCCCGAGTTCTTCAAACTGCTGGCGAGGTTGATTTCACGGGATCAGGTGGAGATGATGGGTGGTGGATATTACGAGCCGATTTTACCCATGATACCGGACGTCGATAAATCCGGGCAGATCGGCAAGATGAGCGAATATCTCTGGCAGCAATTCGGCCGCCGCCCCCGAGGCCTGTGGCTGGCCGAGCGTGTTTGGGAGCCCTCGCTGGCCATGATACTTGCCGACGCCGGCATCGATTGGACGCTGGTGGACGATACAGCCTTTAAAATGGTGGGCAGGGATGACCGTGAGATCTTCGGCTACTTTAAAACCGAGGAGCAGGGAAGGTATCTCAAGGTCTTTCCCATCAGCAAGTACCTTCGCTATGCCATACCGTGGCACACAGTGGATGATGTTATTGCTTATTTAAGGGACAACGCGTCGGAAAATGGGGATGGGATAGCAGTGCTGGGTGACGACGGCGAGAAATTCGGCATCTGGCCTAAGACCTGCGAACTGTGCTGGGGAAAAGGTTGGATAGAGGATTTCTTTACAGCTATTGAAGAAAATGGCGAGTGGCTGACCACTATCAAACTGGGCGATTACGCCGAAAGATATAAGCCGGCGGGACGCGCATACCTGCCCTGCGCATCCTATGACGAGATGCTTGAATGGTCCCTGCCGGCGGACGTGTCGGAACAGTACACCGAGTTGAAACACCGCCTGGTGGAGGAAAAACATCCGGGTGTACTGGGCCACATGTTCAGCGGCTTCTGGCGTAATTTCCTGGTAAAGTACCCCGAAATAAACCGTATGCAAAAAAAGATGCTCGCTGTCAGTAAGCGGGTCCACCTGGCGCGCGCCAACAATGAAGCTGATTGCGGAGCTGATTACCTCTGGAAGGCCCAGTGCAACTGTCCTTACTGGCACGGTGTATTTGGCGGTATCTATTTATCGGATATACGGGCTACAACCTTCACCAACCTCATCAAGGCGGAGAACTGCGCCGATGCGGTATTGAACTGTGCCGGTCAGGATTATCGCTGGCAGCAGGTTGATTTCGATGGTGACGGCAATGAAGAGATACTGATTGAAGGTAAAGACCTGAACCTTTATCTAAGCCCGGCCGAAGGCGGCACCATATTCGAGTGGGACCTGCGCGGCCATGCCTACAATGTGCTCAGCGCCGTGTCGCGCAAACCGGAGGCCTACCACCGTGAGCTGGCCGCGGGAAATAAGGCCTATCAGAAGTCCGAAGATGGTGGTGGCGTTCACAGTATACATGATGGTGTGACGATAAAGGATCGGGACATTGCGGACTGGTTGATCTACGATATTCTACCGCGCTCCAGCCTGATCGACCGTTTTTTCAGCAAGCAGGTGACTCTGGAGGAATATCGTAAGAATACTTATGTGGAACAGGGAGATTTCGCCGGCCAGCCCTACAATTGCCGTGTCGTCCCCGGGGTCGATGCCCTGCAGGTTCACCTGGAAAGGACGGGCACGCTTCTCTCCTCACATGGATCGTGCTGCATCACCCTGAAAAAAAGCGTTGCTATGGCGCATAACGACGGCTGTCTGTATATCAACTACGGATTTGTCAATACCGGTGATACGGTGATGGACACGCTCTTTGCCTGCGAATGGAATATCAATCTACTGGGAGGGGGCCATAACCAGGCGGCCTATTACCATATTGAGGGCAGGGATATCGGAGATACGCACCTTGATTCCAGCGGTGAAATTATGGACGTGGCCCGGCTTATCATGGGCAACCGCTGCCTGGGATTCGAGCTTGAATTGGAACTTGCCCGGCCGTTGACCGTCTGGCGCTACCCCGTGGAGGGCGTTTCAAATTCCGAGGGAGGCCTGGAAAAAGTCTACCAGTGCAGCTGCGTGACGATATTATTACCGTTGATTATAGAACCGGGTCAGGCAGCGTCTTTTAGCTACAGTTGGCGGGTCGTGAAATGACGGCAAAAGAGATATCACTCACACCGCTGAGAAAGCAATACCTGCGCATCAAGCAGAAATACCCCGGCGCCATCGTATTTTTCCGCCTGGGCGATTTCTATGAGACGTTTGATGAGGACGCCAGGATCACCTCGCGCGAGCTTGAGATCGTGCTGACCGCAAGGGAGATGGGAAAGGGTGTAAAAATACCCCTCGCCGGGATACCCTACCATGCCCTGGAGAATTACCTGGCTCGTCTGATCAGCCGTGGATATAAGGTCGCTATCTGTGAACAGTTGACACCCCCGGGTAACGGCCTGGTCGAGCGCGAAGTGATACGTGTGGTCACACCGGGCACCCTGATTGAGCCGGGTTTGCTCGCCGAGAAGAGCAACAACTATCTGGTCAGCCTGGTTATTAACAAAGGACAGGCCGGTATAGCCTTTGCAGATATCACCACCGGCGAGTTTGCCGTAACACAGGTAGCCCGGGACCAGGCCGTGGATGAGATCGCCAGGCTGAACCCGGCCGAGATCATCGTGCCCGGGTCATCAGAGTACGTTGAGATCAGCGCTTTCCGCAATATAACCGAGGTGGAAGCCTACTTCTTTGAGCATGATACGGCCAGGCAGTCGCTGCTGGAGCTTTTATCCGCCTCGTCCCTGGAAGGTTACGGCTGCGAACATCTTCCGCTGGCAGTGGGTGCGGCTGGCGCCGTCGTGGCCTATTTGAGGGAGACCCAAAAAGCGGCACTGGGGCTGCTCAACCGGCTTTCAACCTATTCCACAGCATCTTTCATGACGCTTGATATGCAGACTATACGTAATCTGGAGCTGTACAGCAGCCTGCGCTGGGGCACGGCCCAGGGATCGCTGCTGTCCGTAATAGATATAACCAGGACTTCCATGGGTGGCCGTCTTCTTAGAAAGTTCATAGGCCAGCCGCTGCTGGAACTTGAGGCTCTGGGCCAGCGTCAGCAGGCCGTGGGATGGTTTTTTGATAATACCATCCTGCGCGGTACCGTCATCTCTCTGCTGGCTGATATGCCCGATATTGAGCGCATCATCAACCGGGTACGCAGCGGCAGCGCCTTACCGCGGGAACTGGTGGCGCTCAAGTCGGGCTTGGAGAAATTAGCTATGATCCAGGTTTCGCTGTCTGAAAATAGCCTGCCTTCCCAGCTCAGGGACGGCCTGAAGCCCTGCCCGGACGTGGTTCAATTGATATCCGGCGCCATCGCCGACCATCCGGCTGCTAACTTCGATCACGGGGGGGTGATCAGGAAAGGTTTTTCAGAAGATCTGGACAAAATTACGTCCATGGCCTCTGATGCCCGCCAGTATTTGGCCGGGTTGGAGAAGCAGGAAAGGGAGCGCACCGGCATAAAGTCCCTCAAACTGGGATATAACCGGGTTTTCGGCTATTACATAGAGGTGTCGCAATCCAATCTGAGTGCTGTGCCCGCCGAATATATTCGCAAGCAGACTCTGGCCAACGGCGAACGCTACTACACCCCACAACTAAAGGAATATGAGACAATCATCCTCAATGCCCAGGAGAGGATGATTGACCTGGAGAAGACCATTTATGGGCAGTTGTGCCGTCAGATCGCCGATCAGGGTGAAAAAATTTTGGAATCGGGTCGGGCACTGGCACGGGTGGACGTTTACTCCAGCCTTGCCGAGGTGGCTGTGCGCAATAATTACGTGAGGCCGGAGTTTAATGATGGTGATTCAATAATTATCAGGGGTGGCAGGCACCCGGTTGTGGAGCGGGCGTTGGGCAGCAGTGTATTTATCCACAACGATACCTCGCTTTCCAATCATGACAATCAGTTGATCGTGCTGACCGGTCCCAATATGGCAGGCAAGTCAACATATCTCAAACAGGTGGCGCTGATCGTTCTCCTGGCCCAGACAGGTAGCTACGTACCGGCTGACGAGGCCGTCATCGGCATTGTGGACCGCATATTCACGCGCATCGGTGCGCAGGAGGATATCGCGGCCGGGCAATCTACATTCATGGTCGAGATGATCGAGGTGGCCAATATACTCAACAATGCTACAACCAGGTCGCTGCTGATACTTGACGAGGTCGGGCGGGGCACCAGCACCTATGACGGGCTTTCCATCGCCTGGGCAGTCGTCGAGTATATCCACAATAATGCCAGGTTGAGGGCCAGGACCCTCTTTGCCACCCATTATCACGAACTGGTGGAGCTGGCGGGATCCCTGCCGCACGTGCGGAATTACAATATGGCTGTCACCGAAGACAAAGGGAAAGTTATTTTCCTGCGCAAAGTCGTTCCTGGCGGCGCCGACCGCAGCTACGGGATACATGTTGCTCAGCTTGCCGGGCTGCCCAAAGCAGTGATACACCGGGCGCAAGAGATATTGCAGCGGCTGGAAGAAGAGCAAGTAAGGCGCAAGAACGGTGTAAGGAAGGGACCCGTTGATTCTCAAACTTTGCAGCTATCGATCTTTGGCCGGTCTTCTGAAATCGAGGCCGAAATGAGGAAGCTGGATATCGACTCCATGTCGCCCATCGAGGCAATTAATAAGCTGTACGAACTGAGGAAGAAGTCAGAGGACAGGGCCGAAGACTAAATACCCCGGTATATGATAAATTTGACATTATGACCATTTAAGGTATAATCATGCCTATTATGGGCATAAGGACCGGTCTTCAAATCAGGCCACCTCTTTTCAACAAAACGAGAAGCGGATTGATCGATTTGCTGTACGGGAATGCCGGCAACGAATATTACGTTAACCAAATAATGAAGATTATAGATAGCGGGTCGGGCGCAGTTCAACGCGAACTAAGATTAATGACAGTGGCGGGATTATTGAACAGGACTAAAAGGGGCAACCTTGTTTATTACCAGGCAAATGGCAAAAGCCCTATATTCGGTGAGCTTAAAAGCTTGGCGGACAAAGGTATATTTTCTTCAATGGCAATATCAGGTAACCTGTCTGGTTCCGATAAGCGATTATTGAAATGCAAACCTAATATAAAAATACCCCGCATAAAAATTGCCGGGTTCTGCCGCAAACATCATATACAACGGCTATCTTTTTTTGGCTCCGTATTGAGGAATGATTTTGGGCCGGACAGCGATGTAGACGTCCTGGTGGAGTTTTTGCCCGATCACACGCCAGGATATTTCAGCCTGTTTGATATGGAAACGGAGCTTTCCGCCCTGTTGGGTGGACGAAAAGCCGATATCAGGACATCTCGGGATCTGAGCCGCTACTTCAGAGACCAGGTTATCAGGGAGGCCAGTGTGCAGTATGAAGCTGCCTGATGACCGTATCCGGTTACAACATATAGTTGAATTTGCCGGTAGGGCAAACAGCTTTACCTCTGGTTTGACCCGGGAAGAATTTAACAGGGATGAGGTGCTGCAATATGCTTGCATTCATCTGCTCGAGATGATAGGGGAAGCGGCCAATGAGATATCTGATAAAACCCGGGGGCAATTCCCTGATATACCGTGGTTAAATATGATAAATATGCGCAATCGCCTCATTCATGGTTACATAGATGTTAATATGGATATCGTATGGATGACTATTCGGGATGACCTGCCTCCTTTAATTGATCAAGTGCGCAGGATTAGGCTCAACAAATGATATGTTGCTTGATTGAAATTAAACAGGTAACCGCAAATAGATTTTTACTAAGTGACAGGGTAATCACAAGGGGAGGACGGCTGCTCAAAAATAGAAGTATCCGTTGAAAAGTGATATAGTCTTAACCTCATGAAAGACAAAATAGAAGAGATCAAGCAGGGCACGGTAACGTCGCCGCAGGGCTTCACGGCCGGCGCAGTAGAGGCGGCAGTTAAATACAAGGGGCGGCTGGACCTCGGTATACTTTACTCCGAAACGCCCGCCGTTTCCGCTGCAGTCTTCACCAGGAGCAAGGTCAAGGCTGCCCCCATTCTTATCAGCATGAAGAATAACGAGAAGGGCAGAGCCCGTGCCATAGTTGTAAATTCAGGCTGCGCCAACGCCTGCACGGGTGAGAAAGGATTGCACGATGCTACCGACATGGCTGTATTAACAGCGAAGAAGCTGGGTGTCCGGACCGACCAGGTCATGGTAGCCAGCACAGGAGTTATCGGCACTATCCTGCCTGTGGACAGGATACAGTCCGGTATCAGTAAAATCGAGTTGTTAAAGGATGGCGGTCATAAACTGGCCAGGGCTATCATGACGACCGATACCCGGCCAAAGGAGATCGCCGTCAGGGTCATGGACAGCAGCGGGCACTATACGATCGGCGGAATAGCCAAGGGCGCCGGCATGATCCACCCGGATATGGCCACATTGCTCAGTTTCTTGACGACTGATGCCAGAGTCGAAGTTGCATTCCTTGCCAGGACGCTGAAAGCCGCTGTCAACGACAGCTTTAACATGATTACTATCGACGGTGACACCAGCACCAATGACATGGTGTCGATCATGGCCAATGGCAGGGCCGACAACGAGATGATTACGGCGAAAAATGGCAGGGTGTTCAGGGAAGCTTTGAGTCAGGTATGCCGCTACCTGGCATGCAGCATCGCTGCCGATGGTGAAGGCGCTACCAGGCTGATCGAGGTGTGCGTGGAGGGCGCGAAGAGCAGGTCCCAGGCCAGGAAGTTAGCCAGGTTGATCGCCGCATCCGCTCTGGTGAAATCGGCCGTGCATGGTAGCGACCCGAACTGGGGCCGGGTGGTGGCCGTCCTTGGGCGCAGCGGTGCCGCCATGGACGAGGGGACGCTGGATGTTTACCTGCAGGGTGAACAGGTCATGCACGCAGGCAGTCCCATGCCTTTTGAGAAGGATAAGCTGAGCCGCCGCATGAAGGCTGACACGGTAAATATAAGAGTCTGCTTGAATATCGGGGCTGGAAATGCAGTCGCGTGGGGATGCGATCTCTCTCAAGAGTATGTTACTATAAATAGCGAATACACGACCTGACCCGTCCCTGGATTGCATATGTTAAGATCGAAAATCATAGTGGTTAAGATCGGTGGCAGTACTCTGGGCCAGAACGATACCACGATGGAAGACCTGGTAACCCTCCAGAAAAAGAAGGTCCCCGTGGTGGTTGTTCATGGTGGAGGCAACGCGGTAACGGACTGGCTGAGCAGACTGCATATCTCCACTCGCTTCGTACAGGGCCTGCGCGTGACGGATGAAGATACCTTGAAAGTAGTCACGGCTGTGCTGGCCGGTTTGATTAACAAGGAACTGGTCTCGGAGATATGCCGAAGGGGGGGAAAGGCCGTTGGAATCAGCGGCGCCGACGGAGCGATCGCGCTGGGTAAGAACAAGGACCGTGAGCTGGGACTGACGGCCGAAGAGCTGACGATAAACTCCCGGCTGCTAAAGGTGTTGCTCAATAACGGCTACATGCCTGTAATCGCGCCTGTCTGCATCAATTCCCAACCCGGCGACAGGGAGGATAACAACCTGCTTAATGTCAACGGCGATACCATCGCCGCCGAGATCGCCGCTGCGCTGGATGCGCGTAAGCTGATCTTTCTGACTGACGTGCCGGGAATATACGATGATTCCAGGCAGGTGATAACGCACATCGATGTGGGCAAGGCCAGGAACATGATCGAGAGCGGGACGGCCTCGGGCGGTATGGTGGCCAAACTTGAGGCCGGCATGATCGCCGCCCGCAAGGTGTCCCTCACCCGAATAATAGATGGACGGGTCGGTCATGCGCTGATCGACGAGATTGAAGGAAAAGGTAAAGGTACTACAATTGTCAACCGAAAATAAAAACTGGCAGGACCTGGAACATAAAGTCTATATGCAGTTGGCCAAGCGCTGGCCGGTCACCATAGTGCGCGGCAGGGGGATGAAGGTCTGGGACGACACAGGTAAGCAGTACCTGGACTTCGTGGCCGGCATCGCGGTAACCAGCCTCGGCCACTGCCATCCTGTAATCGTCAAAGCACTAACGCGCCAGGCCAAAACGCTGATCCAGATGTCCAACATGTATTACACGGTTCCCCAACTTCAGTTGTCAGAGCTGCTGGTCAAGACAAGTTGCCTTAACCGCGTCTTCATATGCAACAGTGGAGCGGAGGCCAACGAGGGGGCCATCAAGCTGGCACGCCGTTACGGCAAGCTCAAGCTGGACGGCGCCTACGAGATAATCACGACTCACGAATCGTTTCACGGCAGGACGCTGGCAACAACGGCAGCCACTGGCCAAAACCAGTTCCAGGAGCCCTATACCCCGCTGCCGACGGGTTTTGTCAACGTCGATTACAACGATATAGAGGCAATAAAAACGGCCACGAATAAGCTGACCTGCGCGGTGATGCTGGAGCCCATACAGGGCGAGGGCGGTGTCAATATACCGTCGGATGACTACCTGAAAAAGGTGCGGGCCTGGTGCGATGAGAAGGGCCTGCTGCTCATCCTGGACGAGGTACAGACGGGCATCGGGCGCACCGGTACTCTGTATGCATACCAGCAGTACGGAGCGGAGCCTGACATTATGACCCTGGCCAAAGGCCTGGGCGGAGGCCTGCCCATCGGGGCTTTTCTGGCCAAAGAGCAGGCCTGCGTTTTCAAAATCGGCGAACACGGCACCACTTTCGGGGGAAATCCCCTGGTCTGTGCCACGGCCTTTGACGTGCTCAACTATATAATCAACAAGGATTTAGAAGGCCATGCCGGCCGCATGGGAGAGTATCTTCGCATGGGCCTGAAGAAGCTGGCAGCTGATTACAAGGTGATTAAAGAGGTGCGGGGAAAGGGCTTGCTGACGGCGATGCAGTTCAACGAGGATATTGCGGAGCCGGTGGTTTTGGCCTGCCTGGAGCGGGGCATCATAGTGAATAAGGTAAAGTCCGATGTGATACGTTTTATCCCACCGCTCATCGTCACGGAGAAAGATATCGACAGGGCGCTGGACGTTCTCGGCAAAGTATTGAAAAAGAGGCAATAAGATGGCAAGAAAAGCGAAGGAAAAAGTGGTCCTGGCCTACAGCGGCGGATTGGATACGTCGGTCGCAATCAAGTGGCTGGCTGACAACTATAAGATGGATGTCATCACGCTCTGCGTCAACATCGGCGGTGTCAAGGATGTCGAGGGCATCAGGCAGAAGGCTTTGAAGCTGGGAGCGGTAAAATCCTTCGCCGTGGATGTGAGGGACGAATTTATAGACGATTATGTTTTCAGGGCCATAAGAGCTGATGCTCTGTACGAGGGACAATACCCCCTGGCAACTGCCCTGGGAAGGCCGCTCATGGCCAAGCTGCTGGTGGACCTGGCGCATATGGAAGGGGCAGCCGCGGTGGCGCACGGATCGACCGGGAAGGGCAACGACCAGGTGCGCTTCGATGTCAGTGTGCTGGCGCTGGGACCGGAGCTCAGGATCATCGCCCCCGCGCGCGAATGGGGCATGACAAGGGACGAGACCATTGAATACGCCCACCGGCACAAGATACCCGTGCCCGTTAAAGTGTCCCGGCCATATTCCATAGATGAAAATCCCTGGGGCCGCAGCATCGAGTGCGGCATACTGGAAGATCCCTGGAACGAGCCGCCTGAGGATATATACGAATGGACCAGGTCCCCTGCCGATGCGCCGGACAGGGCGGAATACGTGGAGATAGGCTTTGAGGAGGGGGTGCCTGTCAGCCTGAATGGTAAGAGAATGGATGGCCTACCCCTCATAGAAAAGCTCAATGTGATGGCCGGGCGCAACGGCATAGGCAGGATCGACCACATGGAAAGCCGCCTGGTGGGCATAAAGTCCAGGGAAAACTACGAGGCGCCGGCTGCCGTAGTTATCCTGAGGTCCCACCTTGCCCTGGAAGCCATGACCCTGACCCGGCACCAGCTCAGGTTCAAGGAGAGGGTGGCCCAGGAATATTCAGATATCATCTATAACGGCCTGTGGTTCTCCAAGCACCGGGAAGACCTCGATGCCTATATCGATAGCTCTCAGAGGTATGTATCGGGTACGGTCCGGGTCAAAATGCATAAAGGCAACTGTCTCATTGTCGGGCGGAAGTCGCCTCACTCTCTCTATAGCTTCCAGCTGGCAACCTACGACCGCGGCGACCTTTTTGACCAGAGCGATTCGGCCGGCTTTATCCGTATCTGGGGCCTGCCGCTGAAGATACAGGCGCAGGCGCAGATAATAAAATTAACCGCGCTTAAGAGCGGTAAAAGGGGCAAAAAGAAGAAATAATAGTAGGGTGGAAAAAGGATGGGAGTTAAAAAAGAGGTAAGGTTAAGGGGCAGGTTCAAAGAGGAGATAGATGAAGCCGTCCAGCATTACCTGGCATCGGCTCCGTACGACTGGCGGCTGTACAGGCATGACATCCTGGGGAGTCAGGTGCATGCCGAGATGCTGGCACGGCAGGGGATCATACCCCGTGGCGATTACATAAAGATCAAGAACGGGCTGCATACCATACTCAAGGAGATGGATGGCGGCCGCTTCCAGTTCAAGCTCGAACTGGAAGATATTCATATGAACATCGAGAGCCGCCTGTTTGAGTTGATCGGTGATACGGCGGGAAAGCTGCATACCGCCAGGTCGCGCAACGACCAGGTGGCCCTCGACATGCGGCTTTTCGCCAGGGAGGCTACAGGGATAGTGGTAGCAGTCCTTCAGAGGTTCAATTCACAACTTGTGGATATCGCCCAGAAAAACATCAGGGTCATTATGCCGGGATACACCCACCTGCAGCAGGCACAGCCCGTGCTTTTTTCTCATCATATTATGGCCTATTTCCAGATGTTCTGCAGGGATATCCAGAGGTTCGGTAACTGTCTTGGCCGCATCAATATCCTGCCCCTGGGCAGCGGGGCGCTGGCCGGGTTGCCCTATCCTCTGGACAGGGAATTCGTCGCCGGAAAACTGGGGTTCGATGACGTGAGCGCCAACAGCATCGACGCAGTATCAGATCGCGATTTTATTATCGAGTTTGAGTCGGCATCCGCCATCGCCATGATGCACCTCTCGCGGCTGGCAGAGGAGATCATAATCTGGTCAACGGCGGAGTTCGGGTTTATTGAAGTGGGGGATGCCTATGCCACCAGCAGCAGCATCATGCCGCAAAAGAAAAATCCGGATACGGCTGAGCTTGCCAGGGGCAAGGCAGGCCGCGTGTACGGCCATTTGATGGCCATGCTTACGGTGATGAAGGGGCTGCCACTGGCCTATAACAGGGACCTGCAGGAGGATAAGGAAGGGTTTTTCGATGTCGTTGACACCCTCGTTTCCAGTGTGGATATAATGTGCGGGCTTGTGGCCTCAATGAAAATAAACGCCGCACGGATGAAATACTCGATGCAAAGCTATATCCTGGCCACCGACGTGGCGGATTACCTGGTAAACAGGGGGATGTCGTTCCGAGAGGCTCACGATGTAGTGAGCAGGGTTGTCTCCTATGCCATTGATAACAACAGGGAGTTGAACGAACTGGATATCAAGGAATACAAGGGATTCTCCAAGCTGTTTGAGAAGGATGTGCTGGCCATTACCCTGCAAAAATCGGTCGAGGCCAGGTCCTCGCAGGGGGGCACGGCCACCGCCGAGGTAAAAAAGAGCATCGAAAAGGCCAGGGAAGCCATCAGAGGGTATGAAAGGGAAGCGGATTAAGATAGCCCTTTCGATCCTTTCAGCGGATTTCAGCCGCCTCGGAGAACAGGTACATGAAGCCGTCGATGCAGGCGTGGATTATATCCATGTGGACGTCATGGACGGCCATTTTGTGCCCAACATCTCTATCGGGCTGCCCGTAGTAGAATCGTTGCGCAAGATCACGAATATTCCCCTGGACGTCCACCTCATGATAGAGAAACCTGAATTGTATATTGAGAAGTTCGCCCGGGCGGGCGCCGATATTCTTACGGTGCATGTCGAAGCATGTACCCACCTGGATGGCACTGTAAATGCCATTAAGAAGCTCGGTCTGAAGGCCGGCATCTCGCTTAATCCCGCCACACCTCTGTCATCGCTGGACGAGGTTTTATCCATGGCTGACCTGCTGCTGGTGATGACCGTCAACCCGGGTTTCGGCGGGCAGGAATTCATCGGGGGTATGGTCGATAAAATTGTCAGGCTGAAGGATATAATCAATAGTAGAAAATTCAGTGCTGAAATTGAGGTTGACGGCGGGATAACCATCGTAACAGCCCCGATTGCGGCAGGCGCCGGCGCAGATATCCTGGTGGCCGGTTCAGCCATTCTAAATTCGAGTCTGGGTATAGGAGCAGCTTTGAAAGAACTGAGGGATTCTATATGTTAGCGGGCGGCCTTGTTTCTGGTCCTAATACACCTGGTGCACAGGTTGAGCCGTACGGCAACCCCGTTGATGTTAAACGTCGTCGGCTGGATGTTGGGAAGCCATGTACGCCTGGTATGCTGCTTGGAGTGGCTGATCCTGTTACCGAAGCGTAACGTTTTTCCGCATATATCACATTTGATAGCCAATTTTAAACCTCTTTGTTAGATACTTTAGCGAATTGTGAACAAGAATGATATATAATACCACAACAGTCACAATCTTAAAAGGAGATAGATGAAGCAATCCTGGGACGGCAAAGATCTGAGGGACATGTTTGCTGCCGGCAGCAATTGGCTGGAGAAGAGCGTTGCCGAGGTTAATGCCATCAACGTTTTTCCGGTTCCCGACGGCGACACGGGCACCAACATGCTGCTTACCCTCAGGTCGGTAATCGAAGAGGCAGACAGGGCTACCGACACGACTGTGGGCGTGATGGCTAAAGCCATGTCCCACGGCGCGCTTCTCGGCGCCAGGGGCAACTCCGGGGTGATCCTGGCTCAAATCTTTCGTGGAATGGCTAAAGGACTTGATGGAAAAGCTCAATTCAACGGCAGTGACTGGGCGGCGGCTCTGGTGCAGGCGGCCAAGACGGCTAGAGAAGGTCTTTCCAATCCGGTCGAGGGCACCATACTTACGGTTATACGGGAAGCTGCGGGTTCGGGACAGCAATATGCTGAAACGCACCCGGACGACCTGGTGGCCATAATCGATGAGACGGTCAAGGAAGCCCGCGAGTCGGTGGCCAGGACCCCCACGCTGCTGCCTGCTTTAATGGAGGCCGGTGTAGTGGATGCCGGTGGACAGGGATTGTATATATTGCTGGATGGCGCCCTGAGGTATCTTAAGGGGGAACTGGAGGAGCTGCAGTTTCGTAAACCGCAGATGGTCATGGCCAATATCACTGCGACCAGGAATGTTAACCTGGTCTCATCGGAAGAAGATGAAGCCTATGGCTATTGCACCAATTTCCTGCTCGAGGGAACCAGCCTGGACCCCGAAAAAATCCGGCGTAAGCTCGAAGACCGCGGGCAATCACTGGTAGTGGCCGGCGATGAGACAGCGGTCCGCGTGCACATTCACTCGTACGATCCGGGGGGCATCGTGGCTTATGCCACGTCCCTTGGTACCCTTCACCAGATACAGATCCAGAATATGGATGACCAGCACGTCGGTTTCAAGGAAATGCAGAGGCTAAAGGCGATGCCGGCGGATATAGCGGTAGTGGCCGTTGCTTTCGGTGAAGGTATGATCAGATTATATGAGAGTCTGGGCGCTGTGGTGGTGAAAGGCGGGCAAACCATGAACCCCAGCGTCAAGGAGATACTGGCCAGTGTGGAAGCCGTCGAGCCTGATAAAGTCATACTTCTGCCCAATAATAAAAATATCATACTGACGGCCTCGCAGATCAAGGAGCTGACCAAGAAGTCGGTCGAAGTAATACCGAGTAGGACCATGCCCCAGGGCATCACAGCGCTAATGATCTTTAATTACGAGAGTACGCTGGAAGAGAACGTACAGGCTATGGCCGAAGCTATTAAAACAGTTAAGACGGTCGAGGTCACCACGGCAGCCAGGTCGACCCAGTTACATGGGCTGAAGATAACGCAGGGCCAGGCCATCGGCATTATCGATGATACCGAGCTGGTGGCGGCCGGCGACGAGGTAAAAGATGTGCTTTTGCAGAGCCTTGATAAAGGAGGGATTGGTGAGGTTGAGATGGTTACCCTCTATTACGGCGCTGATCTGAAGGCCGAGCAGGCTGAGGAGGTGGTCAAAGGATTGAAGGAGAAGTATCCCGGTAAACAGATTGAGCTGGTCAGCGGGGGCCAACCGCACTATTTTTACGTAGTATCACTGGAATAAGCTAAGGGAGGGTTAAGGCATGATTAAAATTATTACCGACAGCACCTGTGACATCCCGCTGGATATCATTAAAAAGTATGCCATCACCATAGTTCCCATCAATGTTCTTTTCGGCAACGAGACTTACCGAGACGGCATAGACATCAATGCAGAACAATTTTACAAGAAGCTGGTGGAATCCAGGGTACACCCCACTACTTCCGCACAGTCACCGGGATATTTTTCCGAGCTGTTTACCAGGTTGTCCAAGGAAACAGACGAGATTCTCCTGATACTTTTTTCCAGCAAGATCAGCGCCACTTATGAGAGCGCCATCCAGGCCAAGGCACTGGTTGGCGATATCTGTAAAATCGAGATCGTTGATTCGGGGCAGAGCTGTGGTGCACTGGGACTGCCCGTCATCAAGGCAGCCGAGATGGTACAGGGCGGTGCCAAGCTGGCGGACGTAACTGCATCCGTAAAAGACATGTGCTTAAGGTCTCATGCTTACATGGTATTTGATACGCTCGAGTACCTGCGCAAAGGCGGCAGGATCGGCCGGGCACAGGCGCTTTTGGGTGGATTGCTTAAAATTACCCCCATCCTGACCCTGCGCGAAGGCATAGTTACGCCTGTTCAGCGCACCAGGAGCAGGACCCAGGCCATCGATGCCCTGGTTAACCTGGTGAAGGGCGCCAACAAGATAGATGCCCTCATGTTGGAGCATGCTACCACGCCGGACGACCTGGAGATACTGGCCAAGAGGGTGGCCGAGTTCTACCCCAGGGATAAAACGTATTTCAGCACGGTCAATGCAGTCATCGGCGCGCACGTCGGACCCCACGTGCTGTGCGTGAATTTCATCGAGGGCAAATAGCGTCCGTGAATACAGTTGGTGAAAGCGGCGTCCATGACACAATCACCGCTTGATAGTGTTGCTACTTTCAGGGCTGTATTAGATTTGGAATCCAGGAGCGGTTATGCCAACCGCGCGGTAATAGGCGGCCTAGACAAGTACGTGGCCAGGTGGGTTTCACACTACCTGCCCGGCCATGATTTTTCCATATCCTGCCCGCAATTAAAAACCTTGCTGCTCAACCCGCCTGCCTATGCTGAAAGGAACATCGGTGAGCGTCAGAAATGGGTAAGATTGATCTTGCAGGAACTGGACCGGGTGCGGAGAAGCGCGGCGATTCCTGCACAGGCGGTGAAGGCGCCTGCACAAGAGGCGAGGGTTAAGGTACTTAAGAAGCCCGGACCCGGCCCGGCGGCAGCAGGATCGCTGGACAAGCCGGCGGCCGATATAAAAGGAGTGGGGCAGACCGTCGCCGCCCGTTTAGCCAGGCTGGGCATCCAAAGCGTGAGGGACCTTCTGTATTTTTTCCCGCGGCGCTTCATGGATTTCAGCCAGCGCCGGACCGTGTCTACACTCGAAATCGGCAAAGAGCAGACCATATTTGTCAGTGTATGGGAGGCCCGCCAGGTAATGTTGGGCCGCATGAAAAGCACCGAGGCCGTCCTGGGAGATGAGACCGGCAACGTGCGTGCCGTTTGGTTTAACCAGCCATGGCTGGCGAAACAGCTCAAAGTTAATGTCAGGGTGGCCCTCAGCGGCAGGGTCAGCGAGTTCAACTACGTGAAGGTTTTGGAGAATCCCGAGTGGGAGGTTGTAGACGACAGGGAACTCCTGCATACGGGACGCATGGTTCCCGTTTACCCTTTGACCGGAGGCCTCTACTCCAGGCAGGTCAGGGCCCTGGTCAGGAATGCGCTGGATGCGTATCTGGCGAATCTGCCCGAATTCCTTCCGTCGATGGTCCGGCAGCGCTGCGGACTGATGGATTTGCGGGACGCAGTCATACAGGCGCATTACCCGCTTGACCACGCTTCACAGAACAGGGCCCGCCAGCGTCTGGCTTTCGATGAGCTTTTCCTTTTACAACTAGGTGTGCTCAGCAAGAAGCGCGATTGGCAGGAGGAACAGCCCGGACGGGGATTTCAAATTGAACAAAGGGATATGAACGGGTTTATTGAGGCCCTTCCGTTTAAGCTTACTTCCGCACAGGTCAGGGTCATAGATGAGATATGCCGGGACCTCGGACGCGACGTGCCCATGTCGCGTTTGCTGCAGGGGGACGTGGGCAGCGGCAAGACGGTGGTGGCCGCAGTGGCATTGCTGGCGGCGGTAAATAATAAATGCCAGGGCGCCCTAATGGCGCCGACTGAGATACTGGCGGAGCAGCATTTCACCACGTTGCATAAACTACTGTCAGCCGTTTCAGCAAGCAGCAGCAGGGAATCGAATGTTTATACCTTTAAAGGCATCATGCGGCGTGAGATAAAGGTTGCGCTTCTCACCGGCAGTCTGGCAGCCGGGGACAAGACCCGGACACATGCGCTACTTCGGCGGGGAGAGGTGGATATAGTGGTGGGTACGCATGCACTGGTGCAGCGCGAGGTTAAATTTGCCGGCCTGGGCTTAGTTGTAATAGATGAGCAGCACCGCTTCGGCGTACTGCAGCGCACGGCCTTAAAGCAGAAGGGATATAACCCTCACCTGCTGGTTATGACGGCCACACCCATACCCAGGACGCTGGCGCTGACCCTTTTCGGCGACCTGGACATATCGACCATCGACGAGATGCCTCCGGGCCGCCAGTTGATCAAAACGCGCTGGCTGAAGCCGGAGGACCGGCAGCGGGCATACAATTTTATCAGGAAGCAGGCTGGCCAGGGGCGCCAGTCCTTCATTATCTGCCCTTTGATCGAGGAATCGGAGAGCCTGGAAGCTAAGGCAGCCGTAGCCGAATATGAGCGCCTGTCAAGTGACGTATTCCCCGATTTAAGGCTGGGACTGCTGCATGGCAGGATGAAAAACGTTGATAAGGAATCTGTCATGCATAGATTCAAGGACGGGGAGCTGGATATACTGGTCTCAACGTCGGTGGTGGAGGTTGGTATAGACGTCCCCAACGCTACCGTGATGCTGGTTGAGGCGGCCGACCGCTTCGGCCTCTCCCAGTTGCACCAGTTCCGCGGAAGGGTCGGCCGGGGAGATAGCCAGAGCTATTGCATGCTGCTGTCGGAGAACCCCTCGGAATACGGGCAGGAGAGGCTGAGGGCTATCGAGGAACTGACAGACGGCTTCGCCCTGGCGGAGAAGGACCTCGAACTGCGCGGCCCCGGCGAGTTTTTCGGGACGCGACAGAGCGGCCTGCCTGACTTGAAGATGGCCAGGTTGTCTGACACGCGCCTGCTGGAAATGGCGCGCAGGGAAGCCCTGATGTTGTTTGAAAAAGACCCGGGGCTTAAGGCCTCTGGCAATGAGCTTTTGGCCCGGGAATACCATAGAATATGGCGCAAAAGCATAGAAAACAATTAAAATAGTACTTTCCGGGTGAGAATCCGGAGGTTTTCAGGTAAATTACGCTGATATTTTCGGGGGATAAAATGACTTTCAGAAAACGGCTGGCTGAAATGCTGGAGCAGGCCTTTGCCAGGGCCGGCGAAAAAAGATTGGTGGGCAACTCCAGCCTGCCGGAGATAACCATCGAGAGGCCTGCCAGGCCGGAACACGGGGACTACGCCAGCAGCCTGCCGCTCAAACTGGCGCGTCTGACCGGGCTAAAGCCCATGGACGTGGCCAGGGCCATAGTTGATCACATGCCGACGGATAGTGATTTCGAGAAAGTTACTGCAGTGCCGCCCGGGTTTATCAACTTTACGCTGAGCAAAACCTGGCTGGCGCGCCAGGTAGACGCCATCTGCCGGGCCGGCGAGGCTTACGGTAACATACAACTCGAGGACAAAAGCGTCCAGATTGAGTTCGTCAGTGGGAATCCAACCGGGCCTCTGCACGTAGGACATGGGAGAGGTGCAGTGCTGGGCAGCACGCTGGCCAACGTGCTTAAAGCGGCCGGCTACAGGGTTTCCACAGAGTATTACATCAATGATGCCGGCAGCCAGCTCGAGGCATTCCACCGTTCATTGTATGCCCGCTACCTGCAGGCCATGGGACGGGAAGCCGAGGTACCATCCGGCGGGTATCACGGCAACTACCTTGTAGACCTTGCCGGCGAACTCGTTAAGCGGTATGGAGATAAGTATCTCAGTATGCCGGAAGACCGTGCCGTGGCTGAGATCGGGCAGGTTGGAATAGATAGGGAGATGGAGCAGATCAGGCAGGACCTTGAAACGCTGGGCGTGACGTTCGATGTGTGGTTCAGCGAGCAGAGCCTGTTTAAGAGCGGCCGGTATGACAGCACAATGAAAATGCTGCGGGACGGGGGATATATAGCGGACAGGGAAAATGCCACCTGGTTCACCTCGTCCACCATGGGAGAGGACAAGGATAATGTCCTTGTGCGCTCCGACGGGACACCCACTTATTTTGCCTCGGATATTGCCTATCATTACGATAAGTTCGTCGTGAGAAAGTTCGACAGCGTGATCGACATCTGGGGGGCTGATCACCAGGGCCATGTCCAGAGGATGAAGGTGGTGCTGGGCGCGCTGGGCATCGACCCCGAGAGGCTCGAGATCATCATCTGCCAGCTCGTAATGTTGAGGCGTGGCAAAGAAGCTGTCAAGGTTTCCAAGAGGAGCGGTGATATCATCACGCTACGTGAGTTGCTGGAGGAGGTCGGCCCCGATGCCTGCCGCTTCGTCTTCCTCTCGCGCTCGGCCGACAGCCAGATGGACTTCGACCTGGAGCTGGCCATCAAGCAGTCCGCCGACAACCCGGTCTATTACGTTCAGTACGCGCACGCGCGCATAAGCAGCATCCTGCGCAACGCGCAGGAGAAAGGCATCGACTTCGGTGCAGGTGATACGAGCCTGCTGATTTCGGAGCCCGAGTTGACCCTTATGCGCAGTATGGCCAGGCTGCCGGAGATAGTGGAGACAGTTGCATTGTCGCACCAGCCGCATCACCTGCCTTTCTACGCACAGGACCTGGCAACCGTCTTTCATTCCTTCTATAAACAGTGCCGGGTCATCTCGGAAGACGCAGATCTGACGGCCCCCAGGCTGAAGCTGGTGCAGGCTGCCAGGATTGTTTTGGCCAGGACGCTGCACCTGATGGGCATGACCGCGCCCGATAAGATGTAATCTCGGGCATCGTTGCCCCTTTGTAGCTGAACTCCATTTGTGTTAAACTCTTGGCTTGATTATGAAGAAGCGTGTATTCTCCGGCGCGCGTCCCACCGGCAGGCAGCACATCGGCAATTACATCGGCGCCATTCAGAACTATGTCCATCTGCAGGAAGAGTACGATTGCGTCTACTGCATAGTGGACCTGCATGCGCTCACCACGCTTGAGAGCACATCCGATCTGCAGCAGAATATTTTCGAGATGACGCTCGACTGGCTGGCCGCCGGAATCGATCCCAAAAGGTCCATAGTCTTCGTGCAGTCGCACGTTCCCGAGGTGACCGAGCTATTCACCCTGCTGGGCATGCTCACCCCGCTGGGCTGGCTGCTGCGTGTCCCGACCTTCAAGGAGAAGGCCAGAATGCAGCCGCAGAACGTAAATTACGGCCTGGTCGGCTACCCGGTGCTGATGGCCGCCGACATCATGCTTTATAAATCGGACGCCGTCCCGGTCGGCGAGGACCAGTTGCCTCACCTGGAGATGACTCGGGAGCTGGTGCGGCGCTTCAACTTTATCTTTGGCGATACATTCCCCGAGCCGCAGGCAAAGCTGACCAATTATCCTATGGTGCGCGGCCTCGACGGTGGGCAGAAGATGGGCAAGTCCTACAATAACCATATCGAGCTGGCCGCGAGCCCGGAGGAGACACTGGAGCGGGTCAAGACTGCCGTGACCGACCCTGCCAGGCAGCGCCGCAACGACCCGGGCCACCCCGAGGTCTGCAACGTGTTTAGCCTGCAAAATTTTTTCAATGAGTCGCGTGTTCAAGAGATCGAGGCGCAGTGCAGGGTAGCAGAGATAGGATGTGTCGACTGCAAAAAGTTGCTGGCTGCCGGCATCAACAGCAGCCTCAAAGATTTCCGTGAGCGGCGATTGGCACTCGAGAAGGACCCCGCGCATATTTACGACATCCTTGCCGATGGGGCGCAGCGTGCGCAGGCCATAGCACGCCAGACCATGGGCGAAGTAAAACTCAAGATGGGCCTGACCAGGAATGACTGAGAAGCCGGCCGCATTGTTGCCGGTGTCAGCTAACGGCCAATCTGCATACCACGTGGCCATGCAGGCTGCCGCTGAAGCAGGGAAGATATTACGGCAGCGTTTCGGCCGCTATAATGCGACAAGAATCAAGGGCAGGCGCGACCTGGTCACTGAAGCCGACCTGTTATCCGAGAAAACTATACTTCAGATCGTCACAGCTGCGTTCCCGGGACACGGGACGATGTCGGAGGAAGCAGGGACCAGCCGGGAGGACAGCGAGTATACCTGGATAATCGATCCACTGGACGGCACCAACAATTTCCATTTCGGGATTCCCTTATTTTGTGTGAATATGGCCCTGGCCCGGCGGGGTGAGGTTGTGTTGGGGATTACCTTCGACCCCATGCGCAACGAGATCTTCCGGGCTGTCAAAGGCAAGGGAGCTTACCTGAATAACAGGAGAAGCTCTGTGGCGGATGTCGCGGACCTGGGGGACGCCGCCGTAGGCGTGGACCTGGGCTATGATGCGGGTAGAAGCAGTGACCTTCTGGATATGGCAATACGACTATGGCCCAGGATTCATTGCATGAGACTGATTGGCTCCTCCAGCCTGGGTATGGCCTATGTAGCCTGCGGGCGGCTGAGCCTGTATTTCCACAAAAGCCTGTACCCGTGGGATTCGGCCAGCGGACTGCTCCTTATCAGGGAAGCAGGCGGCGAGGTGACGGATTTTACAGGCCGCCCTGCCACTATTAAAGACAGGGAGATCGTCGCCGCCAATCCCCGGCTCGGACGCGTATTCCGCGACTGGCTTAAACAGAAGTAGCTACTTCTTCCTGCGGTGCCTTGCCAGGAACTTCTTGATCCTTTTAAGGGCTTCTTCGATATCGGGCATAGATGTAGCGTAGCAGCAGCGCACATAGCCCTGCCCGCATTTCCCAAATACCGAGCCGGGCACTACAGCCACCTTCTCTTCCGTCAGCAGCCCCTCTGCAAACTCCTCGGATGTCATACCCGTAGACTTGATGTTGGGGAACGCGTAAAAGGCGCCCTTGGGCTCGAAGCAGGAGAGGCCGAGGTCCCTGAACCCTTTGACGATCACGCGCCGGCGCCTGTCATACTCGGCCAGCATATCCTCGACCTCCTGGTTGTTGCTGTCTTTTAAAGCTTCTATGGCGGCCAGTTGACCCATGATGGGCGCGCACATCATGGTGTACTGGTGTACCTTGAGCATGGCCTCCGTTATATCAGGGTTGGCCAGTGAGAACCCGACGCGCCATCCAGTCATGGCGAAGGCCTTGGAAAATCCGCCGATCAATATAGTCCTGTTCTTCATGCCCGGCAGGCTGGCCATGCAGGTGTGCTCGGCGTCGTACGTCAGGCGGGCGTATATCTCGTCGGAGACAACCAGCAGGTCATGTTCAACGGCCATTTTGGCTATCTCCAGCAGCAGTTTCCTGGGCATGACAGCCCCGGTCGGGTTGGAGGGGAAGCTCATCAAAATAGCCTTGGTCCGGGGGGTCAGTTTCCTCCTGATATCCGCAGGCATCAGTTCAAAGTTGTTTTTCTCATAGGTTGGAACCGGCACCGGTACGCCCCCTGTCAGGGATACGCAAACAGGGTAAGCCACGTAATGCGGATCGGACATGATGACCTCGTCCCCCGGGTCCAGGATGGCACGGAAGGCCAGGTCGAGCGCCTCGCTGCTGCCGGTGGTCACCAGTATCTCAGATTTCGGATCGTAGTTGAGTTTATAGAATTTCCGGTGGTATTTAGAGACGGCCTCCCTTAGCTCGGGTATGCCACGGTTGGAGGTGTACATGGTGAAGCCCTTCTCGATGGCCATGATACCGGCTTCGCGCATGGGCCAGGGCGTTACGAAATCAGGTTCGCCCACGCCCAGCGAGATCGCGCCGTCTATGGATGACAGCAGGTCGAAATACTTCCTGATGCCCGAGGGCGAGATGTCCCGGGCCTTCTGCGATATATATTCACGTTTCTTTATTCTTCGTTTTACATGGTGCGTCACTTGGAGCCTCCTGTAATGCAAATGACGTGCGGGGGTCAGGCTACGACACCCAGCCGCCGGGGTTCGCCGTCATCCTCGAAGATAACACCGTCCTCCTTGTATTTCTTGAGTATGAAGTGCGTTATCGTGCCCTGGACGGTATCCATGGGCGCCAGCTTTTCGGAGACGAAGATGGCTATCTCCTGCATGGTCTTGCCAGCCACGAGGATGGCCAGGTCGTAGGTACCTGATGCCAGGAAAACCGACTTGGCCTGCGGGAAGCGGTAGATGCGCTCGGCTATGGCGCCGAACCCGGTATCGCGTTGCGGTACTACCTTCACCTCCACCAGCGCCCATACCTGCTCCTCACCCAGTTTGGACCAGTTGATGACCGTCTTGTACTTGATTATAGTGCCGTCTTTCTCGGCCTTCTTGATTATTTTTTGTACATCATGGACGGGGACGCCAGTCATTTCTGCGACCTGGTCCGGGGTGAGCTTGGCATCCTTTTCCAGGGCTTCGAAGATCTTTTTTTCGTTCTCCATAACGCCTCCTCGATCAACCTGATTTTTCGGGTAAATCGTATTATAACAAAACGGGAAGGTAAAGTAACTTCATTCGGATTGTTTCGATAAGATCGTAATCTTATGACCCTGATGTAGGGGCGTACCTTCAGGTGCGCCCGCTTTGGCGGACAGGTCTGAAGACCTGTCCATACAGGAGATTGCCGCGCCCTTCAGGTTCGCAATGGCCGTGTTTAGGCTTTACGCGAGGGAGGGTCTTCGCGCGTGCCAGCTCGTAGCTTGTTCGTAGGCATAGGCCGCGCGCAGCAGGGTCTCCTCGGCGAAATGCTTTCCTATGAACTGCATACCTACCGGCAGGCCGTCCACAAACCCCGACGGTATGGAAATCGCCGGGACACCGGCGATGTTTATGGGCAGTGTGCAAACATCACTCAGGTACATCTGCACCGGGTCATCCGCCTTCTCCCCGATCTTGAAGGCCACGGTGGGCGAAGTGGGTGTGACCAGCACGTCATACGTCTCGAACGCCCGGTCGAAATCGCGTTTGATCAGCGTGCGCACCTTCTGCGCCTTGAGGTAATATGCATCGTAGTAGCCGGCGGAGAGGGCGTAGGTGCCCAGCATAATGCGCCTCTTGACCTCCGCGCCGAAGCCGAACTGCTTGGTCTTCTCCATGGCTTCCCACATGCTGGTGGTCTCGCGGTAGGAGTAGCCGTATTTCACGCCGTCGTAGCGTGCCAGGTTGGCCGATGCCTCCGAGGGGGCAAGTATATAGTAAGCGGCCAGGCCATACCTGGTATTGGGCAGGGAGACGTTCCAGTCGACCCTGGCGCCCAGTTCCTCGAGTTTCTTGACCGCTGCTTCAATGGCCTGGCGCACCTCGGGCTGCATGCCCTCGACAAGGTACTCGCGCGGCACACCGACGCGCAGGCCTTTAAGGTCAGGCTTAAGTGCTTTGGTATAGTCAGGTACGTCCAGCGGTACCGTGGTGGAATCGCGTTTGTCATGTCCTGAGATGACGTTCATCACCAGCGCGGCGTCCGTTACGTCCTTGGCCAGCGGTCCGATCTGGTCCAGCGAGCTGGCAAAGGCTACCAGGCCGTAGCGGCTGACACGTCCGTAGGTGGGCTTGAGCCCCACCACACCGCAGAACCCCGCCGGCTGGCGAATGCTGCCGCCCGTGTCTGAGCCCAGCGCGTAGATACAGGCATCGGCGGCAACAGCGGCGGCCGAGCCCCCGCTGCTTCCGCCCGGCACACAGTCCAGCTTCCAGGGGTTATGCGTGGTGAAGAAAGCCGAATTCTCCGTGGAAGAGCCCATGGCAAACTCGTCCATGTTGGCCTTGCCCACCATCACGGCGTTAGTGGAATTGAGCTTCTCGATGACGTGGGCATTGTAGGGTGGGACGAAATGCTCCAGCATTTTGGAGCCGCAGGTGGTGGTGATGCCCCTGGTGCACATGTTGTCCTTGATGATAACCGGTACGCCGGTCAGGGGGCTGCATTTGCCTTCAGCGATGGCTTTGTCTGCGGATTTAGCGCGTTCAAGCGCGTGCTCGGCCGTTATGCGTATGCAGGCACGTATTTTGCCGTCGATTTGCTCGAGATATTTAAGTGCGGCGCGCGTAAGCTCGACTGAGGAGATTTTTTTCTCTTTGAGCAATGCGTGGGATTCGTGGATGGTCAGGCGGTAAAGGTCGCTCATGGGCTACTCCAGGACGGCGTTGACCTTGAAGGCATTGTCCTCCTGGTCAGGCGCATTGGCTAAGACCTCGTCGACTGTCAGAGAGGGTTTCGGCTCATCCGGGCGGTAAACATTCTCCAGCGCCACCGATTGAGCGGTAGGTGGCAGGCCCTCGGTATCCACCTGGCTCAGGATGTCGAAGTTCTCTATGATATTGGAAAGCTGCGCGCGGAACTTTTCCACCTCGGCGTCTGAGATACCGAGCCTGGCTAAAAGGGCGATGTGCCGTACTTCTTCGTCGGTTAGTTTCATTCGCGTGTACCTACGAGTTTTTAGTTTATTTTGTAGTTGAGAATTATAACATAGAAATAATCAGCGGCATTAATGTTTAATAGTAGCTGGACTATTGTCCGTAGCTATTTGTCTGACAATGATAAAAATTACCGCCATACAAACATGCCGATGACTGCGTCATTTGGCAGGAGTGATTTCCGTTACAACCACCAGTTGAGAGATAATAGGAGTTGAGGAGGTAATAATATGAAGTCAATTCTGGGCATATCAATTATTTTGTTTCTGGCCGTAACTATTTCTTGTGGCAGCCCGGCATCCACAACCGAGAGTGTTGCCGGAGAAAATGTGAGTTTCATGATAAGTTCTTACAATTTCGTAAAGAATACCTACTCAGGAGAAACGAACCCGTCATACCTGCTCATTCGAAGTTATCCTTCCTTTGATTCAGTATTTGGAGTTGGTGCGGTAATGGGCATGGACGCTTCGAAATTAATCACTGAAGAGAAAATGAAGAGCGGATTTGTTCTATCCATCATTTACCAGGGAAATGATATTCATAAATTTGATATTGAGAAAATCACCCTGAAGAACAAACAGTTACAGGTGTATTATACTTCTGAAGTGACTACGCCAAATGCCAGTTGGACTTGCAATTGTAACGTTACTGCGTTGATTGATAATTGCAAATTTGACTCGATACTACTGTTTGAGAATGGGCATCCCTTGCCGGACGCATTGATAAAGGAGTTATGAGTATATAAAACAGTGCTGACCTGATCCTCTCCCCAAAAACTGGGGCAAGGTTAATAAGGTTGAAAGAGAAAATATTCAGGTAGGGGGAATAAGGTAGATGATTTATGCGAGGGCCCAGATGATATTGGCAGTCATAACCATACTGGCGGCACTATTTATGGGTGGCTGCCATCCGGTGCCTTCTGTGTCCCCTTATATAAGCAGCGGCCAGGTCAACTACGATAATAGAGCATATGAGCAGGCAATTACGGATTACTCCAAAGCAATCGAGCTTGACCCGAAAGTAAGCGAGGCATACATTGGAAGAGGTAATGCCTATTATCAGAAGAGCAAGTATGATGAGGCTCTTGCAGATTTCAAAAAGGCAGTCGACTTGAAGCCTGGCTCCGCCGAAGCGCTTACAGGGCGGGGCAAGTGTTACACAATGAAAAAGCAGTACGACCTTGCCCTGGCTGACCTGACTGAAGCAACTAAAATCAATCCTAATTTCAGCGAGGCCTATGCCCGATTGGGAACTTATTACCGTCAGCAAAAAGATCCCGACCTCGCCAAATCGCTGGCAAACTATAACAAGGCAATCGAATTGGACGGAAAGGATGGACGATATTACGCCTGGAGAGCCAATTACTTTTGCATGTTGAAAGACTACGAGAGCGGACTCAGCGATTATAACAAGGCTTTCGAGCTCACACCGGTGATAAGTGCTAGCTGGTACAATAATCGCGGCTGGATCCGCATTATGGCAGGTAAATACGATGGAGCCCTATCCGATATCAATAAAGCCCTGGAACTGGACCCCAACGGTGCTTACGTATGGGATACCCGGGGTTGGTATTATTATTTAACGGGAAATACTGCCCAGGCGCTGGCTGACATAAATAAAGCACTGGACCTGGACGCAACAGACGGCACGATCTTCGGCCACCGTGGAATATGCTATTACACCACCAAAGAATACGATAGGGCCATGGCTGACCTGAACAAAGCTATCGAGATGGACGGAAAAAATGCGGAAGCTTTCCTATACAGAGGGCTATGCTACAAGATTTTTGGCCAACCGGACAAAGCGATCGCTGATTTTCAGTCTGCAGCTAACTTTTCGTACGATGATGCGATAAAAAAACAGGCTATGGACGAAATAACAAACCTGAGATACGCTGAGTAAAATGGTGGGAGGGAACGGATTAGATACCCGGTATAACTGATAACTCTTTTACAATATTAGGCTTATTATTTTTATCAAGGATGAACATACATACCGATGTTCGTTCAATGGCGAATTGCTAAGAGTGAACTCATGCTTTACGTCTTTGTCCATCTGTATCCGCTCAGTGCCCATAGGACTACGTTCGTACCATAGAAGACCCATACCAACCCGAACATGATTTGGGATGTATTTCCCAGTCCCAGGTTATAAACCTCGCCGATGATCTCTGTTATATACCAGCAGGTGGCGGCGATGGCGACCATCCAGGCGTTGGGTGCGGGATAGAGTTTGCGGCGCACTGTCTCCCAGGCTAACCAGGTCGTAGTGCAGAAGAAAGCGGTATAGACCGGCCCGAGCACGGCATGCCCGACACGCACTATGTCAGTCCAAAGTATAGCTATTACAATTACGGCCGACCCGTAGATAAGTATCGGCAGCCAGGCTTCAGTAAGTTTGAACTTCTTAAAGTACCCGAAGCCGCGGCCCACGCGGATGATGAGGAAGATGTGGGCGATGATGGAGAGAACACCGCCGACCATGAAGACCCACGACCCCACGGTCAGTCCCGGCACAGCTACCACTACACTCATCAATACGTCGGTCGGCAGCATACAGCAGAAAGCCAGCAGGAGCAGCGTCCAGTCACGTTTCTCCAGGGCGTACTTTCCGGTGATCAGGACGATGATCAGCGCCAGCAGTGTTATGCCCGGCTTGGCGAAGGCCGGATACAGGCTGCCGGTCTTATAGAGATAGTTTATCCAGTCGACGCCGAAGACCGATCCAGCCAGCAGTAATGTCGCGCCTAAAAGAGCAAAAACCCAGACTTGTCTTGTTCCTGCTAAAACCGACCCTTGCGGCTGTTCGTTTTTCATGCTTCCCTCCTCACGATCTAATCTGCATGTAACCTGCTTTCTTTATATATACAAAGACTAGCTGAAGAGCTCTTTTATTAGAGACTGTTTATCCATTTCAAGGTAAGATGCGAGATCATTTATGATACTGTTTAAAGTGGTGACTTTAAATTGATCAGCGAGGGCCTGTCTTTTTCCGGGAAATGGCAGATGACTGCATCCAATGCCATGGCTTTCAAATGATCAATGTCATCAGCCTCTGTAAATATAGAATGGCCAAGCGCTCTTGCCTGGTATCCTCCTTCAGGAGCTTCTTCCACTAAATAGATTATTTCCCTGGCCATTTGAATTCTCCTTTTCCAGGTTCAGAACACTTATAAGGACCTGGTCGATTATTTATAAGTGTAGCACAGTTTTATAATCTATTTAATCCTGCCCGGTCATCAGAGTTATTAAATTCTGTCGGTATTGCAGTACGGATTTTCATTTTTTCCAATTGCGTGCTTTTCAAATATCGGTGATAATAGATGCAGCTATGGTTTTGGAATATTGGGGGTTAGCATGAAGACGTCGAGCCGGTTTCTCCTGGGTTTCGGTATTCTGATCATCGTGGTGGTCGCAGTTGCGGTAACCCTGGCTCTGATAGGCGGCAATGAGCCTGTCAAACTGCTTCCGCAGGACTCGCCTGAAGGTACCGTTCAGCGCTTCCTTATGGCTGTTAAAGAACAGGACTACGCAAAAGCGTACACTTTTCTATCTCCCCAGTCGGAATACTTGAAAACAAGTCCATACGACGATTGGGTCAGGTCAATGCAGTCAATGCGAGGTAATTCGTCCTGGAAAGCCAGCATCGTGAATTCAACGGTCAGGGAAAATGATGCCACCGTTGAAGTGGCAGTGGACGTTTTCAGACCTGATGGTCCACTGGCAAACCCCGTGAATACAAACCGCGTCACCTTCGTGCTGCAAAAAGAAAACGGCAAATGGATGATTAATTCACCGGTGGACCTCTACTGGCTTTATTGATGCTGAGAGGGAAGGAGAGAAAACAGTGAGCACCGTCAGGCGGGTCTTTTTCTATGTACTGGCACTGGTCACACTGGGAATACTGTCTGCAGGGTTGATAAATCTCCTGTCGCTTTCTTTCGATGCTATCCTTGCCAGGTTTACTCTTGCACAGGTCGGCGATCTAAGGCAACAGTTGAGCCTTGGCATTGCCATGGTGGTTATAGGAGGACCACTCTGGTTCCTGTTCTGGAGCATGATTCAACGTCATGCAGAGAGGGACGCTGATGAGAGCGGGTCCACCCTGCGGGCCTTCTATCTTAATCTTGTTCTCATCGTGTCGGCAATTGTAACCGTTTTTACTTTATATACATTGCTTGCCTGGTTGCTGACAGGCCTCAGGGCAGACCAGTTCAGCCCCGGCAGCACGGCAATCCTCATCGTATCGGCCGCGGTCTGGTATTACCACCGGTTCATATCGGAGAAAGAGGGCTACCATTCACCGGTTGCCAGGACAGTACGGCGCTGGTACGTCTACACACTCTCAGCTATAGGGCTGATCTGGCTATCTATCGGGATTGTGCAAATTGTTAACCAGGCTGTTGTCTCACTGCCTATCTGGCAGGGAGAAATAATCCGGGCCGGTTTCTGGAACAGTGGTACGCAGGGCAGCCTGGCCGGAATTATGACCGGTGGCCTGACCTGGGCCTTTTTCTGGTTCTACACGGCCCGGGATGACATAAGCTCTGCGCTCAGGCAGGTCTATTTCTACCTGCTGACGATACTGGGAAGTGCGATCGCAGGATTGACTGCTTTAATAGTCAGTGTATACAAGATGCTGTACTGGTTTATGGGAGGGGACCGGGATGTAGCGAATTACTTCCAGTTCCTGGGATGGTCAATTCCTACCATATTGGTGGCCTTTTTTATCTGGTTCTACCACCTGCGCATTGCCGAGGAAGAATCGGCAATTGAGCAACACTATATCTCTGCACGCCGGGTACACTATTACCTGATGTCGTTCCTTGGCCTGGGCACACTTATCGCAGGATTGATCATCATACTGGGGATCCCGCTCGATTCAATAATCAACTCTTTAATGCAGCAGACCGTAGTAGAGGAACCGGGCTGGTGGAACAACCATCTCAGCCTGAGCCTGGCCATGCTTGCAGTATCAATTCCCATATGGCTATATTACTGGAGTCGGATAATCGACATGGCGGAGAAGGACGGAGCAGACGAACGGCCCGCCCGGTCACGGCGCATCTATATATACGTTATTATTGGCGCCTCAGTGGTCATGCTGGCTGCCGACCTGGTGAATATAGTCTATCAACTGCTGAACGGTATGCTTATAGGCGACCTCGGAATAGATGTATTACGCAATATGAAATGGAGCCTGCAGACGGTTTTCATTGCTATCCCCGTTTTAATTTATCACCTGGATATAGCCAGAAAAGACCAGAAATTGGGTTCAGAAAATCTGGCTGCACGGAAAAATGTCACGGTTCTTGTGGTCGACAGGAAGTCACCGGTTATTGCGCTTATCGAAGGCAGGCTCGGATATAAAGTGCGTGTTTCCCAATACGTGGGGGAACTGCCGGGCGATGTTCCTCAATTATCTGAGGGGGATGTGGAGAGACTGGTATCGCAGATACAAGCATCAGCGGCGGGAAATGTAATGCTTGTTCTGCTTGACCGCAATATAATGGTCTTGCCTTACAAGTAACCGGAGGACCGGGGCGACTTATGTTCCCGGATCCGTTTTTCGGACGCAGAATCGTTTGAGTGTATTTAAGATACGATGCTATAATTCACTATGTATTCCGCAGGATTGAGTCATGTTTGAGAAACTGGAAGCAATCGAAAAGCGCTACCAGGAACTGGGTGAGATGATCACACAGCCGGAGGTCTACAACGATTTCCAGCGCGTACAGGCGCTCGCGCAGGAGCGGGCCGTCATAGAAGATGCTGTAAACAAATACAGGCAGTACAAAGCGGTGGGAAAGGCCATTGCCGATACGCAGGCCATGATCGAGGGAGGATTGGACCCGGATATGCTGTCCATGGCCAGGGAAGAACTAAATGAGTTAAAAACCTCAGAGCAGGCGTTGGGCGAAATTTTGCGCCTCAGCCTTGTGCCCAAGGACGCCAACCAGGACAAGGACGCTATCGTTGAGATCAGGGCGGGCACAGGAGGTGACGAGGCGGCCCTGTTCGCGGCGGACCTGTACCGTATGTATTCGCGCTACGCCCAGGCCAAGGGCTGGCAGATCGACATAATCGACAGCAACCAGAATGAGATGGGAGGCTTTAAGGAGATCATCTTCGAAGTCAAGGGCAAGGGCGTCTACGGCCATCTCAAGTATGAACGTGGCGTGCACCGTGTGCAGCGCGTGCCGGTCACCGAGGCTTCGGGCAGGATACACACCTCGGCGGCTACTGTCGCCGTGTTGCCTGAAGCGGAGGAGATAGATGTGCATGTCAACCAGGAGGACCTGCGGATAGACATATTCCGCAGCGGCGGCGCCGGCGGGCAGAACGTCAACAAGCTGAGCACGGCGGTGCGCATCACACATATACCGACAGGTATCGTAGCAATCTGCCAGGACGAGCGGTCACAGCTCCGCAATAAGCTCAAGGCCATGGCGGTTCTGAGGTCCAGGCTGTACGATATCGAGCAGCGCAAGCAGCAGGACGAGGTCACCGAAGAGCGCCGGTCGCAGATAGGCAGCGGCGATAGGTCCGAGAAGATCCGCACCTACAACTTCCCGCAGGACCGCATGACCGACCACCGCATCAACCTTAGCCTGCACGGGCTGCCCCGCATTTTGGATGGCGACCTGGATAAGCTCATCGATGCGCTGGCGGCCGAGGAACAATCGCAGTTGTTGCAGGACAGCAGCTTGTGACCGCCCGGGAATGGCTGCGTAAATACACTTCGATTTTTCAGCAGGCGGGCATAGACGAGGCGGCGGGTGAGGCCATGGCGCTGCTCTGCCATGCGCTGAGATTGGGCAAAGTCGAAATTTTCTCGCAGCCGGAGAGGACCCTTACCGGCGAACAACTCAGCCTGCTCGATAGTCTGACAGCGCGCCGGCTGCGTCGCGAGCCATCATCTTATATCACAGAACACAGGGAGTTTTACGGCCTCAACCTGTTCGTGGACCCCAGGGTGCTGATACCCAGGCCGGAGACCGAGGTGCTGGTAGAGGCGGCCATTGAATTTGGGCGCTCATGGGTTGCGAGCAATCTAAGGCATATGCTGGCCGCCGACATCGGCACAGGGTCCGGCGCCATCGCCATAGCGCTGGCAGCGCACATACCGCAGGCCCAGGTATACGCTGTAGATATTTCACCCGGCGCGTTGGACGTAGCCACGTTAAATGTGCGCCGGCACGGCCTTGCCGACCGTATAACACCTGTGCAGGGAAATTTACTGGAGCAAATTAATCACAAGCTGGATTTGATCGTGGCTAACCTGCCTTATATCCCGAGCAGAGAGCTGGCGGGCCTTCAGCCCGAGATTTACTTGCATGAACCGGTGTTGTCCCTCGACGGTGGTGACAGCGGCACTGCCGTCATCGAGGCTATGCTTCGCCAGGCGCCGGGCAGAATCGCGCCGGGGGGCGCTCTCTTCCTCGAGATAGGAGCGGGTCAGGGCGAACGGTTAATTCCCATAGTCCGGGATGCTCTGCCCGGCTCAGGCATCGAGCTGGTCCAAGACTTGGCCGGCATCGACAGGTGCATGAAAGTCGTACTCATGAAGTGACGAGTTAGGCCTCGATGGTGAAATCCGCGCGAGGTAACCGCTGGCGAGGGCAGACGATTTGCCAGACACGTGTCGGGCAGGTCAATTAGTATTTCAGCTTGAAGTGACGTACATTCTGCACTGGCTTATAATATGCAGACCAATGCAGATTGCAGAAGGAGGATCTGATGACCATTCCGCGGCCGTTCAAGTTAACTTATGATTGGGACCACATGGAGAAGGTACTGAGGCGTGAAACGAAGGAGGGGCCGGTGCCAATTATCGAGTTATTCCCCGACGCCGAGATCATGTCCGAGGTTACCGGCATCGATTATCCCTCGGCCAGGGCCGTGGAACTTTTCACAAATGCCGGTCAGTTAATCGATGATCAAGAAGCTTTAGAGATGGGGATCCGGCTGATGGATCTCAACATAGCATTCAGCAAGGCCATCGGCTACGATTACGTAACGATGATTCCCATCGTCCCCTTGACTAAAACCCGCAGGGAGCTGGCTGCAGATGATGACCCGCGGCGGCAAAAACGTGCCTGGAAGGAAGAGGGGCAGGGCATTGTCACCAGCCGCGCTGAATATGAAGAGTACAGGTGGCCTGCGCTGGACCAGATCAGCTTGTTGCCCCTCGATTACGCAGCAGGGTGCATACCGGCCGGCATGAAAATTATGGTGATGTACAACGGGATCTATGAGGACCTGAGCGAATTGATGGGTACCCAGCATATGGCCATTAAGAGCATTGAGGAACCGGAACTGGTGGAGGATATCCTTGAGCAACTGACCTGCCTTGCTGAACATGCGGTCGGCCTGAGTGCGGCTCACCCCGGCGCCGGCGCTATCTTTTACTCTGATGACCTGGGCTTCAAGGGCGGTACTACTTTGTCACCGCGTTTTTTAAGAAAATACTATATACCCAGGCTGAAACGCATCATCGATGCCTGCCACAGGCAGGGAAAACTGTTCCTGCTCCACTCGTGCGGACAGGTCATGGCGATCATGGATGATCTGATAGAAGCCGGCATCGATGGCAGGCACAGCTTCGAGGATGCCATTATGCCGGTTGAGCAGTGGTACGACAAATTTCACGACCGCCTGACTATATTAGGCGGCGTTGACATGGAACTGATGACCCATGGCACGCAGGAGCAGGTCCGGCAGCGAACGCGCCGGATACTGGAACACTGTGCCCGGGATGGCGGATACTGCATGGGAACGGGCAATTCTGTGGCTAACTATGTCAGAATCGAGAATTACTATGCCATGATCGACGAAACGCGTAAATGGAACGAGGAGCACGGGTTCTAAGCAAAACCGTTGAGGGAGGTAAGTAGATTGAAAGTTGGAAATGCGACCGTGTCCAGGGGGCAAATGACCTCCAGGGAGCGTGTCCATGCAGCCGTCCGAGGCCTTCCTGTAGACCGCGTACCGGTGATGTATTATTTGAACCCGCATACGGTCTGCCGCCTGATGTCGGAGATGCAACCAGGACGCGATCGTTCCTTAAACTGGCTGGCAAATTTCCTTTGGAGGAGATTTTCCAGGAATGGCGGATTAAATGCGCCGGACCTGTGGAAGGCATTGCCCCATCTGCTGACCGACTATGGAAACGCCGCCTATGCGCTGGAATTAGGCGCGGATATTGCTCTTCAAGGCGTGGGTACAGGCTCCAACGTCAAACGCATGTACTGGAAAAAAGGACAGATGAAGGTGCTGGATGCCTATGGCAACATAAGGGGATTGGGAGGCGGTATCTACTGGGACGTAGAGAGGCCGGCCATAAAAGATGTGGGCGATTTAAAGGACTACCGTTTTCCCGATTTCAGCGATGAAAAACACTATACGGCAATCAGAAAGTTGCGTGAGACATACCCCCAGGCGAGCGTCATGGTGGAGGGTTTCGGCGTACAGGACGTCTTCTCCACGCAGATGTGGTCTATGACCCCCTTCATGATGGCATTGTACGAGCACCCGGCCGAAGTTAAGGAGTTCCTGCAGCGTTTTGGTGACTGGTGCATAGATTTAGCCCGCCACGGCGTTAAAGCCGGCTCCGACATAGTATTTTTATATGATGACTACGGCTATACGGGGCGCACGTTTATCTCGATGGAGATGTGGAAGGAGTTTACCTATCCCCACCTCAAGCGCATCGTTGAAGCGATACACGATGCCGGTGCACTGGTTATGCTCCATTCCTGCGGCTTCCAGACTCCGTTCCTCGATTATTACGTGGAGGCCGGCGTGGATATTTTGCAGGCCTTTCAACCGAAGGCAGGCAATGATTTTAAAACAGCCTACGAAAAATACGGGGACAGGCTGGCCTTTGCCACCGGTATAGATATTCAGTTGGGAGAGCAGATGAGCCCCCGGGAAATGCGTGAAAGTATTTTGAGCAGTTACCGCATCGGCAAACTCCACGGAAGACATATCCTGGCTATGACCCATATGTTGCAGTTTACAATGCCGGCAGAGAACATTACGGCTATTTTTAAGACAGTGGGGGAGATCCAGGCAGGATTGCACGGTTGATTGAGCGGATTGACGCGGCGTTAACCAGACATTCAACGGGGTTTTGACATCCATATAAGGTTATTGTAAACTTTCCGATTGGTTAAATTCTTTAGCCAAATATCGTATTTAGAGGTGATTTACTACCATGAACATGATCGTCTGCTGTAAACAGGTACTCGATCCCGAAGCAGCTCCAGCCACCTTCAAACTGGATGCTGCCAACAACAGGATGGTCCAGCCGCCTGAGATCAAGTCGGTTGTCAACCCGTATGACGAACAGGCTGTCGAGGCCGCCCTCCGTATCAAGGACAAGGACAAGGCCGCCCATAAGGTCACCATCATCAGCCTTGGCAACAACCTTCTACGCGATGTGGTCAAGAAGCCGCTCTCCATGGGCGCCGACGAACTGATCCTGCTTGAGGACGCTGCATTCGAAGGCGGAGACAGCTTCTCAGTTGCCTCGGCCCTGGCAGCCGCGATTAAAAAGGTAGGACCTTTTGACCTTATCTTTTGCGGCAGGCAGGAATCTGAATGGGACGATGGACAGGTCGGCCTAGGGCTGGCCGAATTGCTGGGTATCCCCAGCGTTACGGTAGCCAAGAAAGTCGAGGTCCTCGACGGTGGCAAAATCAAGGTGGAGCGCGTGGTTGCTGACGGCTTCCAGGTGCTGGAAGTCCAGGGACCCGCACTTATCACCGTTAGTAACGAGCTTGGTGAAGCACGCTACGCCACGCTGAAAGGTATCATGGCCGCCAGCAAAAAGCAGCCAATCGTATGGAAACCCGCCGATATCGGGGTGGACAAGGTCGGCGCCGCAGCCAGGAAAACCAAGGTTGTCAAGATCTTCCAGCCAGTGAAAGAAGGCAAGTGCGATATCGTCAGCGCCGATTCACCGGCAGAGGCCGGCGTTCTGCTCGCCCAGAAGCTGCGCGAGAACAAGGTCATTTAACGATACTGATAGGATAATTATTAGGAGGATACAATGGCTGATAATAAAGGAATACTGGTAGTCGGTGAAGTCGCGGAAGGCAAACTTCTCCCAATTACCTCTGAGATTCTGGGCGCCGGAAGGCGTCTTGCTGATGAACTGAAGGAACAGCTTTCCTGTATACTGATCGGCGACAAGATCGGCGATGCCGGCAAGGCAGCAGTGGCCGCAGGCGCAGACAAGGTATATGTGGCCGACGATGTTCAACTTAAGGAATACGAAAACAGCACTTATATGCAGGTCATGGAAAAGGCCGTGGCCGAGATTGCACCCCGCATAGTTATCATGGGGCAAACGGCTAACGGCCGCGACCTGGCCCCCAGGCTTGCATTCAAGCTGGGCGTGAGCGCCGTTATGGACTGCCTGGAGCTGGCTATAGATCCCGCCACCAAGCTGATGCAATGCACCCGTGCCGTGTACGGCGGCAACGCCAAGGCCATCTTCACTTCCGAGGCTGTCCCCCAGATTGCTACCCTAAGGACCAAAGCCAGTTCACCTCTGGTGCCGGATGCCGGCAGGAAGGGTGAGGTAGTAGCGTTCGCAGTTACGCTGGACGCCGCCAAGATCAAGGCCAAGGTGCTTGAGACGATCAAAGAGGAAGTCGCGGGCATTAAGATCGAGGACGCCGCAGCCGTAGTGGCAGGCGGGCGCGGATTGGGTGGCGCCGAGCCGTTCACCAAGGAGCTTGCGGAACTGGCCAAGATACTCAAGGGCGCAATCGGCGCATCCAGGCCCCCCTGCGACAATAAATGGGTGCCTGACTCTATCCAGGTCGGCCTGACCGGCAAGATCATTGCGCCCGAGCTTTACATTGCCATCGGCATCTCGGGCTCGAGCCAGCATATGTCGGGCTGCGCGGGCTCCAAGTGCATCGTTGCCATAAACAAGGATCCCGAGGCCAACATCTTTAAAGAGGCGCGCTTCGGCGTAGTCGGCGACTGGAAGGTTGTGCTTCCTGCCTTCACAGCCAAAGTCAAAGAGCTGGTTTCCTGAGGAATTACGATACGGTAAAAGAAATACCCCGCCGGATTTCCGGCGGGGTATTTTATTATTTATTCGTAGGGGCATACCTCAGGTGCGCCCGAGTTAATATGCCTGTTGATATCCGATTACCATGCGGGCCGGTTTAAAAATCCGCCCCAACGTTTTATTCTTTTTGCGCTGCACTCTTGTGCTGGGCGATGATCTTTTGGGCAACGGGACCGGGCACATGTTCGTAATGGCTGAACCCGACCGTGAAAGTTCCCCTGCCCTGCGTCATGGAACGCAGGTCGATAGCATACCTCAGTATCTCAGATTGGGGCGCCTGCGCCTGGATAACGTTAAGGCCCTGGTTGGGGTTCATGCCGCTGACCCTGGCACGCTTGGTGTTTAAATCTCCGATGATGTCTCCCGTAAAGGAATCGGGCACCGTGATCGTGATATTCATAATCGGCTCAAGCAGGACGGGTGAACCGTCCAGCATGCCCTTCTTGAAAGCCTGGGCGGATGCTATTTTAAAGGCCATTTCCGAGGAGTCTACCGGGTGGAAGCTGCCGTCGTACAGTGTGACCTTCATATCGACTGCGGGGAATCCGGCCAGCACGCCCTCGACTCGCGCCTCCTTGATGCCCTTGTCAACGGCCGGTATGAAGTTCCTGGGCACCGAGCCGCCCACTACCTTTGCCTCGAATTCGAAACCACCGCCCGGTGGCAACGGTTCCATCCTTATAAGAACATGCCCGAACTGGCCGTGCCCGCCGGTCTGCTTCTTGTGCTTATATTCAGATTCTACGGGCACAGTGATCGTTTCCTTGTAGGGCACCCTGGGCACCTCGAGGTTGACCTCCACACCGAATTTGCGCTGCAGCCTGCTGGCCGCGATCTCCAGGTGGGTATCACCCATGCCGCCCAGCGTGAGCTCACCGGTATCGGCTTCGCGCTGCGACCTCAGGCTGGGGTCTTCCTCGCAGATCCTGGCCAGTCCCGAGCTCATCTTGTCCAGGTCCGCCTTGGATTTGGGGTGCACTGCCTTGCTCAAGATAGGCGCGGGGAAGTTGACCGGGCTTAGCTTGAGGGGATGTTCCTTGACACCCAGCGTATCGCCTGATGCAGTGTTGGCCAGCTTGACCACCAGGCCGATATCTCCCGTGCCGACCTGGTTGACCGTCTCCTGTGTCTTGCCGCGCGGGATCGAAACCTGGCCGATGCGCTCGACTGCTCCCTTATTTACATTCCAGACCTGCGAATTGCTGGAAAGCACACCGGAGTAGACCCGGAAGAAGCTGACCTTTCCCACGTGCGCGTCCGTAGTGGTCTTGAATACCAGCGCGGTCAGCGGCGATTCGGCGGCCGGCTTGACCTCCTCCTCTTTCCCCGCAGCGCCGCTTGCCTTGAACGGGCCCGCCGCGGCAGGGGAGGGCAGGTATTCAACGATGGCATCCAACAGGCCGGTTGCCCCGTTGTTGGTCAGGCCTGAGCCAGCTAGGACCGGGATTACAGTGCCCTGCAGGGTAGAAGACTTTAAACATGCATAGATCTCTTCGGTGGTTATCTCCCCGCCATCGAGGTACCTGGTCATTATGGCGTCATCGATTTCCACCACAGCCTCGATAAGCTTTTCCCGGGCGCTGTCGATATCGGCCGCCATGGAAGCGGGAATTTCAATCTCCTTGGCCGGAGCGCCGGCATAAGCTTTTCGTGCGATGATATCAACTATACCCTTGAACTCCTTCTGCGAGCCGATGGGGATCTGGATGGGCAGGCACCTGGCGCTAAGTTTATTCTGGATCTGTTCCAGCGTACCTGCGAAATTGGCGTTCTCACGGTCCATCTTATTGATAAAAATAAGACGCGGTATCCCGGCCTCTAAAACGTAGCTCCATACCTGCTCCGTGCCCACTTCTACACCGGAGGCTGCGCAGACTATTACTACGGCAGACTCGCACACACGCAGTGCCGATTTTACCTCGCCTACAAAATCCGGGTAACCCGGTGTATCTATGATGTTGATCTTGTTGTTTTTCCAGGGGGCCGGCAGGATGGTGAGGTTAAGGCTGATCCTATGTTTTATCTCATCGGGGTCATAGTCTGAGGCGGTTGTTCCGTCGGCAACGTTGCCCATGCGGCTGATCACGCCTGCATCAAAGAGCATGGCCTCGGCCAGGGAGGTCTTTCCCGAGCCGGAGTGTGAAAGGAGGGCAATGTTGCGGATTTTATCAGGGCCAGGTTGCTGCATTTAAATACCTCGATTCTCGTTAAATTTTCGGGAACGCCAAAGGGCATTTTATCAGCGTATGAATGTAAACGTCAAGGTTGTTGACCTGTGGTATTGATTTGGTATTGTTTGACATCCCCCAAACGGCATGCTAATATAAGTGCTGTTTTCCGAAACGCACCTTAACAACTGGATAGTGGAAGGAAGGTTCTAAACTAATTAAGAGAGTTTGATCCTGGCTCAGGATAAACGTTTGCGGCGTGCCTGA